>Ga0183097_10010_pt1 | contig 946917 bp, 836 predicted proteins | sample BioMet8_FD_128883 | JGI IMG/M metagenome (GOLD analysis project Ga0183097, IMG submission 128883) | Microbial communities from bioreactor (seeded with sewage sludge) at Lawrence Berkeley National Lab, California, USA - Biofuel... | ecosystem: Engineered > Bioreactor > Anaerobic > Unclassified ... | reverse complement strand
TTCAGGGTGAAGGAGCAGGACGAAAAATGGCCGAAAACGGAGAGATTGCTCAGGCATTTGCTCCTCAGCACCGAAAATTGCAAGCGTTCATGGTGACTTTCTCGCAACACTTTCGTGTGCTGCTAGAAAATTTTTCAGGAAATAATTGAAGTGTTATTCGCTTGGTGTATAAAAAATTTCATATCTTTGCAGACAGGAGCGTAAAGACATGAGGAAACAGGAAAAAATCATAGGTGGCACCTTGCTTGCGTGCGCGTGCCTCACAATTGGTATTCTGAGCTTGAACGATGGCAAAAACTTCTTGAGCCCCGTTTTGGCGAACGATGGAGATTACTCTTTAAACGTAACCGCCGATTCCACGACCTTTAATGGAGCTGGCACCTTCAATTACACCAATTCTCGTAACAATACTTTTAGTTTTTCCTATAAAGGAGCAACTGAGTCTTCGAACGTTATCACTCTTTCGAGTCTTGGTTATATCAAAAACAACACCGCTTTAACGGATTTGTCGGGTGTAACCGTCAACTATACTGACGCCAATAAAGGCATCTATGTTTCTTATGGCTGGCTTGACGATTCCAACAACGTGGTTTATCGGGTTGAGAATGCTCAATTAACCTCAGGCACTCTATATTCTTTTAATAACGATTATCCGACCTTCATCAAAATCTCCGCGATCCGCTCCGTTCCTGTAACTTCAATCCAGCTATCCTATAAATGCGCGCAAGGCTTGTCGACCACCAAAGACAAATACACAGCCGACGAAAGCAATTACAGCACGCTGATGGCTTCTACTTCCTCAAGCCTAACCGTTCAGCAAGCCGCTTATGCCGTGGCCCATGCCGCTCGTCGTGAGGGCTCTGGAGCCATTTCAACCAATCTCTTAAGTTCGGCTGGTCTGACTTCTTCCGCCAGTTCGACTTTAACCCAGGCGACGGCGATGCAGCTTCTCTATGAAGGCTTTAACTCAACGATGCCTTCCAAAGTCGGCGCCCGAAAATTCGAGGCTTACGATTCATCCTCAACTCTGAGTTCCACTTCTACTTCCGCGAGCTACTATAACGGCGTTGCGCTTCTGTCGAACGCCGGATTATTGGCCCCGTTGGCTTCAGGATCTACAACCGTTTTCAGTGCCACCTCCACAATGACCAAGAGCCAATTGGGCATCTACCTCAGCCGTCTTCATGGCTATTATGGTCTTTCGATCAAGGATGATTTCTTCTCAACCGTCAACCACGATTATCTTTATGAGAATTGCGCGGTTCAAGACCAAATCCAGACGGGTTTTGCCTATGATTCTCAATTAATCAGCGATAATAAGATCGCTCATTGGGTCGATAGCAAAATCGATACCATCGCGACCGCTTCGACGACTGTTGCTACAAATGTTAATAACTTCAACTCCACTGCTTTTGAATCAGGTGGACATAAAGCCGGAACCTCTTCAACCAGCGTTGGAGGTTTAGGAAAGCTCGTTGCCAACATTCAAGCCGCTACCACAATTGCTAAAATCAAAACTGTTTATGCAAATATGGTGAATGAATGCGGCTGGTGCCCGTTATGGGATAGCCTCGATTTCCAGGCTGGAACTTCGGTCTATTACACCATTGCCACTCCATTTAACATTTATTCTAGCAGCCACACCACTGCCGATTATGCTTCCGGCGCCACATACAGGACTCAACACGAAGCCGATTTCTCCAATCGCTTAAAACTCGCCCTTGGCACAAGCTCAACATATGCCACCATCGCCAGCAATTACATGGAGTGGTGCCATCTTTGGTATGCCAAAGCGACAACATACGCTTCGGCCATGACCTCCAGTTCCTATTACTACCCAAGTAGCTCTAGCGCCACCGGCAATTCGACGTTCCGGGTCTATACTTTCCTTAAGAGCAACCTAAGCGTTTATAACCCAGCTGATTTCGTTTTTATATACTCAGGCGCCATTAAAGCCACTGAATCCCTTTTTGGCTCAAGTTCCAACCTCAGTTACATTCAAGCCTATAGCATCGTTCAAACATTGCTCCACTTCTGGACATGTTTGCCTGATGACTGTGCGACTAGTTGGATTGGCGTGGCTCCTTCCCGCACCGGATTGCTTTCTGAAGACGGTTATTACACCACTTATTACTCTCCTTACATCGAAGATGATCTTTGCAACTGGTACGCGACCACTACTGAATATGCGACAAAAGAGTCAGCAGTTGCAGCCGTTTTCAATAATGTGAAGACGTATCTGTCTACTCGTTTCGGAAACGAATCGTGGCTCAGCTCAAGTGGCAAAACGGCTGCTCAGAACAAATTGAGCGCCATCGATTATAACTTAATGATGTCTTATGGCATCACGAGCACGTCCGGAAGCCTAACTTCTTCTGGCACTTTGTCTTATGACAGTTACGCTTATACTTCTTTATCCAGTGGCGGAACGCTTTATTCCAACATGGCTATCCACGATTTGCCCAATTGGACTGGCGCCTATAGGTATGCCGGCTATTCGACCAGCGGCTTCGCAAGAGTGGAATCGAGTTATGCCACCACAACCTGGGACGACTATGTCACTAGTGCCTGCACTCCATTAACCGCCAACGCTTTCTACACACCTTCTTATAACGGTTTCACCATCACCATGGGTTACTTTGCCGCCTATAGCGACGTCGATACGATGAGTTTAGCCGATCGTTTGGCTTCTTATGGCTGGGTCATCGGACACGAAATCACCCACGGCTTTGATAGCAGTGGCTGCAAATATGATGCTAGCGGTTCTCAAACCGCCATCTTCGGATCCACCGACCAAAGTGCTTTCTCCACCAAAACGGCGGCTGTTACTACAGCCTACCAGGGCAAAGAAGTCATGCCGGCTGAATTCACCAATGGCGCCGCTCAAACCAGCACCACCAGCGGAGGCGTTCTAACTGAGGCAACCGCCGACTTAGGGGGCCTCGCCACCGCTCTTGATATTGGAACCGGCATCGAAGGAACTGCCTTCGATTACGAAGAGTTCTTCATTCGCGGAGCCCAAAACTTCTCTGATTACTATAGCCGTACCGTCTACGACAATTACATCGCCACCGATGAACACCCGGTTGGCCGCGTGAGGGTCAACCAAGCTTATGGTGCCTTTAGCAAATTCTTCGATACCTTTGGCATTAAGAACGGCGACGACATGTATAACTCAACTAACTATTACGTTTGGTAATAAAAGGATGCCTTCCATTATTTGGAGGGCATCTTTTCTTCTGTTTGCGCCGGTTTGGCGGCATATTTCGCCACCATACACAGGCAGAAGAAAAAGAATAAGAACAAGCAAAAGGAAATGATCATATACAAAAACGAAGCGAAAAACATTTGGTAGAAAGACTGCGCCGTTCCAACATCATGGAAGTAAGGATACTTTTTTAGCATGACGACGAAGCCGACCATAAAAACGCAAAGAGAGGCAAGATAGGAACCGGCGCCAACACCAACGAATGACCAATAAAATGGTTTCTTATGAACGTCGTCTTTCGGCGGCACTAAGTAATTCTTGTTAATCATGACGAGCGTCACCACTAAACCTGCCACCAAAGTCACGAAGACCACAACCACTGCCACAATCGAAAAAGCGCTATAGAAACCGGCAGGATTATTCATGCTTATGCTCCGCACGCCCAATCGAAATGTAATCAAAATAACGGAAATGATTAACACTATAAAGATTCCGGCCGTCGAAAATCATGCGGCCTTTCATAACCTTTATAAGCTCATTCTCATCTAAAGCAGCGAATTCTTGGCCTTCGGTAAGGATCAAAATAGCATCCGCGCCCTTTACGGCTTCGTTAACCGAGGAAACGATAGAAAGGTTGTCTCTCGCCCCAAGAAGGCCCTTAAAGCCCTCACGCGCCTTTATAGAGGGATCGTAGGCCGAAACAACCGCTCCATCTTTTAAGAGACTTTCGACAAAGAACGAGGCAGCCGAACGACGTACATCAGATGTCTTGGCTTTAAAAGCCAAGCCAAGGACGGCGAAGTTTTTCTTTTCGAGCGAACCAAATTTAGCTTTGATTTTGTTATAGAAATAAGCAGGCTGCGATTGATTGATGGCGTTTACATCTTCCACGAGGCTCAAACGCACGCCCGCGGCTTTCGCGCTCGCAAGCAAAGCCGAACCGTCTTTCGGAAGGCAGGCTCCACCATAGCCAACACCAGCCTTTAGCATCGAATGGCCAATTCGGGGATCGGCTCCTGTGGCCAAGGCTACGGCACCGATGTCTGCCCCTAAAGGCTCAGCCAAACGAGAAAGCTCATTGATGTATGAAATCTTCATGGCTAGAAAGATGTTGCTAGCATATTTGGTGAACTCGGCGGAGGCTCCATCCATCTCATAGTACGGAACTCCGTTATAAATGGGCTTTGCGTAGATTTTTCTCAGCAAATCACGCACGGATCGCTCCGAAGAGCCAATTACGATGCGCGAAGGCTGGCGCTCATCTAAGAGGGCTTGCCCTTCGGCGAGAAATTCAGGATTGGCGATAAAATGGACCTTTTCGCCTTTAACAGTCGTTTTGGTTTCGCTAAGACGTTTATTGGTGCCAACCGGTACGGTGCTTCTAATAACAACAAAGGCTTCGCCCACCGCGTTATTCAAAATAGAATCAACGGCCTCATTTAGGTGTGTAAGGTCAGATTGACCATCTTCCTTTGCGGGGGTATCCACGGCAACGAAGAAAATGGAAACGCCATTATAGATATCCGTTTCCACGGAAGTGAAGTGCAAACGTTTGCGATATTTATAGAGAGCCTCTTTTAAACCGGGCTCATCAATCGTTGGTTCACCTTTTTGGAGTTGAGCAACCTTTTCGGGATCTTTGTCGTAGGCCAAAACATCAAAACCACGTTCAGCCAAGACAATGGCATTTGTGAGTCCGACGTAGCCAAGCGCAATGATGCTTACTTTCATGATCAGTCACCATAATCACTCGGCCGGCTTTTATCTTCAACGAAGATCTCCAGCGGATCGGTGATATCTTGTATCTCTTGATAAACAAAATCTTCTTTCACGACAAAAGGATGCTCAAAATCGCCCACAAACACGACTTTTCGGTTCTTTTCGATGACTTCGTCCATCTGTTTTAGGATCTTCGGGAAATCATCCAAACGCTTTTCTTTGAAGCCCATCAAACCCGTATAGAAGAAAGGCTCGACATAGAAAATCGCCCCAGATTTGGTTTCGTATGCGTTGCAAAGTGGGTTAGACTTATCTAGGAGCGATTTGTATTGCGAAAATTCAGGGTAAAGCATAGAGTTATCGAAATAAATAATAGACCAGATTGGAAACTAATGGAAAGGAGAGGGTATGGAAAAGGCAGAAAATAAAGTAAAAATCATCTTCACAGATATCGATGGAACCCTCTATTCGCACAAGACGAATATGGTCCCGCCAAGCGCGATTGCGGCCATAAAAGAATTGCAGGCTAACGGAATAAAGGTCTTCCTTTGCTCCGGTCGTAACTACTATCTGATTCGTAAGACAGGCATTCTTGATATTGTCCATCCAGACGGAATCGTCATGATGAATGGCGCCGCTTCGGCTGTGGGCGATCTCGTTATCTACAAATACCCGATACCAAATGAAGTCGTCAACGCGATGATCAAATTTTCTTACCGCTTAAAGTTCGGTTTGACCCTTATTGAGGAAAAAGAAGGCCACATTAACATGATCGATGATCGTGTTATCGATGCGCACGCCAAATATGGCACCCGCTTCCCACAGCCTCGTAAATTCCCAATTCCTTATGATCGCACCGTCTATCAGATGATTGCGTTCTGCGACGAATTCGATGAAAGCTTATTCCTCCCCCACTTGCAGAACTGCAAGGCGGCTCGTTGGGATGAATACGCGGTCGATATCATGCTAAAGGATAGCGATAAGGCTAAAGGCATCATGGCGGTCCTTGAGTATTATGGCTGGAAACAAGAAAACGCGATGTCGTTAGGCGACGCGTTAAACGATACCGAAATGTTGCTCTTCACTGGCACTTCGGTGGCCATGGGAAACGGCTTGCCAGAAGTTAAAGCAATCGCGGATTATGTAACGACCGACATCGATGAAGATGGCTGGCGCAACGCGATGGTTCACTACGGTCTCATCAAACCTTGATGAGCCGTTTTTTATTTATGATAAGGTTCGCCTGAAAGTATCTTAAAATTACGATAAATCTGCTCTAATAAGACGATTCTCGCTAACTGATGGGGGAACGTCAGTTTCGATAAAGTGACAGAGGCGTTACCCCTCTTTTTGATGTTTTCGCCTAAACCCAAGGAACCGCCGATGACAAAAGTGAGATTGGCGCCCCCGCGTTCAAGCATCTTTTTCATCTCAAGAGCAAATTCAGGCGATGTCGGTTCGGACTTCCCGAGATCGAGCAAGCAAACAAAGTCGCTAGGCTTAATACGCGAAAGGATTCTTTCGCCTTCTTTTTCTTTGACCTGGGTTTCTTCTTTAGGGGAATTCTTTTCTTTGGTTGGCAAATCGTCTAGTTCCACCACGGAAACACGGGCGTAGGCCTGAAGACGTTTAAGGTATTCGGCTTCCGCTTCTTTCCAATAGTTTTCCTTCAGGTGGCCAACGCAAAGAACGGTGATGTTCATTGGTCTCCGCCCTCAATGGATTCCCATTGTTTAGCGCATTCGAGATGGATTTTGCTGAGATTTTTATGTTTTCGGTCGAAGATTTTTCTATAAGTCTCAAGTGCCATCTCGGGCGTATTGCACTCCTCGCTGATGTGCGCGAGATATATGCCCTTGGTGCTTTCGCCAATCAAGGAAGCGAGATAGGTCGCGGAATCGGCATTCGAAAGATGGCCATGGTCGCTATGGATCCGTTTCTTTAAGATAGCAGGACGTTTGCTGGCCATCAGCATCCGGTAATCATGGTTGCTCTCGAAAATGTAATAATCTGCATCGGCAATGAACGGCAGATCCTTCTCAGGAACGTAACCAGTGTCGGTTATATAAACGAGTTTCTCGCCATTATGGGAGATGAGGAAGCCCATCGGATTCGTCGCGTCATGGCTCACGGACAAAGGAAAAATAACAAAATCGCCGATGGTGAAAGGAACTTCATCTTCGATGATGTTGTAATGCTCGTGAAGCGTTCCTTCACCTGAAAAGACGGGAATGCTCGTAGGCAAACGACCTAAGGTTCCAATGTGGTCCGTGTGTTCATGGGTAATAAGGATGCCTTTAACGTCCTTGAGGGATTTATGAAGCTTCTTCAGCCCATCTTGCTCACGGCATAAAGGAATGCCCATATCGACTTGAAAAAGCGTCGTCTCGTCATAGATGAGCGTGGCGTTTCCTTTCGAACCAGAACCAAGGATGAGAAAGCGAATCATTCGTCGTCCGGGGAAATCGTGATTCCCTCTTTTTGTGCAGCTGCCGCTTCGAAACCCTTTGGAGGATCGTCGAAACGGGAAACGTTCTTCGAGAACATCAAGAGCAACTGACCGATGCGGCCGTTGCGGTTTTTGGCGATAGAGAAAGTGACAACGGAGATGCCGTTCTTGTCTTGACCGGCGTTCTTAGCTTCTTGAACTTGTTGCTGAACATTTTGAACGTAATCGCTCTTACCACCAGGGGCTTTATCCTTGGTTTTCGCACCAATCGCGTCGTAATAATCGTGACGGTACATAAGAATGACCATATCGGCGTCTTGTTCAATAGAGCCAGACTCCTTAAGGTTGGAAAGCATCGGCACTTGGCCTTCGTTGCCTTCGACGTTACGGTTAAGTTGAGCGAGGGCGATAACTGGCACCTTCAAGTCACGGGCTAACTGTTTAAGGCTACGGGTGACAAGGGAAACCTCTTCCTGACGGGAATTGTATTGGCCTTCGGTTGTGATTAAGTTCAGATAGTCAATGACGATAAGGCAAAGCTCCGGATGAGCGCTCTTGAGCTTGCGGGCCTTGGCAATCAAATCGCCAAGTTTCGGGTTAGCGGTATCATCGAAATAAAGAGTCGTTTTCTTCAGGGCGTCCACCGCTGAGGAGATTTTGGCTAATTCTGATCCCATCAAATCACCGGTTTGAATATGTTCGCTGTTGACCATGGAAGTCGAGGAAATAAGACGCTTCATGATTTGATCGGCGCCCATTTCGCAAGAGAAGAAAGCCACTGGCTGATTCATTTTGACAGCGGCATTATAGGCAAGGTTGATGGCAAAAGCCGTTTTGCCAACAGAAGGACGAGCGGCCAAAATGATAAGGTCGCCTTTTTGCCAGCCATGGGTGAACTTATTCAAACGCGTATAACCAGTGTCCACACCGATAAGAGACTTGTTGCCATGATTAGCCGACATCGTGATTTGGTTATTAACTGTTTCCGCCACTTCGGAGGCCGGTTTGAAATCGCCAACCGTGCGGTGCGAAGCAATCTCAGTTAAAGATTCGTTAGATGATTGAATAAAGGCACCCACATCCTCAATTGCACCTTGAGAATAAGAGTCTTGAATGCTCTTCATTTTTAGCAAATATTCCCGCAAAACCGCCTCGTCTTTAACGATTTTGACATAATGGTCAATGTTGTCTGGACTGATGCAGCTTTGCACGAGCTCGAGCAAATAATCCGTTCCGCCTACGTCATCAAGAACCTTCATGTTCTTAAGTTCGGCGGTCGCCGAGACGGCATCAATAGCCGTGCCCTGGGCGGCTAAACCTTTAGCGGCCTTGAAGACCAACTGATTCTTCGGATTGAAGAAATGTTCCTCAAGCAAAGACGCCAAAGCCACCGCGGCGGCGTTTTGGTCAGACAAAAGAGCGCCTAAGACGGCTTTTTCGGCTTCTTCGTTATGTGGCAGGACGACATCGGCCATAGTTACTTTTCCTCGGTAATGTGAACGTTAACAGTGCCGACCACTTGGCCTTCGCTGCCTTTGTAGAGTTCGATCTTCAAACGAGTATAGCCAATCGCGTTAGCCGGATACTTGTCGATGAATCTGCGACGATCGATTTCGATGTTCCATTGCTGCTTTAAGCCTTCTTCAATTTGCTTAGGAGAAATGGTCCCGAACATTCTGCCATCGGATCCCACCTTGGCAGTGAATTCGACGTTAATGTGCTCTAGACGAGCGGCTAAGGCCTCAGCCTCGACCTTCAAAGCTTTCTGGCGGGCTGTTTCTTCGGCGTTCTGCTTAGCAAGGTTCTGCTGGTTGCCAGCAGTCGAAACGACCGCCAATCCATGCGGAATCAGATAGTTGGTGGCATAACCATCGCTCACGGTGATGGTATCGCCTTTTTTGCCTAATTTGGCTGCATCGGCTAATAGAATGACTTTCATTGTCCCTCTCCTCCTTCAGAGTTGACAGAATTGCGGGCCGCATCGAGATATTGGTCGAGCGTGTCCGTTAAGGTCTTAACGACCTTCTCGATAGTCTGAGATGGGAAGACAGCCGCGGCACTGGTGAAGTGTCCGCCACCACCCATCTTTTCGCATAGTAATTGAACGTTCACCGTACCATCGCTTCTCGCGGAGATACGGATTACTTTTTCTTCGGTCTTACCGACAACGAAACAGGCATTGATGCCCTTTAATTGCATGACTTGGTTGCCAACTTTAGCCAAGGTACTGCGTTCGATGATATCGTGCTCGTCACTCACACAATAGACGATTCCATAGTGCGGGGTTTGCATCGTGGCGATGATCTTGGTGATCAAGCTGTATTCCTCAAATTCGTCCTTGAGATAATCATCAGCGACGGAGTTATCGGCACCATAATCCTTCAAAACCTCAGCGGCTTCGAATGTGCGCATGCCAGTTGATTTGCTCTTGAAATAGTTGCTATCAAGGAAGATACCGGCGAGCATGATGGTCGCGAAGGTCGGCTTTAATTCGATGCGAGGGTTCGCGGTGGCATAACGAATCATTTCAGCCACAAGTTCGGAAGCGCTTGAAGCGCTCGGCTCAATGGACGAAAGGACAGGGCGGTCGATGAATTCCTCAGCGCGTCTATGGTGGTCGATAACGACAACCTTAGAGGCCTTTTCGAGGACTTTCGGGGCGAGAACCATCGAGGGACGGGAAATATCCACCACGACCAGCAAGGAAGACGAAGTGATTTGGCTCAGCGCGTCATCCGGGCCGATAGTAATGCGATCATAAACATCACGCGGGAAGGCATCCTGAAGAGCCATTCTTGTTTTCTTTTCGGCGAGCTTAGGGTTATAAACGATTCGGCTGGGCTTCTGGCACCAATCGCACATGGCCATGATGCCTAAGGCGGCGCCAAGTGAGTCCATATCCATTTCGGTATGGCCCATGATGAAGACGTTAGAGGCGCTCTTGATAAGCGAGTTGATAGAATCGGCGACGGAACGAACCTTGACTTTGCTGGAGTTTTCCACGGCTGCGGTTTTGCCGCCGAAGAATCGAAGTTCGGCGCCATAAGGGCTCACGACAGCTTGGTCGCCGCCACGGGAGTGGGCGATATTCAAGGCATCAGTAGCCATTTCATTTAACTTATGGACATCGGGGAAATCGTGGGCGAAACCGATGGACAAAGTAAGGGTGCTCTCTTTTTCGCCAGCCTTACCGGCTTGCCGGACTTTCTCAAGAATCGAGAACTCGTCATTTTCAAGTTTGGCAAGAGAGGCATAGTTGCAAACGGCAAAGTATGTATCGCCGCCAACACGACGAAGGAGAACGCCAAAGTCACGGAAATAATCGATGATAATGCCACGGACTTTGTTGACGACATCCGCAGATTCGTCGGTCTCGGAAGCAAAGTCGTTGTAGTTATCGATGACGATGATGCCAAGAACCTCAGCTTGCTCTTTCGAGTAGCTTTCGACGTTATCATATTCGGTGCAATCCTTGAAAATGAACAGACGCGGTTCGCTGAGATATTTGACCTCATAATCACGACCCTTAAGTTCGATTTTGACAACCTTGTTAACCGGGGCGTTGATGAGATCTTTCAAATCGGGCATTAAGTCGAACAACTGGGTATCGATAAGATCGATTTGGCGTTGTTTGAAAAGGCTATTGGCCCACATGACGACGTTGGACTCATCCACCACCACGAGACCGATTTGTCCGAAATCATAGGCCTCTTGAATATCGTTGCCAACCAAAGTAGCGGCTTCGATATCGGTCTTTTGGCGAATCTTGGAAATATTGATTAAGCCGACCCAGCAGAAGAAAGCATCGATGATAAGAAAGCCGACGGAGATGAAAATAATATAGCCAGCAGTCACGTATTTTTGGAAGTTATACCAATTTAAAAACCAGAACAAAGCCAAGACGGCCATGATGACCATCTCAAGGGTGAAGATTACGAATGTCCAGACGCGAAGACGATGAAGTGCATTAGTCATAGTGAGTTTATTATAGCCCTACGGAGTAGGGGTATAAAATAAAGAGATTTTGAAAAAACGAAAAAAGAACTTTGAAAAAACGGCTTTATCAAGACAAAGAGGGAGTTATTTAATTTCGGAAAAATGGATAAGGAGACCAATCGTGTCTTCCACGCCGGCTTTGCCGTTGTCATCAGCCTTGCAATAAATATCGATGTAGTGGTCGTTCTGGGCCGTATCACTCAAAGAACGGTAAATGAGCATTTGTCCAGAGTGATTGGATTGCATGGCTGAACCTGACGAATTCGATGAGACGGAAGACGAGGCGGTTTGGCTCGAAACTCCGTTGTTGCTAAAAGTCACATAAGCATCTTCGGCGCAATAATAGATGAAGGAACGTTTTGTGACGATTTCAGGGTTAATTTTGGTATCGAAAACGTAGTACATATAAGCGATGCCTTTAGTGGTATCAGTGATATCGGCTTGGAAGTTTAAGGTTAAGACCCGCTGGCCAAAATCATTCCAAGGAATCGAATTGGAATTTGTATCGAGAATTTCAATGGAGTTGATATATGTGAAAACAACGATGCCAACTGGATTGGTTCCGAGGAAGGCAACAATCACGATAGCGATGATTGCCACCGCCGCCACAAGAACGGAAATGCTCTTTTTCATGTTATTCGCCCCTCCCGAAAATGTACTTCGTTTTTCGTATGAAAAGAATGACGTTCAAGGTTAAGAAGACAAGGCCTACGATCATAATCTTCAAATAGGCGCTTTCCATGCCGTCGCCCTTGTCCATATAAAGGTAAAAGAGATAGGCTTGCGAAATGGCAATGATAAAGGCGGTGATGACTACGTTACGCTGGGCTTTCGTTGCCCCGTTTTGGGCCGCAAAAGTGCTATTTAGATTGCAGAAGTCACTCGATGCCGCGAAGAGCATGTGGCCAATATAGAAAGCGCAAACGGCAATGGCAAAGTAAACAGCCATTCTCGGAGAGACCCAGGGTTCTCCTTGCAAATTGAGTTTGCTCTGATTGATAGACCAATAGTTGCATGAGGTGATGATTAAAGAAACAACACCCAAAACAATCGGTGTGATCAGTTTGGCAAAGAGAAGATTCATCGGCTTTTTCGGGAACGAACGATTAAGAGCGAAAGCCGCTCCTTCGTCGCTATAAAGGTGAGCGATGGTTTCGTTGGAAACAAGGGCCACGAGAAGAACCAGCAAAAGATTAACGGCTGAGATGTATTCATTGCCACGGTAGTTAGTATCCATGGCACCGAAAACCTTATTAATCAACGCCATGGCGATAGGTAGGAAAACGAAGACGCCAAAGAGGGCGGAAATCGCATCAGGACTCTTTTCAAGCAAGACACGTTCTTTATCAAACTGAGCCAGGAAAAATGGACGAGCGTGAACGAAACGGCTGGTGAGCGAACCAACGGAATCGTATTCGAACGACTCAGAAGCGAGATGGAGATAAAGTTTGTTGACCACAAAGAATGAGAAGACCATCAAAAGGGCGATGATGCCAAGGAAAATTGCTAGGGTTATTGAAGCTTCGCCATCCAACAAATGAAGTGAGAAACCATCGAAGTTTCCGATCATCATCTTGGTGACATCTAAGAAGTACCAGCAATAATGCCGGTAGCCTTTCATGAGCGTTTGAATCTTCGCGAAATACGGACCGAAGTTCGTAAAAATATCAATCTTATCTGGGATAAGGGAAATAACCCAAGTAACGAGCCAGATGAAGCCTGCAAAAACGATCGCATAGACAAAGAGAGCGATAAGGCTGTTCCGTTTCAAGAAAGAACGAACATAGTACCAAGGAATCGAGAAAAGGGCCCCAATCAACACCACCGCGGCCGTCACAATGAGAATCGCAATGAAGAGCCAAACAAAGGAATACCAAGGGAATTTGGAAACAATAACATAGGAAAGCAAAATCGGAGAAAGAACGATAAACATCCTAACAAGTTCGTTGACGTAATAAACGAAAAGGCGGGCTAAGAAAATAGTGGAGCCGCGGCATGGATAGGTAATCATCAGGCGGTTATCGTTTGAAAAATAAAGGTTCTTCACAAGGCCGTTGGTGGCATTAAAAACCGCCAGAAGAATAATGAAGATCGATAAGGCTGACGGAACAACCTCAGGAACAAAGGCTAGTAAACTGAAGATGCCTAGGGTAATCGCAAGTCTATATAGCACAACGCCAAAAGCCGTTATCGCGGCGAAGAGCAAAACGCCCGTCACGATACGAATGATGGCGGATTTGCGGCTATTTTTCGTATCAAAGGATATTTTTAAAGAGTCAGACAAAAGCATCTTAACGAGCGTCGTAAAGCGACGCCATTCGGTGTGCTTAACGCCCTGAGTTTTTAATGCTTTCGTCGCTTCCATAAAACTAATTCTTCTTTTCTCCTTGCGAGAATTTAGCCTCTTCGCCAAGCAAGGCTTTCGCTTCTTCTTCCGAATCGGCTGTCTTTTCAAGGAAGAGGGACTCAAGATCGATGTTTTGCTTCTTCAAATCTTCCATCGAAGACGTCATGATCAGCGTGCCGTGTTTGATGATGATAATCTCATCGCAAAGGTTCTGGACAACATCGATTAAGTGCGATGAGAAAAAGACGATATTGCCGTTCTTCGCGTGTTCGCGCATGCATTCCTTAATTTGGAAAATGGAGTTCGGATCAACGCCAGTCATCGGTTCATCGAGAATCCAAATCTTGGGGTTATGAATCAAAGCGCCAATAATGGTGATTTTTTGCTTCATACCATGAGAATATGTCTTCATTTGATCGTCAAAATGGCTTTCCATTTCCAAACGCTTTAAGAGTTTAGGAAGTCTTTCCGCTCTTTCTTCATTCGTGACACCATAAAGGTCCGCCATGTAGTTGATGTATTGGCGTCCGGTCAGCGTTTCATAAAGGGCGTAGTTGTCGGGGACGAAACCGATTTCTTGTTTCGCTTGCACTGGCTGATGTTCAACGTCATAACCGCAAACGGTGATTGTTCCACTATTGAAACCATGCATGCCAACGATGCCTTTAATGATTGTGGATTTGCCAGCACCGTTCTTGCCTAAGAAGCCATAAATCTTTCCACCACTGATATCTAACGAGAAATCAGTGACTGCGTTAGTCTTGGCCGTTCCATACCGTTTGGTAAAGTGGCTGATGGTCAATCGAGCCGAATGATCGATGCCGTCGTTTTCTTTGTTGTCCATACTGTTTCTCCTTTGCTGTTCGAGCTTTTGGAATTGGAGCTGACTCACGTGATAAGTTTGGCTCCGCTCATGAAGCATAATTAACGAATCAACGCCGCTAAAGAGCATTTCATAGATGTACCACATGCCTAAAGCGAGCAAAACGTAGACTAAGAAATAGGAAACAAGATAAGGCACACGAAGGGTATAAAGATACCCATCAGAACCAGTCCATTGCGTGTTAACGCTAAAGAGATTCTCGGCCCATTTGCCACCGTGATCAGCTACCTTCGAAGCCACATAATCGCTGCCGATAAAGAAGAAATCAGTGCTATGACGAGCCACTTTAACGCCACCGACAACGATGGTGGCATTGAAGTAAGTATTGAGAATACCAACAAAGACGAAATAGAGCGTAAAGCCAATCATTGAGTAGCCAAAGTACTTCCATTTCGGCCTTTCAAAGAGACCCAACAAAATAACCAAGACCGGCATCATAAAGGCATAGATATGGTTATTAAAGAACTGAAGGATTCGAGGATTGAAGATGGTCAAAGCACTATCGTAGTTTGGCATCATAATTGCTAAGAAAGCACCCAAGACGTTAATAAACATCGTGAAGTAAAACATACCGATCCACATGAAAATCAAGCAGATAGGCATGATGTACATGGCTGTGTTACAAAGGTGAAGTGGCCACGAATAAAAATGGGTATACATGAGGTAACGAGCATTGCCGCCACCGCTCCACGAAAGATAGGCAAAGAGAATATTAGCGGAAACGAAAATCAATAAAGCCCGACGATGTTCTTTATCGAAGGGATAAAGCAAAAGGAAATCCACAAACGGAAGCAAGAAGCAAAGACCGATTAACAAACGATGCGAAAGGGAAAACTCTTTCGGGGAAGGGACGTTTTGAACGATGACGCCAAAGAGGTTCTGTGGCAAATAGTTCCAAATTGATGTCATAAGCATCAAGACGATGGCAACACAGATACCGTAAACCATGCTCTTGTTGAGTTTTGGAGAAGGATATTGCATCCAGTCCTTGATGATGAAAGCGGCGCTCAAACCAAGCTCAATGCCCATGAGAAGACCGCGGAAATTAAAGCCATTAAGAGCAGCGTTTCCACAGACGCCATTGATTTCGAGCGGCAACGTTAAGGCGATGATGACAAAGAGAATGCCAGAAAGCCATTTTTCAATGCCGATCATCATGTCGCTACGGAGAAATTGGGCAATGACCACGAAAAGCAAAGCTGCCGTCCAAAGGCAAACCATAATTGTCGAAATGGCTACCTGCCACGGAGCCATAAAATCAGAAACAAGTTTTGAGACGTTTTCGAGATAATCAAACCCTGATTCGAAACGGAAAATGAAAAGCAAATTCAAAACAACGGCGGAAGCGCAATAAAAGAATCTGGTTTGGTTTTCTTTAGTGGAGAAAAAACGATTAATCTTCCCAACGAGTTTGAATTTTGTTTCTTTCGGTGGCACATCTTTAAAAACGCGCGGAAGGAAAATAAATAGAGCAAGGAAGACAACCGCTGTAATTAAAGCCGCGAGTTCATAGGACCAGTAAGCGTGGAAGGCCACGGAAAAAGAGACGGCTAGGATTGCTAAGAACCCTAAGCCGCCTCCTAAGATTAACCAATCACGCTTCGTTAATCCCATGAAACCTCATCAATTAAGCAATACTGGATAAGGCAACCACAAGTCCGAAGTCGTTAGAACCAGTCCAGGACATATAGTTAGCCGGATTGGTCGGAGCAAGACCCTGAACGGCGCCGAAGCCGTAAATGCCTAAGTAAGAAGCCGTTTTCGCATCGGCCGAGAGAGCCTTATCAGCATCCGCTTGAGTAACGTAATACTTGGCGTTCACCATGCCATTGACGGCACCGGTCGAATCAACGGTCGGCATCGCAAAGTCGTTGTTGAGTTTGAAAACCGGCGGGCAAGAAGTGGCGGTCGTATATTGAGATAAGAAGAGAGCACCGGTATCGGTCGAATACAAATCGGCCTGATAAGCTGCGCCACCATCAGAAGCGGCGTTAGCGATGTCGGTAAGCATTTGATTACGGCCACCGTTATAGTCAATCGGACTCTTTGTGCCAATGACCGTGCCGCCAAAGAGGCCACCGGTCTTGGTGCCAGAGACTGTTTCGCCAGTCGACATATTAAGCGAGACAAAGTTCAGTTTGTTTTCGCTGTTGAGAAACGTCTTGCCAACAACGAGTTTCATCAAAGGATCCAATTGTTTAAGCTGAGCGACATAGGCTGAGGCGCCTTCGTAAATGTCGAACCATCCACCTGTTCCAGAGACATAGTTATCAAGAGAGGTGTCGGCATCAACGTGAATCCAGCTTCCCTTAATCAAAGCGGCATCGGCAGGAGTCAAACCAGCCAAACTGACAGATGGGCACTGATTGATGAAGAGAGGACCACCGGCCTTGTAAAGGTCGCAGTTCTTAATCTCGATATCGCCATAAAGATAGTTGAAAATCTGAGCAGAGAAGGTGTCGTGAATACGAGTAGAATCCCAAGTGTTGGTATAATACTTGTAATCCGTAGCGGAATTATAGACACCATCGTTAACCGTTCCGAGGAACACTGTCGAAAGAACACAGTTCTTAATCAAAGAATCGGAGTTCGGTTTAATGAAGATGACGCCGCCTTTAGACTTCATGGAGGCATCAGTTGAAACGCCGGTTCTGCCAGTGAAGGCCAAATCTTGAATGTTGAAGTTAAAAATCGACTTGTCAGTGGCGGTATCGTAATCGGAATACTTGTTGCTTCCGAAGACGGCGGTATGGCTGTTAACGACTTCGCCATCGCCTAAGTGTGTACCATTGCCATTGCCGTTTTCTTCAACATATGGGAAATCCTCACCACAAGAAATCTTGAAGAGGTTGCCATAGAGGCTGAAGGTCGGGTGGTCTTTATCGAGATAATGCTCATAAATCCACTTGTAGTCTTTTAACGTGCCAACACAAGAAGTGTCATTCGGAGCAACGTCGAGAGTGGAGGCTCCCCACACAGAATAATCAGGCAAATCAGCCTTGTTAATGGTGATGTCGTTTTGGATAACAACGTTGTTGACTTGAACGTCGGTCGGAATGCCGTTGGCAGTCTTCCATGGATCGTTAACCTTCTTAACATCAGCGGCCGTAGAGTTGCTCATCACAGCCAATTGCTTAGCATTCGTGACGTTATAGCCATCGACAACCACTAGTTTGTAGTCAATCTCCGGGAAAGCAGAAGCTGTACCAGAAGGATAAGTGAAAACAAGAGTGAACGATCCGGTCTTATCATCTTTGAAATCGACAACACCTTTAGTTTGAAGATTGGTGATATCGGCTTCCGCAAAATAATCGCTTAAGGTTAAGGCGGTTCCAGTCGTCGAGTCTTTTAAAACAACCGAAATGCCAGAAGCAACGGAACTCATTGTACCGACGTTTCCGAGTTGGTCTTTGCCATTAACGATCGGGAAGAGATCAAGAGAGTTCTTATTACCAATATAGTAAGATGTCGCTTTCATGAAGCTTGATGGGTGAGTTCCATCAGCATTGACTTTAGTGTTATCAGGAACCTGACTGTTAAAGTCGGTCCACCGCTTATTGGCGTGCCAGCCAATAGGAGTCAAATTGTTAACCAAGACATCATAAACAACGTTGACGCTCAACGTGGCTGCAGAAGCACTGGCCTTGTAGGTAACGGTGAAGACTTTTCCGGTCGCCACAGTTGAAGTATCGATTTGCGTATAGGTGATCTTGCTCTGATTCTGAGAATAAGGGATGGTTTCGAGAACCTTGCCAGAAGAAGTCAGTGTTTGAATTGTAAGCTTCGAGTAATCAACCACAAAGCCCTGATAGTATTTGGTAGCAGCCAAAGGTCCGTAAACCTTAATCGCAGTCGCAGCAGAAGATTCAGATGAATTCTTCGTTGAGGATGCGGAGTCGGAAGCGGAAGCTGAGCCGCTGGTGGAGCTGCTGTTTTTGGCGCAAGCCGCAAGTGGCAAGCCGAGTATGGCCACTGCTGAGAGGAGAATACAGTTTTTCAAAGTCTTATGCATAAAAGCCTTTCCTTTAAAAAGAGGTATGAAAATTTACATACCTTTATGGCCATATTCTACAACAATCAAAGTGAAAAACTAGATTATGGGCAAACGTCCAATTTTTAAAAGGGGATTTGCGGGGTTTAAAAATGTTAAAAAGCACAAAAAGCCAACCAATGAGATATCATTTGTCGGCATTTTCCGCCTAATTTGATTAATAGTGGGCTTTTGCAGGAATATTTGCGTAAAACTAGGCTCTTTAGAAAAAGAAAAGATACAAATATTGATATTTTTAAATGGAACAAATCAACGCAAAAAGCACGCCGAAAAAATTTTACAATTGAGTCCATTCCACTTTTTTGCCCTTTTTTAACCTATTCATTTATATGGTTGCTGTTTATACCGTTTTGTTCGAAATCGATTATCGCCTAAACATAAGTCCGTAAATCAATTTTGAAAGGCCAAAAAAGCCACCGCGTATTAGTGGGGGGCGGTGTAACAAAACTTGAAAGATTTTTGGTACGATTGCCCTCTCCGCTTTAATGGTTTTGACCTTTTGATACTTTCTGAAGGAATCCGTTGTTTCGTCTTTGACGGTCGTCCGTGGGCCTGGGGCATCAACCTTATCGCAGTTTCGATCATCATCATGGGCTTATCATTTGGATTGATTCGCTACTCCTACCTTATTGCGCCTGATTTCGCAGGCAAATAATAAAGTCTGTCAACATTCAAACGCCGATTAGACCGACATTACAGCCGGTCTTTTTTTATTCGGTAAAATTCTTCAAAACATAAAAATAATCAAATTGAAATTATCGGATTTTTGTAACCTTCCCCCCCACATTTCATTGGAGAAATGCATTTTTCTAACGAAAAAAGATTAGTTTTGCGGTATAACAAAATTAACCCAGGAGTCGATGAATGAAGAAAAAAGAAACTCTCCAAGAGGAGCTGAGTCGCCGGAAGTATCGACAACCAAATTCGTTTTTCTATTGGTTTTACAAAATGGTGATGGTTGATTTTAAGATTACTAAATTCAATCCTAAAATCACCATGATAGACGATATTAAAAAAGAGGATAACGGAGCTTTCCTTCTTTGGAATCACCTTTCGAGATTGGATCACGCCTTTATCGTTAAGGCCCTCTACCCCAAGAAATTCAATATGGTTGCTGGCTATTGCGAGTTCTTCCGTAGTCATTTGGCCTGGGCCTTTAAGAAACAGCAAATTCTGCCCAAGAAGAACTTCTGCATGGATCCAGTTGGCGTGAAAGCCATTCTTTCGCTCATCAAGCAGAAAGGCATTGTCACGATGGCCCCAGAGGGCCTTGCTACCATCACTGGCATTAACGAAACGGTTATCACGGGTATTGGACACCTCTTGAAACATTGCCGTGTGCCGGTCTATTTCGCCCGTTTTGATGGCCAAGCCCTTATTGCTCCAGTCTTTTCATCCACTTATCGTTACGGAGGCGGATGCGAGGTCACCATCTATCGGTTGTTTTCTCCTGAAGATTTAGAAAAACTCAACGAGACAGAAATCGAAGGTCGCCTCATGAAGGAATTCCTTCACGATGACTACGATTACCAAGAAAAACACCACTTCAAATGGGATACAAAAGGCAAGGCCTGCGAAGGAATGGAGGATATTTGCTATAAATGTCCGAACTGCGGCGAAGAATTCCATATGGTTGGAAATGGAGATGACATCCATTGCGACAAATGTGGTTTCTCTTACCACTCAAACGAGTATCTTGAGCTCGTTCCTTCAAAGCAAATCGGCCATGACTTCAAATACCCAAGCAAATGGGTCCTTTGGGAGCGGAAATGTGTGATTGACGAGATTAGAAAAGATCCTAATTACTCTTTTTCCTTTGACACCACTATTGGAACCCAGCCAACCGACCACTATGTCAAAGATAAGACCCGCTCAACCGAGGTGGTTGGTGAAGGGACCTTCACTCTCGACCACCAAGGAATGCATTATGTGGGGACGAAAGACGGGAAGGATTTCCGCTTGGATTTATCCTATGAGATTTATTTCCGTCTCATCGAAGAGGTTAATACTAGGATGTTCTCCCTCTACATCAATGGCGAGTATTTTGAATTCGCGCCCAAGAAGCGTGTCGTGGGCAAGGCGGACTTCATTTGCCAAGAGATGCATCGCCTCCACTTCAACACCTGGAAATGCGTCCCAGGCCACGAATACCTCTACAAATAAGTAAAACGGAATTGTGATGTTACGACGAAAAAAGATCGGCCTTACGACCGATCTTTATTTTTGATTTGATTGGATTTCACCGTTCTTTTTAGGAGAACGGATCGTCCTATCGAATGGAATTAGTTCTGTCCCGGATAAGCGAGAAGACCCATGTAACGAGCGTTCTTAACCGCACGGGCTAATTCACGCTGATACTTGGCGGAAGTTCCAGTCGAGCTACGCGGGGCAATCTTGCCATCCGGATTAACAAATCTGGAGAGCAATTCGATGTCCTTATAATCCACATATTTGATGTGGTTCTTAGTGAAGTAGCAGACCTTTTTCCGCGGTCTCATTTTCTTAAACATAAGATTATTGAATCCTTTCTCAATTAGAACGGCAGGTCATCATCAACAACGTCGATCGAATCGAGATTCTTGCCTTCCTGCTTCTTCGTATCGGCAGCCGGAGCTTCCGGTGCGGGTTTATCAGGTGTAAAGCCGTTGTTATCACTAGCAGCATTTGAGCCTTTCGGTTCAAGGAATTCAACACCATCAGCGACAATCTCGGTCGAAGTGACCTGAGTATTATCTTGCTTACGGGTATATTTCCTCTGTGTTAGACGTCCCTCGATGCCAACCAAGGATCCTTTGCGGGTGAACTTGGCAACGTTCTCGCCAGTATTTCCGAAAACGGAAACCGGCATGAATATCGTCTGTTTTTCACCATTGGGTCCCTTGCGGGAATCATCGACAGCAATCGTGAAGGAAGCGACTGCTAATCCAGAAGCGGTTCTCCGCAGTTCCGGATCACGGGTTAAACGACCGACTAGAACGACGCGATTAATCATTGTTAAACGACCTCCATTACCTTGTCTTAGTCTTGGTCAACTGTGATCAAGTGACGGATGACGTTTTGATCAAGCTTAGCAAGACGCGAGAATTCCTTAAGGCCAGCTGCTTCGGCGCTCACTTTGAGCACGACGTAGTAACCTTTCGTGGCATTCTTGATCTCGTAAGCGAAGTCTTTGACGCCCCATTCATTGACATTGGTGACCTTGGCCTTGTTGGATTCAAGGATCCCCTGGAGCTTCGCGATCTCATCCTTGCGGGCGGTCTCATCAAGATCGGCCTTCAGAATGTACATGATCTCGTACTTTTTCATTCGCTTGCACCTCCTAATTTTGGACTCTGGGTCACCTCGCTAGGCGTGTGACCATAAGAGTATGTGCGCCTCAGATCCTTCATCTAAGGCGGTCATAATTATATTATGAGGGGGCTGGTTAAGCAATGAAGAAAGTCCACTCCAAGTCTCTCGGGACGACAAGTTACCTCCCTCGAGTCTCAGGAAGACGTTGATTTGTCCTCCCACCCATATATAGGCGAGATTTTGCATTTCGTACCAAAAAACCACCGTCAGTTGATTGGCGGTGGTTATTTTTCTAGAGCTTATTTGTCGTCCTTCATGGTCGGGAAGAGAAGGACTTCACGAATGTTGTCAGTCTCGGTGAAGAGCATCGTGAATCTATCGATGCCGACACCAATTCCGCCAGCTGGCGGCATGCCGTAACTGAGAGCATCCAAGAAGGATAAATCCATCTCGTTAGCCTCATCGTCGCCTCTGGCCTTGGCCGCAAGTTGCGCTTCGAAGCGTTCCTTTTGGTCAAACGGGTTATTGAGCTCACTATAGGCATTGCCAAACTCGCATCCGGCAATGAAGAGTTCGAACCGATCAACAAATCGCGGATCGGCCGTTTTCTTGGTGAGCGGAGAGACTTCAATCGGATAAGTGTGAATGAAGGTCGGCTGAATCAAGGTGTGTTCAACTAGCTCATCGAAGAAAGCTTGTTGAATGTAGCCAACGCTGTTCCAGCTCTTCTCAAGCGGAACGTTGAATTTCTTAGCAAGGGCCACCGCTTCTTCGTAGGTCATTTGCTGTTTGAAGTCGACACCGCACTGAGCCTTAATGGCATCGGCTTGGTCAACCCAGGCAAACGGCTTAGAAACATCGATGTCTTGGCCATTGAATTTAAACACGTCTTTGCCAACGACTTTCTCGGCGATGTAATGGAATAATCCTTCTAGCCAAGAACGCATATCGGAGAGATCGCCATAAGCCTGATAAAGCTCAATGGTGGTGAATTCCGGGTTGTGTTTGGCGTCGATACCTTCGTTGCGGAAGATACGACCGATTTCGTAAACACGGTCAATACCGCCGACCATGCATTTCTTGAGATTAAGTTCGGTTGCTATGCGAAGGTAGAAATCCTTATCAAGCGCGTTGAAGTGCGTGATGAAAGGTTTGGCAGCCGCTCCACCGAGAATCGGTGAGAAAATTGAGGTTTCAACTTCAACGAAGCCAAGATCGTCGCAATATTTTTGAATGCCACGAATGATACGCGGACGCATAAGGGCAATCCGACGAGAATCATCGTTGACAATGAGGTCGAGATAGCGTTTCCGATAACGATCTTCGGTATCAGTGAGACCATGGAATTTTTCTGGAAGCGGCTTTAAGCATTTGGTGATATGAGTGTACTTGGCGACACGGATGGTCAATTCGCCGGTTCTCGTAAGCATCAAGGTGCCCTCGAGACCAACGATATCGCCTAAGTCGGCAAGCTTAAAGACGTCGTAATCGTGTTCGCCGATGACGTTGATACCAATCCAAGCTTGGATTTGACCATATTCATCTTTGAGGTTAACAAACGAAGCTTTGCCCATTCTACGAATGGCGACCAAACGGCCAGCCACGTTAACATCAATGTTCTGAGCGGTTAATTCTTCGGCCGTAAGTTTGCCATATTTGGCTCTAATATCGCGAATCTGATCTTTCCAAGCATAACGAGATCCAAAAGGATCAACGCCAAGCTCGGTGTATTTGGCAAGTTTATCGCGGCGAGCTTGCTCTTGGTCATTCAATGACGGTTCCTGAGCTTGAACCGGGTTTTGCTGTTTCTCATCCATAAAGTGTTACCTTCCTATAATTTTGAACGCTTTGATAGTGTAGACCTTAAAGCGGCAAAAAACGAGATACAAGGGGAAATACTGATGGTTTTACCATCATTCAGTGGCTTTGCCGCCCGTGTATAGCTGATAGTACTTGCCCTTTTGGTCAAGCAATTGTTGATGGGTGCCGCGTTCGATAATCGTGCCATTTTCGAGGACCATAATAACATCGGCGTTCTGAATGGTGCTTAAACGGTGGGCGATGACAAACACGGTGCGCCCCTTCATGATGGCGTCCATGCCTTGCTGAACCAGTTTTTCAGTACGTGAGTCAATGGAGCTTGTGGCTTCGTCAAGAATCATGACTGGAGGATCAGCAACGGCGCAGCGGGCGATAGAAAGAAGTTGTCTTTGGCCTTGTGATAACGAGCCACCGCCAGCTTCAAGAACCGTGTTATAGCCATTGGGCAGGTTTTGAATGAAAGAATCAGCGTTAGCAAGCTTGGCGGCCTTGATGACGTCTTCATCGGTGGCATCGAGTTTGCCGAAACGGATGTTTTCCATCACGGTGCCAGTAAAGAGTTTAGTGTCCTGAAGGACCATGCCTAAAGAACGTCTTAAATCAGTTTTTCTAATCTTGTTAATGTTGATATCGTCGTAACGAATTTTCCCATCCTCAATGTCATAGAAACGATTGATCAAATTCGTGATGGTTGTTTTGCCTGCGCCAGTGGGTCCAACAAAGGCGACTTTTTGGCCAGGCTTGGCGTACAAAGTAATGTCATGCAGGACGGTTTTGCCAGGGATATATGCAAAATTCACGTTATCGAAGGTGATCTTGCCTTTCAGCCAAACATAGGTGGTTGGACTGCCGTCTTTGTGAGGGTGTTTCCAAGCCCAATGCCCAGTTCTTTCAACGCACTCAACAGGATTGCCGTCGGCATCGGCTTTCGCATTAACAAGTTCAACGTAGCCGTCATCGGTTTCGCTAGGCTGATCCATAACCTCGAAAATGCGGGTCGAACCAGCCAAAGCCAAAGCAATAACGTTTAACTGTTGGCTAACTTGACCTATAGGCTGCGTAAAGGATTTGGAGAACATCAGGAACGAGACGATGATGCCAACATCAAACTGATGATAACCCGTTAAGGAAACTCCAGTGACCTTGTTGACGATGGCCATGCCACCGATAAGAGCCAATAAGGCATATTGAATGTTGCTAAGTTGGTTAACGGTTGGCATCAAAACGTTAGCAAAGCGGTTTGCCTTAACTGAATCTTCAAATAGCGTTTCATTATGTTTCCGGAATTCTGCGATGTTCCGATCTTCATAGTTGAAAACCTTCACAACCTTTTGACCGTTGGTCATTTCTTCGATGTAACCATTAGTCGTGCCAAGCTCAATTTGCTGCCGAATGAAGTATTTACGGCTCCTTTTGGCATAGAAGGAGGTGATAAACAAAATCAAAATCGAGAAACCAAGAACGATTCCGGTGAGCAAGAGGTCCGTTAAGAGCATAAACACGAAACAAACGACCATCGTCATAATCGAACTCGCCACCATCGGTAGGGCCCGTGAAAGCATTTCGCGGAGGGCATCGACGTCGTTGGTGAAGATCGACATAATGTCACCATGACCCCTACGATCAAAATATGATACTGGCAACGATTGCAAATGATCGAAGAGTTCGTCACGAATCCGCTTTTGAATTCCTTGACCAATAATGGACATCATGACGTTATAAACAAAGGAGCAAATAAGACCTAATAGATAAACGCAAACGAGAATGAGAATGACGGTTGAGAAATGGAGGCCATTAGTAATACCGGCTACTGGCACATATTCTGCTAGCGAAGAGCCTTGTGCGATGGCAGGGTTTAAATAGGCATCAACAATGACGTTGCCAACGATGTATGAGCCTACCGTTCCGGCACCGCTCGAAAAGAGTATACAAATCAAAACAACCGCGAATTGCAGAGGATAATACTTAAAAACGTACTTCAACAAGCGTCCGACCGAATGAAGCTTTTGCTTGTTTGTAATCGGCGTCATATTGCGACCACCTTTAGTGGCGCGAAGATTAATTGCGGGCATCGAAATCACCTCCACCTAATTGAGACGTATATAGGTCTTTATACACTGGACACGTTTTAAGCAATTCGTCGCTCGAACCCTGAGCCACAATTTTGCCCTCGTTCATTACGATGATGGTGTCACAGTCTTTAATTGAAAGAACGCGTTGCGCGATGATGAACTTTGTAATGTCTTTTATTTCCGTCTCCAAAGTGTGACGGATCAAAGCGTCGGTATGGGTATCACAAGCGGATGTAGAATCATCCAAAATAAGAATCTTCGGATTTTTAAGCAACGCTCTAGCAATGCAAATGCGCTGTTTTTGACCGCCGGAGACATTGGTACCTCCTTCGTCGATCTTGGTATCAATCCCATTTGGCAAATCTGATAAGAATGGGGTAACTTGAGCCACATCACAAGCCTTGGCGATTTCTTCGTCCGTCGCGTTTTGGTTGCCCCACTTCAAATTATCTTTAAGGGTGCCGCTAAACAGAGTGTTCTTTTGCAAAACGACAGCCACGGCATCACGAAGGGCAACAAGGTCGTAATCCTTAACGTCATGACCGGCCACCACGACTTTTCCTTTACTCGAATCGTAGAGGCGGGCGATTAACGAAACAAGAGTAGTTTTACCTGCGCCCGTTGACCCCAAAACGCCGACCATCTCGCCAGGAGCCACTTTGAGATTTATATCCGATAAAACGTAGTGATCGAGGTTGTAAGCGAAGGAGACATCCTGGAACTCAACAGAACCGTTATCAATCATTTTAATCGCGTTTTGCGGGGATTTTATATCAGGTTCCTCTTCTATGATCTCTACAATACGCTCGGCGCTGTTACGTCCAATCATGACCATAACGAAGACCATGGAAACCATCATCAACGACATCATGATGAGCATGACGTAAGTGATTAAGGTACTGAGATCGCCAACCGTCATTTCGACTCCTTTGCTGGAGACAATAAGTTCTGAACCAAGCCACGAGACGAAGACGATCGCGGAATAGACTGCAAAGTTTAGTAAAGGGCTATTCAAAGCCAAAATCTTTTCAGCATGAACGAAGTTTCGATAGATAAATCCTGAGACACCATGGAACTTTTCTTTTTGCTCTTCCTCACGATTAAACGACTTTACGACGCGAATGCCATCAACATTTTCTTCCACAGATTGGTTGAGCTGATCGTACTCATTGAAGACCTTAACGAAAATCGGATGTACTTTGATGGCAATAATAATTAAGCCTGTGAGAACTACCGGGATGATAATCAAGAAAATCCAGGCTAACTTCCATTCTGACACGAAACACATAATGAGTGAGAAAATCATCATAAACGGAGCTCTAATGACCGCACGGATGCATTGAAGATAAGCATTTTGAACGTTCGTTACATCCGTCGTGGTTCTCGTGACGATTGAACTAGTTGAAAACTTATCGATGTTCTTAAACGAATATGATTGGATTTTCACGAACATTTCATCACGTAGGTTTTTGCCAAAGCCAGCAGCCGCCGAAGCGGAAGTAACGCCTGCCAAAATACCAAACACAGCGGCAACAAGAGCTATCAAAGCGATTAAACCTGAATACATATAAATAGCATTCAAATCAGAGGCATTAACCGCGTTGATAAGGTATTTCATCAAGAAAACGACAAGAACTTCGCAAACGCTTTCGAACAAGACAAAAAGCCAAGTCCAAATAGTATCCTTCCAATATTCTTTGATATATGAGAATAACTTTTTAAAAACTTTCATAATCAGTCCTCTTTGTTCCCAACATTCTCGCGTATCTTTTTTAGGACGCTCCTGAATATTTGCTCTTCTTCAGGCGTAATTCCACTTTTTACCTTTTGAGAAATTTCTTTGAATATTTCTTTGAATTCTTCTTCTACCTTTATTCCTTTGTCAGTCAGGGTAATCATCTTCTTTCTTTTATCGATAGGAGATGATTCCATTTTGAGATAACCTTTTTTCACAAGACCTTTCAATGTTTGGGAGGTTGTGGCTTTCGCGGCTTTAGCTTTACTCATGATCTCAGTCGCGGTAATCGTCTGCCCTTCCGCTTTGAAGACAAAGCCGAGCACCATGCCTTCAATGCCAGTCAAAGGTTCCTCCAATTCAGCTTGGACGGTTTGATCAACATAGGCTTTGATCATGTTGTTTGTGATGCGCATTTCTACGCCGAGTGGTTTTTCTGGTTCCATAAATAAGATGTACACGATTTAGTTCGTGTACGAACATTATAGGAAGCAAAAGCGATAAAGCAACTTATTTATTCTTCAATTGGTTATAAATGCTCGCGATGTCGGATACCATCGAGGATTTTATTCAAATCATCAACCGAGTTCATGGTCTGACTTATCTCGATTGAGATCCTTTTTGACCCAGCAAAACCAGCGAAAAAGTGAGGTAGCAAGCCACGAAGTTGCATAATCGCAGACCTCTCGCCCTTACTAGCAATTAGAGACCTTGAGAAGGCTTCCGCATAATCTACTTGCCGCATGAGTGAAAAGTGCTCAGGGAGCAATCCGTGCGTGATTTGCGCGTTTATTGCGCAAATTAGCCATGGATTCCCCAAACCACCCCTAGCCACCATTACTCCGCTGGCTTCAGTCTCGTCAAACCATTCCTTCGCTTTAAGCGGATCGTTGATGTCGCCGCTAATGAAAAGAGGAATGCTTAAACGGCCGCCTAAGCCTTTAAGAAGCTCGTGGCGGGCATTCCCGCTGTAACTCTGCTTGGTTGTCCTAGAATGGATCGTAACGGCCTTAACGCCCGCTTTCTCAATGACTTCACAAATCTCAATGAAGTTGATCGAAGTTTCATCCCATCCGAGACGGATTTTGGCGGTGACGGGTTTATGAGAAGCCTCAACCACCGCTTTCATGTAGTCATAGAGTTTAGCCGGCTCACGAAGCCAGGCGCTACCAGCTCCCGTCTTCACGACTTTATAAACCGGGCAGCCAAGATTGATGTCGAGGATATCGTATTCATATCCTTTTTCGAGGATCGCGATGGCTTTAGAGGTAATCGCGGAATCATTTCCAAACAACTGAAGACCGACCGGATGGTCAATCTTGGAAGTTTCACAGTATTCAAAGGTTTCTTTGTTTCCATAGACGATGCCGTAATCGGAAATCATTTCGCTATAGGATAAAGCAACGCCAAATGGCTTCATGAAGTCCCGATAGGCCAAAGAGGTCACGCCCGCCATCGGTCCTAAAATAACCGGCCCTTTAATGGGAACGCCACCGATGTTGAATTCTTTGAACTCGCCCATAAGCAGAAAGAAAGAAGGCCTTGCGGCCTCCTTCCCTTATTTGTCTCCTTTAGGTGGCTTTGGGCCATCGTCATCGCTCTTTGGGGCCTTTTTGGCGGCAGGTTTCTTAGCCTTGGGCTCTTCTGGCGTAGCCGGCTCAACGGGTTGAGCGGCATCGGCTTTCGGGGCCTCAGCAGGCTTATTTTCGTCTTTGATTTGGGTCTCAGGCGAAACCTTTCCATCCACAACAGCGGCCTCTTCAGGGGTCATGTTTTCCTTTTCTTGGACTTTAGCCACTACCTTTTGTGGGAGGGCGCCGGTCTTAATCAAGGAATCGATCTCTTCAGCGGTAATCGTTTCTTTTTCAAGAAGCGTGTTGGCGATTAAAGTTACATCTTTCTTATGTTCAGTGAGAATTTCGGTAGCCTGTTTGTGGGCATCATCGATAATCTGACGAACGGCCTTATCAATCTCGAAAGCCACTTCTGATGAGAAGTTCTTTTGAGTGTTGGCATAATCACGACCAAGGAAGACAGAACCACTGTTATTTTCGTATTGGATTGGGCCAAGTTCGGACATGCCGAATTCAGTGACCATCATACGAGCCAATCTAGTGGCCTCTTGAATATCATTTTCTGCTCCAGTTGAAATGTCGTCGAAGAAGATTTCTTCGGAGGCACGTCCGCCAAGCAAACCAGTGATTTGAGCAAGAAGTTCTTTCTTCGTGAGAATGAAGCGATCGTCCTCGGGAGTCATGAGAACGTGACCGCCCGTACGACCACGCGGAATAATCGTGATCTTTTGGACTTTTTCGCTATAAGGAAGCACCAAGCCAATAACGGCGTGGCCGGCCTCGTGGAAGGCAACCTCTTTCCGCTCTTGGTCATTCATGCCCTTAGAACTCTTGGCTGGGCCAGCGATGCGGCGATCAATAGCCTCATCGATTTCGGCCATACCGACATCTTCCTTATTGAAACGAACGGCCAAAATGGCAGCTTCGTTAAGGATGTTTTCGATATCAGCACCAGAGAAACCAACGGTGCGTTTGGCCAAGGCCTTAAAGTCGACACTCGGATCGATTTTCTTGTTGCGTGCATGGACATGGAAGATAGCTTCACGACCATTAGCATCCGGAAGGGAAACAGTGATAATGCGGTCAAAACGACCAGGTCTTAAGAGAGCCGGATCAAGGACGTCATCACGGTTTGTAGCCGCCATGACGAGAATGCCAGAGTTGTACTCAAAGCCATCCATTTCGACGAGCAATTGGTTCAAAGTCTGCTCGCGTTCATCGTTGCCACCGCCTAAGCCGGCGCCACGTTGACGACCGACAGCATCGATTTCATCAATAAAGACAATGCATGGCGCGGTTTGCTTAGCCCGTTTAAAGAGGTCACGGACACGACCGGCGCCAACGCCAACGAACATTTCAACGAAATCGGAACCAGAAATGCTATAAAATGGCACTCCAGCTTCGCCTGCCACGGCTTTAGCAAGCAACGTCTTACCAGTGCCCGGAGGGCCGATAAGGAGAACGCCTTTAGGCAATCTAGCGCCGAATTTTGAATATTTCTTCGGTTGTTTCAAATAGTCGACCATTTCGACCATTTCGGCTTTTTCTTCATCGCAACCAGCGACATCGGTGAAGCGAATCTTGCTGGCATCTTCGCGTCTGGCTGGAGATTTGTTGAAGTCCATCGCCTGACGATTGGCACCATTAACAGAGCCATTAAGGCGCACGAAGAAGATAACGCCGACGATGGTGACGCCGAGAACCAAGATAATGGTCGGTCCCCACTCAGTCCACCAGTTGGTTTCGTAAATATCAACCACCCTGAAGTAGCCGACGCCATGGCTTTGTTTAAGCGAGGTGTTGTTGTTCCATTCATCGACACGAGAGGCAAAAATCGATGACCAGCTAGCGTGAGGGGTAAGAGTGATGACGCCGGTTGTGGAATCAACGGAACCGGTTTCGAAAGTCGAATTCCATTTCTCTCGTTCAATAACAACGGTGTAATCAATGCGACGATCGGTATTATTGGCCAAATAGGATTCGCCGGTAACCTTAACGGTACGACGGCCTTCTTGAACTTTCGCGGATTTTAAATAAACAGAGGAACTCTTATCATTTGCACCATTGACGCGAAGAACCGTATCAAGTTGATCTTCGGTCCAGGTGTTCCCGGTATTCATGTTCAAAATGGCGTAAGTTACCAAAAGAACAAGAACCAAGGCAATGAAAAGGTAAGGGAGTATGGCTCCCCAAGTATTTTTGCGGTTGTTGTTGTTATCGTTCATGCTGCTCCTCCACGATGCTAATGATTAACTCTTCAATTACGAATTTTCTTTGAGGCGTATACTCGCACAATACACCCGTACGCGACGCTTAACAAATAGAATACTCGCGTTTTTGCTCATTTTTCTTCATTTTTGACGTGAATGTTCAAAACCGAGGAATGATATTCAGAGAATCCCTTCTTATATCTCGGAACATAAATTATCTTCCCGTCTTTGTTCACGAAAATCGGCCAAATAGCTAGTAATCGTGCCGGCATGCCTGCTTCTTTGTACATCTTGCGAACTGGCACCAAGTAGCCGCCGTAAATGTAGACATCGCTAGGAATGGCGGTCCGAATGGTTAATGGGTAATCTTCAGAATGGATTCCACGGTCTTCTGCGCCATTGGAGAAATCGAGATCAAAGGTATCCGTGCGTAATTTGCCGGGTTTTTCAAGGGTATAAGTATACGGAAGCTCATCTGGGTCAGTTTCAATTGAGATGGTATCGTACTCCTTCACCAAATAGAACTTATCCTTGAGTTTATAGGTCATATTCGGCTCAGAATTAAGGCACATCTTGCGGATGTCGCGAATCTTTGCCGGACTAAGGGTTACTCTAACTGGCGAATTGTTGACGAAACGAATGAGGGTTTCGACAAACTCATCATCGCTTAAAGCCATGATGGAACGAATATCCAATTCCTGCTCTTTAACAGAATCGGTTTCAATGTGCTGCAAGAATGAAATCTTCTCGCTATTGGCTTTGGCGATCTCGTCAAGAATTTGGCCGCGCTCAACTTCGTTGAGTTTGTTGATCACCTCTCCCCTAATCGGGTGACGGGTGAATTTATCTTCGCGGTCTGATAAATCGTCAGAGAATGGAATATGGTTTTCTAAATCATATTCACGAAGGTCTTCTTTCGTGTAATTGAGCAAAGGGCGAGCCACAATCATACCCTGGAAGGTCGAGATCTTAGACAAACCATAATGGGTAATTTTCTTTTCAGATTGTTTTTGAAGTAAATAAGTTTCAATCAAATCGTCTTGCTGATGCGCAATAAAAAGTGCGGCGGCATCGTACTTTTTATACATTGCCTCAAAGAATGAATAACGGACTTCACGAGACCACGAATGATAGTCGTCTTCGGGGTCATGAGGAAGAATAGAAGTATCGCAAACTTCAAGGACAAGTCCTTTTTCTTTGCAATATTGACGGAGGTGCTGTTCGTCATCAAGCGAGTCGTGTCCGTTGTGATATTGAACAAAACACACAATTGGCTTCACTCCGGCTTTTTGAATCATGTCGAGCAACGCCATGGAATCAGGCCCATAGCTCACGGCATCAATGTAATTGGCTTCCTTGTCAAATTTGAAATCAAGCATTTCCATATCCATAAGAATTAATTCCTTTCCCCTACTTCATCAGTGAGGATTTCATACATTTTTGAGGCTTCTTCTTTCTTCGCAAACGGCCGAACCGACAAGACTTTAGCGGTAATGCGATGGCGTCCTAAAACAAGAATGAAGGTGTCACCTTCTTTGATCTCGCTCATAGGTTTGGCGGCTTTCCCGTTGATTGTGACATCACCGTCGTCACAAAGTTCTTTGGCTGTTTCGCGCCGTTTGATTAATCTGGTAACCTTTAAGAACTTGTCAATTCTCATGGAATTTAGTTTAGCACACGCGCCCGCTCTTGCGCGTTAAGAAACAATTTGTGAATTAAATTCACGATGTTTTCTAAGTCATTAAGCCAACCGTCGCGCTTTGTCATCCTAAGCCTCAGTTTCTTCTCAAGATACGTAACTTTTAAAATGTCCAAATATGGAACCGTCTCATTAAAAAGGTCAGTTCCGATGCCGTTAATCCTTGTGAACGAATCGCTCATTTGAATGTCGACGTAGTCCTGGGCTTCATCAACCGAAAGGAATTCGTCGCTTGATGTCACAAGGTCAATTCTCTTCTTTTGAATAAGTAAAACGACTTCGGCTGGCGGTTTTCCGTAAACATCTCGCAAATGCTTAGAGAAAGCCGCAAGGCCACGAGAGTCTTTGATCTCTTCTAATTCCTGATAAAGTTCGATTTTGTCGCTATTAACCGCATAATCTTTTGGAATATAGGCATCGATATCAAAGAGTTTATTGGGTTTCGGTGGCTCAGGCGTGACACCTGTTTGCTTGGCCGTGATGGCTTCGTTAAGCATCTTTAAATACAAATCGAGACCGACCGTATCAATAAAGCCGGCTTGTTCGGGCCCGAAGATATCACCAGCCCCGCGAATTAGCAAATCACGCTGAGCGATCTTGTAACCACTTCCGAGTTCTGTGAACTCCTGAATGGCTTGAAGACGTTTTTGAGCATCCTCGTTCATCTGTTTCTGCGGCTTATACATCAAATAGGCATAAGCAATACGGTCGCCACGGCCAACACGACCTTTAATTTGATAGAGCTGCGATAGGCCAAAAATATCGGCGTCTTCTACGATTAACATGTTGGCATTTGGGATGTCAATTCCGTTTTCAACGATGGACGTGCAAACGAGAACATTGAGGTCGTTTTCATAGAAGCGTTCCATGACCTCTTCAACCTCATCCTTGTCCATTTGGCCGTGAACTACACCGATTTTTGCGGTTGGAATGTCTCTTTGAAGCTGGGCGGCCTTGCTATAAATAGTCTCAACCTTGTTATGAACGTAGAAGACCTGACCGTTCCTTGAAAGCTCACGCTGAATAAGTTCAGCCACCACTTCTTCTTTGTATGGCGTCACGTAAGTTTGAATAGGCATACGACTTTCTGGCGCCGTATTAATTTGGCTTAGTGGACGAATTCCAACCAAGGACATCTGAAGGGTGCGCGGAATCGGAGTGGCGCTCAGCGTTAAAACATCGACGTTCTGTTTCAACTCTTTGATTTTTTCTTTTTGTTCGACGCCAAAACGCTGTTCCTCGTCCACAACCAAAAGACCAAGATCGCGGAACTTGATTTCTTTGCTCAGCAAACGATGGGTTCCAATTACCAAATCAATCTTGCCTGAGAGCACATCTTCCATCTCGCGCTTTTGGACATCTTCGGGCACAAGACGAGAGAAAATGGCGATTTGAGTACCGAAGGCCTTAAAACGCTCGACAGCAACTTCATAATGCTGCCTCGCTAACAATGTCGTCGGACACAAGATTGCGGCTTGTTTGCCGCTCAGAATCGCTTTGTAGCAGGCTCTAAAAGCCAGCTCGGTTTTTCCAAAGCCAACATCGCCACTTAAAAGGCGATCCATTGCAATCGGCTTTTCCATATCGGACTTAATCTCTTCTAGACATACTTTTTGGTCAGTTGTTAATTCGTAAGGGAACGCGTCTTCGAAACGTCTTTGCTCATCGTCGTCTGGCTGAAAAGCAAAGCCGTCGATCTTGGCACGAGAGGAATAAAGAGCAATAAGCCTATCAGCCAATTCGTTGACCCGTTCTTTGATTTTGGCTTTTTTCTTCTGCCAATCGGCCCCAGAGAGGTGCGATAGGCGCGGAGCGGCGCCTTCTCTGGCGGCATATTTACGAACAAGGCGAAATTGCTCTAACGGGACGTAAAGTTTTTCGTTTCCAGAATAGGCGATCTGCAAATAGTCACGATGGACGCCGTCAATTTCCATCGTTTTAATACCAAGAAATTGGCCGATGCCGTTATATTCGTGCACGACATAATCACCGGGCTTTAAATCTTCAAAACTCTTTAGAATTGTCGCGTCTTTAAATCTTGAGGTAAAACGACTTGTTGAAAGGTGACGGCCAAATAAATCGCCTGCGGATAAATAAGCAATTTTAGATGACGGAACCTCGAATCCTTGAGTTAAGGCCATGTCGGAAAAACCGATATGGCCAATAGGCAATTTCAAACCTTTTACATCTTCGTAAGGAATCTTGGCATCATCAAAGAATCCTTTAGCCACTTTTGATGATTGGGCATCAGGCAGACAAAGTATGACTTTATCGCAAGTTGAAAGATAACTTTGGACGGTTGGAAGAAGATAAGAAATGCCTGAACCAGCCGGAACGATTTGGCGAACAGCAAAAAGTTGATCGTCGGGGGTTTCGGCGTATTTAACCCCGTAAAACACGGATGCTTTGCTCGGGAAGGCTTCCGAGACCGTCATGTATTGCTCCAGGTGAGAAGGCAACAAACGCTTCTCTTGCAACTCGCTAAAAAACGAGTGACTCTCGTTGATTAAGAGGTCTGTTGATTCAATAAATTGGTTTTTATCAGGAACAAAAACGATTTTTGGTTGGAAATAGGTAAGAATTGAATAAGGGTGGCTCGCCGCAAAGCCGTAATATTTATAAAGAGTCGGCTTCATGTCACCAGAAACAAAATCTTCTAAGTCTCGCATGACATTCGACTGAAGCATATCAGCTTCTGATGGGGGCAAATGAGAGCAATCGTCTTCAACTGTTTTTTTGAGTCTTGAAGCGAAAGAAGACAATTCATCGGATGTTAATAACATCTCGGTGGCTGGCAAAATAGTAATTTCATCAAGCTCGGCGCCTGAAGATTGAGTGGGAATGTCAAACTGACGAATGCTCTCAACTTCATCGTCAAAAAATTCGATACGAGTAGGAACGAGACTGTTAACGGAAAAGATATCCAGAATGTCGCCGCGTGAAGCAAATTCCAACGATTGATCAATTTTGTTTACTCTGAAATAACCTAACTCCGCCAACTGGGTTTTGAGCAAATTAAGGTCGGTTTTGCAGCCTTTTTTAATCTTTACAACCTTCTCGGCAAAGTCTTTCGGGTTTGGCAAAAACCTGAGAAGGGCGGCTGGATGGGTAACAAGTATCTTCTTGCCAGGAGCGAGAAGCTGGCCCATCGCGTAAAGCCGCTGGGAAAGCAGTTCACGGCTGCTGGAAAGATTCTCCGCCCTTAATAGTTCATCAGCCGGAAAGAAAACGACCTCTTCCTCTGGCATGAAATTAAGAAGGAATTCATATGTTTTTTGTGCGCTATATTGGTTCGGGCTGACAATTGCGTAATTATCTTTTTCCTTATTGAATAAATAAGCAAAAAGCAAGCCGGTTCCGATGGTATCGTCTATAACAAAATGCCCCTTTTTCGTCGAGAGGGGGGAGGTAGAAATGGTCTTTTCTAAGCGATCAAACAGATTACTCAGGAACGGTCCTCCTTTGAAGCGTTATAGATGCTCATGGCATATGGGAAGCCGCGTAAGAGTATATCACGCAAAGCTTTGGCGGCATCGTCTGTTGCTTTCTCAATTTTCAAAAGATCATCGCCTTTCGGCTTCCCTAAGACGTAATCAATCGAATTGTTATGTTCGGGCTCGCCAATGCCGACTCTAATTCTTCTGATTTTATCGCTGCCGTAATGGTCAATGATATTCTGCATACCTTTGTGGCCACCGCTAGAACCGTTTTCACGCAAACGAATTGTTCCTTCTGGCAAGGCCATATCGTCATAGACGATGATCAGGTCATCAATCGTAATCTTAAAGTAATCAGCTATCGCCCTAACGCAGTCGCCACTCAAATTCATGAAAGTCTGGGGTTTAACAAGAATGACTGGTTCAGGAAGGGCCGGGTTCTTCACAATGGCGTAGACTCCTTTAAAACCTTCACGATCAAAAGAAGCCGTGCAGATATCGGCGAACTTGTCTAGTGTCATGAACCCCATGTTGTGGCGCGTGCCATCATATTGGGCGCCAGGGTTACCCAAGCCAGCAATTAACTTCATTGTTCTGCTTCGCTTTTCGGAGTGGCCGCAATGGTTCTAAGAACCAACAAAACTTTCTCTACTTTCTCGCTGTCGAAATAAACAAGCGGATGGTCTTTGATGGATGCTAAAGATTTTTGATCATCTGAGGCGTTTGGATCGTTAGCAATCATCCTGATTGAGTTGTTAATTAAGAAATTGTACGGAAAGTGAAGCTTGGCCATATCGAAAGAGCCCCGGAATTGATAAAAACGAATGTGGTAGTTATCCAAAATGTTTTGCTCAATCAAAATATGCCGTCCTTCCGGAGAAGGAAGCGACATGCCAACCGCAAAGACAATTACGTCTTTTTTGGACATATCGTCCCAGTGTTGAAGGAACTTATCAATGCCTTGGATGGTGTTGCCCATGACCCAGCCGCCAAAGACAACTGTGTCGTAGTTCTTTAAGTTTTTCCACTTAAATTTCTTGAGTTCAAAGACGTCGCCGTGGATGCCCTCGCCGATTCTTTCGGCATAGGTTTTTGTGCATCCGGTGTTGGTTTTATAAAGAATTAATGTATTCATATGCCAAGATATTAACACCCTTTAGTGTTAATTAACTATGGGAACAGGTAAAATTGAAGACATGAAACTCAAACAATGGTGGATCGACTTTCTAAAAGGCACGACAATCGGTTTTGCTATTCCTATCCCTGGCGTCAGTGGTGGAACCATGGCGGTTTTGACGGGGATTTTTGACAAAATAACCAATGCCGTGGCTAATCTGAAAAAGAATTTTAAACAGTCTTTTAAGACGCTTTTACCTATAGGTTTAGGCGCGCTCGTAATGGCCATTATTGGCTTGATTGGAATTAAAAAGGGATTTGAATCGTTCCCGTTTGCCCTATCGGCTCTTTTCGCCGGGCTCATTCTCGGCTCCATTCCGGTCGTGACCAAGGAACTCAAAAACGCTAAACGTGATTTTTGGGGCTTCTTTAGAATTTTTATTGGTTTCGTCGTAGCAGCAGGAATTGGCGTCGCGAGCGCACTTATCTACTATTACTACAATTTCTCTATTGCCCAATATTTGCAAAGCAATGTCATATGGATTTATCCCGTTCTTCTTGTGGCTGGCTTCATTGCCGCCACCGCCGCCGTTGTTCCGGGAATTTCAGGATCAATGATGATGTTCCTAATGGGCTTATATATGCCAGTCGTCAGTCTTTTCACCACTTGGTCAAACTGGGGCAATAGCTCGCTCTATGGAATCATGTTTGGCGGCGGAATCATGCTTGTTATCGGTGGTTTATCCGGTTTTATTTGCACCAATATTTGGATGAAGAAACTATTGGAAACTAAGCACGACCAAACATATCAGGTTATCATCGGTTTTATATTTGGATCTTTGATCTCGATGTTCATCAATCCACAAATGATCGGCCCAGAAACTCATGATTGGGTTTATAAAACCACCCCAACTTGGGAATGGATTGTCGGTTCAATCTTATTTGTTGTGGCGGCCGTGGTTTTGTTCTTTATCACCACTAAGATTAACAACGCTCCTAAAAAGACCGAAATTACAGAAGAGAAGCAAAATTAGCGATTAGTAAATCACTTTTTGTCACTGTGACAGGATTTTTTGAGTTTTAGGTTGACAATTAACATTAATTCAATATGATTAATGACCGTTGCCTTTTTTGGAGGACATAAAGATGCCACGCACAGAAGAACAGAATCAAATCATTAAAGACCGCCGCAAGTTTAAGATCATGGAGAAGGCTCTTATGCTCTTCGCCACGAGAGGCTTTGATTTCATTACGGTTGACGATATTACCAAAGAGGTTGGATGCTCACACGGACTTTTCTATCACTATTTCACCGGCAAGGAAGACGTTTACAACCAACTGATGAAAGTTAAAGACGATCCGAAATACGATGAATTCCGTCTCCCGTCCAAAGAGGCCGAGGCCGCTGGTGGATTGGCTGGCATTAAGATTTTAATTGCCTATGCCGATAAAATCGCTTCTGCCGATGACGGCGTCTTCTATTTTGTCCGCTTGGTTATGACTAGACCTATCACCCAAACTGCAAAAGGCTCGTTGATGGGCGCCGATCTCTATCCGTTGTTCTTGAACCTCATCAAACAAGGCCAGGCCGATGGAGACATTTATGGCGGAGATCCTCGTGAAATCGCCAATATGTACATGGACTTTTGCAATGGTGCCATGGACCGCCGTTTCGCGATGGGACGCGATAAATTCGAGGTCATTCACGCCAGCGAAATCCTCCGTATCTTTACAAAGGGCGAATAACCTCAAAAAGAAAACAACTAGCCATTCAGATTTATCTGGATGGCTTTTTATTTCTTGAATGAAATATTAAAGAGCCCTAAAATTTGCCAAATGAATAAATTGCTCAGATATCTCCGTCCGATTTGGTGGGAAGTTGTCATTGCGGTCTTTTTAGTGGCTTTTCAGTCTCTCTTTGCGCTTTTGATTCCCTCTTTCATTGGAAACATCACCACAATCATCGAAAACCCCACTAATTACACGACCCAAATGGACTATCTAGTTTCTCTTTTTTCCTTCAATTTCATTAAGCCAACTGGCGATTTGAATGCCGATATTTGGGCAATCGGCGGCGTAATGATCGCCTTCGCTGTCGGATTTCTTCTTTGTGCTTTCGGTTCCAGCTTAGTTATTAGCAGAATCGGCGCTACTTATGGAAAACAGGTTCGCCATGATGTTTTCTCAAAGGTTACAAACTTTGCCATTGGCCAATATGATAAGTTCGGCACCGCTTCATTAATCACACGCACCACAAACGACATCGAGCAAACGCAGCAGGCAATCCAAAGCACGTTAAGAATCATAATTATGTCGCCGTTATCTATGGTTTTGGCAATTGTTCTCATTTTAAAATCAGACCCTTGGATCGCCTTAATAATTGCTTGCGCTTTACCTGTTATTGTTTTAATCATGATTCTGATTTTTGTCAGGGCCTATCCGCTCTTTAAAAAGTTCCAAACCGTAATCGATGAACTGACCATGCAATTACGCCAAAGCCTTAAGGGCGTTCGCGTCATCAGAGCTTTTGATAGGCAAAAAGAAGACGACGCTTCGTTCGACAAGGCCAACGTCAAGATGCGTGACCTTTCCGTCAAGGTTGACCACACGATGACTTTCGCCAATCCTTTAATCAGCATAATCTTCGATGTTACATACATCGCAGTTTACTTTTATGGATTTGCTATCACGGACGGCACGCCAGCCAGTAATGGCACCGTGATGTTTTCCAATGTGATTGAGGGCGCCCAATACGCAACTCAAATCATGAACTCGTTCTTATTCTTTGGCTTTTTGCTCATCATGATTCCGCGCGCGAGCGCTTGCGCTAAACGTATAAATGAGGTCCTTGAAACGCCAGAATTAATCAAAAACCCGCAAAACCCCATTATCCCCGCAAATCACGAAGGGATTGTTGAATTCGAAAAAGTTGGCTTCACGTTTCCCGATGCAACAATTTCCACTTTGGAGAACATTTCTTTTAAGACAAAACCTGGCAGTACTACAGCTATCATCGGATCAACTGGCTCAGGCAAGAGCTCGGCCATTAACTTGATTCCAAGGTTCTATGACGTTACATCCGGTGTTGTTAAGGTTGATGGTGTCGATGTGCGTCAAATGAACAAGAAAGAACTAAGAACGAGGCTTGGCTTCGTTCCACAAACGGCTCAGTTATTTTCCGGAACAATTCGATCTAACATTTTGTTTGGTATGAAGGACGCCAGCGACGATGACATTAGAGAAGCGTTAGAGGTTTCTCAATCGGCTGATTTTGTTGATGCTTTGGACAAAGGGATTGATTCTCCTGTTGAGCAGGATGGCAAAAACTTCTCTGGCGGCCAAAAGCAAAGGCTCGCCATTGCCCGCGCTTTAATCCGCAAACCAGAGATTTATATTTTTGATGACTCTTTTAGTGCTCTCGATTTTCAAACCGATATTCGTTTAAGAACCGCCTTGAAACGTTATACGTCTAAAAGCTCGGTTATCATCGTCGCTCAACGCGTTTCTACCATTCTAGATGCCGATGAAATAATCGTTTTAGATAAAGGCCAGATTGTTGGAACTGGCACCCATGTGGAACTTTTAAAATCCTGCAAGGTTTACCAAGAAATCGTTTATTCACAAATGGACAAAGATGAGATCACGAAAACGATAGACATCGCGAAAACGATTTGTGGAGGTGCCAACTAATGCCACATAGAGATGAACTTTTGGCTAAAGCCAAGAACCCAAAACAAACTTACTCTCGCATCATCAAGGAATTTAAACCCCAGATAGCGGTTTTAATCGTCCTTGTTGTTTTGCTCTTTGTCGGTGCGGCTTTGTATATCACTAACCCAATAATTCTTCAGTCGATAATAAAGGGCATCGGTAAATACATATCTAACGACGGCGTAACAAATCACGTCGATTGGTCTGGTTTGCTCGGCGCTTTCGGCATCATGCTCGCCTTTGCTGTAGGCAGCAGTTTGCTTACTTTTATCAGCGATTGGATCGGCAACACGATGGTAGACGTTTATTCGTACCATCTTCGTTCTCGTTTAAAGTCCAAGCTAAATAAGATGCCATTGTCATATTTTGACGGCCAAAACTATGGCGAAATCCTTTCGAAACTCACAAACGATATCGACAACATGAACCGCAACCTCTACTCAATCATGAGCCAGGTCGTTCAAGGCGTTGCGCTACTTGTCGGCACCACTGTTGCCATGTTCGTTACCTCATGGCAGTTAGCGTTGGTTGTCTTGGCTTCATATCCGTTAATGGCTTTCTCCGTTTCCATTATTGCTAAGCAAAGCAAAAAACAATACAAACGCTATCGCGAACAGTATGGAAAACTGGAAGGCATGGTTGAAGAGGACTATGCCGGCTACAAGATTGTCAAATTGTTCTGCGAAGAAGAATCGTCTCAAAAGATTTTTGATGACATTAATGGAGCGATGACGGAGGCCGACCGCAAGAGCCAATGGATCAGCGGGTTCATTTATCCAACCATGCGTTTCATTTATCTTTTGGGTTTTGTTGCCATCAGTGTTGTCTCAGGTCTCATTTCACGCAACGCTGCCGGCATTGGAACCTTGGCGGCTTTCTTGCTCTTCCTTAACATGGCGCAGCAGCCATTCCAAATGTTGGGTCAAAGTGCCGGAACCATCCAAAGTGTAGCTGCCGCCGGAGAAAGAGTGTATGGGCTCTTAGATTCGCCTGAAGAATTACCCGAAAATTCGTCTTGCGTTAAAACAGACGAAAACATTAGAGGAGATGTCGCTTTTGAACATATTTATTTCTCTTACGACCCCTCCAAACCCCTCATCGAAGACATGAATCTCCATGTGAAGCCCGGGGAAACGGTGGCTATTGTTGGACCCACCGGAGCCGGTAAAACGACCCTTGTTAATCTCATTATGCGTTTCTATGACCCGCAGAAGGGCGACATCGTCGTTGATGGAGTTCCGACCACCAACTACTCTCGCGACACCATTCGTGGAAGCGTTGGCATGGTTCTGCAAGACACATGGCTCTTTGCCGGAAGCATTAAAGACAACATTCGCTATGGCGACCAAAATGCCACCGACGAAGAAATTAAGGCCGCGGCAGTTGCCGCTCGAGCCGATCACTTTATCGAAACACTTCCGGAAGGCTATGACTTTAAGCTGACAGAGGATGGAGCAAACATCTCTCAAGGCCAACGACAGCTCATCACCATCGCTAGAGCCATCGTCAGCAAACCCAAGATCATGATTTTGGATGAAGCAACCTCTTCAGTTGATACACGCACCGAGCAAGCCATTCAAGATGCTCTGGATGACATCATGAAGAACAAAACGAGTTTCGTGATTGCCCACCGCTTAAGCACCATCAAGAACGCTAAGGTCATCATTGTCATGAACCACGGCAAGATTATCGAAACCGGAACGCACGAAGAACTATTAGCCAAGAACGGTTTCTATGCCGAAATGTACAATTCACAATTCCTCGGCAAAGGGATGTCGCCAGTAACTGACTAGAAGCGTCATAAAAACAACAAAAACAGCCCTTCCTGAACCGAAAGGCTGTTTTCTTACTATTTGCTCGAATAATCTTCAGATTGGCGTTATTGAACCTTTTTAGAGTTTTTCTTCGCCCACGTCTTCTTCTCTTCGGACCGGTTAAAGGCTTTGATATCAGCGTAAATAAAGCGAAGGCGCGGATACATACGGTGATAAACGTGCTTATAGAGATAATCGTACTTTTCCTGATCGTCTTTATGCGGAACAAAAGTGTCTTTCACCCTGACCATGCTCGAAACAGCCGTTTTGACATCTTTATACTCACCAATAGCCATAAAACCAGCAATGGCGGCGCCTAATGAAGAGTTTTCAAATGTTTGAACTCGGCTGATGGGGCGGTTAAAGATGTCGGCTGTAATTTGGCAGATCTCATCAGATTGCGAACCGCCTCCGCTAACACGGACTTCTTTAATGTCGCGGTGATTTTTCTTTTCGAAGTGCTCCATGCCTTCGCGCAAAGCATAGGCAATTCCTTCGATGATGGCTCTATAAAAGTGTTCATTGGTAATTGAATCGCTGAAACCAATGATAGCGCCTTTAGCGAACGGGCGAGAAAGGCTCGGCCCCCAGTATGGCTGGAGAACAAGTCCATCGCTTCCGGGAGGGATAGTTGGAAGCTTTTTATTGAAGTCTTCGATCTTGGCTCCGGTGATTGTGGCGCCTTTGATAGGAAGACCGCCGAACTCCTTCATGAACCAGTTAATCATCCAATAGCCGCGATAAACCTGAATTTCCATGTTATATAAATTGGGTATGCAGGCTGGATATCCTGGCAAAAACGGCTCGGATTCAGTATATTTGGTCCTCGTTGTCTCGATGCTAGAGGCTGTTCCATAACTGACAGCAGCATGGTGATCGTCAATGACACCCAGGCCTAACGTTTCGCAGGCTTTATCACTGCCAGCGGCATAGATTGGCAAGCCAACTGGTAAACCAGTAGCTTTAGAACCTTCTTCGCTGATGTGCGTCATGAGCGATCCTTCTGGAACCAATTCGCAAAGCATCGATGATTTCAAAGAAAAGATTTGAGCGGTTAAGTTTTTTTCAGGATTCTTGTAAAATCTCCGATTTTTGAAATCGAGCGGATAATGGCCAGTGTAGTTCGAAGAACTATCCTTTAGGTCGCCGCTAAGACGATAAATAAACCAGGTAGACACGTTCACGTATTTATAAACGCGAGCCCAGTTCTCCGGTTCGTTTTCAATAAACCAGTTAGGCATGCTGCGGCGTCTGTTTGATTGGACGGTTTCGTATTTGCCAACCAATGAGAAAATAGCTCTATCAATGAACGGAAGCTTATTCATGCATTCGGCGGTTCTTTGATCGAGCCAAAGAATCATTGGGCGAATAACTTTCATGTCTTTGTCGAGAAGGACGGCGCTATCGCGGAAGCATGTAACGCACATACCTTTGACTTGTTTCAACAAACCGCCACTATTTTCCATCAAACGGTGTGTGACTTCGCACAAGCAGCTCCAATAAAGTTCAGGATCTTGTTCGGCATAGTTCGGCATTGTCGAATAATATGGCGGGTCGTATTTTTTCTTTTCCATGGCCAAAACTTCACCATGTTTGTCGAAAATCGCGGCTCGAACGCTTTGCGTGCCAAAATCAACGGTCAAAATCAAGGGCTCTGAATTATCCATATTTTGTCTCCGAGAAAGATTTTAGCACGAAACAATATAGTGTCGTGCTAGAATAAGCCCGCTTGCTATTAATAGCAAAAAGAAGGCTTACAACATGATTATTTCTCGAGCACCCTTCCGCGTCAGTTTCTGCGGCGGCGGAAGCGACATCCCCTCTTTCTACGAAAAATATGGTGGCTGCGTTATTTCAACAAGCATTCGCAAGTATGTTTATCTCGCCATCAACCAAGCGTTCAATAAAGACAGTATCACTCTTAAGTATTCCCAAACCGAGATCGTCGACGACGTTAATAAAATCCAGCATCGTATTTTCCGCCAGGTTCTCAAGGATTTTAATGTTAAAGGCGTCGAAATTACATCTATGGCCGACATTCCTTCAGGAACAGGTTTAGGATCTTCCAGCTCGTTCACGGTTGCTTTGCTTAGATTGCTTTATGCTTATTCCGAGAAAGCTGTTTCTACTTACAAACTCGCCAAAGAGGCTTGCGAGGTAGAAATCAACCAATTGGGCAACCCAATCGGCAAGCAGGACCAGTTCGCCGCCGCTTTCGGCGGTCTCCGTTATTACGAGTTCTGCCCAGATGGATTCGTCAAAGTAGAACCCATCGTTATGAGGCACGATTCATACGAAAAACTCCAGGAAAACCTCCTGATGTTCTATACCGGCGACGTCCGCGACGCGAACAACATTCTAGGCGAGGAAACAAAGAACCTTGCTTCTCAAGAAGACAAGATCATCGCCACCAAGAAACTCTGCGACATGACGCGCAACCTCAAGCTTAGCCTCGAGGACAACGACGTCGATGCTTTGGGACCGGTTCTTCGCGAGAACTGGGAAATAAAGAAGAGTCTCGCCAAAGGCATCAGCAACCCGGCCATCGACCGCCATTACGAGGCCGCCATCGCCGCTGGGGCGACGGGCGGAAAGCTTCTCGGGGCTGGCGGAGGAGGCTTCCTGCTATTCTATTGCCCGACCGCCGAAATCCGCGAAAATGTCCGCAAATCACTGACGGATTTAAAAGAGATGCCTTTTGAGTTAGACCAAGCCGGCTGCAGCATTCTGATGATGTGAGAGCACAAATGAAGGCATTAATCCAAGCTGGCGGCAAAGGAACCCGCTTACAATCAATAACAGGCTCGTTGCCAAAGCCAATGGTCCAAGTTGGCGGCAAACCAATTTTGCAGTGGCAAGTCGAAAGCCTTGTTAAAAACGGTGTTACTGAAATAACCATCGTCATTAGCCCAACCGGCCAATCAATAAAAGATTATTTCAAAGACGGCGCTGCCTTCGGCGCAAAAATAACTTATCTCGTTGAAGAAACCCCTTTGGGCACCGCTGGGATTCTTTTCGAAGCCAAATCGCTTTTAAAAGATGATGACTTCATTCTTTTGTTTGGTGATTTAATGCTCAATATCGACTGGAAGAGGATGATCGCTTTCCATGAAGACAAAAAAGCCAAATTAACCGCTTTCGCTCATCCGAACAGCCACCCGTTTGATTCTGATTTGCTTGTCGTAGACGGAAATGATATGGTCACCAGTTTTGACAGCAAACAGAATGTCAGAACTTGGTTCTACGAAAACCTAACCACCGCTGGAATTTACATTCTTTCGAGGGATATATTAAACCTCATCAAAGAACCTGGTGTTTTGGACTTTGAAACTCAGGTGATGCTTCCATCGATTAAGGAAGGCGGCGTTTATGCTTACCGTTCGAGCGAATACGTTAAAGACTGCGGTACGCCTGAGAGGTACGCTCAAGTAAACCAGGATATCGAAAACGGCATTGTTGAAGCCAAGAGCCTAGCCCATAAACAAAAGTGCATTTTCCTTGATAGGGACGGTACTTTGAATGTTTTTGGCGATTTTGTTACTAAAGCCGAAAAGCTAGAGTTGATGCCAGACGCCGGTGAATCCGTAAAACTTATCAACAAATCAGGATACTTAGCTATCGTCATTACCAACCAGCCTGTTGTAGCACGTGGAGAAACAACGTTTGATGAACTTCACCGCATCCACAATAAACTAGAAGATCTTTTGGGCAAAGAAGGCGCTTATCTAGATGATTTGTACTTTTGCCCACATCATCCGGCGCGTGGCTTTGAGGGCGAAATTCCTGAGCTTAAGATCGTCTGTGATTGCCGCAAACCAAAAATTGGACTCCTATTAAGGGCTCAAAGCCGCTATAACATCGATCTTTCGGCTTCGTGGTTCATAGGTGACACAAGACAAGACGTTCAAACCGGAATTAATGCTGGTTGTCGCACTATTTTGCTTACTTGCGGAGACCCGAGACCAAGCAAGGTATATGCAAACGCAGAACCTAACTATATTTGTTCTTCCCTCAAAGAAGCAATTTCAAAGATTCTCGCCGAGAAGTAATATAAACTAAACAGGAAGGCGGAAATACATATGGTCGACTTTAAGAAAGACATCCAGGCCTACTACGAAAAAGAAGAAAAAATCATCAAAAGTTTCAACGTCGATGAGCTTAATGAGGCAATGAATGCCTTGCTGGAGGCTTACAACAAAGAAGCGACCATCTATGTCTTTGGCAATGGTGGTTCATCCGCCACCGCATCACACATGATGGTGGACTTCAATAAGGGCGCCTGCTCTGAAGTTGAAAAACGCTTTCACTTTGTTTGTCTCAACGACAATATTCCGACACTGATGGCAATCGGAAACGATATCGGATTCGAAAATGTATTCTATTATCAGTTAGAGAATAAATTGACAAAGAATGATGTGATATTAGCCATCTCTGGCAGCGGAAACTCTCACAACATCATTAAAGCCGTCGAATATGCAAAGCAACAAGGTGTGAAAATCATTGGAATGACAGGCTATGACGGTGGCAAACTAGACAAATTGTCGGATTATCATCTTCACGCCCCGATCGATGATATGCAAATAACCGAAGACATTCATATGTCGTTTGACCATATGATGATGCAAATCTTCTGGCGCTATCTGCTTTCCAAAGAAAATCGCCCTGCTGAATATAAGAAGCACTGAACTCGTTTATTCAAACAATTACAGAGACCGGATTTAAAGTCCGGCCTTTTCTATTAGCTTTTTGCAATGATTATCTTTGCAAATCACGCGCATTTTACGGCTTTAGTCATTTTTAAAGATTTCAAAAAGGATTTGATAACTTCCATCTAGGAAATTGTATAAATGAGAGTCTATCGAAGTTTAGTTATGAAGTAGTATTAGAACCAGAACTGCTTTTGGTTGATTACTCTTAAAAGGTTCTCACACCTAAAAATTGCCACATAACCACAATTGCAAAAAGCCGTTATTTTGATTTTCGGTGTCTTTCACTCTTTGCGTTTGGTTTAGTTTACGCTTATGTGTCTTTTTTATAGAACTTTTTACTCCATTTTATTTGTTTTTGCATTGACACAATGAATTGATAGTGTTTTTTAAGTGTTTGCGTTGTACAAGGCAAAGCAATTTTCTAACATGTTTTATTAGCGCCATCTATCGCTCGCTTAAACTGATCTAAGACTAACTTTTGCAGAAAGTGCTTTCCCATGCAGGCATTTTCTTCTAAGAAGAAAGGTCTCGTGATATAGTTTATCCGCTGGGGTGCTACAAAAGCGCCCTAATAATGGATTGTCATTAGGAGGACAATATGGCAGAAAAGAAGTACGTCTACTCCTTCAAAGAAGCCCATGCCGCCCATCTCGGCAAGGACATTCTCGGAGGCAAAGGCGCAGGTCTTTGCGAGATGACTGCCGCAGGAGTCAACATTCCTGCTGGTTTCACCATCACAACTGAAGCTTGCACTTTGTACTACGACTCAGGCAAGAAAATCCCCGACAGTGTCTGGGATGACATCGTGAAGCACCTTCACGAAGTTGAAAAGATTGATGGAAAAGAGTTCGGAGGAACCAAGAACCCGCTTCTTGTCTCCGTGCGTTCTGGCGCCCGCCAGTCTATGCCTGGCATGATGGACACCATTCTTAACTTAGGCTTAAACGACGTCACCGTCGAAGCTTTGGCTAAGGTCACTGGCAACGTCCGTTTCGCTTACGACAGCTATCGTCGTTTCATTCTTATGTTCACGAACATCGCCAAAGGCCATCCGAGAACCGAGATGGACAAGATGCTCGATGATCTCAAGAAAAAGAACGGCTATAAGCTTGATACAGAAGTCACTGCTGACCAGCTCAAGGAACTCGTTAAAACCTATAAGGCCTATTACAAAAAGGTCTTCGGCGAGGATTTCCCGACTGATCCGTTCGCGCAGTTAAAAGAAGCTGTCGCCGCTGTTTTCCGCAGCTGGGACAACCCGCGCGCTAACGTTTATCGTCAGATGAACGGCATCCCTTATGAGTGGGGCACTGCTGTTAACGTCCAGACGATGGTCTTCGGCAACATGGGCGAAGATAGCGGCACCGGTGTCGCCTTCTCTCGCAGCCCTTCGACTGGTGAAAAGGGCATTTACGCCGAATTCCTTCCGAACGCCCAAGGCGAAGACGTTGTCGCCGGCGTTCGCACTCCGCTTCACATCGATGAATTAAAGGCCCGTATGCCCGATGTCTACAAACAATTTGTGGAAACCATCGCCCGCATGGAGCACTACTTCAAAGATATGCAGGATATGGAGTACACCGTCGAAAAAGGCAAACTCTTCTTCTTACAAACCCGCAACGGCAAGAGAACTGCCCGCGCTGCTTTGAAGATTGCTTGCGACCTCGTTGATGAAGGACTCATCGACGAAAAGGAAGCTTGCTTACGCGTCGAGCCGAAGGCTCTTAACGACCTTCTCCACCCGACTTTTGATCCGATCGACCTCAAGAAACACACTCCGATCATCATCGGTCTTCCGGCTTCGCCGGGCGCCGGCACTGGCCACCTCGTCTTTACCGCCGAGGAAGCCAAGGCTGAACATGATGCTGGGCGCAAGGTTGTCCTTGCCCGCTCTGAAACCTCTCCTGAGGACATCATCGGCATGGTCAACGCTGAAGCTATCATTACCGCCCGTGGCGGCATGACTTCACACGCTGCTGTCGTTGCTCGTTCTATGGGCAAATGCTGCACCGCTGGCTGCACTGGTGCCATTATCGATGAAGAAGCCAAGACCATGATTATCAATGGCAAGACTTACACCGAAAAAGACATCGTTTCTGTCGATGGAAACACCGGCAGTGTCTACGAAGGCGCTATTGCTACTAAGGAAGCTGATCTTGGTGGTGATTTCGGCCGTATGATGGCTTGGGCCGACAAGTATCGCAGACTTCGCGTTCGCGCGAACTGCAACACTCCGACCGATGCCAATAACGCTGCTAAGTTCAATGCCGAAGGCATTGGTCTCTGCCGCACTGAACGTATGTTCTTCGCCGACGATCGCATTCTCAATATGCGTTCCATGATTCTCAGCGATACCACTGAGCAACGTGAAGCCGCCCTTGAGAGATTACGGCCGTATCAGGTTCAAGACTTCTATGAGATGTATATGAGCTGCCCGGAGTACAAGGTTAACATCCGTCTCCTTGACCCCCCGCTTCACGAGTTCCTTCCGGACATCCACGAGGATGAAAAGATTAAGGGAATCGCTGAAAAGCTCGGCGTTTCTGAACAAAAGGTTCGGGATAGAATCAATCAATTGCATCAGGCTAACCCGATGATGGGCTTCCGCGGAGTTCGTCTCTGCGTCGCTTATCCGGAAATCTACCGTATGCAGGCCACCGCTATCATCCAAGCCGCCTTAAAAGCCAGCAAGGATCTTAAGCACGACGTTGAGCCGGAAATCATGATCCCGCTCACTGGCGAGGAAAAAGAACTTCGTTATGCTAAACAGGTCGTCATTGAAGCCGTTGAAGGCGAAATGGCGAAGGAAAAGCATAAGTTGGTCTACCACGTCGGCACGATGATCGAGATTCCGAGAGGCGCTTTGCAGGCTGACAAACTTGCGAAGGATGCTGAATTCTTCAGCTTTGGCACCAACGACTTAACCCAACTCACCTTGGGCTTCAGCCGTGATGATGCCGGCCAATTCTTACCGTTCTACTACGATAAGAAGATCTATGAATTTGACCCGTTCCAGACCGTCGATATTGACGGTGTTGGCGAGTTGGTCAAGATTGCCGTTGAACGCGGCCGTAAGACCCGTCCAGACATCTTAATCGGTGTCTGCGGCGAGACCGGTGGCGATCCGGCTTCCATCCAGTTCTACGATGAAGCTGGCCTTGACTACGTTTCTTGCTCGCCGTTCCGTGTCCCGCTCGCGAGACTTGCAGCCGCCCAGGCTAACATTCTCCACGAGAGAGCAAAAGCTAAGAAGTAATCGATACTTCACCAACTTTAAAGAGCATCCGAAAGGGTGCTCTTTTTTGTTATTTGCTCTCGCTTAACGCCATACTATGGGAGATGTCGTTTGCTAGTTTCTCTTCGTTACCAAGCTTTTTAAATTCGTTTAAAACGAGAATCAACGTAAGAACGAAGGAAATCACGTCCGCGACCGGCGCGCTCCACAGAAAGCCTTCCAGACCCCAAATTGAGGACATTCCATAGGTTAACGGAACAAGGATGATAAGATCCCTAACAAGACTTAAGATCGTTGCCTGAATGCTTTTGCCGAGCACCTGGAAAAACACTGATGACGTTCTTTGCAAACCGGTCAACACGATGCCGCAAAGATAAATACGGAAGCACTTCACCGCGAACTCGTTATAGACCTCGCTTTCACTCCCAAACAAAGAAACCACCTGAATGGGAAAAACCTCGAAAATCAAGCACGCTATGGTTGTGACCACAAGAGAGGTCAAAACAACCAAAGAATAGGTTTTCTTGACTCTCCCAAATTGCTTTGCTCCATAGTTAAAACCGATGATAGGAAGACCACCCAAAGCGACACCAATTGGAATGTTAACAACAATCGTGAAGACTTTATAGGCGATTCCAAAGACAGCAACTGGTATTTCACTTCCATAAATAGTACCGTTTCCATACCTAGTTAACACTTGATTTGAAGCCACCGTAACGAACACCAAAGACATCTGAATAAAGAAGGACGAAATTCCGAGTGTCAATGTCTTTTTTAATAATCCAAATCCAGAAATGAAAAATTTGGCTTTCAAGCAAAACGTGCGTGATTTGCAGAGATAAATGATAGATAGTATCGCAGATATGGCTTGGCCAATGATTGTGGCATAAGCCGCTCCAGCAAGCCCGAGCTTAAAGACATAGATGAACAGCGGATCAAGAATTATATTAGCCAACGCCCCGCTCCCCTGGGCGACCATCGCGAAGATTGGGGCTCCATCGCTTCTGATTATTGGGTTTAACACATTGGTCAAGAAAGAAAACACAATTCCGGCGATAACAATGACGCCGTACGTTCTTGCCAATGGTAGTGATGTCGAATTGGCACCCATAAGAATCAAAATGTCATCAAGCCAAATGAGACAGATGGCGGTAAACGCGCCAGAAAGAACAAGACACAAGGTAATAGAACAGCCAATAGCGTTCCCTGCCGTCTTGGTATCGTTTCGGCCCTGACAAAGGCTTAAATAAGCGGCTGCTCCATCGCCAATCAGCAAAGAAAGCGCTAAAGCGAGTATGGTAAGTGGAAAAACGATGGTTGTGGCGGCGTTCCCCAAATACCCTATGTCACTGTTCCCGATGAAAAGTTGATCAACGACGTTATAAAGGGCACTAATAACCAAAGAAGCTACGCAAGGAAGACCGTATTTCACCAACAGCTTAGAAATTTTCCCATTCTTTAAAGTATTATCGGCTGACATAAATAAAAAACCTCCAGTTGAGCAAACTGGACTTACGTTCAACCGAACAGCACGTTGCGTGTAATTATTGACACACAAAAAAGAAAATGTAAGTTTTTTCCAAATAATGAAAGTTAAAAAATCAAAAAAGAAAATGAAGAATAAACATTACGTTGTTCATGTTTTTGATTAAATTAATATTGGAAATTAAAAATGATAATATAAGAGATAAAAATAGTAAGAGGATTAGGGAAATCTGGCTAAAACTTTGCGAAAAGACGAAACAGCGCAAATCACGCACGGATTTCAGGATAAGCTATTTTTGCGTTTCGCTAATAGAACTTGCCTTATTTATATCGTTTAGTGATGCCAGTGCAAAGATGCTTGGCACTAAAGGCACGGCCATTAGTAATAATTCCGGAATTTCTTCCCATATAAATCCAGCCGCAGAACTTGCGATTTCAATGGATAAAGACACTGTATTCAGAATGGCTGTTAAGATAACAAAGGCGATGCCAATTGCAAGACTAATGCGCCATTTTATTCCCTTGCCACAAAGAAAGAGTGAAACTAAAAATGAAATGAAAGCAGAACATGATGTAAAAAGTACTATTTTGTTAAATATTTGTGTTAATTCTGATGATTCTAAAAGTTCCTTTGTTACATATAAATAACAAATATTAAAAGTCTCCGGAATAAACAGACTCATAGAAGCTACCACCCATGCGAAGGTGTAATTCCTTGTTACAAGCAGACGGTCGGTTTGCTTTTCTGCAAACAGCAATACAAATACCAAAAGGAGGACCGCACACACTATTTCGACAGAAAAATCGGCAAAGTCCATCGGAAGATCGCTAGCAGCCATCTCTCCAGCCTTATAACGCCGAATTTCGTCTAAAAAAAGAATGATGCTCACGGATATGTGGGTCAAATCAAAAATTGTGAAACCAAGGAAATTGAAGATCCGCTCGTCTTTATATGCTTTCTTTTTGTTAATGTCCATTGTGGCTATATATTACACCAAGACGCAGCGTTTTCACCAAGACCCATATAATGACAAGAACCTGAAAAATGAGGAAGTATGAGAAGTGGCCTTAAAAATGAGACGGTTCTTTCAAAGACGGCCTGGAAGTCTGGGTATCGATTGCCACCCAATGACTAGTTAAACATAAACGTAGATGTACTCGAGAAATGCCTAATCTATGCAAGACAAACGATTACAAGCGAAAAACAAGAGATTAAAAAGAAGGAAAAATCTTAACAAAAAAGGGGAATCCGTAGATACAAGATATCTAGAAAGAAAAAGATAACGGGAAGACTATTGTTTAGACACGATCATTTAAAGAAAAGGGCAACCAAGTAAAAGAAGAAAAAGTTTGTTTGACGTTCGCCGCCACGAACGAAAGACAATTATTCAAAATAATGATTACTTATGTTCTAATTTTATATTTTATAGTAATATCAACAATAAACTTGACGTAAGCGGTACCTAATAAAAATCAGATAATACCGTTTTCGTTGCAAATCACGAGCGAAATTGACATAAATGTGTTTTTGAAGTTTTAAAATATAAATAGACTGTTTTTGAATTATTCTTGCAAATGTTTATGGTTTTATAAGTTGTAATCGATATTTATTCTTGCAACCAAAAATCTTTAGTTGCCTGATTTATACTGTTTTTTGATTTTTGGAAAGTTTTAAGCCTTTCATCCATAATTTGCATTTTTTGGCTTGTTTTAAATAGACTATTCTCCATTTTTACTTTGTTGTTATTTTATTTTTACGTTATTTTTTATTCGAAGATTTATTACTATCGAAAAGCACATTTTTTGAACTTTTATATGTTTGTTTTTATTATTAAGGTGACGAAATTTTGATTGCATAGCCAAGGGGGTAAACATATGGCTGCAAAAACAAAACGCAGATTAACAAACGAAGTTGGCGCTCCAATTCCAGACAATGAAAACGCCATCACCGCCGGTCCTCGCGGACCAGTAGTTTTATCCGATGTCTGGCTTCTCGAAAAAATGGCCCATTTCAATCGAGAGGTTATTCCTTAGCGCAGAATGCACGCAAAAGGTTGGGGAGCTTACGGCTATTTCGTTGTTACCAAGGATATTTCTAAATACACTTATGCAAAAGTGCTTCAAAAGGGCGAAAAAACCGATGTTTTCGTGAGAATTTCAACGGTTGCTGGCGAAAGGGGCGCGGCAGATACTGAACGCGACATCCGCGGGTGCGCGATCAAATTTTACACAAAGGAAGGAAACTGGGACCTCGTAGGAAACAACACACCAGTATTCTTCCTCCGCGACGTTCACAACTTCGTTGGGCTCAACCGTGCGGTGAAACGCGATCCGCAAACAGGACTTCACGACGCCAACAACACTTGGGACTTCTGGTCTATGCTACCGGAGGCCCTTCATCAAATTACGATTACGATGTCCGATCGCGGAATCCCGGCTTCTCTTCGAAACTTGAACATGTATGGCGAGCATACATTCTCGCTCATAAACAAAGATGGCAAGCGGGTTTGGGTTAAATTCCACTTCATCACAGAGCAAGGCATTAAATGCCTAACCGACGAAGAGGCCGCAAAGATCGCCGGCGTTGATAGAGACTATCACGGCCGTGATTTATATGAGCACATCGCCAAGGGAGACTTCCCAAAATGGAAGCTTTACATCCAGGTGATGACAGAAGAACAGGCCGAAAAACTGCCGTATAACCCGTTCGACATTACGAAAGTTTGGTATCACAAAGACTTCCCATTAATCGAGGTTGGCGAGTTAGTGCTGAACAAAAACCCCGATAATTACTTTGCGGAAGTAGAGCAAGCGGCTTTTACGCCTGCTCACGTTGTCCCAGGAATCGGCTTTAGTCCTGATAAATTCCTTCAGGGGCGCTTATTCTCTTACGGGGACGCCCAAAGATATCGCTTGGGCGTAAATTACAACCAAATACCGGTTAATAAGGCCCACTGTGAGGTAAACGACAACAGCAGAGATGGTTTCATGAGAACAGACGGAAATTACGGCGGAGAGGTCGCCTACACGCCAAATGGATCAGGGGATTGGTTCTCCTCGCCAGAGGTCGCTGAGCCACCGCTGCCGCTCAATGGAGCCGCTTGGAGGTATGATCCTAAAGATGACCCAACCGACAATCCGTTTGACCAGCCAGGACGTTTATATCGCTTAATGACTGAAGAGAAGAAACAATTGTTGATCGGAAACACAACAAGAGCCATGAATGGGGTAAGAGAGAATATCAAATACCGCCATGTGACTCACTGCTACTTGGCAGACAAAGACTATGGCACGAGATTAGCTAAGTCATTGGGCTTAGACTTGGCAAAAGTAAAAGAGTACGCAAAACTTTCTAACAAAGAGCTGAACGTAATCACCGCCAACAAAGACTAAAATTAACCGATTAAAAAGGGGCGCTTAAAAGCGTCTCTTTTTTTGTCAGAATATCGCTGGTAAAAAGTTTGTTTATTTTTTGTTTTGAATTAAATTGTGTTTTGTGGTAATCGAAACCGACTTGTTTAAGGAAAGGATTCAAAAAGATTAAAACACAAAAAAAGACGAAAGATACGCGAAATAGCGCAAATCACGCACGGATTTCGATTAATGCCGTTTTTAAGATTTCAAAATTGAATATGAAGAAAAAACAATTATTCTAATTAATGCACATGAATATTCCATCAAATTTGCTTCCATAAATAATAAATGAAAACTTAGTAATTATCGAACTATTTAATAATTGGTCTTTACCAATATTTAAGGTTTAAAAATCTGTTTGAAATACACTGACAAATCAACGTTATTTGCATTTTGCATCCTTGGAAGCCGCTTCGCCCACAGAGGCCACCAATGATTATTTTTGATTGAGTTTTTCAATTTACTTGGCTCGTTATAAATGACCACCAAACTACAAGAGCTCAAATGTTTGCTAATATTTTTCAACTAAATTATTTTTATTTTTTTGGTATAAAAAACGGTTGGTAACTTGGGCTAATGTGGACCCCATGTCAAGGACACATTAAGAAAAAGCCTCTGGGACTATAGGATTGCTGCCGGCCGGCAGCAATCCTTTTCGTTTATGAGAGCGGGCAGCCTGACTGGCCTGGCGAGGAGGTAATCGCGGAATTCCGCGGGCGTCATCCTGCCGAGCCCCATCTGCGGGCGGTCGTTGTTGTAATAGTCGATGTACGAGGACATCTCCTCGAGGACGTCCCCGAAATCCGAGCATCGGCGGAGCGAAAGCTCGTCCTTGGCGTGCCCGAAGAAGGACTCCATCGGCGCGTTGTCCCAGCAGTTTCCCCTCCGCGACATCGACTGGGCGATGCCGGCGTCCGAGAGGAACCTGACGTAGGCGTACGAGGTGTAATGGCACCCCTGGTCCGAGTGGATGAGAACCGCGTCCGGGAGCCATTTTACGGAGTCGAGCTTCCGGAGCATGTCGATCACGAACCCGACGGCGAGCGACTCCGATAGGGTCCACGCGACGATCTCGTTGGTGGACGCGTCCTTCAGGGCCGAGAGGAAGCACAGCTTCTCCAAATGCGGGCCGTAGCGGATGTAGCTGATGTCCGTGAGCAGGTTCTCGCCGGGCCTTCCGACGGCGAACTGGCGGTTGAGCTTGTTGGAGAACACGGCGTTCGACTGGATGGCCTTGGCGATCCTCTTGAGCGGGTTGGCCCTCCTCGCCGGGCATTCGAGCCCGTATTTCCTCATGAGCCTTCTCACCTTTTTCCTGTTCATCGCGACGCCGAAGAGCCTCGGCATCATCATCGATATCGTCCTCGAGCCCTTGGGCCTGCCTTTGTAGTCGAAGACCGTCCTCACAAGGGCGAAATCCGCGTAGTCGCGCGATTCCCTCGCCGACGCGGCGCGGCCTTCCTTCCTCGCGGCGTACGAGTAGTAGCCGGACCTCGAGACGCCTGCCTGCCTGCACATCCACGACACGTCGAGCCGGAGCGTACCGGCGTATTTCCGGCACGTCCTGTATATGATCTCTAGCTTTTCTGAGACGGGGATTTTTTCGGCTGGTGACGTCGCCCCAGCCTCCGTATTTGGCGGAGGAAGTCGTTCTCCTGCCTGAGCATCGTTATCTGGGCCTTCTGGCGGGCGATGATCTCCTTGTCCGAGAGGCCTTTCGTCGGTGCCCTGCCCCTTTTGTCGGAGGTGACGGGCTTGGATTTCTTGCGTTTCGTGAGCCAGTTGCCGAGGGCGTTGCCTATCCTCGCGTGCCCAAGCGCGGCCACGTCGAAGCCGGCGTCCGCGAAGATCTGGACGCGGGGCTTACCGTTCAGATAGTCGTCGACGGCGTCGATTTTGAACTGCTCGGCGAACTGGATCGACCTTTCCGTGGCGCGCCTGACGTTGGGGTTCGCGTTCAGCGCGGCGACCTGATCCGGGGTGAATGCCTTCTTGGCCATAAAAGAAAACCTCCGTTGCCTTAATGGTAATCGGAGGTCCTCAATCAGCCTAGGGCTTTTTTATAAACTGTCCGAATTACAGGGTCCAGTTTACGTACACGCTTCCTTTCTTTTTAGTGATTTAGATCTTCTCGATTTCGGAGAAGTCGACATCGACCGGAGTGCTTCTTCCGAAGAAGAGGGTTTCGACGCGGCAGTTGCCGGTCGTCTTGTCGATGCTGATGATCTTGCCTTCGGTGCCTTCGAGCGCGCCATGGATGACTTTGACGGCATCCCCGACGTTATAACGATCGTACATCGAGATATCGACCATGCCCATACGCTTAAGGACCGGTTCAATCTCTTCGCGGGTGACCGGGGTCGGTTTTTGTCCGCCGCCAGAGGAACCAGCGATGCCGGTGACCCCCGGAGTATTACGGACGATGTACCACGACTCATCGGTCATGATCATTTCGACGAAGATGTAGCCAGGATAGAGGTTGTGCATCCGGGTCTTGCCGGTCGGAAGGCCATCCTTGAGGACGGGGACTTCGATCTCGGCGACGAGAACGCGGAGAATCTGCTCCTGCATGTTCATGGAGACGATACGTTTACGGAGGTTATCCGCCGTCTTCGCTTCATGCATCGAGTAAGTGGTGACGATGTACCACTGTTTTTCGCCTAATTCAGTTGCCATATGTTATTTTGCTCCAAAAGCGGTCTTTATTTGAGAGATGAGAGAACCAGCCGTGAGGTCTTCGAGGGCTAAGAAGATAGCGGCGAAGGCGGCGATGACGATAACGACGACGATCATGGGGACGAGTTCCTCACGATGAGGCCAGCGAACACGCTTGCCTTCTTTGATGACTTCTTTGGTGTACTTGACGGGACCTGGCATAGAAGTTCTCCTTTCCTAGACTACTTGCTCTCCTTGTGGAGAGTGTACTTGCCGCAATGCGGGCAGTACTTATTAAGTTCGAGGCGACGAGGGTCGTCCTTGCGCTTGCTCACGGTGTAATTCCGCGACAAGCATTCAGAGCAAATCAAAAAAACTTTTTCCCTACCCATAACCTCTATCCTAATATCAGCATAAAGGACTTTATACCTACCGAAGGTAGAAGTCAAACCCCAGTATTCGAAGGAGCCGTTTTCGAAGCGGACAAAAAAGAGTCGCCCTCATTTTTTGACATTAGGGTTCATCTCAAGGTTAAAAAAGAAGTTGGCCTAAAAATGCCGCGAAGGGGAGCTGCCCAGGTGGATCAAAAACCATGGCGTAAGCCAAAAAGAGGAGGGTTTGGCCTGCGTTATCGCTGATTTTTATGAAAGACCGAAGTTAAGCTTTAGCCGTCTAAGGACGAATTAAGATATCGACCCGTTCCTTCTTGATGAGGCCGCGCACGAATTTGCGGTATGCGGTCAGCATCGTCTTGGCGGTTCTTGAGGGAATGTGCAGGCGTTTTTCTGCTTCGCGATAGGTGAGGCCTTTCACATGAAGATCGACTAAGCGCAGCACCCGTGGCGAAATCTGACGCGGAAGTTTCGATAGCCGTTCCAAGGTCTCGCAATAATTGAGATAGATCTTGGGATCGTGGGGATTCTGATCGGCGGCCACGACGTCATGAAGCGACAGCATCGAGTTGTCGTTCCCCGGGAGCGGGGTGTCGAGTGAAAGGATGCGCCGCCGCTCCGCAATCAGCTCTTCCACCTCTTTGGCTAGGGCCCGCTTTAAGCAGGACTCAAAGTAGCTTTGGAAGCGAAACTCGCCGAGCAGATAATGATTTTCGCAGGCCAAGTAGACCCGGAAATAAAGGGATCCAAAGTCGCAGGGATCCATCAAGCGATAGGTGTTGGGAGCAACGCGGGCAGCGTGAAAGAAACGTTTCTGATAGTAACGGATCGCTAAAATGCTTTGGGCTTCTTCGTTGCCTTGGCGAATCGAAATAATCAAAGCCTCATCCGAGGCCATGGGAGAGATTTCCATATCTCGCCTTTCCCCCATGAGAGGAGAGCCGGTGGAAAAGCTTATTTACGTGAGCGAAGGATGTCTGCGAGAAGGATGGCGGAAGCGACCGAGGCGTTAAGCGAATTCACGTGACCTCTCATAGGAATCTTCACGATGAAATCGCTATTTTTGAGAACAAGCGGAGCAATACCGAAGCCTTCCGACCCCACCACGAGAGCAATGGGGCACTTGTAGTCGACGGTATCGTAATCTTGTTTTCCGGAGCCATCGCTCGCGACGATCCAGTAGCCGTTATCTTTCAGGGCGCTGATCGCTTGCGAGAGGTTGCTCACCATCGCCACCTTAACCCAGTTGATGGCGCCGGTCGAAACCTTGGCCACCGTAGCGTTAAGGGGTACTTCGTTCCGCTTCTTGATGATGACGCCGTCGACTCCGAAGGCGTCGGCGCTCCGTAAAATCGCGCCGAAGTTTTGGGGGTCTTCGATTCCATCGAGGATCAAAAGAAGCGGATAGGGCTTGCTCTTCGCAGAAGAAATAATCTCTTCTAGAGGAACCGGCTCATAGTCCTTGACGATTGCCACAAAGCCCTGATGAGAGGGATTTCTGGCCATCCGAGTGAGCTCGTCTTCACTCACGAGCTTCACTTCGACATTCATCTTTCGCGTCTCGTCAAGAAGGGGATCGTGCTGGAACCGCTCTAAGGTGTAGAGCGACTTCAGGCGGTTGGCCTTCAGACTTTCGCGAATGGCATTTCTACCAAAAATAATCATAGCAAAGTTTTCCTCGGGGACGTTAACATTTTTTAAGCTTCGGTCGAAACCTTGAGCTCAAGCGGGTGAATTGAAATACGAACTTCGTCGACGAAAGCGTTGACGGAAGCCTGCGAGGCGTAAGAACAACGCATCACCATGCGAAGGGCCGAAGAATCTTGATAGGTGACAAGTTCGCTGCTGGTATCGCGGAGGTTGATGCCATAGCGGTTAGCGATAAGAAGGATGTCCTTCATAATCGGTTTATCCGAAGGCACGACGATCATGACGACGGGGTTGCGGCGCGAGGCGAATTTTTCGATCTTGCGCATCGAAACGAGCGCGATGAAGGCAATGACGGTCGCGATGGCCGCAATCACGAAGCAGCCGGAGCCGCAGGCGAGTCCAATAGCCATCGCCACCCAGATGGTGGTCGCCGTGGTCAAGCCTTTGACCGAGACGCCGTTTTGAACGATCGTGCCCGCGCCAAGGAAGCCGATACCGGTGACGACCTGAGCCGCTAGACGGGCCGGGTCACGCGAAGAACCGGAAACGCCGCTATGGGCGGTATAAAGCGAGTCCCAATAAGAGAAGCCATAGACCGAGATAATCATGATCAGGGCCGAGCCAATCGCGACCAGTAAGTGGGTGCGTAAACCCGCGGAGTGACCATGGTATTCCCGTTCAAAACCGATGATGCCAGAGAAGAGCGCGGCCAGCAATAACGATAGGATGACCAAAATAAGGTTGCCCAGGATTTCAGCCCATTGCACATTGGTGCCGAAACCGCTGTTGAACCAGCCGATGATGATTTGATCGATGCTATCCATAAAGCCGCCCCCTAGGATTATAGTATCCCTTTTTGAATCAATTGCCCTCTAAGAAGGTCGCTTTGAGCGAAATCCTTGGCCTTTTTGTAGGCGAGGTAAGACTCATAAAGGGCGACATCCTCTTTCGAGAGGTTAGGGTATTGTACGCCTAGACCTAGAACAAAGAAATAGTCTTTTAAACGCGCGAACGAAACACTTAAAGCTTCGAGGTTCAGCGGGTTGGCGCGCAAGAGCTGATTGGCGTTTTTCACTTCCTCATAGAGGACCGATAAGGCATTCGGGGTATTGAGGTCCTGGCATAAGGCGTCGAGGAATTTGCTCTCGTCATCCGCCTTAAGGGAAGAAAGAGCGACCCCATGCACCTGTAATTGGACAGCAAGTTGTTTATAGGTCGTCTGGAGCTTCTCCAGATTGGTTTGGGCTTCCTTGATGGTTTCTTCGCTAAAGGAGACCGGGGCCCGGTAATACGCATTAAGGATCATGAGGCGGAAAGCGATGCCGCCATATTGGGCCACCACGTCTTTGGCCAGCAAAACATTGCCCAAACTCTTCGACATCTTTTCGTTATTGATGTTGATGAAGCCGTTATGGATCCAGTAATGGGCCAGTTTGTTGTGGTTATGGGCTTTGGCTTGGGCCATTTCGTTCTCGTGATGGGGGAACTTGAGGTCGAAGCCGCCGCCATGGATATCGATGAGGCCGTTTTGTTTGGCGAAAATCGAATTGATCATGACGCAGCACTCGGTGTGCCAGCCCGGGCGTCCCTTGCTCCAGGGACTATCCCACTGGATGCCTTCGTCGGTGGCTTTCCATAAGGCGAAATCGACCGGCGATTCTTTCTCGGAATTGACCTCAATCCGGGCGCCGTTAAGCAGTTGCTCTGGCGTATTGCCCGAGAGTTCGCCATAGCCTTGGATCGAAGAGATCCGGAAATAAACGTCGCCATGGGAAACGTAAGCCGAGCCGTTCTTCACCAAATCGCCAATATAGGAAATGATCTGGGGCATGTAGACGGTCGGGCGGGGTTTGATGTCCGGCTGCAAGCAGCCGATCTGATCGATCAACCTCGCATATTCTTTGATGACGCCTTCGGTGAGGGCGGCCTCGCTCACGCCGAGTTCTTTGGCCCGAGCGATGATCTTGTCGTCCACATCGGTGTAGTTGCTGACGTAGGTGACTTTATAGCCCAGATGAATCAACAAGCGCCGCAGCGTATCGAAAACGATCGCGGGGCGCATATTGCCGATATGCGGAGAAGCGTAGACGGTGGGTCCGCAGACGTACATCGAAACCTCACCGGGGACGATGGGCTTAAATTCTTGGAGTTCGTTGCCTAAGCTATTCCAAAGCGTTAATGCATGCATGGGTTATCTCTTTTCTCACCAGCCGTCATCGCCAAGCGCGGCTTGGGCGAGCTGTTTAGGTTTGTTCACGACGTATTTCGGCATCTTGAGGAGTTCCGGTTTATAGAAGCCATACCCCCAAGTGACAAGGCAAGAATCCATCTTAGCATTCTTGGCGGTGTTGACGTCGACGATGGAATCGCCAACGCATAAGCAGTCTTCCGGACGCAGTCCTGAAATCTCGAGGATGCGGATGATCAAAATCGGGTTGGGCTTCACCGGTTCGCCGCCGATATTGCCGCAGATGCCGGCAAAGGTGTCTTTGCCATAGTGGGCTTCGACGATGGTTTTCGCTAAGGCATCGGGTTTATTGGAGGCGACGAAAAGTTTGATGCCGCGCTCCGAGAGGAACTTTAAGGTCTCGGGCAGTCCATTGAAGGGTTTGGTGTGGAGATCTTGATACTCTTGGTATAAAGGCATGTAAGCGGCCTTCAATTGATCGAAGGCTTTCGGGTCATCGGCTTTATCTTTCAGGGCCCGTTTCACCAACATATCGGCCCCATCGCCGATCAGGTTGTGGGCATCCTTAAGCGAAAACTCGTAATTGTAGCCGCAGGTTTTGAGGGCGGTGTTGATGGCGAGGCGGATGTCCGGCAAAGTGTCGAGCAAGGTGCCATCGAGATCGAAGATTAGAGCTTTGTACATAAGGTGTCCTTTCTTTAGAAGCAAAGAGGCGGGCAAAACGCTGCCCGCCTCTAGCATTCACTGGTCGGATTCCTTTCACTTCTTGAGGTCGTGGAAGGTCGGACGATCGCTGACGTAACTGGTGTGAAGAAGCTCTTCGGCTTTCTCACTGCCATAGCCGCCAAGATAATCCTTGTAGAGGCGGATGATGTCGGGGTTGTTGTGGGATTGACGGACGACGCATTTCTCGTCGATCGAATAGAGGATGTTGGCCCGTTTCGCGCGATAGGTGTCGAGGATGTCGGGGTCTTCATTCGGGAGCAAAGAAGGCTTCACGAACGGTTGGCCACCGCCATTGATGCAGCCGCCGGGGCAGCACATAATCTCGATGAAGGCATAGGGCGATTTGCCCGCGCGGACTTGATCAAGCAAAGGTTTGGCGTTAGCCATGCCCGAGGTGACGGCGACTTTGACTTTGGTGCCATTGATATCGACTTCGGCTTCCTTGACGGCTTCTTGGCCGCGGACGGCAGTGAATTCGACTTTGGCATACTCTTTGCCGGTTAAGGTGTGGTAGGCGGTTCTTAAGGCCGCTTCCATAACGCCGCCGGTGACGCCGAAGATGGCGCCCGCGCCAGAATACTGGCCGAGCAAATCATCGTCGAACTTTTCGTCGGGGAGTTCATCCCAGACCATGCCAGCGCGTTTGATCATGACGGCGAGCTCACGAGTGGTAAGGACCGCATCGACGTCGGGGAGTTTCTCCACCGCCGCATTCTGCGGGCGTTCTTTCTCGTACTTTTTCGCGGTGCAAGGCATGATTGAAACCACGAAGATGTTCTTCGGGTCTAAGCCATGCTTCTCGGCGAAATAGCTCTTGGTGATGGCGCCTTGCATTTCGTGAGGCGACTTGCAGGTGCTGACGTGCGGAATGAGATCGCTATAGAAAAATTCCATATAGTTGACCCAGCCCGGCGAGCACGAAGTGATCTGCGGGAGAGGTCCACTCTTCTTGGTGATGCGGTTGACAAGTTCTTGGGCTTCCTCAGTGATGGTGAGGTCAGCGCCAAAGTTGACGTCGAAGACGCGGTTGAAGCCAAGCCGGTGCAAAGCGGCGACCATTTTGCCTTCGCCGTTCTCGGAGCCGATGGCTTTGCCGAATTCCTCGGCGATGGCAGCCCGGACCGCCGGAGCGGTTTGGACGACCACGTATTTGCCCTCCGCCATCGCGGCATCGACTTTATCGATCTCGCGGTGCTCGGCTAAAGCGCCGGTCGGGCAGACTTCGATGCATTGGCCGCACTGTAAGCACGGCACTTCGGCGAACGACTTGTTGAACGCCGGTCCGACCACGGTCTTAAAGCCGCGGTTTTCGAAGCCGAGAATCCCAATGCCTTGGGCTTCTTTGCAGCGTTCGATGCAGCGTCCGCAAAGGATGCACTTGCTGGTATCGCGGGTGATGCCGGGGGCCACCATATCGACGGTCGCCGGAGTCATCGTGCCGATGAAACGGCCCGATTGCGCGTTGGTGATATTGGCCACATGGAGGAGTTCGCACTGGCCGTTTTTGACGCAGGTCTGGCAATCCTTGCTGTGGTTGGAAAGTAAGAGTTCGACGGAGGAACGACGAGCTTCGACCGCCATCGGGCTCGAGATGGAGATCTCAAAGCCTTTCTCGGCCGGGACATCGCTCACCGGGTAGACGCAGGAGGCAAATAGCTTGCCGCCGCGAGCGGTCCGGATTTCGACGAGGCAGACACGGCAGCTCGCTAACGAGCACTTGCCATGGTTCCAGTAGCAGAGCGTCGGGATGCGGTAACCGCAAAGCCGCGCCGCTTCAAGCACAGTGAGGTTCGAGGGGACGGAATAGACCTTGCCCTCGATTTTGACGTTGATGTTCGGGATAGTGTTTTCCATGATCTCTCTCCTTTATCGTTTCGAAATGGCGCCGAAGGGGCAGCCCGCCAAGCAGGTGCCGCACTTGATGCACTTCGATTGATCGATGACGTAAGGCTCTTTGCCCGGGACGCCGCTGATGCAGCTAACAGGGCAATTGCGAGCGCATTTGCTGCACTTCTTGCACTTGACCGGATCGATCACGTATTGCATGAGTTTCTTGCAGACGTGAGCCGGGCACTTCTTATCGACGACGTGGGCCTGGTATTCGTCCGGGAAGTTATTCATGGTCGAAAGGATCGGGTTAGCAGCCGTCTGGCCTAAGGCGCAGAGGGAGCCGCCCTTAATGACATTGGCTAAGGCTCTCATATCCTCAAGAGTCTTCGGGGTGCCTTGGCCATTGGTGACCTGGGTCAGCATCTCATAGAGACGCTTGGTGCCGATACGGCACGGCGAGCATTTGCCGCAGGACTCCGAGCAGATGAAGTCCATATAGAAGTGGGCGACGTCAACCATGCAGTTGTCTTCGTCCATGACGATGGCTCCGCCCGAGCCCATCATGGAGCCCTTGGCGATTAAGGAGTCATAGTCGATCGGAGTATCGAGGTCTTTCTCGGTCAAGCAGCCGCCGGAAGGACCGCCGGTCTGAATGGCTTTGAATTTCTTGCCGTTAGGAATGCCGCCGCCGATATCAAAGATCAGCGTGCGGAGAGTGGTTCCCATCGGAACCTCAACCAAGCCGACGTTGTTGATCTTGCCGCCGAGAGCGAAGACTTTGGTGCCTTTGCTTCCGACCGTGCCGATCTTGGCGTATTCGGCCGCGCCAACGCGGATGATATACGGAATCTGAGCGAGGGTTTCGACGTTATTGACGCAAGTCGGTTTGCCCCAAAGTCCTTTGATCGCCGGGAACGGCGGACGGGGACGTGGCATGCCGCGCTTGCCTTCGATCGAGTTGAGCAAAGCGGTCTCTTCGCCGCAAACGAAGGCGCCAGCGCCGAGGCGTAAGTGCGCCCGGAAGCTGAAGTCGGTGCCCAAGATGTGATCGCCCAATAAGCCGACGGCTTCCATATCTTTGATCGCGCGGAGCAAGCGTTCGACCGCGACCGGGTATTCGGCGCGGACGTAGAAGTAACCTTCGTGGGCGCCAAAAGCGTAGCCCGCGATCATCATGCCTTCGATGACCTCAAAGGGGTTGCCCTCGAGGATCGAGCGGTCCATGAACGCGCCGGGGTCGCCTTCATCGCCATTGCAGACGACGTATTTGATCTCGGATTTCTGGTTGGCCGCGAATTGCCATTTCTTGCCGGTCGGGAAGCCCGCGCCGCCACGGCCACGAATGCCGGAGGCTAAGACTTCGTCGATGACCTGTTGCGGGGTCATTTCGCTTAAGACTTTCTTTAATGCTTTGAAGCCATCATAGCCGAGCGACTCTTCGAGGAGGTCGGGGTTGATGACGGAGCAGCCGTGCAAAGCGACGCGGAGTTGTTTCTTGTAGAAGTTGATATCGTCCTGACGGACCACCTTTTCTTTGGTGACCGGATCAACGTAGAGCAGGTTCTCGCAGATTTTTCCGCCGATGAGGTCATCCTCGACGATCTGTTTGACATCGCTCACCTTGACGGCGTGATACAAGGTATCTTCCGGGAAGATTTTGACGAAAGGTCCTTGCGAGCAGAAGCCGAAGCAGCCAACGTGGTTGACGCTGACTTTCTGCTCGAGCCCGTGGGCTTTGATTTCCTTCTCGAATTCGTGAAGGATCTCGTCCGAGTTATTGGCTAAGCAGCCGGTGCCGCCGCAGATGAGGACAGCCCGTTTGCCGTTGGTACCTTTGAGTTTGGCATCGATGACGGCGGTGCATTCTTTGATCGACTTATCAAGGACGGCCGCAGATTTGATTTGTTCCATGGTTTCTCCTTACGCTAGCGCCTTATATTCGGCAATGATCTTGTTGACCTCATCGGGGGTCACTTTCGGATAGACCTTGCCGTTAACCGACATGGCCGGAGCCAGAGCGCAAGCGCCCATGCAGCGGATCGCTTCGATGGTGAATAAGCCATCGGGAGTGGTCTGGCCAGCTTTGATGCCGAGGATCTGCTCGAACTTGTCGAGGATCTGTTGGCTGCTCTTGACGTAGCAGGCCGTGCCTAGGCAGATGCCCAAGACGTACTTGCCTTTCGGTTCGAGCGAAAAGAAACTGTAGAACGTCACGACGCCATAGATTTCGGCGACGGGGATGCCCGTCTTGGCCGATACGATCTCTTGGACTTCGAGCGGGATGTACCCATACTCTTTTTGGATCTTCGACAAAATCATCATCAGCGGGCTGGGTTCTTTGCTGTATTCGTCACAAACTGCTTCGACGCCCTTTCTGACTTCCGGCTTAATCGCCATAGTGACCTCCATGGGCTTAATAAAAAATAAAAGCCCTATAACGCCCTCTATTTTATAGAGGGAGGTTAGGAAACACAAGACGAAGCGCGCACGTCAATTCAAGAGTTAGGGCTTCGGCGGCAAAACCCCGAGAAAGACCGAGACGACCTGTCGGGGCAAATCAATGGCTTTGAAAAGGGGCTCGAGGAGTTTTTTATCGATGGGCGAAAAGAAAGACACGGGGGCCTTAATCTTGGCGGTGGGGAAGAAAACAAAGAGGGTGGCTCCAACGGCGGCGAAGCGAAGCTGCTGCTGGTAAGCGTTCTCTAAATCGATGAGGCCTTCATAGCGGTCGGGCGTCAGCAAAAGAAATAAATCGTCTTTGACGCTGCCTTGAATCTCAAAGGCGCGGTTAAAGGCCACATACTCGCTTTCTAAGGAGGCGAGTTTGGGATTGGGGGCAAAGTGGAGCGTTTTGGGGGTTAAGCGGACTTGGCCTTGGAGAGAGTAACGTAGCGGCAACGCCAAAACGAGTTCGTCGGCGTAGGTGAAATAGCTCGGATGATCGCTATGGGAAGCCGGCGTTTCTTTTTCGAGGACGATCTCGAAGCGTTCGAAGGGAATCCCGTTATTGGGGAAATGAAGGACGGCGTTGCTGTGGTAACGGGCCCAGGGACGAAATAGATGCAGCGCGGCGATCTCATCGGCTTTAAAAGCGGAGTCTTTGATGGCCTTCGGCGTGCCATAAAGAGAAGGAAGATAGCGTTTCTGGAGCGAATTCCGCAAGGAACTCGCAAGCGAGAGGCGAGCATTGAGAGCGTAGCCGCACCCCACCACTCCTAAAATGCCGACGGTTAAGGAAAGGGCGTAGATGAGACGATACTTATCCGCGCCTTCGCTATTGGGGGTTTGGCTGAAGTAATTCCAAAGGAAAACGCCAAAACCACCGATCAAGAAAGTAAGGCCAAGAATCGAGAAAATGAAGTAACGGGTCCGCTTCTTTTTCCGTAAGGACTCGTAAACGGCAAGGATGTCATCTAAGGAAGTCGCGGCCATCCTTACACCGCAGTGCCGCCGGCATCCTTCTTGAATTTGTTCTTGTTGAGGCCTAAAAGCTCGATGAAGATTTTCGGAATCGCGTAAACGGAATAGATGTGGGCCATGACCTCTTCGGTGATCTTCTTGAAGAGCGGCACGCTGATGGAGCGATGGGAATCATCGACGGCAATGAAGAGCTCATTGCCCATGAAAGCTAAGAAGAAATGACCGGCGAAGTTGCCCTCGAGATCCATGATCTTTTCTTGAATCTGCGGGGTGAGCAAATAGAAGACGGTCGTCTCATCCGAAGCGAGAACCCGGAACTTCTTGTTAAAAAGGATGTACTCGGTCTCAACCTTAGTGAGGCCGGTCGAACCGAAAGTCAAATAGCCCGATTTCTCGAGGACTTTCACGACCTGCCCGAAGTCACGCTCAAAGGTGAAATGATACATGGTGCCTTCGGCATAGGTGACCCACTCGGTGTAGGTGTTCTTGCCATCGCTCCGGGTTTCGCGGCGTTGCAGGTTATACGAAGCCTTCTCAAAAGGAATGCCATCGTAAGAAGAAGACATGTAATCGCGTCCGATATAGCGATCGGGCGGATTGAAGAAACCCGGCTTCATGATGAGGCCAAGCATTAAGCCGCGATTGGGATCGACGGTCCGCTGAGGGAATAAGGAATCCAGGACCCGCTGCTCGACAACGCTACGGACCTTTTTCTTAAAGCTGGAGTTGATGAGCAGTCCCACCACGATCATCACGATGCCCGGGATGAGGAAGATGAAGCCCAAGACCTTTAAGACATTGAAGGACGAGGCGTTGCCTTCATTGAGGAAGGCGAGGAAAAAGAAAACCAAACCGAGGATAAAGGCGACGATGCCCCCAAAGAAAAAGATGGCAAACTTGATCGCGACTTTATGGCGTTCCGCTTCGAAAGCGGCCGCCCAGTTCTTGATTTCATCACTGCTGACTAATGCCATAAGAAACCTCCCCTAAATAAGAAAGGACCGCCATTAAGTTTAGGCGGTCCTTCCACGGCGTGTCATTAGAATTCGATCTTGACGTCTTCGCGCTTGGCGGCTTCCGCTTCGAAGAAGTCACGCTTCTGGAAGCCATAGTGACGAGCGACGATCGAGGTCGGGAAAACCACGATCTCTTGGTTGAAGACGCTGACGTTGGAGTTATAGACCCGGCGCGAAGCCTGGAGCTGCTCTTCGACTTCGGCGATCTGATTCTGCAAGGCAGTGAAGTTGGCGTTCGCCTTTAAATCCGGATACTGTTCGGCCACGACGTTGATCGAGTCGAAAGCTTTGGTGACTTGATTGGAGAAGGCAGCCTTTTCCGCCATCGGAGCATTCGAAGCCGGACGGCGCATCGAGATGACGTTGGTGAGGGTTTCGGATTCGTGCTTGGCGTAGCCTTTGACGGTGGCGACGGTCTTGGTGAGAAGGTCGAAGCGCTTGGTCAAAGCGACATCGATGCCCGAAGCCGCTTCGTCGATTTTGACTTGTTCACGGCGAAGTCTATTGCCGGCGGAAATCCACCAGCCGATGATGGCAACAACGATGATGAGAAGAATCACGGCAACGATAATTAACGCAATAGCCCATGCTGGCATATTGATATCCTCCTTTTAAGGACGAGGATAGATTAGGTTAACTTGACCCTAGGTGCAAGGATAAAACGCAACAAAAAGAGTGAAAATGAGTAAAATCGGCAAAAAGTTAATGCGAAAAGTCCCTAAGGATGAGGCCTTAGTGGCGAAAAAGAACCGGCGCGTTTAGGCCGTTTCGAGGGTGTAATCGCTAAGACTCGGATAGTAAGCGTGGGCGTCCGTCCAGTCGAAACTGCAAGCGCTGGCTTCCTTGCCGGTTGGGCGGCCATTGGCGAAAGTCGTGACTTCCTGATTGAGGAAATAGGTCGGGAGTTGATTGAAGAAGCGCAGCGTGATGTCTTGGGAGGAATGATAGGCGACGTCCGCGCTGTCGATCTCGGCGGTTCCATCGGATTCGCTGTGGCGATTGACGGCGAAGAGATTCCCGTCGATCGTGCAGTTGATGACCCCGCTGGCCGCGGCCTTCAGCCCGTGAAGGCTCAAGGCGGGATTAAACAGATCATAAAGGGTGGTATAGGCTTGATTGGAATTGCTTACGGCTTGGTCATAACCAGTCCAGCGATCTCCGGAGGTGTCCATATAGGTGTAGGTCATCTCTTGGTCAAATTCCTCTTTGGTGAGGACCACATAGGTGTGAGTCCGTTTCCCCGCAATGGGGTTGGTGATGTTGGTGAGCTTGTAATATTGGCCATCTTTGGCGAGAAGGATTTCGGCCATGGATTGCTCCACGCTTTCCTCGATCTTTAAGCCATAGTTCCCTGGAATAACCCGATACTCGTAAACGGTATCGAGGACGTTATCGCCGCTGATATTGGTTTCTTGCCGGCGGAAGGCAAAGCCGGTTTTCGGATAAGCAAAGGTCGCGCCATGCTTGTAAGCGTCGATCGCGCTGGCCGCGGCGGAGCCTTGGGCCGAGGTCACGAGGGTCGAGCCTAAACCTTCGCCAAAGGCGATTGGGGTGACTTCGCTAAAAATCGAGGGGGCATTCGGCACGCTGCTGGAGGAGTCCCCGCCCTGGCTAGTCGTTGAGGTATCGGTCGAGGTTGAAGACGAACCCGAGTCGGTCGAGCTGCTCGAAGACGTGGGCGTATAGAGTTCAAATTGAGAAAGGTCGGGCGTTAAGGGCGTCGCTTCCGCCCAGTTAAATTCGCTTAGGCCGACGCTCGTCGATGAAGCGGCGGCCAAAGCGGCCGTCTTATTAACCACCGAATAGTCATAGATGGGGAGGTTGTTATCGAAGCGGAGGTCGAGGGTCTCGCTCCCGACCACGCTCGTCACGGCCAAGTTGCCCATCCCGCTCGAGTAGAACGTCGTGCCAGCGGGTAGCTCCGCCGAGCCATCAAAATTGTGAAGAGCCGTATAACGGGCTTTGGCGGCGACATTGATTTGGCCACCATAATGATTCTCATCGGTTTCGGCGCGCGTCAGGGCTTGCGCAAAGTCCGTGTCATTCATAATCAAGTAACGGGTCTTAAGGACGCCTGAGACTTTGACGGCCGTGGCCCAATAATGCTTGCCGCTTTGACTAAACAAATAAGTGGCACCATCCATGGAATAATTGGGGTCATCGCTATAGATCCGTTGGTAGTATTGGCTGCCTTGAATCGATTGGATTTCGTTGTAGTTGGTGATCCCGCCCTCTTTAGTGATTTCAAGATAGCTCCGCTTGGCCGAGGGGAGAGCAAAGGTCGATTTCGCGGCTTCATCGACAATCGCTTTAGCGATGGAAGAACCGCTCGCGCCCTCCGCTTTGGCGGCGGTCGGGGTTGACCGTGGGGTGATCGCGAAATTGATCGCGGGCAAAACGGCGCCCAATCCGCTGGAAGAATCACCGCTTAAAGAAGTGTCCCCAGTGGTTGAGATGTCGCCCTTAGAAGAGGTATCGCCCTTAGAGGAGGCGTCACCTTGACTTGAAGTAACGCCATTGGAAGAAACTCCGCTCGCCCCCGGCGCTACACCACCTCAGTTGGCAAGTAGACCAGTTAACGTGAGAACGAAGAGAAGCCGAAATCCTTGTTTTTCCATAAGAAAACCTCTTGAACTAATGTTAGTTTATCGGCAGGTTCCTCGGCGCACCTACACCCTCTAGGGTAAGAAAAGGCTCCTTTGCCCTAAGCAAGGGAGCCTAAAAAGGAGGGCAAAAGGATAGGCTTATGCGGCCGCGGAAGTATAATCGGCGACATTAAGATAGATCGGCTCGCATTTGCCCCAATCGAAGCTGCGATCCAAGGATGTCACCGTCGGTTCTTCGCTGGTCGAAGTTTTAAGGGTCGTCGTCCCGGAGGCATGAGCGCTCACGGGGATATAGTTATCGAAAACATAGGCGGCTTTATAGGTAGAGGTGCTCTCGGAATCTTCGAGCTTGCCCTCGCCGACGATGGTGAGATTGCCTTCGCCAGTCGAAGAACAAGAATACGTGTTTGTTGCTTTCGTCTCTGAAGAGGAGCTGCTCGCGCTGGCATCCACGAAATTTTGGAGGTAGTTATAGCCGGCTTCGGCAGCATCGGCCACGCTATTATGGCATTTGGTCTCTAAGGCCGTGAGATAAAGGGCGAAAGCGGCCTGATCGGCGAAGGCGGTCACGGTTTTGCCCCTGGAGCGATCAAAAAACCTCACGAGGCTAGCGAATACTGCGTGAGATCGGAAATGATCTGGTCGCAGTTATCCCAATGGAAGGAGATGTTCACATGGTGATCGAGATCCGCAGTCGAGGAATCCGAATAGGCCGTACCGGCGTCATCTTCCTTCATGGCGGTCGGATAATAGGCATCAAAGGCTAAGACGCTCACAGCCTTGCCTTTCGCGGTGCTGTCGTCGCGGTCCACCGTGGTGTTGACCGTGAGATTGCCGTCGCCCGTCGAAGCATAAGTCTGAGTCGTTTTGACGTTGGTGCTTTCCGAAGTGACGTTTTCGGAAGTCGAAGCGCTGGAGGTCGTGCTGGGGAAGTAGGTATCCAAAAGGGAATAGGCGAGGATAGCGAATCCTTCGATTATCCAGTAATAGATGGCCTGCATCTTGACGATCTTGGTATCAAAGGCGGCCTTGGTGAGTTCGCTGTAGCTCTTGGTTCCATCATCTTCCATCGCTTCGTAGTACTTGCTGTCCGCGATAAAAAGATATTCTTTGGTCGCCTTATTGAACGCGGCTTCGGAGGAGGTGGCCGGGCTCTTCATGGTGCTCGCCAAATAGCAATAGCTGCCCCGGGTGATGCGCACGTCGGAGGTATTGGCGCTCTCGCTTCCCGAAGTTTCGGAGATCGTGGCGCTCACTTTATCGTCTTTAAAGGCAAAAGTGTCGCTTTCGTGGAAGGCTTTTATCTTCTTGGCTTGTTCTTAAGCTTGGGCTTGAGAAATCGAATTGGATCCGCAGGCGGATAGCACCGCCACCAACAGCAAACTCGGCAGAATAATTTGACGTTTCTTCATGATAAAAGAAACCTCCTCTTCCGGTTGATTATAGCTAAGGCACTAGAGTCAAAATAGCCAAAGAGAAAAAGAGGAAGATTCGAAAAGGCTCCCACTAAAAAGCCCCTAGAAATCTAGAGGCTTTAAGGCGTTTTAGTCCGATTCGTTAAGCGGCGGAAGAATAGTCGGTGGGATTGGGGTAAATCGCCTCGCAGGTCCCCCACTTGAAGTTGATATCCGCCGTGGTATCCATCGGAACCATGGTGCTGGCGGAGCCCGATTGCCCTTGGAATGAGCCGTCATGCTCTCCGGCAGGTTGTTATTAAACGTGACGGTAGAGGTTCCATTCATCTTGATCCCGGAATTATCGGCGCTCGCGTTCACCGTGATCGTGATATTGCCTTCGCCCGTTGAAGCATAGCCGAAGCTAAGAGTGGTATCGGAAGGAAGGGAGGAGGATGAAGTCGAAGAACTGCTTGGGGTATTGAAGGTGATAAAGGCTTTTAAGATTCGCATACATGGGCTGGGTCGCGCTTGTCGCGTTTTGGGAGGCTTCCTCTTCAAAGACGACGATCCGGGCGCCGAAGGTGTCTTTGCTAGCCAAGGTGTTCAGGCTCTTATGGCCCATACCATCATCGCTGGCTTCGTAATAGGCGCCATTTTGGGAATAAAGATATTCGATCGCGTGAGCTCGGTCGCGGCCGAAGTGGCGCTGCCGAGCTGCATCGTCACGGTTGTCTTGGAGTAGTAATGGACGCCTTTGATCGAACGGATTTCGCTGGACATGTTGCCAGTATTCGGATCCACGTCCGCAGAGGTGAAAGTATACTTGCTGAAATCGAAAGCAAACGAGGAAGAGTCGTGATAGTCCTGAATCTTTTGGGCACGCGCCACCGCTTCAGCGGTCGTAAGCGATTGGCCACCGCAGGCGGATAGGACGCTTACAAGAAGCATCGTCGGAAGGACGAAATGTTGTTTCTTCATGGTGAATGAAACTCCTTTTGGTCATTTGACCGCCACGTAGTGTAGTCCCATAATTTGGGGAATCAAGCGACAATTTGGCGCTTTGTCATAAAGGCCACAACCACCCCTTTTTTGATGGTTTTAAGGGTCCTCAAACGCCATAAAAAAAGCCCCCGCTTCTAGGCGAAGAGGGGGCAATCTTGACGGAATTCGTCCGATTACTTATCGGACCAACGGACGAGGGTGACCTCGGCGTTATCGCCGCGGCGGGCGCCGAGCTTATAAGCCTTGGTGTAGCCACCCTTACGAGCGGCGAAACGCGGGCCGATTTCGGCGAAGAGCTTGTCGAGCGCGGTCTTGCCGCTGGCCTCATCGATCACGATCGGGCGGATGACGCGGGCCGCTTCGCGGCGGGCGGCGAGATCGCCTTGCTTGGCGAGGGTGACCATGTGGTCGGCCAAAGTCTTGAGTTCTTTGGTGACGCCCGAGGTGACCTTCACTTCATCGTAAATGATGAGATCGGTGACGACGTTGCGGAGCATCGACTTGTTCTTGCTCGCGGTATACGGTGCCTTAAAGCGGACGCCGGCTTTGCCGTGAACGTTTTTTCTTCCTTGTGCTGCCATGTTGTTATTCTCCTACATAGTCCCGGAAATGGAGGCCGATCGAAGCGAGCTTCTCTTTGACTTCCTTGAGGGACTTCTTGCCTAAGTTACGGACCTTCATCATCTCGTCCTCGCTCTTCTGAGTGAGTTCCATGACGGTGGAGATGCCCGCGCGCTTAAGGCAGTTATTGCTGCGGACGCTGAGATCGAGTTCTTCGATCAGCATGCCCTGGTACTTGTTGTCTTCGGTCTTCACTTCTTCTTTGACGAGCTTGTAGCTCTTCACGATATCATCGAGTTTGGTGAACTCGGCGAAGTGCGCGACGAGCAGCTGAGCCGCCATCGCCACCGCTTCATGGGGTTTAACCGAGCCATTGGTGGTGACTTCGAGGGTGAGTTGATCGAACTTGCTATCGTGGCCGACACGGGTCGGCTCGACGAGGTAAGCGACTTTGGTGACCGGGCTGTAGTTGCTATCGGTGGAGATAACGCCTACGGTCTTGATGCCACGCTCGACTTTGTTGCCTTCGCTCGTGACATAGCCGCGGCCATTGGCGGCATAGATGGTCATCTTGATCTTGCCATCCTTGTTGAGGTGGGCGAGTTCAAGATCCGGATTGACGACGCTGACTAAGGCCGGGACTTTGAGGTCGCCCGCTTTTAAGGTGCGGATGCCCTTATCGTCTTCGGATAGTTTCGCTTCGTCGGTATCGATTTCGATCCGTTTGGTCTCATTGCTGGGATCGTCGATCTTGAGGACGAGGTCCTTAAGGTTGAGGATGATCGAGGTGACGTCCTCTTGGACGCCGGGGATGGCGGTAAATTCGTGGCGGACGCCTTCGATTTCGACGGCGTACACGCTCGCGCCGGGAAGGGCGGAGAGCAAGACGCGGCGAAGGGCGTTGCCTAAGGTGAGGCCGAAGCCCCGTTCGAGGGGTTTCACGACGATGCGGGCATAATGCTCAGACTCGTCATTGACTTCGACGTTCATAGCGATCGGTTCGAAGGGATCGGGGAGCTTTAACTCATCGGCCTTGATATCGGTCTTATTGACAGTTGCCATTATTGGTAAATCCTCCTGAATGGTTTCCTATGTGACTCATGTAGCGATACGTCCAGCGAGGGACTAGCCTCTAGGACGTTTGGGAGGACGGCAGCCGTTATGCGGAATCGGAGTGGTGTCTTCAATCGAGAGGACCTGCAGTCCGACAGCGGCTAAGGCACGCACGGCCGATTCACGGCCAGGGCCCGGGCCCTTCACATCGACGTCGATCTGGCGTAAGCCCTGATCGAACGCGGATTTGCCAGCGGCTTCGCCCGCGAGCTGAGCCGCGAACGGAGTAGCCTTTTTGGCGCCTTTATAGCCCAAGGCTCCAGCCGAACTCCAGGCAATGACGTTGCCTTGGGGATCGGTGATGGTGACGATGGTGTTATTGAAGGTGCTGTGGATGTGAGCGACGCCTTTAATGAAGGAGCGTTTGATCTTCTTCTTGCGGGCCGAGGTGGCCTTGCCTTTGCCTTTGGGGGCTTCGGCGGCTCCCGCGGCGGGAGCGGCGGCTGGAGCAGCGGCTTCAGCGGGTTTCTTGGTTTCTTCTGCCATATCTTTACCTCATTAAGCCTGCGTGGCTTCCTTCTTGTTGGCGATGGTCTTACGCTTACCTTTGCGGGTGCGGGCGTTGGTGCGGGTACGCTGTCCCCGAACCGGAAGGCCTTTCTTGTGGCGGATGCCACGATAGCAGCCGATATCGGTCAGACGCTTAATGTTGAGCGCGACTTCGCGGCGTAAATCGCCTTCAGTGCGATACTTGACGACTTGGTTACGAAGGGCAACCAATTGATCGTCGGTCAAATTCTTCACGCGGATGTCTTCGCTGACTTTCGCGTCGGCGCAGATTTTGCGCGCGGTCGAATCGCCGATCCCGTAGATGTAGGTCAACGAGATCACGACCCGTTTTTCATTGGGGATATCAACCCCAGCAATACGTGCCATATTTTGGTGTGTTTCCTTTCTTTAAGAATCAGCCCTGACGCTGTTTGTGCTTGGGGTTGGAGCAGATGACCATGACTTTGCCATGGCGCCGAATGACTTTGCATTTATCGCAAATCGGCTTAACGGATGGACGAACTTTCATATGCGGCTCCTTTTCTTTGTTTTAGTTCTTGTAACGGAACGTAATACGCCCGCGTGTTAAATCGTAAGGTGAGAATTGGACAGTGACCCGATCGCCGGGGAGAATACGGATGAAGTGCATCCGAATTTTTCCCGAAACGCAGGCAAGGACCACCGTGCCATTCGCGAGTTTCACCTTGAACATGGCGTTAGGTAGGCACTCTAACACCGTCGCGTCGACTTCAATGCAATCTTCTTTACTCAAATGAACTCCTCCTTAATTAGAGTTTGGTGAGAATCTCATAGCCGTCTTTGCTGACGACGATGGTGTTCTCGTAGTGGCTGGTGAGTTTGCCGTCTTTTGCGACGACGGTCCAGCCATCCTTTAGTGTCCGAACATCGGGTCGGCCTTCTAGGACCATCGGCTCGATGGCTAAGGTCATGCCTTCTTCGAGAATCGGACCTGTCCCCGCTTCCCCATAGTTAGGGATGTAGGGGTCTTCGTGCATGTGGGTGCCGATCCCATGCCCCGTGTAATCGCGGGGAACGGAACAGCCATTGGCTTTGACCGTCTCTTCGATCGCGTGCTCGACATCGCCTAGATGAACTCCAGGACGAACATGCGAGACGCCATTATAGAAGGCGGTTTCAGCAATTTTGATCATGCGGAGAGCTCGCTGCGAGCAAATCCCGACGGGATAAGTCCGAGCCGCATCGCCCACATAACCATTAAGGGTCGCGCAGAGATCGAGGCTCACGATGTCCCCATCCTTCAAGATGATCTTGGGGGAAGGAATGCCGTGAATCAGAACTTCATTGACGGAGAGACAGACCGAAGCTGGATAGCCATAGTAGCCAAGCTCCGTCGGGATCGCTCCGTGATCGCGAATGACCTTTTCGGCAACGTCGTTGAGGGTTTGGGTGGAGACCCCAGGTTGAACTAGGGGTTCCACCGCTTCGAAGACCAGGGCGACAACGCGCCCCGCTTGCCTCATGAGTTCCACTTCACGTGGACTCTTGATGATGATCATTTCGTCGACCTAAGGAGACTTTGGATCTCCTTATAGAGGGCGATATGTCCAACCATTCCATCGAAATGATGGAGGAGATTAGCTGATTTGTAGTAGTCGAGGAGCGGCTGGGTCGACTTGTAGTAATTGCTGAGCCGGACCTTTAAGCTCTCCGGATTATCGTCTTTGCGCTGAATGAGGGCGGATCCGCAGATATCGCAGATGCCTTCCTTCTTCGGCTTCATGTCATTGACGTTATAGGAGGCGCCGCACTTGGGGCAGACTCTCCGGCCGGAGATCCGGCGGACGAGTTCCTCATCGGGGACGCTGATGTCGATGACGCAGTTGACCGGGCGGCCGATGGCCGGACCGATTTTATCGAGGGCTTCGGCCTGCGGAATGGTCCGCGGGAAGCCGTCGAGCAAGTAGCCTTTGGCGCAATCGGGTTGGCTCAGCCGTTCTTGGACTAAGCCGACCGTGATGTCGTCGGGGACGAGGTCGCCGCGTTCGATGATGGCTTGGGCCTTAAGTCCAAGCGGAGTCTTCTTCGCGATGGCTTCGCGGAACATGTCGCCAGTCGAGATGTGAGGGATCTTGAATTCCTCGACGATCTTGGTGGCTTGGGTTCCTTTGCCCGCACCGGGCGGACCCATCAAAATGATATTGAGCATTAGACGTTCACTCCTTGTACTTCTTCGAAGGACTTGCCGGCGAGTAAGCCGTCAATCTGAGCATTGAGCTCGATCGCGACGCCGACCACGATGATCATGGAGGTGCCGCCGATGGCAAGGCTCGTATTATCACCGAACACGCCCGAGAGCGTGAGGATGATCGGTAAAGCCGCAATGAAGGCGAGAGCAATGGCGCCGATGCAGGTGATGCGATTCAGCACTTTGCCGACGTAACGCTCGGTCTCTTTGCCCGGACGAATGCCCGGGATATAGGAGCCGTTCTTTTGGAAGTTATCCGCGAGATTGGCCGGATCGATCTGCATCTGAGCGTAGAAGAAGCAGAAGGCGATGTTGAGGACGGTATAGATGATGAGGCCCCACGGCATCTTCCAGGTATTGTCGTTGAACCAGGGCATGGTATACATCGTCGAATAATCGAAGATTTTCAACCAGCCGGCATTGGCGGCGTCGCTACTAATAAACGAAGCGATGACCGAAGGTGCCATCATGATGGACGAAGCGAAGATGATGGGGATGACGCCGGCCGAGTTGACCTTGATCGGTAAGAAGGAGGCGCGAGCCATCGAAGCGGTTTGCCCGCCTTTGCCCGCATGCTGGACCGGGATCTTGCGCTTGCTGAGCTCAATGAAGACCACGAAGGCCGTAATGAGGAGAAGCGCGAGGATATAGAGCGTGAATTGGAACGACCCCTTGATGAGGTCATTGGCGCCATGGCTGCTATTCGCGGTGATCCATTTCGACCAAGCGGTCGAAATCTGAATCGGTAGCGAACGGACGCAGCCGGCGAAGATGATGACGGAAATGCCGTTGCCTAAGCCTTTTTCAGTGATCTGATCGCCGAGCCACATGACGAGCATGGAGCCAGCGAGCATGATGGTGACAAGGTAGGCGTAACGCCAGAAGCCGACGAGGCCGGTATTGGTGAAGCTGATGTAGGAGTTGTTCTCCATCGTCTTGATGATGCCATAGGCCTGAACTGCTCCTAAGAGCAGCGTCAGGTAACGGGTCGCCATTTCGCTCTTCTTACGGCCGTACTCTCCTTGTTTGGAGAGCTCCGTGAGGGCGGGAAGGACGTCCTTCGATAGCAATTCGATGATGATTTGGGCGGTGATGTAAGGCGAGACGCCGAGGGCGAAGACGGAGAAGTTGCTGAGCGCACCCCCTCCGAGGAGGTCCATTAAAGCGATCGCATTGCCCGAGTTCATCGCGTTGGAGAGCTGATCTCCGACTTTGACGCCCGGAACCGTGATCGCCGCCCCAATCCTCACGATGAAAAGGATCATGATCGTGAAGAAGATTCTTCCGACGATTTCCTTATTCTTGAAGATCGAGACGAACTTTTTCATTACTTCAGGACCTCAGCGACTCCACCCTGCTCCTCGATGGCCTTTTTGGCCGAGGCGCTATAGGCGGAAGCAACGACGTGAAGCTTCTTGCTTAAGGTTCCCTTACCGAGGATTTTAACCCCGTCGAGTTCCTTTTTCACTAAGCCTTTTTCGATGAGGGCAGCCGCATTGACGGTCGCGCCATCCTCGAAGACGTTGAGTTTCTCAACATTCACGATGGCGTAGATGATCTCGCGGTTCTTGTGGGATTTGCGGTAGCCGCCGAATTTGGGCAAACGCCGATATAACGGAGTCTGGCCGCCTTCGAAGCCGTTGGCCTTGGTGTGGGCGTGTGCGCCCTGACCTTTGGTGCCTTTGCCGCAAGTTTTGCCGTTTCCGCTTCCGCGGCCACGGCCCTTATTGAACTTTTTGATCTTCGATCCTTTGGTGATCGAGAGGGTGGCTAAGGATGACATTACTTATCTCCTTTCGGCGCTTCGGCTTTCGGGGCGGAAGCGACGGGTTTAGCAGCAAGCGGAGCCTTCGGGGCAAACTTCGCGGGGGCGGGTTTGGCAACCGGAGCCGGATGCATGGCCTTGATTTCTTCCGGGGTCTTTAAGCCGCGGAGGATCATGGTCTTATCGTAGGCCTTCATCGATTGAAGGCCGGCGTGGGTGGCGCGAATGACGTTGATCGGCGCGCGCGAACCATAGACTTTGCTCACGACGTTTTTGATGCCAGCGAGCTCGAGGATGGCGCGGACGGCGCCGCCGGCGACGATGCCGGTGCCGGGTTTAGCCGGTTTTAACACCACTTTGGTCGCGGCATAGATGCCTTCGACGTCGTGGCTGAGGGTGTCGCCCTTGCTGATATGGAGGGTGAAGAGCTCTTTGCGAGCGAGTTCAAGCGCCTTTTTGATCGCATCGGGGACCTCGCCGGACTTGGCCATCGCAAAGCCATATTTGCCTTTGCGGTCGCCGATCACGACGAGAGCGGAGAAGCGGATGTGTTTGCCGCCTTGGACAGTCTTGGAGATGCGGTTGATATCAACGACACGCTCCTCGTATTCCTTATCGGCATCACGGAAGCCACCACGGCCTCCACGACGCTCACCCGGACGGCCTTTGTGGTCGCCGAATTTGCGATCGCCCGGACGGCCCGAGGATTGCGAACCATGCGGTTCAAAACCCGCACGGGTGCCATTGCCATGGAAACCAAACTTGTTGGGTTGGCCAGCCGCGGCGGGTGCCGCAGCTTTAGGCGCTTCGGCCTTCGGGGCTTCGGCTTTGACTTCCGCTTTCGGAGCGGGAGTCGCGATTTTCTTTTCTTCTTCCATGTTGGTTCTCCTTAGAACTGGAGCCCGGCTTTGCGGGCGGCGTCGGCTAACGCGGCCACACGGCCGTGGTAGAGATAGCCATTGCGATCGAACGCGATGGTTTTGATGCCTTTGGCGAGGGCCTTCTTGGCGAGATCTTCGCCAACTTTGGCCGCGCCTTCGCAATTGCCGCCATCCTTAAGCTTAAGGGCGACGGACGACGAGCTCACCAAGGTGACACCTTTGGCGTCATCGATGATTTGGGCTTCGATGTTCTTGTTGGAGCGGAAGACGCAGAGACGCGGTTTATCCGACGTCCCCGAGATCTTTTCGCGGACCCGTAAGTGCTTACGCTGACGGACCGCGGTGCGCGATGTTTTTTCAATCATGATTGCTGCTCCTTATTACTTCTTGGCAGTCGCGGCGGCGCGCTTGCCTTCCTTGCGGATGATGTACTCGCCCTTATACTTGATGCCTTTGCCGCCATAGGGTTCGGGGCGTTTGGTGTCGTGGATGAGCGCGGCGGTCTGGCCGACGGCCTGACGGTCGCAGCCTTCGACCACGATGTGCGTTTCATCGGGGCAGCTGATCTTGACGTTCTTGAGCGGTTCGATCACGACTTCGTGGCTGAAGCCAACGGAGAGGACGATCGCGGCTCCGCGCATCGAAGCGCGATAGCCAATGCCGCTGATCTCGAGTTCTTTTTTGAAGCCCTCAGAGACGCCTTTGACGGCGTTAGCGAGGTTAGCCCTCGCGGTGCCGTGGTTTTCTAAGTCGACTTGCTCATCGCCATTGCGTTTGCAGGTGAGCTTGCCATCCTTGACCTCGACGCTGACATCTCCAGCGATGGAGACGCTTAATTCGCCTTTGGCCCCTTTAACGGTGACGGTGCGGCCATTCACTGTGACAGTGACGCCGGCAGGGAGGACGACGGGTTTAAATCCGATTCGTGCCATATGTTTTTATTTTCTCCTAGTGATTACCAAACGTAGCAGAGAACTTCTCCGCCAACGTTTTGCTTGCGAGCATCCGCATCGGTGAGGATTCCTTTCGGAGTCGAGACGATGGCGATGCCCAGTCCGCGGAGGACCCGCGGAAGCTTATCGGCGTTCGCGTAGACGCGAAGACCGGGTTTGCTGATGCGCTTTAAGCCGGAGATGACGCGCTCGCCCGAAGCACTGTACTTGAGGGTGAGGGTGAGGGTTTTGACACCCTCGACGTCTTCGATGCGGCAGGCGCTGATGAAGCCTTGATCCTTAAGGATCTTGGCGATGCCTTCTTTTTGCTTAGAGGTCGGAACGGAAACCTCCTCGTAGCGTAACGCGTTGGCGTTGCGGATGCGAGTGAGCATGTCGGCGATGGGATCTGCGTTCATGTTGTTATCTTCCTTTCCTTACCACGAAGCCTTTTTCATGCCCGGGATCTCGCCTTTATAAGCGAGCTCGCGCAGGCAGATGCGGCAGAGTTTGAACTTGCGAAGGACGGCGTGAGGACGGCCGCAGCGTTCGCAGCGGGTGTACTCGCGGACCTTGAACTTCGGGGTCCGATGCTCTTTGACTTTTAAACTGGTTTTTGCCATAGGTTATCTCCTTACCTTCTGAACGGCATACCCATCTTTTCGAGAAGGGTAAACGCTTCTTTATCGCTGTGGGCGGTCGTGACGATCACGATGTCCATGCCTTGCGTCGCGGAAACTTTATCGAAGTTGATTTCGGGGAAGATGATCTGCTCCTTAATCCCTAGGGTGTAGTTGCCGTGGCCATCGAAGGCGTTCTTGCTGACGCCGCGGAAATCGCGGACACGCGGCAAGGTGATGGAGACGAGCTTATCGAAGAACTCGTACATCCGTAATCCCCGGAGAGTGACTTTGCAGCCGATCCCCTGGCCTTCACGGACTTTGAAGTTCGCGATGCTCTTCTTGGCCTTGGTGGTCACCGGGTGTTGTCCGGTGATGGTCGCGAGCTGATCGATCGCGTCTTCAAGGAGCTTGCTGTTGAGCGCGGCTTTGCCGACGCCCATGTTAATGACGATCTTATCAAGCTTAGGGGCTTGCATGACCGAACTATAACCAAACTCTTTGACGAGGGCGGGAACGATCTCGCTCTTGTACTTCTTCACGAGGCGGTTCTCGTACTTCTCTTCGGGAGCCTCGGCCGTTTCAGCCTTAGCTTTCGGAGCAGCCTTGACGGCTGGTTTTTCCGCTTTCGGAGCCGCGGCTTTGACCGGTTTGGCTTCGGCGGGTTTTTCCGCTTTCGGGGCAGCCTTCACGGCGTCGATTTTCTTTTCTTCTGCCATAATGGGTTACCTCCTTACTTATCGAGCGACTCGCCAGACTTAGCGAGCCGGACTTTTTTGCCTTTGACGTTGCTGATGTGGACGCGGGTGGCCTTTTTGGTCTTCGGGTCGATCAGGGCAACTTTGCTGGCGTCGAGCGGGACATAGATGTCGACGACGGTCCCTTCCGGGTTCTGTTGCGTCGGTTTCTTATGTTTCTTGTGAACATTGATACCTTCCACCACGACTTTGTTGAGCTTGGGGTAGACCGCTTGGACTTGCCCCTGCTTTCCTTTGTCGGAGCCGGACAGGACAATGACTTTATCGCCTTTTTTGATGTTCATTTCCTTACTCCTTATAGCACCTCGGTGGCGAGCGAGATGATCTTCATGTAGCCTTTGTCGCGGAGTTCGCGGGCCACCGGTCCGAAGACACGGGTGCCGATCGGGGCTCCGTCGGCGTCGATGAGGACAATCGCGTTATCATCGAAGCTGATGGTCGAACCATCTTTGCGGAGCACGGGGTGCTTCACGCGGACGATGACGCCTTTGACGACGTCGCTCTTCTTGACTTTGCCATTCGGGATGGCGTCTTTGACGGCGCACATCACGATATCGCCAAGCGAAGAGACTTTGCGGTGGCTGCCGCCGTATTGGCGGAAGACCCGGACGATGCGGGCGCCGGAGTTGTCGGCGACCACAAGATTAGTTTCTTGCTGAACCATGATTACTTAGCCTCCTTGGGGGCAGCGGCCTTGGCTTCGGGTTTATCCTCAGCTTTCGGGGCTTCCTCGACCGGTGCCGGGGCAATCTCGGAAGCAGAACCTTCCTTAGCTTCAAGCGAAGCTTCGGCGGATTCGGCCTTCACGATTTCGACGGCGTGCTTATCGATGCTGACCAGACGGAAGCGTTTGGTCTTGCTGATCGGACGGCAAGCCGTGATGGTGACAACGTCGCCGACTTTGGCGATGTTCTCTTCATCGTGAGCATAGTATTTCTTGGAGTAGCCGACCCGTTTGTTGTAAAGGGGGTCATTGCGCTCGGTGGAAACGGTCACGGCGATCGTCTTGTTCATCTTGATCGAAGTGACGGTCCCTTGAAAGGACGTTCTTTGATTTCTTTCCATAGTGATTTCCTCCTTTATTTCTTAGCGGCGGCCTTGATTTGGAGCTCGCGCTCGCGCTTCACGGTCTCAGCCTTGGCGATATCCTTGCGGATCGTATGGAGCTGTTCGCCGTGCTCGAGTTGCCCCACCGCTTTCTTGCGGCGAAGTTCGAAGAGCTGGCTCTTGAGCTCGTAGATTTTGTCGTCGAGCTCTTGGGGATTGAGTTCCCGTAATTCTTTGACTTCCATTATTTCTTCTCCCCTTTCTCAGCCTCTTTCGGGGCTTCGGCGGGTTTGGCTTCGCTAGCGGCAGCGCCTTCAGCCGGAGCAGCAGCTCCAGCGGCGGCAGCACCTTCGGCGGGCACTTCGTTGCCGGTATCGGCCACGGTGGTCTTCTGGACGAGATCCTCGGCCTTAATGGCATCGAGGGACGATTCGTGTTGAGCTCTCATCTTAGCGAGTTCGGCGTCGGAGAGGACACGGCTGGTCTTCACGATGCGGCACTTGAGCGGAAGCTTATAAGCGGCGAGGCGTAAGGCCTCTTGCTCGAGCTTGCTATCAATACCGCCGATCTCGAAGAGGATGCGACCGGTCTTGACGACGGCGACCCACTGTTCGGGGTTGCCTTTGCCGGAACCCATACGGACTTCGGCGGGCTTACGAGTTTTGGCGAGGTGCGGGAAGATACGAATCCAGACCTTACCAGAACGGTCAGTGTAGCGGGCGAGGACGATACGAGCGGCTTCGATCTGATGATCGGTCACCCAGTTGCCCTCGGTGGCTTGAAGGCCATATTCTCCGAAGTCGACATTGGTGCCGGCCTTGGACTTGCCTTCGTACTTGATGCCGTGCGGGCGACGATATTTAACGCGCTTTGGCTGCAGCATTGTTCAAATCTCCTTTCGGAGCGGCCGCTTCCTTAGCGGATTCGGCTTGCTCTTGCTTTTTCGCCTGGTCTTCGTCGGCTTTCTTGTTGAGAGACCGGCAGATCCAGACTTTGACGCCGATGCGGCCATAGGCCGTCGCGGCATCCACGTGGGCGAAATCGATGTCGGCGCGTAAGGTATGAAGAGGAACGACGCCCTCTTTGTAACCTTCGCGGCGGGCGATTTCCGCTCCGCCTAAGCGACCGCCGCAGAGGGTACGGCAGCCTTTGGCTCCCGCCTTTCTCATACGTTGAATGGCTTTCTTTTGCGTGGCGCGATACGAAGCGCGGTTCTCGAGCTCCGAGGCGATCCACTTCGCGATCAAGGTGGCATCGAGATCCGGGTTCTTCACGTCGACGACGTCGATGTGGAGGGTTCCGGTCTTGACGATCTTCCCGAGTTCCTTACGGATACGGGCGATGTTGGCGCCATCTTGGCCGATCACGACGCCCGGGTGGGCGACGTAGGCGACGATTTTGACATCGTGGCCTTTATCGGTTTTGACACGGCCGATCTCGATATGCGAGACCATCGCGTCTTTGAGGTTCTTTTCGAGGTAGCGACGAATCGCGATATCCTCGAGTAAGAAGGTCGAATATTCTTGTTTGTTGGCGAACCATTTGGATTCCCAATCGCGGTTGACGCCGATGCGCATTCCAACCGCATTAACTTTTTGTCCCATATTTGGTGGTGCTCCTCCTTACTTTCTTTCCTTGATGACACAAAGGATATTGGCGTTGCGCCGAATCATCGGCGATGCCGAGCCTTTGGCCCGAGGAGTGAAACGCTTGATGCGAATGCCATCGGAGACTTGGATCTCCGCGACATAGAGCGCTTCTTTATTAAGACCGAAGTTGTTGACGGCGTTGGCCGCAGCCGACTTCACGATCTTTTCGATGGGGAGGGCGCCGACCTTGTTGAGGCGGGATAAGATCCCTAAGGCGACGCTGACGTCCTTGCCGCGAATCACATCCGCGACGAGGCGGACCTTACGCGGGGTGACCCGGACATCGCGGGCGAAGGCACGGGCCTCAGTAACCTGGGGCTTTTCTTCCTTCTTGCTCGCGGCGGCTTTCTTCGCTTCCTTATCGGCCTTTTTGGCTTCTTTGGCAGCGGCTTTGACCGCTTTCTTGTCCTCTTTCGGGGCTTCCTTAACGGGAGCGGCCTTCACGACTTTTTCTTCTTTAGTTTCAGCCATGTTGGTTTACTCCTTATTTCTTAGCCGGCGCAGCGGCTGGTGCAGCCGGGGCGGCGGTTGCGGCTTGATCGCCAAGGTTGTTGCCATGGTGACCGCTGAAGGTGCGGGTCGGGGCGAATTCGCCTAACTTATGGCCGACCATATCTTCGGTGACGTAAACGGTGATGTGTTCGTGGCCGTTATAGACCGCGAAGGTTTGTTCGACGAAAGCGGGATAGATGGTCGAACGGCGAGACCAGGTTTTGATGATCTCTTTCTTGCCGGACTTCTGAAGCGCTTCGACCTTTTTCATCAGGTAAGCGTCAACGAACGGTCCTTTTTTAGATGAACGTGACATGTTCTATCTCCTTTGCCTTACTTATCGTTCTTCCGCCGCATGATGAGGCGGGAGGAATTCTTCTTGAAGTGACGAGTCTTGACACCCATGCAGCGCTTGCCCCAAGGGGTACGCGGAGCATCGCGGCCGACCGGGCATTTGCCTTCGCCGCCGCCGTGCGGGTGGTCGTTCGGGTTCATGGCCGAGCCACGGACCGTCGGACGAACGTTGGCCCAGCGGTTTTTGCCCGCCTTGCCTTTATTGATGAGGTTGAAGTCCTCATTGCCGACGACGCCGATGGTGGCGCGGCAGTTATTGAGGAGCTTGCGGACTTCGCTCGACGCAAGACGCACCATGACGTACTTGCCTTCGGAGCCGAGCACCTGAGCGCTCGTGCCCGCGGCGCGGCACATCTGGCCGCCTTTGCCGGGCTGAAGCTCGACATTGTGGACGAAGGTGCCTTCGGGGATGGACTTCAACTCGCAGCAGTTGCCGGTTTTGATATCGGTAGAAACTCCCGAGATGACGGTGTCTCCGACCTTGAGGCCTTGCGGCTCAAGGATGTAACGCTTCTCGCCATCCGCGTAGCAGATGAGCGCGATGTTGGCGTTGCGGTTAGGATCGTATTCGATCGTCTTGACGGTGGCTTTGATGCCATCTTTGTCGCGACGGAAGTCGATGATGCGGTAGCGGTTCTTGTTGCCCCCGCCGATATGGCGGCAGGTGATCACGCCCTGATTGTTGCGGCCGCCGGAGTGTTTCTTCGGGGCGAGCAATGATTTTTCAGGAGTGGCCGCAGTGATCTCCTCAAACGTCGAGTTCGTCATGGCGCGACGGCTCTTCGTGTAAGGACGATATGTTCTAATAGCCATTGTTTTTCTCCTATAGTGGATGCTTTCTAGCTAAGCTAGCGGTGATTCCTTACTCCTTGAAGAGGTCGATCGCGCTGCCTTCGTGAAGCGTCACGATGGCTTTCTTATAGCCGCTGATCGAACCTTGGTAACGGCCACCACGGGTGGTGGTCTTCGCGCGCTGGTTGACGACTTTGACGTCATCGACCTGGACTTGGAACACCCGCTCGAAGGCGGCTTTGATCTCAGTCTTATTCGCGCTCGCGCTTACGCGCACAGTAACCTTATTAGCATTCTGCATGAGCGCCATCGACTTCTCGGTGATGTGCGGAGCCTCAATGACTTCGTAATCGTGGGCAGTCGCTTTCGGGAAGCTCTTCTTCGGGGCTTCGGCCTTCTTGGCGGGCTCAGCTTTGGCTTCCGCTTTCTTAGCGGGGGCCTTCTTTGCAGCCTTGGCGGCGGGTTTCTCTTCGGCTTTCGCTTCGGGTTTCACTTCCGCGGCTTCGACTTTCTTTTCATCGGCTTCCATTATTTGAGAGCCTCCTCGATTTTCTTAACGTCGGCTTTGCTCACGACGAGCGAGGCGCAATTAAGCACATCGTAGACCGAGATGTTGCCGAGATTAACGACTTTGACGCCGGCGACGTTGGCCGCCGAGGCCTTGACCTTCTCATCGCTCGAGACGAGGAGGACTTTGCCTTCCGCCTTCACGGCGGCGAGGTCTTTGACGAAGGCTTTGGTCGAGACATCCGCGAGTTTGATCTCGTCGATGACGATTAAGCCTTTTTCCGCTTTCTCAGAGAGAACGCTCTTAAGCGCTAACTTATGCGCCTTCTTGTTCTGAGAGAGTTTGTAGTTCTGCGTGCCATCCGGTCCGAAGACGTTGCCGCCTCCGACCCATAACGGAGACTGACGGTCGCCCGCACGGGCGCGGCCAGTTCCTTTTTGGCGCCAGGGTTTAATGCCTGAGCCATTGACATCGTGGCGCTTTTTGGTTTTCGCGGTGGCCTGGCGAGCATTCGCCTGGTCGACCACAACGGCGTCATGAATGACTTGAGCGTGGTTATCTTTGATCCCGAAGACTTCAGCGGACACCGCGACGGTGCCGACCTTTTCTCCGGCGAGATTAACCACCGGTAGAGAGATGGATTTTTCAGCCATGGTTATTCTCCTTTCTTAGCCGCATCGGCGGGAGCAGCGGCTTCCGCAGGTTTGGCTTCAGCGGCCGGGGCAGCAGCCTCGGCGGGTTTAGCAGCGGCTTCGGCAGCGGCCTTCTCGGCGCGTTCCTTAGCGGCAGCAGCAGCGACGCGGTCCGCTTCGGCCTTAGCGGCGGCAGCGGCTTCGTCAGCTTTCTTCTTCTCTTCAGCGGCCTTCTTGGCATCTTCGGCGGCTTTGGCGGCGGCTTCGGCTTTAGCCTTGGCTTCCGCATCGGCGACCTTGACGTCATAGAGCGCTTTGATTTCCGGTTTGTGGAATTGGACTTTGATCGGGGTGCGGAGCATCACGATGCTGCGGCGGGGTCCCGGAAGACCGCCTTTAATAAGGATATAGCCCTTCTCGGCATTGACTTCGACGATGGTCACGTTGAGGAGCGTGGCTTGCTGCGGGCCCCAATGGCCCGACATCGTCTTGCCCGGAATGACACGGTTATTGGTACGGCCGTTATTGGCTAACGAGCCAATCTGACGGTGGTAGCCGGAACCATGGCCCTTCGGTCCAATGATATGGTGGTAACGTTTGATGGTGCCGCTATAGCCATGGCCCTTGGTGGTTCCGATGACATCGACGACTTCACCGGCTTTGAATAAGTCGCAGGTGATGGTCTCGCCGACATTCTTGGAATAGACTTCGTCGCCTTTTAATTCATAAAGGTGCTGTTTTGGCGAGACGTTGGCTTTCTTGAAGATGCCTTTCTCAGCCTTGTTTGTGGAGCGTTCGAGCTTATCTTCATAGCCCACCTGAATGGCTTCATAGCCATCCTTCTCCTTGGTTTTCTTGGCAATGACGGCGTTGGGAAGTACCTCAACAACGGTCACGGGATACATGGTCCCGTCCGAGGCAAAGACCTCGGTCATGCCCATTTTTCTTCCGATGATGGATTTCATGCTGCGGTCCTCCTTTATAACTTGATGTCGATGTCAACGCCCGAGGGTAAATCGAGCTTGCGTAAGGTTTCGACGGTTTCCTTAGTGGGATTGGTGATATAGAGCAATCTCTTGTGCGTACGGATCTCGAACTGTTCGCGGCTGTCCTTGTACTTGAAGGTCGCACGCAGAACGGTATAGACCTGTTTTTCGGTCGGCAGCGGGATTGGTCCCACCACACCGGCTCCGGTCTTCTTGGCCACGTCCATGATCTTTTCGACGCTGAGGTCGAGGATCTGGTGATCGTAGGCAAGCAAGCGCACCCGGATCTGTTTTTCTTTCGCCATGAATTTTCCTCCTTGATGAAATGTTTCAGGCTACTTGGCGATACTGCTTCACGCGAATTCCCCGACTGCCCATTCATGACAACGCCTGTGGGTGTGTCGGCAACCTCGCGTATCAACGCAAACGCCAGCGTGTATGACTATACGCGTGCGAGGGCGAGTGAGTCAACACAAAATTGCCATGTTATGTAATAAAAGCGGAATTTTTCCGGCCGAATCTTTTCGGGGGGTTCCCAAAAGAAAAGGCCCCATCGAAGGAACCTTGAAAAACGCAATTTTGTTGTGCATTGTGCACAAACTTTTTGTTTTCTAACCCTTCCAATTTTGGTTTTTGGAGTCGGGCTTGGCTAAAGAGGTTGCATAGGAATACTTGCAGCCGCAGTAAAGCTGGTTGTACAAGCCATAACGGATCCGCATCTCGCGAGCCTGGTCGATGCCTTTGGCTTTCTTAAAGTCGCTATAGAAGTACTTGGTCTTGGTATGGCTGGCGGAAAGCTGCTTCCCAATCCCGTTCAAAATCTCGGAATTTTTCTGGCGGGAAATCGTCATGACCGTCGTGAAATAATCGTAGCCATTGCTCTCGGCATAATCGTAGGCTTCTCCCATGCGTTTGGTGTAGCAGATAATGCAGCGTTCACCGCCCTCTTTGCATAAAGCGTAAGGGGCTAAAGTTTCGTTATATTTCGCGTTGTCATACGGGGGGACAATGAGCTTCACACTAAAACCATAATCGCGCTCAAAATAGCCCAAGAATTTCTTTAATTCTTCTAGGCGTCTAAGATACTCCGCTTCCGGATAAATGTTCGAGTTGTTGTAATAGATCGTGACGTCAAAATGCGGGCACAAAAAGGTGAGGGGAAAAGTTGAGCAAGGCCCGCAGCAAGCATGGAGCAAAAGGCGGGGTTTCGGGTCTTTGGGCAAGGCCTCCAACTCCTTGAGGCTCATGAGATAGTAATTGATATAGGCCTGCGGCATCGTTTAATCCTCGAGGTTATGGGAATAATCGTACTTCCCGTAAATGAACATGCCATCGCCAAAGGAAAAGAAACGGTACTTTTGTTCGATGGCTTCTTGGTAGCAATGCAGCGTCCATTTCCTCCCCATGAAGGCGGAGACGAGCATCACGAGGGTGCTCTTGGGCAAATGGAAATTGGTGATGAGGGCGTCCACCGCTTTATAGGTGAAGCCCGGCTGGATGAAAATAGCCGTCGCTTCGTCTTGGGTCGGATAGAATTTGCCCGCTTTGGCGAATTCGGCTTCTAAGGTCCTGACCGAGGTCGTGCCCACCGCGATGATGCGGCGGCCTTCCGCTTTGGCCTGATTTAAAAGGGCGGCGGCTTCTTCCGAGACATCGAAGGTTTCGCTATGCATGACATGGTCTTTGGTATCTTGAACCTTCACGGGGCGGAAGGTCCCTAAACCGATGTTGAGGGTGATGTCCACCACCGTGATGCCTTTGGCCTCGATGGCCTTAAAAAGCTCGGGGGTGAAATGAAAGCCGGCGGTTGGGGCCGCGGCCGAACCTGGGACTTTGGCATAGACGGTCTGATAATCGTTATTGTCGTCGCATTGTTTCTTGATATAGGGCGGTAACGGCATCTTGCCTAAGCGATCAAGGATCTCGAGAAAAATCCCCTGATAATGGAATTCCATGTGGCGGATGCCTTCGGGGAATTCCTTCACGCAAGTGCAGGTCAAAGAGCCATCGCCAAAACTGCAGGACGAACCGACATGAACGCTGTGGGCGTTACCCAGCAAGCATTCCCAGACATCTCCGCTCTTTTGGTTGAGGAGCAGGACTTCAACCTTGCCATGGGTATCGCATTTTTCGCCGATCAAGCGCGCCGGAATGACCTTGGTGTTATTGCGGACTAGAACATCGCCCGGGTGAAGATAATCCAAAATATCATGAAAGATTTTATGCTCGATCGTGCGGTGTTCACGGTCGATGACCATGAGGCGGGATTCGTCCCGCTCTTTCAGCGGGGTCTGGGCAATCAATTCTTCCGGCAGGTTAAAATCGAACAGATTAATATCCATTAAAAGCCTCGTTCATCGCCATACTTGGCGAGCATTTCTTGGCGGTAGCTATCAAAGCGGTCTTCTTGGATCGCCTTGCGCGCGCCTTCCATGAGCTTGATTAAGAAGCGGATATTGTGGATGGAATTCAAGGTCTTCCCGAATTCTTCATTGGCTAAATAAAGGTGACGGAGATAAGCCTTGGTGTAATGGGTGCAGGTATAGCAATCGCATTCGTCATCCAGCGGGCTGAAGTCTTCTTTGTATTGAGCCCCTTGGATGTTGATGCGGCCATGGCTCGTCATCAAGGTGCCATGCCGGGCAATCCGCGTCGGCAGAACGCAGTCGAACATATCGACGCCGCGGGCGATGCCTTCGAGCAAGAAGTCGATCGAGCCAACGCCCATTAAGTAACGGGGTTTATCGCTAGGTAAATAACGGACCGCGTCCTCAATCATTTTGAAGCAGACGTCTTTGGGTTCGCCGATCGAGGTGCCGCCGATCGAATAACCGGGGAAATCCATCTTGGCCAATTCTTTGGCCGCGTGTTCCCGCAAATCCGTAAAGGCCCCGCCTTGAACGATGCCGAATAAGGCTTGGTCATCCCGAGTATGCGCGAGTTGACCGCGTTTGGCCCAGCGAAGCGTCCGCTCCGTCGATTGCTCCACGTAGTCGTGGGTGGCCGGATAAGGGATGCACTCATCAAAGGACATGATGATATCCGCGCCCAAAGCTTCTTCGATCCCAATCGCGACTTCGGGCGAGAAGAATTCTTTATTTCCGTCGAGGTCATTGCGGAACTCCACGCCTTGTTCGCTGATGGTGCGGCTGCTCTTCAGTGAGAAGACTTGGAAGCCACCGCTATCGGTAAGGATCGGGCCATCATAATTCATAAACACATGCAGGCCCCCGGCCTTTTTGACAATATCTTCGCCTGGCCGTAAATGGAGGTGATAGGTATTGGCTAAAATAACGCCCGATCCGCAGGCCTTGACTTGCTCGGGGGAAAGGCATTTGACCGAGGCGTTCGTGCCGACGGGCATAAACATCGGGACTTCGACATCGCCATGGGGCGTATGCAAAATCCCGTAACGGGCTCCGGTGGTCTTATCGATGTGTTTGATTTCAAGATAAAAGTTCTTTGCCATGCCGCACTATTCTAAAGACTTCCTTGCCTAGAGGCAAACCTTAGAATTTGAAATCTAGATGCTGATCGGCCTTGAAGGAAGATAAAAGCCCTTTTCTTTTCTTTAACGCCATGAAGAAAATGTAGCCCAAGGAGACCGCCACCAGTTCGCCGAGTCCGACATAGGCGACGTTGATCCAAAAATCGAGTTCCAGGATGAAATAAAGCTCGGCCCCAACCACGAAGGCGTTGGCGATAACCGGATAGATAACGGCGACGAGTAGACAAGGTGAAGCATAGGCGACCAGCAAAGAAGAAATGAGGGTAGCTGCTGTCCCAAAGAGAATATCCGGCCAACCTAAGGGTGAGGTGCAGTTGCTGAGGAGGCAGCCTAAGGTTAAGCCGATCCAGAAGTCTTTGCGGAAAAAGCAAAGTAAGATCAAGGCTTCGGCGATCCGCACCTGAATCTGGCCGAAGGCAATCGGGGTCGAAAGGTACGTAACAACAAAATAAATCGCCGCAACGACCGCGTTGCTGACGATTTTGTAGACGACGTTATCGGACATAAAGAGTCCTCCTGATTTTTTAAAGCTGGGTTCCGAGGAAACAGCTTAGCGGGTGTAAGTATAGCCTAAACTCAATAGAAAGACATCCACGAATCGGGGACCCCATGCCCTTCTTCGGTGGCTTTGATGACTCCGGCAATCATGGGGGCGAGCGATAAAACAGCGACCCCAGGGAGGTCTTTTTCGATGGAATTGGTCACGACGATATCCTGAAAAACGCCTTTGGCTAAATTGCTGGCGGCATCCCCTGAAAGAATGGCGTGGGTGCTCGCGAGCATGACGCTGCGGGCTCCGCGGGCCTTGAGGGCTTCGGCACAGCCAATCGCGGTCATCGCCGTATCGACGATATCATCGATGATGATACAGACTTTGCCTTTGACATCGCCGACGACGGAAACGACTTCGGCGACATTGGGGGCGGGACGGCGTTTGTCGATGATGGCTAAGTTGGAATTAGGAAGTTCGGTGGCAAGGTCGCGGGCCCGATGGATCGAACCATGGTCGGGCGAGACCACCACCACATCTTCGGTCTTGATCTTGAGGGTGGCCAATTTCTTCCGGTAGTATTCCCCGAATAAGGGCACGACCGAAATATCGTCGACGGGGCAAGAGAAGAAGCCTTGGATTTGTTGGGTGTGAAGATCGACCGTAATGATGCGGTTCACTCCGGCCGTCTGAATGAGGTCGGCCACTAAACGAGCGGTGATCGGTTCGCCCGAGCGAGCCACCCGGTCTTGCCGCGAAAAACCAAAATAAGGAATGACGAGGTTAATCTCTTTGGCTTTAGCGTTGCGAAGACCATCCATGAAAATCAAGGTCTCCATCAGCCGCTCCGCCCCGGGCCGGCACGTCGACTGAATCACGTAGCAAGTTTTGCCGCGGACCGATTCGGTCGGCCGCGCCAAAAATTCGCCATCGGCGAAACGGGTGACTTCGCTTTTGCCTAAGGGCAGCTTCAAAATATCGGCGATTTCCTGAGCCAATTTCGGCGAAGAAGTAAGTTTGAATAGAACGACGCTATCTTTCATATCGAGGTAATTGTATCACCAGTAGGCGACCGACATGAGCACCATATTTTTGTTGACTTGGTTCGACTCCATCGGCGTGATTTTGGAAATATCGAAATTTTTACGTTTCAGCAAAGCCAAACACTCTTGTCCATGGAACCAGTAACGAAGACCGTCATCTTCGAGGCGGTTGCCTTCTTTCATCGGCTGGACCTTGAGCGGCAAATAGAACATCTGGGAACCCCGCATCATGAAGTTCTGCGGTTCCCAATCCAAGCTGATCTTGGAGAAACGGCAAAAACGATAGAGGCTGAAGAGGGCTTTGAAATAATCCTGAGGAAGTTCGCTTTCCGCCAGCATTTCAAGGACATCTTTTTCAGGGAAGTAATCGAAGGCGATGATGTGGTTGTCGTCATCGTGGTAGGCAACTTTGGCCATGTTGATGCCCGCATGCTTAAGCGTCTTATAGTCCGCGAGGGCTTGTTGGTAGCCGCTCATATAAACCCGGACCAGGTATTTCACGCCCGCATAGACGGCGATATAGGAAATATGGTCATCATGGCTAGCTTGAATATGATCGATGACGAACTTTTTATTTTTGACGATGAGAGTTTCCATGGCTTAGTGATTATTATAGCAAAAATGCTGGGGCTTGTTTTTGCTCTCATTTCCCGCCTTGGTTGGCTTTTAGGATTTCGGCGAGACCCCCTTGGGCCGTCTCTTTATAGGCTTTCTTTAAAGAATCGCCGGTCAGTTTCATGGCAGCGACCACGTTATCGAAACTGACTTTGTTCTGGCGGATAGGGGCGACATAGCGCGCATAGAGGAAGGCGGTATAGGCTCGAATGGCTCCGATGCCATTGCGCTCGATGCACGGGATGATGACATAGCCGTCCACCGGGTCGCAGCTTAAGCCCAAGAAATGTTCCATCGCGACTTCAGCGGCATATTCTTGCTGATGAAGCGATAAGCCCGACAAAAAGCAAAGCGCTGCGGCCGCCATCGAGGAGGCGGTTCCGATTTCGGCTTGACAGCCGCCGATCGAACCGGCGATCGAGGCGTTCTGTTTGACGAGGTTGCCAAAGATTCCCGCCGCATAAAGAGCATCGCGGCAGGCTTCAAAAGAAACCCCGCGATCCTTATACATATAGTAGAGCACGCTCGGGAGCACGCCTGAGGAGCCGCAAGTCGGGGCGGTCACCACCTCACCTCCGCAAGCGGATCCTTCGCTCACGGCGTAAGCATAAGAAGAGATGAGCAAGGTGCGTTTCGCGTCCTCGTCCACCGCCGCTTTAGCGACCCCGTACATCGATTTAGCGCTGCGGGAGACTTGAAGCTTGGGATTGTTATTCGCCGGGATTGGGCCGTCTTTGCTTAAGCCGTCTTCAACCGCGGAAAACATCTTCGTTAAGGCAATGGTCAGATAGGCTTCGATGCTAGGATCTTCAAAGTCGAGACAGAAGGTCTTAAGGTCATTGATTCCCGCTTTCGCCATATAGGCTTTGATCTCTTCGAAGTTATGGAAAGGATAGATATCTTTTTCGTTCACGCTCGGGTCATCGTGGCTGAGGAGCTCGCCGCCACCCAAAGAAATATAGGTGGCTTCTTTTAAGACTTTAGCGCCCTTCATCGCCTCGAACTTCATGGTGAGAGGATGGGCTTTCTTCGTTGTGACATCGAAGACGAGTTTGACGGGCAACGGGGCGAAGGCGGTGTCGACGGCGAATTCGCTATGGTGTCCTTTTCCCGTTAAGGCCAAGGAACCATAAAAGGTCGCGCGAATGCTATCAGAGCCCGCCGGCAAAGCCGCAGCAAAGGCTTTAGCGGCATTAAAAGGCGCGATGGTGTGGCTGGAGGAAGGACCAGGACCCAAACGGTAAAGTTTACTCAAACTTTTCATGGCATAATCTTAGGCCAAATCGAGCAAAGATAATAGAGTAGTGCCCTTCCTTTTCTTTTCCTATGGAAAAGGGGAGCGCCAAAAGTTATCATAAAGGACGTTATGTCGACCTTCATATTGCTCTCCGCTATCCCTGGTGCCGGTAAGTCCACTTGGGCCAAACTCTACGCCAAAGAACACCAAGGCGTTCATATCGTCTCAAGCGACGATGTCCGCAAGGCCGTGACGGGGAACCAGCAGAACTTTTCCCAAGAACCGCTCGTGTGGAAAACCTTCCTTGATACCATCAATGGCTTCGCCAAAAACGAGCCGAGTTGCACCGTCATCGCCGATTCGACCAACCTCAATAATAAATACCGCCTCTATTATCGGGACATGACTCCCGATTTTACCCACCACATCTTGGTGGTCTTCGATATCCCTTATGACATTGCCCTCCAACAGAATCAAATGCGCCCCAAAGAAAAGATCGTTCCTCTTGCCGCCATGGAGCGGCTCCATAATGAATTCGAACCGCCCACCGAGGAAGTCATCCGCCGCTACGACGAGTATCACATCATCGGGCCAAGCTTCGTCAGCAAAAAGATTGCCGACGCCGATCCGAAGAAATCCTAAGAAAAAGGACATCGCATCATCGCGGTGTCCTTATTTTTTAACTCGAGGATAACTTAGTTCGCCTGAGCCGGCTTCTTGCTGCTCTTCTTATTGCCGAAGAGGTTGGAGCAGATCAGGGCAACCGCGCCTAAGAAGACTAAGCTGCCAAGGATGTAACCCATGACGACATAATCAACGCCCGGATAAGCAGCGCTCACGCCCTGAAGCGAAACGGCGTAGCTCTTGCTCGAAGTCTTGCGATAGACATATTCGAAGGACGAAGAAGCGAAGAAGAGGGCGGAAACACCAATCAAACTGAAGTCGGCAAGGAAGTGCGGCAGCTGCTTTTGCTCACCTTTCCGATAGCCTTTAAAGAAGAGCAAAGCCGCGACTAAGGAAACGATGAAGACCACGAGGGAAATCAAAGTGTAAATCATGAGTTCCTTGTTGATGATGGCGACGTCTTTAGGCGATTTCATCGTCACTAACCAAGTGATGCCAAGCGTGAGGGTTAAGCAGAAGCTGATGACGGCTAAGGTCGAAGTCAAAACGGTAAGAATGATATTGCTATCGGCGTCTTCAAGCATCTTCATCATCGGGACGTTCGAGGCGATTAAAGCAGCGATGAAGAGAATAACCGACACGACGATCCACCAAGCGATCGAGGACTTACCGATTAAGGTGTACCAGAAAGTCGCGTTGATGAAGAAGAAAGCGGCGAAGATGTAACCAATGGCGACGTAGCAGAGGAAGGAAGCCCGAACGATTTTGTCGTTATTTTCTTCACGGATGGATTTGAGCGAAAGCACAAAACCAAGTAAGCCAACCAGCATGACCGCTAAGCCAAGGACGCCAAACTGTAAGCAGAAGTTATAGCCGGTGTTGCCAATGAAATGATCGGCTTGAGACTCAGTGGATTGGGCAAAGAACTCGGGGCTAGCAAAGAAGGAGAAGTAGCATCCCAAGCAGCCAAAGGCGACAAAGATTAAGGCGAAGACAACCGCATTAATCATTCGGATCGATGAAGAATATTTCATGTTTTTGAACCTCTTTTTGGGGATCCGCAACCGACTTCAAATGAATGAGGGAAGCAGCAAGTAATAATTAAAGTCTATCTTGTAGAGATAGTCAAATGAGAATTTCAGCCGTTTTGCAGCAAAGCCAAGGCCACTTTTATGCCATCGAGAGCGCTCGACATGATACCGCCAGCATAACTGGCCCCTTCGCCGGCGGGGTAGATTCCTCGAACATTGCACTGGCAACTGTCGTCGCGGGGAATGCGAACAGGCGAGGAGGAACGCGTCTCAAAACCCGTCATGACCGCTTCGGGGTCCAAGAAGAAGCCTTGGCTGGCTCCCAGCAACGGGAAAGCCTGCCGTAAGGAAGAGGCGATATAGTCGGGAAGCAAAGCTCCCAAATCTTGCAAGTAGACACCAGGCTTATAGGTCGGTTTCACTTTGCCGAGGAGAATCGGATCTTTCTTTTTGAGGAAGTCTCCGACCATTTCAGCGGGGGCGCGGTAGGGTTTATCGCTATTGAAGGCCGCTTTTTCCAGAGCTTCTTGGTAGGCAAAACCATCGAGGGGATTGCCCTTAAAATAATCCTCGACTTTGACGTTGACGAGCAAAGCCGCGTTTCCGTTAATCCCATCGCGGGCATTGTAGGACATGCCATTGGTGACGACCGCATTTTCGCTGGAGGAAGAATTGACCACCACGCCGCCCGGACACATGCAGAAAGAATAAACGACCCGACCCGAAGGCAAATGAATGACGCATTTATAGGTGGAAGGCGGAAGCTTCTTGTTGAGATAGGCGTCATGATATTGGCTTTTGTTGATGTCTTTTTGGAGGTGTTCTACCCGAACGCCCATCGAGAAATCTTTTGGCTCCATCGCAATCTTGTTGCAGTAAAGCATGCTGACGGTGTCCCGAGCGGAATGGCCTAAGGCCAACACGAGATTTTTGCAGGGGATTTTTGTGGCCTCCCCGTCATCGTGAGTGTAAGTAATGCTTGCGATCTTGCCGCGTTTGATTTCGACATCGGAGAGTTTAGATTCAAAGCGAATCTCGCCGCCGAGATTGAAGATTTCTTGGCGGAAGGCCTTCACGATTTTCTGAAGATAATCGGAACCGATATGGGGAAGGGCGTCCGTCAAAATATCGTCCTTGGCCCCATGAGCCACGAACTCTTGGAGAACGAAATCAATCCGAGAATCGCGGACCCCGGTGTTGAGTTTGCCATCGCTGAAGGTCCCGGCGCCACCTTCGCCATAACACATATTGCTTTCGGGATCGAACAGGCCTTTTTCTTGAAGGGCCTTCACGTCCTTTTGCCGTTCTTCCACCGCTTTGCCCCGCTCCAAAACAATCGGGCGGGCGCCAGCGCGGGCAAGAATTAACGCCGCAAACATTCCCGCGGGTCCAAATCCCGCGACAACCGGCCGTTCTTTGAGGGCGCTTGGCGGGACGACGAGGGGTTCAGGCTCTTCGTAGAAGGCGATATTCCGTCCCCGAACGAACAGGGTCGTCTCGACTTCAAGGGAGTAGACAAATAGCACCCGCTCTTTACGGGCGTCGATCGATTTCTTGAGGATTTTCCAGCTGAACTTGGTCGGCGGAATCCGCAAGGTTCTCGCTAATTCGATCGGAAGTTGTTTCTCGTCCTCGTCCAGGTCGAGAGTGATATTGGTGACGATGTATTTCATAGGACGCTGACAAGCTTAAGGGCAGAGATGAGGCACCACGTGAGATTGTGCCCGCCGCAGAGTCCATCGATATCGAGGACTTCACCAACGAAGGCGACATTCGGTTCAATTTTGGAACGGAAGGCATCATCGACGTCGTTGAGGTCAATGCCACCGCAGGTGACTTGAGAATTGGCAAAGCCATAAGCGTGGTCAAAATGGAAGCTCAGGCCCTTCATCGCCTTGGCGATTTTAAAGAGATCGTTCTTGCTCTTGGCGTTTTCCTGCTTTAACCCCGCGATTTTCAGGACGTAATCGCGTAAAGGGGCCTGAAGGTAGGCGTCGAGGAAGAATCGAGGATTCAGGGCTTCCGCCTTCACTAAAGCCGAGGTGAGGTCAGCCAGATGAATCTCTGGGAAAAGGTCGAGAATCAATTCAACTTCGGGTTTGCCTTGTAACCGGCAGATAAACGCCTCGCAATTAAAGATGACGATGCCAGAAAGCCCATCGTCTTTGAAGAGGACCTCCCCCACTTCTTCATGGACTAAGCGGCCATCGGCGGTCACCGTGACTTTGGCTTCATGGCGAAGTCCCAACAAAGGTTTGGTTTTTTCGACGGTCGCAATCGGGCAAAGGGAAGGCAGCAAGGTGAGAACGTGGTAACCATGTTGAAAGAAGGTGGTGAATAAGGAACCATCGCTCCCCAGGTTGGGGGTGGAAACGCCACCGGTCGCGAAAATCAGTTGGTCAAAGGGATAGGTCTTTTCGCCATCGTAGAGGCCCCAAGGATTCGCCTTCTGATAATCCAGAATCTTCACTTTGAGATGAAAAATCACGCCCAAGGAGAGGGCCAGGTCATTGAGGTATTTCACGTAGGCGTTCGCGCTCAAGGTCGCGGGATAGACGTAATCCCCTTCCGAGGTTAAAGCGATGCCTAGACTCGCCAATTCTTCGCTTAAACGTTGAAAAGGATACTCCTGGAGCAAAGGCTCCATGTATAACGGATGGTTATAATCCGCGGGGAGGGTGCCATGGTTAAGGAGGTTGCAGCGACCATTCCCCGTGGCGGCAAGCTTGCGGCCGATCTTCTCATTTTTATCGAAAACTTCGACCCGGTATTCCGGATGTTTTTTCTTGAGATAAATGGCGGTGTAGAGCCCGGCGCTGCTGGCGCCAATAATGGCTACGTTCATGCCAATAGTTTATTCCTTGCTCATCCTTCCGTGAACAAAAAAAGAGAATCGGATCAGGAGGCGTCCGATTCTCTTGCAGCAAATCTACTTGATCAAGTATTGATCGAGTTCCCAAGGAGTGACCAAAGTGCGGAATTTATCCCACTCGATCTCTTTGGCTTCGACATACTTGCCAAAAGTGTGATCTCCAAGGACATCAAGGACGAGAGGATCGCTCTTCATCTCTTTGATGGCGTCCTTCAGATTTTCAGGAAGATTGGGGATGCCCTGAGCTTCCCGCTGTTCCCGGGTCAAGGCAAAGATATTGTCGTAAACCGGGGGGACCGTGGCGTCGTCTTTGCAGTTGGCGATGCCATCAAGCCCAGCGCCTAAGATACAGGCGAGGGCCAAATACGGATTGGCCGTGCCATCCACGTTACGGATCTCGGTGCGCGTCGCGCGACCGCGAGCCGCCGGAATACGAATCATCGAAGAACGGTTAGCATCGCTCCAGCAAACGTAGCACGGGGCTTCATAGCCCGGGATGATGCGCTTATAGGAGTTGACCGTCGGATTGGTTAACGCCGCGATGCCGCGAGCGTGTTTGATGATGCCGCTGATCCATTTGCGGCAAGTCAGACTGAGGCTCATCGAATCCTTATCATCAAAGAAGATGTTGTTGCCCTCTTTATCCTCAAGCGAGCAGTTGGTGTGCATGCCGCTGCCGTTAATTCCAGCGACGGGTTTCGGCATAAAGGTGGCCAAATAGCCATGTTTACGGGCGATGAATTTCACGACCTGTTTGAAGGTTTGAACGTTATCGCAAGCCTGAACGACGTTCGCGAAACGGAAGTTGATTTCTTCTTGGCCCGGGGCGACTTCGTGATGGGCGGTCTGAATGACGAAACCCAGTTTTTCGAGTTCGAGCGCAATTTCGCGGCGGATGTATTCGGCGCCATCGATCGGGGCCAAATCGAAATAGGAACCATGATCGACGGGGTCCATGATCGGGTTGCCTTTATCATCGAGTTTGAAGAGGAAGAATTCCGGTTCAAAGCCGACATCAAGCGCGCTGAAGCCCATATCGTTCATCTTCTTCACCATCTTTTTAAGAATGAAACGGGGGTCGCCGACGAAGGGCTTACCATATGGGGTATAAACGTCGCAAATGAGACGCGCCACCTTGCCATAGGTCGTGTCTTCAAAGTCGAGGATGAGCCAAGTGGAGAGATCCGGATGAAGGTACATATCGGCTTCCTTAATCCGCACGAAGCCTTCGATGGAGGAACCATCAAACATGATTTTGTTATCGAGCGCATCTTCCAACTGCGAGACCGAAATCTCAACGGCTTTGATCGTTCCAAGAATGTCGGTGAACTGCAGACGGACGTAGCTCACGCCATTCTCTTTCGCCATCGTAAGAATGTCTTTTCTCGTGTACTTTTCCATAATTTCCCTCCTTTGGGACCTTGGAACGCCAAAATTATGTCTCTTTGCGACTTTGAATCAAGATTTATTTTCTTTAGTCAACGCAACATTAGCGTTTACCGAATGTTTTTTTAGACAACGAATTGCTTTTCATTTCCTTTTTACAGTCTTGTAAGAGGAAGTTTTGTCCATTTTAACCCCATCAAGGCCGTAAAAAGAGGAAACGATTTCAAAATCATTTCCTAGGCGAAATAGCTTAACGAAAGAGCGAGACAACCGATGGCGCTCAGCATCGAAAGGATGGCGATGGGAGCCCCGTAGGCGACAAATTTAGCGAAACTGAGTTGAATGCCATCGCGCCGGAGGATCGCTAACCACATGATCCCGGCCAAAGCGCCGATGGGGGTCAATAATGCCCCGAGGTTGGAACCGGCGATGCAGGCGTAGACGTTTCCGAGGTTGGTTCCGTTAACGGAGACGATGGAAGAGAACAAAACGCTCATCGGAATGTTGTTGATCAGGTCACAGGTGAGAAAAGAAGCCAAGCCATACTTTAGGAGGCTTGGGTCACCGTCGAGCCAATTCGCAATGTTGGCCGTGACGCCATAGTTATTGAGGGCGAGAACGAAAGCGAACATCGATAAGACGAAGGGAATAACTTCATAAGGAACGCGTTTGGCCATCTTGGGGAAAATGTGGAGATCTTTGCGAACGAGGCCAACGATCATCAAAGCCAAGAGGTCCACCGCCATAAAGCCAGCGGCGAGGAGGTACATCTCCAAATGGATATAGTTGCTGATCGCCAAGGCGACGATGCAACCGCCTAAGCAGCCGAGGGCGATGCCCAAGGAAACTTTGTCTTTGATGGGCCGAAGGGGTTCTTCTTCTCCATGGATCTCGGCGGTGAGCTTATGGCCAAAGATCAGCAAAGTCACTCCTAAGGCGACCAAGGAGGAGACGATGGAGGGGAACCACATCGCTTTAAAGTAATCGAAGAACGAGATGCCGGCGCTTTCGGCGAGATAGATGTTGGTGACGTTGCCGATCAAAAGGATCTGCGACCAAGAGTTGGCCCCGACGAACTCGGCGAAAAGATAGGGCAAAGGGTTGATCTTGGCATCCTTGCAAAAGCAAATGATGAAGGGGGTAAAGGTCAGAATGACAATATCGTTGCTGGTAAAGACGGTGAGAACCGATACTAATAAATAAAGAATAAAGAAAAGACGAATTTGGCTGCGGCCCGCATGGCGCAAAGCCCAAGAGGCCAAGAAGGCGAAGAAACCCAGTTCATCCAGAACTATGGACATGACCGCCATCGAAAGGAACAGGACCAAAATCTTACCGGGGTTAACCGCCGAATCTTTGGTGAGGCCGCTCCACAAATCGCTTGGAGATAAGGTCCAAGATAAGACCAAAACCAAAGCGCCGAGTAAGGCGATTGGCCAGTAAAGTTGAAGGGTATGGCCTTTGATTTGAAGGGTGGGCTTAAAGATCAAAGCCAGGACCATAAGCCCAATGGTGACGGCAAAAATCGTAATCGAAGCAATCATAGCAAGGGGTATTCTAGGCTGAATCCTTGCTCTTGCAAGCACCTACGGCCTTAGAAGAGTTACAATTAAGCCAACCCTCAAGGAGAACAACCATGGAAACCGATCCCGAAAAGATCTTCGCCCCCGCCCAAGCCGCCTATAGTTTTGTCATTTCGAACCTCAAAGAAATCTACGATCTTCTTCCGCAAGAAGATCAAAAGCGCATCTTTGGTGGCAGTTTCGAGAAAATGCACCTCGGATTCGACCTCGTGCTTCAGAACACCTTGCTGAAGATTGGCACGGTCGATGGGGATGTCTCCCCCAACGAAGCCGCCTTCTTAGCCCGCTTAGGCGATATGGGCTATGACCTCTGCGATTACGTGATGGCCTTCGCCAAAGCCGCCGGCGAAAAGATCGAAGTCAGTTGGGGCGCCTTTGAAAAAGCCCCGATTCCGACCGTCCGCGAGTTCACCGAGCTAATCGATGTCGCGATTTCGCCGATGACGGACTGTCTCTTCAGCATGTTCAGCCTCGTCGATATGGTCACCGAGAAGGACTACTTCACCGTTCTCGAGGACTCCGTTCTTCAGATCGCTGATGCCTTCCTCGCCATCGATTTCAGCCGCAGCGAATATGAAAATAACGCTGCCCTTGCCCAAATCAAGGCGGATATCCTTCAGCCGATCGTCGATAACAACATCGCCCTCATGGTCGCCTTAGGCCAAGCTAAAGACCCCGATGAAGCTAAGGCAAAGCAACTCGAAAAAGCTAAGGCGAAGCAAGACGCCAAAAAGGCTAAAAAAGCCACGAAAAAATAACCCCCCTTAAAAGACCACTAGCCGCGAAACGATTCGCGGCTTTTTTATTTCACGTATTTGACGGTGAGCAAAATGTCGTCTTCAGGGGCGTTGCCGCCATCTTTGGCGTTGCAGTAAATGTGGGTTTTGAATTTCGTGATGCCGGCATCGATGCTGGCCTGCTCAAGAGTCTTAATGAAAAAGAGACCTTTATAAGAAGCCTGATCGTTGTCTGGATCGATGATGACGTAAGGGTTCTCCCCGACCCGATATTGGAAGGTGCGGTTCGTCGCGTTAGCCGGCTGGACGGACGTTTGGAAGAAGTAGGCGATATATTCCGACCCTTGATATTGGAATGGGGTGTATTTGTCACGGTCATAGTATTCAATGGTGATAGCCTTAACGCTCGTGGCCGGATTGATGGTCGGCGCATTGCCGTTGAAATCCAAGATCGTAACCGAAGAGATATAGACGACCGGGACGATGCCAGTCGGAATCGAGCCGATGAAGCCCACCAGCACGAACGAGAGCAAAGTTATGCCGGCGATAAAGATCAAGACACCTTTTTTCATAGGGTAGCCCCCTGTTGATAAATCAGCGAGATTTTCTTGAAGTAGAGAATGGCGTTAAGACCTAAAAATAGGGCCCCCATGATGGCAAATTTGAGGGCGGCGGTTCCGTTGCGGCTTAAGGAGAACCACACGGTGAAATCCTGCATGAAATAGTAATAGAAGACTCCGGCAAGCAAGCAAACGGCCACACCGATAATGAGGACGCGTTTCTCGGAATCGCTCGCGAAGTTATGGTCGACGAAATGATCTTGGTGGCTGGTGAAATCAAGGCTGGCCGCGTAGAGCAAATGTCCAATGTAGAAACCCACGATTCCCAAGCATAAGAAAGCAGCAACGACCGGTTCCACTGCCCTTACCGAAGCAAACAGTCCAATCGAGACGCCGATGCTGATCAGCCCCAAACTCGCCGGAGCAAAAAGTTTGCTCGTGAGCATGAAGGATTGCTTCGAAGGGTAGGAACGGGTTAAGGCAAAGGCATCGCCTTCGGCCGAATAAATGCCCGCGATCGTAAGGTTACTCATCAAGGCGATAACCATGATGAGCAAGCAAATGATGGCCATGACCATCATATCGCCACGGATGTTCGTGGCCATCGCTCCGAACATTTTCCCAATCAAAGTGATATAGATCGGCATAAAGACGAAAGTGCCAAAGAAGCCAGCGAAAATATCGGGGTTCTTGAAAAAGAGAATCGCTTCCTTGTGGACCTGCGCCCAAAATGAGGAATGTTGGGGGAGATGCAGCGTCTTGATTTTGCCCCGAGCCAGGAAATCATTGCTGGAACTCGCTAAGCCGAAGTACAGAGGGTTCACGAAGATCAACATGAGAACGAAGACGAGTAAAATCGCAGCCAAAACGCCGAGTAAAGTGAAAACCGATATTTTAGAAAAAGAGGTGGCACCAAAGCCCGTATTTTCTCCCATGCTCATGAGGGTGAGATTGTAGAAGAAAGACAAACGATTGGTGTAGAAGTTTAAGGCGCTTTGGATTTGATTGAAATACGGACCCCAAGAAGAGAAAAGATCAATCTTATTGGGAAGCAAGGAGACGATCCAAGAAACCAAGCCGACGAGTCCAATGAAGAATAGCGAGGCCGCAATGACGGCGATGACGTTATGCCGCTTCATGAAACGGCTCACGTAATAACCAGGGATTGAAACGATTGAAAGAAAGAGGACCTCAAATAAGACAAGCAAAGCCCAACCGAAGATGAGCCAAAGCATGAAATACCAGGGAAAGCGCGAGAAAACCATATAGCCGAGGAGGAAGGGAACCTCAATCAACATCGTCTTAAGGAATTGACTCACGAAGAAGACGAACATCCTCGCCGTGAAGACCGTGTTGGCGTTGCACGGGAACGTGATCATAATCTTGTTGTCGTTATTCCAATAAAGGATCTTGAGCAAACCTAGCAAAGCGGGAATATAACCTAAGAAATAAACGGTCATCGTGATGAAAGAAGGCACGCTTTCGGGCACGAAAGCCAAGACGGAGAAGATTTGGAAGCTCGAGGCAATCGAAAAGAAATAATAGGAAATCACCACCACCGCTGCAAAGCCGATGATGGACAATAAGGTTTTGATGAAGGACCGCTTAAAATCGCCTTTGAAATCGAGATTTAAAGTATTACGAAGCAGCATTTTGACCACGGTGAAAAAGCGGGACCAGTCCACGCCGAAGCGTTCCTTGAACCGAATCTTTCTTTTTTCCCGGGAGCTGAGTTCCATCAAGCGCCTTTCTTATCGAATTTCTTCTCTTCGTCGATAAGAGATTTTGCTTCTTCTTCGCTGTCGCTTGTCAATTGAAGGAACAAGGTTTCAAGGTCGACGCCCTTCGCCTTTAGATCCGCCACGGGATCGGTTTCGATGAGATGGCCCCGTTTAATGATGACGACTTCATCGCAAAGGTTTTCGACCACGTCGATGATGTGACTAGAGAAGAAAACAATGTTGCCTTTTTCCGCGTGAGAACGCATCAGTTCCTTAATCTGGAAGATCGAATTGGGATCAAGGCCGGTCATCGGTTCATCAAGAATCCAAATCTTTGGCTCGTGGACGAGGGCAGCAATGATGGTTATTTTTTGCTTCATGCCGTGGGAGTAGGTCTTCATCGGCATATCGAAATGGGCTTCCATTTCCAAACGCTTTAATAAATCCGGGACCCGAGCTTCACGGTCTTTGCGGGAAACGCGATAAAGATCAGCAATATAGGACACATATTGCCGGCCCGTTAAGTTTTCATAAAGAGCATAGTTATCAGGAACATAGCCGATGCACATCTTTGCTTCGGTCGGCTGAGTGACCACATCATAACCGCAGATGGAGATGGTGCCTTCTTCAAAGCCGTGGAGGCCAACCACCGATTTGATAATGGTGGATTTACCCGCGCCATTTTTGCCAAGGAAGCCATAAATATGACCCCCGTGGAGCGAAATTGAGAAATCGGTGACGGCAAGATGATCGGCGTTCCCGTAACGTTTGCTTACGTGCGAAATCACCAGCGATGCTTCGCCTGGGGTTCCGAGGGTTTCCGTTTCTTTTTCTGCCATGGTGTTATCCTCCCGAGATTGGTTCTCGATGGCCTGAAAGTGGCTCATTTTAATGCTGCGGCCATAGCCGGCCGTCAATAACGCAGAAAGATCATCGACCCCTTTGAAGAGCAACTCGTAGACGAACCACATGGCAAAGGAGAGCCCGCAGTAGGTCAGATAATAGAGTAAGAGATAGAGCCAGTGAATGGTATAGGTGTAGCCGTCTTTAGTAAAGACCGTTGTGGTATTAAAGATGTTTTTGGCCCAGTTGCCAAGCTTATCGGCAATGAAGGTTGAATTGATGAAGAAAAAGTCGATGGTCTTGCCCTTAGGAAGATGGGGAGTGAAGTAAGTATCGATGGAAGCGACCAGAATGAAATAGAGGGCAAAGCCAATCATCGAGTAAGCGAAATACTTCATCTTGGGGCGTTCATAAATCCCTAAGCAAATGATAAGAACCGGGAAAAAGAAGGCATAGTAATGGTTGATGTAGAAGTGGATGACGCTCGGAGAAAAAGCCGCTTGAGCAGCGCTATAGTTTGGCATGAGCAAAGCCAAAAGCGCTCCGATAACGTTGATGAACATCGTGAAATAGAACAACCCATAGGAATGAAAGACCAAGGTGAGCGGCATCGTGTACATGGCCGTGTTGCAAATATGGAAGGGCCAACCGGTAATCGAACTCCAGATCCCATAACGTTCAATCGAGATGTAGCCAAACATTGCCCCGTAAGAAATAAAGGTTAAAAGGGCTCGGCGATGGAGCTTATCAAAACGGTGCAGCAGGACGAAATAAAGAATGGGAAGAGCAAAGCAAATATAAAGAAAGAGGCGATGGGTGACATTGAAATCGAGAGCTAAGGGCAAATATTTGGTGCTCTCGCCATAGAGGTTTTTAATCGTGTAGGCTTGCAGGTCGCAAACTAAGAAGAGGAAGAGCCCAACGTAGATGGCGTAGCGTTCTTCCGCGGTTGTTTTAAAGGACGAGTTAACCCGCCAATCATCAAGGCAATAGGAGAGCATTAAACCCAGTTCAATAGCCATCAAAAGGCTGCGGTATTGAAAGCCTAACTCCGCAACATTCCCCACCACCCCCATCGTCAGATAAGGGAAGAAGGTCGCCATAATGAGGACGGCGGGCGTCACGACGAACTTGCGAATGTCGATCAGCATCTTCGTGGGATAGAATTCCACCACGCCGATCATGATGACCGCTCCGATCCAAAGGCCACCGAAAATCGAAGAAATCGCGACCTCAAAAGGATTCATGAAATCGCACTGGAGCCGATTGATCTCTTCTAAGGCATCACGGTCCATGCCATTTTCCAAGGGTCCGTTAAAGTAAAACCGAACAAAAAAGACCAAAACCAAAGCCAAATAAAGAACCCGGCGGATCAGCAACACCCGTTTTTCGGGGATGGCCCAGTAAAGGTAGAGATTGGTCAGCTTTTTCGACTTAAACGCCTTTGGTGAGAAGGCTTTTTTAACCTTGGAAGGCAGATAAGCGAACCCTAAGAATCCCAGGGCAAAGATCAGAAAGGCCACCCAAACATAGGGAGCAAACGTTCCTAGGGAGGGGTAGAAAGAGTAAAAGGCGGCGAGTGTGAACGCGCCGCCTAGGGGAACTAGACCCCATAACGATTTGAGGTGAAAAGAGCGATCAGGCATGGGTTAAGTTAAGCCGCGTGCTTGATACCGAGAAGCAAAGTGAACGAGTTGCTGCCAATATAGTTAGCATACGGGTTCGCGGTATTGCTGAAGTCACTGCCTTGATGATTTCCCAGCATGCTGAGGGTCATTTGATCCATGGTTTGGAAGGAGGCGTCGAGATCGGTCGAGGCCGAAGCGCCCATCATGCTCATGACCGTCGAATCGAGGCTCACGAGTTGGCTGCTGGCGTTGACGTTCGCATAGTGATACTTGCTGTTCGAGTTGCAGTTGCCGAAGAGCATCGCAGCACCCGAAGAGCTATACATGGTATCGAGGACGCTTAAGGCACCAAACGGAGTGCTGTAGAGACCCGAAGGATCGCTCGATGCGAGTTTCGTTAACGTATCAATACGACCACCGTCATAATCGACGACCGGAATCGAATTGAGGTTAATCTTGGCCAAGACGGCGCCTTGGGCCGCGCTAATGCCCGAACCATTGAGCATAGTCAGGGCCAATAAGTTGATCTTGCCTTGAGCGTAAGTGCTCGGATCAACCGACATATTATCGAGGAAACTCGATTTGCCAGAAGTCGCCGGCATAAGGAGCAGGTTGACTCCCTTTAACGAGGTCACGGCCGACTCTGCACTATACTGTTTGAACCAACCGCCTTGTCCAGCGACCCAGTTCTCGAGGTACGAAGCAGAATCAACATCGAGGGTCGCAGCGACCGTGGTCGAAGAGATATCAGAAGTGATGCCGAGTTTCGTGTAATCGAACTGACGGCTCGACTGGTTGAAGATGAGAGGTCCGCCAGCGTTAAGGATTTCGCTATTGGTGATCACCATCTTGTTGCTATTCCAGTTGAAGAGACTCGAGTTGAAAGTGTTGTTGAGACGGCTCGACACGATCTTGCCAATCGGCTGTACGCACTTTTCAGGAAGCGGATTAGCGTAAACGATCGTGTTGTAATAATTGGTGAGAACGCAGTTATCCACCGTGGAGTCCACCCACGGTTTTAAGAAGATAACGCCGGTCTTTAGGCCATCGGAATCGGTGGAAACGCCTTCGTTGCCGACACCCTGGAGATCGTGAATGCTCACGCTGGCTTTGTGAACAAGCGGGACACCACCATCGACCCATTCGGAAGTGGATCCGAAGATCGTGGCGTGGCCTTCGACCATGTTGCCGGTAATCGCAGTTGCCGGATCGAGACCTTCGCGAATAATGAAGGGGAAATCGCTGCCCAAAGAAAGCTTGTGGTAGTTACCATAGACCGCAAAGTTCAATTCATCGGCCGAATCCGTACTTTGAAAAGTGTGCTTGACGAGATAGGACGAATCTTTTAAGGAGCCATCAAGCGCCGCCAAGGAACTATCGCGGGTGCTGTCCCAAATATAGTCATCCGGAATATCATCTTTGCCTAAAACGACATCCTTTTGGAAAATACCAACGTGATAATTCCGATCAAAGGGGATGCCTTTGGCTTCCTTCCATTTCCGAATCACGGCATCGTTGGCCTTGGGGCCTTCGCCGCCGGACTTATCGCCATCGACGTCATCGTTATTAAGAACGAAGAGGTCTTTGGCTTGATTGATGTTGTAGCCATCAATGACTTGGATGGCATAAGTGATATCTTTCATGGTGCTGATGGCACCACCGGCATAAGAAAGGGTGAGTTTAAAACTACCGGTCTTGCCTTCGATGAACTTGACTTGGCCTTTGCTCTTTAAAGCGGCGATATCAGATTCGGCCATGTAATCGCTGAGCGTTAAGGCGGTACCTTTATCATCGGTTAAGGACACGCTGACTTTACTCGGATCCAGAGTATCAACCAAGGTGACAAGATCATCATCCGGGACAACGCTGGGGAATAACGACATGGCATTTTGAGTGCCGACATAAAAGGAGGTTTTTTCCTCGAAGGGGTACTTCTCGCCAGTCTGAATGTTCTTTTTGTCCGAAACGTTGCCTAAAGTGGCAGTGAATGCTGAATATTCCTTATTGGGCGCCCAAGAGTTAGGAATAGCGTAAACGACTTTGTAGGGAACGGTAACCTGGAAGGTCCCGATCGTTCCCGTATAAGTAAGGATATAAGAAGAGCTGTCCGAAAGGATGCTGGTCTTAATTTCGTCATGGCTGAAAGAAGAAGAAGCATCGGCATAGGCAATTTCCCCGAGCTTAGTCCCTCCGGCATTGAGAGTCTCAATCACCAAATCTTCAAAGATGGTTGCGTCTTGAATTTGATAGTTCAGTTGAAAAGAGGCGGGCAAGGTTCCGGTTTTGACCCGGATCGAGGCAACTTTCTTATCTTCTGAGGAAACGGAGGAAGTCGTACCGCCGCTTTGCGAAGACGAGGTTCCCGAATCTGCCGATCCCGAACTGTTGGATTGGGAGGAAGAACTATCGGTCTGGCCGCAGGCGGCGAGAAGACCACCAAGCAGAGACAATGTAACAAGCGAAGACAACGTTAATGTTTTTTTATTCATATATTTCCTTGATTAATTAATGAGTGTATTTGGGACACGATTTGGTTTCCCGGACCGAAGTTAGTTTTCTATGATTGGCAAGTTCCTCCATTGTGATTTGAAAAAACGTTAATCCAAAAAGAATTGCAATCAACCCGTTACGATATTAAGACCTTCAAAGACGGGTGTCAAATCAACCCAAAGTTGAGTTTTGTAAAGGTCCGCAAAAAGCGCGGTGTTCGAAAATTCCGAAAACCGCAAAACTGGCATTATTTCAAATTTTGGTTAAGTCTTAGCGGTTTGTTCATCTTTCAAAAACAAACAATTTTTGCGGTTTTTAAGAAACCAAAAAGACAATTAATGACCGCCTGTTAATACTTTTGTTAGTCAAAAGGGTTGCTTTGGTGAAAAACTACTTCAACAACTTTTCAATAGCGAGAAAAGTTTCACGAGAGATGACGTGCTCGATTTGGCAACAATCTTTCTCCGCGTTGGTTTCAGAGACACCGATTTTTAAGAGATAGGCTTTCAGGACTTTATGGCGGCGGTAAACTTCGCTAGCTAATTTTCGTCCTGATGGAGTCAAGGCCATATCCCCATAATCTTGCCGGGTGATGTACCCCTTGCTGATCAACTCGTGGCCCATTTGATGAACCGCCGGTTTAGATACACCTAAAAGTTCAGCGACTTTGGTGGTCTCTAGGGGTTCCTTCTTTTCCTCAAGCATTAAAAGCGCTTCAAGGAAGTCTTCGACCGATCGGCTTTGTTTCATAAGAATAGTTTAAGGCCTGTCACGACCATTTCAAGGCGAATACTTCCAACTTCCCTTGCGCGCGTAATAAAGAAGGACTACTATACTGGCGGTAAAAGTTAACCTATATTAACTTTCGAGGTATCCCCAATGTCCGAACCTGATAACTACGGCCCCCGCAAAAATCTACGACCTGGCGAGTTAGGACATCTCTCGGATTTAAAGCGCGGACAAAAGGGCGTCGTCCTCGATTTTCATAACGATAATGCAGCTCTCCGTCGGCATTTGCTCGATATGGGTATCACTAAAGGCGTCGTCATCGAAATCAAAAAGATTGCTCCTTTAGGCGACCCTATCGACATTAAACTCCGCGGTTACGAACTTTGCGTGCGCCGCGTGGATATGCGGGGCATCGATATTAAGGTGGTTGAATAACATGATCATTGGACTCGTCGGTAACCAAAACGCGGGGAAGACAACTCTTTTCAATTTGCTCACCGGTTCTAACCAAAAGGTCGGCAACTGGCCCGGCGTCACGATTGAGCGTAAGGAAGGCCTGATCAAAGGTTCCTCCGATTTGACGCTCGTCGACACCCCGGGGGTTTATTCTCTTTCGCCTTACACGGATGAAGAAAAGGTGACCCGGAAATTCTGTTTAACCGCCAAACCGGATCTCATCATCAATATCGTCGATGCCACTTCTTTGGAGCGGTCCCTCTACTTGACCACTCAATTGCTCGAGCTCAATACCGATGTCATCGTCGCCTGCAATATGTCCGATATCCTCGCCCAAAACGGTATCACCCTCGACATGGATAAACTGGGCAAAATGCTTCAGACCACCGTCGTTGGCATCTCCGCCAAAAAGGGCACAGGCATTGATACCCTCATCGGGGCCATCAAGAACAAAACTTACCTGAAGAACCCCCACACCAAGATCTTCGAGCCCCCCGTTCAAAAAGAAATCGACCACCTCGAAGGCGACCTCAACCACGAACTGGAAGAATCACACAACCCTAAATTCGCTGCGGTGAAACTCTTTGAACGCGATCCTTATTTCCAAGCCCTTACCAACACTTCGACCGAAGATGAGATCAAAGCTATCGAGACCCAATATGGTATGGATGCCGAGCAAATCATCGCCGACCAGCGTTACGACTATGTCACGAAGATTAAGTCCGCGGTCGAAACCGATCGGGATATGGGCGAATCAATCACCGATAAGTTGGATAAAGTTTTTCTTAATAAATGGGCGGCCTTACCGATTTTCGCCGTCATCATGGCCCTCGTCTATTTCCTCTCGGTGGGCTTGGTCGGTTCGTTAACAAGCGATTTCATGGATGCCCTCTTTAATGGCTCGACCTCCATTTCCGTCTTTTATCATGAGGTGGCTTTTAACTGCAAAGGCTTAGGACCCTTATTGGGCGATTGGATCACTCATCTTGGCGGCAGCCCTTGGGCAGCGGATCTGGTCCAAAACGGCATCATCGCCGGCGTTGGAGCGGTGTGCAACTTCATCCCCCAGCTCATCATTCTCTTCTTCTGCCTCTCGATTTTGGAAACCACGGGGTACATGTCACGGATTTCGTTCTTCCTCGATCGAATTTTCAAGAAGTTTGGTCTCTCAGGTAAATCCTTGATCCCCTTTATTGTCGGTAGCGGTTGTTCAGTTCCGGCGATCATGTCCGCGCGCACGGTGGAAGATCCCAAAGAACGTAAGATGACCATCATGCTGACGCCCTTCATCCCTTGCTCGGCCAAACTCCCGATCATCGCCCTGCTCTCTTCCGTCGTCTTCCCTAACTATGGTTGGGTCGCTTCGTTAAGCCTTTATTTGCTCGCGGTCGCCCTTATTCTCATCAACGCCTTAATTCTCCGTCCTTTCTTAAAATCGACCGCGACCAGCTTCATCTCTGAGCTGCCCGCTTACAAAGCACCGAGCCCAAAATACGTGGGACGTGATGTCTTTGACAAGACCACCGCTTTCATTAAACGCGCCGGCACCATCATCTTGCTGTGCTCGGTTGTCGTTTGGACACTATCGCGGTTCACCTGGACTTGGTCCTATGTTTATGATCTCAGCAATTCCGCCTATAGCGATGGGGCTCTCCAATCCTGGCAGATCTCCCAATCGATGCTCGGCGGCATCGGTAAAGTTTTGGCTTATCTCTTTATTCCCACCCTCGGTGGCAATTACTCCTGGGGTGCGGCCGTCAGCGCCGTTCAAGGCTTAATTGCCAAGGAACAGGTCGTCTCCTCTCTCAGCGTGATTGCTGGGGGCGGCAAGATTCTGGCCAGCGATGCTTTCGCCTTCTTCAACACCAATCCTTGGGCCGCCTATGGCTTCATGGTCTTTAACCTCTTCAGCGCCCCTTGCTTCGGTGCGATTTCGGCGATGCGCAAAGAACTGGGATCCACCAAAGCGACTTTGCAGACGATTCTCTTTGAAACTTGCGTTGCCCTGCTCTTGTCGAGTTTTATCGGAACGATTGGCTGGGCGATTAACGGTTGGGCGGTGACTGGATTATGAACTGGGTAGATTTCACGGTGGTTGCGATCGTCGTCGTTTTGATCGGTCTCATCATCTACTTTTCGTTTATTCGCGGACGGAAAAATCCGAACAAGGCCTGCCGATATTGTGCCGAAGGTGCCGGAAAGAAAAAATCCCGACTAAAACACGACTTCGACCACAAATATCATAAACATTAGCGTTGGAAGTGTTGACAGTTTGTAATGTTTTTCTTGATACTCGTTTTTAATAAGTGCAAAATAGGCAAATGTAATGACGTCGGAACAAGCTCGTAACTCAACCAAATATCTTCAGATGCAGGCCGCCCAAAAAAGAAGATTATCCGGGTAGCTTTTAACCTCTTCATTACCCGTTCCTTCAACGAAGTTTCGATGAAAGATATCGCGGGTAAAGCTCGGATCTCCCGTCAGACGCTCTACAAGTATTATCGGACCATCGACGAAGTTATTTTCGCGATTGAAGTCGCCATTACCAACGAACTTGCCACCGCTCTTGTCGTCGATGTGGCGACCACCGAAAACGGACTTAAAGCCGCCCCGCAACTTCAACAAGAGATTTTTGATTATGGACGCCAACACCCCGATTACTTTTATTTCCTTTCGCTGTTCCAAAACTATAACCGCAATCGTCCGATCGACGATCCCTTGAACCAAGAGTTCCGCAATGATATCGAAACCATCTATCTTCCTTTTGATTTTATCCATAAAGGCCAAGAGGATGGTTCGATCCGGTCCGATCTCGATTCTAAAGCCATCGCTTATTTGCTTTTTAACCAAACGGCAGGTTTAGCGCTCCGCTTAGCGACCCTAGGCAACCAAAGTTTGCCGGCGGATCATTCCGTTACCGTGGTGGAACTTGAGTCCCTTTTCCTGCAATTTGTCGAGGAGGAACTCGCTCCTAGAAAATGAAAAACCGCCACCTGTGAAGGCTGCGGTTACGATCTCATTGATGAAGGGATGTGCTCTTCAATTCCTTCGAATCCTCAGAGAGCTTCGCTCGGCTAGCTGTCTCGAACCACAGTATCAACTGCATCGAACACACACTGGCGGTTAACATCCCTTCGGCCACCCTTATGATACAACGACTTTCGAGAATCTCCAAATTTTGAGAAGTTTGAACGATACAAGGTGTTAAGAAAAAGGAGACGTAGTAGAATGAAAAACATGAAAAAACTCATCCTTGTTTGTGGGCCCGCCGGAATCGGCAAATCGACATGGTGCGAGGCCTACAAAACAGAACATCCTAGCGAGGATGTTAACATTCTTGCCGCTGACGAAGTTCGTAAGAGCATGTACGGGGGTTACGATAAGTTTCCGCCCGATCACAATATGATGCACGTCTACCTTCAAATGATCGCCATCGCGACCGATCTCTATAACACTCATCCTAATCTCACATTGATTCTCGATACAACGATGCTCTACGACGAGCGCCGCCTCTTCTTTGTCCGCCATCTTCCGAAGTTCGATGAACGGATCCTCGTCTTATTGAAACTTCACGATTACAACAAATGCCTAGAGCGGAATCATCAACGCGGCCAAGAAAAATGGGTGCCCGAACAGGTCATCCTCGATATGGCCAAGCATTATGTCGATCCCGATCCTGATTGCCGGCGGCACTTCACCGAAGTCAAAGAGATCTACGTTGACTGATAACTAATGCGAATCAGGCTCGGAATGATCTTCCGAGCTTTCTTTTACCTCCGCCGAAACCGCAACCTTCTCGCCATCTTTTGGGGCTCTAAAAAGAAGGAACTTACGGCTCACATAGTTATAAACAAGCGTCACACAAGTCTTCAAAACGAAGACGATAGCAAAGGCCCAGAAAGGTCCCGCCGTTTGCGAAAAGATATTCGAGAATTTGACTTCGTTGATATTGATGTTGAAATTCGACTGGCAAATCCATTGGCCTAAGGCTTGCAAGCCGATGCCGATGCCCAAACCGATCGCCGAAAGAATGACGAAATAAAACAAGTAGGATTTGCTATGGGCTTTCTTTTCGTCTTTGACGTTTTGAAAGACCCAAAGCAACGAGAGCAGGTAGTTAAAGATGGTCGAAATAAGGAAGCCCACCGTTACGGCGATCACTTGAGGCCAAACCGAAGTCGTCCCCATCTTATCGCCAATGATGGCGAGAACCGCCCATTCGCAAACGAAATCGATGAGGGTCGCGCCTCCGCCGACCACAATGAAGCGGAGAATCTCAAGACCCAGGTTCTTATGTTGTTTCTCTTTGTCCATGCGCGGATATCTTACACCTTGCTAATAAGTGGAAAACAAAAAGAATTCCGTCGTCCGGAATTCCTTTAGTGGATTTTTACTTACGGATCTTGCCGGCGTGAGCACCTTTGCTCGCGTGGGCTAGAACGATGCCGCCTTGGTTGTTGGCCATCTTCTCGGCGTCCGCCATCGCAGCTTCTTTGGTGTCGTAGAGTTTGATCGACTTCTGGCCACCCGCGAACTTAATGGTCCATTTGCCATCGCTGGCGCGTTTGGCGACGTGATAAACCTTCGATGAATCTTTCTTAGCGGCTTTTTTTGGAGCCGGTTTCTTCGGGGCGACTTTCTTTTTGATTGCCATGATTGTTTCCTACTTTCCTTAAAAATGTTTTACACTATGAAAATGATTTTTCGAGAAAAGAATTTAGTCAATTTCCTCCAACTGTTTTAAATAATCTTCTACGCTGGCGTCGCTTGGCATCCTTAAATCTCCGCGCGGGGAGATCGCGACCGTTCCGACCTTAGCCCCATCAGGAAGGCATGACCGTTTGAATTCGTTTTGGAAGAAACGTTTGATGAAAACCCCCAACCATTTCTTAATGGTCGCGTCATCGTAGACACCGGCGTAGGCTTGCTTAGCGATGGCGAAGAGTTTCTTCGGCTCGAAACCAAAGCGCAAGAAATGATAAATGAAAAAATCGTGAAGCTCATAGGGCCCAATTTTGTCTTCGGTCTTTTGAGCAATCTGCCCTTTTTTATCCGTCGGAAGAAGTTCAGGCGAAATCGGTGTGTCGATAATGTCGTTAAGGGCTTTTGCGGCTTCGGGATGGAGCAAAGCATAACCTTGGCAAAGATAGCGAACCAAAGTTTTTGGGATCGATCCATTGACTCCGTACATCGACATGTGGTCACCGTTATACGTGCACCAGCCTAAGCAAAGTTCGCTGAGGTCGCCCGTGCCAATCATCAAAGCGTTGGTGTCGTTAGCGATATCCATAAGGACTTGGGTCCGTTCCCGAGCTTGAGCATTTTCGTAGGTGACGTTATGGTCTTCTGGGGAATGATCGATATCCTTTAAGTGAGAGAGCAAAGTATCCTTGATGTTGATTTCTCGGAATGAAACCCCTAAGGATTTCGCTAAGAGTTTGGCGTTATCGTGGGTCCGTTTCGACGTGCCAAAAGCCGGCATCGTCAAGGCGGTGATTCCCTTGAGATCGTATTTAAGAACTTTGAACGCTTCGACGGCGACGAGCAAGGCCAAAGTCGAATCCAGGCCTCCGCTTTCTCCGACGATCACCTTCTGCTGATGAACGGTTTCTAGGCGTTTCACCAGGCCCATAGCCTGCATCGTCATAATCGATTTCACCCGGTTGAGGTCGACTTCCTTTTGCTCGGGGATAAAGGGATTTCTGGAATAATGGCGGAGGATTTGATCCGGCTTTTTTAAAGCCATCCGAAACGGAAGAAAACGATAATCCGGCAAAGCGACATTGCCAAAACTTGTGGTCTTTAACCGCTCAGCTTCGATCTTCTCTAAATCGATATCCGCAATGGCGGGTTCTTGCTGAAATAAGGGGGATTCGCATAAGAGTTTGCCGTTTTCGGCGATGAGATTATGGCCGGCGAAAACCAAGTCGCTCGTCGATTCGCCATTTCCCGCGTCCGCATAGACATAGGCGCTAATGAGTTTCGCGGAAGTAATCGCAACCAAATTGGCCCGGTATTCTTTTTTGCCCACTACTTCATTGGAGGCGGAGAGATTAAGGATAACGTTAGCCCCCATTAAGGCGTGACGGATCGAGGGGGAATCGGGAACCCAAGCATCTTCACAAATCTCGGCGGCAATCTTTAAACGCGTATAACGTTCGTCCACATAGATGAGATTTTCGCCAAAGGGATAGGACGAGTCTCCAATTTGGATGCTGCTGAGATGATCAGGGGCTTCATGGAAGTAACGTTTTTCATAGAACTCGCAATAATTGGGGAGATTGCCTTTTGGGGTGACGCCCAAAATCTGGCCATCGTGAAAGGCCACCGCGCAGTTATAAAGACAGTTGCCATAAACTAGAGGGGCTCCGACAAGGAAAAAAAGATCGTGGCCTTTCGAAAAGTCTTTTAAGGCCAATAGGGCTTTTACGACTTGGCGTTGTAAGGTCGCCGTTAGGAACATATCCCCGGCTGTATAACCGCTTAAGGTTAATTCGGAGAAGACCAAAATAGCGACGCCTTGGCTCTCGGCCCAAAGGATTTTCTTTTCGATTTCTTGCCGGTTATGAGCCACCCCGCAGACGGCGGTATCGATGCTGACCGCGGCTACCCGCACAAAGCCTAAAGGATCATCTTGTGGGACGGAAGAAAGGGTTAAGGCCTTCGTTTTCGGGGCCAAAACCGCGGTATCGTTGCCTTGAAGATGCGATTCAAAATAAGCTTGAGGTACTAAAACAAAATCACCATAGCCATTCTTCGTAATGAAGATGGGATCGCCACTTTGATTGATTTGTTCATCAATTTTAGCGGTGTCACGCAAGGTGGTAATCGGCAGGATTTTTGGGTTCATGTCGTTATTATAGCATTTAAATGTACATTTCTAAAATTAAGCTGATTTTGAACAACTTGCTGACGGCAAGAATTGAAATGCTATAATCATTCCATGATTAAAACAGGAACGCATAACAAGGGTCTGATCATCGTCAACGCTTACGAAGTCCTTCCGCCGGTGCAACACATGGTGGATCGTCTCGCAACCGAACTCAACAACCTCAAAATCGACGTCGAAGTCAAAACCAACGCCGAAATCCTCTCGTATATCGGTTCGAATGGCGAACTCTATTCGGCCGACCTTCAAGACGATTTCTGTATCTTCCTCGACAAGGATCCCTACACTTCTCACATGCTTGAGCAAGCCGGTATGCGTTTATTTAATTCGGCCGACCCGATTCAAGATTGCGATGACAAGATGACGACCTACATGAAGCTTCTTCACTTCAATATCGCGATGCCTAAGACCATTCCTGGTCCGCTTCATTATAGTGTGTCCAATAACGATGACTTTCTTGAGAACCTCGTCAAGATGATTCCCTTCCCCATCGTCTGCAAAGAGAACTATGGCAGCATGGGCCAAGGCGTTTATCTCGCCAACAACATGGATGAGCTCAAAGACATCGAAAGCAAGATTTCTTATAAACCCCGTCTCTACCAAGAGCTCATCCGTTCGTCGTGGGGCTTCGATTACCGCCTCATCATCGTCGGTGGCAAGTTCAAAGTCGGTATGCGCCGCCGTTCCCTCACTGGCGATTTCCGCAGCAACATCGGTTTAGGTGGCGTCGGCGAAGTCGTAAACATCCCCGATGAATTCATCCATGTGGCCGAACGCGTCGCAGCGATTCTCCGTCTCGATTATTGCGGCGTCGACCTCTTGCAAGGCCCTAATGGCGAGCCGATTCTTTGTGAAGTTAACTCCAACGCCTTCATCCAGGGCATTGAGCAAGTCACGAAGCATAACGTGGCCGCCGATTACGCTAAGTACATCTACAAAACCATCTACACGATCTGAGTTCAATTCAAAACCATGGCCGAGGCGTAACCTCGGCCTTTCTTTTGCGTTAGTTAAGGCAATCCCTCTTAAAAACGATAGAATAAGAACGTGAAAATAAATAAAAAGCTCGTCGTGAGCATCGATGGCTTTCCTCAGAAAATCCATCTTTGGGGACGCAGTCCAGACAATCCGATCATCCTTTTCGTCCACGGCGGACCCGGCAACCCCTTCCGTCATTGGATCAAAAAGCACTTCTTGCCGTTAACGGATACCTATACCCTCGCGGTTTATGATCAGCGGGGTGCCGGCGGATCTTACCACAAGATGGATCCTAAAGATCTTCATCCTTGGGATTATGTCAAAGATATCGAAGGCTGGGCCGAATGGCTCTGCGCTCGCTACCATCAGCATCAGGTTTACCTCGTTGGCGAATCCTGGGGTTCCTTCATCGGCAGCGTGGCCCTCCTTGATAAACCTGAACTCTTTAAGGCTTATATCGGTTATGGCCAAGTGGTCGATATGAAGGCTTCCCTGACCATTCAATATCAAGAAACCTTGGAGGCCGTTAAGGCGCGCGGACTAAAGGATAAAGAAGAGAAACTTCTCAAAATCGGGGCTCCCGTGGATGGGGATTTCACCGTTAAGAATGGTTTAAATCTCTTTTACCCGATCATGTACCAAGCCCTTGAGGATGCGACCTTACCAAGTTTCATGAAACGGGAGATCCTTCCCTTTTATTTCTCCACCGAATATTCCTTGCGCGACAAAATCAATTGGGCTAAAGGCAAGGAACTTCTCGACGCCGCCAGGCCGTACTGGGGTGAGAACATGCCTTCGCTTTATCACTTCAAAGATTACAAGCTCGACTTCAAGATGCCCTATTATGTCTTCCAAGGCCACGAAGATTTTATCTGTCCTTGGCAGCAAATCCCGGATTACATCGCCACGATCAAAGCTCCGAAGAAAGGCTATCTCTTCATTGAAAAAGGCGCCCACACTTGGCCCTTTGCCCAGCCTGAGCGCTTCATGAGCGAACTGCGAAAAGTCTTCTGCTAATTACTTTTGATGGTCGAGACGCCACTTGCAGGCCGCGGTCACGACCGCCTTATCGCTATCGTGAGAAATGACCCGCATGGCATCGGCTGGCGAAAGCCAATAAATATCTTGAACTTCCTCGGGCTGGCAAATGGTCCGCTCACTCATGGATTCGGCGATAAAGAAGACCACGCGTTTCGCCACGCCTTCTTTAGGCGAATAATCGGTAACGCTCTTAAAACCCGGCACGAATTTAACGGCCAATCCCGTCTCTTCTTTGATTTCGCGACGGGCGGTTGCGATCTCGTCGGTGTCGATTTCTTCGACGTGGCCTTTCGGGATGGAGTAATGGCCTTTCTTCATGTGCTCAATCAACACTTTGCCTTGGTGGAAGACCACCGCTCCGCAGGATTTTTCTTGTTTGCCTAATAGGTTCGAGAGCAAGGCGATCTCGTCTTCGCTTAATCCAATGATCTCGGCGTATTTTTCAGCCGACTCATAACGATCGAGGAACATCTTTTCGACATCGCGAAGGAAGGAGACGTCCGGGGTAAGGACCGCTTTCGGAAAATCCGGATAGGTCGCCTTAGTGCGTTTGGTAAGTTCTTCAAGCAAAGGGAAAGACAGCATATAGTCCGCGTTGATGTCTTGGAAAGGGACGCCGTTGAGCATCAATAGCACCATGATGAAAGAACCGGTGCGATCTTTGCCCGCGGTGCAATGGATGACACAAGGTTTTTCGGCGTGCATCAAGGCTTGAAAAACTTTGCGAGCCGAATAAGGATCTTCGAGCATTTCGAGATAACTGCCCACCATATCGTCGCGGTCTTTAGGAATGCGGCCATTGCCATTCACGGGGAGGGTGATGGTGTTAAAGCGAGAATCACCGACGGTTTTGTCAGGATGTTCGGCTTTGGCTTTATCGTCGCGAAGATCGATGATGGTCTTCAGGCCTAAGGCAGCCAACTTCTCGATATCGTCGGGAGTGGCTTCGCTGAGGGTTCCGGAGCGGTAAACCACCTGAAAGTGAGTCTCGCCATAGCGGGTGGCGTAACCACCGAGGTCGCGGAAGTTTTCGATTTTTTCAAAAGGGATGCGTTTCAACATTTGTCCCCTATCTTATCCGTTACGGGGCGCGGGCACAAGAAAAGGCGAGCGGATTAGGCTCGCCTTTGGATGAACAAACGTTATTTCTTTTCGGCAACGGCTGGCGCTTGGCTCTTCAGCAAATCGCGGATCTGAGTGAGCAATTCGTCGGTCGTCGGTTTCGGAGCACCCGCAACGACGGGAGCCGGTCTCTCTTCGGGGTGTTTCTTGAAATATTCTTCTTTAATCTGAGCTTCGAGTTCGGCTTTCTTGGCTTGGATGCCAGCGACAATTTTCACAATGAGGAAGAGAACAAGGGCGATGATGAGGAACGAAATGATGGCGTTGATGAAGGTGCCCCAGTCGATGCTGGCGGAGCCATTGAAGACGTAAGTCGTGCCGTGGAGAGTGTACTTACCAGTGATCGCGGTCTTTTGCGCTTCAATGACTGCAACAGTCGAACCATCGGTGCTTCCATAGGTTTTAATCGCAAGCGCCTTGGCTAAATCCTGAAGCTGCGAAGCATCGAACTGTTGGGCTAAGCCAATCGACTTGTCCATGCCTTCCTGTCCGGCATTGACGGCGGGAAGAACGGTGACCAAGCCTTTAAGGCCTCCTGGGACTGCCCAAGTGCAAACGCTCAATAAGATGTTAACGAGCGCGGTGACAATCGCACCAAACGCACCGCCGATGATAACGCCGACGGCCATGTCGAGGACATTGCCCCGAGTGATGAAGGCCCGGAATTCGCCAACAACCTTTCCCGGCTTCTTCGCTAACTTTTTAGCAGACACTTCTTTTTCGGCCATATATAGCCTCCTAAAACCGTGATTATTCTAGCCCGACTTTGTCGAAGAGGGAACAAACAAATGATTTCCATTGTTGGGATTGGGTTTATAATACGCGCATGCAAATTTCAATTTTCGCCGCTCAACTCTTCTTCGACTGGTTCTCATTAGCCTATATCCTTTTAATCCTTATTTGTACGGGTATCGGCCTTTGGCGTGGCCTCGGCCGCATGATTCCACGGCTCATCACCATTGTGGTAGCAGCCATCGCGGCGTTCTACCTTTGCAAAGCCGTCGCCAGTTGGTTTGAAAATGGCACAACGTGGGATACGTCGTTATCCAGTTGGATCCATGACCAGGTTGAAAGCAAGAGCCCTGGTTCGGCGACGATGGTCACCACCAGTTTCATGACGAGTCCCGAAGGCGAAGCCGAGTTCCGTAAGTCCATCAAGTTACCGGATTTCCTTTGGAATCCGTTCTGGCTCGCCCTCCAAAGCTTTATGCCGACGGATGGAAGCTCAGTGTCCTATAGCACCGTCATCGCCGACACCTTGTCCCACCTTTGCTTCATCGCCGGCGCGTTCATCCTCGTTTTCTTAGTGATCTATCTCATGGGTTTAACCATCACCCTGATCGTCGAACACGTTCGCAAAAAGAACGGCGTCACCAAACCGTCATGGTTATCCCGCGGTTTAGGCGCCGGATTAGGCTTGGTCGTCGCAATCGTTCTTATTTATTGCTGCTCGCTTGGCGTTAACTTGCTCGCTTCGGCTCAGGCCAAAGGCCAGAACACGGGCGACATCGCTTCGTATCTCCACCTCACAGGGGATGATGCCAACAACTACTGGAGTTTAGCCAAATGGCTCGCAACCCAGTCATTCCTTTACGAACAAATTATGAACTTCTTAGGTTACGCGCCGGTGATCGCTTCGAGTCTAGGTTCAGCCAGTTCAGCGTTGACCTCATCGGGATCCGCTATGGTTTCCTCACTTTCGACCTCCTTATAATTGTTATCAAAGGGCCGTCTGTGTCCTTGAAAGGGGGTGCGGGCGGCTTTATTATTAAGTTGATTTGGACGGAAGGGGGCTTCCATGAAAATCTGCGTCATGAGTTTTGATGACGGCACGGTCTTTGACAAACCGCTCATCGCGCTATTGCGAAAATATCATTTTAAGGCAACTTTTAATCTCAATTCTGGCATGGACGGTTATGTGTGGTATTTGGGGTCCCAGCCCATTACCCGCCTCGTTTTAAAAGACAATATTGGCCTTTATCGTGGCATGGAAGTCGCCTCCCATTCGCTCAACCACCCCCACCTCAGCGAACTGACCTGGGATCAACTCGGTTATCAGATTGGCAAAGATAAAGAAAACCTCGAAACGCTTTTCAAACGACCGGTGAACGCTTTTGCCGTTCCCTTTAGTGATTATGATGAACGGACGATCGAAGTCCTCCACCGCCTTGGCTTCACCTCGTTTCGGGTCGACGCCGATCGCTTTGACTATTCTTTCCCCAAGGACAACTTCATCGTCGGGGTCAACGCCTATACCGGCGAAGGGGAAGGCCCCAAAAAGATTCAGGATTTTTTGAATGACAAAAACCCAAATGGTCTTTTTATCTTCGCCGGCCATTCCTACGACTTCGAAGTCAATCAGAAGTGGGCCTGCTTCGAGGAATTTTTGAAGCTGCTTTCTCAGCATCCCGAAATCAAAGTCATGACCATGTCTGAGATGATGAAGCACTGCCCGAAAATCGAATAAAACGAACTCGACCCGAAGGGTTTTCTTTTTTCTTTTACACTGTCAAAAGATTCTCTTCTCTTTTTGCCTCCATTAGAGCGTCAACTTTTTCGGCAAGATTTCACTTTTCTTTGCTCGGGCCGAAGCTTTCTCTTTCATGGTTCCCAAAACAAGATGTCAAAGACCATTTTGAGGGTACGTGATAATAGGGTTTGATTTTTATTTTTGGGTGTTTATTATTATTCTCGCAAGGATTCAACAAAGGGTCCTCATCCGACGTCGCCATAAATAATGCTGTTGAGCAAAACGCTTTTTTTGCCCCCTCCGTTATTCAAGCCCGCCGCTAAAAGCAACAAGCCCATTTAGGAGGGTCACACATGCTTACCGTCACCAAGAGAGATGGAACAAAAGTCCCGTTCGATCTCACCAAAATCGAAAGTGCCATTGAACGCGCTTTCGTCGCTGAGCACACTGAAGTAACGAAAGAAATCACCGAACTTCTCTCGCTTCGCGTCACGGCGGACTTCAATAAGAAGATTAAGGACGATACCATCGGAGTCGAAGACATTCAGGACTCCGTCGAAATCGTTTTGATTCAAGCGGGTTACATCGAAATTGCCCGCAGCTACATGGACTATCGCAAACGCCATGAAGCGCTACGCCAAGTCAAAACCACCAACCTCGACTTCAAGAACGTCGTCGATGGTTATCTTCACGTCTCGGACTGGCGGGTCAAAGAGAACAGCACCGTCACCTATTCGGTCGGCGGCCTTATCCTTTCGAACTCGGGCGCTGTCACGGCCAACTATTGGCTCAGCGAAATCTACGATAAAGAAATCGCCGATGCCCACCGCAACGCCGACATGCACATCCACGATCTTTCCATGCTGACCGGCTATTGTGCTGGTTGGTCGCTCAAGCAACTCATCAAAGAAGGCTTAGGCGGCGTGCCGGGCAAGATCACTTCTTCGCCGGCGAAGCACCTCATGACCCTCTGCAACCAGATGGTCAACTTCTTAGGCATCATGCAGAACGAATGGGCGGGCGCACAAGCCTTCTCTTCATTCGATACCTATTTGGCCCCGTTCGTCAAAGCCGACAATTTGACCTACAAAGAAGTCAAACAAGCCATTCAGTCGTTCATCTATGGCGTCAACACCCCGTCACGTTGGGGCACCCAAGCACCGTTCACCAACATCACCCTCGACTGGACCGTCCCCAATGATATGGCCGAACTGAATGCCATCGTCGGCGGCAAAGAAATGGACTTCAAGTACAAGGATTGCGCCAAAGAAATGGCCATGGTCAACAAAGCCTTCATCGAAACGATGATCGAAGGCGATGCCAACGGCCGCGGTTTCCAATACCCGATCCCGACCTACTCGATCACCAAGAATTTCGACTGGTCCGAGAGCGAGAACAACAAGCTTCTCTTTGAGATGGCTGCCAAATACGGCACTCCGTACTTCAGCAACTACATCAATTCGGATATGGAGCCTTCCGATGTCCGTTCGATGTGCTGCCGTTTGCGGCTTGACCTCCGTGAACTCCGCAAGAAATCCGGCGGCTTCTTCGGCTCGGGCGAATCGACCGGTTCCATCGGCGTCGTCACCCTCAACATGCCGCGTCTGGCCTACCTTTCCACCGATGTCAAAGACTTCTACGTCCGCCTTGACCACCTTATGGACATTGCGGCCCGCAGCCTCGACGTCAAACGTAAGACCATCAGCAAGCTGCTCGATGCCGGCTTATATCCTTATACCAAGCATTACCTCGGCAGTTTCCGCAACCACTTCTCGACCATCGGCTTGGTCGGCATGAACGAAGCCTGCCTCAATGCTCGCTGGATCAAACAAGATCTGACCCACGAACAGGCCCAAGAATTCACCACTGAAGTCCTGAATCACATGAGAGCTCGTCTCTCGGATTATCAGGAGCAATACGGCGATCTCTTCAACCTTGAGGCCACTCCGGCAGAGTCGACCGCTTATCGTTTAGCCAAGCATGATAAGGAAAAGTATCCCGACATCATCACCGCGGCCAAAGAAGGCGGCGATCCCTTCTACACCAACAGTTCGCACCTCCCGGTCGGTTATACCGAGGATATCTTCCAAGCCCTCGACATCGAGGATCGCTTCCAAACCCTCTATACTTCCGGCACGGTCTTCCACGCTTTCTTAGGACAGCGTTTACCGAACTGGCAGAGCTGCATGAAGCTCGTCCGCAAAATCGCGGAGAACTACAAGCTCCCCTACTACACGATGAGCCCGACCTACAGCGTTTGCCAAGATCACGGCTATATTGCCGGCGAAACTTGGACCTGCCCGATTTGCCACAAAGAGACCGAAGTCTATAGCCGTATCACCGGCTACTATCGCCCGGTCAAAAACTGGAACGCCGGCAAGGTTCAGGAATTCAAGCAGCGTCGCACCTACGTCAATGATGACGCCCAAGACGCCCACGTGAGCGAAGGCCACACCTGCGCTTGCGGCGACAAGAAGCCGGAAGCCGAAGCCCCGAAAGTGACCGAACTGATGCTCTTTACTTCGCCGACCTGCCCGAACTGCAAGATGGCGAAGATGCTGCTCGATCAAGACGGCATCAAGTACAACAACATCGACGCGCTCACCAATAAGGAGCTCACGATGGCCTATGGCATTAAGAAAGCTCCGACGCTCTTAGTCCCGGATGGCGCTGGCTACAAAGTCTACGAGAACGCTTCCCTCATCAAGGGCTACATTGAGTCCCGCAAGGGCAGCCCCTCGAAGTAAACTTTGACTTAAGGCGCTCCACTGCAACGACGGTGGGGCGCCTCTTTGTCTTCATTAGGAGGTATCCCCATGGATATCGATACGATCATCATCGGCGGTGGACCCGCCGCCATGACTTCCGCCCTCTATCTTTTACGGGCAGGCAAGTCGGTCTTATTGCTCGAAAAAGAAAACTTCGGCGGTCAAATCGCCGAGTCTCCGCGCTTGGAGAATTTCCCCTCAATCAAATCGATTTCGGGACTCGATTTCTCTTCGCAGTTATTTGACCAGATTACCGCGCTAGGAGCCAAATTCGAGCTCGAAGAAGCCACGGGCATCGAACGCATCGAAGGTGGATTCAAGGTCAAAACCAACTATGGCGAGCACCAAGGGCGGAGCGTGATTATCGCGACCGGTTGCGAGCACCGCAAACTCGGCAATCCCCGCGAAGAAGAACTCACGGGCCACGGCATCTCTTATTGCGCGACCTGCGATGGCGCGTTCTATAAGGGCAAGGACGTCGTCCTCATCGGCGACGCCAATACCGCTTTGCAGTACGCTATCCTCCTCTCCGACATCTGCCACCAAGTCACCATCTGCACCCTCTTCGATCATTTCTTCGCCGACGACATCCTCGTCAAGGCGATGGAAAAGATTCCTAACATCGTTTACTACCACAATCTGAATCTATTGGAATTTGAAGGCAAAGACGAACTCACGGGTTGCCTATTTGAAGATACGAAGACCCACGAAAAGAGACAGTTCCCTTGCGCAGGCGCCTTCATCGCGATTGGGCAGATTCCCCATAATGAGGCCTTCAAAGATTGGGTCGACCTTGAAAAGGGCTTCATCAAGACCGATGAGCTCATGGTCACCAAGACCCCGGGCATCTATGCCGTCGGCGATTGCCGCGTTAAAAAGATCCGTCAGGTCATCACCGCGACCAGCGATGGTGCCATCGCCGCCGTCAGCTGCGCCAACTACCTCAATACCCTGAAGTAATTAGGGCAAACAAAAAACCGGAAGTTCAACGCTTCCGGTTTTTTTCTTAGTTCAGTCGTAGCTCCTTAAGGCAACGTCCGGCAGATAAGGCTTTAAGATCTCAAGGAACTTCTCGGCCTTTTCCTTGCTGACCATGTGCAAGCCATGCTGGATGCAGTGCTCGTTATCGATGTAGCGCTGAAGCCGGTAACGTTTGGCTCCCTTAATCCATTCGCCGATCGCTTTCATGTCGGCGTCTTCATGGTATTCATCGATGATGGTCGTGCGGAATTCATAGGCGACCCCGCAGCTCATGATGAATTTGACCGATTCTTTGACCGGCTCAAGGTTAAGTTTGGGGATGCCGGTGGTTAACCCATACTTTTCTGGGCTATTTTTGATGTCCATCGCAATGTAGTCGACCAGATGGAGATCCACCACTTTTTTAAGAACATCGGGGTTCGATCCATTGGAATCGAGTTTGATTTTGTAACCAAGCGATTTGATGTCGGTGAGCTTAGCGATGAGATCCGGCATGAGTGTCGGCTCGCCACCGGTCACGCAGACGGCATCAAGGACGTCTTGGCGCTTTTTAAGATAGGCCATGATTTCACTCCAGGGGATCGTCGGAGCCTCTTGGGGGTGAAGAACCAGGTCGCTATTATGGCAGAAAGGGCAACGGAAATCGCAGCCCGCCATAAATAACGTCGTCGTAATGTTATCGTCGTAATCGACAAGGGAAAGTTTTTCCCAACCTGAAAAATCCATGCTAAGAGTATAAGCCTTTTAGGCTTATGAGGGATAGCCATCCCCCATAAGTTGACAAACCCGTCAACCTCACCCAAAATAATTAAAGGCACGCGTCCATTGGGATGAATAACCCTAATGAAGGGGAAAGTGCCGCGGCCCCGATTGCTAATCGATAGGATCGGGGCTTTCTTTTATCCCGATTCCGCTAGATTCGTAATACCTGATAATATAGAATAAACCGCTATGAAAAAATTAATTGGTCGAATTCGCGACTACTTCCACGAAGCTAAGGGCGACAATCTTTTCCGTCTTGATGGCGCCGTGCCTCTCAACAAAGCCATTCCCTTTGGCTTCCAGCACGTCCTCGCCATGTTCGTCGCTAATATCGCCCCATTATTCATCGTCCTAGCGGCCCAATATCAAGGCGTCGGGCTTACCAAAGAGGTCACCGAAAACGCTATCCGTTCTGCCATCTTTGTGGCTGCGATCGGCACAACCGTTCAACTTTTCCCCATTTGGCGAATCGGCTCGAAACTGCCGATTGTCGTCGGTCTCTCCTTCACCTTTGTCGGAGTCTTGTATCTGATCGCCACCACCTATGGTTTCCCTACCATGTTCATCTCGGTCATCATCGGTGGTTTGTTTATTGGCGTCTTAGGGCTCTTTGCTAAGTATTGGCGGCGTTTCATTAAGCCGATCGTCGCGGCCTGCGTCGTTCTTGGAATCGGCCTATCGCTCTTGCTCGTCGGCATCGATGAGTTCATCGCCAGCAATTCCGGAACCATCGTTAACGGCGTCTACGATTTCTCCAAAGGTTGGCCTTACCTGGTGGTCGCCTTCTCAGCTTTGGCCTCCTCGCTCCTCTTCTATATCTTCATGCCAGGCGTTTGGAAGAACATCAATATTCTGGCTGGTTTGATCGTCGCTTATCTCGTCGCTCTCTGTTTCCAAGGCACCCCCTACGCCATGATCGATTTTGGATCGATGATTCAAGGCAATGCCAGCGACGTCACCAACTGGATCAATGTCCCACGGCCGATCTTCACCTTGATGAGTTTCTCCTGGGGCGACTTCAATATCGGCGCGATTCTTTCCGTTTGCTTGATTTACTTAGTCGCCACCACCGAAGGCATCGGCGACCTTTCTTCGTTAGCCAATGCCGGTTTAGGCCGCGACCCCACCGATCAAGAAATCTCGGGCGGACTTTCCTGCGATGGCTTTACTTCGGCCCTCGCCGGTTGCTTTGGTGCTCTGCCTTTAACCACCTTTACTCAAAACGTCGGCATCGTCGGCCAAACCAAAGTCGTGAACCGTTTCACGATTTTGCAAGGCACCCTACTCCTTTTCGCTGCTTCCTTATTCCCAATGGTTTCCCGGTTCTTGATGACGATTCCTGAAGCCGTCCTAGGCGGCTGCATGGTCAACCTCTTTGCCTCAATTGTAGTCATCGGTATGCAAATGCTCGCCAAGTGCGGCTGGAGCCAAAAGAACGTGACGATCGCTTCCTTAGCTCTCGGCTTAGGTTATGGCATCACCTTGGTGCCCGCCTTCACCGCTAACACCTACACGGGCAACCTCGAATGGCTTAACTACCTCATGCTCATCATGCAGAACCCCGTCGCCAATATGTTCATCATTTCCTTAATCCTTTCCTATGTTCTCCCGGAACGGATGAATGGTCCAAAAGGCCCGGAAGAAGCGCCTGCCAGCGAAGAGTCAAAGGCATCAACTCAACTAAGAAGTTAGTCGTTTTCTCTTGCCCTTAGCCCAAAAGGCACTACTATAAGTGCCGAGGTAACTATCCATGAAAACCTGCCCTCTTTGCGGTCATCAAAATCCGGATGAGAATAAGTTCTGCACTTATTGCGGCAACGCTTTGAACGCCGAAGCCGATCCCAATAAGGATCCCGATGCCGCCATCGTCGAGGTCAAAGCCGAGGAAAAACCGACGGAAGACGTTAAACCCGCTCCTAGTCAAGAAGCCCCACAGCCCCAAAACGCCGCGGATTCGGGTTGGAAAGTCGCCGACACCTACGCCATCATCGCTTTGGCCACGGCCATCGATGGATTGCCGGTTGTCCCCATTGTCTTTGGCTACTTAGGTCGCGAGTCGAAACGGCTCCCGGGCCTAGCTAAGGCCGGCCTCATCGTAGGCATTGTCGGGACTTCCCTTTGGGCCCTCTATATCACGCTAGCCTTAATCCTCATTCCCCTCGGCCTTTGGCCTTGGACAAACGTTTAATTCGCACCTTAAAACGATAGGCCATGAAAACCTATCGTTTTTAATTTTAAGTTCCTATTTGCACACGAGGGAAGAATTTAGACGGGTCTTGAACCATAGCCGTATAATGACTATGCCACCCTATAGAGTGGCTATTTCAAAAGCCTTTAGGGAGGCATCAGCTTTTTTGAGAATCTGCCGATTCCAAGGATGATGCCTCCCCATAGGCGGGATCGGCAGGTTCATGAAAGAAAAACAACTAGAGGCTCTAAGAGCCGAATTTTCGAGTGGAGACAAATCTTCGCCCCTTATGATTTCGACGTTGTCGGAATGGTATGACGCGAAACATAGGAAAGTTTCATGTGAGGAAATAGCATATATCAACTCCTTGGCGATTACTTCATGTCCTTATTGTGGTTCGCCAGCGATAAGGAGAGATGGATTTAAGAAAAGTGGCCTTAGGTGTTATGAATGCTCATCTTGTGGGAGAAAGTTCTCTCCTGTAACAAACACGATTTTTGATTCAAGAAAGATCCCATTTTCAGAATGGATAGAGTATTTGTCTCATCTCTTTGAGTTCCATAGCGTCCTTACTTCTAGTATCGATAATCGTAATGCATATTCAACTGGTAGATACTGGCTTTCTAAGGTATTCCTCGTTCTTCAAGAGTATCAAGATTCCATCATCTTCGTAGGAAGGGTCTATGCCGACGAGACATACGTGCCCAAGTGGGAATCTAAGAAAGTGGCGAAAAATGGAAAAGAACTTCGAGGGTTATCAAGCAATCAATATTCCATATATTCGTTAACTGATGGTAATAAGTGTTATCTAAAATTAGAGGGTGTGGGCAAACCCAGCGTTCCCAAGGTCACCAAGGCATACTCTAGTCACATAAGCAAAGGGTCAACATTCGTCCATGATGGAGAAAATGCCCATCGTGAGTTTATAAGATCTCTTAATCTTGTTAGTGAGGTACACGTGGTCGACAAGTCTAAGAAGATAGAGGATAGGAATAACCCATTGGAACCAATTAACAAAGTTCACCGTTACCTTAAAGAATTTCTTTCAAGTCACGGAGGCTACTCGAGAGATACTCTTCAAGACTGGCTTAACCTCTTTGCTTTCATCTACAACAATAAAGGAAACAACTATCAAAAAGCCCAGGCCTTTATCGAGATGGCTATCAAAATGCATATAAAATTGCGTTATTCGAAGTGGTCAAACAAGGAAAACAACGATTAAAGCTGATTTATCATTCCCTCGGGTGCAAATAGGAACTTAAACAAAAAAAGCCTCGTTTTCGAGGCTTAGTTTGCGCTGGAGCAGGTGGCGGGAATCGGACCCGTATAACCAGCTTGGAAGGCTGGTGTTCTACCACTGAACTACACCTGCGTAGCTGGCGGACCATGGGGGATTCGAACCCCCGATCTTCTCCGTGACAGGGAGACATGTTAGACCGCTACACCAATGGTCCGTAGCGTGGATAAATATAACACAAGAGGAAAAAGAGGCCAACAACAAAGCGATAAAGAGATGGCTAAGCTTGGAGAAGGACGACAACGCCCGAGGAAGCGGCGCTACCCGAGACTTGGTGGTTGCTGACGGTGAAAGCGTTCCCACTCACCTGATCTTTATAGCTGCCATCGGGAAGCGAAGACAAGGTGATGGAGAAGTTGGTGGAGTTCGTGGTGACGATCAGGGCGCCACTAACGCTGCCGTTATTGCGGACAACCGCGGCGCAGTTGCTGCCGCTCTGATAGCTTTCAGAACCCGAAGCGAAGGTGCGGTGGAAGAGGTTGGCCGCGGCGATTGGGGTGCTGAGGTAGTTATCGGATTGGATGCTATTCATGGTGCTGCCCGGACGGACGAAGTAGAGGCTCGAGGCTTCCTTACGAGCCGTGACGAGGCAATAGGCCTTATCGACGTTGGCCTGCGAGGAGTTTTTCGAAGAGCCATCGCTATTCATATAGGTGTCGTGACTCTCGCCCCAAAGAACGGTGTTCTTCCCTTGAAGCCCGGAAGCGTAATAGCTTTTGGCCATGTCGCCGGTATTGTTGTTTTGGACCGCCGAGAGCATGTTGTTGCCGGTTTGGTTATCGGTGAGGGCGTTGAAATAAGGAACGTAATCGCTATAGTGACGGGAGTTGCCGGCGCTATTGAGAATCTCGCCATAAGCGAAGAGACTGCGGCTATAGGTGGTCGTGGCATAGGTTCTTGTTGCCGCTAAGGTATTGACCCAGAACTGGGAGGCATAGTTTCCGTCTGAGGGGAGTTCGATATGCTTTGCCGCATCGAAACGGAAACCGTCGGCCCCGTCATCGACGAGTTCTTTTAAATAGGAAAGCACGCGACTTTGGACATAGTCATTCCCGGTATTGAGGTCGGGCATGCCGATGGAGCCTTGGGTGACGACATAGGTGCTTTCGTTGCCCGAATCGTAGGCGAAATAATTATGGAAATAGGTGGAGTAGTTGTTCGCGATTGTCGCTTCGTATTGGCCAACTTGATCAGAGAGATATGACTTATCTCCCGCCATATGGTTCGCGACGATGTCCACGATGATCTTCAAGCCTTTTTCGTGAGCGGCGTTGGTGAGACTCTTAAAGGAAGCCGCATTGCCGACCCAGGTCTGTTTTGCGACCGAGAACGAGACCGGTTGATAGAGTTTCCACCATTGGCCGCTCGTATTGGTATAGCTGGCATCATAGTCTTTGCATTGCTGCATCGGCGAGGTCTGAATCGCGGTATAACCGGCCGCCTTGATGGCATCGAGTTTGGAGCGGATAGTGTCGCAGCTCCAATCGAAGCAGTGAAGGATCACTTCATCGCCATTATCGTAAGTCGGTAATGAAACCGAAGTGGTCGGAATGCTGGTGGAACTCGTGCTGCTTGAACTGGTTGAACTATTGGAGGAACTGGTTGGAGAGATTTCGGGTTCGCTTTGATACCATTGGCTGTTGTAGTACCACCAATACCCGGCTGAAGCGATCGACAAATCGTCCGTCTGAGCGCTGCCTTTACCCTTATTGAAGATCAAATTGATCGCGGTGTAACCCTTGAGTTCGTAAGTCTTCCACCTCTCGTTGTAGTTTTCTAGCGGCGTTCCGGGCCAGCTGCCCTGAGGCTCGCTCTTGGGGGATTCAATCCAGGTATAAACGTAACTCCATGAGGTTTCGCAGAAGACTTTGATGTAATCAATCGCCGGATAAGAGGTGGTGGAACTGCTAAGATCGCTTGAGACGCTGGCGTCCGAAGAAGTCGATTCGGTGGTGCTGCCTTGGCTGGTCGTCCCTTCCGAAACGCTTCCGCCTTGGGAAGAGGAAGCGCCCCCCGAAGAGGAACCCGCTACGCTGCCTGAGCCTAAGGAAGTCCCCGGGAGATTGGCGCCACAACTCGAAAGCAGGCCCACCAATAAAAGAGAAACCCCAACAAAAGTAGATTTTTTCATGCCCAACATTGTAGCGCTTTTTTGGCTCGATTTTTGCTGATTTTTTGGCGCAAAAGAAAACCCACGGAGACGCCGTGGGTTCACAAGCAAATCTAAAGATTTTTACTTCACGTCCGCGAAGCGCTTTAGGCTGGCTTCGGGAACATAACCGACTTGGGTCCGCTGAGCCTTGCCATCCGTGAAATAGATTAAGGTCGGGATCGAATAGACGTCGAAGCGGGAAGCCACTTCGGGATTCTCATCGACATCGACTTTGAGCACCTTGAGATCGGGATGTTCTTTGGCTAATTTCTCAACGATGGGGCTCAGCATCGAGCAGGGTCCGCACCAGGTGGCGAAGAAATCGACGAGGACGTTGCCTTTAGCGATTTCAGTATCGAATTCGGCGGTGGATTTGATGTGCGTTAACATGGATTACCCTCCTAAGGATTACTCCAATATTAGATGAAAGATTACGTAGAGTATAGCAAGATGCACCGGGAAGTAGGAATAGGTGAGAATACGGAAGGCCTTGTTGTCCGGTCCACGCTTCCCGTTATAAAGATAAAGGAAGATCAGGGCGAGCAGACAATAGGTTTCAAGAGACACCTTGATCGTATCGAGCCGGATGTCCAGATACGAGAAGCCCCAGAAAACCAGGGTGAAGAAGAAGAGAAAAGCCATCCCGGTGAGATTCACCAAACCGCGATAGGATTTGCCCGTGACGAAATCTTCATATTGGGCCGGGGCATCTTCGCCAAGCGGAGCCAGACTCTTTTTGGCGATAAAGGAAGCGATCTTGCCGCTATAGAAAAAACCGAGAGCGATGAGCAAGCCAAAGATCCCATAGCCCACCCGGAGATAGCTCGGTAGCCAGACCACGCTCACGAGACTGTGGTAGTTCTCATAGAGTTGCACCCCATAGGAAAGGCCAATATAAGATAAAGGAAGGAGAGCATAGAGCTTTTTCCATTTTGGCAAGCTGAGGCAATATAGGACCAGCCCATCCATAAGAAGATCGGTTAGAGGGTCCGGCTCGAAGGTGAGGGAAGCGAAATGGGCCGCTAAGGCCGAAGCCGAGACGCTCACGCCCCAGACGATGGCAATCCGGAAAAGATAGGCTTTGGGATTGTGACTTTTCTGAATGCCCTCCGCCAGCATGAAAGCGAATAAGGGGAAAGCGATTCGGCCTAAAGCTCGGAAGACGTAACCGACGACGTGTTGAGCCGAATTCGTCGCGGGGGAATGTTGCATCAAAAATAAGCCGATATGATCCAAGGTCATGAAAAGAATCGCGATGAGTTTTAAGCCGAACTCGTTGAGGATTTGGGCGCGTTCTTTCATACAGGGGGTCCTTATTTTGTGAGATAACCTTTAACGATCGTGAGAATGACCGAGGCCAAATTGTTGGTGGCGTGGGCAAACCAAGAAGCCCCGAGACCATAGTGATCGTAAAGGAAAGCAAAACCGACGCCGGCGATGATATAACTTGGAATATTGATGAGCTCGTTGGTGATCGCGGCGGTTCCAATGGCGGTCCAATCGAAATGGATGAGGCCGAAAACGATGGGAGCGATGATGTAGGCGGCGTAGGTGTTCCAGCTTTTAAGGAAGCCAAATAAGCCGACACGGTAGGTGAGCTCTTCGCAAGCCGGGGCGATGAGCCCTAAGAACAAAAGCGAGAGGATGGGAGCTTCTTTAATCATACCTTCAAGGGCACTTTGATTAGCGTTAGAAGTGGTGTCCGGCCAGAAGGTTTGGGCCAGATAACTCCACGCAATCGAACTCCCGATGATGGCAATTCCACCGATCAGTCCAGCGAGATGACTTCTCCCCTGAGTCAGCGGTTTGACCAGCTGTTTTCTAACGGGCCACAAAGTTAAGAGCAAAGCTAAGAAGGTCAGGGTGTAACCCCCGAAATTGATGAGCAAATACGGCCAGCCTTGAAGCAGCCAAGCTTCGGCCTCTTTCGTAGTGACCCCGGAGGTCGTGCCCATATAAAGAGACAGCAGTACCACTTCAAAGAGAAGACCCGCAACTTGGAATCCGGCCCAACCGACCAAAAAGGAAATCAGCTGACGAGGCCAGCCGCAATGAACGTGCTGCTCAAAGCCCCTAGGTCCATCGCTATCACTTAGGCGGTTATGGCCGCAGCTAGGGCAGAGACTCGCTGTGGGATCCACGGGCTTTCCGCAAGCGCTGCAATAGGTTTTTCTAAAATATTTTTTCATAGAAACAGGAGAACTATAACACCGATATTATCTCATGGGTTGAACAAAGTTCACCCATTTGGGGCCCTTGCGCTCGCGCGAGCGCTCACTCATAATTGATTAAGCTTAAATAAATAAACATGGCTGAGAACACTCTTTACCAAATTATCACTATTGGCTGCATTGTAGCTTTTGCCGTCGTTGTCGGCGTTTTGGTTTTGGCTTTCGTCCGCGGGCTTTTCCGCGGTTGGAAATATGGTACCTACCGCTTAATTGCCTTTGCCGTTCTCATCACGGTTGCCTTAGTGACGCTTCGGCCGCTAGCCAATTTCATCGGGAACCTCGACTTCTCTAACCTCAACTTCCATACCCAGTTCACCGTCAATAATACGGCCATCAACGTTGATCTCTCGACCCTTTATGCCACGGGACAGAGTGTGATTGAACAGATTCTTAAGGCCTATGGCACCAGCGCGAGTTCGGAGACCGTCGCCGCTTATGCTTTGGCTTTAGCTCAATCGCTGGTGATGCTGCTTCTCATGTTCATCGATGGCTTATTGCTCGGCACCCTCGGCCAGCTCTTCGTCTTGTTGCTTTGGCATATCGCCTTTAAGCACATCATCCCGGTCGAGCAGCGCAAGATCAAAAAACTCCGTTGGCTCTCGGGCTTAGAAGATGCGACAATCGGCGTTCTCATCCTGGCCATGATGCTTTTCCCCTTCACTTCGATTGTGAATTCTTTGAATAACCATTATGACCGCGATGACGCGAAAGCCGCTAACGATAGTAACGTTACCTTATTCACCAATGCGATCAATACCTACAATGACTCCATCTTTTCTAAGGTCTTTTTCAACTGGACCAAAGGCGATGGCACCGATTCCTTTGATACTCAGCTCGTTTCGTTCTTAACCCAAGGCCAGTATGGCGACATGAAGGCTAACCTCGTCAGCAGCGTTGGCGAAGTTACGGATATTGCCAATATCGCAGTGAAATCGGGCATCCTTTCGGCGGCTTCGAGCGGCAAAATCCAAGCCGGCATGATTATCGGCAGCGATGTCATTCCTGAACTGCTCTACACCTTCTCCGATTCGACCCTCGTCCAGAATTTATTGCCGGTGGGCATTGCCATCGCGACTTCGCTTGATCAGGTCAAGAGCGTGCTGGGCACCGACACCTGCGCCTATTTGGCTTCGGCTAGCGTCGATTGGAGCAAGGAGCTCTCGAATCTTGGCGATATTTACCGCCACGTCGCGGCCACGGGTGTTCTTGATTCGCTGGTCGATAGCGAAGGCAATTTTAAATTCGAACCCAAAGATCTTCTCGGTCTATTTTCCACTTCTTCGAATGCCTATGGCGCACTCCACGCCGTTTTCAGTTCCATCGACGATCTCAGTGTCTTCAACCACTTGGTGGCTGGGGCCCTAGCGACCTTTGTTTCTAGCGACGATCAAAAAGATGATGGCGATCCAGCCACCCTTCAACTGGTCGATTTCTTGCCCAAAGATTCCTCGGGCAAAGTGACCTCCGATAGTTTGATGAGCGTCGAGTGGGGCAATGAACTCATGCGGGTCTACGATTCGCTGTATCGCCTGAACCTCGTCGATGCCACCATCCTCAGCACGATCTTCTCTTCGTTTACTGCCTCCTCCTCAAACAGCAGCACCGCTCCGCTTCATACTTTGCGCCCCGCGACCTCGGCTTCTTCCACCTCCTCAAGTGCCGATCCCGGCACGGCCATCTTCAATACTCTGATCCACGCCTTCGCTGAGCATTCGGCTCAGGTCAAGACGATTCTCGTGGGCGCGACCGATAGCTTCGGTAACCTCACCGACGCCAACAGCGATGGCACTTCCTCAAGCGGTTGCTTATTCGATAGCACTCTCGTTCAAACGGCCTTGCCTTCGTTGCTCAATTTCGCGGCGGCGAGCCTGAACTCCAATACCACTCTCACCGGCGGGAAGACGATCGATCTCTCTGGTGTCATCACCACACTTAATGGCGATGGGAAACCCGCGACTAAACTCCTCAATTACAAGGGCGAATTTGCTCACCTCTTCGACGTTATCTCAGAATTTGCTGGCACGAGCGCAGGTCTAGCTTTCGTCGCTGATCCGAATACCCTTCCCGGCATCTATTACGACCCCGACGGCAACTTCAATTCAATCGACCCCGATTTGCTCAAAGTCATGAAAGCCATCTTGATCGACATGGATTCGTCCAAAGTCCTTTCGAATATCTTGCCGGCCCTCTTCGATGGCTATATGTCGGGGGATAATAACCCCTTCAAATCCTTAGGATTGGATCTCACCTTCGACTTTTCGTGCGCGAACCTCGGCAGCGAATTCGCTCGAGTCTTGACGACCTATGAGAACTGCTCGGATGTCTTCTCAGCCTTAACGGGTGGCTCCCTCAACGCGTCCACGGCCTCCACGCTTTTGGAGAATACCGATGAGCTGGTCCAGGTCCTCGATTTGTTCGCTAATTCCAAGATCATGAACCCGGTGGTGAACGGGAAGTCCAATACCAACTTCTATAAGATCCTGAACTACATGTTGACGAGCCTCAATTTCGAAATCGATCCCAATGATTCGCGTTTGCAGGGTCTCCAGATTGGCAACACCACGACCTTAGATGGCTCTTACCTCCTCGATAGTTCGGGCAATCCGATTTACGATGGCGAAACCGGGAAACTGGGCGCAGTCTTTGCGATTTTAGGCGGTTCGGGCGTCATCGACCAACTCCAGAGTCTTTCGGGTATGAGCGCCACCGATGCCACCAAAGTTCTTTCTCAGATTGATTTTGAAAGCTTGTTCAGCGCGATTGGGGATTCCAAGATCATGTCGGTCATCGCCGGGCCCGCGCTCGACACCTATGCTTCGAGCATCTTACAGCCAGGGGATCTTGAGAAGCAGATTTCATTTAAGAACATCACGGATTGGGCCAAAGAAGGCAAGAACTTCCAAACCCTGATTGACTGTGCCGCCCAAGTAGGGGACCTTTCCAAAATCGACTTCTTTTCAACCAGTCCAACCCTCATCAAGAACCTGATCGAGGCCATGGCCTCTTCCCAGATTTTCGGAACGGGCGATAACTACGTCTTCCCGACCTATCTTTATCAAAAGTTAGTTGGCTCGTTATCCGGCGATAGCCTCAAGTATTTCTGCGATGAAGGCGTGGATCTTAGCGACACCACGAACTTCCCGACGGATACCTTGGAGGCGAAGAGCAAACTGACTAAGCAATTTAAGATCGATATTGAATCGCTCAATACTCCGGATGCTTGGTCGGGCAGCAATGGCGAAGCTGCCAAATTTGCCAACCTTATCAAAGATATTGGCCAAATCGATGGGGGCATGAGTGGGCTAAACAGTATCACCTCGGCCAAAGTCCCCGGTTTATTGAAGCTCCTCGCCGATCTGCCTAACGTCACCTCGGTGGGCCGCGTCCTCACTTATAACGCCCTCAATTCCTTAGCCGATAGCTTAGGCGGTTCCTCGGGTTCAATCGACTTCTCGACCGTCAATGCCGATTATTTGATGAACCCCGCGGGCTTAACGAAAACCGTCAATACCTTCAATCCGAAGGGTCTAACGACCGCGGTCAATGGCTTGGTCAATCCTAGCGCGGCGCAGCGGGCAAACGAAATCAGCTTACGCCAGGAAGAGATCGCCAAGATTTCGAATGTTGTTTCCACGGTTTTCGATTCGACCTATGGCGTGGTGGATAACGCTGGCCAGGTAAATCTCTCTTCCCTCAAACTCGGCAGCGTCTCCACCGATTATCTCCTCGATCCTCTGCTCGATGGGCTCAGCGGCTCCCATGTCTTTAATGCTTTAGGGCCGAGCGTGAGTGCGAAGACCGAGACCTTGACCGATAGCAGCAGTGGCACGGCCTATAACGTCAGCCATCTCACCGTCTTTGAATCGGCGATGGACGAAATCGTCAAAGTCACCAAACTCTATGGCAATTCCTATAGCGATACCGCCTCGATCAACGGCAAGACTTATTACGTGAATGAGACGCCGTTAAATAGCAAGACCTCGATGAGTTTGCCCGCCCTCATGCAAAGCATCACCACCAGCAATAGTTGGGGCGATTCGAAAGACGCCAGCAAAGAGATCGGCAAGCTCTCCGATTTGGTGAACTTCTTACAGACGTCCGACTTCGTGAAGAATGGCGATTTCGATACGAGCGCCCTCAATGATCTTGCGACCTTCTTTTCGGGAACCCCCAAGCAGGTTGAAACTAAGAAAGTCGAACTGACGACCTTATTAAGCGATCTCAATGATAGCGCCATGCTTTATCGCGCCCTTCCGAGCAAACTCGCCGAGGCGTTATCCAACGTCGATGGCACCAGCGAAATCGGCAGCGAAGTCAAACTCTACGCCGATGCCTATTGCATGGCGAGCGGGACCGACTTGCTGCCTTATCCTTCGACCGAAATCGATAACCTCATTTCCATCATGGTGGAGATGAATGACCTCTCGAGCAGCAGCGCTTCGCTTTCGAACATCTCTTCGCTTGACGTGACTACCCTCACCGATGTCTTGGAGCGGATGTCGACTTCGCGGATCTTCAACGCGACCGACTCGAATCAAGTGGTGACCACTTTGGCCGCGACCGATGTCAAATACGGCCATACTTGCTTCCAACTCATCATGGGCGACTTCCTGAAGAGCGATGCCCTCAGCATCGATAATAGCGGCACGAAGACTTACTTCTTCTATGGCGCGGATAACCCGAAGGATAAGGCGGCCGCTTTTGGGATTTCCCTCAGCTACACCTATAACGGACAGAGCGTCGCTTCGACGTTGACCTATTCTAGCTTAGCGAGCAAAGCCTACGCCTATGGCGACTTCTACTTCCCCGCTTTGACGGAGCGCAGCGCCTTCTTAACGAGCGGCTCCGAATCGCTGGCTAATTTATTGACCACTTTGCAAAGCCCTGAATATTCTGCGATCTTCTCCGGCTCGTCCTTCAACCTCTCTTCCATCAGCGGCGACGAGGTGAGCGGGCTGTTAAATACCCTGAACGCGAATGCCCTCTTCTACGATTGCGTTCCCAATGCCATCAATTCGTTGCTCGGCGATAGCACCTTGGCGGTCGATGGCGTCGATACGACCTTAGCCAATCCTTACTTCTCCTACTACGAAGACGCTAACGGCGTCCCGGCTAGCAAAGGCAGCGTCGCCGTCAATTACAGCAACCGCTACTATGCGGAAGACATCGATAACCTCGCCTGCTTCGTTGGCTTCCTCAAAGCCAACAAAGACTCGATTTCCAACATGAATATCGATAAGGTCGATCCCTACATGGTTCGCAGTCTCTTGATTCAGATGTATGATTCCTATCTCTTCTATTTGGGCGGGGTCAATAGCGATGCGAGCCACTATAGCGCGACCACGATTTACGACACCGCCAACAAGACCTTCACCGATCTCACGGTCTTCGAGCAGATGATTGCCTATCTCTACGATAAGAGCAATCTCGCCAGCCGGGCTTATTCCTCTTATTACGACTATTTGGATTATGGCGTGAAGTATACGACATCCGCCTATCTCTATAAGCTCCACGCCAAGATCGTCGCTTTTAGCGCGGGCACCCTGAATTCGCTTCACACTGGCGATTGGCTCGCCGAAATCGATGCCATCACCACCGATTGCTTGTCCCATAGCGGCAGCCTTGACGATCCTTACGTTGGCTTGCTCAGCACCGTTCAGAAACTTGGCATCGCCTCGGGTTCCTCGGTCGCTTTCAATCCGTCGATGTTGCAATCGTATACCCCGGCCAAGCTCAACGAGCTCCTCTATTTGCTCAATGACCTCGACCTCGTCCATGACGCTTTGACCTACACGATTCGTAACCTATTGACCATCTACGACGAAAACGGCACCTCGACGGGCTTCCGCCTCAACCAGTTCAGCTCCGACACGGTCATGGATGTCACGAAGACCACCAAACCCAATATGTTCTCCAGCGATGGCAAGACCTTTGCCTTTGCCAATGAAAGCGGACTCGAGGGCCTGACCCTTACGACCGCTGCTTCCTCAACGAGCGCGCCGACCATCATCGCGACGCTATATGGGGTTGAGCACAATATCACCACCACGGTTTTGACTACCCCGGGCTTCCACGTTTATACCTATGACTTATCGCCCTTCTCGACCGCTAGCGGCGTCACTCCCATCTACGCCGAGAAGTTCACCTTCACGAGCGACCAGCCGATCGTTAGCGTCAACTACAGTTACGACACCCCCGATTACCTCTTAACTCAAAAGCAACTGCTCACGAAGCGGGCCGAGCTAGGCACTAGCATTGGCGTTGCCACTTCGAGCAAGCCGACGATCTACGGCAATGGGACGACCGCCCTAGCGATCACTCCCGCCTATAGCGGTGGCATCTATACCTTCACGATTCCTGCCGCGACCGCCCAAAACTATCTCACCTATACCGTGAAAGCGGCCGTAGGCGCGAATATCACCAAGATCCTTTATAACGGTGACGAGCAAACCTTGAGCGCCGCCTCCGTGACCTCGTGGAAGAGTTCCTACACCAACGATATCGAAAGCCTCTCGGCGATGCTAGCTTCGCTCTATGACGCGGCCACGCCCGAAAACTTCGCGGTGACAACGACCGGCACGATCACGATCAAGGGCCAAACCGATATCGGAGCGTCGGTGGACGTTGGCCTGACCCCCGTGGTGACGGGCACGACCTACTACTACGATGTGAGCAGTCTCTCTTATGTTCGCTACACCGTCAATTCGACCGCCGAAATCACCGGGGCTTCCTTTAATGGCACCGCCCAAACCGTTACGCCCGGCATCACTTCATGGAGCACGCCGGAACCCAGTTACTATTCCTTCGATTCCGCGTCCAACGGCTTGCAGAACTTCTTCGCTCAAGGCCACTCGATCTCCGGCCTATACACCTTCTTTGCCGATTCGACCTTCTTCAATCAGAAGAGCGAGCTTTCCGTTTATGCCCCGACGCCGAGCTACGGCAATCTCACCGATCAACTTGGTCACCAATACCTCTCGCGCGATGTCATGATCTACCGCATCCTGAACTTCACCTACACCGATCCGACGTACTCCGCGGCCGGCACTTCGATCTCCTTAGGCTCTTACTTCGGCTCGGTCGATGGGGCCCATGGCTTATCGCCCGCTTCGCCGATGAGCAGTCACGAACGCATGCAGATCCTTGAAAACATCTTCATCGAAGAATCCAATAACGGAACCTTCATGGCCAAGTGGCTCAAGACCGAAACGAACTGGCTCGATAAGTCGGTCGTCAATTCCGGTATGATCGCCGCGACCTTAAAGAACATTTCGACCGCTTATTCCGCGGGCTTAATGCTTCTTGGCTCCGCTCAGTCCCAGGGCATCTTAGGGGATATCGCGACTTCCTTGATGCCATATACCGATACCAACGGCATCATCGTCCACCCCGAATGCTTGCCGAAGATCGGCTCGCAGATTCTCGCGGGCGAAATCACCGAATGGATGGACATCAAATGGCAGCAGCTCGTCACGGGCAGCAACTCCTTATCCTATCTTGACTCGGGCGTGGTGATTTCTAACGCCTTGCTCGCTAGCGACGAAGCCGCCTATTGCCCGGATCTCTATGGTTACGATTCGACGAGCAAACTCTATAAGCACACCAATCTCTACGGCACCTATGACGCGGCCACCTCGAGCTATGGCTTCGATTTGCTTAACAGCCTGGCCTTCCTCAATATGACCTCGGGCAACCTCGCCCTCTCGGCGGCCGGCGTTAGCAGCGCGAACCTCACCGATGCGAAGACGGGCTTAGAGATCGCGGCCGCCTATCAAAGCAACGCCGCAGCCAAAGCCTTCAGCAATCTCTCCTACCTCAGCGACATCTACGCCGCTATGGTAGTCAAAGGCTACTTCAAGGTGACCGTTGGCGTCCCCAATACCTATATTGATTTCCCGAACCCGAACGGCTTAGGCTATGGCACCTACGATAGCGTGGCCAAGACTTGGACCGAGACTTCGAGCGCCGGAACCAGTTTTGATCTTGCCACCCTCGCTACCCTCATCGCCTAATGCCGCGCTACCCTTTAAAAACTGCTGAAGCTTCGTGTAAAGTTCTCGCCTCGAAGTTTTTGGTGCTGGCTTGTCCCTTAGCTTCGAGCGCAGATTTCCCGGCTCTTTATGCGAGCGTGAAAGCCGCTTATCCTGGGGCTGACCATTATCCTTATGCCTATCAGGTTGGGACTATGGCCAAGGCCAGCGAAGATGGCGAGCCTAGCGGAGCGGCCGCCCGGGCGTACCTTTCGCTAATCTCGAGGAAGGATCTCGACCATATCGCGCTTATCGCCGTCCGCTATTTCGGCGGTTCGAAGTTAGGGTTGCCTCGGCTAAAACGCACCTTTTTAGAGACGGCAGAAGCGGCGGTGGCTAGTCTTACTCTCGGGGAGCCATTTACGCAACAACGCGTTGGTTTAAGCCTGTCTTTTCATGACTATGATGTCTTGCAAAAGAACGCGGAGCGGCTAGGGATTTATCTCCTCCCTGGCAAATTCGGAACGAATGTTGAACTTGAAGTGCGCGGGGATGCTACAATCTTCACGGCCCTTCGTGACCTTGGAATTTCCCAAGAAGCCATGAAGGATTTAGGGCTCATCATGAGCGTGAAGGAGATTAAGTTATGATTACATCCGATGAATTTTCCGAGCGGCGTCAACGCCTCTTCGATAGCATGGCCGATGGCTCGATCCTCTTGGTCTTTTCAGGGGTCGCTAAATCCTCATCCGCGGATGAGACCTATCCCTTTGAAGTGAACCGCAACTTCTATTACCTGACCGGCATCGATCAAGAAGATTCGTCCTTATTGCTCGTAAATGCCGAAGGTGAACGCCGCGAGTTCCTCTTCATTTCGCCCTTCGACCCCGTCAAAGAAAAATGGTATGGCCGGCGCTTGACCCCGCAAGAGGCCTCCAGCAAATCCGGTGTCCATAATGCCCTGCTCAATACCGCCCTCCCCGCCAAAATCGATGCGGCTTTAAGCGAAAAATTCCAGGAGTTCGGCGAGGTCAGCAAAGTTTACCTCGACCTCGAAAAAGAACAGAAGATCGCCGAAGCCACGACCACCCACGAATATCGCGATTCTTTGGCCAAGGTTTATTCCAATATCACGATTGAAGACTGCTACCCGGCGATCATCGCCTTGCGCCGCATTAAGTCCCCGAATGAAATCAAGGAACTCCGCGAAGCCATCCGCCACACCCAACTGGGCATTGCCGCGACGATGGCCTTAGTTCGCCCCGGCGTCAAAGAATACGAACTCGCCGATGAATTCTTTAAGGTCATCAATGATGATTCCGGTTACCAAGGCGTGAGCTTCCCGACGATTATGGCGAGCGGCGTCCATGGCGCTTGCCTCCACTATATGACTCCGCTCGATAACGTTAAAAAAGGCGATTTGGTCTTGATGGATCTCGGATCGCGGCATAACTACTATTGTGCCGATATCACGCGCACGGTCCCCGCCAATGGCCACTATGATGACTTCCAAAAGATGATTTATTCGATCGTCCTTGGCTGCAACAAGATGATCGCCGCTTTAGCTAAGCCTGGCCTCACCATCAAGGACTTGCAGAATGCGACCGTCGAATACCTCGCTAGCGAATGCTTAGAAAAAGGCATCATCGCCAAAAAGGAAGATATCGTGAATTACTATTTCCATGGCATCAGCCACCATATCGGTCTCGACACCCATGACCCTTCCGACCGCGAACTGCCGTTAAGCGAAGGCTGCGTCATCTCGGATGAACCGGGCCTTTACATCAAAGAAAAGAACATCGGCGTCCGCATCGAGGACGATTTGCTCATCACCAAAGATGGCTGCGAAGTCCTCTCCAAAGACATCATCAAAGAAATTCCGGATATTGAGCTCTTCTATAAATCTCGTTAATGAACTCTAACGAAGCCCTGTTTGCTTTAAAGGCCTTACCCCGTTGCCCGTGCGCGGATTTTAATGCGGCCATTATCGCTAGCCGTGAGCAATGCCTCGGCACGGCGATGCCCGCGCTTCATGCCCTAGCTAAGCAAATCGCCCCGACCGCCGATCCGTCGGATTGGGAAGTCGGGCGCATCCTTGAACTCGATCTCCTCCATCTCGAAGTCTTTTTGCTTCGGGAGAAAGACGAAAGGGCCCGTTATGCCTTTGTCGCCCCTTTCTTAAGTCAAACCGATGGTTGGTCCATCGTCGATGACCTCGCGAGTCATTTCAAAATCAAAGACCTCGATTTGGCTTATCGGATGAGCCTCAAGTTTTCGAAGAATTCGCACCCCTGGGTCCGACGTTTTGCCTATTCTCATTTGATCACCTCCGCCAAGCGTTTGACCTCCCAGCAAATCACCTCTCTCATCGTCTTTAATGAGGCCCCGGATGTCGCTAAGGCCGAAGCGTGGTTGCTGGCGGAAGGCCTAATCTACCACGAGGAAGCGCTTCAAGAATTTCTTCGAAATTGCCCCGATGTCGCTTTAAAACGCCGGGCCATCCAAAAAGCGGTGGAATCTTTCCGCATCAGTCCCATCAGCAAAGACAAACTGAAGTCTCTCCGTTAATTGCTTTATCAAAAACGCCAAAAATGATAAAGATGGAGATTTCTCAACGTTCCTTTTGCTTGAAAAGGATTATTTCCTTTTTCGCCTTCCTCTAACTTCTCTATAATAGAGCCATATGAAGAAATATATCTTGGCCATCGACCAAGGCACGACCTCGACCCGTGCCATTTTGATCAACGCGAAAGGCGAGGAAGTTTATAAGGCTCAACGCCCGGTGGATTGCCTCTATCCCCAACCCGGTTGGGTCGAAGTCGATCCCGATAAGATTTGGATCAGTGTCATCGATGTCATCAACGAATTGATGGTCGTCTCTTCCTCGACCCTCGACGACGTGGCTGCCATCGGTCTCACCAATCAACGTGAAACCACGGTCATCTGGGACAAGAAAAGCGGTAAAGCGGTGGCCAACGCCATCGTATGGCAAAGTAAGCAAACCCAAGCCATCTGCGATGCCCATGAAAAAGATACCGCCCTCATTCAAAGTAAGACCGGATTACGGATGAATCCCTATTTCAGCGCCTCAAAGATCCGCTTCATCCTCGACCACCTTAAAGATGGCCAGAAACGGGCCGAAAAAGGCGAGCTGCTCTTTGGAACCATCGACTCGTGGCTGATCTACAAAATGAGCAAAGGCGAAAAGCATGAGACCGACGTCTCCAATGCCTCCCGCACCATGCTCTACAACATCTTCACGATGGACTATGACCCCGATCTTTTAAAACTCTGGAATATCCCGTTCAAAATGTTGCCGCAGGTGCTCGATAATTCCGCCGATTATGGCGAGGCTTCCTATTTCCCGGGCCACGTTCATATCTATGGCGTCGCTGGCGACCAGCAGGCGGCCCTATTTGGTCAATGCTGCTACAAGGAAGGCGACTCGAAGAACACCTATGGGACCGGTTGTTTCATGCTGATGAATATCGGCAGCAAACCCTTCATCTCGAAGCAAGGCCTTTTGACCACGGTTGCCTGGCGGGAAAATGGCGTCCCGACTTACGCCTTAGAAGGCTCCGTCTTCATCGGGGGAGCGGTGGTGCAGTGGCTCCGCGATGAAATGGGCTTCTTCAAGAATGCTTCGGAGTCGGAAGAATACGCGAACAAAGTCAAAGATACGGCGGGGGTGTATGTGGTTCCGGCCTTTGTGGGATTAGGAACGCCATATTGGGATGACGAAGCCCGCGGGGCCGTCTTTGGCTTAACCCGCGGGGCTGACCGCCATAACTTCGTCCGGGCTTCGATCTTCTCCATCGCCTATCAATCGATGGATGTCATTGAAGCGATGAAGAAAGAAGCGCATTTGAACCTCAAGGCTCTCCGGGTCGATGGCGGGGCCTCCGCCAACAACCTGCTTATGCAATTCCAAGCCGATATTTTGCAGTGCGAAGTCCATCTGCCGAAGTTCCTCGAGACGACCGCCCTTGGGGCTGGCTATTTAGCGGGCCTAGGCTGCGGCTTCTGGAAGAGCAAAAAGGACATCGAACGTAACCACGCCATCCAAAAGAAGTTCAAGCCGGTGATGAAGCCTGAAGAAGCCAAGAAACTCTACGATGGCTGGCTGATGGCAGTCTCCGCGACGCGAGCCTATAAGCCGAAAGCCTAATGTGAAATTAGAGAAAGCCGTGTTTACGGCTTTTTCTTTGTCCTTTTTTGGGCCTCTATTGAATATTAATTACAAAGTAAATAATATTTAAGCAATGGAATATCGCCAACTCTATGAGAATGCGATCATCGTCGCCCCACGGAACCAGTGGGACTATTTTTTCGCTTACCGTAAGCAATATCCGAAAGCCAACTTCAGCCTCTATAGCGAAGAGGATCTCGAAGACTTGTTCGCCTACCGCCATGATGATCGAGCCGTGGTCTATCTCTTACAGCACGGCTACTCCTACGAAAAGTGCTGCGATAGTTTGCAAGCCCTCCGGAATTTGACTCTCCCCGATGACCCCGATCCTAAGCTCCACGAACTCTGCCAACTCCGCGATGTCCTCCTTAAGCAAGGCCTCCTATTTAAAGACGTCGCCCCCGAAAGAACCTTCGCTGGCAAATCCTTAGTCATCCATGGCTATAGCGATGGCAAACGGATTTCCCTCGCGATCAAAGATCTCCCCCATATGACCATCTCCTATGATTTGGAAAGTCAAGAGGGGTTCCCCTTACCAGAGCTCCATCGCTTCGACGATATCTATGGCGAACTTCATTATGTCTGCAACCGCATCGCCCGCATGATCGATTCGGGCGTGGATATCGATTCCCTCTATTTGGTGGGTGTCAATTCTGCCTATGACTATGTGCTGCCCTTCATGGCAAAAGCCTATGGTTTCACGGTGGAAATGCCTTCGACCCGTTGCCTGATGGATCTGCCCTTAGCCCGCGACTTCGTGAAAGCCGTTTCGGATATCGGAGTCAGCGCAGCTTTAGCCGCAACCGAGCAAAAAGCGATCGATGATCCGAACTTCGCCACCTTGAAGCTCACCGCTTTAACCTACCAGATTTTGGGTCTAGGAAATGCCGAGCAAGCCGCCTTATACCGTGACATCTTCCTTTCGCTCCAAGAAAAGAAATTGCCCTTAACCCATGCCGTTCATGTCTTAAATGACTACCACGCCCCCCTTAATTCCCACATCTTCTTCGTGGGTTTTGCTTTGGATAATGCCCCGCACCGGCATAATGACGATGATTTCCTTAGCGACGAGGAAAAGACCCATCTTTCTTTGCCAACCAGCCGCGATGAAGCCCTGGAAGAGAAACATGACTTACTGGCGTTTCTACGCTCTGGCCATATCGAATGCCTTTCCTTCAAAGCCCAATCGCTCGGCAACACTTACTTTGATTCGCCCTTATTGCTCGAAGAAAAATTTAGCGTCGCCGCGAGCAACGAGTTGCCCTATGAATATTCCCAAGAGTTCTCCAGACTCTGGTGCTCCCACCTGCTCGATGGCTATGAAAAGTACCTGAAGGACGATAAACGGATTGCCTTCCTCGTCGATGCCTTAGGCTTAACCTACAAGGATTATGACTACACCTATCACCCCTTTGCTTCCTTCCCCGAGAATACTCAACTTCATTTCTCCTACTCGGGCATCGAACTCTTCTATCTTTGCCAATTCCATTATTACCTGAGTTACATCTTGGGGATCAATGACGAAGAGCCGATCTTCAACGCCAAATTCGGGACGGCTTTCCATCAAGTTCTTCAGCACCTTTATGACCCGCAATTCAACTTTGAAGTCGAATGGATGAAAGCCCTCAACGACGTTCAAGATAAGGAAGGTCCCTTCACCCCGCGCGAGAATGTTTTGCTGATCCGTCTTCATGATGAACTCGGCAGCACGATCGACTTCCTTAACTACCATGAAGCCAAGATGCAGAACCCCCAGTTCCTCACCGAGCAGAGCTTCGCCTATCCTTTCTCCAAGGATTCGACGTTAGTGGGCCGGATCGATAAGATCGTGAAAACCGGCTCCAATCAAGAATACCTGACCCTTATCGATTACAAGACCGGCAGCGAGGACTTCCATGAAGCCCTCTACGAGTTCGGCTTATCCTTGCAGCTTCCCCTTTACGCCTTCATCGCCGCGAATGACACCCGCTTCAACGCTAGTCAGCTCTTAGGGCTATTCATCGACCACATCCTCGCCAAGAAACTCGTGAAGAAATCCGGAACCGATTACGAGAAGTTCCATAATGACCAATTGATGCTGAACGGCATCTATTTGGCGGACCCGGATAAATTAGCGACCTTTGAGCCCGATTACGTCGACTCGAGTTTCATCCATTCGCTCACCTTTGGAAAGAATGGCTTCAATAAAAAGAACAAGGCGCTGAAGACCGCCGATCAACTCAAAGAACTCGGCGAGTTCGCCTTAAGCAAAGTCCAAGAAGCCGACCTCAAAGTCCGCTCCTACGATTTTGTGATCAATCCGAAGAAGTACAACAAGCTGGTCGATTCCTGCGCTTATTGTCCTTTCCGCGACGTCTGCTATGTCCGCGATGAGGCCCGGGTGTTGCTGAAGAAGAAAGACCTGGCTTCGACGAACGGCGGCGAAGAACCCGCTTCTGAGGAGGACGATAATGGCTAGCACATGGACACCCGCTCAGCTTGAAGCCCTTTCGGCCAAACAAGGCAATTTTCTCATTTCGGCTGGCGCCGGTTCCGGCAAGACTTCGGTTTTGACGCAGCGTATTTATGAATTGGTGGCGTCGGGTGAAACCACGCTATCGAATCTCTTGGTGCTAACCTTCACCAACAAGGCCGCCCAATCGATGAAGGATAAGGTCCGTAAACTCATCAAGAAAGACCCGAAGACTTCCTCGCTTGCCCCCGAAGTCGAAAGCGCCTCGATCATGACCTTCGATGCTTTTAGTTTGGCCCTCGTTAAGAAATACCATTACGCCTTAGGCTTACCTCAAGATATCGATGTGGTGGACGCCTCGATCTTCACCGTCGAAAAGAAGAAACTGCTCGACGAGATCATGGACCGTTACTATAGCGATTACCTCGCGGGGAAGCAGCCCTTGTTCGGCGACCTTGTTTATCACTATGCGATCAAGGACGACCAAGAACTCAAAGACTTCATCATCGCGATCGATAACCTCGGCGATCTGCAGGCGGATAAGGCCGGCTTTTTCGCCCATTACCTCGAAGAGCATTACGATAGCAATTTCATCGACCATGCGATCGGCGACTTCGAGGCGATGATCCGCGATGGCCTAAACGGCATCGAAGCCCAAGGGAAACGCGGCTATAGCGAGGCGGAGCTCGCCGATGCTGATGAAGCCTTCCTTGAAGACCTGCTGGCTTGCCCGAATTACGATGCCCTTTATGCTAAGATGGTCGATCTTCCTTTCGTCCGCAAAAAGAATGGGGTTGGCGATGACGCCGATAAAGCGCTCCACGGCAAACTCAACAAAATCTATACGGGACTACGCGCCAATCTCGTGGTGGGGGATTCCGCGACCATCAAGAGCCGCTACGCCTTAACCCGTCCCTATGTCGGCCTCATTCTTCAGATTCTCAACGAACTTGATGAAGGCCTCCAATCCTTTAAACGCTATTACCGTTCCTTCGATTTCGCCGATATTGCCTCGCTTGCCCGCCAAGCCGCGAAGATCCCCGAGATCAATGCCGAGCTCAAAGCCCGCTACCGTTACATCATGATCGATGAGTACCAGGATACGAGCGACCTCCAAGAAGCCTTCATTTCCACCATCGCCCAAGATAACGTGTTTGCCGTCGGCGATATCAAGCAGTCGATCTATCGCTTCCGCAACGCCAACCCGACTCTTTTCTTAAAGCGTTATCAAGCTTACGAAAAGGAGCAGGGGGGCCACCTCATCACCTTGGCCGAGAATTTCCGTTCCCGTTCCTCGGTCCTCAATGACATCAATAGCATCTTCGCCGTCTTAATGACTTCCCATCTTGGCGGAGTCGATTATGGCCATGGCCAAGCCCTCATTTACGGTAACCACAGCTATGACCTTTCCGAAGCCGCGGCCAATCACCGCTTAGAGATCGATGAGTATGATCCGCTCGATGGCATCGACCAGGCCCAGCAAGAAGCGGAATTGATCGCCCAGGATATTTTGGCGAAGATCGCCTCAAACTACCCCGTCCTCGGAGACAAAGGCTTAGCCCCGTGCAGCTTCAGCGACTTCGCGGTTTTGATCGCCAAGAAGCGGGACTTCGCCGTTTACAAGAAAGTTTTCATCGACCACAAGATCCCCTTGCTCACCACCGACCTCGGCGAGACGTCTTCCGAAGACGTGGTGGTGGTCTTAAAGAACCTGAGCCGCCTCACCGACTTATTGGTGAAGAACCCGGCTTCCCCGAGCATCACCCATCTCTACGCCTCCTTGGCCCGCTCCTTCCTTTCCCAGATGAATGACGAGGAAATCTTTAACGCCATCAAAGGCAAAACCTATGCGCAAACCCCCTTCTTTAAGGATTTGCAAAGCCATAAGGATTTCTTAGAGAAAGCCAATCTTGAGGATGTCCTTAATTTCTACATCAACGAATTCGATATCTTGGGAAAGCTCCCAAGCCTAGGCGAAGTCAAAGCCAACTATGAACGGATTGAAGGCTTCTTGGCTTTAGGCAAAGCCATGGGGCGTTTCGGCTGGGGATTAAGCGAACTCGTCTCCTACTTCAGCGACCTCGATAAATACGACGTCGAGATGAGCATCGAGACCAGCGACACCGAACCTTCCTCCGTCGCCCTGATGTCGATCCATGCGTCCAAAGGCCTCGAATTCCCCATCGTTTATTACCCGGGGCTCACCGGCAAGTTCAATCTAAGGGATACCGCCGGGAACTTCTTAGCCTCTGAGCCTTATGGCATCGTTCTTCCCCTTAACGACAACCTCGAAGCCAAAAACGTTCTGCATTTCCTCTCGAAGAATTACGAGACTTCCGAAGCCGTCTCAGAGCAGCTCCGCCTCTTCTATGTCGCCTTGACCCGCGCTAGGGAAAAGATGATCCTCATTCGGCCTTATCAAGCCGAGCCTAAGATCCCCTTAACCGGGACGCTCGCCCGCAGCTTCAATGACTTCTTGAATCTAGCCAATCTTCCCCCGGCGACCTTCCATAAAGTCGCTCCGGCCATCGTGACTTTAGAAGGCCCCTCCGCAATGGGCTCCGATTTTACGTTGGAGTTTAGGCAGATCCATGAACCCGCCATCCAAAAACTCGTGAGTCGGGCCAGCAAAACTTCGCTCACGCCTCCCGATGAATCTTCGCTGCGCTATGGCGAAAAGCTCCACCGGTATTTGGAACTCTCCGATCTGGTGCATAAAGACGTCAGTTGGATCGCTGATCCTAGCGACCGCGACGTGATCGCTAAGGTCCTGGCCCTTCCTTTCTTTAAGGATGTGAGTCGGGCCAAGATCTTCCATGAATACGCTTTCTATGACGAAGAAAAAGACCTGCACGGGATCATCGATTTGCTGCTCGTCTACCCGGACCATATCGACCTGCTCGATTTTAAAGCCCGCGATATTTCCGATCCGGCCTACCTCCAGCAACTCGCGGCCTACGCGGCTTATTTAGCCAAGGTCTTCCCCTTACCGATTCATTCTTATCTCCTTTCGATTAGGGCGGCCCAGATAAAGGGTGTAAACTGAAAGCATGCCAGAAACTCCTGACCAACAAAAACAAGCCTATCTCGCGATGCTCGAATCCCTGAAGGTCCCCGCCGACCTCGACAAGGAATTCCTCTATGCGACCTTTTTGTACACCTTAGAAGGCGCCAAAAACCTCCGTCAGGAAAATCAAATCGTGGGCTCGTTAGCCATCAATCCCCTTCAGCTCACCCTCTACCTCGTCAATGAGCACATGTTTTATCTTTATTCCCACCCCGATAAAACCCAAGCCGACCTCGCCAAAGATCCCGCCTATCAGCAATTCTTAGGTTCGGTGAGCCTCGATAAGTATTTCACCAATGAGCACCTCGCCTTCCATATGGGCAGCTTTGCCTCGCGCTTCAATCCGAGCATCTCGACGATGAACCTCTATCTCAATTTCATCCTCGGCATGCTTTCCCGCTACAAGAACAACGACCCGAAAGAAACGCTGATCGTCGACATCCTCAACAAAGGCTTCCAGATGGCCAAATGCGTCTCTTCTTTGCTGGAAAACGGTTTTGAAACCGAAGCTTTTTCCACTTGGCGGACCCTCCACGAGAATGAGTGCATTCTTCAAGTCATCGTGAAATATGGTCAACCCGTGATCGAATCGTATTTGAAACACATGAAGTACGGCATGGCTTTCCGCGGGGCTTTAGCCACCAAAGAAGAAACCGATGCCACCTTCATCGAGATCAAGGAAGGCATGCGCCAAGTCGACCTCAAGAGCAAAGATATGAAACGCTTCATTGAGTATGGCTGGCTATTGGGCGTGCCCAACGTCATGCAGATGGAAGGCTTCAAGTTCAACTTCCGCGATGGGGTGGAACGGGTGGCTGGCTTAAACAACTACAGCAAAGTCTACGAGATGTCCTCCGAGATCGCCCATAGCAGCCCGCTTCTCATCTATTCCCGCAAGAACTATTTCTACCTCATCACCATCCTCAACCTCTACGAGTCGTTCTTCCGCATCGAAAAAATCTTCTCGAGCCTCTATATGTCGACCGTCGTGAAAGAAGAACAGGAACGTTACGTCAAACTCCGCAATCTCTATTACGGGGAACTCTTAGCGATTTACGACTACGAAAAGAAACGTTTCGCCGCCTTAACCAGTAGCGGCAAGAAAAACGAACTCCCACCCCAAGATCCGGGCAGCGGAAGCGACGATTAACCGTTAATGAGACTGCCCTGAATGAAAGGGGCAGTTTTCTTTTAGGCAGGTCGGATTTAAAGCGGAATAGGTGCAGGGGGCGAGGCTTATGGGCATCGTGATCCCATACTTTTCTTGAGCAAAAGCGACCGCCTCCGATATCGCGATCGTGGCATTGCGCTTGCAGCAGCGGGGCCCTCCAATCGCACTCATCCGCGTTAAGACGCGGCTCGTATAGGCCATGTCATCGCGGTAGTAAGCGTTATTCGAAACGGGGCTCACTTGGTGAAGGATCGAAAAGGCCGCCCCAAGGCTTGCCGCCGCCCCGCACATCCCCCAATAGCCGCACATCGCGGGCGGCATCGCCAGAGCCCGTTTAGCGAGTTCATCGAGGGCCTTGGATAGATCCACGGCCCCGCCATTATTGTGGTAGGTGGTAAGAAAGGCTGCCCCATCGAGGAAGTGGTGCTGGGGGCCATGGAGCGGAATATAGGGCTCCGCCATCAATTGGTGGGCTAGCGCCAACGGATCCTTTTCCTCACTCTTTAGGCATAAGGCTTTTAACGCGGCGAAGATTTCAGGGTTTTCCATGGCTATTTTCCTTCTTTGCCTTTAGATTAATCGTTGCTAAGGAGAACGCAAGCAAAGCTGTCTTTAAACGAAGTCCAAAGGAAAAGCCCGTCCTTAGGAACATTCCTAGAATGGCGGGCTTTTTCAGCGAAGTAAGGGGGGCGTTTATCGATTAAACGTCCGCGTAGCAAGAGCCACCGATGAACTCGCGCATTAAGGAGTTCGAGGGGACCCACTTGTCATCCATATCGATGAAGAACTTGAGCATGCGAAGCAAGCGTTCGGCGGTCGGATAGGCCGGCGAATCTTTGCCGATCGCCTGAAGCAAAGGCATCGCGTATTTCTTCAAGACCGGTAGCTCATAAGACAGCATCGAGTTATAGACGTAATCGCTGCCTTCTTGGGTGCCATAAATCCAGGTGAATTCGCCGTGCCGGACATTCGGCCACATCCCGATCGTCTCCTCGGCGGAGGCATTGCGGTCGCGCTTATCGCGGACGATGCGGCGGATGAGCCGTAAGTCGGTGAGGCTTAAGGGATCGTGGTCATCGAGGTTGATCTGGGCTTGCGGGGCGATGAAGATCTTAAACTTCTGCGACTTCGGAATATCTAAGGTTAACTTATCGTTGAGGGCGTGGATGCCTTCGATGATGATCGGCTCGGTCGGGCCGAGTTGCAGGTGGCGGCCTTTGGTGCGCTTACCCGCAGCAAAATCGAACTTGGGTAAGTCGACGGCTTCGCCATTGATCAAATCGAGCATGTTCTTGTTGAAGAGCTCGATATCGAGGGCGTTGATGGATTCTAAATCAGGTTTGCCATCCTCGCCGAGCGGGACTTTGTCTTTGGGCATGTAATAGTCATCGATCGAGATACGGATCGGCTTAATGCCGCGCGACATCAATTCGATGCGGAGGCGGTTGGCGAAAGTGGTCTTGCCCGAAGAAGAAGGCCCGGCGATGCAAACGAGGCGGATGTTATCGATATCGTCCTGAATCATCTGGCCGAGTTCGCACAGCATGCGGTTATGGCGGGCTTCGCAAAGGTTGATGAAATCGATGGGGCCGTTATCTTTGATCTGCTCATTGATGCCGGCGACGGTCGAGGATCCAACGATCTTGGCCCAGTCGTGGCTCTCTTTGAGGGTCCTTCCAAAGGTCGGGGCGTCTTCGAATTCGGGGATTTTGCCTCCGGCTTCGGCCCGCGGGTACTGCAATAAGAAGCCCGGGCTATAAAGACGGAGCTTGTAATCGTGAAGGTAGCCGGTCGAAGGCAGCATCCGGCTATACATATAGTCGACGAAGCCGTCGCAATCGTAGAGGTGAACCGTCTTTTCGGGGCGGTACTGCAATAGCGCGATCTTGTCGTCGAAGCCTTTTTCTTTATAGATTTTAGCGGCTTCTTCATTCGGGACGATGAAGCGGTGGAGCGGATAGTCCGCTTTGATGATGGCTTCGATCTCGTGGTTAACCTTTAACAGCATCGCGGTGTCGCCGCGGTAGCCGGGGTCAAGCAAGTGAATGGAGATGCAGCGGCTCACGTTATAAGCGAAGCGCGTATGCAACTGCGGGTAGGTGCGGTTAAAGGCCATCGCCACCACATAGCGGAGCGTGGCTTCGTAGATCTTGACGGCGTCGGGGTCGGTCAGAGTCAAGAAAGAGACTTCGGCATCGAAATAGACTTCGTAGGTAAGTTCGCGGACGCGGTTATTGACTTTGGCGCAGACAAAACGTTTCTCGGGGTCGCTATCTTTGATGAGATCGAGCAGCGAGACTTTCTTTTCGAATTGTTGTTCTTTTCCGTTCCATTTAATCGTGAAGGGCATGAGTTTAGGGGCCTCCTAGGCCCGGCTGACTATCTTATTATGTAAGCCCTTTCATTGCAAGCGCTATTTTTAGGAAACCGAAGTCGCTGTCGGAAAGGGCGAATTTGGAGCGACTTTTGGGGAAAGCGGGGCTCGGCTCTCCTTGTAGGAGAGGGCACCAAGCTTCCTTCTTTATCCTACACGCATCTGGTGCAGGCGCGCTCCCGAAAATACTTTACCTGTCTTATTAACGGGCGATAAAATAGACCCTAGTTATGGAAAAACTACTCATTGTGGTCGACTACCAAGTCGATTTCGTTACGGGGTCTTTGGGCTTCCCGGAAGCGAAGAATCTTGAGGGCCCGATCGTCCGGCTCATCCGCACCTATGAAGAAAAGGGTGATGAAGTGGTCTTCACCCAGGACGTTCATGAGGATAGTTATCTTCATGAAGAGGAAGGCCGCAACCTTCCGATCCCGCATTGCCTAAAAGGAACCCCGGGCGCCGAATTCTATGGCCAGATTCAGGCCCTAAGCGCCAACCACGAAGTCTTTGAGAAGCCGACCTTTGGCTCGGCCGATCTCTTCAAGTTCCTCCAAAAGAAGCGCCATCGGACCATCGCCTTATGCGGACTGGATGGTTCCATCTGCGTCTTCGCCAATGCCATCCTCGCCAAAACCGCGGATCCCGATGCCCATATCGAAGTCTATGCCGATGCGACTGGTTCGGCCGACCCCAAAGCTTTGGCCAATGCCTACGCCGCGATGAAACGTCTCCATATCGAAGTGAGTGAAGAGCCTAGAAAGGCCGGAGGATTATTTTAAATGAACGCGAAAGCCATGGTCTATTTGCAGTCGGGCGGTCCGACTGCCGTTATCAACTGCTCCCTTTATGGAGCGGTCATCGAAGCGATGAAGCATCCGGAGATTGGGGGGATTTATGGTTCCCTCAATGGCATCGAAGGCCTCATCAACGACGACCTGATCGATTTGCGGCAAGAGGATCCGGAAACCCTCGAACTCTTTAAGCAAACTCCGGGCGCCTTACTCGGCACCACCCGCTTCAAGATGCCGGCCGATCTCGGCGCCGAACTCTACCGCAAAGTCTGCGATACCGTCAAAGCCCACAATATCGGCTATATCTTCGTCAATGGCGGCAACGACTCAATGGACACCTGCGATAAGCTGAGCAAGCTCTTCGCCCAAAAGGACCTCGACGTCAAAGTCATGGGCATTCCGAAAACCGTCGATAACGATTTGGCGGTGACCGATCACTGCATCGGCTATGGTTCGGCGGCCAAATACGTCATCAACACCGTCAAAGCCATCTGCGTCGACGCCAAATGCTACAAGAAAGGCAAAGTCTTCATCGTCGAGATCATGGGCCGCAATGCCGGCTGGCTCACCGCCTCGGTGGACCTGCTCCCGATCAATTGCCGCCCCGACTTGATCTATCTGCCTGAGAACGTCTTCAACATGGATAACTTCTTGCGCGACCTCAATTCCATCTATCAGGTCAAAGGCCACGTCATCATCGCCATCTCCGAAGGCATCGTCTTCGACCGGGATACCAGCACCGCCCGCGTCGATGCCTTTGGCCATATTCAGCTCGGTGGCGCCGCCGATGCCCTTTCGACCGTGGTTGAACGTCGCCTCAATCTTCCGACCCGCAGCGTCGAACTCTCTTTGCCGCAGCGCGCCGACCCGATCCTCGTGAGCAAAGTCGATCAAGAAGAAGCCTTGGCCTGCTCGAAGAAAGCGGTGGAAGCCGCCTTGGCTGGCGAGACCGCCAAGATGGTCATCATCGAACGCCTCTCTAACAAGCCCTACAAAGTCGATTACAAGCTCGCCCCGGTGAGCGAAATCGCTAACGCCGAGAAGAGCGTGCCTTCCTCGATGATGCGCGGCATCACCCGGCTCGATGATTCCTTCCGCGAGTATCTCCGTCCGCTCATTCAGGGCGAAGTCCATCCGAAATTCAAGGATGGCATGTTTGAAATCGCGACCTTAAAGAAGGTCAAAGTCGAATAAGAGCGATCGTCGTTAAGCGGAGGGCAAAACCTCCGCTTTTCTTTGGCTTTTTCGCGTTAACAAAGCGCTAAAGCGATTGGAAAAACTTGGCCTAGGGTTCTATCGTGAAATGGACGGGAACGATTATAGGGGTCGCTTCCGTCTTTTTCTTTTTTCCTTGCTCTTGGAGCCGCAGCGTTTCGCCTTTATAATGTTTTGGCAAGCCCAGTAAACTTGTAACTATGAATCATCACGGTAACGTCGCTTGGTATTGGTATCTCCTGCTCGCTTTGCCCTTCCTACTTTATGGGGCGGTGGGGGTGATTTTGGCGTTCAACGTCAATCCCAAGGTCAGCATCTTCGGTTACATCCTCATCGCGGATCTCCCGCTCTACTTTTATGCGCTAGGTTATCTGCCGAATACCTTTGGGTATTTGGACGCGACGCTCCGCCGCATCTTTAACTATTTGGGCCTGACTCTCTGCTTAGGTCTCGTCTTCCTCTTTTATTTTGGCCCCGGCGGATATCAAAGTTTTTTAGCCTATGAAGCGGAGGAAGGGGTCAAGAACTTCTTCATCCTTTATGCCCGGCCGAATGGCGCCCTTTGGGGGAGCTTACTTTCCTTAATCACCCTCAGCGGTTACATCAAAAGCCGAGATGATGGGGAACTCCTTCCGGCCGTGCTCCTTTTTGCTATGATCATTTTGATGCCGGCGGTTGGCATGTACATTGGGATTACTTTAGCGCTCATCATCGTTCCAATTTGGATCTTGCGCTTTGTGCGCCGCAACGAGATCGCTAGCGATAAAGCCAAAGCGGAACACAGCGAAGAAACCGATGAGTACGGCTCCTTCAAAAACACCCCGAAGAAAGGGAAGGGGGACCTCTTCATCCCTTGGATATCGCTATATCGGTAAAAGATAACCGATTGGGCTACGCCTTCTCCCCTAAGGGTGTTACACTTAACGCTAGTTAAGAGGACCTAATCCCATGGAACAAAAATACGAGCCGCTTTTTACGCCTTGGAAGATTGGCAATGTCGAGATCAAAAACCGCATCGTCATGACCAGTATGGGCGGGACGTCGATCTTTGGTTGGATGGAGCATAACCACTTCGATAAGGAAGCGGCGAATTTCTTACTGGAACGTGCGAAGAATAACGTGGGCTTGGTCTTACCGGGTATCGCCCCGATCCTCAACCCGATGTTTGGCGAATGGCTCTATAGCAACAAGCACATGTACAAGCAGCTGAAGGACTACATGGTCGAATTCCATAAGACGGGCGCCAAGATGTTCGTTCAGCTGACCGCCGGCTTCGGCCGGGCCTTCGCCATCTCCGCACCGATGGAGAAGATGATGACCAATAAGTTCTTGGGTTTCTTGGCGAAACCCATCCTCAACGTCGACCGCATTTGCGCCTCGGCCTCGCCCAATCCGAACCGTTGGTCCGATAAGGCCCCTTCCCGGGCTTTGACGGTCAAAGAGATCCAAAAGATGATCACCGCCTTTGCTAAGACCGCCAAGCTTTGCCAAGAAGCCGGCGTCGATGGCGTTGAGATCCACGCCGTCCATGAAGGCTACCTCCTCGATCAATTCACCCTCAAATATTGCAATCAGCGCACTGATGAATATGGCGGTTCCTTTGAAAATCGTTACCGCTTCCCCGTTGAAATCGTTAAAGCCATCAAGAAAGTCTGCGGCCCCGATTTCCCGGTCTCGCTCCGCTATTCCGTCGTCTCGAAGACCAAGGGTTTCCGGGAAGGGGCATTGCCGGGCGAAGATTACGTCGAAGTCGGCCGCGATATGAAAGAGTCGGAGCAAGCCGCGAAGTATCTCCAAGATGCCGGCTACGACATGCTTAACTGCGATAACGGCACCTACGACGCTTGGTATTGGAGCCATCCGCCGCTCTATATGCCGCAAAACTGCAACCTCGAAGATGTTGAGCACATCAAGAACTTCGTCTCAATCCCGGTCGTCGCCGCGGGCCGCATGACCCCCGAAGTCGGGGCTGAAGCGATCAAAGAAGGCAAGCTCGATGGCATGGGCGTCGCCCGTCAATTCTTGGCTGATCCCGCTTGGGTCAGCAAGCTCATGGCGGATAAGCCCGAAGAGATCCGTCCCTGCATCTGCTGCCACAATGGCTGCTTCAATATGGCCCACTATAAAGGCGTGGGCAATGATCAGGATATGAAGGACGCGATCCATATGGCCCGCTGCGCGATCAACGCGGAGACCATGCAGACTAACGTTCACTACATTAAGAAGACGGAGCATCCGAAAACCGTTGCCATCATCGGCGGAGGTATCGGTGGCATGGAAACCGCCCGAGTCCTGAAACTCCGCGGCCATAACCCCATCATCTATGAAAAGAGCGGAGTCCTCGGCGGCGTCTTTAACGCGGCCAGTACCCCGGACTTCAAGGAGAAGGATCGGGAGCTACTCGACTGGTACCGCCTGCAAATGAAGGAACTTGGCATCGAAATTCACCTCAATAGCGAAGTGAAAGATCTCGCGTCTTTGCACGCCGATGAAGTGGTAGTGGCGACCGGATCTAAAGCCCGTCGCTTTAGCAAACTCCCGGGCATTGAGCGCAGCGTCGAAGCCTGCGAATACCTCGAAGGCAAACCCGTCGGCGATAACGTCTTGATCTGCGGCGGTGGCCTCACTGGCTGTGAAATCGCCTATGAGCTCTACCTCAAGGGCAAACATCCGATCATCGTCGAAATGAAGGATGACCTCATCGCTCAAAAGGGCGTGTGCATGGCCAATAGCACCTACCTTCGCAACTTCTTCTTGCTCCACCAGGTTCCGACCTATCTCGAGACCTCGCTCGTGGCGATTGGGGCGGAGAACGTGACCTTGAAAGGGAAAGATGGCAAGGAATTCGACGTGAAAGCCGATTCGGTCATCATGTCGGTCGGCTATATCCCGACTCCGCTTGCCGAAGAAGGCAAACACGTCCACCTCGTGGGCGATTGCAATGGCATCGGCAACTTACGTACCGTCATCTGGCGGGCCTACGATGTCGCGATGGCCATCTAATTCCCATTAAGGTTTTTGGGGGCGCCTAGCCGCGTCCCTTTTGTTTGTCTATCCTGCGTTAGCGCTTTTTTCACTTAACGGGAAAACGTCCTTGGCCTCGCTCTTTCTATGGAGTCAATCGGGCATTTGGCCGCTTCAAACCCCTAAAACGTCCCTTTTGAGGCTCTCTTTCTTTTCCGCTTTAGCGCTTTCTTCCTACTTCCTTGCCTATAATGAGGACACATTCGAAAGGAGGTCTTGAAATCATGTACGGTGCCTTTATCGGCGATATCGAAGGTTCGATTTTCGAGTTCCACAACACCCATGATCGCAATTTTGATCTTTTTGACCAAGATCTCGCTTTCACCGACGACTCGGTGATGACCTTAGCGGTCTACGACGTGATTAAGCGGGGCGCGATCGCCAACGAGCATAAGATTGCCGATATCTTGCGGGAATGGGGTCAAGCCTATCCCTATGCGGGGTATGGCGGCTATTTCGACACCTGGCTCTACCAAAAAGATTACCGGGCCAATCCGTCTTACGGTAACGGCGCGGCCATGCGAATCTCGCCAGTGGGTTTCTACGCCTCAAGCGAAGCTGAGGTCAAAGCCTGGAGCCGTCACGTGACGGTGGTCTCCCATAATCACCCCGAAGCCATTAAAGGCGCGGAAGTGACGGCGATGTGCATCTATTATGCTAGACAAGGCAAGAGCAAAGATTTCATTAAGAACTACGCCACAAAGAATTACTCGCTTTACCCCGATTATGAGAGCTTATGCCTCTCCAACCATGGCCATGGCCTTGAGATTTGCCAAGTGAGCGTTCCCCAAGCGATCTCCGCCTTTCTCCTTTCCCAAAACTTTGAAGATTGTTTACGGATCATCATCTCCGCGGGCGGGGATTGCGACACGACCGGGGCGATCGCTTGTTCGATCGCGGATGCCTATTATCAGGACATCGACCCAAAGCTCGTGGGCTACGCGAAGAGCATTCTCCTTAAGGGTGGCGCTAAGATTGCTAACCTGCTCGAGACCTTAGAAAAAGACTTAGTCGCCTCTCCGCATCATTAACGGCCGATTCCTCTTAATAAAAATCAGTCGCAACAAAGCAAATTTGTGGTCTGGTTACGGGAATACGCATAGAATAATAAAGTCTCAAAAGATGACCCCTATCCTCTTTTGAGTACGGAGCGTCCTTCCCGTGTAAGGAGTGACGCTTTTTCATTAAAATCGGTCCCAAGAAGCAATCCCCTTGTTTCTATTGACGGCTTTGTTAATATAAAGATAGCCCCAACCTATCAGGGGCGGGAAAGATGAACGCCCCAGGCGCTCGTCTTTCTTTTTTCCTCCTAGGAATTCGCTGGCCATTCTTAGGCGTTTTTAAAAAGGAAGCCAACGTTAATTTAGCGAGGTATACTTACTAAACGTAAAGGAGGTTCTTCGTTTTATGGAAGATACCGAAAAGAAATCTGAGTCGAAGCCGGAGTCGAAATCCGAGTCGAGCAATGGGGGAAGCAAGCGGAAAACCTTCTCCATGGTCGGTGGCATTTGTTCTTTAGTCGCGGCGGGTATGGCCGTCGTCTATGCCATCTACTGGTTAGTTTGGGCGATTCAATGGTTCTCGAATTCGTCGGCTGGCTGGGGAATCTTTGGACTTGCCATTTGCGTCCTCTTGATTGCCGTGGCCGCCGTCGGAGCTTTAGGCGGCATCAAGCTGCTCTTAGGCAGCAAGCTTCCGCTTTCGACCCACAATAGTTTCCGCAATGTCTTCTTTTTCTTAGCCATCGTTTATGGTGCTATCGTCTTAACCGAAGGCATCGCCTGGCTCGTTGCTGGCGGTGAAGCGGGTTACTGGATCAGCTATTTGATCGTTGGACTTTCCTTCTTAGTTGGCTGCGTTGTCTTAATGCTGATCAGCCTCAAGAAGGATGGCTTATTAGCCACGATTCTCTTCTTCGTTGGTATTGCCTGCTTTATGATTGGACACACCTATGCCGTTTCTTATTACGGTAACGGCGATGCTGGCTGGGCAGTTTGGCTTCTTAACGTCGCCTTATTTGGCGTCGAAGCCATGGGCGTTTTAGCCTCGATCTTCGAAGACAAGTGCTTCTCCAAGAAGTAATTGCCTCAGAATTAACGCTAAAAAGGATGAGCTCGCTCATCCTTTTTTCTTGCCTAAGTCGCAATAAAAAAAGCGACGCCCTAAGGAGGTAAGGACGTCGCTTACGGGAAATGCGGTATCAGTTAGCCCGCGTAGTCGGTGATCGGGGCTTCGCTAAGGACGTAAGTCTTGGTGATCACGGCTCCGCCATCATCCGCAGGCAGGGTCTCCACGACTTGGCTGATGTGGTTGGCCTTAATGTCAACCACATAGGTGCTGCTGTAGTCGCTAAGATGGAGATGGAACGTTCCATCGCTATCGAAAGTCGAGGTGGTCGCGTCAATCGCGACGGTGCTGGACTTGTCATTGAGGCTCGAAGGATCCAAATACTGATTGGCGTTCCAAGTCCAATAACTCGGGACCAAGAAATCGCCATCGAACTTGAAAGCGGCTAAGGGGCTTAAGCCATTGGTAGGATCTGCCATATGGTAGACGGTCGATTCATCCTCTTGATGCTCGACGGTGATGGCGTCCGCGGATAAGCTCACCTTCATCGAATAGTGGACATCTTCTTCCGTCCCATAAGTGGTGGCTCCAGCATCATCGGTCGTAGCCGGAGTTTCTTTGAGTTCGCCCGTCGTGATGGCGATATTGTTCTTATAAAGGGTGCGGGTATAGGTCTCGCTATAGCTTTGGCCCGTGACGGGATTAGCGATCGTTCCGGTCATGGTGACGCCGGTGACGGAAGCTAAGTAACCAGCCATGCCATTTTGCCAAGCGGTCAGGGTCTCTTCCTTAGCGATATCGGCCAAGGTGAGCGTGCTCATATCAAAGTGGCTGAGCAGTGCGGCAATGACGGTGACGGGGATGCCAGCGGCATTGCAATTATTGCCTTCGCTATCTTGGCTAGTGACGAGAATATCTGGGAACGCGAGATGATCCGTCTCCGTAAGGTCATTAACGATGCTGCTATAGACGTAGCGGCGGCCGGCTTCCGCGAGATAGACGGTATTGCCCGCTGAATCGGTCTCTTGGTTATACTCGGCGACATTATAGCCATAATTCACGAGTTCTTGCTTGGAATCGAGCCGGATGAAATAGGTGTATTTGCGGTTCAAATAGTAAGCGTCTTCATCCGCGTCGAAGCAGGTCGAGAAATGGACGGCGAAGGAATAAAGGAAGTCGCCATTGCTTTCAAGGGCGACCGGATTCTCAAGGAAAGGATCCGAGCTATCGTAGATATAATTCTCGCTATCTTTTGCGATCAAGGCATCGAAGTAACTCTTGCCTCCGTTTAAAGCGGCAAGGGGCTTATTTGGGATACTTGGGAAAGCTGTGGTCAAGGAAGCGTTAGAATGGATGATATCCTCATCGTAGACGGCGTAATTGATGGACTCTTTGCTCTCCTCGACGATGTCATCGATATAGGTGAGCTGCTTGCCATCATCCTGCAAGGAATAATCGTGGGTGGTCGCGCCCTCTTCATCGCCGCTTTTAGGTTCTGCTAGCAAATCGACCGGGGTGGAGTGAATAAAGCTTGTCGCTAAATTCCGGTAATGGGAATTCGCGTAGAGGGTGGCTACGCTTTGCCAGGCGGTCACGGTGTACTTGCCTTGGATCGGGACCATGTTCGCGTCGAAGGCTTGGTCGTAACTATCGCGCTCAAAGGCATAGCCCTTGGGGGAGGTGACGGCCGGGGCGAGCTTCTGATAGAAGACCTCTTTGGCAGGCAAAGGAATGGTCGAGGTCGCAGAGCTCACGGACGAGTCTCCGCTAGCAGGTAGTTCACTAGAAGAAGCGGAAGAAACAAGGGGCGAAACCACGGAGCCCGTGGTCCCGCCGCAGGCGGCTAAAGAAAGCGTGAGCGGGAAAAGAATCAACGGTGCTTTATTTTTCATATGAAAGAACGATAAAACCGCTCCAGTTATTTGCAAGGGATATTTTCGAAGACTTGGGTTTACGATTGCATAAAACAAACGCAGCATCACGTGTATTTCAGATTTGAAAGTATTAACGTCCTGTTAAATCGAAGGTGGAATTCTTCATCGAAGGATTTGACCAAGCCCAAAAGACTTCTTCAGGAGAAAAGTAGGGGTGGGTTTGGCCTTTAACGGGTCGTACCGTTAAGATAAACAACCGGCGGGTAGAAAGTCGTTTTAGCTGAACTGGAGGTCACGGCTTTGGCTTTGACTTTATCGACGATGGCTTTGGCGAGTTCTTCGCCCACTTCGAAAATCGGCTGGTGGATGGTGCTGAGGCGTGGGAAGGTATTCTTTTCGCTGCCTAAGCCATCAAAGCCAATGATGCCGACTTCACTTGGAATGGCTAAGCCAGCTTCGTTAATGGCTCTTAAGGCTCCAATCGCGAGATCATCGGACGCACAGACGAAGAGGTCGGGACGTGGAGTTTTCTTGAGCAGGGTTTTCGTGAGAGAATAACCGCTTTCTTCTTTATTATTAGTCGCCGCCATGGCTACCGCCTGCAAGTGATGCTTCTTTAAGCCGTCTTCAAAACCTTTTTGACGGTCGTGGCAGAAGACTTTCTTTTGATCGATGCCAATATAGGCCAATTGGCGATAACCTTTTTCCCAGGCTAAATCGACCGCGAGTTCTTCGCCAAGACGGTTATCGACATCGAAGCAATCGGCGACGGTGTTGTTACCAAAAACCACGGCGGGTTTTTCTAAGACAAGCTCCCGTAAACGGGCATCGTCCTTTTCGCTTAAACCCATGAGGATAAGGCCATCGCAAGGTTCGCCAGCGTACCAGGAACGCTTGATGAGCATGGAGTAGCCTAACTGGCCTAAGCCTTCCCCAATGCCCGCCACGACCTGAACGAAGAAAGGAGTGGAGACGGTCAGGTCGCCAGGAATATAAACATAAATGATCGAGGTCCGGCGATTGACGAGAGCTTGAGCGGCCGTGTTTGGATGGTAACCGCATTCTGCGATCGCTTTCTGAACTTTCTCGAGGGTTTCGGGTTTGAGTTTCTCGGGGCAGTTCAAAGCCCGGGAGATGGTAATGAGCGAATAGCCGGTGATTTTAGAGACGTCTTTTAAGGTCGATGCCATAGAGGTTGTTATACGCTATCATTCTAAGACTTTTCGCTCTTTTAAGATAGAAAGAAAAGGCGTCTTGGTAAGGGAGCCAAGGCGCCTAGAGACGAAGCGAAGAGGATTAACGGTAGTCGCGACGGCGATTCTTCTTGAGGATGATGACGCCAGCCACGCCAAGGGCGCTGACGAAAGCGATGAAGCCCAAAGCGAAGATGAAGGTGCCGTCGGAGTTAGCGGTGAGAACGTTGGAGACGCCCGATCCGCCAATGGTGCGGTTCAAGAAGTTCTCATAGGAGTATTTCGTAACGATGAAGTCGTAACGAGTAACAGCTAAGTCAATGGCGTCGCCGGTTCCTAAGACTAAGGTCTTATTCTTAAGGATCGCTTGAGCCCCTGTCGAATAGCCAAGGACCGCAGCCTTGATGTTGGTCCAAAGGGTGCTATCAACGCTTAAGGTTGAGCAGGCTGAAGCGGTGGAACTGAGGAAGGAAGTAGCAGCGTTGTAGGCTTGGAACTGGTCATCCGTTAGACTGCTCCATGTCGCGGTTTGGTAGACGAAGAAATTGTTGCTGGCATTCCAAACAAGATCCGTGGTCTTATTGCCTTCATTGTTCTTTTCACAGAACTTGACGTAAGACGGAATTTGATCGGCGGTAAGATCGATGTAATAGAACGAACTCGTGACGTCGCGTGTCATATCGGCGCCGGTGGCGGTAAAGTCATTCGTCACCGTTCCTGAGATAACGTGATAGCCATAAATTCTGGCTCCGGCCCAGTTGTTCCAATCGAGACCAGGGAAATAATAGAGACGCATAGCCGAAGCGGTGACGTAGCGGCCATAAAGAGAAGTATCGGCGGTGAAAGAGGTCGGAGTATAAGCGTTGGTGTAACTTGAATCGTTGTACCAGCCTTCAAAGCGGTAGCCCGCTAAGGCGACTGGAGTCGGATTGAAGTTACTGCCTTCATAGGCTTGCTGAGTTGAGACCACGCTGGTGCCGTTATAAAGCGAGACAGTGTGACTAACCGAGGTAGTGAAGTTTAGATAGACCTTAGTCGGAGCGGCAGTCATATCAATCCGAATGCGAACAGTAAACGCGGTGTTCGGATAAATGTTGCCCGAAGTGGCTTGAGTGAAATTCGCAGCGGCAGTGGACTGACTCCAAACAACCTTAGAAGAATCCAATATGTCGTTCCAAGTGCCGTAGTTATAAAGGTTGAAGGAACCGGTAGCCTTAATTGCAAAATCTAGCGTTTGAACGCCTTCAGAAACATAGCTGCAGGTATAGGTAAAACCATTGGATGTTGTCCAACCGGCAGCGGTGGCGTCACCGGCAATACAATAAACGTCTGAAACTTTGTTTACAGTTAATGAGTAGACCCGAGCCGTAGTAGCCACACTACTGGAAGTCGTCGTCGCCCCTTCTTTGACCGTGACGGAAAAATCAAAAATTCCCCCTTCTTTGAAATAAAGGTTGTGGTCTCCGGAGTTACCATTATGAGTATACCAATCCTGAATTTTATCCGAACAATTTGAAGTGGTGGAATCGAAATCGCTATAAACGACGCGAGGATCCCATGCGTCGTAATCGGCAATGCTAATTTGGCCGATGATAATCCTGGCGCGAATTGTATAAACCCCAGCAGTGCCTTCTGTTAAGGTTTGTGTTCCTTTGGTGTTCCACCCAGTGTCGCAGCCATCGCCACGCAAAGTTAAATTGAGGCCAGTCATGGCATCGCCTTCAGCGGCATTTGCTGGACTTGCTTTTGAACTAGTTAGTTGCACTCCGATGAGTGAGCCAATGCCAAGCCCTAACGCTAAGAGGCCTGTCAACCCGTAAGCAATAAATCCTTTTTTCGTTTTCATCATAGTTTTCCCCTAATCTTAACCTTATTATATGTTAACGTTAACATATTTTCAAGAGTAGCTTGAAATCATTGCATTCTTGCTATCTTTTCACTTCACTCCGTGTTTTTTCTTCATAATGATAACTACGAGCACACCCGCCCCGGCTAAAACGAGCACTCCGCCGCCGATGGATAAGCCAAGGATCAAAGGCAGATTGGTGCCTGAGGAGGAGGGCTCCGGCTCGACTTTGGCTTCCCACTGAGCCGTTAAGGTCAAGTCACCATTTGGCATCGTTGAGGGTACGGTCTTATCCCAACCCGTGAAGGTGTAGCCTTCTTTAGTCGGATCAGCGACCGCAGTCACCGCAGCTCCAACCTCATAGGTTTCTTGGCTATAGATCGTTCCGTCTTCATCTTTGAAAGTGAGCTTCCATTGATTTAAAGCTTCGCCGGTAATCGTAATGGTGGTGAGGCTGGTGACATTGCTGACGAGGTAACTTCCGTCGTTTTGCTTTCCTAATAGAGTGCCGTTAGCCTTCACCGTCAGCACGCTCTTGGTGTAGTTCGCGGTCAAAGTCACCGTGAAATTGAATGAGCTTCCCTCTTCAACGGAACTTGGGCCAGTGATGGCGTAAGCGGAAGAAGAAGGATAAGCGATGGTGTAGTAGGGCAAACTGGCCTGCAGGGTCAATTCAATAAAGTCCGCGTTGTACCAAGTCGTGCTGGTCAATGCCCCCGTGATGAGAATGGTGTGAGTTCCCGCGGCGAGTTTTAAGTTCAGAGCCGTGCTTTCATAAACCGTGGTCCAGCCTCCCGTCGAAGGCAAATCAATCTTCTGCCAATCTTCTTGGTCAACTTTCGCGTAGCAGGCCACGTTGCTGGCCGAGGTGGAATAGCCCATTCTTAGGGCGTAAGTCCCACCTTTAGTAATGGTGATGCCACGGCTCATAATCTTGACGTTGCTGCCATCCGTTTTGATTTGGCTTGGATTGGTAATATTCGTTCCGCCAGCGGCCCCCAAGCCTCCGACATAACCCCATTCCGAGAAAAGTTGAGCATAATTGATGTCACTCCCTGGATCGGTATTGGCTGTTGCGCCCGTGCCGAGAAGAGCGGCGTTTTCAAGTTCGTAGCGTTCTCCAACCGCCGGCAAAGCGCTCACGGCCCGATAAGCGGTATCTTTTTCGATAAGGCTGGCTAAACGGGAAGCGATCATTTGGTGCTGAGCGTAGGAAGGATGGGTGTCTTTGCCATCCCCATAGAAAGGCATGTAGATGTAATCGACTTTGGAATCGGTAGCGGCGAGTTCGTTGACCGCGGCCTGATATTCACTATTGAAGCGGCGATTCTGATAGGTGCCATACATATAGATGATTTCGCTATTGGGATAGGCGGTCCGGAGTTTGCCATGGAACGTCTTTAAGGCGGTCACGTACATGTCGATCGTGGTGGAGAAAGTCTTCATGATCGTCGCCCCAAGGTCGTTATCGCCGATATTGGCGATGAGGACATCAGGGGTATACGCGGTGGTGTCATAGAGCAAGGCCGCATCCCGGAAATGCGAATTCTGCCAATAGAGATCCTGCAATTGATTGGTTTGCGAAGCCGCCCAACTCTCTTCCGAATTGTAGCCTTCCATGAGACCGCGTCCCGAGACGCAAGTGCTATGGAAATCCGCGTTGAAGAGATCGCTGAGGACTCGGGCAAATCCTCCGTAAGCGGAAATATTGCCATCGTGGTCGATCTGGTTAGCACAGACGATCGAGGCGCCCACGAAATCAAACTTGAGCGTTTTCGCAGCTAGTTTAGCCACGACTCCGCCTTTTTCGACTTCTAAGCTATGGATAGCACAAAGGCCGCCCGCCGCTTCGTTATCCTTATAAATTTTGATGGTATGCGTTTTGGTTTTATCGAGGTCTTGAGCGAGGAGCAAGGCCGTTCCGGTGGCGACGTTCGCCCGCTGGACTTCACCGTCGTCGATAGTCCAAGCGAGCTTGGCGCTAGAAGCGATGCAATTGAGCTTAGCCGCACTGGCATTAGTGAGGCTGAACTCGATGCCAGAAGCGCTCCAATCGATCACGATATCGCCGCTACTTTGAAATTGACGCCCGCGGAGAGTGACTTCGTTCCGCAAGGTATCCGCACTGTGGGCATCGTAATCGAGCTGCGGTCCGACGGGGTTAGGATCGGTCGTTGAGAAAGCCACGGAAACCAAGCCGATCTTGCCGCTGTTATTGCTATTGCTATGAATCTTGAGGGTTCCGCCGGCGCTGAGATCGAGACCGAAAGCGGTCGGGTTGATGTTCTGGACTAGGGGCGAATTTATGGTCGTGCCTTTGAATTCGACGAAAGAATCTCTTCCGCCATTGACGGAAAAACTGAGCCCATTCAAGCCGCTGCCTTGATAAGCCGTTTGATAATAGGTGATGTCCAAAGATTTCGCGGTGGCGTTCGCGGGCAAAACAAACTGGGAATAGCCATCGTATTCGCTATTGCTGTCGAGTTTATAAGGGGCAGCGATGACCGTGGTGGCTGCCGCGGTGATGTCCCCTTCATAGCCTTGGAGAACGGTATCGTTCAAGTAACCATCGCCAACGGCATAGTAGACGCCATCGCTGTTCGGATCGTGCGCATGGCTTTTTAGCGTTAACGTTGAATCAAAAGCGATCGATTTGATTCCACCCCAGGCATTGACCTGGAAGAGGACGGCGTTATCGCCAACTGCTAAAGCTAAATCGATGGCCGAGGTTCCTTCGGCCCAACTGGTTGAAGGAAGGGTAAAGCTCTGAGCGGTTGTTGAATTCACATAAACCTGAAGCGGATAAGCGGCGCCGCGATAATCAAAGGTGAACGAATAGGTCCCGGCGCTGGGGGCGTTAATGACGCCGCGGATGAAAGAAGCATCGCTGCTACTTAAAGCAGGCATCGTGGTTTGCTGCCAATTCGTGCCTAAGCCAAAAGAAGTGCCATCATCGAGGGCGTTCACTCGCATGTGCGAGATTTGGAAAGTGTTATCGAGGAGGGCGTACGTCGTGGTCGCCGCGCTCGCCTTAACTGGCTGGCTAACTTGAGGTTCGGCTAAGCCAAGGCTGAAGGCCGCCCCTCCGCCTAGAAGAAGCAAGACAATGGAACGCTTAACCATGATTTTGACCTCCGATTATTTGACGATTCGATAGGTGGTGATGCTGTGGGGCGGAAGCTCAGGGATAAAGCTCCCGAGTCCTTGGATGAGGACGCTCGGAGAGATGGTCTTATCCGAGCTATTTTGGATGACGATAGCTAAAGAAGAATCGGGATTGAGGCAGCTGGCGACAAAGACGCCTTTTTCATAGTCGTTCTCGCTCCGTACGATCCGACCGCCTTCTTTGAAGAAGCGGGAGATGTGACTGATGAAATAGAACGAGGGGTTGAAGGTCAAGGTCTTCTTTTTGCGGTCGAACATGACCGGGGCCTCACAGAAATTGCCGACATAATTGGGACCGCCTTGCTCATTGAGCAGCAAGTTCCAATCGATCCAGCCTTCGTTCCAGTGGTTGAAATCTTCGAGCATGTTCTCGCCATAGATTTCGCCATGGCGCCAGACGCCAAGAGCGGTCTCCTTAAAGGTGGTGGGGTGAGCGAGCTCGACGCAGCCTTCGGTGAAAAGAAGGTGCAGATCCGGGAAAGCTTCATGAACCAAATCGAGGTTATGGTGATTGTTCGAACAATACCAGTGGTAGGCCACGCCCTTCACTAAGGAACGGACTTCCTTCGCGGCCAAAGTCACATTGGACCGCCGGACGATTTCATCGCGGTTATGGTCCCAAATGTAGAGGCCGATATCCTTAAATCCTGCCTGATCGAGAGCGGTTCTAAGATACGGAATATAGGCGGCTTCTTCTTCGGGGGTGTAAATGCAAGAGTCCCAAGTTTGAACCGCTTCCGGTTCATTCTGGATGGTTAAAAGATCAAAGGTATAGCCGCGCTTAGCCATCGCTTGGAAATAGGTGGTTTCATAGGCGGCGTAATTCTTCCGATATTGGGGGAGCAGATGCCCGCCATGCTGTGGGGTATGGTTGTCTTTGTAGAAGGCTGGTGGGGTCCAAGGCGAAGCCAATAAATGCGGCTGGTGACCCAAGAAGTCATTCACATCCTTTAAGAAGGGGAAGAGATACTGTTCTTCATGTTTTAAGGAGAAAGCCTTGCTGGTGAGATCGCCCTCAGCAACATAGCAATAACTGCCGAGGCCAAAGTCGGTGCTGCCCAAGGGGATTCTTTCCCAAGAATAGGCGGCCCCATCTTCGCCAAAATAGGCGCGGATAAAAGCTTTCTTTTGCTCAGGAGAAAGCAAAGCGTATACCGAAGTGGTCGCTTCGGTAATGGCTCCGCCAAAGCCCAGGACGCTTTGACGTTTCTCACTAGGGTCAATCGTAATCAGCCGGCGATCAAAGTCGACTTGCTTTTGCCAAGCCGGGGCGGGAAGCGCCGCCAAATAATGGGCCGAGTCCACGCGCGATTGATAAGTAAAGATGTTCATGGGTTTCTCCTTTTATGCCACCCGGTTGATCTTGAGGATGCCTTCCCATTCTTGGAAGTTCCAACTCGAGGTCCCCGAGCTTAAGGTTTTGCTGAAATCGACGGCGTCGCTCTTAGCTAAGGAATAGGCGGTTTGGCTGGAGGCCGAGACAATCTCGATGTCGTACCAAACGCTGGTCTTGCTCAGCTGACTGAGATTGAAGTCGAAGACGAAGGCCGCCGCGGTTCCACTATTGGGGATGCTATAGGATTCGCCATTAACATCTTTGATTCGTAAGGCATAGGCGGTGAGTTCGCTCGCTAAAGAGGGCTTAACTTGGACTTCTAGCGTCGGCACGTTGCCCTTTAAAAGCAAATCCGCGCTCTTCGAGGCAAAGACCCGTTCTTCGGAGATCAAAGGATAAGAAACAAAGGTGACGATACCGCTTTTCGCCGTGAGAACTAAGAAATAGATGTAGGCGCTGTCGCTTGGGTTGTTATCGGTGTAATTTTCAGTTGTGATGTAAATCGGATCGACGGCGCCACTCGTAGTGAGGTTGACTTGTTTAGCATTAGCGTCATAGACGTTACTAGCACTCCGATAGATGGCCTTACCATACGGATCGCAATAGCTCGACCAGCTCGTGCTCTTATCGAAACCAAAATCGATGAGGACCTTTCCACTCGTCTGCGTGGTGGCGCTAGGAGAGAAATTGGGCAAGGTGAGATTGAAGGTCCCTTGCGTGGCTCCATCGACGGCGTGGAGGGAATAATCCCCAGGGACTTTATCGAGGTGAAAGTGGAAAGCGCCACCGCTATAAGTTGAGGCGATTTTATCGCTTTCCGTGTAGCTGGCTCCTTCTAAACAGAAATAGAAGGCAGTTGCCTCACTGGATGTTCCTTTATAGACGACATCGTAAGAAGAATTGGATGCCATCGTGAGCACGATTGAGGAAGGTTCAATCGAAGCATAATGATCGCTATGCTCTTTTTCGCTGAGGATCGTGATTGCGCTTTGGGGCTGCAAACGGAAGCGGATCATTTGAGTTCCATCTTTGACTAAGGCCACATCTTCATAGGTGGTGGCATCGACATTAGCGACGACGGTGACAATCGTGCCGTCCGCCCTTAGATACGAGGTGGTGTTGATTTTGGCTTCGTTATCGGCGTAGCTATCGAGTTGAACCGGCTTCTGCCCAGCAATGGCATAAGCGAACTGACTGATGTGAGCCATGCTGTAATAGGCCGGATTCTTGTAGATCTTTCCGTCCTTATACGTGAGGACGCCATAGCAGACGGCCGAGTTGCCTTTGACGGGCTTACCTTGATCGGTGAGCACCAGGTTCCAATAAAGCGACATGCTGGCGCCGGCGGCTTCCGGGCCAACGGTCACGTTCTGCATCGACCAGGACATGTTTTGCGCGAAGTCAACGCCGCTCGATTGGCTTTCGGTGACTTCGGTGACAAAGAATTTTTGATTGGGGAAAAGCGGAACCTGTTCTTGCAAGAAAGAGGTGTGATTCGTCTGCCAGCCCGAAGAATAGCAATGAAGTCCGAACGCTCCGACCGCAGCGGAGACTTCGCTATCGGCGGAAACTTCATCGGCGAATTGGCCAAAGAGGATGTTACCCGAAGAATCGCCGACGTTATGGTCATAGGCCAAGATCTTGGTTGAGGTCATCCCCGCCTTTTTTAAGTCGCGGGAGGTGAGACGGACTAAGCGGGCCCATTGGTTGGCCGAGACGTTCATGCAGGGATAGGATAATCCCGAAGTCGTGGGCTCGTTTTCAATGCCAAGATAAGCAATATCGATGCCTTTCGCGTGATAAGCGGTGACGAATTTAGTGAGATAGGCGGCGAAAGCAATTTCTTCATTGGAAGGTGAACTATCGCTCCCTTCAATCAACTTGCCACCGACGAGCGAGCTATTGCTCTTCATCCAAGCTGGAGCGCTCCAAGGCACGGCTAAGAAAGTGACGCTAGGATTCACCTTGAGGACATCCTGTAAGGCGGGGATCAAATACTCTTCGTCTTTGCTGGTGGAGAACTGAGCCAAGTCATAGTCTTTGGTGCCATCGGTATCGTCGAGGGAATAGAAGGTTGAGGTGTTCGTGTAATCGCTGGTCCCAATCGGGATGCGGACGCAGTTAAGGCGAGCGCCGCTATCGCCAAACAAGGTTTCCAAAGCTTCTTGTTTTAAGGTGGCGTCCATCGTTTCGAGCAAATAGGCGGAACTGTGCGTCATGGCGGCGCCATAGCCCTCGAGTTCGCTCTTTTTGGTGGTGGTATCGAGATGGATTTCGTTGTCGCCGCTGAAGGAATAGTCTTGCCATTGCTTATCCGAGATGCGGTCAAGGATGTGACTCTTATTGCCGGTCGTTTCATAGATTGTGGAATAAGAGGCGGTCGGAACCTCAGAAGAATTGCTGAGGATCGGATTGTGGCTGGTGCTATCGCTGCCATTAGAAGAAGCGCTTGTTTTTCCGCCACAGGCCACTAAGAAAATACTTGCTGCGAGAAGGGCACTTTTTTGAATTCCTTTAAAAGCCATAACTAGCCTCCTGATGTTTAACCTTTGACGCCACCTTCAGTCATGCCGCCCAGGATATATTTTTGTGCGGCAAAGAAGATCAAAATAAGCGGCAATGAAACGATGACGGAACCAGCGAGCATCACCGGGTAGAGCGAAGCTTCGCCCGTGCCGGCGGAGACAAGGTCGCCTAAGCTGCGGGCTAAGGTGAAGTATTCGCTGCTTTGCACGGCGACTAAGGACCACATGAAGTTGTTGTAGTTCCACATGAAGGTCGTGATGCCTAAGACCACCAGCATCGGCGCGACCAGGGGCAGCGAGATCTGAAAGAAAATCCGGAAGGGGCCCGCCCCATCGACGGTCGCGGCTTCTTCGATTTCTTTTGGCAGCGAATAGAACTGCTGCCGCATTAAGAAGACGTTATAGACCGACATGATGAAAGGGAAGATAAGGACCATGAGGGAGTCGTCGATTTTGAGGAACCGACAAATCAATAAGTTCGGGATCGTCATGACGGTTCCCGGAATCATGATCGAGAGGCAAATCACCGCGAAGATGACCTTGCGTCCCTTGAACTGCAGCCGGGCAAAGGCGTAGCCGGCTAAGGCATTCAAGAAGAGGTTGAGGAACGTGTTGACTAAGCAGACGATCAAGGTGTTGAGGAAGACGCTCTTGAGATTGAGGTAATTGAAAGCGTCGATATAGTTCTGGAACACCAGTTGAAACTGACCTTGGCTATTGAGGGGAAGTAACGAGAACGAAGTGTAGATCGCGCTCGGCTCGCGGAAGGAAGAAGAGATAAGCCAAAGATACGGGAAAATAAAGGTGACGGCTAGTAAAGAAAGCACCACGTAAGAAATGACACGGTTCCAGCGAATGTGCTGACGGTGCTTACTCCGCATGGGCCGCTCCTTTCACCTGAAGGCGGGCTTCCATTGCTAAGCGGCGTTTATGACGTCTCGCCTCGGCTTTTTCTTCTTTCTTCGCATCGGCGCCTTCCGCTTGGTAGCCCTGAGGGACGACTTTGAATTGGAAGAAAGTGATGATCATGATGATGAAGAAAATGACGTAGCTCATCGCGGAAGCAATGCCCGCTTCCCCATGGGTGAACATCGCCCGATAAACTAACAGCATGAAGGTCGTGGTGGAACTGTTAGGTCCGCCGCCGGTCATGAGGTACATGGAATCGAAAGCCTGCAGCGAAGAGATGACGCTGGTGATGAGCATGAAATAAAGTGTCGGGGCAATGCCAGGCAAGGTCACGTGGAAGAACTTACGGAAACTGCCGCCGCCATCGACTTCGCAAGCATCGTAGAGGGAACGATCGATATTCTTCATCGCGCTTTCAACGATGAGGACGTTATAGCCAAGCCCTCCCCAGACGCTCATGAGGGCAAGCGTGGGTAAGGCCCAAGCCGAACTATGGAGCGGATCCCACGAGGTATGGAATAACGAATTTAACCCGGCGACTAAGCCAAAGCCGGGGTCCAAAATATAGAGCCACATCGCGCTCATCGCCGCTGAGGCGGTCACGCAAGGAATATAAAAAGCGGTTTTATAAACGCGCTCGCCTTTGATACCGCTATTGAGCATGGCGGCAACGATCAAAGATAGCACCACCGAAAGCGGCACGGTGAGCAGCATGTAATAGAAGGTCCGGCCTAAGGACGGCCAGAATTGCGGATAGAGGATTTTGTTGGTGAAAATCTGAACATAGTTCTTGAATCCCACCCAGTTGAACTCGGTGCTATAGCCATCCCAATCGGTGAAGCTGATGCCGAAAGCGATGATGATGGGGGCGAGTTGAAAAATCACGAAGTAAGCCAAAAGCGGGAGGATGAAGAACCACCCGGTTAAGGCCTTCTGGCGTTTGCTTCGCGATAAGGTCATGACTCAAGTCCTTAAGCGAAGAGAATTTGCTGAGCGGCCTCGGCGGCGGTATTCAGCGCGCCCGCAATGTCGCTCCGAGCTGAGGCGTCTTCAGCGTTCAGAATCTTATCGGAGATGGCGGTTCCTAAATAATCATCGTTCACGCTCAGCCATTTGGCGATGACCGGACGGGCGACGGCATTCTGCATTTGAGTGAGAATCACGCCCTTCTTGGCGCGACTCGTTTCTTTCACGACGGGGACTTTCGTGATGTCGGCATATTCCTTAATGGCCGGGAAGTTGCCGGTGAAGTTGGAAACTTGCTCGATCGAGGTTTCTTTTAAAAGATACTTCATGAGTTTCACGCATTGGCTTTGATGACTCGAGGAATTCATGACGACCAAGTTTTCTCCGCCCATGTTGCTATAGGAGGTACCGCCAGCCTTTTCAGGCGGCATCACGCAAACGTTGTAATTGAGATTCGGGAAATTGGTATCGAGGGTGTCAATATCGCTCGAGGAGCCAAGCCGATAGGCCACGACCCCGCGGCCAAAACCGTTGCTGGCGTTGCGGTTGGTGATCGCCGTCGGATTATCGAAGGTATAAAGATCCTGCATCATCTTGGCCGCGGCGACGCCCTTGGTATCGTTAAAGGTGACGCTCTTGAGATCGTCGCTCATCAGGGTTCCGCCATTATTGGCTAAGAAGCATTGATAGTACCAACCGGCATAGCCGCCGGTGCCAATGCCATCGAATAAGGAGTTGGAGCCGCTGACGGAAGTCGCTAGCCAGCTGGCCCAATCCGTCGGGGCGGTCGTCACGATGTCAGTGTTATAGAAAAGCACGGTGCTCGTCATATTGAGGGGCACGCCATATTGCAAGCCATTATAGAGGCAAGTCTTGTACGCTCCATCGAAGAAACGCGTTGAGGCAAAATCGGTATCATCCTTGAGATAAGAAGTGAGATCGATGATTTGCTTTTTCTTGGCGAAATCCGCAATGAGCGGTTGATCGAGGTAAGCCATATCGGGTTTGCTGCGGGAAGTTAAGGCGCTGGTTAAAGCGGTGTTATAGGAATCCTTGACGACGAGGTTAAGTTTGACCTTGATGCCCGATTCGGCCGTGAAGTTGCTGATCAGGGTTTTGAAGGCTTCCTGATCGGATTGCTGCGAAGGCTGATAGGCCCAGAAGGAAAGGGTCACATCGCCATCGCTTTGACTACCGGTGGAATCTCCGCCGCAAGCGCTTAGTCCTAAGAGTGAAGCCATGAAAAGACAAGCCAAGATCGGACGATGAGAATAGTGTTTCATACTATTGTCCCCTTAATGAAAGAAATGTTAATGTTAACGTTAACATTATAGCATCGAGAATTCCCTTTTCAAGGAGGAGAGACGGAAGGTCCTGAAAGGGAAAACCCTTGAGACTGGTCCGCTAACGATTTCCATTCTTCTTTTATATTTTAAAGGAAAAAGGATGGGACAAACATTCCAAAGATTTTACATTTTATTTTCGCTGAACTACGGTGGCCTTGTTAGGCCTAATTTTCTTCGTTATTCATCATTCGTAAAATTCCGCAAAGCCCAGCGAGGTTTCGCCTTTAAAAACAATCATGACATGTTGGGGAAAATGCGTTTAAACTACGAAACGTTAAAAAAGGAGTTTTAACGATGAAAAAGTCATTCGGTCTGCTCGTTGTTGCCTCTAGCTTATTACTGACCGCTTGCGGAGGAAACGCCGCTTCTAGCTTCACGTCTAACTCGTCTTCTTTAGCCCCGACAAGTTCAGGCGAAGGAACGAGCTCGAGCGAGAGTTCTTCGGAGACGATCGTGACGTACTATACCGTCAATTTCTATGGCGATAAAGATGCGCCACTTCTTAGCGAACAAGTCGCGGAAGGCGAAGACGCTCCCGCCCCATCTACGACTCCGGAAAAAGATCCGGACGAGCGTTATGTCTATAAGTTCACCGGCTGGGATAAGTCGCTCACGAACATCGTCGCCGATACGGATATCCACGCCGTCTTCGCCGTCGATCATGAGTATGCCTATGCTGTGAAGTTCGTTGACTACGATGACACGCTCCTCTATTCCAGATATTGCAACGTTGGTGATACTCCGCTTTATTACTCAGATGTCTATAGCGTTCCCTGCCGCGAAGCCACGTCGACGACCTACTATACCTTTAGCGCTTGGGACCACGAGATCACGGCGGTCAGCGATCATGATGAGACCTATAAGGCGACCTATACCGAGACCGCTTATTCCTTCAGCTACAGTTTTGATACCGATCACTACATCGTCACCGGCGTCAGCACTAAAAAGGCCACCGGCTATACCATTCCGGATACCTACGATGACGGCACCAATGGCGAGCATCCGGTGACCACGATCGCTGCCAAGGCCTTTGACTCCATCGTCCCAACCCTTTATTGCTTCCTACATCTCGGTAAGAATGTCACGAGCATCGCAGACGATGCTTTTAACGTCGTGTGGTTCTCTTCGATCAGCGTGAGCGCAGGTTCGATCTTCCATACCTCGGATGACCATCACGTCCTTTATAAGGATAATGAGGTTGTTCTCTTTGGCACCTACAACGTTCCGGTCATTTGCAACGACTATAGCATTCCTAGCGGTGCGACTTCGATTGGGGCTTACGCCTTCTATTGGATGACCTATTTAAGCACGCTCACGTTGCCCGATACGATGTTTAGCCTTGGCCAATGTGCGTTCGTCGCCTGCCAGTTGACCTCGCTCTCTTTAGGCAATAGCTTAACCACCATTGGCGAGCAAGCCTTATTTGCTAACCACGCGCTCAAGACGTTAACCTTGCCGAAGAGTCTGGCCAGCATTGGCAAGATGGGCTTATCCTCGTGCGAGAAATTAGCGACGCTTAACTATGAGGGCACCATGGCGGATTGGGCCAAGGTCAGCTTAGGGACTAACTGGCATCTCGATTCGGCGTTTACTGCCGTCACCTGCAGCGATGGCACAGTGACGCTTTAATCCATAACTCCTAAGAAGGCGCCGAGCGATCGGCGCTTTTCTTTTGGGCCATCAAAGCGAAGGTAAGAGTGACATTCCCTAAGAACTCGCCGATTCTTCTTTTCTTTCTAAGGCTCCTTTGTTATCATCTTCGACTCGCGCTACGCGAGAGCCATGAAAATCACCTTTGCCAAATTTATCTATAACGCGATCCTCAATCTCGCGGTCTGCTCGGCCCTTTGTTTATCGAGCGTTGCCCTCAATGGCTTCAATAGCTTTCAAGCGATCCCGTTTTTTACTAGCCTGCTTTTTTCATATATTCTTGCGATGGTTATCGGTTTATTTATCCCTTTAATGGGTATCGGCAAGGCCTTCGCAAGCCTCTTTAAGGTCAAGACGGAGACATATACAGGCAATCTCGCTTATCGCCTTTTAGCGACATTTATCATCGCTGCCATCTTCTATTTTCTCATTTCTCCGAGCTTGGCTTTGTTCAATTACTTCGTCTTTGGGGGCGGAGAACCAAAGAGTGCTTTCTTGGGATTTTTAAGGACGTTTCCCTCGCTCTTTTTAGTGGACTTTTTTGCCTCGCTTTTCTTTGACATTCCCGCCTATCGTTTAGCCCATCATTTCGACCCGGCTTTTTAGGGGTAACAATCGCTGCCATTTCGGGGGTCCAAAAGCCCCCCTTTTTTGTTGGATAAAAGGGGTCGAAAACGCTCCGAAAATGAGGGCAGAAAAGCGATGAAAAATGAAGGGCCTTTGGAGACGAAATAGCGTCAAAAATAGGTTCCAAAAAGGGAGAAAAACCAAGTCCTAAAAATAATAAATTGACGCTATTTCAAATCGAGGAATAACGAAAATATCGTTCGAATTAAAAGTCTATTTCGCGGAGCAAGTTCTCGCCCACAAACCAAAGGGTTTCTGACATCAAAAAGACCAGAAAAACGTTTTGGGCTTTCTCTTTGATTTCCGAAGAAGCGAAAAGGTTTCGATGAACAAAAAACTAAAAGCAGTGAAAAAATAATCATTAAGAAAATCAAAGAAAATAAGGGTTTTCTAAATTTGCCTCTTTTTATTCTATTTCCAATCGAAAAGTCTTGTTCTATAATAACAATGAAAAAATAATCATTTAAAGAAAAGAGACCTTATGTACCTTGGAAATTCGGATGTTGTATCGCGGCTAAAAACTTGGCTTTCCCAAGGGCAAACCCGCGCGTTTATTTATGGAAAAAAGCGTTGCGGAAAAACTTCTTTGGTTAACGCGGCGTTAGAAAACTATAAGGGTTTGGTGATCGACGTGGAGTTCGTTGAGGCTCCTATAGAGGACAACCTCAAACGCTTCGTCACCAGGATCCAAGAAGTCACTGCCAATTCCCTGGTCGATTTTTCTTCCTTCAAAGACGCGTTCGCTTTTCTAGGAATTCTCAAGACAAAAATCGTGGTGGTCTTTGATGGGTTTGAAGGCTTGCAAAATGCCGAGAGCAAACCCGGCAAATTAATGGGCCTATTTTCTACCCTTTTAACCAACCTTCCGACCAACGTCTCTTTGCTCATCCTCTCCTCCAGCCTCACCCTCTCAGCCCCTTACTTCGCTAAGGGCTCCTCTTGGAATAAGCTGTTCGAGTTTGTATACGAGTTAAAGGAATTCGATTATTTGGGGGTCTTGCCCTTCCGCCCCGAATTCTCCTTCAATGAGCGGATTCCCTTCTATAGCGTCTTCGGCGGACTCCCTTTTGCTAACCTCGCCCTCAACCCCTTCGCCTCCCTTGAGATCAATATCGAAAAGCTGTTTTTGTCCTCCGATGGTGCTCTCCGTTTTTACGCCGAACGTCTGGCCTTGTCCGAACTCCCCAATCACAGCAACGCCGATCGGATTCTTCGCTTACTTTCATTAGGGGATAAAAAGTACTCCGAACTTGAAGATGCCTTGTCGCTTCCTAATAACGGGAGCCTAGCTCGGATGCTTAAGCCTCTCCTAACGATGGGACTCGTCAGCAAGCTCTGCCCCGTCAATGCCTCCCAGGGTTCCGAAAAGGCCTTCTACACGTTAAACGACAACCTCTTAAGGTTTTATTACGCTTTCGTCTATGGTAGCGCCAACGCCATCGCTAAAGTGGGGGAGAAGGCCTTCTATAAAGAAAAGATCCAACCGGATCTCAATGATTACCTCACCTCTGGCTTTACCCGAATCTGCCGCGATTACCTGAAGCGGAACTTAAAAGCCTTGGGGGCTTTGGATGCCGGGCTTTATCTTTATGAAGATCCCAAGACCAAAGAAAGCAAACTCTATCCTTTAGCCTTAAAAGATAAAGAAGGCTTTAGCTTATTTGGGGTCTATTACGCCCAGAAGCCGATTGCCATTTCGACGCTCGATCCTGAAGAGGCGGCCTATCGCGCTTTAGGCAACTTAAAGCTTTCCCATTATGGGGCCTTTGCCTTCCATGGCTTTACGGGCAAGAAAGAGGGGGCCATTCTCACCAGCGGAAATGACCTTTATCTCTAAAATAGCGATTTTTAACGAATTGGCCTGTTCTTAGATGAAAATGGCCTAATTCGATGTGCCGTGTTGCATATTCGGGGGGAATATGCTGCGACTATGTTGCATTTTCGGGGGGAATATGCAACAATAGCGATGCAAAAAGGCGGGCATTTTATGGAACGGAAATTGGAAGCGTATCTTCGCGATTGGATCTTGGCGGCCCCGCAGCGGGAAGCGGCCCATCATCCGAAGTGCTTTTTACTTCAAGGGCTACGCCAGGTCGGGAAAAGCTATTCGGTCCGAAAGCTTCTCAACCTCTCGCTCACGGATTTAACCGAGATCGTTTCTTCTCCTCATTTCCCGAATTGGCCCGCGACGATCGCCTTAGAACTTAACCTCAGCCTTAACGCCTCGTTTGAAAGCTTCTTTGCCGGCTCCTCTTCCGCGGCGGATATCCTCAAGAAAATACATCAGGATTCTCATTTTTCTTCCTACGATCTTTCCTTATCGTCCAAGCACCGCGTCATTCTCTTCATCGATGAGATTCAAGTCTCGGCTGAGGCCATCAAAGCCCTCAAGTTCCTCTCCTTCCAAAAATACCTGACCGTCGTGGCCTCGGGCTCGCTTCTGGGCTTGCACCTTAAAGGTCAGAACCTCTTCCCGACCGGCTACGTCGATATCCACCGGATGTTCCCGCTCGACTTCGAGGAATATCTTTGGGCCCATGGAATTAGCCATGAACAGGTTCAAGACTACGTTAATGAAATAAAACAAGGCAACGCCCTTATCCCCGAGCTGCATGAACGCTTGCTCGCCTTCTACCGCGAATACGTCGTTTCGGGTGGACTCCCCGAAAACGTGATGATCGCGGTTAAAGAAGGAATTGCCTCCCCCAATCTTTTTAATAATCAACGGGCGCTGTATTTGGGCTATGAAGCCGACATCGCCAAATATGCTCCAAAAGAGGTGCGGGTTCGGGCCGAACGGGTCTTCCAGAGCATCCCTAATGCCTTAGCCCGCACCCGCACCCGTTTCACCTATTCCTTATTGGGCCGCGGGAGTTCCGGCTCCCGTTATGAGGATGCCTTAAGTTGGCTGATTCAGGCGGGCTTAGTCTACCAGGTCAATAACTTGGATTCTTTGAATCCTCCCTTGCAGCCGCATAGCATCCCCAATGACTTCAAACTCTATCTGGCCGATCCCGGGATCTTGTGGGCGATGATTGGCAATAACAACGTCGATCAGGTCCTTGATCCTCATAGCGAATTCCAAAAAGGCTTGATCTATGAAAATAGCACGGCCGATCTTTTGGAGAGTAGCTTTGTAACCGATGAACGTTCCGTCTATTACTTTGAGCGGAACTCGACCTTAGAAGTCGATTTCGTGATTGAGGGCAAAGCCGGAGCGGTAGTGGTGGAGGCTAAGAGCTCCTTGAACACCAAGTCCAAGTCCTTAACGACCTTGATGAAAGAGAATCCTTCCTTGCTCGGAGTCAAAGTTTCCCCCAAGAATCCAGGAAGAAACGGCAACCTTTATTGCCTACCGCATTACTGCTTAGGGTTCTTGGACGAACTGGTCAGCTCGCCAAACCCCGAAAGAAAAGCGGAGCCGTAAAACTTCGGCCTCCGCTTTGTCTTCAGTTCATATAAGAGGTTATTTGCTTAGGGCTTTTTTGATGGAATTAAAGAAACTGCGAGCATTGCCTTTGGCCGATCTCGTGATGACCGTCACTTGGCAAGAAGCGGGGGTCAGCACTTTAATCGTGTAAGCTTGCGAGTCTCCCCGCTTAGCATCGCTCATCGTCAGATTCCAGCCGATTGAGCCGAGCGGAACGTCTAACGTGGGGACGCCGAAAAAGCCGGTCACGCCTTTATAGAATTTTTTGATCTTGGCCAGCGTGTCCTCCATGGAAGCGTTGACGTCGAAGGTCCCGGAATACTGCGGAACTTTCACAAACAAATCGATAAAGCTCATCTTTTTTCCTCCAATGGCCAAACTTTAGCATCCCCTGAGAATCAGCCCTTGATTCGGAATTGCCTTTTGGAAACGAGGGCCAACGAAGAAAAAGGAGCCGACTTTTTAACGTCAACGAGGCTGAAGGTCAAGGGCTGAGCCAGACGTCATTTCATAATGGCGGCATTGTTATGAAAAGAGGCCTGAACCTTTTGATAAGGCAACCAGGTGCCACGAACCTAAGGAGGGTTGAATTCCCATGAAAAGAAAAACACTAAAAAGAGTACTCGGGGCAAGTTTGCTTTTGGCTTTAACCGCTTTTGCGGGGGCTGGCTGCACGCGGGCCATCAGCGATAGCGACTTTCAAAAAGTGGTGGTTTGGATTGAGGACAACGGAACCTATCAAAGCTCCAGCCAAGCTTATTATTTCACGTTGCCTTCGAGCACCCAAGATTTTCAGATTGGTATTTGTTACTTTCAACAAACCGAGAAAATTCGGGTTTTGTCCGTTAAGCCCACTAACGTTGGTTATTGCGTCTTTGTGTACTGGACCGTCGGCTATCAAAGAAGCACGGGCGAAATCTATTATGTTACCCAAGCCTCCGACATCAGCAACGAGTCGAACTCCACGCTTGTCGATGTGGATTTTACGGTTTCGAAACACCTGGTGGACACCTCGGCAACCAACACGTATACGGTGTCCCGCAACCCCTTAAAAGTTGAAGATCGGCTCTTCCGTCAGGATTCGGGTTCGATGCCGGCGGCTTCGTTAAACCCCGTTGAGAACTATTTAGCCAGTCAATCCGTGCCTTATATCTTATAAAATCAGGAAGTCCGTCCATGGCTTGCAGCATTGTTGCTCTTATTCTCTCCATCGTCGCCAAGAATGGTCATTATTGGGTCATTATCTTTTCGACGATTTTCCTCGTGCTTGCCGTCGTTGAAATGGTTTTTCTTGTTGCTTTTGCCGATATTCCTGGCACGCTCAAAACCGTCTTCGGGATCATCGGCCTCGTCGTCTTCGTCATTGCTCTAGTTTATAACATTAATGTTTATCAAGCTTGGTCCTCCGGCCAAGCTCCCGATACCTATGCTGCCTTAATCGGTTTACGGCGATAAGCCTCCCTCTTTCATGAAAATTCTTGGAGAAAAAGCAGTGATTTTTTCATGGGCCGGTTTTAATTCATAAGCTCAACAGTTGATCCTCATGGCCAAGCCCAAGAGGCTCAGCCTTTGACCTTCTGACCTCAGAGGGCTACTCCAATGGCTCGAACTCTTTCATAACCGCTGCGAAGTCATCTCTACCGTTCGATTGTTCAATAGCAAGTTTCGCTACGCTCGTCTTTTATCCTAATAGCCATGAGTATCACCACGAAGAAAATCGTCTGCGAGCCCGCCGCTGAAGAAGCCCTCATCAATCACTACGCCAAGTTCGGCTATAGCCTCTCCCATCGGGATGAGGTCTATAACGTGAGCACCAGCATTTCTTCCTCTTTCGCCTACAGTTATTTCTACGACGAAGGCTATACCAAAATCTCCTCGTCGGAAGAGGTCGTTAACTACGTGAATCTTCTTTTTACGCGGGAAGCGGGAATTCCCCATGAAGGGGAAGTGGATAGCCTCTTCCAAGATTGCGAAGATCTCTATGCCGAGATCACCGAGGAGACCAAGCGCCAGAACACTATTGCTAAGGCCGTCCAGAACAACGCTTGGAAGAGTCAATCGCGTCCGACCATCATTTGGCTCGTGATCGCTTTGGTCTTTGGACCGATCCTCGGGATTGGCGGCTGCGCCGCGGCCGTGGCGGCCGATAACCCCGGGTTAATCGCGCTGGTCGTTATTGGGGGGCTTCTCTTCATTGCCGGCCTGATTTCTTTAATTCCGATCGCTTTTCATACCAGTTCAAAGCCGAGCCCGGTGTCGATTGGTAACGCCGTTCTTCGTAATCCCGATTTTGTCGCGCGTCTTGATCAAGCTAAGCAACTCATCCTCGAGAAGGAAGAAGCTGCCTCTAAACTCCTCGCTGCGCCCCAAGAGAAACCTGAGGTCGTCTTGCTCCCAGAACATCCAAAAAAGAGTAAGAAAACCTCCAAGGCTACGGAAGAGGACGTCATCGCTAAAAAGCTCAAACATCTGGAGGCTTTAAAAGCCCAAGGGCTCTTAAGCGAGGAAGAATATCAAAAGAAGCGGGAAGAGATTCTCGCCAGCCTCTAAATCGCCCATCACGCTTTCGGATTCTTTAAGTCTTCTTTGAGGGCTTGGATAGCAGCTTGAACGCGGCTATCCGGATCGTTTTTATCGATGGCTAAGACATCCAAAGGATGGAGATAACCATCTGGCCGTGGCCAGTGGTTTACGGCTTACTGACAAAAATGTCACTGACAAATTTGTCAGTTCAATTAAAGAATCTGAAAAAAGATGGTCCATCGGAGAAAAACGTTAAATTGTTCGGGGGAACGAAACCGCCAAAAGGTAATTGCTCAAATTGCGCAACTCCTTAGGCTTATAAGATAAAAGACTGGGCCGCATCGGATGGACATCTTAATGGAAATGGTCCTAAGAGCGGCCCCGAGTCTTCGAGACTTTTTAAGACGGTATAAAGCGCCTCATTCTTTTCCGTAATTCTTTAAAGCTTTTTCTAACCTTTTTTCCTCTTTTTCCGCTTCTTTCAGGTTGGCCAATACCCGTTTTCGTTCGGCGTAGTTTTTTCGGGCCTCTTGCTCTTGCAATGAACCTTCAAGGCCCAGGTAACGGCTTTTGATATGACTGCCTTCTCGCCACTTCCGATAAGCAAAGCGTTTGCCGGAAACACTCAGGATGGAGATGTAGCCTTTTGGCAAAGATTCTAGGAGCGAGCGATAAGCGGCAACGTGGGATTTCGCCCGCTGCAATTCTTCTTGCATCACTTCTAAGAAAACACTCATGGCTTTGACCTCGAAACAATTATACTACAAATATATAAAAACAATTAAAATGTAGTATAGTTGGCCCGAAGCCGGATCGCACTTAAATGCTAGTAAGAAGGCTGGCGTTCGTCATAGGGCTCCAACTTTGGCTTTGCTTAAGGGCCCTCATCGTTCTATCCTCCTACCTTTAAATAGGGGGAGGCAAGGCAAAAAGGGCCAAGAATCGTCGGACCTAAAAAGTAAATTGCGCAATTTGAGCAATTTACTTTGAAGTTCCCCTTTTCCAGCGTCCTTATCGGAGGTAGTAGGGAGACTTGGTTCCATTCCCTTAGAATCTCTGATCGAAATAAGTCTTTCTTCCTGATGCCGCTTCCTTAAGAAGCCCTAGAATCAAGAAAAAGCGAGGACGGCCCTATCCGTTCTCGCTTACAGCTTCTAAGCGAAGTCGCCTTCACTTAGGGAAGCTCGTAATAAAGAAGAACGCTCTCCTTAGGCTAACGTGACAAATCCTAAGGTCGAAAGCTTGGCGTTCATGATCGTCAAAGCGTGGTTAAGCGCGTAGACGCAGTTGGCAATATTCTGGCCGATCTGAGTATCGGTCAAGGTACTCCAACTTTGATAGGCGTTATGGGTGCTCCATTGATAACTATCGAGCTGATTGCCTTTAAACACCAAAGAGAAGGTGGTGAAGTCGCTCCGCCAATAGGAACCGCTCACGCTAGGATCGGCGACTTTGAAATACCCGCTCACCTCGCTTTGAAGATAAGCGCCATAACTGAACTTGGCGATGCCTTCGAATTCGATATGGTAGCCATCGCTCGCGGTGGTCCCCGCCAGATACCCCTGAAGTTCAAAGGTGTGGCCATCGTGGCCCAAAGAGGCGGCTGGGGTCGGGGAAGATTCGTTCCAGACTTCTTCGGTTTCAATCATGCCATTCTTATCGAGATACGCGGCTAATTTGCCTTCATCCGTCAACGGATTGGAAACCTCCGTCGAGGAAGAAGATGAGGTTGCCGTCGAACTCGTAAGAGCCACCGAACTACTTGAGGAAACGGAAAAGGCGCAGCCGGATAAAGCTAAAAGCGAAGCAAGCAAGGGTAGAACCAAAACTTTTTTCATGATCATCAGGACTCCTTTAGCCCAAAGAGGAACCGCGAGATCGTTAGCTTAGGGGTGCCTCTTGCAAAAATGATACAAAGGGGTGGGGCCACCAAAAAGACCTATACCTGACCTTCAGCGGGATGGCCTCATCGTGGGGGTGTTTCGAGATTGCGGCGAGACGAAGGTAAGAAAACGTCGATACTTTTATGGTAGAAAAAATTCTAGTAGAAAAAATTCTACCATCCCGTAATTCAAAGGTCTGAGACTTCAAAGTGCATACAAGTACATACAAGAACTAACAAAATTCAAAAGTACATACAAGTGCATACAAGTACATACAAGAACTAACAAAATCCAAAAGTACATACAAGGACATATAAGGACGAACCAGTTTTGGCCAAAGACCATTACGCTTATGGACTTGTCGGATTGGTAACAAGTTTGTTAGTAACAAATTTGTTACCTAAATTTTGACAAGCAAAAAATAGAGATGATAAGGATTCAATCTTTGAAATGTAAAAGCATCCGTCCTCATTGTTATCCATTCTTTAAGTCTTCTTAGTCCCAAAAAAGCTTTCTTTTTTGCAAGATAGCCTTTTTTGATACGCTTGCCTTTTAAAATGGGTGCCAAAGAGGTCATTTCATGAAAAAGAAATTCCAAGTCTTGCTCTGTCTTGCTAATCTCGTCCTGCTCTCGGGTTGTTCCTTTGGCGGTTCCACCAACACTGGCGGCGGTTATACCCCGGCGCCTGCCTCAAGCCAAAATGGGGGTGCAGCCAGTAGCCAAACGCCAACCTATACCGCTCAGCAAAAGCGTGATATGTGGGTCAAGAGCATGGTTGAAACGGCACAATACAATGACAACCTTAAGGCCTTTTACAACTTCAATTTCGACAGTGATTACGTTTCGGGAAAGACGATCACCAATTACCAATATTTTTATTACTACGATACCGAGGATTATTTCGCGCTCGTCAATATGACGAAAACCTATGCCGGCGCTCACTGGACGAGCACGATGACGTCGCTCATTTCCTTTGTTCGGGTTCGCTTTGAGATCGGTAATTTGGCCGCCTCTGCCCAAGCGACGATGATCACGAGTTATGGCCCAAACGGGACCGATGAGCAAGCGCTCGATGCCCTCACGGATTGCCAGTTCGATTCGGATGGTCTTATGACGTCATGCACGGTTAAAGCCCTTAGCAGCAATGTCGCTAGCGAGGATCTTGCCGTGGTGAATGAAGCCAGGCAAACCCCGCCGCAGTGGTATAACCATGCCCCAAGCTGGATCAATACGTATTGCGGTGATTGGGGGCTGCCACGGCCGTGGTAAATGGCATTAGCGGCAAGGATAGATAAAAAGCCTGGACGCCCAGGCTTTTTTGCTCGAAAGTAGCGAATGCTTAATGAATGTCGTAAGTGATGTTGGTGACACCTTGACCAACCGCCGCGCTGAAGGAAAAGAGAGAATAAAGATTATCTTGGACGCCGTTGGTATATGTCGGCAAATAGAAGCCACACATATAGGTCGCTGAATCTTTGACTTCTTGGGCGTTAAGGTCCGCTGTAACGGTCACTTCTTCGGTGCTATGAGCTATCGTTCCTCCGGAAGCAACCTCTTGGTCGGCGTGAGCCGTTTTGCGAGGGCTGCCGCCAGAATAACTGATGTTGAGGTCAATATCGGAGCGCATATCAAGAGCGGTGTCGTTGGGGTTGCTCCAGGTGATGCCTGCCCAGATTTTATGGGTCAAAAAGAGCAGACCCTGAATCTCGTCTTTGAGCGTAACATCCGTCGGACGCGGAGCATAGATCGCTTTGCGGAGACTAACCGAAGTCGATTGAATTTCCCCAATCCACTGGCCGTTAAGCTTCAGCTGAACGACGCCATAGAAAACCTGCTGGGCTGTACTTTCATTTTGAATCGTTTTTTGGTAAACCTTCTTGGCGGCGTCGTATTTCCAGCCGGTAGCGGTGCCAACGAACGTCTTTTCTCCTTGAGCGTTATTGCCCAGATAAGCGTAGATGTCGGCCTTATCCTGTTTAACGATGCTGAAGGTCGAAGTGTAATAACCTCCAAGTTCGTTATGGTCGTTCTTAATACCGATTTTTGTCACTGAAAGAAAAGTTTCGGAACCAAAAGAGATATCGGAAGCGCTTAAAGTTGGAATGTCGCCAATCTTCGCGATATAAAGCGTCGAGAACCCCGATTCCACTCCTAAGGTTTTGTCGATCCAGTTGAGGCGAAGATAGGTGGAAGAATATAGGGGTGCTCCTGGGGCAATGTCTAAGACATAACTCACCTGAAAAGTCGACTCTTGGCTGCAGCTACCTTTGGAAGCTTCATAGGTGAATTTGGTGGTGGTGCTGGCGGCCGAATCGCCATAGTTTCCGACGATACTGACCTCGTGGCTCTTCAATATCGTGGCGACCTCTTCGGAGGAAGAAGCGTAGAAATGAGCGCTCAAGCGGAAAGAACCATCCACTCCAAAAGCGGGTGTCTTCAAGGCTTGGACGCTTAAGAGCTGGCCGGGCTTTTCCATCGAGAGACGGATGGAGCATTCGGGGCTGGTTAAATCGTGATAAGTAAAATAAGCGGAACCGGATAAGCTTCCTTGCCCAGCGGAGCGAACGTTAAGGCTAAGGCTGCGATTGGCCTCAACGATCTGGGCCTCATCGGTGAGGACTCCTCCCGAAAAATAACTGGGGTAATGGAGGGTACAAGCGACAGGGTTCGGGTTATAAAGGCTGAAGCGATAATCCCCAAGATAAGGAGCGTAGGTGTCCGAAAGGCTAGGAGCCGCTAACGCGGTTATTTCTGAAGAGGAACTGCTCGAAGAATCGCCTTCTTCACGAGAAGAACTTGGCCAAAGGAAACTGCTGGAACTGGAATGGCTGGAACTGGTGGTTTTCTCTGAAGAGTAGGCGCAACCCCCTAATGCCAAAGCGACTAACAGCAGGATAAAAGCGCAACGATTTTTCATGGTTATTTCCTCTTTCTAGGGCCAAACGAATAGTTTGGTTCTACGCTGCTTTCATAAGAAAAAATCAACTGGACAAATTATAAAAATCTTAGGTCTTTGCAAAAAGGCCTATATCTGACCCTGGACGAACCCTTGGACAGCGCTGACTTGAAGGGACATAAAATCATAAATCAACGCTACAAGTTTGTGATCTTATGTCCGCCGATCTCGGGATCCGTTTTTCCCTCTTGCTTTCGTTAACGAAGGGTCTATTATGGGGTTGTTGGCACCCGTTAAAAGTGTAATTAGATAAGTTATTAACTGTATAAGTTATACTATTGTAAGATTTGTTAACTCGAGTGAAACCGTAACTCTACAAGTTGGTGTTTCCTTCCCTTTGTAGTGTTGCCTATTCCTGAAATAATAAGTTCTCTCTATTTAATGTATAGTCCTCTTCCTAAAGTTATAAAATCTCGTTTCCACATCAGATAACTTGATCGCGTTTTACTCTATAACTTAACGGGTCCTTCATTGTAGGAATGTCCTTCTCTCTATAACTCCTGAACTTGCCTTTCTTCTTAACTCTACAAATAAAGAAGGTGATGTTTGACCTCTTTTAACGCTGACGTTTCTTGATGAACTTAACCTCTCCATACCTCTCTTCTTTTATAGCGGGTGGAGAGTGAGGCTGCTCTTCTAACTCTAGAAAGGAAAAAAACAAAACATGAATCTCTTTGAAAAGTCGGGTCTCCTCGCGGCTGGAGTCGGCGGAACGATGCTTGCTTCTGGCTTCATCTCGTTAGCGATTCTTTACGCTCATAACTCTATGAATGAATCCTTAGTTAATCCCACCCCGATCGGTCAGCTCTATTTGGGCTTAGCCTATGGCGGCAGCGCGATTCTTTTGGTTGGGCTCTTGAGCGTGACGATTGGCTTAGTTATTGAAGCTAAGGCCAAGAAGAAAGGATCCCATGATTAAAGATCATAAGATCAATCGTTCGAGCTTAGGTGGGAGTGTCCTTTTAGCAGTGGCTATCCTTCATTTTCTCACGCACTTAGGACTCCTCATCGCGGCGATCATTGAGCATGTCCCTTGGGTAATCATCATCGCTAGCCTCAACCTCTTCTTTGCTCTTGGCTTAGGGGTGGCGGGCCGCTGCTTAGCCTTGCGGGGCTAAGGACTGTTATTTTAAGTAAGGATTCTTAAGAAAAAACACGGCTTCATTCGTTAATTTCATCCTACGCGTTAGGGTAGCTGCTTTCTCTTGGACCTTTAGGCCGCCTGCCCCGAGTGGGGCAGGGGGTCGGCTTCTTCTAGGGGGATCTGAATCTCGTTCAAAAATTCTATCGGTTTTAGTCAATCAAACACCACCAACTCTTTCGATTGGCTTGTCCTTGTTTTGAGAGGGTAAGCTTCTCCAAAACAAAGGAGATCCCAAAACAAATTTGATTGAATGACTCAAGATCGTTATAGCGAAGCGATCAGGGCTTTTCGTTTTTCTTCGTATTCTTCGGCCGTAATGAGGCCTTTGTCCTTCAGATCCTGCAGTTGCTTTAATTTGGCTTCGATATCGTTGGACTCTTGAGGCTTTGCCACGGGCGTAACGGCGGGCGTAGCGGCCGGAACAGACTGATTGGATAAGGCCGTCGCCTCGCCTTGAATGGCTTGAAGCTCCGCTAAGGCTTTCTCATAGGCTTGCTCATCTTCGGGGCTAGCTTTCTTTTGCCTTTTTTTGGAGCGGAAGACGATGAGAAGGAGATTACCCATCCGACCGGTTACGAGAACGCCCAGATCGAATGGGATGATGAAAAGAAGTAAACCCTTTTTCTGACGTGACGCATTTGGCTACAAAACCTCAGTGGCCTTAATGGTAATCGGAGGTCCTCAACCAGTTTGGGCTTATCTATCCGAAATATGGAGCCCAGTTTGTCTCTCGTTACGGTTTATCTTTATTTTTAATCTTTGAAAAATTGAGCTTTTTAATGCCGATTTCTCCTTGCTTTGGTAAAATATAAAAAAGCAAAATATTATTTGCGTTTAGAAAGAGAGCATGACGTCAATGTTTGATCGAAAAAATGCAGCCAAAAAATTTGCTCACCGTTGGAAAAAACAAGGCAACGAAATTAGCGATACCCAAACGTTTTGGAACGAACTGCTCTCCTCGGTTTTTCAAGTAGAAAACCCTCACCCCGGATATATTGATTACGAAAAATTTGTTAATATTGATGGAAAGAAAAAGCGCATCGATGGTTTTATTTCCCGCGAGCACGAGCCTATTTTGATTGAACAAAAAAGTTTTGATGTCAGCCTTGATGCCAAAGAAAAACAGTCTGATGGTTCTATGCTGACTCCTTATGAGCAAGCCTATCGTTACAGCCAATATCTGAACCACAATGAAAATCCAAAATGGATTGTCATTTCAAACTTTCAGGAATTTCGTGTATATGACAACGACCAGGTCAATCATAAAGGCTATCTTCCAACTGTCATTCTTTTAAAAGATTTGCCTAATAAATGTCACCTTCTTAATTTTTTGGGCGATCCTTCTATCACCCGGATAACAGAAGAAACAGAGCTATCGGCTAAGGCCGGGATACTAGTTAGTCGCCTTTATGAATTGCTATATAAGCAATATAAAATAGATACATTGGCTCCAGCTTCTCCTGAACAAAAAACTGCGCTTAAATCCTTAAATATTTTTTGTGTACGTCTGATTTTTTGTTTGTATTCTGAAGATGCCAATTTGTTTGGAGTTGGAGGAAGCGAGTTTATTCGGTTTGCAGGTTTGGACGACCAAGGAAGATCTAGAACTCCGTCGGACTTCAGAACGGCTTTAAAAAGTCTTTTTGTTACATTGAATACCAAAAAAGAAAGTCGAGATCAAAATGATGACCCTAGACTGAATGACTTTCCTTATGTTAATGGCGGTTTGTTTGCTGAAGAAATAGAAATTCCTGAAATAACGCCAGAAATAATGGGTCTTATCATAAAAGACTGTGGTGAACAGTTCGATTGGAAGGGAATTAGTCCCACCATTTTTGGTTCTGTTTTTGAGAGCACTTTGAATCCACTGACTCGCCGTAGTGGTGGAATGCACTATACTTCCATTGCAAACATTCACAAAGTTATTGATCCGCTTTTCTTAGCTGATCTTCAAGCCGAATTCGATTTAATAAAAAAGGGTCTTGGACCTTCTGGAGCAGTTCTGACTTCTTCCGAAAAATACCATCGTTTTGAGAATCTTCGCAGCAAGATAGCCTCGCTAACATTTTTTGATCCCGCTTGTGGGTCTGGGAACTTTTTGACTGAAACATACATATGCTTGCGACGCCTTGAAAACGCTATCATTCGCGAAGAAACTGGATATCAAATTTTGCTCGATACTTCTCAGATCAAAGTCTCGATCAACCAGTTCTATGGAATAGAGATTAATGACTTTGCAGTTGCGGTTGCAAAGACCGCACTTTGGATTGCTGAAGCCCAGATGTTTTCAGAAACTAAATCGATTGTGGCTAGCGTTAATAGCTATTATGAGACCAACTGGGAGTTCTTTCCGTTAAAGACAAATAGCAATATTTATGAAGGTGACGCGCTGACGACAAACTGGAGCACCGTTATTCGCCGGGATAAGGTCGACTACATTATGGGAAATCCCCCGTTCGTTGGATACGGTCTTCAAACAAAACAGCAAAAAGAAGAATTGATTTCTATCTATACGGACGAGCACGGCAAGCCTTATCCTTCATCTGGAAAGATCGATTATGTAGCGGGTTGGTTCTTTAAAACAGCCAAATTTATCTCTAACAACCATGGAAAAGCCGCCCTGGTGGCAACAAATTCAATCACTCAAGGAGAACAAGTGAGTTCGATTTGGCAGCCTTTGATCAAGCGATTTAAAGTTCACATAGATTTTGCTTATAAATCTTTTGTTTGGAACAACGAAGCAAGCGAAAAAGCCCACGTCCACTGCGTTGTTGTTGGTTTCAGCTCTGGAAGCACAACGAAGCCGAAAGTGCTTTTTGATAAAGACGGGACCTCGACGGCACACGAACATCTAAATCCATATTTACTTGATGGACCCGATATTTTTGTAGAAAACCTCACCAAGCCGATATGCCAGGTTCCCGATATGACAACTGGCAATCGACCTGCCGATGGCGGTCATTTAATTGTTGAAGAAAAGGATTATCAAGAATTTCTTCAGAAGGAGCCCGACTCGAAAAAGTATTTGAAAAAACTTGTGGGGGCCGAAGAATTTTTGAATGGACATCCAAGATATTGTTTGTGGCTGGTCGGTTCTACGCCTGCTGAAAGAACCTCGTTGCCAATGGTGAACCAGCGAGTCAACGAGTGCTATTTAGATCGTTTGGCCTCTCCTGATTCGGGGAGACGAAAACTTGCTGATACTCCATGGCTTTTTAGAGAAACTCTGAACCCTAATAACGCTGTGCTAATTCCTGCTTCTACTTCGGGAAAAAGAAAGTACATCCCCATCGGCTACATTGACAATAATTCCATTGCTACAAACGCTGTTCTAATGATTAGCGATGCTCCTTTGTGGCTTTTCTCGGTTTTAACCTCGTCGGTTCACATGGTTTGGATGTCATTTTTCTGCGGAAGATTAAAAAGTGACTATCGCTATTCTCGAAACTTGGTTTATAACAACTTTCCTTGGCCAGAACTGACCGAAGATCAAAAACAGCAACTGACTTTATCGGGGCAAGCCATATTAGATGCCAGATCTCGTTTTCCTGACAGCCCTTTGAGTGTTCTTTATAACGATGTCCAGATGCCCATTGAATTAAAGCAAGCTCATAAGCAGAATGACCTCTTAGTTCAGTCTGTGTTTGGATTTAACTCTTTGATGAGCGATTCGGAAATTGCGTCTGAACTTTTAAGACGGAACCAAAGCATCATTCTCGCGAATAAAAAAGCCATTTCAAAATCAAAGCACAAAAAGCACCATAAACACTAATTAAAGCATCCAAAAGAGCCAAACTTTATTGTTTATAAAAATATAATATTTGAAAAATGTTATATAACATGTTATCTTTTTTGTGATGAAACCAAAAAGCGAAACCAGGCATGATCGTTTTAAACGGTTGGCCGAAGCTCGAACGGGAAAAGTCCTCGATATGATTGATCTTTTAGGCAACCTTTCCAACCGCTCCGTTTATGATTTCAGCGATAAAGAAGTGGACGAAATTTTCGACTCTATTGAACGCGTGGCGGAAGATAACCGTCGCAAGTTCAAAAAGGGAAAAGAAAAGAAAGGGAGGCGTTTTATTTTATGAGTTTACATTGGGGATATCCGCTTGCTAATTATGGGCAAACCATGGGTTTTACTGGAAACGGTATTGACGAATTTGGTGACGATCTTTATGGAAACCTTGCTCGTGAAGCCATCCAAAATTCTCTAGATGCGAGGCTTCCTGGAAAGCCGGCGGTGGTGGAGTTTTCGCTTTTCACGACTCAAGCTGGAGATTTTCCTGCCCACGATTCCTTCGTGGACTACATTTATTTATGGCAACAAAGCAAGAAAAACTCAGCCTCCTTTAGAGCCGATAGCAATGACTGGGTCTTTTTCCAAAAGGCCTTAAATGAGTACATTGGAAATCCAGTAAAAAAGATGGCGTGGCTTCAAGTTTCCGATCGAAATACGACTGGTTTGGTTGGCTGCTCTAAGGAAGGAAGCCAAGACACGCCTTGGTATGCATTCACGAAAGCGGTTGGGCAAAATGAAAAAGATGCACGTTCTGGGGGCTCGAAAGGTTTAGGCAAAAACGCTTTCTTTGCCTGCTCGCTTATTCGGACGATTATTGTTTCAACTTTCACAAAGGATCAAGAAGAGGCGTTCATTGGTATTGCTAAATTAGGATCCTGCCGGATTGACGATCACTCAGCCAATCCGGATAATTCGCAAGGCGTCCTCTACTGTGTTCAAGATGATGAAAATTCAAGTAAATATTTTCTTCCTACCTATTCCCAATTTGATGTTGCCCCGAGCGTTAAAATTCGTTCTGGATCCGATTACGGAACCGATGTTTTTATTCCTTGCTTCGAAATCAGTGACACCTGGGGGGAAGCGATTCTTCAAGAAGCCATCGTAAGTTTTCTCCCCGCCATTATTGACGGGGAATTAGAAATTATCATTTCGGGTACAAACTTTCACGCCAAGGTTGACCAGTCCAATATTGTTCAGGAAATTCGTAACACCGACAACTATCTTTCTGGGAAACGTTCTTATTACGATAAGGCGAACAGCATTTATCGTGCCTTGACATCTAACGTTAAGCCGATTAAGTTTGTCACTCCGAAAACGGGTTTTGAGATGGACCTTTATCTCTATGAAGACAAGCAAAAAACCACTAATGCGGTTACGGCATATCGTCTTCCGACCAAGATGAAAATTAAAGATCTTCATCCAACGAGTTTTGTCGACTATACTGGCGTTTTGCTTATTGGTGGTTACGAGATTTGCGAAAGGCTGAAAGGGGTTGAAAATGCCACTCATTCGAAATGGAGCGTAAGCAAGGCCTCCTCGACCAAATACTCTTCCGAACAAATTCGCGAAGCCATAGATGCCGTTTCCGATTTTACCGATAAAGAAGTCAGCGTTTTGGGGATGAAGAGCGGAAACGAAGAATCCGATTTTGACTGGGCCAGGAATCAAGGCTGGGAAGCCAATAATTCGTCAGATATTCTCGGAGATAAGAAAGACGAGGATGGACTACCCACTTCTGAGACAAATTTCAGTGGCGACAACGACGATGCAAGCCATGCGTCGAGACGTCCGCGCAAAAAACATGCCACAGTTCCTGATCCCGCTGGGGATGCGGAAGGCTACGTTCTTGGAACGGGGCAGGAAGACCCCAACGGAGATCAAGTAGGCTCCCACCCTGACGGACATAATCTCGATCACATACATGACCCTATCCCGGATCCCCATCCGGGTCCAGACGATGTCTCCATTACTGACGGGGACAAGCCCATGATGGTCCTCAAACCGGTTGCAACGGCGAGAGCTTTAATGCCTTCGATAGATCCTGAACATGGGCGTCTAAAGCTAATTTTCAATCCGATGCGCTCGGGAAAAGACGCTGAAATCACTATCAACAAACTTGGATCGGATGGCTCAGACGAAAAGACCGAGATCGTCAGTGCAACCATGAACGGAGTCACTCTTGAATCGAAAGGCAACAAAATCAAGCTTCCTTCAATTGAAAAAGGACAACAATACGTTATTGAGCTTCAAGTAAAAGAAAACCTAAATTTCATTTGGGAGGTAGACGTCAGTGCGCAAGAGTAAACTCAAGATCTTTCCATTTCCTTATCTTTCGTCGTATTCGAAGCATTACAATCCGACCTCTACTTTTTCGATTGAGGTTGAACCTGCAACCAAAGAAGACGTCGTTGCTTTTGATGTTAGATATCATTTGAGTAATGAAGAGCTCGTCCACATGATTGCTGATGGAAAACTAAAAGTCGTTGCTCGGATGAACTGCCCAACTATGGGCTTTTTGCAGACAGAGACTTTTAAAGACGGAACCAACCGGATTGTTTTTCAAACTCCTTCAATGGATTTAATCGGGGATGTCGATTTTTCCGCCTTCTTGGTCGCCAAGGAGGATCTTGACTATACCAATTCTGATTTGGCCGACCCTTGGGCGGGAATGACAGTTAAAGTTCAAAAAGGAAATGCGATTGGTGAAACTGATGATCGTACAGTAACCGTTCATCATCCTGGAGATGGCAGCAATGCTTCGATTTTCAAGTGGATCAATGGTTGGAACCAAAAGGCGGGAGATCCCTTTGCTATGGACCTTTCCAAGGACCGAATCGTATTCTCGCTTAGTCATGAAGATTATTTGAACTACAAGCGCCTTCAAACTAGGGGAGAATCAATCATTTTGACTTCTTTCCTGGTCCCAGCCTTTGCCAATATTCTTGAGCAAATGAAAGAGCCGGAAGGGTCAGACGACGAAGACTCAATCAGTTCATTCAACGAACGATATCAATCCCATCAGTGGTATCAACGCATTTTTGCAAAATATGAGGCACTTTTTGGCACCGATCCAACTCATCCATCCGTTGCTTCAATCGTTGCGGCTCAGCGTCTTTTGAACTCGCCAGTACCCAATGCGCTGAAGTTCGGCTTACAAATTTACAAGAGGGGAGCAACTAACGATGACTGACATGTACTATTTTTCTGAACAGGGTTTGGCCGAAGTTCAAAACGAAGACAACATGAAAGACTTCTGCCAAAAAATGGCAGAGCATCCGCATGACACAAATTGGCTTCCTGATTTGTTCGATTCGAATCCTCTAATCAAATCTCGTTTTTCTTTTGATTTTTGCTTTGTGACCGGTGACAAAGATCCAGAAAGTTACGATTACGATAACGCGATTCGGCTCTATAAGCTCTTTAAAGGACAATCCATCCCTAATTCGATTGTCTTCAATGAAAAATTCTTAGTCGGTTTCATTTTTACCTATGGGTACCAATATTTCCTTTGGCGACATGGGGCCGAACACGCCAACAACATGCTCTTCTTCAGCCAAGGAACCCGGCGTGCCATTTCTTTTAACGCGGTAGGCCGACTCTACAAGTTAGTTTTAATGACGTACGATGAGGGCGCCGAAGATCCACTTTGGCTTACTAAATTCGCCTTTAGCAGCACAACGATGAAGAGACTTGTCTATTACACCTATATGGACGCGAATAAAGTTTCTCTTGCCTTCACCGAAGCGATGAAACGCTGGTCTGACGAGAATAAAATCGTTATTACTAACGAGCTCTTTGAAAGTGCTCGTAAGCACCTCTCGCTTTTATACAATGTGAATGTGGTTGAAGACATGGAACGTCAAGAAGTTGTTTCTTATGTCCTTGATTATCTGAAAAAGATTGCTGCACCTAAGAATTAACTTTTTCCTTTAGGACAATGAGCTTCATTTGAGGTAAGATTATGGGCGACTATGCCAAAGGCAAAGGAACCCCATCAAAACACCAAACCGCGTCCCTTCATTAAATGGGTAGGGGGCAAGCGTCAATTGCTCGACATGATTGACGTTTTCAAGCCCAAATCATTTGGGACTTATTTCGAGCCGTTTGTTGGCGGTGGATCCGTTTTGTTCCATCTCCTGCCGGAGCATGCCATCATTGGCGATACTAACGGAGATTTGATTCGCTGTTATCAAGCCGTGCAGCAACATTACCGCAGACTCATCAACGAATTATCTCGTTTCGAAAAAGGCGAGAGTGCCTTCTACGCCGTACGTAACATTGACCGTGCCCGTGATATTTTCGAATCCTTTGATGACATCCGAAGAGCTGCCCGTTTAATCTATCTAAATAAAACATGCTTCAACGGCTACTATCGAGTTAACAGTTCTGGCTTGTTTAATACCCCGTATGCTGGGATCCCTCGGTACATCGACATTGTAAGTAAAGACACCATCATTGCCGATCATCAATACTTGGCCCAAAAAGATATTCAGATTCTCCGCGGAGATTTTGCTAAAACCGTTGAAAAGGCTTCAAAAGGTGATTTCGTTTATTTTGATCCACCGTACTACGTTGATGGAAAGCAAAAAGCCTTCAATGGTTATGGAATGAATCTTTTTGGCGAAGATGAGCAAAAGCGTTTAGCGACTTTATGTGTAGAGCTGACCAAACGTGGAGTCTATGTAATGGTCTCTAACTCGAGTACTGACTTTATACGCGGCCTCTACCCAGAATCGATGTTTAACATTGCTACAATTCTGGCAACAAGGGCTATCAATTCAAAAACGGAAAAACGTGGTCGCGTCAAAGAATTTTTGATAACGAATTACTGATCCCAGACTGGTTATTTCTTTTTGCCCTTGCCGGCTTTCGCGGTTCGCTTTCCTAAATCATCGAGATTGTTATTGAGGGTCCCGATGGTCTTGGCTAGAATCTCCATCTCTTTTTGTAAAGAATCGGCATCGGTCTTTTCTAAGCGGGCCGAAAGGTTCTTCATCGAACCCGCAAGCTTCTCCTCGGTATCGGCTAAGGCCTTCACGGTGTCAACATCGCTTTCAAGGCGTTCGATTTGTTTCTCATACTTGTCCAAGTTCCCTTGGATGGTGGTGAGCCTCGTCTCTACCTCGGCAATCTCGGAAGTGAACTGCTTCTCGATCGCTTCGATCCGCCCTAACATTTGAGCGATATCAGAAACTTGTCCTAAGGTCGTCAAGAGTTGTTCATCCTGTGGCATGTTATTGTGCCCTCCTTTGATGGATTTCTTCGATTTTGGCTAACGTATTCTCGGCATCTTTCGATAGTAATCGGATCAACTTATCTCCGAATAACCTCCGCTCGGCATCGATGAACTTATCGGGATGATGGATTAAGAACTCCGCCCCGGCGAGAAGAGAATCCCGCTCGGTTTGTTCATCGTATTGAAGGAGCTTTAGTTTGGCGGTGGATCCCCGGATCGTATAGATCTTCGCTAAGGAGGCGCGATCGCGGTTACGGATGAAACAATCGATGAACTCCTCGACGGCGTGAACGTCGCCTTTGGCTAATTCATTGAGGCTTGAAGCGAAGAGACGGTAAAGGGTGATGTCGTTCTCAAGGGCCTTTTCCCGTTCACCCGATTCCTCGGGCTTAATGTGGGCGAGGCAACGTTCGGCATCATTGAGGTCATTCCGGGCGAAGGAACGGGAAGCGTAATCATACCAATCGTCCTTATTGAGGGTGTCGGTGAGATACTGCGGAATCTCGGCTTCCTTGCTGATCTTCACTAGGGGTCGGAGCAAAGCGTCCGCCACGGCCTTCGAAACATTATCCTCAACCACGATGATCCGGTCTTTGGCTCGCGTTAAGGCGACGTAGAACCGGTTGAAGAGCATCCGGTGGAGCGTGCTCTTTTTGCCCACGCGCTCCGGCGAAAGCATCGCTTCCCAAAGGTCATTGGAGGCCGAAAGGAAATCATAGAGGATCGCGTTATCCCATTCCCGGCCTTTCGCCTCATGGATGGTGACCAAGTCTTTTTCGATCTCCGGATAGGCGTTCTTCAGCTGTTCTTTTAATTCGACCGAAGGGACGATCACGATGGTGTCGCTTGTTAAAGTCGCGGGGGAGTGGAAGAGCGCGTCGACCAGGAGAGGATCGCTGATGAGCCGCGGGATTGAACCATGTTCTTCTTTGCTATCCCGTAAGGAATGCTCGGCCATATCGTTTTCTAAGCCATTGGCCCCGATCGCTTTCCGCTTGATCGCGTTGAAGTTATTGATGTAACTCACTAGGAAACTTGAGCTCCGATAAGCTCCCCGCAAGGTTTCGATCGGAACGTCGATCCCGGGCCCTAAGGCGATTTGGAGACAGGCCGCGGCATTTTCGATCGTGAAGATCGTCGGGTTGATCGCTTGGTTATCATCGCCAAAGAGATAGAGCTGCTTGGAGCCCGCTTTGAGAAGGGTGCAGATTGAAAGAACCTGAAGTTCGGTGAGGTCTTGGGTCTCATCGACAATGATGACGTCATAGAGCGGATCCGGATGCTTCGCCATCTTTTCCGCGCAGAGGTTATCGGTCATTTCGTGGTGACGGTCGACATGGTCCCGGTAACAGGCAGCGACTTGATAGATGATGGCTTTTTGGTCACTGGTGAATCCGGCTTCATCCTTCACTTCTTTAAGGAAGGCTTCTTCCGAAAGAAGGTTCGCATTTTGTTTGGAGAAGTTCTGGCTGCTTCCTTCGATCACGCCCCGATAGAAGACATAGGCGATATCGATGGCTTCATCGAGCGAAGAGGCTAATTTCCCGAGATTCTTCTTCTTACCGGGAGTCATGAGGAAAGGCCCTTTGGCCCAGCGTCTAAAAGCTTCTTCGTCGCGGTAGGGGATATCGTTACCGAGTTCTTGGAGGCTCAGATCCTTGAAGGTCAAACATTCGGCGGACACCCCGAGTTCATCAAAGCTTTGCTGAACTTGGTTCTTGAGGGCATTTTGATAGGTGAGATAGAGGATCCGATACTCCGGATGCTCACTCTTTAAGGTCTTGTAGAGATCAATCGACATCAAGGTCTTGCCGGTTCCAGCCGAGCCCGAGAAAGCGCAGGGTGCCTGATTGGACTTTAAGAGATCGCTTTGGCTGAAACTCAGAACCCCATATTGGCTATAGGAAGGCTGCTCCGCGGTGGCACTGCGGCGGAAAGTGAGGTGATAGAGTTCTTTGCTTATCGAAATAGTGTCGCCATGAAGATCGAGCTCGGTCGCGACCTCTTGTTCGAGTTTCTTCTCGATATCCTGCCCGATTTCGCCTTGGTGATCATGCTCGCCTGTATCGGTGAAATCCAATAAGACCAAGGCATCCTTTTCGATGCCCCGTCCAAAGTCATTTCCCCGGGTATAGAAAATCCGGCAGGCTTGGAAGGTCCCAGAATTGGCGACCCGGAACTTGTAGAGCGGTTTGCTCCCGACTTCCTTAAGGGCCGTGCTCTTACGGATCCGAAGATACTTCTCGAGTTCTTCGGGACTTGAGGTCGCCAAAGCCTTGGTGATGAAAGCGACCTTATTGGTGAGTTCCACGTGATATTTCGCTTTGAGTTCATCGATTCGTTTCAGATAACGCCTCGTCGCATAAACCGAGCGGAGAGGGACTAAGGTGGGGGCGGCTTCTTTTTCTTCAACGAACCGCTCATCCGCAGCTTCCTCTTCCTTTTCAAGTTCGAGGTATTCTTCCGCTTCGCTTAATGGGACGTTACTTTCGGTCGGGACCGGTTTATTTTTTTCTACAACCACGGAAGGTGTTTCGACCGGTTCCGCTTTGGCTTCTTCTACGATGGATTCATTTGAAGATGCAATGGGGACCGAAACGGCCATAGGAGCGGGTTTCGTTTCTTCGTTCGTAGAAGGAGGAACGACCCCAGCGACGACATCCTCATCGAAGGAAGTAACGGGAGCTTTCGAGGCTTGGGCTTGAAGCTCTTGGATTTTCTTAGGGGCGGTCTCACTATCATAACTTTGACCATCAACGCTTAAGAGGTAGCCCCGATTGATCACGGTATAGATCACTTGATGATAGAAGGAGACGACGATGGAGAAATTGGGATTCCGTTTATTGCTGAGGAGTAGATTGAAGACGAAACCTTTCGGCGTGAAGTTCGCAGCGATCACGTCCCAATCTTCGGGGTCATAGGCCGAGGTGAGGGCCGAAGCGATCGTCGGGATCGAAGAAGAGGCGTCGACATAGAAGCGGCAGTTATTGGCGACCGCAAAGTTTGGGGTTGCTAAGAAACGCTTCTCCGCTTCCTTAAAGCGTTGGCTCCCATCATTAAGGAGACAAGCCCCACCTGGGGCGGTCGTCATATTGAAGTCATAGATTCGATCGGGCACCAAAACGTAGGCGGTCGCGGATTCTTGATAGGCTTGCTGGGCTAAGGCTTGAAAGTCCGGCTCGTCCTTGGGTTTCTCGTAGGTTTCGGGGGTGGGAGTGCTGATCGCGGTGGGATGGCTTGGCTCTTCAAAGCCGAGCTCTTCATAGATGTCATCGTCTTCTAAGGTCGTTCCTTCTTCATCCATCAAAAGGAAACCATTGGTGATCATCGCATAGACCAGACCCGCCCCGAAGTCATAGACCAAACCGAAGTCATGGTCTTCTTTATTGATCAGAAAGACTCGGAAGCAGCGATCCTCGACCACATTGAAGATTCCGGCGGCGAGGTACCACTCATTGAAGTCGAAATAGGAAAGCTTCTGGAAGTGGGGGTCGTTCTCAGGAATGTCAAAGGGGAAGAGCAGCGTCTTCACGCTATCGGTATGAAGACTCGTTAAGACCGAGAGCCGAAGATAGACCTCGGAAAAAAGATCGTCATCCTTGGCGTTATGGTGCAGCCGGATTTCACAGTTATCGGGAAAGCTGTAACCAAAGGTATATTTTTTGGAGACGTCGAAACTCATATTAACCTTTCTATTTTATTACATTCCGAGGAGGGGTCCTAGACGGATCCGCTTATTCTTTGGAGTGGCGTTCGATCCAATCCAAAGCGGCGTTATAGGCTAACGCGGTCTTCGAATGGTCGACCTCGACCTCGAGACCGTCCCGGCCTCCCAGAAGGGCGACCACCTCCCGGCCTTCGAGTACGTCATGTCGGAGGCGGCCTCCGCGAGCCGGAGCCTGAAGCCGTTGCTGAGCTTGGCGTTCTTGGGGATGCCGATCGCCGCGTCGAGGAGGTAGGTGTACCTCTTTCCCCGGCCGTCCCAGTAGTAGCGGCGCCTGAAATCCACGTAGCCCGCGAGGGTCAGGATCCTCCTCCGGTCGACCCTCTCGGGCAGGAGCCAGCGGGGCCTCCCGGCGAAGAGGGCCTCGTCGATCGCCTCGAGCCTTTCTTTGATCAGCTCGGGCCCGATCCTCTGCGGCTCCCCCATCGTCGAGGCCTCGAGTTTGTCAAAATACTCCGCGTTTGTTGCTATAATGTCCACGGGAGCTCTCTCCTTTCACTTGAACAATCTAAGTTTGAGAGTTCCTTTTTCGTCTGTCACCTACAAATCTGAAACATAATCCTTTTTCCTCCTGAAGTTTTTTCTTTGCCGGTTCGTAGTTTATAATGAAATCGAAAGGAGGAAACACCATGCGTAAGATCTATAACAAGCTGGTTCGTGATCGTATTCCCGAAATCATCGAGAAAGATGGTAAGACCTGCATCACCTCACGTTTATCCTTAGGTGAGTATCAGATGGCTCTTGATGCCAAGCTCGGTGAAGAAGTGAAAGAATACGCTGAGAGTTTAGATATTCATGAACTAGCAGACGTTCAAGAAGTGATCAACGCTATTGTCAAAGCCAAAGGAATGACTCTAGAAGAGTTTGATGCCATTCGGGCTGCTAAAGCCCAAACCAATGGGGCCTTTGATAATCGCATTCTTCTCGAAGCCGTCGACGACAAGAAATAAAGAAAACCCTTTGGCTCCAACCGGTCTTCGTTTTCATTGCGCCTTCCTCAAATGTTCGGCTGTGGCATTTTGGCGTAGCCATAACCAGAAACAAGAGGGATAATTTTAACGATTCCTCAATTTACTTCATCCATGAATACGTTTGACCCTTCTCGTACCCTTATCCTCCTCTTCACTCAGGGGGAATGGTCGGATAAAACCGATTCGATTTTGTCGATGGGCCCCAGTTCCCATGATGGTTTTTTAGTTCGTTTCAAAAACAAACCCGAAAAGGCTTTTCCCTATGCCCTTACTTCTGTCATCATTGCCAACAATCCTGAAGTGGTGGACTGCTCCGAACTTTTTCATGGGCAAAAACGCTACTTCGGTTTTCAAAAGGTCCTCTATTTCAAAGAAGCCCGGACCTACAAGCTTTTCTATCCCAATAATACGATGGCGTTTTCTAGCGATGAATGTCGCATCGTTCATAAACTGAACCCCGGAGACATCCCTGGTGGATCCGTCATTGCCTATTATCAAGAAATCGCCAAGAAGATTGGAGCTCTCCAGGAAGATGAAGACTACCGTGATTTCCTCGAAAAGCAATACTCCAAGATCCCTGAAGATTATTATCAAAGCGCCCTCGGAGAATTCCTAAAAGGCGGTTCCCCGGATGCCGTTGAAGACCATGCCCCTTTCATTTTTCCATTTTCCTTCAACGCCAGCCAAAACGAGGCCATCAAAAACGCCTTTTTGTCCCGAAGCTCCATCATCATGGGCCCGCCGGGTACGGGCAAGACCCAAACGATTCTTAACATTGCCGCTAACGCGATCGTTCGTGGGCAATCCTTGGCGATTTGCTCTAACAATAACGCGGCCTTAGAGAACGCTCGGGACAAACTCATCGAAGAAGGCTACGGTGGCATCGTCGCCACCCTGGGCAAATTCGATAACGTCAAAGAATTCTTTGCCGTTCCTCATCCGGATGAACTTGAATTGCCAGAAACCCCGGAGGATGCTGCGGTCTTAACCTTTGAGCAAGCTACGGCGGCCAAGCTTTCCCTAGGGAAACTTAAAGATAAGGAAGCCCTCGACCAGAGCCAATTAGCGGCCATCAAAGAGGAATTCGGCTCCTTTTGTAAGCGCAACGTCATCCCCACTCAACGGTTTGATCAGGAAAAACCTTATGCCGAACTTTGGCGCGATGGCGACCCCGAAACTTGCCTTCTCGCTTTGGCCGAATTAGAAAAGAAAGCGCCAGAATCCTTGGGTTTCTTTCGCCGAATCTTCTATCATTTCTCTCTGCATTTGCCTCTATCTCTTTTGCGGCAGCCTCTTGAAGAAATCGCTTTGTTCCTTCCCTATCGTTATTATCAAAGAAAGATTGAACTCCTTGAGAATGATGCCTTAGCTCAGCACAAAGAAATTCTTCGGATCACTCCTTTGGTGGATGAAACTCGCATCCGCCGTTTTTCCCGCTCTTATTTCAACCAGGCGCTATTGAGCCATCGAACCGGCTTAAAGGCTTCGAGTTTCACGGTGGATAACTTCCGGGACTCTTTTAAATCCTTCGTCGCTTGTTTCCCGGTGGTTCTCTCCTCGACCTACAGTTTGCTTCAAACGGCCCCCTTAAATTACCAATTTGATCTGCTCGTTATCGACGAAGGCTCCCAAGTCAGCATGGCCAGCGCGATCTTAGCTTTATCGAAAGCCCGGCGAGTGGTGGTCGTTGGCGACCTCAATCAACTTTCTGCGATTTCCGATCCTGGCATCGTCTCCGATGAAGAGGCGGTCTTTGCCAAGAACCCCATCCCGGAATGCTATCGTTACCGCAACAACAACCTCTTGCTCGCTTACCGCGAAGTCTTTAAAGACCGGATTCCAACCGTGCTGCTCAACGAACATTACCGCTGCCAAAACGATATCATTGCTTTTTCTAACCGCCGGCTTTATGGCAACCAGCTTATCTGCCTCACTCCGCCTGACCATTTGGAGTCCCATCTGAAATTGATTCACACCGTGCCTGGCGATCACGCCCGCAAGAACCCCAATGGGTCTGGTCTATATAATGAACGGGAGATTTCTGAGGTTCTGGCTGAAGTTAAAGCCCATGACCCCAAATACACTTTGGCGGTCATTACCCCGTACCGCAACCAAGCCGATCGCCTCGCCAAACTGCTGCCTCCCGAGATCCCCGTCGACACGATCCATAAGTTCCAAGGTCGCGAATGCGATGACGTGATTTTCTCGACCGTGGCTAACAATGCCGAAGACTTTATCCGCGGGGAAGGCAAATGCCATAGTTTTGTCAATAATTGCGAATTGCTCAATGTCGCTATGACGCGGGCAAAGCATCATTTCACCCTGATTACTTCCGACCGGATTTATCGGCATTCGCCCTGGTATCTTGGCGATTTGGTACGCTACATGAAAAAGAATGCTCATTGCGAAATCGAAACCGGCAAGATTCACTCGGTCTTCGACCTCCTTTATTCCGATTATTCTCAAACCCAAAGCCATCTTACTTCGACTTCTCGGAAGAAAAAGGATGAAGAAATCGCTGAGAAACTTCTGGCCGATTTATTGAAGGATCTTCTTCAAAAGAAAGACTACGAATCCTTAAAAGTGGTGGAGCATGTGAACCTCAAGAGCGTCATTGCCCTTGATCCTAAGTCTTGCACCTCAGAAGAACTTCGTTACCTGACTCATCCTTGGACGCATGTTGACTTTACTATCTATAACGTTTTTGATCAAAAGCCCGTTCTCTTTATCGAAGTCGATGGGGTCGCCTTTCATGAGCAGAAATCGAAACAAGCCCAACATGATGCCATCAAGAATAAAGCCATTGAAGCAAGCGGGATTCCCTTCCTCAGATTAAAGACCAATGGCGACTCCGAAAAAGAGCAGATTACTGCTCTCTTGGACCGGATGGTTTGACTTGGCACCGGGTATTACGCTAAAGCCCCGGAAACAATCTCAGTGACGCTTCCTCTTTTTAAGGTGATGTTAAAACTGGTTGAACGAATTCGGTCGAACCGTCCTGAACCAAAGACCGTGAGTTTGATTTCATAGGAATTCGTGGCATCGCTGGTGCTCACTAATTCAAATAGCACATTATCGTAACGAAGGTTAGGTGAACCCGAGAAAACTAAGCTGTAGTAACGGTCGTTATAGTTAAACTCTTCTTCGCTCACTTGAACATAATCGGTGTAGTTAGTTTGCGTTAATGTAACGGTCTTTAAGGTCGAGGCGGCTGATGCGGTGGTGGTACCGTTGCAGCCCGCTAAAGCCAAAGCTCCAAATAATCCCAGCACGATTGTCTTTACTTTCATTGGATAATATTCCTCCTTTCCTATCGATCTTATTTTATAAAAAGAAGAAGGAGTATACCCTGAACTGCCGGTTCATTGTTTTGAAGTTACCTCCGCCTAGAATAAAGCCATGTCCACAACCCTAAAAGTTGTCTTTGCCGCCGCCCTAAAGGAACGTCTGATAGAGCAAGGCCTCGATGAAGTCGCCTTGGAATCGAAGCTTGACGGCAAAGTCCCATCCCTTCGTCTAACCGGGCTATTGGCTGGAGAGGTCACCCCCTCGGTCTATGAAGCCTACCTCATCGCTAAGGGGCTTAACATTCCCTTGGATGACCTCGTGCGATGATGTAATCTAAGCGTGCTATCCACTCGTTACTTCTTGGCTTATGCGAGGAGGTACAAATCGCATGGATAGCAAAGAAGAGAAGCGTGGCTTGGACTGGACTATCGGGAGCAATCTTGATCGCCTCGTCAAAAGCGCACACCTCACGGTTGAGCAATTCGCGGAGGCGATGGACGTCAGCCCTCGGACTGTCGAATATTGGTTCTACGGAAATAAGGAGCCGGCTCTGGTCAAACTGATCAAGGCCGCCACCCTGCTCGGCGTGACTCTTAACGACCTGGTGCACTAAGCATCGGGTCGTTTCTCTTTATTGAGAGTGAACTCTTGGTTCATGGTGCCCGGGCTTATCCTCCCTTAAAGTAGTGGGGCTGAGCGATCAGTAGAAAGGAGAGTTCAAATCATGGGCCCGGATGACTACACCCAGGAACAGTTAGACGATTACGCCAACCAAAATAACCCCAACAACGACGCTTATCAGGACGATCTCGATAACCACGCCGACCAGTGCAATCCCAATAACGACGAATACGCTGGTCACTAAGCCCTCTCATCCTATAAAGATATCCCTCTAACCTTGAGGTGCTGAACTCGGGGGCTGAGGGTCATCCCTCCTTCTTTGTTCCTTTCCCCAGAAAAACGGAATGGTCCGTACCTCCTCTCCATTCCGCTTTTTTTGTTGGGACAGGAAATATGAACCGGTGGTTCCTTCTATGAAACTACCCCTTCTTCTAAACTGGAAATGCTTGAAGGAGAGGGTCCTCCTCAAGATAAGCCAGCGCTAAGCGATCCCCCTCTTCGAACTAAACTTCTTGCAAACCACCCGATTTGCCTTGATAGTAAAGAAAAGAAGAGCGATGAAGGCGGTCTTGATCCGCTCACTGAAAAGGGAGATGAGTTCCCTCTGAATAGGTGCATTAGTTGCCGATCGGGAATTTCCTCAAGTTAAGGAAAAGAAAGGTTGTTCATTATGGGATTTCTCTTTTTCGGAAGAAAGAAAGAACCGGTTGACCCGCTCGAGCCGATCGGCCGGTTGACCTGCCGCTACGAGTTTACGGCTGGGCTCTATGAGGACAAGCGCCAGCTCTTCGCTGAGACGCTTTTGTACGCGGAACGTCTCTGCAAGATCACGGCGCCGCGTCTCATCGTCGACAAGAACCGCAAGAACGATTCGCAGATTGTTTGCCTCTCCTATGTGACGCTGCTCTTCCCTCTTGAAGCAGGCGGATGCTTAGCGGTTACCGGCAACTTAAAAGCTGCCTTCTATCAGCCTTATGGTGCCCATTTCATCGTGACGAGTCTTCGCCAAACCGATGCGGATTTCACCACGGCCTTAGGCACGCCCTTCCGCATCGAATTCAATGCCAATGGCATGATTTCGACCATCGAGCAAACCGAAGAGGAACTCGGCAAAATCGTCAAAGATTCCCGTTTCCTCTTCCGCATCGATCAATTCGATGATTTCATGGAGATCTTCGGCTATTACCAGAAGCTCTCCAGCGAGCTCAATAATGGCTTTGCTTTTTTGCTTTCCCAAGTCTCCGCTCCCTATTCTTTCTTACCGGTCGACGTCAAAGGTTATCAGCCCGATCCCTCTGAAACGATGGTTGACGATAACGACGTGATTCTGGGCTATCGCCTTAGCCCGAGTGATCTTTACGAGATGAAAGAAGAAGTGAAAGACAATCTTCAAACTTTCGTCGATGTCGTTATCCATGAACCGAAGAATATCTTAGGTCTCCTCGGGAAACAGCGTTCCAAAGGGAATCTCTACCTTTCTTTGGATCAGACCATGTCCGAGGCTTCCTTACTCAATAACGCCCGGCTCTATGAAGTAGTGAAGATCAGCCGTGAAGGCGAGAACTATCGCTTAAGCGGCCGTCTCCATGGCCATTTGGATCGGCCGAGATATCTCTGCGCTTACGATATGGGTCAGAAGATCAAACTCGATTCGATCGGCCGCTCCCTTCAACTCATCAAGCAAGGTGGCAGTGGCCCCGCAGCTGAGCTGCTTTCTTACCTTATCGGCGAGGAAGAGATTCCTAACCTCTCCGGCTTAGAAAACTTCGACGTGACGGCCTTACGGAAAGATAAAGCATTAGGCAGTTACCTCCATGGTCTTAACGACTCGCAAGCCCAGGCGTTTCTAAAGGCGATCGATGGTTCGCCCGTCACGGTCATTAAAGGACCGCCCGGCACCGGCAAGACCTACGTGATCAACGCCTTGGTCCAATACGTGACCAAGGTTCTCCACGAAAAGGTCATTATCTCCTCGCAAACCCACGTCGCGATCGATAACGTCCTCGATGAACTCATGTCGAACCGCGACATGGTGATTCCTAACCGCATCACCAACCGCGAGAACAAATACGCCGCGGAGAATCTGGATGCGACCATCTATCGCCTGTGGGCGAAGAATTTCGCTAACTTCAACGCCCCCTTAGCCGCCACAAGCCCGTTAGCCAAACAGATTGGCGACGATATGGCCTATTTCCAAGGCGAGAAGACGGTGCGTTACGTCGAAAACACCGAGCCCCAGGATTATGACGTCATCGGGGTGACAACCACCTCAGCGGCCTTAGGCGGCCGCCGCGGCGCCGAAACCTTAAAGGGGTTCGACTGGCTGGTGATCGATGAGGTCTCCAAATGCCCGATCACCGAAGTCTTGCGCTACCTGCCTTACGTGAAGAAATTGATTTTGGTGGGCGATGACTTCCAACTTTCGCCTTTAATGGAATTTAGCCGCGAAGACGTCGAACATCTTCCCTCTTTTGATGCCGACAAGTTCGAAAAGCTCCGCAGCGTCTACGAATCCTCGGTCTTTGCGTCGACCTTAGCGAAAGCCGTCAAGAGCAACCGCCTGGTTCTCCTTAATGAGAATTACCGCTCATTACCCGGGATCCTTAAGGCGTACAACATCTTCTACGACAATAGCCTGATCTCGAGACGCTTAGAGGTGAAACCTGAGAAAGTCCATTTTGATGAAGGCGGCCAATACTTCGAAGACAAAGACGTGGCTTTCATCGAAGTGAAAAACGGCAAGGAAGTCACCGAGGCCGGTTCGACCTCCCGCTACAACGTCGAAGAAGCTAAGGCCACGGCCTATTTCCTTCAGTATCTTCTTGACCATACCCTTAACCGCTCCAAAGTTTCGGTCGCGGCCATCTTCCCCTATGGCGATCAGATCAAACTCTTCACCGCCAAGTACCGCGATCTCATCAATCAAGCCCGTCAAAGCTTTAAATCCTTCGATGTCGATACCGTCGATGCCTTCCAAGGCAAGGAGAGCGATATCGTCCTCGTCGATACGGTGGTGACCGATACCTCCCGCCATAACTTCCTCGAGGATTTCCGGCGGATCAATGTCTCTTTGTCCCGGGCTAAAGATAAGCTCTTCATCTTCGGGAACTCCGCTTCGCTATCTTCCATCAACATGTCGGTGAGCAATAGCAGCGACAAACGCCATTACTTCTATGACATCATTAGCACCATCCGTCACGAGACGGGTCGTTACGTCATCTATGACGAAGGAAAGGTAAGTTATGAAACTGAACCTCAAGCTTAAATTGACTCTGCCGACCCTGGTCTATCCAACCTATTTGACGACCCAAACCTATGAGAAAGCTTCCTTCGACCAATATCTCATCGCTTCCTTAGCCTACCATGAGCCGGATGAAGCCAAAGCGACCGCTTATATCGAGTCCTTGGTCGGGCAGGGGTCCCTCAATCCCCATTTCGTGAGCCTCTACGCGAAACTCCATCAGTTCAGTCCAGAAGACCTCAAGAAAATCCTCGAGAACTCGGAGTATCCGATCCGCAAGATCGATTCCTCCCATAGCATCGTCTATTTCCAAGGGCTTGATATCTCCTTATATTGCAACCAAGCTTGCTCGGGGAATCTAAGTCAGGCCCCGGACGCCGCCGAAAAGCTTCTACCGACCTATGAAGGCGAACGGGTCAGCTTTGAGATCAGCGCGGGCTCGTCTAGAGCCTTGTCCGATGTCTATGACGTCCATTTTGAGGACGAGGAGATCACGGTGGGACTCTTGCCCAACTATTTTGCCAAGATCAGCGAGGCGGACTTTAACGCCGCCTTCATCGACCGTCCCGAAGCCCCTGAGAATTATGAGGGGATCTATGAACGCGAACTTGACGGGCAGGAGTGGTCCTTCTTGGATCCCGTAACCGCGCTCAGCCTTAACGCCTCCGAGAATAACGGGTTCTACTTTGACAAGCATTTCTGCAACATTGCTTTCGGATTAGTCCGCCGCTACCACGTAGCTCCCTTCCATGGCTTCTACATCTACGCCATGGAACGGCTCGCTTATAAGGAGCTCACTCCGGACTTTGCGGATATGACCTTAACCTATCTTCGCGGCAGCCACCGGCTGAGCGAATTATCGATCAGCGAGCTGAAAGAGCTCTTTCCCTTGGCCAAGCCCAACAATGTCATCTCGGCGTTTAACGATATCTTATTAGCCAAAGACTCAACGGAAATTGCCCGATATGCCTCAAGTTTCCTTAAGCCCGAGAATGCGGGTAGCTGGTCCCATCAGGTTCTCGTCAAAATCAAAGATTCCTGCCCGATGGAGGTGTTACCTTTGCTCTATCAATGCGCTCCCGGTCTCTTTAAACTTCAAGACCTTCTCTATTTGCCAGCCGGCACGCTTTCTAAGGAAGACTCGGCGAAGGTCGAAGCCTATTGGAACGACCGAGAAGCGAAGATTAAGAGCATCAGCGCAATCTATGGCGAGATCGATGCCTCGGGCGTCCGTGAGCAGTCTAAACGCCTTGAAAGCAACCCCGAGGTCAAACGCTTCCGTTTCCTTATCAACCGTAACCAAGCTCACAATAAGGACAACATCAAGAAGCTTAACGATGGCGAGTTAGACGCCCGTTTGCTTGAAGCCCAAGAAGTCCAACGCCTTCTTCCCAAAATCGAAGCCCGCCTTGCCGCGCTTGATAAAAAGAAGAACTAATCCGTTCACCCTCAAAAAGAACTAGGTTTCCCGCCTAGTTCTTTTGCTTTTGGCCTTTACTAAAAATGAGTTGGGTACAGGTTCGGACTTCACACTGGGGGATCGGACAAATCTAAGGTTGCTCCAATCCGAGCCAGGACACAAATGAGAATCCCATTAGAGGCTTTCAAAGTAAGCGAATAAACCAAAGAGTCCCAAAATGGAGACCAGGATCACGATAGCGATCATGCAAAAGATCTCAAAGCCCTTAGAGAGAGACTTACGATAGGCGAGAACTTCTTGCGGTGCTGAAACCATGGTTCCCATGATAAAGACCCAGCGAAAGGACCTCATTATCTTTTTTTGACTTGAAGGTCAGTTATAGGGCTTTTTGCCATTACCCATGGTTTTTATAATTTTTGAAGTTGCTACTCCATCGGCTATTGGTCTCATGACACCATGAGATAGAGCATCATCGTGATCTCGGCTGATCTCTCATAATTCAGGGGGCTCATCATGAGCAAACAAAAATTCTTCATGCCGCTCGTTTTATCAGCGTTGTTATTAGGCGGGTGTGGCGAAACGACATTCAGTTCGACCACAACTGGGACTTCGTCCTCAAGTAGCTCAGCGAATACCACTTCGAGTAACTCAGAAGGCACCAGTTCGGCACCTTCTTCCACCAGTTCCTTCAGTTCAATCGCCAAAGTCCATTGCGCTTTCTACAACTGGGATGAGGAAACTTTGCTGTGGAGCACCGACATCAAAAAGGGTCGCGAAGTGGTCTATGACGGGCCGGTTCCGACCCGGGACTCTTCCGCCCAATATAGTTACGCCTTCAAGGGCTGGGACAAGGATTTGGCCGGCATTGAAGCCGATACGGATTTCATCGCCCAATACGATCGTTCCCTGAACCAATATAATGTCTCCTTCGTGAGCGATGGAGCGGTTCTTGAAAGCCAGAAAGTCGCTTATGGGGCCAAAGCCGTCTATCATGGCGCCACCCCAAGCAAAGCCACGACTGCTCAATATACCTATGCCTTCAGCGGCTGGGACAAGGATCCGACCACGACGACCATCTCCGCCGACACGATCTTCACGGCCCAGTTCTCGAATACGGTCAATAGTTATACGGCCAGTTTCTACTATGCAGAAGGGGACATCACCCCGGTTTATACCGTCAGCGTTCCTTATGGTTCCTATGCCTCCTATCAAGGCAAGGCGTTAACCAAAGATTCGACCGCGGAATATTCTTACGAGTTCGCCGGCTGGGACAAAGATCCGGCTTCGACTCCGATTACGGACAATATCCGCTTTAACGCGGTCTTCAAAGCGAGCACCCTTTCCTACACGGCTTCCTTCTATCAAGAATCGGATGATACGACGCCCTTATATTCCGTCTTATTGCCTTATGGCTCCTATGCGACTTATCAAGGCGAGGAACCTAAGAAAGCGGTGGATGAGCGTTACGCTTACACCTTCCAAGGCTGGGACAAAGATCCCGCGACGACTCGGATTGAAGGCAACACCAACTTCTATGCCCAATTCTCTTATACCGGCGCTTACCATTACACCTTGAATTCCTCCAAGAATCTCTTCACGGACGGAACTAATCTTCAGAGCGATACCCTCTATGCGGATGATTCGGCCGCAAGCGCCGTGGTGTCCAATGGTTTCACCCATTATGGAACCGCTCTTAAAGACGGCTCGTCTTTCACGATGAATTCGGATGGCTATCTCTATAACGACACCGCCCTCGGTGGATTGACGGATGTCATGATCCAATTCCCGGTCAAGACGAGTGTCGTGATTTATATGGGCTGGAATCCTGGCGTCTTCAGCCAGGGTCCGATTTCGCTGACTTCCGATGCCAACGGAACGCTGCATTTTAATTTCACCGATTCGGAGCTCTTTCACGCCGATTGGAAGGAACCTTCTTACTTCAAGCTGATGCCCAAAAATACTTCCATCACGATCAATTCGATGATGCTCTATTATACTCGGCATGAAGACCAGACCACGCGGACGGCCACGTTCAACTTTGAACTCACGGTCGATAAGGACGCTTACACCTTAAAGAGCTTCTCGACCAGCAATTGCCACTCTAGTTCCGTTGTCATTCCCGATACCTATAATGGCCTCCCCGTTACAGCCATTGGGAAAGAAGCACTTCGAGATAAAGGACTTCGTAACGTCGTGATTCCTTCGTCGGTTATTGCGATCGAAGAATCGGCGTTTGCCAACAACGATATTGCAAATTTGGCCATTCCAGGAAACGTCAAGCGGATTGGGAAAGGTGCCTTCCAATACTCCACGATTGATTCGCTTAGCCTTGGTGAAGGGATAACGACGATCGAGGATGCGGCATTTGCTCATGACACCATTGCTAGCGTCACCTTGCCAGCGAGTCTAGCCTCATTAGGGGTCGGGGTTTTCAAAGAAGATGCTTCGCTCTTATCCTTCAATGTTGCGGAGGGAAACACTTCTTTCAGCGTAAATTCCGATCACCGTTGCTTATTGAACGCCGATGGCAAAATTCTTTACGCCTTCGCTCCCTATAAGCGCGAAGCCTATGAATTCCCAACTGGAATCGAAACTGTTTTGGCCGAGACTTTCTTGGGCTGGAGCGCGGCGACGAGCGTCACGTTCCAGAATGGTTTAAAGACGATCGGAAACTACGCTTGCGCAGGACTCACCTCCTTATCCAGCGTCTCCTTTGGCAACACGCTTACTACGATTGAGGATAATGCCTTTAATGGCTGCAAAAAGCTGGTTCTAGGCACCTTACCGAAGTCTCTAATTACGATAGGAGCGGCCGCTTTCTACGGCAATGAGACCAACACTTCCCTAACCTTTGAAACGGGTAGTTACCTTGATAGCATCGGCAACGAAGCTTTTAAGGCCAACATCGCTTTAACGAGCGTGACCTTGCCGGATCTTTTAAATCGCATTGACGACTATGCTTTCCAAGGTGACAAGGCTTTAACTAACCTCATCATCCCCGAAAATTCGCTTTTGACTCACATTGGAACTGATGCCTTCAGAAATTGCAGCGCTATTGCTGAGATCAACTTCCCTGAAAGCTCGGCTTTAACCGAATTGGGAACTGGGGTCTTCTCCGATGACCCTGCTTTAAAGAAGATTACCTTCCCAAAGAGCCTTACGATCACTGGCGAATCGCTCTTTGCCCGCGACACTGCGCTAACGGGCATTGTTCTCATGGGCGTTCCTCAATCTTTCTACCCGAATTCTTTTGAAGGCTGCTCGAGCTTTACTTATAACTACACCAGCACTGATACGACCACTCGCTATATTGGCAACACTTCGAATCCGTACCTGCTGTGCGTTGGAACCGGTGATACCAGCATCACTTCGCTGACATTGGCCAGCACCTGCAAAGGCATTGTTTGCTATGCTTTTACCGACACGACCAGCATTACCGAGATCACGATCGATTCTGAATTGGAAAGAATTTCCGCTCATGCTTTCGATGGTGTTTCTTCCTTAAAGACGATTCACTTCGCGAACAACGCCACATCTCATCTCGCTTGGATTGACGAATACGCTTTTGCCTGTTCGGAAGGCCATCTTGCCAACGTTATTCTCCCGTACGGAAATCGTAGCGATGGTACCGCGAACGCCATCACGATTGGCTATCACGCCTTTGCAAACGGCAGTGGTGCGGGGACTGGCGCGTCTAAAAACTATATTGTCTACGAAAGTGGGCATATCGTCGCGGGTGCTTTCTCAGGCTTCGACTATTATTCGATTCTCTTATTCCATGGTACTAAATCGGATTGGCAGAAGTTTGAGAACTATCAAAACGCCGGAATTGACGTGGCCTATTATTTGGAGGTTCAACCCACCGATAAGGCCAACACCTATTGGCACTTCGACGGTAGCAACCCGACGATTTGGGTAGTCAAATAATCCCCCATCCTATTTGATGCAGGTTTGTACCCCATTCGCTAAATAAGATCTGAAACCTTCAAAGCCCGTCTCACGGCGGGCTTTTTGATTATGGACTAAACCGAGGCTTGTTTTCCCTGATGAATCTACTCCTAGTTTTTTTACTTGGTGGTCAGTTGTAGGCCTTTTTGGTTTTATTCATCCTTTTACAATAAAAGGCAATGAAGTAGGGGGGTGCTCTTCCATGAAGTCTCATGTTAAAGCTTTGATTGTTTGGTCGCTTCTATCCTTGGCCTTTTATGGTGCGGCTGGCATTCTATTCGTGACGAAAATGATTGATTGGCATTCGGGCAGTTCTGATCGTGTCTATCTTGCCTTTAATGAGTTCCGGCTTCTCATCGTTTGTGCTTTGATTCTTTGCGGTTTCCTTTGCCTTATTGGGGTGCTGGTTAACGGAATTAGAGCCATCAATCATAGCAGCGATGAGATCGTTGACCGTCAAGAAACGGAAGCGACCGTTATTCTTGATCTTCAACAGCGCGTTAAAGCTTTAGAACAAACTGCCCCAAAAGCGGATTGCAAGCCCGCAGGGACGCCTAAAGAACCGAAACCCTCAGTTATTGAGCCTAACCCCGTTACGAGGGAACCTGAGGCCCCGGAAGCCTCGCTAACCCCAGTTGAGACCCCAGAAGCGACTCCCACACCTGAACCGATTCCTTCAGAGCCGGAACCTCGCCCCGAAGAAGCCCCGAAAGATTCTCCCTCCGCTGAGCCGGCCCCAGCCCTAGAACGCAAGACGCTTCATTTCTGTCCGCGCTGCGGCAACAAGATCGATCTTGCCCCCAGCGATGACTTCTGCCCGGTATGCGGCGAGAAGCTCCGCAAATAAAGAAAGAAAAAAGAGGGAAATTGTTCCCCGAAAGGAATCCTTATGATCGAATGTCCAAATTGCCACGCCGCTTGCCCCGATGGGGATAAGTTCTGCCGTCATTGTGGCTTCTCGTTAGCGGGCGCTACCCCGGTTAGTGCCGCGGCTCCTGAAACCCCCGAGCCTGAAGCTCCTGCCGAACCCGAAGTTCCGGCTGATCCGGAAACTCCTAGCGAACCCGCAGACGAGTCCGCAAGCCAAGAATCTTCCGCTCCGGTTCCACCGAAAGGCCAAATCTTTGTCCAATTCAAAGAAGGCACGACCGCGAACGGGGCAACCCACGTGACCTTCACTGATGTTAATACTGGCCATCATTATTCCTATTGGTACAAAGGAGCCACCGACTATACCCTGCACATCAAGTTCAACAATATGGACCGGGTCTATTTGGCGGACTGCCCAAATGGCCGCATCAAGAAGGTCTATTACGCCTACAGCAGCTATGACGACTATTTGGTGGACCGCAAGGCCTCCAACTATGGTCACACCTTCTTATCGCATGCCGGCATGATCTTCATCATCATCTTCATGGTGATTATGTTCGCCGTTATCTTAGGCATCATCTTTGGCGTGGTCTTGCCTCATATGCATTAATTCAGGAGAACTCACCTCATGAAGTCTTGTCCCAAATGTCATGCGGAATGCCCCGATGAGGATAAGTTTTGCCGGTATTGCGGTGCCCGGTTCATGGAGGCCGCTCCGATCAAGGCTGAAGCCCTCGCGCCCAAACAACCTGAAGCCCCAGCCCCCTCAAAAGTCCCTAGCGAACCCGTCTCTAGCCCCAAGCCCCTCAAGGCTAACGAGGAAGCCGCCTCCGCGGCGAAAGAACTTGAGGATGCCGCTGACGATGATGTCGATTTCCCTAAACCCCCGGCTGATCGGGTTTATCTCATGCCCGTCGACGCCAAAGATCTTGGGGCTGGCTTACGCATTACCTTTATGGACCTCAACGATTTGAAGACGGAATATTCCGCTTATTATAGTCAAAACCAGGATAGGGAGATCCTGACCGATTTCGCCGACCATCCGGGTTGGGTTTATCTCGCTAAGGTCAAACGGGGAAAAGTCCGACGACTTTATCACGGCTATGATAAGCCCAAGGATTTTTTTGAAGACCGCAAATCCTCAAAATACGGTAAGCCGATCGTGAGTCGGGTCCCCTTCATCATTGCTGCAATTATCGCCGGGATCTTCTTTACTGCCATTCTCATTGGCTTTATTTCCGTGCTCTCTCATTTTTAAAGAGCATTGCCCATGAAGCTCTGTCCAAATTGTCAGGCCGAATGCGAAGACGAAGCGATCGATTGCCGCCGCTGCGGGGTGCACTTATCAGCCGGCCTCAGACTGTCGCTAAGTCAGAGCTCGCTACGACCCCTTCCGCCCGCTAATCGATGCTTATCCGAACTCTTTTTGTCCGTCCTTGGGCTTTTCTCTTCCAATCAGCGTGATTTGGCGCCAGGCGAGTTTCCCACTGCCCGAACTTTTCGGAAGCGGAGATGACGCAGTTTGCGCCACTTCCTTATCCCGTTTCAGCGGAAGAATCTTTTTGAGGCCTTTCCCCTACTTCATCTCGATTTTGTTCAAGTAACGAAGATAGGTATTTTTCAAAATGCGGTGAGTGAAGAATGCTTCTTCGGATGGCGAGAGCGAACCATAATGGAGTTTGGCTTCCAATAAACGAATCGTCGCTACGAAATCGGCAACTTGGTAGAGCCGGTATCTCGTCGGATCGACTCTTTGCTTCCAGCCGACATTGATTCCTTCAAGGGCAAAACTGACGTTAAGCAACTGAGTGATCGGGCTTTGGCCCTTGTCGTAATAGCCAATCACCCCTTCGAAAGAAGACAGGAATTCTTTTTGCTGGGTCAGGAAGGCCTGAAGATCTTTGGCCATTTGGGCTTGCATCTTGTAATCGTCGGGAAAACTGTCCTTGCGATAAACGAAGCTTTTCGTTTGAATAGGGAGAATCGTCAGAAAGATAAAGAAATGGCGCAGCATCTTGCCTCTTTCTTCGAGGCTCATGTTCTGAAAAGGGGGCTCCCGCCGAATCAAAGGCCCCGTATGAAAGGCGGGCAGCGATGAGATCGCAGTGATTTTCTTTCGGATGTCTTGATCCTGATCGTGAAAAACAAGCGAAAGGACATAGAAGGAAGAGGCTCCTTCCTTTCCGTATCCAAAATCACCGGATTCATCAATGAATACGCTAAGAATCTTTCCCATTTAAAAGAAAATGGCGAGATTAATTCTCGCCTTTGGTTGGACCTGGTTTCCCAAGCCTCATCATCATTATACGGGAAAAATAAGCTCCGTCAAGGCGACGGCAGCCCTTTGAAAGTCCTTTGAAAAATGTATTCTTCGGAAAAAAAGAGTTAGAAACAGAACAAACTTCGTTAGCCTTTTGGCATGGCCTCGGGAAAAATTCCTTTTTAAAAACCGGCCGAAGGCGGTTTCCTATTCCCGTTTCGCGTCTAGCAACGCTTTGAAGCGGACAACGAACCTTGTGCGTTTTGGCCATAAAGTTCGGATAACTATCGACTGTCCTCCAGCGGCTGGAATGGCTTTGATGTCTGCTCGCTGCTCGGCTTCATCTTCATCTTTATTGGCGATGCCGGGGGCATCGGCCTCATCTTGGCCTTCATGGACTTAGGCTCCAAGAATCCTCAAGGCTGGGCGATCGCCACCCTCATGATCAGTGCGATCGTCATCCCCATCGTGATCATCGTGATTGTGACCCAGATGAGAAACTATCAAGCCATGGCCAATAGCCACTATAGCTATTAAGCCAATAACAAAAGAAGGCCGGTGTTGAGCCGACCTTCTTTGTCTTTCTTACTTCCTTAGTCGACGAAGTGGTAGGGGCCTCTATTGCTTTCAAAGAATGCGATGAGGGCGGAATGGCCTCAAGGAGTTATTTCCCCAAAAGCGAAGCCTTATTCGACCGATTAGTGGTTGGACTTGACGTTGTAGTAGAAACTGAAGCTGAACTTCAAATAGGTGACGGTGGCGAGGGCTTGATAAACCGGAGCGGCGGTGGAAAAGCCATTGAGGGTCACGACGGGGTTAAGGACTTTGGCCGTGCCGACGCTTAGCTTGATCCCTTCGGCATTGGTGTAGGTATAGGCCAACGTGATGGCGGTGAGGCTAAAGGCTTCGCCCACGAGGTAGTCGGTCTTGAGGTAGGGGGCATATTCCGCTAAGGCCTCAGGCACGCAAAGGGCCGGATCGATCGCTTCAAGCACCAGTCGGAACTCATGGCCTTCATAAAAGGCCGGGTAGCTCGCTAAGCCAGGCTCGCCCACCGTGATGCCTAAGGAGGTTAAGGAGACGTAGTGGAGGGCCAAGGAGACTTCATTGCCATCAAGCCCGCTAAGGCTAGCGAAGATTGGGATGGTGGTGTCGCCATGGGCGATGACGGAGTAGGGCCGGCTTTCCCCATGGTAATAGACATCTCCAGAGGCGAAGATATGGACTTTCATGACCCCATAGATCAGGGTCTCCGAAGATAGACGATACGCCAATAAGAGATAGCCATCGCCCGGGGAAGAGATCGAGAAGACGAGGCGGAGGGCGGGATCGGAGAGATAAACGAAGTGCTCGCTGCCATCGCTTTCAAGGAAGCGGATGGGCGAAGCGTTCATGGCGAGGAGTTCGCTTAAGCTCGTTCCTTCTTGGAGATAGAGGATGTTATGGTCGATGGTGGCTTTGCCCGTCGAGGAATACAGATAGAGCGATTGGTTCGGGTCGAGGCCCACCCAAGTCGGGATCACGGTATAGCCAAAGACGAAATGCGAGACTTTGTTGTGGTGGGCATCGCTCAGGGAGAAACTGCCGCTATGGAAGCCAAGGGCGTCGGTCGGGGCCACGATAGCGGAGATCACGTAGTTATCGGTGGAGTCGCCGCTATCGAAGAGCTCGAGGTCGAAGCGTTTGGCATCGATGCTGGCGCCTTTAACGATTCTCGGTTCAATCAGATAGATTCCCACCTGCGGGGGATTGAGGGTCGGGGTGAAGAGCTCGGCCAAATGGGTTCCGAGAGAGCTCAGGTAACCCTGGATGGTCTGCTGGTTCTCTTTCTTTGAGAGATCAAGATCTTTCCAGCCGAGGATCTTGGAGTAAAGCTCGCTATAGGAGAGGCCGACGCTGGTGAAGAGGTTGCGCAAGGAGGTCTGCTCGGCGGCGCTCAGTTCCTGAAAGGCTTTATCGTAGAGGGCAAGCAAGGGTCCGATCGGATTTAACGGAGTTTCTCCGCTCGCCTTTTTTAAGGCGTTTAGTTCCGTCTCTGAGAAATGATAGGCGATATTGGCCAGCAATCGAACTAGGGCGGCCATCATGTCGGCGCTGATGAGGTCTTCCTTACTCTTAATAAAGCTCAGCATTTCATCGATATGGGTGGTATTGATCGCCCGCGAGGAGGAACGGACTTCTTTTTGGGCGGATACCGCCGCCTCGACTAAGCCTAACGCGGTTTGCCGTAGCGCGGTCCAGCTTGAAGCCGTGATCCGGAAGGAACGGAGCAGGCCTCCGACATGATTGATGAGGCTCACCGGGTTTTCTTTGATCTGGTCGAAGGCTTTTTGAAGGTCAGAGGCGTAGTCAAGGTCGCCTTTGCTGAGGCGGTAGGCCAAGGCCCCTAAGGCCAGATGCTGCTCCTCCACGCTAAAGACTTTTAAGAAGGTGCTGACTAATCCATGGAGCGCCCGCCCTAACATCAGGGCGAGGCGGGTATCCATTTCGACGGTGCCGGTGCTGGCAGAAGGCTGATAGGAGACGCTCCCATCAAAATAGGAGGCGTAAGCGGCGAATTGGCTGAGGAAGTCGGGGCGATTGGTGCCAAAGGCGGCAATGACGGCTTGGTAGTCGCTTGGCTTATCGAGGCCAAAGACGAAGGGGCTGGTTGAGCCTTCATGCATCGAGATCTGCTGGGCGAGCCCCGTGGCTTCCTTAATGAAATAACCGATCTGATCGCCGCCAATGAGGTTCAGGGCGGCTTTGGCATCGCTTAGGACGGTGGTGAATTCGATATTGGCGGCTTCAAGGCTAACCGCTTGCATGCCGGTCTGGAAATGGCGGGCGCCATCGATCAGTAGATCAAGCTGGTCCCCATTGAGGTAGGCTTTGGAGATGAGATTGCGGATGGCGGCGACTTCCTCCGGGTCAAGGTCCGAGATGCTAAAGGCTCTAGCGCCCGCGAGATTAGCGATGGCGACGATGTGGTCATCGCTGACGCTGACCGGGGTATAGATGACCGGGGGAACGGTGAGATCGACTTCCGGCGAAGTCGGGGTGCTCGTTTCCGAAGTGCCGCTAGGCAAAGAAGAAGTCTCCCCGCTTGAGGTCAAACTTCCGCCTTGGCTTGAGGTTGAACTGAGGCTAACTCCGCCGCAGCCGCTTAGGCTCACTAGAGAAAATGCGAGGGTCAACGCGCTAACGGCCATCCGTCTTGTTTTCATGGAAAAGGCCTCCCTTTAACCGAACGATAACAGGTCGAAACGCCTTGGGGCAATAGAGGAGAGGCCCGCCAAGATTCGTAATGAGGGATATCGGGGACGAAATAGGCGTTGATTGAACAGGTTTGTAAATTGCAAGCCTCGCGCGGGCGCCTGCCCATAAGCGAAGCCCTCGATAGCCTCGGCCCTAAAACCCCACCAGAAGAATCCCAAGATTCTTCGGCTATAAATCTTCCCTAGAAACGTAAATTACTTCGGCCATATCTTGTCTTTGGACTCACTAGTTTGCTACAATCGGCTCGAGGATAGCGCCATGAGCCCACCCCCAAAGCAACGTGTTGGCCGCTGGCTGCTTTTAAGCGCCTTCGGCTTAACGTTTTCTGGGCTATGCTTAGCCCTAATGGCCGCTCCGTTATCTTCGCCCTTGGCCTTAGGGAGTTCCTATTCCTTCACTTGGAAAGAAGGGATCGCCCTTCCCTTAGCTCGGGCGAAGGCCCCCTTTAGCGATTATACAAAAATCACCGGGATATCCGGGGCTCACCCCGGCGCCTATATCGATGCTTCCTTTTTCTATAGCCAAAAGGACAATACCCTCAATTTCGGGGCGGATGGAAGCGGTTATTACTTCCGGCAATACGTCGGAGAAAGCGCCCTCGATTATGGGGTGTTCGCCCTCGACATCCATCATCCGATCAACTTGCGCTTCCTCTATGCCATCACCGAAAGCCCGACCAGGAGTTGGTCGGTGGATTTTTATAGCGGCAAAGGCGGTAGCGGCCAAACTTATTCCTATGGCTTTTCGGCGGTCGCCGGCGGCACTCAGACCCTCACTCTTTCGATCGCCTCATTGGGCTTATCTTTTATTCCCGAATCCTTGGCCATCACCTATCATCTTGATAGCATCTACTCGCTCTTCTTTTACTTCAATCTCCTCGAGGTGGCTTATCGCTGCGATTAGCGGAATAGCCGACTGATGCCCGCTCCGCCAGAACTCCCGCCCTTTCCGCTAACGATGAGGGCGCTATCCCCTAAGAGCAGGCCTCCTAAAAATAAGAGAGGAAAGCCTAAGGCGAACCAAAGGTTCCCTTGGCTAGAAAAAGCGAACTCGAGGGCGTTAAGGGGAACCCCTCGGCTATAGGTTGGGCCCGCATAATTCTCTTGGTAGCTTTGATAGGCCGCCTCATCAAAGGGGGTGACCTCGATGGCATAAGCATCGGGAAGAACGTGCTCGAGGATATGGGCGTAGGCTTTGGCTTGGGCGAGCTGGAGCGAATATAGGTCGCTAGCATCCTTCACTTGGCCGATCGACTCATCGAAGATGCTGCCGATCGCCCCGGCGCTAAGATAGCCCGATAAACGGTAACCGATTTCGGCTTCGCTTTTGGATAGCTGCAGCCGCCCAGACGCATCGACCTCGTAAGAATAAAGTAACAGCAGCCCCATGTCGTTTTCCCCGATCTTCCATTTGCGGAAGAGCTCGGTCTTATTCGGGGCGATGCTGCTCCCTTTTTCTCCGCGGTAAGTCGCGCTCACGATTTGGAGGCCTCCTAGGCTCTTTCCATGGCTTTTCTCATAGACTTCCGTCGATTTCTTTAGGAAATAATGGGAGGAGGCGCTATTGAAGGCGTCCGCGTAATCGGCCAGATAAAACTCATGGGTGGGGTTGCTGTAGTCGAGGGGCCATAGGAAAAGGACGAGGTAATAGATCCCGACGCCGATGAGGCCAATCAGGTTAAGAAGACCTAAGCCATGCCGCGCCATCCTCCGCCTCCAACGGCTTAAGAGTGGCTGCTCGAGTACGAGGGAATCGAGAAGATCGGGGCGGCGGTGTCCGAGCCATCGACCGACCAGTAGGTTTTCGCGGTATTGAAATGGAACATCGAGGCCACGAGATTGCTCGGGAAGACGATGATCGAGGTGTTGTAGCTACGGACCGAGTCGTTATAGTCTTTGCGGCCGACGCCCAGTTTGTTCTCGGCTTCGGAGATCTCGTCCATGACCGTGCGGAAGCCCGAAGAGGAGAGATAGTTCGGCTGGTTATCTTCGACGACGGCCACCACGTGGTTGAAGGCAGTGATTTCCGCGCTATCGGAAACGGGGTTCTCGCCGCTATAGGAAGCCCGGGCATTCGTGATGGCGGCGATGATGGCTTGCTCGTGGGCCATCTCGATTTGCAAGGTCGCATACAGACTCGTCAATTTGTCGTGGCGTTCCTTCAAGAGGTTTTGGACTTGGGCGTAGCGGGAGGAGATGGTTTCGTTTTGAGCGACGAAGCCGTTGTAGTTAGTCCAGGTAACGATGCCAAAGGTGAGGCCCAAGATCAGAGTGATCCCGCCAAAAAAGCCACCAAAGATCAGCCAAGCGCGCCCACGTGAATTCATAAAAATTCCCCCTATTTAAAAGTCAGTATATCGGTAATAGAGGGAGCCAACAATCGAACCAGAAGCCCGAAAATAGAGGATTGTTTCCTTCCTAAAGAGCGAAGCGTTATTTCGCTAAGGAGTGTAAAAAAGAAAGCCCTCTAAACCTCGCGCGGGCGTCTACGCGGAACGGGAGGATAGCCAAAACGGGAGGATGCTCAGGGGCATGAGCAGGAACAAGATCGCCCTCGCAGCGGCGGTCGATTTCTGGGACCGTAGAGGGGGGATACAACCGCTAAACTCATTCTGCGCGGCGATGGAGAGGCGCCTGCCGAAGAACATCGGAGGGCTGAGCAAAGGGGTCCGCCCTTACCTCGCTTGGTCGACGTTCAAGGGCTGCATGGCCAACGCGAAGATGGGCGAAAGGGCGGCCGAGTTGGAAGCATGGCGCTTCTTATCCGGAACCGATTCCAAGGTAAAAGACAGATATTAAGCCGATTCCTTATCAACCGTTTTGCAAACTCTTCTAAAAATCAAAAACGTTTAGGGTGTATTTCGGTGTAGATGGGTGTATTTGGGTGTATTTGGGTGTATTTGGGTGTATTTGGGTGTATTTCGGTGTAGATAGGTGTCGATAGGCTGATATGCCCTGATGGGACGTCAAAGATAACCTTGGCTTTTTACCTCAGGCCTTTCTTCGAATTATTTCTTCTTGGCTAAGCGTTCTAACTCCGCTAAATCAGCGGCCTCGATCTTACGATCATGCCGGTAATAGGTTTTATCGTGCTCATTCAGGGGGCGGATCACCTGGCAAGGCGAACCGTAGGCTAAAACATTGCTCGGGATATCGTGACTCACTAAGGAGCCGGCTCCGATCACGCTATTATCCCCGATGCTGACGCCCGGCAGGATCGTGACGGAAGCCCCAATCCAGACGTGGGAGCCGATACTGACCTTTTCGGCGTACATATAGCCTCGTAAGCTGGGGTCGAGCGGATGGCCGACGGTCGCGATCACGACATTTGGCCCAAACTCGCTATGATCGCCGACGCTGATCTCGCCATCATCGATGAAAGAGCAGTTGACATTGAGGTAGCAATAATCCCCCAAATGGATATGCCGACCATACGCAAAATAGAAGGGCGGCTCGATCCAAGCGAGGGTCTTACACCCAAAGATCTTTTTCATGAGGAGATAACGATGCAGCAAGCCCAGCGCTGAGGATCCACTGTGGTTGTAGGCCCGCATCCGCGCTTTGGCCTTCCGCCTTTCCTGAGGCATCCCTTCACACTCATCGCTAAATAAGGCACCTGCAGCAATCCGTTCTTTCATGCTATCCATAGGGAATGATCTCGCTTTCTGATTCCTCTATTGTAATTACTTTGGGAAAGACTTCCTATGGAAGGGCTGACTTGCCAAGTTTAAAGCGATACCATGTCCCTAAGACGATCCGGCCAAGATCATTCCCTTTTTGCCTCAATGAAAAGTAAAGAAATCTCTAGAAAAAGGCCCTAGAGATTCGAGCTTTGATTCGGACCTTTGGTTATAGAGTCCAAACTGATTTGTGAAAAGTTTCACAAATCAATAATCCTCAGTATCTATCTTGCTTATTTAACCATTTATTCCCTTTTTATCAGTCTTTCAGAAAAGAGAATTTCACACCCGTTCTTGGGGTTAAAGTAAAGTTGTCGGTCCTTTTCTCATTACTGAAGACTATATAAAGGTGAAGGACACTTTCCCCAAGAACCCCATAGAAAGGATGTATTGCATATGTACACACAAACGCAAATAATAGGGACAGATAAACCCTTAGGGGAAGGAGCCGTCCTTATGTCCAACAAATCCGCCAACGTTTATGCCCGCATCCAGCCGGAAATCAAAGAAGAAGCCGAGGTGATCTTGTCACGTTTAGGCCTTTCGGCCTCAAGTGCAATCACCTTATTTTACACGCAGATCATTTTGCATCAGGGCTTGCCCTTTGAGCTGAAGCTTCCCTTAACGAAGCCGCTGGATCAAAGCGCATTGTCGCCCGAACAAATGGACGTGGAACTCTCCAAGGGTTACGCCGAAGCAAAAGCGGGTCGTGGGCAAGCGGTTCAAGCGGCATTCGCGGCTATCCGCCCGAACTCTAAAAAGTGATGCTTTGACTCCCCCAAAAACTTCAACTTTTGTTACGCTATCTCACCAAAAAAGGGAGTTACCGTAACAAAAGTCACAACTCCCTTTTGACTTCACCTTGAGAAAAATCACTTAAAAAGGTCGTCTGCATCGATGGAAACAGAGACATTCTTGCTATAGGCGTTTTCAAACAACCCATAGGGCGTCACCATCACGGTCTGCACAGCATAGCGGGTTGCGGTGGCCCGCTTGAAATCGCTGCGTTTCCGCCGAAGGTCCTTATCAATTTCCTTGGTGATCACATAGTCTTCGGAAGCAAACTTCATTTCCAACAAATCGACGATGCGATCACGGCGCTCAATCACCAGGTCGATCTGGGATCCTTCGATGCCTTTTTCGGGATCGGCGGGGATATTCATAGCCGAGACGTCACTCAGAATATTTTGAATTCCTAAAGCGGCTTTGATTTGCTCAAGGTGCTGAAGACAAACCCGCTCAAAGGCTAAGCCCGACCACGATCTTCTGCTCGGGAGATCAAGACTGTGGGAATAAAAAGCCGGGTCCGATACCCCACCGGCAAGAAAACGAAAATAGAACAATGAAAAGTTATCGATCAGCTGATACAGATTGCCTCTTTTTTTGGCTCCAAAGCGGTGGTAAGAACGGATGAAGCCACAATCTTCAAGTTCCTTGAGATGTTTGCTAAAGAGACCGGTGTCGGCGTTAGAAGAGGCAGCTAAGAGCTCGGCCCGTCCTAAGCCGGCGCTTCCATGAGCCATTCCTAAGGCGTTGATGATGCTGATGTAGGGTTCAGGCTTTTCAAATAGAGAAGCATAAAGATAATTGAACTCCCCAGCGAATGGGGCAGCGACGCCTCCGAACAAAGCATCGACGTTTTGAGCTAAGCTTTTGCCAGGAATTAATCGCGACCAGTAATAGGGGATGCCCCCAAAGATCATATAGGCCTCAAGGATGGCATGACGGTCGAAGCATAGCCCCATCGCCTCGCTCATTTCCTCACATTCTTTGAGGGTGAAAGGCTGAAGATAAATCTGGTCGGTGAGCCGCTGATAAAGTCCGCCTTTATCGTGAATGACATTATCGCTCATCCACGAGGCGGCCGAGGCGCAGACGAGCAGGACAACATCTTTGCGTTTGCTGGCCCAGCCATTCCAGAAACCACTGAGCACCCTGAGAAAATCAGGGCTAGGAGCGGCTAACCAAGCGAGCTCGTCAAAAAAGAGAACTTTCTTAGGAAGCGGACTCTTTTCGATGGCCTCCTTAAGGATCTGAAAAGCATCGATCCATTTCTTAAGGGACTTTGGGGCGGGAATGCCAGAATCTTTGAGAGAAACTAGAAATTGATCCAGTTCGGCCTGTTTTCTTTTCGGGAAAACTCCAGTGGTGGCAAAAAAGAATTGCCCAGAGTAGGCTTGGCTGATGAGATAGGTTTTTCCAACGCGGCGGCGTCCATAGACGGCAATGAAAGAAGAAGTTTCTTTTTTAAGAGCCCCCTGCAAAACCGCCAACTGTTTTTTTCTGCCAACCATCATATATCCGTCCTCCGGCAAGTCCAAAATCTTGCTGTTTTTATGATAAGACAAGCAACGGAAATCTTCAACTTTTGTTACGCTATCTCACCAAAAAAGGGAGTTACCGTAACAAAAGTTGCGTTTTTCAAAGGGGGACCTTGGGTCTATTTTCGATGATTTTAGCGGTCTCAAAATCACAAAAAGATTAGGATGCATCGCATAAATAATTCCTAATGAAATTGATTTTGGACAGCATTCCGGTCAAGAAAACTTGATCGCCGGGCTTTGGGATCGAGCAATGACCTTGAGAATGGACTTTTCCACGCGCCGTCTTTTCGCATAGGCCAATAAGCTGGTGGGCTCATAGGCATACGACGTGAGCATGGAAAGAACCATCGACGGAACTTCGGAAGGATCATAGAAGCAAGCTAAGCCGCGGTCGGCGAAGAGATCCACGGCGAGCTTTTCCAAACACATTTTACCATTTCCAATTAAGCGTGGAGATCGGCTCGTGAGCGGAAAGAGGGCCACGACCTTCTTTTGAGCATAGAGCAATAAGTCGTCGCCCGTTGGCTTATAGAGGATCGTCCAGCGCGGAAACTTCTTCTGCAAGGCGTAGAAGCAGGCTAATAGATTTGGCTTTTCGACCTCGACGAGCAGCGTTCCTTGCGCTAACAAAAGATTGAGCCATTCGTTGAGGGCGGCCGTATCGTAGACGACGAAGGGCTGCTTTCTAAAGGTCGAAGAAAGGAATGCTCTTAGGGCGATGAGATCCTTTTCCTCCCGTCCCCCTTGATAGATCAAAGGCGGGCGAGTGCTATAGCGATTAAAGCCGAGGCGAAAGAGCCGCTGGCTTGAGAGAAGCAAAGCGATGAGCCAAGAGTAACTATTCGGCGAATAATCGGGAAAAGCCTGGTGCAAGGTTTCGCGTAGTTCGGCTTTGGTAAAACTCGCACTCTTCGGTAAGCGGATCGTTGGGGCTAACTTCCGCGTTTTCTCCATTTTGCTGGCCATGATGCCTTTATTATACAATCGACCAAAAAATAGAGATAGTGGCAAAGTGTATAAAAGGGCGGCACGCCAGCGATAGCGAACGATGTCATCGCTTTTATCTCGGCTGCTGTCCCTTCAATTGCCCTGAACTCGGCAAAAGACTTGCCGGTCCTCTCCATTTTCACAAAGGCAGGCGAAAAGCGGAAATTCAGCCCCTTTTATCGCGTTTATTTCGTCTGGGCTTTCAACAAGCCTTCCTTTTTTTGCTTTTAAGTTCTTTGCGGCGTTGTATCCTTAACAAATAGGAGAAAATAAAAACACTATGAAGAAATCCATTCTATTCTCTTTGGCCTTAGCCTCCTGCCTCTTGACCCTCGCTAGTTGCGGTGGCGAAGATAAAGACCACAAGCAAGGCGTGATCGGCGCCGAAAAGTGGGCCAATATCGGCTCGGGCGCCATCGCCCTCACCGTCGCGGACGAATATCAAGGAAGCATCTCGTTCAAGAGCGATTTCTCGGCCTCTTATGTCACCACTTATGTTGGGGCTTCGGCCTTGACCATCAAAGGGGCGACCTACGTTAACGCCAACCGTGTCACTCTGACCCTCGAAGGCAAAATCACCGACACCCAAGTCACGGGCTTTGTGATTTCGAGCGATGGCCTCAATGGTGCCGATTCGGCCTACGATTATCTTTCGATCTTCACCGTCGTCGATTCACCGGTCGTTCGCGGGCATTACTCCTCTTCCAACGACCGTCATACCTACTCCCTCGACCTTCTTAATGGCGGCTCGTGGATCGAGACCGCTTTGACCAGCGCCAATATCACTTTTGCCACCAGCGATCCAACCACTTATCCCTTAACGAGCTTCGATCCCTCTTTTAAGTATGATAGCGATCAGAAGACCTTAGACGTTTCCATCACCTATTCTTCCAGCGATCCCAAAGCTTCCGCGGCCTGCAGCATCAGCTTCACCGCCGCGACCAATAGCCTGGGCTTCGCGGGCACGTCGACTTTCGCTAAGTTATAACCCTTGCCTTTGAATTGTCACGATCAGGACCGCCTCCCTTAGGGAAGACGGTCTTTCTTTATCGTCAATGAAAACATTTACAATCTTTAAAATGTCTCGTTAAGTAAGAGCCTATACTTTGTTTCCAACATTTTTAAGAAAAAAAATATGACGGAATTTCTCGTCAAAAGGCGTATTTATTAATGGTGATTGAAAAGAGGCTCGATAGGGGACCCCTTTTCTTTTTTTGCTTAGGCGGATTGACTTAAGGTTTTATCGCAAAGGGAAGGTAGTAGAGCCAGCAAACGTTTCTTCTCTAAGGCCAATGAACCTTGGGGATAGCTTAAGGCCAAAGCTTTTAAAGCAACGAGATCATCCTGATCTAAGCTTTCTAGCGGGGCGAGTCCGTATTCGCCTTCATCAAAAAGGACCAGCAAGAAATCCTGAAGGGGCAGACTCGAATAGAACGAGAGGTCTTTGATGAAGACTCCCCGAAGTAGGATATAGGACACTGGCGGGAGTTCAGGGTAGGGGAATCGGGACTTGAGATCCGCCAGATAATCCCAAACTTTATCGGCAGGCGGCAAAGGATGAACGGCCAAATATTCCTTGATGATCTTGGCTAAAGCGGTGGGCTCATCTTGCTGAAGATAATGGAGGTAGACTTTGTCTTTTCCCCGGAGCGCCGCCTCGTATTTGACGGCCCGTTCAAAGTCGATGACGCTAGGTTCCCCAATCCGCGAGAGATCGAGGTTCATCCTTAGATCCGCCTTCTTCACGCTCCAAGCGAGAGGTGAAGACTTTCGGATATGGTTAACGTAAGCAAAATAGCCGGGCAAGGTCGCGGTTTCATAGACCGAGGCTTTGCGGTTAAGCAGCGTTAAGGCTTTGAGCTCTTCTTTGGAGAGGCCAAGCTTAGCCAAGTCTTCCAAGGTGGTTGAGGTATCCTCAAGCAAATCGTGGAGGAGGGCGACCTTTTGGGCGCGCTTTCCTGCCACATGATTGGCTAAGTAGATCGGATGAAAGAAATAGGGGGAGCCGCTCCGATCGGTTTGGCTAGAGCATTGATTGAGCATATAGACGAGGCAGGCGAGCAACGCGCTATCCGTCTCATCGAGGGCTTCGCCAACGGGGATCCCCGCTACCCCGCAATCGCTAGGAAGGGGGATGCCGGCGATGGCATTAAGCATCGCGAAGTCGCCAAAAGTTAAGGCGGCGAGTTTCCCGGAGGGTTTAGCTAAGGAATAAGTCTTGCCATCGTAAGTGAAATAACGGCCTTTATGGGCCTTTTCTTCGTAATAGAGCCGACCCTGTTCATCGGCAAAATAGGAGCGATGTTTCGCCGCGATGCTCGGGCTAGCGTAGTAACGGCGGTAGACTTCGGGGGCGAGATAATGGCCCATGGTTATTGCTGACTCTTAAGAATCGCTAACGCCGCGGTGCAGGCCGGGCAATCGCAATACTTTGCCCCTTTGGCCTTCAGGTCTTTCACGTGGGCTAAGAACTTTTGGGCCCCTTCTTCGCCAAATTCTTGCTTGGCATAGGGGCTCTTCGCAAAGGCAAGGAGATCATCGATGCCAGTGATGTCCTCTTGGAGTTCCGCATAGAGGGCGGCTAATTGGCGAGATTCATCGGGCGTACCAACGCTCTGTAGATACGCTTCGGCGGCGGCTTTAGCTTCCGGGCACGCCATCGGGGCAGCGAGTAGAGCGGTGCAGTTCTTCATCATCACATCTTTGGAATTCATGGGGGACATTCCTCTTTTCTTTTTTAGTGTAGCCCTCACCAAGTGAGAAATGAAGGTCACAGACCGTTTTCGATTTAGTATAATCTAAATTAGTCTAATCAAAATTATACTAATCCTTGATGAGCCTCCTTCGCCCCGCTATAATGGAGCTATGTTTTATTACCGAAAAGCGGAATTAGCCAAGATGATGGCCGTCTACCAAGACCCGCGGCCCCAAGCGATCGCGATCTATGGCCGCCGTCGGACGGGCAAGAGTGAGCTGATCCAGGAATCGTTCCGGCAAACCCCAAACATCCGCCATTTCTATTATCTTTGCGGTTCCGATACCTATTTAGGCAATCTTTTGGGCTTTGCGAACGAATTGGCCGCTTATCTTGGCGTCGCCTCTTCGCTGCTGCCCACTTTTAGCAGTTTCCGCCAGGTTTTTGTCTATTTCCGTCCCTATTTCGCGACCAGTAAGATGCTGATTGCCATCGATGAATTCCCCTATTTGACGAAAAAGAAGAACGGCGCGGAAGTCGCCCATGAATTCCAAGCGATCATCGAGCAAGATTTGGCGCCGACGCAGGTGAGCCTCATCCTCTGCGGCTCCGAAGTTCGCTACATGAAAGAGGTCTGCGAGAGCTATGATTCTCCTCTCTATGGCCGCTTCCGCGAAATCTTGGTGGTGAACCCTTTTACCTATAGCGAAGTCGCTCCGCTATTTCCGAAATTCACCCCCTTCGAGATCCTCGCGACCTACGCCGCGACGGGTGGAGTGGCAGCCTATGTCTTTTATTTTAAAGATTACCCTACCTTTCAAGCGGCGATCGTGGCCTTATTCCTTTCCCCAAGCGCCCGGCTCCTCGATGAGCCTCAAGCCATCCTCGCCGCCGAGTTTACCGCCCCAGCGGTTTATGGGGCGTTATTAAAGCGTCTCGCTCCCAAACCCGCGCCGATGTCTTCATTAGTCTCAGCGATCGGCCTGCCCTTATCCTCCCTTTATCCTTATCTCGAGAAATTAAAAGTCATGGGGCTGGTCCAGGAATACGCGACGGCGTTCTCGGAAAAGCAGCGGGATGTCTTTTATTACATCAGCGATCCCTTTTTCCGCTTCGCTTATGGCTTTATCGATCCCCATCGTTCTCAGATCGGGCTTTGCGATTCTTCGCTGCTCTTTAATGACATCTTTAACGAGGAAGCCCTCCATACCTTCCTTGGTCATATCTATGAAGACGCGATCGTGAAGCGCTTGCTGATGGAATTGGGCTTAGCGCATCGTCTCCCCTTTTTGCCAAGCGTCATTTTGCCTTGGCGTGGCCAAGTTAAAAACGGTAAAGGCGAAGTCGGCGAAAGCGAAATCGATGTCGTTGCCTATGATGCTACCCATATTATTTTTGGGGAATGCAAAGCCAAAAAGCAGCCGTTAGGTTTGGCCACTTACCGCGAACTCTTGGCCAAGATTCCTTTTGTCCCGAGCGGCCGCCGCCAACCTCAGATTTTGTTGGCTTCCTTTTCGGGTTTTACCCCCGAAGTCCTCGCTTTGGCGAATCAGGGTGTGCTCTTAGTTGCGGGGACGACGTTACTGAACGCTCATTAAAAAAGAGGCTGACGCCTCCTTTAATCTAAAGAGAACCTCACGAAAGGGTGAAGGTCGCGCTTTCGGCGACGATCGAACCGTTCGTATTGGTATTCCGCGCATAGGCTTGGAGTTCGTAATTGGTGTAATAGAGGTAGACCCCGGTGATCACGGAAGTCCCTTCGGAGAGCACCCCGCTAAGGGAGATGATACAGTTCCCGGAGTTATCGCCCGCTAGCGATTGCGAATCGATATGGATGCTCGAAGAGGAACTAGCTCCGCTTGAGAGGCTATAAAGATTCAGCAAAAGGTCGACTTCGCTTTGGAGGTTGCCTTGGCCATCGAGCCCATAGAGGCGGGAATAGGCGTCGCCTTTAGCTTTAGCTAACGTCGAGGCCGAAGTGGTGACCACGCCTTTGGAGTCGACGCTCGTGAGCAAGTAGGAATCATCGGCTTCATGGCTGTAGGTCCTTGAAGAAAGGACCACGTCATTCCGCGAGGTGATGACGCTCGCTAAGAAAGTCTCCTTATTTTGATAGGCATAAGCGTACTTGGTGGGCTCGCTTGAGCCTTCCTTCCAGAGGTAGGTGGCCTTCAGGTCCTTATCCCCATAAGGCCAACCGTTGGTGCGGTGGTTATCTTTGATCGCGAGGAGCGAAGTGGCGGCTTCCTTTAAGCCAAAGGCCCCCTCCGAAGAGGAAGACGGTTTGTTGGCAAAGCCAAAGTAATAAATGCATAAGGCCAATAGTCCGGCCAGTTCAAAGCCTAAAAGGATGAGCAGGCCTTTGGTACGCTTCTTCTTTTTTTGGTCTTCCGCGTAGGCCGAGTTGGGATTGGCAGGCTCCATAAATGTTAATTATCCTTTGCTAACCCGTTAAGGTCAATGAAACACTGTAGCCTTAAAAGGTTATAATGGCTTTAATAAAAATTAAAAGGATACCCGATGGAAAAGAACTTTGAATTCACGTTGACCAATAAACGGACTTACGCCGTGACGTTTTATTCGCCCTATGCCTTCCGCCTCTATGAAGTGGGCGGGGGATCGGGCATCGCTTTGCACCCGGAAGCCTTAGGCCTAAGCGCCCCAAAAATCACCAAGGCCAAAGATAGCGTCACTTATAGCTTAGGCGGCAGCAAACTCATCCTGCATAAAACCGGAGTCGTGGAATTCTATCGTCAGTCAAGGCTCCTTAGCTCCTTCCGCCTGCTTTCGACCTATGTTCCCCAGGCCGAAGTCGAGGATCTTAGCGGCAAAGAAGGCCATCATCCTAGCGGGGGCGACCATGGCTATCAAGGCGGGCTAGTGATCCGCAACGATTCCCCGGTCTATGGACTCGGGGATAAGACGGGTCCCCTCGATAAGCGGGGCTATCGTTACATCAATTACAACACCGATAACCCCAACGCCCATGTCGATACCTTTAAATCGCTCTATAAATCCATCAATTTCTTCACGTTATTCCATAAGTTTAATTCTTTAGGATTTTTTCTTGATAATTCCTCGCGGACCTATTACGACTTCAACCAGAAAGATCCTCGGGCGGTCGAAGTCAGTTATGCCGCAGGGAAACTCGACCTGTATGTCTTCGTCGGCAGCTTGCTTAAGGTCGCGTCCTATTTTGCGCTTCTTAGCGGCACCAACCCCCTGCCCCCGCGCTTTGCTTTAGGCTATCAGCAAAGCCGGTGGAGCTATGGTAGCGAAGCCGAGGTCGACGCGGTGATCGCGGGCTATCAAGCGATCGGCTGCCCCCTCAGCGTCATCCACTTGGATATCGCCTATATGGATCACTATAAAGACTTCACGGTCGATGCCTCCCGCTTTCCGGATATCGCCGCTTGGGCCGATAAGCTACTAGGCCAAGGCGTTCACCTGGTCTCCATCATCGATGCCGGGGTCAAAGCCGAGAAAGGCTATTCCTTATACGATGAAGGGATCAAGGCCCATCATTTCTCGACCTTAAATGGCGAAGTCTACCATAACGAAGTCTGGCCCGGGGACTCGGTCTTCCCGAGCTTTATGTCGCCCCTCACCCAAGACTGGTGGTCGCAGCATGTTGCGGAGTTCCTTAAGAGCACCCACATCTCGGGCATCTGGAACGATATGAATGAGCCCGCTTCCTTTAAGGGGCCTCTCCCCGAGGACGTCGAGATGGGTGGCTTACCGCATAGCCTTGCCCATAACCTCTATGGCCATTACATGAGCAAAGCCACCTACGAAGGCTTTATCGCCCTCCATAAGCGGCCTTTCATCATCACTCGGAGCGCTTTTGCCGGGACTTCCGCTTATGCGACCACCTGGACCGGGGACAACCAATCCTTGTGGGATCATCTGCGCTTAACGATCCCCCAGCAATGCAACCTCAGCTTATCGGGTTATCAGATGATCGGGAACGATATCGGGGGGTTTGGCGGGGATACGACCAAGGAGTTATTGCTCCGCTGGATCGCCTTGGGGGTCGCTAACCCCCTCATGCGGAACCACTCGGCCTATATGACCAAGGATCAAGAGGGTTACCGTTTTGACGAAGAGACCAGCAAGATCTACGCCGCCATGGTCCGGCTCCGCTACGAACTGATTCCTTATCTCTATGACTTGCTCCGGGAAGCCGAAGTGAAAGGCACGCCCATCTATCGGGCCCTCGTCCTCAACTATCCGGATGACTCCTATACCTATAACGAGAACAGTGAATTCATGCTGGGCGATGCGCTTCTTTTTGCTCCAGCTTTACTGCCTGGCGAGCATCATCGTTATGTCTATTTCCCCGATGATTTCTATGATTTTGAGACCGGAAAGCTCTATACCAAAGGCCATTACCTCATCGACACGCCGCTCGATAAGCTGCCCTTATTCGTGAAGAAGAATAGTTTGCTTGCTTTGGCCCCGAAAGGCACGATGACGCCCGAATTCACGAGCACCTTAGTGATCTACGCCACCAGCGGTTCCATGAGCTACCGTCACTATGAAGATGCGGGCGATGGCTTAGGCTACAAGCAAGGGGAATATAACCTCTTCTTGATCAGCAAGAAAGGCAAGAAGATTGCCTTATCCTATCTCCATCAAGGGCTCAAGACCCATTACGAGAAAGTGGTGGTCCTTTCTCCTAACGGCCACAAGAAGACCTACGCCTTAAAAGACTTATTGAAGTAGGCCCTTTATCCAACCTAAAAAAAGAGAACGTGCCAAGGGGATGACACGTTCTTTTTATAGATCCGATCTTGCGACCGGGGTCTATCCAATAAAGAAAGACGGCTCAGCAAGACCAAGAGAATGAAATCGTTTCGATATCGAAGGAGAAGTCGCCGGTCTTGCTAGCAGTAAAAGCAAAGACTGAGCTTGCGCCTTGAACCTTATAGCCCAAGCTCGAGAACGCGGTGCCGTTGGTGATAGTCTCCATGTGAGAAGTTCCATTTTGATCAGAGAAGGTCCAACTGACCGAAGAGTCGGCGGTAGTTATTCCGTTGGTCGCTTGGAAATTAATATAGGCATTTTCAATGACGGCACTGATGCCCACAGCGATGCTGAAATTGCAGTTGTAGGTTGAACTTTCATCATAAATCGGACGAACGACCAACCAATAGGCGGAAGAAGTGCTGTATTTTCCTGAAGTGGAGGTTTTATCCGATGAGATGGTGACCGCGAGGCCAGAAGTCCCAGTTACAAAACTGCCACTCGATAAAGTGGTGGCGGTGTAACTGGTTTGGTGGCTAGAGATGGCGGTGCCATCGCTCGGATAGGTCGGTTTATTGGTTGTGCTATTGAAGATCATGGTCTTGCTGCTGGTGGCTTCAACGTTGGAATTGATGGCGATGCCGCTCACACCAATGGCGCCGACGCCAACGACTGCGGCGGCTCCGACTAGACTCAGGACAAGTAAGCTTTTAGTTTTCATAGGAATTTCCCTCTGATTTACTGTTAACGTATTGTAAATAGTTGATAATTCTTTTCAACATGAAAGGGCTTACATGTAGTTAATAGAAAAATAACGCCGCTTGTTGTCTAGGCAAAAGGCTTAAAAAAACAACGATTGACTCCTTTTAAAACTTGCCTCTTTTTCCGCTTTGTCACTGTCTAAACGAAATAGGGGCGGTCTTGCCTCTCTTTTTGTTCTTCCACCTTAAAAGGTGGTTGCCTATTTTTGGGAGAGCCCTTATCATTTTCTACTGTTGTTTTTCTTCTAAGGGTCGAGGGGACCTTTAGTCCCAATCGGGAAGGATGTTTAGCTATGGATACCAAGTTTATCTTCGTCACGGGCGGTGTGGTTTCTTCCTTAGGAAAAGGCATTGCCGCTTCCTCGATCGGCCTCTTATTGAAGAGCCGCGGCCTAAAAGTCTTCATGATGAAGTTCGACCCCTATCTGAATGTCGACCCCGGCACGATGTCCCCGTACCAACATGGCGAAGTCTATGTCACCAAAGATGGCGGCGAGACCGATTTGGATATCGGCCACTACGAACGCTGGCTCGACGAAGATTTCACCAAGGAATCGTCCGTCACCTCCGGCCAGGTCTATAGCGCGGTCATCGAGAAGGAGCGCAAAGGCGACTATCTCGGGGCCTGCGTCCAGGTTATTCCTCATGTCACCAATGAAATCAAGCTGCGCCTCAAACGAGCGGCCGAGGTCAGCAAGGCCGATGTCGTGATCGCCGAAGTCGGCGGCACGGTCGGCGATATCGAATCGCTTCCTTTCCTTGAGGCCATCCGTCAGGCCCGCCTCGATTACGGTTATCAGAATACCTTCTATATCCATAATACGTTGGTGCCCTATTTACGGACTTCGGAAGAATCGAAGACCAAACCCACCCAGCATAGCGTTCATGAATTGCTGGGCTTAGGCATCCAGCCCGATGCCATCATCTTGCGGAGCGAAGTGCCCTTAGCCGATGATGTGAAAGATAAGGTCTCCCTTTTTTGCAACGTCCCCAAAGAAGGCGTCTACGAAGCCGATGACCTGCCCTTGGTCTATGAGTTACCTCTTTATTTGCACGCCCAGCATATCGATGACTTCATCCTCAATCACTTTGGGATCAAAGCGGCCGAGGCGGATCTCCATCCTTGGATCAACTGGATCCGGACCATCAAGAGTCTGTCCCGCCACATCAAGATTGCCTTGGTGGGCAAATACGTCGAGCTGCATGACGCTTATCTTTCGGTGAAGTCGGCTTTGACCCATGCCGGTTACGCCAATAACGTCATCGTCGATATCGATTGGGTCTCGGCGATGGACCTCAACGAAGGCAACGTGAAAGATCGTTTGGCCGGCGCCGATGGCATCCTCATCCCCGGCGGATTTGGGGAGCGGGGGAGCGAAGGCAAGAAGACCGCGATCCGTTATGCCCGGGTCAATAATGTCCCGCTACTAGGCATTTGCTTTGGCATGCAGCTCGCCCTCATCGAATACGCGGAGCATGTCTTGAATCTTCCCAAAGCCAACTCGACCGAATTCGATCCGGAAACCCCAGACCCCATCATCGACTTCTTGCATGACCAATATCAGGGCATCAAGATGGGCGGGACTTTGCGCCTAGGGCAATACGATTGCCAATTGACCCCCGGGAGCCTGGCCTATAAGTGCTACGGCACCGATCTCATCAAGGAACGGCACCGTCATCGTTACGAGTTCAATAACAAATACAAGGACCTCTATATGGCTTCGAAGATGAAGATCACCGGCATCAATCCCGGCTCGGGACTCGCCGAGATCGTGGAGCTGCAGGACCACCCGTTCTTCATCTGCTGCCAATTCCACCCGGAGTTCTCCTCGCGGCCACTCCATCCCAATCCCTTATTCCGCGAATTCATCAAAGCCTCAATTCCCCAGAAAGACTGAAATGATGACTAAGGAAGGCCAACCCCTTCCTTTTTTTATTTCACGGGGGGCGTGCCTTCATCTTTCAAGGTGAGGGAAAGTAACTTTTCCCAATAAAGTCGCTTCTCTCTTTTCTTAATAAAGAAAGGAAAAAAAGCCACCATGGGAAAATCTTTAGCCTTACGGGCAGAAGAAAATGCGCTACACTTGCCTTATATGAAGGCGCTTTTCCTTTATAGCGATGCGACTGGCCAAGGCAAAATGCTGGCTCACGTCGGCGATGTCATTTCGCGTTTGCGGAAAACCTTTAGCCAACTTGAAGCCGTTCAAACCCATAGCCAGGACGAACTGATCGCTCGGGCCAAAGGGGCGTGTGGGGGTAAGGTTGATGCCTTGATCGTCGCGGGTGGCGATGGCACCTTCCACCATGTGGTCAATGCTTTGATGGACGAAGAGAAGACTCCGATTTTGGGCTATATCAATGCCGGCACCATTTGCGATATCGGCAAGAACTTTGGCATTCAGGGATCCTACGAGAACGCCCTCGACATCATCGAACGGGGCTATACCACCTATTTCGATGTCGGAAAGATCAACGATCAATACTTCACCTATGTTTCGGCGGTGGGCGCCTATAGCGACATCGCTTATATCGCTCCGCGCGACCGCAAAAAGCGGTTGGGGGCCGTCGCCTATTACACGATTGCGGTGGGGGAGAGTCTTAAGCCCACCAAAGTCATCGCTGACATTGAAGCCGATGGCAAGCAATACCACATCAAAACCCCGTTCATTTTGCTGCTCAACGGTTCTCACGTCGGCGGCTTCCACGTGAATCAACGCCTCGCTTCGATTAGCGATGGCAAGATGGAACTCTATCTGACCAAGCCCGGCTTCTTCAATGGCTTGATCCATTACCTCTTCTTCAAGATGCGGACCCTCAAGATCAGCGCCTCCCATTTCAAGATCCATACCAATATCGATATGCCGTGGTGCCTCGATGGGGAAGAAGGCCCCAAAGGCGACGTCGAAATTTCGGTCATTTCCAAAAAGCTCATGATCTACGCTAAGCCGCCTAAACGTTTCTTTCATCGCGGCTAGGATAAGGCTATCCAATCGGGCTTCTTTTGCTTAGAAAAGGCCCGATCCGCTTCCAAAAGAATCAAGAAATGCCGAGAATTCGGGATTATCGCAAATCGGAAAAAGCCTAATTTTTGCGGAGATTTACCTCTTTAAAGACGGGGTATTTTAGATTAAAATACCCTTGTCGAGTTTTCCTAACGAGGAATATCCCCATGAAAAAGAGTATCACCGTCTTAAGCGTAATCGCCGTAGCGCTCAGCCTACTGGCCATCATCTTGGTGCCGAGTTTCGCTGGCGTCTTAAAGTTCTATGATGGTGGCGTTATCGGACAAGCCTTTGGCGGTCTCCTTGGAATGTTCGCGGTCGGCTCCTTTAACTTGGGTCAAATCGTTTTCTTCTCGGTCGCTGGTTTATCGATTTTCTTATTGGTGCTGCAGATCGTCTTGCTCATCGTGAACCGCCATCCGAAAGCCCTTTTTATCACGGCGTGCTGGTTCTTAGTTTCCTTCACGACTATCCTCTTTTGCGTCGCCTTATTCTCAACGGGTTTCTTCAAAGATATCACGGACACTCCGACCAAGGAAACCGTAGTTGATTCCTCGGGCTTCATCGCCTACGTTTGGCGCTTAATGCAAACCGGTTATTTGAACCATGGCCAAACCGCCTTAGCCTTTATTGCTCCCGCTTTAATTCTCATCGCCTTTGTTTGCGCCCTCATCGCCGAGATTCAGGACCTTGTCCTCATCGGCCAAGAACCCGGCACCCCGAAACGCGATTATTCTTCCGATCTCGATAGCGGCGATAAAGTGGTGGTCGTCCATGAAGATACGAGCGCCGTGGCTCCTTCTAGCGAAGAGATCCGCTCGATGCTCCGGGATGAACTCGCTGGCCAAACCCAAGCCAATCCGAATCCGAACCCCTTCAACCCTGTCCATCCTAGCGAACCCTCGGCCGCAGCGGAATACCGCGATAATGGCTCGCACGCCTATAACGCCCCGATGGCCCCTTTACCTCCAGCGAATCAGACTCCGATCATCAATGGACCTTTGCTCGTCCAATACATTAATACCTATTCTCCCTCGGCTCCGGCCACGCAAAGCATGCCCGCCCCCGTTGAAGCGAAACCTGCCCCGCAGCCGAGCGTTCCCTTAAAAGAAGTCCAAGGGGTCGTCAGCAATGCCGAGAAGCCGCTTAGCGCCGATGAGATTAAACGCATCATCAAAGAAGAACTCGCCGAAGCAAAGCCCGAAGCTAAACCCGCCTCACCCGCACCGGTGGCTCCGCTCACTAAAGAAGACGTGGCCGCCATTGTTTCGGCCGAATTAAAGGAAGCCTTGAAGCCCGCCGAAAAGCCGGTCGAAGCGAAACCTGAAGAACCGAAGCCCGAAGAAGTGAAGCCAGAAGTTAAACCCATTCCTGAAGCGCCGAAAGAAGAAGAGCCGGCGGTCGTGGTGGAACCCGTCGCCGCGACGAGTTTGAGCGCGGAGGAGTTACGTTTGCTCATCGCCGAAGAACTCACCGCTGCCAAAGACCATGATGCCCGGGAAAAGAAAGAGGAACCCGCTTCGCCCAAAAACGACGAACCTTCCGTCCGCGATGTGATCAAAGAAGAACTCGCCGCTTACCGCGCCCAAGAAGAAAACGAAAAGCAGACCCAATCCGCTAGCGTTTTGACCTCGGACGAGATCCGCAAGATCATCGCCGAAGAATTCGATAAGAAAGCTCAACCCGCCGAATCTAAGCCCGCCGAACCCAGCTTAACCGCCGAGCAGATCCGCGAGGTGATCAAAGAGGAACTCGCCGCCTTATTAAAGGATAAAGAAGCGGCGCCTGCTCCCGCTCCAGTCGAGAGCAAACCCGCGGTTTCACCGGCCCCGGTCGTCGTGGTGGTCCACCAAGATTCTAAGGCCCCCGTGGAAGTGATTCCGGCCAAAGAGGAAGAGGCCCCGAAGCGTGTTGTCGGAGCCATCAACCCGAATCTTCCGCCTCATCCGAAAATCATCCGCATTCCCTTCCCGACCCGCATGCTCTCTAGCGACAAAGCCCTTCAGAGCAACTATAACGAACTAAAGAGCGACATCATGGCCTATGGCGTGAAGTCCCGGGTCTCCAATTCGGGCGATACCTTCCGTCTTCATAAGGTCACTTATCTCAAGATCACGATCGCGGGCAAGAGCCTCAAACTCTACTACGCGCTCAATCCGAAAGATTATGCCAACACCACCTTGCCGATTAGCGATGCCGGCCATAAGTCGATCTATAAGGAGATTCCGCTCGTCTTCAAGGTCAAGAGCGATCTCTCGCTCCGCCGCGCCAAGCAGCTGATCGCCGATGCCCTAGCCAAAGGCAAACTTGAGCAAGGCAAAGTCGAGCCGCACAATTGGGCCCAAGACTTGGTCGATTACAAAGACCAAGGCGAAGGTTCTGACGACGATTGAAGCCTAACCCCGTTTGAAAGAACGGGGTTTTCTTTTCGCCGGCGCTTAAGAAAGGCCTCGCTCTATGATAGAATAACTCCTGCGGGTTGAAGCCCCCGAAGGAGTACGCCGTTAAGTCATGGATCCTCTTATAGCCTTATATCTTGCCCTCATCGTCTTTTTCGTCATCATGTGCGCCTTCTATAGCAGCACGGAAACGGCGTTTGGGTGCCTCAATAAATACAAATTCAAAGTCCAGGCGGATGCCGGCAACAAAACCGCCGCCCTCATCGTCCGACTCTATGAGCATTTTGACACGACCCTGATCTCGGTTCTGATCGGCAACAACCTTTTCGCCATCGCCCTTTCGACCGTCTCGACTTGGGTCTTCATGGCTTTCCTTAACCCATACATCAACGAGAACTTGGTCTCCCTCATCGCCTCCATCGTGATGGCCATCATTTCCTACCTCTTCGGCGACACCATTCCGAAGATGGTGGCTAAGAAAATCCCTAACGTCATCGCCAAGCTGAACGTCTACCCGATGACCTTCTTCATCATTCTCTTTTACCCGATCTCCGCGATCTACCGGGGATTGACCTGGCTATTGAAGAAGATCTTTCGGGCCAAGACTCCGCCGGAACTCACCGAAGAGGATTTCAATAACGTCCTCGAGAAGGTCGAAGCCAAAGGCGCCTTAGAAGAGAACGAGACCGATATCATTCAGGCCTCCTTTGATTTTGCCGATACGGCGGTCAAGGATGTCTTGACCCCCGTGAAGAAGATGACGATGGTCAACCTCAAGGGCTTAAGCAAAGAGAAGCTCTTGCGCATCCTCGACCAAACTTCCTATTCCCGTATCCCGGTCTACTACGAAGACCCCAACAAGATCGTCGGCATTTTGATCGTGAAGAATTTCTTATCCTCCTATTACGCCGACCCGAGCGTTTCCATCATGGACTCCATCGAGCGGCCTTACTTTGTCTCGCCCAAAGTCATGATCGACGATTTGATCGAAGGCTTCCGGGTCCATCAGACTCAGATCGCCATCGTTCTTAATGCGGGCCAGCTCGTTGGCATGGTCACGACCGAGGATGTCCTTGAAGAGCTGGTGGGCACCATCAACGAAACGGCGACGCAGCCCGGGGGAGGCGAACGATGACTCACCTTCTCATCACCCTTTATTGCTGCGCGATCGCCGTTCTTTTGCTGTTGAGCGCCTTCTTTAGCGCGGTCGATACCTCCTATTCCGTCGTCAATAAACTTCGGCTCGAAAAAGCGGCCCAAAAAGGCGGCCACGCGGTCAAACTCGCTTACGCCTACGCCCAAAATTACGACAAGACGATCGCGACGATTCTCTTCGGCAATTCCCTCGTCAACATTTTGGCGACCAGCTTAGGCACCTTGCTCGCCGAGCAGATTTTCCCAAATAGCAGCGACAACACGACCGGTTCGTTGCTGATGTCCTTATACATGCTGCTGCTCATCATCACCTTTGGCGAGATCATCCCGAAAGTCATCGGCCGGGCTTATAGTTACACGATCGCCCTAACCTCAGCCCCGGTGATCCGCTTCTTTGAAGTGATCTTCTTCCCGGTCGTCTTCGTGACTTCGAAGTTTGCCACCCTCGTGAGCAAACCCTTCCTCGAGAAGGCCCCGCAAGAAGAGAATGCCCCGAGCGACGAGGAACTGCAGTCGATGGTCGAGCAGATTGAGCATGAAGGCATCATCGATAGCTCGCAATCCGAACTCTTGCATCGCTCCATCGAATTCAAGGAGACCTCGGCCCACGACATCATGACCCCACGGGTCGATATCAAAGGCATCGATTATCAGACCAACCTCAACGAATGGGCCAAGACCCCAGGCGTCCTTTCCCATTCCCGCCTCATCGTCTATAAGGGCGATAGCGATCATATCGTCGGCTATATTCCCGCCAAGGTTCTCTTAAAAGCCCTCGTCCACAAGACCCCCTTATCGATGGAGGCCCTCATGATGCCGATCCTCGCCGTCCCGGAGACCATGGAAATCTCCTCGATCTTGCGCTTAATGAAGTCGAGCCATCACCATATCGCCGTCGTCAAGGACGAATATGGCGGAACCGCCGGTATTTTGACTCTTGAAGACATCCTCGAGGAACTCGTCGGCGAACTCTATGATGAGTCCGAAAACGTCAAAGAAGACATCGTGCCGACCGATAAAAAGAACGTCTTTAAGGTCCGGGGCAAGATGAGCGTCGATGATTTCTTCGAGCGCTTCCATCTCAATGACGACTACATCGAAGAAGACTACAACACCGTCTCGGGCTGGATCAATGACCGCCTTGGCCGCTTTGCTACGGAAGGCGACCATTTCTCCTATGAAAGCGTGGACTTGTTGGTCAGCAAAGCCACGCCCTATACGGTCAAAGAAGTCACGCTCACCTACCATCCCCATCGCCTCAATAAGGCCAAAGGCCAAGAAAAGGCGGATAAAACCCTGATCGAAAATCTTGCGGAAAAAGGGAGTAAACTGAAAGCCAAGAACCCCCTTCGCCATAGAAAGAAGCGCGGGAAATAGACCCCATGTTAAAGCAAGCCCGTTGGCTCGATGCCCATATTCCTGATCTCACCGGTCAGTCTTTTTTGGTGACGGGCTCGACCTCGGGAGTTGGGCTTGAAGCGGCCAAAAGTTTGCTCTATAAAGGCGGTAGCGTGGATTTTGCCATCCGCAACCCCGAGAAGGCCGAGAAGATTTTCCAGGCGCTGCAAAGCGAGATCCCTAACGCCAAGCCTCGGGCGCTTCTCTACGATCAAGGCTCGCCCGAATCCGTCCTGCAATTTTGCCAAACCCTCAATCCCCAAAAACCTTACGACGCCATCATCCTCAACGCCGGGATTTATTATCCCCGAAAAGGCAGCCAAGCCGAGGATGGGACGTCCTTAACTTTCGAGACGAATGCGGTCGGGACGTATCTCCTGTATATGAAACTTCGAGAGAAATTCCCCAAAGCCCGCTTTATCCTCGTCGCCTCCATCGTGAACCGTTCCCCTAAGAAAGGGGACTATTCTTCCTACCTTCTCCATGGGGGTAACCGCCGAGCCGAAGAATATAGCGTCTCGAAACGGGCGATCATGAATTTATTCGGCTATGGGCTGACCCACACCGACGACGCCCTCTATATGACCCATCCTGGCGTGACCGGCAGCGCTATTTTCGATGGCTTCCCGCCCTTGATCCGCAAACTCGGCCATAAGTTCCTCTATCTCGTCGTCCATCATCCCTGGAAAGCCTGCTTAGGCGAAGTCTATCTCGCGGCCGTGCCTTGCCCTAGGGGCAGCGTCGCCGCCCCGCGGGGTCCTTTCCAGATTTCGGGCTATCCGCATTTGGTCCGGCCCAATAAGAAAAAGGTCTTCCGGGATGCGGAAGCCCTTCATTTAGCGTTATATCGCGTCTATCACGTCTAGGAACGCTTGGCTAACGCCGCCATATACTTCTTATAGATATCGTCCCCGATCTCTTCGATCGTGCGCGAACCGGTTTGAATCACGAAATCCGTCGCTTCGATTTTGCCTTCGCCAAAGGCGGTCTTGTCATTGGCTAAGCGCTCGGCGATGAGCTTAGGATCGTCGCCTCGGCCTTGCATCCGCTGCTCCCGGACGCTCGCGGGGGCCTTTAAATAAAAGGTAATGAGGCGGGGATCCTTTAAGGCCAAGAAGTTCTTTAGGCCATTGGGGTCAACCACCACGCACTTATCGTCATTGACTTGCGATTTGCTGCAGCCGTAGTAGTGGCCATTGTAGTAAGTGGTCTCCACGAATTTGTTCTCGGCTTTTAAGGCTAGGAACGTCGCTTCGTCCACGAAGAAATAATCGACGCCGTCTTTCTCGCCAAGTCGCGGAGCCCGCGAGGTGTGGGTGATCGCTTTCACGATGCCATACTTCGCCCTCAGATATTTGGCGATTTCGGTTTTTCCCGAGGCGGAAGCCCCAACCAGCAAAATCATTTGAGGCAATTATAAGCCAATCTCCCGAAGAGGAATAGAGGCAGCCGCAAAATTCGTTAACGAAATAGTTGCGGTCCTGCCTAAGAAATTGCATTTCCTAAGCAAAATGTTTGTCTCTTTTGCAAATGAAACGCTATATATAAGTAGGAGGAAAAACGATGGACCCCGTGGACGTAACCCTCAGGAATCTCAGCAGCCGTGACAAAGCTTTGCTCGTGGGGGCCGTGTACCGTCAATCCTTGATCGAGGTCGGCCATAGCGCCGATTATCACGTGTACGATCTCGAACAAGATTTGATCGACCATAAGTTGGACCGCGCGGCCGGAATCTTCTTAAAGCATGTCAAAGATTTCTATGAGTCTTTGCCCTATCTTCAGCAGAAGGTCTTCCTGGTCGAGTGCCTCGAACATGGCCGTCATTACGCCTATTGGTATTTACCTTACTATAGCCGCAAAAGCTATGGCCAAGCCCTCGCGTCCGTCTACCGCAAAACCGAACAAGCGTTTTAACGCGGATTAAACCTTATGAAAAATCGTCTGGCCTTAGCCTTGTTTTCCTTATGCCTTCCTTTAGCCTTAGGCGGGAGCTCTCCCGCTTATCCCGGCTATTTTGAATCGGGATTAGTGCTGACCGTGTCGACGAGCGAAACCACCCGCCTCACCTTGAACTTCGTGGCTTCTTATGAAGGGCATTACCGGATATCCGCCCTCCTCAACAATGCTTTGACCGGCAACCAAAAATACCTCTACACCGATGAAAAGGATATGGTTCCGGGCGAGAAGTGGAGCGTCAATGAGCCCGTGAGCAATAGCAGTCTCACCCCGATTTCTTCGACGGATAACGCCATCACCATCAACGCCTTTTATCTTTATGGGGCGATGAGTTCGATGGGCATCAGCGAAACCCGTCAGATCGATGCCCTCTCCACTCGGGGCATGGCGGGGGCGACCGGCAGCCAAACCCTCGTCACCCCGGATCAATATCTTTATGTGGATGAATCGGGGAAATTCTGCACCTGCGGGTCCACCTATAGCTTCGTTCACGATCATTCCTTTGTCTGCAATCCCGAGTATAACCGCTTGCCGCTAGAGGACTTAAAAATCGCTTATTCCAATCCGGCCCAGCCCAATCTATCGGGCGCCTTTGAAATCCGCATTCAGAATCATCTCGACGAATTCGATCAGATTGGGACGTTAGTGAAGGATCCGAATGCGCCCTATCGCCGCCTGACTGGAGTCTTCAAAAAGGCCGGCGGAGATCCTCATTACCCTTACCAAGTGAGCCTCTATAACCGTTACGCGATCGATAAGCGAAATCTCCGGATGAAACTTACCCGGTATAAGACCGGTTACGATTTCACGGATAACCGCATCTATCTGCCGAGCGGTTTAGGCCAAGTCTATTCCTTCTACAGTTTCGCGGTCTATTGCCATGACCTCGGGGCCTCGAAAGACTATTTCAAATGGAACTTCACCCTCGTGAGGACCGAGGAGCACTTTGGCGATTGCGTGAACAGCGACTATTGCATCGTCGTTAGCGGGGCCGACCATGCTTAACATCTTTTTATGGGCCGGGATTTTGGTCTTCAGCTTAGCGAGCTTTAACTACACCTACATGCTCGGGACCGTGAACCGGGTGTTCTTGGGACTCTATAAAGCCATTCCCGAATCCTCGGTCATCGCCTACGCCGATGGCGGCAAAGCCATCACCCCTTATTTCGATCAGATCCTCTTGCGAATCAATGTCGCTTCTTACTTTAAGGCCGCTTTGCCCAAATACGTCGACACCTATCACGTGAATTACGTATTCACCTCGGCGTATACGGGGGATGTCTGCACGGGCGAATGCGAACGGGTCGGGATCGAATTCAGCTGCACCATGCTCCACGTGAAGAGCTTCCATAAAACGGCGATCTTCACCCTGGAACGGAGTTCCTATGAGTGAGGAGAAACTAACCCGGTTCTTAGAGTCCTCATTCTTAAAGCCGCTTCTTGCCGAAAAGGAAGTTACCGATATCTCCTATAACGGGGCGAGCCTCTACTATGAAGACTCCTTGCTGGGCCGAAAAAAGAGCCCGTTAAAACTAACGCCGGAGGAAGTGGGGGACTTCTTAAGGCAAATCGCCAACCTCTCCGAGAAACAATTCTCCTATCAATCTCCGATCCTCGACGTGAGCTTCGGCCGTTACCGCCTCAACGCCGCCTTCCTTAGCTTGGTGCGGGTGAAGGAGAGAAAGTCCTATAGTTTCTCGTTACGTTTAGCTAGCGGAGGCTCCAAACTCGATAGTTGCCCTAACTTCTTTGGCGGAGATAGCCAGGCGATCTTGATGGAGGCGCTAGCCAAACGCGAATCGATCGTGATCGGTGGGGCGACATCCTCGGGGAAAACCGAGCTTCAGAAATATCTGCTTCTCCACCTCAAAGAGAACACCCGTGTCATCGTCATCGATAACGTCGAGGAACTCGAAATGTGCCGGGATGAGCAGCGGCTTGACCTCACGAGTTGGCTGGTCGATGAACGCTTCCCCAGCTCGAACTTCCCCGCTTTAATCCGCAACGCCCTCCGCAACGATCCCGACTACATCGTGGTCGCCGAATCGCGCGGCGGCGAAATGCTGGATGTCCTTAATTCCGCCATGTCAGGTCACGCCCTGGTCCTGACGCTCCATAGCAAAGACCTCGCTAGCATGCCCTATCGCATGGCGAGAATGGCGATGATGGGCGAACAGAAGCTCATCTATGAAGACGTGCTCGGCGATATTTATCATCACTTCTCGCTCTTCGTCTATTTAAGAAAGGACGATCGGCCCGATGGCTCGATCGACCGTTACATCCAAAGCATCGGCCGCCTCAATGAAAAGAAGAAGGGAATCGACATCCTCTACGAAAGGAAAAAAGAAATCCATGAAACCCATTAGTCAGTTCTTGTTGATCTTCATCATCTCCGCCGCCTGCGGGGGCGTGGCGTATTTGATGAGCGAATCCTTCTATTTTCTTGGCGGGGTGTTCCTCGCTTATTTCATCGTGCTCACGGCCTTGGTCCGTCCGTTATTCTTAGCCTTTGCTAAAAAGGAGAGGAAACGCCATGAAGGCTACCGTTTCGTGAACTCCTTCATCATTTCCTACTCCTCCAACCATTCCCTCGAAAAAGCCTACACGGCTGCCACGGAATACTCAGGTCCGGAACTTCAGGAAGTCCTAAAAGCCATCGAAACCAAAGAGGTCAAAGAACGGATTACCTACCTCCAGAACTATTTCGAAAGCGACCTTTATGGGATGTTTCTATCCCTCTATAACCTCTATGAGCAGCAGGGCGGGGATTTGCTCAGCATCGCTAAAGGCCTTCTCGACGAGATCACCCGGGTCGAGGAAGCGGGGGATGCCAGCAGCAAAGAAAGCTTCCGGAGCCTCAAAGACTTTGCGGTCCTTTGGGTCTTCTCGCTCGCTATCTTCCTCTTCCTCCGTTATGGCTTAACCAACTTCTATGGCACCTTGACCTCGAGCATCACCTTCTTGCTCACCATCGGCCTCTATTTCGGGTTCTTGCTCTTCTCGCTGGTTGTCTATGCGTTCCGCTTCTCGAATGGTCGTTTAAGTTTAACGAAAGGAAAAGCCACCCATGAAAAAGCTGCGTGAAACCATGCTTGATCTTGGCCTAACGCCAAGCAAAGAATGGATGATCCTCGGCCTCATCGACCTCTTCTTTATCGGCTTTGGCGGTCTCTTCTATTATCTTCAGGGCCGCTTGCTGGTCTTGCTTTATGCCGCGGGCTTTGCGGTGGTGGTGAGCTTCGCTTACCTCTCCCGTTACAGCAAGATGATCCATAAACGAAACTCGGCCCGCGAAGAAGAATTCGTCCATCTCTTCACCTATTTCGGAATCTATATCCATAACGGCTTCAACGTCTATCAAGCCCTACAAGCCATATCGAGTTACGCCTCGCTTGGTCTTAAAGACGATTTCCAAAAATTGCTGGCCGCGATCGATGAGGACAAATCACCGACCCCGTATATCGTCTTCTCCCGACATTTCGAGTCGTTGGAGATCAAAGAAGTCTTGCTTTCCGTCTATCAGATGGTGGAAGAAGGAGGCGAGAGTTACATCCGGCAATTCGAAGCCTTGTTCGACCGTTATTCCGCCGAGCGCCATAAGCTCAGCAAAGAAGCCCACGTCGCCGCCTTAGGAAGCCTATCGGTTTTGCCTCTCGTCGGGAGCGGCATCACGATGCTGAGCCTCACCGCCGCGATCGCGGAAGTCATGGGGAGTCTCTACAATGTCCTATAAATTAGGTTTGCTCTTATCCTTCTTCTTTATGATTCAAGTCCTGCTCTTCGCCGGGGATCTCGCCTGCATCGAATCGGTCCATAGCGAACTCGATGCCGTGGCGGTGACCGCCTCTTATCAGATTTCGATGTCCGGCAAGATCACCAACGCCACCCGCACCTTTGTCTATCAGGAAGCCAAGGCTTTTGTTTGGCAACTTTCAGGCGAAAACGCCAAGATGGGTGAATCCATCACCTTCTTGGTGTATCGCGACTATACGCCGTTCATCGTGTCAAAAGACTCGATGAGAATCAGTGTACGAAGAACCGCAATCGTCGGTTACTTCGCTTAAGAAAGGAGGTCCAAGCATGTCGGAGATCAAAGGTCAGATGCTGGGGATGGTTCTCGTCCTCATGGTGTTCGGCTTGGTGGCGGGCATTCTCTATGCCAGCTTCAAGCAAAACGCCAATTCCATCTCGTCCCAACTCGCCAATGAAGGCAACGTTGTCTCGAGTATCGCGGCCAAACCCGCGGCCGCTTATTCCCCTTTAAGTTACGGGGAGTGATCGCTAAGGCTCCTAAAGCACTTTAGGGGCTTTTTTTATTTTGAGCGCGGAGTAGCAAAAATTGAGACGGTAGGCTTTTATCATGAGGGCACTATGAAACAACGTAATTTTGCTTTGACTTGGATGCAGGTCGCCGCCTTCTTGATGTTTCTCCTAATTCCGATCTCTCTAGCTTTGCTAGCGAGTAGCCCAACGGCTCTAGTTCCTCAAAACCTCTACCAACTGATCTTCGATAGCAATACCCGCATGCCGGGGCTAATCGCCCTACTGGTGTTTACGTTGCTTAATGCCGTTAGCGTTATCTTCGCCCTCAGCGGAAAAACCCGGCTTTTCGGCAGCATTATGACAATCCTGATGAGCTTAGTGGCCCTCAGCTTAACCCTTAATGTCCCGAATTTTCTCGCCGATGCGAGCCAAAGCGATGCCCGCCTCTATCCTTTTTCGACGGGATTAACGTTGCTCGCGGTGAGTTTTGGCTTAGAAATCCTTTTAGCGTTCGTCGCGATCGGCGACCGGATCGTGGCGGGCTTCGATACCTTGGAGCAGTGGAACAAAGGCCCTTCAAATTTGAAACTTTCTAGCGTAGCGGCTGTCTGGAGCGGAATCTATGCTGGCCTCTTCTTGCTGTTTGGTCTTTTTGCTCTCTATGGCTTTTTCGTTTCCTCAAGCGGCGCCCCCGGAGTTTGTCTTTATACCAAAGCCTTTGACGGCAATGGCTCGGTCAGCGCCGGCTTTGCTTTTATCGCCCTCGTTATCGCTCTTGTCGCGGCGCTTCTCGGCGTTTTGTTCTTTGTTTTCGAAAAGAGACTGGCGAGCGTCGTGGCGACGGCTTCCGCCTTGGCCCTAGCTATTTTGGCCTTGGCCCTCAGCATCGTCGGAGCCCAAGAAACCAAAATCGATCTCGCCCATCAAATCCCGGTCTTCCTTTCCTTTATGTTTGCCCTTTTGCTCGTCTTTGGCGGCATTACCTTGACCCAGTTCATCGAGCGGGGCCGAACCAAGAAACCTCAGGCGAAAGAGGAGGCCTCGATCCAGGACGAAGCTGCTGTCTTTAGAGCCCGCTGCCACCATTGGTCTATGACGCTCATCATTTTGGAGGCGTGTCTCGGGACTTTGATGGTCGTTAACCTCATTGTCCTAGGAATCTCGCCTGGAGCCTTCTATGACTACAACCAAAAAGTCAATTGGTTTATTCCTAGCACTTACGCTCTGGCGCTAGGCTTAGACGGTTACCCGATCTATGGCTGCGCCTTCTGGCTCTTCTTTGCGACGCTGCTGCTCTTATTAGCCGCCGGCAGTTTGCTCTTCGCCCTGATCCGCTTCCAGGGCAAAAAGATGCCCCAGTGGTGGAGCGTGGTCAGTGTTTTGACCGCGATCTTGGCCTTAGTGGTATCCATTAATGGCTTTGCCTTCCCCACTAGCTTCATTAAGGAAGCCGGGGGGACTTCGGCGATTGACTTAAAATATAGCCATTCGCTGGTCGCCTTAGGAGTTCTTGACCTCGTGGCAGTCTTACTCGGCGTTACCCTAGTTATTTCCAGTCACAAATTTCGGACGTATCTGACGCTCGTTAGCGTTCAAAAAAGTTATTACCGTTACTACATTTATAAACATTTCGGTACCGTGAAGTCCTCAGGGATTCCTACGGAGCAAACCGCCCCGCAAGATCCCAATGCCCCGAAAGGAGATGCCCAATGAACCGTTTACGGATTTTTGCCATCGCGGCTTTTGTACTGAGCGTTATCGCCTTGGTCTTTATGGCTTTGCCCGCTTATTCCTACGATAGCGCGACTCTGGAAATCAGCGGTTTTGAATGGATGGCCGGAGCGAGAACCAAGTTTGCGACGGGCAGCGTTCAGATCCCTGGTTTTGTGGCCTTATTCATCGGCTTAGTGATTCTCGTCATCGCTGAACTGGTCGGAATCTTCCTTTGCTCTGATCATCCCTTCTATCGGGGCTACGCCACCTTTGAGATCATTTTGGCTCTCGGCCTCATGATTTTTAGCTTCTGTGCCCTCAGTTTCGTTGCCGATCGTTTTGATAGCAACCCGAGCAGCCATTTTGGCTTAGCGGCCGGGCCGATCCTCTTAGGGATTGCCTTAGGCGTGAGTGCCCTCGCCGATTTGCTCAGCTTGGTTCATCTCGCCGGGGATTGAGTTAACGTATTTCCAGCCTAAAATTAACCTCTTTCCGGTCCTTCATCCTCTATTTGCTACCGCTAGGCAAGGTGCCTATAATAGTCCTATTAGGAGATTCCTAAAACATGGCAAATTCTCAGATGGTCGAAATCAAGAAGATGTTCGCTGAGCGTATCGGCGTCGATAAGGTCGATGAGTCCAAATCCCTCAAGGATATCGGCTTAGACTCTCTTGATGTCGTTGAAATGTGCCTCGATCTCGAAGACAAATTCGGTATTCAATTCGAAACCGAAGAGCTGAGCGCTTTCAAGACCGTCGGCGATCTCTTCGCTTCGATCGAAAAGAAACTCGACGCGAAGAAGTAAGGATCCGTTTGACTCGCTGAGGAGACCTTCGGGTCTCCTTTTCTTATCCAAAAAGGACCGCGTTTCCGCGATCCTTAATGGTTCATTTCTTCTTTTGCTTGGCTTGCTCTTCGGCTTGAAGGGCGCTACCTTCCACGATGGCGTGGTGGGGGATGGGCTTCCAGGAGACCTTAACGAATAAGGACCAAAGAGCAATCGGCACGCCGACCATATCGAAGAAGGGCCATAAGAACGAGTAGAGGATGGCTTCGCCGACATTGAGGTGAATGTGCTTCCATTCGCGGATGATGATGAGCCAACCGACCAAATACCCCGAAAGATAAGTACTAGCCAAGTTCACCAGCTTATGGGTGGCAAAGTTGCCCCAATCGTAGGGTCCGGTGTAGACGAAGCAGAAGACGATGCCTAAGATATCGAAGATGACGCCGGCTAAGAAACTGACCAAGGCGTAGGGGAACATTTCCCAGAAGATATCGTATTTGCTGAAGCTGGGTTTCTTAAAGAAAGAGACGAAGAGGCGGGTATCGTTCTGCAAGAAGTTCACGATGCCACCTTTGGCCCAACGAAGCCGCTGACGTAAGGCGATCTTTAAGGAGGTCGGCTGCTCATCATAGATGGCCGCGGCCTCGCAATAGCCGAGCTTCTTACCTTGGGCGACTAAGCGAGTGGTGGCTTCGCCATCTTCGGTGAGGCAGGTGAAGTGCCAGCCATCTTTAAGCAAAGCGGATTTCATGACGAAACCCGTGCCGGAGATCTGCTCGGCGGAATTGATCATTGAACGGGGACGCTGCGAATAGAGGACGGCGCGGTGCCAGTTGAGGCCCGAAATCGCAGAGATCCAGTTTTCCTTCATGTTCTTGACGTTGCGGTAACCCGAGACCACATCGTAATCGAGGTGGAAGGGATCGTTGATTTTTTCGAGGAAGTCCGGGGCCAAGACGTTATCGGAGTCCATGAAGACATAGCCGTTATATTCTTTGGTGAGGTCGAATTTCTTGGCTAACTCGCCAAAGAGGAATTCCAAGGCCCAACCTTTGCGGGCTTTGCTCGGATCGTGGCGTTCGTAGACTAAAGTCGCGCCATGGGCTTTGGCGACCGCGGCAGTTTGGTCGCTGCAGTTATCGGCGAGAACGATGATGTCGATGAGCTTTTGCGGATAGGTCTGCTCATGGATGGAGTCGATGAGGTTGCCGATGACTTTCTCTTCGTTGCGGGCGGAAAGGATGAAGCAATAACGGTAATCTTCGGGCTTCTTCTCGTAAGTCCGACTTTTGCCAAATAAGCCCATAATCGTATAGATAAAGCGGTAGAAGAGCAGAACGCCCATCGTCAGGGTGATGATGCCGAAGACGAGGTTCAGCCAGCCTTGGGGGTTGCCTAAGTTATTGAGTCCAAAATAGTCTTTAAGAGTTTTGACAATCCAGTTCCAGAAATCCATAGGTGATGTTTATTTGCCTTACGGCAATAAGAGGATTATACAACCCTGTTTGCCCCTAAACCACCTTAAGCGAAGAACCCTTGATAAAAATGGTCACGAAGTAGTTGCAAAGCGCCTCTTGCCTAATTAGAATTAACCATGCGCTTGCAAAGGCGCATATTCTACCTGCGCTCACTTAGCTCAATGGTAGAGCAATCGGCTGTTAACCGATCGGTTGTAGGTTCGAGCCCTATAGTGAGCGCCATCTTCTGGCCCGTTGGAGAAGCGGCTCAACTCATATCCCTTTCACGGATACATACATTGGTTCGAATCCAATACGGGTCACCACGACAAAATGTCCGAACTGCAAACCGGTTCGGATTTTTTTAATGTCTTCTTTTGGAAATACTGCATATAAAACGGCAAAATATATGCAGTAAAATACTCAATATTACTTGAATACTGCATATAAAACGATAAAATATATGCAGTAAATATGCATACCTTTAATTACGCCTTTTTGAAAACCATTGAACTTCCGCCCTATTTTCTTTCTTTGTCGAATTTGATTTTCACGATGAAAGGAAAAGAGAGCGTCGCCCGGAAGCAATATCCCGCCATTTATGAAAGCCTAAAGGAAATTGCTATCGTCCAATCCGTCAAAGGATCAAATGCCATCGAAGGGATTGTGACTACCGACAAAAGAATCAAAGCCCTGGTTCTCGGCAATAGCGTGCCGCTTGATCATACCGAGCAGGAAATCAAAGGTTATCAGGATGCTTTAGCGGTCGTTCATCGCAATAGCTTGGATCTCCCGTTTAATGAAGACACCATGCGCTCCTTGCATCGCTTGATGGGGGAGCGGGCCCAAATCGACAATCGGGGGGAATGGAAAAAGGACGATAACATCGTTACGGAAACTCATCACGATGGCTCAACCAAAGTGCGGTGGAATCCCGTGCCGGCCTCGCTCGCGCCCCAAGCAATGGCGGATTTAGTTCTCGCTTATCGGGCGGCCATCAGCGACAGTCAAATCAACCGGCTTCTTTTGATTCCTTGCGTTATCCTTGATTTTCTTTGCGTTCATCCTTTCGATGATGGAAACGGTCGTGCCTCCCGTCTTCTTTCTCTTCTTTTGCTGAACAAGGCCGATTTTGATATCACCCGTTATGTTTCTTTTGAAGAAGAGATAAATAAGGACAAGGGCTCGTATTATGAAAGCCTCGAACAGTCCTCAGCGGGCTGGCATGAGAATCAGAACGACTACCTGCCCTTTATGGGCAATTTCTTAGCAACTCTGGCCCGTTGCTATCAGGAACTCGATAAACGTTTCTTGCTTTTAAATGGCGAAAAAATGAGCAAAAACGAGCGGATTGAGAAAATGGTTTTGGCTTCCTTTATCCCCGTTTCAAAAGCGGAGATTCAAAATCTGCTGCCCGATGTCTCCGTCACAACGATTGAAGCGGTCCTATCCAAACTGCTCAAAGCCAACAAAATCGTGAAGCTAGGCACTTTTAAAAACGCCCGTTATTTCAAAAAGTAAAAGTGAACTTTGAGAAAGGCAGGCAAAGGCCGGCCTTGGTTTTAATTTTCTAAAGGAGACTTTCTAGGAATAACGCTCATCGTTCCCGTGCGGCTCGGTTGGTTCTTCCCCTGATTTTTTGCTTATGCGCCTGCGGAGGTTCGAGCGCTTCTTCGCTAGCTTCCCTTCCTGAGGAGATCTCCGATTCGACGATGACTCTCCCTAACGATGCCGCCAAAGACTATCTTGCCCGCTTCAATACGGCCCTAACGGCAGCGGTGGCAAAAGATTCAAGCGATGCGGCGGCTTCAAAGCCACCCTCGGTCAGGTTGGTTTATCCGATCCTGTCTCATCGAACATCATCACGGCGATCGCCCATTTCCTCACGTCCACTTATTATTCCTGATGCGTTGAACGATTAACCGCCACAAAAAGCCCCGTTAGCCGATGACCAAGCGGGGCTTTAGTTTTTTAAATGTGCGAAGGCAGGACGACCCCGCTCGTTTTGAAAACGGTGCAAAGGAACTGGAAGGCGCTGGTGTCGGCGCCCGTGACGGCAGTGGCCTCGTAACGGAGGCAGACGCCGGTGGCGATGTCGATGCTGTAATGGAGGTCGATGGCCGAGGCGACATAGGAAGCGTGGAAGACGTATTTTTGGCAAGTCCGACCGGCGATGGATTCGTTGCCGTCTTCCACCAAGTCGTCCTTGGCGATTTCATAGATGCTCATATAGCTTAAGAAGGAGGTGCTATAGCCTTTCACGTTTTCTTCATCCAACCGTAAATCGGGGACGAGGGCTAATTGACCCTCTTCATTGGGCATGTAGACCACGTAAGTGGTGCCATCCTTTAAAAAGAGGGCCTCCGTGTCAGCGTTATCCTTAATGTAATAGCCGGAAGCGTTATGGGCGCTCGTGATCAGCAAAGGCTCGGCAACGACGCCATTGGACTTTGTGGAATAGGAGTAGGTGATCTCATACTCGTTGCCCAGGTGGGTGGCGATATAGTTCTCGCCATATTCAAAGGGCTCGGAGGTGATGACTTCCGAATTGGAAGTGGCGACATCAGAACCGCCTTTTGAGGATGAAGACGTTGCGGAGTTGATGGGCAGGGCGCACGACCCTAATACGAGGAGACTGGGCAGTAAGAATAGGCCTAAACGCATGGAAGATTCCTTCTTTCAGGGGCAATCTAACCTAGAAAGAAGGCAGAAGGAAGTCATTAGTTCTAATGAGTGGGCAAGCGAGGGAAATACGGCTGGCAAAGCAAGAGGAATTCGGCCCGGCTGTTGATGCCGAGTTTTCGGTAGATCGAAGTTTGGTGGGTGTTCACTGTCGGGTAAGATAAGGCTAATTCGCCAGCGATTTGCCGCAGAGTTAAGCCCTTGAGCAGTCCGCGGGCAACCTCGATTTCGCGCTTGGAGAGTTTGGCTTCTTTGAAGAAGACGGTCAAGGCATCTTCCTGGCTGACATCCTCGCGGTGGAGATCAAGAAGCCATTCTTTGGAGTTGCGACGTTGCAAAAACAAGGGCAACAGGCTAAATAGGAGCAAAGGGATCGCTAAGAAAAGGACCGCCCAATAACGGTTCTCTGCGCTTAAGGAAAAAGGGAAGAACAAAGAGAGAAGAAGCGCTAAGCCATAGGCGGTGGCCGCCAGGATCGCCCCAGCATCATAAAAGGGGCGGTTCTTATACTTTTTCGTATACACGCCCAAAACGTAATAAAGCGAAAATAGCCCAAGGGTGTGGGCGCTAGCTAGGGCAAAGGAGGCAAAAGCCCCAAAGGCGGGATTAGGCAAGAAGAACAAGGCCAATCCGCCTAAGGCCGATAACGAGAAAGAAAGATAAAGCCCGTAGGTCAATAACAAGTGGCGGTTCTTAAGGAAAAAGAGGGCGAGAAGAACCCCGAATATGCCGCCGCCTAACGCCCAATAACGGGCGGAGGGGAGGGCTAAAAAATACCCCTGAAGAAACGAGAGCTCGAGGGCGCCATTTAAGATAAACGAGGCAAAGGATAAGGCGAGCAGGCCCCATTCCCTCACGGTTTCTATAGGCAAGGATTCCGCCTTTTTTGGAGCTGGGAATGGCCCAAAAAGAAGGCAAAGGAGACCGAGGCCGATCACGCCTAAAGAGATATAGCCTTCATAGTGACCCAAAAGAAATAGGCCGCTGGCACAGGTAAAAGCCAAGACTAACGAAAGGCCTTTTTGCCGGTTATCGAACCCCAAGAAGAAATCGAGGCCAAAGCGTCCGAGCCCCACCCCGCTCGCCAAAGCGCCAACGAGCCGAGAGGAATTGACGTAATTTTCGCCTAAGGGGATAAACGATAGGGCGAAGGCGCTCACCGCTAGCCCAATGATCGGAAAATCGGGGAAACTGAGATGCAAGTGGAGGATGACGGAAAGGCCAATGCCTAAAAGGAAGGCAACGCGAACCCCATACAGCCAGCCAAGGCTGTCCTGACCTTCAAGGAGCAAGAAAGAATCGCCCAAGGTGGCCTCTTCGATGGCCAATAGGACGGCTATCCATCCTAAAAGACAAGGGATTCCGCAGGGGTGAAAGGGGAAAAACTGAGCGGGAGGACGCATACTTTTTTTATCTTAACATAGAAGAGGCCTTGCGGTCATCTGCCTCGTGACGAAACGGGGAAAATACGTTAATTCGATGAACTAAGGCCGAGGGGCAAAGAAGCGTTAACAAAGCCGTCGGGGAAAACGCCAAGAAAAAAGCGAGTCAATAACGGGAAAAAATCCTAGACAAAGTGTTCTCACATTATGACAAATAGTCTCGATGAAATGGGACTTTTAACAACCAATAATTCGTGTATAATGATTATCAATATGAAGTCGGCAAAACCCTGGCAAGAAATCCCGGATTCGGTGCTGAAGCTCATCGCGGGAAATGTTCCTGGCAATTTTGCCCTTTATCAGTTTCATGCCGGTCATCTTAAAACCTTTGCCCGCTCGGCCGGCCTTCCTTCCCTATCGGGCCTAAGTCCTGAAGAATACGATAAAATCACCGCCGAAGACGCTGGCGCCATCATTTTCCCGAGCGATCTTGCGCTGGTTCAGCAGCGTCTAGGCGAAGCTCTTAAACAAAGTAACGAAGTCAACTTCACTTACCGAATTTATAACAAGAAAATGGGCGCGGCCTGGGTCCATGGCATCTCACGGATCCTTGGCCTCCATCAAGGTGACCCGGTGATCCTCGTTGTCTTCCACGCCACCAGCAGCGAAGAAGAGGAATCCATCGCCTTATTGAGCCATACCTCGACTCTCATTTACGTCGTCGATAAATATAGTTACGAAATCCTCTACGCCAACGATGCCGCCTGCCGGAGCTTCGGCGTCCTTCGACCCTATTCCACCGGTCACTGTTACGAGATCATCAATCAGGAAAAGAAACCCTGTTCTTATTGCCCTATCGCCAAGATGAAGCAGGGCGTTTTCCATTCGGGAAACTGGTATTCCTCCACCAAAAAGAAATATTACGATCTCTCGTGTCGGGATATGGATTGGCACGGCCGCAAAGCCATCGCTGTTTTCTCCCATGACGTCACCGCGGCCAAACGCAAAGAGCGTTCGCTTGAATTGGATAAGAAGGATCTGAAAACCATCATCGACAGCATCCCGGTCGGCGTTGGAGTGGTGGAGCTCAAGGACCATAAGCTTTTCACTTCGATCATCAACAGCAAACTCACGAGCCTTTTGGGCATGAATAAGGCCGATTTCGTATCGAATAACCCCGCCTTTTTGGCTCGAGTTCATCCCGAAGACCGCGCTCAACTGAAGATTTACATGTCCAACCTTTTCGTTCCTGGCGAATACGAGAACACCTTCCGTTTCCGTCGGAATGAGGATAGCCCATATCGCTACTTCCACGCCGCCGCCCGCTCCGTCTACGATGAAGGGATCGCCGTGGTCTTCATCTGCCTTGAAGACGTGAGCCAAGAAAAAGAAGCCAACGCTTCGGCTTTGCGGGGGTTGGAGCATTTATCAATCCGCCATCAAAGAAGCGGCTTTGACCGCTTGGAAATATGATTTCGCGAGCAACTCCGCTTATTTAGCGACCGGCAACCCCACCAATCTCTCCTTGCTGATGAAGGATAACGCCCGCATTTTGAAGGACCTTCCCACCTCCATTTTCCCGAATTTAGCCCCGGAATCCTTTGAGACCGTGAAACAGTTTTATTCCCAAGTCCGCTCTGGATCGCCGAGTTCCAGCTGAGAGATTTGGCTCCTCGACCGTCAAGGCGGGGGCCGGCACTGCGAAAAGCTGTCGATGACGACCGTCTACGACGAGAACAAACAACCCCTGCGTGCCTATGGAATCGGCCAAGACATCACGGCAGAAAAAACCAAAGAAGAAAAGTTCAACGAGGCGCTACTGGCCCTCGATGAAGCCCATTCTTTCACCTTAGGCAGCGTTCGCCTCAATTTCACGAAAGACAAAGTCGAGGATTTTCGTGGAATCAATCCTTCCATTCTTTCGGAGCATGCTCAAGGCAGCGTTCGCGAATATTTCCAAGCTTTTGCCAAGTTGATCCCCGATCCCCTTACCCAAGAAACTTTTCTTAGGGAAAGCGAACCGGCCGTTCTACTAAAAGCCTTTCATGAAGGCAAGACCCGCTTCTCCATCGAGTATCCGGCGTTAGGGCCTAAAGGGGTTACCCTTTGGCGCGAAGCTTTGCTTTTCTTGATCGAGAATCCCAATAGCGGCGACATTGAAGGCGTGACCTACGCGATCGACATCACGGAGCGTAAGAAGAACGAAGCCATCATCGCCCACTTGACCTCGCAAGAGTTCGATTACATCGCCCTCATCGATTCTCTAGAAGGCACCATCGAATTTGAGAACAAGCAATCCAACATCACCTTCGGCGCCGTCTTTGAGCCGAAGCCTTATGAGGAGTGGCGCAAGTACTTGAAGTCCCATTTCCTCAATCCTCAAGAACTCGAGAACTACCAAAGCGCGACCGCCTTAAAGACGATTGTCGCCGAGTTGGTCAATAAGAACGAATACGTTTTCTCCTACGATCAATTCGAAAACGGCGTCCGTTCCCGCCGTCAGCTCCAATACAGTTGGCTCAATCAGAACCGCGGCTTGATCATTTCGTTACGCAAAGACATCACCGCCTCCTACGAACAAGAGCAGAATCAGCTGACGTTATTGCGGGTAGCCCTCAACAAAGCCGAAGCCGCCAACGCCGCCAAAACCGAATTCCTTTCGCGCATCTCCCACGATATCCGCACCCCGATTTCCATCATCACCAACATGACTGCGTTTGCCTTCGAAGATATCGATCAAAAAGAGAAACTGAAGGATGACCTCCGCAAAATCGAAACCTCCAACACCTTCCTCCTTAGCCTGATTAACGATGTCTTGGATATCTCCAAGATCGACGCCGGCAAGATCGAGCTGCATCTCGAGCCCTACGCTTTCGATAACTACGTGTCGGTCATCCGCAACATGTTCGTCGATGTCTGCAAGAGCAAAGGACTGGAGTTCACGGTTGAAACCGAGGGGGAGCCGGCGCCGATCATGACCGATCACATCCGGCTCAACCAAATCACGCTTAATCTCCTCTCTAACGCGGTCAAATATACCCCGAAAGGCGGCAAGATTCTTTTCCGAGCCGGGAGCCGGCCTCAAGCGGATGGGAACTTGGCTTGCCGGATCGAAGTCAAGGATAACGGCATCGGCATGAGTCCGGATTTCCAAAAGCAACTCTTCCAAGCCTTCAGCCAAGATTACGATAACCCTTACCGCAATAAAGCCAGCTCGGGCACCGGACTAGGCTTAGCCATCGTCAAACGCCTCGTCGACCTCATCGGCGGGAAAATTACGGTGAAGAGCGAACTCGGAAAAGGCAGCGATTTCGTGGTGACGTTCGTGGCGAAACCTGCCCCCATCGAGGCCTTGACCCCCGACGGCAAGGTCCTTGGCGGCAAAAGCGGAAATCTTTCGGGCACGTTGCTGCTCGCCGAAGATAACGACATCAACGCGATCATCGCCGAGCGTATCCTCTCCTCCTTTAACGTCAAAAGCGTGCGGGCTCATGATGGCTTAGAAGCGGTGGAACTCTTTAAGGCCTCTCGACCGGGGGATTACTTTGCGATCCTCATGGATATTCAAATGCCGAAACTCAATGGTTATGAGGCCACGGAAGCCATCCGGGCCCTCGACCGCCCTGACGCCAAACGTGTCCCGATCATCGCCATGACCGCGGACGCTTTCAGCCTCGCTCAAGAAAAGAGCTATCGTTCGGGCATGAATGATTACGTGACGAAGCCGCTTGACCCGACGGCCTTAGAGCAAGCGCTTCTCCGCATCAAAAAATAAAGCGAATAATTGCCCAAACGGATTGGGGCAGAGATTAATCGATGACGAGAGAAAAATCGCCGCGTTTTAATTTGGCGATCACCGGGGCGGTCCCGGGAAGGAATTGCTCTAAGGGCGGCAGTGCGGTTAACGGGCAAAAGAAGACGGAGGTGGATTCGTTATCTTGGGGAGCGAGCTTGGCCTTATGGGAATCGACCGTCGCGAAAAAGACCAGGTCGACATAGTTAGTGATGTCGCTATTGGGATAAGTGATGGTGGTGCCTTTGCCACTGAGAATCATGAACAAGGACCAGGAGTTGACATCGAGACCGGTTTCTTCCCGAAGTTCGCGGCGAACCCCCGCCAAAACTTGTTCTTCATAATCGAGGCCGCCCCCAGGGAAGCAGTAGAGCCCGTTGTCGCTCCGCTTCTCTAAAAGAACCTCTTGTTTCTCATTGATAATCAAAGCGGTGAGACCAACGCTGAGCGCCTTAGAATGCCCAATCATCGCTCGGAGATAATGAATGTAGTCTTCCATAATGATTTTTCTTTCGGCTTCATCTTAGAACTTCTTGAGGACAAGGTCTATCTTTGCCCGGCGAAGCAAGGGTATGATTATTCCGTGGACTACAGCCGTTACCTTGATCACTTCCGCGCCGATGAAGCCAAACTTCTCGCTTATGGTTTCCAAAAAGACGGGGAGGGGTATCGCTTAATGGCAAAATGCCAAGAAGACGGCTTTGCCTTTTGCGTCGCTTATTCGCCCAGCCGTTTGACCACCGATCTTCGCGATACGACCACCAATGAAAACTATGCCCCTTTCTCGATGAATTATCCTGCGGGTTCCTTCGTCAGCGGAAAGCGGGAAGAGGCCAATGCTCTTCTAACCAAAATCCTGAAGGCTTGCTTCATCAATGAAGATTACCGAGCCAAACTCCATGATTGGATCACGGCCAATCTCGACGCGAGTAGCGATAACCCTTTCGATGACTATGATGCCTATACCACCGTCCGAGTAAAGCCAATCACAAATGGTTTGGCTTATTCATGAACGTTCCCTATCGCAAATTGGGTCTTCAAAAGCCCGGGGATGCCGAGGTCCTGAATCTAAAATTGCCGCCTGAAGAGATCACTAAGCTCATCGATAATGTTCATTTCTTTAAGGCTTACCACATGAATAAAGTTTCGTGGATCAGCATCCGCCTTAACGGCGAAATCCCCTTTGATCAGCTCTGCTCTCTCTGCCAAGAAAGCTTTGCCTTGGTCGCCCAAGAAAAGAAAAAATCCTAGGTCGCCCTAGGATTTGATCGTTCAAGGAGTGGACTACTTGCTTACTCCGGCGGAAGCTTTGGCTTCTTCGGCTTGTTTCTTTAAAACTTCCTGCTCAAACGCCGCTTCTTTTTCTTCGTGGCGTTTCGCTAGAGCGGCCTTCTCTTCGTTCCATTTCTTGCCGGCGAGGGGGAAGAACATCATGGCCACGAAAGAAAGGACAAGCAAGATTCCTGGGATGAGCATCCAAGCTAAGAAGAACCCGTTCTTGACCGAATCGGATTGGGCGGCCCAATCATAGATCATTTGGCCTTGAGCATCTTCCTTGCCGATTAAACCATAGCCTTGGAGGATCGCCATGTAGACGATTTGAGCAAAGGAAGCAGCGGGTTTGGTGAGGAGGGAGTTGACCCCGGCGTAAACGCCTTCCCGCCGCGACCCATTGACCATTTCATCTTTATCGATGACATCGCCATTGATGACCGGAATCAGATACATGCCCCCGGCGAATCCGATGCCGATGAGGAAGAAAGCGATCACGAGAATGACGAAGTAACGGCCTAAGAAAGTTCCTAAGAAGCAACCGATGGCCATGCTGGCGCACATGCCAAGAGTCAGGACTTTGGCGCCGATTTTTCCTTGAAGCAAAGAATCGAAGACGACGCCGACCGCGGCACCGATGACCACGACCCCAAGGCAGATGTATTGAGCTAAGCTGGCGCTATCGCCGAGCCAAGTCGCACTCCACATCGGCCACGCGGCCGTCAGCCCGGTCATCAGGTTCGCTTGAGCGTAGATGACGGTGAAAGAGATGACCTCAAAGAGCAGGAAGGATTTGTTCTTTAAACAGGTGAGCAGCCCCTTAAAGAAACCCGGCTGGGCCTCTTCTTTGACATAACCATTTTCTTTATAGAAGAACGTCGAAATGAAGATAACGACGCCGCCGACGAGGCCTAAGCCGACCATGATGGCTAAGAAAACCGTATAGTTTTCAAGCAAGTCGCTAACGTAACCAGAGACGATCATCGGGATGCCGGTCGACAGGATCGAGAAGACAATCTTCCACACAAAGATCGGGGAACGGGCTTTGTTGGTGACCGCCATTTCATAAGGCATGACGTAGAGAGCGGAAGCAATCGCCGTATAAAGGGTATCAAAGAAGAAGAGGACGATGATCATTTGGGCCATCAAGAAGGCTTGGTTGCCTTTCATGCTGGGGAAGGCAATCCACGTTACGATAAATAAGACGGCATAAATCGGCGCCCCATAACGAATCCAGGGGAGGCGGCGGCCCAATTTGAACTTGCTATGATCGGCGATGAAGCCGTAGAGAGGATCGTTGACCGCGTTCCAAGCGGCGAAGATGCCCCAGACAATGGATGCCAATCCCCAGTTCAGGCCGAGGTAATAAACGAAGAAATAGGTGAGGACGCCGCCTTCGGCAAAGGCGCACATGAGCGAGCACATGCTGTCGGCAAAGGAAAGCCAGACGGCCGAATGAGTCGGAACTTTCTTCTCGTGCTGGACTGGCGTAGCCCCAGCCTCAATTTTCGGATCAACCATAGAACAACCCCCTTCATTCCCAAGTCTTTTGGGAGAATTACTTTTTTAAAGCGCCATCGAGAACGAGATGGGCCACCTTGATGACGGCCTCGGTATACGTCAGATGATTCTTCGCAAGAAAATCATTCTGATAAAAGGACTCGTAACTCTTGGCTAAGACATCGACGAGGAAGGGGGCGGAAACATCGGGGCGAAGCGTCCCGTCTTTTTTGGCGATTTCAACAAGTTGGCTGAAGTAGTGCCATTGGGTTTCGTAGGCTTGAAGAAGATGCTGATAGACCGCCGGTTCATATTCGTTTAAGTTGGAGAGCTTGGCGACATCGAATTGGGCTTCGGCTTGGGTGCGGATGGTGAGGATTTGATAAAGTTTCTCTTTTGTCGAGAGGTTGGGCTCATTGAAAATCCGCTTTTGTTCGGTGAGAATTTCGGTGGACGAAGACGTCAGAATGTCTTCATAAATCGCGGCCTTAGATCCGAAAAAGCGATAGATGGTTTTCTTTGCGATGTGAAGCGAAGTCGCGATGTCTTCCAAGGTTAAAGCCGGGCCCTTCACGTTAAAAAGACTAATAAACGTGGACTTAATGGCGGTTTTTAGATTGGGATCAAGCATATTGGAAACTCAAAAACAATTTCTGGTTTCCATTGTAAACGTTTCTGTTCCCTCTGCAATAGAAATTTTCAATTGGGCTTGCCTTCATACCGAATACGGAATAAAGTAACACCATTGAGGAGAAAACGCGGTATGAAATATTGGAGTGTCAAAGAGACGGCTTCGTTGTGGAAAGTCAATGAGCGGCGCGTGCGGGCTTTGCTCGACGAAGGTCGCATCGACGGCGCCATGAAGGTCGGCAAGAGTTGGATGATTCCTAATGACGCGGCCAAACCGCTCGATGCCCGGATCGCGCCTTCCCTCCCCGCGACGTCGGATCTAAGGACCAAATACGATGTCGACTTTAAGACCTATCACAAACTCTATCCCGATAAGGATGGAAACTTCGGCCATTTCGGCGGTTCCTACGTTCCCCCAGAATTGAAGAAGGCCTTCCAAGAGGTCTACGATGGCTATCTCACCATCTGCAAGTCGACCAAGTTCATCGATGAACTTCGCGAGATTCGCCGTGACTTTCAGGGTCGGCCGACGCCGGTCTACCATTGCGAACGCCTCTCCAACCACTTCGGCAAAGTCCAAATCTATTTGAAGCGAGAGGACCTCAATCACACCGGGGCCCACAAGATCAACCACACGATGGGCGAAGCTTTGCTCGCGAAGTATCTCGGCAAGAAAAAGCTGATCGCCGAAACCGGAGCCGGTCAACATGGCGTCGCCGTCGCGACGGCCGCGGCTTATTTCGGCCTTGAATGCGAGATTCATATGGGCTCAGTCGATATCGCTAAGCAAGCCCCGAATGTCCTCAAGATGAAAGTCCTGGGCGCGAAGATCGTCGAAGTTACCGCCGGGGCGGCCACCCTCAAAGAAGCGGTGGACTCTGCCTTTGCGGCTTACCAAAAGGAATATAAGACCGCCTTCTATTGCATGGGTTCGGTCGTGGGCCCTCATCCCTATCCGCTCATCGTCCGCGATTTCCAAGAAGTCGTTGGCAAGGAAGCCCGCGAGCAGTTCTTAGCGATGACGGGCGAACTCCCCGATGTGGTCTGCGCTTGCGTCGGCGGGGGTTCCAATTCGATCGGCATGTTCGAAGCCTTCCTCGATGACCCGGTCGAAATCGTGGGGGTCGAGCCTCTAGGCAAGGGACCGGAAATGGGACAAAACGCCGCCTCGATCACTTACGGAAGCGAAGGGGTTATGCATGGCTTTGATTCCTTGATGCTCAAAGATAAAGATGGCGGACCGGCCCCAGTGTATTCGGTGGCTTCGGGCCTCGATTATCCTTCGGTGGGACCGGAGCATGCCTTCTTGCATGAAATCGGGCGGGTCCAGTATGATACCGTCTCCGATAAGGAAGCCCTCGATGCCTTCTTCTTGCTTTCGCGTTTAGAAGGAATCATCCCCGCGATCGAAAGCGCCCATGCCTTGGCCTATGCGATCCGTCGGGCCAAGAGCATGCACCATGGCTCGATTTTGGTGAATCTCTCGGGCCGAGGTGACAAAGATCTCGACTATATCCTAGCCAAATACGGCAAGGATTACGGCATCGAATAAGTTGGCCTATAAGCAAAAGGAGCTCGGGTTTCCTTTCCCCGAACTCCTTTTTTGTTTTTTAGCGTCTACTTCTTCTTGATGGGCAGCCAGATTTCGGCGGTGTAATCGCTGGCTTGCATATCGCCATCGCTATAGAATTCGATGTCGATGTTCGCGCTCAGTTCAAACTCCGGATGCTGCGGCAGCCAATCTTTCCAGATGGCCGTGTTGACGGATTGCAGGCTTCCCGGAAGCGGGCCTTTGCACTTGAAGATCGCCCAGAGCGAAGCTGGGATCTCCTTCACGCAGAAATCGCTGGGGACTTCTTCGCCTTGATAGGTGCCGGCGATGAGATAAAGGAAATCGTTTCCTCCATCGTTGACGCAGACGCCGAATTCGCCGATGCGGCATCCCTTCACCAGATCGAAGTGAGGGTAAGAAGGCTGGCAGATCTTCTTGACCGTCTCGCTCCAGAAGGCGGGGATCTTGGCGTAGCCTTCATCGAAACTGAAGCGGCGGGCTACCCCAATGATGCGGAAGGCTTTTTTCGACTCGATCGTATAGTCCATTTGTGGTCCTCCTTGGACATTTGGGCTTATCGTTAAGGGCAAGAACACCCTGATTTTATGGGGGTCTTTCCGCGCCTTAGTGCAGCTGCAGCCATTCCAGGCCTTGAAGGCTTTTGCGAAACTGCTCGGCGAGGCGTAATGATAAGCATAGGCTACCTCAATCACTTGGAGAGAAGGCTTGGCCGTGAGGGCGCAGATCGCGAGGTAGAGCCGGCGATTGCGGACGTACTCGGTCAGCGTGAGCCCGGTCGCACTCTTCCATATCCGCATAAAGTGGTAAGGGGAGAGATAGACGTGGGCGGCGACGTCCGCATAAGTGAGCTCATTTTCGAGATTGCTCTCGATGTAGCGGACGGCTTCTTGCAAACTTTGGAGGTAATCCATGGGTCTAGTTTAAGGTAACGAAAGATCAGAATCTTGTCAATTCCTGCGCTTTTGGGGTTAGGATAAGAGCGAGGAAAAAAACGATGATCGCAGAAATGGTCGAGAAGCAGCGGGCCTATTATAATTCAGGGGCGACATGGCCCCTAGAAGAGCGGCGAAAGAATTTGCTCCGCCTCAAAGAATTATTGCTTCAGCATCAAGCCGATTTCATCGCCGCTTTCAAAGCGGACTTCAACAAATGCGAATTCGATGTCCTGGCCACCGAATTCTATCTGGTCATCGATGAAGCCGATTACCAAATCAAGCACCTTAAGAAACAGTGCAAGCCCAAAAAAGTCCGGACCTCGATTTTCAATTTCCCCTCGAAAGGCTATCTCTTGCAAGAGCCCTACGGGGTTTGCCTCATCATCGCGCCTTGGAATTATCCCTTGCAGCTCGCCCTCGAACCTTTGATGGGCTGCATCGCCGCGGGCAATACCGCCTTATTGAAGCCGGCTTCGGCCACGGCGAATGTCGCTAAAGTCCTTAAGGCCATCGCGACGGATTTCGGAAAACCCGAACTCTTCGACGTGATCTTAGGATCTCATCAAGAAAACGCCGATTTGCTCGATCAAAAATATGACTATATCTTCTTCACCGGCGGAGCTTCGACCGGCAAAGAAATTCTAGCTAAAGCCGCCGTCCATTTGACGCCCTGCTCCCTTGAACTCGGCGGCAAGTCACCCTGCATCATCGATGAAGACGCCGATGTTGATTTGGCCGCGAAGCGCGCCGTCTGGGGCAAATACCTCAATGGTGGTCAGACCTGCGTGGCCCCCGATTATTTCTATGTTCATGAAGCGGTTCATGATGCCTTCATTGCCGCGGTCAAAAAATACATTCAGCTCTACTTCTATAAGGATGGGAAGCTGAGCGAGGACTTCCCGGCGATCATCAACGATAAGCAACTCGCCAAAGTCACGAGTTTCATCGACCCCGGCAAAGTGGTGGTGGGTGGCCACGTGAATGGCCGTTTCGTTGAACCGACGGTCCTCGATCGCGTCAGCTGGGACGATAAGGTCATGTCCGATGAAATCTTTGGGCCGATCATGCCGGTTCTCACCTTCACAAATCTTGAAGATTTGCTGAAGCTCATCAACGTTAAGGAAAAGCCCTTAGCCTTCTACTATTTCTCGAAGAATGGCAAAAAGGCCAAGCACGTGATGGCGATTTCCCCCTTTGGCGGTGGCTGCGTGAACGACACCATCATGCATCTCACCAACGACAACCTCCCCTTTGGCGGGGTCGGCCGCAGCGGCATGGGCTCCTATCATGGCGCGGCCAGCTTTAAGACCTTCAGCCATCAAAAGAGCGTCCTCGTAAAAGGCAAGGCCGAGATCAATCTCAAATATCCGCCCTATAGCGAGAAGAAACTTCATCTCTTCAAGAAGTTCACCCATCTCAAATAAGCCATCTTCGACGATTAGCCTTACATTCGTTAAGAAAGCTCCTGCGACCATGGGGGCTTTTCTTTTTGGCGGTTCCAATAAAACGCGGGCTTAAGACATTAATAAAAGTGAAAAGGGGCAGTCCTGATGAAAAAGAATTTACCATTCATCCTTACCGCCATCACCTTCGCCGGCCTATTGGCCGCCTGCGGAGGACAAAGCGTTTCTTCCTCGACCGGAACCTCGAGCGGAAGTGGGGCGACAACCTCCTCGAGCGGGACATCCAGCGCGACCAGCACAACCGCGACCAGCGCTTCGGGTCGGACAACCTCCGGGGCCATCAGCGTGACCTCCGGTTCAAAGACCTACGATAAATATGACATTACTTCCTCGACCAGCGATGAATCGGCGGTGAAGGTCGCGGGTTCTGGGGCCAAAGCTCTGATCACCAATTCTTCCGTCATTAAATCCGGCAATACTTCCTCGGCCGATAATTCGTCTTTCTATGGCTTAAATGCGAGCATGCTCTCCACCAATGGCTACCTTTATAGCAAGGAGACCAGCGTCACCAGCACCGCTGAAGGTGGCGCGGGTCTTTGCGCAGCCGGATCTTCCGCTTACGCCTATGGCTATCAAATGGCGATCACGACAACCGCCAATGCCGCTGGCGGCTTCCACGTGTGCAATGATGGCACCCTCTATGGCTATAACAGCGTCATCTCGACTTCAGGCGAGCATAGCGCTGCTCTCCGCAGCGATCGCGGCGGTGGCACCATGGAGATCGAAAAAGGCACCTATACCTCGACCGGGGCCGGATCGCCCGCGATTTATTGCACCGCCGATATCGAAGTGAAGGACGCCGATCTCAAGGCCAGCGGCTCCGAAGCCTTCGCGATGGAAGGTCTCAACACCACCTCCTTATTTGATTCGACTTTGGAGGGCGCTTGCCCCTCTTCCAGTCAAAACGACAATATCCAGTGGAACGTCATCTGCTATCAATCGATGTCGGGCGATTCCTCGACCGGGACCGGGCGCTTCAACATGGTTGGCGGCACCTTGACCGCCGATAAAGGCGGCATGTTCTTCGGCACCAATACCGATGCGGAGTTCTATATCAAAGGCGTCACTCTGGTGCCGTCTAGCGAAAACCCCTTCTTATTACGGGCCACGGGCATCTCGCGTTGGAGCAATAGCTACAGCGCCATGAAGACCCACTTCACCGCCGAAGATGAAACCATGACGGGCGATATCATCCACGATACGATGTCGGGGTTGACCGTCGATCTCATTGGGGCGACCACCTGGAGCGGAGCCTCGACCTTGTCCACCAGCTATAGCGGCAGCAAAACCAGCACGATCAATATCGGCGCGAATTCGAAATGGATCGTGACCGGGGATTCGGTGATCGGCAATCTCTATAACGCCGGCAGCATCGTCGATGCTTCGGGCAACACCGTCACCATCAAAGTCAACGGCGTGACCAAGGTGAGCGGGACCTCGAGCTATAGCGTCAACGTTTCTTCGACTTATAGCGCCAGCGATAATACCAGTTCGGCCTTAACTTCGCCGACTTGGGTCGATCTCCCCGATTTCCCGAGTTCGCTCTAATCTTTGCTTTCAAAAGAAGGCCCACCAAGCCTTCTTTTCTTTTTGTCCTTGACTTAGAGTGAACTCCAATGTGTAGAATGGCATCAATGAGGGGGCAATTATGACGATTCAAGAGGCTGCCAAGAAATATCAGATCAGTGAAGACACGCTCCGCTATTACGAAAAAGCGGCGATGATACCGGCCGTCCATCGGACCCCATCGGGGATCCGCGACTATCAGGAAGACGACATCGCTTGGGTCGAACTTGCGGTTTGCTTGCGAAGCGCCGGCTGCAGCGTTGAGGCCATCGCGAAATACCGTAGCCTCACCACTTTAGGGGATAAGAGCATCCCTGATCGCCTCGCCTTGCTACAGGAGCAAAAGTCAGAGCTTCTCGAGCAGAAGAAAGCCCTTGAAGCCGCGCTCGACCGCCTCAATTACAAGATTGCTCGCTACGAAATCGCCGTTGAAACCGGGAAGCTTTCCTTCCCGAAGCCCCAGGAGAAGAAATAACATGGAAACCTTTAAACTCAATAATGGAATGAGCATCCCCGCCTTAGGCTTTGGCGTTTATCTGATGAAGCCCGAGGAATGTGAGCCGGCGCTACGAGAAGCCTTAAAAGATGGCTACCGCCTCATCGACACGGCAAACGCTTACTTTAATGAACGGGCGGTTGGCCGCGCCATCAAAGCCTCGGGCCTCAAACGCGAAGACATCTTCCTCACCACCAAAATCTGGCCGAGCGAATATGGTTATGCGAAAACCAAGAAAGCCATCGCTGAGACCTTGGCCCGTTTAGACACCCCGTATATCGATCTTTTGCTGCTTCATCAATCTTTTGGGGATTATCTCGGCGCTTGGAAAGCCCTTGAAGAAGCGGTGGCCTTAGGCCAAGTCAAAGCCATCGGCATCTCCAATTTCACGGTCGACCGCTTCCTTGATTTGCTCAAGCATGCCAGCATCGTTCCGGCGGTGAGCCAAGACGAATACCATCCTTATTACACCGAGCCGGAACTGAAGAAAGCTTTTGCCCCTTATCACATCGTGATGGAGAGCTGGTATCCCCTAGGCCATGGCGATCCGAAGATGTTGAACGAGCCCCTCTTCCTTAAGTTAGCGGCCCAATACCATAAATCTCCGGCTCAAATCATCCTCCGTTGGCACGTCCAACAAGGGAATGCGGTTCTGCCAAAATCCCTCAATCCTGTCCACATTTTGGAGAATCTCAACGTCTTTGACTTCAAATTGGCTTCTAGCGAAATGAAAGCCATCGCTTCCCTGGACGCCCACACCCCTTATTTCCGGGTTGGGGATAAGGCCAACGAAGCCCGTATGAGCCAGTGGCAGCCGGATTTCAACCAGCAAAAATAGTTATGGAATTACCCGAATTTGACGCGCTCTTCCTTAACGAAGAGCAAGAGATCCACCGCGAGCAGAAGGTGCCGGAAAAAGAGAGGGCTCTAGCGATTTTAGCTTTGCTCATCTCCGCTTCCGCCTCGAAAGCCCTCAGCCAAAAGCTTCCCGAGTTTATCGCTAGTGGAGCCCTCAGCCGTTTACAAACGGCCGAGGTCTTTTACCAAGCGATTCCTTATCTTGGTTATGGCAAAGCCAAAGAAATGAGCCTGGTTCTCTGCGATTATCTGGCCGCTGAAAACCTTCATATGGTTGCTACGGAGCCTTTGAACGAAGAAGAACGCTTATCTCAGGGCAGCGCCGCCCAAGTCGCCATCTTCGGTGAGGGGATGAAAGACTTCTACAAAGGCAGCGATGTGAACCGCTATCTGGCCCTCAATTGCTTTGGCGATTTCTATACCCGCCGCGGTTTAGATCTCCCTCAGCGCGAACTTGTCACCTTTTGTTTCCTCTATGGCTTAGGGGGCTGCGAACCCCAAGTGCTGGCCCACATCCATGGCAATCTTCATTGCGGGAATAGCTTGGCGTATTTACGGGGAATCGTCAAAGAAGGCATCCCGTATATCGGTTATCCGCGTTCACTCAATGCGTTAACGGCCTTAGCGACCGTAGAAAAGGAGGGTCATTGACCCATGAAACCCAGCGTTTATTTTACGAACGAACTCACCCCCGAAAGCGTGAAGAGCCTGTTTGACCGCTTAGGCGTGAAACTCTCCGGGAAAGTCGCTCTCAAGCTTCACTCGGGCGAAGCAGGGAATCAAAATTTCTTAAGTCCCGGATGGTTTGCCCCGTTAGTGGAAGAACTCCACGCTACCGTGGTGGAGTGCAACACCGCCTATCCGGGCGCCCGCGATACGACCAAGAAACACCTGAAACTTCTCAAAGATCACGGTTGGTCCACAGCCTTTGATGTCGACCTCATGGATGCGACTGGCCCGGACGCCGTCTTAGCGATCCCCAATGGCAAAATCATCAAAGAAGATTATGTTGGCAAGGATTTGCTGAATTACGACTCGTTAGTGGTGGTCTCTCACTTTAAGGGCCATCCGATGGGCGGGTATGGCGGTGCCCTCAAGCAGCTTTCAATCGGTTGCGCTTCTTCTTTTGGTAAACTTCATATCCATTCGGCCGGCAGCGATAAACCGGATGAAATTTGGACGGCCGATCACGATCACTTCCTCGAAGCCATGGCCGATGCCGCCTCAGCGGTTTATGGCCATTTTAAAGGCAGAATCGCCTTTGTTTCGATCATGAAGAACATGTCGGTGGACTGCGATTGCTGCGCGGTGGCCGAAGATCCCTGCCTTCAAGATATCGGCATCTTGGCTTCGCTAGATCCGATTGCGATCGATCAAGCCTGCCTGGATCTGGTTTATGCTTCCAATGATCCGGGCAAAACTCATTTCATCGAGCGGGTCGAGTCCCGCCACGGCGTCCACACGATCGAAGCGGCCGCCTCCCTAGGATTTGGAAGCCGAGATTACGATCTCAAGCGGGTGAAATAAGATGGAAAAACCGTTATTTGGCCAAGGCAGTTTCAATGCGGTTTACGCCCAGTATTTCGTCGGGAATTCCTACCTCAATCCTTTAATGGCGTTCCCCAATAGCGACGACCTGAGCCTCGTCAACGTAACCTTTGAAGCGGGCTGCCGCAATGCCTGGCATATCCATAGTAACCACCAAGTCCTCTTATGCACGGATGGGGAAGGCTGGTATCAGGAGTGGGGCCAGTCAGCGATCAAACTGCATCCAGGATCGGTCATCGATATCCAACCGGGCGTGAAACATTGGCACGGCGCTGCCGCCAATTCCGCCTTTGCCCATGTGAGCATCTCCGCGAAGGCGAGCACCTCGAAGACCACCTGGCTAGAACCGGTGGATCCGCAAGCCTACGCCGCCCTGAAATAAAATACAGAAGATATCAAAAAAAGCCCAGATTGCTCGGGGCTTTTTGTTAAAACGATTATTTATCGTCCTTCTTTTTGGCTTCTTCTTCAGGAACGACGAAGCCATGGCTCACGGCGTAAATCGCGAGCTTGGAAACCGAATCGAATCCGGTCTTATTGAGGATGGAACGGATGTAACTCTTGATCGTGTTCTCGCTGTTGAACATCTTATCGGCGATCTCTTTGCGGTCGTAGCCTTGGCAGACGAGGCGCAAGACTTCCATCTCTTTTTGGGAGAGGTTGAGCAAGAAGCGGTTCTCATCGGAAATCGTTTCGCTCGGGAAGATCGAATAGCCGCGATAGGTCGAGCGGATGACGTTCTTTGTTTCTTCAAGCGACGTGTTCTTATAGACAAAAGAGTCGGCGCCTTCCTTTTTGGCGCGCTTAAGGAAGCTCACTTCGGGGAAGCCGGTCATCAAGACCATCTTCACTTTCGGGAAAGCCGCTTTGATGGCGGCAATATAGTCGAGGGTATTGGTCTTCTTTAAGCAGGTGTCGGCTAAGATGACGTCGCATTCGTGGACCCCGAGGAAAGCGACAACGCCATCGGCGTCATCGAAAGTCCCGACGATTTCAAAGTCGTCTTGAAGAGAGGAGACGAAGGAGTCGAGCAAAATCTTCTGGTCTTCGAGCACAATCAATTTGATTCTTTTTTCTTCCATGGAGCAATTCTTCCGTTAATCTTACCTCTAAAATACACCCTTTAGGGTATGAAAACAACGAAAATCCGTAAGTTTCTTCTTTTGAAGAAGACATTCCGTTTTGACTGATTTATAGGTACAATAATTAAAACCTCCCCATGAATTTTCGTATTTCTAAAAAGTGGCTGTGGATTGGCGCCGGCATCATTACCGCCGTTTTTGTCACGGCCTTCTTAATCTTTTATTATTTTTTTAAAACCGACTACACGCCCTATGGCTTCTACAACGTTCTCATCAATTACCTGGTTCTGATTGGCATCACCGTTTGGAGCGTCGGGATTCTTTACCGCCTGCAGCAACGGACCAGTTGGAAGCTTTTCCTCGCCGTCGTCTTCTTAGTCCAAGGCTGGTTGATCTCCTCGATTTTTAAGTGGACCGCGGAGCCGGGGACCGGCTTTGCTCGCTTCATGACTTATGTCTCCTATATCCCTTTGCTCTTCATCCCCGTCCTTTGGCTTTGTCTCTTCGCCGTTTCTTTTACCCGCATCCACGTCTGGAAACTGCTGGCGGTTTTCGGCGGCGTTGCCACCGTCCTTTCCATCATGATCCTCACCAATGACTTTCATCATTGGGCTTTCTATTGGGACAGCAACGGCGCCACCCACCATGGAGCCCTCTATTTCCTCACCTATGATTTCGTGATTCTCTGCGTCTTTACCGCCGTCATCATTTTCATCTACGGCACCATCAATAAGCGCAACGGCCTGCGCGAGATTCTCCCCGTCATCATCGCCGTGGCCTTGACCTTTGGCTATTCGATCACCTACCTGATCCTCGAAATCAAGAACCGCCTCGATCTGATTGGCTTTGCCGAAAACTACTACGCGGTCTACTCGCTTTGCATCTTCGTCACTTCGGAAATCTGCTTGCAAACCGGCTTGGTTCAGAATAACGGCGCCTATGCCCGCTTCTTTAAATACGGGCCGTATCGTCTGGCTTTGACCACCCGCGATTTCCGGATTATCTACGCCAACAACAACTTCACGATGAACGAGGATATCGTCAACGAGACCCGCGTCGTCAAAGATGGCTTCCGTTACAGCAAAAAGGATGTTTCTCATGGCGCGGGATATTTGATTGTCGAAGACGATATTCGCGACATTTTGCGCTTACAGGGGATCTTGCTCGAACGTGAAAAGGAAGCCAAACGCACCAACGCTTTGCTTCGTAATTCCCAGGCCGCCCAAAAAGAAATGGCCAAAGCTGAAACTCGGGAACGCCTTAACGAGTCCGTCTATTCCGAGATCGCCGCCGAAAGCGACAACATCAAGAAGATCGTTAACGCCTTGCCCGATGAACTTACCCCGGAGACGAGAGCCAAGTATCTTCCGGAGTTGACGGAGTTAAAGATTCGTCTCACCTTCCTTAAGCAGCGCTGCCTCTTGCTCATCAATGGCGCGGGCGAAGGCGTGGTGACCTACCCCGACTTCACGATTTCGATGGGATCGCTGAAACTCGACCTGCAAAGCTTGGGCTTCATCACCGCCGTGAGCTACCGCAGCGAAGACGCCTTGCCGCTCGACTTCGTGCTGGCCGTCAACGCCTTCTTCCATAGCGTCATCGTCGCCTTTGGCGAGGAGCGTGGCATGGTTTTGCTGAACCTCGATCCGGCTTCCGGATCCTTCAAGGCCCGAATTTCCGGCGCCGACCACTTCAACCGCGCCATCGTGACTTCCTATAGCAAAGTCACGACCGAAGACGAAGATATCATCTATACCTATCAGCCGAAGCGGGGAGGGAAAAAACATGGATAATCTGGTGCTCATTCCTTTCAGCCTCCGCGTGCTTTTCGCCGGCATGGCCATGATTATTTCCGGACTACTAGCGGCGTCGCTCACCATGCGCGCTTTGATGCGGCAACGCACGGAAAAACTCCTCTACAGCGCCGTTTGCGTCGTTGGCTTCATCTGCGTGACAGTCGCCTGGATTTTCTTAGTCTTTGCTCGGCCCAACATCCTGGCCTGCCACATCTTGCTTTATGTGCTTTTCCTGACCTATCCTTTCGCCATCTATTGCCTCATCAAAGAGAAGAAATACATCTATTTCGTCGAGATGACGGCTGGCCTTTTGCTTATCCCTGATCTTCAGTTCAATTCCTATGGCCTCATCTACTATTTCCTCGGCTTGCTGATCCTGTTGATTCGCGCCTTCACCAATTTCCTAGGCGACATCAGCGAGATCGGCGGATCGGTGAACCGCTTCACCCTCAAAGAAACCCTCGATAACTTTGAACAGGGCATTTTGATCGCCAATCCCCGCGGTCGCATCATCTACATCAATACCGCCTTCATTTCCTTGCTTAACGACCTTCAAATCCCCACCCATGATAAGGTGACGACCATCAGCGGCGCCCTTCAGAGCAAAGCTTATCGCCTCATCTCGGCCCATTCCTTCGTCGTGAACCATAACGACCGTTATCTCCTCATCGATGAATTCACCTTCGAAAAGGGCCTTTCCTTGGCGGCCCATGATGTCACCGAAGAACTCGCCCTTAATGATTCGATTCAGGCGACCAACGGTTCACTAGTCAAGGAAGAGGCCAAACTGCAAAGCACCCTCGATGAGGTCAAAGCGGTGGCCCGTAGCCAAGAAAAGGAGCGCTTACGGAGCTTAGTCCACGATTCCTTCGCCGAAGAGGTCAGCTTCGTCCATCAGATTCTTCAGAACCCGAAGACCAATGACTTGAAACCCTTGAAGGCTTTGGTTGAACGGGGCTTAGGCAACTACGAACTCACCTATCAGGACATCACGGAGATGGAGCACTTCTACAAGCTCATGGGCATCAGTTTCGTCAACCATGGCACCTTGGGAGATTTCCCCTTCATGGCCGATGCCCTCGAGTTCATCCGCGAAGCCATCGATAACGCCATCCGCCATGGTAACGCCACCCGCATCACCATCACGACCAAACTGGTGGACGATACCTACATCATGTCCGTGTCCAATAACGGCTCGATTCCGAAATCGACCTCGCCTCATAACGGTCTGCTTCACCTCTACGCCATCGCCGATCGCCATGGCGGAAAAGTCACCATCTCAACCGATCCGGAGTTCACGATCACGGCCTATTGTCCCGTTCCAAAAGGGCTTTAAATCGGTCAACTATTTCACCCTTTTGGGGCTAATTTGAGCCGCATACCGATTTAAAATAAACTTAGTTATGTGCTTCAAGCATCGGCTAAAAGAAGCAAAGGCTTCACTTAATCCCGGCGGTCCCTTAACGGGTCGGGCTTTCGCTTTTCCCGCCTTGCCGCGAACCCTCGACGATTTTCTTAACCGGCCTGAGGCCGATCTTTCCGATCCCTATCGTAGCGCAGCGTTAACGATTTTGGCCTTATCCCTCTACTCGATTGATCAGCCCCTCTGTTTTAAGGCGCTAGCCTTCTTGAAGGGACCTTTTGGCCTCTCCAACGAAGAGAAAGCGGCGGTGGCTGCCGCCATGGCCCACCGGCAGTCTTACATTCCTTTTTCCTTCTATGAAGGCGCGACTCCGGAGAACAATTATCGGGCCAATCAGCCCTATACCGTCGTGATTCAAGGCCTCGGTAAACCCCGCGACGAAGACGAAGTGACGCTCTATGTCCAAAGCTCTGGGACCCAAAGCCTGCGCAGCCTCACCCTCAAGCGGAGTCCCGAAGGCCTCTATCTCTTGCTTAAAGCCGATTTGCTCGCGCCCATCATCGCCCCTAAACGCGATAACCCCTGGGCCTAAATCAAGAAAAAAAGAGATCCGCGAGGACCTCTTTTTTGAAGTTGCTTTAGCGGGACTTGGCCCACTCGGCGATGGCTTTTTCACCAGCGATTTGCTGGAGGCCGTCTTTAGTAGGAACAAGTAAGACGGGAACGCTTTGAATCCCCAAGCTTTCAATCAGGGCTTCGCCTTTGGGGTCGTCCCAAAGAATTTCCTTGTAGGTGATGCCCTGTTTGGCTAAGGCGAGCTTCGCGGCCGCGCAATGGGTGCAGCCTTTTAAGGAAGCTAAGCTTAATTCGGTAATGGTGTTATTCATGATGTTTTTTCTCCTGATGGCCTTTTGGCCACATCCTTTATCCCATACTTTAAGGTGTTTTTCGAGCAATATGCACCTATCCCCTAGTAAAGAAACCAAGAAGGGCTACAATCCATGTGCCTTCTCTAGAAGGCCTCTATGAGCGAAAAGCGTAACCCCCTCTATTTCCGTTTCGTTTATTTCCTGATTTTTTCGGGCGACGCCTTATTTTCACCCTTCTATCCCTATTATTTTGACGATGCGGGGTTAGCCAATTGGCAAGAATCGCTCTTATTGGCCTGCGTGCCCTTCTTCCTCTTCGTCGGCGATTATGTCTTCTCGCTTTTTGCGACGAGTTTCCGGCGGAATCTGATGCTGCTACGGATTGGAGCCGCGTGCGAAGTCCTCGGCTTTTTGGCCTTTGGCTTCATGAAGAGCTTCCCCGGGATTCTGGTCCTTACCATCTTCACGGCCTTCTTTGATTCGGCGATCTTCCAGGTGATTGATGCGACTTCGGTCGTGGCCGTCAAGAAAGTCAAAACCGAATACTGGACGGTTCGGATTTTCGGTTCGATCGCTTATGCCGCGGCGTTAATCGGTGGTTCTTTCTTCATCAAATACGTCGACTACACCGTCCTATTTGGCATCGCTTCGATTTTGGTGCTGGCCGGTTTGGTCTTTTCCTTTTTCATCTACCCCGTGGTGGAAGATCTGCCCCAGCGGGATGCCCAATTGCCCCCGAGCAAACCGCTGCCTCTATGGAAGAACAAATCCTTCATCCTCTATTTCCTCTTCAATATGTTCTTTAGCGGCGGGGTCAATATCCTCGGTTATATTTTGGTGCTCTACTTAAAAGCGGGTGGGGTCAACAATTCCGAATATTCGTTATGGTATGGCTTACGGGTCGTGATGGAGATCCTCTCGATGCTCCTCATGCCATTATTCTTCAAGATCTTCAAAAAGAAAAAGACGATGCTGCTTATCGGCTCAGGCCTCTTCGTTTTATCGAGTCTACTGGCGTGTCTAGTCCCCAATCCCACCGCCTTGATGAGCAGCAGCTTCATGATCCGAGGTTTCGCGAACGCCTTCTTCTTGGTCTATTACGTCACCTTCTTGCAGAGCATCGTCGGGGATGAACACATCGGTAAGGCTTGCACCTTGACCGCCGCGGCCTGCAACGCTTTTAATGGCATCGGCAACCTCGTCGCCGATTCGATCTATTCGCGGATCGGTTTTATCGGTTTCTTCTGGATCTTGTTTGGCATCCAGCTCTTGGGTTGCCTCTTTTTACTCTTGATCAAAGAAAAGAAGAGTGGTGGGGCCCCGGTAGTTCAACAATAAGGCCAACTTGTCGAAAAAGAGTAGTCACATAGTGTCAAGCCTTGCTACAATAAAGCCAATAAGAGGAAAACATATGCTTGGATTGAAAGATGTGATCGCTGAAGTCAGCGAACGCGCCTATAAGAGCAAGGAATTCTGCCTCGGCGGTGTCGAATACCATCCTAATCCTAAGGGTGACACCTTATTGCTCTCCTTCATCTTGAAAGAAGACGGCACGACCAAGTTCACGGTTCGCCTCGACAATGTCTTCCCTGAGAGAAGCCTGCTCGATGAACTCGTCAGCGAAATCGGTTATGAGGTCGTGAAGTTCAACCTTCACACCATCACCGCCGAAGCGATCTTAGTTCTTAAGAAAGCCAATCCCGATGGCTCGGCTATCGAAAAGAAATATAAGCTTCCGGGTTTCCTTAGCCTCGACAAATATAAAAAGAAACGTCATTAATCCCTAATGAAATAACACCGCGCAAACCGCGGTGTTTTTCTTTATTTGAGGATGGAGAGGGTCGCGTAATTACCCCCGGCATAGCTTCCCGAATCGGCCCACTCCACTGAAAGGCTGTAGCCTTGAGTCGCTAAATAGCTATTGGCCCCCGAGAGATAAGAGGAACTGCGAGAATAAAGATCGTAGAGGATGCTCGAGGTCACCCCAAAGGTGGCGATGACATAATCCCCATCCGCCGAATAGAGGCCGCTCGCGCGGGCTTTGGCAAATTCTAAGCAGGCCGCATTGAAGTCGGTTTGATTCGTGAGAGCGAAGGTATGGCTCACCCCGCTAAGCGTAAAGGTGAAGGCCGCAAAGACATCGAGGCCCTTCGTGACAAAGGGGTCACTCGTCGGCAGGTAGGTCGAATCATCGAACGATAGGGAATTGGCCTTATGAGAGGCCTTCGTCGAACAGAACCAGTTCCAAGATAAGTTGCTGTTGGAACCATACTCGCCTTGGTTCCAGGACGGGTCGATCAAATAGTAGGAATTATCCTTCAGGTAATAGGCGTAAGAGTGGGTGTCCCATGATCCCCTAGAGACGGAATAACGGCTGGCGGACACGTTGAAGCCGGTCGGGAATCCCGAGACGTTGTAGACCGGGAGATTTTCCATCTGGCAAAGAGCGACGAAGAGTTTGCAGTAGCCTTCGCAAACGCCAAAGCCCTGTAGCGCCCCTTCCAAATAGAAGCCATCATCGACGGCGACGAGGGCGTTAGGATAGTTCGACTTGGAATAATAACCGGCGTAGTCATCGCCGGCGAATTCATAGCAGACATGGCTTCCAACATAGGCGTAAATCGCGGCGACCTTTTCGAGTTCGTTCATCGAATCGGTCACGATGTTCCGTAGCAATCCTTGCATCGTCGTTAAGGCCGAGGCCGCGGGGGTGCCGCTTTGCGGAAGCGGGAGATAGCCTTCGCGCAAGGCATAGATCAGTTGTTGGGTCGATACGACATCGACCGAAGCGCTCCGATTCAGATAAGGGAAAGCCGTGAAGGTCGAAGAACGAGGACTATCATCGCCACGCGAATGGGGCGGAAGCAAAGGATCCGAGTGGGTATATTGCCGAGCGGCATTGTTATAGTGCTTTTTGGCTTCATCGTAATATTGGAAGGTGACGGTGGCATCGTTGCCCGAGGTGGCCATGATTGAAAAATCGACGGTGCAGACCATTAAGGGCGAGGCCCAATAAGCTTTGTTGATTTCCCCGGCAAGTGAACTATAGGAATAGTTGAGGGTGAAAGCCGTGCTCGCTTCATGGTAAAAAGCGGCGTAATCGAGATAACGGGAAAGTTCTTGATAGGAGGAGAGAGTGGCGCTCGGTTTAGCGATGCGGTTGGCGTAGCTATAGCGCGCGGGGTCGACGACCGGATTCGTGGAATAAGCCGGCTCATTGGGGTTCTTGCTTTCGACATAGCTCGATGCAGAACTCACCGGGGTCGTGGAACTCGAATCGCTCGAAACCGAGGTCGTTTGATCCGACGTCGTCTGTTCCGAATCCGAAGTCGAGGTCGAGGAGGGGCTCGGACTAAGACTTAGGGAGGAATCCGAGGAATTCGAAAGGGTAATGCTCCCGCACGAAGCCAAAACCAGAGTCAGCCAGGCCGATAGGGAAACAACCAAGACTTTTTTCATATCACATGCCCTCCAAATATTTGACGTAAGCGCCCCAGAAGTAATGGGTCTGGTAATTCGCCAAGACCGCTTGGGGCACATAGATTTTGACCTTTGAATTAGAAGATGCCAACAAAGCGCTAGGCCCCGAGGTTGGCGGAGCGATGGTATTGGGGTCGTTGTTGTAGATTTCGATCCGTGCAATTGAGGGGAGATCGGCCAGCGAATTCGTCATCAGAACCTTGTAATTTTTCGGGATACGGATGACAAGCAAAGAATCGCAGCCTTTAAAAGCGTCGGCCGCGATACCCACAATTGGGGTTCCCTCGTGGCTAGAGGGAAGCAAGAAATCTTGGGCTCCAAGATAAGAAGAATTGACTTCGCTAATGAGAAGCTTGCTTTGGACCGTCCGATAAGTGAAGGCGGGCTCAAAGGTGTTATCGCCATCATAGGGTTTGATATTGGGATTGCTGCCCGAAGGATTCGGGACGATGGTCGCGGTCGGGGTGGTGATCTTCAATTTGGCCTTCAGCGCATTAATCAGGGTGACCGTGTGTTTGATTTTGCCGGCGTCGTTCGTGTGGAAATTCGTGTCATAGAAGTAGCCGGCCTCATAGACGGTGTCGGGGATGCTGGTGAGAAGGCAATCGCCTAGAGCCGAGGTCAAAGCGCTCTGAAAGGCGGCCACGTTTTCGGCACTCGCCTGATAAGCTAAGGCATTGCAAGGGCTGAACGAATAGAAGAAACGAGCTTTTTTCTGCTCGGCCCGACTTTTGACTGAGGCTAGATAATGGAGGAACGAAGCGTTTAAAAGATTGGTGGAATAATCCACGGTGATCGAGGGATCGTAGCCGAGGGCCATCTCGTTATAAGGGGTCGCGACTTTGATTTCGCCATAGGCATTGAACGCGCCGCGATTATAGGGATCTTTGGAGGTGTAAGTCACCCCGTCGGCATTGGCCTTCATCCGTTTCAGGTTGAAGCTAAATGATGCGGCCACGAGGTTTTCTAAGTCCGATTCGCTGTAGTTTTTGAACAAAGACCGATCGGTTTCCGTGGCTTGGAGGAGCGGTTCCTTCGCGAATTCGGAGGTATAGAGATCCGGGAGCGGTTCAGGAGCGTAGACCAAGAGGTCGCCTTCCTTAAGATTATTGACGCAAAGTTCAAGGGTGGCCTTGCTTTTTAAGGTGACGTAAAGACCCATGTTAACCGACTTATACTCGGGCAATTCTTGCTCGACGATGTCACTCCGTAAACTAAAGGCGAGCGAGGAAGCGGCGGCGAAAACGATCTTCTTGCCGGAAGTGGTTGCTAAGCGTTGATATTTCGCGGGCAATTCCGCGACGAAGGATTCCGAATAGACGGGCTTTTGGGCGGCGGAAGCAATCGCAAAGCCACCGAGGGGTAAGGCGAGGGCGAGGCAGCCGATTAAGAGTTTGAATCCGGTTTTCATGGGTCGCTCCTTCCTTAGAAACTGAAGTAGACGAAGGTCGAAGGCGTGGCTTGGGCATAGAGATAGATAAAACTGGCCACGCAGCCATAAGCGAGAACAACATAGCTCGCTAGCCGTAAGCCTTCGGTGAGCTTAGGAGCCTTGGAAGTCCAGCCGAGCAAGGCCGGGGTTTTCAGGTAATCGAGGAAGTAGGTCAATAAGCAGCCTGCCCCCATGATTAAGCCGAGGTACCACGGCATCGACCAGGTGGTGTAACCGGCGCCATAATGGGTGAAGATGCCCGAAAGGATAGCAGCGAAATCGCTGAGGCTATTGGCCCGGAACATCATCCAAGCAAACGCGACGAGGACGAAGGTATTGATAACCCTCAATAGATGCACGCCTCCCTTATTTGGATCGCAATGGCAGGCTTTCCAGAAACGATCGCGGAGCGGTAAAGTCCATTTGCCGATGATCTGATAAAGGGCGAAGAGACAGCCCCAAAGCAAATACGTCCAATTCGCTCCATGCCATAAGCCCGAGCAAGCAAAGACCACCAGGATGTTAAAGGCCCAGCGAAAAGCGTTCACGCGGTTGCCGCCCATGGGGATATAAACGTAATCGCGGAAGAAGGTCGATAAACTGATGTGCCAACGCCGCCAGAAATCTTTGCTCGAAGACGCCCGATAAGGTTGATCGAAGTTCTCGACGACGCTAATCCCGAATAAAGCGGCGCTGCCCTTGGCGATATCGCTATAGCCGCTGAAGTCGGCGAAGATCTCGTAAGCAAATAGAAGGCTAGCCAATAAAATCGCCAACCCTGAAGCCCCCGATAAATTGCCATAGACCGAGTCGACATAGAGAGCCAAGATATCGGCGATCGCAAGTTTCTTGAAATACCCAAGAAGCAAATAGCGGCCGCCTTCCGCCATTACGTCCCAACTAAAACGGTGCTCGGCCTTCAATTGGGGAATCAGATGATCGGCCCGCTCAATCGGCCCGGCCAAAATCGTCGGGAAAAAGCAAAGGTAGAGGGCAAAATAGCCAGGGTGACGCTCGGCGGGATACTTGCCTTTCTTGACATCGCAAAGGTAACTGGTCGAAGTGAAGACATAGAAGGATAAGCCCACCGGGAGGACCAATTGGTCAAATAAGGAGTAGTGCCAACTCACTCCGAATAAGGAAAGCAACCCGCTGCCTAAGCCAAGGAAGAGGTCAAGGTATTTGAACAAAAAGAGCAAGGCGAGAATACCGATGAGAGCGATGACAAAAACCGCGGTGCTGCCTTTCTTCTTCCCTCGTTTTTCAAGAGCGTCAATCGCTAAGCCAATCCCATAGACGAACCCGGCAACGCCGAGCAACAAGATAGCGTAGAGATAACTCCACGAGATATAGAAGAGTAAGGACAGGCCAAGCAAAACGATCCAGCGTCCCTTGCTCGGTATCACGTAATAGAGCAAAACGGCGAGGGGAAGTAAGAGAACATAAATCAAGCTGACAGGGGACATAGCCGCTCTATTCTACCTTAACTTTCTTTTCTTACTAGAGGGAAACTCGAGGGAAAGGCAATAACCTCCTTTTGGCTGATTTTCTTTACAAAAAATCGACCGATTTCGCTGGGACCAAAAAGCCGAACATTGCCTCGAAATTGAACTTGACGATTTTTGAACAAAAAAGGGGCATTTCGGCGGGGTTTTGTCGAGCCTCAAAAAAGAAGTTTGAAGTTCATTTGACATTTGCTGTTTATCGCCCTACGATTTGGAAGATATCACATAAGTGATAGTCAATGCACCGTGGCTAAATTTTATTCAAAACTTTCCGAAACCGGTCAGAACCTCTTTATCTTGATCGCTATCGCCCTCATCGGCCTCGTGGCTTTGAGCCCGTTCTTTTTCTTTTCCAAAGTCGGCCTCGGTTTGGGCTGGTTTTTAGGTTCGGGCATCGAAATCCTTTGCTATCTCTCCATCGTCTTCGCCGCTAAGGTCATGGGCGACACGAGCGGCAAACACTCGGGGCTGATCGGTTTGGCGGTGGTCTTTAGCTTCGCCCGGTTGGCTTTGTATGCTGGTGGCTTAGCCTTAAGCGCTTTCTATACCTATAAATTGAAGACCGACTGGCTCAATATGTGGACTGTCTTTGTTGCATATCTGCCCTTAGGATTTGTCCTCGGCATCAAAGCCCTCATCGGTTTTGTTCGCGAAAAGAAGGGCGTCAAAGCCCCGGCCGCGGAACCCTCGGCTCCTGAAAAGCCGAACGTCGAAGAGAAGAAGCCGGCTGTCGAACCCGCAGTCCAAAAACCTGTTTCTAAAGCCAAACCCGCTCAAGAGATAAAACCTGCCCAAGAGGTAAAACCCGCCAAACCCGTCGCCGAAGATAAGCCCATCGCCGTCGATCAACCGATTGTTCCGGCCGATGCGCCTTCGGAGGACAAGAGCCATGAGTGAACAGCTGCAACGCATGTTCTCCTGGGATCCGAGCGTCTTCCCCTCCGGCAACCTGATTTCTTCCCTCACCATCATGGCTTTAGTGATGATCCTCGCGATCATCGCGGGCATCATGGCCAAGCACCAAGATCCCTTAAAGCCTTCCAAAGGTTTGCTTTTCCTCGCCGAGATGTTCGTCGATAAGCTGTCGGGCTGGGTCTGCGATAACATGGGGCCCGATGCCGAAGACTGGACGGGCTATTTCCTCGGTTTGACCTCCTATTTGTTCCTCGCTTTCATTTGGTCGATCACCGGTTTGCCTTCCGTCATCGACAATATCTTCGCCCCCTTGAGCCTAGCCATCGTCATGTTCGCCTTGATTCAGGCGACCGCCGTCAAGTATCAGCACTGGCATTATTTTCACCGCTATATCGAACCTTTCTTCATTGCTTTGCCGGTCAATCTCCTCACGATGTGGACTCCGATTCTTTCGACCACCCTCCGTATGTTTGGCAACGCCCTTAGCGGCTTCATCGTCATCGGATTGCTCAGCTGGTTCCTCGAAGGAGTATCCAGCTCGCTCTTTGCTTCGTCCACTTGGGGTTCCCTTTTCTTAGCTCCGATTCCCATCGGGGTCCTCAATCTTTATTTTGGGTTGTTCTCAGGGTTCATTCAGACCCTGGTCTTCGCTAGCCTAAACGCGGTTTGGATCGCGCAGGAACGCCCGGTCCACGAAGACGCGATGGGGGTTGAGGGTCAAGTGACTCGCCCCGCCCAGAGCAATCCGACAACCATATAAGGAGGAAAAATATATGGTTAACTTACTTCCGATCTTAGCCGCCGCTTCCAGCAGCGCCGCCAGCAGTGGCAGCACCGATGGTGGCAAAAGCCAATTGGGCTTGCTCGCCTTTGCGGCTGCTTTCTCCGTTTGGACCGGCATGGCCAGCTCCTTCGGCGAAGCTTGGATTTGCTGCCACGCCATCGATGGCATGACCCGCAACCCCGAAAAGCACTCGATGCTCAATAGCGCCATGATTTTGGCGGTCGCTATGGATGAATCGTGCGCCATTTACGCCTTGCTCGTCTCGATCTTGATCATCTTCGTCCTCGGCGGCAAAATCGCCTAATCGCTTAGAGGTTCCTCGTGAATTTCTTTGCGATCCCAACTTTTGACGATAGTTCCAGCCCGTTCCAGGATAGTACCTTCTTACAGAAGCTCTTTCCAAATTTCTGGGATTTCCTGGTTCAGTTTTTGGCGTTCATCGTCTTATTGGTGGTCGTCTATTTCTTAGGATATAAGCGCATCAAGAAGCTCATCAAAGCCCGCAAGGACTACGTCGAGCACAATCTGCGCGACTCCGAAGATCAAAAGGCCATCGCGGAACGCAATGCCAAACTGAGCGCTGAGACGATTGACACCTCTAAGAAAGAGGCGGCTACCATCGTCGCGAATGCGAAAGTCGAAGCGGATAAGCAAGCCGCCGCTATTCTCGCTAAAGCCAAGGAAGACGCCATCCTTGAGAAACAAAAGGCCGATCAAGATATCGCCGCGGCCAAGAAAAAGAGCCAAGATGACGTTCATAAGCAGATCGTCGAAGTGGCCCTTAGCGCTTCGAGCCAAGTCCTCGGCCGTGAGGTCGATAATCAGGATAACGCCCGCTTGGTCGATGCTTTCGTCAACGACCTCGATAAGAAGAAAGGAGGAGAGTGATGGAAAACGTCTACGTGAATTACGCGACGGCCTTCTATGAGCTCGCCCTTTCTTCGAAGCGTCCGCTCGACGATTATCTGGCGGCGATGAGAGCCATCGCTAAGGACTTTTCCGCCCAACCGGAATTCTTAAAATTACTCAGTTCCTACACCGTCGATAAAAAGGCTCTTCATGCGATCGCTGAGAAGGTTTTCGCTTCTTATGACCTTCCGTATCTCTGCGATTTCATGAAGGTCCTGATCGACCATCACCGCATCGACCGTTTCCTTGACGTTGAGCAAGCCTTCGCTTCGCTCGTCAATGAAAACTTGGGGGTCGATGAAGGCGTTCTCTATAGCGCTAAGCGCTTAAGCGAATCCGAGCAAAATCGGATCGAGCAGGCTTTAAGTCAGCGCCTAAGCAAAAAGATTAGTCTCACCCAAGTGGTGGACCCCAATCTCCTCGGCGGGGTCAAAGTCGCCCTCGGCGGCAAAGTCTATGACGGCACGTTGCGCAATCGCCTCGACGATCTGCGCAAGCAATTATTGAACGGGAGGCTCCAATGAAAATCGATAGTTCAGAAATCTCCGCCCTCATCAAGGCCCAAATCAAGGGCTATGAAGGCCAATTAGAAACCGATGATGTCGGCACGGTCATCAGCGTCGGCGATGGCATCGCCCTTTGCTATGGCCTTGATAAAGCGATGCTCGGCGAACTGCTCGTTTTCCCACACGATGTCTATGGCATGGTGATGAACCTCGATAGCGATGATGTCGGCGCCGTGATTTTAGGGTCCGATGTCGTCATCGAAGAAGGCGATACCGTCAAACGCACCCATAAAGTGGTGGAAGTCCCAGTCGGCGATGGCTTGCTCGGCCGCGTCGTCAATGCCTTAGGCCAACCCATCGATGCCAAAGGCCCGATTTCGTATTCCAAGACCCGTCCGATTGAACGGATCGCTCCGGGCGTCATGACTCGCAAATCCGTCGATACGCCGCTAGAAACCGGCATCAAAGCCATCGATGCGATGATTCCGATTGGCCGCGGCCAACGGGAACTCATCATCGGCGACCGCCAGACCGGCAAAACCGCGATCGCCCTCGATACCATTATCAATCAAAAAGGCAAAGGCGTGAAATGCGTCTATGTCGCGATCGGCCAAAAGAACAGCTCGGTCGCTTCCTTAGTCCAAACTCTCCAAGATAAGAATTGCTTTGACTATGTGACCGTGGTTTCGGCCTCGGCCAGCGAGTCGGCCCCCTTGCAATACATCGCCCCCTTCGCCGGCATGGCCATGGCTGAGGAATGGATGGAGCAAGGCCAAGATGTCCTCATCGTTTTCGATGACCTCTCCAAACACGCCGTCGCCTATCGAACCTTGAGCCTTTTGCTCAAGCGTTCGCCTGGCCGTGAAGCCTATCCCGGCGACATTTTCTATCTGCATTCGCGCTTGCTTGAACGCGCTTGCCGCCTCAATGATCACTTTGGCGGCGGCTCGATTACCGCCTTACCGATCGTCGAAACCCAAGCCGGCGATATTTCCGCCTACATTCCGACCAACGTCATTTCCATCACCGATGGCCAAATCTTCTTGCTCGTCGATTACTTCAACGCCGGCCAGCGGCCCGCCATCGACTCGGGCTTCTCGGTGAGCCGTGTCGGCTCCTCCGCCCAATACAAGTGCATGAAGCAAGTCGCCTCTTCGCTAAAAATCGAACTCGCGAGCTATAACGAGTTGCTCAGTTTCTCGCAATTCGGCTCCGACCTTGATCCCGCCACCAAGAAGATCCTCGCCCATGGCGCCGTCCTCATGGAGACCCTGAAGCAAAGGCAATATCATCCCTATCCCTTCACTCGCCAAGTCGTTGAGCTCTTCGCCGTCAAGAACCGTTTCCTCGACGATATCCCGCTTTCTGAAGTCCATAGCTATCTTGAAAAGCTTGATGGTTTCGTTGAAACCAATCACCCTGAAATCATTAAGACCCTCCAAGAGAACAAGGCCTTTGATGAGGCTTTGACGGCCTCGCTCACTGCCGCCATTAAGGAGTTCGCTAGCCAACGAAAATAAAGCATGTCCTTAGGGTTAAATAAAACCAAACACCGGATCCTCTCGGTCAAATCGACCCAGAAGATCACCAAAGCCATGGAGCTCGTCGCCACCGTGAAATTAAAGAAGTTCAAGGATGCGATGGACCACAATGCGCTTTATAGCGTGGCCCTAGAAGAGAGCATGGCCGATCTTTTCGCCCATGACCTTGAAACCGGAACCCACTATGGCCGCCTTGACCCCGCCACCCGCGGAACCCTTTATATCGTGATCACTTCGAACCTCGGCCTCTGCGCCGGCTATAACCAAAATCTCTACAAGTACGTCGATTCTTTGCTCACCCCCGACGATACGATCGCCCCGATCGGCAGCAAAGGCCTCGCCCATTTCCAACACGACGAAAAGTATCAGCGTTTATCGTTGGCCTTTGCCTATTTGAATCTGAGCCTCGACCTTCAGCAGATCGATAAGGCCTGCCAGCAAATCAAAGACCAATTCAACGAGAAGCGTTACCAGAAGATCGTCCTGGTCTATACCCAATACATCAATTCCCTGGTCTTTGCCCCGGCTACCTATCAGCTGCTTCCGGTGCAACTGCAGTGGCATCCCGCCGAAGACGAATCCTATTGCCCGCCTCTTTATGAGCCGAGCGCCCGCACGATGATTCACCAGCTTCTCCCCACCTATCTCGCTAGCGTCTTCTATAGCAAACTGGTGGAAGCTCAGCTCTCCGAGCAAGCTTCCCGCCGCACCGCCATGGATACCGCCAACGACAACGCCGACGATCTCATCAACAAATTGACCATTCAGTACAACAAAGCCCGGCAGAACGCCATCACTCAGCAAATCACCGAAGTCGTGAGTGGGGCCAATGCCCAGCAATAAAGGAGGACTCCTATGAGTGAAAGCAAAGCTAACGAAAGCCTGATCGGCGAAATCGTCACGGCCGTCGGACCGGTCGTCGACGTCCGCTTCGAGGACAAGCATCTCCCCGAGATTTTGACCGCGCTTTTGGTCGAACTCGGCGATAGCAAGACCTTGACCATCGAAGTCATGCAGCATATCGGCGATGATGTGGTCCGCTGCGTCGCCATGGGCCCGACCGATGGCCTGATCCGCGGCCTCAAAGTCAAAAATACCGAGCACCCGATCGAAGTTCCGGTCGGCGAGGAAACCCTCGGCCGCATGTTCAACGTCCTCGGCGAACCGATCGATGGCCTCGCCGGAGATTTCAGCAAATCGCTTCATATGCCGATCCACCGGCCCGCTCCGAGTTACGCCGAGCAAAAGGTGAGCCACGAGATTCTCGAAACCGGCATCAAAGTCATCGATCTTCTCTGCCCTTACGTCAAAGGCGGCAAGATCGGCTTATTCGGCGGAGCCGGCGTCGGCAAGACCGTCCTGATTCAGGAATTGATCTTCAACATCGCCAGTGAACACCATGGCATCTCGGTCTTCGCCGGCATCGGCGAGCGCAGCCGTGAAGGCAATGATCTTTATTACGAAATGAAAGAGAGCGGAGTCTTAAAGAACACCGCCCTCTGCTTTGGGCAGATGAACGAACCGCCAGGAGCCCGTATGCGGGTTGGCCTTAGCGCGTTAACCATGGCGGAATATTTCCGCGATCAAAAGCATCAAGACGTCCTGTTATTCATCGACAACATCTTCCGCTTCACCCAGGCGGGATCGGAAGTTTCAGCCTTGTTGGGCCGGATGCCCTCGGCCGTAGGGTATCAACCGACCCTCGCGACCGAAATGGGCCAACTTCAGGAGAGAATCACCTCGACGAAGGATGGATCCATCACCTCGGTTCAAGCCATTTATGTCCCGGCCGATGATTTCACCGACCCCGCGCCGGCGACCACGTTCTCTCACCTCGATGCGAAAACCTTGCTTGACCGCAATACCGCGGCCCTAGGCATCTTCCCCGCCGTCGATCCGCTCGAGTCCTCCTCGAACATCCTCGATCCCAACATCATCGGAACCGAGCATTACGAGACCGCCCGCGCCGTTCAAAAACTTTTGCAGCGTTATAAGGAATTGCAGGATATCATCGCGATTTTGGGTATTGATGAGCTCTCCGATGAGGATAAAGCCATCGTCAACCGGGCCCGCCGAATCCGCAACTTCTTAAGCCAGCCTTTCCACGTCGCCGAGCATTTCTCGGGTTACAAAGGCATCTACGTCCCTTTAAAGGACACGATCGCTTCCTTCCAGGCGATCCTTTCGGGCGAATACGATGCTTACCCGGAAGCCGCCTTCTTGTATTGCGGCACCATCAAAGACGTCGAAGCCAAAGCTAAGGAGCTCTCCGGCAAATGAGCTTCCATCTCCTTGCCCTAACCCCGGCCGGGGTCTATTTCGATAAAAACGTCGAGGAAGTCTACTTCCCGACGCCGAATGGTCCCTTGGGTATTTTTTCAGGCTACACCCGCTTACGTTTCACCCTCGCCCCCTCAGGCGTGCTGAAATTTAAGGAAGAGGGCAAAGAGAAGTATTATGCTATCTTCGGTGGTCTGGTGAGCGTCGAACCCACCAAGGTCACCATTCTTAGCGAAGATATCGAGGATGGCATGTCCATCGACATGGCCAACGCCATCGCTTCGCGGGACCGCGCCGCCGATTTCATCAACGGCAAAGATCCTAACGTCGATGTCGACCGAGCTAGAGCCGCCTTAAACCACGCCCTCACCCAGATCGATGCCAAGTCGCTTGCAGAAGGAGGGAGAAAATCCTAAACCTATGAACTTCATCTTTGTTTCGCCGAACTTTCCGGTCCGTTACTTCAAGTGGGTCGAGGCCCTGCGTGACCATGGCGTCACCGTCCTCGGCATTGGCGATTCGCCCTATTACGACGTTCACCCTAGACTCAAGGAAGCCTTAAAGGAGTATTACTTCGTCCAGGACCTTAGCGATAAGAAAGCCATGGTCAAAGCCGTTCAATACTTCCAAGATAAGTATGGCAAGATCGACTATATCGAGTCCGATAACGAGTGGTGGCTAGAAGGGGATGCCGAACTCCGCGAGAAGTTCAACGTCACCACCGGTTTCCATCCGAAAGACATGGAGCACATCAAAGCCAAATCGGCGATGAAGAAGTACTTCGAAGAAGGCGGGGCTAAGACGATGCGTTACCTCGTCGTCTCCGGCCCAGAAGATAAAGAGAAGGCCGCCTCTTTCCAAAAGAAAGTCGGCTGGCCCTTGTTCGTTAAACCGAATGTCGGCGTCGGCGCGAGCGACTCCTATGCCTTGCATAATGCCAAGGAATTCGATGCTTTCTTCAGCAAGAAGCTGCCCGAACCCTACATCATGGAAGAGTACGTCGATGGCTTCATCGTGAGTTTCGATGGCATCTGCGACTCCCATAGCGACGTCGTCTTCTGCACGACCGACCACTTCATGACCCCGATCGCGACCGTCGTCAATGACCTCACCGATTATTATTACTACAATAACCCCTTCGCCCTACCTTTCCACGACATCGACCAAGCGAAATTCGAGAAAGTCGGGCGGGCCGTCGTCAAGGCCTTTGGCATCAAGCAGCGTTTCTTCCACATCGAGTTCTTTGTCCTCAATAAAGACAAGGAAGGCTTAGCCAAGAAAGGCGATTTCGTCGCCCTCGAGTGCAATATGCGCCCGGCCGGAGGCTATACTCCCGACCTCATCAACTACGCCAACTCCGTCTCCTGCTATCAGATCTACGCCGACGTCGTCTGCTACGACGAGAACCGTCAGGACATGGCCAAGACCAAATACTACGCCTTTGCCCCGGCGCGCCGCGATGGCATCAAATACGCCCACACCGAGCAGGAAATTCTCCAAAAGTATGCCTCAGCGATGTGCATGTACGGCCGCTATCCGGCCCACATGGCCGCCGCGATGGGCGATCTCTATTATTGCGCCCGCTTTGAAAACTACGAGGATGGCATGGCCTTCGACCAGTTCGTCCGCGAGCGGGGCGTCGGCAATAATCCGACCGCCAAGAAGTAACTAAGCGTTAAGGTAAGCCTCAACCGCCGCGATGGCGGAAGAAGAATCGTTAACGTAATTAAAGGAGGAGCTTAAGGTTCCTCCTTTTTTCGTGAGTCCGAGGGTATGGATATCGCTATAACCGAGGGTGGTGGCAAACGCGGTGCGGTCAGCTTCGTTCACCGCATCAATATCGATGAGGGCGATCGCTTTATCGACGTGGCGGGCTAAGGAACGGACGTGATCTTCATAGAACGCTGAAGAGGCCGCCTCGCTAAGAGACTCCACCAGGAGCAAGCCTTCATTGCTCTCCGCCCATTTGCTATAGGCGGCAAAGCTCTTAAAACGCGTGGTCGCGGTCAAGTTCATCCGCGGGGCCATGAAGGACTCAAAATCCGAAATGGAGGAGGTATGCGCATAGAAATCGAGCTTGGTCGCGACGCCGTCCGGGCTACAAAAGTAGAGGGTTGGGGTACTCGCCGCGAAAACGCTGGCGAAGTTGCTCTTCGGGAAGGCCCCGGCGATGGCCGTTAAGGCATTCGGGTCATTCAAGGCGTCGATCGCATAAGCGTAGAGGAGCGAATCGAGGACGAAAGCATCGTAGACCGGTTCAAAGGTGAGGCAGGGGTTGCAGGTCGACGAAAAGAACAGCAGATTCACATACTCGTCATGCTTTAGCGCCTCAATAACCGTCGACGAGGTCACGACATTCGCGATGTCGTAGTAACCGTTTTTAGCGGCGTCTTGGCGCAATAAGAGCTCCCCGTTCCGCTCAAAGTAGGGGAGGGCGGGATCGTTGCTCACCGAGAAAACCACCCGATCGCCCGAGCAGGAAGATAGGGCCAATCCGAGTAAGCACGCCCCCATAAAAAAAGAAGTTTTTCTCATAACACCTTTAATATAGTCTCTCAACTCGAGAAAAGGACGCACGACTTTTAGAAATCCTCCAAATCCTAGCGCCTTCTCCTCTCTCCCCGTTTCGGATTTTCGAGTTTGCTTTTCTTTTCCTTTACAAGCTCTTTTCCCGTTTCTTCAATTTTTTGTTTATTTTCTTAAGGCGATTCTTTGGTATAATTTTTAGACAAATGAGGGGGAAGTGTATGAAGACTTGGATTGTGGCCTCTGCGCTTTTGGTATCTTTGATGCTGGCTGGCTGCGGGGGAGACCCCGGGAACAGCAGTTCTACGGCTTCGGTCATCGCCGATCCCTTAGCCCGCTATGCCGCCGGGCGCAATGAAGTGCTCACGGCCGATCAATTCGAGTACGATTTCGCCTTTACGGCTTCGATTAAATATAAGGCCATGGCCAGTGCTTTGCCTGTCACGTATTCGGGAACGACCCAATGGAATAAAGCCGGAGCCCATACCAACTATTTTCAAAGCCGCAGCGTCTCCATCAAATTATTCAGCGATGAATTCGCCTACCATACTTATGGTTTCAACCTCGATAAAGTCTACGTGAGCGTCAATGGCGATGATGCCGCCGATTTTAGTTCGCGCAAAAGCGAAGTGGTGGCCTCCGTTGAATCGGGCGTCTTTGAAGATAAAAGTCTGGGCAAGTTTTTCCTTCGTTATCTTGATCCTTCCTCCTTAAGCGGGGTTAGCCAAGCGAACAACCGCTATCAGCTGTCCATCAAGGCCGCTAGTCAAGCCGAAGCCTTCAAATCCGTTTTGGGAACGCTCGATATTTCCCAGCTAGCCAAGGCCGTCTCTTCGGTGACCGCGAATGAATGGGGCGTGGGGGTCAATGCCAACGCCTATGTGGAATTCGTCAACAACTCGATTCATCTCTTCCATGTCGATCTGAGCGTCAGCAAGGACGACTTTACCTTGGCTTTGGCCTACGACCAGACGTATTCCCACATCGGTAGCGGCGTCACGATCTCTTTGCCGACTTTTGGGAACGGCATCGTTGATCCTAGTGCCCTAAGCGAAGAACTTAGCGGTTTAAATACGGCTTTTGTCGCCTCAAAAGCGGCTGCCTCTTCCCAATATGATTATTCGTTAAAAACCGCCGTCGACCATGGCCATAGTTCGGCTAACCCCCTCGGATTGGCCGTCAATTCGACGTCCGCGGGAACAACCAAACGGGCCTTGCTCAATGACAAGGTCTATTTCGATAATCGCTTGGAAGTCGATAGCGATTATAAGAACAAAGGCCAATACCCCAATGTCGCCCAGGACTATGAACGTTACCGAGCGAAGGTCAACGATGGCAAAGACACGGTCTACGATTGCATTGACGAAACTTTCCCCAAAGCCAATGTCTATACGGCTTTGACGAATTACGCCAATGAAAGCATCGATGCCTATTATCTCCTGCCCAATTCGGCTTATTTGAGTGCGGATTACGTGAAGATACTGACGAAGAAGGCTCGGGACAACGGCGGCTATGAATACAAATTGGGCCTCACCCCGGAAGCGATGGAAGCCATCCTCAAAGAGAGCAATGCCTCCATTCGCCTCGATCCTACCTTGGCGACGCCGCTCGACGTCTATCAGATCGCCTCCGATTTCTCGGCCAAGAAAATCAGCTACGTCGTCGACACAAACAGCAGCGGCACCATTGATAGCGTCCGCTTGCTGGCGAAAGGCTTCTACACCATGACGGGCGGCGACTTCGTTCGCTATGCCTACGACCTCACGCTCACCTACGACTGGTCCGCAAAAGCGTACGTCATCCCGACTTCAACCTCCGAAATCAGCCTTTTTTAAATCCATAAAAGAGTCGGCGAATCCTAATCTTTCAACATTTTGTTGAGAATAGTGAAGTTCTGTTTATCGACATTTTGTTGAGCCTTCCCAATAATGGCAAGCGGAGGAAAAAAACCATGAGTATCGGCAGCAACATCAAAATCGAACGTGAGGGTAAGAACATGACGCAGAAGGACCTGGCGGATCGCCTCTATGTGACCCCGCAAGCCGTTTCGCGTTGGGAGAACAATCTCGTTGAACCTTCGATCGACGCCTTAAAACAAATGGCGGCCATTTTCGGCGTCAATCTGGAAAGTTTAACTTCCGACGAACCGATTCCCGCTCCCGAACCGGCCCCCATGCCCCAACCTGTTTCCAACGAGGCGGAAGCAGAAAAGCTGGTGGGGATTTGCACGCGCTGCGGCAAAGCCGTTTATTCCACGAGCAAATTTGGCTATGGCCGCAAACATTCTTATGCCACCGGGCGGGGTCACCATCATCAGCATGTGGATTATGCTTATGATCCGAACACCCGGGCCGGGGATGATCTTTTCTGCGAGGACTGCTGCCACCTTCTTGAGGAAGGAGCGAAGCAGGCGGAGCTCAATCATCAACAAGATCTCAGCGATCGTAACAAGAAAGCGATAGGGTGGGGCATTTTCGCCGGAGCCCTATCCGGCCTCATTATGCTGATGGTCGGAATCCTCCTTCTCGTCAACCACAATTGGACTGGAGGAGGCTGGACGGTCGGACTGACTCCGGTCGTGGCCTATGCTTGCTTTGCCGCCATTTACTGCCTCATCAAAAGAAATACTTGGGCGGGCGAGATTTTCATGTCCATAACCGAATTTGGCTTTGTGAAGATGCCCGGGGTAATCTTCAGTTTTTCTGTTGATGGTTTCGTCGGCTTTTTCATCATCAAAGTCATCTTGGGAATCCTTGGTTTTCTCATTCTATTAGGCTTTTTGGCACTGGCCTTTTTCTTCACGATGGTTTTCTCAATGTTCGCCTTCCCTTATAGTTGCAATCACGAAGCCAAAGAAGACTGAATTCTCCAGCGTAAGCCTCGGCATTTTCGCCGGGGCTTTTTCTTACATAGCGCCTATTCAAAGGCAGGAGAAAGGGATAGACTAATTAATTAGAGAAAAGGAACCTCTTATGAATATTCTCCACGCCATTAGCAAAGACCGAATCAAACCCGAAGAGTTCTTGGCCTGCATCGAAATTCCAGCCGGCAGCAAAAACAAATACGAACTCGATAAGGAATCAGGCGCGCTGATCCTCGACCGTATTTTGTATACTTCGACTCACTATCCGCAGAACTATGGCTTCATTCCCCGGACCTGGAGCACCGACGATGACCCGCTTGATGTCCTCGTGATTTGCAGCGAGCCGATCGTCCCCCTCGCCTTGACCCTCTGCTATCCGATTGGCCTATTGGAGATGAACGACTCGGGCGAAACCGATGAGAAAGTCATCGCCATCTGCGCTCACGATCCCCTTTATAACAGCTTTAAAGACATCAAGGATTTGCCCCAGCATATCCTCGATGAAATCAAACACTTCTTTACCGTCTACAAGGAACTTGAGCACGGCAAAACCACCAAAGTCGACAAGATTTATGGCGTCGAAAAAGCGAAGGACGTCATCCGCAAAGCCTTAAAGCGTTATGACGAGCACTTCCCGAACGAAAAATAACAACGATCATCCCCACCGACCTTGGGTCTTTTTGGGTCTTCATTTGTTTTTCGCTAGCCTCATCATCGTCGAATGTTCGCTTAACGCCGCCGCCTCGGCTGACCAGTCGACTTGGCTAGCGGAAGCGGTGCGGGGCTTCGTCAATTGGATTAATCAATCGCCGACCACCAAGACGATTACGCCAGCCTCTTTTACCGTGACTCCCGATGCCGCTTTTAGCGGCGCTAATGCCTTAGTCGTCGGCAAAACCAAACGCTTGCTCTATAGCCTCAGCTATAGCGAATCCACCAACGTGGTCTACGACTCAACGATGACTTATGAACGGCTCTCCGGCGGGACGAGCGATTACGATGTTTTCATTTCGAGCAGCACCAAAGGCGGAGCCTTCCGCATCGTGCCCTATCAAACGACATCGACGCCCTGGACCGTCCGCTTTAAAAGCGCGAACCCCGCCCTCACCTATGATTACGCCTTCACCGTGAGCGATTTATTAACCCCGACGAGTTTCACCTTTCAAAAGCCTGAGAACCTCACGATGAAAAGCGGGGACTCCTTTAGCCTAGCGCCCACCTTAACGACCAACGAGACCGCCGATTTCGGCAGCGAGACCGCCGACCATTATCTCCAGCGTTTCTATGATCCTTTTAAGATTGCGGGAACCAGCAGCGACCCTAGTCTTATCTCGATTGATTCTTATGGGGTTTTACGGGCAAACAATACCACGGGGTCTCTTAAATCCGCCACGATCAGCTATGGGGGCGAATCCTTTCAGGTCAGCGTGAGCCCCGATTCGTCGAGCCTAGTGAAGCCCACAAAGGCCACACTCAGTTTGCCGAGTAGCGATTACTATCTTCACCCCGGCGATTTCTCTTATTGGACCGGAAAAGAACGCTATGGGGTTCCCTTAACTCTTGAAACGGTGCCTGCCGATGCTTCTAAGGCCTTCCACTATGAGGTTGATGTGAATTCGAATCCTCTCATCGCCCGCGTTTCGAATGCCCATATCGATAGCGATGGAGCGGCGGTTCCTGCCGGTTTTGTTCAAGGTTACGATCTATCGGGAGATGTCACTATCAACGCCATCAGCGATCTTGATCCTAGCGTCAGGGCCAGCGTGACGCTGAATTGCCGATCCGAAACCGCGACTTCCTTAGAGTTAACCTATCGGCTGAACGGGACGAGCCAAGGCAAGGTTACTGCCGGCAATCACTCTTCCTTTAACGTGACCGCGGGCGATAGCTTCACGATTTCTTCCTCTTTCCTGCCCCTCAATACCAGCGACACGGGTCTATCGCTTTCGAGCAGCGACCCTTCGGTGATCGCGGTTTATTCTAACGGAACTTCTTCTCCGAGCTTGGGTTTCCTAAAGAAAGGGAGTGGCGAAGTCACCCTCACCTCTTCCAGCAATAGCAGTTTGGTCTTCTCCCTCTCTTTTGAGGTCGCCGCCGCGCCGTATATCCCCGCTAGCGAAACCGGCCTCATGAGTTATAAGATTCGGAAGATCGGTCATTTCACGCTCTATTCGATCGCCGCCTTATTCCTGATGCTTTTCCTCTATACTCGTTTCACCCGGAAAGGCTTTTACCCTTGGCTCTATATCGGCACGGCCTTAACCGAAGGCTTCTTACTCGGCTGCTTAGGCGAGCTCATCCAGATGGCGGTACCAAAACGCACCCCCAGTTGGAAAGATATCGGCATCGATACGGCGGGTGCGACTTTAGGGATTCTCGTCATTGCCCTCATCTTTTATTTCGTCGATAAAAAGCGTCATAAAAACGATTACAGCAGCGGAAATACTTCCGACGATACCGCTAAATCTCCCAGTAATCGGGATGTTCGCTAAACAAAGCTTTTAAGTTGGCCTCGGCTTCTTTTTTGGCCGCGGCGATGATCAGGAAAGCCGGGTGGTGGGTCTCAAGATAACGGGCTTCGGCCCAGTAATACCATAAGAAATGTTCCATGGCGACCACTTGGAGAGCTTTATGGAGAATCACCGGGTTATAGGCCCGGCCATAGTAATCTTTTAAGAACGTTTCAATCAAGGGGAGATCGGTCATATCGTTTTCCCCGATCACCGAGGCCAAATCGAACAAGGGGTTATTGAGGCCGGCGAACTCGAGATCGATGAGGACGACCATGCCTTTATAGAAAAGGATGTTGTCGCTCCAAAGGTCATTGTGGCACAGAACTTGCGGCTCTTGGTCGAAGTAGAGGGCGAGTGTTTTCAGAACTTGGCTTTCAAAGGGGGGATCAAGATCCTCTTTGGATTTGCTTTTGTAGATCTTGAAGCGGTCTTGGGGATAGAAGCTTTTGAAGTTGCCTTGAACGGAGTGGAGGCGTTTTAAGGTGCTCACCATCAGCGAGAGATCATGCTCGGATGCGCAATTGCCTTTCGGGAAATATTGATCGACCGGGAGATAACGTTCCATTTTGTTGCCGTTGGCCACGTCAAAATAGAAAAGCTTAGGGGTTAGGCGAAAGGGGGAAACGGCGTCGATGATCCTCTTTTCTTCCGCGGCGGAATAAAAAGGGGCGTCGCTTGTTTTCTTTAGCCGAAGCACATAATCTTCGTTCACGCGGTAGGTGTCATTCGAAAAGCCGTTCTCTAAGATCGATAACGAGGTCACGTTCTGTCCCGTGGCTTCTTTGAAAACGTTTTCGATGATCCCCATAACTCAATAATTTTACTGAATCTTGGGGAAAATGAACAGGGGAGGACCCCACGAACTTCACTTTGACTCAATTCGTTTAGCGCTTTGATAAAGCTCGAGGGCTTTCTTGGAAATATGGTCGATGCCGATCAGTTGAGAGGAGGTCAGCAAGGCTTCGCCGGGGACGTGGCCTTTACGGACATCCTTCCGCAAAGCGTAGACGACTTGGCCCGATTGCAGGTTCGAGCAGATGCAGCAAAGCTCGGCTCCCATCCGGATTTCTTCGGGTGTCGCTCCGTCTTTCTTGATCATGAGGTGAGCCCCGGTGTGGCCATCGATATGCATCCAGGTATGTTTTTTAGCGGTGTCATAAAGGAAGGAAAGGTAATCGTTTTGGACCGCCGACTTCCCAAAGAGATAGGTGGTGGTGCCATCATGGATTTCGTAGGGCAAAGATTCGGTGGACATCAAAGGCGACTTTGGGGCAACTTTGCTATGGGGATTCTCAAACTTATCGAGATTGAACTCCTCATAAAGGGCTTCTAATCCCGCTTCATCCGCGGAGGCAATCACCAAGGAGAGCCGCTCGAATTCGGCTTGTTCTTTCTTGGCTTTCGCGAGGTTCTCCGCGCCCATCGCATAGGTGAGTTTGGCTTTCTTGGCCCGCTTATAAAATAAGGCGGCATTGCCCGAAAGATTGTGACGAGGATCAAGCGGAACCTTGACGCCATCGACCAGCATGAAGCCGGCCTTAGGGTCGAGCTCATCCATATGCACGTAAATGTAATCGCCATAACTGCCGTCATTGCGGTGGAGTTTGGCTTCGGCGATATCTTGCTCAATCAAAGCGATCTTCCGTTTGGAGGACTTGCGCTTGTTGTTGAGATAAAGGAACAGGTTATGGAAACGTTCGCGCTTACGCCGCTCAGCGAGCACAGGTTCCCGTGATTCGCAGACTTCGTTATAAGCGTCCAAGTCAAAAGCGGGGGGAACGCTCGTTTCAGTTGAGGCAACATAATTGCCTTTTAAGGGTGCCTCATAAACTAAGCCATGGACGATCGGACGGGGATCGGACGGCGAATTCTGCCTTAAGGCTCCGATCACTTGGCCTTCTTTTCCTACCAAGATGAGGTTGGCCCGACTCGGGATCAGTTCGGCAATCAGCTGCCGGACTTCTGGTTTAAAGACGGAATTGATGACTTCGACCGTGAAGCAAAGCACCCGGTCTTCGCCTAAAACTTTGACATCCAAAAGGCAAGCATTTCCCATCTCTTTTCGTAGCAAAGTCGAGAAGGCGGAGTTAAGAGACGGCGCTTCATTATTCGAGTCGCTAATGTAGACATAAGGATTTTGATTATCGAGGCAAAAAACAAGGCGGCCACCGCGTGAAAGATGAAAATAAAAAACATCGGTGCCATATTCGACGAGGTGGGCGAGATGAGCGTTGGCATAGCGAGCCTTTAAGGCCGCGGCCAAGCTTTTTAGAGTGACATAATCATAAGACATAGAACGAGTATAACACCTCTTCGCGGTTGCCATACGGTTTTTACGAGGCTAAAATAGACGAAAACAAATGGAAAAAGGATTGCTTATCATACTTAGTGGCCCCTCCGGCGTTGGCAAGGGAACCATTCGGCAAGAAGTGATGAAAGATGCCTCACTCAATCTTTTTTACAGCGTTTCAATGACAACGCGGCCGCAACGGGCCGGCGAGGTCGAAGGCCGCGAATACTACTTCGTTAACGATGCCGAATTCCAGCGCAATATCGATAACGGCAATTTGCTTGAACACGCCGATTTTGTCGGCCACCGTTACGGCACCCCTAAAAATAAAGTCGAAGCCATGCGCGAGCAAGGCAAGAATGTCATTCTCGAAATCGAAGTCAATGGCGCCTCTCAAGTCATCAGCCAATATCCCCAAGATGAGATTGTCTCGATCTTTTTGATGCCGCCTTCTCTGGAAGCCCTCGAAGCCCGCATCCGTGGTCGCTGCACCGAAGGGGAAGCCGTCATCGAGGCCCGTTTAGCTAAGGCCCGCAAAGAAGTCGCGTTACGCAAACACTACAAATACGTGGTCATCAATGACGACGTTCACCGCGCCAGCAACGAAATCTGTTCGATTCTTCATGACGAGATCGCCCACAAGGCCTCGCATTAAGTTATAATTTCTCGTGGATGAAAATCCTCGACGTTTATATTCAACACGGAAATAACGCCCTCAATCGGCCTTTTTCTTATTTGTATGCCGGAAAAGACCCCGTGGACGTGGGCTTTCGGGTGCTCGTCCGCTTCCACAATCAGCGGATCATGGGCTTCGTGAGCCAAGTCCATGAAACCAGCTCCACCCCGGAAGAACTCGCCCAGATCAATGGCTTTGCTTTTTCCTTTATCGATGCGGTGGTGGATAAGGAACCGCTGCTCAACCCCGAACTCCTTCAACTTGCCGAGGAAGTCGCCGTTCATTATCTTTCGCCGAAGATCGCCGTTCTTCAGGCGATGTTGCCTCCTTCCCTCCGCCCCTCATATTCCGCTTTGCGGGCCCCGAAGATCGCCTATGAGGATTGGCTCGAAGTTCTCAATCCGGACGAAGAAGGCCTCAGCGATAAGCAAATCGAGATTCTTCGCTTGGTGGTTGCCAATACGACCATCCTCAAAAAAGATGCGGGTTCTCCCAGCGTCGTCAAGAAGCTCGTCGAGAATAAGCACTTGAAGATCGTCCCCAAAGAAAAGGAACGTCTTCAGATTCCCGAATACCAAAAAGAGCAGCCCCATGAACTCACGATCGACCAGCAACGGGCCTATGAAACCATCCGCGATGAGCCCAAAAGCACCATCCTTCTCCAAGGGGTGACGGGCTCGGGCAAAACCGAAGTCTATCTGCGGCTAAGCGAAGACTATCTCCGCCAAGGCAAGAACATTTTGATGCTGGTTCCCGAAATCAGTCTCACGCCCATCATGGTGGAGTATTTCTCACGGCGTTTCCAAGGCGATGTCGCCATTTTGCATAGCGAACTGACCCCGGCGGAGAAATATGATGAATACCGTCGCATCGCCCAGGGAAAGGCCCACGTTGTGGTGGGGGCCCGCAGCGCGATCTTCGCCCCCTTAACCAATATCGGCCTCATCATCCTCGATGAGGAGCATGTCGAATCCTACAAGCAAGATAGCGTGCCGTTCTATAACGCCCGCGAAGTCGCCATCATGCGGGCCGCCCATTTCGGCGCCAAAGTCGTTTTGGGTTCGGCCACCCCCTCTTTGGAAAGCAAGGCCCGGGCCGTAAAAGGCGTATACGGGTTCGCTAGTTTGCCGAAACGCATCAACGAAAAGGCCCTGCCCAAAACCACGATCGTCGATCTCACCAAACGGAACCTCATGTACAAGGGTTCTCCGCTTTTCTCGACGCTATTGATCTCCAAGATCCAAGAGAAACTCGCCAAAAAAGAACAGGTGGTGCTCTTAATGAACCGCCGGGGCTATAGCTCCTACGTGTCTTGCGCCAATTGCGGCTTCATCTATACCTGCCCGAACTGCCATGGCAACCTCACCTACCATAAAGCCGATAACATGCTCAAATGCCATCACTGCGATTTCGTGATGCGTTACCCCGATACCTGCCCCCAATGCGGTTCGAATAAGATCATGCGAGTGGGTTTTGGAACCGAACGGGTCGTGAAGGAACTGCTTCTTCTTTTCCCCGAGGCCTCCATCGGGCGGCTCGATAGCGATGTCGGCAAGGTCCGCAATAACATTGCCAAAACCCTCCAGGAATTCCGCGAGAAGAAATACGATATCCTCGTCGGAACCCAAATGATTGCCAAAGGCCACGATTTCCCCGATGTGACCTTGGTGGGCGTGGTGCTCGCGGATATCGGCTTATCTTTGCCGACGTATCGGGCGAGCGAGCGAACCTTTGAGCTCATCACCCAAGCGGTTGGCCGGGCCGGCCGCGCCGATAAAACCGGGGAAGCGATCATTCAGACCTATAACCCCCTCAATTACGCGATCACCCTAGGAGCCAAACAAGATTACGAAGGCTTCTTTGAACGGGAGATGCAAGTCCGCAAACTCAGCGCTTATCCCCCCTATGTCTACCTGATCGCCCTCACCTTCAGCGGCAAAGTCGAAGAGAAAGTGGTGGCGTCCGCCCACGACGTGAAAGAGGATTTGGACCGCCATGCTTTTGCTAGTGTTCAAACCATCGGCCCCATTTCGCCCTATTTCAATTTCATCGAAGGTTACTTTAAACGGAGCCTGCTCATCAAATACAAAAACGGCGAGGAGCTTTTGCCTTATCTCCATAACCTTCTATCCACCCTCTCAGGCAAGGGCGGAGTCGACATTGTTTGCGATGTCGATCCGATGGATTATTAAAAAGCCGTTCAATTTGGTTGAGGGGATTTTCCTCCGATAGAACGGGCTCGAAAAGTGAGCTTTTTTCATTTAGACTGAATTAACAATCACCAAAACAACAGCCTGTTGATGGCCACTCAACAAAACGTGTATCAACCCCGCGTTGAGTAACCCCTATAATGGCAGTGAAATGAGGAAGCAACCATGAGCTATGGCGCGAACATTAAGACCTTAAGAAAACGGAAAGGCCTCTCCCAAAAGAGCCTGGCCGAATGGCTGAGCGTGACTCCCCAGGCGGTCAGCCGCTGGGAAAAAGAAGAAGTGGAACCTTCGGTGGCAACCTTAAAGAAGTTTTCCCATATTCTTGGGGTCAGCGTCGATCAACTTTTAGGGGATCTCCCTCCAGAAGATTCACCGGTGGAGGAGACCGCGGAAACCGAAGAATCGGAAGATACCCCAGATGAGGAAAATACTAACCCCGTGGGTGCGAATTCCTCTGCGGATGGCGGCAGTAACAAACTGGTCGGCGTTTGCATTCGCTGCGGCAAAGCCCTCTATGAAGGCGATGAGTATTTTTATGGCTCGCGAAATTCCAACCTCGTCGGCCGCGGTGGCGAGGAGATCACCGCCTCTTATTCTTTGGCCGAAGGCGGCCACGATCTGCTGTGCAAAGATTGCATCGATGACATCCAAAGAAATACGGTTCGGCAAGCTGAAAATCGTCATGACGATGCGGCAAAGAGAGTCCGAAATATGTGGATTCGCCGCATCATTTGGATCGTGATTCTCGAAGTCATTTTCATTCCGACGACCGTGGCCATTGCCAAGGATAGCCAAATTGGCTCGTTGGCGCCGATCCCCTTATGGTGCGGCTGCATCGTCCCCGAGTTTTTCATTTTGCTGTTTGGTCTTATTCGGACCGCTCGTGCGCTTTCCGAAAACTGAACCCAAAAAGCCTTTCTTTTTGGGGTGGTGTGATATACTATCACAACGTGAGGTATAATTTTTAAGCATGATCACCATCTCCATCCTCGGGCTTGACCAATTCGTGGTCGGCCGTTACAGTCGCGAGCATTCCGCCGATTTAGCTAACCTTTTTGAGTCGGATGAAAACCTGCTCAACTTCTACGCTCCTAACGCCATGGTCTTCCATCATGGTACCGAGCAAACCAGTTGGAACACGATCGTCATCGTCCGGGCTCCGGTCAAATACAAAGTTTTTGAAGCCAAAGTCGCTGATTATTTGATGAAAACCCTCAGCGATTTCTCGATCAACCTCGAAATTGAATTCGAGTATTTTGATCAATCGTCCCATTACGAGCACATCAACGACACTTATCCCCGCTATATCGCCGAGGACAACATCGTCTCCACGGACGACGACCCTGGCGAACATCCGGATGATGAGTGCGAGAACGAAGAAGCCGATCCGCGCGATCGGGCTGACCTCGATCCCAATGACCCCAACCAGATTTATCTTGGAAACGCCTTTGAAGGCTTCGAGGATAAATTAGCCGCCAAAGAAAAGGAAACCGACCCTAAGGCCGCTTCCCAAAAGAAGTAACCCTGCAAAAGCAGTGGAGGAAATGACTATGCAAGAACTGGACATTGCGAAAGAGGTGCTGCTCGATATCAGCGCCAACGACGTCGCCTTTGCCGAAGCCCTACGAAAGAAATTCCAGACCGATGTTTCGATTCGGCCGTTGCGTTCCAACGTGGCGGGCTTAGTCGGGTGCGAACTCCGGCATCAGCTGCTTTTCACTTACCTGCTTGAGCCCAATAAAGACTGGAGCGTCGAGGATAAAGCCTATGCCTCGTTAGCTCTAGCTAATGAATACTTCTACAAACGTTTCGCCTCGGCCGATGTTCTCGCCGCTTTAAAACTGAAACTTGGCGATGCCAAGTTTGCGGTGGTGGAACCCTTGCTCCAAAAAGCCGGCAAGCCCGAAGAATATATTCCGGCCAGCGTCGTCCGCAATAGCGATCAGTATTTATCGCTGCGTTATAACACCCCTGAATGGGTCCTCAAGATTTGGGAACACTACGGCTATGGGGCAACCTACAAGATTCTCCGCAAGAACATCCGTCCGCTCATCACGAGCTTACGGGTCCGCACCGATGTCTTAAAGACCGAGGATGTGATCAAGAATCCCGATTTCAAAGCCACCAGCGTCCCCGATATCGTGACCTATGAAGGCAAAGTCCCGCTTCGCCGGCTCGATGATGTCAAACAAGGCAAACTCTTCGCCGAAAAGGCTGCCCTCAAAAAGGTCCTCGACGAGTTCAAAGTCCAAGAACCTTGCGAAGCCCTCATCTTTAACGGCAATGAAGATCCGGCCATTTTGCTGGAAGCCGTCTCCAGTTATCGCGCTTCGATCGGCCTCAACCTCGGCGTCTACAACACCGATAAATACGTTGAAGTGAGCCGTCTCATCAAGAGCCTCAATCTCCACAACGTTAACTTCTATAGCGCCGCCGACCCCATGGCGATGGAAGCGGCCATTTCCCGCCCCCAGGATCTCGTCGTCGCCTGCCCCAATAGCTCGAATTTCGACCTCATCCGCGAATACCCCGATTATCTCCTCCACTTCAAAAAGGAGGGGATGGATCGCTTGTTCGCCAAGGAGAAGGCCGTCCTTGAAGGCTGCAGCAAATTCGTGGCCGAGCACGGCACCCTCATTTACATGATCTTCACCATCTCTCGCAAAGAAGGCCATCAGACCGTCAGCGAATTCCTCGAGCACCATTCCGAGTTCTCCTTCGTGAGCGAGACCCAGCTCTTCCCTTACGAAGATCTCGATACCGCGATGTATTACGCCGTGATCAAGAAAGAGCCGAAACTGGCTAAAGTCACGCCCCCCTTAGTGGACATCGTCGCTAAAGCCGCGAGCGCTAGTGCGGTCGCTCCGGCCGCCGCTATGAAAGCGGAAGCCCCGAAAGCCGAAGTCAAAGTCGAACCTGCCCCGGCGGAAGTTAAGCCCGCCATTGCCCCGAGCGTGGCGCCGGTTGTCGCTAGCGCCAAACCCGCCGCTGCCCCGATTGAGAAGTGAGCGCCGTGGAAGTTAAGAATCTCTTTAACTTTACTTTACCTGCGCTTACCGCCGAAATGGTGAGTTTAGGCGAAAGCAAATTCCGCTCGAAGCAACTTTTCGCGTGGATTTATCAGAAGCATGTCCTCGATTTTGACCAAATGAGCGACATCTCGAAGAACTTTCGGGCGATTTTAAAGCGCGATTATTGTTTGACCCTTCCGACCGTTTTTAAACGTCAGGACAGCGAAGACGGGACCCTCAAACTTCTTTTAGAGATGAGCGATGGAGCCAAAGTCGAAACCGTTTTGATGCGCTACAACTATGGCAACGTCATCTGCGTCTCGAGCGAAGTCGGCTGCAACATGGGCTGCGCTTTCTGCGCGTCTGGCCTCTTAAAAAAGGAACGGAACCTCACCGCCGCCGAAATGGTGGGGCAGGTGCTGGTGATGAACGAATTGCTGGCCCCCGAAAAAGAGAATGTCACCCACATCGTCGTGATGGGAACCGGCGAGCCTTTCGATAACTACGATAATGTCTTAGCCTTCGTCCATATCATGAACGATGCCGCCGGCTTAGCGATTGGCGCCCGCCATATCACGGTTAGTACCTGCGGCCTCGTCGATGGGATTCGCAAATACGCCAAAGAAGGCATTCAGATCAACTTAGCGATTTCCTTGCACGCCCCGACTGACGAGATCCGTCAAAAGATCATGCCGATTGCTAAGGCCTACCCCTTAAAGGAACTGATGGACGCCGTCCACGACTATGAAGCGGAAGGCGGCCGCCGCGTCACTTTCGAATACATCATGCTAAAAGGCGTCAACGACAGCCTTGAGGATGCCGATGCCCTGGCTAAACTCATCCGCGGAACCCTCGCTTACGTGAACCTCATTCCCTATAATCCGGTCAAAGAAAAGCCCTATGAGCGGAGCCCCGAGCCCCAAGTTCGGGCCTTTTGGGATCGCCTGATGAAGCAAGGGATCAATACGACCATCCGCAAGGAATTCGGCAGCGATATCGATGCCGCTTGCGGTCAGCTTCGCGTGAAGTACATTCTCCCGAAGAAGCCCACCGATGGAGGCGACGACGAGCAATAGCCATGGCCATCGCCTACAAAGGGACATACGCCTTTAAGACGGATATCGGAAAGGTTCGGGTCTCCAACGAAGACCAAGCCTACGTCTCGCTCAATAGCGATGGCGAAGTTTTTCTGATCGTCTGCGATGGGATGGGCGGACAAAATAAAGGCGATTACGCCAGCAAAATGGCTATTGATTCGATGCTGGATAGCTTTGCGAAGAAGCCGAGCCATCTGCCTTTCTTTTTGCGGAAAACTTGGATCACCCAGGCCGTTAAGAAGGCCAACAGCATCATCTTTGATGAAGCCGATAAGAACGCGATCTATAAAGATATGGGCACGACCTTAGTGGCCGCCTGGATCGTGAAGGACCGCTTAGTCCTCGCCAATGTCGGCGATTCCCGTTGCTATGCCTTAAAGAACGACCAACTGGTCCGCTATAGCGAAGACCAGACCTACGTCGATTATCTCTATCGGACCGGCAAGATCAGCCAATCCCAGACGCTATCCCATCCGGAACGCCACGTCCTAATGAACGCCTTAGGCATCTATCCTTCGGCCTCGGTCGACGTCAAGGTATTGTCTTACCATGGTGAGAGCATCTTGCTTTGCTCCGATGGCTTATATAACAATGTGGCGGAAAACGAAATCCGCGCTTTGATCGCGACCGATGAACGGGCCGATCAGAAGGCGCTTTCGCTCATCAACGAAGCCAATAACAACGGGGGCTCCGACAATATCGGCGTCGCCTATTGGGAGACTCTGAAATGATTAAGATCGGCGATCATATCGATGGCCGTTACCGCATAACCAGCCGCATCGCGACCGGGGGTATGGCCGATGTCTATGAGGCCAATGACCTGATTGGACACCGGGTCGTTTCCCTTAAAGTCATGCGGGAAGATCTGCTCAACGATCCCAAAAACCTTGAGCGTTTTGAGAACGAATGCGCGGCCGCGGCTTCGCTCAATAACCCGAACATTGTGAAAGTCTATGGTCGGGGCATCGTCGACAACCGTCCCTACATGGCCAACGAATACATCAAAGGCCAAACCCTCCGCGATAAACTCAATTTCACCTTGTCCCTCTCCGTGAGCGATGCCTGCGAAGTCATGCTTCAACTCACCTCGGGCATCCAATACATCCATCAGCACGGCATCATTCACCGCGATATCAAGCCCGATAATCTTTTCTACATGTCCGATGGCACGTTGAAGATCACCGATTTTGGCATTTCTTCTCCGCTCAATGCCGCCCCGACCGATGGCGATGCGATTCAGGGGACCGTCTATTATTGCGCCCCCGAGATTTTAACGGGAGCTCCGGCCGGCGTCGCGAGCGATATCTACTCGATGGGCATCGTCTTCTTTGAAATCCTGACCGGCCAGGTGCCCTTCGATGGCCAAAGCCCCGCCGATGTCGCGATGAAGCAGATCAAAAAGCATTTCCCCGAGCCGAGCAAAATCGTGCCCTCCATTCCGCATTCGATCGACAAAATCATCATCAAAGCCTGCCGCAAATCCCCCGAGGAACGTTATCTTTCTTCCCAAGAGATGCACGACGCGATCGTCTTGGCCATGGGCGATAAAGAGAACTTCAAAGAGCATAAGACCTTCCTTAGCAAGATATTTGGGTTTAAATAAAGGTATGGGAAATATCATTGTCGCCCCGAGCATCCTCAGTGCCGATAAAAATCAGATCGTCCCCGAAATTTTGAAAGCGCAAGCCGCGGGGGCTCAGTTTATTCATATCGATGTCATGGATGGCGTCTTTGTGCCAAATACCACCTTAAGCGTGGCCTTCGTGAAGGAAATCCACGCCACCCATGAGCTCGTTAACGATGTCCATATCATGGTGGCGAATCCTTTGAAGTTAGGGCCAGAATACGCTAGAGCAGGCGCCGATATCGTCACCTTCCACTATGAAGCGTGCAGCAACGATCAAGAACGTTGGGCCACGATCAATGCGATCCGCGGAGCTGGGGCCAAGGTGGGCATGTCGATTAAGCCGATGAGCTCGCCTGCCGTCCTCTATCCTTTTATCAAAGAACTCGATTTGGTGCTCGTGATGTCGGTGGAACCGGGTAAAGGCGGCCAAGCTTTCATGAGCGAGGCTCTTGATAAACTTAAGGACCTGCGCGCCTATATCGATGCCCATCATCCGACCTGCTTGTTGGAAGTCGATGGCGGCATCAACGCCGAAACTTCAAAGCTCGCCGTCGCCGCCGGGGCCAATGTCCTCGTCGCCGGCTCCTATCTGTATGGCCATGATGATTTTAAAGCTCGGGTGGAGGGACTTTTGGCCTTATGAGTCTCGCTTGGGCAGTCGCTGAAACTTCGGCCCTCATTCTTTTCTTCGCCCTCTTTTTCGTCTTTGGCTCCATCCATTACCGCAAAGAAAACGGCAACCGCTTTAAGCCCACTTCCTATTTCCCCTATGAGCAATTTATGGGTCAAGGGGACTACGCTTTAACTTTGGCCCGGATCTTTTCAGGGGCCTTCCTCATTAGCCAAGGCCTGATCTCGGTATTGATTCTAGGGATCAGCGAGCCCGATGGCGTCATCCGCAGCTTCTCCTATATCGTCGCGGTGGCCGCGGCGGTGGAGATGATCCTCTTATTCTTCTTATTGCTCTTACCCGCTCAATATACCAAAGCCCACATTTTCGTTGTGGTCTTCTATTTCTGCTGCACCGTCCTCTACGCCGTGATGGCGGGTTCCTACCTTTATGGCCAAAGCAATTACAACACCGTCTTATCCTTGGTCTTTGGCATCATCGAATGGCTCTTGGGCTTCTTGGTCCTCTTGTTGCTCGTTAATCCCCGCTTCATGAACTGGGCGCGGCTCCACGCCGAAAATACCGGAGACGGCGATAAAGTGATCTTCCGGCCGAAGTTCTTCATTCTAGCCGCGAGCGAATGGGCCGTTCTTCTCATCAATCTTCTCGTCAGCGTGGTTCTCGTTCTTGGACTTTACTTCATCCGAAACTAACTTCATTTTTAACAAGAAAAAAGCGGCCTCGCGGTCGCTTTTCTTTTTATAAGCGTTAAGAAAGAGGGGATGAAGCTTACTTGGCTTCTTCTTTCTTCTCGTCGGCCTTAACGGCTTCCTTCTTGGGGGCGGCTTTCTTGGCGGCGGGTTTCTTCTCGGCCTTGGCTTCAGCCTTCGGGGCTTCGACCTTTTCTTCCGCTTTCGGGGCGGCGGCTTTGACTTCTTTCTTCTCGACCGGGGCCTCAGCCTTAACTTCGGCTTTCTTGGCGGTGGTCTTATTTAACGAACGGAAGGCGCGGGCCGACATCCGGACCTCGACTTGTTTGCCGTTAATGGTGACTTTGTACTTCTGAAGATTGACGTTCCAACGACGACGGGTAGCCGCTAAGCTGTGGCTGCGGGTGTTGCCGCTGACGGGTCCTTTACCGGTGACTGGGCATACTCTTGACATAAATGTGACCTCTCGCGCTTATAAACGCGAGTAAGAATATAGCATATTGAGCCGAGGTGGGCAACTAAAAGTGAACCAGCTTTTTCCTGAGGTGAACCGCTTTCAAGAATTTTCCATGCCCTTTAGGGCAAAAGTCCATGGGGATGTGCTATCATTACTCTAATCATTTCGATGAAGGGAGTTTATCCATGTCAACCCAGATGGTGGCCATGATCCTCGCCGGCGGAAAAGGTACCCGCTTGCAGGCTTTGACCCGCAAAATCGCTAAACCTGCTGTCTCTTATGGTGGCAAGTATCGCATCATCGATTTCCCGTTATCCAACTGCGCCAACTCCGGCATCAACGATGTCGGTGTTTTAACGCAATACGAATCTTCGGTCCTCAATGGCTATATCGGCAATGGCGAGAAGTGGGGCCTCAATGGCGTTCGCTCCCTCACCTCGGTCCTTTCGCCCAAGCAAACCGAAGAAGGCTCGGCTTGGTATTTAGGAACCGCCGACGCCATTTATCAGAACCTTGACTGGCTCGATCGCCTCGATCCCGAATATGTCTTGATCCTCTCAGGCGATCACATTTATTCCTGCACCTACGACGATATGCTCAAAAAACACATCAAGAACGGCGCGGATTGCACCATCTCGGTCTACGAAGTCCCGATGGCGGAAGCTTCGCGCTTTGGAATCCTAGTGACCGATGACAAAGATAACATCACCGACTTCCAAGAAAAGCCGAAGAACCCGACCAGCAATCTCGCTTCGATGGGCATCTACATCTTCACCTACAAGGTCTTGCGGGCCGAACTCAAAGCCGATGCCAAGGATCCGAACTCCGAGCACGATTTCGGCAAGAACATCATCCCCAATATGATGAAGGAGAAGAAAAAGCTGATCGCCTTCACCTATCATGGCTATTGGAAGGACGTCGGCACCATCGCCTCGCTCCACCAAGCCAACATGGACTTATTGCTCTCCGGCAATAGTTCGACGAACCTCTATACCGTCCAAGGCGAATACAAAATCTATTCCGAAGATACCCATAGCGCCCCGCAATATATCGGACCGAAAGCCACCGTTAAGGATAGCTTGGTCAATCAAGGCGCCCAAATCTATGGCTCGATCGACCATTGCGTCGTTTCGGGCGAAGTGGTGGTCGAAGAAGGCGCAGCGTGCAGCAACACCGTCCTCATGCATGGCGTCGTCGTCAAGAAGAACGCCAAAGTTTATGATGCCCTGGTGGGACCGGGCTCCCTCATCGAAGAGGGCCAAGTCGTCAACAAAGAGCACGATGGCATTGCCCTCGTGGCCAATAGCAACGCGGAGGAGGACTAACCATGAAAAACGATGTGATCGGCCTCGTCGACTTCCATAACGCCCCGTCTTTAGGAGAACTGACCGCCAACCGCAGCCTAGGCTCCACTTCCTTCCTTGGCCGTTATGCCTTCTGCGATTTCGCCCTCTCCAATTATTGCAATTCCGAAATCGCGAACGTCGGTCTGCTTATCCGCGACCACGAACGTTCGGTTTTAAAGCACTTGGGCAATATGAACGCTTGGGTCACCAACACCAAGATCGGCAAGGAAACCATCATGTACAATGAGCGGGGCATCCTCAATCCGACCTTCAACACCGATATCAACAATATCCGCGAGAACGACTGGGTCCTTTATGACTCCAGCGCCGCCTATATCGTCTTCCAAAGCTCGCACATCGTCGCCAATGTCGACCTCCGTCCGATCCTCAATGAGCACATCGAGCGCAAAGAGAAGATCACGGTCGTCTATAAGTCGATCCCCGATGCCAGCCAAGAGTTCTTAAGCTCGGCGACCTGCACCGTCGATGAAAAAGGCTATGTCACCTCGATCGGCCGCAACAAGCACCAAGCCGCTCCCGCCAAGGTGTCGATGGAGATCTGGATCATCAACCGGACCGTCCTCGCCGATATCATTAAGCGCCACGCGACCGTCTCCGAGCTCTATGGCATGAAAGAGATGCTGGCCTACCTCATTCAAAACGGCATTTACAAGGTCCATAGCTACGAATTCAAAGGCTATGCCCGCTGCTTCGATAGCTTCGAACATTATTGCGATTATTGTTTTGAGCTTCTTGACCCCAAAGTCGCCGAACAGCTCTTTGCCCCCGAGTGGCCGCACTACACGTTGACCCACGATACGCCCCCGGCCCTCTATGGCGAGAAGTCTTCGGTCAGCAATAGCTTCGTCAGCAATGGCGCCGTTATCGAAGGCGAAGTCTCCGATTCGGTCATCTCCCGCCACGTCAAGATCGGCAAAGGCAGCGTGATTAAGCATTGCATCCTCTTCTCCAACGTCTCAATCGGCGAGAACTGCGTCATTGAAAATGCCCTGATCGATAAGTATTCGATCATCACCAAAGATCATAAAGTCGTCTCGCCCGAAGGCGAGATGCATTACCTCAAACAAGGAGTCATACTATGAAAATCGCGATGGTCGCTAGTGAGATTAATCCGTTAGTCAAATCGGGCGGCCTCGCGGACGTCGTCTACTCCCTCTCCAAAGAGCTCGTGATCGAAGGCGAAGAAGTCATCGCGATCTTGCCCTTCTATAACAAGATTTGGAATTTCCCGAAACTCAAAGTCAAAAAGCTCGGGAGTTTCGATGTCTTCATGTCGTGGCGGAAACAAGAAGCGGTGGTCTATCGGACCTATATCGATGGCATCACTTACTATCTGATCGCCAACGATTATTACTTCGCCCGCGATGCCATCTATGGCTTCAACGACGATGGTGAGCGTTTCGCCTTCTTTTGCCTCGCCGCGGTGAAACTTCTCAAGTTCGTCAACTTCCAAGCCGACATCGTCCATGTCCACGATTGGCAAGCCGGCATGCTGCCGGTCTTGCTGAAAACCCAAGATCAGGCCGATCCTTTCTACAACAAGATGAAAACGGTCATCACCATCCATAACCCGGCGTTTAAGGGGATGCTCGACCGCTACTTCCTCAATAACTTCTACGGCTTATCCGATGAGCTTTACGATAACGGCTCGGTCCGCTTCGATAACATGGTCTCGACCTTGAAGGCCGGCCTCGTCTATAGCGACAAGATCACGACCGTCTCGCCTAATCACGCTAAAGAGCTGCTTTCCCCAGAAGGCGGCAAGGGACTCGATGGCGTTCTCCAACTGCGGGCGGGCGACTTTGAGGGCATCCTCAATGGCATCGATACCGCCGAGTTCAACCCCGCGACCGATCCTTTCTTGCCGAAACACTACGACATCAAGAGCGAAGCCCTTGGCAAAAAAGCCGCTCGTGAAGCCTTATTGCAGGCCACCTTTCTTGAAGATAATGGCGGCCCCCTCTATGGTTTTGTATCGCGCTTAACCTTCCAAAAAGGCGTCGACTTGATTCTTCATATCGCTCGGCCGCTATTGGAGCGGGGCGCCCTCTTGCAATTCCTGGGCTCTGGCGAATATGAACTCGAGCAGGCCCTAGAAGCCTTGCGCCGCGATTATCCTAAGCAGGTTGGCATCTATATCGGCTACAACAACGAACGGGCTCACCTCGTTTATGCCGCCAGCGATTACTTCTTGATGCCCTCGCTCTTTGAGCCCTGCGGCATCGGGCAGATGATCGCCCAGCGCTATGGGGCCTTGCCGATCGTCCGCTATACGGGCGGCCTCGTCGATACGGTCCGCGGCTATACTGGCGATAACGCTGCGGCTGCGACCGGAATCGGCTTTGAAAATTACGACGATGGAGGCTTAGCCTATGCCTGCGGCCTGGCCAAGAAACTCTACGAGAATCAACCCGCCTTCCACCAGGTCATCGCTAACGCCATGGCCTTAGACCGCAGCTGGGTCAAGAGCTGCCATGAATATCTCCGCGTCTATCATTCGTTAGTAAAGTAAGGTAAAATCACTGCATTATGTCCTATGAATTTTTAAGCATTGAAGCCAAATGGCGCGCCTACTGGGAAGCGCACCAAACTTACTATTGCGACACCTCCGATTTCTCGAAACCCAAATACTACGTCCTCGATATGTTCCCTTATCCTTCGGCCCAAGGCCTTCACGTTGGCCACCCCGAAGGTTACACCGCGACCGATATCGTGGCCCGGATGAAGCGGATGCAGGGCTTTAACGTCCTTCACCCGATGGGCTGGGATGCCTTTGGCTTACCCGCCGAGCAATTCGCCATTAAGAACAACCGCCACCCTGAGGAATTCACCAGGGCCAACATCGCCAACTTCAAGAATCAGATCCAATCCCTCGGCTTCTCTTACGACTGGTCGAAGGAACTCGCGACCATCGATCCGAAGTACTACAAGTGGACCCAATGGATCTTCTTAAAGATGTTTGAGCATGACTTGGCCTATGTGGCCGATGTCCCGGTGAACTATTGCCCGGATTTAGGCACGGTTCTCGCCAACGAGGAAGTCATCGACGGCAAGTCGGAGCGGGGCGGATTCCCCGTCATCCGCATGCCGATGCGCCAATGGATTTTGAAGATCACCGCCTACGCTTCGCGCCTAGAAAAGGACCTTGATCTCCTCGATTGGCCTAAATCCACTTTGGAGATGCAGCGCAACTGGATCGGCGAATCGACCGGCGTCGAAATCACCTTTAAGCTCGCGGATTCTAATGCTTCTTTTAAAGTCTTCACCACCCGGGTCGACACCTTATTCGGCTGCACCTATTGCTGCCTCGCCCCCGAGCATCCTTTTGTCAAAGCCTACGTGAGCAATGCCCAAAAGGAGGAAGTCGAAGCCTACGTCAAAAAGGCCGCGGCCAAGTCGGATTTGCTTCGGACTTCCTTAGCTAAAGAAAAGACCGGCGTCTACCTCGGCGTCGATGCGATCAACCCCATCAATGGTCAGCGCATCCCCGTCTATGTCGCCGATTATGTCTTAGGTTCTTATGGCTCGGGCGCCGTCATGGCGGTTCCTTGCCACGATGAACGCGATTACGCCTTCGCTAAAAAGCATGGCATCCCGATGATTCAAGTCCTCGAGGGCGATGTTTCGAAGGCGGCGATGACGGGCGATGGCAAGCACATCAATTCCGAGTTCGCCAATGGCTTAGATATCGCCGGGGCCAAAGCCGCGATCACCCAAAAACTCGTCGAACTTAAAGCTGGCGAAATCGTCACCAATTACAAACTCCGCGATTGGATTTTCTCCCGCCAACGTTATTGGGGCGAACCGATCCCGGTCGTGAAACTCGATAACGGCAAAGAAGTGGGGGTCCCGGAAAAGGATCTGCCTTTAGTTTTGCCTGAACTTGAGAAATACGCGCCCTCAAAAGGCGGCAAACCTCCGCTCGACCACGCCCCCGATTCGTGGCTGCATGTCACCCTCGATGGCGTTAAGGGCACCCGCGAGACCAATACCATGCCGCAATGGGCCGGGTCTTCCTGGTACTATCTCCGCTATATTGATCCCCATAATGATCAAGAACTCGCCGATCCAAAACTCCTTGAGCACTGGCTCCCGGTCGATCTCTATATCGGCGGACAAGAGCACGCCGTCCTCCATTTGCTCTATGCCCGTTTCTGGCATAAGTTCCTCTTCGATTTAGGCATCGTCAAATGCCCCGAACCGTTTAAGAAACTCTACCATCAAGGCATGATTCTCGGCGACAATGGCGAGAAAATGAGCAAGTCGCGCGGTAACGTGGTCAATCCTGATACCATCGTGAAGAGCCATGGCGCCGATTCGCTCCGCCTCTTTGAGATGTTCGCTGGACCTCTTAACGAAGCCAAGCCTTGGTCGACCACCGGGCTCGAAGGCGCCCATCGCTTCATCGAGCGTTGCTTCCGCCTCGTCGATGAACCCGATTTCGTGAGTCGCATCAGCGATAAGAACTCGGGCGAACTCGATTATTCCTATAACGCCCTCGTGAAGAAGGCGAGCGAGGACTACGAAGCCCTCAGCTTCAACACCGCGATCAGCCAAATGATGATCTTCATCAACGATGTCTATAAGGCCAAGACCGTCTATAAGCCTTACCTTGAAGGCTTCGTTCAGATCTTCAGCTGCGTCTGTCCCTTCGTCGGGGAAGAGATGTGGCAAAAGTTGGGCCATCAAGAGTTGCTCACCTATACGAAGTGGCCGAGCTACGACCCCAGCAAACTCGTCAAAGCGACCTTCAAGATTGCGGTGGCGGTGAACGGCAAAATGCGCGACGTGATGGAATTCGATGTCGGCGCGGATGAAACGACCCTAAAGGCCGCGGCGCTCGCCAATCCGAAAATCCAAGCCTTTATCGGCGATAAACCGATCAAAAAGGTCATTGTCGTCCCCGGCAAAATCGTCAACCTTGTGATCTAACATAACCCAAAAGGATTAAAAAGCGGGCTAAAAAGTCCCGCTTTTTTTGTGATAAAAAGGACTAGAAGAGTCAAAAAAGGTCTTCTTGAAAATCAAAGTCAAATTAAACATCTTTAAAGAATAGCTATAAACAATCGATTTACTTGATTATTAGTAAACCTCTAAATAACTTTGGACATGATGTAAGCGTTTACATCTTTACAGGGTTAACCCTTTTGGGTATTGTATAAGCATCCCGGGGGGATAACGATGAAAAGGAAGAATCTCGCGGTCAGACTGACCGCTTTCATTCTTAGCGTCTCGGCGCTTGCTGCCGGCGTTTTTTCATTCTTATCCTTTGGTGTTGCATCCCCCCCGCAATGCCACCAGGGTTAATGCGGATTCTTATTCGCAATATTCTAGCTACACCGTCTCTTTTGGCGATGCCAGTTGGTTTAGCGCGGGTGCCAATAAACCTTTTGTCGATGCCAGCGGCCATCCTAGCGATTATTGGTGGCTGCCCAATCATGTGGTGAATAATCAATCGGTCGCCAACCCTCAGATCAACCTTAGCAATTGGCCCACCAATTCCTCGGCGGATAAAGCTAAAGTCGCTCAGGTTCTTGCGACGTATTCCGATCTCTTTGTTAACCAACAGCCCGATTTGGTCTCTTCTTTTGAGCCGATTGCTCATGGGCTGAACGTCAACAACAATGCCGACACGACTCAAAACAACATCTATTACGAATATGACGGCTTTGCGACCGGGGATACCGCCGCGGCCGTGACCAGCATTCCCGCTTCCTCAACCCTCGATGGCCGGACGGGTGTCGTGACCAACGGCGTTGGCCATTTCCCGGTTGGCGGCTTTCACTTCGGCAATAAAGGCAACAATGGCGGCGTTACTCTTCAATTCCCGATCGCGATTCATAAAGTCACCGCCACTTACGGTCCTTACCTTCAGGCGAACGAAACTACCAATGCCGCTTACTTAGCTAGCTATGACGCTAATGGCTATGCCACCGATGGCAGCAATCACTACGGCGTTGGCATTCAGCTAGGCACCAATTCGAGCGTGGGATCGACCAGCTTCAGCAAAGTCTATCCCGATGTTGCAACCTATACCAACGCGACGACTAAAACCTATATTTCTCCGGTCAAAACCAATCCCGCGACCGCCGTCAGCGGTTACACCGATTATGGCGATACTTCGACCGCCAGCTGGACTTTTGATAGCAACGTTTACGGCATCACGGTAGCTTCGGGCTCGATCTTTTCTCACAATAGCCAAAAGGGCAACCGTATCGCCATGTACTCCTTGACGATCGAAGTCGATAACGTGAATTTCTTTGCTTATCGGCTTTCGAAATACAAGACCTGCACCGAATATGCCGCGGCCTACGCTAAGCTCAACCCTTCCTACAACGTCTTCAAAGATCAGGGCAGCGAAATCACCCGGCTCATGGGAATCTCGCTTTCGGATTATGACTACACCAATGCTTCGGTCTATAACCCCGCGACCCAAAGCTATGTGAGCGGTGGCAGCAAAACCATCACGGTTTCGGCCTATACCAAGTGGCAGATGATCGTTTCCTTAGCGACCGGATCTAGTGGCGCGGGCGTCGTGCTTCCCGGTTCGAGCAATAGCCCGATTTCTTCGACCCTCATCATCGTGGCGGTTTCGGGCGGCCTCACTTTGCTTAGCGTGGCCCTCATCGCCCTCATCAGCCGGAAAAAGCGGAAAGCGCCGCGCGCCTAATTCTCTTAAGGCTGTTTCTACGGAAAAGGAAGCTCATCCCCCCGAGCTTCCTTTTTTATTAGGCGTTTCAGACCGGCCGTCTTGACAAGCGTGCTATCCTAATGCCATGAACACAAAAATCATCGAGAAAAGTTTCGATCAAGAACGAGCGCTTTATCACCTGGAAAACGCCGAAGTCAACGCTTGCCGCTTCGAAGGCCCCGCCGATGGGGAATCTTGCCTTAAGGAAGCGAGGAATATTGAGGTATCATCCTGTTTCTTTGCCTTGCGTTACCCGCTTTGGCACGTCGAGGGATTAACTTTGAAAGACAGCACGTTTACCTTAACCGCGCGGGCGGCGCTATGGTATGACGCCCATGGTGAGATTTCTAACGTGAACGGCCAGGGGATCAAGGCTCTTCGCGAATGCGAGGACATTTCCTTAAAAGATTGCACCTTTAACTCCGAAGAATTTGGCTGGAAATGCCGCCGCCTTCATTTGGATCATTGCTCCATCACCAGCGAATACGCCTTCCTCGATAGCGATGACGTCGTCTTCGATGAGTCGACCCTCCAGAGCAAATACGCGTTCCAGTACATGAAGAACCTCAATATCCACCATAGCCATCTCATCACGAAGGATAGCTTCTGGCATAGCGTTAACGTGGTGGTGGAAGACTCGGTGATCGAAGGCGAATATCTGGGCTGGTTCTCCGATCATTTGACGTTACGCCGCTGCAAGATCAAAGGAACTCAGCCGTTCTGTTATTGCCAGCATCTTATTCTTGAAGATTGCGAGTTGGAGAATTGCGATTTGGCCTTTGAGTATAGCGATGTCGAAGCCTCGATCAAGGGGCACGTGGACTCGATTAAGAATCCGAAATCGGGCCATATCACCCTCGATAGCGTGGGCGAAATCATCCGCGGCAATACCACGATGCCTTGTTCTGGCGAAGTCATTATCCGCAAAAAGTAAGTCTCACTCGATCACTAAATCATAGGCGGAAATCGTAGAGAAAAGAGCGCTTCCTCCTTCGGAATAAAGCGAGTTGGTGTCTCCGCCAAGCCTTGGATAAACTAACCCGGTCATCGTGTAATAACCGCCATTAAGGAAAACCTCGATGGAGGAACGATCGATGAAAATTTGGAAAGTGATGAGGCCGTTTTCCGGGTCGACCCGGCAATAACGGACATCTTGAGTTCCGGGATCGTTGTCGCTCGTAATCGGGGTGCCATTATTGCGCCGGTCGAAGACAACCATGCCTAAGCTTTTATCGTAATAAATATCGGTGTGCTCGTTAGCCCTCGTCAAGAGATGAACCCCAGCTTTTCCAGAGGAGGCTAAGGAAGAAACGTTCAGAGAGAAGTTCAGTTCTTTTACCATGCCATCGAAGCCATCGAGATGCACCGTACCATCGACGCTTTGCGAGGCAAGCGTCATGCCGTTTTTCCGATAGGACCGGCTCGCTTTAATGGGCTGCTGGTAAAGATGGCCTTTTTTTAATGTGATTTCGCGGGGCAAAACCATCGAGCCACACCAGCCATCGGCTTGCGTGGGATAGGAGCGGCCCCATTGATTCATCCAGGCCGTGAGCAATAAGGTGTCGCCATGCTTAGTGAGCTGGGCGGCATAGAAATCAAAGCCTTTATCGAACTCTTCCATCGCTAAATCGCCTTGCGTGTTAACAAATAGACCCGTCTTTGGATCGATCGTCCCGATTTGGTAGGTCGAACTATGATCGTTTTGATAGGTCGCCTTGTCGCTGGAGCGAATCTGCTGAGGCGAAGTGACCAGGACCCCATCATCCCCTAACGTTTCATAATCAGGGCACTCAAAGACACCCGGAGTTATCGCGCTAGAAATCGGTTGGCCTAAGTAGGTCCAAGGACCTTCAGGATCGGAAGCGCAGTACAACAAGAGGCAGCCTTTGGCGTTTAAGATATCGCGGGCTCCCATTAAGGCGTAATAGGTGCCATTTTCTTCATAAAGGCAGGGATCGCGGAAGTCGGCCTCACTGATGCCATAAGGCAAATCCGAATGGGAAATGATGGGGTTAGCGGCCGATTTGCTAAAGGTTATCCCGTCCGTGGAATAGGCGAGGGATTGTTCTTGGTAACCCGGGGTCACCGAGGTGTACATGAGATAAAGCTTGGAGTTCGCGGCCAATGCGCTTCCGGAAAAACAGCCTTGGTAATCGTAGGTCTCTTCGGGGGACAGGGCGATGCCTTGGTCTTCCCATTTCATGAGGTCAAGACTGCTGACGTGGCCCCAGTGCATGCTGCCCCAATGGCTCGCGTAAGGATAATGTTGGAAAAAGAGATGGGCTTTGCCCCCATAAAAAGAAAAGCCATTCGGATCGTTGCACCAGCCGACTTTGGGCTGGGCGTGATAGGCGTGGCGGTAGCGGGTGTTAAGCAAAGACACCGCATCGCTTTCATAGGCCGTAGCAATGGAATTTTCGTCGAGCAATTGGCCCGAGCCTTCATCGCCGTTAATCACATCATCGAGCAAAACGCGCGCCGAGGTGGAAGCGTCCGTGATTTTTAGATAGACTTCGTTGCCGCTCGCCTTCGGGCAATAGAGAATGGCCCGTGAGAATTCGCCACTCTTTCCCGTTCCATAAAAAGCGCTGGAAATTAGGATTTCATCATTCACATAGGAAAGCAAAGCCACGCTGCAATTAATATGGTCTTCCCCTTCCCCTAAAAGTAGGCCTACCCGGCCATTGCTAGCCAAGGTGAACTTGCTCGAGACTAAACTCCCGGTTGCGGTAGCTCCACTCGCTAGGCAATAAGAGCCCTCGGCTTGAGTAAAGGAAGCGGTGGAAGTGACAGCGAAACCCGACCCTGTTAATAAGGTCCAACCGGTGAAGTCTCCCGTCTCGAAATTGCTGTTTAAAAAAGAAAGAGCCTCGCTTTGACCGCAGGAGCAGAGTGCTGAAAGGGAGAACACCAGCAGCAGCGGTTTAAGGAGGAACTTTCTATTCATGGAAGCCGAGCGTCAAATCCTAGCGGATTTTTTCTTTTTAAGGAAGACGAGGAAGGCGGCGGTAGCTAAGGCACCGGCGCCGGCGATGAGCCAAATAACGGCTTGCGGGAAGACGGTGATCTCGCTGATCCAAGCGGTCGGAGTGGCCCCGTTTTCTTGGTTAGCGGCCCAAGCGGCATAGCGAAGAGCGCCGTTAGCGATGATGCTATTTGAAGAGGAAGAAACGAATAAGGCTTTTTCTTCGGCGGATAAGGCGTTATAGAAAGCCTTGGCCGGGGTGTATTTGCTGGTGCACTGATTCGCGACGTCTTGGTCCATGAGATAAGCGCCTAAGTTCGCGGCAGTTAAGGCATAGGTGTAGGTGTTTTTGAGCTTGGCTTGCTTCAAAGAGATCCCCGTGATTTTGACGATTTGATTATCGGTTTCACCAGAAACGCGGCCATCGGTGCCGAAGTAGAAGCCGATCTTGGTGCTAGCGATCGCTTTATCGGCCACGAAGACATAATCAAAGGTTGCCGTAGTGTTAGCGGGATTCGTTAAAGTGCCATGATAAATCCGGGATTCATCGGGCCCCCAAACGTTCGGAGCACTCAAGACTTCAAAGTATTGTGCGTATTTGGTCCAAACCGTCATGGTGAGATGGTAGGCTTGGCCGGAGACAATATTGATATCGGTGCTGCGGAACAAGCCTAAGGCCCAGTTATTGCCGGCGGTAGGATAGGTGGTGACCGAAAGCTCAACCGAGTCGCTATTTGCGGTAATCGCACTCACGGTTGCCCCCGAATCGAGGCGAGTCGCGTAATTGTCGGCGCTCCAGGTCGTTTCATTGAGCAAAGAAGAATCGATGGCGTTGATGGTGACGCAATTAAGATAAACCGTCGCCGCGCCGCAAGAACCGACTTCGATATCGAATTCGACATCGCTATGATCGGCGCTCAAGGTAAAGATTACTCTGTAATCGGCAGCGGTGGTACCGATGCTTTGGCTATAGAGGGAATTATAAGAATTCCAAGGACTGCTGGTGGCCACCACGACATTAGCCCCGCTAATAGCTGCGCTAGCGGAGAGATTAAAGATCGCTTCATAGCTGCCGGCAGTATAGAACTGGGAATACTTTGAGATCTTGGCTCCATAAGAGACTAAGGTTTCCGGGACGGCAGTGACATCATAGGTTAGCGACCCGTTATTGATGACGGCGCTCGCGGTATAGCCGCTGGCCTGACTGGTGGTCCAGCCTTGCCACTCACCATCCACGACAGTGGCGTCCGCGTTAACGGGCAGAGCTTGGGTGTTTAATGCCCCAAAACCAATGACGCCTGCCAAGACGCCAGCGCCAATAATGAGAAATCCCTTTTTCATAATTCAAACCCCTTGAGGCTTTACGCCCTTTTCTTCGCTTTAATTATTTGCTTGCCTGATTTTCTTGCTCAAGCAAAGAAACCATATTTCGCTAAAATGGGGCAAATGCACATTTCAAAACGCTTACAAATATGCAAACGCACAATTAAGACAAGGTCGATTTCCGAAGAACGGATTCAGAAAGAACACTGGCAATGATCCGGTTCTGCCGGGGAGAAACTATTTGCTTATGAATCGATTGAAAGATTGCGGAACCTAAGGCGGCCTTATCGCAGCGAAAGGTCGTAATCGGAATATCGGCACTGGCTGATTCAAAAGAATCATCGAAGCCAATAACCTGAGTGTTATTGGGGATGCCAATGCGAAGAAGCTCCAAAGCTTTTTCGACGCGGGAGGCGATGTAATCGTTTGCGCACTGAATGATCTCGGGGATTTGCGGAAGGCCATGCAGGGCTTCGGCCAATAGACTGGTCTTCCCGTAGTCGTAGCCTTCTTTAAAGAGTAAGGATGTAGGCGCGGGCGTTCTGAGTCCACATTCGTTGGCCGCATCATTTAAGGCCCGATAACGTTCCTCAAAACCAAAGCAATGAGTCGGATCGCCAATGAAACCCACGGATTGGGCCTTATGGCGCCGAATTAAATCGACCAAGAGGTTCTTGGTGGAGAGATAGCCCTCCATCACGATGACGGAGAAGTTGCCTTGGAACAAATAGATGCTGGGATTGAAATCGTAGAAGACGGTGGGCTTGCCTAAGGCGAGGATCCGCTGAATGCTTTCCGGACTGGTGGCATCGAAGACAACGATGCCGTCGACACCTGAATCATTGACGTAACGCTTCAGAACCTTGGGATCATCGCTGATGAATTGAACGATATCGTAGGAGTGGTGGAAGGCTTCGGACTCGATCTCTTTGACCACCGGGACATAAAAATCGACATCGTAGATCGGACGAGAGCTCGTAATCAAAATACGATTGAAATAGTGGCGATCGCCTCCGCCTACGGAGAAGTTGAGGTTCTTATACCCCATTTCGACGGCTTTGTTCATGACGGTTTTGACCGTCTTTTCCGGCATAGGATGGCCATTTAAAACCTTAGCGACAGTGTTACGGGAAAGGCCGAGGCTTTTGGCGATATCTTGAATGGTTACAGCGTGGCTCATAACTGTATTATAAAAGTGCAAATGCTCAAATGAAAGCGTTTTTATAGGTGCAAACGCAAAGAAAATTCCATTTTTTGGGGTTCCTGCTTTTGTTTTAAAAATGCGGTTGCATAATTCAAGTGCATGAGTAGCAACGCCTTAGCCATCAATCGGATGATGACTCGTGAGCAAAAACGGGCCGATTTTAAGAAGCGCCTCAAGCAAATGTGGCCGCTTTATCTTTTTATCTTGCCGACCCTGGCCTACATAATCTTATTTTGTTACGTCCCGATGTATGGCATTGTGATTGCCTTTCAGGACTTCACCCGGTCGATGACATCTTAGGCGGGACGGCCGCCTGGGTGGGCTGGGATAACTTCATCCGCTTCTTTAAGCTCTACAATTTCTGGGATCTTTTCGCGAACACCTTCCTACTTTGCCTCTTTGGGTTTTTGATTGGCTTTCCCATCCCCATTATCGTGGCTTTAGCCTTAAATTCTTGTCGGAGCAAGCGGATTTCGAAGGTCCTTCAAACCATCTTTTACGCCCCGCACTTCATCTCGCTCGTCGTCCTCGTCGGCATGCTGTATTTGTTGTTTGGTCAAATGGGCTTAGTCAACAATATCCGCACGGCCTTTGGGCTCGCTCGCTATTCCTTCTTCTTAGAAGCGGACGCGTTTAGGCCCCTGTATATTTTCTCCGGAAACTGGCAGGACTTTGGCTGGTCCGCCATCATTTATTTGGCCGCGCTTTCGGGCGTGGACCCCGCCCTTCACGAGGCGGCCGAAATCGACGGGGCCTCCCGCTTACGCCGCGTCTTTGCCGTTGATATCCCGGCGATTATGCCGACCATTTCCGTCATGCTGATCCTTTCGATCGGCAATTTGATGTCCGTCGGTTATGAAAAAGCCTTATTGATGCAGACGGATGCCAACCTTAAGTATTCCGAAATCATCGCGACCTATGTCTACAAGGCCGGCTTGGTGAACGGCGATTATGGCTTTGGCACGGCAGTGGGTTTATTTAGCAGCATCATCAACTTGGTCCTCTTGATTGGGGCCAATACGTTATCGCGTCGCTTCTCGGAGAACAGTTTATGGTGAAAACGGGAACTCAAAAGCAGCGTTTAAGCCTAGCGGAACGCTTCCACCGGTCCCATCATTCGCCGATTCGTCCGACCGGGGGCGATAAAGCTTTCTATATCATCAACGGCATCTTCCTCTTCTTGCTCGCCATCATCGTGATTTACCCGCTTTGGTTCATCATCGTCGCGTCTTTCTCCGATCCTGATGCCGTCCTCAATGGCCAAGTTTGGGCCTGGCCGATCGGCTTCACCATCAGCGGTTATGCGAACCTCCTCAAAGAAAGCGGCTTCTGGACCGGCTACCGCAATACCCTCATTTATGTCACGTTGGGCACGATTTGGAACCTCATCCTCACCATTCCGGCAGGCTGGGTGCTCTCCCGCGATAAGTTGCCCTTCCGAAAAGTGATGATGTGGATCATGATCGTCACCATGTTCTTCGGGGGCGGCCTCATCCCGTATTACTTATTGGTCAGCTGGTTAGGCTTAGTCAATAATCCGCTCTCGCAGATTATCTTAGGCGGCGTCTCCGTCTATAACGTCTTCATGGTCAAGAGCTATTTCCAGACCAATGTCCCCCAAGAAATCGTTGAAGCCGCCGAAGTCGATGGCTGCGGCCCAATCCGCACCTTCTTCTATATCGTCATCCCCTTAGCTAAACCCATCATCTCGGTCATGATTCTCTTCTACGCCGTCGCTCGTTGGAACGATTACTTCGATGCCTTGATCTTCTTATCCAATTCCAACTATTTCCCGCTGCAGCTGGTTTTGCATGATCTCTTGATGGCGGCCGAGGAAGCCTCCAGTTCCGCTAGCGGCTCCTCCACTATCGTCGAAGCCACCAAGATCGCCAACCAGATCCGTTACGCTTCCATCATTGTCTCGTCGCTCCCTATCATCATTATCTATCCGTTTATTCAAAAGCATTTCGATCAGGGCTTCCTGGTCGGCTCATTCAAATAATCATCAAGGAGGATTATTTATGAAAAACGCAACGAAAATCATCGCTGGTCTAACCGTCTTTGCCACCCTCGCCCTCAGCGGTTGTGGTGGAACCCCGACCGGATCGAGCGTTGATGAAGACGCGGTCGGTTACCAATATGCTGATACCAGCGCCCCGATCGTTAAGGCCGGCAGCGAGGTCAGTTTCGATTTATTAGCTCCTAAAAACGCGCTGGCCCTCGACTACAACTCGATGAAGGTTTTTAGCGATTTGGAAAGCGCGACCAACATTCATATCAACTGGAGTAACCTTACCGAGACCGCTTACGCCGCCAAAAAGAATACGATCATGGCGGATAAAACCAATTATCCCGATGCGATTTACCATGCCGGCTTCACCGACAAGGAAATGATCCAATACCATACGAAAGGCGTTATCTCGGACCTCGGGGATTATTTGGATTACATGCCGAATTTCAAGGCCTTATTGACGGCCCGCCCCGACATCAAGCAAGCCATCACTTTCTCCGATGGGGGCATCTATTCGCTTCCTCGAATCGAGGAGATGGGTTTAAAACCCTATCCGAATCTTCTTTTCCTCAATAAGACTTTTGCCCAAAAGCTGATCGATACCGGTAAGGCCTCTTCAATCAACGCTATCGCTTCCGATGGCAGCGCCGCCGCCTTAAAGAGCAGCGACTTAGTCGATGGCTTAAAGATGAGCCGCAACAATTACAAAGCGATGCTGACCGCCTTCAAAGACAACAACATCGATGGCAATGGTGACACCATCCCCCTCGATTTCGTTTATGGCAACTGGCAAGGCAACCAAGCCGATCTTTTCGCCAGCTTCGGCATCGCCGAGAACGTCGAGCACAAAACCATTTTGAATGGCAAAGTGACTTGGACTGCGGACACGGATACTTTTAAAGGCGCGGTCAACGAAATTTCCTCTTGGATCAGCGATGGGCTGATTCCGAAAACCGTCTTTGAACAGAGCCAAGACGCTTTCCTTGCCTCGGGCAAAGCCAGCGTGCAAAAGCTCGCCTCCTTCTATTGGTGGGAATCCGCCACGGTGGTGAGCAATCCGAGCGATTACATTGTGATGCAGCCCCTCGTCGACGATGCTTCGGGCAAGCAATACGTCGGCGTGGCCAACAACCTCGAAATCGAAAAAGGCGAATTTGTTCTCTTCGAGAAATGCGCCAATAAGAAGATCTTGCTGACGTATCTCGACCGGTTCTACGATCCCTATGAATCCGCCCAGCTGAACTATGGCCCGAAAGGCATCGTCTTTGAAGATGCCCTCGATGCCAATGGAAAACTCGTCTACAAAGATACTTCGGCCAGCGGACTAACCGCCGATGAACTCCGCCTCAAGAACGCCCCGATGGGCTGCACTGGCCTCACCAAAGACGTCTGGGGTAAAGTCCTCGATATGGAAAGCCGGGCTCAGCTCCGTCTCCAGCGGCTTACCGCCTACGAGACTCCCTATATTTATAGCGGAGCGGTCGGAATTCCGAACATCACCTACACCAGCAGCGAGATCAATAAACTTTCGACCATCGAAACCAGCTTATCCTCCTACCTTGATAACGCCATCACCAACTGGCTCATCCACGGTGGGGTTGGACAAGGCGGCAGCGATTCTTGGGATACCTACACCTCGAAACTCAATACCATCGGTTATCAAGACGTTCTTAGCATCAACCAAGCGGGATATGACCGCTATTTAGCGGGGAAATAATCGCGTTTATGAAACGGGACACCCTCATCGCCATCCTCAAAGTCATCGCCGACTTCCTTTTGGTCAGCCTGACTTTGATTTTGGCGGCAGGGACCGTCTTAGTCTTCCCATTAGTCTATGCTGCGGCGGTGGCCCATTTTTCCACCCCCTGGCGCGAGCGTTCCATCAAAGGCCTCTTCCAATTCATAAAAGCCAATGGGCCTTTGCTATTGAAATTCGATCTGATTGGGGTTGGCTTGCTCTTAGGGACATTCGTCAATGTCTTCTATCTGAAATCCCACTTGAACTCCGCGACCTATGGCCTTTATGCCTTAGGCTATATCGCCTTATTCGCCGATCTGATTCTTCTCGGTTATGGGCCGATCGTGATGCTCAAGATGAATGTTACTCTTCGGGAATTGCTCACCGATTGTTTCTTGCTCTTGTATGGTAACCTCTTTTATTCTCTCATCCTCGTCGGCGCCTTAGTGGTCTACGCTTATTTCTCGATTTCTTATCCTTGGTTCACCTTTATCGGCATCTACCTTTTAGCCGCTGCCGATTACTATCTCAGCAATGAAAACTACAAAGGAATTCTTAAAAAACAGGCGAAAAAGCAAGCCCAAGGAGGGCCGAGTCATGATTAAGCACGGAACATGGATTCTTCTTTTAAGCCTCTTAGGACTTGCGAGCTGCGGTGGCACGACTTCTTCCAAGACGGGAAGTTCTTCTAGTGGCAGCAATCAAGCCCCGTCGATTCATGGCTATCAAGATAGCGTGACTTTGACTTTCGGCAAGAGCTGGAATGCTCTGGAGGGCGTGAGCGCGAGCGACCCTGAAGATGGCGATTTGACGGATAAAATCACCTTAAGCGTCGATCCGAATGATCTCGGCATTGCTGGCGGCTTAATCACCGGCGATCTCGCCGGCGAATATTTGATCAAGTATTCCGTGAGCGATACCGAAGGTTTAAGCGACACCCAATGGACCACATTGACGGTGAGCCCCAAAGAAAGTGAAGGGACCTTGCTGAAACAATACGCGACCGAAGATCTTGATAGCTGGAGCAGCCCCGAGGGCAGTGGCGTCACCATTCAAAACGAAAAAGCGGGGATTAGCTTTGCTCAGAGCGCGGTCAGCGCCTCAGCGAGCACTGCCAAGCGCTCTTTGGGGAATCTTACCGCCTCATCCTATCGGCTAGAATTAGGTTTGTCGAGCGATCAAGAAGGCTTAAGCCTTAGCGGCGAAGTTTTGGGAAATAAGGCCGATTGGACGTTAACGATGAGCCTAGCGAGTTATAGCCTCGACTTTACGGTGACTGAAGCAGCCGCTGCGACGTTGACCTTAAGCTTCCCCACCAGCGTTTTCTCGATTGCCTTATCTAGCCTCAAACTGACGGATTTATCCAAGACCGATAGTTTGGTCGAAACTTCCTTTGATCCGACGGGCTATGCCTTGCGGCTCGATAAGAACGCCACGGCCAGCCTCGTTTCGGGAGAAGGCTATGTCGGAATGGACGTTTCGAGTTATCCTGACGCGGGCAATAACTGGGCTCTTGGTTTTGCTAAAGCGAGCACCTATGCCATCACGAGCGGCACCGCCTATACCCTCAGCATTACTCTTGATGTCCGTTATGCCCAATATTACGAGTTCATGGTTCAGCCGAATGTTTGGGGACCGGACGATCAGCGGACCGCTTATCAAAGCGGAACCCTGATTAAGGGCGTTAACGAACTCAGCTTGAACTTCACCGCCGATAAGAGCGTGGCCAATGCTTTCTTCGAATTCTACCTCGGGACGGATGGCCGGGCGAGCGGGGAGAATGAAAATCAGCTCCTCAAACTGACCGCCTTTACTTTGACTCCGAGCGGAGCCGCTACGGGGCTAGTCGTTCTCTCTAAAGACTACATGGGGGTCGCGGATCCCGAGATCGCTCTCTATAACAGCGCACCGGGAGCCGGCACGCTCTTTTATCAAGAAGGCCATTTGGTCTATGACATCACGGCCTTTGGAGCCAGCGATTGGATGAACAAGGTTCAGTTCAAGAATGCGGTGCTCACGAGCGTGGCCACCTACCGTTTCTCCTTCGTGGTTTCGGCGACTTCCGCGCTGAAGTTTGGCTTCTACGTTTCTCCCACTCTCGGCGAGTGGAATCCCGTCATTTCCGATAGTGCTGTGGCCGTGAGCAGCGAAGCGACGAAACACACGTACACCTTCGCCTTTGGGACGACGAGCGCGACTTCGTATGATCTTTTCTTCCAATTTGGCGGTAATTCGGGCACCAATTGCGTCGCCCTTTCCGACATCATCGTTGAACAACTCGCTTAAAAAGGACATCACCATGGAATCCATTGCCAAAGCTAACGCTTATATCGCTGAGCATCGCCAGGAGGTCAACCCCCGTTTCCGCGAGGTTTTCCATGCCATGCCCCCGCTCAATTGGTGCAACGACCCGAATGGTTTTGTTTTTTACCAAGGGGAATTCCATCTCTTTTATCAGTTTTATCCCTATAAGAACCAGTGGGGCCCCATGCACTGGGGCCATGCCAGTTCGCCCGATTTGGTTACTTGGAAAGATCATGGCGTTGCCTTGGCCCCGGAAGGCGCTAAAGAAAGCGGCTGCTGGTCGGGGTCCTCGTTAGTCAATCCGAACGATCCTCATGAGCTTCTGGTCTACTATACCCGCCATTTTGAAACGGCGTATGAACGGGTGGAAAGCATTGTCCTAGCCCATAGTTTCGATGGCGAAAACTTCACGCGAGTGGCCGAGGTTTTGGGGCCGAAGTCGGTTCCGCTAGGCTATTCCACGGCCGATTTCCGCGATCCGAAGATCGTCTACCGCGACGGTTTATATTACTTGCTGGTAGCTTCGACCAAAAATGGACTGGGGGCCATTTTGATTTTTAAAGGCCTTTCCCCGACGAAATTCGATTTCTTTTTCGCGATTGCTTTGCCGCAGATGGGCTTAGTGGCGGAATGCCCCGACTATGCCCGAATCGGTAGCCGTGACCTCGTGATGTTCTCTGCCGTTTATGCCGGTGGTGGCCATCAAAGCTGTTACGCTTTCGGCACGATCGATTGGGACAAAGGCGGCTTTGAAAGCGAAGGGGTTCATCGCCTCGATTTCGGCACGAGCTTCTATGCCTCGCAATGCGTGTTTGATTTGACCCATCGTTTCCTCATCACCGGCTGGTTAGAAAACTGGAACAAGTCTTACCCTTTGATCCTTGGGGGCGATAATTGGAGCGGCGGCTTTGCCTTCCCGCGTTCTTGCCTCTATCATGAAGGCCGCCTCATCCAAAAACCGGCCGCGGAATTGGAAGAATACTTGGGGTCTGAGGTTCCGTTAACTTCAAAACCCTTCTTTCCGCGCCGCGTGCTCCTTCAAACCTCGTTAGCCGAAGGCGAAAGCCTGGAATTCTATTCGAGCAGCGATCCGAGCGATCGTATCCTCATCAGCAACGAAGAAGGCGTCATTAGCGTTGATGAAAGCCACGAACTTTTAGGCAAAGGCGCTCGTTCTGCTTCCGATTTTGTGGGAGAAGGGCCTTTAACCATCAGTTGCTTGATTGATACTTCTTCCCTTGAACTGTTCTTACCCGATGGCGAGTGCGGTTCTTATCGTTATTATTTCTTAGGGAAAGATTTAGGCTTCCACGGCCCTCATCCTGCGACCTTAAGGGAGTTCCGTTAACATGAAAGCGTTCACCCGCGGCAAATTCTTAGCGAGCTTGGCCTTAGTCTGTGGCCTTCTTTGTGGCTGCGGTGAACCCTCCTCAAGCGGCGAAAGTTTAGTTTCCTCCAAAGCCAGTTCGGGCGATATTTTCCCCCAGAGCGATGGCTCCCATTACGTAGGTGACACCATGCCTTACTACGAAAATGGCACCTATTACGTTTATTACCTGAACGATTTGCGGAGCGGCCCTTATGGTTTTCACCCGATTTGGCTAAGAACCACCAGTGATTTCTGCTCCTGGAGCGAACCGGTCGAAGCCATTCCCGCCTCAACGAATCCGGGCGATCAAGACGTTGGCTTAGGCACGGGCAGCCTGATCAAAGGGAGCGATGGCACCTATCACTTCTATTACGTGGGTTATAACAATTTCGGCAACGTGACTTACGTGGAGAAAATCCAGCACGCCACCTCGAGCGATCTTGTGCATTGGACGAAGCATCCCGAAGACGGCTTCTATGGCGGCTGCGATGATTTCCGGGATCCCTATGTGTATTGGAACGCGGCCACCTCCGATTACCGGATGCTCATTACCACCAAGCGAAATGGCCTATCCGTGCTGGTCCAATACGCCTCAAGCGATTTAACGAGTTGGAGCGATCAGGGCGTTTTCTATGCCAACGACAACCGTAACTACAATATGGAATGCTCTTCCCTCTTAAAAATCGGGGCTTATTATTACCTGACGTTTTCCGCTCAGCTCGATATCGGACCGACCCGGACCGTCAATTACCGTTATTCTTCGGATCTTTTGACTTGGAAAGTTCCTAACGATGAGCGCCTCGATGGCGCTGGTTTCTATGCCGGCCGGCTGGTCAAAGGCCAAGATGACCGGGTCTTTTGCTGCGGCTGGGACGCGACCAAACAGTATGGTTATGATGAGGATCCCTTCGATTGGGGCGGTAGTTTGGTGAGCCACGAAATCTTCACGCGGACCAATGGGGAAATCTATATCGGTCCGATTAACGAAATCGCGAGCCATTTTAACGGCGAAATCGGTCTAAAAACCCTCACGAGTCAAGGCGTAACGACGAACAACTCCTCGGTCACTTTCCCTTCGAACGATAGCGGCCTCTATCTTCATGAAGCTTATCCTAGCGGCAACTTCTTGTATTCCTTCGATGTGAGTTTCGGCGCCTTAAGCGGCAAATTTGGCCTGACGTTTAACGCCAAAAATGGGTCCTTAGGCAGCCTCTTCATCGTCTTTGACCTCGATAACGATGCCTTAAGCTTCTACCAAGGAAGCTTTAGCCAAGGGAGCTTTGCCTCAACCGCCCAGATTTCCTTAAGTTTGGCCTACTCACGAAACCAAACCTATCACGTCTCCCTTTATGGCGAAGACCAGGTGGTGGCGCTCTATGTGGGTGGAAAGCGCGGCTTAACGACTCGGATGATGAAAGCGGTGGGGAACCCGTTTGGATTCTTTGCTTATCAATGCTCCGCCACCCTAACCCCAGGAAAGGCCTTCCACTAATGCAACCGCTCGCCCTTAGCGAAAATGGTTATGAGGCTGCCCCGTTATCCCGGCGCTTTTTAGCGGGTCTCATCGATATTGCGGCCGGGCTGATCCTCACCTTTTTGCTCTTTGCTTTCGCCAGCATGCCTGTAAGCGAAAAAGTGGGCGGATTCGCAAGCAATAATGCCCGGCAAAAAGAACTTCAAAGCGAGGTTTATTCCATCTTTTATGATTCGCATCTTTATAGCAAAGGCAGCGATGACGCCCCAATCGGTAAGCTTGCTTTTTATAACGCCTACCGCGCCGAGAAGATCGCGGAAAGTCAGAATCCAAACCAAGAACGGTCCGATCCTTTTGCCTACTATTACGTGAACTATGCCAAGAGTTTGACTCTCTCCGAAGTCGATACCCAAATCTTTGGGTTGCCGGAAGATCCTAAAGCCACGAATACCAGCCCGATTTTCGCTTATGATACGACCGTAAGCGATCCCAAGAGCGTTTTGCCTTTGCTTCGTAGCGATACCGACTTTGCCAAAAACCTTGCCGCCTATAACGAAAGCAGCCCGACCGCCGAAGGCAAAGCCGCTGAGGAAGCTTTCCAAGATTTCTTCGTGAGCACCTGGGATGCGGCTGATCAGGCTTTAAAAGCGAGCGAACCTCTGGCTAGTGATCTCGGCGAATTTGCTCAGCTGACCCACCAGCAATATGGCATTTTGGTTGCGGCGTTATGGATCGCTTATGCCTGCGCTTCCCTTCTGGTTTATTTGCTTCTTCCTCTTTGCTTAGGCAAGGGGAGAACGCTCGGTTTGCTGATCCTATCTTTGCAGCGGCTTGATTTTGACTTCAGCACCCCAAAACGCTGGTTGATCCTTCCCTTTTTCTTTGGGGAGTTTCTTTTGGAACAGCCCCTCATGCTCTTATGCGCTTTACCGATGGCGGGCTTCTCTAAAATCGGGGCTTTACCTTGGATCCCTTTCGTCGATGGGACATCACTTTGGATCGCTTGCCTCGTCGCTTCCTTTGGCTATCTCGTGAATGGCTTACTTGGCCACTATGGCCCCAATAATGCCACGTTAGCGGATTATCTCTGCCATAGCGTCGTCATCGAAAAGCCTTTGGAGGTCCTAGACCATGCCCAATAAAGTCATCTGTTTTGGCGAAGCCCTCATCGATTTCGTCCCTGAAGAAAAGGGCTTGGCTTTGCGCGACGTTTCCCATTTTAAAAAGGCCTGTGGGGGTGCTCCCGCGAATGTGGCCGCGGCGGTGGCCCGGCAAAATTGTCCCGCCCTTATGCTTTCACAAGTCGGGGATGATGCCTTTGGCGATTTCATCGTCGAAACGCTGCGGGGCCAAGGCGTCGATACCCGTCATATCTTACGGACCGATAAAGCTCACACGGCTCTCGCCTTTGTTTCGATCGCCGCCTCGGGCGAACGCAGTTTCGTTTTCTACCGCCATCCTTCCGCCGATATGCTTTATGGCCCCGAATCGGTCCCTGATTCGGTTTTCCAAAGCAATGATATCTTTCATTTTGGCTCGGTTGACCTCGTGAAAGGACCGATGAGAGAAGCCCACCGCCTCGCCGTGAAAAAAGCCCAAGAGAAAGGATTGATTGTGAGCTTTGACCCGAATCTCCGTTTCAATCTCTGGGACGATAAGGACGACTTAAAAGCCATCATTCGCGAGTTCATTCCGCTGTGCCATCTCATCAAAGTCTCAATCGATGAATTACCCTTCATCACCTCTCAAGCTTCCGAAGCCGCGGGCGTGCATTACCTTTTCCAAGGCGCGGTGAAGCTCGTCCTCGTCACCTATGGTTCCCAAGGTTCGACCCTCTATTTCAAAAAGGGGTCGATCCATCAAGAGGCTTATCGTTGTTCTGTTAAAGATACGACGGGAGCGGGCGACTCTTTCTTAGGCGGATTCCTCAGTCAAATCTTGGGCAAAGTCAAAGTCGAAACGCTCGGTGAACCTTTGCCTCTTTATCAAAACGCCCTAGCTTACGGCAGTGCCCTCTCCTCCTTGGTTTGCGAGCAGTATGGCGCCTTGCCGATGCCGAGTTTATCCGCGGTGGAGGAACGGCTTAAGCGCGGTCGCTAAATAATGGGAACAACTCGTCTCTGGAAACGCGCAAGCGCGCGGTTATCGCTAATCGCCGCCTTAGGGTTGATTTTAACCGCGGCCTTTTTCCCCGGAAAAGCTAGCGATCTTCGGGCCGAAGGCGATGCTTCCTCCATCGATTTTTATCCGAATGGCGATGCCCACCTCAACGGTTGGAAGAGCGATTACTATTACGTTGCGGGTTACCCCAATTATTGCAGTCTAGGCATCTTCGATGGCGCCTTAGATCTCCACGCTTCCGCTTGCGACGGGAGCAGCGACTGGCATGTTAAAGCCTATAAGAGTTTAAGTTTAACGAGCGGCACCTATAGCGCTTCGGTGTCCTTAAAAGCCTCCAAAGCGTTAACTAGTGTCACCTTCTATGCCGACTGCGGCTTCGCCTCGAACCCCGGCAACTGGTCCCTCAGCGTTTCGACGAGCGAATTTACGACCACGACCTTAAGCTTCACCCTCAGCGCGACCACGACGGTGACTTTCTATCTCCAACCGGGCAACAACACGGGTCCTTTTGATCTCTACCTCGAACATTTTGGCCTTTTTAAAAGTGACGCCGCCACTGTGAGCGACCCTTCCTCTTCCGCCTATTTGGCCTTAGAAGAAAAGAAATGGCGCTTTGCTTCTTTCGCGGCGCGTTTAGATTCTTCTAGCTCTGGAACGATCGCGACTTCCGCCGAAGCCGCTGAACTCGATTTAACCACCCAATCCACGGATCGAGCCTCTTGGCCCGTCAACTTTTCTCGGGTGAGCGATATCCCATTAACTTCAGGGCATTATTACCGCTTTGCCTGCGCTTATTGGACCAATCAAAGCTTCACCTTCGACTTCAAAGTTTGCAGTGATCTGTATACCGATACTTCGGCCTATTCGGCCTATACCATTGCGGCCATGGCTAATAGCAACGCCACCTATGAAGTCACTTTCCAAGCGAGTCAATCTTTGAGCCTAAGCCGCTTCACCTTCTTACTAGGCAATCTCACGAGTGGGGGCATCTTCAAGCTCATGAGCCTGAAGGTCTATGCCGATACCCTGATCGCTAGCGATTACTTCATGATCGATGAACTGTCTGGTGGGGTCTATTTGGGCTACCGTAAAAGTTCTAACGATTCGGCTGCCTTTGATGGAACCTATGCTCGTTTGAACTATGAAGGAACTTCTTGGAATAGTTCCAATAATCGAATCTATTACGATTATGCGGTGACCAAGGAGTTCTACCAAGGCTCTTTGTTTAAAATCAATGACACGGAGCACGCGCTTTGGGTCAATAACCTCGCTAGCGCGGCCCAAAGCTATTTTACGGTCAATGCTGATACTAACCTTTATTGTACGAGCGCGAATCGTTACAAAATCCTTTATCACTATAATAGCGGCGATTCCTATATCGAGATCACCCCACTGGCAACGACCAATCTCTTGGTTCAGCTTTCCAATTCGTATTGGAATGCCGCCTCAGCGGATATTCGTTTTTATGGTTGGTATAGCAGCGGTGGAACGAATTATTATCTTGGCGGCTATGATGGCTCCTACTCTTTCTCGACGACGAACAATTGGCCTGGGATTACCATGAGCGCTCAAGACGCTACCCATCGAAGCTTAGTGGATCTTCCAAGCACTATCACAACCTTTATCCTCGTACGTTGCCAAAGCGGAACGACGACTGTCTGGAACCAAACCGGAAACATCACCGCCTCTTTTAGTACCATTAACACCTATATCAATACCGGCTGGTCCGATTTTGCGAGCACGGGATACACGGAAAGTTTACCAATCACCTATTTGGTGGAAGCCTTGACGAGCAGTTATACTTCTTCGGCCTTCCTTCATGCTTATTCCTCGCTGGGCTTTAGCCAAGACAATTGGCCCGGATCTCCCATGGTGCGTTTAACCCCGAACATCAGCAGTTCTTACGCTCTGTATACGCTCACCAGCCGAACTTGGGTGACGACTTCGGCTTCCAGTGCGAACATCGGCCTCAATATTTCCAACGGGAATGGCGTCCAATCGAGCGATATTTACCCCACCTTTTCTTCTGCGATTGTCTTACAAGACGCGGGAAACAGCATCGCCTTGACCGTGCTGGCGGCCTCTTCGGAGAGCGGTGCGGCTTGTCTTTTCCTTGGAAGTAACCTCATCGCCTCGGGTTATAGCGGGTTCTATAGCCTCCGGGAGAAGAACGGTTCGATCTGCTGGGTCCTCAGCAATACGACCGTTTTAGCGGCTTTAACGAGCCGTTACAACGCTCTTTCCAGCGAGGCAAAAGGGGTATTGGCCACTGCGCTTGATGCGTTTAACGGTGAGGCTCTAACTCCAAACTTTTCCGTTCAAACGACCATTACTTATCTCATTAACGCAGCCAATAGTGCCTCTTCCTTAGCCTCCCTGAAACCAACCAGCGGCCCTTCAAGCACTCTCCTCATCGTTGGGGTTTCAGGAACGCTGACGTTGCTTGCTATCGCCTTCATCTATTTCTATTCCCAAAGAAAGAAACGGCGGGCCTAGGCCTGCCTTTCCCTCAAGAAGCTCACCGAGACCCTTACCTTGGTGGGCTTTTTCATTGGTTTTGGTGTAATCTATTGGTGCAGGCTACTTTCGTTAGGAAAGGGCCTAGCGGAGGTAGACCTAAATGCTGCTGACCATCGATGTCGGAAATACTTTGACGGATTTAGGGATCTTTGAAGGCGAGAAATTAATCTCGACTTACAAGACCAAATCCGATCCGGATAAGTCCTACGAAGAATATCAGGCGATCGTCGCTTTATACCTACAAACCCATGGCTTGTCCGCCAAAGACATCCACGGGGCCATCCTTTCTTCCGTCGTGCCCTCTTTGACTCGGATTTGGTCGAAGATCTGCCTCGACGTTTTTTTAACCAAACCCTTAGTGGTGGGACCCCATTTAAAGACCGGGCTTCCCATCAACGCGGATCACCCTAACGAAGTCGGCAGCGATCTCGTGGCCGATGCCGTCGGGGCGCTTCACCGCTACGGTCCGGCTTGCGTCATCGTCGATTTAGGGACCGCCAACAAAGTCATCCTCTTGGATAAAGAGGGGGCTTTTTCGGGCGTCTCGATCGGGCCCGGTTTCAAAATCAGCATTGATGCCTTGGTGGAAAACACCGCGGCTTTGCCTGAAGTTTCGCTTCTCCCTCCGAAGTCCGTGATCGGCCGCAACACCGAAGACGCGATGAATTCGGGCATGATTTATGGCACGGCCTATTCGGTCCGCGGCCTCGCCGATGCCTTTGAAAAAGAATGCGGCTATTACTTAAAGCGGATCCTCACCGGCGGCAACGCCCCCTACGTGAAGGATGTCTTAAGCGATTTCACCTACGATGAGTGGCTGCTTTTAGAAGGCCTGCGCCTCATCGCCCTCAAGAACGGAAAATAAGGCTATGAATGGTTACAATTTGACCTTCTTGATCGGCCTCTGTTTGCTGTTCTTGCTCACCGGTCTCGTCTACCGTCATTTCTTTCCGAGCTCGGGCAAGATTTCCCCGACGCAAGATATGGCGATCGATGCGATTTTCATCGCCTTGATTTTGATCATGAGTTTCGTCCCCAATATGGGCTATATCACCGTCGCCCCGGGCATCTCCCTCACCCTCGTCCATATTCCCGTCTTGATCGGGGCCTGCTTGCGCGGGGTTAAAAAAGGCACGCTTTATGGCCTCGTCTTTGGCATTTCCTCCTGGTTGGAAGCCTTGATTATCGGCAGCGGTTTCAATCTCTTTTTCATCTATCCCTGGACCGCGATTCCTAGCCGGGTGGTCTTTGGGTTTCTGGCGGGGCTACTCTACGATCTCGTCAGGAAATTTCCCAAGGTTTATGCTAAAAGCATATACTTAGCGTTAGTGAGCCTAGCGCTCACCTGGATCCATACCGGTTTAGTCTTCTTCAATTTGTGGATCTTCTATCATGGCGAGATCGAAGCTTTGTTCGCTTCGTCGAACCCCGTTGCTAGTGGGGTCTCATGGACGTTTCTTGGAGTCATTCTCCTCGGAGCGGCCGGCGAAAGCATCTTGGCTTTCATCCTCGTCCCCAGCGTGAGCTTAGCCTTAAGGAAAGCTCTACCGCATCTTTGGGCCCGCGGTTAACAAATTCGTCCCAAAAGAAAGAGAAAATAGGAGAAAAACTATCACCATGCCGAACTTCAAAAGCCTCGCGAAAAGTTACGAAAAGAATGCGACCTTAGCCTTGCAGGAACTCGTCCATTGCCCTTCGGTCTACGATCCCAAGAGCATCGGGGAAAACGCTCCCTACGGAGCCGGGGTCAAAAAGGCCCTCGATTATGTGGGCAAATTAGGTCAGGATTATGGCTTCAAAGTCGACTATTGCCACGGCCACGCCACCGAAGTGAGCTTCGGGGAAGAGGGCCCAATCATCGGCATCTACGCCCACGCCGACGTCGTTCCGGTTTCGGGGCAGTGGGACAATCCTCCCTTTAGCGCCGCCATTAAAGGCGAAGGCGCCGAAGCCAAGATGTTCGGTCGGGGCACCAGCGATGATAAAGGACCGCTCATCGCGGCCTTGTTCGCTTGCAAATTGCTGAAAGATAACGGCCTCATCAAAGGCTTTAAAGTCCGCTTGGTCGCCGGCGGGGATGAAGAACGCGGTTCTTCTTGCCTCGATTACTATTTCCATCAGCTGAAAAAAGAAGATTGCGCTTATGGCTTTACTCCCGATGCCGACTTCCCGCTCATCTACGCCGAAAAAGGCATCGTCCATGGCGAAGCGGTTAAGCTCATCGATTTAAAGCCGATCATCGCGATGGATGGCGGCGTCGTTTCGAATGCCGTCTGCGATAAGATCGTCGTCACCCTCCCCAAAGATCAGAAGTTCATGGACGCCTTCAAGGCCGATAAAATCGAAGGCGAGATCAACGACTGCGGCGAGATCATGGTCGTCGCTTTTAAAGGCAAATCCGCCCATGGTTCCACCCCAGAAAAGGGCGTGAATGCTGCGCTTATCGCCTTTAAGTACCTTGGCGATTTCTACAAGATCGGCTATCTCCAAGAGCTTGCTAAGGTCCTTTCCGATTGCAACGGAGCGGCCTTCAATGGCAAATTCGCTAGCCCCGAATTAGGACTAACCACCTATAACTACGGCATCGTTTCCTATAATGGCAAGGTTTTCAAATTCTCCATCGATTTCCGCTATGGCGAATCGGTCGATTCCAAAGCCTGCATCCACCTCTTAGAAGACGCCGCCAAGCTCAGCATCACCGTGCTCAGCGAAGCCAAGCCGCTCCTCTATGATAAGAAGAGCCCGCTCGTCGCGACGTTGATGAAGTCCTACAAGCACATGACCTGGAAATTCTTCGATCAGCCCTTAGCGATCGGAGGCGGAACCTACGCCAAAGAAGCCAAGAACTGCGTGGCCTTCGGCTCGGCCTTTAAGGGCCACGATGGCTCGATTCATTCGCCCAACGAATACATTTATCTCGACGATTTCTACAAACAAATCGGAATTTACGCCGATGCGATTTATCGCTTAGGCCACCTCAAAGCCTAATTATGAGAGGCCGCCACAAAGCGTGGGCGGCGCCCTATCTAGCGGCCCACCCTGAATTTGTCTTCGCTCAAATCGATCCGCACGATCCCTTTTTCTTTGCGCCGGCTTTAGGCTTAGAAATCGGGATGGGCAAAGGCGATTTCCTTTTAGGGATGGCCAGCAAGAATCCTAACGTCCATTATCTCGGCTTAGAACGCGATGTCTCGATCTGCGGGACCGCCGGGAAAAAGCTTGAAGCCGCTAACCTTGCTAACCTACGGATCGCCGGCTTAGATTTCGATGCCGCCTTTGAGACCCTCCAAGGGCTCAAGTTCGATATGATTTATCTGAACTTCTCCGATCCCTGGCCGAAGAAACGGCATTGGAAGCGGCGGTTGACGACCAAAGAGCGGCTCCTCAAGATGGCCTCTTTGTTAAAAGAAGATGGCGAGATTCGCTTCAAAAGCGATAACCTCCCGCTCTACGCTTACACCCTTGAGCAGGCCCCACTTGCGGGTCTAACGATTACCAGCAATACCGACCATTATCAGCTCGCCGAAGATGATGTCCTGACCGAATACGAAAAGCAATTCCGCGAGCAGGGCAAGCCCATCACGCGGATCGTCCTTAAGAAAAAGGCTTGAACCTAGAGTAAACTAAAAGAGAGGAAAACCCTATGTACCGTTTGTTCTACAACTTCAAGGTGATCGGCGATGTCCTGCTGCTTGTCCTTGATCCCTCCATGGCTCCTGATCACGAAGAGAGTCATGGCGCGATTACCGCCCTCTATGCGGGGGACCAGCTGATCGGCGTCAACTTCTTTGATTTCTCGAAGATCGTCAAACTCCATACCGAAGGGATGATCGTCACCCCAGAAGACAAGCTGATCGATGTCATCAATGCCGAACTTGAAAACGCCAAACTTCCTAGGCTTCCCTATACGAGAGATTCGGGTTACCACGTTGGCAAAGTCGTGAGTCTTGAGGAACATCCGCTCGATGAAAAAGCCCAGATCGTGCATCTCGATTTCGGGGCTGGAAAAGTCCTGGAAACCACCTCGCATTATCCTAATCTCAGCCTTGGCGAACTTTTAGTGTGCGCCCTCGACGGCACCATCACCTTCGATGGCACCCGTTTTAACGCGGGCAAGATTCGCAATATCGGCCATGACGCCGATATTTGCTGTGAGAAAGAACTTCGCATCGGCGAGGACGTTAAGCAAGCCTTCATCTTAAAAGATGGCTATGAGCCGGGCGATGACTTTTATCTAGGAGGGCATTAAGCCTATGGAACCAGCTGAGATTCATCTTAAAGAATCCGGGAAGATCTCCCGCCTTACCAATAAAACCTTCAAGTTCGATCCGCGGATCGCCGAAGGCTATTATTCGGCGAACTATTTCATCAAATCGCGCCAAATCGTTTTGCACCGCGCCCCCAATCACATCGTGACCGAGCAGTGGTTCCAGCGCCGCGACGACACCATGGTGTGCGGCCTCGATGAGTCGATTGCGATTCTTCATACCTTCGCCCATCATCCCGAGACCCTGATCATCGAAGCCCTCCAAGATGGCGATATCGTCGCTTATGGAGAACCCGTGCTCAAAGTCACCGGCAAATACGAGGACTTTGGCTTCTTAGAGTCCCTGATCGACGGCATCCTTGCTCGCCGCAGCAGCGTCGCCACCAACGTCAAAGATGTGGTCAAAGCTCTCCGGGGCACGCCCACCTTCTCGATGGCGGACCGCCAAGACGATTATTTGACTCAGCCCGGCGATGGCTACGCCACCTATGTGGCGGGCATCAAAGCGTTCTCGACCGACGCCCAAGGCTCCTGGGTCGATAAAAAAGGCATGGGCACCATGCCGCACGCCCTCATCGAAGTCTGCGGAGGCGATGTTTGCAAAGCCGCGGATATTTATCATGAAGAATACCCTAATGAGCCCGTGACCGCCCTCATTGATTACAACAACAATGTGGTGGTGGACGCCTTAGTTCTTGCTAAGCACCTTGGCCACAACCTCAAAGGCATCCGCGTCGATACCTCGAAAGCCCTCATCGATCACTACTTCGATGACAAAGATACTTCGGGTTTCGATGCCCATGGCGTCTGCAAACAGTTGATCTATGCCTTGCGCAAAGCCTTGAATGAAGCGGGCTTCAACTATGTGAAGATTATTGTTTCTTCGGGTTTCACCGCCCCGAAAATCGAAGAATGGACCAAGGAAGGCGTCCCGGTCGATATGTATGGCGTCGGGACGACGCTCGTTGATAACACGATCGTCGGTTTCACCGGCGATCTCGTGATGCTCGATGGCAAGCCCGAAGCCAAAGAAGGCCGCCACAACGTGGCGAGCAAGCGCCTTAAAAAAGTGCCGTATCCGATTTATTAAACGTTTACAAAAATCTTAATAATGTGTGATTCTATCGGATAAAATGAGTTGTCTACAATTTGTAGACAACTGAAGGAAAATCCGATATCATTGAACTATGGAAAGCAAAACCTCCATTCGTTACTTTGAAGGCCAACCCGTCCGCGCCGTTTGGGATAAAGAAACCTCGCAGTGGTGGTGGGCCGCCATCGATGTGGTTTCGGCCTTTTTAGGAAGCCGGGCTCCCCGGGTTTACTGGAATGCCGCCAAAAGACGCCACCCGGAACTCTTGCCTTTTACCCATTCCTTAAAGCTCCGCTCCTCCGACCAGAAACATTATTGGACTGATGTCTTAAATGACCAAGGCATCGCCGCTCTTCTCCGCAGCGTCAAAAGCGATAAGTACCCCGCGGTTTCTTCGTGGCTAAAGGGTGAGTTAGATCCCTTGGATGCCCGAAGCAAAGCCAAAGCTTATGAGCTCTATGACTCGCCGCTATTAGCCTCCATGGAAGTCGGGACGGCGATGGGACTCCAGCAAATCCATGCTTATTTATTTGGGGGTCTCTATGATTTTGCCGGAAAAATTCGGACGAAGAACATTTCAAAGGGCGGTTTTCTTTTCGCCAACTCCGATTACCTCCCTGAGGCTCTTAGCCAGGTCGAATCCATGCCGGAAGATACCTTGGCCGCAATTATTGCCAAATACGTTGAAATGAATATCGCCCATCCTTTTATGGAAGGCAATGGTCGCTCCACGCGGATTTGGCTCGATCTTATTCTAAAGAAGGAACTGCACCAGGTCGTGGATTGGAGTCGAATCGATAAAAAAGACTATTTGGCCGCAATGGAAGCCAGCCCCGTGGATTCAAGGCCAATCGCCAAACTCATTGAAGGCGCGTTAACGAAGGATACGGTCAATCGGGAGCTTTTCCTCAAAGGAATCGATTACTCCTATTACTATGAAGAAATCGATTCGAATGGCGATAAATAAAGGTTTTTCACGTTTTTTCTTGTCTTTTTCAGCAACCCAAGAATCGGTAAATACTTATTGTTTTGCCGAAAGAAGACGAAAATAGCCTTAACACCATGGTTTGACTTTCCATTGTAAGCGCTGCAATGTTTTTTCAATTGTTTTCGTAAAAGTTTTCAGTATAATGAAACTAGAGTCTGGGGGGACTCCGTAAAACTATGGAAAACTTAAAAGACCGAGTAACGATTTATCAGGTGGCTCAAGCCGCCGGGGTGTCGTTAGCGACCGTGAGCCGCGTCATCAACAAGCAAGGCAACGTCACTGAAGCGACCCGCAAAAAGGTCGAAGATACCATTAAAGAATTAGGCTATAAGCCTTCGGGCCTAGCCCAAGCTTTGGCCACGAACCGCACGACCAATATCGGCGTCATCATTCCGTCGGCCAACTACGTTTACATCTCCAACATGCTTAACGGCATCACCGATGTCGCTAAGGAAAAAGGCTTTGTATTAACCTTATTCAGCACGTCGCATAGCCGCGATGAAGCTTTGTCCATGATCGAAAAGGTCATCACCGCCCACGTCGACGGCGTCATCATTTTCGATGATGAGCTCGATGTTTCGGACGTCATCAAAATCAACTCTTACAACGTGCCTTCGATCGTGGTCAACAACAAGGTGACCGGCGATAAAGTCGGCTGCATCTTGTTCAACTATGACGATCTTCTCCGCGATAGCATTCAAAGCTATTACAACGTCAAGCATGGCGAAAAGACCATGACTTTCTTGCACGTCCATAATTGCGGCCGCCTATTGGCCCGCTGCGAAAAGACTTTCATCGAAACCCACGAAGAAATGGGCAAAAAGTATAACGTCATCAACTGCGATGACTCGTATACCCACACGTACAACGACTTCGTCGAGTACTTCCAGAAGAACAAATCCGGCTACTTCATCGCCTACCGCGATTCCATCGCCGCCGCCGTCGAAAACGCCGCGACCGATTCGGGCTTAAAGATCCCCGAGGATGTCGAAGTCGTCTCGCTCGTCGGCACCAAATACGCTAACATTGTCCGTCCTTCGCTCACCTCGATGCAGATCGATATGGCCGAAGTCGGCAAGCGCGCCATGTACATGCTGACCGATTTGCTCAATCATGACCTCATCGAAAAGTCGGCGAAGTTCGATGCCCACCTCGTGGTTCGCAATTCGACCAAAGCCTAAGGAACATCGACCACCTCATCCGAAAGGCTGCGGTGGTCTTTTTCTTTCTCAAAAAAGAAGTAAACATACAATATAGATAAAACAAACTTGAATAAATGGTATAATAGGACCATGCTCCTCAATTACCAGCAAGCGTTAAGTCGTTTCGGCTCAGCTTATTCCTTAAAGAAAGCCCTCGAGTCCAAAAAGATTTTTTGCTTAGAACCTGGGATCTATTCGTCCATCGATTTTCACGATTCTTTTATTACTTTGTCTTTTTCTTATCCGGAAATTATCTATCGAGGCTTAACCGCAGAGTACCTTCATAATCTAACCGACGAAGTCCCAAGTTCTATTGAGATTTCCACCCCGATTAATGCCACCCGAATTCGGGACAGTGGAGTGGCTCAGCATTATGAAAGCCCCGGCCTCTATGGTCTAGGCGCGGTTCTTTTACCTTACGGGGATGAAACCTTGCGCGTTTATGGGAAGGAACGCTGCCTGCTTGATCTGGTGGCCCATCGCGCCAAAGTGAATTATTCCCATTACCTTGAGATGATGCGCTATTACCGGGCCCATCAAAATGAGCTCAATCAGGATTTAATCCTGGAACTTCTTCCCCATTACCGTTATCAGAACCGAATCCAAGAAATCCTGGAACGGGAAATTTTCGAATAAGCCGGCGAAGCCCCAAGCCATGGTTTTTTCTTTCAGGTCCTTGGCAAATCAAGTAGAATAGAGCCGTTATGCCGAGGGGTTTCTACCGAATCATCGCGACGAATTTTCGTCCTCATGGCACTGATTGGACGGAGTTTTCCTTATGAGCGCCGCTTTAGAAAAGGAACTCCGGGCCGCTCTTCATTCTGGCCAAGCCGCTAACGTCAAAGCCGTGATGGCCAAGATCTATGAGGCCTATAGCCGCCTCGCCTTCTATGTCGCTAAGCAAATCTTAGGGAACGATGAAGACGCCGAAGATGCCAGCAGCGAAGCCTTCGTGAGCTTCTTCAATTCTTTGCCCGCTCACCGCGACGTCACCTCCATCAAGTACTATCTCCTGAATTCCACCCGCTTCATCGCCTATAAAAAGAAGAAAGCCCAGGAGAAGCAGGGGAGCTACGATGATGAGATTGCTTCCTCTAACCCCACCAAAAGCATCCCTGATAAGCTCGATGAAGAAGAAACGCTCAATAGCTTCAAAGGCGTGCTGTCCCCGGAAGAGATGGAAATCGTGGTGGAGCATCTTGAACTGGGCCTCACCTTTCGAGAAATCGGCAAGAATCTCCACACCACTGGATCCGCGATCAGCAGCAAGTACAAGCGGATCATCGATAAGTTAAGGCTGCATTATGTGAAGGAGGCCAGACGATGAAAATGCGTCGCTCGTTAGTCGAAACCGCATTTATGCTCGAACTTGAGCATTCTTTGCCGACCCCTAAAAAGAGTTTTGACGCCATCGTCGAACATGTCGACTTGGAGCCCTACAATCAAGTCTATTCGCGCTTTAGCTGGAGCAAACGCTTCGTCGTTGGCCTTACGACCGGCTTAGCCGGGGCCGCCCTCACCTTGACCGTGATCGCCGTCACCTATGTCGCCTTTATCCTGCCTAGGAGCCATTCGGGAGCCGTGGCGAGCACGACCGCGACCGGGGAAACCGCGACCGCCATCAGCGCCACCGAAGTTTCTTCCTACCCCGGAAGCAGCGATTCCAGCAGTTCAAAATAAAAATAACAGCAATAAAAGAACGACAAATCGTGAGGTTTGTCGTTTTCTTTAGCAGTCTAGACTTGACAGTGCCAAAATTGTGCCTACCATAGATTCCGTTAATATCTGCAGGAGGATATGCAGCACATGATTCAGCCGTTAGCGGATTACGTCTTGCTCGAGAAGCTCCCGAGCGAAAAGAAAGTCGGTTCGATCATTTTGACCACCGATAAGAAACAGGGCAATGTCGCCACCGTCGTGGCGGTGGGCCCTGGCAAGCTCATCAGCGAAGGCGTTAAGGCCGGAACCCTCATGAGCATCAAGGATGTCAAAGTCGGTCAGAAAGTCATCTACCGCGAATATAGCGGCACCGACTATGAAGAAGGGGAGCACAAGTATCTGCTTCTCAAGGCCGAGGACATCTTGGCCATCGTTGCCTAAAAGAAAGAATCAAGGAGATCAATTAGCGTTATGGCAAAGCAAATTAAGTTTGGCAATAGTGCGCGTTCGGCGATGGTCGCGGGGGTGGATGCCCTCGCCGATACCGTCAAAGTCACCTTAGGACCTAAGGGCAGAAACATCGCCTTAGATAAAGGCTATGGCAGCCCCGTCATTTGCGAAGATGGCGTCTCGATCGCCCGCGAGATCGAACTCAAAGACAATTTTGAGAATATGGGCGCGAAGCTCGTCTACGAAGTTGCGAATAAGACCAACGATACCGCTGGCGATGGCACGACCACCGCGACGGTGCTCGCCCAGGCCATGATTCACCGCGGCATCGCCTCGGTCGAAAAAGGCGCGAACCCCGTCTTCGTCCGCACCGGCATCGAAAAAGCCGGCAAGGCCGTCGCGGCGGAGTTACTGAAGATTTCTAAGCCGGTTGCCACCAACGAAGACATCGAAGCCATCGCTTCCGTCTCCGCTCATGATGAAGCGATCGGCAAGCTCATCGCCGAAGCCATGGAGAAAGTCGGCAAGAACGGCGTCATCACCGTCGATGAATCGAAGACCAGCGAAGATGAATTAACCATCTCCCAAGGCCTCGAATTCGATAAAGGCTACCTTTCGCCCTATATGGTCTCGGACCAAGAGAAGATGGTGGCCGAACTTGAGGATGCCTATGTCCTTCTCACCGATATGAAGATCAGCAATATCAACGATATCGTGCCGCTGCTTCAATCGATCGTCGATAGCCATAAGCCCTTGCTCATCATCGCCGATGACCTCGATGGCGATGTGACCTCGACCCTGGTCGTCAATAAACTCCGCGGCACCTTCAATGTGGTCGCGGTCAAGGCCCCGGAATTCGGGGATGCTCAAAAAGCCGCGTTGCAGGATATCGCCATTTTGACCGGCGCCAAGTTCTATAGCAAAGATCTCGGCATGGCCATCAAAGATATCACCATCGATGATCTCGGCGTCGTGAAGAAAGCCACGATCAAGAAGGATTCGACCACCTTAGTCGGCGGAGAAGGCAGCAAGAAAGACCTCAATGATCGGATTGCTGAACTCCAAGGCCAGTACAAGGTCGCGACCAGCGACTACGATAAGAAGGCGTTAGCCAACCGTATCGCCAAGCTCTCCAATGGCGTCGCCGTCGTCAAAGTCGGCGCCCTCACCGAGAGCGAGATGAAGGATAAGAAGCTCCGGATCGAAGATGCGCTTAACGCGACCAAAGCCGCGGTATCCGAAGGCATCGTCGTCGGCGGTGGAGCCGCCCTCGCCGAAGTCTATCTTGCCTTAAAAGACACGCTCAAGGATCCGAACCCGGATATCCAGAAAGGCATCGATGCCGTCATGGATAGCTTGTTCGCTCCGCTTCGTCAGATCGCCGATAATGCCGGCTATGATGCCGAACAGATCGCCGAGCTTCAGAAGAAAGCCAAGACCAACATGGGCTTCGATGCTCTTGAAGGCCAATGGGTCGATATGTTCGCCGCGGGAATCGTCGATCCGACCAAGGTTACCCGCAGCGCCGTCCTTAACGCCAGTTCCATCTCTGCGATCTTTGTGACCACCGAAGGCGCCGTTAGCGAAATTAAGGAAGACAAACCTGCCGCTCCGGCTGCTCCGGAAGGCATGTATTGATCGCTTCGTTAACAATACGATCCTAGGCCGCTATCCTCTTTCCTGAGGAAAAACGGCCTTTTTGGTTTAAAGGGAAAAGTAGTGGATAGACAAACGCCAAAGGTTGGTTAAACTGAAATTGTCCTTAAAGGAGGACTTTGCTATGAAAAAAACCTCACTGACTTTATTTGCGCTCACGCTGCCTTTGCTTCTCGCAGGCTGCGGCGAAGCGATTCCTTCCTCCTCGAATTCTTCGCTCGTCCCGAGCGCTTCTGAAACTCCGAGTTCTTCTTCCAACGTCTCTACTAGCCAAGATAGCGGCAGCGATACCAGCGTCTCGAGCGGCGAATCGACTTCGTCCATCCCCGATCCGACCTTAGCCGAGGTCTCGCCCGTTTTTGCGCAAGCCGTCTCCAATTCCTTAAGCGGTGGGGCCCTTGCCCTCAAGACATCGCGGCTGAGCCTCGATGCCGAACTCCAGGCGTATTTCCCTCAGTTTGATTCGTCCTCGAGCGAAAGCTCAAGTTCTCCTTCTAGCGCAGGATCCTCTCAATCCCGCCAGAACGAACAAGTCCCCTCGAGTTATCCTTCTATAAGCGAATCCGGGAGTTCCTCTTCCTCCTCTTCGTCCATCCCCGCGTTCACGCTATTGCCGCTGAATGCTTCTTTATTGGTCTCAGGTTCGGCTGAGGCGGCCGTTAACGGCCTAACGAGCCAGGATCTTAACGACGTACAAGGCGCCGGGACCGCGAGCTTAGGCGTTAAGGCTACGGCGACCCTCGGCGATAAAAAGATCGTTGATTTGCCCGAAACCGAAGTTGATGCCGCGGGTTACCTTTCCCAGCAAAACCTCTATTTCGATTCTTCCTCCGCCGGCTTAAAGAGCATCGTCGATGTGCTGAATAGTTTCGACCTTAACCTTAATATTCCGCTAGGCAAATACATCGGCGCCTCCGCCATCTTCTCCAAAGGCGGTCTCTTCGGCGAGCAAGGCGCCCCCTTGCTGAATGACGATTTGCAAAGCAAGATCGACTCCGCCGGCACCGCCGCCGGGGCGGCCTTAAGCCAATATGGCCCGCTCTTCTCGCCAAAACTCGCGGTCGAAGGCGAGGGCTACAGCATCAGCGTCACCCTTCAAAAGAGCCTGATTATCGCGCTAGCGAAGATTCTCGGCCCGCAGTCGGAATCGGAATATTATGAGGGCTACATGCAAGCCATGTCCTTCGCTAGCGATTTCTTGGTCGTCAATGATTTTACGATCGCTGTCAGCTTTGACCGCGCGGGCTTCAATTCCTTCAGCGTCGTCTTTGATGGCGGGCTGAACGGCACCTTGGGAGCCATGGCTGAAAATTTAGGCTATGACAACCTTCTCCCGGCCTTAAGCGATGAGCAGAAAGCTCTACCGATGGTCTTCAATCTGAACTTCGCGATTGCCGGTTCTCTCAAAAACGGCAAAAACGTCAACGTCACGCTCCCGAGCGATTTAAGCAGTTACCTCCCGCTGCCGGCCTAAGGCCATCAGCCCAAGCGTCTTCTTTTTCGTTCCTTCTCCTAAGAGTAAGTTTTAGCCTACCGCTAAAAGGTTAGGGTCAATCCATTTATAATGCTAAGATAAATGAAGTAACCATAGGCATCTTATGACAAAGATTAATGGGATTATTACAGCCATTGTCTCCGCTTCTGCTGCGGCGATTAGACCTGCAACGTTTGACCGCTTTTTCTTAGAGGTAAGAGCATGAAATCCCGCTTTATCCTGCTTGGGCTTCTCCCCGCCTTTTGCTTCAAAGCCTGCAGCGCGGTCGCTAATTCCCCCTACGTCGCGCGCAATACGATCTGGTCCGACGAAACCGGCGATTTCTGGTTCCAATATGAGGGGCCCAATTGCGATTGGGCCTATGGCTCCTACACGCACGAGGGGAGCCGCTATGCCGCCCTGGCCAGCATCGCGTCCGTTCCAAAATTGGCCCATTTTATTTTTCGGGCCAACGGGACGATCTCAGGCGCTTTCACCTTTCATACCAACGACGCCAAGGCCGATTGCTTCACGCTGTCCGCCGGCTGGACCAACGAAGGGGACACTTACCCGATGGACCCTTCGCCCCTCACGGGGCTGAAGATGACCTCGCGTGCCCTCAAAAGCGAGGAGATCGACGCCAAGTACTACCTGATGTGCCTTTGGACGACCCCGTATTTTTCCTTCACGAGTTGGGGAGCCGAGCTCGAGAACAAAACCTTAACAGAACGCGAGGATTTTTCGGATTTCTACGACCATTGCCTCGGGCGGATCGACGGGAGCCAGGAGGTTTTCCGCTTCGCCTTTTTGGGGGGCAAGGCTTTCGCGGCCTACGATTTTTCTTCGGGGAAAGACGGGACCAAGCTATTCGGTGGCACCTACCTCGAGAAGGACGTGGACAAGATGGAGCTGACGATCACGGAGTCCAGCCTGACCTACCTTCCGGCAAGCTTAGAATGTCAGGCTAAAGCCCTCGAAGAGTTCCCATCGAATCTTTGATTTTCTTTACGATAGGAGGGAAAAATAGGCCGAGGTCCTCCTCGAGACTTCGGCCTTTTTAGCAGCGTTTCAGCAAGGCGAGGCTCGGTTAGGATTTTTTAGACTTCATTATTTCTCTTTGCAAGGTGGCGTAAAGAAGGTCGGGATTGATCGGCTTAGCCAGATGGTCGTTCATCCCCGAGGCTAAACTCATTTTGACGTCGTCCTCAAAGGCATCCGCGCTCATGGCGATGATGGGGATGCTCTTAGCGTCGCTCCGCTTTAAGGCCCGGATCGCCTGGGCGGCTTGATGGCCATCTTTCACCGGCATGCGGATATCCATTAAAATCGCTTGGAAGAAGTTCGGGGAAGACCGTTCGAATTGCTTAACGCCGATCTCGCCATTTTCCGCCACGACGACGATCGCGCCTTTTTGCTCCAATAAGGTTTTCGCGATCTCTTGGTTCAAAGGATGGTCTTCGCAGAGCAGGATATACGCCCCTTGTAAGGCCGGATAAGTGACAGGGGCTTTAGCGGGGGTAGCGGCGGCGGGTTGGCTCGCTTTAGGCACCGAATCGAAATCGATGTCAACGGTGAAAGTGGTTCCTTTGCCTAAGGATGAGGTCACGGCGATTTGCCCGCCCATCAAGTCGACGAAGCGTTTGACGATGACTAAGCCTAAGCCGGTGCCGCGGTTGACCGCGTTATCGACGCGGCCTTCTTGGCTAAAGGGAGTGAAGAGGTGCTGCTGAAATTCGGGGCTGATGCCGACGCCCGAGTCTTTGACCTGAACCTTCATGTGAAGTTTCTCGCTAGCAGGAAGGGGAGTCCAAAAGGAAGTGTAGCTGACGTGGCCGCCTTCGGGGGTGAACTTCACGGCATTGGAAAGCAGGTTGAAGACGATTTGGTTGATCCGGAGTTTGTCCATCAAAGGATTTCTCTCCTTAAGGCCGGTGATTTTGCAGCTGAAAGAGATGCCTTTTTCATCGCAAAGGGGAGTGATAACCGAGGCGATATAGCGTTTGAATTCTTCGGGGGGATAGACTTCGGGATGGAGTTCGATTTTATTGCTTTCGACTTTGCCAAGATCGAGGATGTCGTTGATGAGCCCGAGCAGGAATTGACCGGAAGTATCGATCTTTTCAAGGTAGTCGGCGGTGGCCGCGGGGTTATTCTGCTGCTGGGCCAAATAGGTCATGCCGATGATGCCGTTTAAGGGCGTGCGGATATCGTGGGACATGCGGGAGAGGAAGTCGCTTTTGGCTTCGCTAGCGGCCTTAGCTTGCTTTAAGGCATCTTGCAAAGCGGCGGTGGCTTGGAGCTCCTTGCTCTTTTCTTCGTGGATCAATTGAACCGCGTAAAGGACTTGGCTGAGTTTGCCGGTTTCATCGTATTTGACCGGGATGAAGTCCGCGCGGCACCAACCCGAGATCGGGCTATTGAACTCATGGCTCAAGGTGGTGTGACCTTGTAAACGGGCGTTAAGAGTCGAGGTATCATTGAAGGCTAAAAAGGCCGACCGTTCCTCAGGCAGAGAGAAATGCTCGGCGGCCTGCTGAAGGGCTAGCGAGGCTTTTAAGCCATTATGGGCTAAGAAATCTTTGAGGTAATCGGGGGCATCGAGCGCGGCATAGCGGTCGCTTTCGAGGTCGAGGTAGAAGACCGCGAAATAAAGGCGGCTCAGCGAAGAGATGATGCGGGAACGCTCCGCGGAATACAGGGTGTTCATCTTGGCGGCATACGAGGTGCGGACGAAGAGGTTGACCGCGTTGGTGAGCAAGGCAAACGAAGAATCGATTTGGGCTTTGGTCCGAATGGCCACTTTCCGAAGTTCTTGGATGTATTCATCTTCGGGGATTCCAAGCTCTCTTGCCGTGGCCCTAAATTGGGCTTCATCGGGCTTCACGGGCAAAACTTGGCCCCCGACGATATTGCCTAGGACCGTGCCATCTTCTAGGGTGATGGGCGCAGCAAAATCCACGAGGCCCGCATGGCAAAGGTAAACGCCGCGGCCCTTCTTATCGCATTCGATGCAGCGGCGGAGTCCCTCGGGGCTCTTACGGGTCAGCCCCTGGCAAAAGCGAGTGAAATTATAGTAACCGCTGATGTAATGGCCATCGCGCCCGACCGCCACAGTGGCGAGACCCGTCGCATTGCTCCAGTCTTTCATCATCTGGTCGAACGCGGCCATATCGCAAAAATCAGGGATGTTCAAATCCGAGGTGAAAGCCTGGGAGAGGAAGGCAGTGGTGGATGTTTCGGGATTGGTGGGCATAGGAGGGAATTGAAGGGACGATTTAATCTGATAATTTTGTCACAAATAGGGGGGAATGGGAAGAAGGCTTGCCCCGCGGCCGCCTTTAGAAGCGACTAGGGCGATCAAAACGCTAAAAAAGGATCGCTTTTACAATAAAAAGACGACGATTCCTTTGCTAAAGCGCATTTATTAGGTAGAATGTCCATGTCGATAAAAAAGGAAATCCAAAAATGAAGAAAAATTACCTGCCGTTACTCCTCGCCTCCTTGCCCCTCACGCTCATCAGCTGCGGTGGGACGACCAACTCCGCCGTTATTCCCTCCGGAGGCAGTTCCGTCGATGCCGCGACCGTGGCTTCGCCTAAACTCCAAGCGGCCTTAACCGCGGTCAGCCAGCAAGCCGCTTCCGCCATTAAGCTCGACCATTTCGACCTTAACGCTAGCGTTGAGGCCAATGTGCCGATGACTTCGATGAATTCCGCTGGTTCTTTTGGGTTTTCGACCCAAGCCATCACCGGCCACGCCGCCCTGAACAACGTCTCCTACTTTGTGGGAATCACGGGCTTAGACGCTAAAGACCTCAATGAGGTCAAGGGTCAAATGAACTTCAACGCCGATGTCGATTTGGGCTACAACTATGGCCCGACCTCGGTCAGCTTCAAGCAAGACGGAATCAGCGCTTCCGCCTATATCGTCAATCAAAACTCCTACATCGATACCAGCTCGGCGGGCTTAGCCGCGGCGGTCAAACAGATCCAAGCCTTCCGGCCGAGTTTTAACCTGCCTTTAGGCAAATTCTTGATGGGCGAGAACATCTTTAAAGGCGATGTCGCTCCGCTACTTGATGACACAGACTATCAAAGTTCCATCGCGACCGCGGCGAAAGGCTTAAACCAATTTGTTAGTCAATACAGCAGCTATTTCTCGGCTTATTCCTATGGCGATGGTTCGTATTGCTTAGCGATCGACCTCAATAAAGATCAACTCGTCACCCTTTTCCAAAACGCTTTTTCAAGCATGTCCACGACCTCGGTGAAAGCCATGACCAATCCCTTATCGGGCATTCCGACTTCGATGATGGCGTCGAATTTGCTGGCTGGCTTAAGCGTCAATAGCTTCAAAGCCGGACTTACCTTCGATGAAAAAGGCTTTAAGAATTTCGCTTACGATATCGATGTGGCGGTTAATCTCACCTTAGGCGACATCACCTCGATCTATCCGCAATACGCCGAAGTTCTGACCGCCGAGCAAAAAGCCTTACCGGAAAAACTTAACTTCAAGTCCTCGCTGGGCTTAAGCTATCTGAGCGGTTCCGACGTGAAGCTTTCTTTGCCCTCCTCTTTTGAGGGCTATAGCAAGTACACCGCCGACTCGAGCGACAATGGCTCGGTGACCCCGGGCAGTCTCCCGAACGCTTAAACCGACGTTTTGATCCTTCAAGGTCGGCCCCAAAACGGCCGGCCTTTTGTCTTTTCAGGGCGAAAAGAAAGACAAAAGAGTCTTTCGCTATCCCTAAATCCTTAGCGGTGCGTTAAACTAATCTCATTATGGAAAACATTATTGATGATTTGAATTACCGTGGCCTCATCGAGCAGTACTCGAATCCGGATAAAGTCCGTGAGCTTTTAAGCAAGCCGACCACCATTTATTGCGGTTTCGACCCGAGCGCCGCCTCGATGCACTTAGGCAATTTCGTGATGATTTCGTTATTGATGCGCCTTCAAAAAGCGGGTCACCGCATCATCGCGGTGGTAGGGGGAGCGACCGGCATGATCGGCGATCCTTCCGGTAAGAGCAAGGAACGGAACCTCCAGACCAAGGAAAAACTCGCTGAGAATACGGAGAGCATCCGTCACCAGCTCGAGCGTTTCCTCGATCTCCGCGATCCTAATAAAGGTATCTTGGTCAATAACTACGATTGGCTTGGCCATATGGAAACCCTCGATTTCTTACGGGATTATGGCAAGTATTTCCCGATCAACTATATGTTAAGCAAAGAGATCGTCGCTTCGCGGCTCGAAGCGGGCATCTCCTTCACCGAGTTCTCCTATCAGATTCTCCAATCGATCGATTTCTATCATCTCCATCACGCCTATAACTGTGAGATTCAGATCGGCGGCAATGACCAGTGGGGCAACCTCACTTCGGGACTTGAGCTCATCCGCAAACTCGATGGCGAGAATGAGCCGGTCGAAGCCATGACCGCCCACCTCATCACCCGGGCCGATGGTAAGAAATTCGGGAAATCCGAGGATGGGGCCCTCTTCCTGGATCCAAAACTCACGAGCCCCTATAAGCTCTATCAGTACTTCATCAACACCACCGATGAAGACGCCGTGAAGTATTTAAAGGTCTTCACCTTCTTAAGCAAGGACGAGATCGAAGCGATCGCTCAAGATCACTTCGCTAACCCGGGCGCCCGCATCGCCCAGAAGAAGCTCGCCTATGAAGTCACAAGCGAGATCCATGGGGAGGGAGCCGCTAAAGAAGCTTTATCGATGTCCGAAGCCCTTTTCTCGGGCAACGTCGCTTCCTTAAAGGAAGAGGAGATCGTCGAACTCCTTGGCTCCTTAAAGAAAGACGTTTCAGGGGAGATCCTCTTAGAAGATCTGCTCATTCAACTCGGCGCGGCGACCTCGAAGCGGGAAGCTCGGACCTTCATCAGCGGCAATTCCGTCATGATCAATGGCGAGAAAGTCGTGGATTTGACCCGGGTGATCTCGAAGAAAGACGCCCTCTATGGCAAGTACGTCATCGTCCGCCGCGGCAAGAAGAATTACTATCTCGCTCAGTTTTAAAAAAGAGCCTAAAGAAGCCACCCCGCGTGGCTTCTTTTTCTTTTCGTTGACGGGAAAGTCAAAAAAGGATTGAAGTCTTTTGGCCTTATTTCATAATAAAACCATGAAAAAGAAACCCTTATCCCGCGTTTTGCCTTTGCTTGTCCTCACGGCTGCCTTAGCGACCGGCGGGATGGCCCTTTACCTCATCAACCCGATCGCCTTAGGCGGCGGATCAAGCAATTTCACCCTGACCTTATCCCACAAGAAAAATCTATCCTTTCCCTCAGTTAGCGGCAAAGGCTACGCCGCCTATCCCGATACGGCCTTAGCCTCGGGCGACACCTCTTATCCCGTTTACTTTGGTTTGGCTAATTGCTATACGACTTCCGCCTCCGACACTTGGGGAAGGGCCGAAACCGGCGCTTACGGAAGCCAAACACCTTATTTGGCAAACCTCACCCCTTTTAATGGCTTAGTCTCATTAAAGCTCGATGTGGTCTTTGCACTGGCCCCCCTTGAATCAATTTCTAAAGCGGTGGGCCTTCCGACCGTTACTTTTTCGAAAACCAGCGATTATGCGACCACAGTGAGCGGCAGCGGTTCCTTTGGTGCGGCTTCATCTTGGACCGGCGCTTTAAGCAGCCAGACTGATGGAGCGGCCTATTCCGGGACGTTCTCCGTGCCAACGAAGGGCACCTATGATTACGTCAAGGTAACTTTCTCTGAAGATGCCTGGATCATCTCGATGGTTTATTCCTATAGCTGCGCTGAAGCGGTGGTGGCGCCCACTTCGACGAGCAGCGATAATGGAGGCGGAGCCACGGCCGAGACTTCGGGTACTGCGGGTTCCGGCCTCGTCGTCACCTCCTTGCCAACGACGTCTCGTTCGAGCTATCCTTCGCTTTGAGCCCAAAGGGTTAACTTAAAGGTGGACCCTTGCAAAAGGCTCCACCTTTTTAATAGGCCCTTTGACCTTGATACCCATCTTATTGGTGAGCCCATAATCGCCTTTTCATGTGGCTTTAGGAGTCCCTTTTTCTTCTTTTGGTTGACGGAAATGTCAAAAAAGGATTGAAGTCTTTGGACCTTCTTTCATAATGAAACCATGGAAAAGAAACCCTTATCGCGCGTTTTGCCCTTACTTCTCCTCACCGCCGCCTTAGCGACGGGCGGCGTGGCCCTTTATCTCATCAACCCGATTGCCCTTGGCGGCGGATCGAGCAATTACACCCTGACCTTGTCCCACAAGAAAAATCTGTCCTTTCCCTACGTTGACGGCAAGGGCTGTGCCGCCTATCCCGATACGGCCTTAGCCTCGGGTGATACTTCTTATCCCATCTACTTCTACAATCCTAATTGCTACCCGACTTCCGCCTCCGATACTTGGGGAAGGGCCGAAACCGGCGCTTACGGAAGCCAAACACCTTATTTGGCAAACCTCACCCCTTTTAATGGCTTGGTCTCATTAAAGCTCGATGTGGTCTTTCTCAATAAGACAACTTCTGAGACGGTGAGTCTTCCCCTCGTTGCCTTTTCGGAAACCAGCGGTTACGCGACCACGGTCAGCGGCAGCGGCTCCTTTGGGGCGGCTTCGGCATATTCTGGGCACTTAAGCACCGCGTGGGAGGATGGAGCGGCCTATTCCGGGACGTTCTCCGTGCCAACGAAGGGCACCTATGATTACGTCAAGGTAACTTTCTCTGAAGATGCCTGGATCATGTCGATGATTTATTCCTATAACTGCGATGAAGCCGCTACGGTGAGTTCCGAGCAACCGGGCGTCGCGAGCGGTAGTGGGGAGGCCGCGACCGAAGCGACCAGCCTTACGCCGATTTCCATTCCCTCCTTGTAACCTCGAAAAGTATTCGGTCCTTAAAACATCCCTAAGAAGCCACTCGCTGCGGCTTCTTTTCTTTTCTCGGTCCTTTTTGCCGAATGGAGGCCTATATCTAAGGAGGAGGTCTTTCATGACTTTAGATCAACATCCCAATGAAATGTACAAAATAAAAAATATAATGTACAATTATAGCGGAGGTCAGACCATGAAAATCCCCGCGACGGAACTCAAACAAAATCTGAGCAAGTATCTTAAACTTTCCGCGACGGAACCTATCTTCATCACCAAACATGGACGGGTGGTCGCGGTACTTTCTCTCCCCAACATCGTTCAGTCTCAGGTTGTCGCGATTTCCGCGACCTATGGGCTTTTGGCCGGTTCCCCCGAGATGAGCGCCCAAGAAATTCAAGCGGCGCGCCTCAAGAAATATGAAAATCTTGATTGATACGTGCGTGCTCTTAGACTTTTTGTTTCAGCGGGGCGAAGGAGGTTTACAAGCTCGCGATGTATTCGTTTGGGCGAGCCAGCATGGCCATTCCCTTTATCTTGCCTCTAAGCAGATGGAGGATTTGTATTATATCGTCCATCAGCATAGCCATGATAAAGCCGCGACCGCTGAGGCGATGAAGTCACTGCTCAGTTTCATCGAGGTTCTTGATACGACGGGTCCCGATACGGTGATCGCTTTAGCCGATCAAGGTCCCGACTACGAAGACAACATCCTCATCGAAGTGGCGGAACGCCAAGGGATGAACGCTCTCTTAAGTCAGGATAGCAAGGGCTTCCTCGCCTCTCCCATTCCCGCCTATACTCCAACCGCCTTTTTAAAGAAGTTTGCTTCATCGGCCCACTAACGTCTAAGAAAAACAAAAAAGCTCCGATTGCTCGGAGCTTTTCTTTTGACTCGGGATTAGAGTAAGCGGTTGTAGTATTCGATGATTTGCGACTCTTGGATATCCTGGGCGAGTTCGTTGCGCTCGGGTAAGCGAGTGAACGTGCCTTGGAATTTCTCGGCGTCGACTTTGACATAACCGACCGCAGCCGGTTTGCTATCCATCGATTCTTTGACGCACTTTAAGGGCGAAGTCTCTTTGAGCGAGATCACGTCGCCGACTTTGCAGAGGGCGGACGGGATGTCGACCTTTTTGCCGTTGACCAAGACATGGCCATGGTTCACGAGTTGACGGGCCGCGGCGCGAGTGCGGGCGAAACCCATACGGTAAACCAGGTTGTCGAGGCGGCTCTCCAAGATGCGGAAGAAGGCAAGACCGGTGACGGTCGGGTCTTTCTTGGCCAAGATGAAGAGGCGACGGAATTGACGCTCGTTGACGCCGTATAAGGCGCGAAGCTTCTGTTTTTCAAGAAGTTGGGTGCCGTATTCGGACGGCTTCCGATGGCGATCCTGGCCGTGAGGGCCCGGGCCATAAGGACGCTTTTTGAGTTCATCGCCGTTCTCGAGGATCGAGAACGAAAGGTGACGGCTCCGTTTCCAAACGCTATCAGTGTACCTAGACATGGTAATATTCTCCTTTCTTTGCGTTACAAAGTTAGGGTGTCTCTTCCATCTCCCCGGGTGTTTCGCATGATTTCAGCCTAGTAGCTCAAGGCTTACTTTGTTTCGAGGCGAAACGTCGGACGGGAGCGTAGGGGCATGCTGCCTTATTTACGCGAGTAAGAGTATACGAAGTATCGGCGGCTTCGTCAAGGCTTTTTGCGGCGGTTTTATCGAGCGATGAGACTAAGGATGGCCGCCGCGGTTTCTTCTTGCTGCTTTAGGGAAGAAATCGAAGCTACGCCATCGCCTTGCTGAGCCCCATAATCCCCGAACTGGCCATGGTTGCCCCCAGCGATGATCGTTTCCACATTATTCGCGGGAAGATTCTTCAGGTTTTCTTGGTAGTTGCTCTTGTTTAGGACATGGTCCTCACTCCCATAAATCGTCGCGGTCTTAAAGGAAGAGGAAGCGGTGAGATCGACGGTGGAGTAGGAGCCTAATAACGCTAAGCCGCGATAACTCTCAAGATGGTCATGAAGGTAGGAAGCCGCCATGGCCCCGCCTAAACTATGACCGCCGATATACCAAGAAGAAACGCTCGGGTTTTCGTCTTTAATTCGGCTCATGGCACCGGCATCAAAAAAGGCGAGATGAAACGGCATTTTGGCAATGACCGTATAGATGCCTTGATCCGATAAGTCCTTGGCTAAAGGGGCATAGGCCCGCTCATCAACCTTAGCGCCAGGATAAAGGATAAAGCCGGCTTTTGGACTGGAAGAAGGAGCAAAAATAAGGTCGCCATGGCTGTCCTCAGTTTCGCAAAGGGCGATGGCGTTGGCTTTTGCTTCATAATAGGTTCCGCAATAGATGAAAAAGCTGAGGCCGAGAAGATAGGCGAGCCCGCCGAGGGAAAGCCCTAGAACTAAGCCCAACTTCTTTGCCTTTTTCTTTTCCATAGCGGGCACTATTCTAACGCGCTAGCCTGAAAGCGAGGAAAAAAGAATAAGCGGGTGCCTTTAATATTCCTTTTTCTACGGGCTCTCTTTATAATTAGACCTAGCACCTATGAGCGGACTCGATCTCTTCTATACGATCTGCTATTACGTGAACTACGGGGCCATCTGCTTATGCACCCTCGGCTTCTTTTTCCAAATCATCTATGTTTTGTTTGGTTGGTTACCGATCAAACACTATAAAAAGAGCGAGACCCTCCATAAAATCGCGATTATCATCCCCGCTTGCAATGAGGCGAGCGTCATCGGTTCGACCGTAAAGGATTTGCTCGAGAGTCAAACATATCCTAAAGAGTTATTCGATATTTACGTGTGCGCGGATAACTGCAAGGATGATACGGCCAAGATCGCAGAAGATGCTGGAGCGATCGTCTATGTCCATAACGATCCCGATCCCGCCCATCACCGGGCCGCCTATCCGATCCGTTACGTGATCCAAAAGATTTTAGAAGAGCATGATTCCTACGATTTCCTCATCAAATTCGATGCCGATAACCACGCGAATCCTGAGTTTTTAGAGAAGATGAACGATGCCTTTTCTAGCGGGGTCGAAGTGGCCCGCTGCTTCGAAAGCTCCACGAATGCGACCCAGAACATTTGGACCAAGGTTTCGGCTTGCTACTATATCCGCGACTCCCGCTTACCCTGCAATTACCGCGAAAAGACCCATCAGGACAGCATGCTTTCAGGCGCGGGGATGATGGCGTCCTTTAAGTTACTAAAGCGGATCGGCGGCTGGGACGCCATGGCGACCTCCGATGACGTCGATTTCACCCTCAACCGCCTCCTTGAGAATGTCCGGGTCCACCATGTGCCTGATGCGATCGTCTACGAGGATCAACCGGCCACGGCGAAAGATACCTTTAACCGCAACGCGCGGATGGCCCATGGCATCAATGGCCTATTCTGGAAAAAAGGCTGGTGCTTGCTTGGCCATGGTTTCACCCATGCAAAAATCAGCAATATCGACCTGTTCATGCAGATTTTCTTCATCCCCATCGGCGTGATCGCTTCGACCTGGTTCCCCCTCTATTACATCGTCTATGCGATTCTTATGCTTTGCCAGATGAATGGGGTCAATGTCTTTAGCCAAAGCTTCTTAGAAGCCCCACGGGTTCATGGCGTCGCCTATAACACCATCGGCGAGTCCCTCGACTTCATCACCTCGAATCTTGGGGTCTATCACGCTGGTGACATCCAAAGCTATGCGACCACCTTGTTCGTTGGGCTACTGGTCATGGCGGTCTTCGTGATCGCCTGCATGGTCTTGGTCTATATCTATCAGACTTGGCTCGCCTTGATGCTGAGCAAAAAGCATTTGGGCATGAAGAGCCTTAAAGGCTATTGGGCTGGCATTTGGCTTTCGCCGATCTTCATGCTCTTCTACGCGATCGCGGTCGACTGGGGCGTCTTCACCAAACCCAAATGGAAGAAAGTGGCCCGTCAAGCCGATAAGAAATGAAACCTTACGATGTCCTTATCGTCGGGAGCGGTATCACCGGCAGCACCTGCGCTTGCCTTTTAAAGCAGCAGGGGAAGAAAGTCCTCGTCTTAGAAAAGAATCCTCATCTCGGCGGGGGTGTCCGCACCCAAGTGGAAGAGGACATCATCGTCCATGTCTACGGCCCCCATATCTTCCATACCTCGGATCAGGGCGTTTGGGATTTCGTCAATTCCCTCGTACCGTTTTATCCCTATATCAATAGTCCGATCGCCAATTATCGTGGCGAGCTGTATCACCTGCCTTTCAACCTCAATACCTTTAAGGAACTTTGGGGCGTGAAGACCCCCGAAGAAGCTAAGGCGAAGATCGCGGAAGAAACCGCGCCTTATGCGGGGAAGCAGCCCCATAACCTCGAAGAGCAAGCCTTAGCCTTAGTCGGCCCGACGATCTACCGTAAACTCATTAAGGACTACACGGAGAAGCAGTGGGGCCGTCCTTGCGAGAAATTACCCGCTTCGATCATTAAGCGGATCCCTTTAAGGTTTAACGCCAATAACAATTACTTCAATGATCCTTATCAAGGCCTCCCTCAAGGCGGCTACTCCCAACTAATCGAGGCCTTACTTGCGGGCATCGAAGTCCGCGCCAACACCGACTTTTTGAAGGCGAAAGCCCAGGACGAGGCTTTAGCGGATCAAGTGATTTATACCGGCCTGATCGATGAGTATTTTAACTACCGCTTAGGCGTGCTCTCTTACCGGAGCCTCCGCTTTGAAAAGGAAGTTCTGCCGCTCGACTCCTTCCAGCTTTCGGCGGTCACCAACTTCACCTCGCACGCCGTCCCCTATACCCGGATCACCGAGCATAAGAAGTTCGACCCGCAATGCCCGAACCATCATTCGACGATTATCTATAAGGAATACCCGCTGGAGTATCAGCCGGGTTTAGCCCCATTTTATCCGGTCAATGATGCCCAAAACGCGGCGTTATATCAGGCCTATGCGGCTCTAGCAAAGAGGGAAGCCCCGCAGGTTCATTTTGCGGGCCGGCTTGGCCAATATAGCTACTTCGATATGGATAAAGCCATCCGGGCAGCCATGAGCTTAGTTTCTTCGCTTCATTAACTTTTTCTTTCGACCAGTAGCCCCTTCTCTAAACTAGGGGCTTTTCTTTTTGAAATCCCTTCTATAATGAAGAGGTTATGGCCAAAGAAAATAACTCTAAAGACGACGAGTCGAAACGGATCAATTTCATCCTCTGGGGGATCGGTAACCGCCTCTCTTCCTTAGGCGTGATCGCCTCAAGCGAATGGGATGTGGGGGATAAGCTCGATCCTGAGCATCCGGAGAAGCAGTTCCTCGAAGTGAATCTCGATCCCTCGATTTACATTACCTACGATGGCAAAAAGACCTTTTATATCGCCCCGTTTCATAACTATTTTCTTTTTGGCGAGAAGGTGTCGGGCCCAAGTTTAGAAGCGAGCAGCAAGAAGCTCACCAAGATCTTATCCGCTCAGCTCGGCGAGCCAAAACGCCTGCTGAGTCAGATCAAGCAAGACTATGTGATTTTTGGTTTAGCCGCGGAGAAAGATATTGAAATTAAGGGCGATACCTTAAGCGTCAAAGGCTCCTTAAAAGAAGGAGTTCCCCAAGGGGTTCGGGTCGAGACGTATGACGAAGAAGGCGATACCGGGATCAATTTGATTTTGGTGAATGCCTTAGGCGAAGAAGAATATCTTGGGGGTAACCCGAGCAAGAACCAGTTTCTTGCGGCCAGCAAACTCCTAGGGATTTTGGCCTCCGCCCGTTAATTTGAGGCCACAAAAACCGAGGGACAACCTCGGTTTTTCTTTGGATTAGGCTTACTTTTTAAGCTAATGTCGTCATTCAATAACGTTACCGAAATAAAAGGGCGTGCAGTAATCCATCGTTCCAGTTTTATCCGCGTTAATGGTAAAACCGATTCGCTGTATCGCTTCGCCATGAAGCGCCGTTTTGCCATTCGCGTCTTTTAAAAGAGCACTGGTCACGATTTCTCCGCTTTCGGTAAAAGCGGAAGCAGGAATGATGAAGGTTCGTGAATCCGCAAAATGCCATTGGCCATAGCCGTCTGGCGTATCAATATAGTCCGGTGCTCCAACGGTGTAACAAATTTCCTCATAATGCTCTTTGCTTTGACTGGCCGTGTAAGTGGTTTTGCCTCCGCAAATAACGTTAAGCGTGAGCGTAAAGGTAAAGCTTTGATCAGGGTAGTCTACCTTAAAGCCTTCGTTCATGCCGGAATCAATGGCGACCACCTCTTCCGCCGTGCCAAATCTTGTTTCCATCGGCATGTAACCGACTTCGTAGTTCGAGACAACGGTGAACGCCTCTCCCGACATCCGACTGTAATAGTTAATGTAGGAGCTCGAAGACTGAGAGAAAAGAGAACAAGCGGAACACACTATGGGCATCAGCCCTATCGCCATTATCTTTTTGATTTTCATCGTTACTCCTTAAGCCCGAAGAGAGAAAGGCCTCAATCATGAGAGCCATAGAGAAAGCCACTTTCTTCAGCTTCCATTATATTGTGTCATAAAAATGCGATTTTCCGCCAATAATGTTTTTTTCGTAAAGCTCATTACCTAAAATAATGATATGAATTGTGAAGATGCCTTAAAACGGGCTGTTGCTTCGGGGAACCCCAAAAAGATCCGTGAAGCCTTTGGAGAGTTTTATCAGCAAAATGCGGGAATTGTTCTTCGCTTTGTCATAAAAGCAACCGGACCCTCGAGTCATTGCGAGGATGATGTTGATGAAGCTTTCTTGCAACTGCTCAATACCCCAGAAAAGATTTTGCATATCTCCAATTTGAGGGGTTATGTTATCACCACGGGTATCACGATCAGCAAAGCCAGTTTTCTTCGAGAAGGAAAAGTTGTCCTCGTGGATGAAGAAGATGCCTTTTCTACGAAAGCACTCAATGAAGATATTTCAGGCCAACTGGACTTACTGGAAAATTTAGAAATGATCCATCATTCGATAACCGCCAACGAAGCAGAAATCATTCTTCTTCATTTGGAATATGATCTCTCCTTTAAAGAAATCGCCCAGCAAATGGGTGTGGGTGAAGACGCCGTTTTTTACCACTACAAAACGGCCTTAAAGAAAATCAAAAGAGGAATGAAAAAATGAAGAAAATAGAAAAAAAGATCAAAGCCGAAATGGCAAAAGAAAATCCGCAACCGCACTCCTTTGAGCAGTTTGAAAAAAAGGTGAAGTGGTCTGCGGTTTCCTCTATGGCTTCAGAGGCTGCGGAGGACAATAAAAAACCCAAAACAATTTGGAAATGGCTGGTCCCAACTCTAACGGTTTCCGCTTTGCTACTTTTAACCTTAGGAGGCGTAGGGGGTTATTACCTTTATCATTATCTAAACCCTAACTATGGAGCCGGAGACACGGACCGAAAATTTAGCGAAGGCTCTTACGTTTTGACCTTAGCAAGTCAACGGCCGGAGACCTTAGATTTTTCCTCAGCATCAACTGCAGAAATTCAAACGGGGGAAACAAAAAACCAAACGCGTGGAAACGTCGTCTTCAGTCAAGATTCGACGGGAACGAAAACAATGATTTCTTTTGCCCATTGTTCGCTGTCTTTGGCGGATTTTGGAGTTTTAACCAAAAAGGATTCGGATTTCGTTGGCGACTGCCAAATTGAAACCAGCACCTATCAAGTAACCTTCCGTCCCTTAGTTTCTAGCAGCAGCAGTCCTTTCCAAGTCGAACTCGCAGGAGTTTCCAGCGATTACGCCGGCTTATTCGAATTTAGTTTATCCAAATAAGCATCACTCTTTTTGGTTTGATTTTACTTTTTGAGGTAACGCTGTAACGGCGAGTTGATCTTGTTGGGCAGCGTCATCTTGATGAGCCCATCCTTAAGCGCGGGCTCAAGGTAATTCCGTTTGACCGCCACCCGGCTCTTTAAGCCGAGTTTCTCCATCAGTTCCTTCGAGCTATAGGAGACGCCGCTCCGCATGAGGCTAAGGAGCTTCTTCTCGAGCTGGGTCTGCTCTTTGCTAATGGAACGTAAGCTCTTCTTCGCTTCATCGAGGCTGAGGGAGATACAGCCCAATAAGAAGACGATGTAGGGCCCGCAATCGCCAGAGTCGCCCGAGAGATTTAAGGCTTTCAGGCTCGCAGAAGGCGAGGTTAAGACTTTCTTTTCGTAAGGGAGATAGCCAAAGATCTTACGGTAGGGGAGTAGCACCGCTTTCCCATAAGCTAAGGCCAACTCTTCGCTCCCTTTCTTTAAGGGGCCTAAGGCCGTGAGCATATAGGTGTAGACCGCGCAAAGAAGCAAAGGATTCATCTTGGCTTGGCTCTTTTTGGCCCAAAGGAAGAGTTTACGGAGCAAAGGCGAGATGTCCTTAATGCCTTTTTCCCGATGTTTGGCTTCCGCTAAATAACCTTCCGGATCAAAGGGATCTTTCGGTAAGAAAACCGGTTTCAGCAAGGAACGCTCCTTAATCTGGGAAAGGCTAGCGGAATCGCTGAGGGTTCCGACCTTCTCCATGATGAGGGCGACTTGGTCTAAGATCGGGTTAGTGATCGCGAAGTTCGAAGCGTATTTTGCCATGGTGTTGTTCCTCCAAAAGGGTATGGGGTTACGGTCTTCAATATAACACCAATCTCATATATGAGGTAGTATATCTTTTACTTTTTTCGATCGAAGTTTACCCCTAAGGGCGGAACGATTTTTGAAATCCTGCTCCCGCGTGAACGGGCGCGCGTGCTATAGTATCAACGATATGGATACTTTAGGTTGGATTATTCTCGGCTCGGTCGGGGGCTTGGTGCTCATCGGCTTAGCGATTTTGCTGAATTTCACCGTCTTTGCCCACGCTCGGGCTAAGAAAGCGGTCCGCGAATTATCGCGCCGCTTTGAATATTTGCACGCCCTCCTCTTTGGACAAGATGGCCAGTTCGTTAAGCGCCTCGAGATCATCGCCCGGACCAACCTTCTTTACGTCGACATCCACATGAAGTTCAATAAACGCTACAAGGATGTCCGCGATAAGAGCGACGCCATCGCCCAGGCTTCGATCAACGCCTTAAAAGATGCCTTGAGCGACCATAAGTACAAAGACCTCAAAGCCAAATTCCCCGAAGCCAAAGAGACCGTGGCCAATTATGAGGCCGAAGTCAACGCCCTCAACAATGATCTTCTCGCCGTCGTTAAGCCCGAAGAGGAGTGCCGCCAGCAATCCTTGCAGCTAAAGGAAGAGCTCCGCAAGATCAAACAGGATTATTACGTGAAGCAAGCCGACCTCACCTTGGTCGCCGCTTCCTTTGACACCGTCTTTAAGAACCTCGAGAAACTCTTCGAGGATTTCGAAGGTTATGTCGAGTCGGCCCAATATGACGAAGCTAAGGTTTTGCTCCCCCAGATTTCCGCGGTCATCAAAGAACTCGAGAAAGTCTTCGTCCAACTCCCCTCGATCTGCATCACGATTCAATCGGTCATCCCGGATAAGCTGCTCTCCTTAGAGAACCGCTACGAAGAAATGACCGCCGCCGAGTTCCCGCTCCATCACCTCATCGTCAAAGCCTCGATGGAAGATATGCAGAATGAACTCGCCGATATCACGAAGCGCGTCCAAGACTTTAACCTCAAGGGCGTCCAAGAAGAACTCGATGGCATCCTTTCCCGCATCGAGGACTATTTCGCCGCTTTCGATAAGGAAAAGCAAGCCCGCCTCACCTTCGAGCAAGAGTGCGATCCCATCTATCAAAAAGACACTCAGATCGAGAAGAAATACATCAAGCTTTGCAATGGCCTTCCCGCGGTCAAGAAGATCTATCTCATCACCGATGAAGAGCAGATTCAGATCGATGGCATCAAGAACCAAATCAATAAGGCCGGCGCCACCAAGCGCAGCCTCGATACCTTCATCCATTCCGGCACCAAGCAGCCGTATTCTCTCCTTGTCGAAAAGATGCACACCCTGCGCGACGAGACCGACCAAGCGGCCGTCTCGATCGATGACTTCGAACGCTATTTGACCTCGCTCAAAGAAGATAGCGAAGGCGCCTTAGCGGCCGTCCAAGACTATTACGCCAAACTTAAGGCCGCCGAGAAGTCGATCCGCGACATCGGCATCGAATCGGTCAGCAATCGCTATACGCCCGCCATCGACGAACTCTACAAAGTCATCGATCAGGCTTATTCGACGTTATTGAGCCTCCCGATCGATGTCGTTAAAGTCGATGACTTGGTCTCGCGGCTAAAGACGACGGGCGACGATGTCCTCCATAATATCGCCCACGATTATCAGCAGATGCTGCTCGCCGAAGCCTCGATTATCTATGCTAACCGCGACCGTCAGCACCTCGGCGAAATCAATACGTTATTGCTCCAGACTGAAGGCTTATACTTCTCGGGCGACTTTGCCCGCAGTTACGAAGAAACCGTGAAGGCGTTAAGGCGCTTACGCGGCGAGGAATAACCCTTACCATGATCTATTTCGACAATGCGGCGACCACCAAGCCTTTTAAGGAGGCTTTAGCCGAGTTCGCCGACGTCAATGACGTCGCCTATGGCAATGCGGCCGCCAACCATCATTTTGGCGTTGAGGCGCTCCAGCTTCTTGAAAGAGCCCGGGAGCGGGTTTTGTTTACTTTGCATCTTGAGAATAGCCATCGCTGCTTATTCTGCTCCGGGGCGACCGAGTCGATCAATCTCGCCTTAAAAGGCGTGGCCCTAAAATATGGCAATCGCGGCAAGACCATCATCACCGATGCCGTCGAGCATCCGGCGGTCTTGCAAGCGTGCCACCAGCTCGCCGATTCCTTTGGCTATAAACTCATCGTGCTTCCGGTGCGAGCCGATGGCACTCTCGACCCCGAAGTTCTTTCCAAAGCCATGGACGATCAAACGGTCTTAGTCTCGGTCATGGCCGTCAATAACGAAGTCGGTTCGATCAATGATATCGCCGCCTTAGGAGCGGTGGTCCATCAGCATCCGAAAGCCTTTTTCCATGTGGACGCCACCCAGGCGATGGGTAAGCTCCCCCTCGACTACAGCGTCGCCGATCTCCTCTCCTGCTCGGGCCATAAATTCGGCGCGATCAAAGGCACGGGGTTCTTGCTCTATAAAAAGACGATCGTCTTTACGCCGCTAGCTTCCGGGGGCGAACAAGAATATGGCTTCCGGGCCGGCACCGATAATGTCGCCGGGTATTGCTGCCTCGCTAAGGCCCTCGAGATGTCTTATGAGGCCTTAAGCAAGGATGAGCATTACGTCGAAGTCCTCCATGACCGCCTGCTCGCCGGCTTAAAGGCCCGAGATGACGTGGCGATCAATTCGCCGGTCAATGGGACGAGTTACATCGTGAATTTCTCGTTGCTGCATAAAAAAGGCAGCGTCGTGATGGAAGCCTTATCCCGGCAGGAGATCTACGTCTCGAGCGTTTCGGCCTGCAATAGCAAATTCGAAAAGACCTCGGCGGTTCTTATCGCGATGGGCAAAACCCCCGAAATCGCCGCCAATTCGATCCGCGTTTCCTTTAGCCCAAGCAATACCTTGCAAGAAGTGGAAACCTTCTTAGCGAGCCTCGATGCCATTCTTAAGGAGGTCCATGACCGATGATCAGCTACGATTCCTTAATGATCCATTATGGCGAGCTCTCGACCAAAGGCGACAATAAACGGGCCTTTATTCGTCAGCTTCTCCACAATATCAAAGACGCTTTAAATAACGATCAACTGGGCTACCGCAGCAACCGCGACCATATCTTTATCGCCCTCAATGGCGTTGATCCTCAAGGCCTCCTCTCCCGCTTAGAAGAAATCGCGGGGATTCAGCGGATCTCTCTCGTCTATAAAGGCAGCAAGGACATAGAAGTCACCAAAGCCGAGGCCCTCGGCCTCATTCAGGGCGAAGCGGGCAAGACCTTCAAGATCGAAGCCAAACGCGCCGATAAAACCTTCCCTTTAGATAGTTATCATATCGATTGCGAACTGGCCGATTTTATCCTGGATCATACCGCCCTAAAAGTCGATGTCCATCATCCCGATATCACCTTGCGGGTCGACGTCCGCAAAGATGGCTTATATCTCTCTTGCCACGATTATCCGGGTGCCGGGGGCTATCCCTTAGGCATGAATGGCAAGGTGATGCTGCTGCTTTCTGGGGGCATCGATTCGCCGGTCGCCGGTTATACCTTGCTCCGCCGCGGCCTCAAGATTGAGTGCATCCATTTCGCCGCGCCGCCCTACACCAGCGAAGCGGTCCTCGATAAGCTCAAGGACATCCTCAAAAAACTCAATCTTTATCAAGCCGATATCAAACTCAATGTCATCCCTTTCACCGAGCTCCAACTCGCGATTTATAAGAATGTCGATGAACCCTATGCCATCACGGTGATGCGCCGCATGATGATGCGGATTGCGGTGGGACTCGCTAAAAAGAATAAGTGCTTAGCCATCGCCACGGGCGAATCGATCGGTCAAGTCGCGAGCCAGACCCTCGAATCGATGGACGTGATCAATGAGGTCACTAGTTTCCCGGTCCTACGGCCCCTCTGCGTGCTCGATAAGCTATCGATCATCGCGATGGCGGAGAAATTGGGGACCTATGAGATTTCGATTCGGCCCTACGAAGATTGCTGCACCATCTTTAAGCCGAAAGCCCCGAAGACCCATCCCCATCTTAAGGACGTCGTCTATTTTGAGAGCAAGTTCGACTGGGCACCGCTCGTGGAGAAGTGCATCGCGGAAGCTAAGCCCATCTATCTGAGCCATGGGGAAGAAGTCTTCCCCAAAGTTTAATCGGTTTTTCTATTTTGTCTCTCACTAGAATCATTTTTTCATCATAGAAGCCGAGGAAAACCTGGGGATTTTTGCTAATATTCAAGAGGAACTTCACGCTCGTTAAGTATCGGTATAATAAAAGTGAAAGAGCGGATAGAAAAACATGACGAAAAAATCGAGTGCTGACATCAAAATTTATGACGAAAGTAATATCTTCCAATTTGCCTTTTGTGGACCTCGGGAATTTTTTGAAAATACCTTCTTAAAGAACCTGGCATCAGAAGCCGAAGAGGAAAAATGGAGCACAACGTCCTCGTCCGATCCTTACGTCATTTTGTTTTACTACATTACTAAGACGTTTTCTCGGTGCTATTCCCAACACAAAATCGTTCTTTCAACGGATGGCTTCTGCTGCAAATTTAACACGGGGTTATTAACAAAAAACGGGGAAGACATCTTGGGCTGTTTTATCCCAAATCCACAATTTTCTGCCGTGTCTCCCACAATCCAAAAATGGTATTTCAAGGGCTTTTTTTCAGAATCTGATCGCTTTTTGACTGATTTTTCATTCCCCAAAGAAGCAGAGTTAGCCTCCTACTTTGATGCTCCTGGCGATGCCTTCTTTGACCCTTCGAGAGGCATCGATATTTCGATCGATCATGTGCTTGACGATCATTGGACGGACCCTCAGATTTTTCCAAAAATTTTCACCGATATGGGGAAGCAACTTGCTCTTGACGCGATTAAAGCGGCTTTTCAACGTTCTTTAGTTCGTATCAAGCGGAATTCGCGGTTAGTAGTTCCTCAGTTTTATCTTGATCGTTTGATGTTTTTAATGCCCATTGTCGTTTCGTTACCCCATGATAAAACGATTACTTTTGCTTTGGCCGTGGAACCCGTTAAAAATGGAAGTTACCGAGCGAACACCATTTTTGATCTTGAATCGGCCTACAAAAAGGCCCGTTTGATTAATCGTCCCGAATCCAACTGGTTGATGTCCGAATAATCCCTTCGAACCCTTGACATTGATTCGGTTTGATACTAAATTAGTTTTGCGCTTAAGGGCAATTGACAGCTTCGAGGGCGCCAGGGCTTAAACCCTGTGACATTGCTTCTCGATTTGAAAACCCCGCCACTTGTTGTGACGGGGTTTTCTTCCTATCTTCTCCTGATTGATCAGCCGGGGGAACCGCCTAGAGGTTCGCAAGAAAGGAAAGAGATTAGACAATGACAAAAAAAGCCGTCCTCTTAACGAGAACGGCTCTTTCTTTTTTAGGAAGGACGATTACTTAGCCGCGGCTTTAGCGGGAACCTTTTTGCTGGTTTCGACTAAGCTAGCGAAGGCTTTAGGATCGTTGATGGCGATCTCCGAAAGCATCTTGCGGTTGATGGCGACGTTGTTCTTCTTCAAGCCATCCATGAATTTGCTATAGGAGATGTTGTTGACGCGGCAGGCCGCGTTGATGCGACGAATCCAGAGCTTGCGGAAATCACGTTTAACGAGACGGCGCGAAACATAAGCATAACGTAAGCTGTGGCAGACTTGTTCCTTCGCGGTTTTAAAAAGGATGTGCTTCGATCCGAAGTATCCTTCCGCTTGGTGAAGAACTCTGTTACGACGGGCGCGGGTAACCGTGCCACCTTTGACTCTTGCCATGGTTTGTTATCTCCTTATTTCGCGATCAGATACTTGATGCGGCCATAATCGGTCTTGTCGACCAATCCGCTCTTACGTAACTGACGTCTTTCTTTGTGCGTCTTATTCGGGGCCAAATGTCCCATATAAGCGTGTTTTCTCTTTAAGGCACCGGAACCGGTGACCTTAACGCGCTTCATTAAGGCGCGCTTCGACTTCATCTTGGGCATGCTAAATTCCTCCTTATTTCTTGGCTTTGGCTGCAAGAACGGCGCTGTACCATTTGCCTTCCCAGTAGGGGGCTTTTTCGATGGTGGCGACGTCGCTCATGAGGTCCATGAACTTCTTCATCAACGTTTCGCCGATCTCTTGGTGGGCCATCTCGCGGCCTTTGAAGACCACGGCGACCTGAACCTTATCTCCCTGCTCTAAGAAATCGTGGGCGTGGCGGGCTTTGGTCTCCAGGTCATGCGCGCCGATGTTCGGGTGCAGTTGGATTTGCTTGGTCTCCGCGACGTGCTGATTCCGTTTTGAGATCCGTTCCTGTTTCTGCTGCTCAAAGCGGTATTTGCCGTAGTTGAGAATCTTGCAGACGGGCGGGTTAGCGTTCGGGGCGACGCAGAAGAGGTCGAGATTGTAACTGGCAGCCAGCTCATTAGCTTGGCGGCTCGGCATCTTGCCTAACTGTTCGCCATTCGGTCCGATGACAAGCACTTCCGGAAAATGGATGTGCTCATTGATGGGGTCATAACGCTTCTCGGGACGAGAGTGGCTCGGATTGTTGAAGTAAGCGATGGGTAATGTCCTCCTTGGCGATAAAAAACGGGCCCGCAGTCTGCTGGTCCGGTGAACTAATACGCGAAGTTGTTATCTTCTGTAGTTAGGGCCAACCCTCTTAGAGAGTCTGGCGAGCCACCGGTAAGCGGCTGCTTTCTACGTTCTATCGACAGGTCTATTATCCGCGTTTTTGTCTCGGATGCAAGTCTTGGCTTCTAGTTAGCGATGTAGAGCGCGTAGTTCGGGCTCTTTTGGCCGCTATAAGTGTAATACGTGTCGAGTTCGTCGCCGAAGTTTTGGCGCGTGGTTGAACTGACTTCCCCTTGGCTAACGCCAACTAAAAGATAGGTGGGCGGACCCGAGGAAGCAAGATACTCTTTGACCGCCGGGACGACCGCGGCATTATCTTCGGACCAGAAACTTTGATTGCTGAAGTAAGGTGAAGCGGCGCGGGCCTCGGCGATTTCATAGGCTCCCGAATGAGCATCGAGGACGAAGAAGGCCCCTTCTTTTTGGCGGGCTGAGGCGTCAAGAGATAACACGAGCTCGGCGGAATGCTGGCAGACGTTAGCGGAATAACTCCGAATATTGGCGAAGTAGTAACAACTGGAAAAGCAAGCGGCCGAGACGAGGCATAGGCTCGAAAAAGTCGCTAAGAAAAGTTTGGAAATCCGCTGGGGGTTTTCGCCAAGGGATCCGGGTTAGCAAGTTCACGAGGGCCAAGGCGATGAAACCAAACCCCGTCCAGTAGTAATTGTAGAAACGGCTGAGGAACAAATAGAAGGTGAGCAAGAAAGCCGAGGCGAGGGCGTCGAAGTTGCGGATCCGTCGCTCCAATGGGCTCGCCAAGCGATAGCCCCAAAAGAAATCAAGGAAGGGAACCGGGGCGAAAAAGAGATAGGGGAGACGGTTCAGCAATAAATCGATCTGCCAGCCGCCATGGATCAGGTAATGGGTCGACTGCTTGTAGACCGCACTTAACATCGAGTCAAAGTTGCCGCCTTGTTGGGCGAGGATCCCAAAGATCAGGCAAGGGATGGCGATCCCGAGGTCAATATCGATGGCTAAGGCGGTCCCGGTCTTCTTTTCCTTGACGGCATAGACGAGGTGCCTAATCCAGCCGCCCCAGCCCATAAGGCATCGCTCGGGCGCGAATTAAAGGCTAAGCCCGCTTCTAGACCAGCGAAGAAAGCGGCCAAGGCAAAATCCCGTTCTTTTCCTTCGATGAACCCTCGGTAGAGGAAATAAAAGGCGGCATTCATCCAGGGGGCGAGCCATTCCCCCTCGAGGTTTCCCCCGCCCACGAAATCGAAGATGAAGGCATAAAGAGCTAGGCCAACTCCCCAAAGTTCGGGGCGTTTTGGGAAAATCTCCCGGAGGGTTTCTAAATAAAAGAGCAGGGCTAGGGAGCCCGCGAGTATCTCGAGGATAAAGATGCCGGCGGTATCGGCAATCCTAAGCCCAAGCATATCCACGGCAATCTGAAACAAACCTTTGTGGTCGTAGAAGTCGCAGTAGGGGGTCGTCCCCGCTAACCAAGCTCGGGCTTCATAGAGGAAAAAATAGGAGTCCTGAGACATGATGTCGCTATGGGCTTTTCCATAGATGGGCGAGAAGCTTTGGCAAAAGAAAAAGCCAAGAAAAAGCGCTAAGGCAATCGCGATGAAACTATCGCGAATTCCAAAAGGGCATCCCCAGGCTTTTTTATCGCGGGAAGGGGTGGGGGAATCCTCAAGACATTTATCGGGTTTGTCTAAGTTTACATTCATTTAAGAAATAACTTTAACATTTGTAAAACGCTTAGCATAGTAAACCAAATAATTAACGAAGAGGAAACCTTTTAGGAATGCGGAGGAATCTCCGGCAGGAAAAGCCAACAAAAAATAGCCCTCCCCAAAGGGGAACGCTTGCTCTTTTTAGGGAAAATGGCTATTAATATTAGTGAAGAAAGAAGCAAATAGAGAAAATGGCTCTTCGCTACGCCGTTTACGACACCGCCGCCGGCGATGTCACAATCATTGTCGATGATAAGGAGATTTTAGGGCTCCGTTTTGGGGCTCTCGATATCCCGATGGCCAGCAATGAAGAGAACACCGTTCTTTATGATGCCATCGTCGAACTCAATCAATATTTCTTCGGTCAACGCAAGACTTTCGATCTTCGTCTTAAGCCGGAAGGAACCGAATTCGAACTCAAAGTCTATGCCTATCTCCAGACGATTCCTTATGGGGAGACGAGAAGCTATGAAGAAGTGGCGGAGGCCTTAGGCGATAAGAAGGCCGCCAAAGCCGTGGGCATGGCCGTCAACCGTAACCCCATTCCCTTGTTCATTCCTTGCCATCGCGTCATCGGCAAAAAAGGCGATTTGGTCGGTTACCAAGGCGGACTCGATCTGAAGAAAAAGCTCCTGGCCATGGAAAAGGCCAATATGAACCGGACCTTCAAGCCCGGTAACTTCCAAGATCCGGAATAAAGAGCCGCTCTGGCGGTTCTTTTTTTGTTGATAAAGAAAGAAGGCTTGGCATGGGCTTAGCAATTCGTGAACGGATTTTTTCCTGGACCGAGAAATACGATATCTATAATGAAGAAGGCCGCCCCGTCTATCATGTCGAAGGCGAATTCTTTAGCTTAGGCCATAAGTTTCATATCTACGATCTGAGCCATAACGAGGTCGCCTTCGTCAAAGAAAAAGCCTGGTCGTTCCTTCATAAATTCGAAATCTATGTCGCCGGAGACCTTAAGGGCACCGTCAAAGAAAAGCTCTCGTTCTTTAAGCCGAAGTACGATGTCGATTTCATGGGCGCCAAAATCACGGGCGACCTCTTTGAATGGAATTATCAAGTCGTCGGAAATGATGGGGTGCCGCTTGGGGTCATGCAGCGCAAGATCTTCAGCTGGGCCAACACCTATTACCTTACGGCCAGCGATCCGAAGAACGAGTTGCCGCTGCTGGCTCTCTCCCTTGCGGTCGACGCCGCCCATACCGATGACGAAAACGCCGCCTTCTATTATTACGGCTGATCGCCATTGGATTCTCCAGTAAAAGGCCGCTTGTTCGGCCTTTTATTTTACGAGAGGTAGGCTTCAAATTGCCGTTTCATTTCGCTTAGATCCTTTTCGATAAAGCGACGGTAAAAGACAAAATCAACCGCCCCGTAATTGTGGGCAAGTTGGTTAGGGAAACTCACAACGCCTTCCCAATCGATTTTCGGATGGTCCCTAAGGAAATCGGAGGATAAGCCTTCAAACATTTCTCGGAGATATATCATTCGAAAGTCGATTGCATCGATAGCTTCTTCATTCGTGCTCGGGTCCACAAAGTTGGCCCGCCTGGAATAAACTAAGATGCGGTTGATGTCGTCGAGGATTTTTTCCGCGTAATAATGATCTGTTTTTTCATGATCCAAAAATCTTGACCCCTGTTTTTAGTATCTCACAAAAAATAGGTAAGGTTGGGCTCATGTCTTGATAACGGACGAGATCGACCTTTTTGTGGAGAGCCTGCCGAAGTTCTTCAATCAATTTAAAGAAGGCAGACCATCATCGGGGCCTTTGATGAAAAGGTCAACATCGGAAGAACCGTGGGGAGTCCCTTTGACATAAGAACCAAAAAGATAGGCAAATTCGATGCGGTAGGCTTTAAAGATTGGAGTGGCAATGGCTTTGATCTGTGGCAAAGTAAGATGCCTTGTTTCTCGTTATAGGGCTCATAAGCCCTTAGTTCTTTTTCGATGAATAGGGCTCGCCAAGAGGTGGGGGATATCCGTGGGGACTCATAGTTCTGGTAGGTCCTTAACGGCATCTTTAATAAAACGGCTGCTTGGGCTTGAGCCAGACCCTTCGATTTTCTTAATTCTTCAATCGCCATGGCTCTATTATAGAAAAAAGCGTAGTTATAAATAAAAGAATACGCAAAATAGCGTAGTTTGATTTTATTTAACTACGCGAAATGAATAAAAAAGCGGCGGACTACCGAAGTAATCCGCCGCGAACCTCTAACGATTAATACCGGGCTTTGGTGTCGATCGATTTGCGGATGAGTTTAACGAAGTCCTCTAAGGAAACGCTCACCTGTTTATCGCTACCAAAGACGCGGTAGGTCACACTATTGGATTCGGCTTCTTTATCGCCGATCACGAGGGTAAAAGGAATCTTTTCGACCTGGGCATTGCGTAGACGGTATCCGACCTTGTCGTTACTGTCTCTTAACTCAACGCGAACGTGGGCATCTTGGAGAGCCTGCACGACTTTCTTAGCTTGCTCTTCGTGCTTGGCGGCTTCGCCATTAACCGGCAAAACTGCGCACTGAATCGGGGCTAACCAAGTCGGGAAGGCGCCGCCGTATTCCTCGATGATGATGCCGATGAAGCGTTCGATCGAGCCGAAGACGACGCGGTGAAGCATGACGGGTTCGACCTTTTGGCCTTTCTCATCGATGTAGTAGCAGCCGAAACGGTGGGGGAGGTTGACGTCGAGCTGAATGGTGCCGCATTGCCAAGTCCGGCCCATGCTGTCCTTCAGTTTGAAGTCGAGTTTCGGGCCATAGAAAGCGCCATCGCCAGGATTGATCGTATATTCGTGGCCGGAGTCCTTGCAGGCTTGGGCCAAGATGGCTTCGGATTTGTCCCAATATTCGACCGTGCCGATATAGTCTTTCTCGGGGCGGGTCGACAGGACGATCTTGTAGCTGAGGCCAAAGACCTTATAGACCTCATCGAAGATGGCCATGATGGCCTTGACTTCGCTTTCGATTTGGTCGAAGCGGATGAGAATATGGGCATCATCTTGGGTGAAGGCCCGAACCCGGAACAAACCATTTAAGGCGCCGGAAGCTTCGTGGCGGTGGACGTGGCCGAGTTCAGCGATGCGAACCGGCAAGTCCTTATAGGAATGGATCGAGTTGTTGTAGACGAGCATGGCGCCCGGGCAGTTCATCGGTTTGATGGCAAAGTCCTTATCGTCGATCTTGGTGGTGTACATGTTCTCCTTGTAATGCTCCCAGTGCCCCGAGGTTTCCCAGAGTTCACGCGATAGCATCGTCGGAGTCTCGACTTCGAGATAGCCGGCTTTTTGATGGATGTCCCGCCAATAGGAGATGAGTTCGTTCTTCACGATCATGCCTTTCGGTAAGAAGAAGGGGAAGCCCGGACCATAGTCGGAAATCATGAAGAGGCCAAGTTCTTTGCCGAGTTTACGGTGGTCATTGGCCTTCCGCTTCTCGAGGATTTGGAGGTAGTTCTGCAAGGCTTCTTCGCTCGGCCAGCAGGTCGCGTAGATGCGGGTCAATTGCTTGTTCTTGCTATCGCCCCGCCAATAGGCGCCAGCCAACGAGAGAAGTTTGAAATGCTTCAGGTAGCCCGTGCTCGGGACGTGAGGCCCGCGGCAGAGGTCGGTGAAATCGCCCTGCTCATAGAGGGAGATCGGGGCTTCGAGTTCCTTGATGTGCTCCACCTTGTAGTGGTTGTCTTTAAAGACGTCCAAGGCTTCTTGCATCGAGATTTCGCGGCGCTTAAAGGGGATGTTGTCCTTGCTGAGTTTCTTCATCTCAGCTTCGATGGCGGCAAAATCCGCTTCGGTGACGACTTTATCGCCGAAATCGATATCGTAATAGAAGCCTTCTTCGATCGAAGGTCCAAAGCCGAATAAGGCATTGGGATAGAGGTGTTTGATCGCCTGGGCCATCAAGTGGCTGCAGGAGTGGTTCAGCATCTCGAAACCTTCGGGGTCTTCGGGCATGACGAAGGAGAGGTCGCTGCCATCAGCGATCGGCTCCCGCATGTCGAAGATCTTTTCGCCGATCTTGTAGGCGAGAGCTTTGTTCTTCTTCTCCGGGTCAACGACCTTGGCGACGTCGAAGCCATTGGCTCCCGCATTGACTTCGAATTCTTGCTTTGCGTAACGAATTTTCATGATTTGCCTCCTAAGCAAATAAAAAGCGCCCTGCATAAGGACGCCAATACGCGGTACCACCTTACTTCAGGGCGATTGCCCTGCGCTTTTTCTTCTTCCTTAACGCGGAAGGACTCGCTTAATTCTTCATTAAGGGCTCCGGAGTGGTACTTCATGCACCCGTTTGGGTGTTTAAGCGTGTCTCCATCTTCGCTAGATTTATTCTAGGCTCGCCGTTTGATTAGTCAAGCAAGAGCGGGCACTTGATTCCAAAATGAAGCAAGAGGCGAACGAAAACGGGTATTTAGTGGCCAGTCTTTTGGCCACTTTTTTCTTTGCGATAGCGAGCATTGTGATCCTTTTGACGTTTTCGAAAAATAACGAAATCGAACCGTTATTTTGGTATGGATTATTTGCCGGGCTTTGGGGGGCGGGGGCGTTACTAGGCATCATCGGAGGCTTAAGCCATCGCTCAATCTTTTGGGCCCTCTCTTTCTTGGCCTTTTATAGCTATTTCGTCGTCTTTTCTTTCCACTATGGCACTTTGATTCAGGCCATCAATGGCATCGTGGGAGAGGAAAGCGGCAATAACGCTCGTTTTGGCAGCATCGCGATCAGCGCCGTCCTGATTCTCAACGGGGTTTTGGCCTTCCTCGGTTTGCTCTTACGCAAGAAACCTCTCATCGTTACGGCCTTAGTCCTCACCATCTTTGCGGTGCTTTATTTAGGCGCCGAGTTCGTCTTCTTTTGCCAAAGTTCCTTTGGTCAGGGGAAGGAAGGCTGGCAATATATGACCGCGAGCATCCTCAGCGCCATCGCGACCTTGACCATCTCCGCGGCCTTTCTCATCATTCTCATCTCTTCGATCGGCCAGATCGACCTCCAGCCCGAGAACGTGGGACGGATCATTGAAGAAGCCTTGGAAGGTCAAAAAGACCGCACCAAGTAAAAAGCCTCAGCCTTCACGATTTGTTTTATACTATTCTCGGTTGTTCTTTTTATGGCGAAAAAGCAAAGCAAAGCGTTAGCGGAACCCTCGGCTTTTTTGGTGAAGAAAATCCAGCGCGAACACGCCCACGATGACCGCGAGCTCGGCCATTGGCTTAAAGAAAGGCGCCGGCCCAAGCGCAAACTCTATTTCTTTTATCTCGTCCTCATCCTCACCTCGGTCTATATCGTCGATGAAGTCGCGACGAACCTCAACTCGACCATGCAGTCCTATATGGTCGATGAGTTCTTTGTTTCGAAGTGGGGCTTAGACCTCAACACCGCCCAAAGTCGCTGGCAAATCGGGGTCTTGGCCGCTCTTATCCTTTCATTCACTTCGCTCCTTTATCGCCCCTTGGCGGACCGCTATGGCCGCAAGATCTTCCTCATCATCAACACGGCGATGATGTCCTTAGGGATGCTGCTTTGCTTCTTTAGCCCCGAGTTCTGGGTCTATTATCTTGGCTTCTTTTTCCTTTGTTTCATGACGGGGCCGGACATGCAAGTCGTCTATCTAAGCGAGACCGCGCCCCCGAAGCATCGGGCGACTTTCTTGGCCCTCATTAAAGGCATCGCCCAACTCGGGATCGCCCTGATCGGCCTAGGAATGGAAGCCTTCATGAAAGGCAATGCGGGGAAATGGCGCTATGTTTTCCTTATCCCTGCCGTCATAGGTTTCATCGTTTCTTTCTTGGCCCTATTCTTCGCTAGGGAGACCGATGAATTCATCGAGAAGCGCATCGCCTATCTCTCGTTAAGCGACGAGGAGAAAATCGCCTTGCTTAGCGACAAGAAAAAGAAACAAAACGATAGTCAGGGCGGCTTATTTCAAGCGATTGGCTTTGCCTTTCATCACCGGCAACTCCGGGCCATTCTATTGCTCTCCTTGTTCTATACGACCGCTTTCTACGCGACCGCCTATTACGGCACGATCATGAAAGACGGAGGGCTCAGCGATGCCGAGCTCGCCCATGCCGCCCTCGTCTGGCCGTTCGTCTGTTCCTTGATCACGATCCTCTATGGGTTATTTAGCGATAAGTTCGGCCGTAAGAAAGTCTCCTTTATCTTGGCGGGCCTTCTCGTCAGCGGCCTCCTCTTTTTGTGCTTAGGCCTAAGCTTTTCATGGAACGGTTATCTCCTTGGCTTCTTCCTTGGCTTATTTCTCGCCGGTTATTGGAACTGGGGCGACACCCTCGGATTAATGGCGGGGGAGTCGGCGCCCACCAACTACCGGAGCTCGATCGCCGCGGCCCAAAACCTCTTCGCGGGCGGAGGCTACCTCTTCGGAATGATCGTCAGCATGCTCTTCACCCAATATTCGGGAAGCAACCTAAGGTATTTGGACTATCTCTTCTTAGGCCTCGCCCTGCCTGGAGTGAGCGGGGCTCTGCTCCTTCTTGCCCTTAAGGTCAGTGAAACTAAAGGCGTTGATTTGGCCAAGGTGGCGGGCGATGAATGGGATGCCCCTAAGCCGCCAAAAAAAGAGGGGTAAGCCGTTAGGCTAGCCCCTCGCTGATTCGGCTTGCTGTTAGAGCAGCTCTTTGAAGTGGTGGAGATAAAGTTTCTTAATGAGGCTCACCAGCACGATGTAGGTGAAAACGACCCCAAAGAGATAGAGGAAATATTGCCAGTTGAGGGCGGCTTTTCCATAGCCAAAGCCTAAGAAGAGGGCCAAGCAGGTCGAAATGGCGATCCCTAATCCGCTCATGAGGTAGACCAGCCAGGAGGCGTTGGTCTTGATGAAGGGGATCTTTTCGCTCCTTAGGGCGTGGACGACCATGGTTTGGCTCCATTGCGATTCCACGAACCAACCGGCTTGGAAGAGGGTGGCAAAGGCCAGCTGATCGCTCGCGGATAAGCTCCCATAAGCCCCACCATACGCCTGCGGGCAGAAATAGAAGAACATGATGAGGTAGGTCGCGATATCGAACAAGGAAGAGATCGGGCCAAAGCAAAGCATGAACCGCGAAATCGAGACGGCTTCCCAACGCCGCGGCTTCTTCAGATAATCTTCATCGACGTTATCGAAGGGCAAGGCTAAACACGAGATGTCGTAGATGAGGTTCAAGACGAGAATCTGCAGCGGCAGCATCGGCAAAAAGGGTAAGAAAACCGAGGCGACCAAAATCGAAAGCATATTGCCGAAGTTGGAGCTGGTGGTGAGCTTGATGTATTTCGTGGTGTTGGCGTAGGTCTTGCGGCCTTCGCGGATGCCATTTTCTAAGACGGCTAGATCCTTTTCGGTGAGGATGATGTCGCTGCTTTCCTTAGCGATATCGACAGCGGTATCGACGGAAATGCCGACATCGGCGGCTTTCATGGCCGCGGCATCATTGATGCCATCTCCCATGAATCCGACGGTGTGCTGACGCCGCAATAACGAAACGATCCGAGTCTTTTGGGCGGGGCTAAGTTTAGCGAAGATCGCGTGGGTCTCGCAGGCTTTAGCGAGGTCGTCGTCATTCAGCTCAGCGATTTCATTCCCGAGCAGGATCGTCTCGGTGGGCAAGCCGACTTCGGCGCAGACGTGGCGGGTGATGGCTTCGTTATCGCCGGTGAGAATCTTGACGGCGACGCCATATTCCTGCAGCTGCTTGAGGGCGTCCTTAGCCGAGGCCTTGGGCGGATCGAAGAAAGCCAGATACCCGATGAGGACCATTCCTTTTTCATCATCCGCGGTCAAGGTTTTGCCCAAATCTTCGTTTTTGTGGGCGAGGGCGAGCACGCGGAAGCCTTGCTCGTTATACTCGGCGGCCTTCTTCAAAATGAAACTCTTGATGTCATCGGTTAAGGGTTGGACTTTGCCTTCGTATTCGGCGAAGGAAGAAACGGCGAGCATCTCTTCGACGGCGCCTTTGGTGATGAGCTGGCGTTTGCCCGATTTATCCGCGACGACCACCGACATCCGCCGCCTCACGAAATCGAAGGGGATTTCATCGACTTTGCGGTAGTTGGAGGTGATGGCACTGAGGCCATCGGCTTCGCCATGGGCGATGATGGCGAGGTCCATCACGTTCTTCAAGCCGGTTTGATAATAAGAATTCAGGAAGGCGTGGCGGAGGACCCGTTCATCCTCTTTGCCCATGATGTTGTGGTGGAATTCTAGGGCGATTCGATCTTCGGTCAGCGTTCCGGTCTTATCGGTGCAAAGCACGCTCATGGCCCCAAGATTTTGGATGGCGCTGAGGTTTTTGATGATGACCTTTTGCTTCGACATCGCAATCGCGGATTTCGCCAGGTTCGCCGAGACGATCATCGGCAGCATTTCCGGGGTTAATCCGACCGCGACGGACAACGCGAAAAGCAAGGCGTTAAGCCAGCGATCCTCGCCGGTTTTGAACAAGCCATTGATCACGAAGACGAGCGGGGCCATCATCACGATGAAAAGGATGAGGGTCCACGAAATTTTCTTGATGCCCTTATCGAAGCTGGTGGCTTCCTTTTTGGCGGTGAGCTTGGCGGCGATGCAGCCAAAGAAGGTGTCTTTGCCAACGCTTAAGACAATGCCGGTCGCGCTGCCGCTGATGACGTTAGAACCCATGAGGGCGAGGTTGGTGGCCTCTAAGGGCGCGTGGGCGTGATCGGGATCGGCGAGGGGCGTCTTTTCGATGGGCTCGCTTTCGCCGGTCAGGGCGCTTTGATTGATGAAGAGGTCTTTGGTTTCGATGAGGCGGATATCGGCCGGGATCATGTCGCCCGAAGATAAAAGCACCCGGTCTCCGACGACGAGTTCCCGGAAGGGGATATCTTGGCGTTGGCCTTCGCGGATGAGGGTCGCGGTATTGCCGACCAAAGAAGCCAATTTTTCAGCGGCTTTGCCCGATTTGTACTCTTGGATAAAACTCATGAAGCCGCTGATGAGAACCATCGAAAGGACCATCGAGACGGTCAGATAGTTTCGCTCGCCAGGAGAAGGCAGGATGATGTCGGTGACCAAAGAAATCCCCACCAAAACGAGCAAGACGATGGTGAAGGGATTGATGAAGCTCGAAAAGAGGCGTTTGGCCACGCTATCTTTCTTTTTGCGGGCGATGTCGTTGGACCCATAACGCTCACGCCGTTCCTCGACTTCTTCGGGGTTGAGGCCTTCCGGGGTGAGATTTTCGCTCGTTAATAGAGCGGTGGGGGTGCAAGCGCTGCCGTTAGCAAGACGGTCAAGCACGGCGGGTGAGATGGTGTTTTTGTTTTTTTCGGTGGCCATAAGGGACTCCTTTGCTAAGGGATGTTCTTGCCGCATTGCCTTTTAAGAAATAAAAGACGCTCTCGTGGGATGGCACAAGCGTCCCACAAGCGCGTTATCCGCCTGCTGCCAAAATGGCCCGGTCAGACTTCCCGAGGAGGAAGGCTAACTTGATCGTTTGTACTGGTGATCGCGCAATCCTTAAGCAGGATGAGGATGCAATGCAGCGCAAAGAGAACACCCTGATTTTGACCAGCAAAATACCGACTGTCAACACAAAAAGAATCTTTCGTTTCGTCCGATGATACGTGCCTTTTCTTTTTATTGTTAAAAACGAAAATCCTGAGCGCATACAAAAAGATTCCTAGTCGGGAAGCCACCCGAATTCTCCTCGAGAAAGTAAATGTTAATATCTTTAAACATTTTGCGGTAAACCGTTATTAATCAAGCCTTCATATTTCGCTTTCGCCCGCGCCCGCGTATAATGTACGCGGTTACTAAAAGGAGAAAAAAGATTAGAACCATGAACAGACAAGAAATCGTCAAGGTCTATGGCCGCCAAATCATCGATTCGCGCGGCAATCCGACCGTCGAAGCGGAGGTCACTCTCGCCGACGGAACTATTGGCAGAGCCAGTTCGCCCTCGGGCGCTTCTACCGGCAGCCGCGAAGCCATTGAACTTCGCGATGGCGATAAGAGCAAATTCGGAGGCAAAGGCGTCTCCAAAGCGGTCGCCAATATCAATGGCGAGATCCAAAAGGCTATCTTAGGCCTCGATGCCAAGAATACGGCTTTAGTCGATAATACGATGATCAAACTCGACGGCACTTTCAACAAGTCCCGCCTTGGCGCTAACGCCATCCTCGCCGTTTCGCTCGCTGCCGCCCACGCGGCTGCCGAGTCGCTCGGCGAACCGCTCTACCGCTTCATCGGCGGCACTTCGGCCAATACGCTCCCCGTCCCGATGATGAACATCATGAACGGCGGCGCCCACGCTTTCGATAACATCGACTCGCAAGAGTTCCTCATTATGCCGGTCGGCGCTCCCTCTTGGAGCGAGGCCTTACGTTGGTCCACCGAAGTCTTCCATGCCCTTCAGAGCATCTTAAAGGGCAAGAAGCTCAGCACCGGCGCTGGCGATGAGGGCGGTTTCGCCCCCAATACCGCCACGGGCGCGGATGAAGAAGTCCTCGATCTCATCATCGAAGGCATCAAGAAAGCCGGCTATGTCCCGGGCAAGGATTTCTTCCTCGCCATGGATGCCGCGGCTTCCGAATGGCTTGTCGAAGGCAAGCCGGGCCATTATCATCAGCCGAAGTCGGGCAAGGATTACACCACCGACGAACTGATCGCCCACTGGAAGAAACTCGTCGAAACCTATCCGATCATCTCGATCGAGGATGGCTTAGGCGAATCCGATTGGGATGGCTGGGTCAAGCTCACCAAAGAACTCGGCCACAAAGTCCAGCTCATCGGCGATGACCTCTTCGTCACCAATACCCAATACATTCAAAAGGGCATCGATCTCGGCGCCACCAACTCCGTTCTCATCAAACTGAACCAGATTGGCACCCTCACCGAAACCATCAATGCGATCAAGATGGCCAAGAACGCCGGCTATACCGCCGTCGTCAGCCACCGCAGCGGCGAGACCGAGGATACCTCGATCGCCGACCTCGTGGTTGCCCTTAACGCTGGCCAAATCAAGACTGGCGCCCCCAACCGCACCGAGCGGGTCGCGAAGTACAATCAACTTCTCCGCATCGAAGAAGATCTTGGCGCTAACGCGGTCTATCCGGGCATCAAGGCCTTCCGCTTCAACAAGTAGTTTCGACTTGTCTTTACAAAGGGCCAGCGCTTCGGCGTTGACCCTTTTTTGGACAATTGGCCAAAGTCCATTGCATAATCTCACCCATCTATTCTTGTAGTGAGGGTCCATTTCTTTCTTCGATGGCTCTTCTTTCAAACTAACACTCACGAAGGCGGCACCGATTCATGGAATCCAAGCGATAGCCTTCGAAGCTTTTCCGAAAGATCCTTCTGATAATGCAGTCAAAAAACCGACGCTTTGGGTGAGAAAAACGCGGCTTTCAGGAGGCCCGTATCCCGGAGTTTAATTGAGAGCCAAGTTCGTGAAAGCCAATCGGCTAGCGGAAGCTTGTTTTTTCTTTTCCCTGGGTCGCTATAAACCCTAGGGCGTTAACCTTAGTTCGCCTTTTCTTTAAGACTTTAAGGTCGTTTTTACTCTTTTTTATCGAGTGTTTCTTCAATGAAGTAACGCGGAGGTTTCTTAACTTCTATCGCGATTTTTCCGATATCGAAAACTGGGATCCCAAAACCTTTGAACCCACTACCGTTTCTTATCCGCATTTGCCTCGGGAAAGGGGTAAGAGCAAATATCCGTTAAAGAAATGTTGATCACCGGGGCGATAAGCGCTCAGAAATCATGGCGAGGAATTCGTCTTCGATGCTTTTGATGTCGAGGCTAAGATCACTCGGCAGGCCGCGGGTGCCGATCGTAGCAAAGCGCAGGGCGAGGGCGGTGGTGGCGTTCACGATGAGATAGAGGGCTTTTTCGACATCGATATCCTGACGGATGGAACCATCGGCTTTGCCTTTGGCCACTAGGGCCGCGACATTGATGTCGCCTTGACGGAACATCGAGCCGTATTTCTTATTGAGAGCCTCGTTGATCGGCCGGTTATGGTTGTAGTTTTCAAAGAGGGAGACAAAGTAGAATTCATCGGGGTTTTTGCGAGCGGACTCAAAGGCCTTCGAAGCGAAAGCCAACACGAGGTCATGGCCGTTTAAGCTGCTTTTTAAGGGATCGACGTGGGTATCCTTTAAGGTTTGCTGCATGATCGAGGATTCAAGGGCGAAAATGATCTCATCGATGTTATCGAAATACTTATAGAGCGTCGGCCGGGAAATGTGGCTGGAGTTCGCGACGTCCTGCATCTTGATCGCGCTGAAGGGCTTGGTCAAAAATAGATGAAAAGCATTCTTCAAAATGAGCGCTCTTTGGCGATCGCGGACCTGCGAGAATTTGTTGATCGAACCATCTTTGTTAACACTTTTCATAAGAGCCCCCATTTCTAGAAAACGAATTATTATGGGCCTTTTGCCATCGCATTTCAAGGAAGGGGATTACGCGGTGTAAAGGATTCAATCCATAGAAGAGGAATTTACAGGTTGGATTGACTAAAAAATCCATTAACCTTAGAAAAAAAGGACAGGGATTCGACTTCCTTTCCTCAAGAAACTCTAACGCTTAGTGAGCGTTTTGGAAACCGTAGACCGCGGCGCCGATCAAACCGGCCTCTTGGTCAAAGGCGCATTTTTCGAGGTGCGACTTCGGGCAAGCCTTTCGCAAATCCTCAAAGAAAACATCCGCGGATTTCATGACTCCGCCGGTGAGGGCGAAGACATCGGGCTGGAAGTTTTCTTGGTTCATGGCGATAAACTGAGCGAGCAAAGCGATCCAATCGTGATAGACGGGCATGACTTTCGGATCGTTCTCACGGACTTTCTGAAAGAAATCGCGCGCCCCTTCAAGCATCACGCCATTCATGGCGGCGAGCCGGACTAAGTAAGCACCGGAAGCCATATGCTCAAATTCATGGATTTCGCCATGGCTCTTAAAGAGGGTATGGCCGACTTCATAGGAGGAATTGCAAAGTTTGCCATCGATAGTCAAAGCTCCGCCGACGCCGGTTGAAATCGTGATGAAATAAAGCGATCGGTATTTTTTATAGGGTCCGACGTTGCTCTCGGCTAAAGCGGCGACCTCGGCGTCATTGCGGACATAAACCGGGATCTTGAAGATCTTGTGGAGATAATCGGCTAAGGGGATCTGCTCAATATGAATGTTGGGAAGGGCGTAGATGTAGCCATCGTAGCGGACCCGTCCGGGCACGCCGATCGAAATGGCTTTGGCGGAGGCAGGATCCGGCACGACTTCGGTGATGATCTTAGCGACGGATTGAAGGAAAAGATCGAGAGACCCCGTGACGGTGGGATTGATCTTCAAGGCTTTGACCTGATAGGCTTCATCGACTAAGGCGCAGCGGGTATTGGTCCCGCCGATATCGAGGGAGATGATCGTGGCCATTACTCCAACTCCTTCACGGAATTGACGTTAACGATGCGCATGAAGTTGGTCTTGCCCGCTCCGGTAGGAGTGCCGCCGGCGATGATGATCGGCTGACCGGCCGGAATCTTCAAATCCCGGGCGATCTTCAAAGCCAAGACTTCCATCTCCTCGATGAAGTCGGGCATGCTGGTCTTAAGAAGCACCGAATAAACGCCCCACATCCAGGCGGATTGCATGACGGTGGTGCGGCTATTGGTGACGGAAATGATGGGGCAGCACGGCCGGGCTTTCGACATCCGATAGGTCGACTTGCCGGTTTCGGTGAAGTTCACGATGAGCTTGGCCCCGATCAGAAGAGCGGTATTGGCGATGGAGTTGGCGATGGCATCGTTATTGGTGCCTTCGCTGGTGTCGTAAGCCTCGCGGGCGAGCTGCTCGTAAGGGAGATATTGCTCCATGGTTTTGGCGATGGCGGCTTGCATTTCCACGGCTTGCACCGGGTAATGGCCCGAGGCCGATTCGCCCGAAAGCATCACGCAGTCGGAACTCTCGTTGATGGCGGTGGCGACGTCGCTGACCTCGGCGCGGGTAGGCCGCGGGTTGTTGATCATGGAATCGAGCATCTGGGTCGCGGTGATGACCGGCTTACCGCATTTGCGGCAGAGTTTGATGATCTTGGCTTGGACGACCGGGACTTGCTCCGGCGGAATCTCGACGCCGAGATCGCCGCGGGCGACCATGACGCCATCAGCGGCTTTGACGATCTCTTCGATCTTGGTGACCGCTTCCGGGTTTTCGATTTTGGCGAAGACGGGGATGTTGGGTTTGCCATATTTCTTTAAGATGGCTTTGATGTCCCAAATATCTTCGGGGCGACGGGTAAAGGAAGCGAAAATCGCATCCATATCGTGCTCGCAGCCAAACTTCAAATCCTTCTCGTCTTGCGGCGAAATAAAGGGCATGGATAGTCTGGAAAACGGAACGTTGACGCCTTTTTGGTCCTTGAGGACGTGGTCGTTTTTCGCGACGACGATAATCTCGCGGTTGGCCTCGTCTTTGTCGGTGACTTCGAAATCGAGCTCGCCATCATCGATCAGAAGATGGTCGCCCTTTTTGACGTCATCGTATAAGGAGGTATAGGTGACCGAGAATTTCTCGGCGGTGCCTAAGACTTCTTTCATGGCGACCCGCATGACCTGCCCGGCCTTGACGGGGACGGCCCCATCCTTCATATATCCGGTGCGGATTTCCGGACCTTTGGTATCGAGGGCGCAGGGAATATAGATGCCTTCCTTTTCGAAATCGCGGGCGATCTTGATCTTGGCTTCTTGTTCAGGGTAGGTGCCGTGAGAGAAGTTGACCCGCATGACCGACATGCCGGCGTTATAGAGCTTAAGGATCATTTCCTTAGTGTCGCTCGCCGGGCCGATTGTGCAGACGATTTTGGTCTTTTTTTCGATATTGAGAAGCATGGGATTCCCTCCAATAAAGGTCGTAATTCTTAGAAAAGCCGCGCCAGGTGGCACGGCTAATTCGTTAGGCTAGGATGTCGATGAGACGGAGCATCGAGACGTGCTTATCGCGCGGAAGGGCGAGAGCCTCGTAGATGTCGTAGTCGACGATTTTGTTATCGACCATGCCGACGCAGCGGCCGCCTTTTCCGTCGAGCAAGCAATCGACCGCATAGGCGCCCATACGAGCGGCTAAGACACGGTCAAAGGCCGAGGGAGCGCCACCGCGTTGAATGCGGCCAAGGACCTCAGCGCGGGCTTCAAAGCCCGTCTCTTGGGAAACCTTATCCGCAAAAGCGTGGATGTCCGGATAAATCTTTTCGGAAACGATGACGATGGCCCGTTTCTTTTTGGCTTGGGACATGGCTTTTAGATTGGCCATGATCTCGTCTTCAGGAATCGGGTGGTCCGGGGTGATGATCATCTCGGCGCCTTCGGCAAGGCCGCTGAATAAGGCCAAATCGCCGCAGTGGTTGCCCATGACTTCGATGATGGCGCAGCGCTGGTGGGATTCCGTCGTATCGCGAATCTTATCGACACACTCCACGATGGTGTTGAGGCAGGTGTCGAATCCGATGGTGTAGTCGGTCGAAGCGATATCGTTATCGATCGTGCCGGGAAGTCCGATGCAGTTAATGCCCATTTCGGTGAGCTTTTTGGCACCCATATAGGAGCCATCGCCGCCGATGACAACGACGGCATCAATCCCGTGTTTACGAAGATTGTTGATGCCGATTTGCCGGACGGATTCCTGCTTGAACTCCGGAAGACGGGCGGTCTGCAAGATCGTGCCGCCGCGATTGACGATATCAGAAACCGAGGAACGATCGAGTTTTTTAATATTATCCTCGACCATGCCTTTGTAGCCATCATAAATACCGAAAACTTCAAGGCCATACTTTAAGCCGGCCCGAACGACAGCTCGGGTGGCGCAGTTCATGCCGGGGCTATCGCCGCCGGAAGTGAGAACACCGATTTTTTTGATCATGTTAACAATCCTCTCGCTATTGAAATGATTATAAATCATTTGGGGGATTGTGTTTCATGCAATGAACATGTTTTTTCTTCTAGTCCGCTCTAAAGTCCATTAAAGGCGCGGTATCATCGGGGGTTTTAAAGTACGCTTTTTTATTTCCTTTTCCAAAAAAGCGGTTCCAGAGGTTTTTCTAGCTCGCCTTCACCCTTCATTTTGTGGATTAAACTGCCACCGATTGTGGAAAACTTGATTTTGGGGCGATAACCCGTACGTAATTCAGGGGTTTTAGCTTGTGAAGAACTCCCTAAAAATATAGGACCTATCGAATAAAACATAGATTATCCACAGGAGGTAGGATAGAATAGCAAACGTTAGGAAAAGCGCAGCATGAAAGACGTCGGATTGGATGATTTCTATGAAGTGAGGGTCATGGGACTGGTCAGCGACGTGGATCGCCTCAGCCTCGTCGACCTCTACGAACCGCTCATCGGCGCCCGCGCCTTAGCGGTCTATTTGACCTTGCTTGAAGACCCGACTCGCCTCGATGGGGGGCTGACGCTCACCCACGATAAACTCTTTACGAAATTGCTGCTTAGTCCGGGCGAATTCTTCAAAGCCATGGAGGCCCTTGAAGCCACCGGCTTAGCTAAAACCTTTTATAAAGAAGGCAATGGCCTTCATTATTTCATCTATTGCCTTTATTCTCCGAAAGACCCCCATGAATTCTTCGACGATGTCCTCTTCGTGGGAACCCTTAAAAAGTACTTAGGGGTCGAGGCGGTGGATGCTCTGGCCAAAAAGTATCAGACTTCTCGCCCCGTCGAAGGCTTTGAAGACGTCAGCAAATCCTTCGTGGATTTCTACGCCCCCGATTTCGATGACCCGATCTTCCAAAGCAAAAACCTGACCTATAGCGCTTCCGGTCACCACGTTTCTCGGGTGAAAACCGACTTTAACTACAACGAATTTATCCGGGCGCTTGGTCAAGCCCTCATTGAAGAAAAGGACCTGAGCAAAGCCGAGATCGTCCATAGCGAGAAGCTCGCCGCTCTCTATAACCTTGATGCCGCTAGCGTCGGTTCGATCGTATCCGCTCACTTCTCGAGGAGCAATGGCTTAGGCCGGCGCTGCGATTTCCATGCGATTGAGGCCGAATGCCGCGCTAGCCTGAATTTCCCCTATCTTCATAGGGCTCCGACCGCCGCTAAATCCGCCGTCACCAGCGATACCAATCTCGCCAAAAAGATCCGTCTCATGGACGAAATGCCGCCCGCCTCGTGGCTAGCGGTCCTTCAAAATGGCCATAAACCCGCCGATAGCGACCTGAAGATCCTTGAAAGCCTCTCGCTGAATTTAGGCCTACCCAATCCGGTCATCAACGCCCTCGTCGATTTCGTTCTGCAGAAAAACGACAATATCCTTTCGAAAGCCTACATCGAGAAGATCGGGGCGGCCCTAGCCCGAGAAGGCGTCAAAACCTCACTCGACGCCATGGACTATCTGAAGCGGATCAATTCCAAACTTTCGAGCAAGAAATATGGTGGGGATACGCCTAAAGAAACCTCCGATGCCGCGGAGACTCCCACTCCAGAAACGCCAGCCTCCGAAACTGCCGTGAGCGATGAAGAAGTCGATAAAGCGCTCGCTTCCTTTTATAATAAAAAGAAATAAGCCCTATGGAACCCGCGAAAATCCCCGATATCAAGATGAAGAGCGATGACCTCGCCGCTCTAAAAAAAGAATATTTAGAGAAACTCAAAGCCGATCCTTTTGTTTATGGTCGGATTAAAGAATTAGGGCTATCGACCGCCCAGGTGAATGACGCCTTAGCGGTGCTCATCGATTTCATGGAGGACCACGCCATCTGCGCGGCCTGCCCTGGCTTAGAGAACTGCACCAAAGCTTCGGGCCAATACGAGATGGACATCACGTTCAAAGATGGCTTCCTCGACCGCCAGTATTCCCCTTGCCATGTCTTAAGTGAACGCAAGCTCCTCGAAGCCCGTTATCTTTACCGCGATTTCCCTTCGCCTTGGGAAGATAAAGACCTCCGCAGCATCGATAAGACCAAATCCCGAAACGCCTTAGTCATCGCCCTATTGAAGATCCTTAGCGGCGCTTCCCACGATTGGGTCTATGTGCGCGGTAAATATAAGTCCGGCCGTTCCTACATTTTGGCCTGTTTTAGCAATAGCTACGCGAGCAGTGGGCATACCCCGGTCGCCTTTTGCGATGCGAGCACGCTCATCAATGGCTTAAAAGACCTGGCTTTCAATGACAAAACCGCCTTCCAAGATCGCTTTGATGCCCTATGCAAAGTCCCGTTATTGGTGCTCGATGATTTTGGCAATGAATTCAAGTCGGATTTTGCGTTCTCGAGCGTTCTCTTCCCGATCCTTAATACCCGGAGCAAGAACGATCTCATCACGATGTTCACCTCGGATTTCACCATTGATGAAATCGGCGAGATGTATGCCCAAAAAGTAGCGCCTGCGCGCGGAAAACAATTAGCCAATATGCTGCATGGCTTGGCCAAAGAATACGTCCTTGACGGCGTCACGGTCTATAAGTGATCGTCCCTTAAATCTTTACCTGCTCCATTAGCTTTTTCAAATTATCAATATCTGTAAAGACGGTTTTATAGACCACCCATGGTTCGATATGACCATAATCGTGGATTAGGTAATTTCTCATGTTTTTCAAGGGTATTTTCTTGATTTCATGGTTATTTTTAAAGAAATCATCCGATAAGTGGTTTGCTGTTTCCCCAATATGTTCCAAATCCCAGATAACAGCCTTAGCAGCCATTGTTTCGCTGACAAAGTCTTCGGCAGAACTTATGTAGCGACGGTTCTCCTGAATACACGAACAACGCTTGATGATTTCGGAAACACAGGCCTTATCTCGATTGAAACTCATAAACTAACCTCTTATCCTTTTGGATATTTTGGAGAACTTCGTCTGGAATACGATCGTCTGAAAACAATGTATCAACGCTTTTTCCAAGAGCATTTCGGAGGAGGCCATTGAATTCGGCTCTCCGCATAAAAGAAATTTCCTTTCCAACAAGAATGAAGAAATCGACATCGCTTTTTACCGTGGCTTCCCCTCGGGAATAAGAACCAAATAAATAGATTTTTTGAATCTCGTCTTGACCGAAAGCGGTGGCCATGCGATTGACCGCAATAACGATTTGATCAAAAGAAAGCAAACGGTCGCGGCGTTTCCGCTTGGCCCGGCATTTCGTTACGATAGGCAGAGGAATTCGGCCTTTTTGGACAACCTCTTCGGCAAATTGGCAAAGAACAGCCGAGGAATCTACGCCTTGTCTAGCTGCGATGTCATTAAACTTTTGTTTTATTTGTTTGTTCAAACGAATTTCGAGCCGTCCATCTTGCTTCATTTTTCTTCCTCCTGTTTACATTGTATTTAATAGTACGTACAAAACAAGAGGCGAAATCGAAAGGGTTGTTCGCAACAGCGTTATAAATATTGTACAGTGTCTAAATACTTCTCTAAATCGTAGATCGTTCGGTTATTATAGATCACTAAAGAAGCGGCTTGTTTGGCCTTAGCAACCGGCCAACCTTGATTGAGATTAAGACCTTTTTTGGCGTCCTTGCCTTCGAGGGTGAGCCGCTCCGCGCGGGCGGACTCTTCGGCGAGCACGAGGATGATCGTGTCCGCGAGGCCATCGAGGCCGGAGCCGAATAACAGGGGGACATCGAGGACGACTTTATCGCCCCCGTGGTAACCCGCAATCCGTTTCAGCGTCTCTTGGTAGACTAACGGATGGATATAGGCTTCGAGTTTCTTTTTCTTAGCCTTATTGCTAGCGAGCACTTGGCTCATCGCCGCTTTATCGAGGGCGCCGTCCTTTAAAACCGCGGGGCCTAAGAGTTTGGCGACATGCTTTTGGACCCGGGGCTTGCTATAGAGCTCGGCCACCAGCTTATCCGCATCGATCCGGTGGTAGCCTTTGTTCTCCAAATAGCCCGCAACCGTGGACTTTCCAGCGTGGATCGGCCCGGTGACGGCGACGATGTAGGGGTGGCCTTGATAGGGCTGACAATGCGGGCAATAAACCGTGCCGCGTTGGCCTAAGAAGATCTTGCGTAAGGGCATGCCGCATTTCGGGCAGGGCGTGTTCTCTTTGCTATAGACGAGCAACTTATTTTGCATCGAGCCGTCGACCCCATGGGCCGGGTGATAACTCCGGACGGTCGCTCCGCCGAGCGCGATTGCTTCTTTTAAGATGCGGTCGCTTTCTTTTAGGATCTTTGCGCATTGCTCAATATCGAGGTCTTTGGCCAGGGTCTTCGGGTTGATCCCGCAGGCGAAAAGGATTTCGTTATCGTAGATGTTGCCGATGCCAGCGATCAGCGATTGATCGAGCAGGGCTTCTTTGATGCTCTTAGACGCCATCTTCTGGAAGCCTTTATAAAGCTCAGTGGGCGTGAGGTCAAAGGGTTCTTTGCCTAACGCCGCAAAGCCGGAATCGCTGAGGTAGTTACTCTCGTTATAGAGGCCAAAAACGCCGAACTTTCGGACATCGTTATAGCGCAGCGAAGTCCCGTCGGTGCAGTCATAGATCACTAAGTCGAACTTGCTGAGGGGATCCCCGACTTTGGCTTCGAAGTATTTGCCTTCCATCCTTAGGTGCGAGACCACGACCAAATCGCGAGTCAAATGCAAGGCGAGAAGCTTGCCTTTGCGGGTCACCTTGAGGAAGGTCTGTCCAACAAGATCATGGACGAAAACCTTCGGATCGGTCGCGCAGTTCTTCGGGCGGATCAGCGTGACTTTGGCGATGGTTTTGCCCGTGAGGATCTGGCTAAGGATCGCGCGGACGGTTTCAACTTCGGGTAATTCGGGCATGGTCGGTCTCTCTCTTTTCTTTATTTCGCGTCGTACCAGGTCGCGCCAAACCCGCCTTCGACGGTGAGCTTCACTGGCAAATCGACCGCGTGGATCATGATGTCCGATAACGGCTTCAAAATGATGGCCTTTTCGTCGGCGGGGACCTTAAAGAGCAATTCGTCGTGGATCTGGAGGACCATCTTGGTTTTGAGGTGATGGACTTGGAGATATTCCTCGATTTTAAGCATCGCGATCTTGATGACGTCGGCGGCGGTGCCTTGGACCGGAGCGTTTAAGGCGGCCCGTTTAGCGGCTTCGCGCTTGGCGTAATTGGTATCGGTGATGTCGCGGAGGTAACGCCGCCTTCCAAATAGGGTGGTGACGTAGCCATTATGCTCAACCTCGGCGATGACGGAATCGAGGTAGCGGCGCACTTCGGGGTAGGATTGGTAGAAATTGGCGATGATGGCCTCGGCTTCTTTCGGGGTGCCTCCGATCTGATCGGCGAGCCCCCAAACCGTCGTGCCGTAGATGATCGCGAAGTTCACGGCCTTGGCTTTCCGGCGCATTAACGGCGTGACTTCCTCGACTTTAAAGATCTTTTTGGCGGTTTCGCTATGGACATCGCGGTCGGTGTTGAAGACGTCGATGTAGGCCTGGCAGTGGCTGAGCGCCGCCAAGATTCTAAGTTCGATCTGGCCATAGTCGAGCGAGAGGATGCTCTCCCCGGGCTCCGGGTAAAAGAAGGCTTTGCGGATGAGTTTGCCTTCTTCATCGCGCGCCGAAATATTCTGGAGGTTCGGGTTGCTGGAAGATAGGCGCCCCGTCGTGGTTTGGGCTTGGTTGAAGCAGGTATGGATCTTCCCATCGCTCTTCACGTGGGGGGCCAGCCCATCGATATAGGTGCCGATGAGCTTAGCGTATTTACGGTAATCGAGGATCTTTTGAACGATCGGGTGCTTATCGGCGAGGGCCTTGAGGACATCGACGGAAGTGGAGAGGCTCTTGCTCTCGGCTAAATGCATCTGGTTGAAGAGGAGGTCGCCGACTTGCTTGGGGGAAGCGATGTTAAAGGGCCCGCCCGCCAAAGCGTAGATCTCTTGCTCGAGGGCTTTTTCTTTTTCGCGGAAGCTATCCCCGATGGAATTGAGGGTTTTGACATCGAGCGGGAAACCTTCGATTTCCATTTGGGCGAGCACGGTGGATAAGGGGGCTTCGATATCGCTATATAAGGCATAGGCATCGACGGATTTTAAGGAGATGGTGGCCTTTTCTTCGAGGGTTAGGGCGTAATAGGCCATCTTGCCTAACCGTGAAGGGTCGCCACTAGAAAATAAGGACAGGGTTTCGCTTTGCCCGGCTTCGATATCGACCCCAAAGGAGGAATAGACGAGGGTGGAGTTGCCGCTGAGGGAACTATCGAGCAGATAGGCGGCCAATAAGAGGTCGAAGTGGCGGCCGCTAAAGGGAATGCCATAGCGGTGGAGGGCGACATCGACGAGCTTGCCATCGTAGACGTTCTTTTCGACGTTAGGATTGGCTAATAACGCCAGCAAATCCTTATCCTTTTGGACATCGGCTAAGCTCAAATAATAGCTGGCTTTCCCATCGCTAAGGGCTAAGCCAAGCAGGGGAGCGTCATGGTAATCGGCTTCATCGATATCCAAGGCTAAGCCGATCTTATCGCCCAAGGATAACCCAACGATGGAAGCGATGGTTTTGATCTCCAAAGGTTTCACGGACTCATCGCCTTTTTTAAGGCGGATCGGTAGCCGGGTCAAGAATTGCTTCAATTCGTATTTCTGGGCGAAGTCGTTGACCGAGGCATAATCGTAGCCATGGTAAAGGAGATCCTCGAGCTTAAAGGGAAGGGGAACATCGGCCTTGATGGTCGCTAACTTATAACATTCTTCGCCCATCGCTAAGTTATTGCGGATGCTCTCTCCGACTTTGGAGGTCATGGTTTTGGCGGCTTCAACGATAGCTTGGAAGCTACCGTATTGCTGAATCAGCTTGACCGCGGTCACATCGCCGATCCCGGGGATTCCAGGCAAGTTATCGGAACTATCGCCCCGTAACCCTTTATAGTCGATGATCTGAGAGGGCGAGAAGCCAAACTTCGCGGGCATGGTTTTCTCGTCCATGATTTCCATGTTGGATAAGCCGGTCTTCAATAAGGAAACCACGATGTGGGAATCGATCAATTGGAGATAGTCCTTATCCGAGGTATAGATCGTGACGTCATAGCCCGCTTTCGAGGCGAGTTTAGCCACGCTGCCGCAGATATCGTCGCCCTCGAGCCCGTGCTCTTCAAAATTGAGGACGTTGAGGGCTTTAAGAAGCTCCCGCGAAATCGGGAACTGCTTGACGAGCTCCGGCGGGCAGGGCTTGCGGTTGGCCTTGTAATCGGCGAACTCGGCTTTGCGGAAGGTCTCTTTATCGGTATCAAAGCCCACGAAGAGGGATTCGCCCCCTTGGAAGCTTTGCAAGATCTTCGCCAGCATATTGCAGAAGGCAAAGATCGCGTTGGTCGGGATGCCTTCCTTGGTCCGCATGATCGAGGGGTTATCCCCGTAAGCGGTCGCGTAATAGGCGCGGAACAATAAACTATTGCCATCGATCACATAGAGTTTTTTGGCGTTTTCCATCGGGGGCCTCCTTTAGGGTAATAGGGTCACGGAATCGGCGAGATAGGCGCCTTCTTTGCGGGGGTCTTTATGGCATTTCACCGCCACGGCGGCCTCGGTTTTTAGGGCCGAATAACTCGCGTTATATTCTTCGCTGAAGATAATGAAGTCGGCTTCGCTCGTATCGTCATATAGGCTCATGAAGGCCATCGGTTGGCCGCGCTTGGTCGTAATCACCCGTAACGACTTGATGATGCCGGCGACCGTGAAGGTGCCTTGGCCGGTCGCGATCTCGCTAAGAGGCAAGGCGTTAAGGGTGCTTAAGGCCGCCTTATGGAGCGAAAGGGGCGACCCCGAGATCATTAAGCCTAAGGCGTCATGCTCGGCGTTAAGGTTCTCGAGAAGATCATCGGGTAAGGGGGTGATTTGAGGTTTAGGCATATGGAGGTCGAGCAGGGCTTGCTGGCCATTAGGCCCATAGAGCATATCGGCGTAGTCGATCGCGGCCGCGGCGATGGGGCGGAGCGAGGCGCGGGTACTGCCTAATCCATCAAAGCAACCGGCATCGATGAGCTTGACTAAGGTCACGAGGTTGAGGCCAAAGGGTTTTAGGCGCAAGGCGAAATCAAAGATATCGGCATAGTTCCCATGAAGCCGGCGATCTTCTAGGATAGCTCCAACAAAATTGCTCTGGATGCCTTTGATGGCGGTTAAGGGGAAGATCAGGTGGGCGTCTTGGACCAAGAAATGGTCGCTGGCTTTATTGATGGAAGGCAAAGCTAGGGCGATCGATTGCTTTTTCACCTCGGAGATGATCTGATTGAACTTGCTATCCCCCGAGCCGGTATTATCGAGGATCGCCGCATAGAAAGCGTTGGGGTAGTGGAGCTTGAGGTAAGCCATCTGGCAGGTGAGGACGGCATAGCCTAAGGCGTGGGACTTATTGAAGCCGTAATTGGCGAATTTATCGATGAGGGCGAAGGCTTGATTGGCTAAGGCGAGGCTATGGCCTTTAGCGAGGCAGCCTTTAATGAAATCGTCCTTGAGCAATTGGAGCTTATGGGCGTCTTTCTTGGAGATGGCCCGCCGGAATAAGTCGGCTTCCCCGTAGCTAAATCCGGCCATGACGCGGACGATTTGCATGATCTGCTCCTGATAGACGATGATGCCATAGGTGGGTTTAAGGATCGGCTCAAGTTCGGGCGAGAGATAGCTGACCTTTTCTTGGCCATGTTTTCTCGCGGCGAAAGAGGGGATGTTCTGCATCGGGCCTGGCCGGAATAAAGCGAGCAAAGCGACGACGTCATCAAAGCTCGTCGGCTGGATGGTTTGGATGGCCCGCTTCATGCCGGGGCTTTCGAGCTGGAATAAGCCCATGGTCCGGCCGCTAGCGATCAACGCAATCGCCTCCGGGTCTTCATAAGGCAGAGTCAGATAATCGAGTTTTGGTCCGCCGTCTTCGGCGATGAACGTTAAAGTTTCTTCGATGATCGTGAGGTTACGCAAGCCGAGCAAGTCCATCTTGAGGAAGCCTTGTTCTTCGAGGTAATTCATTTCATAACCGACGACGAAACCGATGCCTTCTTCGCGATAGACCGGGATGGCGGTATCGAGGGGTTCGTCATTGAGGACGACGCCAGCCGCGTGCAGCCCGGCTTGGCGGGGCAGCCCTTCGATTTTGGAGGCCAAACGGACGATCTCCAAATAATACTTATCGCTATCGACGAGCTCCTTGAATTTCGGATTCTTTTTATAGGCGTCCCTTAGGCTCCAAAACGGATCGACGATGAGGTCGGCGATCATATCGATCTCGCGGGTCTCGTAACCGTAAACGCGGCCGATATCCCGTAAGCTTTGCTTGGCTCCGATCCCTTGGAGGGTGATGATGCGGGCCACCCGGCCTTCGCCGTATTTAGCGATGAGATAATCAACGACTTGGTCGCGCTTGATATCGGCGAAATCGACGTCGATATCCGGCATGGATTGCCGCTCAGGGTTAAGGAAACGCTCAAAGAGAAGATCGTGTTTTAAGGGGTCCGGGGTATCGATGTTGAGGGCAAAAGAAACCAAGGATCCGGCGCCTGAACCACGCCCCGGGCCGACATAGATATCGTGGGTTTTGGCGTAATTGACATAGTCTTGGACGATTAAGAAGTAATCGGCGTAGCCCATTTTATCGATGACGCCGAGCTCGTAATCGAGGCGGGATTGATACTCGGGGCCGTAGTTAGGGACGCGTTTGGCTAACCCCTCATTAGCGAGTTTCTTAAGATAGTCTTCGCTCGATAAGCCAAGATCGTTGGGGAAATGAAGCAATCCGCCCCGCTTAGCGATGAAGGCGAAGTGGGAGCGTTCCGCGATGAGGCGGGTATTGAAGATCTCTTGCGGCTGGTAATAGGCAAGGAGCTGTTCTTCGCTAAGGAAATAGCAGGTGCCTTTGGCTTCTTTTTCGCTGAGGCTAGCGTTTCTAGCGATCGCATTAACGATTTCTAGGACGATGGCATCGTCTTCTTTAGCGTAGAGGTAATGGGGGAAAGCGATGGTGTCGTAAGGGTATTTCTCGACGAAATGCCGCACGAATTCGTTGAGGCCGGGTTCGCCAGGAAGATAGGGAAGGCCGAGGTAAAAAGACTTAAAGCCCGCTTGGAATTTTATAAGCCAAGCGGCGACCTCGGCTTCGCCTTTAAGGTAGAGGGCATGAATCGGGCTATGGTCGACCGAAAGGATGGCGGTCAAGCCGCCATTATGCTCGAGGAGGGCTTGGTGGGTTAATTGGCCTGAAGTGGCTAACAAATTGAGGGCGATCAGATTGCGGTAGCCTTCTTCTTCGTTAACGTAGAGGGAAAGCAAACAATCCTCGACGCTGACATCTAAGCCATAGACGGGCAGCAGCGAGGAACCTTTGATCAGGTGAGTGAGTTCAGGGAAAGCGCTGAGCGATTGGTAATCCGAAATCCCGACCCCGTAGTAGTGGTATTTGTTGGCTAAAGCCAAGATCTGAGGGACCTTTAAGCCGCTCCGTAACATCGAGCAGCCGCTATAAACGTGGAGGGGCACGAAATTCATAAAAAAATTATACCCCAAAACGCTGGGGGTAAGAGACCAAAGAGTCTCTTGCGGTTAAGAAAGTAGGTATTGAATCAATCCCCAGAGGCCTTTTTGGCGGAAGATGGCGCGGTATTGTTCAAGCTCGCCAGCGATGATGCCGTCGATCGCCGACATGCTGCGGAGTTCGACATCCGCGTTATCGTCGGTCAGGCAGATGGCTTTAGCGGTGACTTCTTTCGAGTTTTTAAGAACTTTGTTGAAGGGGGTCTTGAGCTCGGTTTTGACCAAGCTATCCATCCGCGAGGATAGATTGCTCATCATCAAACTGCTTTTGGAGGCGAAAAGTTCGCGGTTGGTCGAGCCTCCGCCTAAGGTGTAACTATAGACGTAGGGGTAGACGTTCTTCATGGTTTCGGCTAAGGCGTCATCGACCGAACCGGGCCGTTCATCGACCATGTTGATATTGCTGACGATCACGCCGCCATCGTTAAGGTGTTCGGCGGTCAGTTCAAAGAACTCTTTGCTGGCCATTTGAAAGGGCACGGAAATCCCGGAATACGCATCGAGCAGCATCACGTCCCATTTCTTGGTTTTGTCCGCCATCCTTAAATACGCCCGGCCATCCTCAGCGACGACGGGGATATCGGGGGAAAGATAGAACCAGTCATGGGCCAAAGCGATCATCTTCTCATCGATTTCGACGCCGGTGATGTTAAGTTTGTAGTCGGGGTAGAACTTCTGGAGCTGGGTGGCGTAAGTTCCCATGGCCATGCCTAAGACCAAGACGTCGAGCTCTTTGTTCTTAGCGTTCTCCGCCATTAAGGGCGCGGCCATCGCATAGTCATAATAGTAACCGGTCAAATCCTCGCCCTTATTCTTGATGACGGACTGAAAAGAGAACATGACGTTGGTGGAAAAATAACGCGTGTCCCCGTCTTCTCGGATTTGCAAATAGTTATAAATCGACTCGCCGGTATATTTGATTTTGCTGTCCCAGAAGGCGAAGCTCGCTTGGGTATTGAGGAAGCAGCCGCTGATCGTGCCGAGCAAGCATAAGGAACAAGCCACGATCTTGCCGATGTCGTCTTTCTTTTGCGCCTTCTTTTCGCTCGGTGAAGTCTCAACCTTTTTCCCGGCTTTCTGTTTGCGGATCCGCGCGATCCAATCGACGAGGAAATAGACGAGGCCAAGGACGAATAAAATGACGCCAAAAGTCAAGAAGGTCCAAGCCGTCCCGATGGTGGGGATGGTCAAGAAGGTCGGTAAGAAGGTTCCTAGGATCGATCCGACGGTGCCTAAAGCCTCCAAGATCCCGACGACTTTGCCCGAGGTATTCCCCGAAGTCTGGGCGTATTTGATGAGCGAAGGCGTGACGGTTCCTAGCAACAATAACGGTGGAATGAACAAGATGAAGCAGGTGAAGAAGGAGGCCCAGATGAGCAAGCCCGCGTTGATGAACATCGCAAAGAAGGCGGTGATGCCGGCGATCACAAAACGCCCTAAGAAGGGAATCAAGGTGATCCAAGTCCCCGAAAGGAGCATGAAGAAGTAAAGCCGAGCGATCGAAGGGTGCTTATCGGCGAGTTTGCCACCTAGGAAGTTCCCGATCGCCATCGCGATCATGATCGAGCCGATGATGATGGTCCAAATGATCTGCGACGAACTGAAATAGGGCGCGATCAAACGCGAGGCGCCGAGTTCGACCGCCATGACCGACATCCCCGAAACGAATTGGGTGATGTACATGTACCAGCGTCCCTTCATTAACGGATGCGGGCTGGCGATGGCTAAAGTCTCAGGTTGTGCTTCCATAAAAGATCCCCTTGTTGAACAACGAGTGTCAATCTGAATCAACTTTATCGCTTTTTGGTCCAAGAGCCTATAAAAAAACGCCCTTAGAGCGGACTCTAGGGGCGAAGGGTTTGATTAGGCTTTGAGTGTAGCGAAGAGATCGTCGAGGTCTTTGATGAAGGAGTCGAGCTCGGTGAGATCTTTGATCTTGGCGCCGCTCGCTTGGGCGTGACCGCCGCCGCCCCACTTGAAGGCGATCGGGGAAATGTCCATGCCTTTGCTGCGGATGCTGATCCGCCAGCAGGGCTCTTTGGGCGAAGGATCTTGGGTGATCGAACACCAGGCATTGATGCCTTTGATGTTGGCGAAGAGATTGACGTTTTCTTTGCCGAGTTCGGTCGTGATATGCAGATTGTTCTGAACATCGTTATCCAAGAGGTAATAAGCCACCCCGTGCGGCGAGACCGAGAAGTGGTTGAGAATATAGGCCGTGACCTTGAGGGAGTCGAGGGTCTTCTCGTACATCTTCTGGTATATCTCGGTGATGTTGATTCCCGCGCGGAGAAGCTCTTGGGCAATCGCAAAGGTGTGGGCAGTGGTGTCGCTATACATGAAGCGGCCGGAGTCGCCGACTAAGCCGATATAGAAATAGGAAGCGGCTTGCTTCGACATGACCTTGCCCTTCCAGTTCAGCAAGATATCGCAGCAGAGTTCGCTCGCCGCGGCCATCTTGAGGTCGCAGACGGTGGCGCGCTTGGCGATTTCTTCTTTGCAGGGGTGGTGGTCGATCTTGATCTTGTATTTAGCGTGGCGAAAGCGGGGATCGGCGATGCGGTCGGGATCGCCGACGTCGACGACGATGGCGAGGAAATTGCCGCCCTTGAAGAATTCGTTAGGCAGAGTCTCGGTCTCCGGGAATAGCCGGGGAGTGAAAGAGACGTGGTTATCGCCAACGTAGTGGATTTCCTTACTGGGGAAATTGTCCTTTAGCCAGGTATAGAGGCCCATTTGGGTTCCCATGGCGTCGAAGTCGGGTTTGATGTGGCGGAAGACGACGATGCGGTCGTAGCGCTCGATGGCGCGGTAGATCGCTTTGTAGTCCTTCTTGTGGGCTTTGCCGTAATTAAGAATCGCGGCGTCGAGTTTGTGTGCGCTTTCCATAAGAATAAGTTGTTTCCTTTTTTTATTTAATGCGGGCGTAGCAATCGCGGGCGATCATGACCTCTTCGTCGGTCGGGATCACCGCGACTTTGATTGCGGATTTGGGCGTGCTGAGCAGCACCTGTTTGCCATTAGCTTCTTCGTTAGCTTTGTAGTCGATATCGAGATGCAGGGCTTCTTGGATATCCTCGAGGATGGCTTTACGGAAGAAAGCGGAGTTCTCGCCGATGCCGGCGCTGAAGATGATCAAATCCGCTCCGCCAAGGCGAACGTAGTATTGGCCGACGAAATCGGCGATGCGGCGGGCGAAGAGTTGCCCGGCGATGATCGCACGCTTGTTGCCGGCTTTGATCGCGGCTTCGATGTCGCGGGTGTCATTGCTGACCCCGGAGACGCCAAGTAAGCCGGATTGTTTATTGAAGATGTCGTACATTTCGTCGACGGACTTGTGCTCGCAATTGCAGAGATAATCCATGACGGAAGGATCGAGGTCGCCGCTGCGGGTGCCCATCATGACTCCGCCTAAGGGGGTGAGACCCATCGAGGTCGCGATGCATTTGCCATCGCGGATCGCGCAGAGCGAAGCCCCGGATCCGATGTGGCAGGAGATGATGCGGGTATGTGCCATCCCTTGAAGGTAATCGGCGATGCCTTTATTGGCTAAGTAGTTATGGGAAGTGCCGTGGGCGCCGTATCTCCGGCAATCGTACTTCTCGCTCATTTCATAGGGGACCGGATATAAGTAATCTTGGGCTTCCATGGTTTGATGGAAGGCGGTATCGAAGACCGCGATTTCCGGAACGCCAGGGAGGGCTTTTTCAAAGGCATGGAAACCGACGAGGTGGGCCGGGGCGTGAAGAGGATCAAGCGGAATGAGCTTGGTGATCTTCTCTTCGGTATCTTTATCGAAATCGACGCTGTGGCTGAAGTATTTGCCGCCTTGAACGATGCGGTGGCCGACGCATTTGATCTCTTTTAAGTCGCTGACGATGCCATACTTCGTCAAGGCTTCGAACACGAGTTTGACCCCGACCGCGTGGTCAGGGATCGGCAGGATTTGTTTGACTTCCTTGCCGGCGTACTTGATCTTGAAGATGCCATCCTCGTGGCCGATGCGATCGGCTAAGCCGGAGCAGAGGACTTTTTCCTCCGGCATTTCAAAGAGCTTGTACTTGAGGGAGCTCGATCCTGCGTTAACCGCCATCACCTTATACATGGGGTAATTTTTCTCCTTTACCTTAAGGTATCGGACAAATTGTACCCTTAGGAAGAACAATGAGCAATGAAGATGCCAAAACTCGTTCTGACAAGCGAAAGGGCAAGCCTCGGGGGACCGGCTTTTCGTCGTGGCTTTCACTTTAAAAAGAGGGCTTTAACGTTTTGTTAATGCTAATGATTTTCAAAAAATGGGCCTGCTCCGCTAATTTTTTTCGTAACAATTGAAATAAAAACGCGATAATGACACATTATAAGCGCTTGCAAATACTAAAAATTTACGTAGAATGACTTTAATCGGGATACGCGCGCACGTTTTTATATTAAGACTTAAGTCGTTGTAAGGATGAGTTCCCGTCTGGACTCTCCCTTCCTGAGCTTCCCTCGCTTATGACCCTTAAGAACTTCTGGAAAAAACAAAGTGAATCGTTGGATCGCTTCCCTGGGGTTACTTTCTTTAGCGGTGGGAGCGTTCTCGTTTGGCTTAGCCAAGTCCAGCGAGAAACCGGCCCAACAAGTTGGAGCGACTGCGGCCACTAGTTATAGCAATTGCGTTCGTCTCTATTTTGACTCCAGTACTTTTACAACCATCAACACTGAACCAAAAGCCGGGACGACAACTTATGATGACCAAATGCTTGTGTCCTCCTCGGGGTCATCATCGATTTGCTCTTTCATTTCAAATAACGGATATTACGTTTTTGACATTTCTACCAGTTCAATTTTTGATTAGACAAGCGGTGGTACTTTCACCAATCCGCTTCATCTATATTTTCAATGTTGGGGATCTTGGTTTCACCCCGACCATTCCGACCAACCGGATTCAAGTTCCGGAAAATTGAATACCAACGATAATAGATTGGAAATAAGCGGGGCCTTAGGCGATGTCTGGAAGGTCTCTTGTGCCAACGTCGATGCTTATCATTATGGCGATTGGTCGCAACGCTGGTGGACCCCCAGTTACACTCGGCTTGGTCAATTCGTTCATGTCTCTTATAACGGCGGCAGTGGAACCGACTCTACTTCCGAAATAGATTCCACGACTTTTACGGCCCCAAGCGCCCCGACCCGTTCGGGCTATACCTTTAATGGTTGGACTTATAACGGATCGACTTATGCCGCTGGAGCGAGCATTACGCTTTCGGCCGGTGCACTCGATGTGACCGCGTCTTGGACCGCGGTAACGACCTATACGGTGGCTTTCAATTCCAATGGTGGCTCGACCGTTGCCTCTCAAAGCGTTGCTTCCGGATCCACCGCCAGCAAGCCAACCGATCCGACCAAACCCCATTATACGTTTGCTGACTGGTATACCGAGTCGGCCTTAACGAACGTCTATAATTTCTCGACGGCCGTTACCGCTAACCTCACACTCTATGCGAAATGGACCGCCGAAACCTATACGATTACGGAATATGCGGTCATTGGTGGAGCCGCCAATTCCTTGGCGACCGAAACCGCTACCTACGGCGTGAGTTTTACTCCAGCGACATTCGCTCCCAGCGGCATGACAATCAGCGGCTGGTATACCGATGAAGCCTGTACGACCGCCTATTCAGTCACCACCTGGACCGCGGCGGGAAACCTTTACGCCAAATGCGTGGCCGCTTCCGGTTCAACCTTCACGTTAAATTTAGGGACTTATTTGGCGAGCTGCCCGGATTCAAGTGATTGCTATACGGACAACTGGAGCAGCGCTTATCGCGTTTATGTCTATGCCTGGAACGCTTCTTACCATACCGGTCTCATGTCGATGGGAAACCGTGGAACGAGTGGCGATTGCGGTAATTTTGCCATGACTCTTTCAACGACTTGGACGAGTGTCATTTTCTGTCTCGATTCTTCCTTTCCTTCGGCTGCGAACCTCTGGAGAAAAACCGGGGACATCACTTTGCCCACCCATGCGGCGAACTCCTCGGTTTTCTACTCGATGGTGGGAAGGACGAGCCTAACGAGCGCTTCGACACCGCCACGAGTATCTCCGGCTACGCTTCGATTAATACCAGCACGGCCAAAACCTTGGTCTATATCCGCAATAGCATTACGACTTCGGCTTTTGGAGCTCTGGCGATCCGCTGCTGGTCTTCGTCAAACTCTTCAACCGAACCTTATCTTATTAATGGAACGTCGATTACGACTTCGCCCAACTCCATTTATTCGTTCCCCCTTTATACCGGCTATAACGCTTTTGCGATCGAAGCCTGCCAAGGCGACCCTACGAATACCATGTGGTTTTCGACGGGGGCTTACCAATATACTTTTGGAACCATCGACGGGGCCAATCCCGTTACTTTCACCATAAGCGCTGCCCCTTCGAGCAGCCAAAAAAATCCGACCTGCACTTGGCTTTCACGCTATCAGACAACGAATAGCGACAGCAGTTATACAACGGTCATGCAAAAGGCGGGCTTTTTCCGAATTTGGGTTTGCCGTCCCAGTACCGCCTTTGGCTCCTCCAGCAGTTACGAAAGCGGGTATTTGTGGCCCCTTTATGTCAGCGATGGAACGACCACCTCGGGAATCGTGCCAAAAGGCTATGTCGTCAACTCCATGTGGACGGGGACCGGCAGCACCGCGCGCATCTTCATGTTCTACGACGTTCCAGCCTCTTTCCAAGAATGCAATTATCGTTTCGATTGTCGGAACGATACCGCCAGCAATGGAACCATCCTTCTTTCGACCGCCCTTTCGACATCGACCTTAAAAAGCGACGCCTCTTTAAGCGGAGCCGTCTTTTACCTCACCTATAGCAGCAGTACCTTAACTCTCACTCACGGATCTTGCAGCAATAGCTCGTTAACCTTGCTGAAGACGGTCATGAATGGCTATTTGACCTGCAGCAATAATTCGCTTAATGGTGCCGGTGGATTTACGGCGATGGACCAGACTTGGTTTTCGACGGGAACCATTCAATACGCTCGCTGCACGACGACGGCGAATACTCAGGTTTCGTCATCGACCGGTTTAAACAACATTACGGGAGTTGAAATCGCCGATGTCGATTACAACAATGGGGATTATGCAAGCGGTTATACTACCCCGGCTTATGCCGCAACGACGACGCTAGCGATCAAATATGCCAAACTCTATCAGCTGTCGGGTTCGACGGTTTGGGGATTGATGACGGTTTTGGGCCCGATTAAAGAGAACCAAGAATCGCCGGTGTCGACCACGCTCATCATCGTCGGTAGCAGCGGGGCCGCCGGCCTCTTATTCATTGCTGGGATTTATCTTTTCTCCAGACGGAAGAAGAAAAGATCATTAACTCCTAAGGCTTAGATTTATCTACCCTCAAGCGGTAATGAAGACGTCCTCCTTTATTAGGGGGCGTTTTGATTTTAGGCCGTCAAAATGAAAGGTTGGACAGTGAGTAACAATTAACCAATTTGGAAAAGTTTAGGAAACATCAAAGAAATCGGCATGTATGCGCTTCAAAATAAAGAAAACATGAATTGTAAGCGCTTGCATCTTACTTATTATGGTTTACAATATGTTAATTGTTTGAAGCGACTAAACACGTATTGTGTTAGGAACTCCACCATCATGGATTGCAAGTAAGGGTGCTTTCCACCATGTCCCTAAAAACATTTTTAAAAGCAAAAGTGAATCTTTGGTTGCTCGGCCTAACCGCTCTAGCAGTGGGGGCGGCCGGGGTTTCGTTGTCCTCCCTAAATTCCAATCCTTCTAAAGTTGGTGCCGTTGACGCAAATGACGGTCACAGCTGGGGTCTCATTGGATCTTTCAGCGGCAATTCTTGGAGCAGTGACGTGTGTTCGACTACTGCCCATGGCGATTCCTCTGCTCAAGGCTATGAATCTGCAACTGGAACCAAGACCCTTGGGCCATATAACATTCCGGCTGGCACTGCTTTTAAAATTCGTGCTGATAACTCTTGGACCACTAACATTGGGGGAAGCGTTCTCAATAGTGTTAACTCTACGTATTTCGCTAGTGGCGATAATGCCACGATCAATTCTGGCTATGGGGGTTATTACACTTTTGTTTTAAGCGGTAACTTATACAATTACACCAATAAATCTTATGGCGTTACTGCCTATTACAATTCTTCTTCGAGCTCCGTTAATGTTTCCGAATACCGGGTTCTTGGAAGCACTCTTGAAGGAAGTTCTTTTCACACTGATACCGCTTCGCTTGGCGTCTTGTTTACTCCGACGACTCCATCCGCTGTGAGCGGCTATGCTTTCGAGGGCTGGTACACGAATTCGAGTTGCACCACGGCCTATAGCAATGGTCGTTTCTCCGCTTCTACGACTTTGTATGCCCACTTCACTTCGACCGCGGTTACTCACACTGTATCGCTCTATAAACATTATTCTGATGACTCGACCAATGTTTATTTGACTCAAGAAACCGCGACGGAAGGCGTGAATTACACCCCAGCGGCGACTCCTTCGGCAACCAGTTATACTTGGGATAGCAAGTGGTATACCGACTCGGCTTGCACGAGCCAATATACGGCAACCTCAATTACTGCCAATACTTCTTTATATGCAAAGATGGTTCGCTCCGCTGGATACACCATCAGCGAGTATCGCGTTCTCGATGGAACTGCCTCGGCTTCAACCTTCGCAACAGAAACGACGACTCTCGGATCGTCTTTCACGCCAGCGACGTCAACGGCTTACGACAATTACATCTTTACGGGCTGGTTCACGGATTCGGCTTGCTCTACGGCTTATGCCGCCAAGACTTGGACTGCCGCCGGATCTCTTTATGCAGGATATGTTTCGAAGTTCTCTTTGCGGAATGATGGGACCAGTTGGTCGTCAGATGATTTGCTGTTCTCTTATAGCTCTGGAACGTACAGCCTGACCACGACATTTACGGCCGGTGAGCAATTCAAAGCCTACAAAATGTCGGCTACAACTGCATGGTTTGGAACCAGTGCATCAGGATACAGTTCTTCATTTAGCAGTATGTATTTCTCGGGCAGTGACAACATCGTTTCAACCTACGCCTATAAATTCACGATCACCTTTACTTATACCAGCAGTGGTGGTTTTACTTGGACTGGCTGCACTTTGGTTCCCAATACCTATACCGTCAGTGAGTATCGGGTCTTAGGCTCTACCGTTGCATCGACGGCGTTTGCTACCGCTACGGCCACTCAAGGAACCGCCTTTGCCGTTCCTTCTCAGCCTGCCGATACCCCAACCGGTTACACCTGGGATGGCTGGTATACCGACTCGGCCTGCACCAGCGCCTACACGTCTCGGCTTTGGACGGCTGATGGCAATCTTTATGCCCACTATACGGCTCTCGTGGTTTACGAAGCCGTTGTCTTTGATGCGTATAAAGGCTCGGCGGATGCGGCCACTTACTATGGTTATGGCTCGACCTATTCGACGCTGCTTCTTGCTAGCGAATCGGCCACTTCTGGCATCGCCTTTACTCCGACCAGCACCCCGGCATCGCGCACGGACTATACCTTCTCCGGAAATTGGTACACCGATCCGCAATGCACGACGGCCTTCACCTCGGGAACTCTAAGCGCGAATACCTATCTCTTTGCCAAATATACGTTAACCGATACCAGCGCCGATGCCATTTATCTCATGCTTTCGAGCAAAGACTCGAGTTTCTCCCTCTGCTTGCCGGCTTATCGTTTCACCTATAACTCGACAACCACCCGCTACGAGATTGGTCAGACCTTCTCCAGTACCAGCGAGACCTTCAAGTTCTTTGACGCCACGAGAACCAATACCCTTGGTTCCAATGTTTATGGCGGTTATTTCGCCTCGGCCTTCAAATACGATGAATTCACGGGAACCACGGACTCAGCGATCACGGTCGCGACGAGTGGAACCTACACTCTCTCGATCCGCTACAACATCGCCTCGGCGAGCACGAACTTTTATGGTTATTGGTACGAAGTTTTGAAGGATGGTGCCGATTACTCAGGCGCTGATATTTACCTTCGTGGACCCTATAGCGATTACACCAGCGATCGGAATGCTTATAAGTTCGCCTACAATTCGACTTATGGCGATTACGAACTCGATGCTACGTTAACGGCAGCGGATGCCATCTTCTTCTATTACGGCAAACAAAGCGCTCGGGGCGGCTGGAACGCCGTGATCTTCGGCACCACGAACTTCAACCAAGGCGCCCTCGTGGATTCGACTTATCGAATCAATGTTGCGACTAGCGGAATCTACCGCCTTCATATCAAAGGCAGCATCGCCGTGGCGCAATCGGGATCCGACTGGGCTTCCTATTGGTGGTCGGTCGAAAGCCTGAGCGAAATCAGTTATGGTTACGCCACGGAATATCGCGTTCTTGCCGGCACGGCTGAAGATTCTGCTATCGATATTGAAAAGGGCGTTGTTGGTGCTTCCTTCACTCCGCAAGCCCTAGCGGTTCCGACCGGTTATCAACTTAAGGGCTGGTCAACCAGCAAAACGACATATACGGCCTATTCTGCGACGAACATGACCAGCAGTGGCATGCTGCTTTATTGCTGGTTTGAGGTCCAAAGTTACACCAGTATTTACTTCGCTATGCCCGATACGGCCACCAATTTCGGCATTGGCAATCTCCGCCTCTATTTATGGGGAGATTCCGGTGTTGTACTTGGCGGCTTCCCCGGGGTAGATCCGACGAGCAATACTTATTCCGTTTCTTCTAAACTCGCCTCCGATTCAACGACGGCGAACAAAGTCCTTGTTCCCAATCCCACGAGCACTTCGAACATTACCTATAAGCTCTACCAAATTAGCATTCCTTCTACGACCATAACCAACGCAGGGGCCAACCGAAAGATCATCGTTTCTTGGAACAATGGAACGACTTATCAAAGCAACGACCTCAGTTTCGTCGAAAATGGCTGTTATTGGCGCGATGATAGCACGTTTACGGCTTCTGGCGAACGTAATTCCCACGGCGGTTACTTCTCGGACTTTGGTTTTGGGGCGAAACTCGCCTTTGATACTTATACAGCCATCACTAGTGCTACGGCCACTAACGGCAATGGTTCTGTCTGCGGTATTTCTTCGGCCACGGCTGATTCTCTCTACGCTTCTTATCAAGCCCTCACGGGAACTGCTCTTAGCCTCTTCAATTCTTCGACGATGAACCAATACACCAAACAAGCCTCTTCGCCGATCTGGAACGGCAGCCATGTCTACACGAATCTTCAAGCCACGATGAGCCAAATCTATAAACTGACTTCGACGTATTCTGGGACGGCTTTCCCGGGTGGGGTTCGCTCGAGCGAATCTTCCATTTCGTTAACCCTGATCATCGTCGCTTCTTGCGGTGTCTCTTCCTTACTAGCGATTGCAGGGATCTATCTCTTCTCGCGGAAGAAGAAACGTCATCCGGATTCTATGGCCTAAACGCCATTCATCACTAAGGGAAGCGCCCCTGCCTTGCCAGAGGCGCTTTTCTTGATGATTTTGGACAAAATCGGCAAAGTGAAACAATTCCCCTTTTGGTGGCTTTCTAAAGAAAGCGGGAATGGTTATAATAAAGGACGAATTGGAGAAGCATAAACACATGGCGTATGGAATCGTCTACGACTATTTGATGGGTCAGTCGATCGATGCGTTCCGTTATTTCGGAGCGCATTTTGGTTTCATCGAAGTCGAAAAAGAAGTCCTTGAACCGGGCAAAACCAAGCGGTCCAAGCCTAAAAAAGTCAAAGTCAAAGATAAGCTTTACGGTGTTTTCTTCCGCCTCTACGCCCCGATGGCGGACGATGTCTCGGTCATCGGCGAGTTCAATGGTTGGGATGTCCGGGTCAATAAGCTCAACAAAGTCGATCCCTCGGGCGTTTGGGAAACCTTCATCCCCGGCCTCCACGATTACCAATCCTACAAGTATCACTTCAAGAATGCTCACGGCCAGTATGTCGATAAGGCCGACCCCTTCGCTTTCTATAGCGAATATCGTCCCCAGACCTGCTCGCGGTTATTCGATATTGAGAACTTCATTTGGCACGATGACGATTATTTGAAGATCCGCACCCGCAACTTCGATAAGCCGATGTCGATCTACGAAATCCACCTCGGCTCCTGGAAGGGCAAAGTGGGGGACCGTTACCTCTCCTATGAGGAAGTCGCCGATTATTTGATCCCTTACATGAAGGATGTGGGCTATACCCACGCCGAGATCATGCCGATCACCCAGTATCCGTTCGATGGTTCCTGGGGTTATCAGGCGACCGGCTTCTATTCCGTCGATAGCCGCTATGGCAATCCGAAGCAGCTCATGTCTTTCGTCGACCGTATGCATAAAGCCGGCCTTGGCGTCATCCTCGATTTCGCCCCGGTTCACTTTGCGACCGATAGCTACGCTCTCCGCGAATTCGATGGGACTTGCCTCTATGAATACGCCGATCCCCGCCACACGATTTCCCCGTGGGGCAGCGCTCAGTTCGACCTCGGCAAGGATCCGGTCCGTAGCTTCTTAATGTCGGCCATGAACTATTTCCTCACCTATTTCCATTTCGATGGCATCCGGGTCGACGCCGTCAGCAATATCGTCTATTGGGATGGCAATAAGGCCAATGGCGAGAACACCGGTTCGACCGAGTTCATTAAGCGCCTGAACGGCAAACTCCATCTCGCTCACCCCGAGATCATGATGATCGCGGAAGATAGCACCGATTTCACCAAGGTCACCGCCCCGCTAGAATATGGCGGCCTCGGCTTCGACTATAAGTGGGACCTCGGCTGGATGAACGATACCCTTAAGTATTACGCCAAGGATCCGATCTATAAGAAATATGAGCACAACAAGCTGACCTTCTCGATGGCCTATTTCTTCAGCGAGAACTTCTTGCTGCCGCTTTCTCACGATGAAGTCGTCCATGGCAAAGGCACCATCATCAACAAGATGTGGGGCGATTACGATGACAAGTTCGCCTTGCTCCGTAACCTCTATGCCTATCAATTCGGGCATCCGGGCAAGAAATTGAACTTCATGGGCAACGAACTCGGCAGTTTCGACGAATGGAATGAGCAGCGTTCCTTGCCATGGAACCTTCTCAGCTATCCTAAGCACGACTCGGTCAAGCGCCTTTGCCGCGACCTCAATTTGATCTATCAGGCCGAAGACGCGATGAAGTGCGAAGAATACAATCCCGCCAATTTCCACTGGCTCATGGTCGATAACTCGGATCAATCGGTCTTCGCCTTTGAGCGTGAATTCGGCGATTCGGATCTGATCTTCATCTACAACATGACCCCGAACTTCTATCAGAGTTACGATGTCGGCGTCTATCACGAGGGCGTCTACGACGAAATCCTCAATACCGATAAGGATGTCTACGGCGGCTGGAACCAATACAATGGTGGACCGCTCGAAGCTCAGCCTTTCGGCCCGGAGAATCGGCCCTTCCATGTCAGCATCAAGCTCGCTTCCTTAGGAGCCTGCATCCTCAAACGTCGAATCGCTAAACCGCTCGACGCCAAAAAGAAATAAAAAGGGGTGAGGGATTTTCCCTCGCCTTTTTGAAACTCATCAACACCAATAAAGGAGATTTTCAATGTTTCAAAACAAATTAGACTTCAAGCAGACCTTCGAGCGCCGCCTTAGCGAAAAGTACGGCCGCACCGTCGCCGATAGCCATATCACCGAGCGTTACGATATCCTCGGCGAGATGGTCCGCGATTACGCCGGCTACAATTGGCGGAATTGCCGCGAGAACATTTTGGCCAATGGCGACCGTCAGCTCATCTATTTCTCGATGGAATTCTTGATGGGCCGCTTGCTGCTCAATAACATGCAGAACCTCGGCATTTATCATGTCGCCAAAGATGGCTTAGCCGAACTGGGCATCGATATCGGCGAGCTCGAAGACATGGAATCCGATGCGGGTCTAGGCAATGGCGGATTAGGCCGCTTAGCCGCTTGCTTCATGGATTCGATCGCCTCCTTAGGCTATCCTGGACACGGCAACACCATCCGTTACGAATATGGCTTCTTCCGCCAGAAATTCGTCGATGGCCAACAAGTCGAACTCCCCGATCAATGGCTCAGCAATGGCTTCGTCTTCGAAGTCCGTAAGCCGAAGCACGCGGTCGAAGTGAAGTTCTACGGCAATGCCGAAACCTACCTTAAACCCAATGGCGAGTATGGCCTACGCACGGTCAACGCGACCTGCGTCCGCGCCGTCCCCTATGATGTTTCGATCCCCGGCTACCGCAATGGCGTGGCCAATAGTTTACGGCTATGGTCGGCCGAGCCGAGCGAAAGCAACCTTCCGACCGATCAGACCTTTGAAAGTTATCTCCAGACCCTCAAGGAACTCTGCCACGGCCTTTACCCCGATGATTCGACCGAGCACGGGCGGATGCTACGGCTCCGCCAGCAGTATTTCTTGGTCTCGGCGGGCTTACAGAGCTGCATGCGCAGCCACTTCCGGAGATTCGGCACCCTCGATAACTTCCCGGATGCCTACGTTTTCCAGCTGAATGATACCCACCCGATTCTCGCGATTCCTGAAGCGATGCGTCTTCTCATGGACGAATACAACTATGGTTGGGACGAAGCCTGGAAGATCGTCACCAAGATCTTCGCTTACACCAACCACACCGTCATGCCCGAAGCCCTCGAAAAGTGGCCGGTACTGTACGTTCAGCAGCTGGTCCCGCGGGTCTATATGATCATCGAAGAGATCAATCGCCGCTTCATCAATTACATGAATGAAAAAGGCGTCGATCCCTCGGGCAAATATCAGATGCAGATCGTGAAAGACGGCCAGATCCATATGACGAATATGGCGATCTATGCCGCTTTCTCCGTCAATGGCGTCGCTAAGATCCATACCGATATCTTGGAGCACTATACCTTCGCCGATTTCTACAAGCTCTTCCCCGAGAAGTTCAACAATAAGACGAACGGCGTCACCCATCGCCGCTGGCTGCTTTATAGCGATGAGCGTTTAGCCGATCTCATCACCAGCAAAATCGGTGACAGTTGGATCACCAACTACGCCAAAATCGCGGACTTTAAGGCCTTCGCCGACGATAAGGCGACTCAGCGCGCCTTCATGGAAGTCAAACTCGAGAACAAGAAGGACTTCGCCGCCTTCGTGAAGAAGAGCTACGACATCGATATCGACCCGAAGTCGATCTACGACGTCCAGATCAAGCGTCTTCACGCCTATAAGCGTCAATTGCTCAACGTCTTCCACATCATGTATCTCTATAGCAAGATCAAAGAGAACCCGAAAGGCTTCTCGATGCCGCCCCATACCTACATCTTCGGGGCCAAAGCCGCGCCGAGCTACGTCTATGCCAAAAAGATCATCGAACTCATCTTGGCCGTCGCCAAAGTCGTCAATAACGACCCTGAGGTCAGCCCGTTCATGAAGATCGTCTTCGTCGAGAACTATGGCGTCTCCTTAGCCGAAAAGATCATCCCCGCCTCCGATTTAAGCGAGCAGATCTCGACGGCGGGCAAAGAAGCCAGCGGCACCAGCAACATGAAACTCATGATGAATGGCGCCCTCACGATCGGCACCTTGGATGGCGCCAACATCGAAATCGCCGACTATGCCGGCCACGAGAACGAGATCATCTTCGGCTTAAAGGCCGATGAGGTCCAAAAGCTCAGCGACTCCGGAACCTACAGCCCTTGGGACATCTACAACAAGGATCCGCGCGTGAAGAACGTGATGGATAGCTTATTTAGCGGCCCGTGGTGCCAAGGGGACGAGAACCGTTTCCGCATGATCTTCGATGAGATCATGAACCGCAACGACCAGTACTATGTCCTCGCCGACTTCGATGCGTATTGCAAAGCCTGCGACCAAGCCGATGCCTTCTACCTCGATAAATCCCGCTGGGCCAAAGCCGCGATCATCAACATCGCCTCCTCTGGCTACTTCACCAGCGACCGCACGATCGAAGAATATAACCGCGACATCTGGCATCTTAAGAAGCTGACGGTCAACCCCGATGAGTGAAGAAGTCATTGTCCTCGATGAGCTCTTCCCGCTGCAGGCGGGGCTCGATCAAGAAATCGCCGACCTCCATCATGTCGACTATGAATCGACCCATGACCGCCGGGTGTTGGCGCTATTGGTGGAACTTGGCGAATTCGCCAATGAGACCCGCTGCTTCAAATATTGGAGCTTGAAGCCCGCTTCCCCTAAAGAAGTGGTGCTCGACGAATACGCCGATGGCCTCCATTTCTTCCTCAGCCTAGGGATTCCTTTAGGCGTGACCACCTTCTCCCATCGCTATAAGATCCGCGAAAAAGACCTTAGCCGCGCGATTGTGGGGGTCTACAAGGCCGTCGGGGCTCTCCATGAGCACTATGACCCGGAGCACTATGGCGTCGCTTTTGGGGCCTATTTGAACTTATTGCCCTTATTGGGCGTCGAAGGCAGCGAAGCCATCGCCGCCTATAAGAAGAAGCTGGCCGTGAACTATCGGCGGCAAGAGACCAAATACTGATGGACGAAAGCGATCTCCGGAAAAAGCGGATTTTCTATGGGCTCATTTTAGCGGTGGGTCTCTTATTTTTAGGCGCGCAGTTCCTGCCCTTATTCTCCATCCCGGTGAGTGAAAGCGGGACCACGACCTATCATTTTTCGGGGATCATCGACTTCTATAGGAACACCGACTTAGCGGCGATCATCGTTTCGGCCTTAGGCTATCTCTTACTGGGAGTCGGCTTCGTTTTAGGCATCATCGCAACCCGCGCCATCCCTAAAAAAGAAGGCGACCGGGCCGATGCCTTTTTCGTCTATAGCCAAGCCGTGATCGCTCTCGCGGCGGTGGCCTTAGCCATCACCTTTGTCAGCGTCGCCCAATATGTCGCGATGGCCGTCTTTATCGTCGAATCGCTCCTCAGCTTTTTATTTATCTTTTGCCATTACAAATTTTTCACCTATTATTGAGGTAGTTATGAACCTTCAGGACAACGTGCTCTTCTTGCTGATCCCTAAAAAGGACGTCGAGTACCTCTTCGACGATTTTTCGATCCGCCAGGCCTTAGAAAAGATGGAATTCCATCGCTACACCATGATCCCGGTGATCGAACGGAGTTCGGGCCGTTATTGCTATTCGTTACGCGAAGGCGACGTCTTGTGGTTCCTTAAGGACCATCATTTGCCGTGGAATCAGACCGAAAAAGAGAAGATCGCCTCCATTCCTCTTTCCCGCGACATCGTCGCGGTCAAGGTGTCGGCCTCGCTAGAGGACTTACAACCCCTCATCATCTCTCAGAACTACGTCCCCGTCACCGACGATAACGGGATTTTCATCGGCATTGTCACCCGCAAAGCGGTGATGAATGCTTTGCTGAAAAAAGACTAACATATTCGCTAAAACTTGTTTTAAATCCATAAAAGGCTAATATATTAGTCGTATGGAAAAAACATTACCCGATCTTTCAGCGTTCACTTCTTCTCTCACGCCAGGGGAAACTTGTAGACGGATTGCCGCCGACGAAAAGCGCCGGAGAAAGTCTTTGGGCTTAACCCAGCAAGAACTGGCTAAGAAGGCCGGGGTATCGCTCGGTTCCTTAAAACGTTTTGAACAGCAGGGCGAGATTGCACTGGCCTCCCTTTTGCGCTTAGCTATGGCTTTAGATGCATTAAACAATTTTCTTGACCTCTTTAACCATTCGACTTATCAAAGCATCGAGGATGTCCTGAATGACAGCTCTCGTAAATCCTAAAAAGGTTTCGGTTTTTTACCGGGGGTCCTTGGTGGGCGAACTTGCCCAAACTCCCGAATCTTTGGTGGCGTTTTCTTATGCTCCTGGTTGGATTGCCCAGGGTTTCAGCATTTCCCCGCTCCATTTGCCTCTAAGGTCTGGCCTCTTTATCCCAGCCCCTCAATATTCGCTTTATTTTGACGGTCTTTTTGGGGTCTTTAACGATAGTTTGCCCGATTCTTTTGGCGAACTTCTGGTCGACCGCTATTTGGCCGAAGCCGGGATGAACCCAAAAGAAGCCAGTCCTTTGCTCAGGCTATGTCTACTGCCTCAAGCTGGCTTAGGAGGTTTGGCTTACCGTCCTTCTTTGGCCGTCGAAGAAGAACCGATCAACCTCAGTTATGATGAACTCTCTTCTCGTTTTGGGGCTCTTCTCAACGGTCAAAGGGCTAAGGATTTCGATGCCTTATTTGCTTTAGGTGGCTCCAGCGGCGGGGCTCGGCCAAAAGCCCACATCCTTTATGAAGGTCGGCCGGCGATCATCAAATTCCCCTGGTCGCACGATCGGCCGGATATGGCGGAAGCGGAATACGCCTATAACCTCGCGGCCAAAGAAGCTGGCCTACAGGTTCCGCCGTCCCATTTGGTCCACGGGAAAAGCGGGGCGGCCTATTTTGTCAGTGAGCGTTTTGACCGCGATGAGGCGGGAGAGCGCCTCCATTATTTATCCCTTAGTGGCCTTCTCGATTATCCTCACGAACTGCCGACCCTCGACTATTACCAGTTCATTCTGGCCGTGCTTTTGGTTACGGGCGGGTCGTATCCCGATGCCTTAATGGCGTTCCGCTTGGCTTGCTTCAATGTCTTTAGCCGCAATTACGACGACCACAGCAAAAACTTCGGTTTCCTTTATGATCCTAAACTTCAGCGTTACGCCTTAGCTCCAGCCTTTGATTTATGCCCCCGCGATCCCTATGAGCAAGAGCACGCGATGCTTTGCAACGGCAAGGGCCTGCCGCAAGAAAGCGATTTGCTCGCGATCGCCGAACAGGCAAAACTCCCCCTAAAAGAGGCCAAGGCGATCATCGCTGAGGTCAAAACGGTTGTTCTTAAACGCCTAAAAAACTATCTTTTAGAAGATTAGATCTTAACTTTCTTATCTTCGATTTGACTCTTGTAGGCATCGAACTGCTCTTGAATGGAAAGATCCTTGAACTGATTCATATAGAGGTTGTAATAAGCCCCTTTCTTTTCCATTAAGGTCTTATGGTTGCCGTCTTCGATGACGTTGCCATGGTCCATCACTAAGATCCGATTGCTATTGACGATCGTGGATAAGCGGTGAGCAATCACAATCGAGGTCCGGCCTTTTAACAAGACCGCGATGGCCTTTTGAACGATGGCTTCGGTTTCGGTGTCGATGGAAGAGGTGGCTTCGTCGAGGATCAAAATCGCGGGATTGCGGATGATGGCCCTAGCAAAGGAAACCAATTGCTTCTGCCCTTGGGAGAGATTGCCGCCCCCATCATCGAGGTAAGTGTCGTAGCCTTTGGGTTGCGACATGATGAAATCATGGACATCGACCATTTTGGCGGCGGCGATGATCTCGGCGTCGCTGGCGTCGGGCTTACCATAACGGATGTTGTCTTTGAAGGTGCCCGTGAAGACAAAGGGCTCTTGCTGAACGTAGCCGATGGCGCTCCGTAACCAACCGACGGACCGGCTTAAATAATCGACCCCATCGATCTTGATTTGGCCTCCGGTCGGCTGATAGAAACGGCAGAGGAGGTTGACGGTGGTGGTCTTTCCTGATCCGGTTTCGCCCACGATGGCTAACGAGGTGCCTTTAGCGATATGAAGGTTCAGGGGGTGAATCACTTCCACTCCGTTATCGTAGTGAAAACTGACATTCTCGAAATCGATCGTGCCTTCTAAGGGTTCATAGACTTCTTTCTTACCATGGAAAAGATCACCATATTTCGCGATGACTTCAGGGGAATCGACGATCGCGGGTTTGGCGTCAAGCAGCTGCATGACCTTCTCGGCGCCGGCTTGGGTGGCCATGAAATCGCTGAAGGTTTCGCTTAAGGACTGCAAAGGATCGTAGATGCTTTGGACGAAGCCGATGAAGATGACGATGAGCGCCAAGTCGACGATGCCTTGATCGCGGAGGTTGAGGCCCACGACGATCACGATGGCGACCATGATCGAGGAAATGATCGACAAGATCGGCTGGAAGAAAGCGTTGATCTTGCCGGCGTGGAAACGTTTTTTGCAGATATCGGTCGTGATTTCGTCGGCTTCTTGGGCGACCTCATCCTCAATCGAGAGGGTTTTGATGGTCTTGGCCCCGTCGATCGACTCGGCGAGCCAGCCGACGAAGTGGCTGTAGGCATTGCGGGCGGTGCGGTGGGCTTTGAGGATGGCCTTTTCGAAGATCGGGATGATGATGGCCACCAAGGGGATCGAGGCCAAGACCACTAAGCTAAGCTGCCAGTTGCTGAAGAACATGGTGATGAGGGTGAAGATTAAGTCAAAGCCGGCCCAGAAGATCTGAATGATGCCCCAGGAAAGGACATCGCCGATCGAAGAGGTATCGTTCTGCATACGGGCGATCAGCCAGCCCGAAGACGTCTTATCGAAATAGGAGAAGGAGAGTTCTTGAATCCGGCGGAAGGTATCGCGGCGTAAGTCGGTCATGATCTCCATTCCGATCAGGTTGGTGAGGAAAAAGGTGCCGAAAATGGCGAAACTTCGGACCAAAATCATCACGCTGAAGAGAATGATGTAACCCTTAAAGGAGAGGTTCAGGTCAAAGCCAAAGATGAAATGAACCGAGAAGTTCACGTCCCAAATCGAGGTGGCGGAACCCGCATTCGATAAGAAGGAACCGGCCGCGCTATAAGCGGCCTTATTCATCATGGGGACGAAGGAAGAATCATAGAAGGTCGTGAAAAGCATCGTGACTAAAAGGATGAGCAGGAGCGGCCATTTGCGTAACGCATAGGTGCCGATCCGTCCCCAAATGCTGAAATTGAGCTTTTCGGGCAGGGCTTCTTCTTCAAATGAACGATTGGCCATAGTGGGGCTTCCTCCTTTCCTTAAACCATCCGCGACTGGATGTCGTAGATCCTCTGATAGAGTCCGGGCTTAGCAACAAGTTCGTCATGGGTGCCGATTTCGGCGACGCGGCCTTCATCAAGGACAACGATGAGGTCGGCGTCTTTAGCGGTGGAGACCCGGTGGGTGATGAGAATGGTCGTGGTGTTGTGCTTCAGTTGCTTAAGGTGGCTGCGGATGGCGAGATCGGTCTCGGTATCGACCGCCGAGAGGGAATCATCGAAAATGAGGACGGGGGCATTGCTCATGATGGTGCGGGCGATCGCGACCCGTTGCTTTTGCCCGCCGGATAAGGTCACGCCTTTTTCGCCGACCGGGGTATCGTAGCCGTCCTTAAAGGAAGCGATGGTGGTGTCGACCGAGGCGATATTGGCCGCCCACTTGACGTCTTCCATCGTGGCTTTCTTATTGGCTAAGCGGATGTTTTCATAGATGGTCTTGCTGAAAAGGAAGGGGTCTTGAAGGACCGGAACGATATTGCGGCGAAGGTAGGCTTTTTGGATATTTTTCAACTCCACCCCATCGATCTTGATGGAGCCGGAAGTGTAGTCGTATAGCCGAGTCAATAATTGCGATAGTGTGCTTTTGCCAGAACCGGTTTTGCCCATAATGGCGACGGTTTGGCCAGCCTTAATTTCGAAGGAGACATCGTGGATGATCTCGTTTTTGCTATCTTCATAGCTGAAGCCGGTATGCTCAAAAACGATGTTGCCCTTGATCGGAGTGGTGAGGCCGGAAGTCGTATCCTCGATCGGCTCATCGAGGATCTTGTTGATGCGGTCGATCGAAGCGAGGGACTGGCCCAAGTTGGAAAGGATGGTCGCGACATCGCGAAGCGGCCAGACCATCATGTTGACGTAAGTCACGGCGAGGACGACGGTGCCGGGGCTGACTTCGACGGGGTCAAGGAAGCAAAGATAGACCGAGAAGATGAGGCTTAAGGTCTTGGCGCCGAAAACGAAGATATCGGACGAAGAAAAGAAGAAACTCGACAATTTACGCCAAGCGATGAACTTGCCCCGATAATCGACGAGGGTCTTTTCGAATTCATTGATTTCGTAGGTCTCGTTGTTGTAGGCCTTAACGATGCGGACGGCGTTGAGGTTTTCGCTGATCTTATCGGTCATTTTAGCTTCGGAATCATCGGTGGCCCGGTAACGTTTGCGCACGACCTTGATCAAGAAGAAGCTATAGACGAACATGAAGGGGAAGGGCGATAACGAGACCAAGGTGAGCTTCCAAGAAATCGACATCAAAATCGCAAAGCAAATCACGACGATGTAGAAGGTATACGTGATCGAGGAAATATCGGCGATGATGAACTTGCGGACGACATCGCAATCGCGGGTGCAGGTCTGAATCATATCGCCGGGCTTATTCTTCTTATAGAAGGAATAGGGGAGCCGTTCAAGGTGATCGAAAAGGGTGAGCTGCATCGTCTTATTGATGTAGGCGGTGGTTTGGCTTCTTAGCCACATCCGGTAGAAGCTGACCGCGGCCGTAAGGACGCCGCTAATGGCCACAACGATGGCTAAAATCCAAGGTTTTTGGTAGAGGAGTTCTTTGCCTTGGCCTCCGCTAACGAGATAGACGACGGCTTGCTCTAAGCCTGAGGCATTATCGAGGGCGTATCCCCCCGTGGATAAGGGGGTGAGGGCGTCGACGAGGACCTTGGTTAAGAAAAAAGTGAAAATTTGGGAAACCACCATCAAAAGCTGAACGACAAGGCTCCAGATGTAGAGCCCGTGGTCGCCCTCAGTCAATGTCCAAATGGTGCGCCAGAATTTTTTCATGCCGAAAAACATTAGCAACAATAAACGCCTTTTTCAATAGAAAAAGGGTAGGGGTGTATGGGTTTTGCTTCGCTTGAATCCAAAAGGAGCGGATTCTTCCTTCGGCTTTTCTCCCCCAAAAATCAGGGCCTGACTTTGCCTTACGATTGGCCCAGGTCGATAGGGGAAGGCGAATCCACCCGCTTTATGAATAAAGCGATGAATCCGTTAATGAAAACGCTTTGCTATTCCTAAAAGGGCCGACTTCGCCTAGAATATACCTAGGTCAATTGTGCACCGTGCTAAAAGGGGTCATTAGCCATGGAAAAACTCGATAATTGGTGGAAGAACGCCGTTGGATATATTATCTATCCCGAATCCTTCAAGGATAGCAATGGCGATGGGGTGGGCGATCTTAAGGGCATCACGAGCAAGCTCGATTATCTGCAGCAGCTCGGGGTGAACCTCCTATGGATCTGCCCGATTTTCAAATCGCCGATGGACGACAATGGCTACGATGTCTCCGACTATTACCAGATTAATCCGGAATATGGCACGAATGCAGACTTTGATGAACTTCTTAAATCCGCCCATGCCCATGGGATTCATATCCTTCTCGACTTCGTCCTTAATCATACTTCCGACCAGCATCCCTGGTTCCAGAAGGCTTTGAGCGACCCAAACTCCGAAGAACGCGGTTACTATTTCTTCCGCAAAGGCCGCAAGGTCAATGGAAAATTGCTGCCTCCGACCAACTGGAAAGGCTTCTTTGCGACCTCGGCTTGGGAGCAAGTCCCGGGGAGCGAGGATTTCTATCTTCACATCTTCAGCAAATCGATGCCCGATGTCAACTGGTCCAACCCGAAACTCCGCGATCAATACTATGCGATCGCCCGCTATTATCTCGATAAAGGCGTCGATGGTTTCCGCCTCGATGCCGTCGCCCATTTGGCCAAGGATCTGAGCTTTGAAGACTCGAAGCAACCCGCCGATCAAAACGGCTTGGTCTACGATACCAGCAAATTCTCGAATCGGCCCGAGCTTTTCGATTATCTTCACCTGCTCAAGGATAACGTTTTCAGCCATTATGATTGCCTGACCGTTGGCGAAGCCGGCGGCTGCATCAGCCCCGAGCAATCGCTGCTCATGGCCGATCGCCGGAGCGGCTCCATCAATATGGTCTTCAATTTCGACACCGTTTGGGATAACGGGGCCTATGGCTCGATCGATAAGAGCGATGAGCAAATCAAAACCGACGTGATCTCCTTAAAGGACAACTTCATGCGCTGGTACAATATCTGCCATAAAAAGGCCGATATGCCCGTCTATTGGTGCAATCACGATCACCCGAGAGTCCTCAGCCAATACGGCAGCATCGCTTACCGCAACGAATCGGCCAAGATGCTGCTCACGACCTTGCTCTTCCTCTATGGAACCCCCTTCATCTACAACGGCGATGAAATCGGCATGAGCAACGTGAACTACCCTTCCTTGGAGGACTTCTCCCACGATGTCGGCAACGTCAACTCGATCAAGGAACTGCGGGCTTCGGGGTATCCCGATGAGCAGATCCTCCATTATTTGAACCGCGTTTCCCGCATCAATGCCCGCACGCCGATGCAGTGGGATGATTCCGCTTTCGCGGGTTTCTCTACCAAAGGCTCGATCAATAAGGTCAATGACAACTACCAGGATGGCATCAATGTCCTCGATGAGATGAAGGATCCCTATTCGATCCTCAATTTCTACCAATATGCGATCGGCATCCGCAAAGACCCGATCATCAACGAATCGGTTCTCTATGGGGAATTAAGCTTAGTCGACCATAACCATCCCGATGTCTTCGCTTATCTCCATGAAGGCACGGACAAGATCATGGTCATCTCCAATATGCGGCCATATCAGGTCTATTTCACCTTCTATTACGATATCAAGGACATCCTGCTTCATAACTACGAAGGGGTCATCATCTCCGATCACGTCTTCACCCTTCGCCCCTTTGAAAGCTTCTTGTTAAAGATTCGATGATCAAACACTACCTTTTCCAAGCTTCAGGCGCCCTCAATCGGACCTATTTTGAGGCGGCCCTGAAGACCACCAGCAGCCCCATCGATATCATTTACTTTGATACCGACTCCGGGGATCTCGTCTCGAATGAACGCTTCTTCACCGAGGCCGAGACCTTGCTATCTCCGATCCACGATGACCTGGGCCTCAACATCACCGTTTTGTGCACCCACGAAGACGGGATCTTCGCCCGCAAATTGCTCAAAGAAGCGGTGGCCTATTTCCCGAACCGTTGCCTCTTCCTTAGCGACGTCATCATGAAAGAGATGTCCTTCGGCGATTATTCGGCGTTGCCGGAGCTAGGCAAAATCTTCCACGATGTCCCGAATGAACTCATGCTGACGGCCGGCACCTATTTACGCTGCGGCCTCGACGCTTGCTTAGCGGCCCAAAAGCTGTTCATTCACCGCAATACCTTCAATTACCGGCTCAACCAATTCATCGAAAAAACGCATTTGGATATCCGGGACTACCATAACGCCTTGCTTCTCGAGCTTTATTTTCAACTGGCCAGCCGTTAACGGCCAACCGATTTGTGCACTTTGCACTAGATTCGATGTTTTCAGTGTATTATCATAATTCCAATCGTCGTTTACATAGGAGGGCATAATCATGCCATTTACCAAGAAGAACGCCGAACCCGTCAAAGAGGCCCCCAAAGCCGATAAGCCGGGCGAAGTGAAAGACGTCAAAGCTGCCGCCAAACCCGGGGAAGCCGTAAAACCGGCTGAAGCCAGCAAACCCGCTGCCCCGGCCAATCAACCGAAACCCACCGCCTACGTGAGCTTACGCCACATCGATAAGATCTACGATAACAACGTCCAGGCCGTCTTTGATTTCAACCTCGACATCAAAAAGAAAGAGTTCATCGTCTTCGTCGGGCCGTCAGGCTGCGGCAAATCGACCACGCTCCGCATGATCGCCGGCCTTGAAGACATCAGCCATGGCGAACTTTGGATCGATGGCGAATACAGCAACGACCGCACCCCGAAAGACCGCGATATCGCCATGGTCTTCCAGAGCTACGCCCTTTATCCGCATATGACCGTCTATAACAACATGGCCTTCGGCTTAAAGATCCGCCATCTTCCCAAAGAGGAAATCGATCGCCGGGTCCGCGAAGCCGCCAAGATCCTGCAGATTGAAGAATACCTCGACCGCAAACCCAAAGCCCTCTCGGGTGGCCAACGTCAGCGTGTCGCCCTCGGCCGCGCCATCGTCCGCAACGCCAAGGTCTTCTTGATGGATGAACCGCTAAGTAACCTCGACGCTAAACTCCGTGTCTCGATGCGCTCCGAAATCATTAAGCTTACCGAAGCCCTCGGCGCGACCACGATTTACGTCACCCACGACCAGACCGAAGCCATGACCATGGCGAGCCGCATCGTCGTCATGAAGCTCGGCCGTATCCAGCAAATCGGCTCCCCGATCGAGATTTATAACCAGCCGAACAACCTCTTCGTCGCCGGTTTCATCGGCAGCCCGTCCATGAACTTCTTAAAGGCCACCTACGATAAAGGCGTCCTCACCTTCCAAAGCGGCGTCAAGATCAAACTCAGCAAAGCCGCCATCGATGCCCACCTCGCTTTCTATAGCGCCAAGGTGAAGGAAGAGGATGCGCAGATTAAGACCCTCAGCGCCAAACTCGCTTCGATCGCGGGCGGCGATGAAGCCTTAAGCAAGCAAATCGAAGAGCTGAAAGCCCAACTCGCCAAGGATCAATCCGCCGAGAGCGTGCCGCATGATGTCATCTATGGCATCCGCCCCGAAGATATCCACGAAGTCGGCTTAGGCGATAAAGGCTTGGGCGATCCCTACACCATCAAGGTCGCGGTCGCCGAGCTTCTCGGCCACGAATACTACGTCCATAGCGATTTCAACGGCATCGACCTCGTCGCCAAGATCCCGCTCACCCACGAGATCAAGATCGGCGATTCTCTCCAGATCGCCTTCACCCTCGAGAAAGCCCACATCTTCGATCCGATTTCCGAAAAGCGCATTTATTAAGCCTTTTAGGGAAACCTCTAGGGGAGCTTCGCGGCTCCCCTTTTTTGACCCCTTGTCCCGGCTGAAATTAGGTCTATACTACCCCTAGTAAAAACATGGAAGAAAATACCGATCAACCGGAACCTGAACCTGAGCCTGAGCCCCCGAGCCGCCAAATCACGGCGAGGAAAGCCAAGGTCTTCACTTTCGTTTTTTTGATTTGTTTCATCGTCTTTTTGGTCCCGACCGCCGTCTTGGCAGGTTTTGCTGCCAATAATGAGGCTTGTCTCGTCCTGATGGTTCTTTTTGCCACCGCGGACTTCTTCTCGCTGATGTTCTTGATCCTCTTCTTATCCTTGTTCCCGCCTTTAGGCCATAAGGAGCAACGGACCCGTTAATCCTTTTTGGACTCTAGGGCAAAGCGTGCTAAAGTAGTTTTTGGAGGTTATCCCCATGAAAAACCGTTTACCGATGTGGGTCTTCTTTTGGCTGAGCGTGCTGAGCTTAGTGGCCGCGATCGTCTTCGTTTGCTATTTCCAAAAGACGTTATTCTTGGTTTTGGCCTGCGTTTCCTTCTTCATCTTCGCTGTGATGACGGCCTTATTCGTCTACTTCGCGGTCAAGTACTCCCGGGCGGTTAACCCCGCTGAACCCGGCCCTGGCCCGAAGGCCCATTAACCTGTAACCCTGAAAAAAGGCGGTAGGAGAAATCCTATCGCCTTTTGCTTTAGCCCAATTGAGATTAAGAAATCTTAGAATTGCTCTTGAGGCTATGTGAGGCTTCCGGAGTAACGGTTTTCTTTTCGCCAAGATGCCCCAAGAATCGCGGGACGTCAATTAAGGCGTAACTCATTAAGGCGATCATCGGGAAGATCAGCGGCAAGGCGTAACGGGCGTTTTGGGTGCAGCCCACGGGGTAAGCGTAGCAGAAGTAAGCGTAAGCCCCGCCATTAATAACGAGCAAAACAATCACGCTGTAGCGTAAGAAGTGGTTACCCTTAAAGCCAGCGCAGCGGTTCCTAAATAAGAGGATGAATTTCACGAGGCTATAGACCATGGTCATCATGATGATGAAGATGAAGAGATAGTAGGTGAGGTAAGAGAAGGTCGCGCCTAAAGGCGTGAGGGTCTCGCTTAGATCGTATTCGCCGAATAACGCGGTCTTGTAATACGCGGTCCAGCAGTTGAAGTCGAGGTCGCCCCAATGGTTGACGCGGACGCCATTGACTTCCGACATCCAGCGGTGGTTGAAGATGCTGAAGAAGAGGTCGGGGCTAGGAAAAGCCACATAACGCAAGAAGGGATTGTAGTAGCTGCCATCGATAAACATGCCGGTGGCTTCTTTGCTATGGCCAAGATCCATCACGTAACCGATCGATTCACCATAAGTTTTATTGGCATAGACCGCCCAGCCTAAGCCGAGGGGGAAGACCACGATGGCGAAGCCGACCATCTGAATCAAAAAGGTGCGAATCGCGTGGGGTTTTAAGCGTTCCGGATGCTTTTTGTTGTCGATGAGAAGCCGGACAAAGAGATAGATGAATAAGCCTCCCACATAGAGGCTGATGAGGCCGGCGTTGAGCTTGGTTTCCATCCCTAAGCCGATGGCCACGGCGCAAAGTAAGACCGAGACATAATCCCGCTTATGGTAGTAGAGGAGAGCGAAGTAGAGGGCCGAGACTTCAAAGAAGAAGGCTAAGCCGTCGTTATTGCGATAATAGAGAATGTACCAGGTGGAGGGAACGAGGCAAGTCAAGAAGGTCGCGATACCCCGATAAAGCCCTGTTAACCCCAAATAGGCATAGATCCGTGGGACCATGATAACGACCAAGATTCCGCAATAGGCCATCGCGATCCGGCACATATCGAGCAGAACGTATTCGTTGACGCTGATGGAAAAGCCATTTTTCGTGAACAGGATGACGTCGCTAGGATGAACGAATAGGGCGTTGAACCGCATGAAAACCGCCATGGAGGTATGCCATAAGCGTGGCTGATAGGTTTGGTTATAGAGCTCGACGGGCGGAAAGGTCCAACTCGAATAAATGCTATGAATCATGTACCAGTGGCTGCCGGTGCCGCAATAGCCATAGTCGTGGGAATAGGCATCGCTATTCCAGGTGTGGTAATAGCCAAAGCATAGCAAGGCTAACGCTCCCATGATCATGCCATAACGGCCTAAATCGCGGCCCGAGAAGGTTTTGCGGACGATCTTGTAGACCAGAAGTCCCGCCCCTAAAAAGCCGATGATGGTGAAAATCGTGATGAAAGCGTTCTTCGCGGCGACACTGCGGAAACCGCCCGAGGCGTCGACGTTGTAGGCGGTCGTGGAATAGCAAAAGATGAAGTAGGAAACATAGAGCAAAATCAGTAAGCCCGGCAGGGTGATGAGGTAATGCCATTTGTGGCTGAGGAATTTTTGCCAAGAGGTCTCAATGGCAGCCAGCTCTTGATCGACTTTATCGCAGAAGGAACTCATGCTTTTTTGCTCTCGGCGTAATCCTTTTCGGTATTGACCGCCCAGATGTCCTCTTTTTTAAAAGCAGCGGGATCGATGATCGATTTGACCGCATCCATGGCGGTGAGCATCGAGTGATCCATGTTGTTGTAGCGGTGCTGGCCATTGCGGCCAACGCAATAGAGGTTGGTGATGGTGTTGAGGTGATCCTGGACGACTTTGATATCTTTGTAGGTATCGAAATAGGCGGGATAGGCTTTCTTGACCTTGATCTGAGTCGCGTCGAGGATGTCGGCTTTATCGACGACCTTAATCTCGGCGAGTTCATCTTCCGCCATCGCGATGAATGCTTCTTTAGGCATTTCCCAAAGGGCATCGCCTTCATTGGCGAAATATTCGAGTCCGATCCAAACGGTGTGCTCGAGGTCGTTGACCATGTAAGGCGACCAGTTATTGAAAATCTGAAGACGGCCGAGTTTGACTTCGCGCTCCTGCACATAGATCCAAGTATCCGGGACGATGTTGGCCACGGTCTTGAACTTGGTCTTATTCTGAATGAGCAGCTTTTTAGCCAACAACCCGACCGTGATGAAATCGCGGTAGACGAGGTGAGTGGCGACGTTAAAGGGCTCGGCGGGGACATTGGCCTCACCAAAGGCAAAATAGAGATCCTTTAACGGCATCGAGGAGATGACGTAATCCCCCGAGACTTCTTCTTGGCCGTTGATGGTCAAGGAAACGACGCGGTTATCTTGGAGCTTAACGCCCGTAACCGTCGAGTTCATGCGGATTTCTCCGCCCATACCCTTAACGAGCTCGGCCATGGTCTCATAGAGTTGGCCCGGGCCTTTTTTAGGATATTCGAACTGCTCGATGAGCGAGGTTTCAACATTCTTGCCCTTTTTCTTGAAGGGCTTGAGCAAGGCGTGGGTAAAACTCTTCCACAACGAGAGGCCTTTCACGCGCTGAGAGCCCCAATCCGGGGAGATCTGACTCGGGTCTCTGCCCCAGACTTTGGCGGTGTAGTCTTCAAAGAACATCCGATAAAGCGGTTTGCCAAAGCGGTTGATATAGAAATCGGCCAAGGAATTTTCTTTGCGTTTATGGATGCAGCTTCCGATATAGCCCCAGCCGGCTTTCCACGTGCGGACGAAGCCCATGTTGTGGAAGGTGGCCCATTTCATCGAGATCGGATAATCAAAGAATTTATGGAGATAAAGGATGCGGGAGATGCGGTGACGGGAGAGAACCACCCGGTCTTCTTTTTCGGGATCGGGTCCACCCGAGACCAAGGGGATGGAACGATTCAATAAAATATCGTCTTTCGAGGGAGCGCCTTGCTGGGGCATGACTTCATGCCAAAGAGCGGTGACTTCCTCGCTCTTGGTGAAGAAGCGGTGGCCGCCGATATCGATGCGGTTGCCTTTATATTCGACGGTTTTTGAAATGCCGCCGATCGCATCGCTCGCCTCAAAAATGATGGGGTGAATGTGGGCTTCGGGGTGTTTCAATAGTTCGTAGGCGGCGGTGAGGCCGGCAGGGCCCGCGCCAATAATCAGGCAATGCTTTTCAGTTTCGCTCATGATGATTTATTTTCCTTTGGACTCATCGGGCTTTTCGGAAGTTTTCGCCAGAGCGGGGCCTTCTTTCGGGGCGATGAAAATCCACTTTTTACGCGACCAATAATTCCAAACGAGCACGATCAAGGTGCTGAGGCAGAAGATGATGAAATAAACCCAGAAATCTAGCGACGAAAGGAAACTCCAATCCCCATGAAAAATGGCCATCGGAGATTGCTGACCCACGCTAATGTCAACTCCGCCGAAGAGGATCAAATAACGGGAACCAAAGAAGATGCCTTCGGAAATGAGCAAACCGATGAAGCCCAGCAAGACGAAAAGCCAGAACTTGCTTTGGGTTTTGGCGGCATGCTTATCGGCGACATTTTGGAAGACCCAAAGCACCGAGAAAACATAGTTAACGATAACCCCGACCACAAAGCCGGCGAGAATCGAAACCCCAAAATTAAAGGTTGCATTCCAACTCTTGGTAAGACCGGCGACTAAGGTTTTCGTGAGGAAGTCGAAGATCGTGGCGACGATACCGATGACGAGGAAGCGAAGAATTTCGAGCTTCTTGTTGAAAGCCGAAGCGTTATTTTGTGAGGACATACTAGTATTCTAGTATTTTCACCTTGAAGGCTCAATCTTAATTAGGCCAAAACGCCTAGTTTGCCGTTTACCTTAAAACCGCTGAAAAACCCGCGGCGGCTGGCCGGGGGTTCCTTCCTAGAAAAAACGGAGCTAATCCCGCACACAAGTCGCGGTGATTAGGCCATAACTTTGACTGTTTTCGCTATAGGTTTCTTCGCTTTGATAACGGATTTGAGCATCGTCCGCTTGATAGAAGAAATAGGCCTTAGCTAACAGGATTGGGCCTTGGAGTTCATTGACCGAAGTCACGCCTTCAATGACGAGAAGATCATGACTGACCCCGCCGATGCTTTGATTGGCTTTTAAACGGAAGGAATAGCTTTGGCTGCCTTTATCTTGATAGACGTAGTCGATATCGATAACGGCATTAGGATGCAAAGCAATCGCAAAACGGGTATAGCTTCCGAAGATGCCAAAGTCGCTGAACTCTTTGAGGCTGAAATGCTGATCGGCGATCGAAACCGGGGCCACGCTCCCGCCACTAGGAGTCGACGCCGCGCCATTGGAGGCTGAGGTCATTGGGGTATTTGAACCGCTTACGGGGCTGAGGGAAGCCGATGAGGCCTCGCCGCAAGAGGCAAGAAGTAACAGCAAACCGGCTAAAGCCAAAATTCTTTTCAAAATTTTAATTATAGCAACGGAATTACCGAGTAAAATCCCTTTTTCATAAGGGAACAAAAACCGATACTTTGCCAGGATTCTGCTTTCAAGCGAGGGATTCTTTGGACTTCTTGGCGGGGGATAGTAAACTTAGCTTAGTTAAGAAAAACCGTTTATGCCTGAACTCGGTAAGAAACAACCTTCAAAAAAAACAACCCCAAAGAAGTCCGATGACGCTTCCCAGGTCGTTTCGGCTTATAGCGAAGAAGGCCAAGCCCGCAACAAAGACCTTGGCCATGGTTTTCCGAAGCGTTATAAGGTCCTATTGATCTGCCTTTACGTCGGTCTATTTATCGTCGCTGTCGTCTTGTTTTATTTAGCCGTTCGTTTCAACTGGTTCTAACTTCTCGGTCCTTTTTGCCGGATGGCCCCCTATATAAAGGTAGGAGGTCGTTTTTTATGGATGAGACGAAGTTTAGCCATGCTGAGAAGATCTTGCAGTGGGGTTTGCTGTTATTGGGAGTTGCCGAGATGGCCCTCGGGGTCTTCACCTACATCAAATACAAGGATTCCTCTTTGTTTTTTGCTTATTTCCTTTTGGAAGGATTGTCCAAGGCGGTCTTAGGTTATAGTCTGCCCTTCCTCTACAAAAAACTCCGCGAAGAGCCCGCGGAGGTTGAGCACCATGAGGAAGAAAGCTAAGCGAGGTGGCGAAAGGCCCCGGCCTTTTCTAGGGCGAAATGGAGGGCGGCCCCTAGCAGGGCGCAGCTGCAAGCTTGGATCAGGTCGAACAAACTATTGATGGTGGTGCCGATGCCGAACATCAGCCAATAGGCGAAAAAATAAACCACGACTTCGATGAGCCCGCCGATAAAGGGCGAAAGGTAACGGAGCCAGCGCCGTTTTTTGAGCAGGAGGAACAGGGCCCCAGACACCAATCCCATGAGCCCTTTGGCCGCCAAGGTCCATGGGATGAAAGGGGCCGAGGAGGCGGCTAAATCCGCCATGGAACCGGCGAGCATGCCGACTAAGGCGCCTTCCACCGGCCCTAAAGCCATCGAAATCAATAGAATCACGGCGTCGCCGAAATTGAGATACCCGGCGTCGCTGGGGTAGGGGATGCGGACGAAATAGGTGAGGATGAAGGCGAGCGCCCCAAAAATGGCGACGTAAGTCATCCTCAGGATCGTCTTGCGGGTTTTGTTCGAATCGTCAGACATTATTTCTTAGGATCGCCCTCAGGTTTCCCCGCGGGTTTGCTTCCGCCCTTATAGGAAGAATGGCCATAGGGTTTCTTGTAGCCAGGCTTCGAGCCTTTATAGGAAGAATGGCCGGAGTATCCGCCTTCTTTATGTCCGTAGGAGGAATGGCCGTAGCTCGAATGTCCCGAGTAGCCGCCTTCTTTATGGCCGTAACTGGAGTGGCCGGAATATCCGCCCTCCTTGTGTCCGTAGGAAGAATGTCCCGAGTAGCCGCCTTCCTTGTGCCCGTAGGAGGAGTGGCCAGAATAGCCGCCCTCTTTATGGCCGTAGGAAGAATGACCGTAGCTCGAATGGCCGTAGGAAGAATGCCCATAGGGTTTCTTGGTGTAGGCGGGTTTGGCTCCTTCGGCGCTGCTGGCTTCATTCGGAGTCCCGGCTGGGACTTCGCTCGGCTCGGCGTGATCATGATAAGGACGATAAGGACGCTTCCCTTCGTAGGAACCGTGGCCATAGGAAGAATGCCCATAGCTTGAATGGCCCGAGTAGCCGCCTTCTTTATGGCCGTAACTGGAATGGCCGGAATATCCGCCTTCCTTGTGCCCGTAGGAAGAGTGGCCAGAATAGCCCCCCTCTTTATGGCCGTAAGAAGAATGACCGTAGTTCGAATGGCTGTGGTAATCGTCATGGTGGTAGCCGCCTTCAGAAGAGGGCTTAGCGCCTCCATTACCTTCGGCCGCTTCGCCTTCAGGGCGATTATGCGGCACGTAGCCGCCTTGTTTATGGAGAGGATTGGATTTATGGAAACTATGGAATTCTTTTTTCGGAGCCTTCGCGTAAGGATCGGGTTCGGTGAGAATCGCCGGCTTTTCGGGAGCAGGTTGACCTGCGGCGGTGGCCGTTGCTAAGGCTTCGGCGTAGGCTTTCTCCGAGGCGGCTCGCTCTTCTTTGTATTTCGCTTTGGCAATGTTGGCTTGTTTCTTTTCTTCTCTGGCCGCGGCTTGTTCGGGGGTCTCGATTAAAAAGGAAAGGACATCGTTCTCGCAATAAACCTTGATGCCATTGAGGCTAAGGAATTGAGCGGTGAAGCCCTGGCCCGGAACCTTACGGCCGCTAAAGGAACCATCGTGAATCTGCCGGACGCCGCAAGAGGGCGAATAATCCTTCAAAATCGCGATGCGAATCCCTAAGAATTTGCAGATATTGAGAGCCTTTTGAGCGCCATCATTGAAGAAAGAAGTGACATCGCTCCCGTCTTGGCGTTTCGCCATCCCATGAAAGATCTCCACGGGTTTACGGGGGGTGCCTAAACCGGATTCAACTTCCGGGCAGAAGGGGACGAGGTCGTATTTGCTCCCGAGGGCCTTGATGGCTTCCGAGAGATTGTCATTGCCGTCATAGCGGCATTTTTCGCCTAGCAAGCAGGCAGATACTAATATTTTTTCCATGCGCGACAATCTTACCTTAAATCGGTCTCAAAAGATACGGAATTGGCATATAATGCCATCATGTCTCAAATTTCCCGGATTTACCGTTATGGCGAAGTGAACCATCCCGCCACGATAACCTACAAGCGAATCCGTCACATTATTCTTCATGCCGGGGATGCCGATGGCCGAACCTTAGAGATCAGCGCACCGAACCGGGCCTCCTTAAAAGAAATCGATCAGGCCGTAACCGAGTTATTGCCCCGGTTATTGAAGAGCTGCGCCTTCCACAAAAAACGGGCCGAGATTTTGCCTTATGGACCCGATTTCACCTACATTTTAGGGAGCAAGAACCCGTTGACGTTTTCGACCTCAGAAGAGCGACTGGCTTATCTCAAAGAAAACGCTTTGCCTCTATTCACGGAACGGGTTCGTTATTATGAAGCTTTGATGGGAGTAAAACCGGCCTACAAAGTCCGAGTTCGTTCGATGAGCAGCCGCTTCGGGGTCAATTCCAAGCGGACTCACACCATCACTTTGCAAGCCGAACTCTATCATTATTCTTTAGCCGTTATCGACTCGGTGGTTGTCCATGAACTCGCCCATCATTTCGTCTTCGATCATAGCGAGCGTTTCTACCGGGTGGTCTACCAGTATTGCCCCGATTATCGGGCGCTTCATGCTAAACTAAGGAAGCACATTTATGCTTAAGAGCATCACCAGCAAAACCAATCCGTTGATCAAAGAAGCCTTCGCTTATAAAAAAGAAGCGGGGGAGCATTTTCTCATCGAAGGTTTCCATAGCGTGGAAATGGCGTTAATGGCCAACTTAGTCGATGAACTCTTTCTCCTCAAGGAATATCCCAATTGCCCTTTGCCTCAGTATTTAGTGACGCCTGAAATCATCGATAAATTGGCCTTTACTCGGAATCCGGAAGGCATTGTGGCGCTTTGCCATAAGCCGTTAAAGCGGCCCTTTGACGGGAGGCGTTTACTTTATCTTGAGCGGGTCCAAGATCCGGGAAACTTAGGCACCTTATTGCGGACGGCCTTAGCTTTTGGCTTCCATGATGTTTTCATCTCCAAAGACGGCTGCAGCCCCTATAACCCCAAGGCCCTTCTCGCCAGCCAAGGCGCCCTATTTTCTTTAAATGTTCAACTCTCCCTGACTTCGAGTAGCGAGGACATCGAGGCTTTAAAGGCCCAAGGCTATTTCATCCTTGGGACCGCTTTAAAAGAGGCTTCAGCCTTTGAAAGCTTTCACTGCCCCGAAGGTAAATTAGCGTTGCTTTTAGGCAACGAAGGCCAAGGTCTCGATGAGAAGGTGTTGGCCCTTTGCGATGCCAAAATCAAAATCAGCATGGCCGGCATCGATTCTCTTAACGTCGGCGTCGCCGGAGGCATCCTTATGCATGCTTTTGGGAATTCGGGTCTATAATGCGGCTATGAAGAAAAATGCTTCGGCGTTATTGCTATGGACTTCCATCGGCTTGCTCAGTCTAACAAGTTGTGGTGGCAACTCCTCTTCCGGGACTTCCTCTACGGCTTCGAACCCGGGCGGATCGTCCCAAAGTTCGGGCTTTGATTCCGCCTCTTTTTTCAAGGCTTTTGCCGCTGCGGGGAAAACATCTTTTTCCCAAGACGCCATTGGCTTTACCACCCCCGAGATGACGGCCGGGGTGTCGTTGCTGAGCAAAAAGACCGGTTCTTCCTCAACTTCGAGCAGCGCCGCCGCTCTCAAGCAAGCGGCCGCGAGCAGCGTTTCCTCAGAAGCGACCTACACAAGTTCGTCTTTTAGTTTTGACCGTGTCTTCTTTACCGCTCTATTTAATGGCATGACCTCGAGCGAAACTTCCGCCTTAAAAGCCGCCCTCACTTTTCCCAAAGAAAAAGAGGATGACACCCGCCAGGGCTATCTCAATATCGATGCTAGTGGCGTTTCGACCTCGGCCCGTTTCACTCCGAATTTCTATTGCAATGAAGGGACAGCTTACGTCGATATCTCCTCACTTTCGGTCCTGCGGGTTGCTTTGAATACTCTCGTTCAAGGTCTAACTGGCGATACGACTTGGCTCTATCCGCAAAATGGCTTAGGTTATAAAGATATTGATCTGAGTTCGCTCGCCTCAAGTTTGCCCTTAGCCGATCGCCTCGTTAGCTATTCCGCGACCTTGGCCGAGCGCTTAGATGCGAGTTATAAGACTTCGCCCTCCGCTTTTTCCTTTAGTCAAGGCACGGTGAATCAATTCGTGTTCTCAAGCACCGATAAAAACGTGGTGACTTCCTTAGCCTTAACCTTGGTCGACCCCTTATTCGTGACCGCGGATCCCGCCACGAAAGAAAGCTATGAAAGGGCCATTTCTTCCGTCTTGAATTTAGCGACGTGGAAAAAATTCTCCTTTGGCTATACTTTCGATGCCACCGGACTTTTAACGCAAAGCATCGCGATTGATGGGAGTTTCGATACCGAAGCGGAAAAGAGTCAAAACCCCGATGAGAGCGCCTATGTTCAAAGCCTGAATTGCTCGACGAAGTTGACCTATCTTTCCGGGGCGGCCGCGAGCATCGCCTTCCCCAGCAACCTCAACAAAACCTCTTATCACGAGATTCCGGATATTCCTCATCTCTAAGCTAAGATTTAACGTTTGGGCTTTATCCTTAGCTTTTTTACGGCTACAATAGCGGTGTCTTCCTTAAGGAAGCAGTAACGGAAGCGTTTCGTTCATAGGGAGAGGCCGTCAGTGGAACCGCCTCAACGACATGACCGTGAATTCACCCTTAAGCGTATGCTAGGGCAACCTAGCCGCCTCATCCCCGTTAACGGATCCTCAAAGAGCGTTTCTGCCGACAGCATCGGAAGAAACGAAGTGGGATGGCACCACGGAGCAATCCGTTCCCGGCCGTCTTTTTTTGTTTCAAAAGGAAGATAAAAACCTATGGATCCTATCGGACAAGCGACGAGTATCAAGGAAAAAGCATTAGCGGAAGTTAAAGCCGCGAGAGATGCCGTTTCTTTGGAGCGTGTTTACAACGTCTACCTTGCCAAAAAAGGCGAGATCGCTGGACTCATGAGCCTGATGAAAGGCATTCCCAATGAGCAAAAAGCGGCCTTTGGCCAAGCGGTAAACGGCGCCAAAGCCGAAGTGACCGTCGTCTACGAAGCCAAGAAATCCGAGCTCGATAATGCCGAGCTTGCTAAGAAACTCGCCACCGAAAAGATCGATATCTCTTTGCCTGGCATCTCCTATAACCCCGGCCATATCAATCCCTATTTTCAGATTATCGATGAAGTCACGTCGATTTTCCTCGATATGGGTTACGAAGTGGTGGAGGGGCGGGACGTTGAAAGCGATCACTTCAATTTCGAACTCCTTAACGTCCCTAAAGACCACCCGGCCCGCGATATGCAAGACACCTTCTATTTCAGCGATGAGTTGTTACTTAGGACCCAAACTTCCGCGGCCCAAGCCCACACCATGGTCGCTAAGCAAGGCTTATCCCCGATCCGGATGATCAGCCCCGGGAAAGCCTATCGCCGCGATGATGATGATATGACCCATAGCCATCAATTCGCCCAAATCGAAGGCCTCGTCGTCGATAAAAACATCAGCATCGCCAACTTAAAAGCCACCTTGGAACTTTTCGCTAAAAAGATGTTCGGCGAAAAACGGGAAATTCGGCTTCGTTCCTCGTATTTCCCCTTCACTGAACCCAGCGTTGAAGTCGATGTTTCCTGCTTTAATTGCGGCGGGAAAGGCTGCGCGTTATGCAAGGGCACCGGCTGGATTGAAATCTTGGGCGCCGGCATGGTGAACCCCAAAGTCTTATCCTTATGCGGCTATGACCCCAAGGTCTGGTCGGGCTTTGCCTTTGGCGTCGGCGTGGAGCGGGTCGCCATGCTCCGTTATGGGATCGACGATATCCGCCGCTTCTATCAGAACGATGTCCGCTTCTTAAAAGATTATTTAGGAAAATAAGGAGAATCCCCATGAAAGCATCCTTAAATTGGTTGAATCACTACGTCAAGATTGATGATCTTACCCCTGAAGAAATCGCGGATAAACTCACTTTTGCCGGCATCGAAGTGGAAGGTATTTCTCGCCTGGCCTCGGCCGATAAACTGGTCATCGGCGAAATCCTTAGCTGCGAGAAACACCCCGATAGCGACCATCTTCACGTTTTGCAAGTCAATGAAGGCGCCAAATACGGCATCCATCAGATTGTCTGCGGAGCTCCTAACGCCCGTAAAGGTCTGAAGGTCATCGTGGCTAGAGAAGGCGCCAAACTTCCCGGTGGCGTCATTGAAAAATCTCTCATCCGCGGCGTGGAAAGCGACGGCATGTGCTGCGCGCTTTATGAACTCGGGGTCGATAAAAAGCACCTGAGCGAAAAGCAAATCGCCGGCGTGGAAGAATTGCCCACCGACGCCAAGATCGGCGAAGAAGAAGTCCTTAAGTATCTCTGCCTCGACGACGTCATCCTCGATCTTTCGATCCTCCCGAATCGTCCCGATATGTACGCCATCCTCAATATCGCTAGGGAAATCGGCTGCTTATTTAACCGTTCGCTCACTCTGCCTGAACCGAGCAAATTAGCTCTTGAGCCCTCAACTTTTGAAGTCGGATCTCAAAGCGAAAAGTGCCCGCAGTTTGCGATTCGCGAAGTCCATGGCGTCAGGGTTGGACCTTCGCCAAAATGGCTCCAAGAGATTCTGCTCTCCGAAGGGATCCGCAGCATCAATAACATCGTCGATATCGGCAACTACGTGATGCTTCTAACGGGCGAGCCGCTCAACATGTACGACCTTGATAAACTTCCGAGCAAGAGCCTCATTGTTCGCGCTGACCTCTCGCGGGAATTTCTCGCGATGGACGACAAGACTTACGCCCTGATCCCTGGGGATTTGGTCGTCACCTCCCAAGGCGAGCCGATGTGCTTAGCGGGCATCATGACCGCCAAAGCCTGCATGATCGACGCCTCGACCAAAAATATTGCGGTGGAGTCGGCGGTCTTTGACTATGCCAAGATCCGCCATACCTCCAACCGGATTGGCTTAGCCAGCGAATCTTCGCTCCGCTTTGCTAAAGGCATCAATCAGGATCAGGCCGAATACGTCCTCCGTCTCACTTCTGATCTCTTAAAGGAATTGGCCGATGCCAAAGCCATCGGTCAAACCTGCAATTACGACACCCTTAAGCACCCGATCAAAGTGATCGAGACGAGCTTAGATTATCTTAACGGCCGCCTCGGCACCTCCTTTAGCGATGAGCAAATCGTCGAGGTGCTTCGCCGCGATCACCTCGAAGTGACTTGCCCCAAAAAAGGCCATTATCAGGTGAAGATCCCCAGTTACCGCATCGACATGGATGGGGAAGCCGACTTAAGCGAAGAAGTCATTCGCATTTTAGGCTACGACAATGTTAAGAGCATTTTGCCGACGAGCGAGCTCACCTTGACGGGCTTAAGCGAAGCCCAGAGGGCGAAGCAGAACATCCGCCGGTATCTCCGCTTCCAAGGACTCGATGAATTCCTGACGTATACCTTGGTTAATCAGGATCTTTCTAAGCGTTACGCCTATCTCCAAAAAGGACCGTGCTATCAGCTTAAAAACCCGATGACCAACGATCACGAATTCGTTCGTAAAGCCATTTTGCCCTCCTTGCTCGATAGCTTAGTCTATAACGTGGCCCGTCAACAAAAAGACGTGGCGGCTTTCGAAGTCTCCGACCTCGATGCCCCCGGGGTTTCGACCCTTGATTTAGCCTTAGCTTTAACCGGAGAAAAATCCGAGCAAGGCTCCTTAAAGAAACGGCCCTACGATTTCTATGACGCCAAAGGCCTCGTCGAAGGCATCCTTTCCTTGCTTAATCTAGGGAAGAATCGTTATCAAATCTTGCCGTGGAGCCTAGGAGGGAATGAACTCCATCCGGGCAAATCCGCCGAATTAAGGATGGGCAAGAAACTCCTCGGTTTCTTCGGCGAACTCCATCCTAACGAACTGAAGCGCCTCGGCCTAAAAAATGGCGTGGTCCTCGAACTCGACCTTCAAGAACTACTGGCCTTACGCACCTCGCCGGTCAAAGCCAGCATTCCGCCGAAGTTCCCGAGCGTTTCTCGTGACCTGGCTTTCCTCATTAACAAGGACGTCAGCTACGAGGACATCGCTAGGGAGATCAACCGTTCCGATAGCCTCATCAAGGACGTCGAAGTCTTCGATGTCTATGAAGGCGAGAACATCGCTCCCACCAAAAAATCGTTGGCCTTGACCTTGAGCGTCCGCAGCGATGAGAAGACCTTGAAGGATGAAGAAGTCGCCGCGGTGGTCGCCAAAGTCATCGCTCTGCTTCAGGTGCGCTTCGGCGCGGAGATCCGCCAATGAAGATCTTGGTTTCTTCGATAACCCCCGAGCGTCCGACTTTACTCGATGAAGCCGAGACTTTTACGCCCGATTATTTTGTAGACTCGTATCCCATCAAAGATATTTCGAGTTGCCATCTCGACGGTCAAATCAGCAAGGGAAAAGACTATCTTCATGCCTCCTTCCATATCGTGGCGGAAGTCGTGCTGCTCGATAGCTACACCAATGAGCCTTTTCAAAAGAAGATCGTCCTCGATGAAGAGGCGGATCTGCTCGAAGAAGATAACCAAGAAGCCGAAGGCTACATCATTGAGGGCAAGGAGATCGACCTTTCATTGCTTTGCCTCAAGATGATCCGCTCCTCGCTGCCCATCAAAGTCCTTAAGCCCGGCTCTAAGCTTCCTAAAGACGGGGAAGGGTACCGCGTTCTCAGCGAAGAAGATTTCCAAAAAGAGAAGGAAAATTCGTACAATCCTTCCTTCGATGCCCTCAAAGATTTCGACCCCGACGATAAAAAGTAAAAATCCGCTAAGATAAATTGAAGAGCTAAGTCGGTTCGGCTATAATTTTCCCAATATGGGAAATATCCTAGCGCTCGAAATAGGGTCGACGCTTTCCTTGGTGCTTGCCATTGGCTTGGCCATCGTCATTTTTATCATCGTGGCTTTATTGGGGATTTTAGCTCGGTCCATCTTTGGCAAAATCAAAGAGCATCGGATTCTGGCGAAAGCCCACGCCGTCGCCGGTTCTTTGGGGAGCGATGACTCCTATCGCCTCTATGGCGAAGAGCTTTCTAACGCCCTCCATAATTCGCAGATCGCCTATCTTTCTTTCCCGTTGGTGGACTCGGGCAAAGGCCTCTATATGCCGCCAAAAAGTCCCAATGATGCTTGCTTTTATTTAGCTGGAGCGTACCTTTGCGCCGTGCTGCCGCTTGAGAATTACGATTCGCGCGTCAATGACCAAGTCGCTCAAATCGCCGCCCGCTTCAACGATAATTTGAAGAGCCTGAAGAAAAAAGGCAGCTTCACGCCGGTCGTCCTTTTGATCGCCAATAACGAGAATGAGGCGAGCCAAGCTAGGGATTTGCCTAACGCCAATGTAGCGGTGGGACTTTCCGGGCTCATCCAGCAATTGCTTAAACTCTCCCGTAAACCCTCCGCTTATGGCGCTGATTTATCGCTCGACATCCTCTATTGCACTTTCCCGGATTTGCGGTTGCTCCTCCGCGAAGATAACCAATTTGATCCGGTCGAGATCTCGGGCAAGCGCTTCATCGATAAAGACGGGAAACGGGTGCCTTTCTCCACCAAAGATAACGGCGACTCTATTTACTCGTTCCATTTCTATCACGGCATGGCCGTCGCGAAGAAGATTCGGGGGAGGAGCCATTAATATGGGTATCTACGATTGGCTTCTTATCCTGGTCATGGGATTAGGTCTATTAGTCGGCCTCATCCGCGGTTTCAAGGCGCATTATGCGCGAGCCGGTGGCGATGTGGTGGCCTTTTTAGCCGCCTTAGCCATTAGCCTGCCTCTCACGGCCTTCCTTATCGGCAAGAACGAGAATCTCTCGGCCCAATTTCTGGACTTGGAGGGCAAATTGGGGGATCAGGCGGGCTACTTCACCCTCATGATCTTCGCCTTGATCCTCTTCATTCCTTTAGCGATTGGTTTCTTCGCCCTCAACCGTTTCTTCTTGGCTCACGTCGGTTATAAACGGCCTTATATCTTCTTCGCGACCTTCATTGCTTATCTGGCGGGAGCCTTCTTGGTGGGGATGATCATCGCCGGGATTGTCGCGAATGAATCGCCTTCTTCATTTAGCGATGGTACTGCCATGCTTAACCTCTTTTATAATAGCCTTACAAAATTAACCATCGGAGGGCTCATCAATGCCTAGAATCGATTACGGATCGGTTTCGTATGATGCCCTTTTCAGCAAGGCCAGCCAAGGCATTGCTAGCGGGAACCTGAAGGTGGCGCGCGATTCGCTCTATGAAGCGGCCCGGGTACTGAACCGTCTTTCTTTGCTCGCGAAAGGTGAGCTCAAGCAATCCTATCTTGACCGGGCGGCCAAACTATCGATGATCGCCGATGCGATTGTCTTGCAACCCAAAGTCACCGTGAAGAGCAGCCTTAGCGATAAAGCCGAACAAGGCGATGCCAATCAAGGCAATGGCCAAGCTGGCGAAGCCAATGGGAATTCTTTCTTCCCGGTCGAGCGGCCGAATGTCACCATGGCGGATATCGCCGGCGAAGAAGACGTCAAAAAACAGATCGATGAGCAGATCGTGAAGCCCTTTGAAAACCCCGAGCTTTATGCCCGCTTCAAAAAGACGATGGGGTCGGGCATTCTCCTGTATGGGCTTCCTGGCACCGGCAAAACCATGATGGCGAAAGCCATTGCTAACCAACTTAACGGCGCTTTCTTCAGCGTCAAATGCTCGGATATCTTGAGCAAATGGGTCGGTGAAGCCGAGCAGAACATCAAGAACCTTTTCGCGACGGCGCGGACTTACCCGATCTCGATCATTTTCTTCGACGAGTTTGAAGCGATTGGGGCCTCGCGCGAAGAAACCGATAAAACCGAAAAGGATCTCGTTCCGGAGATTTTGGCCCAGATGCAAGGGTTTGAAAAGAGCGAGAATACCTGCATTTGCATCGCCGCGACCAACCGGCCGTGGATGATCGACTCCGCCTTCCTTAGACCAGGACGCTTTGGCACGCACTTCAAAGTCGATCTGCCGAACGAAGAAGCCCGTGAGCAAATCTTCCATATGCGGCTTAAGGATGTTCCTTGCGCCGAACTCGATTATCCCGCCCTCGGGGAAATGACCGAAGGCTATAACGCCGCCGATATCGCCGATGGTTTCATTGAGAAGATGAAACAGCTCGCGATTGACCGCGCCTTGGCTAATGGTGGCGATGCCATGATCGAAATGAAGGATGCCGAAACCGCCGAACAAAGCGTGAAAAGCTCGGTGTCTTCGAGCGATATCGATAACTTAAAGCGCTTTGAAGCGGGCCAGATGGATAAAACCTTGAGCGGCTTCGCCCCCGAAGAAAAGCCCAGCATCACCATGGATGACGTCAAAGGCTTAGAGAACGTCAAAAAGGAAATCCAAGACCAAGTCATCCGGCCGCGGCTCCACCCCGAAATCTTTGCTAAATTCGGTAAGCAAGTGGAAACCGGCATTCTGCTTTATGGACTTCCCGGCACCGGCAAAACCATGATGGCCAAGGCCATCGCAAACGCCCTCGATGGCGCTTTCTTCAGCGTCCGTTGCTCCGACATCCTCAGCAAATGGGTCGGCGGCAGCGAGCAGAATGTGAAGAACCTCTTCGACGCGGCCCGCCGCTACAAAGTCGCCATCATTTTCTTCGATGAATTCGAGGCGATTGGGGCTAAACGCGATGACGAAGATCATGCGACCAAAGCCCTTGTCCCCGAAATTCTTGCCGAGATGCAAGGCTTTAAGACCAGCAAGAATACCTTATTGGTCCTCGCCGCCACCAACCGTCCTTGGATGATCGACTCCGCCTTCCTTAGGCCAGGGCGCTTCGGCACCCACATCCGCGTCGATCTCCCCGACGAGGTCGCCCGCCGTTCCATCATTCAATCGAAGCTTCAGAAGTGCCCGTGTTCGCCGGATTTGAACTATGACCGGATGGTCCAGCTGACCGAAGGCTATAACTCGGCCGACGTGGCCGATGGCTATTGCGAGCGCTTAAAACAGCTCGCCATCGATCGGGCCTTAGAAGAGGGCAGTGGGGACGCCGTCATAACTAACGCCGACATCGAAGAAGCCGCTAAGCTCGTGAAATCCTCGGTTGATCCTGAGGATGTTAAGAACCTCAAGGCTTATGAAAACGGGGAGTACAAATAAGATGAGCATCGTTTTTCATGAATTGAATGCGCAGGGCCTAACCCCCTATAAAAGCGGTGGGGTCCTTTGCTTAGACGCTTCGGGGGCCGTTACCCTTTATCGGAGCCGTGACCTTTGCAAAATCCAATTTGCGGCCGCCCTCCATCCTTATGCCTTTGATGACCAGCCTAAAGAGGCCCTCGGCGAATTTCTGGCCGGCCCTAGCGAATTCTGCCTTTCCTTTGCGATCGCCTATACCCTCGATGTGGCCTTTCCTGGTCTATTAGCCCAAGCGGTCCTCGAGCAAAAGCACGATCCTTCGTACTTAAAAAACCTGAGCACCGAGGCCTTATTTAAGGAAATCTTGGCTCCGTATTTCTCAAAGACCATGCTGGATTGCCTCACCCAAGCCGGCCAGATTAATCTCTCGATCGTTAAGCGCCTCGTCTCTTCCCATAACTTCGGCGGGAATTACACCGAGAAGCTGAACCAGCAGACCCTGGCGGCCTTAGGCTGCCATTTCTCCGATCTTCGCTTCGGCTTACCCGATCGTTCCTCGCTTTCTCCAACCGCCATAAGCGTTCTTAAGAAGCGCGCTTTAGGAGTGGCTCATTAATATGGCTGAGACATCGTTGCTTCTTGCTTATGGAAATCTGCTTTCCGAAATCGAAGGGCTGGTGCCCTTACTTTCGACCTGCAGCGACGCTTCGACCCGCAAGAAGGATTACCAAACCTTAGAAAAAGTGGTGGGCCTTGAAAGCAAAATTTCTTTGGCGAGTTTGACTGCAGAGCAGCTGAAACCTTCCCAAGATTTGCTCGCCTTATATTTCCAAGCGAAAGTCGGTTTATGGGATGAGGGGATGAGCGCTTTTCTCTCCTATTTATTCGTCCTCTTTAATGACTTAGCTAAGGCCAGTGTCCCTGCGGGCGAAATCCAGCAAGAAAATTTAGCAAAAATCCAAGGGCTCTTTAAAATTTCGGCGGTCAAATCCGAATTGAAATCCATCGAAAAACGGCTCCAAGAATTGAGCCTCATCCCCGGGGGCGTCTCCGCTTCCCCAGAGGCGAATTCCCTCGCGCAAAGACGCGCGATTTTGCTCCAGCAACTTCCCGCCCAAAAACCCGGGAAGAGGCATTGAAGAAAATTCGATGTCTTCTAACTTAAAATTGCAAATTGTGACAGTGTCTAAATTCTTGGCCCCTTGACCCCCTCATAGGGGGTCATCTTTAAAATGCGCGCTTTACACGCGAGAGGCGAGATGGTAGTCTAATGTCGCGAGGTGGGAAAAAGTGGGAAACTATTTCGGAACCTATTCACGAACCCTCGATGAGAAAGGCCGTCTCCAAATCCCGAGCAAACTCGCGGACAAGGATACCAAGCGCTTCTTCATCCTCAAGGGTTTCGAAGGTTGCCTCGCGGTCTACGAAGAAGAAAACTTCAACGCCTTGGTCGCTAAACTCCACGGCATGAACTTCCTCGACGAAACCGCCCGAAACTTCATCCGCTTAACCACGTCCTCCGTCCAGGTCCTCGATGTCGATAGCCATGGACGTGTTCTCCTCAGCAAGCAAACGCTCGACGACTACCGGATCGCCAAAGATGTGACCCTGATTGGGGTCCTTGACCACTTTGAGATCTGGGATGCCACCAGCTACGCCCGCTACCAACTCCAGAACGCCGGGAACTACGAGATCCTGGCGGGAAAGAGTCATTAAATGTCGACCCACATCCCCGTCTTGCTCCATGAAGCCATCGAATACCTCAATGTTCGTGATGGCAAGACTTACCTCGACCTCACGCTAGGTCGGGCCGGGCACGCCAGCGAAATTCTCAAACGAATTCCCCATGGCCGTCTGATCGGATTCGATCAAGACCCGGAAGCGGTGGAAGCCTCCACCAAAACGCTTCAACAAATCGGGGCTAACTTCACTGTTATCCACGATAACTTCGTTAACCTAGAGCCCCACCTTAAGGCCCTAGGGATCACCTCCGTCGATGGCATTCTCATGGATCTTGGGGTTTCTTCGCCCCAACTCGATGAGGCGGCCCGAGGCTTCTCCTACAAAGAGGAAGCTCCGCTCGACATGAGGATGGACCCGTCTAATCCGTTAACGGCCGGGATAGTGGTCAATACCTACCCCCTCCCTCGGCTAGCGGGGATTATCCGCGAGTATGGCGAAGACAAAGACGCCTACTTGATCGCTAGGAAGATCGTCTGGGCTCGCGAAAAGAAGCCCATCGGAACCACCACCGAGCTCGCGGAGTTAATCAAGTCCGCTAAGCCTAAGGCGGAATTAGAGAAAAAAGGGCATCCGGCCAAACAAACCTTTCAAGCCATTCGCATGGAAGTGAATCACGAGGAGGAGACCCTCAAGAGCACTCTGCTCGCTGCGCCGATGTGGCTCTCAGCGGGCGGACGGCTCGTCGTCATCAGCTTCATGTCGCTCGACGATCGTCTCGTCAAGCAACGCTTCCACGAACTCTCGGTGATCGAAGGTTCGCGGCAAGACTTCGGATTACTCCCTAGCCAAGTGCAGGTTCCGCAGTTTAGGAACCTCACCAAAAAACCGATCACGCCAAGCGAGGATGAACTTAACGCCAATCATCGCTCAGCCTCTGCGAAATTACGGGCGCTAGAAAAGATTTAATCAGGGAGAGAAAAACCATGAAAGATAAACTTGTTAAAACCGGACACAAGAAACTCTACTATCGCCTCAAGGCGACCTTAGCGGTCTTTCTCTTCGTCCTCGCCGTCACCGGTGCGGCGCTGCTACCGATCGCCATTTCCTATCAAGTGGCGGATCAGGCCCGCGCCAAAGCCGATGCCGGTTCCAGTGTTTCTAGCGGCGACCCCGAAACTGTCTTAGTTTCGTCCTCGACTACCGCCGCCTAAGCTTTGATTCGACCAAAGCCCTAGGTTCTCCCTGCCTAGGGCTTTTCTAGTTCTCTAACATAAATCGACTAAAAATCCATCAAAGACTCTTTCTAAAAGGTTGGCTCTATATTAGAATATAGAGCATAAGTTATGGATAAACCTTTAGCCTGTATCGAAATTTCTAGCGACTCGATAAAACTCCTGATCGGTTACGAGCTCAACGGCCAAGCCGTCGTTTTGTATACCAAAGAGAAAGAAATCCCCGGGGCGATTCAAGATGGCCAGATCGTCGATATGGCTGGCTTAGTCAAAGCCCTCAATGAATTCCATAGCATCACCGACGATATCGCTAAACTCAAAATCAATATCAGCGAAGCCTGCTTAGTTTTGCCTTCGCTCGGCTTACAGGTTTATCAGAACAACAAGACCACGAATGTCGTCTCGCCCGAAGGCCTGATCGCCAAAGTCGACATCGCTAACGTCGTGAGCCTCGTCAACAAAGAATCCGTCCCCAATGGCAACGATATCCTCGATATCATCCCCGATGAATTCGTCCTCGATAAAGGCCAGCGCTTTGCTAATCCCCCAATCGGCGAAAAGAGTCAAACCCTGACGATTCGGGCCAAAGTCCACGCCCTTCCCCATAATGTCGTTTACCAATATAAGGCCGCCCTCAATCAGGCCGGCTTCCGCTTAAAGAAAGCCGCGGTGGCCGCCTATTGTTATAGCCAACTCTTCGCTTCCTATAAGGATCTGCCCCAAAGCTACGTCCTCGTCGATATCGGGGCCAAACTCACCACGGTTTCTCTTGTTGGCGCCGGCTCGCCCTATGCTTCGCTCTATTTTGCTAAAGGCAGCGATTCGCTCACCCAAGAGATCGCCGATGCTTTCGTCATCCTTCCTCCCGCCGCGAAAAAGCTTAAGGAAGACTACGGCTATGATGAACGGAAGATCAGCTTTGATCCGGCGATTACGAGCGGCACCGATGCCGGGGGCAATCGCTGCGACTTTTATCAGCGCGACCTCAACGCCGTCATCGCCTCGTTCTCCGAAGATTATTTGAGCTTGCTCAGTAACGCCATTGCCCAGCTTTTAGGCAAATATGGCGCGAAGTTCGATACGCTTCCGCTCCAATTAACCGGGGGTGGCAGCCGCCTCAATGGGTTGCTCCCGCTGTTACAAAAGGCTTTCCCGAAACGCGAAGTCCATTTGATTTTGCCGCGTTCCATCGGCGCCCGCGATCCGCGTTATGCGGCGCTATTAGGCTTAGTGTTAGCGAGCTCCGGCTATACCGGCAGCTTAGAAGATTCTTTTAAAGGCGTCGTTACGGTTTCCCGCCAAGAGACTCCGAAACCCAAAGACCCCAATTCCCCGGGGAATGATGCGCTATAAAGGAGGGAGAAGCTATGGCAGAGAGCAAAACTAGCGATTCGACGATGGACCTCGATAATTTTGAACCGGTGGCCCGCATCGTCGTGATCGGCGTCGGCGGAGCCGGCAATAACGCCGTCAACCGCATGATGGACGAGAATATCGCTAACGTCGAATTCTACGTCATGAATACCGATAAGCAGGCTTTAGCGACCTCAAAAGCCCCTAACCGCATCGTTTTAGGCGAGACCGTCACCAAAGGCCTTGGGGCCGGCGGCGAGCCGAGCGTCGGCAAAGAAGCGGCCGTCCAATCGACCGAAACCATCCGCAAAGTCGTCAAAGGCGCGGACATGGTCTTCATCGCGGCCGGCATGGGCGGAGGCACCGGAACCGGCGCCGCCCCGATCGTCGCTCAAATCGCCCGCGAAGAAGGGGCGTTAACGATCGCCATCGTCACCCGTCCGTTCACCTTCGAAGGCAAAAAACGCATCCAGAATTCCGTGACGGGCCTTAGCGACCTCAAGGAAGCCGTCGATTCGATCATCATCGTCAGCAACGATAAACTCTTGATGAGCAGCGGCAACGCCCCCATCTCCCAAGCCTTCCAGGAAAGCGACCGCGTTTTGGCCCAGTCGGTCAAGACCGTGACCGATTTGATTCTCCTACCCGCCGTCATCAACCTCGATTTCGCCGATGTCCGCAACACCCTTAAAGGCAGTGGCATCGCTTTGATTGGTTTTGGCACGGGCTCCGGCCCCAATAAAGCCGAAGAAGCCGCCGAAAACGCCATCAATTCGCCTTTGCTTGAAGCCTCGATTTCCGGGGCTCGCCGCGCCATCTGCGCGGTCACCTGCGGGGCCAATGTTTCGCTCTATGAAGCCCAAGAATGCGTCAACCGCATCATCGAGCAAGCCGGCGCCGCCATCGATATCAAGTTCGGCGTCGCCATCAATGAGCAGCTCGCCGATACGATCCTCGTCTCCGTCATCGCGAGCGATTTCACCGAAGAATACGATTTCACCGCCACTCCGCAGTTCACGATGCCCACCAAGCGCGACCAAGTCGGCTCGGGCGTCGATGAAGCTAGGGAAAAAGCGGTGGAAGCGAGCCAAGGCAAAACCGGCGATGGCGGCCAAGAAGAAGAATCGGTGGAAGAAGCGATTCTCCCCAACTTCCTCAAGGGCAAAATCGATCCCGATAAAGACGAATAAGCCGCGTTGCGCTTTCTTTATAGAAAGCCTAGAATAAGTCTGGCTTTGATGGAAGAGCCATCCGAGTAGCATCCGCCAGAGAGCCTACATCCTCGATGCAAGTAGGCACGCCAAAGGACATCACTTCCTAGCCTTACGCCCTGAACCTAGAGTAGGGGCGACGCCTCAAACCACGTTACGGTTTATGCTAAGCGCGGGAGGATCCTCCCGAACTAAGGTGGTAACACGCTACGATAGCGCCCTTAATCCTAAGGACGCTTTTATTTTTAAGGAGAAAACTCATGGAACTCAAAGACACGCTGCTCATGCCGAAAACCGCGTTTGAAATGCGGGGAAACCTCGCCCAAAAGGAACCGTTATTCCTGAAGAAGTGGGATGAGATGGACCTCTATACCCTCATGAACCAAAACCGGGTCGATTGCCCGGAATACATGCTCCATGATGGACCCCCCTACGCCAACGGCAACATCCATTGCGGCCATATGCTGAACCGGCTGCTGAAGGACTTCACCATCCGTTATAAGAACATGATGGGTTATAAGACCCCGTTCATTTTTGGCTGGGACACGCACGGCCTTCCCATCGAAGTCCAAGTCACGAAGAGCGGCGTTAACCGCAAGAGCACCCCACTCCCGGAATTCCGTAGCATCTGCGCGGAGTATGCCCATAAACAAGTCGAGAATCAAAAAGCCCAGTTCCATCGCCTTGGCGTCCTTGGCGATTATGCCCATCCTTATCTCACCTTGCTTCCCGAATATGAAGCCCGCCAGATCGACGTTTTCGCCGCGATGGCCCTAAAAGGCTTGATCTTTAAAGGCGTGAAGCCGGTCTATTGGTCCCCCAGTAGCGAATCCGCCCTCGCCGAAGCCGAAATCGAATATAAGGACGTCACCGCCAAAACGATGTACGTCGCCTTTGATGTCGCCGATGGGAAAGGCATCATCCCTAATGATGCCAAAGTCGTCATTTGGACGACCACTCCTTGGACGATTCCGGCCGATTTAGCCATCACGCTCAATCCGAAGTTCGTCTATGGCTTATTCGATACCAACCGCGGCAAACTCGTTTTCTTGGAGTCCCTCAAGGACCACCTCGTGAGTGAGCTTGGGTTAACGAAGTGCGATGAGCTCAAGAGTTTCCATGGCCAAGACCTCGAATACGCGACCGTCCATCATCCCCTCTATAACCGGCTATCCACGGTCATCGTCAATAGTTTCGTCACCGAAGACTCGGGCACCGGTTGCGTTCATACCGCCCCCGACCATGGCCTCGATGACTTCAATGCCTGCCTGAAGTATGGCATTAAGCCATTTTGCCCCGTCGATTCGCGCGGCTATCTCCGCCTGGAAGAGGGCGATCCCCTCAATGGCCTATTCTACGAAGAGGCCAATGATAAAGTGGTGGAACTTCTTGCCGAGAATGGCCACTTGCTGAAAGAAGTCGATATCACCCACTCGTATCCCCACGATTGGCGGACCAAGAAGCCCGTCATTTTCCGGGCGACCCCGCAATGGTTCTGCTCGATTGAGCCGATCCGCGATGATCTTCTTAAAGCCATCCATGAGATCCATTGGGTCCCCGCTTGGGGCGAAGGCAAGATGGTCAACATGATCAAAGACCGGGCCGATTGGTGCATCTCGCGTCAACGGGCTTGGGGCGTGCCGCTTCCCATCATCTATAACGAGGATGGCACCCCGATCATCGAGGAAGCCGTCTTTAAGCATATCCGCGATCTCATCCACGATAATGGCTCGAACATTTGGTTCCAAAAGGAAGCCAAGGACTTACTGCCGGAAGGCTACAAGAATGTCCATTCGCCTAGTGGCAAGTTCACCAAAGAGACCGACATCATGGACGTTTGGTTCGATTCGGGCAGCTCGTGGAATGGCGTCCTTAAGGAACGGGGTTTAAAATTCCCCGCCGATCTCTACCTTGAAGGCAACGATCAGTACCGCGGCTGGTTCAACGCTTCCTTAATTCTCTCGCTCGCCGTTACGGGCAAAGCGCCCTTTACGACTTGTCTTACCCATGGTTGGGTCATGGACGAGAACTGGCAAAAGATGAGCAAATCCGCCGGCAACGGCATCGACCCGAGCAAGGTCGCTAACCAATATGGCGCCGACCTGCTCCGTCTATGGGCCAGCCAAGTCGATTACCAGTCGGACGTCCGGATCAGCGAGTCGATCATTCAGACCATCGCGGAAACCTACCGCAAGATCCGCAACACCTTTAAGTTCATGCTCGGCAATCTTCAAGATGGCGAAGGTAAACCTTACCTCGTCCCCGAAAAAGCCCCGCAGCTGTATAAGGTGGATGAATGGATGCTCGCCGAACTTGAAGACGTTAAGGACAAAGTTCTCGCCTGCTACGAGGCCTTTGATTTTGCGGGCGTTTCTAACCTCATCATCGCCTTCCTCACCGGCGACCTTTCTAGCTTCTACCTCGATATCGCCAAAGATGATCTTTATTGCGATGGCGCCTATTCAGAACGCCGTAAGGCCTACCAGTACGTTATTTACCAGTGCGTATACCAGTTATGTCTGCTTTTCAACCCGATTCTTTCCTTCACGATGGACGAGGTCTATCCCAATATCCCCGGCGCGAAGAAAGCATCGCCTCAACTTGAGGATATGCCGAAAGTGAGCCACGACTATGGCTCCAGTTATCTTGACGAGTTCGCCGCCTTTAAGAAGCTTCGCGAGAAGGTCTTAAAAGCCCTCGAAGACGAACGGGCCAAAGGCGTCTTTGGCTCCTCGAGCGAAGCCGCGGTGGACTTGGTCCTCGCCGATCCTAAGCTCTATGCCGTCCTTAAAGGCCTGGGTGAAGAAGAAGGAGCTCATCTCTTCAACGTGAGTCAACTGACGGTGAAGGATGGGGCTTCCGAAAGCATCAGCGTCTCTAAGGCTACGGGGGAACAATGCCCGAGATGCCGCAATTACTATGCTAAACTAGAGCCGGTGGGGGAGTTTAAACTCTGCCCGCGGTGCGCCGCTGCCGTTAAAGGAGAAGATAAATGAGCCAAAAAGCCCAGAAACAGCCAAAACATTCTAGCCAATGGCACACCATCTTTTGGGGCTGCTTTGGCCTAGGGATGTTTTTGCTTGACTTCATCAGCAAGTGGATTGTCCAGTCGCTTTGCCGGCCTGGCCAACCTTATCAAATCATCCCCAATTTCCTTTACGTGACCCTCTCCTATAACACCAAGATCGCCTTCTCTTTAGGGATCGATGGCGTCGGGGGAAGAATCCTCAACATCATCATCAGCATCGTCATGTCCGCGGCGATCATCGCCTATTTCGTGGTCGCCCGCGATAAGAATCGTCCTTTCATGAAGGCGATTTTGGCTTTGCTTGGCGCCGGGGCCTTAGGCAACCTCGTCGACCGGGCTTTCTATTGGAAGGCGACGACCGGCTTTGATGGCGTCATCGATTTCATTCAGTTTTATTTGGGTGGGGGACCGAGCGCTACCACGAGTGGCGTCAATCCTTTTGCCACCTTCAACTGGGCGGATTCCTGCCTCACCATCGGCGTGATTCTCTTCATCGTTTATCTCATTATCGATAGCGTGACCCATCGTGATGACCAATACGAAAAGGATCCTCGGGTCAAAGAATCCACCGCCGAAAGCAATCCTTCGCGGAGCAACGGCGTCGAAGTCAAAGACGAGGCCCCGAAAGTCGAGGCCCCCAAAGATGCGCCCGTACCGACGAGCGAAAAAGAGGGCAAATGACCTATCTCGTTAGCGAAATAGAAGCAGGCAAACGCCTCGATGAGGTCTTGCTTTCAATCGGCGCCGCCTTATCGCGGAGCAAAGCCCAAGAGCTGATCAAAGAAGGCAAAGTCACGGTCAATGGGAAAGTCGAAAAGGCCCATTACTGGTTAAAAGCCCACGATGAAATCGCCTATGAGGCCGCCGAGCCCAAAAAAAGCGATTTGGTTCCGGAAAATATCCCGCTAGAAATCGTCTACGAAGATGATCAGGTTTTGGTGATCAATAAGCCGGCGGGCTTAGTGGTCCATCCGGGCAATGGCCATCAAGATGGCACCTTGGTGAACGCGTTACTTTTCCATGAGCAAGAACTCGCCCATGAAGAGGACCCGATTCGCCCTGGCTTAGTCCACCGAATCGATAAAGATACCTCGGGATTGCTTGCGATTGCTAAGACCGATGAAGCCTTTGCTTTTTTGGCCAAACAACTGAGCGATCACACCATGCACCGCGAATACTATGCCCTCGTCCAAGGCATCATCCTTGAAGATGAAGGCAAAATCGATGCCCCGATCGCCCGCGATCCGATTCATCCGCTAAAGTTCTGCGTCAATGTCGATAAAGGCAAAGAAGCGGTGACCTTCTTCCACGTGATGAAGCGTTACCACCAAAGCAACTGCACTCTTATTTCTTGCCGTTTGCAGACGGGGAGAACCCACCAAATCCGCGTTCACCTCGATTATATCGGCCATCCGGTGATCGGCGATCCGCTTTATGGCAGCGGCAACCGCAAACTCTACGATCAAGGCCAATTACTCCACGCTTATCAGCTGTCCTTCATGCATCCGACAAGCAAAAAAGAGGTGAGCTTTACCGCCCCTCTTCCTGATTATTTCGAAGCGCTTCTTAAGACCTTAAAGTAAAGATTTTTCCGTAAGTTTCTTCATATTCGCGAAGTTGACCTTCGTGATGCTTGTAAGTTCTTTAAGGCCGTATTTCTTGAGGAATCTCGCTGCAAAAGCATCGACTTCCGCACCAGCCCCTAGCGGGATTCTTTCCCCATATTTCTTCCCTAACTCTTCCATCTTCCGTAGAAAGGAATAACGGGCGATGACGGAAGCTAAAGCCACGCTCGGGAAATGAAGTTCGCCCTTGGTGGAGAAATGGATATTATCGACGATGTCTTTTTCCCCTTTGAGATAATGGTAATAAAGGCCCGCTTCGGCGAATTGGTCTTGGCAAAGCATGGCCTGAGGGAATTTTTGGTGCAAGTTGCCTAAGCAGCGGTTATGCATCTTGGCCTTGATCGCGTTCATATTGAGGCCTTTGGCGGTCACGTCGTTATATTTGGGGTTATCTAAACTCAGCTGAGAGTAGGGGAAGTCGTGGATGAGTTTGGGCCCAATCTCCAAGATATAGGCATCGTCCATCGCCTTGCTATCGGTGACGCCAAGCGATTGGATTTCTTCTAAGCCCTCGCGGTCCACATAAGCCGCGCAGACGCAAACGGGGCCAAAGAAATCGCCGGTTCCGACTTCATCGCTGCCAATTTGCTCCACGAAAGGATAAAGAGCGGGTCCAGGATGCATCGGCGAGAAACGGGGGTTCTTAGGGCCACCAGGGAGCGCGAGTTTTGGCTTAGAAACTTCGGGATGGTCCGAATAAATCGAGACTTCGTAATGGGCGCGGATTCCTTGGAAGACAACCTTATGAAGACCCTGAGCGTCCGCCTTTTTATAAGCGGTGACGCTGCAACCGGAGGGTTGCGCTAAAAAGAGGACGTAGGGCGAGGGGGAAGCCAACATCACATCGCTATAGAGACTTTGCATCTTGGCAAGAGTCTCCTCATTAGCGGCAATCGTGTAGGTGCTCGGTTGTTTTAACATCGCGGTTATTTTAGCATGAGCAGGCCCTTATCGGCGCGCTCATGTTATAATTCTCCCGCTTATGCAAACGAGTTCCCAAGTTCTTGAATTTCCGAAGATCGCTGAGGCTGCGAGCCTCTTGGCGCGGACGGAGCGGGGTAAGGCCGCCTGTCTGCATCTGGCCATGCTTCCTAAAGATGCCCTCGCCAAGGAGCTTTCTTTTCTCGATGAAACCATCAATTTGATCCCGCGCTATGGCCGCTTTCCGATCGATGTGAGCAGCGACCTCGAGCACATCGTCGCCCTCGCCGCCAAAGGCTCGGTCTTATCGATCGAAGACTTGGAACGGGTCGCGAATGACGTCTTGACCGCTAACGCCCTCCATAAATACTTCGCCGGCATTGAACTTTCGCCTTTGCTTGTCGCTTATGCCCAGGGATTACCGACGCTTTCTTTCCTTGAAAAGGACATCCATAAGATCATCGGACCGAATCTCCAGGTCTACGATGATGCCTCCCCAGAACTGAAGCACATCCGCATTTCGATGGACCGCCTCGAAAAGGAAATGGTCCATAAACTCGGCTTTGTCCTTGAAGAGAACAAAGTCTATTTAAGCGATACGACCTTGACCATCAAAAATGGTCACTATGTCTTACCGGTCGCTAACGCCTATAAGAATAAGGTGAAGGGCATCGTCCAAGACGTTTCTTCGTCCGGGGCGACCACCTTCATCGAGCCGGAACTCATCGTCGAGATGAATAACAAGATGGTGGAACTGAAGAACGCCGAGCGGGAAGAGATCCATCGTCTTTTAGGGATCCTTTCCCAAGAAGTGGGGGGCTCGGCCGATGCCGTCACCCTGCTGAACCGCATGATCGGCTATTTGGATTTCTTGCAGGCGAAAGCCCTCTATGCGGACCAACTTCACGCCCATATCGCCCATATTTCTGAAACTAAAGAGCTCTTTATCCAAGGCGCCCGCCATCCCTTGCTTGATCAAAGCAAGGTCGTGCCCAACGATTTCCGCCTGAGCGAAGATAAGCGCGTCATCGTGATTTCGGGCCCGAATGCCGGCGGCAAAACCGTTGCGCTTAAAACGCTCGGCTTACTGGTTCTAATGCATGAAGCGGGGCTAGCGATTCCTGCCCTAGAAGGCGCCGAAATCTATTATCTTCATCACGTCTATACCGATATCGGGGACTCGCAATCCCTCGCCGATAACCTCTCGACTTTCTCCGGCCATATGTCCAATCTCGCCGGCATCTTTGCTACCGTCGGGGGCAACGACCTCGTTTTGCTCGATGAAGTCGGGACCGGCACGAGCCCTAAGGAAGGCGAAGCCATCGCTTACGCCAGCATCAAATTCCTGCTCTCCAAGCACTGTTTCACCTTAGTCAGCAGCCACTTCGAAGGCTTAAAAGCCTATGCCTTATCGGAACCGAGTATCGTCAATGCCTCGATGCTTTTCGATGCGGAGAAACTCCTTCCGACCTATCAGCTGAAGATGGGGCTTCCTGGCGAATCCTATGGCATTTCGGTCGCTTCCCGTTATGGGGTGGACCCGCAAGTCATTGCGATTGCCCAAAGGTATCTTGGCGAGCATGAAGATGTCTCGATCAGCCAAGCGATTGAGCGTTTAAGTCAATTGAGCCGCGATGAAGAAGAAGCTAAAGCCACCCTCGCCCGCAAAGAAGCGGACTTAGCTAAAGAAAAAGAAGCCTTTGCTAAAGAAGAGGGTTCCTTGAAGAAACGCGAAGAGAATTACCTGAGCGATGTTAAGGCCACCAAAGCCAAGATGCTTGAAGATGCCCAAAAAGAGATCGATGAAGTCTTAGCTTCCCTTGATAAGCCCGAGCTCAAGATGCACGAAGTGATCGCCGCGAAGAAACGGTTATCCGACCTTAAAGAGAAGCAAGAGGAAGTCCATTTCACCGGGGAAATCGCCCTCAATGATTACGTGGAGATCCCAGCCTATGGGGTCATTGGCAAGGTCGACCGGATCTCGGGGGACAACATCGAAATCGCGACCGCGGATGGCTTAACTTTTAAGACCAAGAAAGATCAAGTGCGGGTGACGAAAGCCCCCGAAGATAAACCGGTCGCTTTAACGGGGGCCTATATCGATACGATGGTCAGCAAAGGCTTGCCTTTAGAGATCAACATCATCGGTCAGCACGTCGATGAAGGCCTCGCCAGCATCGCCGATTATCTCGATTCTTGCCGGATCAAAGGCTATAAGCGGGTCCGGATTATCCATGGACTGGGGAGCGGAGCCTTAAGGAGTGCCGTTCAGAATTACCTAAAGAAACATCCCGAGTTCGTCGCCTCTTTTGAAACCGGGGGCGAATATGAGGGCGGCGGTGGGGCGACCATCGTCCACTTAAAATGACCGAGTTATTGAAACGGCTCATTTCCTTGCTTCCGGATAAGCCGGGCGTCTATCAGATGAAGGACGCCTCCGATAAGATCATCTATATCGGCAAGGCCAAGAACCTGAAAAAACGGGTCAGCCAGTATTTTTTGCGCCCCCAAAGCGGCAAAGTCCAAGCCATGGTCAGCCACGTCGATCATTTTGAGACGATCGTGGTGACTTCCGATAAAGAAGCCTTCATCCTCGAGATGAATTTGATCCAAACCTACTATCCCCGTTACAACATCATGCTGATGGATGATAGCCATTATCCTTATATCGCCCTGAAGCGGGCCGGGGATCCTTACCTTAAAATCGGTCGGAACACCGACGATAATCGCTTCTTCTATTTTGGCCCCTTCCCCAATAGCACTTCGGCGTATCAGACCATCGACTTGCTCAACACGGTTTATCCGACCCGGAAATGCCGGGAAATCCCGAAGAAAGCTTGCCTTTATTACGCGATGGGGCAGTGCCTCGCCCCCTGCATCAACGCGATCCCTAGCGAGGTCTACGAGAAGCTTTACGCGGATATTAAGAAGTTCCTTAATGGCGAAACCGATGAAGCGGTGGCTTCCATCAAGGCCAAAATGTTAGCGTGCTCGGAGGCGATGGACTATGAGCAAGCGGGGGAATATAAGAAAACCCTCGACGCCATTAACGCGGTCACCTCGAAGCAGCGGGTCGAAATCGTCGGGGACGATACCCCGCGCGATGTTTTTGCTTACGCCGAACGCGAAGGCTATCGGAGTCTAGCCATTCTCACCTATCGTCGGGGGCTATTGTTGGGGAAACATGTCCATGTGGTCCCCGCGTTTGGGGAAGCCGAGGAACAGATGGCCGACCTTATCGAGCAGTACTATAACGGCCATGAAACCCCGAAAGAAGTGGTCTCGCGCTTACCGAGTTTAGCCGAAGAACTGAATCCTTTATTCCCCGAGCTCAGCGTCATTTACCCCCACGAAGGCCGCTTACTTGACCTCGTCAATATCGCGGAGCTCAATGCGAGAGAGGGCCTTGATGCCCATTTCCTATCGGCGCGCTTAGAGGATGATAATCTGGCGTTGCTCGATCAACTCGGGAAACTCCTAGGGATTGAAACGCCGTTAAGAATCGAGCTTTTCGATAACTCGCACCTTCAAGGATCAAGCCCCGTCGGGGCCATGGTTTGCTACATCAATGGCGAACCCGCTAAAGGCATGTACCGCAAATTCCACCTCGATGAAAAAGACGCGGGCGATGATTTCCACTCGATGAAAGAAATCACTTATCGCCGCTATAAGCGGCTAAAGGATGAAGCCCTTCCGAATCCTGACCTTATCCTCGTCGATGGCGGCCTCACCCAAGTCCATGCCACGCAAGAAGCTCTCGATGCTGTTGGAACCAAGATTAATCTCTTTGGGCTATTTAAGAACGACAAGCACGAAACTGAAGGCTTGATCGACGGAAATGGCAAGACGTATCCGCTCGATAACCGCAGTCCGCTCTTCTTTTTACTCATGCGGATGCAGGATGAAGTCCACCGGTTCGCCATCACCTTTCACCGCGATCAGCGCACCAAAGCCATGCATAAAGAAATCTTCGATGACGTCATCGGGCTCGGCGAAAAACGGAAGGAAGTCCTCCGCAAACACTACCCGACCTTAGAAACTTTAGAAGCCGCCAGCGAGTCCGAGTTACGCCAAATCATCCCCTCGGAGTCGGCTTCGGCCCTCTACCTGAAGCTTCATCCGACGGATAAATGAGTGTCCCTTTCCTTCAAGATAAGGTATATTAATGAGGCGTTATGCGCCCGTAGCTCAGCTGGATAGAGCAACAGCCCTCTAAGCTGTGGGTCGGCCGTTCGAGTCGGCCCGGGCGCGCCACGTGGATCTTATCCCCTTAAGCGATTAAGGGGTTTTCTTTTATGGGGTGAAGCCAAGGTCGCTTTTTGTAAAAACATCACGATCGAAGAAACCATACTTTGAGGCGGAACCCCTAACCAATTGCTTGCGTGGCTAGTTAACTTTTGAATGTAGTCGGCGTTGCTTAAGACCCGAATTAAAAATTGGCTGGCTTGCTTTAAAGAAGTAAATAGACCACGTCGAACGAGTATCGGACTTAATGCTTTAGAAAAAATCTCCGGATTTAAAGGTAAATTGGTTACGATCCAATAAGCATCGAAAAGATCCTTTGCTCGGGTGTTGGCTAAACCATGGACGCAAAATGGGGCTATTTTTTCGGCGAGCATTTCTTCGTTGCTAATCCGAAATAGTGCTCCTGAACTTGGCCAGTCTAAACGATAGAGAAAAGGAACGGTATCCGGCTTGCTTGGCAAATAAACTCCGAGGTCAACCAGCAAAAAGAAACTGGCCGAGGAATCCTGAAAGGCCAATTCGACCTCTTTGCCAGCATAAGTTGGGTGATGGAGCTCTTTTTGCCGAATAATCGAAACTTTTACTTGAGGATAGGAGGAGGACGAGTTTAAGGAATCAATGAGAAATTTCAAACCTTTGTTTTCAAGCGAAAGATGCGAAAAATCCGCATCAACGTCCTGGGTATAGCCTCGTTTGCCACCGGTTAACTGATAGAGGACGATTCCACCTTTGAAGACGATCGAATGGGCTAAGAATTCACAACTTGCGATTTTACAAATTAGGATTTCTTGGAACAATCTTTGCTGATTTTGAAGAAGGGTTGCCCCCGGACTGGGCGAGCAAGTTAGCTAAAGAGATGGGTTTAGGTGATTTCATTTTCAAATCTCCTCCAGAGGTTTTTAGAATTTGGGAAATGCTCGATATAGCTTTGATAAACGGCGGTGGAAAAGTCACCTTTCCGGACCAATTCGCGGTAAGCAAAGATGGCATCCTTAAAGGTTTGACGGTCGAGGCGTTTTTCAAAGCGAAAGAGTTCGATGAGCAGGCGCTCGCGATCGTAGATCGTTAAACTGCCGCCCATCCACTTATAAGTAGTCTTCCCCAAGTCAAAAAGGACCGATGAAATATAAAATTGCCGTATGGATGGGTCTTTTTGGTTACGGGAACCGTTTTTAAAGGCCAAGTCAAAAGGGGGTAGAGGAAAGGCATCAGAAAAACCATAGACCACCAAAGCGCTTTGCAAAGTCACAATCGCCTGAGGGTGGGCTAAGGCATAGGCCAAAAGGGGTTCGAAATTTCCCGGATGAGCGTAGACTCCGCGGCAAACCCGCTGGAGTTGGGATTCGCGCGTTTGCTTTTTAAGCGCGTTTGAATCGGGGAACGATTTAGCGGTGACAAAAACCTTTTCGGACATAGTCCTATTTTACGAAATGTCTAGTACTATATCAAGAAGTAATAGACAAAAAATACTTCTAAAGAAATGGCTTATCCGAGAATCTTGGCCACGAGTTCATCCGCCTGGGCCGCGTTTTTCTTCGGTAAGGCGATGTCATAGAAGGTAGCTTTTGGGAAACGTTTAGCGAGGAGCTCTTTCCCTTTTTTGCAGGAACCTCCGGCCGAAACGAAGATGATGATGGGAGCCACGCCTTCTAAGGACTGGTCCGCTAAAAAAGTATTGATCGGCGTCGCGGGTAAATCCGCCCAAACCGGGCTAATCAGAATTAAGCGATCATCGGGGCCTAAGGCAAAAGAGTAGGGGAGAAGCTCGGCCTTTTTATGAAAGGTGGCTTTGCCGCCATAATGCAGCATTTTGAAGAAACCAATTTTGCCGATGGGCTTGACCATCTGAAGCTCGGTTAATGTCGCGCCTTTATTGGCGAATAGAGAAGCTAAATAGCCGGACTGCCCGCTCGCGGAAAAATAGACCACTTGGTTATTCATGGCTTCATTATGCACCGCGCCAAAGAAAAAGCATCTCAAACGCTAGGGGGTGTCAATCGTGGTAGCCTTTAAGCATGGAAATTTCAAAAATGCCGGTTATCTTTGTGGGCCATGGCTCGCCCTTATCCGCGATTGAAGATGATGAGTTCGCTGAAGCCTGGAAAGCCTTAGGGGCTAAGTTACCAAAACCCCGAGCCATCCTCGCGATTTCCGCGCACTTTTATACTAACGGGACCTACGTTACGGTCAATTCGAAGAGCGACTTAATCTACGATTTTTATGGCTTTCCCGAAGCCCTCTATCAAGTGAAATATCCGACACTGGGAGATCCGGTTTTGGCGGAAGAGATCGCTCAGCTGATCCCGAGCGCCATTAAAGTAAAACGCGGCCTTGATCATGGCGTCTGGGCGCCGCTAAAATGGATCTTCCCTAACGCCGATATCCCAGTCGTTTCCTTAAGCATCGATGGGAACCTCACGCCAGCGCAGCATTTCGCCTTAGGTCAAAAACTTGCCCGGTTACGGGAAGAAGGCATCCTTATCTTTTGCTCGGGCGATGTCGTCCATAACTTGGGGCGTTTAGATTGGGATAAACCCGATGGCTTTGACTACGCGGATGCCTTTGATAACTACATAAAAAACGCCATTCTATCGAAGGATTATGACGCGGTGGTTCACTATGAACGCGCGGGAAGCTGCGCTAAACTCGCCTTCCCAACTCCCGAACATTTTTTGCCCTTGCTTTATGCGCTTGGGAGTCTGAAGCCGAGCGACACGGCCACGCTTTTTAATGAGCGGCGGATCTATGGATCCCTCTCGATGACCGGATATTGCTTTGCCTCGGCCCAAGATAAGGTAAAATAAAACGGTATGGATTCCTTAAAATCGCTGCTCGATAAAAAACAATTTGATCTCGTGCTCGATCTCACCAAAGATAGCCCTGATCCCGAAGCCGTTTTCTATCGCTCGACCGCGCTAATTTCGCTTAACCGCCCCCAGGAAGCCTTAAGTTTGCTTCTCGATCATCGGGCCGACCTTTATGAGGCGAACCCTCTTCTTTATATGAAGGTGAGCTTTGAACTCCGCTTCATTTTGAAGCAATTCGATGAGGCCTACAAAGATTTGGAGTGGTGCTCCAATCAGCCCTATGTTTCCCAAGCGGTGGAGGAGCAGCTCCGCGCCTATCCCGGTATCATCCGCAGCAACGAAAAAGCCGCCTCTTATGTGAAGGATTACACCCCCGAGGAAGTCGAGAAAGTCTTGCTGACTTCGCCGGATGATTACGAAGTCCTCTCAATGCTTTCCTTCGTCCAGAATCATTCGCTTAGCGATTACACTTCGATCCTCCGGCAGATCGCCGTTTCGAACCGTCACCCCTATGTCCGGACCTACGCCTTATTGCTCCTTATCGCTTTAAAAGACAAGACGCCCTTTAGCTTCCCCAAAGCTGGTTCGGTTTATCGGGTGGTCCCCTCGGACCTCATTCCGCCGTATACGGGCGAAGTCTATAACGGCTTTGTCAGCTCGTTAGTTCTTCTTGCTAAGGATCCTAGCCTGGCTAACACCGCCCATCAGATCCTCAACGATTACATCATGGATTTTTATCCGGAAGCGGTCGTTACTAAAGCCGACGATAAGCCGCTGGCTCTCGCGTTTTTAACCTTAGCCAAACGTTACTTAAAAGCCGAAGATGACCTTAGCCCGCTCCTTGAGGCTTACCACCTCGAAGCGAAAGCGGTGGACGCCTCGGCCGATCAGATTCAGCGGGTTCTGGATGCGACCCCGCCCTTCCGTTACTAAGCAAAGCGCCAACTTTCCTTAGTATTTCATTTGTGCCCTATCTAAAGATAGAGTATATTGTCTTTTGCGTAAAAATTGATTAGGAGTCAATTCATGAAACACAGCATTAAGAAGATTGAAGAAAGCAAAGTCGAAGCCCTCGTCGAAGTCGACCCCGAACTCTGGAAGGCCGCTCAGAAGAAAGCCTTTGAAAAGCTCGCTTCTCAGGTCACCGTCCCGGGATTCCGCAAAGGCAAAGCTCCGGAAGATATGCTTAAAGGCAAGATCGATCCGAACAAAATTGCCGACGAAGCCATCAATGATATTCTGCCCTCCGTCTTCGGCGAACTCGTCGAAGAAGAGAAACTCCGTCCCTTCGCTCGTCCGGAAATCAATGTGACCAAACTCTCGGACACCGATCTCGAACTCAAGTTCGTCATCACCCTCGTCCCCGAAGTCACTTTGGGCCAGTATAAAGACCTCCACGCCGAGAAAAAGGCGCCGTCGGTCGATGATAAAGAAGTCGAAGAAGCCGTCGCTAAGCGCTTAGAGCAAGCCGCGACCTTAGTCGTGGTCGATCGCCCGGCCAAAGTTGGCGACACCGTCACCCTCGATTTCGAAGGCTTTGTCGATGGCAAACCCTTTGAAGGCGGCAAGGCTGAAAACTACGCTCTCGAGCTTGGTTCTCACAGTTTCGTCCCCGGTTTCGAAGAAGCCCTCGTTGGCGTGAAGTCCGGCGATTCCAAAGACGTCGTCGTCACTTTCCCGAAGGCCTATGTTGAGACCCTCGCCGGCAAAGAAGCCACCTTTAAGTGCAAGATCCACGAGATCAAAGAAAAACAGGTCCCGGCCCTTAACGATGAGGCCGTCAAAGACATGGCCATCAAAGATGTGGCCAGCGTTGACCAACTGAAAGAATTCGAAAAGAAGTCCTTGCTCCAAGGCAAAGTCGAAGCCGCGGAGAAGGAATACTACGAAGCCATCCTTAAGCAGATCCGCGACGGCGCCAAAGTGACGATCGCCAAAGACATCATCAAGCAAGAAGCGGCCAGCCTGGAAGACAACATGAAGAAACAGGTTGAGCAGAATGGCTTAACCTTCGATCAATATCTCCAAATCACCGGCCAGAAGCTCGAAGAGCTCCAAGCCAAGATGGAAGAAGAGGCCGAGAGCAACATCAAGACTTACCTCTGCTTAGAGCAGATCGCCGAGACCGAGAAGATCGCCGTCGACGATAAAGACGTCGATGCCGAGATCGAAAAGATCGCTAAGCAATACAACATGAAGCCCGAAGAGGTCCGCTCGATCCTCGAGAAGAACCTCAACAAGTTCAAAGAAGATATCCGTCAACACAAGATCCAAGACTTCATCTTGGCCAATAACCATTAAGGTGTTGTCTATGGCTCGCGGTACACGCGAGCCTTCTCTTTCCTTAAAGGAGGTTAGACATGAGCGATAATCCTGCATCCCCCAAACTCTCGCTTCCGCTACTGATTACCCGCGGCCTCATCGTTTTCCCCAATATGTCGGAAACGATCGAAGTCTCCCGTCTTTTTTCGATGGCGGCGGTGGACCAAGCGAAGAACGTTACCAATAGCCTGATCTTCATTGTTTCCCAATCCAAACAAGAGATCGAGGAACCGACCGAGAAGGATGTCTTCGACGTCGGCACCCTTTGCCGCATCATCAATTACGTTTCCCAAACGAAGAGCTACCGCATTCGCGTGGTCGGCTCTAAGCGCGTGAAACTCAGCAACATTCATCCGGAAAACGGCTACTACTTGGCCGATGGAGAAGTCCTCGCCGATAGCGACGGGGATAAAGATGCCCAACTCGAACTGGTCCGCAAGGTCGTTCAGGCCTTAGAGACCTCGCCCGAGATCGGCCGCAATATTCCGCGCTCGGCGATCAACCAATTCTCCAAAGGCGTCAATCCGGCCGAACTGGCCGATTCTTTGGCCGGGTATCTCGATATCCCGATGGACCAGAAGCAAGCGGTCCTTGCCGAGCCTGATGTCAATAAGCGTCTCGAGATGATCCTGAAGCTGCTTTCGGCCGCCCAAGAGATGGCCAAGATCGATGAGAACCTGCAAGAAAAGGTTCGCGAATCCGCCGAAAAGAGCCAAAAAGAGTATTTCCTGCGCGAGAAGATGAAAGCGATTAAGGAAGAACTCGGCGAAGGCGAAGACCAAGGCGAATCCGAAGACGCGATCAAAGATAAGCTCGCCAAGAATCCTTATCCCGATAACGTCAAAGCCAAAGTCAAAGCCGAACTCCATCGTTACGAAATGATGCCCGAGTCTTCGCTAGAAGCCTCGCTCATCATGACCTATATCGATACGCTCCTTGGCGCGCCATGGTATCAAAAAACCGAAGATAACGAAGACCTTCAAAACGTCCAAAAAGTCCTCGATGAGGACCATTATGGCCTCGAGAAAGTCAAAAAACGCATCATCGAATATTTGGCCGTCAAGAAGATGACCGGCAACCTCAAGGCCCCGATCCTTTGTTTCTATGGACCTCCGGGCTGCGGCAAAACCAGTTTGGGCAAATCCATCGCCAAGGCTTTGGGCCGCAAGTTCTATAAAGCCTCGCTCGGCGGCATCTCCGATGAAGCCGAAATCCGCGGCCACCGTCGGACCTATGTCGGTTCGATGCCCGGTCGCATCATTCAGGGAATGACGCGGGCTGGGGTGGTTAACCCGGTGTTTTTACTCGATGAAATCGATAAGGTCGGCGGCGCCAATTACAAAGGCGACCCGGCTTCGGCCTTGCTGGAAGTCCTCGACCCCGAGCAGAACTTTGCCTTCAACGACAATTTCCTTGAAGAGCCCTATGACCTCAGCAACGTCTTATTCATCTGCACCGCCAACTACCTTGAAAACGTGCCGGCGCCCTTGCTCGACCGTCTTGAACTCATCGAAGTTCCTTCCTATACCGAGATCGAAAAGATCAAGATCGCCCAAGGTTTCCTTATCCCTAAACAAGTGGCCGCCAATGGCCTTAAGCCTGAGGATATTACCTTCAGCGAAGACGCGATCAAAGAGATGATCGAACACTATTCGATGGAGGCCGGCGTCCGTCAACTCGAGCGCCTCGTGGCCTCGATTTGCCGCAAAGTCGTGGTGGAGCTCCTTAACGATCCCAAGACCGTTAAGCCGATCCAAGTCGATGCGGAACGCGTCAAAAAGTACCTCGGTGTCGAGATTTTCGAAGGCACCAAGAAAGAGAAGGAAAACCAGATCGGCGTCGTCACCGGACTCGCTTATACCGAGTTTGGCGGGGATATCTTGCCGATCGAGGTCAATTACTTCCCGGGCAAAGGCGGCTTAGTCTTGACCGGCAAACTCGGCGATGTCATGAAGGAAAGCGCGACGATTGCGCTCGACTACGTGCGCGCCAATAGCAAGAAGTACGGCATCGATGACGATATCTTCCAGAAGAACGACATCCACATCCACGTCCCTGAAGGCGCGGTGCCTAAGGATGGCCCTTCGGCTGGCGTCGCCATCACGACCGCCATCATCTCGTGCCTGACCCATACCCCCGTCGACGCCAACGTGGCCATGACGGGAGAGGTGACGCTTCGCGGCAAAGCTCTCCCCATCGGAGGGTTGCGCGAAAAGTCTCTGGCGGCCGCCCGTAGCGGCATCAAAGAGATCATCGTGCCCGAAGAGAACCGAAAGGATGTCAGCGAACTGCCTGAGGAAGTCAAAAAGACCCTCAAGATCTCCTATATGAAATGCGTGGATGATGCCTTAGCGATTGCGCTCGTCCACCCCAAAGCATGATCGACTTCAAGAAGGTGCGCTTCATCATCAGCGCACCTTCCTTAACCGAGAAACCAAAGGACGGCAAACCCGCCCTTTTGTTCGTGGGCCGCTCCAACGTGGGCAAGAGCTCGCTGATCAACCTCTTGACTGGCCAAAAAATCGCCTTTTCATCGAAGAAAGCGGGCAAAACGAAATTGCTCAATTATTTCCTGATCGATGAGGCTTTTTATTTGGTCGATGCCCCAGGGTATGGCTCCACCCTTTACGCGAACTTAAGCACCATCAACTTCGCGAAGATGATGGAAGATTACGTGAAGGAGCCTAGCCTTAAGGCCATCGTTTATCTCCTTGATCTCCGCCACGAACCCGGGAAAGACGACCAAGAATTCATCCGCTACTTAAAACGCTGCGGGGTTCCCCTCATCCCGGTGATTACCAAAGGCGACCTCATGAACCAAAAAGAAACCGCGGCCGCCCTAAAAATGGCCGCCTCCTTAGGCTTAAAAGATGCGATTTTATCAAAAGGCAACGCCGCCAGCCTTGACCCCTTAAAATCGGCGATTGCCAAAGCTCTCTTATGAAACCCCAAACCCCCTTAGATCCTGGCTTCTACGACCGGAGCAAAAACCTGGTCAACCTTTCCAATAGCTTATTGGCCCATTTTGGCGCGGCGACGTTTCATCCGACCCTTCCCGCGGCCGATGCGGCCCTAAAAGGCCATAAGAAAGTCGCGGTTTTCCTCTTCGATGGCATGGGCGAGTTGGTGCTGGCGGACCACCCGAAGCGTTATCCCTATCTCATTTCCCACAAAATCGCGACGATTTATTCCATGAATCCTGCGACGACGGTGGCCGCCACCAACGCCTTCCTCTCCGGCCGCTACCCGATCGAGACCGGCTGGATCGGCTGGTCCGAATACTTTAGCGATCTAGGGAAAGCGGTGGACGTTTTCCCTAACCGCGATTCGTGTTCGGGCGAGAAGATCCCCGGCCCCAACATCATGGAGAGCCGTTTCCCCTATAAGAACATTGCCGCTTTAATTTCGGAAGCCGGCCATAAAGCCAAAGCCAGCTTTGAATATCCTTTGCAAGATAAACTCGGCCCGAAAAGCCTCCATCAGATGAAGAAACAGGCGAATTCCTTCTTCCAAAAGGAAGGGGGCGAGTTCCTTTATTCCTATTGGACCAAGCCCGATGCCTTACTCCATAAATATGGCACCCACAGCCCGATCATTCCTTTCTATATTGGCCGGATTCAGCGGATGGTGAAGCATTTTGTCCAAGAAAACCCGGATGTGCTGTTATTTGTGATCGCCGATCATGGCCTCATCAACGTCCATTACGAAGACGTCGCCGCCATTCCCGAGATCGCGCCCTATATCGCGGGCCCGATCGTCTTAGAAGGCCGAACCCCATCTTTCTATATCAAGAAGGGGAGTGAGGCTTCTTTTGAGGAGGGCTTTCGAAACCACTTCGGCGAGAACGCCTACCTCATGAGCAAAGAAGAAGCTCTTAAATCCGGTTATTTTGGGGCCAGCAAAGCCAAGAAGGAAGTCCTCGATCTCTTCGGCGATTATGTGGCGGTGATGAAACACGGCATCGTCCTCTATGACTCCCGCAGCAAACCCCATCCTAAGTTTCATAAAGGCCACCACGCGGGCGGGACTCCTAAGGAGCGATTGATCCTCTTAGGCGCCTACAACGTTTAAAAAAGGGGTTCTGCCCCTTTTCTTTTTGCCGCTAGAGAGGATAATGAATCTGTTCCGTTAATAGGAAGAAGGAACGGCGCTCAACCTATCGTAGAAAGCCCCTCCACTGGAAAAGGGCTAGGTCGAAACCGCGAGTCGCCTCCTAGAGGAAAACGCCAACCTCCGTTAAAGGTCTTAAGTGCCGAGCAATGCTCGGAAATTGGGTGGTACCGCGCACCGCGTCCCATAGGAGGGATACGGTGTTTTTATTTTCAGGAGGTCGTATACCATGTTAGATACGCACTATGATCATGTCGAAGTCGAAAAAGATAAGTATGAACGCTGGGTCAAAGCCGGCTATTTCACCGCCGGCGACAAAACCAAGCAGCCCTTTTCGATCGTGATTCCGCCCCCTAACGTGACCGGCAAACTCCATTTAGGCCACGTCATGGATACCATCCCGGACGATATCATCGCCCGCTATAAACGGATGAAGGGCTTTGATGTCTTGTGGCTCCCCGGCATGGATCACGCGGGCATCGCCACCCAAGCCAAAGTCGAAGCCAAGCTCCGCGAGCAGGGGATTTCCCGGTATGACCTCGGCCGCGAAAAGTTCCTTGAAGAGGCTTGGAAATGGAAGGAAGCCTATGGCAATACCATCCATGAGCAGTGGGCGAAACTGGGCTTAAGCGTCGACTATTCGCGGGAACGTTTCACCCTCGACGCCGGCCTCAACAAAGCCGTCAAACATGTTTTTGTCACCCTCTATAATGAAGGCCTCATCTATCAAGGCGAGCGCATCATCAACTGGGACCCGGAACTAAGGACCGCCTTAAGCAATATCGAAATCGTCCATAAAGACGATGAAGGCGAGTTCTTCTACTTTAAGTACGACGTGGTCGGCACCAACAAGCAGATCGTGGTGGCCACGACCCGCCCCGAAACGATGTTCGGCGATGTCGCCGTCTTTGTTAACCCCAGAGATAAACGCTACAAAGATTTGATCGGCAAAATGGTCATTAACCCCGCTAATGGCGAGGAATTACCTTTAATGGCGGACGCTTATGTCGATATGTCCTTTGGCACCGGCGCGATGAAATGCACGCCCGCCCATGACCCTAACGATTTTGCCTTGGCCAAGAAATATGGCTTTAAACTCATCAAGGTGCTCGACGAAAAAGCTTCGATGAATCGTTTATGTGGCAAGTATGAAGGCCTGGACCGTTATGACTGCCGGAAAGCCCTCGTTGAGGCCATCAAAGAAAGCGGCCATCTCGACCACATCGAAAAGATTGTCCACTCGGTCGGCCATAGCGAGCGCAGCGACGCCGTGGTGGAGCCGATGCTCAGCAAGCAGTGGTTCGTGAAGATGAAGCCCCTCGCCCAAAAGGTCCTGGAAGTCCAAGCCACTTCCGAGGGCGTCGAATTCTTCCCTAAACGCTTCAGCAAAGTCCTGATTCGCTGGATGAATAACGTCGAAGATTGGTGCGTTTCTCGCCAGCTTTGGTGGGGCCACCGGATTCCGGCGTATTACAACAAAAAGACCGGCGAAGTCTTGGTCTCCGAAACCGAACCGGACCTTAATCTTTATACCCAAGACGAGGATGTCCTCGATACCTGGTTCTCCTCGGGTCTATGGCCGTTCTCGACCATGGGCTGGCCCGATACGAAGAGCCCGGATTATCAACGCTACTTCCCGACTTCGGTCCTCGTGACCGGATACGACATCATCTTCTTCTGGGTGTCGCGCATGATCTTCAACTCGCTTCACTTTACGGGGAAAGTCCCCTTTAAGCAGGCGGTCATCCACGGCCTCATCCGCGATGAGCAGGGCCGCAAGATGTCCAAGTCCCTAGGCAATGGCATCGATCCCATCGACGTCATCGCCAAATACGGCGTCGACGCGATGCGCTATTTCATCACGACCAATTCGACCCCGGGGCAAGACATGCGCTACAGCGAAGAAAAGATGCAGAGCAGCGTCAACTACCTCAACAAGATTTGGAATGCGACCCGCTACGTCGAGATGACCTTAGGCGAGGATTATGTCCCTGAACCGCTTGATCGCTCGGCCTTAGGCCCCTTAGAGAAATACATCCTTTCGCGCTTGCAAGAGACCATCAAGAAAGTCACCGCCAAGATGGAGGTTTACCAATTTGGCGCGGCCTCGTCGATCCTCTACGATTTCGTCTACGATGATTTCTGCTCCTATTACCTCGAGATGAGCAAGCTCTCTTTGACTCACCCTGAACGCGCCAAAGCCACCAAGGATACCCTCTATACCGTCATCCGTCAGATTATTCTATTGATCTATCCGTATTGCCCCTTCGTCGCCGAAGAGATGTACCTCTCTCTCCCTGGCCACAAGGACTCCATCATGCTGGAGAGCTACCCCGAGTTTGAGGCCGATTTGGTCGACAAAAAGGCGGAAAAGCAAGGCAAACTCTTAGCGAAAATGCTCAGCGATATCCGCGGCTATAAGGCCGAGCAGAAGCTCGCCCCGAATGCCAAGATCAAACTGGCGTTATCGCCAAAAGCCCCCTTTCCGGAAATCGGGGAATACCTCGCCCGTTACCTCTTTGCTAGCGCCCTCACGGTTTCGAAGATCCCGCCTAAGGGCCATAGCTTCCTTTATGGCAATGTCACCCTCGTCGTCGAGCAGGATATCGACCCCGCCGAGCTAAAAGGGAAGCTCCTTGAGGAAAAGAAGGCGCTCGACTTCGAAGTTGCTCGCGGAGAAAAGCTCCTCGGCAATCCTGGCTTTGTGGCCAAAGCCCCGAAAGACAAACTCGATCTCGAAAAGAGCAAACTCGAAGATAACCGAAAAAAGCGCGATGCCATCTTGCTTCGGTTGAAGTCGTTATAACTTCTTAGCCCCTTTTCATCGATGACCTCCTATTTAAAGGTAGGAGGTCTTTTTTATGAAGGCTATTCTTCTATCCGAGGCCGAGATGTCTTCTTTTCACGTTGGGGAGGCCATTACCCTGGCCGCCGTCCTAGCGATTCTAGCGATCGCCATCGTGGCGGTGGTGGTCTATAAGCTCTTCCGCAGCTCCAAGGGCGCGGCCAAGCTCCCGGGCGGTTACGCCTTCGAGTGGAAATAAGCCATGCCGAAAATCAAGGATCTCCCTAGCGATCGCCGACCGCGGGAGAAGGCCTTGGCCCATGGGGTCGAGACCCTCGATTGTTCGGAGCTGCTAGCTTTGGTGATCGGCTATGGGGTCAGCGGCTATAGCGCCTTAGATATCGCTTCGCGGTTATTAAGCGATTTCCATGGCTTAGTTTCCCTGAGCCAAGCCCCCTTACTTTCCTTATGCCAAATCCCGGGGTTAAACCGAGCCAAAGCCTTGCAGTTATCCGCGGTATTTGAACTGGGCAAGCGCCTCGAAAAAGCCGCCTTTATCGCCTCGGCGAATACGCTCGATGCCGCCGGGGTTTATGCCCGTTACCACCAAGGACAAGCCAGCGAAAACGTCGAGCAACTGGTCGTGCTGATCCTCAATAAAAAGGGCGCGATCATCAAGGAGAAAATCTTGCCCTCTTCCGGGCCGGATAGCCTCGCCATTCCTAAAAAAGAATTGGTGGTGGAGCTGCTCGTCAATTACGCCTCGTCTTATATCTTGGCGCATAACCATCCTTCCGGGAATCCTTTGCCGAGCGAAGACGATATCAAAAAGACCTTGCAACTCGCCCATGAAACCAAAGACCTCGGCATCACCCTCATCGACCATATCGTGATGGGAAACAAAGGTTACTATAGCTTCAAGGAGTCGCACCTGATATGAACGGGAAAAAGATCAGAAGTATTCGTATGATTAACGAAGAAGACTTCTTGAAAAATTACCCGGAGGTCGCCGAAAAAGTCCTCCAAGAAGGAGCGGTGGTGATCCTCAAGGACGAACGCCCAAAATTCGTCTATCTCGACTTCGATAAGTTCCTGGTGATGGCCTCGATCTTTTTTAGGGAAGTCGATGCGCTTGAGGCCGCTGCAGAAGCGGGGCGCCGGCACCAGGCGGATGGCAAAGCCTAAAATGGCTCTTCCCTTTAGGGAATCCCTAGGGTATAGTTATCACGTTGTCGCCTCCGCTTAGGGCGCAACCGCCTAGATAAGGTGCCTAATCTCTCTGCAATAGCGAGAAACCTCAATAGCGAGTCTAGTTAAGCGCTTTAAAGGAGGAAGAGACATGTACGCAATCATCGAAACCGGTGGTAAACAGATCAAAGTCGCCGTTGGCGATAAGATCTACGTCGAAAAACTCGACGCCGAAGCCGGCAAAGACGTGACCCTCGACAAAGTCCTCTTCATCGGCGGGGAAGCCACCAAGCTCGGAAATCCGTATGTTTCCGGTGCCAGCGTGGTTGCCAAAGTCGAGAAGCAAGGCTTAAGCAAGAAGATCACCGTCTTCAAGTACAAGGCCAAAGCCAATGAACGCAAAACCATTGGTCATCGTCAGCCCTATACCTGCTTAGTCATCAAAGCCATCAACGCCTAATTATGATCAAAGTGAGTGTGGAATATCGCGGTTCGGGGTTCGCTTCTCTTGAAGTGAAAGGCCACGCCAATAGCGGCGCCTTCCCGCACGATCTCGTCTGCGCGGCGGTCTCCGCCGTCGTGACGGGAGCCTGCAACGCCATCGAAGCCGGCGATGCCTTCCATATCACGCTCGAAGACGGCCACGCGCTCATCGAAGCCCCAGCCGGTGTCAATGAGCACGACGAAACCGTCCTTGAGACCTTGATCATTCAGCTCAAGACGATCGAGGAGTCCAACAAAGGCTACCTCGAAATCAAAGAAAGGAAGAATTAACCATGAAATACATTCTCGATCTTCAACTCTTCGCTTCCAAAAAGGGCGTTGGTTCGACCAAGAACGGCCGTGATTCGGCCGGACGCCGCTTAGGCGCCAAGAAGTCGGATGGGCAGCTTTGCACCGCCGGTTCGATTCTTTACCGTCAGCGCGGAAGTAAAGTTCAGCCTGGCCTCAACGTCATGAAAGGCGGAGACGATACCTTATTCGCTACCATCTCTGGCGTCGTGAAGTTTGAACGGGTTGGTAAGCGCGGGACGAAAGTCTCGGTCTACCCGGTTGCCGCTGCGAAGTAATTCGTAGTAACGAAGTTTAAGCCCCCTCGCTAAGAGAGGGCTTTTTCTTATCCTTAATCTTTAAATGAAGGAAACGCGGTTTCCAGTTAACACCCTCTAAAGCGCCGAATAATCATTGACATTATTTCGCGGAATGCTTAACAATTTTGCCTCAAGTTTCCTAAAAATCTCAAAAGTTGCGGTGGTGTCGAACGAAACTCTTTAAATAATTCGCATGAAAGCCCTTTCTTTTGACCCTTTACACGCGAGCGCGAACCTACTACAATAGAGCCATGTTGATCACAAATTACGAAGGTTCCCGGTAATCATTTTTAAGGAACGGCTTGTCAAAAGCGTTTTCCTACGGGAATCCGAACTAATTTAGAAAGGAGCGTAATTAATGGTTAACAAAAAGTTTGGTATCATCCTTGCCTTAGCGGCCTTAGGCCTCGCTGGCTGCGGTGGTTCCAACAATGGCAGCTCTTCAGTTGCCCCCACATCCTCTTCGAACAATACTTCCGATAGCGGAAGCAGTGTTCTGCCGCCGGTCGTTGAAGGAAAGTACACGTTATACTTCCACTTCAAAGCCAGTGACACTGTCGCTTCGATCCCGAGCTATAACTCGCCGTTCATCACTGGCGCAGCGTTTGGCTGGGCGACCACGCCCTTTGATGAGACCGCTGGCACAGGCGCCGTCGAACTGACTGCTCTTGCCAATAGCGATATCTACTACGTCCAAGTCGCGAAGACACTCTTCGCCGATGCCGATGGCAACTTCGATACCACCAAGCGTGGCTATCAGCTGACCTTAGGCTGGAACGCTTCGTCGAATGCTCCGACCGATCAGCAAGGCATCGACTGGGGTTACAAGGCCGACTATAACGCCTTATATCCTGGAACCTCGCACCCGTTAATGGATGCCCCGGATGCGAATGGTCGCGTTGACATCTATGGCTGCACTGGTGCCGTCATTGCCAATCCGGATGTTCCGGATGCAACTTCCGATGAGCACTGGATGGCTGATCCGACGACCAAGGTCGACTATATGACCTTCGCTGCCACCAAACCGGCCCCGACCAAGATCCTGCAACGCAAATTTGCGTTCACCATCGCCGACAAGGATGCCGCGGGCTTAGCTCGTCCGGATTATGTCGCCGACTTCTATGCCACTGGTTCTTATGATATTGATAGCACTGGTAGCGCTTGGGCCGCTGCTCTTGATGATGCCCATAAGCTCACCAAGGATGCCGATGGCTATTACACCATCAGCGTTGGCGATGTCTACAGTGGTGTCGCCATTCAATACATGGTTGTCTGCACCGTTAAGAATTCCGCGGGTACCGTTGTTACCACCAGCTTCTGGGCCAACAAAGCTCAGAACGATAACCTCAAGTACACTCCGCTTTCTTCCGACGGCGATAACTATACTGAAAAGCTCGATACTCCGCTGACTTGGGCTGCTTGGCCCTCGGATCCGAATGTCCAATATGACGTCGTCCTTGGTGTCACGCTGACCGACTATGCCTCGAAAGCGGCTTCGGTTGTTGGCGTTTCCACTAAAGGCGCTTGGGACGGCTGGGCAGTTACGACTGCCATGACCGCTGGCGCGACTGATGGCGTCTTCACTGCTACCATCAAGATGGTCGCGGGAACCTTCGAATTTGGTTTCATGACCGTTGATTCGGCTGGCGCCCAGGTCAACTGGATCGGTAACACCGAAGGCAAAAATGCTAGCATTACCGTTTCGGCCGCTGGCGCGATCAGCTACACGGGCACGATTGCCGGTGGCGTCACGCTCGCTGCCTAATTCACATCATTGACTCTTTACCCGGGGTTCAAGGCTATACGGCCTCGGCCCCGGGTTATTTCTTGAAAGGAACTTCCTATGAACGGAAAAAGAATTGCCCTCTTGACGATTTCTTCATTAACCTTAATGGGGTTGGTGGCTGGCTGCGGTGGAACGAACGAAAATTCAAGCAACACCGAGGCTTCGCAATCGACTTCTTCGTTACCGGCGGATCCGACGTTTGCTCAAGATAGCGGCTCTTTTTCCTTTAAAAGTAATCCGACCTTCACCGGGGCGGATACGTTACCGAGCGTCGACCATTGCGTCGCCTTCTGCCCGACGACGGCTGGCTTCACTAAAGTCTATTGCTGGAATGGCAATGGCACGGTGGGCGCGGCCGCTATGTTTGGCGAGTGGCCCGGCGCGGCGATGAGCAAATCGACGGTGGATTCCAACTGGTACCAAGTCGATCTCGCCGGCTATACCTCAAGCATGATCATCTTTAATGGCGGAGCCCAGACGGCCGATCTTTCGATGCCGAGCGCCGGTTATTACTGGTATTGGCCAAGCGATGGCTTAATCCATACGACCGTTCCCGCTCAATCCTGGATTCAATATGCCCGATTCCTCGATGACAACACCATCCAAATCGTCGCCAATAAAAAGATCACCTCGTTCACCGTCAAGGAAGGCGAGACGACTTTGCTCAGCGGCACCGCGGGCTATAACGCCCTCGATGTTCACCCGAATGCCCATGGCATCGATCTTACGAAGTCCTATTCCGTCAGCTTAAAACTAGAAGGCGAAACTGCCGATTTCACTAAAGATATCGCCATTGATCGCCTCTATTCGAGCGATACCTTTAACACTAAGCTCGCCTATTCGGGCGATGACCTTGGCGTGACTTACACCGCCGCGAAATCTTCGTTTAAGGTTTGGTCGCCCTTCTCGAGCGCCATGGAATTACGGATTTACCAAAACGGAACTCCCGTCAAGGTGAACGCCTCTAAAGGCGATGACACGATCTATAAAACCGTGGCCATGTCTAAAGGCGAAAAAGGCGTTTGGTCCGCGGACGTCGCCGAAGATTTAAATGGCAAATACTACACCTATTTCGTCACCAATACGGCCAATCCTAACGGCGCCGAAGTCGTCGATCCGTACGCGAAAGCCGTCGGCGTCAATGGCCAGCGCGGCGAGATCCTTGATCTTTCGACGACCGATCCGGAAGGCTGGTCCAATGTGACCGTCAATCCCTATGACCGCAAAGCCTTAACCGTCTGGGAATGCCATATCGCCGATCTCACCTCGTCTTCGACCTGGACCGGAACCGCGACGAATGCCAAACGCTATGCGGGTTTCCACGAAAGTGGCACGACCTACACGGCCAATGGAACCACCGTCAAAACGGGCTTTGACCATGTGAAAGAACTCGGGGTCAATGCCGTTCAGATTCTGCCGATGTTCGATCAAGATAACGATGAAACCCTCGATATTTATGCCGCGGCCAATAACAAGACCAACGGCGCCTTCAACTGGGGCTATAATCCGCTGAACTACAACGCCCCCGAAGGCATCTATTCGAGCAATCCGTATGATGGCGCGGTCCGCATTAAGGAATTAAAAGCCCTGATTGCCGATTACACCAAAGCCGGCATCAACATCATCATGGACGTCGTCTATAACCACGTCTCTTCGGCCGCGGGCAGCAATTTCAACATCTTGGTGCCGGGCTATTACTTCCGTCTTTCTTCGACCGGAGCTTTCTCCAATGGTTCCGGCTGCGGCAACGAAACCGCATCCGACCACTATATGATGCGGAAGTTCATGATCGATTCGGCCTCCTATTGGACCAAAGAGTATAAGCTCGGCGGTTTCCGCTTCGACCTGATGGGCCTCCACGATATCGAGACGATGAATGAACTCACCGCGGCTTGCCAAAAGATCAATCCGAAGATCGCGATCTATGGCGAACCTTGGACCGGCGGCTCGACTACGCTAAGCAGCGATCTGCAAGCCAAACAAGCTAACCTTAGCTCATTCGTCGGCTATGGTGCCTTCAACGATAAGATCCGTGACGCCCTCATTAAAGGCGGCTTAAACAGCACGACCTCCGTCGGCTGGGCAACCTCGTTTGACACCAACTATAAACCCGCGGGCGATGTGGCGACGGTGGTGGGCGGCATCAAAGGCATCACCGGTTCTTCGACCTCTGGCGTCGCTGATCCGGATAAGTCGATCGCCTACGTGGCTTGCCACGATAACTACACGCTCCATGACCGGATCCGCTTCTTGACTTCCCGCGAAGAAAACATCATGAAAGCGGCCAAACTCGCCGAAGCCGTCGTCTTCACGAGCCAAGGCACTTCCTTCATGCTCTCGGGCGATGAATTCCTGCGCCATAAACCCGGGACGAACGCCGTCAGCAATGGCAACTCCTACAATGCCTCCTACGATGTGAACGCCCTCGACTATAACCTCAAGATCACCAATGCTTCGATGTTTACGACCATGCAGAAGCTCGTGAGCTTGAAGCAAAAGGTCGATGGCTTACATCTTGACGCCGAAGGCATCAAGAGCTTAAGTGTCACCGTGAGCAGCGACTCCAACATGCTGACCTATGAAATCAATGACACCGCCAATAGCAAGACCTACAAGATCGTCCATGCTTGCGGCGTCGGCACGCTCCCGAGCGTCGACTTCTCGGGCTATAGCCTCTATCTCGACACGTTAGAGAGCGGTGTGACCTTAAGTGCCGCGACGACGATTTCGCCCTTCCAGAGTATCATCGCCGTTAAATAGTTGCTCTTGGCTTCAAAGGCCCCCGGGTTTTCCAGGGGCTTTTTTGATAAAAATGACCCGAAAAATAAAAAAGAAGCCTTTTTCGTCAAAACTGAGAAAAAAGCATATCCCGATCGTGCGGTGGCATCGGCAGTTTCGTGAAGTTTACGAAATTTTGTCTTTTCCCCTAAGGGGAACTTTACACGCTCAAAGAAAGCGGTTACAATAATGAACGTGTTGATCACAAATTACCAGAAATAGGAGCAATTGCTTTTGCACTTACTTTTATTTCAACTAATTTAGAAAGGAGTGTAATTCATGGTTAACAAAACGAAGATGCTTGGCCTTGGCGCGACACTTATGTTGCTCGTCTCTGCCGGAGCGTCTCTCACATCCTGCGGTGGGACCAATTATGACCTCACCTATTGGTGCCCTGGCACCGATAACGCCGTCATGGAAGAGATCGTCGCGGATTTCAAAACAGCTTATCCGGACTATGCTTCCAAGAGCATCGGCTTAAGCGGAAACTACGGCGAAGGCGAGACCTTTGCTCAGCTCGATAAGGATGTTTCTGCCGCTGCCGACGTCATCGCCATGGTCGATGATAACATCCGCGCCGCCGTTAAAGCTCAGGACCTTCAGGCGCTATCCGCCGAAGATAAGGCCGCGGCCATCGCTAGTGATGGCGCCGCCGCTGTCAGCGCTTTGACCATCGATGACACGATGTATGGCTATCCCTACCGCAACGACAACTCGCCGGAAGTCTTCTACGACAAGACCGTCTTCACCGATGCGACCAAACTCAATCGCTTAGAGGACATGCTCGCCGTCTGCAAAGCCGCCGGCAAGAAACTCTACCTCAACCTGACCGATTCGTGGTACACCCCGTTCATTCTTTGGGCCGGTGGTGCGACCTTCAAAGTCGATTCGGATGGTCTCATTGAGACCGATGCCGCCAAAGGCAAATTAACCGCCTGCACCGCGGCCGCCGAAGCTTGCTATAGCTTATTCGGCGAGTACAAAGGCACTTGGGTTTCCGATAACACCCAGGCCAGCGTTGAATCGGGCTTTAAAGATGGCAGCATCGCCGTTTCCTTCCTTTGGAACGATTTGACCAACATCAAAGCCGGCAACGCCAACGTGGCGGTTGCTCCGTGGCCGTCGATGTCGATCGGTGGCGTCGATACGCCGCTCTGCTGCTTCCAGTCCTATAAGTCCTTCGTCGTTAAGGCCGGCATCTCCGATACCAGCCGTCTGACCTTAGCCGAAACCTTCGCCAAGTTCTGCTGCGGTGAAGCCGCGCAGTTACGCCGCGTCAAGGAACTCAGCTATGGCGCCTCGAACCTCAAGGTTCAGGCCACGGCTGAAGCGGCTGCCTTACCGTTCTCTTCGGCCATTTCGAAGATGACGCTTGCTGGCCTTACTCGGCCGCAGGCCACCTCGACCACCAGCTCCTTCTGGAACCCGGTCAAGGCCTTCGGAACCCACATCGCTAACCAAGATTCTTGGGGTGCGAATGCGAGCGCCAAAGTCACGATTAAGTCCATGGTCTCCAACACCGGTTGGAAATCGGTCGACTTCTGATCGCCGCGTTTAACGCAATGCGCCTGGGCCAAAACCCAGGCGCATGATCCTTATTAAAGGCAGGTAACACCATGGAAGAAACAAACTCAGAAAATACCGACATTTCGTCCTCGCAAGGCATCGACGTCAAAGATGTGAATGCGCTGGCCAAAACCGATTTCGTTCCGGAACCCTTTTGGAGAAGGGTGGGTAACGAAATCGTCACCGGTTTGATTCAATTTGGGCTTTTCTTACTCGGGATTATCCTTGATATCTTCAAGGCCTTATGGACGCTCATTTCGGGCATCTTCATCTATCTTTATAAAGGCATTATCGCCATCGGTCACTTCTTCCGCAAAGCTTGGCGGATCTTTAAAGAAGTGGATGGCTGGGGCCGGGGCGGCTTCGTGATCTCCGGCTTAGGCCAGATGAAATACGGCCAGATCTACGATGGCCTCATCTTCTTAGCCGTCGAAGCCCTCTTCATCCTCTATTTCGTGACGATCGGCATCACCTCGCTTCAAAACCTCGTAAACCTCAGCACCGGCTATAAACAATCGCCGAAGAACTTGGTCCTCGGTATTTTGACGATCATCATCACCCTCAGCGCCTTTTTCGTTCACTGCAAGAGCGTCCAGGGGATGTACGACGATTACCAAATCCTCCATAATTTCCAGTTCCTACAAGCCCACGAAGATCAGCTGCATGTTTTGCGTAACCGCCACCATTATTCCGACATTGATTTCTACCATGAAAGCGCCTTATCGATCCGGAAGAAATTCCGCCATCAATACGGCTATTCTTGGTTATCGTCCACCTATATTTCCTATGTTCCCTTTAAGCGGCTCCGTGAGCGCAAGCCTTCGGCTATCCGGTTATGGTGGAATGGCCTCGTCGATAAGCTTGATGCCCGCTATAACGCGGTGGTGCTGAAAGTTAAAAACGGCAAATGGTCCTCGGCCTTTGCTAACGTCTTAATGAAGAAACGGGCCGAAAAGCCGAGCCGTTATGGCTCAGAAGCGGTCACCGCTGAAGTGACGGCCTCCTTGACCCATTTCCATCATACCTACGATAAGTACAACGATTATCTCTCCTATACCCGCGATCTCAGCGCGGAAATCGATGTTTTAGCGATGCCAAAGCAGATCATCTTGGCCGCTTACGCCGAAGATGAAGTCTCCAAGCGCAACGGCTTAACTCCGATCCCGCATGGCACGGCCTTAAAAGCCAAAGAAGTCGTTTCCCGTATCGTTGGCTTATTCAATGTATCCTTACCGATTGCCCGCGATGTCTCGAAGCTCGCCGTCGCTGCCCTAAAAGCGGAAGCGGCTGGTAAAGGCTCGGCGCTCGATGCCATCACCCGGGTCCATGACCGCGAGCTCGCTCGCCTCAATGCCTTCACCAAGAAGTACAGCACCGATAAGCTCGCTGAAGTCGCGGCGGTGGAATCGGTTTACCGCGGCTATGCCACTTACCGCTCGCTCTATGATCAAGGCCGCAATGCTTGGATCAAGAGCTTAGCCGGCAAACTCCAGATCGAAAAACGCGATGCCATCATGCTCTTTAAGGACTATGGCTTATCGATCAAAGATAGCGGCGATGACGAAAAAGCCACCGTGGCTGCCCTGAGCTATCGGGCGGATCATTACCATAAGATCGTCGTGACGTATCAAAGCTTCCCCTTCCATGGCCAGCCGCTACGGATGAAGAAACACCTGAAACAATATGGCGATGAACGCTTCGCCGTGACCGTGCTCTCTTTACCGGTCCTTGGCGCCATCATCACCTGCATCTTGCCGCTCATCTTCTCCATTGCCGTTGCCTTCACCAACTGGGATAGCGAGCACACCAATAAGACCTTCACTTGGGACATGTCCGCTTTCAATAAGCTGCTCGGCTTAGGCGGCAGCTCCGACTTCTCGATGGTCTTCGGCAAGATCTTGCTCTGGACCCTCGTCTGGGCCTTCTTCGCCACCTTCACCAACTACATCTTCGGCATTTTGCTCGCCCTCATCATCAACAAGAAGGGCATCCGCCTCAAGAAGATGTGGCGCACGATCTTCGTCGTCACCATCGCGATTCCGCAGTTCATCATGCTCTTGATCATTTCGGTCTTGCTTGGGCAAGGCGGGGCGGTCAATACCTGGTTTGAAAGCATGGGCTGGAAGTCCTTCCCCTTCTTAGGGTCGCTCACTTCCGAAACCTCGGTCGCGGTCTCAACCGCCGACTACATCATCCCGAAGATCACGGTCATCGTGATCAACATGTGGGTCGGTATTCCTTATACCATGCTCTCGACTTCCGGCATTTTGATGAATATTCCGGAAGACCTCTACGAGTCCGCCCGTATCGATGGTGCCTCGCCCTGGACGCAGTTCTGGAAGATCACGATGCCCTATATTCTCTTCGTGACGGGACCTTCCTTACTGACCACCTTCATCGGCAACATCAACAACTTCAACGTCATCTACCTCTTAACCGGCGGCAATCCGGAAATGTACGATGTCGTTAGCGGCGATATCAACTTGCTTTGCAACCCCGGCCACACCGACCTATTGATCACTTGGCTCTACAAACTCTCTTACGATGCCAACGGCGCCCAATATAACGTCGCTTCGGTCATCGGCATCATCGTCTTCGTCATCTGCGCCTTCTTCTCACTCATTATGTACAAACGTCTCGGTAGCGTGCAAAACGAGGAGGAATTCCAATAATGGTACCCGCAGGAATGGAGGCTATGACTATGAACGCATCTTTAGTTAATACCGCCCCGAAAGCTCAGGAAGTTCCGGAGCAGCAGGCTGGCGAAATCAAAAGCGATAAGAAACATAAAGGCGGTTCGATCAAACGCCGGCGCTTTTGGTCTAACCTCGTCATTTATATCATCCTCGTCATCATGTCGGTGATCTGGCTCGCCCCGGTCGTTTGGCTCGTCCTCATGAGCTTCTCGGGCGATGTCGGCCTCATCGGCTTCTCGCGCTTTATCCCTTCGTCCTGGACCTTCCAGAACTACGTCAACCTCTTCACCAATAAGGTCAATGACGGCAACGGCGGTCTCATGGACTCCCTTTACGTCTTCTTCTTCAAGGTGACGAGCAGCGGCAAGGTGATTCTCGGTTCCTTCATCTACACCCTCATCATCGCCATTTGCTCCGCCATCATCTCGACGATCTTCTGCTTAGCCACCTCCTATGCCTTCTCGCGCCTTCGCTTTAAAGGCCGCCAAGGCATGATGAAAGCCATCTTACTCTTGGGCATGTTCCCGGGATTCTTGGGCTTAATCGTTCTCTATCAGATCTTCGCGATGTTAGGGATGACCAACGCCGACTATCCGGCTTTACAGGTCATCACGATCGTCATCGTCTATTCGGGCGGCGCTGGCATGGGTTACTACATCTCCAAAGGCTTCTTCGACACGATCTCCAAACAGATCGATGAGGCGGCCATGGTCGATGGCGCTTCCCGTTTCCAGATCTTCTACAAGATCACCTTACCGCTATCGAAGCCGATCATCGTCTACACGATCCTCACCTCGTTCATGGGACCCTGGGCCGAATATATGGCCTCGAGCTACATCTTACGGTCGTCCCAAAACGCCGCGATCGGTGGCCCCGTCACCGTCGCCCCGCAGTTACAGAACATGATCAGCGACCTCAACCGTCGCGGCACTTACTTCACGACTTTCTGCACCGCCGCGGTCGTGATCGCGATTCCGACCTCGTTACTCTTCATCTTGTTACAGAAGAACTACGTCTCGGGCGTCACTGGCGGCGCCGTGAAAGGTTAGAGTCGTTATTTCGCTTTGCTTTTAAGGGAGTCGCGCAAAACGGCTCCCTTTGTCACTTATTAAAAGGAGGGGAACAACCATGCGCCATCGTCCATTCTTAACCGCCGTGGCTTTAGCCGCTCCTTTACTCGCCTCGTGCGGCGAAGCGGGCGGTTATAACATCGAGAAAGTCTCTAACGAAGGCGGCTCCGCCTTTTATGAGATCTTCGTCGGTTCTTTCTGCGACTCCAATGGCGATGGGATCGGCGATCTTAATGGCATCACCAGTAAGCTCGATTACCTCGAAGATCTTGGCGTTTCTAACCTCTGGCTCACGCCGATTCATCCGTCCAATTCCTATCATAAATACGATGTGAAAGATTATTACGCCATCGATGCTTCCTTTGGCACGCTCGCAGACTTTGATGCCTTAGTTACTTCCGCCAAAGCCCATCATATCGGCATCATCATGGATATGGTCTTTAACCATGCTTCGCGCCGCGGCAAGTGGTTTCAACTCTTTGTGAGCGATGTGACGACCGGCAACAAAACCGGGACGTATTATAACGATTTCGTCTGGAGCAAAACCGCCAAAGAGGGTTATCACCGTTTCGACGAAACCGGCGGCCTCTACGTGGAGTCCCGTTTCTCGACGGAGATGCCGGAGTTCAATCTCGATTCCCCGCATGTGCAAGCGGAGCAAAAAGCCATCGAGACCTTTTGGCTAAGCCATGGGGTCAAAGGTTTCCGCTATGACGCCGTCACCTATTATTACTATGGCGACGTGGTGAAGAACGTAGCCTATATGAAACAATTAAGGCAGGACGCCCTCGCCCTTAAAAGCGATGTTTACCAAGTCGGCGAAGCCTTCGTCGATGACCAGAGTCTCTTAACCAGTTACGCGAGCAGTGGGATGCACGTCTTTAATTTCACGACCTCGGAAAAGAGTCTCACCGGTGCGGTCGGCGCCGTCTGCGCTTCTTCGGGTTTAAGCGCTTTTATTAAAGCCATCGTTTCGGCGCAGCAAGCTTATTCGGCGGTGGGAAGCGAGCCCGTGATCTTCGTCAGCAACCATGACCAGGACCGCTGGGGTTCCTACTATGTGAATAAGCCCTCTGCCTTAGAAAAGACCAAGATGATCGCTTCCTGCTATCTCCTGACTCCCGGCACGCCCTTTATGTATTATGGGGAAGAGATCATGCTCCGCGGCATCCGCGGCTCGAGCGATAATAGCGATTACGCCCGGCGCCAGCCGATGCTTTGGGGTGGGGGCGAAGCCAGTTGCAATCCCCCGGAAGGCAAGAGTATCGCTAACCAAGTCACCGTCGGGGCTAAGGATGCGCTTAATGATGGTTGGAGCCTGCTCAATCACGAAAAGAAAGTCCTCTCGATCCGCAACAAATATAACGACTTTTTCCGATTTGGGGTCTATAGCGCCCTCGATTTAGGAAATCCTTGGGTCGGAGGCTTCCAAATCACGTATAATGGTTCTACTAAAGTCTTGATTCATAATTCCGGGAGCGAGGTGGCCACGTTAGCCTATCCCTCCTCCGGTACCCTACTCGAAGATATTAATACGTCGAAAACCGCATCGTCCTATCAGAAAGGCACGCTAACGCTTCAGCCGTTCTCGAGCGTGCTCATCGGTTAACAAGGAGGTCGCATTATGACCGGATCGAAATCCCAAGTCGTCTTACTTCCCATCATGGGGCTAGGGTTACTCCTCAGTGCCTGCGGGGGGAACTCTTCGTCCTCGACGAGTGGCGGCAGCGTTAACCCCTCGACTTCCGATTCCGGGAGCGTCCCGAGTGGCACCTTAGTCCCCTCGACTTCCGAAGAAGCCTCCGTCACCGATGTCGGCTTCACCGGCAAGCTCAAGATTTATTACCACAACGACGAATCCTCCTACGCGACCAAACGGATTTGGGTCTGGTGCAATGGCGTGAATGGCGCCGAATATCCTTTCGATAACATCGATAGCTATTCCACCGATGATTTCGGCGTTTATAAGATCTTTGATCTTTCGGCTGCCCCCTATGCGGGCAACGTGACCAATACCTTCTCCTTCATCATCAAGAACGCCAATACTTGGGATGGCCAATCGACCGATACCATCATCCGCTTCGGCCGCTTCATTAACGAAGTCGTCGATGACGTCATGACCGTTTATTCCTGCCCGGGGGAAGGCGGAGATATCGATACGTTCCCCTTAAAGAAAGACGCTCTCGGCGACCGCATTGCCACGGCCAGTTTCACCGATTGGAAGACCTTGAAGGTCGTCGGTGGTGGCACTTCGACCGGACGCGAAGCTTCGGAAGTCGGTAAAGTCGCTAGCTATAGCCTCTATGGCTTCGATAATTCCTATTACCGTCTTAGTAGCAGCGACCAAGCCAGCCATAAGCAAGATTATTTGCTCAAGAGCGAATCGCCCAATAGCAACAGCTTCAACATCACGCTCGACGCCGATGCGACCCCGACGACCGCCTATGTGGTCGAAGCTTACATGGCGCTCGATACGACCCGCAAAAAGAGCAAAACCGCGAGTTTTGTCTCGCTGTTCGATACCAGCAAGTTCAAGAGCGATTACGTCTATAGCGGTTCCGACCTCGGCTACTCCGGCGATCACAGCAAGATGACCTGGAAAGTCTGGGCTCCGACTTCCTCGCGCGTTCGTTTAAAGCTCTTCTTCACCGGCGTCCCCGGCTCGATTTGCTCGCCTTATGATGAGTCCGCCGACTGGGGCTCCGTCACCGATATGGAACTCGGTAAGCAAGGCGTCTGGCAGATCAGCCTCAGCGATGACGATTATCTTTCGAACGATACCCCCTATTTCTACACCTATCTCGTGACCAATGCCGCCGGCGAAAACGAAGTTTGCGATCCCTATGCCCACGCGACCGGCGTCGATGGGAAACGGGCCGCGGTTCTTGATTTCTCGACCTTAGAGATGCCTTCGAATTGGTCGGCGATCGATGCTAATTTCACCTATGGCAGCGGCTCTTTGCTCCCGAAGATCACTTCGGCCAACCAACTCTCGGTCTATGAAGCTCATATCCGCGACTTAACCGCCGATAAGACTTGGCTTTCCAATAAAGGCTACCGCAATGGCACGTATCAGGCTTTCGCGGAGCGCGGCACTTCCTATTCTGGAACCGTCTCTTCGCAGCAATTGACCGTGACGACCGGCCACGACCATATCGCCGAGCAGAAATACTCCGCGATTCAGCTTTTACCCGTCTTCGATAGCGATAACGAAGAACGCTGGACGACCGCCGATGGCAGCTTAGTGACCTTGCATAATCCGGGCGATGCCGTGACGGCTCCTGCCTATAACTGGGGCTACAATCCGCTCAATTACAGCGTCGTCGAAGGTTGCTATTCCTCTAACCCCTTCGATCCGACCGTCCGGATTAAGGAATTCCGGGATCTGATCGCTTCTTACGCGGAAGATGGCACCCGCATCATCATGGACGTCGTCTATAACCACGTCTCTTCGGTCAATAACTCCAATTTGACGAAGCTCGTTCCCTATTATTACTTCCGCACCAATGCCGAGGGCTACTACACCAATGGCTCCGGCGTCGGCAACGAAACCGCCACCGAGCGGCCGATGATGTCGAAGCTCATCGTCGATTCCTTATGCTGGTGGGCGAGCGAATATAAGATCAAAGGGTTCCGTTTCGATGTCATGGGCGTCCTCGACCAAGCCACGATGAAAGCGGCCTCCCTCGCGCTCTACAAGATCGATCCGACCATCGTTCTTTATGGGGAAGGTTGGACGGGCGATGGCTCCGTCGGCATGGACGACGTCTCCAAAGGCCGGGCGACCGCGGCTTCCTGCTACAAGTATCTTTATCCGGGCCAAACCGATTGCCCGATCGGCATCGGTTGCTTCAATTCGCCCGGCAAAGAAGCCTTAAAGGGCAACGAAAAGCTCGGCTGGGGCTTCATGAATAAAGGCGACGACTGGGCCGATACGACGACCAGCAAAGGTTCGTTCAACTATGGCGTCATGTATATGATGAACGGCCATTGCACCAGCGTCGGCGGCACCGATTATGGCGCCAACCCGACTCAAACCGTCAACTATGCCTCCTGCCATGATAACTACACCCAATACGATGCGATGAACTACACGATCGGAACCACCGACGCTTCGGGCGCGGATTCGACCGCGGCCATGGAGGCGACCATCGCGAGCTGCGCCGCCGTTCTCTTTAGCGAAGGCATCGCCTTCACCCAAGGCGGCGAAGAGATCTTCCGCCAGAAGCTCATGGCTAAAGATAATGAGTATTACGACACGATTGCTTCCGATGACGCCGTCACCTTGAAGGATGGGACTAAACTCGTCCGTAACTCCTACATGTATGGCGATGCGGTCAATAGTTATAAGTGGGACCGTAAGGTCACCTATAATTCCTACTATCTCCGCTTCCAGGCCGCTTGCGTGGCTCGGGCGAGCGTCGTCGATAGCATGCTTGGCCGTCCTTATTTCTACGAAGAGAATAACCCGTGCACCGCTAAAGGCATCAGCACCTGGGGCGATTCGATTAACCATGGCGCGGGCCTAGCCTATCAGATGCTCGATAATAGCGCCCATTACGCCTATAGCTTCTTGATTGGCCGCATCAGCACCTCGAGCAGCACTGGCACGACCAGCGTTGGCATGGGGAGCGGCACTTACCGCATCATCTACGATTCCTATAACCGCGGCACCAGTTCCATTACTGTCGGCACCGACTATACCTTCACTGCCCATCAAAACGAATTCTTAGTCATCGCCAATTACTAAACTTTTCCCTAGAAGGAGGAATGCCTATGCGAAACTTCAAAAGTCTGCCGTTACTGAGTCTGGCCATCCTTTGCTCTGGCGCCTTAGCCGGCTGTGGGGGCTCAAACTCCGCCACGTTCACGATCAGCTTCGACTCCCAAGGCGGGAGCGCGGTGAGCGCGCTTACGGTGGCTGCGGGAGCGGTGGCTTCTAAGCCCGCTGATCCCACCTATGAAGGCCATAGCTTTGAAGGCTGGTTCAAGGATAGCTATTGCACCAGCGCTTTCGACTGGGCCAGCAAGATCACGATCGATTGGACCCTCTATGCGGGCTGGTCAGGCGGATCCAGCTCGACCTCATCCTCCTCGGGCGGCTCTTCAAGTACGAGTACGGCTACGAGTGAAAGTGGGGGAACGACCTCAACTTCCGTGGCCGCGGCCGGCACCTATTATCTCGATTTCAGCGCGGTGACGTGGTGGGCCGATGCTTCGGCGATCCTTAACGCCCATTATTGGTGCGCGACCGAGTCCGAAAATACGACCTGGCCGGGCACCGTCATGGCCAAAGTAAGTGATACGGTCTACTCGATCGTTAACGTGCCGAGCGATGTCAGCGGTTTTGTCTTCAACCGCCAGAACCCCGATTCGACCGCGCAAGCCGCGAGTGATAAAGGCGTTTGGAATCAAAGCATTGATGCGGCGGTGGAAGCCGGCAAAAATTGCTTTGTCCTTTCGACCGAACAAGATAAGTCAACCGCCACGACCAAGCAAAAAGGCTCGTGGTCGGTTTATGGAGCATAATTCCCTATGAAATCAAAAACCAAATTCTTTGTGACGTTAGCGGTGGCTCTATTTGGAACCACTGTAGCGACCGCCTGCGGCGATGTCACCTTGAGCAAAACCTGCACCGTGACTTTCTATGCCGGCTATAGCGCTTTCTCGGGCGTCGATAGCAAGGAACTTTCCGTTAACTATGGGGAAACCGTGACCGCCCCGAGCGACGCGACCCGTTCCGGCTATGCCCTCTCCGCTTGGACGACCGCTTATGATGCGGTCAGTAAGAATGGTAAGGGGGATGCCTTTGACTTTACGACTCCGATCACCACGAACCTCACTCTCTACGCGGAATGGGCCAAACAAGGCGGCTCTTCCCATACCGAAGAAGAAGTCGCTGCCTATATGAAAGGCTTAGCTACCTCGAGCAAAGGCAACCACCTTTACGTCCATTATTATCGTTATTCCAATGTGGCGAGCTCGTATGCCGACTGGGATGTTTGGGCTTGGCCCTTCATGCCGACGGCTGGCGAAGGGATGAAGTTCGATTGGGTCGGCCGCACCCAGGATATGTCTTCCGCGACCTATGCCGCTTCCGGCGATGCCAACGTCGATGACTTTGGCGGCGCGGTGGCGGATATCGATCTCACCGCGACCTATCAGGGCGGCTGGAATGCCACGACCAAGACGATGGGCGGAGCTTCGACCAACTATTATCAAAATGGCGATACTTCGGGCAGCCTCGACGATACGATCGGTTTTCAGATCGTGAAGTCCTCGACCCGGACCGCCGCGACGACGACGGGGAAAGGCTTCTGGACCAACGATGGTTCCGACCAGTCGGTCTATCTCCCAAAGAATGCGATCACCAATGATGATGGGTCGACGTCCTATCACGTCTTCTATTTGCAAGACAATATCGGCGATAATTCCGCCAAACCCTATACCAATCCGGTCTCGCCGTTTGATAATGACGACGGCACGAATGTGACCTATGGCAATTCCGCCTATATCAATGCGATCTCTGAGACGGCCACCCAAGCGACTTCGCCGGAGTTCCTGAAAGGGAAATCGGGAGATGCTTCTTCGGTTCTTGAAAATGGCGCGGGCGTCGGTTACCAAGTCATGGTCGCTTCCTTCGCCGATAGCGATGGCGATGGCTTCGGCGATATCTATGGCGTCGAGCAGAAGCTCGATTACATCAAGAACCTCGGCGTCAATGTCCTCTGGCTCACCCCGATCCAGAAATCGGATAGTTACCACGGCTACGACATCACCGACTATAACGCGGTCGATCCGAAGTTCGGCTCCAAAGTTTCGCCAGCGGCGTTAGCGAATTCCGGCACCGTCAGCGATGCCACCGCGATGGCGGACTATAAGTCCCTGATCGCCGCGGCCCACGCGAAAGGCATGGTGGTCCTCATGGACCTCGTGCTCAATCACACCTCGACCGGCAATAGCTGGTTCGCTAAATCCGCCCAGCTCGATGCGACCTATCGCGGTTACTATCAGTGGGGCAATCATGAGACCCAGGAGCACATCAGCACTTCGAACTTCTGGTATCCCTATGGCGACCACGTCTATTCCTATTACGCCAAATTCGGCTCCTCGATGCCGGAACTGAACTACATGTACGCCCCGACCCGTCAAGCCGTCGCCGATATGGCGAATGGCTGGTGCGACCTCGGCGTTGATGGCTTCCGTATGGACGCCGTCAAGCACATCTTCCTCAACGATGAAATCACCAAAGAGAGCACCGACACGATCATCGCCGATGTCTCGGCTTCGGGCAACTACTCGAGCAACCTCACCAAGAACCTCGCCTTCTGGAAATGGCTTAATGGCGCGGTCAAAGCCAAACATCCGAATGCCTTCTTCGTCGGCGAGAACTTCGATGGCAACGCTTACCGCGTCGCCCCGTACTACACCGGCTTTGATTCCTTGTTCGACTTCTATTCTTACTTCAACCTCACTTCCGCGGCCGCGAGCGGCTTAGGCAAGGCGGCCAAAGTTTCGGCTGCGACCCTGATGACCAACAGCTCGACCTTCGCCACGAGCCAAATCGGCGTCACCTCCAATGGCTCCGAATTTAGCTACGCCAATGGCGCGGCTTGGAACCTCCCAAGCGTCCTTGCCACCTATAGCAAGTATCGTTCGGGCTCGGCCGCGACGACTTCAGGATCGGCGATCCCCGCGACCTTCACGAGCAACCACGATATTGCCCGGGTCATCAACCGGATTCACTTCAGCAAGACCGACGCCAATGGCATCTCGGCCCAAGGCAATGTCACCAGCAGCGACTATGCCGTCTACGAAAAGGCCGCTAACCTCGTCAAGATCGCCGAACTCATGATGCCGGGCTGCAGTTTCATCTACTATGGCGATGAAATCGGCATGACCGGTAACTTCCCTAGCGGCATGACCTCGACCAGCGATTACGCTGACCTCTGGTACCGCCAGCCGATGAAATGGGCTCAAGGTGCGGTCGCGGGCGATGGCTCCTATACCACCTCCTATAACGTCACCGGCTCCGCTAAGACGGTCACCTGGGATGATATCAACGCGACTTCCTTAGTCGCGGGAGCGGTGGAGCAAGCCGCTTCGAGCACCTCGAACTACGCGACCATCGCGAAGTTCGGTCAGCTGAAGTCTTCCTCCGCCACCTTGATCCGCGGCAGCTTCGCCGATAATGGCAGCGCGGGTTCGTCCTTAAAGTTCAGCCGGACCCTCGATGGCGATACCTATTACGTCACCGTCGACTTCCAGGCCATGAGCGCTTCCGTCAGCCATAATGGCGCGGTGGTTGCTTCTTACTAATCTCCAGCCCTGATTCTATGGGCGGTTCCTTCACGGGGCCGCTCTTTTTAGACATAAAGATAAGAGGTGTGGAGGGATGATACGAAAGTTTCACGAAACTTCACGAAATCTTTCGCTTTTTCAAAAACTCTCAAAGTGAAGATGACACCTAAGAAATCCTTATTTTTGTTCATTATCAATAATGAAAGGGCTTACATTTAAGTCTTTACAACCTGTAAGCCAAGACCTAAAATGCTTTCAAGTTGTTTGGCTTAAGGGAGCCTTTTACAGTATGAAATTCAAAACACTTATTCTTCTTGGCGCGTCGACGTTAGCCGTTGGTGCAACGTCGCTCGCCATTGTTGCAAAATACGATAATTCCGCCGTGGCTGCTACTGATAGCAGTACTTATTATCTTTTGGGCAGCATGACGAACTGGGAATCCAATGATTCTTATGCTTTCACCCAAAGTGGATCCAATTACACCTTGACTGTTACTTTGGCTAAAGATGTTCAATTTAAATCTCGTAAAGGTACTTCTTGGGGGACCGATGAACTCGGCGCCAGCGATACGATTACTTCAAACGGCTGGTTCTCGGGCAGTACCCGCGGCAACATTACCGTTGTGACGGCTGGAACTTATACTTTTATTCGCTCGTCATCTGCTTGGATTAGTGTTACTCAAGGCAACAATCACACTGTTTCAGAATATCAAGTGATTGATGGTGATGTCCAGTCTTCGACTTTTGCGACCCTCACCATTGCTGATGGTGAAAGCTGTGATCTTTCGAGTGTGACTCCAACGTTATCTAATGCCGCCTTCATTGGCTGGTATAGCGATTCGGCTTGCACGACGGTCTATACCACCCAAGTGATTACCGCCGATAAGAACGTTTATGCCCGCTTCGTCAGCAATATCTGTCTCGAGGGCAGTGTGGTTGGCTGGGGCAATACGACCACTTATCTCTTTACTTATGATTCCACGGCCAAAAACTATTCCTATCAAAAGAGTTTCGCTGTCAATGAAGAGTTTAAGATTCATAACATCCGTACCGATAAATGGCTAGGCATCGATAGTAGCATCTTCACCAGCGATAATTTCTCGGGAACGGATAACATCGTCACGAAGACCGCTGATACCTATACCTTGGTTTGCACCTCGACCTCGGGAACGCTTGCTTGGGTCAGCTGCACGGGATCGATCGTCCAATACACCATCAGCGAATACGAAGTGGTGGATGGCGTGCTCAACTCGACCGCGATCGCTACCCAAAAAGCTACTTCTGGAACGGCTTTCACTCCGACGGATATTGCAAAAACCGGTTATACCTTAAATGGCTGGTACACCGATTCGGCTTGCACCTCGGCTTATACGGCTACGACTTGGAGTGCTGATGGCAGCCTCTATGCGAAATATACTGAGGTTGTCTACGATTCTTACGTTTACTTTAGCGCCCCATCTTGGACGAGCTGCTACGCTTATACCTTTAAGAATGGTAATGCTGGTCAGTTTGGCGCTTGGCCGGGAACGAAAATGACTTCGGTCACCGATGGCGTCAGCTATCAGGGCAGTGGCATCTACCGCGTTGGTTACAACTCGACGGTTGGCGATACCGGCATTGTCTTCAACAAAGGGACTGGTGGAACCAAAGGCACCGACCAGACCTACGATCTGACCTTGACCGCCGGGATGTTCTACAAACTTGCCGATCAATCGACCGGCGACGCCGATAAAGGCTCGGGCGCCAAGGTCGTTTATGACATCAACATTGCTCGCCGGGCTATTTCGGCCTCCAGCGGCATCCTCGCTGGTTCGCTCTGCGGCATTTCGAAAGCCAATGCTCAGACCTTGATCAATGAGTACGACGCTCTTAATGCGACGGCTCAGGGTTACGTCAACGCCGCTACCGATTACACCTACAACTACACCGACAAAACCGGGGCTACCAATGTCGACGTCGCTGTGAACTACATGGTGGCCCAGCTCCGTGTCATTGCGGCTGGCAGCGGTTCGGCTTACTACGTCGATAATCTCAATGCGTCCAACATTCTGGTCTATTCGATCTTAGGAGTGGTGGGGGCTCTCAGCGTTGGCGGCTTCTTCTTCTTTCAAAAGAAACGCCGCGAAGAGATCCGCTAAAGAAAGGGCTTGACCCCTATGGCCTCTTAACGAAAGCCAAGAGGCTTTTTCTTACCTCACAATTGCAAAGAATTTTCCGAAATCCTTTGGTCCGCAGCCCTATAAAAATCGTCGATTTGAATGTCTTACCAACGTGTAAATTATCGGTGAGGCCTTTTCTTTTTGGAAATCTTAAATAAAAGCCGATGGTTTGTGGTTGTTTTGTTAGGTTTGGCAAACTAAAAACCGGCAAAAGAAAACGCTTTCATTTCTGAAATGGTGAGCCTAGAATAAGTTAATATGAATTGGCCTAGGGGGAACTAGACACATGAAGAGATTTGAAAAATCCATTCGTGATTTTTAAACCACATTTTCTTTTTCATGCTTTTATACTTCTTGGGACAATTGGAGCCACGTTAGCCGTTAGCGGATTGCCCGTCTGGTAATCCGTTTTTTATTGCTAAGGTGGTCCATGCTGACCTAAGGGAGGTTTAAAAAAGCATGAAACGTTCTTATCTCTTCGCCGCGACAGCTCTCGCGCTTTCATTAGCGGGCTGCGGCACGACCATCGGGTCGAGTTCGTCCGCCGCCGGAGCATCCTCTAACGGTACTTCTTCTGCCGGCACCTCGGAGAAAACCACTTCCGCTGGCACAACCTCAAGCGCATCGGCTGGCACTTCCACGGGCACATCCCAAGGAACCTCAAAAGAAACCTCCGAGGGCACTTCGCAAGGCGGAACTTCTTCGGGAACTTCTTCCGGAATTTCGGAAGGAACCTCGCAAGGCACTTCGAGCGAAACCAGCCAGCCGACGGGAACCAAGACCATCTATTTTGAAGATCAGCCGTGGTGGAATTCCTATGCCGATTATCCGATGGCATTATTGACCAGCAGCGATGGGGCTAGCAAGAATACCCCGAGCGATGCGCCGACCGATGATAAAGGCAACGTGATGCCCGGCGTCAAAATGACTGCCGTAGGTTCTCACACCGTTTCAGCCACTGAAATCTATAGCTTCTGGAGCATTGATGTCGATCTGGCCACCTATGCGAGCGTGGCTTTCTATCGCTATGGCGATTACAAAGGCAAGTACTATTATGGCGGCACGTTAACCGATACCTACACCCTCAACGAGCTCGGTGAAAATGACCTCTATATCTTAGGGGCTACCGCTGCTTGGGATGGCAAGAAAGCAGCGACCACGCTTGGAAAGTTTGATTCTTCGATGATCGACGCCCCGGTTGAATATGTAACCGTGACCCTCGATCTTAACTACGATGGGGCCCCGGCAGCGACCACCGTCAAAGCCGAAAAAGGCAAAGCGATGTCCAAACCCACCGCGACCCGCAGCGGCTACACCCTCGAAGGTTGGTACAGCGACAAAGCCTGCACCAGTGCCTTTGACTTCGCGACCCTCGTCAGCGCGGACTTCACCCTCTATGCCAAGTGGACGGAAGGGGCCGTCGCTGGCGAACACGATAACGGCGGGTCTTTGACGACTTTCTTCATTCGTGGTGCCGTTAATGGTTCAACTGATTGGACTACCGGTATTCAAATGTACACCGATGCCGTTTCCACCAATAAAGCCCTTTATCTCAACATTGCTATGTTGGTTGGCGATAGCTTCAAAGTGGTTGACATGACCTCTGGCACCGCTCAGTGGAATGGCTTCGATGCGGTTGACTCCGCTTCGACCGCTTATTCTAACTTTTCGGGAAAAGATGACGGCTATGGTGGAAAGAACATCAGCGTCGTTACCGCCGGAAGCTACGATGTCTACTTCAGCAGCGCGAGCAAAATTGTTCTCAATCTTCACGCTTAGTCAAAAAGTGCCCGCCCTAACGGAGTGATCTGCGAGGGCGAGCTCCTCCTTTTGCCGCGTTCCGATTTAGCGGAGCAACGGTTGCAAACAAGAAAGGGGATTTATACCCTATTATGAATCACGAAATATTCAAGTACGTGATCACCGCATTAGCCGGAGTTACCCTCTGCGCTTGCGGGACCAACACCAGCTCTTCGGCGGGTTCGATTTTATCGGGCTCGGTCCATTCCCAAACGGGAACCAGCGATTCCGGCTCGACCGGACACCCTGCGACCACCTCCGGAAGCGACGGCATCTCGACGGAAGAAAGTTCCGAGGGAACCTCGCAAGGCGGAAATAGTTCCCAAGGGGGAAATTCCAGCAGTAATGGCGGAACCTCTTCCTCAAGCGCGGGCACTTCCGTTTCGATCGGCGGTTCGATGACCAGCACGCCATCGATTTATTTCCATTATCATCGGGCCGATAACAATTATTCGAACTGGGGACTATGGACTTGGGCAGGCGATGACAAAGGCACCCGTCGGAATTTCGATCAAACCGATGGCTTCGGCGTTTATGAAGTCATTCCGCTTTCGACTTGGGCCGGGCAGACCTCCCTCAATTACATCGTCTCAACCGCCGCTTGGGCCAAAGACCCTGGCGCCGATGAAAACGTCATCTTCAGCGATTACAAAGTCGATGACATCGGCAACGTGGTCGTCTTTAAGATGACGGGCTTGCTTGGCGTCTATAAGACCGCGACCGAGGCCCTCGCCGCCGGGGTGTCTTCTTCCTCGGCGCAAAGCCAAGGCGGGAGCTCCAATAGCAGCAACACCTCGACCTCTTCCTTTTCGACCAATCCGACCAGCGTCTCTTACGATGATGGCCAGACCTTGATCTCGGGCAACAACAAATACCATACGACCAATCCTTGGGATGACCCGGAGTGGGGCGTTATTCCGAAACGTCCGGATACTTACGTCAGCAAAGCCACCTATAACGACTTTGATATTTGGAACGATAGCTCCGTCGCTTGGAATACCGTTTCCCCATATAAAGGAACCCGTAAGGATTTCCGCGACGAATCCATCTATTTCTGCATCACGACCCGTTTCTATAATGCCGATACCGCCAACGATATGCACGACTGGGATGAGAACAAAGCCACCTCGGCGAGCGATCCGGCTTGGCGCGGCGACTTCAAAGGTCTCATCCAAAAGATGGACTACATCAAAGCCCTCGGCTTCACCTCGATCTGGATTACCCCGGTCGTCGAGAACTGCTCGGGCTTGGACTATCACGGCTATCACGCTTTTAACTTCAGCAAAGTCGATCCGCGCTATGAATCCACTGACGTCTCCTTCCAAGATGTCATCAAAGAGGCTCATAGCCGCGATATGAAGATCGTCCTCGACGTCGTTTGGAACCATAACGGCAACTTCGGCGAGAATTACCTGATGCCGGAATTCACCAAGAACTACACCGACCTCTTCAGCGGCAAGTCCACCTGCGCGACCACGATGGTCCCGGGGAGTAACATCTCCGCGGCTTATCCGACCAACGCCGCCTATGCCCAATACCAGGAACGTCTCGATCTCATGAAAGGGATTAAGCGCACCAGCGATGGCAAATCCGCGCAACAGGATCCGAATTTCTACTGGCATCATTATGGCGAATTCGGCTGGGAGAAATACAACGAACAACTCGCTCAAATCGCGGGCGATTGCGTTGACCTCAACACCGAGAACCCGGTGGTGGCGGAATACTTGCTCCGCAGCTACGGACAATTCATCCACATGGGCGTCGATGCCTTCCGTGTCGATACCATGAAGCAGATCAACCGCTATACCCTCAATCAGTACTACATCGGCGCCTTCAAGAAATACGCCGAAAAGTGCGGCAACCCGAACTTCTTCATGTTCGGCGAAGTCTGTGCTCGCTGCAGCGACGCTTGGAACCATGGCGTCCCCACGGTCTCCGCGCCGTTCTACACCTGGAAAGAAACCCAGAACTACACCTGGGGCGATGCTTGGACCAACGTCATCAGCTCGGTTCAGGCGGCCAAGGATGAGTCGCTCGATTCTTATGGCGGCAACGTCCCGAGTTCGACCTTAATCGCCAAGCAACCGACTTCGACCAACGCCTTCTTGAATGGGTTGACCTACCACACGCCCGATACCTCGAAAGCTTCGGGAACTTCCGTCATCGACTTCCCGATGCACTGGAGCTTCGGCAGCGCTAAAGGCGCCTTCAATATGGGCAAATCCGAAGATAAGTACTACAACGATTCGACTTGGAACGTCGTCTATGTCAATTCGCACGACTACTCGCCGGATAGCAACTACATCCCGACCTACAGCGATTCGCAGTGGTGCGAAGACTTCGATTTGATGTTCACTTTCCGCGGCATCCCCTGCATGTACTACGGGACCGAGGTCAAATTCCAAGCCGGCAAAGTCATCGATAATGGCGGCAACGAAGCCCTCATCAACGAAGGCCGCGCCTACTATGGCGATAACCTTGAAGGCAGCGTCACCGCTTCGGGCTTTGGCACTTATACCGCCAGCGGCACCGTCGCGACGACCTTAACTTCGACCATCTCCAACCACGTGCGTAAACTCAACAAAATCCGTCAGGCCATTCCGGCCTTACGCCAAGGCCAATACACCACCAGCGGCGTCTCGGGCGATATGGCTTTCATCCGCCGCTATACTAGCGGCAGCGTCGATAGCTTAGCTTGCGTCGCGATCTCTGGAAGCGCCAGCTTCTCGGGACTCCCCGCCGGCACCTATGTCGACGTCGTCTCGGGCGCGAGCAAAGTTGTGGGCACCGATGGTTCGTTATCCGTCTCCGGTTTATCGACTGCGGGCATGGCGGTTTATGTTCTCCAGAACACTTCCACCGGCACCTTAGGCCAAATCGGCGGTTCGACGACCTACCTCGCCTAAAATAAAGGAAGGATCACCCGCTAGAAGTAAGGGTCTAGCGGGCTTTCCGTTTTCAAGAAAGGATCAGCATGAAAAAAGGAATAACTCTTCTCAGCGGAGCGCTCCTCACTTTCGCTCTCACCAGTTGCGGAAGCACCATTTCGTCTTCGCTCCTTAGCAGCGGCAACGGCTCAAGCGGTGGGGAAGTTTCTTCTTCCGTCAGCGGCGGCCCCTCGACGGCCAGCGATGGCACGGGAAGCGGCGATACCTCGGCCAGCCAAGATACGAGTTCGAATACCAGTCAAGGGGGCAGCGCCTCGAGCCAAGGGACCTCAACCACCAGCGTTTCGATCGGCGGCTCCTTAACCGATACCGCCTCGCTTTATTTCCATTATCACCGAAGCGACGGCAACTACGACGGCTGGGGACTATGGACCTGGGCAGGCAGCGATAAAGGAACCCGCCGGAATTTCGATTAGACCGATGGCTTTGGGGCTTATGAGGTTATCCCCCTTTCGACTTGGGGAACCTCGAGCCTCTCCTATATTGTCTCGACCGCGGCCTGGGCCAAAGACCCGGGCGCGGATGAAAGTCTGAACTTTGCGGATTATACCGTGGACTCGATCGGCAACGTCATCGTCTTCAAGATGACGGGCACGACTGGCCTCTATAAGACCGCGAGTGAAGCTTTGGCGGCGGGAGCTAGCACCTCGAGCGCCTCTAGCGGTGGGGGTTCAACCTCGACCACCAGCTATCAACCCGGCTCTTCGATCACCTCGATTTCTTACCCCTCGACCAGCGTTTCCCATCCGGCCGATTGGTACAACAAATGGAATATCGATGAGACCGCCGAGACCCGGAACACCTTGCCAACCACCTCGACCAACGCCAAAACCTATAATGATTTCAAACTTTGGAACGAATATCCATCCTCCTATTGGAAGACGGTTTCGCCCTATACCGGAACCCGCAAGGACTTCCGGGATGAGCAGATCTATTTCTGCATCACGACCCGCTTCTACAATGGCGACCTCACCAACGATGCCCGTTGCTGGGATCAAAACGCCAGCACCGACTACTATGATCCGCCATGGCGCGGCGACTTTAAGGGCCTCATCGACAAGATGGACTACATCAAAGCCCTCGGCTTCACCTCGATTTGGATCACCCCGGTCGTCGAGAATACCTCCGGTCTTGATTACCATGGCTACCACGCCAGCAACCTCAACAAAGTCGATCCCCGTTATGAATCCACGGACGTCGATTTCCAGAAGGTCATCACCGAAGCCCATAAGCGCGATATGAAGATCGTCCTCGATGTGGTGTGGAACCACACCGGCAACTTCGGGGAAATGGGCTTATGCCCGATGTTCTCGAAAAAAGGCGACCTCAGCTACTTTAATTGTGAGCAAGTCCGGGCCGATTCGGGACTTCCGAGCACCTACAATTCCTTAGCGGCGGGCAAGCAATACGATGCGCGTCTCGCCATGATGAAGAATACCGATGGCGTCAATCATGACGTCAACTATTACTATCACCATTACGGCAACTTCTCCTGGGAGACCTGGGGCGAACAAATGGCCCAGATCGCCGGCGATTGCGTCGACCTCAACACCGAGAACCCGGTGGTGGCGGAGTATTTGCTCCGTTGCTATGGCCAATTCATCCGCATGGGCGTCGATGCTTTCCGGGTCGACACCATGAAGCAAATCAGCCGCCTCACCCTCAACAAGTTCTATATCGGCGCCTTCCAAAAGTTCGCCGAGAAATGCGGCAACCCGAACTTCTTCATGTATGGCGAAGTCTGCGCCCGCGCCGAAGAAGCCTGGAACCATGGCGTCCCCGCGGTCTCCGCGCCCTTCTACACTTGGGCTGAAAGTAAGGATTACGACTGGGGCACCTCCATCGATGGCAACATCGCCGCGACCGAGACGGCCTTTAACGATGCGGTCGATACCAATGCTCAGCCGACCTCGACTAACGCCTTCCTCTCTTCCGGCTACGTTTACCACGCCCCGGATCATAGCAAGGCCAGTGGGACTTCGGTCATCGACTTCCCGATGCACTGGGCCTTCTGCAATGCGACCCACGCCTATCAAAACTGCGCTAGTGTCGATAAGTACTTCAACGATTGCACCTATAACGTGGTCTACGTCAACTCGCACGACTATTCGCCCAATGGCCGCTGCGACATGATGCCGGACTACAATGTGCCGACCTGGTGCGAGGATTTCGATCTCATGTATACCTTCCGGGGCATCCCTTGCATGTATTACGGGACCGAGGTTCAATTCCAAGCCGGCAAAGTCATCGATCAAGGCGGCAATTCGGCTCTATCCAATACCGGCCGCGCCTACTTCGGCGAGCACCTTGAAGGCAGCGTGACGACGACGGGCTTTGGCTCCTATAGCGCCGCGAGCGGCAACCTCAAGGACACCTTAGCTTCGACCATCAGCCAACACCTGATGAAGCTCAGCAAGATCCGTCAGGCTGTCCCGGCCCTCCGCTATGGCCAGTATACGGCCTGCACCAATAACAACATGGCCTTTGTCAAACGCTACACTTCCGGCTCCATCGATTCGGTGGCGGCGGTGGCGATTTCCTCCAGCTATAACTTCACTGGTTTACCCGATGGCACCTATGTCGATGTCGTCTCGGGCGCAACCAAAGTCGTTAGCGGGGGCACCTTGAGCGTCAGCGGCCTAAGCCAAGCCAAGATGGCGGTCTACGTTCTTCAGAACGCTTCGAGCGGCACCTTAAGTAAGATCGGTGGTTCAACCACCTACCTCGCTTAACGTTTCGTAAGATTCGCGAAAGTTTCTCTAGCCGAGCGCTCATCCGCTCGGCTTTTCTTGATGAAAGGCCGACCAGTACAGGAATGTAAGGGCTTACAAAAATGCTTTACATAGTGTTTGGGAAAGGCGATAATAAAATAAAGTTTTTGCGTATACATTAACTAAGGGAGGTATAACGCATGAAGAAGAGACTATGGATCGGAGTCGCGACAGCGGCCCTGATGCTTGGAGGCGTTTCGGCTGGGCTCGTTGGAGCCAGCAAGGGCGCACCGGTGAAGGCTGCGGCAGGGGATTACCAATCGGATTTTCAACTTGTTGGAGCCGGTTTGGATGTTGGCTGGACCAACACCGCGAACACCGCCTATCAGTTGATTGAACAATCCGATGGTTCCTTTGCTTGGACCGGGGCCTTCAAAGTTGAGCGTTTCCGCATTGTCAAAGCCGGGACGTGGACTTTGGGACTTGACTGGAGCAGTGTTCTTGCGACCTCTGAAAAAGTCGCGGATGGAACCTTCGTTAAAGCCACAACTGTTGATTCGAGTGATGGCGGTAACAACATTTGGTGCAAGACCGCTGGAACGTATACAGTTTCGCTTAATGCGGCCAAAACGCAATTAAGTTTCCTCACTCCGTCCGCCACCCAATACAACGTCACGGAATACGAAGTCGTTGATGGCGTTCTCAATTCGACCGCGATCGCGACCGAAAAAGCTACCGATGGGGTCAACTTCACCCCGACGGATATTGCTAAGAGTGGTTATTCGCTTAATGGCTGGTACACCGATTCCGCCTGCACGACTGCTTATACGGCGACTAAGTGGACTGCGGCTGGCAACTTATACGCCAAGTACACCACCAAAGTTGCCTATGATATCTATTATGCCGTTGATGGCTATACCACCTGCTACGTCTACACTTTTGGAAATAGCGATGAGCACTTTGGCGCTTGGCCCGGAACTGCAATCACAGCCTTCACTACCAATGTGAGTTTCTTAGGATTAGGCGCCCTTTATAAGGTTACCATTCCTACGACTTGCGCCTCGGATCACGTGATCTTCAATAACGGCAATGGTGGTGGTAAGCAGACTGCCAACCTTAAGCTCAATGGTGCGACTGCCTTCTATTGGCCGGATGCCGCCACCGATTCGACCGGTGATCTCGATAAAGCTTATGCCGCAAAAGTCGTCTTCGACATCAACGCCGCTCGCTTAGCCGTCGTCGCTTCAGGCAGTATCAAAGTTGGCTCCTATTGCGGCGTCAGCAAAGCCACCGCGACTTCGCTCCTTGCCGAATACGATGCTCTAAATACTCAGGCGAAAGCCTATATCGCTTACGACAATCTGACCGATAGGACCTACGATTATACTGATTCGACCGGTGCAACTTTGACCAACGTCAAGTTCTCGAGCATCATCCTTCAGTTACGTGCCATTGCCGCTTCCGGCAGTGGAACCGCTTCGATCAGCAACACCATCACTGAGAACAATGGCTTAATCATCACCTTAGCCATCCTTGGCGCTGGCGCGGTTGCCGCGGGTGCGATGTTCGTCTTCCGTAAAAAGAGACACGAGGCCCGCTAACTTCTAAAGAATTAAGGGCTCGGGAAACCGAGCTCTTTTCTTTGGCCTTTAACATTTCATCGAAAAAGGCCATTTTATTTGACAAAAATTCATAATCGTTGATAATGATAAACAAAGTTCAAAAAGGAGTTCTTCATGAAAAAGTCGATTATCCTTTGCGTTGCGCTAGCGACTTTAGCCGCTTTTGGGGCGACTAGCCTTTCAAAGGCCAAACCCTTATCCGCCGATGCCGCTTCCGAGGGGATCTCTCTATTAGGGACATTCAATAACTGGAAGATTGATTCGGCCAGCCGCATGTTCTTTAAAACGGGAACCACCTATCAGTATTACCTCGTCGCCACCATGAGTGCCGGGGCCGAGTTCAAGATCTATGACGCCGAGCACTACACGGGAAGCGATTGCTATATTGGCTATATCGATGACGCCATCATCACGGCGGGCAAGTTTAGCGGCGGTGGCTCGGCCAACGTCAAATGCGTGACCGCCGGGACGTATAAGGTCACCTATACCTACACCAATGCAACCACGCGCTTCATTTCTGCGATCGATGAAGTCAGCAATTACACGGTCACCGAATACGCGGTGAAGGACGGCACCGTCTTTGCTTCGCCCATGGCGAGCGAAACGGGCAATAATGGCGAACCTTTCCATCCGACCGATCAAGAACTTAGCGGCTATACCTTCGATGCCTGGTATACCGACTCGGCTTGCACGAAAGCTTATTCTCCAGCGACCTTATCTGCCGATCTCAATCTCTATGCCAAGTATTACACCACCTCCAGCACCGCTGAGGCTTATTTCGCGGTCAAAGGCTGGGAGCATTGCTACGCCTATAGCTTTGCTTCGGGTCGCGACTTTGGCGAACTCGGAACCTGGCCGGGCCAAGAAGTTACGGCCGTAACCTCGGGCGTGAACTTCCGTAATGATGAAGGCGGCGTCTATAAGTTGACCTATCATCCCGGATATGGCGATACCACGATCGTCTTCAACGATGGCGGCACCAATAAAACCGCGGATTTGACCTTGGCCTCTTCTTCAGGTTATGTCTTGGCCTCCATTGGGCTTTCTAAGGAACTCGGCGCGGCCATGAAGCTCATCTACGACATCAATGCGGCTCGAGTTGGCGTAACGGCCAGCACAGGCATCTTAGAAGCTTCCTTATGCGGCATCGCCCCGGCGAAAGCCAAAAACTTAACCGATGCCTACGATTTAGCGGTTGCCGAAAAGTCCGCTTACGATGGTAGCGAAGTCGCTAGCATCCTCTCGGCCAGCCACGATTACACCTACGACTCGAGCGATAGCACCGGCGCGAAGAAAGTCAATGTCACCTTGAGCGATGAAGTTAATCAGCTCCGTCTGATTGGCGCTTCGGGCTCGGCGAGCGCCTTAGCTTTGCCGACCGGCGAGAATAGCGTTCCGTTGCTCATTAGCTTCCTTGTCCTCATCAGCGGGGCAGGGGTAGTGACCGCTTTGATTCTTCTTAAGAAGAAAAGAAAATCGATCCGATAAGCGAACTATTTGTAGCGTTAAGGAGGTAAGGGCAAACCTTATCTCCTTTTTCTTGGCCTGACCCTTTCGGGTAAAAGTGCTAACAAAAGTAAGCGCTTTCATTGACCATGGTGTTATTCCAAAAAAGAGAAATTCGGTGTCAACTTTCGATACTTTATTTCCTGAAACATTACGAAATAACCGCATTTCCTCGTGTCTTTGCAAAATGAAAAGAATGATAATTTATATCAATTAGGTAATTGTAAGCGCTTTTATTTATCCTTGACATGTATTTTTGGAAGGTGATAATAGACCCGAAATCTAAAAGGGAGATTTTGAAGATGAATAAACTGACAATCTTAACGGGGCTCGCTGCCCTATCAACCTTGAGCGTCGGCGCTGTTGCGACCGCCGCCATCGTTTCCAATAAACAGAATTCGGCCAACGTCAGCCAGGTTAATGCCGATGGCACCATTACGATTAACGCGGCTTTAACCCCCTCCATCGACACGATGCGCTATTGGTTTATCAACAATATTTCTGGTAGCTTTTGGACCTCAAGTGCAAAAATGGGAATCCACGTTTGGGGCGGCGATGGCGTAACCGAATGCGGATATTTGATGAATGGTTATGCTAACACTTCTGGCGGCCAAACCTTCTTCTATGTAGACCTTCCTCTTAATACGGTTAATTTCCAACTACTTCGCTGCTCATCGGGAACCGTTGTTGGCACCAACCAAACGATTTGGAACTACGGATCCAATTTTACAACCGCCAGTTATGGCAATAATTACCTTCACTGGTGCAGTGGATCCTATGAGATAACGGGCCTTTCCAATAGCCCGGCCGACAATCCTGGTCCTAGCGCTTATTTGCTTTCCGAAGTTCTTAAAGGCTACTGCACTTGCTCTAATTCGTCTGTTAACGGCTATGGCGCCGCTTCGCTTCTTTACACCAATTGGTGGAAATACAAAACGACCGCTAACGGCAGCGTTACTGAAGTGAAAGTTACCGATTATGCTTACAGCGATTATGTGGCCAACGGAAATGCCTATTCTGCCACCATGACGCGTTCGGTTTATCCGACGGTGGCTGAAAAATGGGCTGGCCTCTGCGCTAAAGCCAACATCAATCCCGATACCGGTGTGACCTTAGCCGCTCTTAACACCAACGGAAGTCTCGCTGACTCCTCGGCTTGGACGATCGGAGCCATCTCGGTTCTCGGCGCCCTTGGACTTGGCGGAGCCCTTTACTTCTTCTTCCGCAAGAAGCACGTTGCTTAATCTCTCCAACCAAAAGCCATCCGTGAAGCACTCATTGGATGGCTTTTCTTTATGACTTCTTTATGGAATAAGTAGGGGAGAGTCACTATAATGAACGCGCCTATGAAACTCGATGTCCTAATCCCCGTCAGAAACCAAACGACCAAGCTCTTAGCGAACCTTCGTAACAAGGTCCTGCCGTATTTTGATAGCAAAGATATCACCTACGATATTTTGATTTGCAGCGATCACTCGAACCCCCAAGAGCAAGCCGCGCTCGTCGAGGGCTTAAAAGCCTTCCCGCCCCAAGTGAAGTTATTGCCCTATGAAGATAAAGCCGGGAAGGGTTATGCCGTCCGCAAACTGATTTTAGCCGCTGATGGGGATTACGTCCTCTTCATGGATGCCGACCTTTCGACCGATTTACGGGCTTTTGATCGCATTGAGCCGGATTTGGGGCGCTACGATGCCTTCATCGGCTCCCGCGACGTTAAAGGCGCTAATATCACCCAAAAGCAGACCTTCTTGCGCCGGCTGACCCATTGGGGCGCCAAAACCGTGATCCGCAATAAGTTCAAATTGAAGAACCTCCACGATACCCAATGCGGCTATAAGCTCTTTAGGAGCGACGTCGCCAAAGCGATGGCCAAGCACCAAATCATCGATGGTTTCGCCTTCGACGTCGAATACTGTTACTTCCTTAACCTCAATCACTTCAGCATCAAGGAAGTCCCCGTCACTTGGCAAAACGATCCCGATTCGAGCGTCTCGCCTTTCAAAGCTTCGCTCAATTTCTACAAAGCCTTAGGCAAGATAAAGAAGAACAAATCGGCGTATATTTTAAGTGCAGCCGATCAGCAAGCCTTAGAGCGGTTCACCGAGGATAAGCAAGGCTTGCATAACGAAAGCCGTCTTGAAGAAAAGGAAAAGTAATCTATGTTAATCGATCGCGCAGTCGTCGAAGTCCGTAGCGGTAGAGGTGGGGATGGCGCCATCTCCTTTCTCCATGAAAAGTGTTTGCCTAATGGCGGCCCCGATGGCGGAAATGGCGGCCATGGCGGCTCGATTTATTTCGTCGCGAAAAAGAACGTAAATACCTTATTGGCCTTCCGCCATAGCAAAGTCATTAAGGCGGATGAGGGCGAAAAAGGCGATAAGAAGATGCGCTTTGGCCATCACGCCGACGATGTCTACGTCGATGTCCCCTGCGGCACGGTCGTGACCGAAGAAGCCACGGGGGCTTTCCTTGCCGATCTTAAGAATGAAGGCGACTTCGTCATGGTCGCTAAAGGCGGGCGGGGCGGACGGGGCAATGCCGCGTTCAAGAGTTCCCGCAACCGGATCCCGAAGATCGCCGAAAATGGCTTCCCTGGCGAAACCAAACGCTTGGTTTTGGAGTTAAAACTCTTGGCGGATGCTGGCCTAATTGGCTTTCCTAGCGTGGGCAAGTCCACGCTTCTTAACATCGTGAGCAAAGCCAATGTCCCAACCGCCGATTATCCCTTCACCACCTTGGTGCCGAATCTTGGCGTCGTGACCTTAAAAGATGGCAATCAATTCGTCCTCGCCGATATGCCAGGGCTCATCGAAGGCGCCCATGAAGGCAAAGGCTTAGGCATCACGTTCTTGCGCCATATCGAGCGTTGCCGCGTGTTGATTCACATGGTCAGCATGGACGGGGAACGCGATCCTTATAGCGACTACAAGATCATCAATAACGAACTTAAGGCTTATGGGGCCGGCTTAGAAAAGCGTCCCCAGATCGTGGTGGCCAGCAAGATGGACGCGGAAGGCGCCGAGCAGCGCAAAGCCGCTTTCGACAAGAAAGCCAAAGTCCATTCTTTAGGCATTTCGGCTTTGACCGATGAAGGGGTGGAGGAGCTGATGAAAAAGACGTTTGAGCTCATCCAGAAGACCCCCGAGTTCAAGATTCATGCCGACCTTGAAGGCGGCGTCAAGGTTTATGACGCCCATAAAGATAAGGCCGAAGAGACCTTCATCCTGAGCCACCCGAGCGACCACATTTGGATCATCGAAGGCGAAAAAGCTTTGCGGACCTACTCGATAATCAACCTTTCGACCGATGAAGGCGTGGCCAAACTCATCAGCTATCTCGATAAGATCGGGGTTGAGGATGCCCTAAGGAAAAAAGGCGCCCAAAATGGCGATACGGTGAAGATCGGCGAATACGAATTCGAATATAACGATTAAGGAACCTCATTTCCGCTTTTCTATCGTATAATATCCCCAAATGGATAACGAAAAGAGCTTCAAAGCCGCGGTAACCTTGCTGATCGCCGCCGGCCTCAGCCTCTTATTCATCTTCTTCTACGCCATTCTCTATCATTAACCCATGATTTACCGTTTAAAAGGAACCGTTATTGCTGTCTTAAAGGACCGGATCGCCATCGACGTCCACGATGTCGCCTATGAGGTTTTGGTGTCCCGCTCCGAGGAGTTTACCCTCAATAGCGAAGTCAGCGTTTTCACCTACGAAGCCATCACCCAAGATGACCAGTATTTGGTCGGCTTTTCTTCCCAACTCGAAAAAGACGCCTTTATGTCGCTTATCCAGGTCAAAGGCATCGGCCCAAAGACCGCTCTGAATGCTTTAAAGGAAACCAATCCCGATGAACTCTTTAAGGCCATCCAATCGAACAATACTGCTTATTTAAAGAAACTTCCGGGCATCGGCCCTAAAGCCGCGGCTCAGATCATTCTGGACTTAAAAGGCAAACTGGTCGAAAGCGATGCCAAAGGCAACCCGAGCCAGTACGACGAAGTCCGCCAAGCCCTCAAGCAACTCGGTTTCAAAGCCAAAGCGATCGACGATGCTTTGGCCGCGATCAACGAACCCGGTGCCGATAACCAGACCATCCTGAAAGTCGCCCTCCATAAACTGAGGAATTCTTAATGTCGCGGCTCTTAGATGCCCATAAAGAAGACGAAGACGCCAAAAGCGAGCTTTCTTTACGGCCCCAAACCCTCAAAGAATACGTCGGCCAAGAAGAGTTAAAAAAGAACCTCCGCGTCTTTATCGGCGCGGCCAAAAAACGCAACGAACCGCTCGACCACGTCTTGCTTTATGGCCCGCCGGGCTTAGGCAAAACCACCTTAGCTTACGTCATCGCTAACGAGATGGGCGGCCACATCAAAACCATCAATGGCCCCAGCATCGAAAAGCCCGGCGATCTCGCCGCGATTTTAAGCGAACTTGAACCCGGGGATATCCTTTTTATCGATGAAATCCACCGGCTGCCCCATATCGTCGAAGAAGTCCTTTATGGCGCGATGGAAGATTTCCAGCTTTCCATCATGGTGAACCGCGACGGCAACGCTAAACCCTTAACTTTGCCTTTGCCGCCCTTTACCTTAGTGGGCGCGACGACCCGCGCTGGCGACCTTTCGAGTCCATTACGGGCGCGCTTTGGCATTAGCGAGAAGATCGACTTTTACCCGCCCAGCGAAATCGCCGAAATCATCCGCCGAACCGCTTTAGTTTTCTCGACCCCGATCGAGCCGAAAGCGGTGGACCTCATCGCCAAAAGAAGCCGCGGCACCCCCCGTATCGCCAACCGCATCTATAAACGGGTCCGCGATTTCGCCACCTATAATGGGCAAACCAGTATCACTTACGAGGAAGCCAAATCCGCCCTCGATGCCCTCAAAATCGATGAGCTCGGCCTCGATGATGTCGATATCAAATACCTGACGACCATCATCGAACGTTTCCATGGGGGACCGGTCGGGCTTGAAGCCATCGCCTCTTCGATCGGCGAAGAAATCATGAATCTGGAAGACGTTTATGAACCCTATTTGCTGATGATTGGCATGATTAATCGCACCCCCCGGGGCCGCACCGCCACTGAAAAAGCTTACGAGCACCTGAAAAAAGCCCATCAAGGAACGCTCCTTTAACTAGACGCCTTCTCACGAATCGCCATTATTTAGTGTTGTCTAATTCGTGGAGCAAGAGTATTCTTTAACGTGCGAGCGTGAATTATTTATAATTCAGGCCTAGTCTATCTGGAGGAATCTTATGCGCCGTTTCATTGCTTATATCGCGATGTGCTCAGCCTTGCTTCTTGGCGTAGGCGCGGCTGTTTCGCCAACGATCGTCAATGCCAATACCGATTTAGCCTATAGCGAGGGCAAGACCCTGACTTTCCGGCTTTCGAGCAAAGACGTCGATAAAAACCGGACCGATAACTACGATCCCGCCAACGTTTTGACCGAAGCCGATGGCATGGACCCGGTCAACGGCATCGCCGATATCATGCGGAGCCGCCTCGATGCTTGGGGCGCCAGTGAATACACGGTTTCGACGGTCGGTTACAACACGGTCACCGTCTCGCTTCGCACCTCCAACAATAACGACCAGACCTACGCTTATTTGGAACAATATCTCGCCTTCAGCGGCGGAGACATCGAAGTCGATGCCGCCTATAAAGACGCGACCGATCCCTTCCCGAGCTATTCCCACGACGATAAATGGACGACCATGTTCGATAACCAGGTCGCTCACATCGAATACATTGAGCAATCCGGCGTTTCTTCCTTCCCGGTCGTCATCGTTCCGATCACCGGTGGTCAGGACGCTTATACCTCGTTCACCAACCTGCTGAAATTCTGCCAAGATAACACGACGACCTCTTCGGATTCTGAGCAATCCTCGACCACGTGCTCGCTCGTGGTTTGGGCCAACCGCCATAGCAGCGATTATTACTATTCGGGCTTGACCGACACCAACGTCCTTGGCCGGGTCATCGCCAACGAATCCACCTCCAACGATAATGCCATTTGGTATGCTTCGACCGATACCGATAAGAAGTATCCCTCCTTACAAATCATTCCCTCGTCGAACGCCATCAGTGGCGGCAAGTACGATGCCTCCAAGGCGAATGAGGCCTACGAATCGGCGAAATTCCTCTCGTCGATGATCAACGCCGAAAAGCTGAACTATCAGGTGAACTTCCTCTATGAAGAAGCCACGCCGGCGACCGTTGAGAATCTCGTCAATTTCGGTTCCTGGACCGTGACCGCCGCGATGTCGCGCACCTTGATTGCGACCATCGTCGCCTTCGCCGTCATCGCCGTCATCCTCGCCTTCTTCGATCGGACCCTGGCCCTAGGCATCGTCTCGACTGCCGCGGCCAGCACGTATCTCACGTTCTTGCTCTTCGTCGCCTTTGGCACGCAGTTCAACGTGGCCGCCTTACTGGGCTTGTTAGTGGTGGCCATGACCTCGGTCTTCGGCGGTCTTTATTACACGGCTAAATTAAAGGACGAGCTCTACAAGGGCCGCACCTTGAAGAAAGCCCATAGCGAAGCGGCGAAGAAAGCCATTTGGCCGACGATCGATGCTTCCTTGATCGTCATCATCTTAGGCATCTTCATCTATATCTTCGCGGGCGACCTTGCCCGTAAGCTCGGCGCTATGATGGTCGTCGGTGGCTTCGTTACCGCCGTTATGAACCTGCTCTTCTTCCGGATCGAGGCTTGGCTACTTTGCAACGATAACGGCTTGCAGTCTTCCTTCCCGAAGATGCTCAACGTCCAAAAGGACAAGATCCCGGACATGCTCAAAGAAGAAAAACAGTCCTACTTTGGACCCTATGAAAAGAACGATTTCACCAAATCGAAACGCGTGGTCGGCATCTTGGCTGGCCTCGTCTCGATCGCCGGCATCGTCACGATGATCACCTTCGGCGTCCTTAAAGGCACCGTCTATAACGATTCGACCTCGCAAGCCGAACAGACCGTCTTAATGATCGAAGCCCGCAGCGACAAATCCGACGCCAATACCAACCCGATCAAATCCATCACCTCGATCTATGATGAGACCGATAATGGCTGCCTCCTCAAGAACGTCTTCCTCGATGGCGTGGATTTCTCGTCCAAATATAGCGCGATCGAAGTTTCGGAGACCCCGTTAACCGTCTACGATTCCGAGTCGACCGTCAGCCACTATTGGTATTACTTTAAGGTGACTTTCTCCGATCATTACGACCTCGATAAGCAAGACTACGCCTTCACGATCACCGACGGATCCGATCATAGCAAGACCGTGACTCGCGGCAGCTTCGAAGACGCCTTCTCCTATGCCGTCGTCGACTATTACGGCGCCACCGACGAAAACTCGGTCACGACCGTCATGAACGTGGTTCCTAGCGTGGGCGTTCCCTACCTTAGCAACGTCTCCCTCGGCGTTGGGGTTGGCATTGCCGTCTGCTGCCTCTACATGATGATTCGTTATCGGATTTCTCGCGGGTTTACCGCCTCCTTCTTGGCGTTGGTGGCAGGTTACGGTTCCTTAGCCTTCTTCGTCTTTACTCGGATCGCAGTCACCCCGGTCGTTTCCTTAGGATCCGCCGCGGTGGTGGCCTTCGTCTTCCTAACCAGCATCTTCATTCTCCAAAAGGAGAAGGAAATCTACCGCGATTCCCGCGAAAAAGAAAAAGCTACCCTCGAATTCCGGAGCCTTTGCCTAACCCAAGCCAATAACCGGGCCGCCGGCGAGCTCATCCTCTTCGCCTTGGTCACGGCTTACTTAGCGATCGACTTCTTTGGCTTTGGACCTTCCGCCTTTGCTTCGATTTACCTCAACCTCATCATCGGCGTCGCCTATGGGGCGGTTCTCACCTTGGCCTTATTGACCCCGCTCTCCTTGCTTATCGCCAAACTCTTAAGCAAGATCCACTTCAGACTCCCGCATCACCACAAGAAGAATCCGAATGGCCTCCAGTTGAAGAAGAGCAATTCCGCCGAACCCGAAGAAGCCGTCTTTATCGGCATCAACGATTAATGGCTTCTTTAAAAGAGCGGTTGCTGGATTATTACGACCTGAATGAGGAAGGCTACGCCGCTTTAAGCGCCGGGCCTTCCTTTTCTTCGATTCCTTTGTTTCAGGAAGAAGGCCCGGTTAAGGCAGCCCTGCAGCGGATTGTTCAGGCCCTTAACCAGCAAGAAAAGATCCTCGTCTATGGGGACTACGATTGCGATGGGGTGATGTCGACCTCAATCATGACGCGGACCTTACGGAAACTCGGAGCCCGAGTATCGTCCTATTTGCCTTCCCGTTACCTCGATGGCTATGGCCTAAGCCTCCAAAACGCCAAAAAGCTCCCTGAAGCGGGCTATAAGCTCGTCATCACCGTCGATAATGGGGTTTCGGCCAAGGAGCCTTTAGAGTACCTGAAATCCCAAGGGATCGATGTCATTATCATCGATCACCACGAAATCATCGGGGAACTGCCGCCCGCCGTCGCCGTGATCCATCCGACCACCCTTAACTATGGCCCGATTCCCGTCTCGGCCGGTTACCTCAGTTTCATCTTCTCGGTCTCTCTATTAAAGGAAAAGGACGATTATCTTCTTAGCCTAGGCGCTTTATCGACCCTCAGCGACATGATGCCCCTAAAAGGCTATAACCGAACCTTGGTCCAGTTAGGTTTAACGGCGATGAACGCCAACCATTACCCCGCCATCAGCGATTTCCTAGAAAAGAGCCAAATCGATGAAAAAGTCCTCGCCCTGGATTTCATTCCGGCGATCAACGCGATCGGGCGTCTCGTGGAAGACACCACCATCAACCGCTTAGTCCCGTATTTTAGCGAAGAAGACTCGGTGAAACGGGTTCCGATCGCCAATTGGATGAAAGATATCAATACCCGACGTAAAGCTTTAACCAAGCAAGCCGAAAGCACCTTATCGATCGATCCGAGTGCCCCGGCGATCGTGGTGGTCTCTAGCCTGCCGGAAGGCTTAAACGGCTTATTGGCCAATCGCTTGCTTAACGAATATAACAAACCCGTCTGCGTCTTTTCGCCATGTCAAAGCGACCCCTCCTTGCTCGTAGGCAGCATGCGTAGCCAAGAAGGCTTTAACGTCATGAAGGCGTTAGCGGGCCTTGACGCCTACCTCGTCCGTAGCGGCGGCCATGCTTTTGCCGGCGGCCTCAGCATCAAAAAGAGCGACCTCGAGGCCTTTAGCAAAGAGCTGCTTTTCGATGCCCTTAAGTTCCAGATCAATCCCCAAAAAAACAAGCGGATTCCTTTGGAACTGGACGAATGCACGCTCGAGAATTATCGGCTGATCCGAACCTTCGGCCCCTTTGGCATGGAATGGAAAGAGCCCGATTTCTTGCTGCGCGATATCGCAAGTCAAAGCCTCACCTTCACCCGCGATGGCCGCTATCTTTCGACGAGTCTGCCTGGCGGCGTCCGCCTCTTTAGCTTTAAGCTCTCTAGCGCCGAGGTCGCGACCAGCCAATCCCTCAACCTGCTCGCCCATTTCGCCCTCAATGAATATAAAGGCCGAACTTCGTTAGATATTCTGGTTGAAAAAGCCTAATTTTGCCTCGGCACATGGGCAATTTAGACGAGCCGAACAAAGGACGTCGCTTTTCTAGGCGGAGCGCCCTCTTTAGGCTATAATCATGGCATGGCTGGAACTCCTGAAAAGAAAACCTTGGTCCCCAATGGCGGCTATCCGATGCACACCTATGAGGATTTAAAAGAGCTTTACTATACCTATATCAGCGACCCCTTAGATCGCAAAATGATCGAAGCCGCTTACCTCTACGCCAAAGAAAAGCATAAGGACGAACTTCGTAAATCGGGCGAGCCTTATATTCAGCATCCGCTCGAAGTCGCCTATATTTTGGCCCAGCTGCAGTCGGGGCCAGCCACCATCGCGGCCGGCTTGCTCCACGATACGGTCGAAGACACCGACGCGACCATTGAGGACATCACCGCTCGCTTTGGCGAAGACGTGGCCAAAATCGTGGATTCCTTAACCAAAATTCAGCGGTTGAAGCTCAGCCATCGCACCGAAAGCGATTTCGAAGCCGAGGATCACCGCAAGATCTTCTTAGGCATGGCCCAAGATGTCCGGGTCATCATCGTTAAGCTCGCCGACCGTCTGCATAACATGCGGACCCTCGATGCCTTAACCCCGGAGCGTCAAAAAGCCTTAAGCAAAGAAACCCTCGATGTTTTTACCCCGATCGCTCACCGCTTAGGCATTTATACCATCCAAAGCGAACTTGAAGACCTCTCCCTAAAATACCTTGAACCCGAGAAATATCAGGCGATTCTTGACCTGGTCAATTCCAAGTGCGAGCACCGCCAGGAATCCTTGGCCGCCTTAAAGAAACGCATCGCCGATATCCTCTTCGAAAAGAAGATTCCCTTCCGGATGGAATCGCGGGTCAAATCGATTTATTCCATCTATCGGAAAATGTACCTTAAAGGCCATTCTTTCGATGATATCTACGACGTCATGGCCGTCCGCATCATCACCGCGACCGAGATGAACTGCTATGAAATCTTAGGGATTATCCACGCGACCTATAAGCCGATCCCCGGCCGTTTTAAAGACTATATCGCCATGCCTAAGCCCAACATGTATCAATCGCTTCACACCTGCATCGTCTCGGGCGATGGCCAGATCTATGAGGTCCAGATTCGAACCGAAGAGATGGATCAGATCGCCGAAACCGGCGTCGCCGCCCACTGGCGCTATAAAGAAGGCGGCCACTATAACGCGAAGGAAGAACAAAAAGAAATCGAGGAGCAGTTGCACTGGTTCCGTGATTTCGTCTCGCTTTCGGGCGAGCAAAGCGGTTCTGCCCAAGAATACATGGAGAGCCTCTCCAATGATATTTTCGGCGCCAACGTCTATGTTTTTACGCCCTTAGGCAAAGTGGTGGACTTGCCCACGGGCGCGACCACGCTCGATTTTGCCTATAAGATTCACACAAAGGTCGGCGATTCGGCGGTGGGCGCTATCGTTAACGGCACCATGGTTCCGCTTTCGACCGTCCTTAAAACGGGCGATGTTTGCGAAATCCGGACGTCGAAGAATGCCCCGGGACCGAATCCGAGCTGGCTCGATATCGCCAAAACCGCCTCGGCCAAAGGCCATATTCGTAAGGCCCTTCAGAAGAAAGACGCCGATATCATGCGGGAAGAGAATATCCGCAACGGCAAGCAGTCCGCCCTCGATAGCTTCAAGATGCAAGGAATCGAAGAAGACGAGATGAACCGCCTACTTTCCCAGCCGAATGTCCTCAACGAATACCACGCCGAAACCCTCGACGATCTCTTTGTCGCCATCGCCGCCAAAAACCCGGTCCCTAGCGCCATCATCGAATTCTTGCACATCAAGAAAAAGAAGACCGGCTTCGATTTTTCCAAAGTTTTGAACACCAAACCGACGACTCCGAAAGCCAACGACGATAAAAACCCGGTAACGGTCGCCGGCGGGGTCACCAACCTCGCCATTACCCTTGGCCAATGCTGCACGCCGATCCCCGGCGATGACATCGTCGGCTATATCACCCGGGGCAAAGGCATCACCGTCCATCGGCGGAGCTGCCCGAATATCGCCCACGAAAATAAGCGTCTTATCGATGTTTCTTGGAAGGAAGACCTCGGTGTTTCCGTCTATCCCGTCGATATCGAAATCTACGCCAACGACCGCACCGGCCTCATCGCCGATATCCTCCAAACCATCGGCTCGGCCGGCATCGCCGTGAGCGATCTTAAAGCCCACCTGGTCACCGCGACCATGAATGACGTCGTCACCTTAACCTTAGCCGTCAGTTCCAGCAAGTCGCTCGAAGACGTTTCTTCGGCGCTATTAGGCGTCAAGGGCGTCTACTCGGTCAACCGGGTCATTCATTAACCCGCCTAGCGATTGTTTATCCCTCTTTATCCCCCTATAATTGAACGTGTTATTTTGGCTTAGCCAAAGAAAGCGGATCTTTATGCCCTATATTGCCGTCAAAGGAATGCAAGACGTCTACGAAGAAGAAGCGGAAAGCTACGACTATATCGAATCGGTTTTTAAAGCCGTATGCGCCCTCTACGGTTTCCATGATTTCCGGACGCCGGTCTTAGAATACACCGAGGTTTTCGACCGTTCGACCGGCGAAAGCAGCGATGTGGTCCGCAAAGAGATGTATACCTTCTTAGATAAAGGCGACCGCTCAGTGACCTTACGCCCTGAATTCACGGCCGGGGTGGCTAGAGCCATCGTCGAACATAAACTTTACGCGACCGAAGATCTCCCCATCAAAGCTTGCTATGTTGGTCCGGTCTTCCGCTATGATCGGCCGCAACTTGGCCGCTACCGCCAGTTTACGCAAGCCGGCGTTGAGTGCGTGGGCGTGGATTCGGCCCGTTATGATGCCGAAACCATCTGCTTGGCCATGCAAATCCTTTCGATGCTGGGCTTTGAGAATTTGACATTGAAGATCAATTCGATTGGCGATGGCGATTCCCGGGCGAAATACCGCGAAGCCCTAAAAGCTTATTTCACCCCGAAAATCGATGGCATGTGCGCCGATTGCCACGACCGCTTAAAGCTGAACCCGATGCGGATCCTCGATTGCAAAGTCGAAGCGGACCAAGCCATCGCCCAAGGCGCCCCCAAGATGAAGGATTACCTTTCGGAGACCTCGGAAAAGCGTTTTTATCAGACCTTATCGATCATCCATGATCTCGGCGTCGATTACGAGATCGATGATTCCTTGGTCCGCGGCCTCGATTATTACAGCGAGGTTGTCTTTGAGGTCCACGGCAAGAACAAAGATGGGGTCGATTATGGAGCCTTATTAGGCGGCGGCCACTACGATGGCATGCTCAAAACCTTCGGCGGACCCGAAATGGCCGGCGTCGGTTTTGCCTTTGGGCTCGAACGCGTCTATAGCCTCATGAAGGATGCTGGTTTATTCAATGATCTTGAATATGGCCTCGATGTCTACGTGATGCCGATCGGGGAAGAAGTCCTCGATGACGTCTTCCAAATCACCAGCGAAGTCCGTAGCTTAGGCTACTCGGCCGAAACTCCATTCGCGGCCTTAAAACTCGGCTCCCAGTTCAAGAAAGCGGAGAAGCGTAAAGCCAAATTCGCCATCATCGTCGGCGAGGATGAACTCAATAAAGGCGTCGCTCAGCTTAAAAACCTCGCGACTCAGGAGCAAAAAGAGTTTAAACTAGACCAACTCGAGGAAGTCCTCGATGAGGCTTTTGGCGAGAAAGACGATTGCGGCCATGACCATGGCGCAGAACCGGAGGAAAAGAAGTAATTATGGAACGGACAGACTATAACGGGAACTTACGTCTAAAAGACGTCGGCCGCAAGGTCGTTTTGCTCGGCTGGGTCGCGAATAAACGCAACCTCGGCGCGATCATGTTCATCGATTTGCGCGATACGACGGGGATTGTCCAGCTGACCGCAAAAGAGGCCAGCCTCATCCCGGATATCCGTAACGAATACGTGGTTCAGGCTTATGGCACCGTCGCCAAAAAGGACGTGGCCAATCCCAATTTGCCCACGGGCGAAATTGAAGTGGTGCTCGATAAGCTTATCGTCATCAACAAGGCCGAGAACCCGCCCTTCATCATCGCCGACAAAACCGATGCCCTCGAGGATACCCGCTTAGTTTACCGCTATCTCGATTTACGGCGCCCCATCTTACAAAAACGGCTGCGGACGCGCGCTAAAGCCGTCAAGCTGATCCACGAATACCTCGATAGCCATGGCTTCACCGAGATCGAAACCCCGATGCTGGGGATTTCTTCGCCGGAAGGCGCCAAAGAATACTTGGTCCCTTCGCGGGTTCACCCCGGTTCTTTCTACGCCCTTCCCCAATCGCCGCAACTTTATAAGCAGTTGCTGATGATCGGCGGGATGGAACGCTATTATCAGGTGGCGCGTTGCTTCCGCGATGAAGACTTACGGGCCGACCGCCAGCCGGAATTCACCCAGATCGATATGGAAATGTCCTTCCTTAGCCAAGAGGAGATTTTGAGCTTGGAAGAGGCACTATTAGCCAAACTTTTTAAAGAAATCGTCGGCTACGACGTGAGCCTCCCGCTTCGGCGGATTCCCTTCTGGGAAGCGATGGATACCTATGGCTCGGATAAACCCGATACCCGTTATGGTTTAAAGCTTCACGATATCGCCGATATCATGCATCAGTCGAGCTTTGAAGGCTTTAAAGGCGTCCCCTATATCAAGGCGATCGTGGTGCCGGGGGTCGCTTCCTCGACCAGCCGAAAACAGCTCGATGAGCTCCAACTTGAAGCCCACAAGTTCAACCTGAAGTCCTATCTCTCCCTTAAATTCGTTAACGGAGCCTTAGAAGGCTCGTTTACGAAGTTCTTGGATCCTAAGACCTCCGAAGCCCTCATTAAGGCCCTGGACCTCAAAAATGAGGATTTGGTCCTCTTTAGCTCTTCCGCTTACCGCCGCGACATCGATTTCGGCTTAGGCGCGATCCGCATTAAGTTCGCTAGGGACCTTGGCTTAGTCAAGGAGGGGACCTACGATTTGCTTTGGGTCGTCGACTTCCCCATGTTCGATCCCGTCGAAGGAAAACCTGGCCTTTATACGGCGGAGCACCATCCTTTCACTCGGCCCCGCGATGAAGATTTGCCTTTGCTCGATAGCCGACCTGAAGACGTCCTCGCCTACGCTTACGATATCGTCATCAACGGCTACGAAGCCGGCGGTGGCACCCTCCGCATTTACGACCACGACACCCAATGGAAGATCTTCCGCATCTTGGGTTTAAACGATGAGCAGGTCGCCGCCAAGTTTGGCTGGTTCATCGATGCCTTCAAATATGGCGTGCCGCCCCATGGCGGAATCGCCTTTGGTCTGGACCGTCTCATCATGATCCTCACCGGCACGGACAACATCCGCGACGTCGAAGCCTTCCCGAAGAATTTGCAAGCGGTGGACCCGATGAGCAAAGCCCCCGGCGAAGTCAGCCAAGATCAGCTCGATATTCTGGGAATCGAACTGAAGGCCAAGTGAGCCTTAATAGACTTTGTCTATTAGAAATCTAATAAAACCACTAAGAAACTACTAAATCTAGGGAGAACAAACATGGACATCGGAAATTCGTCGAAGAAGTTGGATAACCTCGCTATCGGAGCGATCCGCAGCTTAGTTATCGATATGACCAACAAGGCCAAAAGCGGCCACCCCGGGATGGCCCTCGATGCCGCCCCGATCCTCTATACGTTATTCAAGAATCACCTCATCAGCGATCCGAAAAACCCGGACTGGATCAACCGTGACCGCTTCGTCCTTAGCGCCGGCCACGCTTCGGCCTTGCTCTATTCGATGCTGCACCTTTGCGGGTACGGTTTGAGCATGGATGATCTCAAAAACTTCCGTCAACTCGGCTCTTTAACCCCCGGGCACCCCGAATTTGGGCATACGTTAGGGGTCGACGCGACCGCCGGTCCTTTAGGACAAGGCATCAGCCAAGCCGTCGGCATGGCGATCGCCGAAATGGCCTTGCGGGCCGGCTATCCGGAAGGCGATAAGCTCATCAACCATTACACCTATTGCCTCTGCGGCGATGGCTGCCTCGAAGAGGGCCTTAGCCAAGAAGCCATCAGCTTAGCCGGGCACTTACGCCTCAACAAACTGATCCTTTTCTATGATGAGAATGGTTCGACCCTCGATGGGCCGACCAGCAATTCCCTGACCGAAAACGTCAAAATGCGTTTCCTTAGCGCCGAGTGGAATGTCTTAGAAGTTAAGGATGGCAATGATGTTTTGGCCATCGACCGGGCGATCCGCCATGCCAAAAAAGAGCCGGCGTTCCCGACGTTAATCATCGTCCATACGGTGATTGGCTTCGGCAGCGAAAAGCAAGGCACCTGCAAAGTCCACGGCAACCCCTTAGGCGTTGAAGATGGGGCCCACGCCAAGCGGGTTTATGGCTACGATTATCCGGAATTCACCGTCCCGAGTGCCGTCTACGATCTCTTTAAGAGCACCTTCGCCGCCCGCGGTTCCAACGCCTTTGCCGCCTACGCGAAAGCCGCTAGCGATTATCAAGGCTTCCATCCGAGCGATTATCAGCGTTTCAAAGATGCGATCAATGGCAATGTTTCGGGATATTTGCCGAGCATGCCGAGCTTCCCGGCCGACTTTAAGGAAAGCAGCCGCGTCACCTCGGGCAAATTCTTAATCGATCTTCACAAGAGCTGCCCCTTTGCTTTTGGCGGTTCGGCCGATGTCGCCGCTTCGGTGATGACCAATATCCCCGATGATCCGGACTTTTCGAGGGAACACCCTGAAGGCCGCGACGTCAACTGGGGCATCCGCGAATTCGCGATGGCCGGGGCTCAAAACGGCATTCAACTCCACCGGGGCCTCAAGACTTATGTCGGCTGCTTCTTGATTTTCTCCGATTACATGAAGAGCGCCATCCGCATGTCTTGCCTCGAACACATCCCGGCGATTTACCTCTTCAGCCACGACTCGATCGCGGTTGGGGAAGACGGGCCGACCCACGAACCGATCGAGCAGCTCGCGATGCTCCGCAGCATCCCGGGCCTCGACGTGATCCGTCCGGCCGACGCGAGGGAAACTTACGCCGCTTGGACCTTGGCTTTAAGCGAAAAGAAGACGCCGACCGCCCTGATCTTATCCCGCCAGAATCTGCCGTTATTGGCCAATTCTTCCGCCGATGGCGTCGCTAAAGGCGCTTACGTGGTGAGCCCCGCCGCCAAAAAGGCGGTGCGAAGCCTCCTTGCCACCGGCAGCGAAGTTTCCTTAGCGATCGAGGTGCAAAAGCTTCTTCTCGTTAAAGGCATTGACATCGAAGTTATCTCCATGCCCTCCTGGGAGCGTTTTGAAGCCCAAGACGACGCCTATAAAAAGAGCATCCTCCATTTGCCGTATGAATCGCGGATTTCTCTTGAAATGGCCTCGACTTTTGGTTGGGGCAAATACGCTAAAGAGACCATTGGGATCGATACTTTCGGCGCTTCGGCTCCGGCGGGAGCCGTCCTCGAGCACTTTGGCTTCACCGCCGCCTTAGTGAGCGAGAAAATCCTCGCCTTATTAGAAAGCATTGCTAAATAGGAGCGGTGGCTTAGAATAAAGAGGTATGAAGGACTATATCACGTTCGATAACTACACTGGGCTCGGCACGATGGGGATCTCCCGTCGGGTTTTAGCCTCGATCGCTTCAATCGCGACCGCCGGCGTTCAAGGGGCCAGCTTATCGAAACATGAATCCCGACTCTTCCAAATTTCCCGTCCCGTCAAGGTTTCCTTGCTTCGGAATGGCCGCGCCGAAATCAAAATCGACGTGAACCTGAAGAAGGGGGCTAAGGTCGGGGATGTCTGCCGCAGCATCCAGCAAGAAGTCGCCACGGAAATCGCGATGATGGTGGAAACCTTGCCGGTGGACGTGAAGATTAACGTCGGCCGCATCGCTTGATGGACGGATTCTCGCTAGCGCCCTTCCCCAAGAAAGGCGCTTTTTCTTTCGCCCCGAGGAGACATCCCCTATAATGGCAGGCATGAATGCTTTAAGAAAAGTCAGCGATGCGAAGCTAAGGCTCTACCAAAAGTTCTGCCTCGCGATCCTTTTCCCGAGTTTGATGTCCTTTTTTGCGACAACCGTGGCTTTATTTATCCCGACCTATACCCAAGGAGTGGCCCTTGGCCTCAGCGCTTATCTCGATGCTTTATGGAAGGATGATAGCCTCCGGATTCTTTGGACGATCCTTGTGGGGATATCCCTTCTGGCCCTTTTTGCCTTCTTGGCTTTAAAAGCCGCCAAGGGCAAAGTGGTTTTTGTCTATGTTGGCCTCGGTTTATATCTTGGCGATACCCTTTTAGCCTGTTTTAACCGGCCTAGCGGCCAAATGACGACGTATATCGTGTCTTTGGTGGTTCACCTGATTTTCTTGGTTTTTATGGGCTTAAGTTTGCTTTTTTATTACCAAACGAAGCGGGCGCTTCAGGCGGAAGCGGCGGCGAAGTGAAAGTTAATGACGATTCGGGGCCTCTTTTTCGTCGAGTTATGTTAAACTATAGCGGCCTTAGAAAGGCAGCTTTGAAAAATGGATAACATCGTGGACGAAAACGGCGAAGAATTGCTCGGCGAGCCCGAGAGCCGCAACAAACTCCAAAAGACCGCTCTAACGGCGATCTACGATGTTTTAACTTACATCGATATGAAGGAAGACGTCGACGTGGAGTCGATTGTTTCAGGTCTTTCCGACCGCCCTTACGCCCAGTGCGACTATTTCCTTAAGGCCGCGGTGGTCAACGCCATCAAACACCTTGATGAAGCCACTCAAGAGTTCAACGCCCGTATGAATAAGTGGACCTTCGACCGGATCAATCGGGTCGAACAGGCCTTGCTTTTGCTCTCTTATGTCCATTATTACTACGTCGAGCCCACCGTCGATAAAGGCGTCGTCATCGACATCGCCGTCCGCCTAGCGAAAACCTACCTCGAACCCAAAGACTATAAGTTTGTGAATGCCATCCTCGATAAGGTCCTTGCCAATGAAAAACGAAGCGCGTTACCTGTCGGTCAGCCAGCTTAATAGCCTGCTCAAGGAAAAGTTCGATTCCGATCCTGAGCTTTGCAATGTCTATCTCAAAGGCGAACTTTCGAATTTCAAGATTTATTCGAGCGGGCACGCCTATTTTTCGTTAAAGGACAATCAATCGCTCATCAGTGGCCTCATGTGGGCTTCCTACGTGAGCTATTTGCCTTTTCAGCCCAAAGACGGCGATGAAGTGCTGGTCCACGGCAAGGTCTCGGTCTATCCGCCCTCAGGCAAATACCAGATCTATTGCGATTCGATGGAACTCTTTGGCCAAGGAAGCGAGCTTTTAAAGCTCAAGGAACTCGCTAAAAAGCTTCAGGCTGAGGGCCTTTTCGATGAATCTCGGAAACGGGGGCTCCCAAAATACCCTAAAAGCGTCGGCATCATCACCGCCAAAGGAAGCGCCGCCATCAAAGACATGGTGGTGAACCTGCAAAACCGTTGGCCTTTGGTCGATATTTATGTTTTTCCGTCTTTGGTCCAAGGCAAGGAAGCCCCAAAAAGCGTGCTAGCGGCCTTCCAGCTGGCCCAAAGCTATCCGCTCGATGTTTTGATCATCGGCCGCGGCGGCGGGTCAAACGAGGACTTAGGCGCGTTTAATGATGAAACCTTAGTCCGAGCCTTAGCGAAGAGCCGTTGCCCCACGATTTCAGCGGTGGGCCACGAAATCGACACGACGTTAACCGATTACGTCTGCGACAAGCGCGTTTCGACTCCGACCGGAGCCGCGGTAGCCGCCGTTCCCGATAAGAACGAATTCCTCCAAGGCCTCGATACGATCTTAGAAAACATGACGAGCATCGTCAAAAACCAATATCAGGCCTTAAATGAGCGTTTCCAAAACCTGAAAAAGCGAGGTTTCTTCGCTAATCCGGCTTTGATCTACCAACAAAAGCTCGAGGATCTTCAAAAGACCAAAGAACGATTCTTGCTCGATATCGATAACGCCAACAAACTGCGGCAGCAGGAAGTCAGCGCCCTAAAAGGCCGCTTAAATGCCTTATCCCCTTATGGAGTCTTAGGCCGCGGTTATTCCATCACCAGCGACAGCAACGGCAAAATACTTGATAGCATCGAAGGGGTGGCCCCAGGAGAAATCGTTAAGACTCAACTCAAAGATGGTATAATTCAAGCAAGCGTTGTTTCGAAGGAGAAAAAACATGGCTGAAACTGCCCCTAATTTTGAAAAGAAGCTCGATCGTCTCAATGAAATTGTCGAAAAGATTGAAAACGAGACTTTGCCCTTGGAGACTTCGATTGCCCTCTATCAAGAAGGCCTAAAACTGATTAAAGAATTGGAAGCCGAGCTCAAGGACGCCGAAAAGAAAATCGGGCAGTTCAAAGAAGTCGATAAGTAATATTCTAGTTATAAAATAGTAGATTTTAAATGAACAAATTACCACAACACATCGACCTTTCTAAAATCAAGGACCCATCGTTCGTCAAGAACTTGGACCATGATGATTTAGAAATTCTTTGCGCGGACATTCGCCAAGAAATCATTAAAGAAACATCCCTTTATGGCGGTCACCTTTCCAGCAACCTTGGAACCGTCGAACTCACGGTCGCTCTCTATCGTTCTTTTAATTTCCCTAAAGATAAACTGATCTTCGACGTCGGCCACCAATGCTATACCCACAAGATCTTAACCGGCCGTTCCTTGGCCCATTTAAACGAAAAAGGCCAAGTTTCTGGCTTTGAGAAGCGCTCCGAGTCCATCTACGACTGCTACGAAGCTGGCCATTCTTCGACGAGTTTGTCTGCGGCCGAAGCTTTCGCGATTGCGCGAGACCAGAGAGGCGAAAAGTACAATGTGGTGGCCTTAATTGGCGATGCCAGCATCGTAAATGGCCTTTCTTTTGAAGCCCTCAATAGCATCGGCAGCCGTCCTAACAAAGTCATCATCGTCCTCAACGATAATGACATGTCGATCGGCCGGCCTTCCGGTGGCTTAGGCAAGTTTTTCCGTAGCATCTCGACCGGTCGGGTCTATAACAAAACCAAACTGGCCTACCGTCGTATCATGCGAAAAACTGCGGTGGGACGGAAACTTTACTCCTGGACTTATGACCTTAAAGCCGCCTTTAAACGGGTTTTGGTTCACGTCAACCTCTTCGACAACCTTGGCTTAACTTATTTCGGTCCGGTCGACGGCCACAATATCGCCGCGCTCGAAAAAGCTTTCAAACGGGCCAAAAATACGACGAAATCGGTCATTATTCATACCTATACCACCAAGGGAAAAGGCTATCCTTACGCCGAAAAAGATACTAACGGCTATTGGCATGGCGTCACGCCCTTTGATATCGAGACGGGCCAGCCAAAGAACCTTCACCCCGGTTTTATCAGCTGGAGCCACTATTTCTCCGATCTCACCAACGAATTGATGGCCAAGTATACGAACGCCGAGCTCATCGTTCCCGCCACCCAAAAAGGCAGCGGCCTCGAACAAGCTTTCCAGCTTTTCCCATCCCGGTGCATCGATGTCGGCATCGCCGAAGAGCACGCACTAACCCTAGCCGGGGCGATGGCGCTCAACGGAATCCATCCGATTGTGGCCATCTATTCGACCTTTTTGCAGCGGGCCTACGACGAACTTTCCCACGATTGCTCGCGTTTCAACGTCGATATGACGATTCTCATCGACCGGGCGGGCTTAGTCGGTTCCAATGGCGAAACTCACCAAGGCATCTACGATGAGGCTTACCTGAAGTCGATCCCCAATATCGTAGTGACAATGCCCGCGAGCCAAGCGGAAGCCAAAGCCCTTTATTATCAAAGTTTCGAGCGCCATGGCATCGTTTGTATCCGTTATCCTCGGGATTTCGTCCCGTCCGATCACGATATTCTCAACGTGGATATGCCCTTTGGGCGTTGGCGTTTCCTTAAGAAAGCCAGCAAGCCCGATATCGCCGTCGTCGCGGTCGGTCCTAACGCTTTGGACCTCTACGACGCCATTTGCAAAGAAAACCTCGATGTTACGGTCATTAACCCGGTTTATTTAAACCCGATTGACCCGAACGATATTGCGGAAATCAAAGGTTACAAAGACCTCTTCATCTATGATGCCTATGGCACGAAAGAAGGTTTTGCTTCAACCGTTGAAGCCTTGCTGCTTGAAGCCGGGTATAAAGGCAAGGTTCACATTAACTGCGTTCCTAACATTTTCGTCAAACACGCAAGCATCACCGAGCAAGAAGACCAATATGGCTTATTGCCCAATCAGATCCTGTCGCTGATCAAAGCCGTTCAGAAATAACGAAATTAGTTCACATAATATTTTTTGCTTCTAGAATGAAGCTATGGCCAAGATCATCATGCACATCGATCTCAATGCCTTTTTCGCGACCTGCGAGCAGATTCGCGACCCACGGTTGATCGGCCAGCCGATCATCATCGGTCATCCCGGCCGTTCCGGCATTGTTTCGACGGCGAGTTATGAAGCCCGGAAATTTGGTTGCCATTCGGGCCAGCCGACCTTTCAAGCGCTCAAGCTATGCCCCCAAGCCTTAGTCATCCCTCCGGATTTTGATTATTACCAAGTCATGAGCAATTCCTTCGTGGCTTACCTCCAGCGATTTTCGAAGATTTACGAAAGCGCCTCGATCGACGAATGCTATGTCGATATGACGAAGCCCCTCAAAGATTGCCCTGACCCCAAGCAATATCTCCTTGATCTTCAACAAGGCCTCCTCAATGAAACCGGCCTTAAATGCTCGATTGGCATCGCGCCTACCAAGTTTCTTGCCAAGATGGCGTCCGATATGAAAAAACCGATGGGGCTGGTCTTTTTAAGGCGGCGGGACATCCCAACGCTACTTTATCCTTTGCCGATTGAAGCCTTTTGGGGCATCGGTAAGAAAACTTCCCCCAAACTCCGGGCCATGGGAATCACAACCATCGGTGAACTGGCAAAGCGAGCCAATGCCCTGGATCCCTTGCTGATGGAGGAATTAGGCAAGTTCTTTTACGTCATCAAAGACTGGGTCAATGGCTATGGCTCCGATACGATCGACATGGCTCCTTTTGATCCGAAAAGCATCGGCAACTCCGAAACGTTGATGCACGATTGCGATACCGAAGAAGAGATCGCCCCGGTCATCAAGCGGTTGAGCGAAGAAGTGGCTTCGCGAGCCCGGGCGGATAAAAAGGTCGGCTGCACCGTGACCCTGGTGGTCAAAGACACGGCCTTTCACCTGCATAATAAGAGCGTCTCTTTCCGTGATTCCACCAATGATTCCGAAGAAATCTATAGCAAAGCCCTTAACCTTTATCGCACTTCCTTTTTAGGGCTGCTCATCCGCTTGGTCGGGGTGACTTTAGGGAAACTGAGCGATCCCAGCAAAGAAACGGTCCAGATGAGCTTATGGAATTATGAAAAGTTCGAAGAACAGGACCGGACAAGGCTTCTGATCAACGAACTTAACCGCAAGATGGAAAAACCGCTGCTGATGCGAGGAAGCGAAGTCCAGAAGAAAGGCGGCAAGCATGGAGATTTCTGATGCGATTGAACGCTATTTCCAATACCTGCTCGTCGAACGAGGCGTCTCGCCGGATACCGTTCAGGATTATAAGGAAGATTTGGGCATTTTCTTAAAAGAATTCCCCGAAAAGAAGACCACCGAAGACTTTTTGCCGAGCGACCCCAACGATTTCATGCTGAAGCAAGGCGAAGCCGGGATGGCTTCGACCACGATTGCCCGCCGGCTCTCCTGCATTTGGGGCTTTTATTCGTTTATGGCTAGAGAAGGCATCATCGCGGATTTGGCCAGCAAGGTCGAGCGGCCTAAGCTCGCCAAGCGCCTTCCGGTGATCCTTAGCGTCGCTCAGGTTGACGACTTGTTGCAGGCGCCTGATCTAGGCAAAGAAAGCGGGATCCGCGACCGCGCGATGTTAGAGACAATGTACGCCTCGGGCTTACGGGTTTCGGAGCTTTGCGCCCTGAAACTTTCCAGCATCAATGCCGAAAATGGCATCATCACGGTCTTGCACGGCAAAGGCAACAAGCAACGAAGCGTTCCTTTAGGGGATTTCGCCAAGCAGTATCTCTTCAATTACATCCAAGGACCCCGGGCCAAAAATAAAGGCCACAAATCGCCGTTTGTCTTCCTCAACTTACGGGGTGAGCCGCTGAGCCGTACCTACTTTTGGCGGCAAGTGAAAAAATATAGCCAACAAGTCGGGATCACCGTCAACGTTTCTCCCCATACGCTCCGCCATTGCTTTGCCACCCACCTGCTTGAGAACGGGGCCGAGCTAAGGGCCGTCCAAGAAATGCTAGGCCACGCCCACCTTTCGACCACGCAAATCTATACGCAGGTTTCCAGCCAACGCATCATGAGCGCTTATGATTTGTACGCGAAGCGTAAGTAGGGTATTATTTTGAGCGGTAAAGTTTGAGATCATACCGCGAAAGGATTCTGAATATGTCTCCAAAATTTAAACGTTTCTTCTTGATCGTCGCTGATTCCGCCGGAGTCGGCGAAGAACCGGATGCCGCCAAATTCGGCGACGTCGGTTCCAATACCTGGGCCCATGCGGCCGCTTCGATTGGCGGGCTTCATGTTCCGACCATGGAAGCGATGGGTATTGGCGAACTCGACGATATCATGGGCGTTAAACCCGTCAAGGTTCATCCCCATGCCTTCGCGATGAGAATGAGAGAAGCCAGCAATGGCAAAGATACGATGACCGGCCACTGGGAGATGATGGGCATTAAAACCGTGAAGCCGTTCCAGACGTTCACCGAAACGGGCTTCCCCCAATCCCTCATCGATGAACTTGAAAAGGAAACCGGCCATAAGATCATCGGCAATTATGCCAGCAGCGGCACCGAAATCTTGCAGGTCCTCGGCGAAGAACAGATGAAGGAAAACTCCCTCATCGTCTATACTTCGGCCGATTCGGTCCTCCAAATCGCCGCCCACGAAGAAGTGACGGGGCTTCAAGAGCTCTATCGCTGCTGCGAAATCGCCCGGAAACTCTGCATGAAGCCGGAATATTTCGTCGGCCGCGTCATCGCCCGGCCTTATGTCGGCACCAATAAAGACAATTTCAAACGCATCGTCGGCGATCGCCGCGATTATGCGGTCTCGCCTTCGGGCATCACCGCCATGGACATTCTTAAGCAGAATGGCTACATGGTTTCTTGCGTCGGCAAAATCAGCGATATCTTCAATGATGTCGGCGTGGTCAAGACCGTTCACACGGTCAGCAACGAGGACGGTATGGACAAGACGATTGCCCAACTCAAGAACGACAATTGGACCGGCCTTTGCTTTGTGAACCTCGTCGAATTCGACTCGGAATACGGCCATCGCCGGAACGCTCCAGGCTACGCTCACGCCCTTGAAGCCCTCGATAAACGCTTAGCGGAATTCATCGCGGCCATGCGGCCTGACGATGTCCTTATGGTCACCGCCGACCATGGCAACGATCCGACCTTCCACGGCACCGACCACACTCGGGAGAAAATCCCGCTTCTGATCTATTCGCCCTCGATTACTAACGGAACTTACCTCGAAGAACGGGATAGTTTTGCCGATATGGGCGAGAGCATCTTAGTTAACTTTGGCTTAAAGAAAGACGATACTATGATCGGAAAGGTTATCAAAGAACTTTACAAATGAATAAATCGAGACTCGCTATCCTCCCGTTGGCCGCCACATTGCTGGCCGCTTGCGGCGGAAACCCCACCAGTATTTCTAGCAATATTACTAGCTCAACCAAGTCCGAGACATCCTCCCCGGACGGCAGCGTTTCTTCAAGCGAAGCCAGCACAGCTTCGGAAACGTCGACATCCTCAGAAACGACCTCGGTTGCTCCTTACGACGTCAAATGGGTGACGCCGACCGGCAGCCCGACTTTGGCGTTCTATAACCAAGGCAATAACGCGAACTGGGTTTCTTCCTCTTCGCCCGCCACCGTGGTTCTTCCGGCGTTTGCCACCAACAGCTACGATGCCATCGTTTTCGATGGCCTCACCGGCCTGAACGTCATTAAAAAGAACAGCGCGCATTATAAGTTAGCGACTTGGCTCACGGGCGGATCCTTTTATATCGTCTCGACTAAGCACACGGCCAGCGATGCTTTCGATGCTTCCTATACCATCGATGGCTTCGTCAAAACCGGCAATGCGGCTCAAGCTTTCTTGAAGTTGGCCAAAGACAATTGGGCATGGGCTTATAACGACGCCAATATCACTTGGGAAGCCGGCGTGGCCGATGTGAAAACCCACCTCGTCACCGATAACACCGCCTACGACTACTATTTGGTGGCCGAGCCGGTCTTAACCGCCGCGAAAGCCGCTCTCGCCGCCAAGAGCGTGACGCTCAACGTCATCTACAATCTCCAAACCGAATGGGCGAAATATTACAAGCAGACTACGATTCCCGCCGCGGGATTATTCATCAATTCCACCAGTTACGCCGATGCCAGCAAGAAAGCGGCCATCGATACGTTCTTAGCGGATACTCAAACCCGAATTGCGACTGCTCTTAGCACCCCGGCCGATGTAAAAACCGCCCTCGATGCCTATGGTAGCGAAACCGAGCAGTCCAACCGCTTTGGCTTCACCGGAACCTTAGCCAACGCCTTGCAGAGCAATGGCGCCAATAAGTTCGCGCTCCTCAAGGACAGCGACATCGCGGATCGCAAGGCCTTCGCTAACGATTTCGCGAGTGCCATCGGCAGCAGCGTTTCTTTCGACGACACCTATTTCTTATGATATGATTTTTAGGGAAAACTTCCCTAAAGAACAATGAAAAAGAAACGAACTTGGTTATGGGGCAGCTTAGCCGCTCTGGCCGGGGTCGTTTTTTTGATTTTATTGTGGTGGCTCATTTCCGCGATTCTCCAAAAGCAGGGGAACGAGCTTTTACCTTATCCTTATGATACCTTCCTCGTCCTTTTGTCCTCGTTATTTGGCCAAGGAGCGGGGGACACTTATATCGCTTTAGGCTGGACAATCGCCCGCCTTTTGATCGGTTTTAGTATCGCCTTTATCGTCGGCGCCATCTTAGGAAGTTTAGGCGGCTTATGGAAATTAGCCGGCAAGTTCATGGCTCCTGGCGTTGCGTTATGCCGCACGGTTCCGACGGCAGCGGTGGTCATCTTGTTGGTTGGCATCTTCTATCAATACAATCTATTATCGCCATATATCCCGTCATTCCTGGTCTTTTTGGTCGCTTTTCCTCTGGTTTATGAAGCCTTCCGGCAGGGGATCAATGAAGAAAGTCAGGATACGAAGGACGCCTTAGCTCTCGATTGCGGCGCTCATAGCCTCAAAGCCTTGGTCCACGTTTATTGGCCAGACTCGATTTCCTACATCTTATTAGCCATCGTTCAAAGCTTAGGTCTATCCCTCAAGGTTTCAGTCATGTCCGAAATCCTGGTCAACAGTTCGGGGGCCAATGGCGGTTTAGGCGGTCTCATCCAGAACGCTCGCCAATACTTAGACATGAAGAGCGTGATCGCTTATAGCTTGGTCGCCGTTATCCTCATTGGAATTTTGGACATCCCGTTATTTTTCCTAAAGAGAAGTCTCAAGAAGCACCTCGAAGGGAAATAAAGGAATCCCATTAAACATAAACGATTGTTCATGTTTTCTTTTTGACCAATTAAGAACAAGGGGGTAATCGTTTCGACAGTTGTCCAAAGATAGGGCAATTACCAGTCAACGAAACCTACGATGCCTGAAAGACAAAAACTACTAATCGTTTTAGATTTCAGATATCGAATGAGAAATACCCCGGTCAAAGGAACATCCAGCAAAAATTCCATTTGGACAACCTGTTTAAGCATTTTCAGCCAAAAGTGCTAGTAGTTTTCTAGTAATTGTGAATTGTGAACAACTTTTTGGCTGTAAACGCTATTTCTATGTGGATAACCAGATTTAGAAACCTATTTTCTAAAGACACCAAGCCTCCTTTATTCGTTTTTGTTCACATAATGGACATTATGCGAAGTAGTAAGAATTTTAGAAGTTTTGAAAGTTGAAGGCAGTGCCACTATCCGTTTTCCGCGAGCCAAAGGGGTGTGTGATCGAAATTTTCAAGATTAACGGTTCCCCTTTAAAATGGTGATTTTAGGCCTTTTAATTTTTGATGTCGGTAAAAATACTAAATTAACGGATTTGCTTTTCGCCAATTTCGTCAACAGAAAATAGGGAAATCGAGGCTTTACACCTTGACTCCCCTACTCCTTTTTGAAGTTGGTTTTATTTTGCTTTTCGGCCTTTTAAGAGCGAATCCAGATCGATGGTTTTTCTCATTTCGGGTAGGAAAAGATGAACGATGACTTCGCCGGCGTCCACCAAAATCCAACCGCTGCCGGCTTCGCCTTCAGGCTTCCGGACTTCGTAACCATTGCCTTCTAATCCGTCCACCACCGCTTCGGCAACAGCCTTGAGCTGGCGAGGATTGTCGCAAGTTCCTAGAACATAGTAGGACGCGAATGGGGTCAATGAGCGAACATCGACCGATTCCACCGCTTCGACTTTGTGGTCATCCAGGATTTTCTCAGCGACTTTAGCTTCTTTTATGATCATTGGTGTTCTCCTAGATATAAATCCATGCACGCTTCCGTCAACGGATTATCCAAACTATAGCCCTGCTTCTTCAGATAAGCGCGGTTTTCGGAAAGAACCGCTAAGAAGCCGACATAATAATTCTTGAGGCATTCTTCGATAAGATGGGAAGAATCATATCCCCGAGTTGGCTCAATTTTATCCGCGCTATAAATGATCTTTCCGATCGGGGTCATATGAGGCTTGCCGGTCGCGTGGAATTCAATGGCATCCAGCACGAGGGGATCGGTTATCCCAAATTGGCTTTTGGCCAAAAAGGCTCCGACGAATTGGTGGGCGCACCAATCGGGCATGCTGGCGTATTCGGGGAAATTCTTCTTGATGATGGCCCGGGCTTCCTTTTCCGGATAGTCTTTGCCAATATCATGAAGCAAGCCCGCGATATAAGCCGTCTGATAGTTTTCGCAGCGGTTACGCTGAGCGATAAAGAAAGCCAGATTGGCCACCGAAAGGCTATGGGCAAGCCGATTAGGCTTCTCGAGCATATGAAGGCTGGCCATGTAGTAAAGATTGTTCTTTTCGATGTAATCGCGGACGGGGATGGGGATGTCGATGCAATGAAGCGCCCGGACGGCACTAGAGGAGACCGAGCCGGATTTGTCGTAAGGTAGCCGCCGCATGTGATAACGTTCCAAGACGGCATCATCAAGAACGACGTCGGGACGGTTCACGTAGAGCGGAGTGACAAGTTTAGCGACTTCATCGGGATCTTTCCATTTGGGGAAGGCGTTGACTTCATCGGCGCCTAACAGCCAATAGAGTTTGCGATTAGGATACTTTTTGGCGAAATAGCGAACCGTGTCGATCGTGTAGTTGACCTCGGCTTGGCTATTCATTTCGAACAAATCGATCGAAAAAGCGGGCGAATCATCGCTCTTTAGGGCAATCTTTAGCATCTCTAGGCGTTGCTCAGGGCTGCATTCGGGATTCTTCCAGCGTGGTCCTTTGGCCGGCACGAAAATCACGTCGGCATTAAGCATGAGCGACGCAGCCCGGGCAATTCTGAGGTGCCCGTTATGAATGGGATCGAACGATCCGCCATAGAGAACAAGATTTTCCATTCTAAGCCTTTAAATCACGATTTTAGGGTTCTTTTTGCTCCGACGATAGAGCACGATGACCCGGCCGATGACCTGGACGACGTCACAGCCGAGCTGCCGTTCAAGTTCGCCACCAAGGGCTTCAGGACTTTGTGAGGAATTGGCGAGGAGGCCGACTTTAATGAGCTCACGGCTCTCTAAAGCCGTATTCAAAAGAGCGATGACGCCATCATCGATTTCGCCTTTGCCAATGAGATAACGCTGATGGATCGGATTGGCCAAGCCTTTTAAGGTGGCCTTTTGTTTGGGGGTTAGCATTTTTTGATTTTCGCCCGGGTCGTATAAACCGAGACGCCTTTCGGAACATAGACCCGGAAGATTTGATTGTCGCCTTTAAAGGTGATCCAGCCTAAGCCTTCAATTCCGATATCCCTTGGGCCGACTTCGTCCACCTGAATATCGAAAGCATCGAAAGCGTTGAGGGCGGTCGCGTTCTTGTCAATCGGATAGACCGTGCCGCGTTCAATTGCTTTCAAGAAGGCTTCGTCAACATGATGACCGGCTTTCTTAAAGCTCACGTCATCGCTGAAATAGCCAACGACGAGCTGTTTTTTGCCTTTGATCAGATCAATGCGGGCTAGGCCGCCGATAAAGCAAGCGTCGCCTTCGTTGAGCATCGCTTTGCGACCACTGACTTCGCCATGGGGGATTAAAGCCCTAGCGGCTTCAACATCAAGCTTGCTGACCATCGAATTTTCCAGCGAGGTCCCTGGAGTGTCATAAATCATCGAGGAACTGTCGAGCGGAATCTGCATGACCCGAATGGTTGTTCCCGGATAGTTGCAGGTGGTGATGTTGAGGCGACTGGCATTGCTATAGGAACGCAAGAAAGAGGAAAGGAAGAGAGTTTTACCGGCGTTAATTGCCCCGATAATGTAAACATCGTGGCGGCGGCGTAATTTCTCAATCCGATCGTTGATGGATTTGATATCAGCGGACGAGGTTAAGGACGTGAGGACGACATCATCGGCGACGACTTTGAGCTTAGCGACCCGGAAACGATGGGCCACGTATTCCCGCAAGAGAGCATCCGACATCTTCCGGGGCAATAAGTCGCGTTTATTCGCGATGACGAGCACATTGAGACCTTCAATGGCCTCGGTGATTTCGCTAATAAAGGAAGCCTCAAAGGAGAAGAGATCGACCACATAAACGATCGTGGCGTCAGAAGCCTGAGCATCTTTGAGCATCGAAAGGAACTGAGGATCGACGTTGGGCTCGCGCGGGGCGATGTTATAACGTTGATCGGTCCAGCATTTTTCGCAGAAAAGAACAGTCGAGTTCGAGGTTTCCAAAAGCTGTCGATCGATATAACCAGGCTTTTTGGGATCATCAGCCTGCAGAATGGTTCCGCAGTTGTAGCAACGACGAACGACATTGAGTTTGCTCATAATAGGGCCCTCCAGTATGGGGTTAAGCGGTTTAAGAGGATCTTCACGCGGATCCGTTTCTCAAAGAAACGGTTCGTTTTAGTCCACGGCGGCTCGATCTTTCGGGAAATTGGACTCACGAGCAAGGTTCGAACCTTGGCCCCGTTCCCCGAGAGGATGTCGGTGAGGAGCTGATCGCCCACCAGTAGGACTTCATCGCGGTTAAAGCCTTCTTTCTTGATAAAGTGCTTTAAACGCGTGGCGAAGGGTTTCAGCATCCAGCAAACCGCGCGAACTCCGAGGTTTTTGGCGTAAATACGCACCCGCCGCCCGGTATTGTTGCTCACGATCATGAAGGTGATGCCGTGCTCCGCATAGAAGCGTTTCAGCTCAATCACCCGCTGCGAAGGATAGGAATCTTTATAGCTATCCAAGGTGTTATCAAGATCGCAGAGAACAACTTTGATGTGGTACTTTTGGTAAAAGGCGGCACTGACTTCGAATATGCTATTAGCATAAGCGAAGGGCACAATCCTTTTTATCATATAGATATGATAAGTCAAATGGTCCAATTCGCCTAGTAGGGAGTTTCTTCCTACAGAAGAAAAGGCGACTTTTGTAAATCGCCTTCTTCGGAGAAGTTGAGCGGAGGGATCGGCCGAGGATTTGTCTAACCTAATATATACTAATAAACTACTATTAACGATTTTCTTATTACAAAGTAATAAGATTACTTCTTTCCGCTATCATCAAAGTCGTCTTCAAAGATCGAAATTTGTTCGAACTTTTGCGAGGGCTCATGATCCTCGGAAGGCTTAACGGTTTCCGTGGGTTTTGCCGCGGCCGGGACCGCAACTTTAGCCACAGGGGTGGGTTCCGCTGCTTTTGCCGGAGCCGCTGCGGGTTCGGGGTTAGCAACGACCAGAGGTTCCGCCTCAGTGACACTAGGAGCAACGACATCTGAAGTTTCGGCGCTTAGAGGCGCAACTTCAGCAGCTGCCACCGGAGCGGAATTCGGGCGAACCGGCGATTTATAGGACTTCGTGGTTTCATCGATCAAATCAGTATCGGCGCGATGAATGTAGGCGATGCAATTCTTAAAGGTGATTTTGTCGCTCTTTTTGGCGAACTTCTCCATCGGAGTGAGATAGAGATCTTCCCAGGTCACGGTGAAATAGTTGCCATCGAGCAAAGTCGTGACATAGCTAATCGGGGCCTGACGGTCGTTAACCTTAGCCATGAAGAGGACTTCTTGAGGATCGCTCTTGAAGGTTGGAACAATGAGGGTGGGCTTATCCAGACGACCGGTCTTATCGATGTGATCCATGTCAAAGACGCGGGTGTAGCCAACATTAGTCATCATGAGGACTTTGCCGCGTTCGCCTGGAATAAAGCTCAGCATGCCTGCGACTTCGGCTCCACCGAACTTAGCGGCTTTAAAGCCACCGCTCTTGGTCGAACTCGGATCGATTTCGTTTTCGTTGTAGAAGACGCCAAGGCCATTGGCCGAAACGAGGAAGAGGTTGCTGTTACCCGAAGTGAGGCAAACATCCACGACCTCATCGTCGCTGAGGATCTTCATCGCGGTGATCGGTCGGGAATAACGGACGACTTGAAAGTCGCTCAAACGAACCCGTTTTAACTGGGCTTTCTTGGTGACGAGAGCAAGATAAAGGTCGGCACGGAAGTTACGAACGGCGAAGCCTCGGATGATCTTTTCGTTCGGGTCGAGTGAAATCGCGAAGTTGACGTGGACGCCTTCTTCGAGCCATTTGTTGGCTTTCAGGAGGTGCACAGGGATATAAAGATAATTGCCTCGATTGGTGAAAAGCAACATGAAATCGGTGCTTAAGCACTGGCCAGCATAGACCAAGGTGTCGCCCGATTTTAAGCCCGGAGCGGCCCCAGCGGGACCGTTGCTTCCTTTCCAAGAAGCTAGAGATGAACGTTTGACGTAGCCATCGCGGGTAACCGCGACCATAACATCTTCTTTGGCCACGAGATCCCGTTTATCGATCTGCCGAAGCTCGGGGTGGTCTTCTTGAATATCGGTCCGGCGATTATCGCCATAAACTTTGGCGATATTCTTGAGATCGTTAATGATGACGTCGTTGAGTTTGGCTTTATCGCCAAGGATGGCCTTGAGGTTGGAAACATCCCCTTCAAGGGAAGTTTTTTCGTCCTCGAGAGTCGTGATATCGGTGTGGCTCAATTTGTAGAGCGGCATCATGACGATGGCTTCGCTTTGGTCTTCGGTAAAAGCGAACTTTTTCTGTAAGTTGACCTTAGAATCGGCCTTATCGGCGGAATGGCGAATAACGTCGATGACTTCGTTGATGATCGAGGCGGCTTTGATGAGGCCGTTAACGATTTCTAGACGGGCGTTATCGCGTTTCAAATCGAAGTTGCAACGCCGGGTGATAACGCTGACTTGATGGGCGATATAGGTATCGCAATAGCTAATCAAATCCAGGGTTTTCGGCCGACCATCGACAATGGCAACAATGTTGGCGGAGAAGGAACTCCGTAGTTGAGTCTTGTTCATCAAATAAGCCAAAATGGCCTCGGGTTTGGCATCTTCTTTGAGGTCGACGGCAATCCGCAAACCGCTCTTATCGGTCTCATCGCGGACTTCATCGATGCCGGCGATGGTCTTGTCGTGGCGAATCTGGTCGATTTGACGGACAAGGTCGCTTTTCACGATGCCATAAGGAATTTCGCTAATGATGATTTGCTTATAACCATCGGGATTATCGACAATCGCGGTCTTCGAAGCGACGTCAATACGGCCATGGCCGAGGGTGTAGATATCTTTAAGCCCTTGGGATTGGTAAATAATGCCACCAGTCGGAAAATCGGGGCCGGGGATGAACTTCATTAAAGCGTCAATCGAGCAATCCGGATGGTTGATGCGATAGACAACGGCGGAGGTGACTTCACGAAGGTTATGGGGCGGAATTTCCGTGGCCAAGCCAACGGCGATGCCTTCGGCGCCATTCACAAGCAAGTTGGGGAAACGAGCCGGTAAAACCTCAGGTTCAAAATCGGTATCATCGAACGTGAGTTCCATGTCGACAGTGTCTTTATCAATATCGCGGATGAGCTCTTGGCTGACGGCGGCGAGGCGGGCTTCGGTGTAACGATAAGCGGCAGGACCATCGCCATCCATTGAGCCGTTATTGCCTTGAAAATCAACCAAAGGTAAACGGACGCGCCAAGATTGAGACATACGGACGAGGGCGTCATAAATGGAGGAGTCGCCGTGCGGGTGATATTTGCCCATGACTTCGCCGACGATGTGGGCGCATTTCTTCGTGGGTTTATCGATCGTATTGCCGGTTTGATACATGGCGAAAATGATGCGGCGCTGAACGGGTTTCATCCCATCGCGAGCATCGGGAATGGCACGGTCTTGAATAACATCCTTGGCGTAAATGCCAAAGCGATCGCCCATCAATTCGTCCATCGCCTCGTGGTGAATATCCTCGACGATGACCGGTTCTTGTTTTTCTTTGCGGGCCATGGTTACTTTTTGACCTCTTTTATGAAGGTATCTTCGACGTTAAACGAGATGTTTTCTTCGATCCAGTCGCGGCGTAAGGACGGGTCTTGACCCATCAGAATACCAATGCGTTTCTCCACGACTAACGGGTCATCAATATGGACCTGAAGCAGCTGCCGGGTCTTCTTGTTCATCGTGGTGTTCGCCAGCTGATCGGCATTCATTTCGCCTAAGCCTTTGTAACGGTTAATGCCATAGCCGGCCCCGATTTTGGTTTTGGCATCTTCAAGAGATTGATCATCCCAGGCATAAAGGAACTTATGCGCGGGGTCGCTCTTTTTATAAACGCGATAAAGCGGCGGGCAGGCAATATAGACCATGCCGTGAGTGATGAGCGGCTTCATATAGTTGTAGAAAAAGGTGAGAAGCAAAATCTGAATATGGGCGCCATCGGTATCGGCATCGGTCATGATGATGATCTTGCCATAATGGCTATCTTCGACATCAAAATCCGCCCCTACTCCGGCCCCGATCGTCTGAATAATCGTTGAGAATTCGACGTTTTGAAGCATACGTTCCATCGTGACGGAATCCGTGTTCAACGGTTTGCCGCGCAACGGCAAAATCGCCTGGTGAAGCCGATCACGGCCGGTTTTAGCGGAGCCGCCAGCGGAATCGCCCTCGACGATGAAAAGCTCATTGTTCTTGTAATCTTTGCTTTGGGCGGCAGCCAATTTGTCGGAAATAATGGCATCAATTTTGGTCTTTTTGCCACCACGGGCAGCTTCTTTGGCCTTACGAGCGGCCTCGCGAGCTTCGCGGGAAGCACTGCACTTGCGGATAAGGTCGACGGCGAACTCTTTATGCTCGGCCAAATAGTGGACAAGGTTATCGTAAATGAATTGGTTGACGGCGGTTAATGCCTCGGGCGTACCGAGTTTTCCCTTGGTTTGACCCTCATATTCGAGGCGATCCTCAGGGATCTTGACCGAAATAACTGCGGTCAAACCCTCACGGATATCGGAGCCATCGATCTTTTCGGTTTCTTTAATGATTTCGTTTTGAACCGCCCAATCGTTGACGGCCCGGGTAATGCCAAGCTTAAAGCCAGACTCATGGGTTCCGCCATCGGCGGTACGAACCGAGTTCGCGTAAGAAAAGATGTTTTCGTTGTAGTCTTGGTTGCACCACTGGAGTGCCGCTTCCATCTTGATATAGCCCGTATCATCGGTGAAATCGATGACCTCGCCGATCGGATTTTTGTTCTGATCAAGCGTGGCCACGTATTCACGTAAGCCGTTTTCATAGAAGAATTCATGGCTTAAGCCAGAACGTTCATCTTTGAGGATAAAATGGACCTTTTTAAGCAAAAAAGCCTCTTCTTGAAGGTGATTGTAGATGGTATCCCATTTGAATTCGACGGTCGTGAAGATTTTGGGGTCCGGTTTAAAACGAACCAAGGTTCCGTGCTTGTTTGTGGTTCCAATAACGTGAAGCGGAACCGCGAGTTTACCGCCGTTTTCGAAACGAATGTTATAAATTTGCCCTTGGCGGAAGATGGTGATGTCGATCCATTCCGAAAGAGCATTGGTAACGGTAGCGCCGACACCATGAAGACCGGCGGATGTGGAGTACACTTTATTGGAGAATTTGCCGCCCGAATGCAGGGTGGAATAGACCAGTTGAACGGCGGGCATTCCCGTCTCTTTGTGGATATCAACCGGGATGCCGCGGCCTTCATCTTCAACCGAAATACTCCCGTCTTTCCTGATGATTACGGTAATTTTATCGCCGAAACCATTGACGGCTTCATCGACGCCATTATCAACGATTTCCCATACCAAATGATGCAGACCCGTAGCGTTCGTTGACCCGATGTACATACCGGGACGTTTACGGACGCCTTCAAGTTCGCTTAAGACCTCAATGTCTTTCGACGTGTAATCTTTTTCAGCTTTTTCGATATCGACCATTTTTATGTCAGTCTTTAAGACTGCCGTTCATTATACCGCATCAAAAGTTGGAAAATCACGCTTGAATCTTCCATAATAGACGGGCTACTATAGAGGCCAGTTATGCATATTTACGTAGTAAATATCCTTGCTCCAATTGTCTGTTTTATTGTCGGTTATTTTTTTGGTGCGATTCCAAACGGGGTCCTCATCGGGAAGATTTTTTTCCACAAAGACCCCAGAAATTATGGTTCCGGTAACTCCGGCGGAACCAATACGGGGCGGGTTTTTGGCAAAAAAGTGGGCTTTATTTGCATCGCCCTCGACATGATTAAGGCGGTTATTCCGGTTTACGCCGCCTGGGCCATCCTCACTTTTACCCCCCTCCACGAGAGCTTGGTCTTCGGAAATTGGGATTTAACCCCCCTTTCTTATTGGCTGGCCGGTTTAGGAGCAGCCATTGGCCATTGCTGGCCGATCTATATCCACTTCAAAGGCGGAAAAGCGGTCGCCTGTTTCATGGGCCTGGCGGTTTTAACCAGTTGGTTGGGTTTTCTCGTCGGCGGTTTCTATCTCTTAACCCTCAAAATGAAGAAAATGGTTTCCTTGGCTTCGATCATCGGAGGCTTCTTCCAAGTGCTGGCAGCCTGGACGATTTACTTCGTGAATTTAGGCACGGGATTCAACATCGGATTTTTCATGTACACCTTAGCCCTTGGACCCCAGAGTATGGTTTGGGGGTTATGGTATGCGATCGTGATGACAATTATTTATGTCATTTTGGTAATCCGCCATCATGCAAACATCAAAAGAATCGAAGAAGGAAAAGAAAGCAAGATTACTTGGATGAAGTAGTTTTCTAGTAGTTTCTTGGTATAGCATAATTTCAGTGGTTAAAAAGGCAATCCTAAGGGTTGCCTTTATTTTTATTCGGTAATTCCTAATTTTTTGATTGACTTTGAAACGGGGTTAATTTTGATGCATTCCATCTTTTTGAAGACACTCTAGAATAATTACTTTTTGAACGAGTCGCGGTCCACCATCACTACTACTTTCATAATTCTATTTCGTCTTTTCTCTTTGAAGCCTAATTTTCTCGATGTCGAAAAGCCCTTGATTTCCTCAGACAAAACTCCCCTGCTTTTTCTTGCAACCGACATCAAAAAAACGATTCGCAAGGAACCGTTTTTATGCTTTAGATTTTGGGGACTTATTCAACCGCAAAAACAAAGGGATAAATGGTTTGCTTCCCCTCAATCTCCACGACTTCCATCATCGGGTATTTTTCCCCAACGAAAGCTTTTAAGTTTTCCTTATCTTCTTCTTTGGCGTCGATCCCATAGAAGACGGTTAGGACTTCTTTGTCGTCAATGCCCGAAATGCTCTTCAGCAAGGCAGCAACGGTATCGATGATTTTGGCTTTGGCCGCCACCACCGTTCCATCCATGATGCCAATGAAGTCACCTTTTTTAATCGCGACGCCATTATTGACGGAATCACGAACCGCCGGGCAAACTTCGGCCGCGACAAGATTCGCCATCGATTCTTTCATGGAAGCGATATTCTCTTCGAGAGTCTCATTAATCGGATCCGCCATCGATAGAGCGCTATAGGCCTCTACCACCGATTTGGACGGGATAATGAGGATCTGGCTGTCTTTATACATCTTTGCGGCCTGCTGGGCGGTAAGGATGACGTTGCCGTTATTCGGGAAAACAATCAGAGAATCGGCATTCGCCCGTTTAAACGCATCGATAAAGTCTTGGGCCGACGGGTTCATCGTCTGACCGCCCGAGATGATCTCGGAGACGCCCATTTCTTTGAACAAGGTCGAAATGGCTTCGCTCGGCGAAACGGCAATAATCGCTAACGGCGCCCGTTTCTTCGGGGTCGGGACCGGCTTGATGACTTCCGGTTTTTTCTCGTCGCCGGCGATTTCTTTGAGCAAGACTTCGTTATGCTGAATCGACATGTTCTCCATCTTAAAGGTGATGAACTCGCCATAACGTTGCGCATATTCAATCGCTTGGTAAGGAACTTTCGTGTGGACGTGGATTTTGACGATGGTTCCTTGCTTAATGGCGACAATCGAATCGCCGATGGAACTGAGGAAACCGATCATGGCCTTCAAATCGAATTTCGCCGGGTCGCCCTTCGCCTTTTGCAACTGAAGAATGAATTCGGTGCAATAGCCGTAAGTCAGAACGCCGTTTTCGTCAAAGGGCACTTTGCTATCCGTCGCCACGTTATTGGCTGGGCCATTAAAGACGGAATCAGCGACTTCTTCGCCCATGATTTCTTTGCCCATGCCTTCAATGATACAGACCAGGCCGGCGCCGCCGCTATCGATGACGCCAGCTTCTTTTAAAACCGGGAGCAAATCGGGCGTGCGCTCAAGGGCTTCGCGCATGCGCGAGAGTAAAACCTCGAATAAACACTCAAAATCAGGGATGGTGGTTAAATGATCCATCACATAGGCGCTGCCTTCGCGGGCCACGGTGAGAATCGTGCCTTCAACGGGTTGAACGACCGCTTCATAAGCTTTTTGGGTTCCCGAGCGCAAAGCGGCGGCGAACTGAGTGACGTTCGCCTTCTGCAAATCGGCCAAAGCATCGGAAATACCAGCGAAAAATTGCGATAAGATGACGCCCGAATTTCCGCGAGCGCCGAGGAGCATACCTTCCGCGAGCTTAGAAGCCACATCGCCGATATTCTTTTGGTCGGCCTTCTCCATGGCTTTGACGCCGCCGGTTAAGGTTGCCGCAATGTTAGTGCCAGTGTCGCCATCGGGGACAGGGAAAACATTGAGATCATTGATCTTTTCATATTGACTCTTGAGGTCCCGATAACCATTAAGGACCATATTAGCGAACGTCGCGCCATCGAGTGTTTTCATGATGTTTCCCTATACTTGCTGCGAAAAAGATAACGAAAAAACAAGAAAAAGCGGCTATTCGCCGCAAGCCGTCACTTCTTTGCCATAGCAATACGTCGCTACGGTGCCAGGGCCGGTGGAGCCGCCGACGATCGGGCCGATGGGGCCGACATAAATTTCAGCCGGCTTAGCCAGCTTCAAGATTTCTTGACGAACGAATTCGGCGCCTTCGGGATCGTCGATGTGACCAATCCAAATGGTCGCATGTTCGATGTCTTCCGTCGCGGCGACGGTTTCTTGGGCGATATCGATTAAGGAAGCCTTCCGGCCCTTAACTTTCTTATAGGCGTAGTTATGGCCTTTGATATCGGAAATGACAATCGGTTTGACGCCGAAGAGGTTTCCGAAGAAAGCCGAAGAAGCGGAAACGCGGCCAGCCCGCTTCAAATAGGTCAAATCATCGATGGCGCCGAACTGGTTGTATTTCAGCTTGGTTTCGTCGATGTGCTTGGCGATTTCATCCAGGCTCTTGCCTTCAGCGCGCATCTTGCTGGCGGTGATAGCCATCGCCCCTTGGGCGTAACCGGAAATCAGCGAATCGAAGCAGACGATCTTGCGGCCAGGATAAAGCGGTTCTAATTTCTTAGCGACGCTGCGAGCAATATTGATTGATCCCGAAAGACCCGAAGAACAGGCAATATAGTAGACATCTTGCCCTTGATCGAGGTATTTGCGGAACTTGCTTTCGAATTCTTGAGCGGTGACCTGCGACGTGAAAAAGCGCATGCCTTTCCGCATCAAATCGTAGAGTTCATGAGGCGTCATACCCTGATCCCAGTCTAGGGACGCGGGGTAGCCCTTTCCGTCGATGCTGATGCCCATCGTGCAATAGTCGATGTCATACTTCGCCCGCAGGTCCTTATTGAGGTCTCCAGTCGAATCGATCAGAATGGCAAAGCGGTTCATGAATTTCTCCTTTTGCAGCCTTATTGCTGGTTATTTTTCATCGAGTTCATGACGGCGCGGATCTGAGCTTCGCTCGGTTTCCGTCCCATTTGCATGAACATGGCCCGCACCATCTTTTCATTGATGGGAGGGTTCTTTTGAATTTCGCGTTTGAAGAAAGCGCGCGCACCAAAGAAGCCAGCAACGGCCCCGATGACTAAAGCCCCGATGACGAGGCCAAACCAGGTTCCGTTCCAGCCAAAGTCGAGAAGCGGAATCATGGATTAAGCCCTGCCGTCGTACTTACCGGTAACGGTGTCGACGGAAATTTTGTCGCCTTGGTTAACGAAAAGCGGAACGCGAAGCTTATAGCCGGTCTCAAGAACGGCGTCCTTCATGGCGCTGTTGATGGTATCGCCTTTGACCGCCGGTTCGCACTCGGTGACGGTGAGAGCGACTTTGGCCGGAAGCTGAATGCCTAAGATTTCGTCGTTGTAGCTGACGATGATGACTTCGCCGTTCGGGGCGAGATACGGGATCTCGTTCTGGAGGTTGGCCTTCGGAAGTTCGATCTGCTCGAAGGTTTTGCCATCCATGAAGCAAAGGGTTTCCCCGGCATCATAGAGGTATTGCATGTTCTTCTTTTCGAGGCGGACTTCTTCAACGCCGTAGCCGGAGTTGCGGGCGAGCTCGAAAATGGCCCCAGTCCGTAAATTCTTGACCTTGATTTTCGCAACCATCTTTCTCATCGCGGTCTTGTTGAGAAGGATGTCGAGGACCTGGTAAAGGGCTCCTTCGTCTTCGAAGTAGTTACCCGGCCGTAGTTCAGTGACATTGATCATAGTTTGATCTCCTTTGACGTAAAATGCCGTTGGTATTATATACCAACAGCGGCCCCTAAATCGAGGGGGAATCTCTCGCGGCTAATGAAAGTCGGGATTATAGGCGAGTTCGTTGGCGATGTTGCTCTGGGGTCCGTGGCCCGGATAAACGATGGTTTCTTTCGGTAAGATGGCGAGTTTATGAAGGGAGTTGGCTTGTTCTGAAGGTTCGGAACCCGGCAAATCGCTCCTCCCGATGCCAAGATGAAACAAACTATCGCCGGAAAAGAGTTGACGGTCTTCCTCGAGAAAGTAGCAAACGCCGCCGCGGGTGTGATAGGGCGTGGCGATGACGGTGAAGATATAGTTCCCAAGTTTAATTTCATCCTCGTCTTCGGCGGGATAGGGGTTGACGCCCTCCAAGCTGAAGCCTTGGCCAAAGAGGCCTTTGGACACATTTAGTTTAGAATCTTCCAAACAAGGGATATCGTCTTCCCCCATAAAAACGGGTATCGTCTCGAGATTGGTCCAGTCTTTTAAGCCAGCGATATGGTCATAGTGGCCATGGGTGATGAGGATCCCAAGAAGCTTCTCGTGGTGCTTGGCCAAGTATTTTTCTAAGACGTGGTCGCGGTTATAGCCGGGGTCGATGAGAACCACCGGGCCGCCTTCTTCCCCGACGATGTAGGTGTTGCAGTAATCGGGGCCGTAATTTAAGCGTGTGATTTTTTGCATGGTTTCATTATATAAAGCAAAAGCGAGGACCGAAATCCTCGCTTTACCAATTTAGGCTAAAAAAACCTTACTTCTTTTCCTTGTGCAAAGTTTCCTTGTTGCACTTGGGGCAGAACTTCATGATCTCCATCTTGTTAGGATGGCTGCGCTTATTGCGGGTGGTGATATAGTTCTCATCGCCGCAGATGCTGCATTTTAAGATCACTTCGTCACGTTTGCTGGCCATATTCTTTCACGCTTCCTTTTTTTCGCTTTGCTAGTCTATCATAGCAATCGCTTAAAATCTACAAGTTTAACCGCGAGAAGGTTACAATATCCTTGCTATGCAAGCCCGTGAAAAGACTCGCCCCGTCCAAATCGGGGGATTGACGCTAGGAGGTTCCTCCCGCGTCCTCATCCAATCGATGGCCAATATTAAGACCAGTCGGGTGGAGGAAGTTTCGGCCCAGATTAACCGCTGCGCGGCTCTAGGGGCTGATTTGATGCGCCTTAGCGTCCTCGACCACGACGACGCCAAAGCCTTCGCTGAAATCAAGAAAAGAACCTCGATCCCTTTGATCGCCGACATTCATTTCGAATATGAATTTGCCTTAGAAGCCCTTGAAGGCGGCGTCGATGCGATTCGCATCAATCCCGGCAATATCGGTTCCTTAGAGCACATCAAGGCCGTGGTCGCGGCCTGCCAAGCCCACCACGCCCCCATCCGGATCGGCGTCAATTCGGGCTCGCTCGATAAAAGCATCTATCAAGGCAAAGACGTCATCGCTGCCTCTTACCTTGTCGCTTCCGCCGCCAAGCACGTCAAGATTCTTGAAGACCTCGGCTTCCACGATATCGTCCTTTCGTTAAAAGGCAGTTCGGTCACCGAGACGGTGGAAGCTTACCGCTTGGCTTCCCAAAAATTCCCCTACCCTTTGCATCTAGGGATTACCGAGGCGGGCCCGAAGGATATCGGCTTAATTCGTAGCGCAGCGGGCTTAGCCCCGCTCTTGCTGGATGGGATTGGGGACACCATCCGCATTTCCCTTAGCGATGACCCTGAAGAAGAGATTCGGGCCTGCAAACGCCTGCTCCACGATCTGGGCTTATATCCCGATTATCCGACCTTTATTTCTTGCCCGACCTGCGGGCGGACCCAAGTCGATCTGATCCCCACCGCCAAAAAGGTGCTGGCTTATTTGGAAGATCACCATATCAATAAAACGGTCGCCATTATGGGCTGCATCGTCAATGGTCCAGGCGAAGCTAGACACGCCGATCTCGGCGCGGCCGGCGGGAAAAACGCTTGGGTCATCTTCAAAAAAGGCGAAGTCATTCGCACGGTGAATGGCCCCGACGTCTACGAAGCCATCATCGAAGAACTGCAAAAACTCTAAACGAAAAGCCTTCAGGATCTTAAACCTGAAGGCTTCTTTTTTTATTCGCCGTGTTTATTCGATTTAGCAATCGTCGAGTAGGCGCTGGCTTTATGGCGCCGGATCGAACGTTCGATCGCTTTGCGGCGATATTTGTTCTTCACCTTTTCGACGGCCCAGCGCATCTTCTTTTTGTAGGCCGGCTTAACGACCTTCTCGCGGGAGTTGGCTTTCGCGATTTTGACTTCGCGGAGTTCTTCATCGCTGAAGGGTTTCTTGCGGCTCAACTTCTTTTTAGGCAGCAAGCCAACCGGATCGATGGCAAGCTCGTCGTTTTTTAAGGTATAGAAATCAAAGGGGACGCCCGCTTTGATGAGTTCTAAGGGACGAGCCGTCGTGTCGGAGTTATAGAAAACCCAGGAATCGCCGGCTTTGCCAAAGCGGGCAGTTCGGCCGGCCCGGTGATAATAGAATTCTTGATCGGAGGGCAGATCGACCGAGACGACATCCGTGACATCTTGCAGATCGATCCCGCGGCTAAGGAGATCGGACGCCACGATGATTTGATAACGATTCTCTTTGATGAGGCGAATGGTCTTGCGGCGTTCACGTTGTTCCAGGTCGCCTGAGAAAGAAATGACCGATAATTTTGCCTCTTTTAAAGCAGCATAAAGTTCATTGACTTCCTCTTTGCGGGAAGCAAAGACCAAAAGGAGATACGGGTTCTTGATGCGGATGAAGGCTTTTAAGGCTTCGGCCAAACCGACGTGTTTGATATCGACGAGGTGATGCTTGACCCCGGCGGCAGTCATGTGCTGCTCCGATTCATAAAGGAAATCGGATTTGATATAGCGATGAAGCTTTTCTTTTAAGCCTTCGTTGAGGGTTGCGGAAAAGACCATGACTTGCGGTTCGCTCGATAATTTGGCGTAAATCGCATCGATATCTTGGAAATAGCCTAAGTCCATCAGCATATCGGCTTCATCGAGGACGAGGGTCCGTAAGTTATGAAGGTCGAGAGCGTACTCATCGATCAGCATGTCTTTGAGACGACCGGGCGTCCCGATGACGAGCTGGGGGGCTTCGCTTAACCCTTCGCTATTCTGACTCTTCTCGCTTTCGCTGGTGAAGAGCCGGATCTTGAGGCGTGGGAAAAAGCGCTCAAAAGGTTTGGCGAATTCATAGACTTGACGGGCGAGTTCGCGCGAGGGGCAGATGACGAGATCTTGAAGCCGCGGCAAATTCGGGTCGATCTTTTCAAGGATCGGAATCAAATAAGCGTGGGTTTTGCCCGATCCGGTTTCGCTTTGGCAAATCAAAGACGTCCCCTTGAGGGCTTTAGGAATCACGTTGGCCTGCACGGGCGAAGGCTCGGTGTAGCCGAGTTTTGCGAGGGCAGAGACGAGGCGCGGCGATAAATTAAAGGCACTGAAGCTTGACATAGTGCGCTTATTATATCGGCTTTGGCTTTCTTTTTCACTCTTTTGGCCCCACAATAGGCGCATGAACGTTTACGAAGTGAAGCCCTTTGGCTATTGCGCCGGGGTCTATGAAGCCCTGCGCATCGCCGAGCTCGCCCGCCATGAAAACCCCGATAAATCGGTCTATCTTCTCGGGATGATCGTCCATAACGAAGAGACGCTTTCGACCTTGGAAAAAGAAGGTTTTATTCTCCTGGATGAACGGAAGGCGCCTTTAAAAGAACAGCTCGCCAAAATCCCCGAGGGCCAAGTCGTGATCTTCTCCGCCCATGGCCATGACCGGAATTATGAAGCCATCGCCGCGGCTAACAAGCTCAAAATATACGATGCGACTTGCCATTTTGTTCTCGAGAACCTGAAGGAAGCTTTCCGCCACCTTGATGTCATCTATATCGGGGTGAAAGGTCATCTTGAAAGCCAAGCCTTTCTAGCGAACGCCCGCCCCGCCGCTTTCTACGATGTGAGCAGCCAAACCTGCGATTTTTCCCACGTTTCCAGCGATGAGCCCTATCTCATTTCTCAGACGACCTTAAGCGGAGAGGAACTCCAAGCCGCCCATCAGGCGATCCTCGCGAAGTTTCCCCACGCCATCATCGGCGCGGAACGCTGCCATAGCACCTCGCTCCGTCAGCAGGCTTTGACGGCTATTCCCAAAGATGTTCAAGCCGTCATCGTTTTAGGCAGCGAGCGGTCCAATAACTCCTTAAAGCTCAAAGAAATAGCAACGTCCTTAGGCTTTTTAACCTATTTGGTTCTTGATTTGGACGCGCTTAAAAAAGTGAATCTCAAAGCCCTCAGCCAGGTGGCTCTAGCGAGTGGAGCTTCGACCTCAACCGAGACTTTTTCGGCCTGCGCCGACTATTTGCGGTCCCTTAAATAACTTCCGGAAGCTTTTCGTGATCGAGGCTCACCACTTCCAAGGTGGGATCGATAAGCAGCAGCGTCTTTTTCATTTGGGCCATGAAAACATGTTCGATTTCATGGGGCAAATCGAGATAGTCGTAATGGCGAAGCACCACTTCGCGGCGACCATGATGCGGCATGTCGCCGGAAATATAGATGTCATAGCCGAGCTTTTGGGCGAGTTCGTTTTCGAACCAACCGCCTCCGCCAATAAGGGCCACGCTCGTAACGACGGGCTTGCCCGAAGCAATCAGCAATCCATAGGAAACGCCGAGTTTTTCTTTGGCGTAGCGGGCAAAATCATGGACTTCCATCGGGGTGGGAAGATCGCCGCCGCGGGCCATGGTCGAGCCTTCAAGATGCCGGACATTAAGCAAGCCAAGCTCATCGGCCAAGGCATCGTTCATGCCGGGCGTCCCCGCATCGAAATTGGTATGGATGCTATAGACGGCAAAGCCATTGGCTAAGATTTTCTTATAGAGGGCTTTCTTGATGGGGTCGGCTTTCAGGACTTTCGCCGGAGTTCCATAAAGGAAGGGGTGATGGGTCAAAATGAGGTCGGGCCGTTCTTTCGCGGCAAAATCCCAAACCTCATCATCGAAATCGAGACACAGCAAAATCTTATGGATGTCATTGGGTAGACGGCCGGCCATTAAGCCACCAAAATCGCCTGGTTCTTTCAGGGTTTTCGGATAATAGCAGGCTAAGGCTCGCAATAAGCTTCTTTGTTTCATAATTGTGCGGTGATCCTCCGGTATAAATTCAAATAATACTCGCGTTTGTCTTTGGGGAGAGCGCCATTTAAAATCGCATTCACTTTTTTGCGCTGGTCGACGATATAGTCATGGTAGATATCGCCTTTTTTGTGCATGAGGATCGGCCCAAAGAGGAGTTCGTCCTCGCTATAGGGCTGGCTGGGGGCGCCCCGGCCCCACTTTATGATCGAATAATAGATTTTGTCTTCGTAGACGATCGTCTCGTCAATGATATGGAAGCCTAGGGACGATACCCGTTCCCGCACGGCGACGAGGTCGCGATGAGGGTCGAGGATAATCGAGGAGATATTATCGAGTTTATGGGGATTTTTCTCGAGGATTTGGCAAGTGAGAAGCCCCCCGATGCCGCAGATGGTTAGGGCGCTGACTTCGCTAGAGAGTTCGTCGAGGCCATCGGCCAGGGTGCAGAGGACGTGGCTAGCAAAGCCCGCGCCATCTAAGGCGGCTTTCATCCGAAGATAGGGGCCCATCTTGTTCTCGATGGCCTGAACCCATTTGACGGTGCCTTTTTGGAGAAGGTAGACCGGAAGTTGGGCGTGGTCGCTGCCGACATCGGCTAAATAGCAACCGGGGTCCACGAGATCCGCCACCGCTTGCAAACGTTTCGAAAGCTTAATCATTCGGATTGTTGCCTTTTAAACCTTTGCGCATCCTCGCCAGGGCTTGTTCGCGCAACTGGCGGATTCGTTCGCGGGTCAAACCGTATTTCTTGCCGACTTCTTCAAGCGAATACTCGTGGCCGTCGGTGAGGCCGAAGAGCAAAGAAATGATTTCTTTTTCGCGGGGTGGCAGGAATTCGAGACCCTTTTGGATCGTTTCGAGGGTATCTTGACGGTCGAGGCCTTCCGAAGTTTCGTCGTCGCTAGAAGGATCGCGGACAAAATCGCCGATCTCGCCGCCGTCATCGTTTTCTCCGACCGGGGCATCGAGGGAGACGGTATCCATCGGCACGCTCAAAATTCGGGAAATATCGCGCTCGTCGTATTCGGGCATCGCGTCATCGACCTCGGAAAGGGTCGGCTCACGGCCGAGTTTCTGAGTCAATTCCCGCTGAGTCTTACGGACTTTGGAGATTTGAGCGATCATGTGGACCGGGACGCGGATGGTCCGCGATTGGTCGGCCAAGGCCCGGGTGATCGATTGTTTGATCCACCAAGTCGCATAGGTCGAAAAACGGAAACCTTTGGTATAGTCGAACTTTTCGACGGCATGGGCTAAGCCAAGATTGCCTTCTTGGATCAAGTCTTGGATCGGCATGCCTTTCGACTGGTAATTCTTCGCGATGGAAACGACGAGGCGGAGGTTGGCGTTGATCAGGGCGTCCTTCGCTTCAAGGTCGCCTTCTTTGGCCCGTTTCGCCAAATCTTTTTCTTCCTCGGGAGTCAGCAATTTGTATTGGCCGATCTGTTGAAGATAGAGTTTTAAAGGATCATTCGTTTTTTCTAACGGGCCGGCTTTGATACCTTCTTCGGAGAGAGCGGGAGTTCCTTCGTCGCTAAGCTCCTCATTTTCGGGGCCTTCAGATTCCGCTTTCTCCTCGGTATCATCGTCATCTTCATCCTCGGCGGTGTCCAAGGCTTCATCGCTCATGGCGAAACCGCCCGCGCTTAATAAGTCGACCAGTTGATCGAACTCTTCCGGGGTGAAATCATGGTCCTCGCTCGCGGCGAAAACGGCGGTTTCATCGAGGTGACCGCTCTTTTTAGCCGCAGCGATGAAGGAGGCGGCAAGATCAGAGATTTCTTGCTGACGGCTCTTCGTCTTGGCAGGGCTATTTTCTTTCATGAGAGCCTTCTTCATTATTTATGGGTATCAGGACCGGTGGAGAAAATGGTGTCGCGATAATCGCCGAGCTTCTTGGCCCGGGTCGGATGGCGGAGCTTGCGGATGGCTTTCGCTTCGATTTGACGAATACGTTCCCGCGTGACGCCGAACTCGCGGCCGACTTCTTCGAGGGTCCGCGGCCGGTTATCATCAAGGCCGTAGCGGAGTCTAAGAACCCGTTCCTCACGATCGGTGAGGTCGCGCATGATTTCGTAAAGTTCATCCTTTAGTAAGGATTTGGTCGTGTATTCTTCAGGCGACTGGGTTTCTTTATCTTCGATGAAATCGCCAAGGTGGCTATCATCCTCTTCGCCGATTGGGGTTTCCAAAGAAACCGGTTCGAGGGCGATCCGCTGAATTTCGCGGATGCGGTCTGGCGAAAGGGTCCCGTCCATCTTCGCCGAAATTTCTTCGGCGGTCGGATCGCGCCCGAGTTCCTGAACGAGTTGCCGCTGAACCCGGGTCATCTTGTTGATCGTTTCAACCATGTGGACCGGAATACGAATGGTCCGAGCTTGGTCAGCGATGGCGCGAGTGATGGCCTGACGAATCCACCAAGTCGCGTAGGTCGAGAACTTAAATCCTTTGGTATAGTCGAACTTTTCAACGGCTTTGATTAAGCCCATGTTGCCTTCCTGAATGAGATCGAGGAAGTGCATGCCACGGCCCACATAGTGCTTGGCGATGGAAATAACGAGACGGAGGTTGGCATTGATCAATTGGTCTTTGGCTTCCTTATCGCCGGCGGCAATCCGTTTGGCGAGTTCGGTTTCTTCTTTGGCGGTGAGAAGCGGGACCTTGCCGATCTCCTTAAGGTACATCTTGACCGAGTCATTGACTTTGACTTCGCCGGTCGGAATCTTCGAGAATTCCTCGATGGAGGCGACTTCTTCCTTCTCGGTCTCCACCACTTCGTCCTCGTCGGCCTCGTCTTCTTCGACTTCTTTTTCGGCCTTGGCGATTTCGGCTTCGTTGACCTTGATATGGTCGATGTCATCGGCTTCCTCTTCATCGGAAACCACATCGATCTTATTGTCTTTGAAATAGGTGATTAAATCATCGAGGTCTTGCTCGCTGAGATCGAGATGGGCGGTCGCGTCCATGATGTCGCCTTGGTCGATGTAGCCAGCCTGTTTGCCTTTTTTAAGGAAGCGGGCCTTAATCGAGGCCAAGCCTTCGATCTCGTCGCCTTCGTCCTCGGCGTCTTCGTTAGTTTCTTCCGCGCCTAAAGACACCTCAGCTTTCGAGGCTTTGGCGCCTTTCTTGGTGAGTTTGGGGGCTGGGCTTCCTTTTATAGGAAGCCCCTTTTTCGGAGCGACTTCCTTTTGGTGGAGATCCGGCACGCCTTTTTTAGCGGAAGCGGGCTTACCTTTTTCAGCTTTCACCGGCTTTTTCAGGGCCGGGGCGGCTTTCTTAAGTTCTTTTTTCTCCGGGGCCGCTTTCTTCGCTGGGGCGGCCTTTTTAACGGGCGCCGCTTTCGGATTGACGACTTTCTTTTTCAATGAGCTCATAACTGTCCTCCCAGGTGGGCTAATGCCCATCTCCTTTATGTTTCCACTTATCGGCTTTGCGCTTGGCGTAATCGGCGATGAGGCGCGCTTTGTCCTTCGGATTTTTGCCTTCCAAGGACTGCACGGTTTGGGTCTTGTCGTAAATCTTGTCTTTTTCTTCTTTGATCACGTGGAGGCATTCCTCCAGGATCTTGGGGTCGTAAGGCGGCCACCAATCATCGAGGCTTAGGGTTGAGACGTCGTTTTCGAGTTGATCGGTGTTCTCCCCGCCTCGCGAGGCGATGGAAGTCACGAGGGAGCTCACGTCGGCCGGCTTGGCGTTTTTATCGGCGTATTCGAGGATGTAATTGGCGATTTCGTTGTAGACCGGATTGTAGAAATCGCCGATATTGTCTTTGAAATACTTGATGGCGTCCATTTGCGAGAGCATGTAGTAGAGCACTTCTCGCTCAGCTCGGAAGAGCCGCTTAACCAGCATCTTTTCGGGGTGGAGCCGTTCGGCGATGGTCTCATCGGTATAAACGGCTTCTTCTTCGGTTTGATCCCCTGGCGCCGCTAGGGCGAGTTGCCGATGGATGGCATCGGGATCATAACCGGTGGCTTTGGAAAGCTTAACGATGTAGTTCTCGCGGTCGATTCCGGGCGGAACGTTCCTTAGGAAAGGGACGAAGTACATCATGACCTTGCGCCGATCTTCGGCAGCGTCGAGTTTTTTGGTATTTTGGTAATAATCGATTTGGAAGTCGTAGGCATCGACGAGATGGCTCATCGATTCCTTGAGGGCTTCGGGGCCGCTTTCTTGCAGAATATCATCGGGATCGCGGAGATCTCCGGGATTCGAGACGACCCGGAAAGTGATGCTGGCCCGCTGGAATTGGCTCACGATCTTCATCATGGCGCTCTGACCCGGGGCGTCGCCATCGAGGCAAAGCCGAATTTCGCAGTTTAAGCGCCGTAGCAGCGCAACTTGTTCGTTAGTCAGGCTTGTCCCCATCAAAGCGAGGGCGTTCGGTAGGCCGGCCTTTTCTAAGGCCATGACGTCCATGAAGCCTTCGAGCAAATAACAATAGCCGTCGCGATGCGCCGAACCGCGCACATTGTGATAGTTATAAAGGATATGGCCTTTATGGAAGAGGGCGCCATCGGGCGAATTGATGTATTTGCTGGTGCCATCTTTTTCAAGCTGACGGGCGGAAAAGCCCACCACTTGGCCGTTTTGGTCCCATAGCGGGAAGATAAGGCGCCCCGCGTTATGGTCGCTGGTGCCGTTAGCATGGGCCAAAGCGATGCCGATACCTTCGATCGACTTTAAAGAATGGCCTTTGGCTTGGAGAAACTTGATAGTCGCTTGGCCATCTAAGGGCGAATAGCCGAGACCATACTTGAGGATTTGGTCTTGGGGAATGTGACGATCTTTCAGATATTGTCGGCCTTTTTCGCCTTCGGGGATCGTGAGCGCGTAACTATAGTACTTTTGAAGATCATCGATGCAGGCGATTAAAGGCGTGAGATTCGGATCGATGTGGACGACCGGGGCTTGTTTCAATAAGCGATCATCGTGAAAGCCGATTAAATCGGCGACCTTGCGAACAGCGGCATCAAAAGGAATCTTCTCGTACTTCTCAACGAAGGTGATGGCGTTGCCGCCGGTCCCGCAGACGAAGCATTTGAAGATTTGCTTTTCCTTAGAGATGTTGAGCGAAGGATTTTTATCGTCGTGGAAAGGGCAAAGCGCCACGTAAGAACGCCCTTTCTTAATGACGTTGATATAGGAGGAAATGACGGTCACGATGTCGGCGTGTTTCAAGATGTCGTCGATAAGTTCTTGGCTATACATTTCTCTCCTTTCTCTTATACTATGTATAAGGAACTACTAATTATTTACTAATTAACTCCGAATCAATAGAAGCATTTGACCATAAAATAATTGGCCAATTCCGCAATCGGCATCCGGATCTGTTTCATCGTGTCGCGGTCGCGGACAGTCACGGCATTATCGTTGAGGGTGTCGAAGTCGATCGTCACGCAATAAGGCGTGCCGATTTCGTCCTGACGGCGATAACGTTTTCCGATGGAACCGGTCTCATCGTAAGTTACGCTGAAGCGCTGATTGAGAATGGCTAAGACTTGGTTAGCCTTATCATTGAGTTTCTTGCTGAGCGGAAGGACGGCCACTTTATACGGGGCCACCGCTGGCGCTAAGTGCATCACAATGCGAGTATCGCCATCGGGGAGAGCCTCTTCGTCATAGGCATCAATCGCGGTCATCAAGATCAAACGGTCAAGGCCCATCGAGGGTTCGATGACATAAGGCACGTATTTTTCGTTGGTTTCCGGGTCAAGATAGCTGAGGTCTTCCTTCGAATATTCCATATGGCGCTTTAAATCGTAGTCGGTGCGATCGGCGACGCCGAGGATTTCGCCCCAACCGATGGTCGGGAAATTGTACTCGATGTCGGTCGTGGCTTTGGAATAGAAGGCGAGTTCAGCGGGTTCGTGGTCGCGGAAGCGTAAGCTTTCGTCCTTCACGCCGAGAGAATCGAGGAATTTGCGGCAATAATCTTTCCAATAGGCAAACCATTCAAGGTCGGTTCCCGGCTTGCAGAAGAATTCCATTTCCATCTGTTCGAATTCACGGGTGCGGAAAGTGAAGTTCCCCGGGGTGATTTCGTTGCGGAAGCTCTTACCGGCATTGCAAACGCCGAAGGGAATCTTTTTGCGCATACTGCGTTGGATGTTCTTAAAGTTAACGAAGACGCCTTGGGCAGTTTCGGGGCGAAGGTAAACCACTGAGGAACTATCCTCGGTCACGCCGATATGAGTCTTGAACATCATGTTGAACTTGCGGATCGGGGTGAAGTCGCTCTTGCCGCAGACCGGGCAGACCATCTTGTGAGTCTTCATGAAATCGTCCATTTGCTCGAAGGTCATATTATCGACGTCGACATCCGGATACTGGGCGTGGATGAGCTGATCGGCGCGATGGCGCGCTTTGCAGGCTTTGCAGTCCACCATCGGATCGTTAAAGGTGGTAACGTGTCCCGTGGCTTCCCAGACTTTCGGATTCATGAGAATCGCGGCGTCAAGGCCGACGTTGGTCGGAGATTCTTGAACGAATTTCTTCCACCACATCGAACGAATGTTGCGTTTCATCTCGGCGCCAAGGGGGCCGTAATCCCACGTATTCGAAAGACCGCCGTAAATGGACGATCCTTGATAGACGAAACCAACCGTCTGAAGATGCTGAGTGACTTTCTCGAAGCTGAATTTTTCGGACATGACTTGCTGTCCTCCTTTGTATAAATTATTTTTCCCTGAATTTCATTGGGAAAATTAACATAGCCGTTGGAAAGTGTAGTTTCCTTCGGAAAGGCTGTCAACCCATTTTAAGGGTACTTTTATAGTTTTTGAATCATTCCCAACGATTTTAGGCTGGTTCCAGTCAAGTCATTGAGATAGGTAGACAGTTCTAAATATAGCGGTAATAGCTCATCTTTTTGGAACGAAACCCGAGCGATATCTTCAAGGTTGCAGCGGAACAAATAACGGATGATTTTTAATTTTCTGGCTGTGCAAGTATGCATGGTTTCGGGGTCGTAACAATCCCGGCAAATAAAGCCGCCGTCCTCGTACGAAATGGCCACGATGTTACTTTTGCCGTGGCAGACGACGCACTCATCCACGTCAAGGCCAATCCCGCCATTGTTCAACAGGTGGGCAAAGTAGATGAGCCCAACCGTGAGAGGCTCAACGCCGCTTTTGACGGCTTTTAAAGCCGCCAATAGCCAAGGATATGCCGCTGGCGCCTCATCATTTTGAACGATTTTAGAGGTGAGCTCCATGATGAAGTTCAGCACCGCCAAGGCCTCGAGGTTATCGGAAAGTGCAAAGGACTCAATGGCTTCGCTCTCACTGAGGCTATAGGAGCCTTGAGCTCCGACTCTTAGCGTAAACCGACTATGGCTTAAAGCCTGGACTGCGCCTTGATTCTTGCTGGTCAGTTTAGCCAGCCCGTGCGCATAAAAAGAATAGAGGCCATCGGGCCCAATCACATTCACCATCGCATCGGATTCTTTTTGAAGAGTCAAGTGGATGACGACGCCTTCGATCGTGATCTCATTCGCCGGCATAGCCAAGATCTTTTAAGACTTTGGGATCGTTGCGCCAATTGGGGATGCAATCGACTTCGATCCGGAGCTCGCTGATGTGGGTCTGCCACATCCGTTCCAGTTCGTGACGAGCCGCCATTGAAATCTTCTTGATCATTTCGCCGCCCTTACCGATGACGATGGCTTTATGGTTGGGCTTTTCCGTGATGATGGTCGCATGAATCTTGTAGGCTTTATCGACATTTTTAAGAGAATCGATTTTGACCGCGCATTGATGTGGGACTTCCTGCTTGAGGAAATGAAGAAGCTCCTGGCGGATGACTTCCTTGCATTGATAAGCGGGATCTTTATCGGTCAATGTGCCTTTGGGATAATACGGGGTCGTGCCTTTTAAGCAGGGAACCACCGCTTCTTTGATTTCTTTTAAGCCGAAGTTATGAAGAAGCGAGGCTTCGATTAAAGGAACGCCGGGGAGGGCTTTAGCGAGTTCTTCCTTGCGTTTAACGACTTCTTCGAGGGTGCAAAGGTCAACCTTATTTAAGACGACGAATAAAGGGGATTTCGCCTTTAAAGAAGCAATGATTTTGAGATCGGGAGTCAAATCGACGACCGAAGCATCGATCAAATAAAGAATGGCATCGACGTCTTTAGCGGCGTCTCGCGCCTGTTCGCCCATGTACTTATCGAGAGCTTCTTTTCCTTCAAAAAGCCCAGGAGTATCGACGAAAACAATCTGATAGTCCTTCTCATTGAGAATCCCGGAAATCTCATCCCGAGTGGTTTGAGCCCGCCGAGTGACGATGGAAACTTTCTTGCTAAGAAGAGCGTTCAGCAGGGTCGACTTGCCGACATTGGGGCGGCCTAAAATCGCAACGAATCCGCTTTTCATAGATCGTCTTCGCTAAAAGCAAAGGGCAGAAGTTCTCCGGTGGTCGTTTCTTGAATCGCGCCATTTAAATTGGACATATAGATCGGGGCTTCGGAAGGATAAAGTTCCGAGAGGACTTGGCGGCAAGCCCCGCAGGGGGAACAAGGGCCATCCGTATCAGCGGTTAGGGCCATGGCCACGAAATCATCGCGGGTTTGGCCGTGCATCATCGCATTGTAGATGGCATTGCGCTCGGCGCACATGCAAAGGGGGTACGAGGAATTCTCGATGTTAGCGCCCATATAGGTGGATCCATCCTTGCATTCAACGACTGCCCCGACTGCAAAATGAGAGTAAGGCGAATACGAAAGCTTGCGGGCTTGTTTCGCTAATTCGACGAGTTCTTCTTTTTCCATTGGTTTTCTTCCTTTCCGAGGATTTGTTCCTGCAAGGGGAACATAATGGCTTCATCTTCCGGCTTCATGTGGTCATAACCGAGCAAATGCAAAAGTCCATGGGTAAACAAGAAGCGGAGCTCCCGCATAGGGGTGTTGCCGATCTCTTGGGCTTGCCGTAATGCTTGGGGCACATCGATGAAGATTTCGCCAAGCATTTTCGGGACGGTGAGATCGTGAATCTGATCTGCCGGGGCCTTATCGTCATTAAAGGCGAAACTGATGACGTCGGTAATCCGGTCCACATGCCGGTAATCGCGATTGATTTGGTGAATGGTTTCATCATCCACCAATGAGACATCGACTTCGTAGTTCTGGCGGATCTTTAGTTCGGAAAAAGCGGTCGCCATGATGGCCTTGTATCGCTCTTCTAAGCTATCGTAAGTCGCCCCTAAACGGTTATCGAAATCGAGTTCCATCGCCCCTATACTCTATCATCCCTTGCGCGCGTGCGCTAGGGACGGGGAAGAAAATGCCCGATGAAATAAGCTTCTTCCCGTTCAACGCGCTCCCTCGCCGCGATGGCGGAGAGCAGTTTGACGAACTCCTCGCCTAAGAAAACAAAGGACATTAGGGCCAAAATGAAGTAGTTGAGCGAAACGTGGCCCGTCAGTAAGGTGCAAGCCAGGGCCAACGCCAGTTCATAGACGAATAAGACAAAACCTCGGAAAGAAAGAAAATTCGTGAGGCGATAGGTCGCATTGACCACCATTTCCCCTTTTGGTCGGGGGACGCCATCTTTCCAAGCCCCGCCCAAGAACCCTTGCTCTAAAGCCTCCAATGCCTCTTTCTTGGCCGTTAACGGCCCTGCAAGGAAGAGATGCTCGAGGCTTAACAGGGCAAAGAGCAAGACAATCCCGATGCCGACGTAGAGGTCATTCATGGCCAATAACGCGGCCAAGGCCGCAATCTCCAGGGCTCCGCCGAACACGCTAGGAGCCCCCGAGAATATCGCGGTCTTGTAATCGGTATAGTGGGTATAGACGGCCTCGCGGACACCTAGGGAATAAGCTTCGACGCTGGGCAGATATTTCTCATCGAATTCTTTCATGGAGCGGACTAAAAAGACCCGCTGGGCGATTTCGACGAGCCCGTACGTCGAAAAGAGGAGGACCGGCGTTAAGAAATCCCCGCTCGAACTGATGTAATAAAAGCCTGCGAAAAGCGAGACGATGGCCACGAACTGAAACAAAATGGCCATCGTTGTGACTAATGGCGAGACGATTTGGGGCCGTTTGCCTTCATAGGGTTTGACTTCCCACGATTTGGCCTGAAGGAATATTCCCGAGAACATCCCGAAAAAGACCGTATCTTTGATCTTCCGTCTCCCCCGAGCGGGGTCAAAAACGAGGAAGGAACGATGACGATGGGCCCTGATAAAAACCATGTGACCGGTTCCTCCCTCGTTGATAACGCCCAAAATCGGGTAGGTGTGATTATCCGCTAAATCTTCGGGCTTCTCGAGACGATAAGCCGCTAAACGAAGGCCGTAAAGTTCGCCAAAATCAACCAATTCCTTGAGGGAAGGCGCCAGACCTCTTATTAAGGGCTCCGGAAGATTGCCGTATTTCGGATTCCGCCCATAATGGGCTAAGGCCATTTTGACGCAGGCGTAACCGCAGGCTTTGCTTTGGCTTTGATAAATTAAGGTGTCCACACTTACTAATAGTCATCAAAAACGAGAAAGGGACCGACAATCGAACAAGAAAAAGAAAACCCTCGATGTGATCGAGGGTATTTCGTTCAGATTTTTCGACTCACCACTTTTTGCGGCGGGCGAGTTCGGATTTCATCTTGCGCTTAAGGTTTTTCTTCAGGTAGGATTCACGTTTACGGGATTCCATCAAGATGCCCGACTTATTGACGCTGCGCTTGAAGCGACGAAGGGCGTCATCGAGGGTTTCGCCTTCATGTAACACGGTTTTAACGGCCATGGGATTCACCACCTTCCTGAAATTGCTGGATTATAGTATCGCTTTCCTCACGGAAACGCAATGAAAAACGGCAGGATTAAGCGTCGGAGGTAACCTTAAGGTTACTTTTCGTTCATGATGGCGACGCCGGCCGAAGCGCCGATGCGGTTGGCTCCAGCTTCGATCATCGATAGCATCTCTTCTTTGGTGTGGATGCCACCGCTCGCCTTAACCCCGCAGCGATCGCCGACGGCCGCCCGCATGAGCTGGACGGCGTGAACGGTTGCCCCGGCTTTGGAGAATCCGGTCGAGGTTTTGACGAAGTTGGCACCGGCTTCGACGCAGGCTTTGCTGCAAGCGGTGATCTCTTCGTCGCTGAGCAAGCAGGCCTCGAGGATGACTTTGAGGGTAATCTCAGCGCCCACGGCCTTTTTGACCTGAGCGACTTCATCGCGAATAAAAGCGTAATCGTGCTCTTTGGCCATCGAGATGTTCTGAACCATATCGACTTCGTCGGCGCCATCTTCCACCGCTTTTTTCGCTTCGTAGACTTTGGTCGCCGGGGTATTGGCGCCTAAGGGGAAGCCAATGACGGTGCAGACCTTGACGGTGCTGCCTTCCAATAACTTATGGCAAACGGGGACGAAGAACGGGTTGACGCAGACCGACATGAAGTCGTATTGACGGGCTTCTTGGCAAAGTTTAGTGATGCCTTCGATGGTCGCGTCGGGTTTGAGCAACGTATGATCGATGAACTTGTTGTACTCCATAGGTACCTCTTTTTGTGTTTTTATTCTACAAGGATTTTTTGGACAAAAAAAGAGCCTTTATCGGCTCTTCTTGTTCGTTTACTTCTTATCGGCTTTAGACTCGGTCGGTGCGCCCTTCGCTTTTTCGATGTGAAGGACTTCTTTGCCGGCATAATAGCCGCACTTCGGGCAAACGTGGTGCGCTTGGACCATCGCTCCGCAATGGGGGCAAGCAACTAAGCCGGTCACCTCAAGTTTGAAGTGGGTGCGGCGTAATCTTTTCGCGGTTTTGCTGGTACGTCTGAATGGAACTGCCATAGTGAATTTTCTCCTTTCGGGACTGCTCAATTATAGGGGGATTGGCGCCCATGTCAACGAAAGTCTGTACAATGTCAAAATAAAGTGACAATTAATCAGCAACCGTCTTTGTGCCATAGACAACTTTTTCAACTTCCCCGTGCCGCGGATGATCCGATGGCGTCTTCACCAATAGGTAATTGGAGGTGTGGCCATAGGCATAACCCGTTTTGGGATCAAAGCTCTCATAAAGGACTTCAAGGGCTTGGCCGTAGAACCTCTTTTCGTAAGACTCGCGCAGCGTCTGCGATAAGTCCAATAGTTCGTGAACGCGGGCTTTTTTAACCTCTGGATCGGTGTCAGGAAGGCTCGCGGCATATGTCCCTGGGCGGCTAGAGAAAGGAAAAACGTGGATTTCAGCGAACTGGGCTTTTTGGCAAAAGTCCATGGTCTCGGCCCATTCTTCATCGCTTTCTAAAGGAAAGCCAGCGATCACGTCCGTCGTGATGGCGATGTCAGGCCGAACGGCCCGTATGGCCTGAAGTTTTGTTAAAAAGGCCGCGGTATCGTATTTGCGGCGCATCCGCTTCAGAACCGAGGAGCTGCCCGACTGCAAAGGGATATGCAAATGGTCCACCACCTGGGGATAATCCTTTAATAGAGCGAGGAATTTGCTATCGATTTCGCTTTCTTCAATCGAAGAAATCCGGAGGCGCATTAGCTCGGGGCAAGCGGTCAAAATATCCTTCAAAAGATCGGCCAAACGGTAGGAGCCATCGCCTAAATCTTTCCCATAACCGCCGATGTGGATCCCGGCGATGATGATTTCAGGATAATGTCCAACTTTAACCAAGGACTCGGCTTCTTTGATGACTTCCAACGGGGCACGTGAACGGGAATTACCTCGGAGGGTAGGAATGTAGCAATACGAGCAGAAATTATCGCAGCCGTCTTGAATCTTGAGGTAGGCCCGGGTGGCCTCGGTGAACGCATTAACGCCTAATTCTTCGTAGTTTTCGTGCCGAAGGGAATCTTTGACATCAGAAAAAGAGGTTCCCGAAGCCTGATAGCGTTCGATCGCGGCGTAGACTTCGCTTCGTTTGGCCGCGCCCAAGACAATGTTAGCGCCTAAAGAAAGGGCAATCTCGGCATGTTTTTGACTAAAGCAGCCCATGACCACCAGGACGGCGGAAGGCGCCTCTTTTCGGAACTTTGAAATGTGCTGGCGGGATTTCTGATCAGCCGTCGCGGTGACCGAGCACGTATTTAAAAGAATCACGTCGGCCTTTTTCGGGTCTTCGACCCGCGCAAACCCCTGGGCGATCAGCTCTTGGCCAACCGCCGAATTTTCATAAGAATTAACCTTGCATCCAAGGCTAAATAAATAGAACGTTTTCATCTCAAGACCCTTTTCGGTTCAATGTCGCTAAAAACTTGGACTCATCGTACTTATATTTATAAATCTCTTTACTAGATATTAACTTATTATCTACTAATGCTTTGAGGAAGGATTCCTTATCGTCAGCGTAGTAAGCGTCCACCACTGGGAACAATCTTTTTAGCATATGGTTGTGATTGGGATGATGAAGGGAACGGTCGAAGAGGCAAAGCTTATCATCCAGGCGGCCTTGGAGGTTCACAAAATAGAGGGCTTCGGCATCAAAATCGTAGAAGGCTGAACCGTGCTCGGTCTTGCGGACTTCGACCAGCCGCGTGAAGTAGGAATTGTAGATATCGGGGCCATAGTAATCAAAGGGGTCGATTGAGGAACCTTGAAAGTTCTTAACTAACGAGAGATACGGCGGTACCATCAGCTTTTGAAATTGGCCAGCATAAAGGGCGTTTAAGTTATAAGGGAAAATCGGGACGTAAATACGCTTCTCTTCCGGGCCGTATTTAAAGAAGGGTAATTCGGCCATGGCTTCGTTCATAAAGGCCGTCAAATCGAAGGAATCCCCCTGCTTTTTCTCTTCACGGAGAGCTTTAGTATAGGCACGCTCGATGATGTCTTTATTAAGCAGCGCCCGAATCAAGATATTCGCTCGAATGATGGTGAAGCTTTCTTCGGCTTTCAAGAACGAGGCATAACCGGGGACGTCGCTTAGCAAGATGCGATTCGCTAGATAAAACGCCATCTCGTTGGACTTGCCAAAGGGTGAGGGACGCTGCTTTTTTGAAAGGTCGAAAAAGAGATCCATGGTTCAATCCCTTTCTCCGAAAGCGGCGGCTAAGCTCGCGCAAGTGATCGCTGCGGTCTCGGCCCGTAAGATCCGCCGGCCAAGGGAAACGGCAGTAAAACCCGCTTTTTGGGCTTCCCGAGCCTCTTCAGGGGTGAATCCGCCTTCCGGTCCCACCGCTAACAGAACGCGGCTAGGCTTCGTGTTTTTAGAGAGCATTGAGGTCAGGGTGCAGCTTTCCCCAGCCAGACTCTCATAAGCGAAAAGTTTGACGTCGGCGGGCTGGGAAAGAATCGCCTGAAAGCTCGCGTAGCTTTCGACGGTCGGAACGAGGCTTCGACGGCACTGTTGGGCCGAACTTTGGGCGATCTTCCGTAAACGTAATAAGCGGCCATCTTCGCTGCCTTCGGGGACTTTGATGATCGTCCGCTCACACAAAAACGGCAAAAAGCTGCTCACGCCCAGTTCCGTCCCTTTTTCCACGATGAGGTCGTTGTGGTCCCCTTTTAGCAAGGCAAAAGCTAACAAGACCCGATCATCGAGCTCCCGCTTCTCCGCGATGGGAGAAAGCAAGACAATATCGAGCGGTTTCAAACTTTTGACTTCGGCCAAATAGACGGATTCGCCTGAGACAATCTCAATCTTTTCGCCGACGGATGTTCGGACCACATCGACCAAATGATGGGCGTCTTCGCGCAAAAGGAGGACGTGGTTATCGAGGATGGTCGTCGCGAAATAACGTTGCATTAACGGAGAAACTCCCCGTTGCTATCTTTTAGCGAATCGTTTTTCCGTAAGATCAAGGCCGCGGCGATGTAGAAAAGCCAAACGACGAGGAAGGGGATGATGAAAGCCAAGGCATTCTTTAATAGGCCCGTGAAATAGAGGGTGCAGCCCGCTCCAGCGACCACAAATATCGTGGAGAAGAGTTCGATGAAAGCACGCTTTTTAAAACCAAGGTAAAAATCGTGGACTCCGAAGTAACCTAGCGTCGCGCATAGCCAGACCATCCGTCGGTGGCTCTTGGACTTATATAAGCCATATCCCTTGGCTAAAGGGTCGATATGCTGGGTAATATCCATCGTTTCGTAAGAAGCGTCGATCGGGTTTTTTTCGCCGCAATAAGGGCAGATATCTTTATCGAATTTGCTGATTTCACGATGACAAGATTTGCAATAGGGCATAAGGGTTTTTCCGCGACTAGTATAACCTAGTTTGCTAGCGAGCCAAAAAGAAAACGGGACTTTCGTCCCGAATTCTCTTCTTTCGTTTAATAATTCGTTTTATTAGCGATGGCTTTATAGGCATCGTAGAGCTTAAGGCATTCTTTGCGGTCAAGTTCTTTGACGAACTCCGCTTTTGCCTCAGGTTTGCTCATCTGATAGAACTGTTCGTCCCGGAAGCCAATCTCGCGGGTGTCGACGACATTGCAGCCATAGTAGACCTTGCCGATATTGGCCCAAAGGATCGCCCCTAAGCACATCGGGCAAGGCTCGCCAGTCGTATAGATCTCGCAGCCGGAAAGGTCGAAGGTTCCTAGTTTTTCGCAAGCGGCATGAATCGCCATGATCTCGCCATGGCAGGTCGGATCGTGACGTTTGACCACTTGGTTATGACCAACGCCGACGACTTCGCCGTTCTTCACGATGACGGCCCCAAAAGGGCCCCCATCGCCGGCTTCAATGCCTTTGGTGGCTTCGGCAATCGCAAGTTTCATGTAAGCGTTCATGTTATTTACCTCAGGGTATTATCTACTTCCGGAACGCATCTTTCCAGCGCTGGAAGAAGGATTCCTTCTTGTCGGTCTGGTTTTGGAATTCGCTGAGGAGATCGCGTTGGCTCCGGCTAAGATGGGCGGGAGTCTTCACTTTCACGTGAATATACATGTCGCCGGGCTTCTGGCTCCGCAAGTCTTTGATGCCACGGCCCCGTAACTTCAAGATCTGATCGGGTTGGGTGCCTTCAGGCACGCCGACGGTCACTTCGCCATAGACGGTCGGAATATCGATTTGGGTGCCCAAAGCGCAATCGACGAAACTGAGCGGAACATCCATATGAATATCGTTGCCGTCGCGGCGGAAATACGGGTGATCGCTCACCTGGACTTCGACGTAAAGGTCGCCATTGGGGCCGCCATTATAACCCCGGCCGCCTTTTCCGCTCACGCGGATCTGTTGGCCTGAGGCGATACTGGCGGGAATATTGACCGAAAGATCTTTATGGATCCGGTTATACCCACGGCCACCGCATTCCGAGCATTTGTTGCGGATGATTTTGCCACTGCCGCCGCAATGATTGCAGACGGATTGCGACTCCATCATGCCAAAGATGGTGCGTTGTTGGGTCGAAACGTAGCCGCGGCCGCCACAATAGGGGCAGGTCTCGACATCGTTCGGAGACTCGGCACCGCTGCCATGGCAGTGCGGGCACGGTTCATCGAAAGAAACCGGCACGGTGATGAGCTTGCCCGTGATCGCGTCCATGAAATTGATGCGAACGCGGTAGAGCTGATCTTCGCCCTTTTGCGGGCCGCTTCTTCGACTTTGACGTTGAGCTCCTCGCGGAGCCCCTCCGCCAAAGAAAGAAGCGAAGATATCGTTAAGATCCATATCGCCAAAGCCTTGGGAAGAGAAGCCATCCCCAAAGGGATTGCCGCCTCCACCGGTGCTTTGACCTTGCTGAAAGGCCGCCATGCCGAACTGGTCGTACTGGGCGCGCTTGTTATCGTCGTAAAGGACGTCGTAAGCTTCCTGGACTTCCTCGAATTTCTTCGGAGCGTCCGGGGATTTATTGAGGTCGGGGTGATACATCTTCGCCAACTTGCGATAGGCCGATTTGATCTCGTCCTTGCTCGCGGTTTTGCTGACGCCGAGAACCTCGTAGTAGTCGCGTTTGCTCTCTGCCATAAGCTAGCCTCCTAAAAATAGGATGACGCCGGCCCCCGTGAAGAGGTCGGCGTTGCTCCTAAGGAAATGACGTTACTTCTTGTTCTTATCGGTGAAGTCGGCGTCGACGACGTCATCGGCGGATTCGTGGCCCTCTTTCGAAGTATCCGCGGAGCCGCTAGCCTGGTCCGGATTCGGGTTGGCGCCGGGGTTGGAGTTAGCGCCCGCTTGAGCCTGTTGGGCTTGAGCGGCCGCATCCTCGAGGTGACCGACGATTTCGCGAAGCTTGTTGATGTCGTTGCTTTGGATCGCCGCCTGAGCATCATCGCGGAGTTTGGTCAACTCCTCCTTCTGCTTCGAGTCGAGTTTATCGCCTTTTTCGGTGAGGGTTTGGTTGATCTCATCAACATAGGTCTGAGCCTTGTTCTTGATTTCGATGTCGCCCTTGCGCTTCTCATCGGCTTCCTTGTTCTCTTCCGCTTCCTTCACCATGCGGTCGATATCGGTCTTCGAAAGACCGTTGGATCCGCTGATGGTGATGTCTTGCGATTGCTGAGTATCAAGGTCCTTAGCGCTGACCTTAACGATGCCGTTAACGTCGATGCTGAAGCTGACTTCGATGCGCGGCTGGCCGCGGCGGGCTGGTTTAATGCCAGACAGCGTGAAGTGGCCAAGCTGCTTATTATCGTGAGCCATCGGGCGTTCGCCTTGATAGACGACGATGTCGACGGCGGGCTGGTTGTCTTCGGCGGTCGAGAAGATCTGCGACTTCGTGGTCGGGATCGTGGTGTTCCGCGGAATGAGCGGAGTCATGACGCCACCGAGGGTTTCAATGCCGAGGGTGAGCGGGGTGACATCGAGTAAGACAACGTCTTTGACGTCGCCGGCGATGACTGCGCCTTGAATGGCCGCGCCAATGCTGACCGCTTCATCGGGGTTGACCGAGAGGTTAATCGCATGGTTGCTGGCTTTCTTGACGAGTTCCTGAACGGCCGGCATCCGGATGGAACCGCCGATCATCAGGATATCGCCGATATCGTTATAGGAGAGGCCCGAATCCTTCATGGCCTTCTCTAACGGGATCAAGCAACGATCGAGTAAGTTCTTCGTGAGATCTTGGAATTTCGCGCGGGTGAGTTTGCCTTCCCAGTTGATCGGGCCATTGCTCGACATGCCGATGAAGGGTAACGAGATCGTGGTCTCGAGGTTGCTCGAGAGTTCGATCTTGGCTTTTTCAGCCGCATCGACGAAACGCTGACGGGCCATCTTGTCGGTCAAATCGGCGCCAGTCTCAATCTTGATCTGAGCTTGGATCCAATCCGCGACCACGTGGTCCCAATCGTCGCCGCCGAGGTGAGTATCGCCCGAAGTGGCGAGAACCTGGAAGGTGCCATCGCCAATATCGAGGATCGAGACATCGAGGGTGCCGCCGCCAAGGTCGAAGACCAAGACCTTTTCGGATTTCTTGGTATCAAGGCCATAGGCTAAGCAAGCCGAAGTCGGCTCGTTGATGATACGGACGACATCGAGGCCGGCGATGGTGCCGGCGTCCTTGGTGGCCTGACGCTGAGCGTCATTGAAGTAGGCCGGGACGGTAATGACGGCCTTTTTGACGGTCTGGCCGAGCGATTTCTCGGCGTAAGCCTTCATATAGGCCAGAACTTTGGCGGAAATCTCTTGCGGGGTGAAATCCTTATTGAGGCAGGCGATATGGAATTTATCGTTGGTGCCCATGTGGCGTTTGGCCGAAGAGACGGTGTCGGGGTTGGTGATCATCTGCCGCTTGGCGGCATTGCCGACGATCTCTTCGCCCGAAGCTTTAAAACCGACGACCGAGGGCGTCGTATTCGTGCCTTCGGGGTTGGGGATGACTTTGACTTTGCCATCGCCCTGCATATAACTGATGACGGAGTTGGTCGTGCCGAGGTCGATGCCAACAATAACTTCTTTTGCCATAATCTTTTTTCTCCTTGTTAGGCTTTATGGGCCTGATCGAGCGGCGCTTCTGGAGCAGCCGCTTCTTTAGCTTCATCCGGTTTCTTAGGTTCTTCCTTAGCTTTGGCTGCGGAGACGCTGACCATGACCGGGCGGATGAGCCGATCATAGAGCTTGTAACCTTTGGTGTAGACTTTGAGGACCCGTCCGGGTTCTCCATCGCTAGGAACGGTATCGACCGCATGCATGGTGTTGAGGTCGTAAGCATCCCCGACCTTCGGGGCAATCTCACTGACGCCCTCATCTTCGAGGACTTTCTCAATTTGATTGTAGATGTAGCTGAAGCCCACCAGGTAATTCTTGGTTTCTTCGCTTTTGGGCGGATTATCCAAGGCGAGGTGGAAGCCATCGAGGGCGGGTAGCAAGTTCTCTAAGAAGCCTTCGCTTCGGTACCGCAAGGCGGTCCGATGCTCTTCTTCGAGGGACTTGCGCAGATTCTGCATATCCGCGTAGGCTCGATAGTATTCGTTTTTCCAGTGGTCGCTGTCGGCTTGGGCTTTGGCCAAGTCATCGAGGGCTTGCTGGTACTTCTCTTTCGGGACTTTCTTCCCGAAGAGTCCCCCATCACCTTTCATTTCTTGGCTTTGTTGGGATTGGGCTTCGGATTGGTTTCCGGGGTTTCCGCCGCTGGATTGGGCGTTAGGTTGCTCGGCGTTGACGCCGGGCTGCTCCTCGGACTGCTTTTTTTCTTCGGACAAGATTCTTTACCTCCTTTAGTAGGTGTTTCGTTGAAGTAACTATCGAGGGTTTTGCTCACATAATCGAGCAAGGCCACCGCTTTTTCATAATCCATGCGCGTCGGGCCGAGCAAGCTGATCGAAGTGCCTTTGCCCCCGGGAAGATTGACTTCCGCGGAGACGATGGCCACATCGCTGAGGCCGTGGCTAGGATCGCCGATCGTGACGTTCACGCCTTCTTCTTTGGGCGCCCCTGAGGCCGCTAGAGCGGCTCTTAGGGCTTCAGGATCATCGACGAGTTCCAAGACTTTTTGGAGTTTCTTGGCATCCTCGGTGAACTCTGGGGTTTCGAAGAGGTTCTCTTTGCCATAGAGCTTAATCCGCTCGCCGGCGAACTTGACGAAGGCCCCGAGAATCGCCTGGTAGACGACGTCATGGCCGACCACATAGTCGGTTAGGGCCTGTTTCATGGCCTCCATCTTCGGAACGAGGTCAGCGATCGAAGTGCCCTTAAGACGGGCATTAAGGAGATCGACGGTCTTTTGGACATCGCTAAGCGACATCTTGTCGTCGATGATGAAGGTTTTGTTTTCCACATAGCCTTTATCGGTGACGAAGACCGCGGTCGCGGTTTTTTCGCTGAGGGGGATGATTTGAACGGAAAGCAGATGCTCTTCGTTGACTTTCGGACCTAAGACCACCGAGGCAAGATTGGTCATGTGCGAGAGGATCTCGCAACTTTCTTTGACGACTTCCTCGACGGATTTGGTCTTTTGCTCGAGGACTTTCGATAAGGCGTATTTCACCGACTCGTCGACATTCTCCTCGCGGAGATGCTCGACATAATAGGTATAGCCTTTACCCGAAGGTACCCGACCTGACGAGGTATGGGTTTTCTCGAGATAGCCTTCCTTTTCAAGGGAGTTCATCGTGCTACGGATCGTCGCGCTAGAAAAGGGCAGATGATAGACCTCAAGGAGGGTTTGGCTCCCCACGGGTTCTGCGGTTTTGATGAAGTGTTCAACGATCAGCTTCAGGATTTGATCTTCCCGAGTCATCTTTTACCTCGCTTTAGCGCTCAAGACTTCCGAGTGCTAGGTTCATTATAGGTGAGCCGTTAGCACTGTCAAGGGTAGAGCGCTAAAATGTTGAGAAGTGACGATGGGGCCGTCACTATTTTTTAAGAATAAAAAAGGATTCCCGCGCGGGGAATCCCTGAAAATCCGAGGAAAGGGGCCTTATTCGACGGCGTTGCGCTTATCGATGACCAGGCTATTGGTCAAGCGGTCAAAGACCGAGCGTTCCGTGTGAATGCTCACCATGTAGACGGCGTTGATGAGGTCCATGACGATCACTCCGGTCAGCAGGGCCTTCAGCCAGCACTCATGGAAACGCATCCGTTCGCCATCGGGATGGACGGTCTTAATCCCGAAGATGGCCATGCCTAAGGTATAGCCATTGCTCAGATGCATCAGGCCGCCATTAAGTAAGGCATAGCCGAAATAATCGGCCAAAATACTGAGGAACACAATCAAGAAAATCGAAATCTCCGTGCCCACGAAATGAACCAGGATATAGGCCATTCCGGCGCCGAAGCCTAAAGGCAGAACCTCATCGAGGAGCCAGGCGAAGATGCGTTTATCGAAACGGGCGATGTTCATGTTAAAAGAGTTCTTCCAAGATTCGGTCTAATAGCATTATCCCTCGATCGGTGGCAAAAAGGCTATCCCCCTTTTGGTCAAGAAGCCCCTCTTCTTTCAGTTTTAGCACTTCTTTTGGATACTTCGTTAAGAAGGAAAAGCCGAAACGATCGGCAAAAGCTTTTAAAGAGATACCGGACTCCAAGCGAAGGCCAGTGAGCAAAAAATAATGGATGTCGTCTATGGGAGTGACGCTCTCTTCTTCCTCCCGCCACTGCCCAGCGCGATATTTTTTGAGGCTTCGGGTATTGCGGTAACGGAGATTTCCGATGTATCCTGAGGCCCCAAGTCCGGCCGCGTAATAGGGCTCATCGTGCCAATAAACCAAGTTATGGCGGGACATTTTGCCTTCCCGACAGAAATTGGAGACTTCATAGCGATCATAGCCCGCCGCCCGCAAAGCTTTTAGGATTTGCTCATATTGCTCGGCCTGGACATCTTCGCTAGCTTCGCTAATGCCTTTGGCCTTAAAAACCGAGTCGTCCTCGAGGATTAAAGAATACGTGGATAAGTGAGGAACATCCAAGTCAAGAAGGGCGGAAATATCCTGAGCAAGAAGATCCGCATTTTCCCCAGGCAAAGCATAGATGAGGTCGACGTTGATATTGCCGATGCCAGCTTCTTTGACCGCAGCGACCGCCTTAACGACATCTTGATAGCTATGCTTTCGTCCCATTAGGCCAAGCAGCTTGGGGTCGGAGGACTGCATGCCGATCGAAAGCCTGTTTACCCCAAAAGAGGCGAGCAATCGAAGTTTTTCTGGACTTAAGCTTTCCGGGTTAGCCTCAAAAGTGAATTCCCCGCCTTCTTCTAAAAAAGGAGACAGGCGGCTTAATAGGGCCTTAAGTTCAGGAAGGCTCAGGACGCTTGGGGTGCCCCCGCCGACATAAATGGTCGTGACCTTAGAGATGTGAAAAGAGTCGATCTCGCGGAAGAGCGCGGGAAGATAACTTTCGATAAAGGCCGGGTTAGCGATGAGCTTCGTAAAATCGCAATACCCGCAGATCGACGAGCAAAACGGAATGTGAACGTAAAGGGCTTTGGGCCCGAAACTAGGCATGGATCCTTATTTTCCGATAGGCTTGTCTTCGCCTTTCGGGGCGGATTCTTTCGTCGCTTTTTCTTCTTTGATCGCGTTTTGCTGATCAAAGTTTTCCATCTGTTTGGCCGCTTCTTCGTCATCGACGGGTTGCAAGACACGGTCGAGTTCTTCTTGGGCGATTTCTTCTTGGGATTTCGGTTTGTCTTCGCTCTTGAAGGGCTTGGCGTATTTGCGGATCAAAATGACCGCCAAAACGATGAGGCCGAAGAAGACGACGAGGATGACGGGGATGAGCCAGCCGAGGTTGGATTCCCAGAAAGAAGCGAGTGTGATCATTGTTTTTCTCCTTGTTTGATCGGGGTATAAACGAACTTGTTCTTGATCTGCAACTTCTGATAGAAGCCTTCGGCGGCCAGGTTATCCATACTGGTCCTTGCCGTTTCGTAGGCACAACGAATTGTACGCTTATAATCCTGAATCGTGTAGTAGCGGCCTAACGAACTATGGCTAGCAAAGAAGAGGGCTTGAGGTTTGCGGATGCGGGGATTGGTCTCCACGATATAGCGGGCGAACTCCTTAAGTTCTTTATCGCTTAAATTGCTGGTCGGGAGGGTAGAAAGGGCGATTTCATCGCTGGTTTGAGTCATGGGCTTAGCGGGCACAACCGGGGCTTTTTTAAGAGGTTCCGGGGCGGGTTTAGCCACCACTTTTGCGGGTTCAGGTTTGGGCGTAGGGGCTAGGATGGGCGCCGGGGCAACGCTAACGGGTTTTTCACTTATTACCGGGGCCGGGGCGGGCGCGGGCGTAGGAGCCGGAGCCGATTTTTCTTGATACATCGAGGACGGGGCCGAGTAGGCAGGCGCTGCCGGGGTCGAAGCGACCGGTTCGGAGATATAGCTGGCCTGCGGGGCGACATAAGGCGGCTCCACGGGTTTCGGCGCGACTGGGGCTGGAGCCGGCTGCGGTTTCACTTCGACGGGAATCGGAGCGGGCTGAGGTTTAGGCTGTTCGACGAAAACTGGCCGTGGTTCTTCTTTAGGGGCAGGGGCTGGCGCCGGCTTTAGCACTTCCGGCAGCGGTTCGGCCGGGGAAGAAGGCCGGTTTTCCAGGCGGACATCCTCTAAAGGAATGTCGTCTTCCACCGCTTGCGTGATCGGAGCTTTTGGCGTGACGTCGCTCGGGGTCACCGGCGTCCGTTCCGCTTCCAAAATGCGTGCCTGGGCCCGCTTAATTTCATTGATGAGGTCTTCCAAAGCGGGTTCAAGAATGTCGAGGGCATAAAGAACGATATAGGTCATATCGGCGGAACGCTGGGTCTCGAGGCAGAGGGTTTTTAAGCGATCGGTCGGAACAAAGACACGCTCCAAAGGCAACAAGCGGGCGATTAAGCCGACGTTAGCTTCTTCGAAGATGGATTTGGCCAATAAGCAACCGCAGAGCTGGTTGTGGGCTTCAAAAGGTTTGATGTAGTCGAGGTAATAAATGGCGGTGACGGCGTGGACTATCGGTTCGCTCACATCGTTATTGAGAAAGGCGAAGAAATCCTCCATCAAATCTGGGATTTCGCTATAGGGGGCGTATTGATAATCGCGGCCAATGACGACGGTATGGTACATATTGCCGCCATCGGGATCGGAAATGCGGTAGAAAGAGGTCAGTTCTTCTTCGCCCATCAGCTCGCCATAGTAGGTGGCAAGAAGGTCTTCGTTGACCGGGGCGCTTTGGAAAGCGTCGAGGGCATCGCGATAACCCAAAATCGGCGCGTGGGCTTTATTGTTCTCGAAATAGGTTCCGTTAAGCATCGCCTTAAGCGAAAGGTCAGAAATCTTCACGCCTTCGATCGCGGCGGCATCGCGCAGGATATTGAGTTTGGCGTAACGTTCGACTTCGATTTGGAGTTGGCTGCCCGGGGTGACTTGGCTAAAAGCCAGCATAAAATGGGCTAATTTGACTTGAAAATCGTTGATCCGCTGGGCGATCGGCTGAGTATAGGTAACATAAAAGGGAACCTGAGGGATGGTCTTTAACGCCAGCTTCTTGGCGCTTTGAAGACGGTAACCGACGATGTTGCGCCAAATCGAGTCGACGAGCGAAGTCCCTAAGGCCTTCACCACATCGCTTTTGGTCGCGTACTTCTCATCGGTGAAACGAATCGGCAAAGCATTGGATCCCATAGGCGTTTCCTTCTTTAAGGGAATTATAAAATAACCCGAGGGGTCATACAACTAAAAATCTACTAATTTTTATTATTTTTTAATGTCGTCGCCGATGGAAAGCACGCTCATGAAGGCCTCTTGCGGGATTTCGACCGATCCCACCGCTTTCATGCGTTTCTTGCCTTCCTTCTGCTTTTCAAGCAGCTTTTTCTTACGGGAAATATCGCCGCCGTAGCACTTGGCCAAGACGTCTTTGCGAACGGCTTTGATATCGGCTCTAGCGATGATTTTGCCATTGATCGCGGCCTGAACCGGAACTTCGAATTGCTGCCGGGGGATGATGTCCTTTAACCGGGAAACCATGGCGAGGCCACGGTTATAGGCTTCGGGCCGATAAACGATGGAAGAGAGGGCATCGACCGGATCGCCATTCAGCAAGATGTCCATCTTTGCGAGGTCGCTGCTCCGATAATCGAGGAAATCATAATCGAGGGAGGCATAGCCTTTGGTATAGCTCTTCAGCTTATCGAAGAAGGAATAAATGATTTCGCTAAGGGGCAGCTCATATTTGACAATAACGCGGGTTTCATCGAAATATTCGAGGTCTTTGTAGACGCCGCGTTTCTCTTGGCAAAGCTGCATGATCGGTCCCACGAATTCTTTGGGCGTCATGATCTTGGCGAAGACAAAGGGCTCTTCGATTGCGGCGGTCGTGGAAGGATCGGGAAGTTCCGAAGGGTTATCCAGGGTAATTTGAGTGCCATTGGTAAGGTCGATATGGTAAATGACGGAGGGCGCGGTCAAAATCAAGTCGAGGTTGTATTCGCGTTCGAGGCGCTCCTCCACCACGTCCATATGCAGTAAGCCGAGGAATCCGCAGCGGAATCCAAAGCCGAGGGCTTGGGAAGTTTCGGGTTGATAGACCAGAGAAGCGTCGTTGAGGGAAAGCTTTTCCAAAGCATCTTTTAAATCGAGGTATTTCTTCGAATCCACCGGATAAAGTCCACAATAAACCATCGGGTTGATCTTGCGATAACCGGGCAGGGCTTTGGTCGCGGGATTATTGGCTAAAGTAATGGTCTCGCCGGGAAAAACGTCCTTGATATCTTTGATTTGAGCGGTCAGATAACCGACTTCGCCGGTATCGAGTTCGCTCGTCTTGATTTCTTTGGGGGTGCGGATGCCGACTTCGGTCACCAAATAGGTCTTGTTCGCCTGCATCAACTGAATGGTATCCCCGGTTTTGACCGCGCCGTTTTTCACGGAAATGAGGACCACCACACCTCGGTAGGAATCGTAGTAACTATCGAAGATTAAGGCTTGGAGGGGGGCGTTAGGATTGCCTTTTGGGGCCGGAATATATTGGGCGATTTTCTCAAGGACGTCCGGGACATTCAAACCGGTTTTAGCCGAGATTAAGGTCGCTTCGGAACAATCGAGGCCGATTCGGGTTTCGATTTCTTGTTTGACGAACTCGGGCTGAGCCGAAGGCAAATCGACTTTATTGATGACCGGGAGGATATAAAGGTCGTTATCGATGGCCAGATAGACATTGGCGAGGGTTTGGGCCTGAACGCCTTGGGTCGCATCGACGACAAGCAGGGCCCCTTCGCAGGCGGCCAAGCTTCGGCTCACCTCATAAGTGAAGTCGACATGCCCAGGAGTATCGATAAGATTGTAAATATATTTCTCGCCATTATGGGCGGTGTAAGAAACCGTGACGGCGTTGAGTTTGATCGTAATGCCGCGTTCCCGTTCGAGATCCATCGAATCGAGGAACTGCTCTTTCATATCCCGCTTATCGATCGTGCCCGTCAATTCCAAAATGCGATCGGCCAAGGTGGATTTGCCATGGTCGATGTGGGCGATGATGGAGAAGTTACGGATGTGAGATTGATCAAAGGGCATAAAGCGTTCCGATTATACCTTAATCGGCCCCCGACTTGTAGAAGGCGGAAAGATTCTCGCTCACTTCGCCAGGGCTGAGAACCACATCGTACTCGGTCCATGTTCGGATGAAAAGATCGCGATATTCGTCGCGCAAATAGCGGTCATCGATCAGCAAGGCTGCGCCTTTATCGCTTTCGCTGCGGATGAGACGCCCCACCGCTTGCATGACCTTGTTCATCCCCGGATCCATATAGGCGTATTCAAAGCCTTGGCCCGAGAGTTTCTGGTGGTAGTCGCGGATGAGATTGTTGTCGTGGCCGATCTGAGGCAAGCCAATGCCCACTAAGGCCACACCGATGAGGCGGTCGCTCACCAAGTCGATCCCTTCGCTAAAAGCGCCCCCAAGCACCAGCAATCCCACCGTGGTCTTGGAAGGAGACAAGGTAAAACTCGCTAAGAATGCCCCGCGTTCTTCTTCCTTCATATCCCGGTCTTGGACCAAAACATCGGAATCTTTAAAATCAAGATATGGCCGAATGTTTTCGAGGTATTCGTAACTGGGGAAATACACGAAGTAATTGCCGAGTTTTCCCGCGACGAAGTTCTTGAGGTAAGCCGCGACTTCCTGATAAGAAGCCCCCCGGTCCTTGTAGCGGACGGAGACCTTAGGGGCCAACATCAAATCGAAGTTTTCTTTGGGGAAAGGCGACGGCAAAAGCAAGAAGGGAAAATCGTGGCTGCCCATGATCGAGTCCATGTAATAGTCGATCGGCGAAAGCGTGGCGGAGAAGATGATGCCGCCTTTCACGAGATCAAAGCTCTTTTTGAGGTAGCTGCTCGGATCGAGGCAATAGAGTTTGACTTTGACGTCTTGTCCTTGCCGTTCCACATAGATGCGCGAACTCGAAGAGAAGTATTGCTCCAGGAGTTTTAAATACTTATTGGCTTCGAGGAAAAAGTCTTTGTAGTCATCGCCAAACTTGGAGGCAGAACTCCCATCACTGCTGAGCTTTTTATGGGCCCTCATGAAGGACTCAATCGCCTTGGTGAAATCCTCGGGGATGCCCGATAAATCGTTGGAACCGTCGGGGATATCCGCCCCTAAAGCGGCGAAGGCCTTTTCGACTTTGCCTAACGCCCGCTTTAAACTGACGAGCTTGTAGCGGCGCAGTTTGCGCTTCGCGAAATAGAGGGTCCGCGAGGAGAGGGTTGCCGAATACATCGCCCGGCCCCGTTCCACCAGGTTATGGGCTTCATCGACCAGGATCAAATCATGCGAGGTGTCGACGCTCGGGTCGAAGAAACGCTGCAGATGGACCAGCGGGTCGAAAAAATAGTTGTAGTCGCAAATGATGACATCGCTATGCAAGGAGAGGTCGAGTTGGAGTTCAAAGGGGCACATCGCATTTTTTCTAGCCGTCTTAATAACATAGGATTCATCGAACCGTTTCGTGCTGGCCATGGCCTCGAGCACCACGGCTTTCAACTTGGTGTAATAGTCTTTGGCGAAGGGACAATCATCGGGATTGCAGCTATGGCCTGGGCAAAAGCAGATCTTGTCTTTGGCGAGGAGCAAAGAATCATGGGCGACCAGGCCTTTATCATAAAGTTCGCCTAAAGCTTGGTAAGCCGCAATGGCTCCGGTCGATTTGGCGGTGAGGTAAAAAATGCGGTCGTTGGTCCCGCGGCTAAAGGCCTTCACGAAAGGATAAAGGGTCGACATGGTTTTGCCGATTCCCGTGGGGGCTTCCGCAAAAAGATAGCCGCCATTTTTGGCGATGCCATAGGCGTATTTGGCGAGTTGGCGTTGGCCGGGGCGGAAATGGGAAAAAGGAAACGGCAGGCTTTTGACCGAAGCATCGCGTTCCGCCTCATGGTTAAACTGCATTTGGTGGAAGGTCAAATAAGCATCCATGTAGCCATAGACTTTGGCTTCGAGCTCACCGAGGGAATAGGTAAAATCCTTGGTCATTTTTTGGCCATCTCGTTGGGAGATATAGGTCAAGCGAACCCCGATTTGATCGAGTTTTTCTTGATGGCAGTACATGAGGGCGTAACACTCGGCTTGCCCTAAATGCCAAGCCCCCTGCTCCGCAAAGAATTTCTCCAGCGGCTCCACGGTCGACTTGATTTCATCGACGATCGGCATTTCTCCGCTAAGGATGATGCCATCGGCCCGGCCATCCAGTTTGATGGTCCCTGCTTCCCTAACGAAGGTCTCGAGTAAGTAATATTCCGAAAGATAATCCTCGTCCTGTTTCTTTTGGAACGAGGCGTGGACGCGGCTTCCTTCCTGCATGGTGTCCTGGTTAAAGACCCGGTCATCGATATCGCCGGTGCGCAACAAAAAATCAACCAATTGGTGGACGCTTAAGGCAAGAAAAGGCTTAGCCGCCATAGGGCTAATAGAGCAGCTCTCCGACGTTCAGATGCGCGCCATTAAGGAAGGCCTTCGCTTCCATGGTCTTTTTGCCTTCCATCTGAAGAAGGTCGATCGCGATTTGGCCATCTTTGGCCTGAAAAATCAATTCTTTGGAAACGCTAACTAGCGCGCCGATCGGAGCGTTCATTAGCGTATTGACCTGATGAGCCCGGTAGACTTTGAGTTTTTGATTTAAGAAGAGGAAATAGCCGCCCGGAGTCAAACTCAAACCGCGGATCATGTTGATGAGGTCATGGCTGGCTAACTCGAGGCTCAACTTCTCGTTTTCGGGTTTGATGATATGAGCGATCGTGACTAAACTTTCATCCTGAGGAACGCCAGGAAGCTCTCCGTTGAGGTAAGGCATAAGATCTTTGAGGATCAAGTCCACCGCCGCCGAGGAAATCTTCTTGGCGAGATCGGTGTAGTTATCTTGGGGAGCGATGCTCACTTCCGCCTTGTCATACATGAGACCGGCATCCATCTTATCGACCATTTGCATCAGAGTGACGCCGGTTTGGGTTTCCCCAGCCATAATGGCCCGCTGAATCGGGGCGGCTCCGCGGTAAGAGGGAAGCAAAGATCCATGGAGATTGATGCAGCCGTATTTCGGCATATCCAAAACGGCTTGCGGGACGATCTGCCCGTAGGCCATGCAAACGATGACATCGGGCTTTAAGGGGGCGAGGAAGTCGTAATCTAAGCGGATCCGATGGGGCTGATAAACTGGGATATTATGGGCTAAAGCGACGATTTTGGTCGGCGTCGGTTCGAGAATCCGTTTGCGGCCGACTTCCTTATCTTCGTTGGTGACCAAGGCGACGACGTTAAAACCATTGACGATTAATGCCTCGAGAACCGGGGCCGAAATTTCGGGGGTTCCGAGGTAGACGATGCGCGGAGTTTTTTTATCGGTGAAATTCATGTGATTTGCCTTAAGGCAATGCCTTCGTTAGAATTATAGCCGTTATGAATAAAACCCTAAAGCCTCTTGCTTCAATTCTTGAGGGCATCGGAAACACTCCCCTGCTCCTCGTCGAAAAAATCGGTCACGTTTCTTGTTATGCCAAACTCGAAATGATGAATCCGGGCGGTTCCATCAAGGACCGCGTCGCTGCCCAAATGATCGCGGATTTTGAGGAAAAGGGCTTAGATTGTCGCCACTATGGCATCGTGGAAGGCACTTCGGGAAATACCGGAATCGGCTTGGCCTTCATCTGCGCAGCCAAAGGCATACCCCTAACCATCGTCATGCCGGAGAATATGTCCAAAGAACGGCAGGACCTGATGAAAGCCTATGGCGCCCAGTTGGTCCTCACCCCGGCAAGTTTAGGGATGGATGGAGCCGAAAAAGAAGCGGCCCGCCTCGCCTTAGTCCATGGTTATCTCTTTGCCAATCAATTTGAAAACGAATCGAACTGGAAAGCCCATTATCGAACCACCGGGCCGGAAATCGAGGCCGCCCTCCCCCATGTCGATGCCTTTATCGCCGGCGTCGGGACGGCCGGAACCCTCATGGGCATCGGCCGCTATTTAAAGGAAAAGAATCCCGCTCTTCAGCTCATCGCCGTCGAACCCGCGGAAAGTCTAGTTCTGGAAGGCCAGCCCGCTGGCCCGCATGGCATCCAAGGCATCGGGGCAAACTTTTATCCCCCGCTCTTCGATAAGACTTTGGTAAACGCTTATCTTCAGATTAAGAGCAACGAAGCCAAGGCCAAAGCCAATGACCTGGCCAAACAAGGCTTATTTGTTGGCATTTCGGCCGCGGCGAATCTCTTGGCCATGGAGTCCTATGCTAAGGCCCACGCCCAAGAAAATCTCACGATCGTCACCGTCTTCCCGGATGGCGGCAGCAAATATATGTCCCTAGGAATTTATGGAAAATAAAAACAGCAAAGAAGGCTATCTCGCTTCGATTCAGCGCCGCGACCCAGCGGCCCGGACCAAATGGTCCATCTTTTGGCTCTATCCTTCCGTCATCGCGTTACGCTGGTACCATCTCGCCCACTTCTTTTGGCGCATCCATTTTAAGTTTCTCGCCGAGATGATCATGCATCATGCCCGCAAGACGACCGGCATCGAAATTCATCCCGCCGCCAAGATCGGGAGGAATCTCTTCATCGATCACGGTTCGGGCGTCGTCATTGGCGAAACTGCTGAAATTGGGGATGGTTGCACCCTCTATCATGGTGTAACCTTAGGTGGGGTTTCTACCGAAAAAGTGAAACGCCATCCGACCTTAGGTAAGAATGTTATGGTCGGTGCAGGGGCAATGTTACTGGGACCGATCACCGTTGGAGACAACGCCAAAATCGCTGCCAACGCCGTCGTCCGCAAAGATGTTCCCGCCGATGCCATCGTCTTCGATGACGATGTCCATGTTTTTTCCAAAAAAGATCAAAAAGGAGATCATTGATATGGCTTCGTCCGCTGAAAAAGTTCGCGCTTTCGTTCATTCGGATCGGAAATTGCTTGAGACCTCGCTCACGCTTCGCGACATCTTTCAGCTCTCGATGAGCCGCAATCCCCACGCCCCAGCCCTGATCTATTTCGACGAGTCCGGCCGTAAAAAGGTCATCAGCTATAACGACTACAAATCCCAAGCTTTCGTCACCGCTTCTAAATTAAGTTCGGCCCTATCGGGTGTTCCGGCCGGAACCGTCATCGCCTTGAAACTGAAAAACACCCCGAAATGGCCGATTCTTTTCTGGTCCATTTTGATGAATGGCCACACCCCGTTATTGATCGATGCCAAACTCCCGAAGGCCAACGCCGAGAATCTCATTTCCCAAGCCAAAGCCAAAGCCATCATCACCAATGATGAAGAGACTTTTTCCGTCCCTTCCTTCCGCGTGAACGACATTGCCTCGCAGCAAGCCGACTATGGCTTCTCCCCCGACTGGGCCGATCACGTGATTTTCTGCTCTTCGGGCACGACTGGCGATGCCAAGATGATGGTCTTCGATGGCAAAAATCTCTGCCAGCAGCTCCTCGCCTCGCAAAACATGGGCGATGTCACCCTCGATATTTTGCATCCCGGGACGCTCAATCTCTTAGCGATGATTCCGTTCCACCATATCTTTGGATTCGTGGCCGTCTTCCTTTGGTACACCTATTATGGCGGAGCCATCGTCTTCCCCAGTTCCATGGCTTCCAATGATTTGCTTTATGCCGTCCGCAAAGGCAAAGTCACCCACCTTTATGCCGTCCCTCTTTTCTGGGACAGCATCGCTCAGATGATCACGCGTAAAGCCAGCATGATGGGCCCGAAAAAGGCCGCCTATCTTGAAAAGATGATCGCCTATCAAACCCACCAAATCTCGAAAAAAGAAGCGGGCTGGGCCGCTAACCGGGTCATCTTGAAACTCTTCCAAGGAAAAGTCTTAGGGAGCCAGATCCAGTTCTGCATTTCCGGCGGCGGGTATCTCAGCTCGAAGACCTTGAATTTAATCAATGGTTTAGGTTACCCCTTATATAACGGCTATGGCATGACCGAGATCGGCATCACTTCCGTCGAACTCTCGCCTCAGGTCGAGCAACGGCTTAAGGGTTCGATTGGCAAGCCTCTTGCCGGCGTCGAATATAAGATCGTTCCTCTTTCCAAAGAAAGTTCCGATCGGACGGGCGAACTCTATGTTAAGAGCGGCATCACCCATGAACGCGAGTTCATCGGCGGTGTCCTCACGCGTTCCAAATTGGTCGATGGTTTCTACAAAACCGGCGATATCGCCTATTGCGATGAACAAGGCTACTACTTCATCAAAGGCCGGCTTAAAGACACCATCATTTTGGCGAATGGCGAGAACGTCTACCCCGATGAAATCGAGTTCTATTTCCATGATGTGAAGCACGTCAATAACTGCGTGGTCCTCGGCGTAACGCCGAAAGGTGAAAAAGACGAGAAGATCGCCCTGGTCCTTGAAGTCGATAACTCGGTCGATGCCGAAAGCTTGATGCAGATCAAGAAAGACATTGACTCGATCAACGCCTCGTTGCCTAACGAAAAGAAAGTCCAAGCCGTCTATGTCGATAAACGGCCCCTACCGATGGCCAACAACATGAAGGTTAAGCGCTTCGTGATCAAGGAAGGCCTTGAGCAAGGCAGCACCGACTTCATCGACTTCGAAGCCAAGAAGAAAGAAGCGACCTTTGAAGGCTATGATCCTGAAGAAGTCAGCCAATATTCGAAAGAAATCGGCCAAGTCTTCGCCAAGATCTTGGTGCTTCCAGAGTTTAAGATCGATGGTCAAGCCCACTGGATCAATGACCTTGGTGGCGACTCGATGAGCTACATCGAAATGGTCCAAGAACTCGAGAAGAAATACGGCGTGACCGTCCCCGATTCTTGCTTTGGAGTCTTGACTTGCCGCGATGACTTCGTGAAGGAAATCATCGATTTGAAGCACGGCAAAGGAAAAGACGGGGCCGCTAAGTCGTAAAATTGTGTTGTTTTCGTTTAGCCTAAAGGCTAATATAGTACCCGCAAACATTAAGGAAGAAAAAGAATATGGCAAACATCAAATCCCAGATCAAACGCGACCAGACCAACGAAGCGGCCCATCAAAAGAACTCGGCTTTCAAAGCTGAGGTCCGCACCGCCGAGAAGAAAGTCGAAATCGCTGTCGCCGCGAAGGATAAAGCCGCCGCGGAAAAGGCCCTCGTCGAAGCGATCGCTTTACTCGATCAATGCGAAGGCGCCCACATCATCGCGAAGAACAACTGCAACCGCAAAAAGAGCCACCTTCAAAAGCTCGTTAACGGCTTAAAGTAATTCACGCCGAAAACCAACAATAAGCCCGAGCAATCGGGCTTTTTTTCGTGCTGAGATTTAGAGGCTGAAGTTGGCTAAGAATAACGAGAAGGCAAATTCCGGATCTTGGTGGCCCGAGAGGATTTCATAGTCGAGGGTATAGAGCTGTTCCATGATCTTTAAGAGGCTGGCTTCTTTAATCCGATAGAGATTGCGGACCGTGATGTCGGCGCGGATGGGCGAGCAGCCTAATTGGTGGGCAATCTCTTGGGAGCCTAAGCCTTTGGCATCGAGGAAACGGACCATGTCCATGAAACGGAATTGGCCCGCTAAAATGCCGATAAGACTCACTTCTTCGACGGAATGGACTTTCATATCGCGGTAAATGCGCATCGCGGAATCCACATCGCCGCGGGTTAAGGCATTGCTGAGATGAAAGACGTCATCGTCAAGGCGGGGCGTCACCAGTTCAGCCACCAGTTTTAACGTGACGGGTTCTCCCCCGGCATACGTCAGCAGCTTTTGGGCTTCATGGATAAAACTCGCATAGTCTCCGCCCGTCCGCGTATAGAGTTCCCGGACGGCATCGGAATCGATGGGGCTCCCCCGCTTCTCAAAATAGGTTTTGATATAGGCCGGCCATTGCTCGGGGGTCAGCTGTTTGACTTGTTTAACTTCGCCCGAGGCTTCAATCGCCTTGAAGAGCGGACTCTTCGTGTCGGGGTCATCGCTATAAAGAAGAAGATAGAGGTCGATCGCAGGATTGGGGTCGTTAAGGTAGGCGAGCAAGGCATCGGGCCCGTCGTCTTTCGCGTACTTATATTTGGCTTTGCTCTTCGCTAAGAAAGCGCAATTCTCCCCAACGACGGCCTTTTTGTCATAACCTAAGGGCAACAAGCCGCATTCGCGGGCCAGTTCGTTCACGGGGGTGACTGCCATATCAAAGGCGACGAAATTGCATTCGTCGCGCTTAGGATAATCGGTTTTTAGGAGGGTGGCTAAGGCGCTGCGGGCCATCTTGCTTTGGCTGGAGAAAATCAAATAAATCATCGGGATTATTATAGTCTATCTTGACCTCATCTTTCGATAGGTGATCGTGCCTTCTTGATCGGTTCGGCGAATGAGGATTCCTAAACGTGTCAATCGCTCGAGAACGCTTTTGGAGGGATGGCCATAAGTATTCTTCGCCCCGACCGAGACAATCGCGACTTTGGGCGTGACGGTTTGAAGAAATTCTAGGCTGCTCGAAGTGTCGGAACCGTGATGACCGAGTTTGAGAATATCGCAATCGAGTTCGGGGTGAGCGGCGACGATCTTCTTTTCGATGCTGATGGGCGCGTCTCCGGTAAAGAGCCATTGGTAGCCCATGAAGTTTAAAGAAAGCACCAAGGATTCTTCGTTTTCTTCACCGCCGCCATAGACGTTATAGTTGGTGAAATAAAGATTCCCAACGCTTAAGGGAAAGGAAGAAGCCTCGTTGATAAAGGTACCGACCGAATACTTGGCCATCAGACTCTCTTTGGCTCCGATGTGGTCGAAGTCGCCATGGCTCGCGATCAAATAATCGATATGGTAAATCCTTTCCTTCCTTAAATAAGGAATCAGGGTTTCCTCGGCCATGTCGAATTTGAGGTTGCCGCCCGTATCGATCATGACCGTGGTGAAGCCATCGCGAATCACGATGCTATCGCCTTGACCGACATTGATGAAGGAAACTTGATCGGTTAACGCCGGGATAATCGGAATCAAAGAGACGCAATAAAGCCCCAACAATCCAAAATAGAGCCCATATTCCACCTTAAGGTAACCTAAATCCGCGAAATATCGAACCGCGATGAAGAGCGCGTAATAGCTGACGATGAAGGCTTCAGAGAACCCGGGCAATGGAACCTTGAGGTCGAGTTGGCTAAAGAAGGTCAGAACCCCGTTAAGGAAAGTCGCGTATCCCGAAAGAAGATGGGTGAAAGGTAGGCTCAGGAAAGAGAGATAGCCTAGTCCTCCAAATAGGGCGACTAAAGGCAAGGACACGGTGCTAAAAAGCGGATAGAAAACATGAAGGCCGTCTCCAGAAGAAAGACTGACGGGAAGTAACATCGCATAAAGGAGCGAGGAAGAATAAAAAGGGCGCCACCGCTTCGTTTTTCGTTCAATCCATTCCCGAGAAAAGAAGAGAACCAAGGCCACCCCAAAGCCGAGTAAATACCCCCTTTGATAAACCATGTGGAAATCGATAACCGCCAATAAGATTCCGCTCCAGGAAAGAATCTCTAAATAGCTATAACGTTTCTTAAAAGCCAAGACATTGATGAGGCGAAGAAGCAGGCCAAGGTAAACGCGAAGGATCCCGATTTTGCATAGGTCAAAAGGCAGGAGAAGACTGGCCCCAAGCAGCTCCACGATTAAGGCCCCGCGCTCAGAGAGCTTCAGCAAAGCGAGATGATGGATGGCCCGACAATATAGACCATAGAAAATCCCCGAGGAACTATAAAGGGTCAAAAGCGCTAGAGAGGAAGCTAAGGCGATTGAGGAAGAAGTGTAATCCTTGTGCGCGAAGAGAATCGCGTCCAAAAGAGCGGAGGTATTCGCGTCAAAATGAGCGAGGAAGGAAAGTTCCCATTCCCGTAAGCGTAACGGTAATCCAAACCGCAACGAACTCGTATACGCACTGATTTCCTTAAAAACGCCTTTTCCAGCAAGATAACTGGAGAAATTGAATTGGCTCTCATAGCTGGTCCGCACGAAGTCTTTGCTATTGCCATAGATTTCAAGGAAGTCGCCGAATTGCCGGGTGTTGCCTTCTTCATAAACGTAATAACGGGCCAGCCCCGATTGTAGGATGTAATAGTTGCTTTTCGCCTCGATCACCACCCCGCGGAAAGTGGTTTTGCTTAAGGCGGCCGGATTGATCTTGATGAAGCCCACCACTCCCCCGAGCATAAACGCTAAAAGAAAAGCCCCCGCCTCCTTTTGCTTTTTGGCCACCAATAGGCCAAAGCCAGCGAAGAGGAGGACGGCGGCTAATCGCCACGATAATCCGCAATAGCCAAGGAAGAGTCCCGCGACGAGCCCAAAGAAGAGGGAGAAGGCACGCACGGGTGGAGGCCTCTTAGGCGTCTTTGAGGGTCATGTGGTCTTTGGCTTTGGTGAAGGTCGCTTCGCCAATCCCCGGCACATTCTTAATCTCTTCGAGCCGGCGGAATAAGGCCGTGCTCGAGCGATAAGAAAGGAGAGACGTCGCGATGGCGTCGCCAAAGCCAGGAATTTCCATAAGGGCCGATTTATCGGCGGTATTGATGTTCTGTTTCGAGATCGGCGTCACGGCGCAGGTGTCGCCATTATCGTATAAGGGAGCGATATAAAAACTCATGCCATTTTCGCAGACATAATCGGTATTGAAGCTTAAGGGATCGGCGTTCGAGGTCGCGCCGCTGGCTTTCTTTAGAACTTCATTGAGGGTTGAACCCACCTCTAAGATATAGGTTCCTGGGCGCGTGACTTCCCCCGAAATCGTGATGCTTAAGGTATCGGCATCGCTTTCGAGCGAAGACGAGGTGGTCCCGACCATTTGGTTGGTAACGTTTTCGACCGCGGCGAAGGCGACGATGGCAATGACCGTGACGATGAGCGCAATGATGATGACTTTATACATGGAAGAAGTCCTCCTACCTTTATATAGGAGGACAAAACGAAAAAAGGACCGAGCAAAATAAAAACCAGCCCCGAGAGGTTGGTTTTTGTTTCGATATTATCGACGTTATTTCGAAAGTTCAGCTTTGACGATTTCGATTTCGTAGGGCTCTTCGGACTGGACGGTGACGACCTTACCCGGGATTTCGCCCATTAAGGCCTTGCCTAAGGCCGACTCATTGGAGATGAGGGGATAAGGTTCCGCCATCGGATCGGCTTCGACGGTGCCAACGATTTTGATGGTGTTGGTCGAGTTGTCCGACTTGTCGATATAGGTGACGATGTTGCCTAAGAAGATCTTCTTCCCCACCTTGGATTCGTCGACGATGACGGCGATGTCCATGATGTGCTCGATCTCGGTGATACGGGATTCGATCTTGGCTTGGCGATCACGGGCGGCATCATAGTCGGCGTTTTCGCTTAAGTCGCCTTGGGCACGAGCCGCTTTTAAGGCTTCGATGACGTCGGGACGATCGACATCGATGAGGCGACGGTATTCGGCTTTAAGCTTTTCGATGCCGTCTTGGGTCAAAATCATTTTTTCTTCTGCCATGGGTTATTGCTTCCTTTGCATGCGAGTAGATTATAGGCGTTAGTCCTTAGACTAACAAGGCAAGATTTATTTCTTGGCCTCGGCGATTTTGGGGTCGTTTTCGTAGGTGTCGAGCATCTCTTGGGCCTCTTCAAACTCCTCGTCGGTCACTTCTTGGAGTTCTTTGCCGTCGCTGCTCGCCATTACGATCACGTTCTCCGGGTCATCTTCTTTGTAGATGAAATAGAAATCCTTTTTGCGTTCAGGATTGTTGTAATAGAAGAGGATCTTGAGGTTCTCTTCGCTCCCATCTTCATGGGTGATGAGCATCGTATTGTCGGTGATTTCAATCATGGGAATTCTCCTTGGCCTCGAGGTAACTTTCGAGGATCACGACCGCGCTTTGCTGGTCGATGACTTGATGACGTTTGTTGCGGGATAAGTCGGCCTCTAAGAGGCGCTTGGTGGCGATCATGGTCGTCATCCGCTCATCCACTAAGGTAATTTTAAGACTCGGGTCCACCGCGAGCAACTCTTCCTTAAAGCGAGCGCAGCTTTCGGCCCGTTCGCCCGCGCTGCCATCCATATTGAGCGGATAGCCTAGGGCAACTTCGTTCACCTTCTCAAGGTGCAAAACCTCGATCACGTGGGCGATCGCTTGCTTATAGGCGCTATCGGTGAAACGGTAGTTCTCGTAACCGTGGGCAATGCCTAAAGTATCGCTGATGGCGATGCCGCAGGTCCTGGTGCCGAGATCCAAGCCGATGACGCGGTTCACTTCAACAATCCTTTCAAGGCTGCGATTGCCGCTTCATAAGCGGCCAGGCTCTTGCCTTGGCCGGAGGCCATCTCGGGACGGCCGCCACCGCTTCCACCCATCTTCTGGGCGAGCAGTTTAATGGCATCCCCAGCTTTGATCTTCGCTAGAGCTTTTCCTCCAACGAGAACCAATAAGGGCACCGCGCCTTCGCTTCCGCCAGAGAGAACGATCACGTAATCGGAGTTCGCGGTTTTTAAGTTATCGCCTAAAGCGAGAAGATCCGGACGGCCCGCGCCTTCGACGCGTTTGGCCAAGAAAGCGATCCCGCCAATCTCCTCAAAGGCCGAGGTTAAGGATTTCGCCGAAGCCGCCGAGAGTTTCGCCTTTAAGGCATTAAGCTCTTTTCCGCTTTGACTCACCTGTTCTTCCAGGGATTTAACCCGAGGAAGCACGTCTTTATCGGCGATCCCGCCAAGATTCTCCGCTAAGGCAGTGACCAGATTTTCTTTGTTCTTCAAATAAGCATAGGCTCCTAGCGAAGTCCTTCCTTGAATACGGCGGACGCCCGAAGCAATCGCTTCTTCGCTTTCGATGATGAAGCAGCCGATGTCTTGGGTGTTACTCACGTGGGTTCCGCCGCAGAATTCCTTGGAGATGTCGCCATGGGCGTCGTCTCCGAAGATCACGACCCGAACCTTCGAACCGTACTTTTCGCTGAATTCCATCTCGGCGCCAAGCTTTTTGGCTTCCTCAATCGGGAGGACTTCGGTGTGGCCAAGGATGGCTTCCGCAATCTCCTTATTGACCAGCGACTCAATCTCAGAAATCTGCTCAGGGCTAAGTTTCGCCATGGCCGAGAAATCGAAACGGAAATACTCGGAATTCACGAAGCTGCCCTTCTGGTCAACATGCTGGCCAAGGACTTGGCAAAGGGCGGCGTGAAGCAAGTGGGTCGCCGAATGGTTCCGCATCGTGAGGTGCCGGGCCAAATGGTCGATCTTAAGAGTGAAGGTATCGCCGAGTTTGATCGTGCCGAATTCGACGTGGACTTCGTGGAGATGCTGGCCCGCCGGTGCTTTGGAAACTCCGACGACTTGGGCTTTGCAGCTATTCGACTCAATCTCGCCCGCATCGCTCACCTGACCGCCGGACTCGGCGTAGAAAGTCGTCCGATCGAAGGCGACTTCGCCTTCTTCATCGAGCGAAGAAACGGCCACGCCATCTTTGAATAAGCCAATGACTTTAGCCGAGATATCGCGCTCCTCATAGAGGAATTCGGACGGGGCCTTGAAGGCGAGAAGATCCTTGCTCTGCTTATGGAAGGATTCGATTTCGCCGCGGGCATTTCTCGCCCGTTCCTTCTGTTCGTCCATGAGTTTGCTAAAGCCATCCATATCTACAGAAACGCCCGATTCTAAGGCGATTTCTTTGGTGAGATCGCTCGGGAATCCATAGGTGTCATAAAGTTTGAAGACATCGGCCCCGCTAAGCGGTTTCTTATCCTTAAGCATATCGCGGAGCATCGCTTCGCCGCTGCTTAAGGTCTTCATGAATTTCTCTTCTTCGCCAAGGACCATCTTGCTGACCATGGCGACATGGCCTTCAAGTTCAGGGTAGAAATCCTTATAGTTATCGGCCACCACTTGCACGAGTTTGTACATGAAGGGCTCATTGATGCCGATCTTTTGGCCGTAACGCATCGCCCGACGGATGATGCGGCGTAAGACATAGCCGCGGCCTTCGTTGGAGAAATAAGCGCCATCGCTGAGGGCGAAGGTGAGGCAGCGGGCGTGATCCGCGATCACGCGGTAGGCCATGAGGTTAGGTTCGGCATAAGGCTTGCCCGAAATCGCTTCGGTGGCCGTGATGATCGGCATGAAAAGGTCGGTCTCGAAGTTGGTGGGCGTGCCTTGCATGATGCAGGCGAGACGCTCCAAGCCAGCGCCGGTATCGATGTTCTTGCTCGGGAGCTCTTTATAGTCTTCGCGTTTGACGCCATTGACCGCGTTAAACTGGCTGAAGACGATGCCCCAAATCTCGATGTAACGGTCGTTTTCGATATCATCGGCCAATAGTTTGACCCCGAGATGCTTCGGGTCCCACTTCTCGCCGCGATCATAGAAGACTTCGGTGTTGGGTCCGCACGGGCCTTCGCCGATCTGCCAATAGTTGCCTTCTAGCGGGATGAGGTGATCGGGCTTCACGCCGTTATCTTGCCAATATTGCCAGGCTTCTTTATCGCTAGGATTATAGGTCATATAGAGCTTATCGATATCGAAAGCGAACCACTTCGGCGAAGTGAGGATTTCGACCGCCCAAGCGATGACTTCCTTGCGGAAATAATCGCCGATCGAGAAATTACCGAGCATTTCGAAGAAGGTATGGTGACGGGCCGTATGGCCCACGTTTTCGATATCGTTGGTCCGAATGCTCTTTTGAACATTGGTGATCCGGCGGCAAGGCGGAACTTCGGAGCCATCGAAATATTTCTTCAATCCGGTGACGCCGGCGTTGACCCAAAGTAGCGATTTATCGCCGACCGGGATCAAGTTGACCCCCGGGAGCCACTTATGGCCTTTCGACTCAAAGAACTGAATCCACATCGAACGAATCTGCGAACCGGTCATGCTTTTCATAACAAGCATTCCTCCTTAAAAAAATAAAACACCCGTCGAAGGAACGCGGAGTGCGCGGTACCATCCTTCTTCACGCTTGGGTGCATCTTGATTTTCCTATTAACGCTAGGCGCGGCGGCATTGCCCGCAATGACAAGAAATGGCAGGTTCCTTGTTTGACGGAAAGAGTTTAGCACGCTCTATCTTATTAAGATAGAAGGAAGAGTTATTTTTATAGGGGGACGCCATTGCTGGGCCAGACGCGGTTTGGGGTATTGGCGTCATAGAGATCGCCCTTCTTGTTGAACCATTCCGATAAAGGAAGGATCGTGTTGTTGTTCGAGCAAGCCACGGTTGGAACCCCGGCGTTATAGGCGATATTGATTTGGCCATTGAAAGAAGAAAAGACGCTTTTATCGCTAAAGGAACCTAAGGTCGTGATATAAATCGCTTTGGTATATGGGGCGATATGGTTGATGAAGTCCTGGGTCGGGAAAACGTGGTCGGCCCCGCTGGTGTATTGCTGGTTGCCGGCACAGCAGCAAACCGCGACCATCTCAGGCTGAATCACCGCGGTTAGGGCACTCGAGGTCGCCGTATAGGAGCCATGGTGGGCCCCTTTGAAGAGTTTGACTTTCGGCAGGCTCGGATTGTTCTTGAGCAACGAGGTTTCCCCATCCTCTTCGAGGTCGCCCGTGAAGAGGAAATGAGCCGAATCGCCCTGGCTAAAAAGTACGCAGACGGAGTTATCGTTTTCATCGCTAGAAGCCGCGGCGTAAAAATCGGTATACAGGATGTTGAGGCTGAGATTCTTGCCTAGCGAGTAGCTCTTTTTGGCCCCATCGCTTTCTTGGGTACACTGATAGGCGGTATAGTGGACCGCACCTTGGCTAACCGCGTAGGCCCGGCCGTACTGATAATAGGAATAGATCGCAGTGCTGCTCTTGGTTTGGGCAAAGTCGATAATCGTGCCGATCTTGTAGTTATAGAAAATGCCATTCCCCGAAGTATCCGTACTTTTAGCCGAGTTATGGGTGAAACCCGCCATGTGGTCCATGTGGGCGTGGGTGCAGATCACATATTCGAGTTTGCCGTCGGTGCAATACTGATTGATCGCGCTTGAAATGCTCGCATAGGAATCGTAATAGGAACCGGCATCGATGAGGATGTCGTTCTCTCCGGCTTTGATGTAGGTACAATCGCCCGTTTTGGCATTGCCAAGCTCGAGGAAATGAAAGGAAATGGGATCGCTATCCCCTGCCGAAACTGAGGTTAAAACACTCGGGACAGAGCTTGAGGAAACGCTGGAGGAAGTACTGGAAGAAACGCTTGGAGTTATTGAAGAGCTTGCTTTCGCCGACGAAGAAAAGGGAGTCCAGATATTGCACGAAGAAAGCGCAAGGGTGCAAAGCCCCAGCAGACTGGAAATCAGAACTTTTGCTTTCTTCATGGCTCTAGATTAAACCAAAAGAAAGGGGTTTGCCCGAAGTATTTTAGCAATAGCTATCCGTGAGCTCGTCGTAGAGTTCGCCTTTAGCGTTAACCATTTCCTTGTTGGACGTGAAACGGTTCAAAGAAGAGTAATCAAAGTCCTCGTTGGCCAACACACCCACATGAGCGGCAAAACGCTTGGCATCGTGACCCGTAGCGGAAGTCTTGGCGCAGCCAGAATACGTCGAGGATAAGCACCACTTTGACATCGGGAAGGTCGTAGTCTCTTCACCAGTCACCACGGAGCCATTGTAATAATAAGGGACGGTTTTAGCCGTGCCAGCAAAGGTCGGAGTGGCTCCGCCCGTCGAAGTATAGGAGAACGTACCGTTGATACCATTCCAATGAATATCATAAGTGGCCTTTTCGTAACGTTGAACCGCGGCGACAAAAGGATGCTGCTCAGTCGTAACACCAGAACTGCTCGAGTTGCTGGAAAGAATGGCCGCGCTAATTAAAACGTGATTCGGAGCGACCCAGTCAATCCAGTCCTGGCTATTGGAGCCATTGGTGTCAGAGCAATGATGGTTAGCTTTGAGATAGACATCGTTCGTGGAATTCCACAGAGAAGGCTTACTCGAAGAATTGCTATAATTGGCGATGATTCCAGCTTGAGTTGACGAATCGCCATCTCCGGAGAAAATATAGCGTTGATTCCAAGCGGAAAGTACGCACGCCACTGAGGCTTTATTGGGGTCGGAAACTGAAGTCTCGGGGGTTGGATAGCAGTTGGTATTCAAAAACGTCAGCGAAACTTGGTTGTCTACGGTAAAGACATTATTACCTAAGGCACTCGTGTAGCCCGTGGCTGAAGTAAAGAAAGCTACCGCGGGAATATAAGTCGTTCCTTTTGCTTTCCAAGCGTTGCGCTGTGTCGAATAAGACGTATAGGAACCCGAAGACGTCGTGCCACCATCATCAACCCAAGTAGTCACGGCCGTAATACCCCCGGCACTCAGGACATCGTCAGCCGCTTTAAAGAAGCCAATATGGTCATCATGCGGATGCGAAGCAATATACATATCGAGAACGTGATCGGTGCAATAGGAAGAAAGCGCGGTTTCAACAGTCGCACCATCATTTTCAGACCCACCGTCGATAAGACAATCCCAATTGCCATACTTAATGAAGATAGAATCACAATACTTAGAGGATAGAATCTCTTTGAAGCGAACCATCAAGGTTTTGGAACTCGCCGCGACCGTCAAAGCCACACTATCCGTTTTGGTAATACCGCCTTCGGCATAGCTCACAGTCATCGCGGTATTCGAGGTTGATAAAGTGGCACCATTAGCAGGATCGGTGGTGTAATTTGTAACAGCAGCGTTAGAACCATCGCTATAGCTTGCCGTAACGATTAAGCCCGTAGTATCGAGAGAATCGCCGGCGGTATAGGAAGTTTTGGTCATCCCGGAAGCAGAGATGGAAGATAAAGTCTTGGTTACACTGCTGTTCGAAGAGGACGATGAACTTTGAGTCGAAACAGACGAAGCTGGAGTAACACTGGACTTTAACGTCAAGCGAATTTTGTAAAGACAAAATTGGGCTTTATTGGCGGCATCACTGGCAATATCTGAAGAAATTGTTAGTGAGGTCGAAGAGACATCATTAGCAAAAATAGATCCCGATTCGAAAGTCGTAAGACTGGTGGAGGCCGTATTAAAAGACCAAGCAGTTCCGCTATGGCCTGAAGTCGTAAGCGTTACATAAGAGGTTTTAGTGCTGGAGAAGTCAAAACCCTGGACTTGAAGGGCCGTAATGACAATGGAATTTGCAAACGTGAAAGTCAGCGATCCATCCTTACTTCCAGTTCCTAAACGAGCGGCATTGGTCCCGGAATCGGCGGTACAGTAACAAGAAGAAACTGAAACCGAAGAAACTTTGGCGTTATCGTTAGCCTGAGAAAAACTTGCGGTTGATAATACCGCATTGCCGCTATAGCGAGTCGTTCCAAAAACAATGTCTCCGCAACTTGTAACAGTCGTTCCCGCGCCCCGAATAAGGCTTTCGTTATTTACAACGCCCACCACTCCAACGGTCGCAACCGAAACCGCGCCGAGGGCGGCGATCAAGGTCAAAAACGAAAACTTACTCTTGCTCATAGCAAGACATTATCAACTAATCTCTTTAGAGATTCAATGCGGAAGCGCTCTCTTTTTAAGAGCAAAAAACCGGAATTACTTTAAGTCGTTGGTGATGACCGCGCCCAGCGGCTGAAATAAGAGTTTTCCAAATTTGAACATTTGCCGGCCGCAGGGAATCGTGATGATGAAGATATGCAGGAACGCCCCAAAAACGAAGCAAGCGACCACGTGGCCCATTCCTCCAAAGATCAGCCAAAGGATATTGAGAAAGATTTTGCCACCGTTTGTCTTATCGTAATGGACGGATTTTCCAAAGGGAGAGAAAGCCAATTTCCCAACCTTAAAGAGCTGTAAACCCACGGGAATAAAGAGGATGGTCGCGCATTTTAGACCGCCGAGGATGAAGTAAAAGATGCCGAGCCACCAGCCGATGAAGATGCTCCAGAGGATTCCGGCGATTCGGGTCATGACGTGATGGCTCTTTTTGCCCTCTTTGGCCGCGCCGACATCCCCGTTTTGCTCGTCTTCGGAGAGGATAACGGGGCCGAGGGGTCCTGGCTGGTTAACCGGGGCGGGAAGGGCAGTGACAGGGGCGGGAAGCGAGGCGTTAACAACCGCGGAGGATCCCCAATGAATTTGATAAACGATATGGACTTGAGGTAAGCTGCCCACCGCTTCCTTCAGCGTCGCTTTTTCGCTGTCCTTAATGGCGTAAGGGAAATAGAGGTACAGGGGGTCGCTCTTTTGGGTCATGACCGCCAAAAGCTCCTCGACTTCCTCTTGGATGGTCTTCGCGTCATTAAGAAGACGCGGATTTAAAACGACCACGGCTCCTTTGGCTCCCAGGCTTTCAGCTTTTTGAAGATCGTCTTTGAGGATCGGCAGCTCTTTTTGACCGCTAGGATAAGCGAGCACCACCACGAATTTCAAAGGGATTTGATCGGCCTGACCTTTGATTTTTTGATAGACTTCCAACGAAGTTAATAGGTAGTCTTTGTGATTAGCCTTCGCCGAAGCGAGCCCAAAGGCGATGGTTTCGTTAGAAGAAGCGGGGTTAATAAATGTAAAGGAACAATTGGGGTCCATAGCTTTATTTAAAAACTTCTTATTTCGAGAAGGAAGGGCCAAAGTTTCCGCGTTAGCGTTTCTTTTTAGCGGTTCAAAAAAAGAATTGACAATATTTGTCGAAGCGTGATACTGCTACTCGGAAATAAGGAAAGGAGCGCAGTCCATGATGATTACATCAGTTCAACTTCACGCTTCGTTTGCTTATTTTTACTTCTATTACTATCGATAGGTCGTTTTACCTATTGCTAGGTGAAGCGACCAAAACATCGTGGCACCTAGAAGTAATCGAAGCGAGATCCGGATGCCATGATGAGCATCCGGTTTTTTGTTCTTAAGGAGGACAAGGTAATGAAACACGGAAATCAGACGATCCTATTAGCGGCGAGCGCACTTCTAGGCATTGCAACGTTGACGGGTTGCGGGAGCAGCGCCCCCAAAGTCGGGATTTTGACCTTTGGCAGTTTTGAGGCGTTAACTAACGCCACCGACGGCTTTGTCGCCGCCTTAAGCGATGCCGGCTTTAAGGATGGCGACAAGATTAGCCTCGTAAAGCAAAATCCCGAGGCCGATATGGCAACCAATACTTCCATGGCCCAAACCTTGGCTGCGTCTTGCTCCTTGGTTTATGGGGTAGCGACCCCGAGCGCTTCGGCCTTGAAAAATGCCATTTCAACGATGGGAAGCGACATTCCTCTCGTCTTTAGCGCTGTGACGGATCCGGTCGGAGCCAAACTGGTCGCCTCCTTAGATAAACCCGGAGCCAACGTGACCGGGGCTAGCGACCTCGGCCCGATCGCGGAAGAGATCAACCTCCTCTCCGACTTCAGTGGCATCGATAAAGTCGCGGTTCTCTACAATTCCGCCGAATCCAATTCGATTTACCAAATCAATATCGCCCAGCCCCTAATGGAAGCCAAAGGCTGGTCGGTCGTCGCTAAAACCGTGACGAAGGCCAATGAAATTACGGCCGCGGTTTCCGCGATCGATAGCGACGTCGATGCTTTATTCATTCCGACCGATGACCTCGTCGCCGCCAATATGGCGACCGTCAAATCCGCCAATGAAGCCCGCACGGGCCATCCGCTCATTATCGCAGGCTGCGATTCGGGGATGATTAGCGGCTCCGTGCTCGCCATGGGCGTCGATTATTACCAGCTTGGCGTCCAAGCCGGACAAATGGCCGCCAAAATCCTTAACGGCACCAAACCCGCCGACATTCCGGTTGAAACCAGTGAAAAATCGGTGGTAAAAATCAACAAGACTTGGGCAACATCTTTAGGGATCAGCCTTCCGGAAGCCCTCTTAGCGACCCCGGGAGCCGTGATTATCTAATATGAGTGCCTTCGAGTTACAAAATTTCTTCATCTCCCCCTTAGAGAGCGGGCTCATCTATGTGCTGCTCGCTCTCGGGGTTTTTGTCGCCTTCCGGGTCCTCGATATCGCCGATCTTTCCGTCGAAGGCGTCTTCCCGCTTGTGAGCGTCCTTTCCTGTTTCCTCATCCTCCATGGTTGGAACCCATTCTTGGTGGTTCTGCTTATGGTTGCTCTAGGGGTGGTCGCGGGTATTTTGAATGCCTTATTGACCTTATATCTCAAGATTCCACCGCTTTTGTCCGGCATCATCATGATGAGCGCCTTATTCGCGGTCTCGATCATCGTCATCCATTTTAATGGTGGCTATGTCAACCTTGCTAGCGATGATCCGACCGTCTTCAGCGGACTTACCGGTCTCTTCGTTGGGGCGAACTTAACCAAGTTCTGGGCCTCGGCCTTAGCTCAGTTGCTCATCGGCGGATTGGCTCTTGCCGCCGCCTTAGCTCTCCTCTATTTCTTCTTCGGCACCGAAATGGGCTTGGCCTTACGGGCTGCCGGTAAGAATAAGCAGATGGCGCGGGCCAATGGCATCTCGGTGAAAGCCATGACCATCACCGGCTTAGGCATCTCTTCCGGTCTTGTCGCCATCGCGGCCACGCTCTACGCTCAAAAAGGTCTTTCGGGCACCCCGCAAGACGGCCAGGGCATGATCGTTTTGGGCTTATCGATTCTCTTCTTGGGCGAAGCGATTTTCCCCCACCACAGCTTTAAAACGCACCTGCTCGCCATCACGGGCGGCTCGTTCGTCTACTGGTATATCATTCAAATCCTGCTGCAATGGATCCCGAATAGCAGCACTTATCTCTATCTCTACAAAGCCCTCTTGCTGGTTCTGGTCTTGGCCATTCCTTATCTGATCAAGACCATCCGCAAGAAACACGCTCGTAAAAAGGAGGAAGAAGCCGATGCTCCGCTGCCAGAATCTTTATAAAACCTTTCATCCGGACAATAACCCCCTCAACGACAAGAAAGCCCTCCAAGGCGTCAGCCTCAACATCGCGGAAGGCGATTTCATCACCGTCATCGGGGGAAATGGCTCTGGAAAAACCACCCTCCTCAACTGCATCGCCGGCGTTCATCGCCCCGATCGGGGGACGATGATGCTCGACGACATCAACCTTCGCGATCTCAAGGAGCACGAACGCGCCCGCTATATCGGCCGAGTGTTTCAGGATCCTTTGCAAGGCACGATCGCGGACATTTCCCTTTTTGAGAATCTCGCTTTAGCGGAGAACCGCGGCAAAAAGCCGTCCCCCTTCCGCTGGGCTTTGACCAAGAGCAAAAAGAAGCGCTTTGCGGAGCTCTTAAAAACCCTCAATCTTGGCCTCGAAGACCGTCTCGATGCCAAAATCGGTTCATTTTCGGGAGGTCAACGCCAATCCGTGACCTTACTGATGGCCACGATGAGCAAGCCCCGGCTTCTCCTTTTGGACGAGCACACGGCCGCTCTTGACCCAAAAACCGCGAAAACGGTGATGGAGTTAACCAACCGCATCGTCAGCGAAGGCAAGATTCCAACCCTGATGATAACTCACAATATGAAAGACGCGATCCACTACGGCAACCGCCTCATCATGATGAATGCGGGCAAAATCATCTTTGAAGCTTCAGGCAAAGAAAAAGAAAAGCTCACCGTCGAAGACCTCCTTAAGAAGTTTCAGCAAGCGAGCGAAGACGACCTTCCCGATTCGATGGTCCTCGGTTAGAGATCCGTCCGTTTTCCTTGGTAATAGACTTCGTCGATTTTTCCGCCGCCGCGCATCTTTTCGCCTTGATAGAAGACGGCGATTTGCCCGGGGGTGACCGCCTTAACCGGTTTATCGTAGACGAGACGGACGTTTTCTCCTTCGAAGTGAAGGGTGCAGAATTGGTCGGGTTGCCGGTAACGGAACTTCACCCCCACATGCAGAGGCTCAGTCGGTTTCGGGCCAATCCAGTTGATCTCTTTAACAAGACAAGAATCGCTATTGAGAAGATCCTCTTCGTGGGAATTCGCGACGTAAAGGATATTCTTTTGGACGTCTTTTTTGTAGATGAACCACGCCCCGGCTTCTTCGCCTTTAATGCCGCCGATGCCTAAGCCGTGCCGCTGCCCTAAGGTGTAATAAAGAACGCCCATATGCTTCCCTAAGACTTTCCCCGTTCCGCCATCGACGATATCCCCAGGCGTCGCTGGGAAATAGTTGTGCAGGAACTGGCGGAAATTACGTTCGCCGATAAAACAAACGCCCGTCGAATCTTTTTTGTCCATCACCGAGGCTAAGCCTAGTTCATGGGCGATTTTGCGGACATCGGGCTTCACGATATCGGAAAGAGGAAATAGGCAAGAAGCGATCTGCTCCTCGTTGATCTGCGAAAGGAAATAGGATTGGTCCTTGTTCTTATCGAAGGCCTTATAGAGGTAATCGATATCCCCTTCGCGGACCTTTTTGGCATAGTGACCCATCGCGATCATCGAGAAGCCCTGATCATGAGCAAATTTCAAAAAGGAGTCGAATTTGATGTACTTATTGCAAAAAACGTCGGGGTTGGGCGTCCGGCCTTGCTGATATTCGGCGAGGAAATAAGCAAAGACATGATCCCAATATTCCTTGACGAAATCGCAGCGGAGCAAGGGGATCCCAAGCTTCTCGGCGACGGCTTTGGCATCCCAATAGTCTTTTTCTTGCGGGCATTGCGGATCGTTGATCGTGGGGTTGCCAAGATAATCATTGTTGGTTAAGGCATCCCAGTTGCGCATGAAACCGCCGGTGACCTCATAGCCCTGCTGCTTCAGCAAATAGGCCGCGACCGCCGAATCGACGCCACCGGATAAACCCACGAGGACTTTCATTGGAAAAGCTCCGCGCTATCGAGCCAAACGGTGAAAGGACCATCATTGACGAGGCTGACTTTCATATCGGCTTGGAAGACGCCGCTCTGCAAAGAAGGCAGCTTCTCCTTAAGGAGATTATTGAAAATCGCATACAGGGGCCTTGCCAAATCGGGGGCAAGGGCCTTAACGAAAGAAGGACGGTTGCCTTCCTTAAGGTCGCCATAGAGGGTGAACTGGCTGACCGAGAGGATCGAGCCACTGACCTTATCTAACGAGAGATTGGTTTTCCCATTCTCATCGGGGAAGATCCGAAGTTTCAAGACTTTGTCGACCATTTTGGCAATGACCGTTTGGTCGTCGCCTTGGGTGAAGCCAACAAAAAGAAGGAAGCCGCGCCCAATGGAGGCGACTTCCTTAGAATCAATCGTTACCGAGGCTTTTAAGACCTCTTGAACGAGGATCCGCATTATTTGATGTAAGCGTGGACGATCGGCTGCACGGTGACTTCGGACTGCGAAAGCTCGAAGGCATCGTGGACGTCTTTAATGACGTCGTCCACTCCTTCCTTATTGGTGTAGCAGGTGGCAAGCAGGTCGCCTTTTTCGACGCGATCTCCCACTTTCTTGGCCAGCAAGATACCGGCGGACATATCGATGACATCACTCATGGTCGCCCGGCCAGCGCCGAGTTTCATCGCCGAAACGCCGATCGTGAGGGAATCAATCCGCTTCACATAGCCGCTATGTTCGGCTTTGACGGCGATTTCTCTTTTGGCCACCGAGAATTTCTCCGGATGCTCAATGTAGGAATAATCCCCACCCTGAGCCTTGAAAAGTTCAACGAGTTTCTTAAAGCCCGAGCGGTCATCGATCGCCGCTTTGATGCGGGCGATGCCTTCTTCGTGAGTTTTCACGATCTTGGCTTGCTCCAGCATAATCGAGCCGGCTTGTTCGACGAGTTCGACCAAATCCTTCGGGCCTTGGCCTTGGAGGGTCTTGATCGCTTCTTTGACTTCGAGGGAATTGCCGACGGCCAGGCCGAGCGGTTGATCCATATCCGTCAAAATGGCGCGGGTATCGCGGTGCAAAGCATCGCCGATCTTCACCATCGTTTCAGCAAGTTCTTTGGCCCGTTCTAGGGTCTTCATGAAAGCGCCCGAGCCGAATTTCACATCCAAAAGAATGCAATCGCTGCCCGAGGCTAACTTCTTCGACATGATCGACGAGGCGATGAGCGGGATCGATTCGACGGTACCCGTGACATCGCGAAGCGCATAAAGTTTCTTATCGGCCGGATCAATATCGGCAGTCTGACCCATGATGGCGATACTAATGCTGTTGACTTGGGCAATGAACTCCTTTTCGCTGAGCCCAATTCGCATGCCCGGTACCGACTCCATTTTGTCGAGCGTTCCGCCGGTGTGGCCTAAACCACGCCCACTCATTTTGGCGAGTTTGGCGCCGCAAGCCGCGACGAGAGGTCCTAAGACCAAAGAGGTCTTATCCCCAACGCCGCCGGTGGAATGCTTATCGACTTTGATTCCCTTGATCGAGGAAAGGTCGATGGTCTCGCCCGAGTGCATCATCGCATCGGTGAGGTTGGCGATTTCTTCAGGGACCATGCCCCGCCAGACGATCGCCATCGCTAAGGCACTAGCTTGATAATCGGGAATGCTGCCTTCGCAATACCCTTTGACGAAGAAATCGATCTCGGCTTTCGAAAGGAGGCCCCCGTCACGCTTCTTTTCTATAATATCTACCATTCTCATATGCGCTAACTATACCAAAAAGCGGGCCGGTTTGACATATCCAGGCAAATAAACCTTATAATATATGGGCATGAAACTCGAAGACACCTTAGGAAATTACCTTTCAAAAGAGGAAATCGCTGCTTTAGCGACGGCGTTAACTTTGGAGCCGACCCACGCCTTGCTCCTTAACCCTGAAAAGCTCAGCGATGAAGCCTTTGTTGCGGCTTATCCCCACGTTCGAAAACATCCTTTTGTGCCCCATGCCTATCTCTACGATAAAACGGAGTACGAATTCGGGAAGAACCTGCTCTACGATGATGGAGCCTACTCTATTCAAGACCCCAGCGCCATGATGGTCCCCTACTTCTTGCATCCGCAACCGGGCGAAATCCTGCTCGATATGTGCGCCGCTCCCGGCGGCAAGACCATCGGAGCCTCGATCGCCATGGCCAATCAAGGCACGATCATCGCCAACGATATTTCCTATCCCCGGGCCAAGGATTTATCCCAGAACATCGAACGGATGGGCCGCGGCGATATCATCGTGACGTCCACCGATTTTGTCTTTGCCTACGTGAATTTCCTCAACGCTTTCGACAAGATCATGCTCGATGCCCCTTGCAGCGGTTCGGCGATGTTCCGCAAAAATGAAGAAGCGGAAAAGGATTGGAATCCTTCGAAAGTCAAAGCCTGCGTTAAGCGTCAGCTCGAATTGCTCGAGCTCTCTTACGCCATGCTTAAACCCGGCGGAACCTTAGCCTACAGCACCTGCTCCTTCTCCTATGAAGAAGACGATGGGGCCATCCTCGCCTTTAAAGAAAAGCATCCCGAAATCCAGTTGGTTAATTTACCCGCGGATGCTCGGTTTTATCGCACTAAAGAACTCCCGGAAGCGATTCACCTTTTCCCGCACCGTTTTGAAGGTGAAGGCCAATTCATCTGCTTATTTAAAAAGCCGGGGACCCTTACGAGCAATCGCCATGAAGTGCTTAGCAATAACCAATATAAAGATTTCATCGCTCAATATGGTCTAAGCTCTCGAAGCAACGAGATTCTCCGCGGCAAGTTCTATTCCCTTTATGAGCATTTCGACGCCAGTCACCTCAATATCCTTCGCTATGGGGTCAAGCTCTTCGAAGTCCGCGAGATCTTTATCCCCGACCACCACCTCAGCCATTTCTTGCCCGCTTCGTATAGCGTCCCGATTTCCGAAAAGGAAATGAAGGCCTACATCCATGGCGAGACCTTCCCCACAACCCTTGGCGATGGCTTCTATATCGTCAGTTATCAAGCTCAGAACCTCGGCTTCATCAAAGTGAGTCAGGGCATCGCTAAAAACCATTACCCCAAAGGGCTGCGTCGCCAAGTCGATTAGCAATAAAAAAGCCAGATAACCTGGCTTTTTTTCTTGTTAGAATTTTCCGTTGACGTAGACTTCGTACCACTGGGGATCCGGCGGATATTGCTTATAGGCTTTGCTATCCATGTAGGCTTTATCTTTGATCTTCATCGCTTCGACTTCATCGCTCACTTGTTTCTCGACGAGCGGGGCGAATTCGGTGGTCGTCATAGCCAGGTATTCTTCCTTTTCATGAGGCCGGAAGAAGCGGACCTGAATCAGGTAACTCTTATAGTTAAGCTGGCGTTTGAACGGGCGGAAATTGCCGAATTCCGCCATGGCAATCACGGGGACGCCCGTCCGATAAGCGAGCTTAAAGGAGCCGGGATGGAACGGCAACATCGGTCCAAAAGGATCGGGATTGCGATGCCCTTCGGGATAGACAACGTAGGAGCAATAGCCGGCGTTAAGCCGCCGCTCAGCCTCTTCCATGACCGCGACATTTTGGCGGAGATCCTTCCGATCGAGAAGCGAACCTTCGACGGAACGGAGAACCCGGCCGGCAAAGGGCGACTTCTTGACTTCTTTCTTCGTGATGAAGGTGATGGGCCGCTCGCTGATGGCGACGAGGACCAAAGCATCCATCATCGAAAGATGGTTGGAAACCAGCACGAACGCGCGTTTTTCATTATTGAGAATCTCCAGCCCATCCACTTGAAGATTGAGCCGGAAATTTTTGATGGTTTTGATGATCAACTTACGAGCGGCGGCATAACGGACTTCGAAAGTATAGCGCTCAGGGTGGATCGAGTAGCGAAGCATCCAAGCGAAGTAATCGTAGAGGATGCGGGGGGCACAAAGGCAGATCAGCCGAAGGAACTTAAACATTGTGGCTCTATTCTACCACCCTGAGGCCCTACCTTAAATCCGTTTTAACGCTTCTTTGGTCGTGTAGATCTCATCGAGCTCATCGATGAGGATGAGACCGAGTTTGGGATCGCGTTCGATCCGGCCTTTGAAGACGATGAACGATCCTTTGGCGCCTTTAATGAAGGAGCCTTCGATCGTGAGCATGCTGCGCACCGGAATCAGATCGGTCTCGAAGTGGCCGCTGGCTCCGGGAACGACCCTGTCGATTTCGACATAACGGGTCTTCCCATCGATGATATCGCCTAACCGTCCCGACACGAAAACGCTTGAGAGCATGTAAAATACCTCCAATCTCTCAATGTATCTATCAGGGTTTTGATTTAGATCCCAGAGGCTCTTACTTGGGTAAGAGGGTCGTCACGGCCAGCGCATGTTTTGGGATGGAAACGGCGCGGACCACTTTCGGCTTGGGAAGCAGGCCGCCATCATCGTAGAGCAATGCGTGATCGCACTCCTCTTCGTAGAGGCCTTCTTCTTCGGTCGGATTGATAAAGAATTCAAGATCGCCGAGCGGCGCGATGGCGTTTTTGTCGAGGAAACGCACATGGAGGATATCGCCTAAATCCGTGAGGTTGACCATCTGATCGATGACCCGCGGATCAAAGACGTGCAAGAAGAGGTGGGTTTTGCGGAAGGCCACCATCGCCTTGAAATAATCATACATCCGATAACGTTGGTCGAGGAGCTTATAGGAGAATTTGTTGTAATGATCGCCCTTATTGTAAGTGTTGCCATCGCCCCACTTACTCTGACCGATTTCTTGGCCCATATGAATGAAAGGGATGCCAAAGGCCAGCAGGACCCCCGCGGTGCCTAGACTCACGAGGCGGAGCCGTTCTTCTTCGCTTAAATCGGGGCGTTTGGCGGTGAGATAGTCGTAGATCGAGTCGTTATCGTGGCACTCGATATAGTTGAGGGATTGGGTGGCGGTCTCAAAGCGTTTATTGACGATGAAATCGAGGCAGCTGCCGACATAGGCGGCTTTAAAGGGCTGCATGGCTTCTTCATCGCCCGCCAAATAACGCTTTAAGGATTCCCGGAAAGCATCGTTAAAGAAAGCAAAATCCGGGAGCAAACGCGCATTGCCATAGGTTCCTAAAGGCTGATTGACTTCTCCGCCCATATCCCAGCCTTCGCCATAGAGGATGAAGGACTTATCGTGGGCTTTGGCCAGATCTTTGATGAGATTGAGGGTTTCGCAATCCATGATACCCATCAGGTCGAAACGGAAACCATCGATCCCGTATTGCTCAATCCACCATTTGCAGGCATCGAGGATGAGCTTTCGCGCCATCGGACGCTCGGTGGCGAAGTCGTCGCCGCACCCGGAAGTATTCGCCATTTTGCCGCTGCTGCGGCGCCGGAAGTAATAATTGGGGACCACCCGCTCAAAAACGGAGGTCTGATATTCGTAGACGTGATTGTAGACGACGTCCATGACCACGCGGATACCGCGTTCATGGAGGCTCGAGACTAAGGCCTTGAGATCTTTGATACGGCTTAAAGGATCTTCCAAAACCGAAGCATAGCTGCCTTCGGGAACGAAATACTGGGCCGGATCGTAGCCCCAGTTATAGCCCGACTCGGGGTTACGCTCATCGACGGATTTGTAATCGTAGATCGGGAGGAGCTGCAAATGGGTGATGCCCAAGGAAGCGATATAGTCTAAGCCTGCCGGATGGCCGCCATCGGTGGTCCGCCCCGGTTCACTTAAGCCTTTAAAGGTGCCTTTATGTTCGATATTGGTGTGCTTATCGATGGTCATGTCCCGAATGTGGGCTTCGTAGATGATGGCGTCGCAAGGCGAATTCAGGACGGGCAAAGCGTCATGATGGAAATCGGTCTGAAGTTTCTTAAAGTCCACCACTACGGAGTTCTCGCCATTGAGGGTCGAAGCTTTGGCGTAGGGATCGCTCGTCTCGGTCGTGATCTCGTTATTGATGATCGCATAGCGGTAAATCATGCCTTCGTGGTCGCCTTTTAGGGCGATGCGGTAAACGCCTTTATCGCCGCGGTGGCATTCGCTGATCAAGAAGGAATCTTCGTCCTTCTCGTGGTGCATCAAAAAGACGCGGCTCGCTAACGGCGCCCAAAGGGCAAACCGGGTTTCTTCCGGGGTATAGAGAGCGCCAAGATCATCGCCAAAATAATCGTATTTTTCTTCGAAACCGGGAAAGGCCGTGCACTCGCTCACATCGAGCGGGATGGTCCCGTACGAAGGCATAATGACGTTATAGCTATGACCGAGGGTATGGGGCGCGGTCATCCGATAATCGGCGATCACGACGCCCGACATCGAGGACGATTTAATCAAAGTCAGCTTTTCTTTATGGATGTAGTCGACATAGAGAGCCGGATCGATCTTTTCCCAAGGCAAGGAAGAGAAAATCACGAGCCGAATGGTATCGGGGGAAACTAGACGAGCGTCGGTAAAGGTATCTTTCATGAGATGATGACCACCGCCATGGCATAGCCACCGTCGTGGCTGATGGAACAGGGGTATTGTTTGCCATTATAGACGATATAGGGGGCGCCTGTCTCGCGATAAAGTATTTCCACCGCGTTAAAGGGGACGCCAACCATCCCGGTTCCTAAGGCTTTCATAAAGGCTTCCTTGGCGGCAAAATGGCCGGCCAAGAATTCGATTTTATTGGTGCGCTTTGCATAAAAGATCTGCTCTTTTGAAGACAGAATTTTCTCGACGAAAGCCGGTTCATCGTGAATCCGATCCATCAAGACGATATCGCAACCAACACCCATATTATTGCCCTTCTCCCGGAAGATTCGGCTTCACATCGGTCTGCTCGGTCGAGCCCGGATTTTGTTTGGCGTTAGGATCGCTATGGACCAAGACGCGGCAACCCTTGCTTGAGGAGTTGGATTCGGTCTGCAAAGCGACGATGCCTTCCTTTTGAAGCTGAGCAAAGATTTTGCCGGCCCGGGGAAAACCAACGCCGAATTCACGCTGAATTTGACTAATGGAGGTATATTCGCGGCCCATGATCGTCTCTTTGATGTAATTATACTTTTCTTCGGAGGAAGCGTTGCGGATCTCGGCGGCAGAAGGCGCCGAAACATCGGCGGCTGGAGCCACGTCTTTCGAGTGATCGACCAGGTCAAGGAAGCGGGGATCGTAGACCGTGGGATGCTCTTTCCGAATATAGGTGCAGACGTCTTTGATCTCTTGGTTATCGACCAAGCAACCCTGAGCGCGCGTAAAGCCGACCCGCGAGATGAGCGGGCATTCGATCAGCATATCGCCATGTCCCGAGAGCTGCTCGGCGCCAGCGACGTTTAGAATCGTGATGGAATCGGTCTGCGAAGCCATGGAAAGAGCGACGCGGGTACCGAGGTTGGCTTTGATGACGCCGGTGATGACTTGGACGGAAGGACGCTGGGTGGCGATAACGAGGTGAATGCCGGCCGCACGGGCCTTTTGGGCGATACGAACGACCGAGCCGCCGATATCCTTGCATTGGTCGGAAAGGTCGGCGTATTCATCGACGAAGACAACGATGAAGGGCAAAGTTTGAACGCCCGCTTCGGGGGCGTATTCCTTATTGAACTGGCGGATGTTGGAAACGCCGGCCATTTCAAATAGCAAATAGCGGCGTTCCATTTCATCGATGAGTTTATCGAGGCAGACTTTGGCTTGGCCGCCTTCGCTCACGATCGGGCAAAGCAAATGCGGCAAATCCTTATATTTGGCCATTTCAACGCGTTTGGGGTCCACCACGACGATGCGCAGATCCTCAGGGCGGTTCCGCATGATGAGCGACATGATGAGGCCGTGCATGAAAATGGATTTGCCGGACCCGGTCGTTCCGCCAACGAGCATATGCGGGAAGTCAGAAAGATCAGCAAAGACATAATCGCCGGAAATGGATTTGCCGAAGGGGATGACGAGGTTGTTTTTGTCACCTTTGGGCAAATGTTCGAGCATTTCCCGCAAGGAAACGATCGTGGTCGCGTGGTTGGCGATTTCTAGGCCCGAGGTCGATTTGCCGCGCACCATTTCTTCAAAGCGGGTCGGGACGCCGCCTAAACGCACGGAGATATCCTGAACGTATTTGCCAATCGTCGTAACGGAGACCGAAGGATCGGTTTGGATGTCATAACGGGTGACGGAGGGTCCGATCGTGTGGGAAACGACTCTGGCCCCGACATGAAGGTCAGCAAAGGTCCGGTTGATGATATCCGTCCGTTCGGCCGTATCGGCTTCGTTTTGCGCGGCGGCAGAATCGGCGGGATAGGTTTTCAATAAGCTTAAAGGCGGGAAAGTATATTTCGATAACGGAACGGCCTTAGGTTGCGAAACGCCCGGATTGCTGGGCTGATTATCTTCTTCAACCTCGGCTTCAGGCTCTTCAGGTTCGGGTTCGGGTTGAATAGGCGTAGGAACCGGCTGAGGTTTTGGCATCGGAGTCGGCCGCGGACGGGTCGGGGCAGGAGCAGGCTTAACCGGTTCAATCGGCTCGATCGGGGTCACTTCCGGCTCGATCGGAGCCTCGGGTTGCATCGGAGTCTCGGGCTCAACCGTTTCAGGGGTAGGGTTCAGGCTCGACTCATCGTTATTGGTCAACAAAGAATCGTCGACATCGTTGCCTTTCGGCTCTAACGGGGCGACTGGGGTTTGTCCAAAAGGATCGGCGGGGGCAAAGAGATTTTGCTCGGGGGAAGGGGCAACTGGCGCGGGGGCAGGTTTCGGTGGAACCGGGGCTGAGATGGGTTCAGGTTCTTTATCGTTTAAAGCTTCTTCGCCAGGGAAAATGGCCAAAGTAAGCCCGGATTGCATAACGTTTCCGACCGGAGCCGGAGTGTTATTGACTTCCCGAGGAATATTCGGAGAGGGGGCGGGCGCTTGTTGATAAAGCTGACGGCGGGTCACGACTGGAGTTTCGCGGGGAGCGGCGGCCGGAGCAGGTGCAGGCGTCACCGGGGCAACGGGGGCAACCGGCGTCGAAGAGGGCTCTTCCGTAGGCTCAGGAGTCAATAAAGGCGCGACTTGAACATCCACGCCAGCGCTAGATTCTTCTGGCGAGGATTCCACCGCTTCTTTTTTGGCGCGGCGTTTGGCTTTAGCGATGGTCGCCTTCGCCTTGATGGACTTCACGAGCAGTTTGATTTCGGGGAAGAAAGCGATGAGTAAACCAACCAGCAAAAGGACGGCTAAGGACAAAATCACCAGCCAACCCCCAACGAATTGGTTCAAAAGGCCAGCCAAGATGTAGCCGATAATGCCTCCGCCGAGTTTGGTGTCGAAGCTGAGGCCGCCGTTATTGCCGGCTTTGGCTTGGTCGATTTCCTTTAAGAAAAGAGAAATGTCGCCATAAGTTTCTTTTCCTTGGAATCCGAGATGGCTAAGGAGAAGCAACGATCCTAAAAACAAGAAGAAAAAGGCCCAAAAATAGCGCTTTGCCGGGAATTTCGGAATCTTGCGTTTCCAAGTCATATGGAAGCCGACGAAGAAGAGAAACGGGCAGAAGAACCAGAAGCCGGCAAAGCCAAAAACATAGTCAATGCCATAAGCAAGGCCCCACAGATGGCTTTTGCCCGAAAACATGATGAGCAAAGCCAATAGCGAAACGAAGACTCCAATCGCGGAGACAACATCGGCAGTTTTGAGATTTCGTTTCGTTTTCTTAGCGCTCATAGGGTAGGAATATTGTAAAACAATATTACGGGATTATGGAAGAGAAGATGCCAATTTTTGGTTTTGGTTTACTCGACTTCAACGATGAGGGGAAGCACCATCGGTTCTTTTCCGGTTTGACGCCGGATAGCCCGTAAGCACTTCTCGTATACGTTTTGCTGCATTTCTTCGAGGTTATAGACGGGCTTCTCGAGGAACTCGTTGACCGTCGAAACAAAGATCTTGCTGACGTCGCGCAAAATCATATCGGCGTCTTTGACGAAAACGAAGCCGCGCATCTGGACATCGGGTCCAGCCACGATTTTGTGCTGTTTCTTGGAGACCGTTAAGGCAAGAACCACCACACCTTCGGCCAATTTTTGACGATCTTCAATGACGGCTCCACCGACATCGCCCACGCCGATGCCATCGATCATGACATCCCCATGCGGAATCTTCTCATCGAAGAGGCGGCCTCCGGTTTCGTCGAGGATGACACTGATGCCATTCTCCATGACGAAAACGTTTTGGTGATTGAGGTTAATGCCCATCGAAAGGGCGACCATGCCGTTATGAAGCAAATCTTTATAAAAGCCTTTGACCGGAATGTAGTATTTCGGTTTTAAGATTGAGATCATCATCTTGAGGTCTTCTTCGGAAGCGTGCATGTTCAGGAAGTTTTTGCGTTTGATGTTGAGGACTTCGCAGCCGGAACGATAAAGCTCATCGATGGCGTCGGTGGCTTCGATTTCGGTATTGTCGTTAGCGGGGCTGGCGACGATAAAGAGGTCGGTCTTGTTAAGGGCGATCCGTTTATCTTCTTGGGAATTGGCCGCTAAGAGAGCGATTTTGCTGTAAAGGTGGCCGCCGAATCCGGAAACGAGGACGATGATGTCCTGACTCCGTAAGCGGAGAATGTCGTCAACCGGGGCGTAATTGTCTCTAGGAATCAACAATTGACCGCAGCTTTGCATCGCGGTGAGAATCGATTGGGTTTCGTCATCGTAGCAAATGATTTTCCGGCGGGTCTGAACGGCGAGTTTGATAAGTTCGTCGAGGTTATAGAAGTTGGTCGAGAAAATGGAAATGAAGATGCGGCCCTGCCAATCCTTCATCGGTTCTTCGATGAGCGGAGTGAGCTTATAGCTGGGGGCCGTATAGCCAGGATGGTCACTATAAACCGACTCAGAAAGGAGAGCCAACGTGGGCTTTTCAGCGAGATTGGCGATGGCGTTCATATCATGGAGATAGTTGGGGTTGGCGTTATTTTCAACGACGAAGTCGCCGGTAAAAACGATATTGCCATAGGCCGTTTCGATGGCTAAGCCCGAAGAATCAGCAATGTTATGGGCGGTATGGAAGAAAGTGATCTGGCGGCCAGCGACCTTAAAAGTCGAGGAGGGAGTCACCGGGTGAAAATCATAAATGGAGGGATTCAAATTCACGTGTTTGGTGAAGATTTGGAACATCGTAAGGGTGACTTTGGAACCATAAATCGGAGCGGGAACATCCTTATAAATGTAGGCCAAAGCACCAGTCTCATCATCGTGGCCATGAAGAAGGAAATAGGCTTTAACCCGGTTCTTATTGGCCAAAAGATAGTCGTAATTGGGAATGACGTAATCGATGCCGGGCATCGTTTTGTCCGGAAATTTCACACCGCAATTGACGACGAAGATATCCCCGTTGATCTCAACGACGGTGCATTCTTTACCATCTTCATCGAGACCGCCTAGGGCGAAGATTTTGACTTTTTCTGACATGAAACTTAATTCTCCTTAATCAAAGCATGATTATGCGAAACGCTTAGCAACGTGATTATAGGCCAACCCCACCAGGAAAACTATAGGTTTTCCTAACGAAGGTCGGTTGAAGCAAGGACGGATCCATCGATAAGTGAGCGGATTTCTATGTGCCGGCCTTCCATTAAGGCAAAAGTCGGAGGATTGCCGTTTTTCGGAAAAGAAGTTGAGCCGGGGTTGAGATAGTAAAGCCCGTCTTCCTGCTTCAACATGAAAACATGAGTGTGCCCAAACATCAAAATATCGCCTCGGGTCACTGTAACCAAATCGCCAGAAAGCAAGTCACCGTGGATTAAATTGCAACGATAGCCGTTTAAAAAGACAATTTTGGAATCGTCGAGTTTAAAGCGTAGAAGCGTTTCATCAATTCGCGAATCGCAGTTCCCGCGAACTCCGATGATCTTGTTGGCATAAACATTGAGAAGATCGCAAACCGCCATTGGGTCATAGTCGGAAGGGACACCATTGCGAGGGCCGTTATAAAGATAATCGCCCAGTAAAACAATCTGGTCGGGGTTATAGGCTTGAATGACGGTCATCAAGCTTTTAGCCGCGTTGAGGCGACCATGAATATCACTCGCAATAATTACCCGCATCGTTCACTCCAAAATATCTCGGGTCGCGACCAGATCGACACCGGTACCAGCGACATTAGGAACAATCACATCTCCAATATGAACAGGAACCTTAGCGGTGGTTTTTTGAATGACGGCCATAACATCAAAGATTTTTTTCTTGGAAATGGCAGTCTTTGTCTTCACGGGAAGGACGCGCAAAATAGTGGAATTGATCTTCACAGTCGAAGTCACGACACGTGTCGGATTAGTAACTTCTTGTTTGGCATAGACCGGTCCGCGGGGGCAACGGTTTCCGGTCACGTTAAATTGGTCGTCGACATGAAGCCGGCAACCATTCGGGCAGACGATGCAAATTAAGTCATAGGCCATGGGTTATTTTACCTCCCGAGGCTTTAAAGAAACCGTCAATTTGCCTTGGTTGTTTATTAGTAGATTCTTAGGAAGAATATCTATTTCCATTTCACTAGGAATTATCGTTTGCTTATAGATTCTCTTAATTACTTGTCCATCGAGGGAATACTCAATAAAAACATCTTTGGTTGGCCGACGGACTCGAAACTTCATCGGGATGTTATCTTCGGCGTTGGCTAAGTCGATTTCTTCCGGCACGATATAGCCGACTCCATCCCCAGGTTCGCAAGCGATCTTTTCGGGGTGGCGGATTAGCTTTCCTTGAAGATAAAGGGCGGCCGATTTCCCTGCCGTTTTGGCTTCGGTAACAACGTTATCAACGAGGTCGTGAACATGCAGAACATTGCCGCAGCTGAAGATGCCATCGATGGCGGTTTCCATGTGTTCGTTGACACTGGCGCCACGCGTTCTAGACGGAACTAAACCCGCCTTGTTAAGGAGGTCGTTATAGGGGATTAATCCAATCGAAAGGAGCAGAGTGTCGACGTCAAAACTCGTCATGGTGTTAGGGATGATTTGCATCTTGTCATCCACCTGACTAATTTCGATCCGCTCCAGGTGGGACTTCCCCACCACTTTCGAAACCGTGTGACTAAGGTAAAGGGGGATTCCATAATCTTGGAGGCACTGAACCAAATTACGGTTTAAACCATTGGAATAAGGCATGATTTCAGCCACGCCTAAGACTTTGGCCCCTTCTAAGGACATCCGACGAGCCATGATGAGGCCGATATCGCCGCTGCCCAAAATAAAGACCCGTTTACCGACCATATAGCCATATTCGTTCATATAAAGCTGGGCTTGACCCGCCGTGATGATTCCGCTCGGGCGATCCCCCGAAATGCCGATAGCGCCGGCATTTCGCTCATAACAACCCGCGGCCATAATGATGGCTTTGGCCTTCACTTGAACATAGCCTTCTTGGCTGTTGCTATAGGTGACGATCTTGTCTTTGGAGATCGCGCTGACGTAAGTGTTGAGTTTATAGGGAATCTTACGTTCATCGACTTGATTAACAAAACGGGTTAAAAACTCGGGTCCGGTCAATTCTTCATTAAATTCATGGAGGCCGAAGCCATTGTGGATGCACTGGTTGAGGATTCCGCCTAAAAAGGGACCACGTTCCAGGATTAAGAGGTCTTTGACCCCGGCGTCATAAGCCGCCACCGCAGCCGCCATTCCCGCCGAGCCACCGCCAATGATGACTAAATCTTTCTCTTCCATCATTTACTCTCCTTGGCGAGAATTTCGCTGCCATCTTTATCGTAGAGGACTTCTAAAGGCGATAGATGATAGTATTCCGCCAGTAAAAAGAGGACTTTTGGCTGACAGAAGCCGCCTTGGCATTTCCCAAAGCCAGCCCGTGAGCGTTTCTTTAAAGCCTTGATGGTCTTGCAGGGCAAAGACCGGGACAAAATATCGATGATTTCGCCATAAGAGATCTTTTCGCAATTGCAAACCATCTCGCCGAAACGGGGGTCCTTCTTGATTAAGGCATTCCGCTCTTCAAGGGAGAGGCTTTGCAAATTGATGTACTTACGAACTTTGGGATTGTAGTTGGCTTTTTCTTTTAAAGGAAGCAAAGGAGCCACCAATTCATCCACGACGTGCATCGCAATCGCGGGCGAAGAAGCTAAGCCCGGCGATTCAATGCCGGCCACATTGATGAAATTGGGGGCAGATTTAGCGGCCTCAATGATGAAATCATGAGTGGACGGCGTCGCTCTTAGTCCCGCAAAAACTCGGATTTGCTCGCGGAAGGGAATGTTAGGAACCATCATGGTAGCTTGGCGTTTGACGTCGGCCAGAGTGAGGGCATCCGTTGAGAAATCCTCTTTGTCGTCGATGGTTTCGCTGGACGGACCGACCAAATAGTTTCCAGAGGTCGTCATCGTCACCAAAATTCCTTTTCCTTTTTCGCTAGGTAGCGGGAAAAGAACATGGTTCACTAAGCCTGGCGCGTAATGGTCTAAAACATAATACTCGCCCTTGCGCGGATTGATTTTCCAGTCCACGGGTTCGATCATTTTGGCGATTTCTTCGCTATGTAGGCCAGCGCAGTTAATCACGATTTTGCTTTCATAGACCCCTTTTGAGGTCGTGACAATGAAATGATCCTTGTCGTGCTGAATGGCCGTTACGGCTTCGCCTAAATGAAGCTGCACGCCGTTATCGAGGGCGTTCTCCATCGCATGAGCAGTTAAGGTGAAAGGGTTGACGATGCCAGCGCTTGGGCAAAGTAACGCCCCTTGGACATCTGGGGAGATATTCGGCTCCATCGCTTTGACTTCAGCAGCGGATAGCAGCTTTGTTTCGACGCCGTTCGCACTTCCCCGTTTTTGCAGATCCTTTAAGACTTCCACTTGCTCGGGGTTAAGGGCGATGGTCAAAGATCCCACCGGTCCAAAAGGAACGTCGAGATCTCGGCATAGGGCCGGATACATCGCATTGCCTTCAACGTTATAGAGCGCCTTTTTGGTTCCAGGCACCGGATCGTAGCCACTATGGACGATCGCCGAATTGGCCATTGAGGTCACATCGCCCACATCGTTTTCTTTTTCTAAAACCAGCACGTCGAGCTGATATTGCGAGAGATTTCGGGCAATTAAGGAACCGATGACGCCGGCTCCGATGATAACGATATCGATCATGGTGTCTTAAGTATAGCGCTTCCCTCTAGCCTGAGCATCCCCCAAATCCTAGAAAAAGCATAGAATAGTAAGTATGAAAATCGCAGTATCCCTCAATGAGAAAATCCTCGAGTATTCGCGGATTCTTGATCGTAACATCGCCGCTTCTGACCATTTGAATTCACTCTTTGCTAAAAAAGTCCCCTATTCGGGCAAGCCTGCGGCCAAGCAGCTCGACCCCTTAACCTATTCTAAGAATCCCTATTTCTCGCTGATAAAAGGCCTTCGGTTTGAACAAGGGCACTCCCGTTTAAAGGAAGGAACCTATCAAAAGAAGGAACTCTTTTTGGCCGATGAAACCTATGGCGATCCCAAAGACCATTATCTTGAGGTCAACCCCTTAGGTTATTTCGCCGAGCCTTTCCCTTTCCCTGAACTTCAGAAGAAAGCCGAAACTTGGATGAGCCTCATTCCCCACGAGATGGCGAGTATGACCGCCCCGATTGCCTCCGCCCATGGCAAAGTATTAACCCTTGGGCTCGGCTTAGGCTATTTTGCTTTCATGGTCAGCGAAAAAGCCGAGGTGACTTCGGTGGATGTCATCGAAAACGATCCCGAAATCATTGCGATTTTTAATGAAAAGTTACTGCCTTTATTCCCCCACAAATCCAAGATTCATATTTTAGAAGAAGATGCCCTTCTTTTTGCCGCGAAACGTAACCCGGTCTACGACACCGTCTTCGTCGATCTTTATCATACCGAGGAAGATGGGCTGCCGCTTTACCTCGCTTTAAAGCCCCTTCAAAAGAATCTCTTAGCCCCAAAGGGCCATTGCGATTATTGGATTGAGCGGAGTTTGCTCGCTGGTTTACGCCGCTACGCGATCGCTCTTCTCGATGAAGAACGTCAAGGTTCCAGCGACAAGGATTATCCGACGAGCGATGATCCCGAAGCCGAGATCTTCCGAAAACTTCATTTCGCCGCCAAAAAGGTAGTTCTTTCCACGTCTAGCGATCTCGATCTTTTCCTCAGCGATCAAAGTCTCTCCCAGCTCGTCGGCTAAGGCCATCGCTTTTATTTGCCACAAAAAAGACCCACAAGAGCTGATCTTATGGGCCTTTTCGTTAACGGGAATTAGTGATGGGACGGACCGCCGTGGCCGTGGTTATCATGGCCATGGAAATTGCCGTGTCCGTGGAAATCGCCATGGGGACGATCGCCCGCCGGACGCTCCGGGCGCTCGACATAGCCTTCCGGCTTATCGAGGAACTCGCGGTGGCTGACTTTGACTTTGCCCTTTTCGTCGAGACCGATGACGACAACCTTGAGGGTGTCGCCGACTTTAACGACGTCGTTGGCATTGTTGATGTACTTCCAGTCGAGGCGGGAAACGTGGCAGAGACCATCGCAATCTCCGAAGAGGTTGACGAAGGCGCCGTAATCTTCGACGCGGGTGACTTTGCCTTCGAAGATTTCGCCGACCTTGGCTTCGCGGACGATGTCGTCGATCATGGCTTTCGCCTTCTCGATCATGGCCTTATCGGTGTGATAGAGGGTGATGGTGCCATCTTCTTCGACGTCGATCTTGCAATCATTGCATTGCGCGATGATGTCATTGATGACTTTGCCGCCTTGTCCGATGACGTCGCGAATCTTATCGACATCGATCTTGAAGGTGACCATCTTCGGCGCATATTCGCTGACTTCTTTGCGAGGTTCAGGGATGACGGCCTTGATGTCTTCGCGGATCTCGGCGCGAGCCTTATTGGCTTGGGCGAGAGCTTCGCTGAGGACTTCGCGGGTAACACCATGGATTTTGATATCCATCTGGAGGGCAGTGATGCCCTTCTCGGTGCCAGCGCACTTGAAGTCCATATCACCGAAGTGGTCTTCGAGACCCTGAATATCGGTGAGGATGGTGTAATGGTTGTTCTCTTTGTCGGGGCTGCGGGTCGGATCATTGGTGATCAAGCCCATCGCGATGCCCGAGACGATGCCTTTAAGCGGAACGCCAGCGGCCATCAAGGACATGCAGTTGGCGCAGATCGAAGCCTGCGAGCTGGAGCCGTTGCTTTCAACGACATCGGCGACGCAGCGGATGGTATACGGGAAAGTCTTTTCATCAGGAATGACGTAGCTTAAGGCTCTTTCGCCTAAGGCGCCATGGCCGATTTCGCGGCGGCCCGGAGTGCCCATCTTGCCAATTTCACCAACCGAGAACGGCGGGAAATTGTATTGGTGCATGAAGCGGCGTTCGGTTTCGCCGGTCAAGTCATCGATGATTTGCTTATCGCTAAGAGGCCCTAAGGTCGTGGTGCCGATGACTTGGGTCTGACCGCGGGTGAACATGGCCGAACCATGGGCGCGCGGGAGCAAGTCGACTTGGCAATTGATCGGACGGATTTCATCGACCTTGCGGCCATCCGGACGAACCTTTTCTTCAATGATGAGACGGCGGACTTCTTTAGCAACCATGCCTTCAAGGATGTCGTTGACCATCATCATGGTGGCGACGTGATCCTTTTCTTTGGCGTAGCTGCGGTTATCGTAATCGTCGAGGATTTCTTTCTTTAACGCGTCGACGGCGTCTTGGCGCTGGAGCTTATCAAAGATCGAGATGGCCTTAACCAAACGATCGCCGATCCGACCTTCGATATCCTTCTGGATCGCGGGATCCGGGGCGTAAAGATCGATGTGGCGTTTCGGCTTGCCGATCTTGGCGATGATTTCCTTTTGGAATTCGCAGAGTTTTTTGATGGCGTCGAAGCCAAACATGATGGCATCGAGCATCTCCTCTTCGGGGACCTGGTCAGCGCCCGCTTCGACCATCATGATGGCCGAGTCGGTGCCGGCGACGGCAAGGTTAATATCGGATTTGGCTTTTTCTTCAATGGTCGGATCGATGACGAATTTGCCATCGACGCGGCCGACATAAACGCCAGCCACCGGGCCATCAAAGGGAATATCCGAGATGCAGAGAGCTAAGCTGGAGCCGAACATGCCGGTCATCTCAGGAGTGTTGTTCTGATCGACGGACATCACGGTCGAAACCAACTGGACTTCATTGCGGAAGCCCTCGGCGAATAACGGACGGATTGGGCGATCGATGAGACGGGCCGATAGGGTCGCGTGCTCGCTGCCCCGGCCTTCGCGGCGTAAGAAGCTGCCCGGGATCTTGCCGACGGCGTATTGCTTTTCTTCGTAGTTGACGGTGAGGGGGAAGAAATCTCCTTCTTTGGGTTCGTCGGCGCAGCAGGCGGTCGATAGAACCACCGTGTCACCGAAACGGACGAAGGCCGCACCATCGGCCTGTTTTGCGATTTCGCCAGTCTCCACCACTAAGTGGCGTCCGGCAAACTCGAGTTCGAATGTTTGCTTCATTGTTTTCCTCTTTCCTTTTCTTGGGATAATGAATTTAACGTGTTTAGTCTAGCACTCTAACTACGTTAGGAATAGAAAAACCGCCCGAAGGCGGTTTAGCATGAGCATCAGGTTATTTACGAATGCCGAGTTTGCCGATTAAGTCGGCATAAGCATCGGTGTCGGTGCTCGCGAGATAGTCGAGAAGACTATGACGTTTGCCGACGAGGATCAGAAGCGAGCGGCGAGCCGCGGCATCCTCACCATTGTGCTTTAAGTGCTCAGTGAGATCGGCGATACGCTGCGAGAGTAAGGCAATCTGGACTTCGGCGGAGCCGGTGTCCTTATCGTTCTTGCCGAACTTCTTGACGATCGAAACCGTCTCTTCTTTGGATAGAGCCATTGGGATGATTCTCCTTTCTTTGTCGTTCACGGCTTACTCATTGTGGAATCCGGAGAGGGTCCTCACGGTGGGCAGTCGCAAAATGTACTATAGCCTTCTTAAGAAGGAAGCGCAACGGAATTCACTGCTTTTTAACCTTTTCTAGCAAAGCCCGGAGTTCGGATTTACTAAGCGTTTTTATATGGGAGCGGTCGGTTTGCGAGAGTTCGATTAGCTTGGCTTTGCGGACGCCTTCTTCGCCTTTGATTTCGGCATAATAACGTCCGAGGTCCGGGATTTTCTGAAGCCCTCGATAAAAAGATAAGGCTTCCTCCGAGAGCTGGGCTTTTTCTCCGTAAAGATCGTGATAAGCCTTTTGAACTTCCGCTTCGCTGATGTCGTGACCTTGGCTTCGCTCTTCCGCATAAATTCCAACCACATCGCTGTCATCTTTATAAATTCGGAAGGACTGAAGCTTCATCGCGAGCAGATAGGCCCCGGAGATGACCCGAACCTGCAGACAATGGCAAAACTCCTTATAGAAAGCGGAAAATTCGACAAGATGAGGCGAATAGGATTCCGTCGATGAGAAGTCATCGTTAAACCAACTTGGGGGTAAGCCGTTATCGTCCCCCACTTTTCGAATTGAATCGAAAAGTTCGGAATCGGCAAAAACCAAAGCATCGATGTCGGTCGAACTCCGCCGAAAATGGTAAGCCGCAATGATAGCCGATCCACCGACGATAATGATTTCCGCTTTCCCTTTTTGATGGGTGCGTTTTCGATAGTCTTTGGCAATTTCAAAAAGCAGACGGTTGAGGTTTTCGTCGCTGATTAATGGCTCAGGCGACATCGCGGACGTCTCCCTCGTAAATATTAAAGCGAGCAAATTCGGGGATGGCTTTTGATTCAGCGGCGGAAATTTTGGGGTTCTTGGGGTCGATTTCCTTAAGGATTTTCAGACCAATTGGAACGACCGGATCCCGAAGTTTTTTCGTGCGGATTTCTTCATATTCTTTGGCGAGGGGCAAATCATGGATTCGGCAGAGATAATCGGCCAAACCAAGGAGATAATAGCAATGAAAATAGAGCCGTCTTTTGTAGAGCTGCTCGATTTCATCCGACGTGAAAAGCGCTTGGAGGAACGCGACATCGCCTTGCTCTTTAAGAGCGTGGCAAATATCGCTCCGCAAAACATCGTAACTGCGGTTTAATTCCGCTGCGTCAATCTCGTGGTAAAGTTCATCGAGAGAAAGCCCTAAGACATCGGCCAATTTCTTAGCCGTTTTGAAAGAAAGTTTATAGGGGTCGCTTTTGCGGGAAAGGAAATCGGCGACCGTTGTCAAAGGAATGCCGCTTTGCTTACTTAAGCGATACGCAGTCCAATTCCCTTGCTTTATCCGAGTGAAGATATCCATAGCCCTATTATATCGGTGCTCCGTTATTTGACAAGTCTTTTCTGAGTCTCAGGCGAAAAGAGGTATTCCCTTCCGCGTTACTTTAAGTAACGGCTTTTCAAAAAAATACTTATTGCGCGCGGGCACGCCTGAGACTATGATTTAGCGCGGAAACTCGCTAGGAGGGTATCGCCATGAAAATCCGAAATATCGCCATTATCGCTCACGTTGACCACGGCAAAACCACCCTCGTGAACTCTTTGCTCACCAAATCGGGAACCTTCCGTGATAACGAAGCCATTCAAGACCGTATGATGGACTCGAACCCGATCGAGCATGAACGTGGCATCACCATTTTGGCGAAGACCACCGCCATTCACTATAAGGATTACAAAATCAACATCGTCGACACCCCGGGGCACGCCGATTTCGGCGGCGAAGTCGAGCGAATCATGCACATGGTCGATGGCTGCTTGCTGCTCGTCGATGCCTTTGAAGGCACGATGCCGCAAACTCGTTTCGTTTTAAAGAACGCCCTCGAAAACCACATTAAACCGATCGTCATCATCAACAAGGTCGACCGGCCGAATGCCGACCCCAAGAAGGCCGTCGATGAGGTTCTTGACCTCTTTATTCAGCTCGGCGCCCCCGATGAATTCCTTGATTTCCCCGTGGTTTATACTTCGGCCCTCAACGGCACCTCCTCTTTATCCCCGGATCCCGCGACCCAGAAAGATGGCATGGAAGCCGTCTACGAAGCCATCATCAAAAACATTCCGGAACCTAAAGCCGATCCGACCGCTCCTTTCCAGTGGCAACCGGCCTTGCTCGACTATAACGATTTCGTCGGCCGTATCGGCATCGGAACCGTGAAGCGTGGGGTTGTCCACGTTGGCGATACCCTCACCGATATTCGCCTTAATGGCACGACACGCGATTTCAAAGTCATGAAGCTTTATACCTTCTTTGGCATGACCCGCAGCGAAGTCAACCAAGTCGAAGCGGGCGATATTTGCGGCATCGCTGGCCTCACCGATCTCGGCGTTGGCGAAACCATCTGCGCGCCTGGCCATCTTGAAGCTTTGCCCGCCTTACGGGTCGATGAACCGACCTTGCAGATGGAATTCGGCACTAACAGTTCGCCTTTGCGCGGACAAGACGGCAAATTCGTAACCGCCCGTGTCATCGAAGACCGTCTCTATCAAGAAGTCCAGCGCGACGTCTCGCTCCGTTACTTCCGTAAACCCAACTGCGAAACCTGGGTCGTCTCCGGACGCGGCGAACTTCATTTGGGCGTTCTGATTGAAACCATGCGCCGCGAAGGTTTTGAACTCGAAGTCAGCAAACCACAAGTCATCATCAAAGAGATCAATGGAGTCAAATGCGAACCTTACGAGGAACTTCAGCTCGATGTCCCCGATGAATTCGTCGGCGATATGATGACGATTTTGGGCGATCGTGGAGCCGTCCTCGGCGACATGACCTCCAACAACGGCGTCACCCGTCTCAACTACGTGATTCCTTCGCGTGGCTTGCTCGGATTCGTCAGCAACTTCCTCACGATGACCAAAGGCTATGGCATCATCAACCACACCTTCAAAGAATACCGACCGATGTATAACCATGTGGTCGGCGAGCGCAATATCGGCGTTCTTGTTTCGACCGATAAAGGCCAGGCCACGAGCTACGCCCTTGAGAAAGTCGAAGAGCACGGGACCATGTTCATCGTCCCGGGCGATACCTGCTACGAAGGCATGATCGTCGGCGAACACCGCTACCCCGTCGACCTCGCGGTCAACTGCACGATGACGAAGCCGATGACCAACGTCCGCTCTTCCACCCGCGAACTCACGATCGTTCTTAAGGCCCCGCGTAAGATGACGCTGGAAGCTTGCCTCGATTACATCAACCTCGATGAGCTCGTCGAGATCACCCCGGATGCCATCCGTATGCGTAAGCGGATCCTCAATACCGCCGACCGCAAGAAGTTCGATTCCCACAAAAAGGACGAGCAAGAAGAGCTGCAACAGCAAGTTGGGCTCAAGTAATTCCTCTTTCTAAAAATAAAGGCTAGGATATCACTTCCTAGCCTTTTTTTGACATTGTCTAGTCCCTATTTCTTGCGGGAACGAAGCCAGTCTTTATCTTTTTGGAGTTGGGCCTGAAGAAGCTCGAGGGAATCGAATTTGATCTCGGGGCGTTCATAGGCTAAGAAATCGACATAGATGGTTTTGTCGTAGATGTTTTGGTTGAAGTCCTCAAGGTAGACTTCGACGATGGGGTCATGGAGCAAGCCCACGGTCGGGTTGGTCCCGACATTGGCGAGGCCATGATGGGGGATTCCCATCACATAGGCCACGACTTCATAGACGCCGCCTTGAGGGAGAAGATAAGGATCTTTTAGGCAGACGTTCGCGGTCGGAAAACCGATCGTGCGGCCATATTCGAAGCCATGGGCGACTTTGCCATGGACTTCATAGGGACGCCCTAACATCCGATTGGCTTCTTCGACCTTGCCTTCGAGGAGATCCTGCTTAATCAAAGACGTTGAGATCTTGACCCCGTTTTCTTCAAGGAGAGGCACAGTCAAAACCGGAAAAGACTTCGCTAAAGTCTTCGGGGTTCCCGCCGCCGCTTTGCCAAAACGGAAATCTTCGCCCACCACCAGAAGATTCAGGTGGAGAGGCTTCAGGTATTGAGCGATGAATTCTTCGGGCGACAAGGCGAAAAAGGCTGCGTTGACGTCCAGGGTCAGCACCACATCGACCCGTAAGCGTCTTAAGATGCTGATTTGATCCTCGAGGCTCGTCAAAATGGCTTTGGTTTTGCCGTTCGTTAAGAAGTTGGCAGGGTTCTCTTTAAAAAGCAGCACCCCCACTTGGCCTTCTCCGGCAAGGCAGGCTTCGATAATCAGCCGTTGATGCCCAAGATGAAGCCCATCAAACGTCCCTAAGCATAGGGCTAGACCCTCAGGAAAATTCGGCTGTTTTTGATTGAGATCGATGATATCCATTTAAAAGAGTCCTCGCTCCGAATGGTAGAGGCCATCCGGATTTAAAGCGTAGACGGCGATCGCCACGCTATGTTGGCAGAGCAAAATCTTTGCTCCTAGCGCGGCATCAAAGGGCAAGGCGATTCCGCTTTTGGCTTTGGCGGCAACCGCAGCGTCCACTTCGACGTGTTTCATTGCGCTCACTAGAATCGTAGGGTCGATCAAACTGTGCTCATCAAGAGCGGCCAAGCTATGGGCGTGGCGGAGCTGCCAAGGGCCAATGGAGAGCCGCCGTAAAGCCGTCAGATAGCCCACGGTCCCAAGACTTTTAGCGATGTCTTCCCCGAGGGTGCGAATATAGGTGCCTTTCGAGACGGTGCAGACGAAATCAAAGTGATCGGCTTCATGGCGAAGTAAGCAAATATCGAAAACTTCGATGTCTCGGGGCTTCCGTTCGATTTCTTCGCCCGAGCGTTCCAGCTGATATAAGGGGGTCCCATCGATTTTAATCGCGCTCGCCATCGGCGGGATTTGGCTGTGTTTGCCTAAGAAGGTTTTAAGAACCGCGGCGATCTGGGCATCGCTAATGTCCCTTAAAGGCTTTTCGCTCGGCCTGAGTTGGCCTTCTGGGTCGCCCGTGGAAGAAGAAACCCCCAGTTTTAAGGAAGCGAGATAAGATTTTTTGGAGTCATCGATATAGGGCAGGAATTTGGTGGCTTTGCCCACCGCTAAAATCAATAGGCCGGTCGCAAAAGGATCTAAGGTGCCTAAATGCCCGACTTTTTTGGTGCCGAAGCGCTTAGCGATCTGGTTATCGACGTAACGGGAAGTCACGCCGGCTTCTTTATCGATGAATACTACCCCATCCATGGCCTAACTATTATAATATCTAAGCCCCATGAGATACATGAGAAGAGTGCTTTCCGCCTTACGAAAAGCCGATGAACGCTATGGCCTCATCGACGAGGGAGACAAAATCCTCGTCGGGCTTTCGGGCGGCAAAGATTCTCTTTGCTTGCTAAAAGCCTTATCGATCTATGGCAAATTCGCCAAAAAACGCTTCACGGTCCAACCCGTGACCCTCGATTTAGGCTTCGATAACTTTCACCCCGAGTCCCTCATCGCTTATTGCAAGAGCTTAGGCTATGAATTGATCATCGAGGATTCCCGCTTCGTTTTTGATGTTCTCAAAGCCCACCAGCAACCCGGTAAGCACATCCCCTGCTCCATCTGTTCTCGCATGAAAAAAGCCGCGATGAATAGCGTCGCTCACCGCCTGGGTTTCAATAAAGTCGCTTTCGCCCACCATAAGGACGACGCCATCGAAACGCTGTTCATGAATATGATCCATGGCGGACGGGTGGCTTCCTTTGAGCCGAAGATGTTCCTTGAGAAATCGAAAATCACCTTCATTCGTCCCCTCATTTTGGCCGCGGAAAGCGACCTCTCCAATATGGCGAGAGAAGAAGAATTGCCGGTGCTGGCCTCCACTTGCCCCGCCAATGGCTTCACCGAGCGTTATGCCACCAAAGAATTGCTCAAATCCCTCTATAAAAGCCACCCCGAAGCCGAAAAGAACTTCGAGGCCATGCTCGATAATTATCAAGGATTTAAGCTCTATTTCGACCAGATTGAAATCGAGAATAACCACGATTCCCGCTATAGCTTCCATCCGCTATTGAGCGCTAAAGACGCCTTAGCCTATGCCGCGATTGCCTCTAAAAAGAGGGGCCAGCTCTCCCCCTTAGATAGCGAAGGCACCACGCTGTTAATCCTTTATAAGCATCAGATCGTTGGCCAAGTGAACTACCGGTGGGACAATCCCCATCAAGTCACCTTCAAGACCTTGGATCTCCTAGCGAAAACCAAAACGGGCAAGGACGCTTGCTTAGCCTTCTTGATTCCCTACATCTCGGCGGAAGCTAACCCGGTCCTTTTCGTCTATGAGGCCAAGGATAAAGCCCTAGGTAAACGCGCGGGATTCCAACGAAAAAAGGAGCCGGGGATGACCGCGAGCTCCTACTTTCTCAAGATTCGGCGTTAAGCTTACTTCTTGCCTTTTTTAGCGGCTTCAATCGCCGCTTTTTCTCGGGCGAGAGCTTCATCGAGCGCGGCCGCTTTTTCATAGGTCTCGTCATAGACGAAGACGATCTCCGGGACTTGATAAAGGTCGAGCATCTTGGCTAAAGAAGAACGGACGTAGCCCGTTGTTTTCTTTAACTCCAAGAAGTTTTGGTGCGGATATTGGGCGCCTAAGAAAGAGACGTAAACCTTGGCCTTGGAATAATCATCCGCGACCTCGACTTCGTTGACCGAAACCATTCCGATGTGCGGGTTCTTGAGCTCGCGCTGGACGATTTCAGCGATATCTTTGGCGATGACCGCTTTGATGCGGCCTTGACGGTTGGCCATGGCTTATTTCTTCTCCACGAGTTCGTAGCCTTCGACGACGTCGCCTTCCTTAAGGTCGTTGAAATTGGCGATGGTGAGGCCGCATTCGTAGCCTTCCTTGACTTCCTTAACGTCGTCTTTGAAACGCTTTAAGGACGCAAGCTTGCCATCATAGACGATGACGCCGCTGCGCAAGAGACGGACCTTTTCATCGGCTTTGAGCAAACCCGAAGTGACGTAGGAGCCAGCAACGGTTCCGATTTTGCTGATCTTATAAAGATGGCGAATCTCGGCTTGGCCGGTAACTTGTTCGACTTTCTCGACTTTGACTTTGCCGGCTAAGGCGGCTTTCATCTCGTCGAGGAGTTCGTAAATGATCTGATGGAGGTGGATTTCGACGTGCTCTTCCTCGGCTTTCTGGCGAACGCGGGCATCCGGGCGGACATTGAAGCCATAGATGAGGGCGTGCGAGGCCGAAGCCAACAAAACATCGGAATCGGAAATGGCGCCCGCTTGAGCGAGCAAGACTTTGACTTTGATTTTGTCGGTCGAGAGCTTCTCTAAGGAAGCCTTGAGGGCCTGGGCTGAGCCATCGGTGTCGGCTTTGATCACGACGTTGACGTCGTTGTTGGTGCCGGCGGCGACGGCCGAATAGAAGTCGTTGGCCGAGACGCCCGAGTTGCCAGCAAAGGCCTGAGCTTGTTTAGCTAAGGCGCGCTTTTCGGCGATGTCCTTGGCTTCTTTTTCGCTGGGGAAGGCCATGAAGCGGTCACCCGCGGAGGGGACGCCCGAAAGGCCGGTGACGGCGACCGGAGTCGACGGGGTCGCGGATTTAAGGACTTGGCGATATTCGTTGGTCATCCGGCGGATTTTGCCATAGAGGTCGCCCACGACCACGTAATCCGTGGCTTGAAGGGTGCCGTTTTGGACCAGCAAAGTGGCCTTAGGGCCTTCGCCTTTATCGAGGTTAGCTTCAAGGACGGTCCCGGAAGCGTAACGGTTGGGGTTGGCTTTGAGTTCGAGCATTTCGGCTTTGAGCAGAATCGCGTCGAGCAAATTGTCGATGCCGATGCCTTTCTTGGCCGAAATCTCGCAACAAATGGCATCGCCGCCGAATTCTTCGGGGATGACGTCATGCGCCATGAGCTCTTCTTTGACTTTGCGCGGGTTGGCGCCGGCTTTATCGATCTTATTGATGGCGACGATGATCGGGGCTTTGGCGGCTTTAGCGTGGCCGATGGCTTCGACGGTCTGCGGCATGACGCCATCATCGGCGGCCACGACGAGAACGACGATATCGGTCACATCGGCTCCGCGGGCTCTCATCGCGGCGAAAGCCGCGTGCCCGGGGGTGTCGATGAAGGTGATTTTCTGACCATGGACTTCCTTTTGATAGGCGCCGATGGCTTGGGTGATTTCTCCGGCTTCGCCTTCCGCGATATGGGAAGAACGAATGGCATCGATGAGGGTGGTCTTGCCGTGGTCGACGTGGCCCATGATGGTCACGACCGGGGGCCGAGCGACGAGATTCTTCGGATCGTCGTGGATTTCGATGTCCTCAAAATGAGCGGCATCCACCACTTTTTCTTTGCGGAAATCGTAGTTGAATTGCAAACAGATCGTTCCGATGGCATCGTCATCGAGGACTTGGTTGATCGTCACCATCTTGCCTTGCATGAACAAGAACTTGATGATGGCTGGGGTCGGGACGTTGATGGCTTTAGAAAGCTCGGCAACGCTAAGAGGCTTCGAGTAGACGAAAACGCCACCATTGACTTTGGCGTATTCGACTTTCTTGTTGCTCGGATGGTCCTGGAAGTTGCTTAAGCGTTGTTGCCGCTGCTGCTGTTGCTGCTTCTTGGAGAAATACACGGTTTTCTTTTTCATCACTCTAGACTCCTTTCATAAGTTCTTGAAGATGAGCGGCGGCGGCCTTATCGAGGACGCCGACCACGGAGATTTGGTCGAACCCTAAGGCTTGACCTAACGCGGCTTTGGAGGGGAGCATCAGCACCGGGATGTCCCGATAGTGAGCTTTGTCTAAGGCGGCTTTTTGGGTATTGGCGGAAGCGTCCTCCGCTAAGAGGATCAGTTTCGCTTTGCCCACCGCTTCGAGCAAGCTTGAGCCGATGAGGAGTTTGCCCCCGCGGTTCAGCAAGCCCAAGAACCCATAGACTTGCGGGTTCATAAGGCCTGCCTCAGCGTCTCATAGAGTCCTGAGGCGACCGGGGCGCCGCCATAATGGGCAAGCAGGTTATTCTTGGCCGCTTTTTCGAGGCTTTTTTCTTCCTTAAGAAGATAGAAGCCCCGGCCAGGCTGATGGCCGGTAGGATCGTAGACGACTTCGCCGGAAGCAATCACCAAACGGAAGAGAGACTTCTTCGGAAAGCTCTTTTTGGAGAGGATATCGTGACGGAAGTTCTCGCTCTGCATGGTTTACTTCTTATCGTCGTCGTAGTACTTGTCGAAGTCGCTGTAATCGACCTCTTCGTCGGCATTCTCGGACTCGTCAGGATTGACGGCATCCGGGTTCTCCTGCTCTTCCTTATCCATAGCCTCGAGTTCTTCGGGGGTATAGACCGGGATGGCTTCTCCGGGCTTAACGCTCGGGGTGGCATGTTTGACTTCTTCTTCGGTAATCTTGCGAGGACGGCGGAATTTCGAAGCCGGTTGGGTCTTCTTTTCCTTGGCGGATTCGAGTTCCTTTTCGAGGTCCGAAAGCGTGGTCGTCGTATGAACAACGGTCGGCTGGACCGGAGCGGGAGCGGGTTTGCTGACTTCGGGAGTCACGGGAGCAGCGACCGGGGCGGGAGCGGGAGAGGGGGTCGGAACGACCGGGGCGGCAGCCGCGGCTTTGGCGGCTTCTTCTTGTTTCTTGGCTTCGGCTAAAGCGGCGGCCGCGGGGTTAGAAGCCTCGGGCGGGAATTCGCTCTCTTTGGCGGTTGCGGTCGGAATGATCGGGGCGACGCTAATCGGAGTAACACTCGGAGCGGGAGTCTCGACGGCCGGGGCGACCGGCTGCGCGGCTTGCGCGGCCATAGCGCCCTGACGGGCAAAGTCTTCGCGTTCCTTAATCTTCTTTTCTTCTTCGGCTTTCTTGGCCCACTCTTCAGCGGTGGTATAGACTAAGCCTTCTTCTTTGGCCGGGGTCTCTTCTTTGATATCGATCGACCAACCGGTGATCTTGTTGGCGAGGCGGGCGTTAGCGCCGCGCCGGCCAATGGCTAAGCTTAATTGCTCATCTTTAACGACGGCGACGGCTTTAGGGAAAGGGACGGCAGTCGGATCGGTGAGAGCCACGCCGACGACGGTCGCCGGACGTAAAGCTTCGCAGATGAATAAGCCAGGATTGGTCGAATAATTGATGACATCGATCTTCTCTTTGTCTTTGCCATTGCCGAGCTGGGCGACGATCTTTTGAATGCGGGAACCGGCTTGGCCGATGCAGGCGCCGGTCGCATCGACGTCTTCGTTATTGGAAGTGACGGCGACTTTGCTGCGGATGCCAGCTTCGCGGGCGATGCCTTTGATGATGACGGTGCCATCGTAGATTTCATGGATCTCTTCTTCGAATAAGCGCTTAAGGAAGCCTTCGGAAGACCGGGTGACTTCAATCTGCGGACCCCGCGGGGCTTTGCCTTCTTCGGGGACGGCGGATTTGACTTCTTGGATGTAGACCTTGATGGGGTCGCCGACTTTGAAATACTCGTCGCCGATCATTTCGCGGCGGCCGAGTTCGACGGTGGTCCGACCAATATTGACGGAGACCGAGCGGTCATCGGCTTTTTCGACGGTGCCGGTCACCATTTCGCCAATGTGATCCTTGTAGATATCATAGAGGGCGCTGCGTTCGGCGGTCGCTAAGTTCTGGCGGAGATTGTTGCGGGCGGCCATGGCGGTCACCTTGCTGAAATCTTCGACCGGGCAAGGAATGGCGAAATCGTCGCCCTCCTTATACTTGGCTTTCTTTAAGCCTTCGTTGGCGTCTTCCTCGCTCACTTCGAGGTAGTCATCTTGGACATCCTTGACGACTTTCTTGATTTGGGCGATTTCGATCGTGCCTTTATCGAGGTCGATATCGACCTTCACGACGGCATCATCGCCGCCGCCAAGGTATTTGATATAGGCCTTTTGAAGCGAATCTTTGAGGGCTTCGACGACGGCCTCTTTGCTGATGCCTTTGCTCTCGGCGAGTTCATTGACTGCGGAGAGGAATACTGCTTGATCCATGGAATTGATCCTTTCGATTCTGTGTTGATGCTTATTTTCTAGAATTTGATGGCTAAGCGAGCCTTATCGACATCCCCAAGGGGGAATTCGATCGAGATTGAACGGCCTTTTTTGTTAAGGCGGAGCGTCACTTGAGCGTTAAGGATGCTCACGAGGTCCCCTTCCACGATGTTTTCGCCATGGTAAGGGTGGCTGAGATGGAGATTGACGTAACGACCGACGTAGTCGCTAAGTTCGTTCGGGGCGATCGGTTTTTCGGCGCCGAGTGAGGAGACATCGAGAGTGTAGGCTCCCGCGATCGGATCTTCCTTATCGAGTAAGGCGGAGATCGGATCGGAGAGGGCGACGATATCATCGAGACTGATCGGCTCTTTGCGGTCGACCGTCACTTGAAGTTGGGGACCATCCGCGTTAACGCAATAATGCACGCTAACGAGACGATAACCGCGCTCTAGCAAGGGCTCGGTCAATAAGGCGCTGACCTTTTCTTCCTCGTTCATGAACCTCCTAACAATAGAAAGAGTGGCAACTAAGGCCACTCTAAACCATTGGACTTATACGGAACCACGACGGGATTTCCGCGCAACAACTATAGCATGGCCCTCGCGCGTGAGCAAGCAAGACTAAGCGATGATTTGATACAAACTCCGTGAGGGGGCGGCATAGGTTGAACCGTATTCCCCTAAAACTTCGATGAACGAAACCGTTTCGGTCTTCCAAACGCGAATGGACTTCTCGCTCACATACGAAAAGGCGGATTTGGCCGCATCCTTATAACAAAGGATTCCGCAGCCATCTAAGGCGATGGCTGAAGCCGGGCAGGTTAAGCTCACGGGACGGGTGGAAAGCAAATCCGAAATCTGCAGGGTTGCGCCATCGAAAAAGACGCTCAAATAGCCGTTTCCAAAGAGGTGATCTCCATCAAATGGGACGGCGTTAGCGGAAGCCGAAAGCACGATTTCGCCATAGGGATCCATGGCATAAAGGGCCGAGGCCGTCTTCACAAATAAGGCCCCGCTTTCTCCAAAGAAGCTCGCCTTTTGATAGGAAAGACGGCGTAATTTTTGACCTTGAGGGCCGTAGAAGGTGAGGGTGCCGTTATCTCCCCCTACCACATAAGAGCTATCGAGGAAGGGATAATATTCCTTCCCGAGGACCTGCGGGTCTTTCGGGGCGTTGAAGTAACAAATCTTGTAGACGCCATCCTCTTGATAAATTAACGAGGAGGCGGTGACGCGCTTGAGGGCGGATAAGCTTGGCAAATTAACCCTGTAAGCTTTCGATCCCGTGTATTCCGAAGAAATGCCCGACCAGATATAGGCGGATTGCTCGGCATAATATTGGACGAGGCTGCGGCCATCTTCTCCGATATAAAGCTGCTTCGGATCGTTCCGAGCGGCTTGAGGCTGCACAAAGAAGCCCGTCCCATCGCGAAGCGAGATTAAGTAGGCGCCACTTACGCTGGAAGTCCAAAGCCAAAGCAACGAATGATCGGCGTTGATAAATTCGTAATGATCGCCAAAAAGAGAAGCCGGGGCCTTGGGATAAGCCAAGTTCACCACGCTATAGGGTTGATAAGAGTCATCGCCTTTAACGAGGGCAAAAGGGCAAACGGAGAAAGATACGGGCCGAGAAAAGTCATCCTGGTAGACGCTAACGATCTCGTTAAACGGCAAGGCGCTCTCGCCGCCCCAAGGATCGATGGCATAGAGGGTCGAGTCCCTTTTGCCATAGAAAATCGAGCGGTAACGATCCCCATAAACCGACAGGGCGCTATAGCCTTGAAAGGCCACCTTTTGGTCCTCGAGTGAGACGAGACCATAGTTATCGGAAGACACTTCGACGGCGACAAAAAGCCCATGGCTCCCACTTAAAGCCTTGTAGGGCAAAGTCACCGGGTGGCCAAAATCGACGAAAACCTTGCACGAGTCTTCTTTGGAGAAGACGATGCTTTGGTTATCTCCGCCCAAGCTTTGCATCGAAGAATATCCGCCCAAGTAAGCGGAGGTCGCACCGTCAAAGGTGGCGAGCAGTCCGCTAGGATAACGGGCGATGAGACGGCCGGAAGCATCTTTAAAAATCGCATGGCCGCTAACCTCGGGGACGAGGTAGCCATCGCCATGATATAGCGGAGCGACGGGCGATAAGACTTCAGGGGCGCTCGAGCTGCCGCTAGAAATGCTGGAAGAAGGGATGTTCCCTTGACAAGCGGAGAGCAAAGTTAAGGACAAGAAGGCCAGAACGATACCGGATTGTGTTTTCATTGGTTTTCCTTTCTTTGCTTGAGCGAAGGGGTGTTTGCATCTTCAGTCGCGGGACCGGTAGAATTGGCAATCATCAGCCCGGGCAAACTGAAGTTTTTCGACTCGCCAAGATATTTACGATTTACATAGTAGTCCGATAGTAAGGAAAAACAAGACCGATTTTTATTTTTTAAAAAGCCCCATCTAAAGCGGGTTCAAATAAAGAAATTAACCGTGTCTTTTTTTCGGCCGTAAGAACAGAACGAAGGCCACTAATGGGGCGGCGTAAGCCGAGGCCAGCAAGCTCACGGGGCCTACTGGAATCGAGTTCATGAAATCGATTGGAAGCAAGGCCATGCCGCTCTCCATTAAGAAGAGGGGATTCACGATCATGGCGATGAGGAAAAAGATCGAGACGGCGAGGGCGCTGCCGGCCATGGCCACCGCATAATGGAACTGACGGTATTGAGCCTTAGTCGGATCTTGGCATTCCTTGTAACCATAGACATAGAAGCCGAGTTCGACCGCTGGCAAAGCCATTAAGAGATAGAAAGACAGCATCTCCCACCAATTGCTGAGGCTGTAATCGAGCGTGTAGAAGAATAGGGCCAAATCGCCCATGAAGAAGAGGGCGGTTAATAGAAACAAGCTTCCGAAAATGCCGATCAAGATGCGCCAAACTCTCCGAGGCTTAGGATCAGGAAAACGATCATTCTTGCCTTGGTATTTCTTTAAGCCATAGAAATAGAGGGCAAAGCCGAGAAAGGAATAAAGGAGCCCAAGAATCAAAGCGTCGAGCGGGTAGAGCGAAGTGATCCCGCCCATCACGATCGAGGAATAGGTGCCTTTAAAGCTATAGACCGCGGTGAGAAGCGCCATCAAGAATCCCCCAAGGCAAATGAAAGCGCCATTAAGGATCAGCATCCACCGCTTATGTTTTAAAGAATAAGGATGCAAGGCAAAATGGAGCACCAATAGCAGATGGATTGGGATGATATTCATGAGGGTATAAGGGAGGTAGCGGGCAAAAAGCGCGAATTTGGAGCCGAAATCCTCAGCGATAAAACTCACCAGCGAAAAGCAGCAGATTCCGGCATAAACAAATAAGGCGGCCTCGAGAACGAGCAGCCACGTTCTTAATTTCATAAACCCGCCTCCGCGTACGTGAAGAAGAGCGGATTGAAGTCCGCGCCCGGATGCGGGTCAAAACTTCCATCTTTATGGATAGTGAGGACATTGCCGCCAAGCATATCGGCGTCGGCGTAGAGGCCAGCCCCGCTCTTTAAGCCGTAGGCGAGCAGGATGCCTAGATCGATGCCTTGGCGGGCTTCGTCCCAATCGTCATCGTGATAATAAGCATAGAAATCATCGCGGTGATCGTGGCCATAGAACATGCCTTTGGTGGAGCCGAGTTGCTCGGCTTTCTTAAAGAAGCCGGAATCCATATAGCCCGGGTAGGTCCTCGTTCCCGAAATGGCCGAGGAAGCATGGGCATAGACGCTCTCGCGGAGGTCGCCGCCGCAAAAGAGCAACTTGCCTGGGGCGCTCTCCTGGTGCCTGAGTCTTTCGCAATAAGCGGTCTGCCATAGCGGAATATGAAAGAAGGCTAAGGAAGGAACCACGCTCCCTTGATTGATGCTTTGGGCGGCCTTCACTTCCTTTTCATACCAATCGATCTGGTCTTGATGGATGACGTCGTAATCGTTATAGAGTCCGTTAAAATGAAGCGAATTGCTATCGAGGCCATAGAGCTGCCACACGGTTTTGGAACCAGCGGTGAGGTTGATCACGAAGTTGGAATTGCCATAGACGTTATCATTGCCGACTTCGCTATAGATGCAGTAGCCGCCCTTATCGAGGCTGTGACTAAGCGCCACTTGGCTCACGTAATCGGGGTTATAGGTCCCCTGCTCATCGTGGTTGCCATAAGTGAACGCCCACGGGACTTTCCAGGAATCGACCAAGGACCAAAGATGGTTCACGGTCGTTTGATTGGCGATCAAAAAGGAATCGCCGGTGATCATGATGACATCGGGGTTGGCTTTAACGACCAAAGCGGTCAAGTAGGCGTCTTCCCGCTTGAAATCGGTCCCGACCGACCAGTGGATATCGGTGAGTTGGAGGACCTTGACGCTATCTTGGTGGGCGAAAAGATCGAGGCTTTTGACGTAATCCGTGAGAGCGGGATTACTCTGGCCGCAACTAGTGAGGCACAGCCCCAAAATGGGCAAGGCGAAGAGATAGAGCTTTTTCATTGGTTTTATTATAGCAAAATCCGTAAGAGGCGGAGCGCTCATCTTTACATCAAAAAAAGGCACCGGTGGAGGTGCCTTGATCGAGCGGAAGCAGGTTTAGGCGTGCGGGCCGTCGTTGATGTAGAGGATGCCTAAGCAATGGGGGCCGCAATGGCAGGAGATCGTTCCGCCTGCCCGCGTGGCCATGATGTGCTTAAAGCCAGCTTTCTTTAACCGGGCGGTAATCTGCTCGACTAAGCCATCGGTGACGGTGGAATAGGTGATGAAGACTTCCTCGAGGTCAGGGTGGTCGAACATCGCTAAGGTATCTTCGACGTAATCCATGACGACGGTGGCCATATTTCCCCGGTACTTCTTTCCCGGAACCATCTTGCCTTCTTTGACGTAGATTTCGGGCTTAAGCCGCAAGAGATTGGCACCGATCATGGCGAGGTAGCTGCAGCGGCCGCCTTTATAGAGGAAATTGACCGATTCAAGGGAGAAGGAAGCCTGATCAAAGGGGATGCGGGCTTGGACTTTCGAGACGATGTCTTCCGGTTTTAAGCCTTGGGCAACTAACTTAGAAGCATAGATGGCCAATAAGGCGATCCCGGTGGATAAACTCCGAGAATCGATGACGAAGACTTTGCCTTTGAATTCGTCTTCTAAGCTAGCGTTGAGGGCGTTTTGATAGGCGCTCGATAATTCGGAAGAAAGCGAAAAGTGAATCACGGCATCGTGATCTTGCAGCAAGGTCTTAAAGTGTTCCTCGAATTGGAACTGGTTGACCGCGGAAGTCCGGGGTAATTTCCCGGTTTTCTCGGTGTAGGCGAAAAGCTCATCCGCGCTCACGACGCCATCGAGCCCGGTCTGCTCCCCCATCGTTAAGGTAAACGGCACGGTTTTAATCGCGTAACGCTCAAGCAGCTCTTTAGGCAAATCGATGGTCGATTCGGCAGATAAGGCGATTTTCATGATGGTCATCCTCCCCAGGATCTAAGGAATTTCAGTCCTATTATAATTGGACAATCTCGTATTTAGAACAAGATAAACGCATTTTTGAGCGCGTGAGCGCTCTCTTGTTTTCTATTTTAGTCTAAAATAGCTCTAGGAGAAATATCTATGGACACTTTAGAAGCCATCGCTAGCCGGGCGAGCATCCGCGCTTTCTTAGCCGACCCTATCCCCGAGCAGGACATCAAAGCCATCTTAACCGCGGGCATGCAGGCCCCTAGCGCCGTCAATAAACGCCCCTATGCCTTCATACTCATCAAGGAAAAGACCCTTTGGTCGAAAGCCGCCGAAGAAGTCGATCACACCACCCCCATCATGAGGCAAGCCCCGCTATGCATCGCCGTCATCGGCGATAAAGCGGCCATGCTCACCGATTTCTTCATGATCGAGGATGCCGCCGCGACGATCGAGAACATGTTCTTAGCCGCCACCGCCTTAGGTTATGGTAGCCTATGGAATGGCATCCGCATCGGCGGGGCCAACCAACTTTATTTCGATAAAGCCTTGGGCTTACCCGAAGATAAAGAAGTCCTGGCTATCCTCGCCTTTGGCAAAAAAGCCATGGAGAACCCGCGGAAAAACCGTTACGAGGAAAGCAAAATCCACCACGAGAAATGGTGATTTAGACAATGTCCAAATAAAAAGCGTACCGCTCAGTCGATACGCTTCTTTTTTATCCTACCACTTCAGGTGTTTCTTCGGGGCCCACTTCGCTAAAATCCGGGGGTAATATTCCCGCCAGAGTTCGCCGACGTGCTCCTTGGAGTAGAAGGTCGCGATGTTGGTGGCCTTATCGCTATAGATCTTATAGTAAGCCGGATCCTCTTTGAGTTTACGGACTTGCTCATCGAAGCCCTTAACGTCGGGGGCAGCCGCGTAGTTGTCCCAAAGAATACCCTGATACAATTCGAGGTTGCGTAAGAGAATCGGCTTGGCCGAATTGGCGGCTTCAAGAATCGACATCGGGAAGAGCTCGTCGAAGCTAGGCATGAACAAGACGTCGCACATATTGAAGATATCGTTCATTTTCGTGCGGTCGATGATACCGATGAAATGGACGTTTTTGGGTGGATTATCCATGATGGCTTTGAGTTCGTCATACCCATCGGTCATCTTGCCGAAGCTAAAGCCTCCCGCCCAAACGAAGGTGATGTCGGGATTATCCTTGGCGACTTGGATATAGTCCTTGACGCCTTTGCGGGTTTGGACCTGGCCGCAGCCCATGATGACGAAGGCTTTGGGGTCGATGCCATAGTGCTTCCGCAAGGCCAAGATCTGATCTAAGGGGATCTTATGAAAGTTCTCTTTGCTCACGTAGTTAGGGATATAGGTGATGTTCTCGCGTTTCATCCCGAGTTTGACTAACGGCTCGATGAAGATGGGGTTCACCACCACGATTTCATCGGCTTTGCGGTAAGTGTGGATCACGTAATGTTTGAAGACGCTGAAATTCAGTTTGTTCATCTTGAGCGACCCGTCGAGCGTCTGGGGAAGGAAATGAACGTAGATGACGTTGACGTGCTTTTTACTCATCCGTAGACGGAAGGTGGGGTTGACCGTGTGGACGTGGTAAATCTGAGCCCGGCCTTTTTCTTTGCCTTCTAGCACCGAAAACAAATCGGATTGTTCTTTGACTAAGGAGACCTGCTCCATATAGGCGCTTCCGACGCCCTGACCCGAGACCGAGGTCGCGGTTGAGAGCATGCGGATCGTGATTTTCTTGTTTTCCATAACTAATACTTTAGCATATCTCCCCCGCTTTTAGCCCTAGGAAGAAGAAAGCCAAGCGCTAAGGCCTGGCTTTTAGCGATCTTTCTGGTGCCCTCACTCGTAGTCGAAATGGGGTCTCGTCCTTACCATGGACGCGTTCTACCGCTGAACTATGAGGGCAAATGCCTCCCAAGCTCGCTACAAACTTGTTCGGCGTGAATGATTATAGCCAAGTAGGCTAAAGGTGGCAATGATTTTAAGCAAAAAAGGTCAGGCAATTCTCTCGCCGAACAAATCGTAGACGAAAGCCCCGGTGATTTTGACGCGGACAACCTCGCCTAAGGCAAGCGGCCTACCGCTAGCAAAGGAGATGGTTCCATCGATGTCGTCGGGGGCATTCCAAGTGCTCCTTAGCGAATAAAGATCATGGGGCGCATCATAGCCGACCACTAATCCCTCCATCACTTGGCCGATCCGAGCCTTATTCTTTTCGTAGGAGATCTGCTTTTGGAGCTTCATGAGTTCGCCATAGCGGGCTTGCTTGGTTTTTTCCGGGATTTGATGGGAGAAAGAATAGGCGGCGGTCCCTTCTTCGCGCGAATAGGTGAAACAGCCCATATGGTCGAAGCGAACATCTTTGAGGAATTGAAGGGTTTCGGCTTGGTCTTTGGCGCTTTCCCCGGGGAATCCCGCGATGAGAGTCGTCCGTAAGATGGCGTCGGGGACTTTGGCCTTAATCGTCTTAAAAAGCTGCATCATTTGGGCTTTATCGCCATGGCGGCGCATCGCCTTAAGCAAGTGATCGCTCCCGGCTTGAACCGGGATATCAAAATAGTGGGCGATCGACTTCGATTGGCCGATGAGGTCGATCAGCTCATCGCTGATTTCATCCGGATAGAGATAGAGCAAGCGGATCGAATAGAAACCGATGGCCTCAATCGCTTTAAGCAGATCCACGATATTGGGCCTTTGACCCTTGAAGTCAAAGCCATAACGGGTGGTGTCTTGGCTGATGAGGGAGATTTCTTTGACGCCTTTGGCGTGCAATTCCTTAGCTTCGGCGAGGATTTCCTCGTAGGGCCGCGAAACGAAGCGGCCGCGGATATAGGGGATCGCGCAGAAAGCGCAGAAGTTATTGCAGCCTTCGCTGATGCGAAGATACGCGGAATACTTAGGGGTCGAGACGATGCGCTTAAGCGGATTTAAGGGCGCAATGCCGCCTTGTCCAGTTAAGGAGCTGAGGAGTTCCGGGAGATCTTGATACTTCCGAATCGGGACGATCAGGGAAGCCTCGGTTAAGGAGGCCTTCAGCTCATCGTAATAACGTTCCGCTAGACAGCCCACCACCGCGACTTTTGCGCCGTATTGGCACATCTCGAGGATGGTATCGATCGACTCTTTTTTGGCCGCGGCGATAAAACCGCAGGTGTTGACGATGATGAGGTTGGCTTCTTTAGGGTCATCCGTCAGTTGGTAAAACGCGGGGTCGAACATCGCGAGCATCATCTCGCTGTCGATCCGGTTTTTGGCGCAGCCTAAAGACACCAAGCCGACTTTGATCATCGATGGGCCGCCAGGTTCAGTTCTTTTAAGTGATCGATCTTCGCGGCGAAGCGGTCGAAGGAAAGTAGCCGCCAGGTCCAGTTGATGTTATCGACGATGCCCGGGACATTGATGCGGGCTTCGCTGCCGAGCTCCAAAATATCTTGGAGGGCGAAGATGGCGTAGCCGGCTTTTTTAGAAAGGGCATAAGCGATGAAGCGCTCATTGATGGTGCCGTTAGCAAAGCCTAAGCGATTGAGGGCATCGTTCCAGCTGCGCTTATTGCCCTCATCGAGCTTCTCGTAGAAGCCCTTCATCATGTCGTTATCGTGGGTGCCAAGATAGCAAACCGAGTTCTCTTTGTTCCAGTCGACGCCGGCTTTATGGACGACTTCGGCGTCGGTGAAGGTGAATTCGATCACGTTCATGCCCGGGAAATCATAGTGGTCTCTTAACGTCAGGACTTGCGGGCGGAGATCGCCGAGGTCTTCGGCGATGATTTTGGCCTTAAGTTCGGGCTTTTTGGCGAGCAAAGAGTCAAAGAAAGCATAGCCGGGAGCTTCGATCCATTGGCCATCGATCGCGGTCGGGCAAGAGGAAGGAATCTTCCAGAAGGTGTCGAAAGCCCGGAAGTGATCGAGCCGGACGATGTCGTAGATTTTGGCATTGCCTAAAATCCGGTTTTCCAAGAAGGCAAAATCGGTTTTGGCCAATAAATCCCAGTTGTAGATCGGGTTGCCCCAACGTTGGCCGGTCTTCGAGAAATAATCGGGCGGTACCCCGGCGATGAAGCTGGGTTGATGCGTCAGTTGATCGAGCAAGAACGTGCTTTGATTGGCCCAAACATCGCAGCTATCGAACCCGACATAGAAGGGAATATCCCCGATGATGGAGATGCCTTTGGAGTTGGCGTAGCTATGAAGCTTGTCCCATTGACGGTACAAGGTCATCTGCAGCCAGATTTCGTAGTTGTAGTCGTAGAGATCGTTTTTGAGGAAGGCCGGCCGCGTCTTGATCCAGTCTTGCATCGCTAAGGGCCAGGTGTCCCACGAGGCCATCGAATTCCGTTTCTTATAGAGGATAAAGGCCGCCCAATCCTTAACCCAAGGATTGGCGAGGATGAAAGCCTCAAGGCAATGCGGCTGCTTCGCCATTTGGGCGTCATAGGCTAGGCGCAAGAAATGATCCTTGTAGGCCTTAACTTCTTCATAGAGGATCTTGTCGCTATCTTGATGGAACGGGGGCACCGCTTCAAGGTAGCCTTCCTCAGTGAGGGCATCGAGATCGATGTAGAGATCATCGAAGGCGAAGCTGCTGAAGGGCTGATAGGGCGAATGGCCATAGCCGAGCGGATTTAAGGGCAGAATCTGCCAAAGTTTGAAACCGCCGGCGGCAAGTAAATCGACGAAATGATAGGCTTCGGCGTTGAAAGAACCGATGCCATGCCGGCCAGGCAGAGAAGCGACCGGAAGCAATAGACCAGACGACCGAGAAAGTGCCATAAGTGATTTAACCTCCTTGCTAGTGTATCACTTTGCCTTTAGGTAAGCGCGGGAGAGGCGAGCGAGTCGCCGCTTTTGTTTGAACATCAGGAAATCGCAGCCCATATGATGATGCTCAAAGGGGATGTAGAAGAGGAAAACCAGAGGAACGGCGACCAAATAGACCGGTAGAATCAGCCAGAGGACCGGGATGAAATTGGTGACCCCGACCTCCGAGGTGTAGCGTAAAAAAGAGGGGACCAAGATCGGATAGAGCCAACTGAGGGCCTTATCCATCCCCGGGAAGGGGCCGAAGACCATGGCGCCATTGCGGTAATTGCGGCTCCAGAGGTCGACCCAATCCATCGGGACGAGGCCCGAGAATTTTAGGGCGAGTTCATTGAGGAAAATAATGGTCTCAAAGCCTAAGAAAGTGATCGGAAGCGCCCAGATGCGGTGATAGTTGGGCTTATGGAAGCCTTGGGTCACCATCAGCAAGGAGCAGATCACCAACGGGGCATGGCAAAGGTAGAAACGGAGGACTTCGAGAATGGTGTTGGCATTATCGAGCGGCACATTGAGGGCGCCGCTAGGGTTAAGGTAAGTCGCCAAACCAGAGATGATGCCCATAAAGAACATGTAATCCTTCGTCCAGTTGCCACCCCACATGAAGATGAAGGGGGCCAAGGTAATCAAAAGGGCGCAGAGGTTCTCAGGCGTCGAGCGTTTTAAGGCATAGGGGAAATCGGCGAGATAGCTGGGGTTAAGCTGCTTAACGTAGTGCAGCGCAAAATTGGTCCATAAGATCGTCAGGATGAACTTATAGGCGAACTCTTTGCCCATCCGCCGGCATAAAATCTCCGAAAAATAAGTCATCGCGAAAAGAAGCGCGAGGAAAAAGAAGTAGAGGAAGTTACCGTACCTCACTTCCATCATGGCTTATTTCTGCCAGCGCGGGCCTCCAGGAACGACCGAGACTTTGACGACGTTCTTCTCGCCATAGACCTTGGCCATATTCTCCATGAAATATTCGGTCCGATCATAGAGCGTGAAGCAGATGATGGAGCCAGCAAAACCGCCGCCCATGATTCTGGCCGCCCCGCCGCGAAGATAACGCTCCGCGATATCGAGGGCCTTTTGGGGCGAATGCTCGTAGTCGCCATTGGCAATGGTGTTTTGCAATAAGGTCTTGCTGCTAAAGGCCGAGAAGCGGATGCAGCTGAGGAAAGTTTCGACGTCATGCTCCAAGATGGCCTTGCGGGCATCGAGGACGCGACGGTTTTCATCGAAGAAATGCTGAGCCCGTAAGCGCGCCCGCACCGGAACTTCGGCGATCGGCATGCCGATTTTCGCTTGGAAATCGCTCGGAGCGACCTCACGGAGATACTCTTTTCCGAACATGGTTTTGGCCACCAAGAACATATCGGAGGGAATCTGGGCGTAGAGGGGCGTGAGATTGGCGTGGCTGCCGCCGGTATTCACCAAGATGATATCGAGGGGCAAGTCCCACTTCATATTCTCGACGATCGGGTTCTCGGTGCTCTTGAAGTCGAGATAATCGATGCCGCCGAAGGAAGTCCCGATTTGATCGAGCAATCCGCAGGGCTTTCCGAAGTATTCCCGCTCCGCGAATTGACCGACTTTGGCTTCCTCTAAGGGCGAAATGCTATCGTGATTGAATAAATGCGAAACGATGGCGACGATGAGCGACTCGTAGCAGGCCGAGGAAGAAACCCCAGCCCCGGGGAAGATATCGCTGGTTAGGGCCGCATAGAAACCGCCGATTTTATAGCCGAGCTCCTTGAGTTTAAACAAGATGCCGCGGGTCAAAGCGAGCGAGGTGCCTTTTTCTTCGGGGCGCTTATCGAGTTCATCGATGCGGAAAGAGAAGGAAGGGTAGCCTTCGGAAATGACTTTGACCGTGTCGAAGCCATTGGCCACCACTTCGGCTTCGATCCCCATCGAGGCCCCGGCCACGAGGCAGAGCCCGTGGTTGTGGTCAGTGTGGTTGCCGATGATTTCAAGGCGGCCATGGGAGGAACAGGTCTCACTAGCGACGGCCCCGAAGGTGTTGACGAAAAGATCGCGGGTTTTGCTCATAAATTAACTCCTTTAAGGAAGGTAACTAGGCCTGCTTGACCCTCCTTGGTGTCCTTAAAGACGGCGACATTTTGCAAGATCGATTGGCAGGTCTTATTGATGTAATCGCGAACGCTGCCTCCCGTGGTCTTTAACGCGTTGACCATCGGGACGAAATCCTTGAGGTCGGGGTGCTCGGCGAGGTATTTGCTTTCCGGGTACTTGTTGGCGATGATCTCTTCGATGAGATGGCCTTGGCGTTCCAAACGAGCGGGCAGGATGAATAAGCCCATCGCTTCGATGAGGCCGATGCCTTCCTTCTTGATCATGTGGTATTCGGGGTGGGCATGGAAGATGCCATCGGGGTAGGTCGCGTCGCAGCGGTTGTTCCGCAAGATCAGGTAGATGGTGTAACTGTCTTTTTGTTTGCGGACGATCGGAGTGATGGTATTGTGCTGGCCTTGCTCATCCTTAGCGAGGATGGCATTGGCGGGATCGCTATAGTCTCTCCAGGCGGAAAGAATCGCCGAGGCCGTGTCGAGGATGTCGGAGCGGTCTTTGCCGTCGAGGCGGATGACCGTGTCATAGAAATCCAAAATATGGACTTTGGTTTTCGGGTGGTTCGGGGTGGCGATTAGGGTCCGGTTCTTGGCCTTCATTAACGGCATCTCGTGGTCGCCGCCTTGGAAGTGTTCGTGGTCGAGGATCGAGCCCCCGACGATCGGAAGATCGCTGTTGCTCCCGATGAAGAAATGCGGGAATTGATCGACGAAAGCGACGAGTTTGCTCAAGATCCTCGGGCTGATTTCCATCGGCACGTGCTTCTCATAGAAACAGATGCAATGATGGGGATAATAGACATAGGGCGAGTATTGAAGATACCAGCGCTCATCATCGAGGGTCAAGGGGACGAAGCGGATGTTTTCCCGCGGGGCCTTGGTGGGGTTGCCGGCAAAGCCGAGGTTTTCATGGCACAGCAAGCATTTAGGATAGCTCGAAGACACCGCCGAGACCAGCTTAGCGATATCCTTGTTGTTCTTCTCGGGCTTAGAGAGGTTGATGGAGATTTCAAGCGAGGGTCCATCGCTATAATCGGCGGCCCAGACGATGTTCTTATCGACTTGGGTCTTGGCGATGTAATTGTTCTTGATCGAGAGGTCGTAGAGGTAATCGGTGGCCAGTTCGGGCTTCACGTCATAAAAAGCGTTAAAAGCCGTGTTGACCTGGCTCGGCAACGGTGAGAGCAAGCCCATGATATAGGCGATTTCGCGGTGGGCGGCCCCTTCTTCGTAGCCCAAGGACTTTTGAAGATAACGGTCGAGGGGATCGATCAGGCTATCGGGGACGGCCAAACTATCGAGGCTAGCGGTGTCAAGCTCACCTTCATAAGGGCGTTCCCGCCGGAAAATCTTCAAGAGAATGTTCCCGTAAAACAGGGCGTCTTCACTATCCAAATGCAGATGCTTTTGGGCGTAGTAGACGAGATTAGCGATATCCTTTTCGATCATAAATCGGCCTCCTTTTTGGTGAAGAGATATTCAATGTAATGGCGGTAGGGCTTTTCGGGGGTAACCAGCATGGCGGAGAAGTCATTAGGGACATTCACGCACTCTAAGGCGATGCCCGAGTGCGGTCCTTCTTTATGGCCGTTAGTCAAGGGAAGGTTCAACCGCGGATAGTTATCGCTATAGACGGTCATCGCCGGATAATCGGTGAAGATCTCCATGAGATAATGGGCGTTGGTGAGCAAGGCCTTATGCTTTTCTAGCGGGCCTTCGTCAAATAAGAAGATGTGGTCATAGCCTTTGCTGGGGGCATTGAAAATAAAGGGATCTTCGAGGTGGTCCTTGATCATCATGCCATGGCGGAAGTCGAGGCAAGGCGGCACTGGGGAGGCGGGTTGAGGAATCAGGTGAGCGTCCATCGGGAAATAACGGGAAGCCCGTAGATACAGCGTGCTTTCCCCGATGTGGCGGAGGCCGCCGAGGTTGAAGTAAGAATGGTTGGTGACGTTTAGGGGCGTCGGAACATCGCTAGTGGCTTCGTAAACGATCCGTAAACTCGGCTTTTTGGCCGAAGCGAAATAGGAGACTTTGAGGGCGACCGTTCCGGGATACCCCCCTTCTCCCGCGGGCGAAGTATAGGTGAATTCAAGCAGGATCCCTTCGGGGGTCTCGGTTATTTTGCTAGCGAAGCGCTTGGTGGAAATCCCGTGGGGCCCGCCATGAAGCGAGGTCGAGGAACCTTCGTTCTTTTCTAGAGGATAGACCTTCCCATCAAGGATGAGTTTCGAGTCTTTGACCCGGCCGGCGATGCGGCCGACGGTCTTGCCGAAATACCCTGAATTGGGGCCGACGAAATCGCCGAGGTCTTTGGGGGCGATCGTCATGGGGGCGCCGGCAAAACGAATCTCGACGATGGCAGCTCCAAGGTCGGTGAAAGAGGCCTCAAGGCCCGAATCGCTGCGCAGACGAATTAACGTGAACGAATCATGCGGAATGCTTTGATATTTCATTGGGGATCGGCCTCCTGATAAATGGCGCGAAGTTGTTTGGCGGATAATTCTTTAGGTACGGGATAGAGCGGATTGCCTTCTTTAGCGGCGTGCTGGCTTAAGGGGACGAGGTCCTCAGGCTTAATCACATGGGCGAAGGTCTTAGGAATCCCTAGGCTCGCATTCAGGCTCTCGATATAGGCGATGACGGCGTTGGCTTTCGTGGCTAGAGGCGCCGAGGGCGAAGACAGCTCCAAATAATCGGCGATTTCCGCGAGCCGCTTATAGGCGGATTTGCCATAAGCTTTTAGGACATAGGGAAGCAAGATGGCGTTAGCTAAGCCATGGGGAACGTTGTAGAAACCCCCGAGGGCATGGGCCAAAGCGTGGACGTAGCCCACATAGGCCCGCGTGAAGGAAACGCCAGCCAAATAGGCCGCTTTCTGCATGCCTTCGCGCGCTTTTTCATTGCTGGCATCCTGATAGAAAAGCACGAGGTTCTTTTGGATTAATGCCATGGCTTTTAGGGCGCATTCCTTGCTCTTTTTGGTGGAGCTATGGCCGATGTAACTTTCGATGGCGTGGGTCAGGGCGTCGACGCCGGTCATGGCGATGACGCTGGGAGGCAAACCCCGCAACAGGGAATTATCAAGGACGGCGACTTCGGGGATGAGATGGGGGTCGTTGATCGAGAATTTATCTTTGGTTTTCGGGTTGACCACCACCGCGGCCAAGGTCGCTTCGCTGCCAGTCCCGGCCGTGGTCGGAATCGCGATCATCAAGGGGGTGTTATGCCGAACTTTAAGCAAGCCTTTCAATTGCTGAAGGCTCCGATGGGGATTCACGAAGCGCGCCCCAACGGCTTTGGCGGTGTCCATGGTGGAGCCTCCGCCGAGGGCAATCAAGCAATCGCAATTGCCATCGCGGAACATCTTGTAGGCCGCTTCAACCACATCGAAAGTGGGATTGGGGATCACGTCATGGTAAAGTTCATAGGAAATCTTGGAGTCATCGAGGACTTTTAATAAGGGGGAATGAAGGCCGAGCTTATAGATGCCCGGGTCGGTGAGTATGAGCGGATGCATCCGGTTTTTCGCGGAGAGGATGAGGGGGATGTCTTTTAAGCAGCCAGCCCCTTCATGCAATTCGGGTTCGTTGAATTTTAAGGTAAAAGAAAAGGCGAAGACGATCTTCTGGTAACTCCGACAATAAAGCCTCTGAAAGACATTCATGACCCTCGCTCCTTTCTTTATAATAGCGGCGCCAATATGCGCAAAATCGCCCAGTAAGTTTGGTGGCGGCGATGCCACTGCTCCCACTCCCCTAACGAGACCTGATGGGAGATTTCAAAGGTGTCGAGGAAGTCTTGCTTCATGGTTTTGATGGCGTGGCAACGCACCATGAAGGTCCCGCACTCGAGGTGGAGATAAAGCGAGCGATAGTCCATGTTGATGGTGCCGACCGTGGCCACCACATCATCGGCCACGAACATTTTCTCATGGACGAAGCCCGGCGTGTATTCGTAAATCTTGATGCCGGCTTTCATCAGATCCCCATAGAAGCTGCGGGTGATGTGAAAAACCGCCTTTTTATCGGGGATATGCGGCACTAAGATCCGGACATCAACCCCGCGTTTGGCGGCGCTGAGCAACGAATCTTTCATTTCGGCGTCGATGATGAGGTAAGGCGTCGAAAGGTAGACGAAATGCCGGGCCTTATCGAGGATCGACATATACATGGTTTCGCCGACCGCTTCTTTATCGAAAGGCAAGTCGCCATAGGGCTGAACCCAGCCATCGTTGCTGATGGGCGTCGGATCTTCGTTAGCGTAGACGCTCGGGCGATAGGCCGCGTTATCGATCTCGGCCTTTTCGTCCCAGTTGGCATTCCAGTTGCTGAGGAAAAGCATAGTGAAGCCATAGACGGCGTCGCCTTTAAGCATGATGGCGTTATCTTTCCAGTGGCCAAAGCGGACGATCTTGTTGATGTATTCGTCGGCGATATTGATGCCACCCGTGAAGCAGGTATGGCCATCGATGACCAAGATCTTGCGGTGATCGCGGTTGTTCATACGGATATCGACGAAGGGTTTAAAGGGGGCGAAGGCATGGGCTTTGATCCCGTACTTTTGGAGTTCCTTGAAATAATGGACGGGGACGGTGCCTAGCGAGCCGACATCATCGTACATGACGCGGACATCGACGCCCTCTTTGGCTTTCTGCTTCAAGATCGCTAAAACCGAGTCCCAGAAGATGCCGGGGTCGATGATGAAGTATTCAAAGAAGATGTAATGCTTGGCTTTTTGAAGTTCCCTTAGCATCACGGGATAGGCTTCATCGCCCAAAGGGAAATAATCGACATTGGTGTGCTCATAGATCCCGTTTCCCGAGGCGAATTCGAGGTATTTGACTTGGCCGACCGCATCGGCAACCGAATCATGGACTTCTTGAAGAATCCGAGGATCCGTCGGGTCTTTTTGGATGGTGCGGGCCCAGCGGGCGTACTTGCGCCGCTGCGATCGGTTGGTGGCCTTATTGGCGAAAAGGACATAGAGGACGATGCCTAAGCCGGGCAAGACCCCCACAAAGAACATCCAGGTGATTTTATAGACGTCCGGGGACTTGGAATTGATGATGTAGATCTCCGTGACGATGCTCGCGATGAACAAAACCAAAACGAGATAGATGACGGCTTCGGGGCCAGCCTCCGTCCAATAGATGGCGATCATCACGACGACGCCGATGAGAAAGGCAACTTGCAAAAGGAGCAGCAAGGCAATCGCCGCTTTTTGCCAGAATCCCGCCCGCAAGAACTTCATGCTTTAGCCCCTTTGCTTGGCCGCCCGGAAATCCAACAAATCCAGGTACTCGTTGTAGTCGAGGTCATAGCGATTCAGCAGCCACTTGTAGGCTTTACGGAGATCGGCGATATCGATTTGGCACTGGCATAGGGCCGAGAAATCCGAGATTTCGGAAGCGGGCATCCGGTCTTTAAAATAGACGAGGGAATCAAGATACACCTTCAGCTCGCTCTGTTCGTGGGGAGAACGGGCATAGGGCAATAAGGCGTTGATGAGCAACGGATAATACAGCGCGATCTTTTCGGCGAGGACGCGGTCAAGATGATCGAGGTAGAGCGTGTCGAGGTCGCTCAGGATGAGAAAACGGTAATCAAAATTCTTGGTCGGGAAAACAAAGGGGCTCAGCTTCTCGCAGATGAAGGGATGCAAAGTTAACACCGTGCCGTCATTTTGATAGCCAACGATGGGCGACATCGGGGAGAGAATGCGAATCTCGGCTTGATATTTCTTGCTGATCAGTTCCTTCAAATCGCTCTTTTGGTGGTCGAGATCGGGTAAGAAGCCGCCCGGAAAATGGAAGCCGGACTTCGGGAAGCCATCATTGCCTAACTCCCGGCAAAGCAAAACGCTCCGTCCTTCGAGGAAGACGGCCGCGGCGGCATGACGTTCATGGGATGAAGTCTTCATAAGTTACCCTTAGTAAGCGAAGTAGTAATAAGCGAACTGGCTAATATAAATATTAGCCGGACTGGAACCATTATACGCTAAAGCGACGCGACTTATGTCATCGCGGTCATAGGAAAAACGCAGTTCATAATCGTAGCCCTCGCTTTGGCCAAGATAATGGGCGGAAGCTTGCTGAACGGCGGTGTCGGGGTCTCCGGATTTCGCCGAAGGGACATAGCCGGTTAAAACGAGCGATTCGCTAGGGATTTTCTCGCTTAAAGTGAAGGCGACGTATTTGATGCCTTGATGGACGATCTGGGGCGAAGTGAGGCTGGCCTGGCTAGGCAGGACAATGGCCTCATTGCTATAGGAACCGGAGGATTGGCTCCAATCGGCGGTGAGACCGCTTCCGCTATTGGCTTGCGAAAGCAAAGCGAGTTTGGTCGGGTCGTAGCCGACATCGCGGAAGCCGGGATTCGGGAAAGCGCCGCGGCAAAGATAAATCACGAGGAAAAACACCAAATACGCCCCGGCGAGACAGCCGATTGAGGCGCCGAAAGGATGCTTCTTGAAAACATTCATCGTTCCTTATTCTAAGGAACAAGGAGACTTTTGTATAGCCTAATCCTAGCGGGGAAGGCGGTTCCAGCAGAGATCGAAGACCTTTTTCTTGAGGCCGATATGGAAGCCATCGTGGTCTTGGGAGCCGACGAACTTCCTTAAATCGTCTTTGCCATCCTCATAGAGGCGGGCTTTTTCTAAGATTTGATGAGCCTTTTGATAATCTTTGAGGCAGATTTGCCATAAGTCATCGAACGACTCGGTTCGGACTTGTTTGGTCACGCAATTGAGCCAAGCGCGATGGGCTTCGTTAAGGATGTCCATCGGGGCGTATTTCTTGAGGTGATGGGGATAACTCATGCCATAGGCGAGGCTATGCTGCCCGCCCATCCGGAAGAAAAGGCGCTTAAAGCCGGTGGGCGACCATAAGACGTTCATCGCGAGTTTATAGGACTTCCAGGAGGTGTAGAACGAGGTCGGGGTCAGTTTCGGGTCTTCGGTGCATTCCGCCCACATTTTGGAGATGAGCATGACCTTATCTTTGCTCATGGCGATGCAGCGGCTCGGTTTCATATACGTGCCTTTGCGCTTCGAGAAGGTCTCGTCGAGCAAAGCTTCATAAGCCCCGTGGCTCCACTTATAGTAGCCGGTAAGCTTGCCGTTCTCGTCGAAACCCGACTCGGCGAAAATGTATTGATGGCAGGTCCGGTCGACGACGTAATGCATGAGGAGACCATCGATATAGGCGAGCAAAAAGTCGCGGTCAGAGCTCTTTTTCGCGTATTCGATCATCCGATAATAGGTATCGGTGAAATCGGTGTGATGGAGCGTGCCGCCATAGCCGCTAACGGCTTGGTAATCCAAGGGTTTATTCCAGGGCTTCACGCCATAGTAAAAGAAGGGATCAGGCCCTTGGCCGCCGAGGCGAACAGCATCGAGATATTTGACTTCATCTTGAGGAATGGCTTCGAGAACGAAGCTATAGTGAACGAGCATTGCGGGCATAATTTTTAGTCTTGATCAAGACCCTCCAAACCTTTTTTATTCGTAACTTTAACGGCTTTGGCGTTTTTGACGAAGAGGAAGATGAGGGTCGCCGTCCCCATCAAGGCAGCACTATAAATGGGAAGAACCCACCACTGCTTCGTCATTTTCATGATCAGGCCGATAAGAATCGGGGTGACCGATTGAGCTAACATGCTCGCGGCATAGTAGTAACCGGTGAAACGACCGATTTTTTTGCTCGAGCAAAGTTCGACCACCATTGGGAACGAACAAATATTAATCATAGCCCAACCAATCCCTTGAAGGCCGAAAATCGGAAACAAAAGCCACGGGAAGGTGGCGTCATAGTTGTTATAGCCATGGGAATCGAGGGTTTGGTTTCCGGCCGGTTTGACAAAGCAGAAGATGATCATCGAAAGCGTAATGATGCAAAGTCCGATGAAAATCGTCCATTTTCGACCAATTTTGTCGGCTAAACGGCCCGCGAGTAAGAAGGTGATCACTCCGGTGACACCCGAAACCAGCGTCAAAATCCCAGTGTAAGAATCGCTCGAATAGAGGTACCAAAGCGTGTAGTTGCCCATGAAGGTTTCGATCGCGTTATAGCTCATGAACCAGAAAACTTCGGCGATAAGAATGAGGATGAGGGTAGTCCGATTGGCCCGGCTCATCTTGCCGTCGTCGACTTTATCGATGACTTCGGCTTGGGCTTCGCCTTGGCGCATCGAAGGCTCCAATTCGGCCTCGAGTTTGTTTTCTTTGATTTTGAAGAAAAGGACCGCGCAAGAAACGAGCATGAGGACCGAAGCGACCAAGAAGGGAATTTCAATGGCCCACAGGCCGTGGTTAAATTTGGTCAAATAGTTTTTAAACGATAAAGGAATGGCCAGAATCGTCCCGACGCCTCCGCCTAAAAAGCCAACGATATTGATGATGCCGTTGGCCCGGCTTCTCAAAGGTTTTGGCGTTAAATCCGGCATTAAGGCGACCGCCGGATTCCGGTACATCATCATGAAGAAAATCACGATGGCCATTAACGCGATCATCCCGCCAAGGTTGTTATATTGATAGAGGATAGGAATAAAGGGGAACGCAATCGCTGAAATCACGGTTCCAACGATGATGTAAGGCATTCTTTTGCCCCAGCGGGTATGGGTCTTGTCGCTAAGATGTCCAAAGATGGGCAGCAAAAACAAAGCGGCAATGTTGTCGCAAGCCATAATGATGCCAACCAAGTATTGGACGTCCAGCAGAACGTCCGCATTTTCGGGCAAATCCAGTTGGTCATAGGTTAGCCCTTTTTGCGAAGCCAGCATTTGGGTGAGAAACTTGCTGCAAAAGGAGTTGTAGATCTGCCACAGCATCAAAATGCCAAAAAAAGCGAACCCGATGATAAAGGTTCGCTTGTAATTCAGCTTAAGGGGTTTTGCGGCGGGGACGCTCGAAGCAACAGGAGAAGGCTTTGATTCTTCCATGAGTTTTTCCTTTAGGATGTTACTAATATCCTAACACAACTCATTAGGCCTCGGGGGCTTTCTTTTTAGGCTAAGGCTTGGGCGAAGAAAGTGCTGAGGCTCGTAAAGAGTTCGCCATTAAGTTCGCTCGACTTTTCTTTATCGATGCTCAGGCGGTAGCTCTGTTTCGCCCCAAGGCTGGCTTTCGACCAGCCCCCATAGGTCTTGTTAAAGGCGCTTTGGGCGGGTTCCACCACATCCTGGTTATAGGCGATGGCGGCTTCGGACAAGAAGAGATTCGTGTGGGTCCGGCCGCTTTTGAAATAGGTGGTGAGACGGCTTTGATCGGTGATGTCGTTGCGATAGGCATAAGCCGCTGAATAATCATAAGAAACCGAGCGGTCCTGATCCCCTTGGGCGAGGAAGATTTTCGCGGAGCTGCCATTGATCGCGGTCGTCGTCCTTAAAAAGCCCGCTTTGCCCCGCTGGGCATATAAGGCGTTATCCATGAATGGCTTCGTGGTTTTGGCCAAGCCCATTCCGACGACCCGGGAAGCGTACTGGATCATCTCTTTATCCGGCGATTCAAACCCCGCCAAAGAGGCCACCGCCAAAGGCGCCTGGTCGTAATGAAGCGAGGCTAAGCAGCCATACGCTCCCCAAGAATAGCCTAGTAGACCCAACTTGAAGGATTTAAGCGCAGAGGAGCTATGGATGAAGCTGAGGGCCGCCGTCACATCGAGGGCGCTTTGATCGAGCCCGCCGGCGCTAGTTCCCTCGCTTTGGCCGGAGGCGGTTAAATCCAGTTGAATAACGTTGTAGCCTTGGTTAAGGAAATACGAGGCGAATCCGCTCTCGATGCCATCCGACATCGACCCCATGCCATGGGCCATTAAGAGCAAAGAGCCATTCGAGGTCGCCGGGGCGTAATAATACGCCTTCAAGGAATTGGTGCCCGATGGGATAGCATATTCGAGGCGTGAATTTAAGCTCGGGTAATCCCCTCGGAATTTATAGGTCGCTTCCTCCATGGAGGCGTTGAGTTCGGATTCGGTTGATTCCCGACCAGAAAAGACCGCGGCGACAATGGCGTTAGCGACCGTTAAGGATGGGGCCAAAGGCACCGTGATTGCCAAAACGAGGCCAAACAGGATGAACCATAGGATATCGCGACGATGTTTTTTCGGGGTGGACATGGCGGAATTATAGCGCGTTTATAGGGCGGCTTGAAAGAAAGCGTCGATCCGCTGGAACATCGTTTGGTCAATCTTCGAGGATTGCTCTTTATCCATGAGGCTATAGCAAGCCGCCAACACCTCGGGAGGAACTTTGGATAAGCTCTTATATTTCGCCTTCAAATCGTCTTCGGCTTTATGGAAAGAGGCGATGTAGGCGCAACTCGCCGGATCAAACCAAATATCGTCGTGGTGCTTTTCGGGATAATAGAGGCGCTCGACCCGAGGGTTTTTGACCTCGGGATCCCCATAAAGGGAGCAATTTTTGACCGGCACGGTCTCGTCAAGCCCGCCCTGAATCAGGAGGACCGAAGTCTTTTTGGCGTGATTGATGCCGCTAGCGGCCGATAGAAACCCCTTCTCCCCGGAGCGTTCTTTGAGGGCGTCGTCCAAATCGGGCTTGCTCAGATCGGCAAGGAGCCCGGCTTTGCCGCGGGCCTGGCTCACCATCAGACGGCCGGGGGAACTATAACCGGACATCGCCACCACCGCTTTAGGCGAGGTATCGAAGTTTAAAACCGCGGTCACGCCATAGGCGCCCCAGCTATGGCCGATCAGCAACAAGGGGAGATGCTTGAGCTTGCGGTTAGCGTGGACCATGTCGAGGCAAGCCTTCAGATCGTAGGCGCTTTGGTACATCCCGCCGATCGAGGAGCCTTGGCTAGCCCCGGAGGCGGTGAGATCCACCGCCAAAACGGCGTAGCCCGCCCTAAGGAGATAATCCTGATAGAGGGCGTCATTGCCATCGGCTAGCGAGGTGAAGCCATGGGCGGCCACCACCAAAGCTCGGGGATGTTTAGGAAAATAAAGATAGGCTTTAAGGGTGTTAACTCCTGAGACAAAGGTCAGCGTTTCCCGGTCCTTCAAGGCGGGGAAATCATTCCGATTCTTAAAAAGATGGCCATCAAAAGAGGCCCGATAAGACGCCCAAGAGCTGCCCCGATGATCAAACAAAGCCATCTGAGCCACTCGGGGGCCGACGTAGGCGCCGAGTTGGTAAAGCCCCTTAGCGACGGCTAAGGCTTTGGCGAGCTTGGCTTTTTTATCGCTGTTATCGTCCATGAGACGATTATAACCCCCAAAGCCAACAAAAAGGCGACCGATAAGGGTCGCCTTTTGCTTCAATGGCCGTCCTTATTTGGTCTGACCATTGCCATCGTTCGCCGGAGCAGCGGGCTGCTGGGCGGGGACGGTGTTCTTCTTATTCTTACGCATCGGATGCCTCCACGGTTGGAATTCACTTCCAAGCGCGACCCTGTTGTAGTTTCTTTTTTAGGCGGGTCAAGGGTCGATGGATTACAGGGGGAAGAGTAGAGAAAGAGAAGTCTAGAGAACGAGAATCTTTACGGTGTTTTCTTAAAGTCCCCCAATCATCGCCACATTTTCTTTACGAAAGAAAAAGATTCGTGGCGAAACGGCCATGAATCCTTATCTTTTTAATTATTTAGCCTTGGGGTCATCGCCATAGACGACGATGACTTGATCAAAGCGTTTCGCCACTTCGGGGCTCGGATCGACGTAGGAGGCGAGTTGTTTATGCATGACCTCTTCAGGGACCCATTTCTCCTTGATCCGCATCTTGTTGCGCTGATAACAAATCGAATAATCATGGAATTTGATCATATAGAGGATGATTTGGTCATAACCTTTAAGCCGGTCGAGGTAATAGGTCCTCCGGCCATCTTCAAGGAAGGTCGAGTCAACGATGACGGTGCAGGGATCAGGAAGCGTGGCTAAGGCGGCATTAGCTTTCCGGATCATCTCATCGAAGATCGTCTCCATGTGGGGCGGGAACACCAAATAGGACCCGGTGATTTGTTTACGGGTTTCGTCGGTATCCACCACCACCGTATTCGGGTGGCTGGCCGCATAAGCTTTAGCGTAGGTGGATTTCCCTGAGCCCGGGATCCCCGCCATGAGCAAGCAGGTTTTCATACGATCTTTTTCCGGATGAGCGAGGAAGCCAAATCCACGATGATGATCAATAAGACCACGCCTAAGGTATCGGTGCCTAAGCGCGAGAATAAGGAGCTGCGGAAATCCATCAAGAAGTTCCAGCCGATGCCGGCGTATTGCTGAATGATGATGCCGAGCATCGTGCCGGTGCGAATGTTGATGTCGAGACGATAGAGGCCAACGCTGAGGAAATTCGGGAAGACCTGAGGCATGACGGCGGTCGTAATCCGCTGCATCTTATTGGAACCGCAGGCATCAAGAGCTTCGAGGGAATCCAGATCGGCCTCATCGATCTGGTCAGCGTAAAGTTTGCCGACCATGCCGATCGAGTGAAGCGATAAAGCAAAGATGGCGGTGAAAGTCGTATACCCGCTTAAGCCCACGAGGAATAAGCCGAGTAAGAGCTCAGGGAAGGTTCGAATCACGATGAGGAAGGTTTCGGCAATATAAGCCTTTTTGCCAAAGAGTTTATGCGAGGCTAAAATGCCAACGGGAATCGAAATGAAGAAAGCGATGACGGTCGAGATGAAAGTCACGGCGAAGGTAATGAGACAGTTATAGAAAACCCCGGCGGTAAAACCGCCTTTGCTTTCAGGCAAAGCCCCCCAGAAATAAGCCCAATCGATCGAGAAGAATTTCACAAAGTTCTTGCCGATTTCATCCCAGTTGATCGGACGATCAAACGCCGAGAAAAGATTGACCTCTTTGCTCATGAAGACGAGCAAGACGATGAAGACGGCAGTCAGAGTGAGGGTCACTAGCCACATCTTGGGCTTAGCCTGATAAGCGCTCACGGGATCTTTATAATGGCTTAAGCCTTTGGTATCGCCACCAAAAAAGAGAATGACCTTTTTAAAAGGATAAGCGATCACTTCGCCGGTCTTTTTCCAAAAGGCCGACCACTTGGAGGGCTGCTTAACCGCGCTGTTCTCGCTCATCTTAAATGCCTCGCTAAGGCGTTGGAAAGGAATTGCAAAGCTGCAACGATCAGCAATAGCGGCAGCAACATGGCCCCAACATAATCGTAATAGCCGGATTCGATATTGAACTGGAGGTCATAAACATAGCCTTGGAAACCGACATAGGAAAGGATGACGGAAGCGCGGATATTGATTTCGAGGGTGTAGATGAAATAGGCGAAGAACATCGGGCGAACTTCAGGAGAAAGGCCAAGGCGGGTGCACTGGAAGTTGCTGCCGCCGCAGCTACGGATGGCTTCAAAGGGCGACATCTCGAGAGTTTCGATGTACTCGAACATCATCTGGTACATGATGCCAAGAGTGAAGATGGCGACCGTGATAACGGCGTCGATTGAATTTCCGACCGAGAAAACGAGCGACACCATGTAGCCGATAATGAACATCGGGATGGTGCGGAGCAAATCGTTAAATAAGCGCACCGGCGTACGGGTCCAGGCGTTCTTGTTGACGTTTTGGGCGCAGAGATAATAAACGGGGATGGCTAATAAAGAGCCTAAGACCGTTCCTAAGAAACACCAAATGAAGAGGTGGGAAAAGTTGGTGGTGAATTGTCGCCAACCATAGGCCCACCAACCCGCGATGGTTTTAGTGCGGTTAGCGGCGGGACGGAACAAGCCGGCGATCTCGGTATTGAAGAAATAATCCCAGTTGAAATAGATGGAACGGTAACGCAACGGAATGAAGCAAACGGCAAAAAGAACAACCAAAAGGATCAAGGCGATCCAAAGGCCGATCGGCTTTTTCTTGGGGACGGTCACGATCTGTGAGCCATCGTGGGCCTCGCTTAAGTCCACTTGGTAGGAGCCATCGGAGACTTTGGCGTACCAGGAATCGAATTTGCGTTTCGGGGTGCTGGCGACCTGATAAAACTTGCTGGCATGAAAAGCCGCCTTACGGGCGTTTCTTTTCGCGATCTTTTGCTCCGCCGTCATGCTCATTTTTGACTCGGTTTAGCTAAGGGTTTAATGTCTTCGCTTAAGGCTTCAGGGGCATCGCCGAGATTGCCGAGCTTTTCGTTGCTATTGAGGCTGCGGCCGTAGATACTCTTGGTGACTTCGTCGGTCACCTCTTCAGGTTTGCCATCGAAAACGATCTGACCGGCTCGGACGCCGATAATCCGCGTCGAGAACTTCTTCGCTAAATCCACGTGGTGCATGTTGGCGATAATCGTGATGCCCATTTTGTTGATCCGAGTGAAGTCGTTCATGACCGAAAGCGTGGTCACCGGGTCAAGGGAAGCGACCGGTTCATCGGCTAAAATGAGTTTGGGTTCTTGGGTGAGGGCGCGAGCCAAAGCGACCCGTTGCTGCTGGCCGCCGGAGAGCTGATCCGCCCGAACATAGGCTTTATCCAGAATGCCGAATTTTTCGAGCGAGCGTAACGCTAATAACTTTTCTTCTTTGCTATAAATGCCGAATAAGGTTTCCCAGGTGTTATGGTAACCGACGCGGCCGGCGAGAACGTTTTTGTAGACGGAAGCGCGCTTGACGAGATTGAACGATTGGAAGATCATGCCGATCCCCCGCCGCTCCGCCCGCAGCGCTTTGCCTTTAAGTTTTGAGATATCCACGCCGTCCACCAAAATCTGGCCGGCCTGGATATCGTGCATCCGGTTGATGCAACGAATCAAGGTAGACTTCCCTGCCCCAGAAAGGCCAATAATGGAGACGAACTCACCATCGTGGACGACAAGATTGATATCCGAAAGCGCTTTGTAACCATTGGGATATATTTTGTCGACGTGCTTGAGTTCAATCATAAAGGCCTTTCTTGGGGTGGAGGAAGCGAATCTTCTATAGGATTATTCTACCGCGCGAGTTATTTGCTGGCGTGATCGAGCGACCACTGATACATATCACGAGCCGCATCGAAGTCGCTGTCCTTGGCATCAACGTAGCCGGTGTGCGAGTAGATTTGGTAGATGTAATAAGCGGCGGTTCCTTCTTCGGTCTTGCTGCCTTGGGTGACGGCCTTCTTAAAGGCGGTCTTGATGGCGTCGCGTTTGCCCTGAGAGAGCGAAGAGTTGACCGAGAGAGTGTCGTTAAGAATCGGATCGGTGATACCGACGGTGTAGCCCTTGGTGAAGAGGGATTCATCGCCTTTATAATCACTGTCGGCCTGGACGAAAGCCGAACCATAGCGGATGTCCATGAAGCCGCAAGCGGCATCGATTTGGCCAGTCATTAAGAGTTTGACGGCATTCGGATAAGAGGTCTGGTTGAAGCCAATCATGGCCTTATCTTGGTCGGTGGAGCTTAAGGCATTGTAGGAATCCTTGTCTTTGAAGCCAAGGGTGTAGCCATTGTCGTAGATGTACTTGGTCGGATAGATGTAGCCGGCGCCCGAAGTGGCACCCATGATGCCAACGACAGCCTTAGCGGTGTGAAGTTCTTTGAGCGTGGTCTTGCCATCGCCATCCGCATCGAGCGCGCCTAATTTTAAGGCCGCGCGAGCCGAATCGCGAAGGGTGATGATGATGCCTGAATAATAGGAGACTTGGGTCGCGGATTGATCGCCGCGATACTTATAAGCGGGATTGGTGGCCGAGACGGCGTTGCCGTCAGCCCCGATTTCACCGTTCATGGCCGCGAGCTGTTTGGCTTTCGCCGCAGCATCGAAGCCCGGGAAATCATCAGCCTGGACCTTATAGCCAGCGCGAGAGGCCGAGAGCAAAACATCGACTTTGCCTTTATTTTCAATGGACTCCTGAGCATAGCCCGAAGCGGTTAAGAAGCCGCCATCGATCTGGCCAGCGGCAAGAGCAGTCGTGGTCGCGGCGTAAGTGGCGCCGACATCGATCGTGAACTTATAGCCACTAACGTAGCTATTGAGGAAGGGTTCAAGCTTAGTGGCTAAGGTTAACAAAGCCGACGGATCGTTCGACGGAACGAGTTGAAGGTGAATTTCTTCAGTGTTGCCGCAACCGGCGAGAGCGGCTACCGAAACGAGTCCGCCCAAGATGAAAAGCGAAGTCACAGACTTTTTCATTTGTGTTTTTTCCTTTTGCGGGTGATCCCCCGCAGTAGATGGCATTCGAGTTAGTAGGCCGGATGAAAAGAGTAAACGATCCCCTAGCAGCGCTAATCTAGAAGACCGAACTGTTTCATCCAATCGTTCACTTTCCTGCAGCCTTAGGTTGCCGTAAAGAAAATACTCTTTCAACCTGAAAGCGTTTTACTAACGAAATGACTATCGCTTTTTGGTCGAATAAGTCATTATATAAGGATTTAGAAATTCCTAATTTTTCGGCAAGAAAATTGAATGATTTTTTAGGGATTACTATTAGTAATCCCTCTAGAAGCCGGTTTTTTGGGAGAGGATTTTTCCGCAAAGTTTGGAAAAGAAAGCGATTTTATGCCCTGGCTTATCGACAAAAAAAGAAGGGCGATAAACCCTTCTTTCTTTTCATGCTGGTGGCCCAAGGCGGAATCGAACCGCCGACACAGGGATTTTCAGTCCCTTGCTCTACCGACTGAGCTATCGGGCCAGCGCCTGGCGGACCATGGGGGATTCGAACCCCCGATCTTCTCCGTGACAGGGAGACATGTTAGACCGCTACACCAATGGTCCAGCAAAATCGGCGCTTTAATATTATCGACATGAGCCCTAGAGAAAGCAAGCGGGAAATGAAGGAGCCGAAGGCAAACAAAACCCCGGGGCCGAAACCCCGGGGCAAAGTGGGCTAAAATCGGCTCAATAGTTGACGGCGCGAAGCTCGAAGTAGCTCTGCGGATGGCCACAGCACGGGCAGACCTGCGGAGCATATTTGCCAACGACGATGTGACCGCAATTGCGGCACTTCCAGATGGCGACATCCTTGGAAACAAAGACGACGCCTTCCTTGACGTTGGCTAAGAGTTTGCGATAGCGTTCCTCGTGGGTCTTTTCGATGGCCGCGACGAGACGGAATTTGACGGCGAGCTCCTTGAAGCCTTCCTTTTCGGCGGTTTCGGCGAAGCCTTTGTACATATCGGTCCACTCGTAGTTCTCGCCATTGGCGGCATCGAGCAGATTCTCTTCGGTGGTCGGAATCTTATCGCCATGAAGCGCTTTGAACCAAAGTTCGGCGTGCTCCTTTTCGTTGCCAGCGGTCTCTTCGAAGATCGCCGCGATTTGTTCATACCCTTCTTTACGCGCTTTGTTGGCGTAATAGGTGTACTTGTTGCGGGCTTGCGACTCGCCGGCGAAAGCGGTCTGCAGGTTTTTCTCGGTCTGACTTCCTTTTAGTTCCATATTATTCAATATGAACCTCCAATGCCTAGATTATAGGCACGCCCTTTTGAAAGGACAAGCTTTATACAAGCAAAGTTGCTGATAATATCGAACCAATGCGACTTTATTGATAAAGATTTCTAATAGTTAGGCCACTATTTAAAAGGTAAAGAAAGATGCTCGCCTTGCATTTTAGGCTTTGGGGGAGGCGGAATCGGGACGCTTCACATAACGCACGCATTCGACGTTCTCGTCTTCGGCGGCGTGATGGAGCAAGAATTCATAGACTTGGTCGCGTAAAAGCTGACGGCGTTCCGCTAAGGACTTGCTCATGTCGGGATAGATCGGCGTCGAAAGATGCAGCGTCATTTTGGGCTTAAGGTTTTTGAAGATCTTACGGGGCCGATAGGTCGCGGCCATCGCTAAAACCGGGGCGCCAAGTTCCGCCGGGTAAACAAAGGATTCATCGCCAAAGGGACGGATGTGGGTGCTATAGGGCCAAATGTGAGCTTCCGGGAAAATGATGATGCCGGCCCGCTGAGCATAACGGGTTTTGATCGCTTCCTTAAAAGCATCGAGGTATTCGCTCTGATCCGGAATCGGCAAACAGCCGAGCATCAAAATGAAGTTGCGTAATCCTTTGAGGGACATCGAGTCCATATTCGCCACCACGTAGGCCCGCTTTCCGCGTAAACCAAAGCACTGCCCGCTCCAGCCATCGACGATCTGGGTGTGATTGCCATAAAGGAACACGCCTTGATGCTTCAATAGCTTTAAATTCTTGCGGCCGTAGATTTTGACGCCCCAGCCCAGTTTTGCCACCACCCAGAGGATAGGGACGGCCAAGACGAAATAGACGAACCACGAACAGGCTCGCCATAAGGGGTTTTTATGGACGAATTTAAATTTCTTGGGGAGAGGAAGCCGTTTGATTTTGGTGCCTGAAAACTCGTCGTTTAAGGGATCATCGTAGTAGACGGTTTTCACCTTCATAGAAGTTTACTTTCCTTGGGGGTGGTTGTTTTTCCAAGCGGCGATCGTTTGCAGATACATCGCTTCCATTTTATCCATCGAGGTATCGAAGTCGAACTGTTTCACATAGGCGAGATATTGCTTGGCGTTCGCTTCTTTTTCTTCGGGATGCTCGATCCAATAATCAATCTTGTTGGCGAGGTCTTTGGGTTTATTATGAATGAAAAGGTTACGGGAATCGAGGGCAAAGTAGCGGACGGAGCTGCGCTTAGAATCGCTGAGGATCGGAGTGATGCCGCAGGCCATGGCCTCGAGGGCGCTGAGCGGCTCGATGTCGATGAGGCTGGGATGGACATAAAGATCGGTGCAGTTAAGGATCTTCACCATCTCGGCGCGGCTATGGAAGCCAAACAAGGGTTTATTCGGCAAATGCTCGCTCTCGATTTCGAGTTTGTTCTGAAGGGGGCCTGAGCCGGCAAAGACCAGCTGAATCTGCTTCTCGTAGCGGGAATATTTTAAGGCCCGGATCAAAACCTTATGGGTCTTTTCTTTGCTGTAGCGAGCCGTGAAGGTGATGACGGTCTTGCCTTCCCACTCCTTCGGCTTTTCGTAAGTGGCCGGATGGAAATCTTTCTGGATGCCGTTAGAGATCACGAAGCCATTGGACTTAAAGTGATTCTTCGCCTCAAATAGATCGCGGATGAATTGGCTGGGGAAATGGATGGCGTCCACCTTGGAAAATAACCGCTTATAGAGGGTGTGGTACATGAAGTTATTGGCCCAGTCGGCATCCATCAGGCCGACGTGGTTGGTGAAGTTCTCGGCTTGCGTGTGAAGCGAGGCGGTGCAAGGAATGCCCATCTCGTGGGCGATATCGACGGAATGCGCGCTCAAGGATCCGCAGAAATTGAAGTGGCAAATATCGGCGCCTTTTAAGGCTTCTCGGACCACCGAGTCATCGGCTTTGGCGGGGCCGACCCCATTTTTATGAACGTAATGGTTAAAGGGGCCGAAGTTGATTTCTGGGACGATGTAAAAGCCCGGCTCACCCCGACGGAATTCATCGGAACAAACGACGCGGACTTCGTGGCCTTTGGCTTTCATGGCGCGGATCACGTTCATCGTGGCGATGGTCGTGCCGTTGTTCTCTTTGCCTAAGACGTCGCAGATGAAGGTGATGATCATAACAAGGTTTCCTTAGCGTTAAGCGATTCAATGAGGGCGTCGGTGTCGGGCATATCCTTCAACGGTTCCTCTTTCTTTAAAAAACGAAAAGCCAACTGAGCGGTCGCCATTTGGGAATCCCGGGCTTCTTTTTTGGCGATATTGAGCCGTTCAAAGACGAAGCGGTCGCAGCTTTCCCAGATAAAGACCCAGGCGAAAATCGAGACGATTTCTTCGAGGGGGTTCCCCCAGAATTGAACGAGCAAGCCATAGCTCACTAAGACGAGGGCCCCAATCACAAGAAGCAGCCAGGCAAACGCCCGGTTCTTGGTGAGGTCGCTCCGGTCTTCGGCAAAATCAAACCGGTAATGGGAACGATAGAGTTTGGAGATGATGTTCTGCAGGTCTTTGTCTTTCGGGCTCAAAGCGAATTCGATGGTGAGGGGGGTTCCGGCTGAAAGATAGGAAGCCTGGTCCTCTAAGAAATCAAAGATATCCGGGTCGAGGGCATGTTCGGCGGAAAAAGGCTTAAAAATGCCATCGCTTTTGCGCAGATCGCAAACGATATGGGCTCTCCCGTCTTCACGGAGGAAGAGTTTGGTATAGGATTCGGTGAAATCCTTATTGGTTTTGCGAAGGAGCTTGACCTCGTTTTCGAAGACCGTCTTCGTGTTGATAGCGGTCTGAACGGTGGATGGGGTTTCTTTCTTGCTCATACTAAGGTGCATTATACAACCCTTGGCCAAGTTTACGATAGACGGTTTCGGTCCTTTGTCTTCCCCAAAGGAAGAATGTTAAGGATTTTTATACCCAAAGGGGCTTTTTTTATCCCCAAATTATCCCTAGCAAAATAAAAAGTCCCGACAGAATCGGGACTATTTGCCGAGTGGTTGCGGAGGGTGGATTTGAACCACCGACCTCCAGGTTATGGGCCTGGCGAGCTACCAGGCTGCTCTACCCCGCGATAACTAGTATTTTTTCGGCCTGACTATCTTATAGTCTTTTTCTCGCGGTTGCAAGGGTAAAGCAAGCAATGGGGAGGAATTTTTCGAAAACGGCGAAAATCAGGCCGCGTAATCGAGGATGATGCCGCTGAGGCTCGCAACGTTGGAAGAGGCGTTGACGATCTTGAAATAGGTCGCCCCGGCCGGTGCGCTATAAAGGCCAGCGACGCCGCTAATCGTGCTGAGAGTATCGAGCGAGGCGCCCATGAGGACGTTCACGAAGCCCGTACCCGCCCCACCGCTAACGATCTTGATATCCGAAATGGCTTTGCTTAAGGCGGCGACGTTATAGAGAATGCCCGGGGTTTTATTCGAGGCTTCTTTGCGGAATTGAAGGCTGACGCCCTTATCGAAAGTAGCGACGGCTTGGACCGATAACTTAATTCCGGCGATCTCTCGCTCGGCCGGGGTGGCGTCATAAGCCGTCGGGAAATCCGCCGGTTTAAAGACGACGTCGCCTTTAAGTTCGAAGCTGCCGCTCCAACCTTCGGGAACATCGACTTTTGAACTGCTCCAAGAAGACGAAGACGAAGCGGAGGTATCTTCACTGCTCGAAGTTTCTTCCCCAGCGGAAGCCACGAACATGTCGTAGCTCCACATCGCTTTTTTATCGTCGGATTCATAGGTATAGGCCATGGCTCCGATACTGAGCGCCCCCGAAGCGAGAAAGAATCCGTCTTGGGTACTGCCGTCGGTGTAGGTATAGGTCACCGCCTCGAAATGAGCGGCGGTCAATGCCGCGTTAACGGCGTTAACTTGGGCATCGTCCCCTTCGCCTTCGACCGATAAGGTTTCGTAATCCGTCCAATAATCGACGAAGCTGGAATTAGCGGGAACATAGCAGGGCAATAAAGCGGAAGCCCCAGCCCCGATATGCGAGTCGATCAAAGAATGCTCTTCGCTATTCCAAACGGTTCGGACCCCCGCGGAGGTCGATTGGTCTAGTGAGGTTTCCTTGGTGCTATCGGCCGAGGTGGTCGATTCTTGCGAAGCCCCTCCAGCGGAGGTGGCGCTATCAGCGCCCGCAGAAGAGGTTGAAGTAACTAAGGCCGAGACGCTAGGCACGCCGCCGCAGGCACTTAAAGGCAGCAAAGAAAGAATAAGCAGAAGGCCGAAACTCGATTTCGTCATATTATTTCCCCTTTATCGGATGAGTAAAAGATATCGAAAGGACGAAGAAAAGGCAAGCATTATCAAAGAAATTAAAGTTTTTCTATCGCGTAGAGACGCGAGCCAAAATCGCCCATGAGGGAAGTCTTCTCGCCATAGCCCGTTCCATTCCATAGGGGTGGGAACTTTAGACCCCCGCCCATCAGGCCGGCTCCCGACATTTTCCCTTCGAGAGTTTCGGAAGGCATGCTTTTAAACTTGGCGATGAGGTTAACGAGCGTCCCTTCTTCTTTCAGGTGAATTGGCAAAACGTAATTGAGGATCGTGCCAAAGCGACGGATGTCGATCGCTTCGGGACGGATCGCGTAATGGTAGGACGCTTGAGGATCAAGACCGAGGGCGAAGAGCGATTCTTGGGAAGGTACCGGCCGGCAGATTCCGACGGTCCTAGAGATGATGGCTCCCCTAGCGTCATGCGCTTCCTTCGTTGAAAAGGAAGACGAACCTAACTCGGATATTTGCTCGTATACACCAAATTGGCAAACATCACGATGGGCCTTATAAAAAGCGATTTGGTCTTTGAAGTTAGCAAGTTCCTTCTTGCTGAGAGTCGCCAGATCGAGTTCGTAGCCGAGTACCCCTAGGCAAGCCACATCGAACTTGGAATCGAAGGAGGTCTTGCGGAGCATCGCCCCGCTGGTCTTGGCGGAGACGTGATTGGACATGACCGATAAGGGATAGCCCATGACCATGCCATCCTGGATCTTGGCCCGTTCAAAGGAATCGGTATCGTCGCTCGTCCAAGTTTGGGGGAAATAGGAGAGCATCCCTAAATCGCAGCGGTTGCCCCCACTCGCGCAGTTCTCAAAAAGAATCTGGGGAAAATCTTTGGTGATTTGTCCCACCACTTGATAGAGGCCTAAGACATAATCGTGAAAAAAGCAGGAGGAAGTCGCGGGGATGTCGGTGATGTTGCGGTTATAGTCCCACTTCACGAAGTCGATGGGCGCGCTTTTTAAAACGGCCTCGACCGCATTGACGATATACGCCCGGACTTCTTGCTTGGTGAGATCCAAGGTGAGTTGGTGACGGCCAAGCGAGGGTTCGTGGAGGCCATCGTGAATCGCATAATCGGGATGGGCCCGATAAAGATCGCTATCGGGGCTGACCATCTCCGGCTCAAACCACAGGCCAAACTTCATGCCCTTTTTATGGACGTAGTCGCATAACCCCTTAATCCCGTGAGGCAACTTCTTCTTATTGACGGTCCAATCGCCTAAGCCCGATTGATCGTTATTGCGTTTTCCAAACCAGCCATCATCGAGGACGAAGCATTCGACCCCGATGGCGGCTGCCTTGCGGGCCAAGGCGTGCAGCTTCCGCTCATTGAATTTCATGAAGGTGCCTTCCCAGTTATTGAAGACCACCGGGCGGGCTTGGTAGGCAAAGGCTTTGGGAACGACATGCTCATTCACAAAGGTGTGCATGGCGTGGATCATCCCATTGAGGCCATCATTGCTAAAGGAAAGAATGGCCAAGGGAGTCATGAAACTCTCGCCTTGCTTCAGGGTTTTCTTGAAGCCTAGAGGCGAGATTCCACTTTGGATCCTCAACTTATTGAAACTCGTGACTTCGATCTCTTCGTAGTGGTTGCCCGAGTAGACGAGGTTGAAGCCATAGCAGGCGCCCTGCTCATAATTCGTCTCTTTCTTTTTGATCACAAAGAAAGGATTGTGACGGCTGCTCGAACTCCCGGTCGTCGAATCGAAGGAGTAACGGAGATGGCCTAAGGGGGTGACTTCCTTTTGGAACTCGCCCGCCCAGGCGCCATAGAAATTAATCAGTTCATAGCCTTCGCCATCGAGTCCCATCTGCAAGGACATCGCCTTGCGGATATCGATGGGATCGCCTTGGTTAATGACCTTCAGATAACGGCCAAAAACATCGCTATCTTTATAGGTGAGATAGTGAAGTTCGGCCTGGACATGCTGCTTAGCGTCTTCTAAAAGCAGCACCAATTCTTGATCCTCGTCATGGGGGCTAGGGAGGCCATCCAAGGGCTCGGGTTTCCGAATCTCGCCCTTAACGAAACTAAAATCATAAACGGGCGAAGCGGAACCTTCGATCACTAATGAGGGCGAACCATAATCGCCTTTATAGGGCGTCGTGAGTTCGAGGTTGAGCGCATCTAAAGAAAGGAAGGGCGCTTTCTTCTCATCATAGACGGTGGCGTTCCCTGGGGTCATCGGATAGGGAGTGAGATAGTTGACGAGGTCGATGGGCTCGGAAAGTCTCGGGCCATAATAGGCGAGGGTGACTTTGGCGATCTCGTTAATATAAAGCAGGAGGGTCGAGTTTCCGCTCGATAAGGCATAGCCTTGTTTAATTGCACTAATCATACTGAACAAATCTTACCATATTGCGGTATCATAAACGTATGAAAACGAGCATGAATTTCGCCTGGTCCTTCGTTGAAGGCTACCAAGAAAGTTACCTGAAAGCCTTCCCTAAAGACGCCGTCCAAGTCGACCTGCCCCACGCCGCAAAAATCCTGCCGCTCCACTACTTTGATGAGAAAGCTTATCAAGGCTTATTCACCTACGAAAAAATCTTTGATCTCCCCGAGCCGAAAAAACCGGTCCATATTCTCACTTTCGATGGGGCCATGCTTCAATTCGACGCTTATCTTAATGGCGAAAAACTCGGCCACTTTATTTCCGGCTATTTCCCGGTGAGCATCGATATCTCGGCGACCGCTAAAGCGAAAAAGAACCGCCTCGTCGTCGTCCTTGACGCCAAAGAAGACCCGAGCATTCCTCCCTTTGGCAAAGCCGTCGATTACCTCACTTTCGCCGGTCTCTACCGCGAAGTCCATATCGATTCTCACGAGGAGAGTTATCTCAGCGATTTATTTATCCACGCGGACGTGGATGGAAAACTCACCGTCGCCCCGACTATCGCGGGCTTAGAGAGCAAACTGCAGCCCCACTACGCCCTCTATGAAGGCGAGCACCTCATTCTTGAATTCGATGAAGCGAGCGTCAGCATTCCTCATCCGCATCTTTGGTCGATCAAGGATCCGTTCCGCTATAAACTCGTGACCTCCCTTGGCGGCGAAGAACGGGAGGATTATTTCGGCATCCGCGAAGCGGTCTTCGATGAAGGCGGCTTCTTCCTTAATGGCGACTACACCAAACTGATCGGCTTAAACCGTCACCAGAATTATCCTTATGTCGGTCCGGCGATGCCGGAAGCCGGCCAGCGCGATGACGCCAGGATTCTTAAGGAACAGCTCGGCTGTACCATCGTGCGAACCTCCCACTACGCCGACGATGAATCCTTCCTCGATGAATGCGATCAGATCGGTTTGCTCGTCATCGATGAGGTACCCGGTTGGCAATACATTGGAAAAGACAAGTATTGGCGGGCCAATTTTCTTGATTTTACCAAGCGTTTGATTCTAAAGGAACGGAACCATCCTTGCTTGATTGGTTACGGATTAAGGATCGACGAATCCCCCGATGATCATGAACTTTATAGCGCGGCGGAAACCATGGCTCACACCCTCGATCCCTATCGCCAAACCTTAGGCGTCCGTAACTTTAAGGGTTCCGAATGCTTAGAAGACATTTACGCCTATAACGATTTCAGTTGCTCGGGTTTAGATCATGGCCTTGATGATCCCCACAGCTGGAAAGCAGGCAAAGACAAGGCGATGCTGGTGAGCGAGTTCAACGGCCACATGTTCCCGACCAAGAGCTTTGATTCCGTCGACCGGCGGATCGAACAGGCTTTAAGGCACGCCCGCGTCCTCGACGATGCTTATTCTTATTCCTATCTTGCCGGGGCGATCGGCTGGTGCGCCTTCGACTACAATACCCACCAAGATTTCGGTTCGGGCGATCACATCTGCTACCATGGCGTTTCCGATATCTTCCGCAACCCGAAATATGCGGCGGCGCTTTACGCCTCGCAAAGTCAGCAAGGCGTCTTTGAAGTCGCTGGGACTTTAGCGGTCGGCGATAGCGATGAATGCCTGATGCATCCCCTTTATGTTTTCAGCGATTGCGATTACGTGACTTTCTCGCGGAATGGCCATCTGATCGGGAAATTCTACCCCGATAAGAAGGACTTCCCTCACTTGCCACACGCTCCGATCCTCATCGATGACTTCATCGGCGATACCTTCAATGAACCTCGCTTTAAAGAGGCGGACGCCCCGAAGATCAAAGCCGCCTTAAATTACGCGGCCCAGCATGGCTTTAGCCGACTGCCCTTCGCCCTCAAGTTTTTCATGGGGAGATGCCTCCTCAAATACCATCTCTCCTTCGATGATCTCACTCAGATTTATTCCAAATACATCTCCAACTGGGGCGAAAAGGCCGCGGTTTGGGAAGTGCAAGGCTATCAAGGCGAGACGATGATCGCTTTGAAGAAGATCGGCCCATCGACCGAGTTCCATTATCAGGCGATCCCCTCCAAAACCGCTTTGACCAATACCGGCGTCTACGATGTCGCTCGCATCGCCATCAAAAAGCTCGATCAATTCGGCACCCCAATGGCCTACGCTAGCGACGCCCTAAGTTTTAGCGTGAGCGGGCCCATCGCGATTTTAGGGCCCTCCTTAGCTAGCCTTGAAGGCGGAGATTACGCGATTTATTTAAGGAGCTTGCCCACCGATAAGCCCACGGAAGCCACCCTTACCATCACCGGCGAAAGCGGCAGCGTGACTTTGCGTTTCTCCATCGCCTAAATTACACCCTTTTGGTTAAGGTTTTATCTTTAAAAGATAAAGCCTTTTCTTTTCCTTAGGGCCATGGAAAAATAAAAGTATGGCAAAACATAAGCTCTTAGGTCTATGGATCACCCTCGGGGTGGTCACGACGCTCGTCATTCTTCCCGTCGCGCTGGTCTATGGTTGCTTTTATGATGGCTCCACCTCGGACTTCGCCGGCCAGGACGACCTCAGCAACGCCACGGTTTTTAAGAATTTGGCCGTCGATGCCTTCGACCCTTGTTCTACAGAAGGCCGCATTTCCTATCAAATGAAACAGGCCAACCTCAACCAAATGCTCTATAACGCCCAAAAGAATCTTTCAGAAGATGCCAAAAAATACCTGAAGAAATTCACGGTTTCGATCAACGATGATTCCTATCATTTCTATCTCGATGTCGAGGTCCCCCTCTTCAAAACCCGGCTCGATATGACCGCGACCCTTAGCGACGTCCCGGGTTCTAACGGCCCCAGTTCGGACGCTTTCGTTTTTAGCATCAAGGACATCAAACTTGGCCGCATCGGCGGCATGGATTCGCTTGCTTTGAAGATCGCGGGCAATTTCCTGACTGACGCCTCGATCCAAGATAGCTTCGCCCAAGCCGGTTTGCATTTGAAGGTCTCCTTAGCCGAGAAGAAGATCACCTATTATGCCAAAGATTTGATCAGCGATCTTGAGAGTGCGATGGGAAGCTCAAGCGACCAAACGATGTATAACGCCATCCTCAGCGATTTCCTCGATAACGGCCTCCTCAATTTCGACTTCTATAGTGGCCATTCTCTTAGCGTCAACGTTCCCTTAAGCCAAGTTAAAACGAACGCTGCCTATTGCCCGGCTTCCTCCGCTCCGGCCCATGACTTTGGCCCCTACCGCGACAAGCTGAAAACCTTGATGAACGGCGGAAAGATCGATACGGATGAAACCTCGCTAGAATACGTCTTTGATTTCTTGATCCGCGGGTATCAGCATTGCGGACAGGATGCTCGGAGTTATCTCGGCCAAGCCACCCGCGACTTTTCGAGCGTCGGCATTAACGATATCACCACCTACGCGGGTATCCCGGATTATAGCGCTCCGGCGATCCCTGACTTAGCCCAGGCTGATCTTGACGCCTCGGCGAAGAGCGTCACCCCTTTTACCAATCCGATCATCAGCATTAACGAGGACGAAATCACCGCCTATTTGCGGACCACCAACATTTATGGTTATTCCTATATCCTTTCACGGCCTTACGCCTCGGGCGAAGGGACGGGCTACAAAGTCAACTACATCGCCGTCGATGATTTCTATGCCGAGGTCGTCAACGATCGGCTTTATTTGATCATCGGGGTGAACATGAACGGCTACGAAACCTCAATCATTTTCGACACCGTTAAAAAGGACACGGCCTCCCCCTACGTTATCACTTTGAATACCGACAAAGTTTTCTACGGCACTTTGGAGGCCAGCGCCGATCTCAAGAAGATCTTCTACGATCTCATCAACGAATCGTTCGCGAATTCGGACTGGATCAGCTTCGATAACGTCGCGACCTCCAGCAACTACGGCGCCATCACGGTCAACTTTGAAAAAGCCATTACCGAGTCGCCTAATTTTGCCGCCTTAAGCACGGCCTTGACCTTGCAAAATAAGCACCTTCAAGTCAGTCTATTGGGCCAAGATATTTCAAGCTCTGGCGTCATTAACGTGAACGCGGTCAGCCAGTAAAATCCTCCTCAACCAAAAAAGAGCGTACCCGTGGATACGTTCTTTTCCTTTTTGGTGTTATTTGCTCTCTTCAGGAGCCGAGGAACCCGCGGCTTTATCCGCGGCATGACGGCTGGCTAACTCCGCGCAGATTTTGCGGTAATCCTCTTCGTTGATTTTGTAGCCGAAATTCATGAGGGCCCACGCTACCAATAAGCAGAGGACCGCCGAAGCGATCATGCCAACGCCGATCACGATCAACTGCGAATTTTCGACTTTGCCAATGATGCCGGTGATTGTCGCCGTCGCATCGGTTTTGCTGACTTCCCCAGCCGCGATTTTGGTCTCGACTTGGCTGATCTGCTTGGTATAGGTATAGACGCCGGCGATGACAAGGGTGAGATAAAGGATGCCTTTTTGGACCGCGCTCGAGAACTTGGCGGTCAAAGGCCGCCAGGAGAAAGCGACGGATTCTTTGCGTTCTCCAAATTTCCATTCATTGTATTCGATGCTGTTTTGCATCATGAGGAGCAAGGCCAAATAGAAGATGCCTTGGGCCGCGAAGAAGATGACGGGCGGAATATAGAGCAAAAACATGGTCCCACCAAGGCAATCAAGCATCGAATTGAAGCTGTTATTCCAGGCGAGCGGATGGGACCCGAATAAGGGGAAACCCACGATGAACATGGCGGCATAACCCGCGATGGCAATCAAGGCCGACCACGTCAAAATATGCTGGAGTTTGAACTTCTTTTTGATGAGACCGAAGAAGAATTGGGCCAACAAGGTCCCGATGACGTACATGACGGTGAAGATGGTTTGGATCGTTCCGCCACCTGCGATGGCATTTCCCGCGCTATCGACGCCACCATAGCCATAGGTCAAATAGAAGTAATTTAAGCCAAACCCGACGACCAGCGAAGCCCCGGTGTAATAAATGAACATGGCGATGACGGAAACCCGGAGGGGTTTATTGATTTTGATCATATGGAACATGTCGGAAAATTTGACCTTTTCGGAAATCGCTTCTTGTTTAGGGTCGCGTTCATGCTCTTTGCAGAAAAGATAAATCGCGACCTGGGAGAGCAAGAACAAACTGGCCGCCACAATGGCGATGATCGCATAGACGGTTTGATAATTCCCTGAAGGCAACAACGAGCAAACCGCATACATGGCGAAGGTTCCGATCGAGACGAAGATCGACATTAAGGTCGTGACATTGGCCCGCTGTTTCTCATCGCTAGAAAGGCTCGGCAGCATCGCCCAATAGGCGATATCGTTGATCGTGAAAACAAAGTCCCAAAGGAAATAGAAGATGGCCCAAGTAACCACGTACCACCAGCCCGTCGGGCGGACGAGGAAGAGACAAAGGATGACGATGGTGTTGCCGATGCCCCCGATCAAGATCCACGGCCGGAATTTCCCGTGCTTCAGGTGAGCTTTTTCAACGATGACGCCCATGATGGGGTCATTGAGGCCATCCCAGATGAGGCAGATGATCAAAACGACATTGACGACGGCAATCTCCTGCATGTAATCGGCTCCGCCGGTCCCTAAGACTCCCGAATACATCATGTAGACGAGCATGAAGGCCGAAACTAAGGCGTAGGCGGCATCGCGGAACATGCCCGCGGTCGAATAGATCCACTTAGTGGGCCCAGGGATTTTATCCCCGCTATAGTAATCGAAAAAATGAAAACCGCGCGGACTCTTAACGCCCTGTTTTTTCTGATCCATTAGGTTCTCCCCCAACCTTAATCGTCCCCTCTATTTTAGTCGTTAAGGTCTCAAGGTGCAATCGAGGAAGATTCTCTAGAAAAGAAGAGGCCGTTTCACCACTTATTAAAGACTTTTTCGGCGAAGCCTGGGATATCTTCGACCGCAATCTGTTTGCCTTCGATCACGAAGTAGCCCGAGAAATGGCCGAAGACTTGATGCTGGTTGCTTCGTAACACCAAGAAATTGCCATCGTAATGCCGATCGTACTTGGGGGTGAAAACGAGATTGATATCGCCGCTGTTGGACCGGAATTTCCAGGGTTTCATAAAATCGTCTTTGCCGTGGGCGGCCATCGGAATATCCATTCGTACATCGTCTAACTTATACGCGTTTTTACCGATAAATAGCATATTTTCACTGGCGGCTTTTGTATCGCCAAAGCCATAGCCAAGGTTCCAGCCGATCGGCTGGCCTTGGTAGGAAGCGTTCACGCTGCACCAATACCAGGTGTTGCGATAAGTCCAGACGCCTCTTCCCCAATCGAGGACCCCGTAAGAGTTCTTGTTGAAGTCGTACATCTTCTCCCCGACTTTGGCATAGCCTCCGGCGATTTGGTTGTTGATCTTCTGATTGTAATAAAAATGATGTTTTTTCTTGAAAGGCGTCGCGATTACCATCGACTTGCCGTTGCTCTCTTCTAAGGTGATGTCGCAGCGGAACCACTGCCCTTTGCTCCCAAAATCCGGCATCGCGCAGATCAGATGGCGCCGTTTCCCATCATGGAAGAAATGAAAGCTATTGCCTTTCTTATCTTCATAGAGGACATCGCCGATCCTGGAGTCGGCCGGGAGATGTAACTTGCCTAAAGGGAAGAGTCCCATCACCGATTTGGTGATATCCGAAACTTTGTCGCCGAGCTCTAAGACGGTGGCGGAGACTAGCGACATATAGCCATTATCCGCGACGGTGACGGCCACGCCATAATCGCCATGGCTCACATAGTAATAATCCCATTCCTTGATTCGGCTTTTCTTGGCTTTGATCTTGGAACGGTCGTAACGTTTCACTAAGGCGAAGGCGTAACCGGCTTCATTCAGTTGGCCTTGGTCGTTAAGCAAGGGTCCAAAACTCAGTTGATGTTGATTGCTATTGTCTTCCATAAATCTCCTTTTAGGCCGCGGCTTTGCTTTTCGCGGTCATATAGGTCTTGACGATGGAGAGCTCGCTCTTCGAGGCGTACTTCATTTCCCCGGCGATGCGGGAATAGTTGCCATAATCCAATAAGCCATCCTTCAACGCCGCGGCGATATAGCCGCTATAGGCACTCCGATACGCGCTCCGAGAATAATTGACGCTCTTGCTTGAATAAAAGGTCGCGTAATAGATATAAGGAACATGGGCGCCACCCGTCGTTTCATCAAACGGGGAGACGTTAGAATAGTCTTTATCATAAGTCAGACCAAGTGACCAATCCCAATCATAGGGAAGGTAGATGGCTTTGCCGGTCGAAGGCAAGAAATAGATGTAATAGTTGTTGGCGTTATAGCGTTGGTCATCGGGGTTGCCAAAAAGATAGGACACCGCCGAGAATTTAAGGAATTCTTGAACTTCGAGGGCGGATTCCAAAACGCTTTGAGCCGCCGATTTATGGGTCACATCGTAAATCGCGCCGATGAAGTTGCTCATCGAAGCGAACGTGCCGCTATTGCCAGCATCATCGTTCGTCGATAGATCATAGGAAGGATGATAGCCATTGACGTTATCTTCGCAGCCAATCTTCCCGTTAGCAATCCGGGTATAGACGCCGTTATTAGCCGAGACTGCATTATCGAGATAGAGGTCGGCTTGCCCCATTTTGCCATAAACGCACTTGTAAAGATCGCCTTTGCTCTCAGCCTTATTGAAATTGCGTTTAAGGAAGACTTTATCGATGCATTCCACCGCTTCTGCCGTATAGGTGATGCCATTTTTCGCATCGAGGAAATTGGTTTGGACAAGATTGGCGTGCGGAGCGATGAGGCCTTCTTTGCGGAAAGCATCATAGCAATAGATTTCTTGGCTATTGCTTTCGCCATCTTTGCCTTCGACCGTATTGCGAGGGGTGTATTTTAGGTCAAGTTTCTCCATCCCAAAGAGGGTGCGTTTCTTTCTAGCGGCATAGCCGACGGCATCGTTTGACCAATCGACTTTGTACTGGCTCACGCCGCTTAAGGTCGTGTAAAGATCATCGTCGAAAGTGGCTTTAAAAGAAATCTTAAAATGGGCGGTTTGGGTAATCGTGCCATCTTCTTCGACGAAATAGCGGCGCGACAAGTTGCCCTTTAAACGGATTCCAACGTTATCGAGATCGTAAGTGGCCTCGTTTAATTCGAGGTGGAAGGCCGCGGGAAAATAGAGGTCATCATAGGTCGTATCATCGTGATTGCCCTGAAGGCGCGATAAGTCATAGGCGACTTGATTGGAAACGGTTAAGCGAATCTTAATATCGCTATGGTGATTCCAGAAGGCGCGGTATTCATCGCTATTGACGAGGGCGGCATCGCTCGGTTGGGCCAAGTCGGACCAATCGTCTTCAGAACTGCTGACGCTGCTAAGCGAAGTCGTTGGCGAAGCGGAAGAGGAAGTCGAAGGGGCCGAGGACGATGAAGAACTCTTAGAAGAGGCACCGCTCGGATCGGAGGAAAAAGAAAAACTGCAAGAAGCCAGCAAACTCGTCAGTAAAATTCCATAGCCAAGAATCGAAGTCTTTTTCATGCCCCTATTATCTTCTATTTAAGAAGATAAGCATAGGCCTTTTTAAAAACTTTTAATTTTCAAAAAGAGCGGGGTTTGGATAGGGTTATCGTCCGTTTTTGAGACTAACGCCGTCGCTCAATTCCTTGAAATGAAAGCCGCGGCTTATAGCGAATTCTTCAGGGTCGAAGTCTTCTTGCTCATGTAGGAAGAAACGCTCGAGTATTCGGTTTTGCTGATGTAAAGCAAAGGATCCACTAGGCTGGTGTAACTGCCATAGGTTAAGACGCCATCATCGAGGCATTTCTGCACGGCCGCGCTATAAGAGGACTGATAAGCCGACTTGCTATAGGCCAAACTCCCGGATTTAAAGAAGGTCGCGGCAAAGATCGGGTTGGAGTTGGTCGAACGTCCACTGCCGCTGGTCTCATCATAGGCCCCGCGGCTGCTCATCGAGGAGGAGCTCGGCTCGGTGCCTAGCGACCAGTCGTAGTCATAAGGAATATAGATGGCTTTGCCCGAGGAAGGAATGAAGTAAATGTAGTAGTTATTGTAGGAGTAACGGAAGCTATCGTAGTTGCCTAAGCAAACATCCACGGCCGAATAGGTGAGGAATTCCTGAACGTCAAGGACGGCTTCGAGCTGGCTTTGGCTAGCTTGGCCATCCGCGGCCTCGTTGACCACGTTGATCAAATTGACCATCTTCGAAAAATCGCTGCTGGCCCCCGCCGAATCGTTGGTCTTTAAATCGTAGGTGGGATGATAACCGTTGTAATTATCTTCGATACCGATATCCCCAGTCCCAGGATTCGTCACGGAAGCCGAGTCGAAACTCGCCGAGGTCATGCCTAATTTATTCGACCAGGTGCACTTATAGAGATCGCCTCTAGCATCGCTCGAACTAAAGTGACGCTTAAGGAAACGTTTGTCGATGCTTTCAACGATTTCATAAGCCGCGGTTTTACTGGCGGTTCCCGTATCTAAGGTGAGCGAAGCCGAATTGGCATGCGGGCTCATTAAGCCTTCTTTACTGAAGGCGTTATAGCAATAGATTTCTTGGTTGTAGCAACCGGGTCCCGTATAGCTAAAACCACTCGCCAAATCCGCCGACGTATTCCGTGGGACGTATTTGAGGTCGAGTTTATTCATATCGAAAAGGCTGCGGGCATCGCGCTGGCTGGCCGAGGTCTGGAACGCATAATTGGAAAACAGGGATTTGATCGAAGTATTGGCGGAGGCGGACTCGGTGGCGAAAGTCTCATTGAAAGAAATCTTCAGATGCGACAGGTGCTTGCCATTAAAGCTTCCATCCGACGAGCAGAAATCGGTGCGGGTGTTATTGCCTTTTTCCCGAACCCCGACATCGGGAATCGTGTAGGTTTTGCCATTGAGGGTCAGCGTTAAATCAGCCGGAAAATAATAATCGAAATACCTGGTGGTCACCCCACTGCTTGTCGAAGAGGAATAAACGCCGTAATGACTCACATAATAAAGAACGCTGCGGTTGTGGGAGTCGGTCTTGAAGCTGAGCGAAAGCTTGACGTCGCTTCCGTAGGTCCAAAGGCTCGTGTATTCCGCCGAATCGACGAGGGCGGGTCCGCTCGAGGCGGCTGTAGTCGTGCTGGTGCCGCCGCTGCCGCTAGCGGGTTGACTCGTCGAGGTCTCGCTCGAGGTGCTCTGGTTGATCCAGGCCGTCGTCGAAGAAGAGGTCGCGGAATCTTGACCAGCGCCCTCGCTCGAACCAAAGTCAAAGAAATTGGTGCAGGAAGTCAGGGTCAAACTCAGGGTGGATAAGCTCAAACAAAATAAGAGAGGGGACTTTCTCATACTTTATTAATTCTTGGGGTTGGGGTTTTATTGGCTCCTTTTGAAGAAATCAAAAGAAGGCGGCAAAATCATGGCACTTAGTCACGGAAAACTCAATCCTTTTTAGGCGGCAAAGCCAAGATGCTATCGAGGGCACCAGCGATGGTCGCTTCTTTCGACTGATGACCGTATTTATCGACTTCGGAGGCATCGCGGAATTCGTGGGTGAGGCAGCAAGGTCCCCCAATGCAGCCGCCGATGCAAGCCATCCCTTCGAGGAAATTGAAGGAGGCCGTGCCATCTTTTAAGCTAGTGAGCGCGCTCCGGCAAGACTCGAGTCCGGCCGCGGCTTGCGGGGTCACTACGAAGGAACTCCCCTGCTCTTTTAAGGCTTCTTTGACGGCATCGCTCACGCCGCAGCTCCGAGCAAAGATTCGACCATAATAGGAGGCGTTATCTAACGGGGCTTCCGGCAAAGAGGCTAGGTCGATACCTTCGGCATCGAAGAGGGCTTGAAGCTCCTCGAAGGTGATGACGCAATCGATGAAGGGTTTGGCCTTCTCGGCTTGAATCTCCATCTTCTTGGCGATGCAGGGACCGACGAAAACCACTTTGGCTTTCGGGTCGTTTTTCTTGAGGAATGCCCCCATGGCGGCCATCGGGGAAAGGTTCGACGAAATCTTATCTTTGAGTTCGGGGAAGGCCTCTTCGATGTATTTGACGAACGCGGGGCAGCAGCTCGAGGTCAGGACTTTCTTTTCTTGAAGTTCTTGGGCTTCGCCAAAGCTGACCATATCCGCCCCGAGGGCGGCTTCGATCGCGCTATGGAAACCTAACGCCCGAATACCGGTGATCACTTGGCCAAGTTTCGCATAATGGAATTGGCTGGAAATCGAAGGGGCGACCACCATGTAGGCGTTGACTTCGCCCCGTTTGCACGACTCGGCAATCTCAAGGCAAGGAATGATATAGCTCTTATCCATGATCGCGCCGAAAGGGCAAGCGTAGGAGCAAGCGCCGCAGCGAGTGCATTTTTCTTCGTTAATCTGAGCGATGCCGTCCTCGCGTTTACCGATCGCGCCGACTTTGCAGGCGGCTTCGCAAGGCCGCCGATGGTTGACGATCGCTCCAAAAGGACAGGCTTTGGCGCAAAGACCGCAATTGACGCATTTGCTCTTATCGATGATCGCGTGGAGTTTGCCGTCGAAGCTGATGGCATTACGGTGGCAAGCGCCCTGGCAGCGATGGGCCAAACAGCCCCGGCACGCATCGGTGACTTCCATCCCGCCGATCGGGCACTGATCGCAGGCCGGCTCGATGACTTCGAGGACATTAGGATTGTTTTTATCTCCGCCTAAAGCGAGCTTCACCCGTTCTTCGACGATGGCCCGCTCCTTATAGACGCAGCAACGCATCGTGGGTTTCGGCCCGGGGGAAATCAATTTAGGAATCTTATAAAGATCCTCCATGAGGGAGCCGCGCAGATAGGCTTTGGCCACCTCTTTTAGGACCCGGTATTTCAACTCTTGGACTTGGGTGTCGAACTTGATCATGGGGATGTCCCTCCTAAAAGTAGCAAACATGGATGTGCTTGTCCATGGCTTTGAGATATTTGGTGAGTTCTTCGACGAGCTGCATCTTGAGGGTGATGTCGATCCCTAAATCTTTCTCCTGATGGGCGGGATTGACCGCGCAGCCGACGTAGAAGCTGATATCGGTCGCGTCTTGGAAGAGGGCTTTGGCGAGCAAAGAGGCCCCATCTTGCCGGAAGCACCAATTGAAGTACTCGCGGTCTTTATCGAGGTAATCTTTGGCGAGCTCCACCACTTTGTTGAGGGTGATGACGCCTTCCGTCACTAAGTCTACGCCCTGAAGTTTGCTGGTGGGTGGAATATGCGGATCAACATATTCGAGGGAGGTATCGACGCTTTCGTGGAGGTATTTGGCCGCCACGGTGGCGGTCGTGCCGCCGCAGATGACGTGTTCCCCGCCTTTATGGAAGAAAAGGGACATCATTTTGGCGTCGTCTTCCTTTTTGCTGGCCGGTCCGACGAGGAGATTGAGGTTGTGGCGTTCCCGCCGCCTGATCGCGCAGGCGGTCGTATCATCGCCTTCGCGGTGGTTATAGAGGACATCGCAATGCTCGACCAAAGAAGAGGCCAGATTAGTCGCGGTGATCTCCGGATGGTAGAGGGCTTCCATATAGGCGACGATCTCCGGGCGGGTCCAACCGAAATTGAGGGTTTCACCCACACCGGCGTAGACGGCCCCATCGCTAAATAAGAGCAAAACGTCATGGAGTTCGAGGGTGCCGCTGGTCCGTAAAATGGTCTTATCGCCGATTTGGACGCTTTGATAATGCAAATCCACCGCTTGGCCTTGATGCAAGAACACCGGTTCGGGGTTATCGAAGTTATAAAGAACGAAGGTGAAGTCTTTCTGGACTTGGACGATCGTGAAGGTGCTGTAGGCCACGTTGCCGCGTTTTAACGAGACGGGCAAAGTTTGGACGAGCGCCCCGACGCTTTCTTCTAGGCTCAGCCCTCCCGCCATCATCTTGACGAGCATGGTCGAGGTGAGCGTGCTCAAAATATTGGCGGTCACGCCCGAGCCTAATCCATCGGCGAGGACATAGGTGAGCGCGCCATCCTCGCCTAAATGGGACATGACGGCATCGCCGCACAGCTCTTCCCCCACATGATTGAGGGAGACGTGGCCGACCTCGAGTTCGCTTAAACTCGTTTCATTCATCATCTTCGGCCTTCTTGATCGCGTCTTTAAGCTGGCTAAGGGCGACTTTCGTTTCGGCGGTCGATTCGCCTAAAAGCTGAGCGATTTCTTGGACGGTCCGCATGTTTTTAGCGATGACATCGCTGGTGATTTTGGCCGATTCTTCGGCCGCGGCGGCTTGCTTGGAGCGTTGACGCTCGACCGCGCTGACATCGCGGAAGATGCCGATCAGAATGTGATATTGGGCATCATAGGTGACCGTGGCTTGTAAGACTTTGTCGTAGTCTGGCCAATAGACCTTTTTGTTGAGGGTATTTTCTCCGCCTAAAGCTAAGGCGAAGAGGCTTTCGTCCATCAAGGAAGAGACGGGCTTGCCTAAGAGATCTTTTTCGCTTTGCAACCCCACCAAAGAAACGATCGCGGGGTTCGCGAGTTGAATCTTCAGATCTTCATCAAGGACGAGAATGGGATCGAGGGAAGTCGAGACGATAGAATTGGAGAAAGATTTGGCTTTTTCCATCAGGAAGGGCAGACACATCTCGAGGTTGGCTTTGCCCGCGAGGACCGCTTTGGCCTTATCGCGGCAGGTCGCGTAGCCGCAGGAGGAGCAATTGAGTTCATCTTCCTTGCGGGTCTTGCCAATTTTGGCTAAGACCGCGGCAATGTCTTCTTCGCTGTAGGTTTTGGGGGTGTGCCCAAAGGAATAGAAGTTCTTTTTCAGCGTGATATCCTCGAGGGGTTTCACCGCAAAATCTTTAGGTCCCGCGGCCTTTTTGACGGCGAGCAAACGGGAGATGAGGGCCGAGCTATCCTTCGGCATCGCCGGACCCGAGATACAGCTATTGGGGCAGCTCGACATCTCGATGAAAGCATGATGGACGTTGCCTTGAAGGATGTTCTCGATGGCTTGCATCGCTTGCTCCATTCCGCCGATCGAAAGATAGGTGAAATCGGGGTTATCTTTCGCCATGGTGGCCAAGATTCCCCCGTCGATCGGGAATAAGCGAGCTTTGGATTCTTCCAGCAGGACCGCGCTATCGTCTTTAGGCAAAACGATCCCCGTTTCTTTTAGCCAAGCCTCAAGTTCTAAGAAGGTAAGGGCGAGTTCATCGTAGCCCGGGTACATCTCGACTTCGTTTTTCTTGCTGATGCAGGGTCCGAAGAAAATGACTTTGGCTTCGGGGTGACGGCGCTTGATATCCGCGGCGTGGGCGAGCATCGGCGAAAGGACGTTGGCCAGGTATTTGCTGGCTTGGGGATAATGCTTTTCAATCAGAAGGTTGATGCTATGGCAGCAGGTCGAAATGATGACGTCGTGCTTGCCATCGTCGCAGAGTTCATCGTACTTCTGCTTCACGATGGTCGCTCCGATCGCCGTCTCTTCGACTTCGCTAAAGCCTAAGCCCAGCAGGGCTTTCCGGAAGCTCGCGAAACTGCAGCCAGGGAAAGCCGCGAGGAAGCTCGGGGCCACCGAGGCATAGACCAGTTTATTTTCGTGGAGGATCGTCTTGGCTAAGGCCGTATCATCGCGGATCTTTTTGCAGTTCTGCGGGCAGGTCAAATAGCAGCGGCCGCACAAGACGCACTCTTCGGGGATGATGGTCGCGCGTCCATTTTGGAAGGAGATGGACTTGGTCGGGCATTTCCGGATGCATTTGTAGCAGGATTGGCAATCCGTCGTAAGGCTAGTTAAAGCAAAGTCCATGGTTTTCCCTCCTTGGGCAGCGTGGCGATATCGAATGAATTTATAGGCGCGTCAGCACTTCGTTTTTGAAGATGTCTTCGAAGTTTTGGGGATTGACCCCCACGATCAGCTTATCTCCGACCTTAATCGAGACGCCTTCGTGGCCGCATTGGCCTAAGCAGAAGGCGGCTTTCAGCTCGATTTGATCATCGAGTTTCCGCGCGGCGATTTCCTTGCGGAAAGCCTCGATGATCGCGTAAGAGCCTTTTAAGTGACAGGAGGAACCGACGCAAATGGCAATCGGAAGCATGGTCAGTTCCCCTTGTAGGAATCCTTAAGGATTTGAATCATGTCAGGGATTAAGGGCAAGCGCGGGTTGGCCGGGGTGCACTGATCCTCATAAGCGAGATAGGCGATATCCTCAAGCCGAGAATTGAATAAGGCTTCATCGGGGATGATCGACTGGAAGTTCATATCGATGCCGACTTCTTTGCCTAAGGCCATGACGGCATCGGCAAGGACATTGGCGGCTTCCGACTTATCCTTAGCGGGTAAGCCGAGCATCTGGCAGATCTCCAGGTACTTCTCGTCGCATTGATACTCTTCGTATTTCGGCCAGAGAGCGAGTTTGGTCGGAGTCGTGCCGTTATAGCGGATCACGTGCGGGAGCAAAATGGCGCAGGTGCGGCCGTGGACGGTGTGGAACTCCGCGCCGACTTTGTGGGCCAAACTATGGACGAGTCCAAGGAAGGCGTTAGCGAAGGCCATACCGGCGATCGTCGCGGCGTTATGCATCTTTTCGCGAGCTTTGAGATCGTGCTTGCCATCTTTGACGGCCCGCGGGAGATAAGCGAAGACCAACTTGATGGCTTCTAGGGCCAAACCATCGGTGTAATCGCTCGCCATGACCGAAGTGTAGGCTTCGATGGCGTGGGTGAGGACGTCCATGCCGGTTTCGGCGGTCGAACGGGCCGGAAGATTCGTGGTGAATTCCGGATCGACGATCGCGATGCTCGGGGTGAGGGAGTAATCGGTTAACGGGTACTTCTTGCCATGGGCTTTATCCGAGATGACGGCGAAGGGCGAAACTTCGCTTCCGGTTCCGGAAGTGGTCGGGATGCAGATGAGCTTGGACTTGCGGCCGAGCTCCGGATACTTGAAGGCGCGTTTGCGGATATCCATGAACTTCTGCTTGAGGTCATCGAAGTTGACTTCGGGGTGCTCATAGAAGATCCACATGCCTTTGGCGGCATCCATGCTGGAACCTCCGCCGAGCGCGATGATGGTATCGGGTTTGAACTGCTCCATGATCGCGACGCCTTTGCGGACAGTCTCGATATCGGGATCGGGTTCGACCTCGGCGAAGAGCTGATAGGTCACCGGATTCCGCCGTTGATTGAGCTCATCGATGATCTTATTGAGGAAGCCGAGTTCGACCATGCTGCGATCGGTGACGATGAAGACCTTGCCGACTTCTTTGCAGCTGCGGAGGTATTGGATGGAATTACGCTCGAAATAGATCTTTTGCGGAACCTTGAACCATTGCATGGTATTTCTCCTTTTGCCGACTTTCTTAATGTTGAGCAAATTGATGGCGCTCACGTTGCCACCGACCGAGTTATGGCCATAAGAGCCGCAGCCGAGGGTGAGGGACGGTAAGAAGGAGTTATAGACGTTGCCAATTCCGCCGAAGGTGGAAGGCGAATTCCAGATGACGCGGAGAGCCTTGACTTTATCGCCGAAGGCATCGGACATGCTCTGCTCTTTGCAGTGGATGGCCGCACTGTGGCCTAGACCACCGAATTCAAGCATCTGCTCGCACTTTTCAAAGCCTTCTTCCGGACCTTTGACTTTGTAGAAAGCCAAAACGGGGGAGAGTTTTTCGCGGGACATCGGTTCTTCGGGGCCAACGCTTTGGCAGCTCACGCCGATGATGGAAATATCTTTGGGAATCTTGAAACCCGCTTGCTCGGCGATCCATTGTGGGGACATGCCGGCGACGGCGCCGTTAAGCTTTCCCTGCTCGACGTTCTTATCGCCCGAGGTCACGCCGAACATGAACTTCTCGAGTTTCTTCTTTTCTTCGGCGTTAGCAAAATAGACTTTGAAGCGTTCGAACTTGGCTTTGATCGAGTCGTATATCGACTCGTCAATGAAGACCGCGGATTCGGAAGCGCAGATCATGCCGTTATCGAAGGCCTTGGACAAGACGACGTCATTGACGGTCTGATCCTGATCGCAGGATTCGTTAATGTAGCATGGGACGTTGCCAGCCCCGACGCCGAGCGCGGGTTTGCCGCAGCTATAGGCGGCTTTGACCATGGCGTTGCCGCCGGTGGCCAAAATCGTGGCGATGCCAGGATGGTTCATTAGCGCGGTCGTGGCTTCCATCGAAGGATTTTCGATCCATTGAATGCAATTTTTAGGAGCGCCCGCGGCTTCGGCGGCTTCCTTCATGACGATGGCCGCGGCTTTGGAAGACTGCTGGGCATTGGGATGGAAGGCGAAGATGATGGGGTTGCGGGTCTTGATGCAGATTAAGGATTTAAAGATGACGGTCGAAGTCGGGTTGGTGACCGGAGTGATGCCGGCGACCACGCCGACGGGCTCGGCGATTTCAGTGATGCCGCTCACCGGATCATCGCTGATGATGCCGACGGTCTTGGTGTGGCGCATATTGTTGACGACGTATTCGCAAGCGAAGAGGTTCTTGGTGGCTTTATCTTCAAAGACGCCCCGTTTGGTTTCTTCGATGGCTTTGCGGGCAAGATCGCCATGGTGGTCGAGGCCGGCCACCGACATTTTAGCGACGATGTAGTCCACTTTTTCTTGATCGAAATTGGCGAACTCATCGAGGGCGGCCAGGCCATTCTTGACGAGGGCATCAACTTCTTTTTCGGCAGCGGCTTTCTTCTCTTCAGGGCTAAGGACTTTCGGGTCAGACATAAGGTTATTCTCCTTGGGTTAAGCGCTCATTAAGGCGGTGCGACAACACGGCTAGCGACGAGGCAAGATTGACGTTTTCAATCACGATATTGGGTGGTGTTTCCAGATGGATTGGGGCGAAATTCCACAGGGCTTTTGCCCCGGCTGCCACCGCTTCATCCGCGACGGCTTGAGCCGCGCTGGCAGGAACGGCGATGATGGCGATGTGGGCGTTAAGCCGAGATAAGAGGTTGCCTAGCTTTTCGCTAGGGAAGACTTCTTTTCCGTTTGGGAGCTTACCTTGCTTAGCGGGATTCGAATCGAAGCCGCAGAGGATCTCTAGGCCCATCTCTTTGAAGGCCGGATAGTTCATCAAGGCTTCGCCAAGGTGGCCGACGCCAACGAGGACCGCTGAGGTCACATCTTTGTAACCGAGGAAGGTTTCGAGGTCATCGATCAGGCTTTGGAGGTTTCTTCCTTTTTTAGGTAAGCCAGCTTCGGTGGCGATCGCTTGGAGGTCCTTGCGAACCTGTTCCTCGCTATAGCCGAGCTTCTGCGCGATCTTTGGGGAGGAGACGGACTCTTCGCCAGCGGCTTTCAGCTCTTTAAAGTATTTGAGGTATAAGGGGTAGCGCTCGAGTTGGTTTTTTGAGAAGGATTCCATCGGGTTTCATTCCTTTCGGTATTTTTTTACCGTAAACAATATAGCACCCCAGAAAGGGAAGTAAAGAAGTATTTGGTATTTTTTTACCGATAAGTTTGATTAACCCAAAAAGTTTTCGGGTAAATCTATCATTTTGTTCAAAAATAAAACCAAACAGAAGGCCGGCTATTCCCGATTAGGCTAAAGGGCCGCTTCTAAACGCTAAGGGGAGCAAGCCTAAGAACAAACCCACGCTCGTAATCAAAGTCACAATTAAGCCGATCTTGACCCCAGTTTTGGTTTTCGGGTTAAAGGGATAAAGAAATAACAGTAACCCCAAAACGAACAGGCCTAAATCAAGGATGAGTTCAACGAAATCAAAGCCATAGAATACCCCGGAATTTCTTAGGAGAAACCATGGACTATAGAAATGGGAGGTGCACACCCGGTTCCCCGCCGAATCGGGAACGCAGGTCCCGCTTTCTCTCCAGGGGCAAAAAAGGAGAAGCAAAAGCAGCAAAGAGACCGCTAATCCAACATAAGCCCAGGGTTCTTTCAGGTTGAGCGCAAAACGTTTTCGGATTGCTAGGACCTTCCTAAGGGAGGATGAAATGCTTTTGCCGCGGCGCCAAAGCAATAAGATGAGAAAGGCCAGGCCAGCGAGTCCAGAGAAGATGCCCGCGCTTAATAAAAGCCAAGATGAAACCGTGCCCCCATTTCCCCAACCGAATCCTAAGGCCGCTAAAGCGCAGTCAAGAAACAGGGAAGAGAAAAAGGCCACGAGGGCCAAAACCGCCAGATTTCTTTCGGCTTTGCGGTAGGCAAAACTCGCGCCGATAATGACAATGCTTTCCCAGAGAATTAACAAAAGGATCCCTAAAAAGAAAACGCTATAGCCAAAGGAGAGATAGTAAAATAACGCCGCCAATCCTAATAGCAAAATGACGGTCCCAAATCCCAACATCGTGATGGGCAAAAGATGTGGGACGTGGACTTTCTTGTCGCTTTGGGCTTGGTCATATTCTGGCTCAGCAATAAGATCATCGACCTTAACTTTCAGCAAAGCGGCCAGGCTTCGTAGAGTCGGAATATCGGGGTAGCTTTTCCCAGTCTCCCAAAGGCTAACGGCTTGCTGAGAAACGTAGAGGGCTCTAGCCAAATCGGCTTGGGTGAGTCCTTTCTCTTGACGCAGGTTTTTTAGGTTTTCGGCAAACATGGGGATTTCCATCCCTAAGTCTATCCAAGCAAGAGGCAAAGGCAAACAATCTTTGCTTGTAGACAAGAAATCTAACCAATAGCCCTAAATTACGAGGCCTTTTTCAAAGTTCTTACTGTAGAAATCCAACTGAAGATCGCACCCAAGATCAAAACGACATAGCCAAGATATAAAGCGCAGAGGGACAAAGGAAAATGCCAGGCGGCGCCTTTGCCGGCAGTCGGTTCGCCATAATCTTCGGTGAAAAGCCTAGGGAAGCAGACGGTAATGCTGATCAGCCCCAACACGATCGCGACGCTTAAGAGAATTTGACTGGCTAACAGGCTCTTCTTAGAAAGAAGCGCGCTGAGGAGAAGGAGTATCAGCGGAACGATTCCCCATAAAGCTAGGCTCGTCCACAAGAACCCTTCCGGCCCTGAGCCGCGATAAATCTGAGTTTGATAGATGGTCAAAACGCTAAACGCGGAGAAAGCAATCGCGAGGAGAATCCGTAACTGGTCTTTTAAGAAACGGCCTTCTTTATCCAAGAAAAAGGCAAGGACGACCACGCCGGCCCCAATCGCTAGTAATCCCCCGCTGATGCCATAGCAAAACCGGCAAAGGAAATTATTGGCTTCGGTGGTACTGATATTGCCAGGATAAACGACAAGATGGTAGAAGCAAAAGGCCGCGCCAAAACCTGCGAAGAGGAACTCCAACAAATAGAGGCCGAACGTTCTTTTCTTTTCCATGGGTTTCACCAATCCGTGATCACGCCGCCCACATAATGCCAGAAATGGCCCGATCCACTGGGCTGATTCTCAGCGAAAAGATAGAGACTGCAATTGGAGCCATACCAGGAACTCCAAGAGCTGGGAGCCGTTGTCTTATTCAAATAGAGATGGACGTTTAAGGTGTCACTACTCGAAGCCTTGGGGAAAGCATCCGCGGCCACGCTATTTAAGGTCGAAGGCAAAGAAATCATCGTCAGCTTCGGGCAGCTGCTCTCGCCGCACGGAATAACATCAGCGGGAAGAGCGGTAATTCCTTCTTCGAAATCGACGCTTGTCAAGGAGCTGCAGTCCAAGACCAACTTCGCTCCGATGGTTGTTAGGGAACCGGGAAGCCGCAAACTCGTCAACGTTTTGCAGGAATCAAAAGCTCTCGAACCGAGGCTGGTTAATCCGCTAGGAAGGGTGATGCTGCTAAAGGAGCATTCCTGGAAGGCCTGCGCTCCAATTGAGGTCAAAGTCGAAGGCAATGAAATGGCTTTTAACGAAACGTCGCCCGAGAAAACATAGGAGCCTAAGGCCGTGACGCCCTCAGGAATGTTTACGTTGGTTAAAGAGGTTAAGCCCGCGAAAGCTCCATTGCCAATCGAAGTTAATGTCGAGGGAAGAGTCAAACTGGTGAGATAAGCGTTATTCAAGAAGGCGTTCTCTGGAATCTCCGTGATGCCTTTGGGGATGCTCAAACTCAGAATATCGCAATTGACAAAGCACTTCACCCCAAGGCTCGTTAATCCGGCATTGAGAGTCACAGCCGAGAGCTTCAAATCCTGAAAAAAGGCCGTTTCGCCAATGCTTTTTAGCGAGGTGGGGCAAGATAAACTGGTTAAAGCGCTGCACCAGGAGAACGCGCTGGTGCCGATGCTCGTTAGCGTCGAGGGAAGGGTCAGCCCATCTAAGAGGGAGCAAGAAGCAAAGGCGCTATCGCTGATGGTCGTGAGATGGGAAGGCAAAACCAGTTGCTTTAAAGAAGCGGCATCGTGGAAGCCATTGCTCGCAATCGTCGAAATGTAGGCGCCGTTATGGGAATCGGGGAGCCGCAAGTTCTCATAGGAATAAGGATAAGAGGCAGCGGCCACGCTATAGGTTCCATCCTGAAGCAAAGTGAAGGTGAAAGCCGAACTATTCGAGACCGAATCGTATTGGGCGGTGAAAGAAGTGTCCGCAGCGATCGGAGTCGAAGCCGGATCCTTATCCCAACCTTTGAAGGTGTAGATCAAATCGTCGCTTGGCCGCGTTGGCGTAGCTCCGCTATAAGTGGCCGTTGATTGATACACCACCTCGCTATTTTGCAAAACGGAGCCATCATAATTGAGGAACTTAACACTATAGGAACGCGGGCTTTCACTATAGGTCGCCGTGAAGTCGGTGTTCGCGTAGATCCTTGTCGTGGCCGGATCTTTGTCCCAACCTTTGAAGGTATAGACCACCGCTGAGGTCGGCTCACGGGTAGGTTCATCGTAACCGGAAGCCACATTGTCATAAGGCACTTCGAAAGTCTGAAGGACCGAGCCGTCATATTGAAGGAAGCGGACCCGGAAGGTATAGACCGTGTACTGATATTGGGCCCTATAAGTCGTATCTTGAGAGATCCCATAGGCCAAACTTGGATCCCAGCCCGAAAAGGTATAGGTCCCTGAAGCGATGGTCGGAGGGGTCGGAACCGGTCCGGTATAAACGGGTAAGTCCCATAGGCATAAGTCTTTTCTTCAAGGAGAGATCTATCCCAGTTCTCGAAGCGAGCCTTGTACTGGGCGGGCGTGCGATCGTAGGTGGCGGTAAACGTGGTGTCGCCGTTGATTATCGTATCGAGGGAAGGCTGCCATTCTTTGAAGGTATAGCTCCCTGAAATATCGCTAGGGCGACTCGGATTCTTCGGAACCGAGGAGACTTTTTCTCCCTTTTTGACGGTCGTCGAACTGATCAGGGCGCCATCAAAGTTTTCGAAATAGACATGATAGGTATCTTCGGGAAGGGTATTGGACGTATACGAGAAATTGGAGGAGGTCAGCTGCTTGGCGAGTTCCTGACCAAGGAAATAACCGCCGACGCTGCCGACGACCGTCCAAACGATGAGGCCGCCGATTGAAATCCCTAGGCCGACGCTATTGAGTTTCTTATCGTGGGGATTGGTGCTGTTTTTCTTGCCGATAATGGCAAAGATGAGGCCGGGAATCAGACCCAAGGCGCCTAAGACAATCGAAAGGATGCCAAAGACATGAGGATATTTCACAGGGGTTTGCGTAGGCTTATCAGTCGCTTGGGGTTGTTCTTCTTCATCCAAGAGGCTTTCGACGCTGCAACCGAAAATCGTCGCGAGGATCTTCAAACTATCGATATCGGGTTTGGAAAGATTGCTTTCCCATTTGCTCAGCGTTTGCCGAGTGACGTGGAGTTGTTCGGCGAGTTGCTCTTGCGTGAGGCCAATGGCTTTGCGTTTGCTAGCGATTTTGCTTCCAAGATTCATAGGATTTTTCCTGTTATGCCTTCATTATCCCCACTTCACTAATAGGCCTCAAGCAACGATGAACACAAAGTGATGTTAACCACCGTTGCAAGTTGAGGATTCATCGAATAATCAAGGCCTTTTTATTTCGAATGAATTGCCGTTACCGGTGGCTTTTTCGCCGCCTTAAAGGAGGGGAAGAACGCCGAGAGAACCGCCGTGATTAGGCCCGTGGCTAAAAGAAGAAGCGCCACCCCGAGATCGGGATTGAAGAAAGCGACGGGGTTAGTGACGTTGACCGTGCCTTTATTGATCAAGAAGCAAGCCAGATAAGTAAAACCGATGCCAAGGGGGGCACAAACTAAGCCAATATAGAAGGCCTCCAAAGCAAAGATCATGAAGACATCCTTGGCTCTTGCCCCTAGCGCCCTCAAGATCCCGATCTCGGATTGCTTATAGGAGATGGAGGTCCCAATGAAGTTAGCGAAGAGCAGCACGGCAAAGAGAAGCAAGACGCCACCGGCAACGAGCAGAACAATGCTATAAGCCTTGGCTCCGCTTGCGGCGAAGCCGACCTCGGCGAGGATAGTCGATTCCAATTGGTTAATCTCGCCAAATTGTTCTTGGTCTTCAAAATAGGTCTTCACCACTTTCCGTAAGCTATTGCGGTCGCTCGGCAAGGCCGCGATGGCCGCCCTAAAGAAAGCAAAGCGCTGGGTGAGATAACGTTCGGTTAACGCATCGGAAAGAATGAGCGTTCCTGAAGCTAAGGACCCATCGACTAAGTTTCCCGTCGGAAAATAGAAGCCAACGATGTTGACCTTTTCTAGGGATTTTTCTTCCCCCTTGGCCAGATAATAAGAAACCTTGAGGTTCACCGCCTTGGGGGCATAGATTTGATCTTTAAAAGGGGCGATGGCTTCTTCGGTTAAGGAGGAAACCGCAGCTTTGAAGGAAGTCCGCCAAGGCTCAATGATGGCGGCCATCGTTTCGGAGGATGCCTTTGGGGCAAAGCCATAGTAATTGAGGAAGGTCCCGAAAGCGCGTTCATAGTCATCGTTCGTGTGGCCTTCGCCGACACTCACGAAATCTTCGAACGGGAATTTCTCGTCGATGGCTTTTTGATAATTGTCTTTGGCAAAACTCACGATGTTAAGAATCCGTAAATCGGGAAAAAGGGCTTTGAGGTTATCGGGGCAGTCGCCATAAGGTTTAGGGTTCGTGGCCGAGGCATACAGACGATTCACTTCGCTATATAAAGCCGAAAAGCGGGTGTATTGACTCGAATTGAGGTCATAGATCGAACTCCCGAAGAAACTAGGTAAGCTCGCAAAACTGACCGCAACTTCGTTCTCTTGAAGTGAAAGGGCTCCGTTAAGGAAGAAGAATTCCATATCCGAGGTGTATTCGTGGCCGAAGTTATAGCCGATTTCAATTTGGTTATCCTCGGTGCTTAAGGAAGCTGAGGCCGGATAGTTGTTCCAATAGAACTGGTTATTCCGGGTGTAATGGCTTTGGGGCAGGCGTTGAACGAAGAGAAGATCCTGAAAAGTTTCAAGGTCTTGATTCAGCAAGCTGACCTGCAAATTGGAATCGTAATTATTGGTGTCCGATTTCCCGGCATCATCGAGGGCTTTTAAGGAAGCAAAAGGGCTGCCATCAAAGCCGGTATCGAGGACTCCGCTGATGGTGAAAAGGACGCCTTCGCCACGATCGCCGGTGAGGCCTTTTCCTAAGATACTTTGAAGGTTGATTTCCTCGGACGGAGTCACGGTCTCAACCAAGGTTTTGGCGTCTCTGATCCGATGACCATAATGCTGAAAACCCTCGAATTGGCGCAACGTAATGAGACATTCATTGGCATTTTCCGGCAGCTTTCCCGAAACGAGGGCGAAGCGGCTAGGCAGGGCATCCACAGGGAAATAACTAAGAGCGGTCGTCGGATAATAAAGCAGAGAGCTTCGGCCTTGGCCGGCCCCAGCGTAATTGGCGGCAAGGTTGACCTGATCGCGGGAACTCTCGCCTTCAAAATGAAGACCTGTCCGTTTGGAAAGCGCGTCGATTTGTTCCTGAGTGAAGCTCGTCTGATTTTGGCTGATGCTGTTATCGCTATTGAGGGTTCGGGTAGTGTGAATCGCCCGAATGGAATTGCAACCGGCTTCCTCGAGGCTATTCACCCCGGAGTTGACGCTATCGAAATGGGCGGCGCTGCTTGCAACGCCTAGGAAAGTGAAGGCTAACGAGGTGAGCAAAATCGACATCACCAGTTTAAAGGGCTTGCTCTTGCAGGAAGAAAGCGCCATCTTCGCCGAGCTTGAGAAAGGAAGACGGGCTCGGCGAAAAGTGGTTATCGGTTGAGCGACGGGGCGGCTTTCTAAAGGATGAATAATTTCTTCTTTCGCAATGGAGCCATCTTTGAACGTGATGATAGTGTCCCCATAGGTTCTGGCGAATTCTTCATCATGGCTCACCACGATGACGAGTTTCTTTTCGGATAAGCGTTTGAGCAAGTTCAAAATCTAAGTCGAGGTTTCGCTATCGAGGGCCCCGGTCGGTTCATCCGCCAAGATAATCTTGGGATCCTTCACGAGAGCCCGAGCGATGGCGACCCGCTGACGTTGTCCGCCCGAAAGTTCGTAGACTTTGCGGTTCTGAAATCCGGAAAGGTCGACTTCGCCCAGGACGCGGCTGATCGTAATGGGATCGGCTTTTTCGCCTTGAAGCGATAAGGCCAACTCGACATTGCCGGCCACCGTGTATTCGTTTAAGAGATTGTACTCTTGAAAGACGAAGCCCAAATAGGTATTGCGGTAGCTATCGTAATCGGCTTCGCTCCAGCTTTTGGAGGAGCGACCGTCGATAAGAATTTCTCCAGAATCCGCACGATCAAGGCCACCAATGATATTGAGAAATGTCGACTTCCCAGCCCCGGATTTTCCGAGGATAAAAACCAAGCCATGATCGGGAAATTTTGCCGAGACATGATTGAGGGCGATGACCTCGGGGGCTTTGCGCGGATGGTACGACTTAAAAAGATCGATAACTTCGAACATAATGATGTTTCTCCTTAAAAGCAGTTATTTGGCGCTAGGAAGCGAGGCGGCTTGGGGCGGACAATACGTGGATTTTTTCGTGATCGGCAAAGTGAGGAACAAAACGAAATAAACGATATGGAAGATAACAAAGACAAATGGCCCAACCGAAACGGTGATGCCACTGCCGTTGAGGTTAGCCGCGGATAATGTCACCACCGTAATCACACTGATGACAAGCGAGGAAAGGTTGAGCCAAAAGCACCAGTTCCAGTAAATCCGACGATGGTTTTTATCAAGCCACAAACCAATGCTCAATAAAGACGAAGGCAAAAAGGTCAACGCCGAGAGCCAAACCAAAATGGCTGGCCAGCCTTGGACTTGAAACAAAGTTTGGTAAAAGTTGAGGAAGAAATTGGTGTAATAGCCCGAGGAATAAGAGGTGGTGATATTCATCAAAGGCAAAATGGCTAAGAAAAGGACAAGCAGCAAAGCCGACATGCAGAAGATGAAGGCTCCGTAGAAAGGTTTCCCAATCCCTTTGTCCTCCATCGTCGGATTTTTGGCCACGACAAGAGTCGATACGCCGGCGTTGGGGTTCTTCACTTCCCCATTGATGATCTCGTCGATCCCGACCTTATAGAATTCCGAAAGCTTTTCGAGCGTTCCAATATCGGGTACCGACTCGCCGCTTTCCCATTTGGAGATCGCCTGAGGTGAGACTTGGAAGATATCGGCTTCATCTTGCTGCCGTAAATTTCGTTCATTCCTTAATTGGGTCAGAAACTTCCCCATTTTAACTTTGTCCATGCTGAGTTCCTCCTTGGACCGTCACCACTATCGCCCCAGTTGAGTCAATAAGGCAACACACCGTTTCTTGAGTGACACTCAACTGACGGTGGAATTGACGAAAAGAGAGGGGATTGAATGGAGTTATCATTCTTTTTTAAGCCACAAAAGCCGTGTATTCTCCCACCCAAAACCACGTGGTTTCTTCGCAATGAGATACCTGAATATAATGATACTCTCCGGCTCCCGGGATACGATTCGTGGTTTTCAGGTCGACGTTATAGAGCAGGGAATAATCAAAAGGGTAATCCTTCGAAGAATAGTGAATGCTGCCCGCTCCGGCAATCGCCGCGTAGTCGCTTAAGTCACTGAGCGTGTCGCCGCGATTAACGAAGCTCGTTAAGAAGCTCCGATATGTATCATTGCTCGTGAAATTGATGATGGTTTCTTGGCTAAAGGGGGCCGTCGAGGTTGGGACGCTCGAATAACTCGTCGTTAAGCATTTCGCTTCTGAAGGGAGCGTTATACCTGTCGTGGCTACCGTCGCTTGAACCGCCGCATAATCGTGCGAAAGGTTGGACGGCTCAATCGCCGTGAAACTGGCCACGGTTCCAATCAAGAAGACGATGAAGCCCGCAATGATGTTCTTCAGGAAATGGTCTTGCGGTTCTTTGTATTTGGCCATCAAACCTAGAGTAAGGCAAAGGAGACCGAATCCTGCCGCAAAGGCCATGACCCACATATCGTGAAGGTTTGGAATCGTCGGGTCGTTGGAAGGCACTAATAAAATCGCAAGGAAAAAGAAGACGACCAGGCTGACGATGGCCACGATAAAACTCGCTAAAAGCCAAGGACTTAGTTTTTGATGTTTCTCGAGTTCCTTCGCATCCTGAACTTTGACCGCTTTTTCGAGGTTGATTTGGCTTTGGCTTTCGTCTTGAGGCGTAAGGACGGCGCTCCACTTTTCCGCGGGCCAAGGAAAGCTCGCTAAGAGGCGCTGGGCTAAGGGACTCGTTTGGAGATCCTTCATATCTTGCTCTTCGGCGGAACTTAAGGGTTTTCCCTTCTAACTTATGGAAGAACCCATCGAGGGCCACCACTTGGTGACGGCCCGTCATAGAACCAACATCGCGGTGATGCGCGGCATAGTTAACATAGAGGCGATAGGCTTCCTGAAGTTTCCCCGCCTGAAGGTCGAGGGAGATCTCAAGAGGGGCCGCACCCTCGCGAATCTGAGGGAGGGTGATTTGGTCAAGATAAAACTGGGCTTTCTCAAGATCGTCTTGATCAAAATAATAGATGACCAGGTTAAGGCAAGCCGTCATCTTGGACTTACCCTTACCGGTTTTGGCGGTCTTTTCCCAAGCCGGAACTAAGGGTTTCAAATTATGGGCATAAAGAAGTTTCAACACCCGAGAATATGCCATCAAAATATAGACCATATAAGCCAAATAAAGCGAAAGAGGGACCAGCACGATGGCACAAACGATGGTCTCCGTTTTATCCTTAAGCAATATTCCGGCGATCAAAATCCCAATAAAAACCAGAATCAAAACGGAATAGATCGCAATGGCAACGATGAGGCGGTTGCGAGGACGCTCTAAGTCCTTCCGCTGATATTCGGGCATCGGTAAGGCCGCTTTCTCTTCCGATGATTTCGATGATGAATCCATAGAATCCCCCCCTATTAGGCCCACTCATTATGGAGAGGGAAAGGTTGAGGGGCAAGCAACTCTTCCTGACACGAAAGATAAAGCCCGGAAAACTTGCATCAATCTCTCAGGGTCGGGTCGACTGGAAAAGGGCCTTGGTCTTCGACGTTTCTTTTCCATAAAACAATTTCACTGAGGCAAAGACCAACAAACAAAACCGAAATGAACACAATAAAACTTGCCGAATAGGCAAGGCATAGTCCAGCGGTGCAGCCGAGATAAACGCTGATCCAGCCCACCCGGTAGAAGAGTAAACCGGCCACGGCAAGGGCTTCAAGCCAACTCAAGGATAAAAAGATGGCTCGGGTTGTTCTGCTTCTTTTCGGCTGTGTTAGACCGAGCAGAGCAAACAGAACCCCCACTGCCCCAGCCAAAAATTCATAGAGCAAAGAATAAGTGGCCGGACCCCAAGAAAAAAGCGTGGCGATATAGGCGTAATTGGCAATGAGAAACACCGCAGAAAGTGAAAGTTGATAAAAGCCTAGTGCAAAGCCAAAGCCCCGTCCCCAAAAATCAAAGTGATGGGCGAGAATGATCCATAAACCCGCCCCTAAGCAAAAGATCGCTTCAAAGGGAAAAGCATAAAGTAACGGGGTCGAATGCCACATATTTGAAAAACCCGTCATTTGGACAAAGGCCAACTGGATCCCTAAAAAGAGCAAAGCCAAAAAGGCGGCCGCCCCAAGGACGATGCTGGCCACTCTCTCGATGGGCTTGCTCATAAGCTATTCGGCCTCCTTAACCGTCTTGGCCGCCGCCAAAGCCACATAATGGCCAAAGGCCAAGAAGAAAACGCCCAACAATAGACCAACGAAACTTAAGAAGGCGTAAAAGCCTTCGTTCACATCCCTAAGAAGTCCGAAGAAAATAGCGTGTTCGATGAGCGAAAGGAAGGAATCGATCAGAAGGATGATTCCCGCTTGGTTAATCCAACGCGAGGCTTGAAGGCTAAGCAAGGGAGCTTGTTCCCACTCCTGAATGACCTTGAAGCCAAGGAAGCAAAGGAAGAAACAGGGCACAGAGAACAACTCATCGAAGGAAAGACGAACGATCGCCGATGTCAGGGCGTCTCCAGATAAAGCGGCGCTCCCCTTAAAATGGAGCAGCCCCGTCTGGTAAGGATAATAGATCGCACAAAGACCTAAGCCGGCTAAGGCGAGAGCGATGATGACGACTTTCAGCAACAACGGATAGTTCCATTTTTTCATAAAGGTTTTCCTTTTCGTGCCCCTACTTTAAGTCGGAGAAAAAAGAAAACCTAACAACACGAGGTTGTAGGCCGTCAGGGCCTATTTTTTGAAGCAATTAAACTAAGGCGATATACAGGATAATCGGGAGGAGCATTAAACCTAGAACAATGAGAACGGCGGCTAAGAATAAACGGTGTTTCTTGGCGCCTTGCTTAAGGATCTTTTCTTCAAAAGGGGTCAAGGCGATACCCGCTAAGCCGGCCTGGCGCTCACAAAGCAAGGTCTCGCGTTCATAGTAAAAGAAGAGGGCAGAAAAATAGAGCGCCGAAACGCCGATTAAGAGATACACGGCATCGCTCTTTTCGTTGGACCCTAAGCCTTTCGCGATGACGAAAAGAACCAAGAAGAGCAGGCAAAAGAAGACGCCATCCCATTCGCAAAAGCGGATGAGCCGAAGCTTTTGAGATTGGCTGAGTAAGACAAAGAGCACCAACGCAAGGCAACTCGAAAAGAAAGCGATGAGGGCCGTCAATCCTAAGGCTCGGCTGAGGGCATCGCTTCCGAGAGTGCGTTCATAAAGCTGAACCAAAGTGCCACTGAAAACCGCGCACAGGATAGCGGCAAGGACGTAGACCCCTAAGAGTATGGCAAAGACGGGCGATATTTTGGCGGAATTAATCTTTTTGGCTTCGCTATATTCTTCGGTTCCAACCAAATCATCCACTGGAACCCCATAAAGTTTGGCTAGGGCTTGTAACGTCGGCAAATCAGGGTAGCCTTTTCCGCTTTCCCATTTGGAGACGGCTTGCTGGGTCACGAAAAGGGTGCGGGCGACGTCACCCTGGCTTAAGCCTTTCTTAGCGCGAAGCTCTTTGATCTTTTCAGGGAACATGCCCATTTAGAATAGGCTTGAAGGCTCTTTTTCGCAACTCCCGTCGTAGTTGAATTCAATTCAAATAAAAAGTGTTTGGTAATTGAAGCAATTTGCACTAGAGTGTGAACGCGTCCTTAAAGGGAGGGCCAAACCATGAACGAAAATCATTCCAATCCAAACGATCCGACTCCAAAAACGGGTCTTCAAGACCATCCGACCACCCGCAAAGTTTTCCGTATCCTCGGCTTTGTTTTCTTAGGCATTGGCGTCACCTTCATGGCTATCGGCCTCGCTTCTTTTGCTGGAATGGCTGGGGGAAATTCCGGCTTTGACGGCGGCTTCTTCTTCATTTATCCCGGCATGGGCTTCCTTTTCTTAGGATGCGTTTTCCTAATGTTCGGGTTTATGGGGGCAATGGCGCGTTATTCCGCGGCCGAGCAAGCTCCCGTTGCCAAAGACACCACCAACTATATCTTGAACGGCACCCGTGACGAGACCGCAAAGACCGTGGCCGCGGTCGTTAAAGAAGTCAAAAGCGATTCTCCCGAAAATGGCGCCCCGATTTGCCCGAAGTGCGGGACCAAGAATGAAGTCGGCGCCAAGTTCTGCGATCATTGCGGCGCCCCGCTCACCAAGACCTGCCCGAATTGCGGCGAGGTCAATGACGGCGATTCGACTTTCTGCCGTAAATGCGGCAAGTCAATCTAAGTCGATAACCCTATCCAAACCCTGCTCTTTTAAAGAACAACGACCCGTTGTTGAATGGGCCGTTTTCTTTTTGCTTATTCTTGTCTCGAGGAAAAAATCATGAAATCACGTTCGCTTCTCCCCTTGCTTCTATTAACGCCCCTTTGTCTTTGCGGCTGCGATCTGAAATGGTTTGATGATAATTGGCGTTGCACCCCAGAAGAATTTTTCTCGAGTGAGAAGATTGATCCGACTAAGCGCAAGACTCCCTTACCCTTTGCCGCCCCGAACTCTTCGCGGCTTTACCTTTACGTTCTTGAGGCGGCCTCCGACTCTTCAGGAACGCCTTCTTGGGGTCGCATCTATGTTCAATCTTTCGACGATAAAGCCATCCTCTATCATGCCTTAAAGGCTTGCTCCTATACCCCTATTTCGACGTGGTCAGCCGCGGAAGATACCACCCCGACATCGCTTTTAAATTACGGGGCTTCCACCGAGGATTATTATTACGGTCTCCAGCTTCGTAGCGATGGCGATCTTCTTATCAACTATGTGTATGGAGATATCTTTCCTGATACGGGCTGTCATTACTACCACATCAACGCTTCCGATCTTAAAAACGTCACTAATGCCATTGCCACGGCTCAAATTGGCCAAGTTTATACCGATTTAGCTGCCTTTCAAGCCGCGAAGGGTTTACCGAAAGTCCAGATGTTTGCCTCGGCTTTTACCCAGAAAAATCTTGGTGGAGGTTTGGAAAGCGCGGCGATTTCTCTTTTCGGTCAGCCGGACCATCAAACCCCTTCTCTCACCCATCCTGGCCACTACCTCTATTACGACTGCGGGAAGACGGATTTAGGTCAGAAAAACCTGACCATCAGCCTCGCGCTTTATGCTAGCGCTAATGATAGCGAAATTAGCCGCATCAAAGGCGTCTTGTTAACGAACGGGGATAGCGATTGGTTTAACCCCGAAGACTTTTACTATTGAGCCGAATCTTTAAGCGGCAATGTCCCAGGCGAGCGTGAGACGCCTCTTTGAATCAGGGCTAATTTTTTGATCGGTCTTAAGGCAAGTCAGGATAAAGCTTAGAAGATTGCCGGCACTTCGAAAGGCGGATTGGGTTAGCTCTTTGGGGGCCCTAGAACCGGATTGAAACAACAAAGCCCCGTGCCGATAAGGTACAGGGCTTGCACTTGGATATTCTGGCGGGGCAGTCGGTCGCTTATCCGAACTATGCAGCCATCACAAATTTTCTTATCGCCAACGAAAATAGAGGTTAACGAGATATTTTAATTTTATTTTTTAAATTTGTATCGTTAAACGCCGTTTTCAAACGGCTTCATCTCTTGTGCGAGATAATCCAGCAGATTGACATTCGCAATTCCAGAGCGCTCGACCATGAAATGGTCCAAAGTCAAAACGTACTTAGGATAATTATTGCCGATTCGCTCAAGCGGTTCGTATTCCCTGTCTTCGAGGGATTTGGTTTTTTCGTTCAGTGCTTTTGAAGCGGAATTGTCATGGATTGTAAAAGCCACTTGGATGTAACGGTATTCTGTCGGGCCCCGACGAACGATGAAGTCGCATTCCAAAGAGCCGACCTTGCCGATGCTCAGGTGATCGCCTTCACCTTTGTGAAGCTGGAAGACTACGTTCTCAAGAGCGGGACCATAATTGATGCGATTATCGGTTTCGACCGTCGAATAAAACGACAAATCGGATAAGTAATATTTTTTCTCTCCGCCCAAAGCGACCTTGCTCTTGGTGTCAAAGCGGTCGCATTCATAAAGAATCTTCGCATCGATCATCCCCTGGAGATAGCGGTCGAGAGTCTGAGTCCGCACTGCTTTTGGATAATAGCTTTTAAAGGCTTTGTGCAAGGATTTCCTATCCATCGTCGCCCCATAATTCCCGATCATGAAATTCTTCAAGGCGTTGAAGGCGTCCACGTTCCGGATTTTGAGCCTTCGCTTAACATCCTTTTCGAAAATCTCGTCAATCAGATTGGAAACATAGGCCATTTTGTCTTGATAGGAATCCAGCAAAACCTCCCCTGGAAATCCCCCTTCGAGGAGATAACGCTGAAACTCTTGATCGCGGTCAGCCGCAATTGGCTTCTTGAAGAGGCGTTTCATCCCTTCGTATTCCTCAAAGTTCAGCGGAAGCATCTCGATGAGAATGTGCCGCCCGGTTAATTTGGTTGCGAGTTCGCCCGAAAGGAGATACGAGTTGCTTCCCGTGAGGAAAATCGAAATATTGCCTTCCAACCGATAGGCTTCAACGACCGATTCAAAGCCTTTGACGTTTTGGACTTCATCAATAAAAAGATAGCGCGTCCCTTTTCCGGCCTTTTTCAGCCGCGCGTCTACGGCTTTTTCGAGCTGCGAGGGCTTTTCGATTCGTTTATAGGGCCTCTTGTCCAAATTGAAGTTGATGATTTGTTCTTTGCTCACCCCGCGTTTCACGAGCTCAGACTGGATCATCTCCATCAAAGAGGATTTGCCACAGCGGCGAACCCCAGAAACGATTTTGATGATTTCGCAATGATCGTAGAATCCTCTAATCTTCCGTAAATACATTTCCCGTGGATAGAGCATAAGCCAAAACCTCTTTGCTTCAATTATACACGAAAATGGCATTTAACGAGATATTTTTGAATGTTATTTAATATTTTGTACTCTTAAGTCTTATTTTGGGAAAAGATTCATTAATTTCTTTTCCAGCGCATTTCCGATCAAAAAGACTTCCATGCAAAAAATGCATAGAAGTTAAATCGGTTAGGAAAACCTGGATGTTTTAGTTCCTTTTCCAATCAAGAAGCCTAATTTTAACAACAAACCCCGTACGCGTTGCGTACAGGGCTCGCACTTGGATATTCTGGCGGAGGCGCAGAGATTCGAACTCTGGCTGGGGTTAGACCCCACTATCGGTTTTCAAGACCGACCCCTTCGGCCACTTGGGTACGCCTCCGTATTGGTGGTCCATCGATGGCTTGAACATCGGACCTGGCGATTATAAATCGCCCGCTCTAAACCAGCTGAGCTAATGGACCGGCCGGCTATCGATAGATAGCCCCGATATTATAACCGCGCTCTTCCCTGACTTCCTAGGAAAATCGCGGAAGGTGTTCCCCTACTTGGATTCTTGAGGATAATCCACGGGTATCGGCAGGTGGTAGCACTTTAGCCAAGCGTCTTGGGTATTGAAGTATCGGCGGAAGTGTTTGAAGTAACCCTTAACATGGGGATAAACGTAATAGGATGGTATGGATGAATCGGCCAAGATCTTGGCAAAATCGTAGCGGCCGTTGACCTTCCAAGCGTTGAGAAAGCCAAAGCGGAAAGCGTTTTTAGGGCAGCCCATCGTGCAGCGCATGCATAACGAGCACTTGGTGGCGTGGATTTTGATTTTGCCTTTCTTAGTGCGGTAAAGCGCTTCGTTCGGGCAGGACTTGATGCAAGTATCGCAATTGATGCATTTCTTGCGGTTCACCGAGGTGATCCAGGCGTTGACGGGCGGAGCGATCCACTCGATGCGAAGGAGAACTGACAACAACTGATGATTCCACGGATAATGAGGCTTATCGACTTCCCCTTTATCGAGGCGGAGGCTCATCATCTTCGTGAGGGCGTCGAGATAAAGGTACATCTGCTTAGCTAGAGCATCGGGGTAACGGAACATGATGTTGTAGGGCATGAGGAAATGCTTCTCCATCACGAAGCGGTAACCTTTTTTCTTGAGGATACGATAAAGCTTATGGGAAGAAGAGTCGTTGAGGTGAAAGGGCTCGCCCGAGGTCTTGAAGATGAAGTAAGGCTGCTTGCCCGAAGGAAGGCTCTTCTTCACGAACTTCAAAAAGGCGAGCGGGGTATTAAAAGCGTGGATCGGATAGCCAAAACCTAAGAGGTCATAGCCCGAAGGATCCGGTAGATTTGCGAAGGGGGATTGGTAGCCATAAAGGTCGACCTGCCAGCCGGCTTCTTCAAGATGCTTCTTAAAGAAGGAGGCGGCCAAAGCGGTATTGCCCGTCCCCGAAAAATAGTAGAGGAGCGCTTTCTTCATAATCCTTATTTAAACGAATGATTCGGATAGGCGCGTTCCATCATGGCGGTGATGGACTCGGCGAGCCCGCCGCGGCCGATATGAAGCTCGGCGCAGACTTCATCGATCTTCGCCTGCGGGATCACCATGTCTTTGGCCATGACATCGGTCATGACTTTGGGGAGATAAAGGCCAGGCTCATTGCCGGCTTTCCGTTCTTTTTTATAGATGGATTTGGCGCCTAATCCGCAGATCCAACCAGCCGGATTAATGATTTTGCGTTTCTTGCCTAAAGCCGCCATCATCATGGTATTGAGCATCCAGTTGTAATCGTGGTTCTCATCGGCGACCGGATAATAGGCCCCGTCTTTGCCATATTCAAGCGCCCCAACCCCCGCTTCGCCGACGTGTTCCACCGCGATCATCGAGGTTGAGCCTTTCGGGAAGAAAATGATCTTTTTCTTAAAGGCAAACCGGTCCAAGAAAACGTTCTTCCATAGCGGCATGCGTTCGGGCATGCAGCCGAAGATGTACGGAAGTTCAAGCACGACGACTTCCATCGATTTCTTCTGCTCGTTAAGAAGTTTAGCCTGAGCGACCCGGCACGCCACGTAAATGTGGTTCTGGGCGAGATGAGCTTCCGGATAAAGATCGTTGAAATAGGTGAAATAAGAGTTGTAGACCACCGCTTTCTTGACGCCCGCCTTTTCGGCCGCGCGGAAACATTTGGCACAGGCGGTGACGAGGCGGTCATAGAAGAAGGCCTGAGCCGGAGCTTTGGGCGTGACCCGATCATCGGGCCCCACCGAATAGACCATGTAGTCGTAACCCTTCATCATCTCGGTCAATTTTTCTTCGCTATCGTTAAAAAGATCGGCCTCTTGGGTTTTGATCTCTTTGGGGTACCAATCCCCCAGTTTAATATCCGGGTAAGCAATCGAACCGACTTCCCAGCCTTTCTTTAAGGCCGCAAGGGCGGTGTAATAACCTAAAAAGCCCGTCCCACCTAAAATCACGACTTTTGGCATGGATGAATCCACTCCTTTTTGTAAAAATGCTAAACCCTTTTTAGGGCTTAGAAAAGCCTTTTTAATAGATCCGGCCTTTAACCTTCAAGTAATCGAGAGTCGCCCCAATGGCCTCTTCGGCCGAGGCGGGTTTGAAGTTAAAGGCTTTCTCGGCGGCTTCGCTCGAGAAGGTATTGGCATGGCGGATGACGCCTAAAGCAAAACTCGTATAAAGCGGCCGAGTATGGCGGGCTTTAGCATGAAGGGCGATGAACGGGAGTCCCAGATAGGCGAGGCAATAAGGGAAGACCAAAATCGGTTTGCCCTTGCCGCGGTTCCAGGCTTTGGCGATCTCCAAAATCTTTTTTAGCGGCACCGCCGGGCCCGCCAAAATAAAGGAATCGCCGAGATGGCGGCCTTCGCAGAGGGTGAGGATGCTTTTCGCCACATCGCGCATATCGACGAGGGCATATCCCCCTTTAACGACGCCCGGGATTTTCCCTAGGGTATAATCGCGGACAAGCTGAACCATGGCGTTATGGCCATCGTCATACGGGCCGATCGCGGCGCCGGGATAGACGATGATGGCGTCCTTGCCTTGGGCTTGCTTCGACTTGATGAACTCGGTGGCGAGGGCCTTGCTGATCGGATAACCGCCGACCGCTTTATTCACATCGACCAAGGGTTTGAGCTCGGTTACGTTATCATGGCAATGGGCGAAAACATCTACCGTCGAAACATAAATGAAGCGGGTTCCGCCATACTTTTCATAGAGAGCGAACACGTTCTTCGTCCCCTGAACGTTCGTGGCTTCTAGACGGGGAGTCATCTTCTTGGATTTGATGTCGATGAGGGCGGCGCAATGAATCACGCAGAAGAGATGGCCTTCCACGTTTTTGAAGATCGGCTCGAGAGTCTCGGGCTTCGTGATATCGCAGTGATAATAGGCGACATTGGGCGATGCGCTTTTCTCGGCGGGCTCAGCGAAGGTGAGCGCGACGACGGGAAAACCCGTATCTTCCAGTTGACGGATGAGGGTCGTCCCCAAATGTCCCTCGGCTCCGGTGATAATGTACGTTAATGGTCCCATAACCTTATTATTTTCCTCAAACCTTCGCAATCTTCAATACTTCTTTTCTCTTTCACTCTCCCTAAGCAAGGACATCACGTAATGGTCGCACTTCACCGCTGAGCAAATAAGGACATAGAAAACTAGGGGCAGAGCCGCGGTAAATGCCAAGGTTGGGCTTAGCCATGCCCCGAGGGCTCCGAAGGTTCCTAAAATCAGGAAATAAACCACCGCTTCGAATAAACCTCCTAGAGCTACATTCGGCCAATTGACCACCTGAAAATATGGAATCCGATTCTTTCGACCTTCGATGAACCAAGACTCGGTGAGGTTGAGAAAGATGCCGACAAAGGAAGCTAAGGGCAAACTGAAAACCCAGCCCCAAGCCCATAAGGAACCGAGTTTTTTGATGCCAGCGACGCTGAGACTCACCGCGACCACCTGAAAAAGAAAGGCGAAAAATCCCGTCGAAAATTTGCGCTTGACCTGCTTCGACCAGACCCTTGCCATCGGAATGTAATAGGCTAACGCACACGTCCCATAGAAATTGGCGGTCGCAAAGAGCTGAAACCAGAAGATTTTGACGCCCGCCTGATCGATAGAAGAAGTTAAGGCCGAAGCCTGACCAGGATAAGAGGAGGTCAACAATTCTTTCAGCCCTTTAAAAAGTCTTGAGGCCAAGTCCATAAGGAGAAATTATGATAGGCGGTTTCGAAATTGCTCTGGAGATTGAGACTCGCATAGGCCGAATCTGCATAATGGTTTTATCGCCGTTAAATCCTGGCCCGCCAAAGCGTTTCGACACGCCGAAAGTGCATCGTTCATGCCCCAGTAAACGCCGAAGATGTTGGCGAGGAAGGTCAACGCGACCAAAGGAAAGAAGATCAAGCAGATGACGCCGAGATAATGGATGTTTTGCCCCAAGGAAGCCCAACTTTGTTTGAACATCGTAAATCATTATGGCATTTTCCCGCTTTTTTTCAGCCAAATTCGTTTTAGAATGAAAGCAAAGAAAACAGGAGGGCTTCTGAGCTCTTTCGAAGACCTGCGCATCGTCGATAATTTCTATCAGACCTCGGCGTTTTTTCCGATGCCGACTATTTTGATCGCCACCCTCAATGAAGACGGCACGACCAATCTCGGCGCCTATTCGCTCTGCTTCCCCTACTACATCGCCGGCAAAAGCTACTATGCGATGATCCTCGAGTGCCGCAATAGTTCGCATACCGCTCAAAACTTACTGAGGACGGGGCACTGCGCTTTGAACTTTTTAGAAGACAGTAAAAAAGATTTCGCCGAAACGGTGAAGCTCGGTTTCCCCGGTGAAGAGAGCAAGGACAAAATGAAACATTGCCCGTTTCACTTTGAAAAAGGACAAGCCGAAGGGCCAAACCGGCCTCAAGTCCTAGAGAAAGCCTACCAAGTCTTTGAATGCACGTGGGATGATCAGCTCGAAAAAGCCTATGAAGATAAGAAGAAAATCGGCCAACTTGAAGGCGTTGCAGGCCCCTACCATGATTTCAACGGCATCACCAGCAAGTTCGGCTGCCACTTCATCCTGAAGATCGACAAGATCCTGATGAAGAAGAAACACAAAGACACGATCATCGACGGGGTGAAAGCCAAGAATTTCCCGAAAGTCCCGGTTGATTATGGCTACCGCGATTCGATGTATTTTTGGTACGAGCGTTTCTGCCGCCCAATCAAGAACCCGATTCCGGCCGGCAAAGAAGCGGATATTCAGTCGGTCATGTACGGGGCTAACCCCATGGACGATAAGGTGAAATTCACTAAGGATGCTTGCCAAATGCCGGTTAAGGTCCCACGAATTTTCTTAAAGGCTTGCTTGCAGGGCTGCGTCGATTGGGCGAAGGAGAATAGGGTCACCCTCATCACGCCCGCCGAGATGAAGATCATCAACGATAAGCGGGCCAAAGAGAAGAAAGACCGTTAACCGAAGAGTAAGAAAAAAGCGCCGTTATTACGGCGCTTTTTATGTCAATTCTGGTGGCTGAGGGGGGATTCGAACCCTCGACGTAGCGGGTATGAGCCGCTCGCTCTGACCAGCTGGGCTACTCAGCCATAGAGATTTAGGAAGCAAAGTTGGTGGAGCTTAGGGGACTCGGACCCCCGACCTCATGCTTGCAAAGCACGCGCTCTCCCAGCTGAGCTAAAGCCCCAAGATTTAGGCTTTCTTTCCTAACCGCGAAATTCGCGGCTCGACTATTATATTCAAACTTCGGCTCACTCTCAATGAGTTTTGTTCGCTTTGGGCTTTTTAGTCCTTAATTTCGTCGATTCTTTGCCGATAAACGAGGTATTCCGAGGCGTTAAATATCCCCGATCGATAACTATCGACGAGGACATCGAAGGCCGCTTCTTTCATTCCCAAAGTGATCTTGGCGTCCAAATCCCGAATGATCGCGGCTTTTTTAGATTTGTCCATGGGGCTCCTTTGGCGTCAAAGCGCCGTGTGTGAACAGATAATCGTAACTGTCTTTGATGGTATCGAATAGAGGTCGTGGGACATAATGCAACTGCTCGGTGGCTTTCGCGTGCGAAAAGTTGGCCTTGCTCCGCAAGGTGTAGAGCGAATAGGCCGTATATAAAGGCGGGGCTTTCCGTTTCTTATACCAGGTTTCTTCTAACGGGGCGAAGAAGCGGGCGAGCCCATACGGGATATAGGTCTTGATCGGAGGCTGGTCCGTGATGGCGGCAGCCAATCCAAGCAGTTCTTTAATGGTGTGGTAGCCTCCAGAAGGGATATAACATTCCCCGCTTTCCCCCTCGACGAAGCAAGCTAGGATCCCCGCCGCGACATCCCGGACGTCGACGAAGTCATAGCCGCCTTTAACCGCGGCTTTAAGCCGACCGGTGTAATAGTCTTTAAGCAAAGCGACCAAATGACTCCGGCCTAAATCGTAGGGACCGATGATGCCCGAAGGATGAACGACCATGAGATCCATGCCATGTTTAGCCAAGGTTAAAGCGTAGGCCGAAGCTTCGGCTTTTGTTTGGGCGTAAAGGCCTTTCACAGCCTGCGGATCAAAGTCCGGATTTTCGACGATTGTCTGACCTTTTTTACGCTCAGGGATCGCGTGGACGCTCGAGACATAGACGGTCTTCTTCACGCCCGAGGCAAAAGCGTGGTCAAGCACCGCTTCGCTCCCCTTCACATTCACGTCATAGACCCGTTGATCAAACTTGGAGGAAATCGAGACGATCCCGGCCGCATGGACGAGATAAAAATCCTCGTCTTCGGGATTGGAGAAGAAGGTATCAAGCGCCCGAGGATCGAGTTCGTCGCCCCGGACCACTTCGATTTGGTCTTCGTAAGGGAAAGGATCATTCGGTAGCAGCAAAACCCGGACGTTTTGTTTACGGGCTAAAAGTTCTTTCACTAAAGCGAGGCCTAAATGCCCAGCGGCTCCCGTAATTAAATAGCGAAGAGGTCTTGTCATACTTTCATGATAGCCTCGAAAAGCAAAAAGACTAGGGTTTTCGCCTAGTCTTTTTAAGGTCGTTTGGCGCGCCAAGCAGGATTTGAACCCGCAACCCCGAGATTCGAAGTCTTGTACTCTATCCAGTTGAGCTATTGGCGCACGGCTAGATTATAGAGCATTACTTCAAATCGGAGTGATCGAAATAGATGATCCCGCCGCAGAAGGAACCGACCAGAACAATCACGTTTTCGATGAGGATCGCCGGAATCGTGATGTAGGTGTAGTCGGTGTGAGTGAGCCCGTGGGTCTGCTCAAATATCTGAGTGTTCAAAAAGGATGTGGTAATCACCGAGTAATCCCCGGTTTGAATGATGGAAGCCTGAACGTCAGGCATCCAAACCAGCCAAAGGAATGGCGTGGTATCGTTGCTGTTAGTATTGGTCAAGGTATTGAGGTAGATCACCATCGAGATGATCATGGAAGTCACGCCCAGGAGAACCATGATGACAATCGGCCAAGCCGGGAATTTCATCAAAGCAATCAAGAAGAAGGCCAAGGAGGTAATCGCCATTTCGTAGAGAAGTCCTAGAGCCAAGGAAATGAAGAAGGGACCGGCGTTATCATTGGTGAATCCGTTCGTCATAACAAAGCCGCAAGTCAAAGCCGTCGTCCCCATATAAATGGCGACAAGCAGAACGGCATAGCACTCTAAGCCCAGCCAATAAGCCGTATAGATTTCCTTGCGGGAATAGCCCGAGACGATTTGGTTGCGGAGCGTCCCGAAGTTAATTTCGGTAAAGAAGAAGGAGGCCACCGCCGCCACGATAAGAACCCCGGGGATGTTGTAGGAAGTGGAAAAGCTGGAGAGCAGCATCTTCCGTAAGGTGTAGGCCGAGAGGCCACTGCCATCATTCGTATAGGAAGCGACAAAGGTATAGATGATGCCCATGAACATGGCATAGGCGACGCAGATCGCTAATTCGATCCACGGGGCCTTTTCTTTGCGAAGACGGAAGAAGACAAGACGGAAAAGCTTGTGCACTCCCATATGGGATTTGCCCGCATCGAAACCATCCGAGTTCGGAACGAGATTCGGGGTTTTATTCGGCTCCAAAATTTGAGTCAGGTTATCGTTAGTCATACTCACTTGCCTCCATCGACGAGATTCACGAAGTAGTCTTCGAGTTCGCCGCCGCGTTCTTTGAGCGTCTTAATCCGTAGACCGGCATCGGTTAACGCCATGACAACTTCGGCCGATTCTTTATAACCGGTGACGTTAATGCCAGAACTATTAAGCAGCTGAAAGCCTTCATCGAGGATGAGGCGTTTGGCCTTGGCATCGTTGTCGGTCGTGATTTCGAGATTGCGTTTGCTCGCGGCTTCAAGATCATGGGCAGAAATGGTTTTGATGAGCTTGCCATTATCAATGAAAGCGTAATCGGTGGCGAGCTTGCTCAGTTCCGTCAAAATATGGGACGAAATCAAGATGGTGATGCCGCTCTTATTGAGGTTAAGGAGGAGTTCGCGGACTTCCCGGATGCCTTCGGGGTCAAGACCGTTGGTGGGCTCATCGAGAATCAGCAGTTTCGGGTCGCCGACCAGAGCCATAGCGATGCCTAAGCGTTGGCGCATGCCCAGGGAAAAATCCTTAGCGTGCTTCTTGGAATGTTTGACATCACCAAGACCGACGAAATCGAGTTTGGAATCGATATAAGCATTAAGGTCTTTCGGCGGCAAGTCCATCAAAATGCAGCGCGAAAAAAGGTTATCGTGAGCACTCATGGAAAGATACAGGGCCGGGGTTTCGACCATGGCGGCGATATAGCGGCGTAAGCGAATCAGTTTCTTCGGATCGCTTTCGCCCATGATGGCATAGCTGCCAGACGTCGGATGGGCGACATCGGTCAGCAAGCGAATGAGCGTCGTTTTTCCGGCGCCGTTTTTGCCCACCAAGCCCATGATAGACCCTTCAGGAATCGCAAAGTCCACATGGTCGAGGGCGACCTTGCCACGGTAGACCTTAGTTAAGCCAAAAGTTTGAATGACATTTTTCATACGAGGACAATATAGACTACTCATAGACGAAGTCCTAGCCTTTTCTTAAAAAAGAAAACGGCCCCCTCCAAAGGAGCCGTTTTCATCGATTGAGAGAAAGTATTAGTCGATGAGTTTGCTCTCTTTGAGCAACTGCTCGACATCGGTGCCCTTGACCTTCTTCAAGGCCTTTTTTAAGACGAGCTTCTCAACCGGGCTGAGTTTGAGGGAACTGATCGGCTTACGGTCGATCGCGTAATAGGTGGCTCTAAGCAGTTCGCGAACATCGTAACGGGAACCCCAAACTTCGGGGACGCCGCGATCGATATTTAGAAGCGTATAAACGCCTTCCATGCCCGAACGCATCGAATATTCGGTGGTGAAGATGGTGTCGTGCGGGATCTCGGCGAACTGACCGATGAAGGCGAAGTTGACCGCGCCATGGGGCACCACCAACGGCCGGTCTTCTTGTTTGCGCGGCATGAAGAACGCGTTGATGTAGGGCAGATACGAGGTCGTGGTGTTGCAGTGCTTACTCGCGAGTTCAGGAATCTCTTCAAGCGGGACGCCAATGTGGTAGAGCCACTCTTCGGCGATTTCGATGCCGGTGCACTCCTTCATCGGTTTCTTGATGAAATTGCCCGGGCGATCGGTATAGAGACCATAGAACCAAACGCAGACCTGCTGGTTCGACTGATCGAGGAATTGCGGTTGACGGTTGATGGTCCAAGAGCAATACCAGCCATCGAGGCTATCCTTCACGGTGACGATGCCGCCGGTGACGACTTTGCCCGAATGCGGATCGCGTTTGCAGATCTTGACGATATAAGGAATCACGGCTTCATCGAGGGTCGTGATCGTCGCCGACATCCAGTTGGATTTGCTGATATCGCCGCAGAATTTATCGGGGTGGCCAAAGCTATCGTCTTGAGCGGCGATCGCCTTCCACATATCCCAAGATTCGCCAGAACCATTCTTCAGTTTGCTGAGATCCGGGGCATGAGTCTGATCGCCATAGCAGGTGCTATCGGTGCAGCAGCCATTGGTGATGAAGATCAAATCATCCTCGACGAGGTCGATGCTCGACTCCACGCCATCTTTGACGTAGATGATCTTCTTAGCAACCTTATGATCCTTGTTGCTCGTATCGAAGATGACGTTCTTGACGTCGATGCCGAAATCGAATTGGACATGGTGGGATTTCAAATAGTTCATGAGCGGCAGGATCATGCTGTCGTATTGGTTGTATTTGGTGAAACGAAGCGCCGAGAAATCGGGGAGGCCGTCGATATGGTGGACATAGCGCTGCAAATAGCGCTTCATCTCGAGGGCGGAACTCCAGGTCTCAAAGGCGAACATCGTCTGCCAATAAAGCCAGAAATTGCTCTTCCAGAAATGGTCGTCGAAGATTTGGTCGATTCGCATATCCTCGAGATCTTTTTCGGGAGTAAGGAAGAGTTTGGTCAACTCTTTTTGCGCAGCGGAATCCAAGGTGAAATCGTGGCCGGTCTTCGCGTCTTGGCCGCGGTTAAGGGTCGCCCGGCATAACGAATAGTTCGGGTCTTTCTTGTTGAGCCAATAATAGTCATCGAGGACCGAGACTTCGGGATTATCGCAACTCGGGACATCGCGGAAGACGTCCCACATGACTTCGAAGTGGTTATCCATCTCGCGGCCGCCGCGCATGATGAAGCCTTTATTCGGATCATGGATGCCATCGGTGGAGCCGCCCGGCAAGGCCAATTTCTCTAAGACATGGACATGTTCGCCTTTCATTTGGCCATCGCGGACGAGGTAGAAGGCCGCGCTCAGGCCAGCCAGCCCGGTTCCGATGATGTAGGCGCTCTTCTTGTCGACGCCTTCCGGCTTTTGCGGATGGGCGAAGGCTTCGTAGTTTCCAGCGGAATAATACATGGTGAATTCCTCCTAAGGTGAATTCTTTGCTTGGCTCCACTTTAGTCAGGCTTTGGTCGGAGAAATAATGACAAAAAGAAAAGGCTGAGCGATTTTTTCCCAGCCTTTTTGAGGTGTCGAAAGTTTGGACAGAGCCCCTATAGTGTCTTATCGATCCGATAATTCTGTAAGGCCTGCATGACCGTGCCTTGGATGAGCAAAGCGATGCGGTCGATGATGACCTGAGGCTCTTCAAGCATGCCTTTGCCGATCCAATCGAGAACGACTCCAACAAAAGCGTATTTGTAGAAGTTGGCGATGAAGGCTTTATCCTCTTCGCGCACGCTCAAAGAGACGGAAAGTTCATCCACCACATTCTTCAGTAAGGGATAGGTCAGCTTATAAAGATAGATCTCCAATTGGTCGCGCGAGACGGAATGGTAGATGTTCATCACGAAGCGTTCGTCGGCCTTCATCAGTTTGAAAACATCAAGGAAGCCTTGCTGCCACGAATCGTAGTGTTTGTTGTCTTGCAGGACTTTATCGCAATCTTCGAGGCAGGTCCATTCGATCAAATCGGCGATATCTTGGAAATGATAATAAAAGGTTTGGCGGTTCACCCCGCAATCGGCCGTGATATCGCTCACGGTGATTTTGCTGAGGGGTTTGCTTCCTAAGAGCTTTTTTAGGGAAGCGGATAAAGCACGTTTTGTGATTTCCGACATGGTTTTATTTATTGTAGCAAACTATCGGAAATAAAAAAGAACGAATCGAAATGCAAAATAGGCAAATAAATTGTTGGTTAGTGGTAGGAAAAAGGATTTAAAAGTGTAGGATTAACAACATGGAAACACCTTCGCTGGCTGAATTTATCGCTTCGGTGCGAAAAAGCAAGGGATTGACCCAAAAAAATGTCGCCGATTCGCTCGGTTACACTCCGCAAGCCATCAGCAAATTCGAAGCAGGCGAAAACGAAATCGCCCTCAATGTTTTGCCGGCCCTTGGCAATCTTTTAGGTTTATCGATCGCCGATCTCTTCTCGAGAAACGTTCCTGAAAAGAAGCCCGCGACCCCTAACGCCTCTATCAATCTGAGTTTGCTCGTCGCTAACCTCTGGGCCCTGAGAAGCAGCCATCATCTCACTCAGAAGCAAGAAGCCGACCTTTTCGGAGTTTCGGAGCGGTCGGTTCGCAATTATGAAAAGGGTCAAACCTATCCATCAATTTCCTTTGTCGAGTTGGTGATGAGCCGCTATAACGTCCAGCCCGATGCCTTGTTTTATGGTGACCTCTATACTCAAGAGAAGGCCCGACGGAGAAAGACCGGTTTACGGATTTTGATTCCCATCTTAGCCGTCTTGCTTTTAACGGGTGCCGGCCTAGGCATCGGTTTTGGCATCAAAGCCAAACAAACCACTACCACGACAAGTTCGCAGATCATCTTCGTGGTTCCTCCGACCTCGAGCAGCGAAACGGGCGGCAATGGCGTGCCCTCCTCGAGCAGTTCCGTTGAAACCTCTTTGAGCAGTAAATAAATCCGTATTGGCTATTTTGTTTGTTCTTTTTGACGTTTCGTAACCCTTCCTATTTCGTCTTTTGACGCCTTCCGTTATCATGAGAGCGTTATGAGCGCTAAGGCCCTGGCCGACCTCTTTATCACGTTACGAAGCCTTTATACCATCCTGCTCGTTTTCTCGTTGACCGGAGCTTTGCTTCCCTTAAAAGGGAAAAAGTTAAAGCCCTTAGTTTGGATTTGCGTTGCCGCCTCGCTATTTTCGATGGCCATCATCACCCTTCTTTACCGTTTCTCCAACGATAATTACACCTTTTTATCCTGGTTCTATTTCCCGTTCCTAATTCTTGTCTCCGGTACGATTCTCCTGGTCTTTTTCCACGACAATATCTTTTATTCCCTTTTCGCCTTGGTCTTAAGCACCACCGCCTATATGGCCGTGAACTTCCCTACCGAAGCCCTTCGGCTGGCGTTCAGCGATCCTTTGCAGGCCAACTTGGCCTACCTCATCAGCCGCTTCATCTTGCTAGGCCTTATCTTCCCGGTGTTCCTCTATGTGCTTCGGCCACGGCTTCTTAAGGCCGAGCAAACGCTTACCAAACAATTTCTTTATCCCTTTATTCTCTCCGCGCTCGTTTTGGTCCTCTTGGTCTTCATCGGCATCGTCCCCAAGATTTGGTATGAGCGGGATAGCAGCATTTATTACCTGATTGGTTACATCATCGTCTTCGTCATCGCCTTCTATATCGTCATCTATCATTTCATTTTGGTCCTGCTCGAGAAAAACGAACGGGAGAAGGCCGAACAGGCTCTGGCTTCCAAAATCGACCAGCTTGAAAGCAAAATCCATCAAGATGAAGAAAGCCAAGCTGAGATGGCCCGTTACCGCCACGACATGCGGCATCACGCCGATGCGGTGATCGGGATGCTGCAAAAAGGCGAAAGCCAAGCGGCCTTAACCTACCTCAACCAATTCCGAAGCGAGACGGTTTTCCCTTCCCCGGTTTACCATAGCGGGTCTTACGCCCTCGATAGCATTTTGGGGATGTGGGCCAAGAAGGCCGAGCTCGCTGGAGTCAAGTATGACGCCCAAGTCGTTTTGCCTAAGGCTCTCCCGTTAAGTGAGAACGACATCATCGCTCTCTTCGCTAACCTCTTAGAAAACGCGCTCAATGCCGCCTCAACGAGCGAAGCCTCCGTTCCCTTTATTCGGTTAAATGGCTTCCCCGTGAAGACCTTTTTCCGCTTGGTCATCACCAATTCTTCTCAGCCCGTGGAATTCCGCGATGGCCTTCCTTTAGGGAAAAACGGGGCCTTTGGAACCGGCACCAGCAGCGTGGAAAAGATCCTCTCGAAGCACCAAGGTTTCGTGAATTTCTCCTATCAAAAAGGCGTCTTCATGGTCGAAGCCGCCATCCCGTTTGAAAATTAGGCTCTAATATAACTTAAGAAGGCGGCGGAAATCGCCTTTTTCTTGTCTCGAGGGAAGGGTAAAAGTTCGCCGCTCGTTAGGAGCAGTCCATCGGCTTTAAGGCTTTTCACGAAATCGAAATTCACGATGAAGGAACGGGACAAAGGGTAGAAGCGGGGATCGCCTTGAAGCCAATCGAGAACTTCAGAGGTGGACTTTCTCACGGAAATCACGCCTTCATCGGTCTTGATGTCTTTATAGTTTCCAAACGACTCAATGTAATGGATTTGGCTGAGCCGGATCACGATCTGGCCATCGCGATTGGGGAGAATGAGCTTCTTTTGGTCAAAGACTTGCTTATCGTTAACCCGTTTTAAGGCGGCGTCGACTTGGGCTTGCTCAAGGGGCTTAACCAGATAATGCAGGGCCCCTAAGGCAAAGGCGTCAACCGCTTCTTCCCGTGAGGAAGTCATGAAGATAATCAAAGGGTTCCGCAAGCGAGCCTGCAAAGATCTCGCTATCATGATCCCGCTTTCGTTAGCTAAGAAAATATCGAGGAAAAAGGCATCGAATTCCTCCAGGCTAGAAGCGAGTAAGGCGGTTGATGTCGTAAAGCAAGATAACGAAAGATTGCCGGAAAAGGAGGAAAAATGAAACAAGCTTTCGAGGCTCTTTAAAAATACAGGGTCATCATCTAAAGCAGCAATTTTCATTGAGTTAATTATGAGGCTAGAGGTAAAAGGAGGCAATACGTGGATGCGTTATTGCTGTTTAACGGTCACCGAACCATCGGTGCCATAGCCATAGAGAACGGTCTCGTCGCCCGTTAAGCTCGAAACGACTTTGACGAAGCTGCGGGTGCTATGATCGCCATCCATATTGTTATCGATCCAAGTACCCGAATTCGCATAAGTCTTGCCCGCATAGGCTCCGGTTCCCTTTTCAAGCATCGGGGCATGGGTGTGGCCGAAGATGACGACATCGACTTGGGAATCCATATCGAAATATTGGGTATAGGCCTTGGCGTCGGTCGCCGGGAGTTTAGCGGCTTCGGCGACGGCCACGGCGAAGTCGAGCGGATCCTTCACTCCGTTAACCGTCTGAACTTTCGCCCAATTCGTATCGAAATCTTGGAAGAGGGTATTCGTGAGGACGCCATTGCGATAAAGCGGAACCAAATCGGCCAAGGAGTAATAATCGGCAAAGCCGGCCAGCCCGCAGGGAATCACCTTATCCTCAAAGCCCATTCCCGGGACGCCGATGGTCGAGGTCGCTCCATCCCAAACATTATAGAAAATCTTGTTGTCGTTCAGGTGTTTCGAGGCCCCTTCCGGTAAGCCGAACTCGGGGAAGGCGAAACTCCGGGGGTTATGGCCGCTGAGGAGGCTCGTCGCCGCGATGCGGGTGAAGAAATAGCCCGGGCCGAAGAGAACTTTCTTTTGCTTTAGCGCGGCATCGGTGAGCTGATCGGGGGCGCAGAACGCGTTATAGCGATGGCCATGCTCGATCACGATTTCGGAGCGGAGGCCCGTCCGATAAGCGCCTAAGCCGGCGGTGTCACGGATTTGATTGATGCCAGGGAAGGCCTCTTCCACCATCGGGCGAGAAAAGTCGACGTCGTGGTTGCCGGGGACATAGGTCACTTTAACCCGGCCATCTTGGATAATCGCGTTGATGGCGTCCACCACTTCCTGATTGGCTTTGGCAATGGTGCGGTAAAGGACGGCGTAATCTTTGATCGGTCCATAACTAAACGGCAAATACCAGCCATCGAAAACGTCGCCGGCGAGCACCAGTTCATCGATGCTGGGGGTCACCTTAAGACGCTTCAAGAAATCGACGAGATATTGGCGGTTCGCGGAGTCTTCAGCAAAGGAGGCGTCGGCCCCTAAATGGAGGTCGCTGATGACGATGGTAGTTTGCTTACCCTCTTCATGATTTCCCTCAAATAACGGCTTCACCGGATTCTCTCCACAGCCGCATAGGGATGCGGCCGACGCGCAAAGAACACCAAACGCCCCTAAAGACCAAGGTTTCATAAATAGACCTTCTTTCGTCTTTCACTTTAGGTGAAAGAAGGTTGGGGTTGGGCTAAAAGTTACGAAACGTGGAACTGATGTTACGAAAGGCTAAAAGGTGAGGGTATCGTATTGTGACAATAAGGTTAGCAGATTCCGCTTGCAGAGGTCGATGGTCGGCTGGCCTTCCGGGGTATTTAGCCCGATGCGTTTAATGGTCCGGCGCATCAAACGGGTGTAGCCGATGATACGCGCTTTATTCACGACATCATCAATCGTTTTCTTATCGGTGGTCCCGAGGTATTTCTCCATGGATTTTTCGAAGAACTGGCACGAAAGATCATAGGGGATCCCTAAGAATTCGCCAGCGGTCTTCGGATCGGCTTCCCCAAAGCCGACGAAGCCTAAGAACATCGAAGCGAATTCAAAGATCGGATGGCCATAGGAAAGGGTATCCATATCGATGAGAAGAACCTCGCCTTTTTGGAGCATGACATTCTTGGTGTGATAATCGCCATGGATCATTTTGTGGACATCGGGAACGGCCGCGATAAGGTTGTGAAGTTTCTCGGCGGATTCGCTCGGGAGATAGGGTTTAAGATAATCGGCCCAAGTCAAGGCGACTTCCTTCATATTGGGCATTTCGCCCGGCTCGACATCGGTGTTATGGATCTTCTTTAAAAGCGTGGCGAATTGGTCGACCAAGCAATCCATCTGACTCGGGTCGGCGGCGAGAAGCGTAGAGAAGCTCTTAGCGCTGAGAAGCTCGAAGACCGAGCCATAGCCGTTGCCGACTTTGACGACGTCATAGGGGATCGCGGTCGGGATGCCTTTAACGAAGGCTTTGCGCGCGAGTTCGCGTTCGCGTTGGATTTCAGGAAGGGCGTTAACGTTGTTGTAGACCTTGATGATGGTGTCGGTGTCGATGAGGTCGACCTTGCCGTTGCTGCCTTGGCCGATGACTTCGCAGCCCTCAAACCGAGATCACCCGATCAGCCTTCTGAACGGGGATCATCTCGCTGAAGCCCGTCATCTCCAGGATTTCGTAGACCGAAGAAGAAACATTGATCAAGGTCAAGGTCGGTTCGGCCTTAAATAAACGTAAGATGACGCGGAGGCCGGCGCTGGAGAGGTATTCCAAGGCGGCGGCATCAAGGGTGAATTTGCCCTCGGGGTGTTTGGAGCGGAGCGCATTGGTCTCGGCTTCGGCGGCATCGGCGTTCGAGGAGTCGATATGACCTTTGAGCGCGATGACAAAACCGTCGGGATTCTCGACGAATGCAACGTTGTCCATGAGGTTTCCTCCGGCGTTAATACGCCTTTTCGACCACAATGAAATTGTGGCCGTTTTTCACAACATACTCCACTTGATCGGCGATTTTTCCGACCAAGAAGAGACCTAAACCGCCGACTTGACGCTCATTAGCCGGAGCCGCGACATCGGGCTTTTTCGCCGATTTGATATCGTAAAGCTCGCCTCCGTATTCAAAGCTCATCCGGGCTTTGCCATCGTGGATGAATAGGGAGAAGTCGCAATCGGGCGAACCCGAATATTTCACGATGTTCGAGAAAATCTAATCGAGGACGATCTCCAGTTTATTGCTGATGGACAAAGGCACTTTTTTCGCATTGAGTTGCTCTTCTAGGAAAGCGCTTAAGACCTCAAAGTTTTCGGTTTTCGCTTCAACTTTTTTATGGGCATCGTAATCAATGAATTGCAGCGCTAGCATCGTCATATCATCGCTTTGAGGAGTCCCTTTAACAAAGGACGCGACATCCGCTTTCACCGCATCGAGGGCCACCAGTGGCGTATTGCTTAGCGGCGCCGAATTCGCCAAGGCCAGCAAACGTTTTTCGCCATACTGCTCGCTTTGGGCATTCATGGCTTCGGTGATGCCGTCGGTATAGAGGAAAATCCGATCGCCGGGAGCCATGGTCAATTCAAAGGTTTTATAGCGCGCTTTTTTGGAAGCTGCCAAAATCAGCCCGGAGAAATCGCGGAGATAGATGAACTGTCCCCCCGCCTTGCAATATAGCGGCGGGTTATGGCCGCAGTTGACATAGGTGAGTTTTCCCGTCGAGATTTCTAAGCCGCCCACCCAAGCGGTCACGAACATCCGTTCGTCATCGCCTTCAAGGAGCTGCTGGTTCGTGGCTTCAAGGGCTTTGTCCAAAGATAAGCCCGCCTGGATATTGTTTTTGATGAGGGTCTTCGCGATGACCATGAACAAAGCGGCGGGGACGCCTTTGCCAGAAACGTCGGCCACCAAAAAGAAGAAATGGTCATTATCGTTGAAGAAGAAATCGCCCCCGACTTCCTTGGCCGGTTCCATCGAGGCGGCGATATTGAATTCGAGACGGCCCGGGTAATCCGGGAAAATCTTCGGCAACATGGAATTCTGAATCGAAGTGGCAACCCCAAGTTCGCCCTCGACTTGCTGAGCGTGGACTTCGGTATCGCGGTAATGTCGCATCTGATCAAAGACCAGAATCAATAAGGCAAAGCCGAACGCGTTAGCGAGGATAAAGGGGATGATGAGTTCGCGGAGAGCTTTCCAAGCGTTCTCGACGCCATGGAGCCCCCAAAGATAAAAGAAGGCGAAGGCCAAATGGAAGACTTCGGCCCCCACGCCCATCGCTAAAGCCCAAAGGGGGCGATGTTTGACTTTCTTAAAGCCTTCATGCAAGAAACCGCTCACGATGCCGATGGCAAAGGTCGAGCAGGCGCAGGGAATCGTCGTTCCATCGAGCAGGCTTCGAGCCGGCCGAACCATCGGAAATCCAGGGCCAGAATAAGCGGAAAACGCCGCCCATCGTCCCGGCGATGAGGCCGCCTAACGGCCCGCCTAAGGCTCCGCCAAGCAGCGCCCCGACGTCGCGGATTGAAACCTGGGCCTCAGAATTGGTCATCTTGTAGCCCGCCACCGTCGCATAAATGGCGAACAAGCCACCGGTGAGCCCGAGCAAGATATGCCGAGTCAGCCGACTTTTGCCGTCATCAAGTTTGGCGAAAGAATGGGTGCTCGCCAAAAGCACCGCCACCACATCGATGAGGGCGATCGCGCCGATCAGCTTGACAATCATCTCGAGCCAATTCATCGTTTCACTCCACGCGAATGATCGTTCCTAGTCCCGTCATATCGAGGACTTCTTTGACCTCGCTCGACACATGAATTAGACGAAGACCGCGTTTGTTTTCAAGGGCCTGATCCGCCAACAAGAAAAGGCGAAGACCAGCCGAGGAAGTATAGACTAAACCCGTGCAATCCAGAGTTAAGGAATCGGCCGTCACTCAGACCTTCTTCAAGTCGGCCTCAAAATCGGGGGCGCTCGCGGAATTCAGATTGCCAAATAAGGCGAGGGTAACCGCCGTTCCCTCACTGTGCTTTTCGCTATGAAAATTAGGATTATTCATGCCTTAATTTTACTCAAGTAGTTCCCTTTAGGGAACGAAAAAGCATAAGCGGGAGATACCTCGGCTTAAGCCTGAAGAGGATGGGCCTTAAGAAAATGGGCAAGCCGTTTCATGGCTTCTTTAATGATTTCAAGCGAATAGGCGTAGGAAATACGGACATAACCTTCGCCCGCTTCGCCAAAGGCGGTCCCCGAAATCAGCAACAGTTTTTCTTCGGCGAACAAAGTGCAAACAAAGGCATCGCTGCCTAAACCTGTCCTCGAGATATTGGGGAAAACGTAGAAGGCGCCTTCTGGGACAAAGCAGCTGAGGCCGAGGTCGCTAAGGGCTTTCACCAAGAAAAGGCGACGGGCGTTATAGGCTTCCCGCATCTTCGAGGTTTCATCTTCGCCATGCTCTAAAGCTTCCACGGCCGCGAATTGGCTGATGGTTGGGGCCGCTAGCATGCTGACGCCATGGATTTTGGCCAGCCGGGAGAGGATGTCGTTCGGTGCGCAGACATAGCCTAGACGCCAGCCGGTCATCGCGAAGGCTTTCGAAAATCCCGAAATATAGATGAGCCGTTCTTTCATGTTAGGGAGGCTTGCGATTGAAAAGGGGGCCTTGCCATAGGTGAGTTCGGCGTAAATTTCATCATCGAGAACCAAAAGATCGTGTTTGATCACGACTTTGGCGATGGCTTCGGCATCCTTCTTTTCAAGAATCGCGCCGGTCGGATTATGGGGATAGTTCAAAATGAGGAGTTTGCTTTTGGGGGTGATGACCTTTTCGAGGTCGTCGGCTTGGAGGCGGAACCCCTGCTGCTCTTTTAAGGGGACATTCACGACTTTGCCACCCGCGAGTTGGACTAAGGGAGCATACGAAACGTAACCGGGAGAGGGAATGATGACTTCATCGCCATCATTGAGCAGCGAACGCAAGGTGAGATCGATCGCCTCAGAGGCGCCGACGCTCACCAAAATCTCCGAATTGGCGTCGTAGTTCAAGCCATAGTGGCGGGATAAATACTTGGCGATGTCTTTGCGGAGAACCGGCAAGCCGAGACCATCCGCGTAGAAGGTGTAGCCATTTTGGACCGAAGAAATGCCGGCTTGCTCGATATCCCAAGGGGTCTCGAAATCCGGCTCGCCAATCGATAGGGAAATCACGCCTTCCTTGCGGGTGAGGGCGTAGTCGATCTTGAGTTTGCTCGGGGCAATGGCCTCAAGCTTGCTATTGAAACGGGAAGACTTCATAACATCCGCTCGATCCGTTTGTCCTCGGGCGTATCGTCCATCACGATTTGATGATCTTTGTATTTGCGGAGAATGAAGTGGGTCGAGGTCGAAGCGATGCTAGGAAGCGGCGCCAGTTTCTCAAAAACGAAACGCGAGATCTCCTTGACGGATTTCCGTTCAAGCATCACGGCGAAGTCATAGCCACCGGACATCAAATACACGGCGGAAACCTCGGGGAATTTGCTGATTTCATGAGCGATCTTATCAAAGCCGATTCCCTTTTGAGGCGTGACTTTGACTTCGATGAGGGCATTGGTTTTTTCTTCGTTTTCTTTGTCCCAGTTGATGACGGCTTGTTTTCCTAGAAGCACGCCATCATCTTTCAAGTCTTGGATGGCTTGCTCCACTTCTTTGGGGCTGACGGAAAGAGCTTCGGCTAAAGACTCCGAAGTCCTGGTCGCATCCGCTTCTAAAAGCTCCAAAAGTTTGATCGTTTTTTCTTTGCCCATAATGTTTTCCTCGTTGGTTATGATAAGGCAATCGGCTCGTTTTCGCTAGAAGCTCAGGCGATGAGGGTATCCAGCATCGCTTCCATCCTCGCGTTCTTTTGCGGATGGGGATGGGCGATGAGCTTGCCCTTGATGATGACGCTTTCGGGGGCACGAAGGGCCTTTAAATCTTCTAACGGATTTCCCGATAACACAATCATATCGGCGCTCTTTCCGATGGCGATGCTGCCCGTTTCCTTTTCCAAATGAACGATTTCGGCATTGCCTAAGGTGCCGCAGCGTAAGGCTTCGGCATTGCTGGCTCCGACATACTTATGGAAGTAGCAGAGTTCCCGCCACATCCCGCTTTGGGCGGCGAAGGGGCAAGCCCCATCGGTCCCTAAGCCGACTTTCACGCCGTTTTCCCGGGCCGAAATCGAGGAATGAATAATGCCATCGGCCACGATTTTGCAACTGGCGATTTGTTCAGGGTTATAGTGCGAATATTCGGGCGGAAGTTTGACGCTAGGAAGCGCCGGGGAAATCGTGGTGATAATCACGCTCGAACTCGTCTTGAAGCGATTGACGATATCTTCATCGAAGAACGAACCGTGCTCGATGGTATCAACCCCGGCTTGCAGGCACATCCGCACCCCATCGCTGCATTCGGTATGCGAGGCGACCATCAAATGATTCTTGTGGGCTTCTTCCACCACCCATTTCACCTCATCCAAAGACATGCGGACATCGCCGGGATGATTGGCATCCAAAGCATCCATGACGCCGCTGGTGAGCGTGATCTTAATCAGGTCGACATGGTGAGCGATATTCTTGGCGATCAACGCCAAATATTCTTCTTTGTTATGGCAAGCGATAGCGATGGTCCCATCACCATGGCCATTCGGGCAGGTCAAGGCCGGTCCAGAGACCAGCATCCTCGGGCCCGGATATTTGCCCGCATTGATCGCATCGCGGACGGTGACGTCGACATAGCGAAGATCCCCGACCGACCGGAGGGTAGTGACGCCGCTATAGAGGGCGGTCTGAGCGCATTGTTTTGCGATTTTCATTAAGTAGACCAAGCCTAAGGAGGATTGGGCAAAACCAACCAACAGCTTTTGCGATTTGCCTTTATTGGCGATCGCCGTCTTAGGGACGCCATTGCCAAAGAGGTGTGTATGAAGATTGATGAGGCCAGGAGCGAGATAATGGCCTTTGAGATCGAGAATAGGCAAATCCTTAGGGGCTTGATCGTTGGCCCAGATCTTTAGGATTCGGCCCGCTTGTACTTCCACGGCTTGTTCAGGGACCACCACGCCTTTATCGACGTCGATGAGCTGAGCATGAACGATGAGATAATGGGAACCTAAACGCATAAATTGCCTCCTTGAAGCAAAAAGGCTGACTTCACTATATCTTTTTAATAAAAAGATTAAAGCAATAAATGACGCGAAATGTTAGAGGCCAAAAAGAGAGGGGTTTGCCGCGCGAATTGCTTAGAAACCGAAAGGGCCGTTATGACCGCTGCCATCATCGTTGGCGTTAAGGCCGCTGCTCGGGGAAATCGGGGTCGAGCCGTAGGAGTTGCCAAGATGGTCGGCTTTCTTCAGGGTTTCCAGCTGAGCGTCAAGAGCAGGAAGGTCGGGCTTAAAACGGCCTTTCGGACTCAAATAAACCGGGCAATCAATCGTGTGCGTTTTTAGGAGAGTATCGATTAACGTTTGATCGCCAAGGACGCTTTGGCTACGATAAGCCGTGCCGTCTTTATCGAAATAGAGCCGGAAAAAGCCTTTGCGGGAAAGCCCTTCGGTTTTGACTAAGCGGGCTTGGCCTCGATATTCGGGGCGAGAAAGGGGCCACCAGGTCCGGGCATTGATGAAGTTGGTGAGAAAAGCCCCGATCCAAAGCAAGATCAAGAAGCCGCCCAAGCCCATGAGGACGAAGGGAAAAACAGTTTGTTCTTCGGCCGCAATAGGATTGGAAGGATCGGCGGGGTTAATGAATAGCGCCAGACTTTGCCCCCTCTTCCACGCGCTGCTATAAGAACGCCGCAAAATGTTGGAATAGTCCGTTCCTTTATAGGTGTAACTCACAAAGGCTTGTTCGTTATCATCGGAGATCGAAACGATCGTCCCGTTGATGGCGTCGAAGCCTGAGGTCTGCTGGATCATCACGCTTCGCCAAATGATGGCGGGTTATGGGGACGGACCCCGCAATCCTTTTCTTTATATTACTTAGTAATATAAGATTCGCCTTTTTCGGAAATCACGGAAAGGCTCGAAACCACCACCCACCCCTCCGCACCACCCCCAAATCACCCCCAAGTTTTCCAACGAAGTGCCCTTCGCACTCCATTTTTTCTCTACCGTCCGAGGCACATCTAAAAAACCAACCCATCGAAACGCGAACCGAGTGGGGGACAAACGTCGGTTTCTTTTTATTCTTTTCCGGAGTCATCACTCTTTAGGAAATAGTTGTTTTTTTCTTTCTCGATAAGCCTTTGGCGAAAGACCGAATTTCTTTTTGAACGAACGCGTAAAAAAATTAGCCGAGCCATAGCCGACTTCATCGGCAATGTTTTTGATCTGCTCATCGCTTTGAAGAAGCTTCGTTTTGGCAAGACGAAGCCGATAGTTCGATAAGTAGTCCATTGGTGAATCGTGCAGGTAATGTCGAAAGAGTTTGGTGAGAGAAGAGGGCGAAACGGAAAGCGCTTTTGAAAAAGAGGAACTCGAGATTTGCTCGCTATAATGATCCTTCAAATAAGCTAAAGCCGTTTTGACAAGGCCAAGCGAAGCGGAAGGAGCCGCCACCATCCCTTTAGAGAAAAGAGGAATGGTCTTTTGCCAAAGAATGAAGAGCAAAGCGCTGTAGGCCAAAGGATCTTGGGTGGATTTCTTTTCTTTCCAAAGCCGATCAAAGACGTTAAGAGCCTGCGATCCTTCTTTCAAGATGATGGCGCTTTCTTTCTCAAGATAAGGGGCCAATAACCATTCTTCAATTTCAGGGCAGTTGGCAAGAAGATAACTCGGGAAGATGAGGCAAAGGAAATCGCATTCCTCTTCCCCGATTCCATAACCATAATGGAGGGCCATCGCATTGACAAAAAGGCCTTCGCCCTTCTTAAGAAGATAGCGTTTCCCATTGACCTCATAGCCCAGCTCGCCGGAGTTGATTTTGATGTATTCGAAATCGGCATGGTAATGCGGTAGGGCTTTTCGCTCATAAAAAGAAGAGATTTTGCCCTCCCGAAAAGAGAGGGGAAAACTCGGCGAGTCATAGACGATTTTCTCTTTCCCATCCCCGAAGACATTTTGAGGGCAACGATAGGCATCCATACTCAAAAGTGCTATTTTTTTCTTTATCCATCCTATCAAATGGAAGCAAAAATACCATAAAATACTCTTAAAAGAAGGTGCGGAATATGGAAACGATGCGTGAAAGAATTCAAAGTGGCAAGCTCTTCAGTGATGAGTGCGAAGGCCTCCCGAAGGAACGGAAAGCGGGAAAAAGACGGATGCACGCCTATAACAAGACCAGTGGGGTGGGCTTAGGGCTCCTCCGCCGCTTCCTTTTGATGAAGCGGATCTTTGGCAAGAAGACCTGGGCCTGGATCGAGCCTCCGTTCTATTTCTGCTATGGCCGCCACATCACGATGGGGGATTATTGCTACGTCAACGTCAATTGCTCCTTCATCGACGACGGGGAGATTGAGATTGGCGACCACACTGAATTCGGGCCGAACGTGGTCGTCGTGACCGTCGGGCACCCCGTCGATCCGGAGCATCGACCCCTCATGTACGCCGAAAAGGTAACCATCGGCAAGAACGTCTGGATCGGGGCCTCCACCACGATTTTGCCCGGCGTCACGATTGGCGATAATTCCGTCATCGGCGCGGGCTCGCTGGTCACGAAGGACATTCCAGCCAATGTGATTGCCTACGGCTCCCCTTGCCAGGTGATTCGCCCGATTACGGACGAAGATAAAAAGGTCTACCGCCATGGGCGGAGGATCGATGAGGAGGATCTTAAGGCGATGCATGACCTCGAGAAGAAATAAGATGGGCTGCGTCCGGATCCGCCCTTACGAAGCTAAGGACAAAGAAGCTTTGACGGATATCTGCAAAGAAACGGCCTGGGAATCCTATAAGAAAGACCCGCAGAAACTCGCCACCGTCCCGATTAATTTCCTCGATTATTTCCTCGAATACGAGCCAAGTCATGTCCTCGTCGCCGCCGATTCCGACGATCGGGCGGTCGGCTACATCGAATGCACGACCTCTTATTCGCATTTTGTGAAGACGATGAAGCAGGTTTTCTTCCCCCGGCTTGAGGCGGTCGACCCGAGCCAGATCCCTTTCGAAAAACGTTTCCTTTTCGCGCTTTATTTCATCCGAAGGTGGCCTGCCCATCTCCATATCAACCTCACCGCCGAGTATCAGCATCAAGGCCTCGGGACGAAGTTGATCGATGCCTTGATTGATCAGCTCAAGAAAGAGGGCTTCACCCGCCTAGCCATCTGCGGGGTCGAACGGGGCTCGGCGAGCTATGGCTTCTACCGCCACTACGGTTTCAAGGAAATCTGTGTCTATTCGCCAAAGCTGGTCTCATTAGGAATTCGCTTCAAAGGAGAAAAATCATGAAGATCGAACACGTCTGCCTCAACGTCAAAGACATCGAAAAAGAAAAAGACTTCTATTGCCAGCTCTTTGGCTTCCAGACCAACGCCAAATACCACAATGACAAAACGGGCTGGGAGAACTACTTCCTCACTTCGCCCGAAGGCGGGGCCCGGCTCGAGCTCCTTTCCCATGCGGAGACGCCACTTCACGAGACGGACCGGAAGGCGACGTGCGTCGTCCACCTCTCCTTCAGCTTAGGGAGCAAGGAAATGGTCGATGAGACCACCGAGAAGCTCCGCGCGATGGGATTGACGATCCTCGGGGAGCCGGGGTAACCGGGGATGGCTATTACGAAAGTTCCTTTCTCGACCCCGAAGGGAATATGGTCGAACTGACGAAATAAGAAAGAGAGCAAGCCCTTTCTATTTATACAAAAAAAGCACCGCCGCGGCGATGCTCAACTCTCTTTGGTCGGGATGGCGGGATTCGAACCCGCGATCTTCTGCTCCCAAAGCAGACGCGTTAAACCAAGCTGCACTACATCCCGAGAGCCTTAATATTCTTCCTTTCTTACTTTCCAAAAGCAAGTAGAAACGTTTCTTAACTCCAGTATAATGAAAGCACCATGATCAGCAAAATGCCGCTTATCCTCGACTGCGATCCTGGGCACGATGATGCCATCGCTTTGCTCTTAGCGGGCCGTAACCCGGCGATTGATTTGCTCGGCGTCTCCGTGGTTTCCGGCAATCAAACGGTTGAGAAGACCACCGTCAACGCCTTATCGATTTGCCAATATTTAGGGATTAACGTCCCCGTCGCCATGGGGGCGGAAAAACCGCTCAAGAAGCCAGCGATGATTTGCCCCGAAATCCACGGGGCCTCGGGTCTTGATGGCGTCACGTTTCCTCCGTTAACGAAGAAACTTGATCCGCGGCAAGGCTATGAACTCATCATCGATCTTTGCTTATCCCATCAGGGTGTGATCTTAGTTCCGACGGGGCCTCTCACCAATATTGCGTTAGCCTTGAAGCACGAGCCCAAGATCAAAGACCATATCGCCAAGATTGTCTTAATGGGCGGTTCGATGGGCTTTGGCAATGTCACCCCCGCCGCGGAATTCAATATCTTGGTCGATCCTGAAGCCGCCGAAATCGTTTTTGCTTCGGGCTTGCCCATTTATATGAACGGCCTCGACGTCACCCGTGAAGTCCTCGTCCACCATAGCATCATTGAGCGGATGGATCAGGTGGACAACAAAGCCTCGCGTTTCTTTCATGACCTCATGATGACCTTCAACGCCAACCAAAAGAAAGTCTTCGGCTGGCCCGATGGCGGACCGCTTCATGACCCTGTCACCATCGTTTCTTTGCTCAACCCAAAATGCGTAACCTACCAAGCCATGAACGTCACTATTGACGTCTCGGGCGGGCCTTCCTATGGCCGGACGAATTGCGACCGTTACGACTACCTTCATCTACCGAAAAACGCCTTCGTTGCCACCGCGATCGACGTCCCTGCTTATTGGGATGTCGTCGAGAAAGGACTTCGCCTCTACTCATGAAAGCCATCTTTGTTCTCGGATCTTTGAATGCCGATCTCTGCGTCTATGCCCCTCGCTTTCCTAAGCCGGGCGAAACCTTAAAAGGCGAACGTTTCCATATCGGTAACGGCGGCAAGGGCCTTAACCAAGCCATCGCCGCGGCCAAACTTGGCGGCGTCGTCCATTTCCTTGGCGCGGTCGGCCATGACGCCTTTGGCTTCGACATGAAAGAAGCCTTGCGGAAAGTCGGGGTCGATGTCAGCACCGTCTATGAGCGGAACGACATCGCTAGCGGGGTCGCTCTCATCACCGTTGCCCCTAACGAGAACGAAATCGTCCTCGATCTTGGCGCTAACCTGACCCTGAGTCAAAGCGAAATCGATGCCTTTTTAGCGAAAGCTAAGCCTGGCGATATCTTTCTTAGCCAAGGCGAGAATAATCCTTTGGCCCTCAGCTACGCCTTGCAGAAGGCCCACGAAAAGAAGCTTTTCACCGTCCTTAACCCCGCGCCAGCGAGCTCAGCGATGCGCTCCTATTTCCCTAACGTCGACTTATTGTGCCCGAACGAAACCGAAGCGGCCTTGCTTGGGGTCAAGCTCGGCGAAGTGCCTGAGCTCGTCACCACCTTAGGCCCGGCCGGCTTTTCCTATCAGCACGACGCCGTCTCCTATCAAGAGAGCCCCATCCCGGTTCACGCTTTAGATTCAACGGGAGCGGGCGATGCCTTTTGCGGATCGCTCTGTTATTTCCTAGGCGCCAATCTTCCGATGGCTCATGCCTTAACGTTAGCGAGCGCCTACGCGAGCGACTCCGTCACGAAGCTCGGTACCTCCGCCGCGATGGCGACCTTAAGCGAATTCCGCGACTTCCTAACGAAAAACCGCCCCGAGGATCTAAAGCTCTTCCTTTAAGGTAACGAATTCGGCCACTAAATCACCTTTTTTGCTCAATTCGTAGCGGAGTGTTGAAAATCCAAAATAGTCCCCCTTATAATTGCTGAAAAGGAGGTTCGCTGAACCACATTTTATGAAAACCGTCATCCGCGTCTTCACCATCATTGGGATGGTCTGCCTGCCGATCGCCTTCCTTATTTTCGACCTCGTCTGGGGCTTTGCCGGTTTAAGAGTTTGCCAGGATGCGATTGCTAACGATGCCAATAGTTTTGGCGGAGCGACCGCACAAGAAGTTTTCACCGTCGTCCTCGTCGTCGCGATCGTCTTCACCGTCGTCATTTGCTTACCCGGCGAAATCGTGGGCGCGTTGAGTCTCAAGAAGATTGGCGTTGCCACTTCGAAGAACCAGCTCATTGCCTTAGGGGTCCTTGAAATCCTCTTTACCTCGGTCGTCGCCGGCATCTGCATGCTTGCCATTCCCTCGAGCCAGTTGGAACAAAAGTAAAAACCGATAAAACCGATTTTCGGAAAGCAGGCGTTTGCCTGTTTTCTTTTTGACTAACGGAAGAGGCCTTTCCGCGTTTAAAATAAAAAGATAAGAAAGGGATCGCCTCATGAAAATCAAAACTTTAGCCCTGCTATTTCTCCCGGCCTTCTGCCTCGCTAGCTGCGGGGGCGATGACGGAGCTTCTTCCTCAAAGAGTCCGACCTATCACGTCGAGACCAGCGTCACTTCCATCGGCAATAATCAAGTTTATTTCGGTTCCGCCTTTAACGACGAACAATTCGAAATCGAAGATCAGAATTCCGTCAAAGTTTCCGCCGTCACCGCTTCAATGGTGACGGGCTTTGATAGCAAACAGATTTCCTTCGGGAAGGATTTAACCGCGACCGTGGCCTATCAAGGCTTATCGCTGCCCTTAACTTATCAGATCCATTCCGGCTACTTCGTCGATAACGCCTATAGCGTGACCTTGCGGGAAGATTCGACCGTTCGTTTGGATTATGTCTATGGCTTCTCGGAGCTCACCAGTTACACCATTCCGGAGACCTTGAGTCAACTTCCAGATCCTCTTAACACTTGGCCCGTCACCGACTTCGCTCAATCGACAGCGGGTTCAAAGCTCACGACTTTGACGCTCAGTAAAAACGTCATCACCTTATCTTCGACCCCGAAGGATGTCCTCGAAATTGTTCCGACGGACGGTGGGAAAATCGCCTACAAGAATGACTTATTGATTGCGGATGGCGGTAGCAAAACTCAGACCTTATTCGGCATTAAAAGTTCCTTTGATGCCGCCACATTAACCGTTCCAGAAGGGGTGAATGCCATCGCTCTTTGCGCTTTCTCCCATGCTCTCCCAAGCGTGACGAGTTTGGTCTTGCCGAGCTCGTTAACCTCCTTAGGATCTTCCTCCAGCAGCATGTACAAAAACTTTACCAATCTGGCCAATCTCGCATCAATTTCTTTTGCGGGAGCAAACAGCAAGTTCAAAGTGGATGCAAGCGGCGTTCTCTATTACATTTCCCGGACGAATTCCATCGCCATTTTGGCTCCCTTTGCCCATGCGATCGGTAGCGTGGCTTCGCCTTATGCCATCACCACCACTTACGATGCCATTGCTTTGAACTTCCTCTATGGTCACTCCAACATCCCGGCGGTGAGTCTCCCCACCACGACGAAGCGAATCGCTTGCAGCGCCACGTTAAGCGGATTGGAGGTCTTGGTTTTGCCTCAGACCGCCGAGCTCATCACCATTGACGCGGCGAGCATCGCCTACTTCCCCGCGAGCTTGACCGTGAAAGTTCCGGAAGGCAAACTCAGTCTCTATCAGGCTGCCGATAACTGGAAGAGCATCGCCAGTCATATCATCGCTAACGCCTAAAAAATAAGGAGAACCTTCTTCGGAAGATTCTCTTTTTCTTTTGCCTAAAAAATGAAAAAGATGAGGGATTGAACGCAATCTTTAAAAATATCAAAACTTTTTCTTGTTTTTAATTAGTTCAAAAAGACCAAGAGTTAAAAGGCCAGCGGCCGCAGCAACACCGGCCCCGATTTTTAATGTTTTGTCTTTTCTGTCTTTCTTAGCGGCTTGATGACGTAAGCAATAGACCGATTTGCCATCGGGAAGTTGCTTATAGCAAGTCTTACAAACATAGACCAACTTTTCCCCACAGTCGGGGCAGAACGTCAGGGTTGACGGAAAGAAGCGCTTCTTCTTGTGGCAAGCGCAGTTCGGATTAGGGCAACCTTTACTTGGGGTTTCTTTGGCCATGGGAGCCTCCTTGAATTTTAACATAGACAACTTCGGGTTCTGCTTTTAAAGACGTCGTCAAAGCTTTTAAGGTAGTCGTTAAGGCCGCCCGCGAGTTCCATAAGCTCATCTTGGTACCATCATCGCGTTCATCGTAAGCCTGTAGCGTCGGAAGAGGCTCTTTCACATTCCGTGCCAAAAAGGAGCCATATTCTTCGAAACACTGCCCCATCGCCTCTTTTTCATTGAGGGCGGCGTAGGCGGCGGCCTTCAGTAAATATGACTGATGAATGAAACCGAAGCATTGATGGATGATGGCTACCTGTTCATCGATCGCGGCCTCACGGGTCTTGCCTTTTCGCAATTTGTTATTGTCATAGTTCTCATTCTTTAAATAGGAAATCGCGCTCTGCATTTTCAAAGTGAGTTGATTGCACGAGTCGGCTAAAGCGTGCACCGCTTCGGCTAGTAATTGCGATCGGAGAGTCGGATCGTGAGTTTTCTGGGCTTCTTGGCAAAGATGCAGGCCCGAAAAATAGGAGGCGATGCGATCGTCTTGCTGACCTTTTAAGATTTCTTTGATGTCCGAAGCGATATCGACCAAGGAATCGCTGACATCGGAGAGCTTTTGGCTGAGGGCCTGATATTCGAGCATGGCCATCATCTGCTGCGTGTTCGCCGCTTGAAGCATCCCTTCCGCGTGAACGGGGATCTTGGAACCGTAGAGGTTGCCATTACGGAATTGAGCGAAAACTTGGCCCCGTTCTTGCACGAGCTTTAAGGCTCCGCTAGCAAGGCCTGCCTGCTGAGACGCCGTCAAATCGAGGACGTATTTGCCCCCTTTTAAAGCGGTGACAAAGTTTTGAGCCACTTCTGAGGATTGAGCGACCTTCACGATAAAGTCGGTGAGGCTTTGCTGGGAAAGGGTTTCCGTCTGCTTGGCTTCTAAGCAAAAGGAAAGCAAGGAATCCTCGCTTAAACAAGTGGGAACATCGCTCACATCCGAAGAATTAAAAACGGGAAGGCTCTCTTTCTTTTGACGCATCGTTAACCCCGATAAAACACGTGCCGTTATTTTAGCATATCTTAGCAATCGTTAAGAAGATTTCTTGGGCCGCACCACGAAAAAACGGCACCATCGCTGATGCCGTTACTTTCATGGTGCGCCCGGGGGGACTCGAACCCACAACCCCCAGATTCGTAGTCTGATACTCTATCCAGTTGAGCTACGGGCGCAGGGCAACGCTGCCGACAATACGACAGCCTTGCTAATATAGTCCACTTACCGTTGGTAAGCAACTATTCTTTTTGGAGCTTCCAGCCGGAATCGAACCGACGATAAGTGAGTTGCAGTCACTGGCCTTACCGCTTGGCTATGGAAGCAGCGAGAGGATTATAGCACCCGCGGCAAAGGAGGTAAACGAGGAAGCCTCCTTGCCGCGAATTTTACTTCTCGGAAGTCTCGTTCATCGAGGCCGAAGTCTCCTTGCGGCGCTCAATGCGAATCTTCTTGTTGTAGTGCTTGATGATGAGATCGCTGCCGATGAAAAGAATGGCGGCGAGAATGATGAGAGCGAAGACGATGACGCCCCAGTACGGGAGGTTATTGGCCTTCACGGATTGCCACATGGCTAAAACGTACTTGTTGTTGGTGCCATAGTCTTTCATGATCGCGAGTTTCGGCAGCATTTGGGTCGTCGGGTATTGGGCGAGGAATTGCCGGCCGACGGTGATGTCCGCCCCTTGGCCATTAGGGTCGGAGATGGTCTCGGTGGCGTCGGTGAAGAAGAGATAGCCGTTCTCATCGGGAGTGCTCCCGCTTTGAGGAAGTATCGTGCCAGCATCGTCGGTGAGGGTGTTCTCAAAGATATAGGTGAGGTCGGAGATGGTCCAAGCGATCTTGCTATCTTCGCTTTCTTGAAGCGAATTGTAGTAGGTTTGGTAACTGGCCCAGTCGGTGACGCTAGCAACCGCGGCGCCATCTTTGGCCACCACCGGTTTTTCATAGGTCGATCCGCTCATATCGAGGCTGCCGTAATCGTCGCCGGTGTCTTCGTGGACGCCAGTTCCGTCTTTAAGGACGGGGTTGCCCTCGTCATCGCGGACGAAATCGCTATCTTCCCAAGTGGAGCCGTCGTCCTTGCTCGCATCGTGCCAGACATACATGGCAAAGCTGCGGGGATCGTACCACTCCCTCAGGGTGTTTTGGATGTAGTTGCCGGCGATGAAGCAGCTGTAGCCGATGGTGTTGACGTTCTCCGCCGCGACTTCCGGGGAGGAGAGGTAGTCGACAAAGTCCTCAGCATAGCTGTAGTTTTCGGCCTTGGTGGTCGGCATGACCCAACCATCGAACCAGATGTTGCCGCCGGTTTTCGGAATCGAATAATAAAGGTAATTGCCCTTTTCGTTCTCGGCTTGGTTCATCGAGTAGACGGCATCGCCGCTCCAGGCGAGGTTGATGCCGACGAGACCCTTAACCATATCGTCTTTGCCCGAGTCGACCTCGAAGCCGAAGACGTTGTTCTTGAGGTTCAAGAGCTCGGTCTTAACTTCATTGACGGTCGTCTCGTCGCAGCGGTTGAAGATGTCGGTGAGCTTGGCGTTATACGCTCCGATTTTGCTATCGGTGAACTTACCGTCGTTAAAGACGAAACCATCCTTAAGATTGTTGGCATCATCGAAGATGCCCGAGGACGTCATATCGGAGATGACCTCGGAGTCGAAGTGTTTCATGATCCCGACGGAATAGGTATCGCGCATCGAGTCTTTGATCGACATCTCGCCATGGTATTTGCTATTCCAAAGCTCATTCCAATCGGCGAGATCGTATTTGACTTGGTCGACGCTTAGGCCTTTATCAGCGGCGACTTTGGCCGGGTTAAAGAGGACGCCCAAGGTGCCCCACATATAACCGCAGGCATAATCGCCGACGCTTTCCTCTTTGCTGCCGCCATCGCTTTGAGGAACCGCGGCGGAAATATTGTCGAGTTCCCCTAAGAGGTACTTGGAACCATAGGTGGTGTAGTTCGGAAGGTTGGCTTTGGTGTACTTATGAAGCATCCCTTTGCTCATCATCTTTTGGATGGTGTAGTCGCTCGGGGCGATCAAGTCGTACTCGGCCTTGCCGGTCTGAAGAGACGACATCATGGTTTCGTTGGTGTCGAACGTATCGTAAATCACGTTCACGACCTTGCCGGTTTTCTTTTTTTCGGCTTCCTTAAAAGCGGCAAAGTCGCTATTGAGAATGTCGTCGGCGATATAGTCTTCCCAGTTGAGGACGCGTAAGGTGATCGCATCGCCTCCGGCAGAGCTGCAGCCCATCATCGACGGAGCGAGGATGAGAAAGAGAGCAGCGAAACCAAGGTATTTTTTGTTTTTCATGGTTACTTGTCCTCCGAAGCGTCGCGGCCCTTGCGGACCTTTTTCTGTTTGGATTTCACATTGTTGTAGATCGTGACGCCGATAACGATGGCGAGCACAAATAAGAAGATGAGGGTGGTCAAAGCACGCATCGCGGGCGGGACCGGTCCCTTTTTGATCTTGGCCTGAACCAAGGTCGAGAGGGTTTCGATGGTCTTGTCGCCCGAAAGAAGCCCAGCGCCGCGGGTGAACGCCGTGACGATGAAGTCATCTAGGGAGAGCGTGATCGAGAGTAAGAAGCCCGAGGCGATGCCCGGCATAATCTCCGGTAAAACCGCCTTGTTTAAGGCTTGACGCTGGGTGCAGCCTAGATCAAGGGCGGCTTCGTAGAGCGCCGGATCCATCTGCTGGAGCTTGGGTTTGACCGAAAGATAGACGAAGGGCAAGGACAGGATGACGTGGCCGATGAGCAAGGTCCAGAAGCTGAAGATGCTATTGCCCGCGAAGATGTAGTTGCCTAAGAAAACGAAGAGGACGGTCAAGGACATGGCGATGACGATTTCGGCGTTGACGACCGGAATCTGTGTCACGTTCTCGATGACTTCACGCACCCGGCGCTTCGAATAATAAGTTCCGATGGCGCCCGCGGTTCCAAGCACCACCGAAATGGCACTCGAGGTCAGAGCGATGATGATGGTATTCCCTAAGGCCGTCATGATCTCTTTGCTATGGAAGAGGTCGCTATACAGCTGCCAAGTAAAGCCAGTCCAGCTGCCGATATTGACGGCATCGGTGAAGGAGAAGGCGATTAAGACCATGATCGGAATGTACATCACGATCAAAATGATCCAGATGAAGCATTGAGCCAGGATCTTTTCGGCCAGGTTCTTCGAGCGTTCGTGTTTATGGAAACGCTGGAGTTTGGCGTCGGCTTCCTTGCTGGGAGCGACGGTCGAAATCGGATCGGCGACAACCGCGGTTTCCGCAGTCATTTGAGCTTGTTTCACCATAAGGCGCCTCCTCTCCGAGTGTTGTCTTTATCGAAATTGCGGGTTAAGAACATCGAGATACCGACAAGAATCAACATGATGAGGGCCATAAAGGAGCCCTCGTTCCATTGCGACTGACTGAAGTTCAGATAAATGATGTTGCCGAATAAGGTGATCTTGCCTTCCGACAAGGTATCCGAAATAACGTAAGTCGACATCGTCGGCATGAAGACCATTTCGGCGGCCGAGACAATGCCCGGGACCGATTGGGGTAAAACCGAATCGACGAAGACGTGGAAGGGATTTGCCCCGAGATCGGCGGCGGCCTCGAGCTGAGACTTATCGAGTTTCAGCATCGTGGTGTATAAGGGCAGAATCGTGAAGGGCAAATAGTTATAGACGAGGCCGATCATGGTGGCGAGATACGGATAGTTGCCACCATTGATGCCCATCCAGGTCAAGACATCGCGGGTCGCGCCGGTGCGGAGAACGAAGTTGATCCACATCGGCATGACGAAGAGCATGACGAGAACGGTGTTGGTGTTGTACTTCTTGTTGGCCAATAAGTAAGCCACGGGGTAGCCAATTAACAAACAGATGATGGTGTTAAGGATCCCGATGAAGAGCGAAACGACCAAGACGTTGATCTTGTCGGTGGACGTGAAGAAACTCACTAAGGCCGACCAGCTGAAGACGAGGGCGCCCTCATCGGTGGTCGAGGTGAAGGCGTAAACGATGATGATGAAAATCGGAATGATGACGAAGAGCAATAAGAATAAGGCATAAGGGAAGGCGAGGTATTTCCGTTTGAAGGAGAAGAAATGCTTCGCTTTGGCCTTTTCGTGATGCGCGATGGCCTTCTGGCCGATCACATGATCAGGGTTGACCTGATCGAGTTTCTCATTGGACGGCATGTTCGTCGAGATCTCCCTTGAGACGGAGCTTGATGTCTTCCTTCGCGATCGTCACGCTCACGATATCGTTCTCGTTCCAGTTGTACGGGGTATTCACAACGAAATCTTCATCATCGTCGGTCCGGATAATCAACTGATAGTGATCGCCGACCCAGACGTTGTTGATGACGGTGCCTTTGCTTTGACCGCTGCTGAGGTCATCGGAAAGCTCGACTTTATCGAGCGGGACTTCCGCCACCACTTCGGCGTCGCGGAGATCGTAACGCTTCTTGGATTTGGGGTCGACCAGATAACCGTCGACATCGACCCGCGAGCCCTTGATGAGCTGGGTGAGATCGCAGTCGAAAGGATCTTCGCCGATGACGACTTGGTTGTTGCCGTTGATATAGGCATCGGTGTACTCATTCTCGGTGAGCTCCTTGTGCATGATCTGGATGTTCTCTTTGACCACGTGGAGCGAAACGTTGGCCCCGACCTTATGGTCGTGGGTATCGCGGCAAAGCACTTCGTTCTTGCCGACGTTGACGATGAATTCGTAGTGGACGCCTTTAAAGATTTTGCTGGTGATGATGCCATCGACGGTGCCCTTGCCAGGGTTGCCCATGATGACGTCTTCGGGACGGATGGTGATATCGACCTTCTCGTTGAGCGGGAAATCGTCGATGCAGTTCCAGACCGCGCCGATAAAGCGAACCTTTTTCTTAGCAATCATCGTGCCGTTATAGATGTTGGATTCGCCAATGAAGTCGGCAACATAAGCCGAAATCGGCTCGTTATAGATGGCTTCCGGAGTCCCGACTTGCTGGATGATGCCGTTCTTCATGACGACGATCGTATCCGACATGGTGAGGGCTTCTTCTTGGTCGTGAGTGACGTAGATGAAGGTGATACCGAGTTTCTTGTGCATGTCCTTCAACTCGATCTGCATGTCTTTGCGCATCTTGTGATCGAGGGCGCTGAGCGGCTCATCGAGGAGAAGAACCTGCGGTTCGTTCACGATGGCGCGAGCGATGGCGACCCGCTGCTGCTGGCCGCCGGAGAGAGTCTCGACATCGCGGTCTTCCATTTCGTCGAGGTCGACGATCGTGAGAGCTCGCGTGACTTTTTCATCGATGACTTTGGCCGAAAGATGTTTCATCTTCATGACCTTGTGGCCATGGCGATCGGTCTCTTCGACCGGCACCTTCTTGAGCTTTAAACCAAAAGCGACGTTATCGTAAACGTCCAAATGCGGGAACAAAGCGTAATGTTGGAACACCGTGTTGACCGGCCGCTTATAAGGCGGCAGCATCGAGATGTCTTCGCCGTTAAGCAGAATCTGACCTGAGGTCGGAATCTCAAAACCGGCGATCATGCGAAGGGTCGTCGTCTTGCCACAGCCTGAGGGGCCGAGGATGGTGACGAACTCGCCTTTCTTGATGTCCAAGTTGAAATCGTTGACGACGGTAACCCCGTCAAACTCCTTGGTGATGTGTTGGAGTGAGATGATCGTATCTTCTGGAGCGCCCATGACGTTATCCTCCCTTTAAAAAGAGACTAAGGCTATGACCGTTTCATTTCTGCTGCGCAAGAGTCAGAAATTTAACGAAAAGAATAATGGGGGTAATTGTTTTAAAATGCAATAACTTTTTGCTGAAAAAATGTTGGGGGTTTTCTCGGGGGCGTTCCCCCAAAAAGAAAAGTGACCATTTCTTCGGCACTATCAGGTTTTTAACCTTCTTTTCAATTTTCATTTTTTTGAACGTTTTCTTAGCGAAGTTTCATCCGGTCTTTCTCGGGTAGACGCGCGCGTAGGCCGCGCGTAATATTTATTGATTTCTTCCTAGGGGACCTTTAGAGTAAGAACTATGAAGAAAAATAGCGCCTTTATTTTGGGGCTCGCCAGCGTCATCCTCGCTTGCCCCTTGCTCTCCGGATGCGGAAGCGAAACCATCACTCCAGTCGCTCTTGACCATGGTCAACTTTGGAACAGCACCAACGACGACGTCAAGAACCCGAATGGCCACTTTTACTTCTACAATAAAGCCAGCGATAACTCGACCTCGTATTTCATTCCCTATCTTTATCTAGGCAAACTCATCGAGCAGAAAGCAAATTTCGTTCTCATTGTGGTTGGCTCTAGCGACGGTTGCTCCTGCTGGACCGGTTTCCGCAACAATGTCCTCACCAAATACATGAAGGCGAAGAACCTGCAGGTTTATTTGATTCGGGCCGATGCGATTTCGGCTCAAAGCGACCACTATGGCCTCAGCATTTATCCCTCGACTCAAAACGTCGCGATCTTTAAAGACGGCGCGGTCAAATATCAGGCGGAGCAACGGGAAGGTCAGCCCTTCTCCGATGACTATGCCACTTTCGCCGCCTGGATGGACGCCCGCGTCAGCGTCCCGCATTTCCTCGAAGTCAATAATGCCCAGCTCGATGCCCTTTATACCGGCATAATCTTAGGTGAAAGCAAAGCCAGCCTCAGCGAATTCACCATCCTTTTCTCCTATTTCGATTGCCCCGATTGCCAATATCTCGATTCCTCGTTCTTACGGAGTTACAACATCGCTAACGCCAAGCTAGAAACTTACTATTTCATCGATGTAGGCGTTAATGGCATCCGTTGGACCAACGCGGTGAAAGACGTGGCGCAATGGGACGCTTGGAAAGCCAAATACGGCCTCAGTGTTTCCGACACGAACCCCGCCGGGTTTGATTCCGGTTATGTGCCGACCCTCTACAACATTCAATGCACCGATGCCGGGACGAAGACGGGCGATGTCATCCAGGGCGCGGCCACTTTCTATAACGATAGCTTAGTCAAACAAAACGATGGCACGTACGCCATCGGCACCACTTTCTTCACGGAAGCCCGCCTTAAGTTAGCCAGCCTGGCTTACCTTAACGAATCGAGCGTGGCCACCAAAGTCTTCACGGGTTATAACGTCGGCAACTATAGCGGAACCGAGAGCGATCCCAATGACGACCGTCCCTGGTACCATAGCGTGACCGAGGGCATCAGCGATCCGATCGCCAAGCTCTTCCTCGATACCTACGTCGGCCAAGCCAAAACCCTAGAATAAAAGAAAAAAGCGACTCGGGATCAACGCATCCACGGGTCGCTTCTTTTTATTTTTTATAGGCCAAGTTCCGTAATCTTTTCGCGGAGGGCGGTGCCGGAAGCCACCAGGGCTTTTTGCTCGCTATCGCTATAGTTCGGATGGAGGATTTTAACCACGCCATCTTTGCCGATGACGCAAGGCAAGGACATATAGACGTCTTTGACCGCGCCACCAAATTCATCGAGGAGCAAAGTCGAAACCGTTAAGACGCTGTTCTCGTCGTTGAGGATGGCGGACACAATGCGTTTGACGGCGAGAGCCACCGCGTAGAAAGTCGCGCCTTTTTTCGCGATGATTTCATAGGCGGCATTCTTGACCTTTTCACGGAGCTCATCGAGTTTGGCCATGTTGTGGGCGCCGCACTTGCCACATTTGGCGCAATAATCGGTGAGAGAAAGGCCACCGACGGAGGTCGCGCTCCAAGCGGCGACTTCGCTATCGCCATGTTCGCCGACGATGAAGGTGTGAATGTTGCGGGGATCGATGTGGGTGTCTTCGCTGATCGCGGTCTTTAGACGCGAGGTATCGAGAACGGTCCCGCTGCCAAAGATTCGGGAAGAAACTAAGCCTAATTTCTTATAGACGAGATACGAGAGGACGTCGACGGGGTTCGAGACCACCATCACGAGGCCCTCGGGATTGAGATTGGGCTTCAAGGCATCGCAAATGGAGGTCATGATTCCGGCATTTTTGTGGAGCAAATCTAAGCGGGTTTCGCCAGGCTTTTGCGAGGCACCGGCCGTGATGATGACGATTTTGGCGTCTGCGCAATCGGGATAATCCCCGGCCCGAATGATCTTCGGAACCGAGACGAAAGACATACCATCGACCATGTCGAGGACATCGCCTTCGGCTTTGGCGCGGTTGACGTCGATGATGACGAGTTCGTTGACGGAATGACCCTGCATGAGGGTAAAGGCGATCGAACTGCCGACCGCTCCGTCTCCGATGATGACGACTTTTCTTTCTTTGGTCATACTCTTGACCTCCTTACGACTTACTATGCCCTAGAAATGAGGAGGGTAGTGTCTTAGATGCTCATGAAAGCCTTTTCAGGAAAAGAAAAGGACGGCCGACGCCGTCCTTGCCTTAACTTAGGCTTCGATGTCGTTACCGTCATCATCGACGGGGACAAGGGCTTCTTTCGGAGCGCCACAAACGGGGCAGGAGCCATCCGGATTGGGGATAACGATCGCTCCGCAGATAGTGCAACGATACTTTTGAACTTTTTCAGCCATGGATTTTATTCCTCCCATGTATAAGGCTATTTTAAACCTTCTTTGCCAAGAGCAAAGATATTTGCTTTATGAGGCGATGAATTCGTAGGCGTTGCGTGGGGTATGGTCGGCCTCGTAAATGACCCCGACGTAACGGAAACCTTCCTTAAGAATCAGGTGGTTGGTGGTTTTATTGAGGACATGGGTATCGATCCGTAGATGGGCGATCTTGGTCTTAGCAAAGTTAACCGCCGCCGAAAAGACGCCATGGACTTCGCCATCGCTCCCTAAGCGGTGAATCGTTCCATAGGGGCTATCACTCAGCCACGCCCCATCGATCTGAGCGTAGGTGGGATCTAAGCCGAGGATAAAAGCGAAGGCCCCGTGAACGCGGTCACCATCCACCACTACATAAAGCTGGCCTTTACGGATATCGTCTTTGATTTTGGCATAGCCGGGGAAACCATAACCCCATTGGGCACAATTCCCCTCGCGCCGCATATAAGCCCGGGCCCGTTTGTAGATCTTCTTAACCGCATCGATATCGTGGCCAGTGGCCAAACGTACTTCCATAAAGTTCACTCCACGGATTTAAGGGATTCCACCATCTGAACTTTCTTCGTGAGGAAAGTCAAATAGAGGTTGACGAAGAAAGCGACGACGAAGGTGATGAGGAAGGCGTAAAGATACGTGTGCCAATAAGCATGATAGAGGAATTGGACGAGATTGACCTTATTAACATAGAGAACGAGCATCATGAAGGGATAACCAATCGGTAAGCCGAAGCCGACTCCTAGCCCGGTGAGGGTCATGGTCTCAAACATCAACGATAAGGCGATTTCGTAACGAGAGAACCCCAGGACCTTCAAAGTCGCGATGTCGCGGGTCCGTTCCCGGAAGTTCAATAAGGCGAGATTATAAAGGACCGTCACCGCGAGAAGCACGGCGAAGACTTTGACGGCGTTAGTCATGATATAGACGCCCGACATGATGTTGGCGATGCGGGAACGCATTTCGTCTTGGCTCTCGGCGTGGCCGACGAAAGTGCAGGCCGTCACTTCCTTTTCGACCGTGGCGACCGTGTAGCCGTTTTTGACGTCGATAAAGGCGCAATTGTAGGTATGGGGAACGCTCGGAAAATCGCTATAGAAGGCATTGACGCCATGGACGGTGAAGGAACCATAGATCGCCCCCACCACTCCGCTATATGTCGTACCGTCATAGGTGAAGGAAGCCGTATCCCCGACCTGAAGCCCTAATTCTTCGCTGATCTTGGTGGAAATGGAAATCGTGCCCGCTTTAAGGGGAAACTTCCAATGGGCGGTATCCTGTTCAAAGAAGCGGCAATTCGAGGTGAAAGTCTTGGTGGTCACGCTCTCGTTATTCGGGTCGACCTTGCTGATCGTGCTCGTCAAAACGGCATATTCTTCCAGGGTGTCGGGATTGACGCCTTCGATGGTTTTGAGTTCGGCCGCGTGGCCGCTAGAAAGCGAGGGATAGGCGCAGGAAATCGAACTATCATAGTAATTCTTGAGGTCGGTATCGATGCCGAAATTAAGGGTATCTTCGATCCCGAAGCCGCAGACCAGCAAGGCGGTGCAGCCTAAAACGCCGACCACCACCATGATGGACTTTAGAAGGTTCATCCGGATATTGCGGAAAGCCATCTTGATCGATAGCCGGCCCGCCGAAGCTTCTTTATGGGTCAGTTCGCTCACATAGTCCCGATGAGAATGGAACTTCACTAAAGCCGGCCGCATCGATTGCGCTGGCGAAAGCCCAACCTCTTTATGGCAGACGAGCAAAGTCACTAAAGCCCCGCTAAGCAAGAACACCCCGGCGGTGAGCAGGGCTTGCCACCAAGGGAAAACAAAGAAAGACCGGGCGGGAAGGGTGTAGAGGATATCGTATTTCTGCCCCATGATGAAGGGGATGATGATCGGGCCAAGAATCGCGCCAATAAGGGTGCCGATCCCCACCAGCGTCAACGTCAACGAGACGTAATGATAATAGATTTGGCCTTTGGATAGGCCGAGGGCTTTCATCGTCCCGATTTGGGTCCGTTCTTTGAGGATCAGCTGACTGATGGTCGTGAGGATCACCAATAACGCTACAAAGAAGAAAACAAAGGGGAAGACGAAGGTGAGCTGCTGGGATTCCCTAACGTCGGTATCGACGGCGATGCTCCAGGGGTTGGAACTGCGGTCGGTGATGCCGACGAGATTGGGCTTCGTGGAGGCGGCGGTCCCGCTTTTGGCATCATAGAACGCCTTGATGGCCTTTTCCTTAGCTTCTTTGGTGCCGACATCGCTCAGTTTAATCAGGTATTGATTGGAGGCCGGAAAAGCGGCAGGATCGGCATAATTGGCTTCATCGCCCCAATTTAAAAAGGCCGTGATCAGATCGACGCCCGCCGGTTGATAGTTGGCGTTAAGGACATCGAGGATCCCCGCCCGGAAAACCGACTTCGACATCAAAAAGGTCGAGGCGTAATAGGTGGCTTTGGTGACATTTTCCGAGGTCGTCATGATCCCCGTCACCATCGGATGGACGGTAATCTTGCCTTCGGACAGGACGTTGCTGCCTCCGGTTTTGATTAAGGAATCGAGGAGTTTGGCCTGAGAGACATCGACATAACCCGCGAAATCGTAGGTGACGCTCGCATAATCGCCGACATCGAGATGCAGCCCGCTTTCGTCTTTGGCGGTTTTCTTCTTCGTCCAATAGGCATCATCGACCATGAAATAGTGGGTATTCGATTGATAGATCGAAGCCGCTTCAATGCTCACGGGTTTTGAGATGCCAGGAATCGCGGGGGAAATCGCGGCGTAGGCGTTTTGGGAGCCTAAGCGCGCCGAGAATTCAAAGCGGGATTCAAGGGTGTCATCGCTGCTCAATAGTTTTTGGAGGGCGGAAGCATCGCCATCTTGGTGAAGCGAAGTCGTCACGTAGATGTCCGCGGCGTTCCCCTGCTGATAAAAAGCCTCAACGCGGTCGGACAGGGACTGGGCGTTAGATAATAGCCCGATAAACAGGGTGACGGCGATGCCGCCGATCGCGATAATGGCGAGAAATTGCTTCCAACCAGACCAGGTCTCCCGCAGCATTTTGCGGCGGAGGATGCCATTGGTGGACGGGGCTCGTGAAACAAGTTGAGCAGGGAAACTAGCCATGTTGATTATTGTACACACCCGCGCGCGAATGTCCTAGATGGATAAGAAAAAGCCGAACCCTTGCGAGTTCGGCTAAGAGAGAATAAACGATTAGGCTTTCGCGGCGACGGCGATGCTGGCTGCTTGAGCCACACCGGCAATCGAAAAGGTGCCGTTATTGGTGATCGTTAAGGCATTCGGAGTCACGTTTTCGAAGGCCGCGGTTTCGCTTAACGTCGTCACCACGATACGGGTCGAATCGGTGATGGTGAAATTGTTGTCGATCTGGAAGACGTTCGCACATTGATTAATGGCGAAATCGATCGGCGTGCTTTGTCCGGCGGTCGGGAAAGTGATGGCACCGCTGGCGACCCCAGTCTTGGAGCTATAGTCGTTGATATCGAAAGCCTGGGAGCCGACTTCCTTCATGAGCACGCTGCCGGTAAAGGCCGAAGCATCGAAGGTTTTGGCGTGGATGCCATCATTGCCCGCGTGGGTGATCCCAATCGCGGTCGCCGAGGATAAGGTTAGGTCATCGCACTTGATGCCATGGCCAACCCCGCCATTGAGACTGAGCGCCCCTTTGCCCTTGATTTCGAGATTGTTCTTGCTCCGAAGGGCGGCCATGCCGTTGTCGGTGCCCGAATAGGCTAAGGTATTGGTCGTGCCCTTTTTGGCAGAGATGATGAGCTTCGAATTGCTCGAGGTGTAGTAAATCGGCGCGGATACGGCCGAATCAATGGTCACGCCGTTGAGGTCAAGTTCCATCGCGGCATTATCGGTCAGGGTGCCCGCATCGATGAGGATGTAGCCATCATCCAAGGTGCCGCTAAGGCTCACGCCGGTAACAACGGTCTCCTGAAGGGAGAAGGTGTAGACGCCGGCACTATAGGTGTAGGCAGGTAAGGGCGTGGCGTCGTCGATCGCGGCGATAGTGAGCGGACCCTGATCGACCGAAGTGGTCGAGGTCGCGGTTGTGCTTTCGCTGGTTGTCGAGGTGCCTTCGCTGGTGGTCGATGTGCCTTCGCTGGTGGTCGAGGTGCCCTCACTGGTGGTTGATGTGCCTTCGCTAGTTGTAGACACCGCCGAAGATTCGGAAGTGGCCTCTCCACTGCTGGAGCTAGGGGTTAACGAAGACGCACTGGAGGTCGAGCTGGCCGAAACGCCACCGCAGGAGGCGAGGCTAGCGAGCAAGACGCTCGAGAGAAGGAATAACGCTGGTTTTTTCATGATGAACAAATCCTTTCGTTCACCTTATAAAGTCGGTGAAGGTATTTTTTGTTGGTATTTTCTAAAAGAAAACCCTCGGAGGCCTTCCGAGGGTCAAACGGCGGTTTAGTCGGCTAAGGTGCCCATCGGATCCCACGGCGGGAGGTGGATCGGATCCTTCGACGTCGCTTTGACTTCATTCTGATTGAGGTAACGTTTTAAGACGACGGCCTGATAGACGAAGGTATCGAAGAAGGCGGAGGACATCACGTAGTAGCCTTTGATGCCATTATCATCGCCCCAAGAATTCTCGATCTTCCAACGGGTCGGAAGGCCATTGACGAGTTCGACGCCGACGATGACCATCGCGTGGTTCATGGCCGAGTGGCGATAATCGAGCATGCCGCCCTTATCGAATTTGATATCGAAGCCAAAGTTGCTGAGATAGTCGAAGGCGTTGGCATCCCAAGCAAAGCTATTGCGATCGCGGTAGAAGGAGACATCGCTCCCAAACCAAACCGGGAGGCCATCCTTCAGCTGGCGGATGATTAAGGTCTTCATCCGTTCCATGGTGACGTTAAGGTGGTTGATGGGCTTGCCTTCAAGGACGTTGCCCAAGAAATCGATGGTGAAGTTCTTGCCATAGGGTTTATCCGCGGTCGGCGAATTGATGAGGGATTGGTATTCCTCAAGGGCCTTGGTGCCCACATATTTGTCGAAGAAAGATAGCGGGGTGAAGCCGCTTTCTTCGTGGAACTTGTCTTTCGCATCAGTATAGGCGAAATCGAAGGTTTTCGGCGGGACGCCAAAGGCATTAAGGAAGAGGGCGTAGATTTGATCCATCGTCTTTTCCTTGAGGCTGCGGATACCCTGAGCATCATCTTTTAAGCTGAGGCGATGGGCTTCGTAGGCGAAGTTGCGGATCGCGGCGTTAACGAGTTGATCGGCTTCGCGGGTATTGTTGCTCTGGAAGGTCTCGGGGAAGGCTTCTTGCGGGACTAAGCCGTATTTCTCGACGAGGTTAACGAACATATCCCATTGACCGCCATCGCTGACGGGGTCATTGAGGATGAATTGGAGGACGCGGTCATCGTGATCGTGGGTGGCGAGCTTTACGATCGATTCGAGGGCGAAGTTGCTCTTCTCGATCTTGTCATAGAGCGAAATATAGTTCTGCGAGAGTTCGAACTTCTTGATTTTGCACTTGGTGGCGATGATCTCGCGGAGAACATTGAGACCCGCGAAAATCCAGCAGCGGCCAGACGCTTTTTGGTTGGCGACCGGCAAGGTCTTCACTTCGACGTTAAATTCGGGAGCGACCCCAGCAACCGAAGCCGGTTCGAAAATCACTTCGGAGATGGCGTTACGCGATAAGGCGTGACGGACCACCGCATTCTTGCCTTCGGCTTCATAGGCTTTGCTAATCTTGGCGACGCGTCCGGGGCTTAAGGCTCCAGCGACATTTTCTGCTTTATCGGACATGGTTAGTTCCTCACTATTTCCTAATTTTGTCTCTATTGTAGATTCCTTTGCCCTTTAGGGCAATCAAAAAAAGGCAGGAAGAGCGTGAACTTGCCTTTATTTTTTTGGGCTAGGTCGTTACAATAAATCGGAAAGAAAGCAACCCCTATGGACCCCAATATTGCCCGCTTTATCCGTTACTGCCAAATCGATACGCAAAGTAATGAAGCCTCTTCGAGCATCCCAAGCGACCCCAAAGAACTGAATCTCACCCGCGAACTTCAAAAGGACCTGAAAGCCTTAGGAATCACCACCTCAATCAATGAGTTTGGCATTCTTTATGGCAAACTCCCCGGGGAAAGTGGCCTCGATCCGATTGGCTTGAACTCCCACGTCGATACCGCCCAAGAAGTGACCGACACCAATTGCCAGCCCCGCTACATCTCCCATTACGACGGCTCCACGATCGTTCTGAATGACTCCTATTCGATGGACCCCAAAGAATTCCCGACCTTATCCGCCCATATCGGCGATGACCTCGTCGTCACCGACGGCAACACCTTGCTCGGCGCGGACGATAAAGCCGGCTTAGCCATCATCATGGCGGCCATCGAGCATTACGTGAAACATCCTGAAGAGAAGCACCATCCGATCTGCTTCTGCTTTACCCCCGATGAAGAAATCGGCCGGGGACCCGACCATTTCGACGCCAAAACCTTCGGGGCCGCTTACGCCTACACCCTCGATGGCGGAATCTATGATGAAATCGCGATCGAGAACTTCAATGCCGCTCATGCGACCGTTGAAATCTCGGGCGTTTCCATTCATCCTGGCGAAGCCAAGGGCAAGATGGTCAACGCCTCGACCTTAGCTTTTGAATTCGATCGGCGGCTCCCGCCCTTTAAGCGGCCGGAGTACACCGAAGGCCATGAAGGCTTCAACCACCTCGTTTCCATGAGCGGGGCCTGCGATAAAGCCACTCTCCACTACATCATCCGCAACCACGACTTAAAGAAACTCGAAGCCCAAAAGAAAGAATTCGTCGACGCCGCCAAAGTGATCGAGGAGCATTACCCCTCCGCCAAAATCAATCTGACCATCGTCGATGATTACCGCAACATGAAGGAAGTCTTCGATAAGGATCCCCGGGCCGTCGATCACATCAAGGCAACCTTCGCCAAGCTCGGCATCACTCCGAAGTTCAATCCGATCCGCGGCGGCACCGATGGCGCCACCTTCTCCTTCAAGGGTTGCCCCACCCCGAATTTAGGGACGGGCAGCTACAACCATCACGGCCGTTACGAATACCTCTCGGTCAGCGAATTCAACACGATGGTCAAAATCGTGATCGCCTTGCTCGCCGCCTAATTAGACACTGTCAAAAATACTCGGGGTTGCTTCGGTGACTCCGAGTTTTTATTTTTGGGATCAAAGAAAAAGAAAACGGCCCATTTCTAGGCCGTTCATATCGCATTTTGGCTGGGGTGGCTGGGATCGGACCAGCGAATGTGGGTTTCAGAGACCCATGCCTTACCACTTGGCTACACCCCAAGGACGCACGAATAATTCTACTCAGTGCGAGGAAGTTCGCAAGTCTATTGTTTATCTTGGTCTAAAAAGTCTTTAGAATGAACGAGGGTAATTTTATGTCCTATATCATTGCGATCTGCGGCGGTTCGGGCTCAGGAAAAACCTTCCTCAGCCATGCGATTCTCACCAATCTGCCTCACGAAGTGAGCGTACTCTCTTACGACAATTATTACCGGGATCAAAGCGCCTTGCCGATGGCAAAACGCGCCCTCGTCAATTACGATGACCCCGCCACCCTCGATAGCGGTCTCTTCATCAAGCATCTTCTCGCCATCCGCCAGGGCCAAACCATCCAAGTTCCCCAATACGATTTTGCCACCCATACCCGCCAGCCTCTGCCTTTGGCCTTTAAGCCCACCGAAGTCGTGATCGTCGAAGGCATTTTGACCTTGGCGATCCCCGACGCTAAAAAGTACTTTGATTTCACGGTGTTCGTCGATGCCGATCCCGATATCCGTTTAGCCCGCCGCATCTTAAGGGACACTTCGGAACGCGGCCGGACCGTCAACTCCGTCATCACCCAATATTTCGCCTCAGTGAAGCCGATGCATTACCGTTACGTCGAGCCCCATAAAGCCGAAGCCGATTTCGTCTTCCTCAATAACGACAACAACGGCATCGACGAAGTCCAAATGAAAGCCCTCATGACCAAGCTCATGAAGCGCTAAATAACGTCAGTCGTCAACGTAGAGCCGCGGTCCCACCGCGGCTTTCATTTTTTGCGCCATCTTCTCCAAAAAATCCGCCATCCCTTGGTCATTATCCTGATTCAGAAGGGTCTCGTGGCCAAAGACGTAATGGTCGACTTTTAGCGGCTTTAAGACTTGGCTCATCTCATAGAAAAGGCTGCGGTCATAATAGGGCTTATCAAAGCCGACCGCTTCATAGACTCCATCGCCTAGATAAACCACTTTTTCTTCGGGGAGATAGAGGATGAGCGAGCCTTTGGCGTGGCTGCTCGGTAGCGGGACGATCTCGGGATGAATCTCGCCTAAATCCACGATGGTTTTTTCGCCGACGAGATGGTCGACTCGGACGTAACGGGCCGTGACTTTGCTCCCGTAAACGAGGCAAGAGGAAAAATAGGCAAAGTTCGCGATGTGGTCATTATGAAAATGCGAGATGACCAAGGACGCCGGGTTCTTCAAAAGGTTCTCTTCCCGCAAAGCATCGAGGACGTGGAGTTGTTTAAGGCTAGCGCCCGTATCGAAATAAAGGGTGCCTTTCTGGCCGCTGACCACGCCGATCTTCGGGCAGATGAGACCGCTTTCACTTTCGACATAACCGCAATGGGGACTGACTTCAACAAATTCCATCGATTTATAGTATGCACTCACATTGTCTAAACAGACAATGGGGTCTACAATGGACAAGCAAAAAAGCTATGAACATCATTGATTCCCACGCCCATATCGCCAGTTGGCCAACCCTGAAGAAAAGCGAAGACCTCATCGCTGAAAGCATGAGCAAGTACCGCATTCGTTTCAGCTTGCTCAGCAATTGCGACGCCGCGGAATTTCCTAGCGTCGGCAAGAAACTAGCGACCCCGAAGACCACGTTGCAGTGTTTAAAGGAAGTCGTGGCTTTCGTCAAGAAATACCCCGACGAACTCGGCGCCTTAGTTTGGATTCGCCCCCGCAAAGAAAAACTGAGCCAAGAGCTCATCGATTACATCGCCGCCAACCGCCAGTACATCTATGGTTTAAAGTTTCACCCCTACGAGAGCCATTTAAGGATCGATACGGCAATCATGATGCCCTGGATCAACTTGGCTCGGACGTTCCAAATGCCGATCCTGGTTCATACCGCCGCCGACAAATACAGCGATATTCGCTTCTTGAAGACGGTCGCCGACTTTAATCCGGATATCACTTTTGTGGCCGCGCACTGCCAACTCTGCAGCGATAACTCCGCCGCGTTTGAAGTGATGAAAACCACGCCCAATATCTATGGCGATACCGCTTGGGTCAATATGAAATTCGCTCGAAAGATCCTGACGAAAATCGGGCCCGATCGCATCATGTTCGGCACCGATAACCCGATCGATGGAGTCGATACTTTAGGCAATCCGATGTACCACGATTATTTCGTTAACCGCCTGCGCCTTCCCGCGCACGTCTACCATAACCTCATGGCCAGAAACGCCATGAAGGTCTTCGGGATTCATCTTAAAAAAGATTAAGCCGAATGATCTTTCTTGTCGACCACGTCGACTTCGATCACTTGATCGGGGTCGACTTTTGTTTTGATGGCTTTATCCTCGGGCTGGCTAAATTCCGCGTTATCGTGATTGAGGCCATCGGGATGAATGGCTTTATCCGCCATATAAACCGCTTGGGCTTTGGTAAATAGCAGCGAGAAGAGGCCTTTAAGGGCATAACTTAGGGCGGCCAAGGCATAGAGTGTGACCCCGAAACGATAAAGCACCAGATAATTGGGGGCTTGGATATCGAAAAAGTAGAGGGCGATCGCTACGCCAAAAGCCAAAGTGAAGCCTGCAAAAAGGAAGATGTTGTTCCAACGCTTCCTCCGCCAATAAGCCCATTTCTTAAAGAGCTTAGTGAAGGAAAGGTAGGCGAGCATAATCAGCACTTCCGCTAAAAAAGTGATGGCGCAGAGACAAAAAGCGAGGGTTGGACGAAAGCTCATCCCATTCTTCGTCAAGTCGGGGATGCCGAGGAATAACGTCACGAAATAAATGAGGATAGCACAAAGAGTTTCCACGATGAGAGCGCTGTAGGCTTTGCGTTTTTCTAGGGTTAAGTAAATCGGTGTCGCTGGAGTTTCCATGAAAATAGTTTACATGTTTCCCAATTTCTATCCTACAATTAATTGAGCTGCAGGAGGGCTCAATCTTATGAAAATCCTTCTTACTGGATTTAAACGTTACGCCACTCACGATACCAACCCATCCGAAGAAGTCCTTAAGGTCCTTGACCTACCCGATACCAAGAAAGTCGTTCTCGATGTTTCTTATGCGGATGCGGTCAAACAACTCAAAGAGGCCATCAAGGCTTATAAGCCGGATCTCATCATTTCGTTAGGCTTATCCCCTTACCGTCAAGAACCGACGATGGAACAATATGCCTATAACGAAATGCGTTCGATTCAGCCCGATGAGACCGGCGTCCTTCAAAACGAAGGCAAAGAGCTCATCGCCGGTTCGCCGAAGTCCTTGCACACCACGACCGACCTAGCTCGGCTTGAACAGGTCTTAGCCGCCCAAGGCGTCTCGGCTTCCATCAGCATCGATCCGGGCCGCTTCGTCTGCAATGCCGTCTACTATAACGCCCTCCACTCAGGGGTGCCCGCCTTATTCATTCACCTTCCCTTATTCAAAGATTGCCCGATCGAAGATGACGTTGAAGCGGTCAAGGCCATCGTTGGCTTCTACCGCTGCTAAGGCTTAATGCCAAAATGAAAAGCTCAGGATTCGTCCTAAGCTTTTTTTGTTCACTGAAATCGCGGTTATAGCGTCCAGATATAGGCGGCGATCGGTAGGCCGATGAAGATAATGAGCGTGCTGATCGTGAGGACGTAGAACGTGACCCGTAACTTCACGCCATTGTAGGCGATAAGAGCCTTATCCTTCCGCACATTCGCCCGTTTGGCCATGACGCTTTGATAGGTCATGATCAGGATGACCGCCAAGGTGAAGATATTGATCATGGTCATGAGGGAGAACATCGAGGCATCGCTCAGCATCGGGAAGCCCACGATGGTCGCGGAAATCGCTGAGAACATGCCCGTGCCCAGCATTCTAAGGGCATCTTCGCCGGCATAGGACTGATTGTAGAAGGCGATCGTGATCCAGATGATGATGGCGAAGAGGTTGATGTAGGTCTGTAAGAAGGTCGAGGGCAAGAAGTTGCCTTTGGTAAATGCGGCGCGGTTAGCCCGAACCACCACCGTGAACTTGCTGGTCGATTTTTCGGGATGATCGGTGTTGACGTTATATTCAATCGCTTCGGCACGGCACTTGATGGCGGAGCTTTCTTTGACGGAACGGAAGCCATCGGTGAAGGCAATGTCATCGCCCATCGTGGTGTAGAGCCCCGAGTCGTGGGAGCAATAACTATAGCCGGTATTGCCGCTCACCTGATCGCGAGAAACGTCCACCACGCTCGCCTGTTGATAACGAAGGTGGTCAACGCTCAGCCATTTGGCCGGTTCGATGTTGATCCAGAACTGGGCGGTTTCTAGCGGGTAGCGCGGATTATCGTAAGCTTTGGAGACTTTAACGGCGAAGCGCAGCGATTCGATCATGCGGTAAGGCGAAGTGGTTTCCGGAGCGCCAGCGGTGTTGGAAAGATAATAGGGTTCGCCCAGATCGTAGTCATAGAAGAGACTGGTGTTATCGATGCCTTTGCCAACATTGAAGTTCGGATCGTAATCCTTGTAGAGGGGGGAAGAAAAGGCCCGGATAGGAAACCCGTTCCGTCGCCCAAACATCATTGAGGGCGGTGTCGGCGGGATTGGCTTCGATCGCTTTGCGGGCATTCTCGCGAATCGTTGCCGGATCGCTGATGCCTTTGTTCGCCAGATCGATTTTGTCGATCAGACTGAAGGGATAGACCAACTCGCAATGATCGGGGGTGCCATCGGGAGCATAGGTGACTTCGTTGCTGCTCCGGTTGACGGTGAATAAATCCATATTGTCCGGATGAACTGCGGTTGGAGAAGCCACGTCGCTGGCCTTTTGGTCGGCGAGGATCACGCCGTTATAGACCTTATTCATCGCGGGAAATTGTTCTTGGTCGAAATCAAACCAAAGCTTGATGGCGGCGCTGAAATATTCATTGCTCGGCTTAATATCGAAGATCTTGATCACTTGAAGGCCGACCTTCACCGGGCAATAGGTGTATTTGCTATTGAAGGAGGCATCATCGATATATTGGGTTTTGAATTTGGCGGAGGTGGAATCGGTGATATCGCTTTTCTCCATCTTGTTGATGGAGGAGAAACGGTCTTCGAGGATGTCGTAGGCGCAATAGCCGGTGAAGGCGGCTAACGGAACGAGGACGACTAAAAGGCTGAGGTACATCTTGGTCCGCATCGAATGGGAAAGGACCCGATAGTTGCGGGTAAGATAATGCTTATTCTTGTAGTAGTTCTGCTGCTCGGAGAGGTCGTTACGCTGAATCGCGGCCAAGTCTTCGTCGACTTTGAGTTGCTCAAAAGCGGGCAGTTTCTGCTCATCGTCGAGCAGCATTTTCGGGGGCAGCATGAAATAGACGGCAATCTTGCGCATGAGATTGGAGGAAGGGATGCTGTAGCCGGTTTCGATGGCTTTCCATTTGTTGTCGGAGAGGCCAACCGCGCGCTTCAAAGTGGGCCCCTGCTCTTTTTCTACGAGGAACTTATCGAGGTAGCGGACTTTCGCGGTCCGTTGCTCAAATCCTCATTCTCGGAGAGGCTCCTTGCCATTGCGGACTTTGAAATACGAGATTTTCTTAAAGGCTTTCTGCAAACGCCACACCGCAAAGAAGTCGGCGTTCTGCTTGCCCGCGCTGATGCGTTGGAGCGTCGCGTGATTGGTGTGAAGGAAAACCGCCGGATCGATATCTTGCTTGCGAAGATAGTCGACTAAGGTGACGAAGTTCTTGCTCCGGACTTTGGCGACGTTGGCTTTTTGGCCGCTTTGCTGAGGAATAGCGGCTTCTTTTTCGGGTTCCGAATCGGGCGTTTTTTCCGTGGGAAGGTCTTGCTTTTTATTGACCATAAAATGTCCTTGCCCTGCTGAAAAATATTTCACACTCTCCTCTTAGGAGAGACAACTAAACCTCAGGCGGCCTCAGGCCCCGTCGATGTCATTCTTATAGGAATCGCTACCGGAGTCGGAGGATTCGGGATCGCTATGGGACTCGTTGAGCATATCGATATCTTCTCCGGTGCGGTTGGAGCGGTAGGCGTTATGCGGATTCGGGGATTTGGGGGATTGAGGATCAGGTTTCATAGGGACTATTGTACAACCTTGGTGGGACTAAGGTCTTCCTGACGTTTCTTTTGGGCCCAAATGAAGATGGCGGCGATATAGGGAATGCCAAGATTCGTCTCAATCAAAGAATCGATGATCAAAGTCGCTAACGCCCCATCGGTCCACGGCCGAATATGGGAAAGCAATAAGGCGCCCTCCCAAGCCAATTGGACGGTGATGCCGATGAGATTATGGTAGAGAACGGCTTTGATAAAGGGCTTATGACGGATGAGGTGATAGAGGATATAACTGCCATATCCGACGATGAGGATGATGAGCATCGCCAAATGGTACTTGCCGGTCGTCCTCGTGGTCTCGATGACGCTTTGGCTAAAGCCCATCAGGCCCGGGGCGAACATCCACCAGCCGAGAATCAATCCGATAAAGAGTTTCCAGTCTTTGTCTTTGCCGAGCAAAATCCAAATGTAGGCGAAATTGGTGATGCCATAGCTAAACGACATCCATAGCAAAATCAGGGCGGTTTCTAGGGGGTTAGCCTCCACGCCATTGATGAAAATCTCGCGCGATCCGCTTAACGCATAGAAGTAACCAAAGTCCACAATGAAATAGAGAATCCCGCCGGCTAAAGAAAACAATAAGGTCTGATAACGTTTTTTATAGAAGAGCAAACCTAAGAAAAAGAGTAGGAAAACGCAATCCGCAATCAGGTAGAGGAACGAAAAATAACGGGTCGGTTGAACGCTCACTTTGATATTGTGAATCCAGCGCGAAAAATCGGAAAGTCTTTTTTTCGACTATAATCATCGCGGAGGCTTACCCCATGAAAAACGGATTGATGCTCTTAGGAGATGGTTTTGAAGAAACCGAGGCCATCTCGACCCATGATATTTTGACGCGAACCCACGAGATTTCGCTCCGTTATGTCAGTATTTCTTCTTCGTTGAGCGTCGTTTCTTCGATGGGGCTGACCGTGCAAGCCCAAGGGCTCCTTAGCCAAGAAAACCTCGCTAACGCTGATTTCTTAGTTTTGCCCGGCGGCAAAAAAGGTGTGGAAGCCCTTAAGGCCAACCCGACCGCGATGGCGACGGTTAAAACCTTCCACGAGCAAGCCAAACCCATCTATGCGATCTGCGCGGCTCCCTCAATTTTAGGGGAACTCGGTTACCTCGATGGCAAAAACTACACCTGTTTCCCGGGCTTTCAATGCGGAAAAGGCCACTATCAAGAGAATGGAGTCGTCATCGATGGCGACCTCATCACCGGCCATTCGATGGCTTACACGATCGCCTTTGCGGAAGCCATCGTCAAAGCCCAGCTCGGCTTAGCGGCCGTCAAGGCCATTTATCACGGCACCCGGGGCGCCGACTATCCTAGCGAATCCAAATAAAGAGATAGCCTAGCGATAGCGAAGACACCACGAGAATCCCGAGGATGATAAACGCGTCCTTGAGGTTCTTTTTGTCTTTGTAGAGCACGACCATGCCTAAACCGGCGTTGACGGAAAGGCCAGCGAGCAAGGCCCCAAAGGGAATCTTGCCCAGAACATAGCTTTGGGCGATGAGGACGGAGGAGGCGCAGTTAGGGATCAAGCCCACCGCCACCGCCACTAAGGGCGAGAGGTAATAGTTGGAGACCAAGAAGTTGTTGATGGCGTCTTCTTGATAGAAAAAGAGGATGCCAAACAGGAAATTGATGACGAAGACATAGAGGAAAATCTTGAGGGAATGGACGAGGGGGTGGAGCAAATGCTCATGCCACGGGTTCTCTTTTTCCTCATCGATGGGGTGGCCGCAGCAGCCGCTATGGACGACGGTGGTTTCTCCGGAGCAATGCTCCAAATGCTCTTCGACTTCTTGGCGGCCGCGCGTATAGAAGAGATCGATGGAAAAGCCGACGACGAAACCGGCGACGATTTTGATGCCGATCAGGGCGAAGCCCATGTACCAACGGCCGGTCACATCCGCAAAAAGAAGCGGCAAAGCTTCATCGCTGCAGGCTAAGAAGACGGCGACGAGGGTTCCCATCGTGAGGTGGCGTTTGCTATAAAGATCCGCGGCCACGACCGAAACCCCGCACTCGGGGACGATGCCAAATAAACTGCCTAGCAAAGGAGCAAAGCGGTTCTTTTTCTCGAGGAGGCGGGCGATTTTGTTCTCAAAGAAGCTGAGGAGGACGTGAATGACAAAAACGAAGGCGAGAACCTTGAGCGAATCATAAAGGGCGTCCAAAAATACCTGGAGCATGAGTATAGCATACAACCCTTGTCAAGGGGGGTCCCTAGAAAAGGAAGGCGAGAATCTTATCTTTGGAAATGCCTAAGAGCCACTCGAGCCGTTCAATAAAAGTATCGAAGGAGGTGGTTCGAGTCATCCGCGAAACCGGCTTAGCGGAGGAGTCGAGGTAGAGGGCGTTGATCTCTAAGGTCCCTTGGACCACGAAAGAGAGCAATTCGTCTTTTTTCGGCGAAGCCCGGTAGGTATAAAGGAAATCTTGGCGGAAGCGGTCGGCGAAGGGACGGCAGCTTTCTTTGACGTTCATCAAGGTGGCGAATTCTTCGGGGAAGGCGGTCGGCAAAGCTAGGCCTTCTTGGATTTGGCGTAACGTCGTGGCCATAAAACAATTGATGGTCTTGATCATGTCCTCATCGCTCAAGGCGGGAGAGGGATTGCCCTCATGGATCGACTTGATCCAGGTGGCCAGACCTTTTTGCACGGCGGCAGCTTTTTCAGCGTTTTTGCTCATTTGGTGCCATTATAGCGATTCGCAAGGTTAGACAAAAGACTTAAATTCGACCTTACTTTGAAAAAAGTAAATCGGATTGCTAGGAATTTTGCAGAACCCGTTTATAATGAAATTAAGATGAACGCTGGAAACTTTATGGTCGAAAAGAGCAAGTGCTGTTATCTCTACAGCGACTACTCGATTGATGAAGCCTTAGAGAAAATGGCCAAATTCCGTTATCAAACGGTGCCCGTGATCGAACGCGGGAGCGGCCGTTATCTTTATGCGATTTCGGAAGGCGATATCCTCTATAAAATCAAGGATAGCGATCTCCCCTATGATGAAGCGGCGAACCTCCCGATTTCTTCGGTGGATATGCAGCGGCTTCATATCGCGGTTCGTTCCATCGCCGAACTCGATGAACTCGCCGAGCTCATCGTCAATCAGAACTTTATCCCCGTGGTCGATGATGCCGGACTTTTCCAAGGCATCGTGACCCGCAAAGCCATCATCTATTATCTGCTTGGGCTCTATAACAAGCCCCAGCCGTCGAAAGATTAACGTTTCTTAGAAAGGATTTTTATGCCCGATTGCAACCATGACTGCGAGTCTTGTTCTTTAGAATGTAACGACCGCCAGGAACCCGAATCCCTTCAGGTGAAGGCTAACCCCGGCAGCGACGTCAAGAAAGTGATCGCCGTGGTCTCCGGAAAAGGCGGGGTTGGCAAATCCCTCGTCACTTCCCTTTTAGCGGTCAACGCCCGACGCCAGGGCAAAAGCGTCGCCATTTTGGATGCCGATGTCACCGGCCCGAGCATCCCGACGTTATTCGGCTTAAAAGAAAAAGCCCAATCCGACGGCACCTCGATCTACCCCGTCAAAACCAAGTCAGGGATTCTTGCGATGTCGCTCAACCTTCTCACCGATGATCCGGCGGCCCCCGTCGTTTGGAGAGGACCGCTCGTCTCTTCGCTCATCCGACAATTCTGGAGCGATGTCTGCTATGGCCCCGTCGATGAACTCTACGTTGATATGCCTCCGGGAACCGGCGATGTTCCCCTCACCGTCTTCCAGTCGCTCCCCGTCAGTGGCATCGTGGTGGTGACAAGCCCCCAAGATCTGGTCTCGCTCATCGTTGAAAAGGCCTTAAAGATGGCCGAAATGATGAACATTCCCGTCATTGGCCTCGTCGAGAATATGTCCTATCTCACCTGCCCGCATTGCGGCGAGAAGATTTACCCCTATGGGCAGTCGGATGAAGCCATCGTTAAAAAGTACAAGATCCCCTTGTTAGAGCGTTTACCAATCGATCCCGCGCTAGCTTCTGCTAGCGACGAGGGCCTCATCGAAGACTATAAAGGCCCCTATCTTCTTAAGCTCTCAAAAGCTATCGCCGATCTAAAAGCCTAAAGCAAAGGCCATGAAGCGTTGAACTCCATGGCCTTTCTTTTTTATTTCGAGGCTTCAATGGCTTCCTTGATGGTCTTAAGCGTGCCATAGGGATCGAGAATCCCGGTGAAGCGGAAGACCCCGGCGTTAGAATTGTTATTGGTCGAGACCATCGGCGAAGAATTCGATCCAAAAGCGATGCTGCCGGTCTTGCCACCGGTCAGTTTATCGATGAAATCGACCCGGACTTCGGTGGCTTGGATCTGCTTAAGGTCAAGGGTCTTATAGTCGACCCCGATGAAACCATCGCGAATCAAGATTCGGCTATCGGTATAGGCGTAGAGAACATGGTTATAACGAACCAAGGTCACGATGAGGGTGATGGCCATGACCACGAGGAAAATCGCAGGGAACAGGATCCAGCCTAGCAGCGGGTTAAGCGGGGCGAGGCTCTCTCCATTGCTCTTCTCTCGGTTGAGGCAAAAGACAAAAACCGGCCAAATGGAAACGACCAAGGCGAAGAAAAAGCCCCCGAATAAAGGCCCTAAGATGAAACGGGACTTCTTCGGTTGATAGATGGTTTGGATCATTTCGCCCTTATTGAGGATCGGATCGAAGGCGGCGGTTTGCTGAGTTTCGTTCATATGGGTTCCCTCCCATCGGGATTCGTCCCTACACCATAGGCTCAAAAAAGCCAATCTCCAAACGAAATTGGCTTCTTTGTTGAAAATTTAAGGTAGGACGGCAACTATTTTTCGCCGCCAGCCGCGGAAGTAGCCTAATTTAGCGGCGCGACCTTCTTGGCTTCCCGTTTAAAGAAGAGAGTGAAGGAAATGCCGACATAAAGAGCGGCCACCGCTTCGGCAATGAGCGACCCCCACCACATCGCATCGGCCCCAAGGTAGGTTCCTAAAAGGTAGCTGACCGGGAGGAGAGCAACGAAGAGGCGTAACGCCGCATCGATCAAGGCCAAGAAGCCTTTCCCGAAGGCTTGGTAGGCCGCGGCCAAAACGATGCTGAAACTCGCTAGAGCAAACGAGAGGCTGATATCGCGCATCATTAAGCGCCCGGCGGCCAGCCCCGCTTCGCTGGCGTTCAATAAGCGCAGGATCGGATCGGGGAAAAAGAAGAAGATGGCGCTTAAAAGAAGAGAGATTCCCATCGCGAGGGCCAAGGTAAATAGAATCGCTTCTTTGATGCGGGCAAAATCCTTGGCGCCGTAGTTATAACTCACGATCGGAATCAAGGCATTGGTAAAGCCATAGGCAATCATCAAGACCAGATATTCCACCTTAAAGTAGACGCCATAAATCGCGATGGTCGAGGTCTTCAGGCCGACGTCGTTAATGACGAGGCCAATCACGATGTTCATGCCCAAAGTGAGGCAGCTTTGGAGAGCCTGCATCAGAATCGCGGGCAAGCCCACGGCGAGGATTTTCGCATACACGGGTCCATCAAAACGTAACCCAGCCCAGGATAACGGAGTTTCTTTGTTCTTATGAAGAACGAGAAACAAGCCGATCCCAAAACCTAGCGTCTGACCGATCACCGTCGCGACCGCCGCTCCGAAAATCCCTTGGTTGAAGCCAAAGATGAATAAGGGATCGAGGACGATGTTCGCTAACGCCCCCGCCCCCATCATGATCATGGATAATCCCGTCTTTCCCGTCGAGCAGAGCAAGCGTTCGAAAAGGAGTTCATAAAGCGAAGGCAAGCAGCCGATCAGGCAGACCATGAGATACGAGGTCCCTAAGTCCACCACTTCATCGCTCACCCCTTGGATGGCGAAGAACCAACGCGAACCAAAAATACCGAAGGCCAAGAACGCCAAATAGAACAAGAAGAGGATAGCAAAACCCGCCATTGTGCCTTTCTTTAGCAATTCTTGGTTATGTTCGGCTAAGGATTTCGATAGCAAGGCGTTGACGCCGATCGCGATGCCGATTCCTACGGCGATCACGAGCATCTGTAGAGGATAGGCTAGGGCCAGGGCCGCGAGTCCAGCTTCGGCGCGGTCGGTCCGCGAGATAAACAAACTATCCACGATGTTGTAGAGGGCCTGAACGATCATCGAAAGGATGGTCGGACCCGCCATGGTGATGACCAGTTTTTTATGGGCATCTCCGCTAACTTGTTGGCATAACGACTTGAACGCATAAGCGCACTCCCTCGGGGCTCAAATTAAAAAATAAGCCCGATTTTCTGCAACCGGACTTACGCTATTCACCGCACGTTGCGGGAGTAATGTAGCGCAAAGTTTTTCTCCGCGTAAGCGGAAAGTGCTTTCACGTAAGAAAAGACCACCTTGTCGGGAGGTGGTCTTCCTAAGCAAACCGAATGAATTACTTCGCAGCGGGTTCAGCAGCGGCGTCGGCCTTCACGGCTTCCTTAGCGGCTTTCTTGCCCATAAGGAACTTCCAGAAGAACGCAGCGAGCGCGCCGCCGGCTAACGGGGCAAGGATGAAGATCCAAAGCTCTTTAGCAGGTTCGTAGATGCCATTGGCCATCGCGATGAGCGCGGGTCCGATCGAACGGGCCGGGTTGACGCTGGTGCCAGTGAGCGGGATGCCAATAAGGTGGACAAAGGTGAGGCCTAAGCCGATCACGATGCCAGCGAGGTTGGACTCTTCGGCCTTTTCAGTCGCTCCAAGCACGACGAGGACGAAGATGAAGGTGAGAACAAGCTCGACGATGAAGCCGAGAAGGTAGCTCGACCAGTTGAGCGACAAATTGCCATTGCTATCCTTGACCATTAAGGCCGCTTGGATAGCATCGGTTCCTAAACCGCCGAAGATATCGAGGTGATTCATGAAGACGAGTTGGAGCAAAGCCGCGCCGGCGATCGCGCCGAGAATTTGGGCGCCAACGTAGACGAAGAACTCCACTAAGTTCATTTTCTTGGTGATGAGCATGGCGAGAGAAACCGCCGGGTTGATGTGGCAGCCCGAAACCTTGCCGATGGTGTAAGCCATGGCGACGATGCTAAGGCCGAAAGCCAAAGCCGTGGCGACGATGTGCTCTGCTGAAGCAAGAACGCTTCCTTCAGTAAGAGAATGCATCATACCAACGCCCGTCAGTGCGGCAACGCCGCAGGAGATGAAGACGAGCACGAGAGTCCCGACGAACTCCGCGATGCCCTTTTTGAATAGTGACATATGGATCTATCCTTCTTTCGGGGGATATTCTAGACACTTCCTTGGCCGTTGTGAAGAGCCAAAAGACACTTTAAGTCATTACAGGTTGTTAAAACAAATTAACCGGCGTTGTTTTGGGGGTCACTAAAAGATTAAAGAGAAAGGATTAAAGGGGTTATGGCTGTGGGAACTTTGAAAAGAACTGAGCCCGCGAAAGGCTATAGGTGGCTAACGAGACGACTTGGTTTCCTTTTTTAGGAAGGGTCAAGCTCGAAAAGCCAGCAAAGAGGAACCCTTGGTTTTCAATGACGTGGCGAGAGCGTGGGTTATCCACTAAGGCCGACATATGGCAAATCGGGGCTTTTAGAGTGTTGAAATAATACAGCAACACTTGGTGAAAAGCTTCGCTCATATAGCCCTTGCCCCAATAGGCTTCGCTAAGGACATAGCCAAGTTCAAAACCACCATCGGGATAAAGCTTCGTTTCATCGATGGAGCCGATCAGCCGCCCATCGACCGTAATCCCCCAAGCGTGAGCGGCGGGATAGCGAGAGATTTGAAACTGGAGGAAACTTTCGGTTTCTTGCTGGGCTTGATGGGAATTCCAAGTGCACCACTTCGACACGTTATCGTTATGGCACCAACGGGAGAACATCGCGGCCGCATCGTCAGGCTGAAAAGGCCTAAGAACCAAGCGATCGCTAAATAGAAGCGGCGAACCGGTTTGTTCAGCAACGAGACGAACCGCGATCGCATAGGCGCCATACTGAGCGATCCGCTCGGGCGAATAGTAGGCTTCCATATCGTGATAATCGGGCCGGGATCCCGCCGGATAGCCAATTTCTTCAGGGCGATAGGCCGCATAGACTTCTTTAAAGGAGGGAAAACGGGTGAGGCCCACTACTTGAACGAGCAAGGTGTCATTGGGGTTCTCGGTGCTTTTAAAGCGAATTAAATCGCCGAGTTTGAGCTGCCGTCTCTTCTCGTCGAAAAGCCGAAGCTCGACGCTTTTATTACCTTGGCGAAAAGCCTGCAACGGGGAAGGATTGAGATCCCAGTCATGAATCGTGTTCATTGAAGGTCTTTCTCTTCCCATTCCAAATAGAATTCTTCAAGGTAGCGTTTCATGAAGTCGGTCCGGGCCTTAGCGAGGCGTTTGCCTTCTTCCGTATTCATGAGGTCTTGAAGTAAGAAAAGTTTCTCGTAGAAGTGATTGATGGTCGTGCCTTCAGCCGCTTTGTATTCTTTTTCGTTCATCCCCAAAACCGGAGGGATCGCCGGATCGAACATGACCCGGCCTTTAGCCCCGCCATAAGCGAAGGCCCGGGCGATGCCGATCGCGCCTAAAGCATCGAGACGGTCCGCGTCCTGAACGATCTTCCCTTCGAGGGTGCTCGCGGGTTTCGTATCGCTTCCCATAAAGGAAATCTCCGCGATAATCTTCACGACTTTTTGCTGGACCTCTTGGGGGATGTGATGCGAATTGAGCCAGGTTTGCGCATAGTTATCGCCTTTAAAGAACTTATAGTCATCGACATCGTGAAGCAAAGAAGCTAGGGTGATCACTTCAAGGTCGCCCCCTTCTGTAGCTTGCAAGGAAAGGGCGCTCTTATAGACCCGGAGCGTGTGGGCATAGTCGTGGCCGGTCGCATCGGAAGCGAACCGGGCTTTGACGTCGTTTAGCAGTTCGGTTAATTCAGGGGTTTTCATCCCCATCATTATATGTTATTCGCTTTAAGATAGGCGGCGATCTTCGCTTTGGACTTGCCAGCTTCATGGCCAACGATGGCCAAGCCGCCCCGGACATCGGAGTTCGGCAAGGCTTTCTTAAGGTCTTTGACCCCATTCCCTAGCCCCGAGCCTTCATGGGTATCGAGGGAGAGGATGATCTTCTTAGAAAAGTCGTGGTCTTTCAGAAACTTCGCCACCACTTGAGGATAGCTTCCCCACCACATCGGAAAGCAAATAGCCACTAGGCCATAAGGGGTTATATCAATATCGCCTTTATAGGCGGGAAGGGCAGCTTGCTCATGTTCAACTTTAGCGACGTCACAGCACTCTTTGTAGTCCCATGGATAGTCTTTTTCGGGAACGATTTCAAAAAGATCCGCGCCCAAAGAGGCCGCTAGAATCTTGGCCGCCACTTCGGTGTTGCCGACTTGGAGATCCGCCAGCCCGTTTTCAAGCCAGTTTTGACCAGGATGAGAGAAATAGACCACTAAGGATTTCATGAGAGAATCCCTCCTTGTTCATCTTACTCTAAACCTTAAAGCCAACTCCAAGTCAATAGCCGGTCGTTGCCTTCTCGCTGGTGGCGGAAAGATAAGCCCCCGAAATCATCAAGGATAAGGCGGTGATGTAGATGCGGCTAGGCAGATAGGTGAAGACAAAGAATGAAATAAAGGAACCTAAGAAGGGATTGAGGGCGAAGATGGCGCTAGTCTTGGCCGCGCCTAAACGTCTTTGAGCTTTCAGATAGAAGTAAAACGATAAGCCATAGGCGATAAAACCGAGGCCTGCGGCAACAAAGGGAACCCAGTAGTTGGGAAGGCGCTGCCCCAAAATGAAACCGATGGCTAACGATCCGCCCCCCGAGCAAAGACCCTTGATGGAGGAGACGGCTAAAGGATCCTTTTCGGATAAACGCCGGGTCACGTTATTCTCTAAGCCCCAGCAGGCCGAAGCCGCCATCATGATAAAAGCCCCATAGGAGAATTGGAGCGAAGTCAAACCATCTTCAAGACCCAGCAAGATGCTGGCGGCCGTGATGAGGAAAATCGCGATCCAAAGCCGCGGCGAAATCTTTTCTTTGAAGAACAAGGCCGCGATCAAGGCGGTCACCACCAACTCGAAGTTGGAGAGTAATGCCGCCGTCCCGGCCGCGGTAAGCGAAGTGCCCCATAAGGTCAAGATGGCCGCCCCGATATCGAGGATAACCATGACGATGAGCCAAGGGACGTCGTGACGGTCGAGCGGCTTTTCTTCGGAGCGTCTTTTCGGGCCGCGGAAAAGGAAGAGCAAGGTCATGCCAATGCCTGAGCCAAGATACAAGAATCCCGCTAAAAGGGTCGAGCCGATTCCGGTCGTGTTGAGCAAAAATTTATTCGCGGGGGTGATGATGGCGAAAAGTAAAACCGACAAATACGCATACATGCTCCCGCTCAAAGCCTTATGGGCCGTCTTACGATGAAACATGGTCAGTGGGCCTTAGGATGGGATTCCGTATCGGAAGGGATCGGGTCTTCAAAGAAAGTACGGGGCTGGTGATGCTTAGCTTTGTTGTAGTTATGGGTGCTGGCGATGGCTAAGCCAAGGAAGAGCATGGCCAAAATAAACATCAAGGCCCCGGCGATCGTCAGCAAGAGGCCGCCGACAAAGCTGTTATCCGTCCCTAAATTGATGGCGAGGTTCACGATACCGATGACGAAACAAGCCGCTCCGCCCCCTAGCAGTAACCCAAAGCCCGTCCAGCACAAAATGAGAGCCAAGCGGTAGTCCTTGACTTGTACGGCATCGATTTGTTCTTGGGAAGTCATAAGGTTAAACGGTCCGCAAAGTCAAAAACGAGTTGGTCAAAACGTTTGGGATCGGTCCATTCGCTTGAGACGTGGAAGGCCTGAGGGAAGGAGTACATGGCTTTATCGGCGCATTTTAAGGCCGCGTAATTGCGGGCTAGGTTACTGCAGGGAACGAAATCGTCGCTTTCGCCATGAAGGAAGAGGCCAGGCAAGTTGCATTGGGAAAGGCTCTTCGAGGTATCGGAGGCAAAAAGATGAGCCCCGTGAAAGAGATTTCCGAAAATGAGGCCGCAGCGGACCAAGAACTTGGCGCCGTGGAGATGCATCAAATCTTTGGCGGTGAAGTCGAGCTGATCCTTGAGGTTCTGGTAACCGGCATCCTCAATGAAGCCTTTGACATTGCTAGGGAAAGGAAGTTCCATCGAACGCATGACGATGTGGGCGCCCATCGAGCGCCCCATCAAAATAATCTTGGCTTCGGGGTCGCGTTTCACCATAGCATCGACCCAGCCATGAACATCGTAACGTTCTTTGCTGCCCATCGTGAAGTAAGCGCCTTGGCTTCCGCCATGAGCGCGTTCATCGATGCCTAAAACGTTATAGCCATGATCGTGGAATTTATGCATCAAAGAGCTCCAGTCGTGGCTGGCGCAGCTATGGTAACCATGAAAGAAAATGATGAGGCGATGCGTGGGCTTTTCTGCAGGGAGATATAAGCCAACCAGTTTAAGTTTATCGTAAGAAGTCATGCTGAGATTTTCCCATTTCTGGGCGGCGATCCAATCATCTTCATGGATGAGTTTGACCGTGCCTTCCCCGACTTTAGGATCGTAGAAGAAGTCTTTGTGACCGAAGGTGTATTTAAAGAAGTAAGCCCCCACTCCGATGCAAAGGCAAAGAAGAATCACCACCAAACCCAAGACCACGCAAAGCAAAACGAGCGTCAAGGTATCCATGGCTATAATTGTGTCACGAAAAGGTAAGGACGGGGAAGGATTTATTCGCCTCTTTTCCTCGCTTAACCTTCAAAGCCAGGGGATCAAGAATCAAAGAAATCCTAAACGACCCCCTAGCGCCCCAGACAAAAAAATCGGACCGCAGTCCGATTTCTTTGCTTTTCTGGGGCGCGTTACGGGGGTCGAACCCGTCCATAGCCGGTTCACAGCCGGTTGCGTTCCCGCTTCGCCAAACGCGCCAGGCTAAACTACTATATATTTCTCATCCCTCTAAGTCAAAGGGGAACGCACCGGCTTAGCCCTTAAGCCGCCGGCAAAGTGATGGTTGTCGGAGCCACGTAGGCGTTGCCTTGAGGATAGGTGGTCACGCCGTTATACGTGCTCGATTCCCCATCGAAGAGATGGCCCCAGCCCCCGGCGTAGTTGTAGAACTCCTGGAAGTCCACGTAATGGTTTTTGGTATAGAAGATGACCGGGTGGGTGTTGCCGTATTGGACGCAGCCCTGATACACCACCACTAACCGCCAAGCCCCGCGGCTAATCCGCGAACCATTATTGTAGCTGGGATTGGTTGAATCTCCGCCGATATCGAGCTCGAAATAACGGTATTGATTGAGGGTGGGAAAATCCGTGGTATAGCCATAATTTCTCGTATAATCTTGAGTATAAAGCCGGGCTGACTTCCCATACGTCGCTAGGTAATCCGAATAGCTGCTGGAATCATTGGCTTGGTAATTGTCGGGGACCGTGCCAAAGCCCTGATAATACAGGGCCACATCTTCCGGCTCGATGTACCAACTACCCTTCGTCAAGGTGCGATTGACCGTCCCATCGATGTTGTAGACGTTGAGGGTGCTGCCGCCGGTCGTGACCGGTTCGATGCGGTAATAGCCATCGCTCTTTGAGGAGGAACTGCCCGAAGAGGTTTTGCTGGAAGATGAACTCGAGGATGAAGAGCTCGAGGAAGAGGAGGGAGCGGAAGAAGACGAGCTTGAAGAAGTGGTTTGGACGTTTGAACTCGTGGAGGCGCTATCGGTCGAAAAAGCGGAAGAAGAACCGCTATTTTCGAGAGTCGAATCGCTCGTCACCGATTGGGAAAGCGAACTTGACGTAGAGGAAGATAGGGTGGCGCTAGGCAAAGAAAAAGAGCAACTGGAAGCCACTAAGCCCCCTAATAGGAGGAGATAAGTTAATCCATGCGCTTTTCTTTTCATGACAAAAGAGTGTCCTACTTGATTAACGTTTTGGCAAGCAAAAGTATTGGTAATTCTCGCTGCTTCACCAAACCAGAGACATAGTCATCAGGCATGCTTTCGTAACGGCGGATGGCTTCGTCGATCGGTAGCCACAAGGTTTCTTTGATCATCTGATCGCCGGCCGAAACAAAATGTTTGCCGACATAGCTTTCCCGGTGGGCTAAGTAATAATGGTTCTGGTTGTGGCGGCCGATGAGATTGTAGTCATCATCGATTTCGCCGATTTCTTGGAGAATCGCGATGGTATAACCGAGTTCTTCTTCACATTCCCGGTGCAAGGCCATCTCCAAAGTTTCGCCCTCATCGACGCCGCCCCCCGGGGTCTCAAAATAAGATTGAGGACCATTGGGGCAAAAGCGATCGTCCCGCACCAAATGATGGATGGCGACCTCGTTCTTTTCATTGAGGACAAGGGCGCGGACAATGCTGCGGGTATGGGTGAAGTTTCCTAAGGGAAACTGCTTATCGGAAAACTGAGCAAGGATTTTCATCGTGAATAGTTTAGACTAAGTGGTAGAATAACGCCCGTAGATTCGTTGCCTTAAGCTCAAGGAGGGAGATCGCCATGGTCATTCGAAATCGGCTCTTTGCCTTCCTCTTCCGCGTTGCCTCTTTTGGCGTGAGCGTTTGGAGTTGCTATCTTTTATTCGCCACGATGCCCCCGGCAATCGCGCTCTGCTATTTCACTGTCCAGACCAATATCCTGATCGCCGGCGTCTTTGCTTTGCTCGTTTTATTTAACCTCATCGACTTGATTAAACATGGCCTTCATGGCGTCGCCGCCGGTTTATGGATGCCTTTTGCTTTGGCCGGGCTCCTCTACGCCTTAATGACTGCGATCGTCGGCAATGGCTTTTTGTCTCAAAGCCCCTACACCCTCACCACGGTTTTGGCTCACATCGTCACCCCTGCCCTCTATTTGCTCGACTGGATGCTCTTTGAAGAGAAAGGCACCGTCAAATGGTGGCACGCCTTCTACTGGCTCGTTTTTCCCGCCTTCTATGGCGCCTTTATTTTCATTCGCCCCACGATTTGGCCGGATGTCATCGTCGACACGAAAAACAATTCCATGTACCCTTACTATTTCATCGATGTCACGAAGAACGGCGCTCAGCAAGTCAGCATCAATGTCGCGATCTTAGCCGCGGCCTTCTTTGTCCTTGGTTTGGTGATCGTCTTCTTCAATAACCTGATGGGCGGGCGCTTCAAAAAGCGGACCCCGTCGCTCAAGGCCTAAGCGAACACCACGAGGCGTTCTTTTGAGTTATCCACGCTTAAAGTGGCAGCGTTTAAAGTGGAGGCGCTGGATGCCGCTGGCCTTTAAAACGAAGGGGGCGTAAACCGTTTTTCCGCGAGCGTCGATCGCGCAAAGATAAGTCGGAACGTTCTTCGGTAAGGGCTCATCGACCGGAGTGAAGGAGAGAACCAAGGCATTCGAACTCTGAGGCTGGATCGATAAGAAATAACGTTTCTCTTTGTCGAGGCCGACATCGGTCAGGGAGTCGGGGCGTCTTGAAATCGGAGCGATCGATAGGCGAGCGTAGACGTAACTCTTCTTATTGATGACGTAGACGATTTGCAAATCGAGCAGTTCTTTTAAGGATGAGGTTTTGTTATTGGCAAAAAACTCGAGGCGAATCTCGTCTCCGAGCAAATCCATCCGCCGAGCGGCGGTTTCGAAGTGGGCATCCTTGATCCAGTAATTGGCGAGTTTGAGCATGACCCCGACACTGGCGGTCGCTAGAACGCCGATAATGACATACCAATAATTTTCCATAGCCTAGATATGATACAAGAATTGTTTCGCCTGTAAATTGGAAAACGCTATCAGGCCGAAGGCAGGTTGATGGTGGCCGGGGTTACGTAATCGCTTCGGCCAGCAAAAGAGGGGCCCCAACCGCCGGCATAGTTATAGAACTCTTGGAAGTTAGAATAGTGATCTTGGGTGTAGAAAATCACCGGATTGGTGTTGCCGTATTGCGTGCAGCCTTTGTAGACCACCACCAAGCGATAAGTACCACGGCTAATGCTGGTGCCGTTGTTATAACTCGGGTTGGTGGAAGCTCCGCCGATATCGAGTTCAACATACTTGTATTCGTTGACCGCTGGGAGCTGAGTCATATACCCCGTGTTCGAACTGTAATCTTTGCTATAAAGCCGGGCCGAAGTCCCATAAGTCACGATATAGCTTTTCCGGGTAGCGGTTGTGCCATCGTCGTATTGATAATTGTCCGGATAAGTTCCGAAGCCTTGATAATACAGGGCCACATCATCGGGCTCGATGTACCAACTGTTCTTTGTCAAGGTACGGTTCACCGTGCCATCGACGTTATAGACGTTGAGGGTGCTGCCGCTGGTCGTGACCGGTTCGATGCGGTAATAGCCACTGCTATTGGAGGACGAGGAACTGCTCGGGGTAACTGAGGAGGTTGAGAAAGTCGCCGTTGAACTCGAAGTCGAACTCGAGGCTGAACTAGCCGAAGAACTCGATGTCTCTCCACTCGACCCCGTGAGATAAAAGACAATCTGCGAGAGGTAAAGACGTTTGGTGGCGGTGAAGGTCATGCTCGAAACGCTGTGGGGTTCACTATACGTGCTATAGAGGGCAAACTTGCTGCTTGAGGCTTGGTCGATGGCGACGCTGCCGCTAAAGGAAGAGTCACTGCTTGAAAACGCTAAAGAGGCAGTCGCGTCATTGGTCCCATAATAGTAAGCATAAACGCTCACCTGAGCGATCGAATAAGTCGCGGCAAAATTGAGGGTAAATGTTCCGGCATTTGAACTATTGGATAGGCGAATCGCATCGCTTTTCTCGGGGTAAACATAAGATAGGGAGCTCGAAGAAGCCACGCTGATATTGTTCGTGCTGTAGGAACCCTCTAAAGTCGTAAGCGCGTTCGTGCCAGTGCTTGCCGGAGCAAAGGTGATGCTGGCGCAGCCGCTCGTTCCTTCTCCTTTGAGAAAAAGATTGTTAGCATTAAGGCTGATTCCCGCCAATACAAAAACCGATAGCGTGGCGCTAAGGGAGAGCAAAGCTAAGGGTTTTAACGATTTGTTCATGAGGTTAAAGGATACGAGTTTCCCTTCCGAACCTCAATCATTATAGGTCGCATCGGAAAGAACAATTTGGAGATTTCCGTTGAGAGCCCGGATCTCGTCGACGAGGGCTTTTCCGCTCACGCCTTTATTTAAGACGATATTGTAAGTGGCTTCGTAAAGTTGACCATAATCGACGGTTTTGGTCCGCATGAGTTTGGAGCTGGCGCAATATTTCTTTAAGGGCGCGGCGAAGGCGTCCTCCCAATTCAGCGATTCCGGGATCTGAACCCGCAAGACCATGACATGGTTTTTGTTTTCGCCAAAACGAGTTTTGTTCACCGCGAAAATCACGATGGCAAAGAGGATGAAGGCCATGCCGGCATAGAAGGCATAACCGATGCCTAAGACGATGCCAAGGACAGTGGAAATAACCACGTAGACCAAATCATCGATCTTCATCGGCTCGCTGCGGAAACGGGTGAGGGCGACGCCAACGGAGACGACTAAGCCCACCCGGACGGCATCGCTGGCCTCAAGCTCGCCGTTGCGGAGATTCACCAAGCCCAAGACCGCGGCCATGGCAAAAGGCAAAATAAGCAAAGCAAACGGCATCGCTTTCGAATAGACTTCATTGCGCTTGCCCCACTTGTAGAGCAAGGCGAGCAATAATCCCATCGCTAGAGCGACGAGCGCCAAAATCAAAAACGCGAACCAACCGGTATAGAGTTCGTAGAGACTTTTAAGCAGATTTGCCATAACGAGCGCCCCCTAAGATGGACTTCTATCTTATTAAGGGGAAATGAAAAAGTTTTATTGGAAAAATCGTTCGTCTTAACACTCGGAGTTAAGCCCGCTCTTTGGCGAGCATTGCTTTGAGCAGTATCGGTAGCCAAAATCCAGTGAGGTCCAAGAAGACATCGTGGAGGGTGGGAGAGCGCCCCGCCGAGAAAATTTGGATAATCTCCCCTAAGCTAGCGAGCAGCAAGGAATAGGCCATCAGGATGGGAAGCGTCCATTTTCCTAAGTTAGGGAAGCTGGCCAAGAAAAGGCCACCAAAAAGTCCCGTCAGCAAAAATAAGCCGAAATGGCCGAGGAGTTTGGCGCCAACACCCACGATCGAAGTTTGCTCTTGCGCCGAAAGGTTGCCGGCAAAAAAGACCGTGTTGATCCAGCCGATGATGCGGCCGCCTTCGGCATCATGCTCCGCCCCCGTCCGGGTCGACGTAAAAATGATGAGGCCGCTAAGGGCGAGGGTCAAAGCCAGATAAATCCAGCGTTTCATACCTGGCTATTATAGCCGAGGCCTTAGCGGGAATCTATCGGCCGGACGAAAAGGTGAGAGGCGTTATAGACCCGGGCCAAGGAATCGCTTAAGACATACATCTTGCTGAAGACCCAGCGTTTGGGGTCGCCCTCATGGGTCAAGTCCACCGCCACTTTCAAAAAGACGCCATCTTTGATGTATTCTTTAAGATAAATAAAGGTGTCGTTGCTTTCGTCATAACGGACATAATCGGGGTCGCGGCAGATGCCGGAGATCTCGTCGAGGCGCTTCAGATAATCGTGAGGCCTCGAAGCGGCGAGTTGATCCAGTTGAGGCTGCGGTAAGTAAATGTTGACGTCGCAAACCAAGGATAGTCCGAGGGCCTTTTCGACTTTGCGGGAAATGCGTCCAAGCTTTAATGGCCCTTCGCCAATGGAATCCATAGAAAGAATCCTCCTACCTTTAAATAGTCTTCAACTCGTGCAAAAGGGCCGAAAAGATACGATAATGGACAACGTTATGTTCAAGTACAAGAAAGATGACGCCACCTCCTTCGCCCTAGGGACGACCCTTAGCATTGAGGCGTTAACCCATAAAAAAGAAGCCGCGGTCCGCCTCTATATCTCGCCAAAGCAGCTGCATGATGACACCTATCAGAAGCTCCTTGATTTAGCACAAGGCGCTGGCATTCCCGTCATCGAAAACAACGAACGCATTTTTAAAGACTTGAGCGATAAAGATAACGTGATGGCAATCCTCGAGTTCACGAAGTTTGCTTCTTCTCTAGACCCCAAAGCCAATCACGTGGTTCTCGTCCATCCGAGCAACATGGGCAATTTAGGCACGATCATCCGCACGATGGCGGGTTTCGGCCTTCTTGATTTAGCCATCATCACTCCCGCTTGCGATCTCTTTGATCCCAAAGTCGTTCGGGCCTCCATGGGCGCGCTCTTTGACATCCGCTTTCAACTCTTTGCTTGCTATGAGGATTATGAAAAAGCCTACGCCAAGCAGTACCCCTATCCCTTCATGCTTCAAGCCAAGACCGCTCTAAAAGATGCCGAAATCCATACCCCCTACGCCTTGCTTTTTGGGAATGAGGCAACCGGACTCGATAGCAGTTTCTTAACTAAAGGTACGCCGTTACTCATCCCCCACACCCCGCTCATCGATTCGCTCAACCTCGATAACGCTGCCGCGATTGCTCTTTACGAATTCACCAAATAGTTTCGGTCCTTTCTTCCTTTTGGATTTCTCAGCCCCATTTCGGTTGTTTTCCTATAGGAAAAGATTACAATGGCTCCGCGCTACGAAGATTAGAAGTAGCGACGTTCGAGGATGGCGTTTATGGCGGCTAAGTCGGAAATGGATTTAACGAAGGGGAATCTTTTTTGGAAGATTCCTCTTTTTGCCTTGCCGATGGCCTTAACTTCGATCCTGCAGCTTCTTTATACTTCCGTCGATCTTTTCACGGTCAACCAATGGGGTGGTCACGCCACCTCAATGTCGGCGGTAGGCAGCAACGGCGCCCTCATCAATTTGATCGTCACTGTTTTCGTTTCGCTCTCCTTAGGGGCTAACGTCGCCATTGGCAATGCCAAAGGCGCTGGCCACCGCGAGCACGCCGAAAAGGTCTTGCACACTTCCTTGATCGTCGCCTTATTTTCGGGCATCTTCATCGGGGCCTTTGGCGCCATCTTCTCCCGGCAATTCTTGATTTGGATGGGCACGAATGCCGATATCTTGGATTTGGCGGCTCAGTACCTGATGATCTATTTCATCGGCCTGCCCTTCCTCATGGTCTACAACTATTGTGCCCAAATCATGCGGGCTTTAGGGGATTCAAGACGCCCCTTATACATTTTGGCGATCGCCGGCGCCGTCAACGTTTTAGCCGACTTTATCTTCGTCTATTATTTCCGCTGGGACGTGGCGGGCGTCGCTTGGGCAACCGTCCTCTGCGAAGGCGTCTCCGCCGTTTTGTCTTTCCTGGTCCTTTGCTTCAACAAAAACGGCTACATTCACTTTTCTTTCCACGCTTGCCGTTTTGACAAGGAATCCTTCTTTGAAATCCTGCGCATCGGTTTACCCGCGGGCTTCCAAGGCCTCGCTTTCTCCATCCCGAACGTCATGATCCAATCTTCGCTTTATAGCATCACCAGCGAAACCATCAATGGAGTGACCGTCAATAATCATGATATCGTCGCGGGATCGGTGGCCTCGGGCAACATCGAGGGTTACATCTACGCGATGATCGACGCCGTCGCCTCGGCCTGCGTCGCTTTCGTCTCCCAAAACTATGGAGCCCGCAACCGCAGCCACGTCCGCAAAGTCTTCTGGTATAGCCAAGCTTGGATGATGATCTTCTGGGCCGTTTCGGCGGGAACCTGCATCGGTTTGGGACATCAGCTGCTCGATATTTTCATTAATGATGACGCCAGTACCATTCAAGCCAATGCCATCTCCGCCGGCTATGAACGTTTGCTCGTTTTGGCCATTTCGTATTTCCTCGATGGCATCATGGACGTTTCTTCCGGCTATCTTCGAGGCATGCGCTACAGCACTCCTCCCGCCATTATCACGTTCATGGGGTGCACGGTTTCTCGAATCATCTTCCTGACCTTGTTCTTCCCCGCCTCCTATTTCGGCGGTGCTTTCCACACGGTTGCCTGGCTCTACGGGGTCTTCCCGATTTCATGGGTTCTCACCGATCTCACCTATGCTGTGGCTTGCTTGATCATCACGCCGAAAGCTTTCGCCAAAATCAACGACGCCCATGTCGTTAGCGAAGCGGTCGCTCTCGATTCCCGGGATCCGAATTCTCACGGCGGCGAAGCTTAATAAAGATTCGATTTACCACTCATTGAGTGATGCAAGGGATCCCTGGGAGAATCCACTTCACTTCAGCGACTCCGGCTCAATGTTGGCTTGACTCAAGAAGAAGCCAGTCATTTTTTAGGCATTCCCAAACGGACATTAGAAAACTACGAAGACGGTCAAAGGGTTCCTCCGGATTGGGGTTTACGACCTCATCCTTGATCGTTTAGCCGAATATGCGCTATTGGCAGTTCAGCGCTATGACCTCACTCACGGGATCTATACATTGTCACAGATTCGATTGCTCTCCTTCCCCGTCTTTAAAAAGAACCCTGTTCGGAAAGCCAGCCTTTTCGGTTCGTATGCCAAAGGTTTGGCCACTCCTACCCGTGACCTTGACCTTGGGATCGACACGGATCAAAAGGGGCTGGCCTTTTTTGCGATTGCCGATGAACTAGAACAAGTCTTTCACAAGAAAGTCGATCTCTTTCGTCTCGACCAACTTGAAAAGGGTGGAACCGCGGAGAAAGAAGTCGTCAAAACAGGACTGCGAATTTATGTCGGACGTTGAACCCTTACAGCAAATCGTGAAAGATTGCGACGCCATCGCTCTTTATTTAAAGCCGGTTCAAAATTTACAGAACTCAACGATGCGTCTGGAGACGCCATAGCCCTTCGCTTGCTCGATATTGGTGAACAAACCAAAAGAATTACGTCAGTGACGCGAGCTTTAGATCAAAGTATCCCTTGGTCTCTAATTGCAAAGATGCGCGACCATATCGCCCATCATTACGATGGCATCAATATCAAAACCGTTTATGAAACGGCGGTTCAAGATGTTCCCGAGTTGCGGGAAAAAGTTCTTAAATTGATTAAACAATTAACCGTTAATCCTTCAAAGTAACTTTTTGATTGCGTCTTCAAAGCTTTCAGGCGTCTCAGCCGGTCCAAAACGTCCCACCACTTCGCCTTGCTTATTGAGCAAGAACTTGGTGAAATTCCAAGCGATACGGCCGCCGAACTTGCTGGCTTTTTTATCGGTCAGCTCTTGGTAGAGGGGATCCGCGCCTTTGCCATTGACTTCGATCTTGGCAAACTGGGGGAAGCTGGTCTTATAGTGCAGCGTGCAGAAATCGTGGATCTCGTCCGCGTTTCCTGGCGCTTGATGGAAAAACTGGTTGCATGGGAAATCTAAGATGATAAAACCCTGGTCCTTGTAACGCTCATAGAGTTCCTCAAGGCCTTTGTATTGCGGGGTGAAGCCGCATTTGGTCGCGGTGTTGACGATGAGGACGACCTTGCCAAGGTATTGGCCGAGGTCAACGGAAGAGCCATCGCGGGCGGTGACGGTGTGATTCAAGATTGCCATAAGGTATCCTTCTTTCGCTTTAATTGTGCGAGACGTCAGAACCGAGAACAAGCGAAACGCTTAAGCAAAGACTTTAAAGGGTAACGCGGAAGGCACGCTCACGGCATTAAGGAGATAGGGCGAATCGTGGCAATAGCGATTGGAGAGGGTCGGATCGGCCAGGACCAAGGCCGAAACTAAGCGGCGGATCTCATGGGGCTTGCGCTTAGGAAATTCCTTAAGAAGACCATCGAGCGCCGCATTATTGAAGCCGCCAAGATCAGCGAGTTTCCGATAAAAGGACGCCACGATTGCCGGGTCTTCTTTTTCGGGCAAAGCCAGATAATCCGCGATGGAAAACCCCTCGCTATCAAAGAAGCCGCAAAGAAAACCGTTCTTCCGGCAATACGCATAAAGATAGGAGAACTTCGCGAGGTTCTCGTCTTGGCACATCCCCAAAATCGACTTCAATTCGACAAAGGCGATTTGGCCTTCGTAGGTATAGATGATGAAATCCGGATAATAAGGCGAGGGGTTATTGGCCCAAGGCTTGATATAGGGGACGGCTTTGGTCTGACCGCGGATGGCTTTGGCGAATCCCGTCGAGGTGATTTTGGCCAAAAAAGAGGTTTCCGCCAGATCATTTAAGGTGAGGGTGTGGCCCCCATCGACTTCGTAGACGAGCTGACCCGTCGGAACGCCATTACCTTGGGCGATCGCTTCAAATTGGGTTAAGGAATAGGTTCTGGCGTTAGCCCCGCCCCATAAGGAAAGTTTGATGAGCGTGGCTTTGCTCACATCGACTTTCGGATTGGGGAGATAACGCTTCACCCTTTAAGTATATGGTCAATCGGGCGAAGAAGGGGCGGTTAAGGTTTTCCGTTCGCTTAAAAAGCCATCGAGAGCGGCCAGCCCTTCTCCTAGAATCAGCAAAGCTAAGGCGACGTAGAAGTTCCAGGTCGGCCAATGAGGGAAGAAGAGCAAGGCGAATAAGGCTCCAAGAAAAGGATTGGAAGCATAGATGGCCGTCCCTAAGGAAGCGGAGAGTTTACGGAAGGACAAGACGAGGAAGACGATCGATAACCCATAGGCGAGTGCCCCATCAAGAAGCCCGATAAGATAGACCCGATAATCGGTGGATCCTTGGCCTAAAAAGAGCGCGACCACGACGAGAACGATCCCAGGAATTAAGCCTTTCACCATGCCGTATTCGACCGGATCTTTGCCTGAAAGTTTTTTAGCGAGGTTATTGGTGAACCCCCAGCATAAGGTCGTCCCTAAGATGTAGAGAGCGGCCGGCTCAAAGGCAAAGTTCTCAGCCGGATTGAACGAGAGGAGGACCGAAGCCCCGACAACGATGAGGATGGCTAAGCCTAAGCGCCAAGAAATCTTTTCTTTGAAAAGGAGTAAGGCAACGACAGCCGTCGCCACCACCTCAAAACTTTGAAGGAGCGAAGCCGTTTCGCCATTGAGTCTTTGTAAGCCGAGGAAGAGCAAAACGTTGGCGGTGCCATCGAGAAGATTGATGAGGCCAACATAGAGCCAATCGATGCCGCGCAAACTTGGGCCTAATTCATGCTTAGAAAGTTTGAGGATGAGAAAGAGCAAGCCCAAGGCCAACCCGCTGGCTAAATAAGTCCAACCCGCCAAAAAGATCGGCTGAGCGCCGAACTGTAATAGAAAGATGCTGAGAGGGACATTGAGGCCCGCTAGAAGAGCGGCGATGAAAGCAAAACTCAAATGCTTTTTCATAGCCGAAAGATTATAGAGAAGGCTACGTTAAAAAGATAGGGTTTAGGACGCTTTGCCGTGTTTCTGATAGGATTTGGCGATTTTGGCGCGGAGATAGAGGACCCCCACCGCTTCAAAATACGTGAGGGTGATAATGAGGGTGACGGCCAAGACGCTGATGCCCGGGTTCACCGTCACATCGGCAAAACCATAAACGTTATTGACGCTTTCATCGGAGGAGATCAAATGGCAAGAGGCTAAAGGGGTAATGATCGCCGCATAGGTGACGACGCTCATGAGGGTAAAGGCCGCCCAAGCCCACTTCTTTTCAAAAGCCGGCTAGACTTCAAAGAAGAGATAAGCCACGGCTCCTAAAATCGGCAAAACCAAATGGGTCAACCACATGTTAGGCCAGCCCCACATCATTAAGCCATAGCCTAAATACGCGGTGACGGGCATGAGGTAAAAAAGAACGACGAAGAACGTGGTTAAGGTCCCGCAGGTGGCGATAAGCTTGAAGACGCTTTGGGCCCGCGGAGTCGTCTTGCCATCCACGAAGTAAAGCCAGCAGAAACAAACCTGAATCAAGGCGGCGATCCCTAAAAGGCAATTGCTATCCTGGGTGAAGAAATGAAACATTGAAAAGCCCTGGCCATGGTTGCCAATGTAGCCAGAAAAACAGTTGGCCAGAACCAAGGCTTCTGCAATCGCGATAATGCAATTGAAAGCAAGGGACCACGCATAGCGTTTCGAAGTGCTCATGCTTCGTATTATATACATGTTGTAAAGTGTTTTTAAAGAGGTAATGAAAATGATTTTTAAATAGCGGCAAGAATCTTTCGCTTAATCAACAAAATGGCTTAAATGTTCAGCAATAACATCATGGCAATGGTTGGCGATATCCACCGTGCTCTTGCCAACCATATCCTCGGGCTCGATCACTTCAAGGATGTCGAGGCTCACAGGGGTAAAGCGAAGCTTCTTGAAGTTATGAGGGATCTTCCACGTGTTATGGAGGCAGCACACGACGAGCGGCTGCTTACCCCAAACCGCCACCTTAAAGGCTCCAGGTTTGAATTCATGGATTTGGTGGTCTTTGCTCCGGGTGCCTTCGGGGGAAATGCCAATGCTGGCTTGGCCGGAAGAAACAATATTCGCGGCCTGCTTAATGGTCTTCACCGCTTCAAAGGCATCCTCGCGGTTGATCGCGAGATATCCGGCATACGCCATCCACGGACCGGCGACGGGGATCGCGAAATTCTCGGGTTTGGAGACGCAGATGAGAGGATACCCCCGGAAACGGGAAATGACGACGAATTGGTCGAAATCGCTGAGATGGTTATTGATGATGACGAAGGGGCCTTTCCGTCCCTTTAATTTTTCTTTGCCCGTCACTTTGATATGGGCGCCCATGAGGAAAAGAACCTGCCAAGTGGTCTCTTCGAATTCCCAATAGACATAACGCGAGGCTTTGGGGTGGACATGGCGCTTCAGGTTGAAAGCGGCCGTGATGGTCATGTAGAGGCAATGAAGTCCAAAGCAAATCACAAAGCCAAGCGGCACCATGACTAACGGCACCCAAAACCACCACCATTGCTGGTACAAGTTAAGGAAATAATACGTGGAGCCAGCCGCGGCGAGGGAGAGGATGAGCCAAATGATGCTAAGAACCATTTCCTTTCTATCTTAACAAGACGGCGCCAAAAGTTAAGACTTTCTTCGTTGAAGAAAAAAGAAGCCCATCTCAAGGAGTGCCATTCCGCTAAGACGAAAGGGGAGGCTTATGAGGGCGGGCAATTGCGTTTCGAGAGCATTTTGTTAAAATCAGGTGTTAGGAAAAGCCCAAGAGAAATCGGCCAATTTTGCGAATTGTTCTCTCGATCCCTCGGCTAAACAAAACCCATTTATGCATCAAAAAAGACGAGACGCATCTCTGCTTTATCGCTAAGGCTCACTGCGGGGACGTGTTTAGCGCTTCCTTGCTTTATCTTGCCTAAAAGCCTCTCGAAGCTCGATAGCGGAGCCGGCGATTTCTTCAAAGCCAACTGGGGCATCCTCTTATTGGCCGTGCTTTTAGTGGCCGCCCTCATCGCCGTTACCATCTTGGCGCTTCGAATGAAGAAAAAGAATGAAGAATTTAAGGCTGCCAAGGCCAAAGAAGAACACGAGAAAGCCGTCCAAGCGGCCTTCATCGCTAACGCTAGCCACGATTTAAGGACTCCGCTCAATGGAGTCACGGGATATACCGCTCTTGCGTTAAAGGCCACCACTCTTCAAAAGAAGCAAGAATACTTGGAGAGCATCACTTCCTGCAACGCCTTGCTCACCGGCCTCGTGATCGACATCCTCGATCTGCCGCGTCTCGATAGCGGCAAGATGAGCCTCATTCCCGAAACGATGGACCCCCTAAAAGCCTATCAAGACGTCATCATGATGGTCGCGCCGCTTGCCGATCAAAAGAACATCACCCTCCTTTCCGATGAATCGCTTTGCCCCCACGAGGCCGTCGTCTCCGACCCCCGCAAGTTCCAGCGCGTCATTCTGAACCTGGCCACCAACGCCATCAAATTCACGCCTAAAGGCGGCCACGTGAACCTGCAAATCGAAAAAATGGATCCGGCCATCGCCGGCAAAAACTACCGCATCATCGTGAAGGATGACGGCATCGGGATGAGCCCTGAACTCCAGCAAAATCTTTTCGTTCCCTTTCATCAGGATGAACGCCCCGAAGCCGGCACGACCGGCGTGGGCCTAGGCCTATCGATCGTCAAAGGCATGCTCGACCTCATGGGCGGCAGCATCAGCGTCCAAAGCCAAGTCGATAAAGGTTCCACCATCACCGTGAACCTCCCCTTAAAAGAAAGCCAAGAGCCCTTAAAGAAACGGACGGCGCTGCCGCGAGAGAACGCTCTAAAAGGCCGCAGCATTTTGGTGTGCGAAGACGACGCCTTGAACCGCGAAATCGCCAAGAAGATCCTAGAGGCCGCCGGCTTGCAGGTCGATCTCGCTCCCGATGGCGGGGAAGGCTTGCGGGCGATCTCGAGCTCCGATCCGGGCCATTACGTTGCCATTTTGATGGACCTACGGATGCCGCACGTGGACGGTTTCGGTGCCACAAAGCTCATCCGCTCCGGCTTCCATCCGGATGCCAAAGCCATCCCGATCATTGCCTTAACGGGCGAAGTTTATGAGGCGGAGACCAAGGCCGCCTTTGAAGCCGGCACGAATGCCGTCCTCGCAAAACCGATCGATCCGCAAAAGTTGCTTTCCGTCCTCAACGAAGAAGTCGCCAAAGCCGCTAACCTCCACTAAAGATAAGGCGCCGGCTTTGTCGAGGCCTTTTTTCCTTGTTTCAACTACTAAAGCGTCCGTTTCGAAGCCTGAGCGAGTTCAAGAAAATCTTGTTCCGATTGGCCTCATTTTTCGGGTTAAAAAGAGGGCCGCTATCGACCAAAAGTCGATACTAGGAACGGAAGATACTGACCGCAATGGAATAGGGCAAAGGGACGGTTATTTTTTGTACTGCCCTTTGGCGAAGATGATCGTCAAGACGAGGCCAAGCGCCCCCGCGACACTTGCCGCCACGACGGCAGTCTTCACATTGTTGCTTCTCTCTTGACTCGCTTTGTCCATGTTTTTTTCGGCCGTCTCTAAAACCTTCATCAGCTGATCGCGAGCATGGATTTCTTCTTCGGGAGTGAGTTTGCCATCCGCGATCGATTTCTTAATTGCCTCGGAAGTGGTCTGACAAAGTTGAAGGAACTGGGCATTCTCTTTATGGCTATTTTCCGTCGCTTTTTGGAGCAGGTTGACTAACTGAAGGCCTTATTTCACCGCCGCTAAGGAATTGTTGGCATAGGGGCCCGTGCTTAAAGCTTGGATTTGCTGGCTGATCGGTTCTTTTGAAAGCTGAAGCGCGTATTTCCGAATCGACTCGTCGTCAAGAATAGCATCGCCAGTTGAGGTTTCTTTTATTTTGGCCATAAGGTTTCCTTAATCTTTTATAAAATTATACACCAGCCCTCTTGATGTCGCTATTCGTCCTAGAAAGCGGGAAAAATTTTGCCTAAGACGAATCCGTTCAAGAATCCGAAATAACCCGATGGCTCCTGAAAGTCGTCAAAAGAAAGCCGGCTCATTTCGAGCCGGCCTTCGTGGCTTCTCGAAGGCCTTTTGGAAGTCATCGAGATTGATTGTTGCGACGAATCCTTGCTTATGGAAGTAAAGTGTTCGCAGATAACAAATTTGGCAGGGCATGCCGATTGCTAGACGAACACCTTTTCAGAAAAAAGACATCCGGATGAATGCTTTGCCATTGGCGTCTGTCATCTTGCGCAAGACAGTTTTGATCGAATTCGGAATATTTGAGAAACCTTTCCAGCAAACGCCGATCTTATCAATCGCTTCGGTGATAATTTAAGTGTTTGGGTCAAAATTATTGAAGTGTTTGGGCGAATTTTCGGAATAGGAACGACAATTCGTTAGAAACCGCGGCCAAGTCGGTAATTTGAGCTAGCCAAAGCTCACAGGAGTTCAAGACGAAATAAGTCCCTATTTAACCGGGCCTGTTATCAAGGCGAAATCGAAGTCAAAAATGTGTTACAAATTCAAAAAGCACAAAAATAAGTAGCACATTTTTTACCTTGGTTACGAAGCCCGCGATTTAGCGGATCAAACCATCCGCGGCATTTTAAGGTATAAAAAGAGGGTTACAGAAAGCAAACTATTCAGCCCAAATAAACTTCATTTTCCGAACTCTTTTTGGTTTCTCAATCACTTTCTTCGCCCTTTTTCCCCAACGTAGTCCTATATAAAAAGTGAGAGGTACATTATGCAAAAAGGGATTCTCATTGAAGACAGCCTTGTTGAGATGATCAATGGTAAGCGATTAAAAGAAATGGAACCCTATCCCGAGGAAATAGTCCAAACCCTTTTTCCTGAGTCAAAAAAAGAGGATTATTTCACGGCAAATATTTGCAACCGATTCTCCAAACTGGATTTTCAGGTTTGGAAAGGAACAAGGGCAAAAAATGTCTCGGTGAAAAGTGGAAAGTCTGATTCGATGGGGTTTGAAAATATCAAATCGTTCATTCTTTATCTTCGGATCAAGGGGGTCAGCGAAGAAACACAAAAAACAATCCTTTATTACCATTATGGCGATGGGACCATGACAGGAAGCGGGAAAAGGCGATGGACTTACGAGCAGGTTTCTTCGCTCTTACTACCGCGAATCCAAAAAGCAAACGTCGAGCTTAACACCAAAGAAATGATTAATTGTGCTTTGGATCGTTTCGTCTTTAAAGGATCCAACGGAAGGGTTATTTCCGCGGATTTCGTTTTATTTGGCGGATCGAAATTCGGTTCCCTTTATTCACAAGAAGAGATCAGATTAGCGGCAACTCACAAGCATTATTCTTATTCGCGCGCTCTTCACTTTGGGCCTTTGCTGATCCAGCCTTATCTTCGAGATGTCCGAGGAAAAAGCGGAAACCAAAGCAAGCGAGAAACGCTTCAGGCCAAATGGCATTATATGCAGTCAGATCTCGAACAGTCGATTGAAAAGTCAAACCGAGATGCTCCGGTTCAATGAGCCCATCTTTTAGGGCGATCACGGAATCCTAAGGGGTTCCTTCCGCCCTGCCACAAAAAAGAGCGCCGAAGCGCTCTTATTTTGTTCCTGGCAGGGGCGGAAGGAATCGAACCCTCATCAAAGGTTTTGGAGACCTCTGTTCTACCACTGAACCACGCCCCTAGGCGTGGTAGATTATAGCCCCCAAGCGGTCTCCAAAACAAGAGAGAATAAGGCAAAATCGTTGGACCTTGGTCTCAAGAAGTTATTAAAAGTCTTGGTAAGGGATAAAAAAAGACTCAACCCGTGGCTGAGTCTTCTAGGATTAAAGCCTTAGGCACCGCGAGCGATCTTGCTCACGAGACCCATGTCGACTTGGCCATCGTAATTGGCTTTGAAATACTTCATGACCGCCGGCATCGCTTTATCGGGAAGGGTGGCGATGATCTTACGGATTTCATCTTCCCCAAGCATCTTCGGCAAGAATTTTTCGATGGCGGCTTTTTGCTTATCGATCGCGGCGGCTTGCTCGACGCGACCAGCCTTCACATAGCCCTCTTTTTCTTCATCGAGCTCTTTGCTGACCTTTTGGATCAAATGGAGGACATCGACATCTTCGACTTTCTTGCCGCTGCCATTGGTGGCGAGTTCCTGATAACGGGAAATGACGATGCTTAAGGCCGCGCGGCTATCGGCATCATGGGCCTTCATGGCCTCGAGATTGGCTTTCTTCAGCTCATCGATTAACATAACGTTTTTTCTCCTTCTTGTTTATAGAGTATTTTACACCGTTTCCTTATGGAAGATGTCCCGGGTCGCACGATAGATCGCGAAATAGACCGGAACGATCTCGAGACGGCCGATGAACATGGCGAAACTCAAGATCCATAAGCTGATGTCATATTGGTAGAGGGCGTAGCTCGCTTTATAGGCGATGAAATCGATGATGGTGTTGCCGGTGCCGCTAAGCCCCGAAGCGAACTCGTAGATGCCTTCTTGGAAGTTGTAGCCGGGCAAATAAGAAAGGGCCAAAGAACCCACCGCCAAAACGGATAGGTAGAACAAAGCGTAGAGCGAGCAATCGCGGTACTCCGAAACATCGACTTCTTTGGTTTCGCCCGCCCGAGTGATTAAGTGCGGGTACATCATGCGCGAAGGGGTGAGGCGATACTTGAAGTCCCAATAGATTTCTTTGGCGATAACGATGACACGGTACTGCTTAATGGCGCCCGCGGTCGATCCCATACCACCGCCGATGATCATGCAGATGACGCTGAGGAAGAGGGCTCCTGATCCTAAGTGAACAATGGCGGCGACGTTGGAAAAGCCCGTGGTGGTTAAGCAGCTGATCGCCTGGAAGGTCGCATAATGGAGGGCATTCCAAAACGAGGTGCCATAACTGCCGATCTCTCCGGCCGAGTTCATGTTCTCATACTGAATGGAGATGCCTAAGCTCATCAGCAAGATGACGACGATGAGGAAAACCGCGGTGAAACGAACCTCGCAATCCTTGAAGAATTTCTTCCATTTGAAGGTGGTGATCGATAAGTGAAGCACGAAGCTGGTCGCCCCTAAAAGCATGAGGACGCACATCGTGATTTCCATGCCGACCTGGTTATAGGGGAGTAAGCCATTCCCGGTGTAAGCCGAATCGATGAAATAAGTGATGGAGGTGCTGCGGGTGGAGAAGCCCCCGGTGGCCAGGGCGGCGATGCTGTGGTTAAGCGCCTCAAACCAATCCATGCCGAATAGCCACAGGGCCAAAGTCCCTAGCACAATATAAGCGGTGTAGATCGAGAGGATGAATTTGGCGGATTTAGCGAGGTTAGGCAAGAGTTTGTCGTTATGGCCTTCGGCGTAATAAAGCTTCATGCCGTAACGATCGCTGATGACCGAGGCGACGATCAAAACCAAGCCCACGCCCCCAATGAATTGGGTGAAACTACGGTAGAAGAGAAAGACGTGCGGGCAAAAGGCGTCGATGCCGTAAGCGGCTTTGGCATCAAGGACATCGAGGAAAACGGTGAGGCCAGTCGTCGCATAGCCTGAGGTCGATTCGAAGAAGGCTTCGCTATAGGAATAGGTATGGGCGGCACCGTCGACTTTGCCCATGAGGAAGAAAGGGAAGGCGCCCATGGCGACCGCAAATAGCCAAATGAGGACCAGTAGAACGCTATCTTGGTGTTTGGCGAGTTGCTGCTTCTCGGCTTTATAGAGGAAGCCGAAGAATAAGCCTAGTCCTAAGACGATCGAAGCGAGGCCAGGGATAGCGAAATCCGCCCAACAACGCCACTCGTCCCAATAGAAAGCGATCATGAGCAAAGGAATCAGGGTGATCACGCCGATGAGGGCGATGAAGATGCCTAGGTAACCAAAAATCAGTTTATAGCCGCCGGCGGTGCGCGCTTTCATAGCGCCCCCTACTTCTCCTGCTCGATGAAGGCCATGACTTTGTTCTGGTCTTCGGGAGCGCAGGCGATCAATAGCTTATCGCGGGTACGGATATCGACTTGGCCGTTCGGGATCACGACTTGGCCAGCCCGATAAATGCAGGAAATCGCCGCGTATTTCGGGAAGGCGATGTTCATCAGCTTCTTGCCGGCGATCTTGTATTTGGAAAGGATGACCGCTTCGACGATGACGATCTTGTTGTTTTCTAGGCTCAGGGTCTTCATGAGTTCCTCGACGGAGGACTCGGTCTTGACCGATTGGCCTAAGAGGTAGGTCGAAGAAATGACGGAATCGATGCCTAAGGTTTTATAGAGATCGACGTTGGTCGGGTTATTGACGACGCAGATGCACTTCTTGGCGCCGAAGCATTTCTTGGCGAGAAGGCAGGAAGCGAAGTTATCGCAATCGCGTTCGCAGAGGGCGATGAAAACATCCGCGTCTTCGGCGTGGGCTTCTTCGAGGACGTAATTCCGCCAAGGATCGCCGACATAAACCGCGACCCGTTCACGCTTTAAAATGAGCTCGGCTTCTTCTTTCGAGTTATTGATGACCACAAGTTGGTTATCCTTCTTGTGGAACATTTTGATGATATATTCGGCTTCAAAGGTGCCGCCAGCCACGATGATCTTCATAGTTACTTTTTGTCCTCCTGATTGCGGAGAGCCAAGAACTTATCGTGGGTGAGCTGGAACGGATAAATCGGGATAATGTTATAGCCTTTCACCAGCACGCCTTTATCCGGATCATCGAAGCGGACATAGACATGAGGGACGTGGTAAATGCGGTCGCACACATGGGCTAAAAAGAGATTGACGTTATCGTTGCCCGTCGTGATGACGACGGTGCGGACATTATCGATTCCGGCATCTTCGAGGGCGTTGACGTCGGTGGCATCCGCCGTGATGGTATAACCCGAAAAGACATCGCTGAGGCGATCAAAGGAACCCTTATCGGCATCCATGACCAAAACGTTATCCCCCTTGGTGAAGGATTCGTTGGCGATGGCGGCGCCAAGGCGCCCGCAACCGATAACCAAAATCTTGTTTCTCATAAGCCTTCTGCTTTGTCTTTTAGGATAAAAGACACCGCATTATAACCCCCAATCAGCAATTCGGCAATTCCTCGGTGGGATGCAATTCGCTCAAGGTTTCAAAGCGAGGCAGTTTGGCCGTAATTTCGCGATACTTCGCCAGCGTTTCTTTTTTGTGCAAATGGGCCCAACCCGAGGTGGCGTAATTGCCCAAGCACCAATCGATGAACTGACGGGTCGCTTCCGTCATGTAGTAATGTTTGGCATGGTCGCGGAAGTAAGCCACGGGGATGTCCTTTTTAAAGGCCTTGCCGCCATAGACCTTGCTGGCCGCCAGCATATCGCAGACGTATTCGACCGCCCACTTATAGGGCATGGTGCAAAGGACGAGCTTGCCCATATAGAAGTCGGTCCAATATTCCCAATGGTGCGGATTGCGGCGGGTATGGTGCTGGCAGATGAACGAGAAATTGTCGTGGGCTTTACGCTCCCCTAAGACCGGTGAGCAATGGCCGTTATAGAACTGTTTGGACCAGTGGAACTCGGTGTAACCGTATTTGGTGAGATCGTGGCGAAGGGCATGAAAGAAAATGCCCATGTGGAAGGCGTTACGGATCACTTGGTGACGATGCTTGGTAATGGTGACGAAATGTTTAAACCCGTGCGACATAATTACTCCTTTAACAAAGCGGTGAGGGTGGCCCCGATATCTTCATGAATCACATATTCGCAATAGGGGTCGTAATGCGTAGCTTCTTTATTGATGATGATCTGATGCTGGCCCCCGAAGTAATTGACGAGCCCGGCGCAGGGATAAACGTTCATGCTGGTGCCGCCGATGATGAGAAGGTCGGCCTGTTGCATCGCCACCACCGCATCATTGAGGACTTGCTCATCGAGCGGCTCTTCATAGAGGACGACATCCGGCTTAATGAGACCACCGCATTTTGGGCAATGCGGGACCCCCGTGTGTTCGATTTGCTCCAAGTTGAAGCGGGAATAGCATTCGCTGCAGAAGTAACGTTTGGTTGAGCCATGAGCTTCCAAGACATCGCGAGAGCCCGCTTCTTGATGTAAGCCATCGATGTTCTGAGTGATGATGGTGATCCGGTGACCCCGTTTTTCAAAATCAGCCAAGGCGAAGTGCGCGGCGTTGGGCTTAGCGGTTAAGTTCACCATCTGCGACCAATAGAATTCATAGAAGGTCTTCGGGTGCTCGACGAAGTAGGTATGAGAAAGCATCGTCTCATAAGGGACGCCATATTTGGACTCGCAATTGTAGATGCCTTGAGGCGAGCGAAAATCCGGAATGCCTGAGGCCGTGGAGACACCCGCGCCGCCAAGGAAGACGATATAGTGGGAATCTTTGATGAGAGAACGTATTTGGTTGAGCGTGAGGGAATCCATAATTAAAACCTTCTAAATTATAGCCCTTCCTCTTCTCAAAAGAGGGCTGGGTTAACCGAAAAATGATGATTTTGAAAACCGACCCGGGGCAACTGGCCATAAGCATCGAAGTAAACATCGAAGTAAACATCTAAATTAAAACTTGATATTTTACCGATATTATCTTATGATTTCTAAAAGAAACAACATGAAAGAGTATCAGCCTCCTTATACCCTGACTAACCGTTGCTTGGTTCTGGTGGATTCGATCGTCCGTTACGCCACCAAAATTCAAGATTATTCTTCGTTTGACGCCTCGCCGAAATTGCGGCGAGATCAGCAGATACAATCGCTGCATTCCTCTCTGGCCATTGAAGCGAACTCGCTCTCGCTTTCTCAAGTGATTGATGTTATTGACGGAAAGCCAGTTCTCGGCAAAACCAAAGATATTTGGGAAGTTAAAGATGCCTTGGCTGCCTACGAGCAGATTCAAAAAATCAATCCGTTTTCCTTAAAAGCTTTTTTGGATGTCCATGGTTTAATGACGGCTCATACCGTGACTCAATCCGGAAGGTTCCGCAACTCTCCTGAAGGAGTCTTTTCCGGAGAGCGCTGCGTCTTTATGGCTCCGCCCGCTTCGCAAGTCCCCCTTTTGATGAAAGATCTTTTCCAGTGGCTCCAAGTTTCCAAAGGAACCGTTCATCCGCTCATTCAGGCTGCCGTCTTTCACTTTGAAATGGTCTTCATCCACCCCTTTAGCGATGGCAATGGCCGTATGGCTCGTTACTGGCAAAGCGCTTTGTTGGGCCACTACAATCCTTTGTTTTTTTACGTTCCTGTCGAAAATCAGATCAAAGGGCATCAAAGCGCTTATTATCAAGCCATCGCCAAGAGTGAAAAAGCTGGTGACTCCACCGCTTTTATTGAGTTTATTCTCAGTTGCATCGCCGATACTTTAAAGCCGTTAGCCCAAAATCAGGACCAAATTTTAGCGGGGCCAGCAACGGTTCAAAAACTTTTGGCGAGGATGGCTTCCGGGCGTTTTTATTCCGCCAAAGAACTGCTAAAGCTCGTTCATTTAAAATCCAAAGCTTCATTTCGGCTTCATTATCTCGTTCCCGCTCTTAAGCGAGGATATCTTGAGTACGAATTTCCCAAAGCCCCAACTTCGCCAACGCAACGTTATCGGAAACGCTAGTTTATTAGCGGGCGTTCTTTTTGCTGATGGTGATCCGAGGTAAGGCTGAATTATTGCCCGGGAAAGAGAAGGTTTTATGGTGAAAAACGCCTTGGCCATTTAAGGCGCGGATTTTTTCGGCTAAGGCGATGAGGCCCACCACTTCATCCCGAGCGATCAAGCCGGTATTGTGGCCGGCGTAGAGGGTATAAGTCTTGGCTAACTCCGCGACGCGTTTCGCTCCGGGAAGCCAGGTGGTAATGTTCGTGCAACCCGGAAGCTGCAACCAAAGATACGGGTTCACATCATCGCCGCAGAACGCTATATGCGTTAATGGATCCAAATAGATCACGGAGCCCTTGGTGTGGCCGGGAATCAGCTCATAGGAAATCACGCGGCCCCCAAGATCAAAGGTTTGGTTCGGCTGGAGATAACGGATATGGCTATGGTAAGGCTTCTTCGAAAGTTTTAGCGGCAACTTCCACTCCGCGATGATGGCTTTGCTCGCCAGTTTGCTCGAGAGCAAGGCATAGATGAATCCGCGGTCATTCGGATGAACGTAATATTCCTTGAAGCAATTGCGGTTTCCGACATGGTCGCAGTGCCGGTGCGTCGCCACTAGAGTGATCGGAAGCGAGGTCAAATCTTTTAAGGTGCCCAACAAGTCGCCGGCCCCAACGCCCGAGTCGATCAATAAACCTGAAGACTCGCCTAAGAGCAAATAACAATTCGCGAGCCCGTCTTCATCGATCCGATACGTCTTAGGCGCAATCTCGTTAATGACGTGGATACCATCTTTGGCGGTAGAGGAATTCATAGCCTTCAGTGTAGCCTCTTTAAAGCAAAAGAAAACCCTGAAGGCGGAACTTCAGGGTAATCGCTAAGCCAGTTTAGGCGATCGGAGCCGCGAAGAGATCGTTAAAGGCTTCGCTCATGGTCGGGTGGGTGTAGATCTGATCCCGCAAAGCCGTATAGGGCAGATCGTAGTCCATCGCGAGTTTGATGAGGTTGATGAGCTCGTAGGATTCGGGGCAGTAGAGCAAGGCGCCTAAGATCTTTTGCTTTCGGGGTCGACCAAGGCTTTCAGGAAGCCGGTGGTATTGCCTAGGACTAGAGCTTTAGGGATGGCCGAAGTCGGAAGTTTAAATAAGGTATAAGGGATGCCTTTGGTTTTGCTTCGCTTTCACTTAAGCCAACCCGGGAGAACGCCGGGCTGATGAAGACGGAATACGGGGCGTTATGGCGGGCGCTTAAGGCCTTGGGACTCGCGGGATCTTCTAAGGAGGATTTCACAATCCGGAAGTCATCGAGAGAGATGCAAGTAAACTGCAGCCCACCGATCACGTCCCCCATCGCGAAAATCCCCGGGACAACGCTTTGGAGATGATCATCGACCACCACCGCTCCGCGCGGAGTTAAGGTTAGGCCCGTCCTTTCGCCATGGAGATCCTTGGTGTTGGGGCTGCGGCCAGTGGCAACAAGAATGGCATCTCCTTTAAGGAGAGCAGCCTTTCCGCCCGCTTCATAACTGACGGAGCCGTCTTGATCAATATGGGTGATCTTCACGCTATAAATCAGGTCGATCCCGCGTTTAGTGAATTCAAGGCTGATGGCGTCGGCGAGGTCGCGGTCTTCGCGGGGGATAAAACTATCCTCCACCTGTAAGACGCTCACTTTGGAACCAAAGAGGTTGTACATGCTGGCGAACTCGAGTCCGATATAGCCTCCGCCGATGATGGTGAGACGCTTAGGAAGTTCTTTTAAAGCCATCAAGGAATCGGAGAAATAGACTTTGGGATTGTCCTTGATGCCATCTAGAGGCGGAACAAAGGAGGAAGACCCGGTATTGATGAAGATCTTTGGGGCCGTAAGAATCCGGCCGGCGACGCTGACTTCATGGTCGCCGCTAAAGGCGGCGGTACCGTTGATGACTTCGACGTTAGGGAAGGAAGCGAGTTTCTGATAGTTGCGGCCCCTTAAGGTCGTGACGATGCTCTCTTGCGTTCGATGGCCGCGCGATAAAGCTCGGCCTGTTTGCTAAAGATGGGTTCAAGCTTCGGCGGCCTTAACGAGCGTCTTGCTCGGGATGCAGCCGACGTGTATGCAGGTGCCGCCGTACATGGCGGGATCGCGTTCGATGAGAGCGACCTTCTCGCCTTTTTTAGCCAGGTAGCCACCCAAAGTCTTTCCGCCTTTTCCAAAACCGATGATGATCGCGTCGAAATGCTCTAGCATAGGTTTATTTCCCCTTGTCCAATCTGGACTGCCTTTAAATGAATAGAAGAAAGAGGAAGACGCCACTAGAATGCTTCAAAGGGCCCTTATTCGTCCTTAGCCCTATAAATTCGGTAACCGGTTTTTAGAATCTCTTGGAAAAGTTGAGGATTCTTCGTAAGGTCATCAAGCCGCAACAAATCGACTTTCTTATGAAGGGCATCTTCTAAGCGCCCCCCTAGCCCAAAATAGGCTAAGCCCGTAATGGAACCAGAAATCAAGAGATCGACATCGGAGTCGCCGCTAGCTTGGCCTTTAGCATAGGAGCCAAACAAATAGGCAAAAGATACGGGCTCGGTCGCCAAGACCTCGGCGATGCGCTCCGAAAGTAAGGCTAAAGGATAGACACCCTGGTTAAAAGAATAGGGTTCGTAGTTTGAAAGAGTTTGAACGATCGCTTGACCCGCCAAGGAGTTCATGCGGGAACGACCCAGCTCATAGTTTTGATACGTTTTCGTTGGGACGTGTAATAAGCCCGCAGCTTGTTTTTGGCTAAGACCCTTTTGTAAACGAATCGTTTTGATATCCATGGCTTTAGCATAATCAACATACGCCAAGATATTAAGATTAGGCGTAACTTCACGCTCGCCATAATAAATAGGCGTAACTTCATTCATTGGGTGGATTCCCTCCACCTATAAATAGTCATAAAAATCCTTAAGGGACCGGCGACTTAACGGTAACGCTTGATTTTGGCGAGCACGCGGCCTTTTCTCGAAGTTCCGACCTCGCCGAGATAGACGAACTTTCCATAGCCTTTGAAAACCACAAGCTCGCCCCCAAGACAAAGATAAGACGCCGAGTCTTTAGCAACGCCATTAAGGAGCAAATTCCCCTTTTCGATTTCGCTTTTGGCCGCGTCGCGGCTCAAATGAAAGACTTCGCCGATGATCGCATCGATCCGCGTGCTGGCCACGTTGATCAAGACTTCTTCAAAGCTGGGCTTCACCGCGACCGCTTTCGGGGCAAGGATGCTCGTGCGGACGACGTTAGGTCCAACTTCAATCAGATTTTTAGAAAGTTCCTCGGCGATGCTCTTAAAGGTGAACGCGTAAGCTTGCTTCCCAACGACCACGATATCGCCGATCATCTCGCGCTTATAGCCTAGTGCCATCAGGGCCCCTAGATAATCCCGGTGGGTCAATGGCGAAGCGAATTCGGCTTTCTTAGGGGCGATATGAAGGACCACGATGTCGGCCCCGCCTTCTTCCTCGGCAAGTAAAGAAGCCTCCTCATAGATTTCCGGATAAAAGAAGAGTACTTTACGTTCCGCATCCTCATAACCGCCATAAGCAAAGTAATGGGCCCCACCGATCTTATGGGAAGGCAGGTCCACTTTCTTTTCATAGGCGAGATCTTGGAGATAACCTTGCTCTTCCAAACTGAGAAAGGGCGTGTGGGTCAAATAGCTTTTGGAGGTGGCTTGTTCCGCTAACTCCAGGAAGCGGCGTTTTAAGAGTTCTTTAGGATCCATAGGCTATAAGGCTAGGACCCCATCGCTGCAAATGACTTTGCTTAATAAGGTGCCTTCAAAGTAGGCCCGGCCTTTCGCGATCCCCTTAAACTCCGCTTGGGTTCCCCCATAATTAAGACTCGCTAGAAGCTTATCTCCATAGAGGAGATTATCGCCTAAGGAGGTCAGGCTCTTCGGTAGCGATAGCGAGCTTAAGGTCAGAAGCAGAGACAGCGAAGATTCTTCTAAGTTCAATAAGCCTTCATTGAGGGTGAGGCTGCTCAGTAAAGTCGCGTTATAGAAAGCGTGGTGCCGAACCTTCTTTAGGCTAACGGGCGCGTTATAGGCCGTTCCGCTCCCTTGGCAGAAGGTGATGAGGGTGGTTCGCTCTTGATCGTAGAGGCCAAAGCCATCAAAGGAAAAATGGCTGTTTGTACTGTTTAAGGTGATGGTCTTCAATTTGGCATCATTGAGGAAGACTTCTTCACCGAAGGAAGTAAGGCTATCGGGCAAGTTCAGGTTATCGAGAGTCAGCATGCCGCTGAAGCAAAGATCCCCTAAGCTCGTTAAGCCTTCCGGGAGGCTTAGGCTCTTAAGAGCCTGGCAAGCGGATAAGGCTAAAGGAGCGATGCTCTTTAAGGAAGAAGGCAGCGTGAGTTTATTGAGCCTTGAATCAAAGGCGAGGGCGGACTCTGGCAGCAGCGAAATCCCTTCGGGGAGGGTTAAACTCGTGAGGCGGTTCATCTGGGCGAAGCAAGATGCCCCTAAAGTTTTGAGGCGAGAAGGCAAGTTCAAAGTGTTAAGCCTCGTGCAGCCAAAGAAGGCATAAGGAGCAATGGCGGTCGCCGTGGCGGCGACGGTGTAGGTCGTTGACGTGGCTAAGCCATCCGCAAAGTCATAGAGGGTCGTGGCATCTTGGTTATAGAGACCAAGCCCATCGCTAAAGAAAGCCGTGTTTGAAGAAGGTAAGCTAAAGCCCGTTAAGGAAGTGCAGGCCGCCGTGACCCCGGTCCCATAGGAAGTTAAGCTCGCGGGAAGAATGAGGCTAACCAGGTGCGAGCAATTCTTGAAGGCGAAGTCGCCGATCGACTTTAGGCTAGAGGGCAGGCTCACGTTCTCGAGTCGGAAGTTATTGGCAAAAGCCCCAGCCCCGATGGTTGAGACGCTTTTGCCGTCAACCGCGGCGGGGATGCTCACCGAACTGGACGAGCCAGTATACGAGTTAAGCGAAAGGCTGCCATCCTGTAGAGTCGCAAAATGAAACTCGGAAGGGGCGACGCTCGAAGACGTCGCCTGCCCGCAGCTAGCGAGTCCAAAGCAGAATAAGGGGATGAATAGAGCGAAGCTTATTTTCATTAATGATGTTTTATTATCGGGCTTTTGTCCCCAAAGGACAAGAAAAGCCCCGCGGGGTTTTCCGTGGGGCTTGAACTTTCTTTACTTTCTCGGAGTGAGGTAGACATCCACCATGTCGATGAAGTTGGCTTCGATCGCTTGGTAATCGAGGACTCGATCATGGATGGTGGTCTTCGGTTTGACGGTGACGAGACGCATCGTTAAGCCGATGGTGTCGGTGATGAGCGAAATGGCTTCGACCGCCGGATCGATATCCGCGCGGATAGAGCCATCTTTTTGGCCGGCGATAATAATCTTCTCAATGCTGACGGTCCGAGCGAAAAGCTGCGAATAATAGGCGGTCATTTCGCTGGCGGTCGGCGAGTTGGAGAAACGAGCTAAGAAAGTGAAACGATTGGGGTCTTGATGGGAGAGTTCAAAGAAGGCTTTGCCGATAGCGAGCAAAGTTTCCTTGCCTTTGCGGTTACGGTCATTGGCGATCGGGAGCATGGCGTTGACCACGCCTTCGTCGATCTGATTCTTGATTCCGAGAATGATATCGTCCATCGTCGGGAAGTATTTGTAGAGGGTCTGACGCGACACCTTAGCGGCATCCGCCAAGGAGAGCATCGAAACATTGGCTAACGAATTATGAGAAATAACCTGAAACGAAGAATCCAAAATATGTTTTCGGACTTGAGCCCGGCCTTTATCGAATTTATTGACGGTTCCGTCTTTGTTGAGTTGCATAAGTTCTAGTCTACCGCTTTCCGAATAATATTATACGCACGCGGGTGAGGTTATGAAAGACAAAGAAAAAATGTAAAAAGTCGCTCAATAGAAAAGAAGAATGGACCGCAATTATTCGGGCAATGCTAAGGAAACAACGTTTTTAATATTCTGAAAACAATGCGTTGCTTTAGAATGGAAATCGTCAAAAATGCCGAGAGCATCGGCAAAAAGTGCTGGCAAAGTGTCCAATCTTTTACAAAGGCGAATGTAAGCACTTCTTTAGCGGCAAGAATAGGTTGTGCTTGGACCTGAGGATCCGCTCACGATAAGTCGGCGGCGTTTTAGCTCCAAAAGATGGTAGCCCACCGTCCGATCCGACATCCTTAGCGCTTTAGCAATGGCTTTGCGGGAAGAGGAGGGATGATCATGAAGATAGGCGATGATGTCGTTTTGTTTCGGATTAAGGCCAAGGGCCCTTTGAGAAATTAAGCTCGGCCAGATCTCAAGAGTTTCGTTTTCAAAGGTCAGCGATTCATGGAAACGTTTTGAATCCAAAAGACCATTAAAGAGGGTTTCCCGAGCCTCGTCGATAAGTCCAAGGGCTTTAAGGAAGGCAATCATCGCTTGGCTTTGTTCCTGGCGGAATAAGGAGGGATTAAGGCGAGAAGGATGAGCAGGATAAGCCAAAATCAGGCGATCGCTTAATAGGTCAAGCGTGAGACAACCGGAAGAGGAAAAGTCACGGGTTGCACCCGCAAATAACAACAAGGTCAAAAGGTCTTCTTTATCGAGGAAAGGCACGACTTGGCTTTTGTTATTTCCAGCCCCTTGGGAATAGGGCAAATTCGACACCAAAAAAGTGCTCAAAGAATCTAAGAGCGAAACATAGGGTCCAAAGTAGACTTGGGTCTTGCCCGAAACCGCGGTTCCATTCGTCCCATTTTTAAGGCTCGTAATGACGGCGCGCTGAGCTTCCGAAAAACGGGAAAAGAACATGGCGTATAAGCCCGCGGAATTTTGGGTGATTGCTTCCCGGAAAGCTTTCTCCAAAACACTGGAAGAGGCCGGCTTACGGACCCGAAGAAATGTGAGCGCGTCACGGACCGTCGGGTCCCATTGCATTTCGAAATCTGTTTCACGCATATTCTCATTATAACTGTTTGCTAGTTAGTTGCTAGTTATTTTATAGATGTGCAGTAGTAACTTAAATTTTAAATGTTTTAAATAGATTGCTAGGTTATTGCTTGTTATTTGCTTCGTTCAGGTCTCTCGTGAGATTAGTTTTATCCCCTCGCCAAGGCTCCTTAATCCCTTCAAGCGCTGCCCCTTAAGCAAGATTCGTTTGCTCTTGAAACATGGAACATCTGGTTCCTTTTAGGCGCTTCTTTTCGCTTTAAAACCGCTCTTTCGTTTCATCAATATTTCTCTGACGATTTTTTCTAAAATCCCCAGCCGTTCTTAAGGAGGAAAAGTACCTTTGGATTTAAGTTAATTTCGTTCTTCTTTTTTGGTTCGTTTTTGAGGTCCTTTTATTTCCCTTTTTCATGTCCCTTTTCGAAGACTCTTTATTGGCTTAAAAATACCCTTTCTCTGAAATCAAATTTAGGCCCTAAAAATTGTCTTTAATTGGGCTTCCTTTTTGCCTTAAGGCACACCTTTTAAAAATTCCTTTGAACAGTCCTAGAGGATTCCTTTCCGCTCCCCTTGGCTCCCCCAAGCTTTGATTTGACCCCCTATATTGTCTCGAAATGCACCCCCTCTCAAGGCTCCGTTATGAGGGAGGTGGTTAATTCCTCGTCCATCCCCACATAAGAAAAGGCCAGGGGTTTCCCTGGCCATAATGCATTATGAAGAGGCAAAGACGAATTAGATGTGTTTCTTCTTGAGGATGAAGACACCGGCCGTGGTCAATAAGCCTAAGACTCCAACCGAGGCGATCATGATGATGGCCCCCGATTCGTTGCCTTGTAAGCCTAAGACGCTCGATGCTCCGCTGGTCGAGCGGTTCATGAAGTTGCCTTCCGGGAAAGCAGAAGTACCATACTTCTGAATGATGTAGTCGTAGCGGGCAGCCAATTCTTCGGCATAGCCACCGTCAATCTTGGCGGAAGCCGAAGTAAGGATGCTCTTCACGTCAGAAGCTAAGGCAACATAATCGCCATAAATTAAGTTCCAAGCCGCTTTTAGATCGCCGCTCGCAGTCGCCGGTGAAGTAGCGCCTAAGCAAGCGGATCCTAAGGTCTCGTAGCAAGTCTTCGCGTGATCGGCGGCAGTCACATAGCTTTCCTGTTCATAAATGCTGATCGTGTCCATTCCCGTTTGAGTGGGAAGATAACAGCTAAACAGCGAAGAACTATTATTGTGCATGATGACATTGTGGGTGTTGCTACCTTGAGCAACAATCGAAGCTACGCCTTCGTTAGAAACGGTAATGGCCCAATCGCCCTGGGCATCAAGGGTCGTTTCGCTTCGCAAATAATTGCTACTCGAGGAAGCGGCATAGAGGTAGCCGGCAGCCGTGCTCATCGAGAAGTTGGCACTTCCCGTCGAAGGGGCGCCTAGCGTGATCAGGCCGGCGGACTCATCCTCGAGAACATCGCTGCCACTGAGGGAGGCGGCAATTTGGGCACGATTGTTGCCATTTTGGGTGCTCGAGAGCAAGTACAAATTGGAAGAAGCATTCGTGGCACCGATGTAAATTTTGGCACCGTAGATGAGTTGTTTGACGTTTGTGACTTTGACAAACTTTTTGGCGATATGAACCTCGATGGCGAACGTCACCGAAGCGACCCCGGCATGCGACACCGTGACGGTGATGGTTCCGGCCGTATTTAAGGTCGCACCGTTAGCAGGATCGATCGTGTAGTCGGTGACTTCGGCCGTCGAAGCGTTGTTATAAGTTCCGGTGACGACTAAGCCCGTCGTGTCAAAGGCCGCGCCGGTCGCATAGCTGAGTTTACTAGGCTGAGTAGTGACGGCAATCGAAGTCAAGCTCACCGCCGCGACGGAGATCGCCGGGGAGGCGATGGTCTTGGTGACGCCGCCGCTGACGAACGTGCCGTTAACGGAAGTGGTCCCGGCGGCCAGATGGCTGGTCGGCCAAGAAACCCGGCTCGTGACATCGACATCAAGGGTCGAATTATCCGAAATCTTGGTGAAGGTGGCAGTCGCGGTCAATCCCGAAGGATCGAAAGCCTCGTTGTCGTAATAAGACGCCTTGGTCAGCGATCCCGAAACCGCAAGGCTCGTCAAGGTATAGTTGGCCTTTTGGTAAAGGGCCATGCTGCCTTTGAGGGTCGAGTAGCAGCCAAAATAGGCGGTTGAAACGCTGTTATGTCCGAAGATATTATTCGTGTATTGGCCTTGAGCCGTCATCGTTACAACGTTGCTGGCAATGGCAACGGCCCATTTGCCTTCATCGGCTAACGGACTGATAAGGGCGGCTTTCCCGGTGGTGGTAGAAGCCGAGGCTAAATACGAGGATCCATTAAGGAAGGTATAGTAGGCGCCGCTATAGCCGAGGGTGAAGACTGCGGATTTTGAGGTTGCGATAGCGTCCGAGGCAATCGTCACGGCCTGGGTCAGGAAACGCTCATTGGTGGAGTCGAAAGCTCCAGCCGCAACGCTGTTGGTGCTGTCCGCGATAATCACGTCCGCGCCATAACTAAGGGCATCCGCAGAAGTAACTAAGGAATAAGAAGGGGCGGCAGTAACGGTTAAACCGTTAATAGTCACGCTTTGGCCGCCATAAGTTCCGACGATGCTGGTCATGCCCGCCGTTAGAGACGGCCAGGTCACCAAGGAGGTCACAGTTTCAGCTGAATTATCCGAATACGTGGCCGTAATGGTAAGTCCACTCGGATCAAAGGTTCCATCGGAAGAATAGGAAGCATTCGTTAACGTTCCACTGGCGGCCAAAGACGAGACCGTTTTTGTGGAAACATTTTCCCAGCCAATAGAGAAAGAGTGAATATATAAAGAGTTTGTAGTGGCGGCAGCCTTCAGCCAAATATCAGTGTCAGTCGGCTGAATACCCGCGCCAGGAATGTTGCCAACAGTCACATCCACGTACGAAGCGGTGTAAGCGGTGCTCCAAGCGGAATTGAAGTTCCCGGAAATTAAGTTTGTGTAGGTACTACCATCGAGGGAATAGGCAAAAGAGCCGGCGCCTGCCGACGCATTCGAGTGGGCGTTGAGAACAATTGAAGTAATTTTAAAGCCCGACCAAGAAGTCAATCGCAGGGTCATAGAGTTTCCCTTAGTTAGCTGTTCTTTCGTGGAATAAGTGCTGGAATATGAACTCGCTGTTCCGGTCGGAGTTCCTGAAACCGTAACCGTACTGGTCGAACTTACGGTATAAACCGCGGTTCCGCTGGTTGCCCCGACTTGCTGTGCGGGTTGATTTGCAACCACCGCCCCGGCAACGCCGAGTCCTAGGACTAAGGCACCCAAGGTACTAAGAATAATTTTGTCGCATCTTTTCATAAATGAAAGATGACCTCCTGTTATGGGCTCCTATCCGTTAAGGAGTCAGCCAGTAAGGCGTTCATAGGGAGAACGCGGGGTGGGGAACCTCGTGCTCTGGAATTATCTGTTTACTCGGGCAACTAACCACGAAAGAACCAAGACCGGTCCGCTCCTAACGTTAAGAGTAAGCGAAGAGGTGATCTCGATTCGTTCCAGGAATCCCTATAATTCCAAAACGATCGGTCTTTTAAACAAGAGAAACATACGGGAACTATGGCTTTATGACAACGGTTAATATTGCAGGCAAATAAGCCATTGACACGATGTCCAATGGTTATTAAGATTTCCTCGGAATTTTCCAATCAATTGAAAAAGCTAAGGTTTCATCGCAACTTTGTGCAATGTGCATAAAGGTTAACATTTTGTTAAAAGTAAAGGCACGGTCTTTACAAATGAAGGATTTTACCAAGCTAATCGAGGATGAATTTCGCGTTCTCTTACTTGGACTTGAGATACAAGAAAAAGGCCAGGGGTTACCCTGGCCAGAGATCAGCATTGAAGATGAGAGGAATTAGTTGTGTTTCTTCTTGAGGATGAAGACACCGGCCGTAGTCAATAAGCCCAAGACTCCAACCGAGGCGATCGTGATGATGGCCCCCGATTCGTTGCCCTGTAAGCCTAAGACGCTCGACGCTCCGCTTTCATCACGGGACATGAAGTTACCCTCGGTAAAGGAAGCAACGCCATATTTCTTCATGATGTAATCGTAGCGGGCGGCCAATTCTTCGGCATAGCCACCGTCAATCTTGGCGGAAGCCGATGCGAGAATCGTCTTCACATCAGAAGCTAAAGCCGCATAGTCATCGGCGATTAACGTCCAAGCCGATTTTAAGTCGTCGCTCGCGATCGCCGGTGAAGTGGCGCCTAAGCAAGCAACGCCCAGCAAACCGTAGCAAGTATTGGCGTGATCGGCGGCAGTCACATAGTTTTCTTGCACATAAAGAGCAATAGCAACTTGGGCGCTCGAATATGCCGAGAAAATCGAAGAGCTGGAATTGTATTGAAGAATATTGCGATTGCTCGATCCGGTAGCGACAACGTTGGCAACGCCGCTCGTAATCGTAATTCGCCATTCGGCGTTAACGTCAACGGTCTCTTGACTCCGCAAGTAATTGTTGCTGGAAGAGGCCGCATACAGGTATTCATTGGTCGAAGTCGAACTGGCGTTCAAAGTGTAGTAAGTCTTGTTCGTCGTGCCATAGCCAATCGTGATAGCCGCAGCATTATCCGTTTCGATGATGTTCTTACTCGCATCGAGCGTGGCCGTAACCTCGCCACGGTTGTTGCCGTTCTGGGTCGTGGACATCACCGCGGTTTCTGTGGCCGTATCAGCGGGTGATTTAGCAATATAAACCTTGGCACCGGCGATGAGCTGTTTGACGTCGGTAACCTTAACGTATTTGATCGCTAAGCGAACTGAGATGGCGTAGCTCGTCGTCTTGCCTTGATAGGTGATCGTAACCGTATTATCGTTGACGGCCAATTCAGCCGTTAGCGCCGGTGAGAAGGTGCAATCGGCCGTCACATCGGTCTGGCCGCTCGCCCACGTCGCGGTGACGACAAGGCCAGTCGTATCGAGCTTTTCTCCGGTGACATAAGAGGTCTTGTTTGCTGGTGTCGTAATCGCGATCGACTGTAAGACGTTTTCTTGGACCGTGAAAGCAGGCGAAACAACCGTCTTGGTGACGCCGCCGCTAATGAAGGTTCCGGTCACGGTCGTCTGTCCAACCGTCAAATTTGCGGTCGGCCAGCTGACTAAACCAGAGACATCGACAGGACTGGCGACCCCGTCAAAAGTCGCATTGACGGTTAAACCATTGGGATCAAAAGCCTCGCTCGTATAGAAAGAGGAGCGGACCAAAGAACCACTTACGGCTAAATTGGTGAGAGGATTATTGATCTTCTGATAAATGCCGAGATCGACTTTGGCCGAACTATAGCAAGCAAAGTAAGCCGTGCTAGCGTTGTTGTGACCAATAATCTTGTAGGTGTAATCGGCCACAGAGGTGATGGTAGCAACGGAACCGGCGAAGGAGATTGTCCATTTGGCAGCATCGTCGGAATACGAATCGGCTTCAACAAGTTCACTCTTGGTTGTGGAAGAATAGGCGGCCAAATATTTGGCTTCGCCTTTTAATTGAAGCGCATAAACGCCTTTGCTGATGAACTTAAGCGTTAGAACTTGAGCCTTGCTCGAGGCAAGAGAATTGTCAGAAACGAGAACCTCTTGAGTGGCAAAACGATAGTTAGTAGAATCGTAACTTCCTAAAGAAACTTTGTTAGTGGCATCGCCAATAAGAATATCGGCGTCATAGCCAAGCTCATCAAGAGAGCTGACTAAGGAATAAGAAGGGGCAGCCGTAACGGTTAACCCTGTGATCTCGATGGTTTTCCCGCCAAAAGATCCGGTGATACTGGTTCCCGCCGAAAGAGCCGGCCAAATAATAGAAGAGGTTACATCCGCAGTCGAGCTGTCGGAATAGGTTGCAGTAACGGTAAGTCCAGTCGGGTCAAAGATTTCATCAGAATAATAAGAAGTTTTCGTCGGAGTCCCACTGGCGGCCAAAGATGAAACAGTTTTGGCTGGAGCAGTACTAGCAGTGTACTTAATGGAAAAAGACTTAAAGCGAATCGTCTTTCCTGGTTTTGTTACTTTGATGCAAAGATCGTCACCGCTAAAGGCATTCGCGGCGAATGTGTAAGTCACATCGACAAAGGTTTTAGAATTGGCAAGCGATCCTCCCTGTGTTGCGGTCACGGCCGTTCCTGTTCCTGTCGTGTCGTTATAAAAGGAAAAAGTGCTGGCGGATGGATCGGATCCGGAACCGTAAGTGGCGTGATTAATCGTGACGATGATTTGCTGAGCCTTATCAACATTGAGCCCGGAACCGCCAAGAACACCGGCTTTGGAAATGAGACACGACGCTCCAGACGTGGTTGATTCAGGAACGAGGTAATACGAGTCTTTATCGGTAAAGTCCGAGAAGGTAAAACCGCCAAATTTGTTGGGGGAATCACTGTACGCATAGGTCTGAGTCGTTGTCGTAGCTCCGACTTCTTTCGCGGCTTGGTTTCCCACCACGCCAACAACGCCGAGTCCTAGGACTAAGGCGCCTAGACTGCAGAGAATGACTTTGTCGAATGCTTTCATAATGAAAGTTGACCTCCTTGTGCGCCCTCGTCCGTTAGAGAGCCATTGAGGCGTTCCTTTATAAAAAAGAACGCGGGATGCAGTTACCCGGGTTCTGGAAGATTAAGGATCAATGACGGACCGAGAGATCACTTCTAAAACAAAAGAGTAAGTGAACCGTCGACCTTTGATGCTAGGGAATCCCTATAATTCCAAAACGAAAGGCGATGTCTACAAGGTCACCATACTGAAAATGAGACTTTTAGACAACCCTTAATATTCTGTTCAAATGAGGCCTTGACACGATGTCCAAGATTCATCAAGGATTTCTCGGTCTTTTCTATTGACGAAAAACTTTCCTTTTTATCGTAACTTTGTGCAACGTGCATAATATTTAACATTTGAATAAAAGAAAAGGGCCATTCCGTAGAAGTGACCCTTTTTGCAATGTTAAGTAACCTTAATGGTGCTTCTTGCGTAAGAAGATGACGCCAGCGGTGCTGAGGAGGCCTAGAACGCTCAAGCCCGTGATGAGGAGGATGAGACGGTCGTTGGAAGTGAGGATATCCGCATTGAGAACCCCGCTATTGCGGCCTAAGAAGTTCGCGTAGGTCGGATAAGCCCGAAGAATCACATCATAACGGGCAATCGTCTTTTGAAGATCGTTTCCCGAAACGTCCGCGCTGCCGGCTTTAATCGCCGTTTGAACGTTGGCATCCGCGCCATCAAAGACGTCCTTCAAGGCGGTCCAAGTGGAGGCGGTCACGGCTTTGGCCGAGCATTCCGCATCGGTTTTCCCAAGGAACTGGCTTCCATAGGCAATCGCGGCTTCATTGGCATCTTGAGCAACGGTGATGGTGATCGACTTCGCCCACACGCGATTGGTCATGGCGAAGGTCAACGCGTTGCTATAGGGCGTAAAGGTATAGTCGGTCGCCGTCGTGCTCACGCTTTGGGCGGCCTCGTAGTTCACGGCGATGTCACTGCTCCCGCTATCGGTCTGATAAGCATTGATGACCACCGAAGTGGCAATTTGAGTTCCCGGTAAGCTGAGAACGAGTTGGTTGCCGGAGGAAGCCGTCGCCTTATTGCCCATCATGATCGCACTCGTTTCGGGGCTGGCACCGACCCGGATGTTCAAAACGCTCGTCACCGTCAAGGCTGAAGCATTATTGATATAGGTGGCAAAAGTCGAAGTGGTCAAAGCGCTGTAGCTCGTCGTCTTGGACGTGAGGACGTATTGGCTGATTGGGGCGACCACGCTGATGGCGCAAGTCGCGGTTTTGGTGAGGGTGCCATCGCTCGCAGAAAGATTGAGGACGGCACTGCCGGTCACGCTGCCGCTAAGCAAGGTCACGAGTTCAGCGGCGGTCTCGCTGATGGAGACGCAGCCTGCAGGCGAGACCTCTGATAAGGACCAAACGTAGTTCGTCGGAGTAAAGTTGGTGGCCACCGCTTGCAGAACGTCGCTATGGCCGCCTTTCGTTAAGGTTAAAGAACTCGGATCGATCGCGACACTCGGCTCGACGATACTTAACGTCTTCGTGGTATCGGCATAGCCCGTGGCTTTGGCCACCAGGTCGACGCTGCCGGCGGCAACCGCCGTCACCACGTTGCCAGAAATCGTAGCGCAGCCACTCGGGTTGGCATTAGCCAAAGACCAGGTGACTCCCGCCGCATCGGCGGTATAAGTTTCGCTATGAGAGACGAGGATGCTATCGGCGCCGCTAATCGTTATGGCGGGATCGGTGGCTGCTTCGATGAAGTTGGCCGTCACTCCCGAATATTTCCAAGCGCCTGAAGTGCTCGAGCTCTTGACCACAATGGCGTAATAAAGCGCGGTGTTCGAGGCCTGCCACTCCATCGTATAGGTTCCGGGGTCTCCTAGAGCCATACCTTGGCTGCCTTTTCCAGCCGTGATGCTCACAAACGAGAAAGTCGCGTTATCCGAAGATGAGAGCAAATACATCGTGCCGTTAGCAACTGCCGACCCGCCCGTGTAGGCGAAAGTCAGTTTCCCCGCCTTAGCAAAGGCCAGTTTGTTGGCAAAAGCAAAGGCCGTATCCGTGCTCTTAATGGTCGTGCCATCCGCATACTTGGAATAACTCGCTAAGTTGCAACCTGAAAAGGCATTTTTGTTGGTGCCGGCCGAACCCCCACCTCCGCCATAAGTTAAAATCCAACCGCTGGTGCTCCCCGAGGTCGCCGTTTCATAAGCCTGATAAGTCGTGCCCGATGATCCGACGATCGCCGCGGTTGTTGCGCTTTGGAGGGTATCCCCCACCGCAGCGCCAACTTCTTGCGCCGGATTGAGCGGTCGGCCCGAAAGAACTAGGGCCCCTAGCGTTAAGGCGCTTAGGGCTACTAGGCCAGCGATGTCTCGTCGTTTCATGATGTAACCTCCCTATAAGGTCATGATGTCCGCCGAGAGTTTTGGGTGAATCGAGAAAGCCTTAACCAAAACGCTCGCTCGGACTTGTTGCTTTAATGGTAAAGGAAATCCCTAGGTTCCGTCCACCCTCAATCGAATTGTAAAGATTTGGGTCTCCCCCTAGAGAAGGCTATTGGCACGCTGCCTACGACTTTTTTAGGGCTTTGTCGGTTATCTGTCAGTTTATCATTTAAGCAACCTGCACAAGAGAAAGCGAGAAAGTCCATGAGGTTTAGGACTTCAAAAATCCGAAGGGAGATTCTCGTCTTTTTCCGTTTTGAAGGAAACACGCTGCCCTTCCCTTGGATAATCATCAACAGGCTGTACTATGGAACTATCCCAGTTTTGGATTAGCCCTATCTAATCCATAAAACCCCTTTCTGGAACACATAACCGCGCCCTAAACGCGGTTTTTGTTTGGCCCATGAAAAAAACCTCCGTCATCCGGCGGAGGTTTAAGGGACTCGGCAGCGTTATTGCGGCTTATTCGGCAAGACCGTGGTCACGGCGGCGTTAGCCTCTTTGCTGGCCTCTTGAACCGGCTTAGCCTGATCAAGATAGGGCGAAGGTTCCACCGGGTGAGGGGTATCGAAGGGTTTCGGGGCCACTTCCTCCTCTTTAGCGGGGCTATGCTTATCGGCCTTGGGGGCCGGATCGCCCGCTAAACGGGCTAAGATCCGCTTGAGTTGCTCCGGATCATTGGGGTCCTGGGGATGGGTTAAGGCTCTTGAGCCCAGCATCAACTGGTTGTACGGATAATCGATGCCGCTATTGAGGAATAAGAGGCAATAGGCGCGATTGAGGTCGCGCTCGGTTTGGAAGCGGTCCTCTTCTTTGCAGTGGCAGATCATCTTGAGCTCGATGTAGCCGTCTTGTAATCCGGAAACGCCAAGATAGACCGGCGTATCGATCGCATGGGGGCACTGCTTCTTGATGTCTTCGGCATTCTCGCGCAGCAAATTCTCGACCCGGACCAAGTCCTCGTCATAATCGATGTACATCAGGCAGGCGGCGACGCTGGGGTGATCGGAGAGGTTCACCACGGTGGAAATCTGCGAGTTATTGATGATCTTGAGGTTGCCGGCCGGATCAAGGATCTTGGTCGTGGTGAGGCCGATCTCTTGGATGGTGCCGCGGAAATCATCCACCACCACGATATCGCCGACATGGTATTCGTCCTCGAAGACGATGTTGAGTCCGGCGATGATATCACTGATGAGCGATTGGGCCCCGAGGCCGATGATCAACGCGACGATGCCCGCCGAGACCAACAAGGCGGTGCTATCGACCCCCCAAAGGCCGACCCAGACAAAGATCGTCGCGAGCAAGAAAGCGTATTTAAGGAAACTGGCGATCAGCTTAGCGATGGTCGCGGCCTTCCGCGAGGTGAACTTCATCACCTTGATGAGGAAGCCGATGATGCTCGATAAGCCGACGAAGAGGCAGAAATAGAACGCCATGCCCACTAACCGCGGCCAAATATCGTCCCAGCCTCCGGCTAAGGGCTTATTGAGCGCGAGGACGCGGGAAGTAAAGCCGCTAGCAAATAGCGTGTCCCCTAAGGCCGCAATAACGAGCAAGGTTACGGCCAAGGCCCAGAAGAGGCAAAGCAAGATGAAATTGATCTTGCCGTTCTTCTCTTTTTTCGACCACCAACTTTGGGAATTCTTCATGGTTGAAGTCCCTCCTTTAATAATAGAGCGCCGTTTCGGCATAAAGCCGATATTGCGTTATGTCATTCTCCGCCGGAGCGTAATTGCTTAGAGCATAGACGCTCAAGTGAAGATAATAACCTTTTTTATAGCCGCTAAGATCAACGGTTGCCGTATAGGGAGAAGGCAGATTCTCTTGTAGGGTCTTTGGGCTCCCTGAGGAATCGAAGCCTTCCAAGGTGAAATAGAAATCGTGGAGGTAAGAGGCAGGATCGCTAAGGGTCAAGCTAAAGGCGAGGCTAGCGGTCGCATAGTCCACCGGCGAGGCAGCAATGCTCACCTGGCCATCGCGATCGGCGGCTAAGGTGGTAAAGCGTTCCTGCTTCAAGGTGAGATAGCCTTGATCGCTGATGGGCGTCTTCAAGGTGATGACGTAATTGGTCGCGGGGCTAAGGGCCTTGAAGGCGCCGCTAAAGAGATTCTCTTCGCTTTCGCCTTCTTTAGCGGGGAGAAGCAAGAATTCCTGGCTAAGCGAGGCCTCCGAAGAATCTAAGGTCGCGATGATGCTGCTGGCGTAGGCGTACTTCGCGGAAAAGACAAACGCGCACGAGCTCGAACTCGGCTCATAGCTAAAATCGGTGAGGCTCGGGGCTTTCGATAATAAGGGCACCGCGACCACGACGACGAGGATGAGTGTCCCGACCGTGGCGGTGGCTCCGCCGGCCACGGCGGCACCGACCTCAGAGGACGCCGCGCTTGAAGAAGCGGCGGTCGCGCTAGCGGCGCTGCCGGTAGAAGCCGCCCCGCTAGAAGAGGCGCTGCTGCTGCTACTGGAAGAGAGCGAGGAATTATCCTTGCTATCCTCTTTGTTATCATGGCCATAGTGCCGGGGCGCCAAAGAGGTCTCGAAGCTATTGACCTCGGGGGAATAATAGTATTCCTGAGAATCCTTAGGACACATAAGCGCTCTTTTCTTGGGCGAGCAAAATAGCGAGGTCGCTTTTAGCTTGGCTAAAGGCGGCGTCGGCCTGGGCTTTTAAGGTCGCTAAATCGCTGCCCGAGGCATTTAAAACGCTCTTAAAGCCGCGATCGAAAAGCGTCCATAAGGCCGCGCGGTCGCTGGCGTTAAAGCCCGTCGCCTTCGCTAGGATGGCATCATTAAAATAAGCGACCAATTGCTGAGCGAGGGCTTCGCTATAGCGATACCCGGAGATCTGGATTAAGGCGGCGTCGACTAAGGAGGAAGCTAGGCTAATATCCGCCCCGGCAAAGTAATCTAAGGAGGCGATGGCGTTAACCGCCTCCGTAAACGCTAAAGTCGAACGGTCGCTATCGCTCACTAAAAGATTAGCTCCGCTACGAAGGGAAGCCACCGCCGCATCTTGAGCTAGAGCAAAGGCGTAGGCCTTGTTAAGGTAATCGCTTGAATAGGTGGCGATGCCGCTCGTATCCGCCGCCTCGATCTTGCTCCGTAAGCTAACGAGCATCCGCGCTAGATTGTCGCTCGTGGCTCCGCTACTTAACCCCGCTAGGCTCGTCCCATAGTCGCGATAGCTTTGGATGAGGGCGACCCGTTTGGCGCTTTCTAGGGCGCTTAGGGTCGTGAACTCGTAATAAAGGTAAGCCTGCTGGCTATCTTTCGGCACGGTGGAATCGCAGGTTTCCTCGTAGTGGGTCCGCCAATAAAGGCGGTAGCTGGTCTCTGGGCTTAAGGCATCGCCTAGACCGCTGGTCTTGGCGATATCGCCTCCGCTAAACCACTGGGCCCCAGAATAATTGAACTCGGGCGAGGAAGCGGAGGATTCGGCTAAGTAATAACGGGCGTTATCGATGGTGGGAACGCTGATATGGTCGCTATAGACCCCCGGGACGCTTTCGCTCGAGGAAATCGCTAAGCTTAGGGGGCTAGGGGCCACGCTAGGAGCCGTGCCATGGTCGAGGACGCTAACCGCCGTCCCTTCGGAGCAAAGAAGCGTATTGGACGAATAGATCGAGACCTCGATGCTTTGGCCAGCGCAATCGTATTCGACGTTATCGCAGTTCCCATAGAGGGGGCAAGCGCCTTCGCTAGGGATAATGTTCCCAACGGCCACCGCCGAACTTCCCGCCGGGGTATAGGAGATCTTGTATTTGTTATCGTTATTGAGGCCGGTTAAGCGGTCTAAGGCGTAATCGAGGCCTAAGCCTGTAGGGGCACTTGGAGCATAGGTCACGCCTTCCCCGGCGCTGGTATAGAGCTTTTCATAGGCGGAATCGCCATTAGAAATCAGCGACTCCAAGGCTTGGGTTGGGGCGCCGCTAGTTAAGGGCGATCCCCGGCGGGCCAAGAAGGTCTCACGCTCCTCGTAGGGCAGCTTTTCAAAAACCGCATGAGCGGCTGCCGACGTCGTATAGGTGCCGGCGGAGCAAGCCATCCCAAAGCCGACGGCCGTGGTCCTCGCCAATAGATCGCTGCTCGGGGCCAATAATTGCAAGTCGGTGCCCGTATCGACGCTCGGGGTATGGGTATAAGCGTAAACGCTTTGGGTGAAATCGACGTTAAAGCCCGAGAGGACGACGCTCGATATTTTCCCAGTCGTGCTGTTATAGGTCGGATTGATCCGGAAGCTGGCGGAGGAAGTGTCGGTCCCACCCACGCGGCCGCTGGTTGAATCCGCCAGAAGGCAAAAGAACTTTTGGGGAAAGGCCAAATAGCCAATATTGCCCGCCACAATGCTCCAGCGGAACAAAGAGGGCAAACAATAATCGACGAAATCGCTCTCGCTCACGCCATAGGGATGGCTGGGGTCATCGCTAGGAAGGCACGGGACTTTAACGAAGTCCGGGGTCGGGGAGGAAGAGTCGCAGCGAAGCAAATACAAATAAGTTTGGGCGTCTTCAACATGAGGTGCCCCAATCAGATAGAAATTGCCCGTGGCCGGAGCGGCGGTTTCAGCGGTGACATCGATATAAGCCCCACTCACGGCGGACTTAGGAGCATAGGAAGCGCTTGACCCGAATAAGGAGCAGGTTAAGGCCAAGGATAGGGTGATGAGGGCAAAGCGCTTTTTCATAGACGTGTTCATTATAATCCGCCCTTAATAAAGGGCGAAAGAATAAAGTGATGAAAAAAGGAGAGCAAAACGACAAGAGAGTAGAAACGGAGAAAACGTCCCACCATCGGAGAAGAAGGCAAAGAAATAAAGTCACGCAAATCCATTTGCGTAAAATCAATTTGCGTAACTTTTTTGTGACCAAAGAGCTCTTCGAAGACCCGTCAAAATGCAAGTAACATGCAAGCAATATGCAAGTAACGTGCAAGTAAAGTTTATTCGATAGAATCGATGTTTTTTGTTTTTTTGACCATTTTTGGAGCGGTTCGTGCAAGTAAAATCAAGCCCAATACGGCAAGTAGGAGCGGCTGCGGACACCCGAATCGGCATTGGCAATTTTTAAGCGCCCTAGGCTCACCGCGCGGCTAAGTAGCCGTGAGATAACGGGTCGATCTTTTTCGCCTAAGCCAAAACGCAAACGCAAGGTGTCGTTCGTTAACGGCAAACGGTTCTCGCGGCAGAGGCAAGCGCAATAATAAGCGGAACGTAAGCGTTCCTCTTCGTTAAAGTCGTTATAGGAATCTTTGGCCTCAATCTCGAGACGCACGCTGCCTCCGACTTGGGCGATAAGGGCTGAGGGCATATGGCGGGATTGCAGCGCCGCCTCAATCTTGTCAAAACCCGTCCCTTGGGAATCGCCAATGCCAAGGCGCCGGAGAAATAAGGCCAGTTTTTCGTTCGCGGCTTTTGGGGAAACGTCGATGATGCGGTCAACCGGAACCTCAAGCGTCCCCGGATTCGAAAAGGAGAGGGACTTCGGCGAAACCCAAATCATCAAGGATTCGCCCGAAGCGGAGATGGCCTGATGAATCATCATGTTGGTTAGGGCTTCGCGGATCAGGATCGGCGGGTAGAGGGGTTCCACCACCGTCCGGCCAAGAGCATTCACAGCCTCGCGGGGGTGAGTCAGGCTGATGACGTAGTCGAGAATCTTGCTAAAGGAAGTCACGTAACCTTCGTAAAAGTCTTTGGGGTTACGGATTGAAGTGGACAAGCCATCTTCCCGTTCCCCGACGCGCACGATGTGGAAACCCAAGCCGGGGAACCGGCGGAGATCTTTAGCAAAGCAAAGGGCCCCGAGGTTGCTGATCGCGTAAGCCCCACCCGCAGAACGGCTGATGAAACCTTCGCGAAGAAAGCTCGTCAGCATCTCTTGACGGGAAGAAGGGACGATGGTGTTAAAGGCTTGATAATAAGCGGGAAAATCGAGATAAGTGAAAAGTTCCTCTTCGGAGAGGCCACTAAGAGCCACATCGTCTTCTTCTTGAGCCTGGGCTAAGGCTTCTAGCAACAAACGCTCGAGGCGAGGTTGCGAGACGATGTCTTTGGTGTAGGAAGCTAAGCGAACGTAGCTTTTCCCAGCGAAGCGGGTCGGAAGCTCATTGGCTCCTCCGATCTCCAAAACGACGAAATTCTTCCCTTCTTCCGTAACGGCATGGAAGGAAAAATCAATGGTCGCCGACGTCATCTGCCGTAGCCAAGGAATCAGATCTTCATTGCCTTTTTTGCAGGCAAAAGGATCAAAGGTGGTTCCAACAAGAGCATGATCGTTATCGCGAACACCCCAAACGATGTAGCCATGATCGAGTCCAGCGATCCGAGCCATATTCGATAAGGCTGAGAGATCTTCTCCGATCATGTCGGGACGGGCGTTGTTCTCTTTGAATGCGATCCAGTCCACTGGATCTTGATCGAGCAAAGAATCCATGAGAGACCAATAAAACCCAGGTTTTTCTTCCATCGTAAATTTTCTTTAAACTTATTGTCCCCTATTGGAGCCAAAATGCAACTAACGTGCAAGCAATATGCAAGTAACGTGCAAGTAAAGTTTATTCGATAGAATCGATGTTTTTTGATTTTTTGACCGTTTTTGGAGCGGTTCGTGCAAGTAAATTTGAGGGGAAAAGGCTTCTGAAGAGGTTGACCAAAAGTAAGAAAAAAGAGAGGGACGAAACCCTCTCCTTAGCCGTCCGATACCCTTAGAAACTAAAGCCCGTTCCCGCGCCCGCTGAAGCGTTCGTGCCCGTGGCGGCGATGGTGCTGCTGCTGGCTGCGGTCGACCCGCGGTTGCAGTTATAATAAATGGTGATCGAGCAAACGTAGGCCGTGCCCGTCGCAATCTGGCCTTCGAGTTTAAAGAAGTCCGTGTCATCCGGAGCCGGGCAGGCGAACGTTTCGCTATAGAACATCACGTTATTAGTAGCGACCCGGAAATTTTCGGTGAAAGCCGTCACGATGGTGGGATCAGCGACGTTGCTCGTCATGGTGAGGCTAGTGGCAAAATCGCACTGGAAGTAATTCCGAGTGTCTTCGGGCGTTCCAAAGACCACCTTCACGGCCGTTATCCCGGTGATGGGCGTGAAGTTTTCGAAGTTCGAGCCCGTCCCCGAAAATTTACGGAAAATGCCATAAGGATGCGTGCTATCCTGGGCCAAATCATAAGCCTCAAGCATGGAAGGTGATGCTGCGTGAGGCCGCATCCCCATTAACGGCATAGGCCGCATCGGTCCAAGCGTAGCCATCGTTGAAAGGGCAGCTTTGCGGTAGCCCATAACAATTGCCATCATTCACCGTGATGCTGTAGGAAGATGAGCCGCCATTAAGGTTCTTATTGCTCGCCCCCGCGGATAAAGCCATGATCGCGGTCACGCTGACGGCGCCGGCAATGCTAAAAGCGAATAAATAACGAAATTGCTTTTTCATATAGCTCATTATTTAGGCTCGGTCCCCGTATTCAAGCAAAATGTTTGCATTTCGTAAGGATAAACCGATGATTTGAGCCATTCTTTAGGATTCCTAAGACAAAAGATTAAGAAAAAGCGAAAGCCCCACCGCTTTAACGGTGAGGCAGGAAACTAGAAGTGAAACAAATTAGCAGTTATAAGTGACGGTGAGCGAAGTGAAGGTGGTATACGTCGAATTCGATCCGTTGGTAAGATAGAACGAAACGATATCGTCGTTTAAGTTAACAACACCGCTCTTACTGACAATAAAACTGCCGACGACGCTAGCCTTGGTTCCATTTGAATCAACTTCGTGAAGAACGAATTGGTCGGTCGCACTAGAATCGCTGAAAGCCAGGCCGGCAAAAGTAACAGTCTTTAAGTAAGCTCCGCTATAAGCGGTGCGATTGCAAGTCGGGAAAGTCATGGCTCCGGACTCGGTCAAACCACCATTGGTTCCGCCAAAGATTTTGATGCTCGAACCAGAGACGCCAGCATGAAGATTGTTGACGGTCCAGCCGTAGACGACGAAATCGCTAGATGTATCGCTATAAGCGCCGACGTTGGTCGTATCGAAGACCAAACTGTGATCGCTCGCAGCCGCGTTGATGCCGGATTTGAGATCAGCGTTGTTGGCTAGAGCAACGCCACCGACCGCTGCGGTCGCAACGATGCCTAAGCCGGCAATGACTGAGAATACTTTTAAACTGTTCATGGATAGAACCCCTTTCATTAAAAGTAAGTCGACTGTGCAAGTTCCAACGCGGATTTCATGAGGAATACCCGCGAAAACGCACGATAGCAATCATAGGAAGCAAGAGTGAGACTGCAAGCATTATTTTCGTTCAATCGTAATGAAAGCGTTTCCACACTGCCCAAAAGGGCTAGGATTGACGGAAAAGCGACAGCAAATATCTCAGTGCCATCGGAAGAATTAAGCGACCTTTTTGGGGACACCTTTAGACATTAGGGTGTGGTTTTCATCGGGCCTTGCCCGGTCACAATAAACTTAAGAAAAGAGGTCCTCATATCATGAAGAAATCCTTAGGGCGTTATTCCAGTGTGCTGCTTTTAGGTCTAAGTCTAGCCTCCTGCGCTTTTGTCGCCCCAGGGGCGTCCACCGCTAGCGGAACGCTGAGTTCTAGCGAAAGCGGAACCTCCAGTTCGAATGGAACCAGTTCCAGCGGAACCAGCTCCAATGGAACCTCCATTTCAAGCGGAACTTCGACTTCGACGGGAGGCACAAGTACCTCTATGGGGCCCTCTCTCCCGGATCAAAGCGGCCGCCTAGTCGCGATCAAAGCCTTCACCGAGGGCAAAATCAGCATCGATATCAACCGTCTGCTCGGCGTTAGGGAAACTTCGATCAATGGCCGGAAACGGCAAGCGCCAACCCATCTGGTGGACCGGCGCGCCCTCTATTCTCCTTATTTTAAAGCGTCCGATGATTTGGCCAAGGGCAATCGGCCTGCCCAAGCTTCGGCTTCCTCGAGCGATCCCCAAACCCTGGTCTCCACCAAGGATTACGTCTTTACTCCTAACGATGCCGACCCTTATTACTACACCGGCATTAAACCCGATGGCACCCTCACGAATGCCAACTACACTTCGCCCATTCTTAACGTCAAGAACTATGGCGACACCATCGCTGCTCTCGTCTACACCTTCATCGCTTCGAACCCCTATGTCGATGTAACAACGAAAATCGGGGGCAACGAGTTCTTGCTCCACTATGAGGCCAGTAGCGGCAAGAGCACGCTTCTGATCAACGATAAGAACTATTTCTGCATTACCGGAACCACCATCGACGGAGCCGCGGTCTCCGCTTCGAGCTACGGCCGCACCATCGCGATCACGATGGCCTTTGATGAGGCCGGCCATGAGCTCCTCGATGCCCAAGCCTATTCCCCCGTCACCTATAGCGCTAACTACGCCACGATCTATCCCAATGCCCCGCGCCCAGACTACGTCTATGGCGGCATTCATTTCGTCGAGGGTCTCTCCTACGATTACTACAACCAGAGCGATCCCCGGCTATCGACCGTCTATTCGGTCCGTTATGGCCAAGGGGGCGTCCAAGCCTTATTCGCCGAAAAGGTCGTCCAGCCCGCGACGCCCGATCAACACATGGTGAGCGCCTCCTTATTGGAAGGCTTTGGGATCGGCTCGATCGAACGCGAGATCCATAGCCTCTATAACGGCAATGGCGCCCTCATCGAGCAAGACGGGGAAGCCCGATTCTATGATGCTGAACTGAAGGAGCAGTTCCACACGAATCGAACCTCCATCGGAACCAGTTTCGCCCAAACCATCACCAATCTCTCCGCCACGATCTTCCAGTTGGGCGGTTGGACGACCTTCACGATCCCTAATGGCACCCTAAAGACCAGCACCGATGCCCAGGGCGTCGTCCACAGTTATCACTATGCCGAAAAGGCCGTCATTAAGGATCTCAGCGGAGCCAGCCACGACTGGCTGCTTGATAGCAACTTTGACGCCTATGGCTTATTGCACGGCGACGGGACCGGCAACCGCGGTTATATCGCCGCGATGGCTCCCCAAAATATCGTCGATTTCTCCGTGTTGGAATTCGGGGACATCAACCTCTACGGCAATGAGTCGAAAAGCGTCGCCATCACCACCGATAATAGCGTGGAGGGCTTAGGCAACGCCCTCGCCCACTATGGCTACCAGTTCTTGCCGGGCATCGCCGAAGCCGACCGTCCCAGCTACATCAAGCTCGCCCAGAGTTACCTCAATTCCTTCAATGACGATATCGTGAAGCAAACCTGGGAAGGCCATAGCGATGCCTTACGGGTTGGCATCGAAGATTTGATCGAGCAGACGAAGAGCAGCATCCTCACCTTGAGCACGGAACAAATCGTGGCGACCATTAGCGCTGGCTTTAAGGCTAATAGCGAGCTCGGCGCTTCCGATGCGAGCGGCTATCTCTTGCTCCTCAGCAATCCCATCTTTGAAGAGGGCGCGACGGTGCGGGATCTCTTAGCGCGGATGAGCATCATGAAGAGCGTTCTTTCCTTGCCTGACCTCGTTCTTGATGTCAAGAACGTCGGCACCTTAAAAGGCCTGGCCGTGACCCCAGCCGCCTTAAGCGATGCCCTTGTCGATCAGCAAGCCTATTTCTTCCATGTCGAAGTGAATGGCGTTGCCCTCATCGCCGAGAACTTCCAAGTCCGGGTGGCGAAAAGCCCGACGCTGAGCCTAACGATCGCCCGCAACGACTTTTACTCCTATGAGACCTATGGGGATGTTCTCGCCGCCCTTGATCTCCGCGATGCGACGGGAAACCGACTCCCGGTCGACGCCTCCCATCTTTATGCCTATACGCGGACGAGTGAAGGCGGCGGTGTCGTGACGGCCTTAACTCCGGTCAGCGGCAATGACGATCCGATTTTGGGGAGCGGACGTTACGCCTATTTAGCCACGAATGATGCTGGCGAAACGATCGGCTACCTCTACTTCAAGATCCGAGTGATTGAGCTTCCTTACCAGATCGAGGCGACCGCGGCGACCGCAGCCTTAAGCGAGAGTAGCACCCTCGCGGACTTCTTAGCGAGCCTACAGATCGTGAAGAGCGAAGCCACTCTTCCCGATATCACCCTCAGCTACCTCAATGTCGTTGAAATGGATGCGGAGGCTAACCTCGTGACTCCTAATAACGGGAAGGAACTCCTTAAGAAAGGCACCACTTACGGCGTCTATGTCGGTGAAAATGGCGTCCTCTCGGCCCGCTTCATCTTCTATTTCGCCTAACCTCCAGCCGCTTCTCCTTTCCTAGGGCCCGTTCACGCGGGCTCTTTCTTTTTAGCCATAAAAAAGCCGTTATTACGGGTTAGCTTTCGTTAACGCCACCACCGCGGTTAGCGGAGCGACTTCTCTTGCCGTCGGACTCGAATAACTAGGTCAGGATGCGTTGCAGTTGTCTCGTTTCATTCGTAATGGGTCCACATCCGAAGAACGCGAACCTCTTTTTGGGCTTCATCGACGAGGTAAACGAGGCGGTGTTGGAAATTGATTCTCCGCGAATAGCAGCCTTGATCATCGCCCCACAGTTTTTCATAAGGCGGGGGGTTCTGGAATGGATTGCTTTGGAGAATCGCCAAGAGCTTCCGGGCTTTTTCCTCAAGGCCCGACCGCTTTAGCTTTGCTTTGTCTTTGTCGGCATAGGACGAAAATTTGATGACGTAATTTACCACTTGTCATTCTCCGAATAGGGCTTCTTTTTCGAATAATCTTCCGCTTTGGCTTTTTGGATCGTTTCTCCTAAGCCAGGAATCGCGGCTAAGGCGAGCGTCTCTTGAATATCCTTCCAATCGTCTTCCGAGATCACGACAAAATTGCTGCCGCGGGAATTGACCACGAGGATCGGTGAAGCCGCTTCTTTCGACTGGTCGGCTAAAGCGAAGATATTTTTACGAGCATCGGTAATGCTGATCGTGGGCATAAGTATTCCTCCTAAATGTACTCTTGGATGTACATTCATAATGTACACTCAAACGGACGTTCCATCAAGGTAGAGTTGCCCTCTTAACGGGAGGCCTCTGCCCAGCTTAAGAAATGGCGGTTAGACCGTTCACCCTTTCTGAAACGATGCTTTGGTATCCCCGAAATCCCTCTCCCGATATTTGTTGTCTTCGCTTCAGCCATTTCTAAAAGTCCTCCTACTTACCTATAGGGGGCCAAAGGTCATTTGGGACGATAAAGATTAAAAGACGTCAGAATTCCATTCCAGAGAAAGGCTTGATTGCCTCGTTCCTGAGCGATCATTAAGAGACTTTGGTTCTCAATTCCGGTTTATTATATCGGCGAGTATATAATAAAGTAGATATTAAAGTATATATTAAAGATTTCATCGGCCTTTTAAGGGCGTTTTTGATCGCTTTAAGGTACCGCAAACGGACTATCTCGGCCTTTCTCTCTACCGTGACACTAGGTTCAAAACAAGGGAGCAAAAAGGAGTGAAGCCTTAAGCCCCACTCCTCAAGGATCCGCTAGAGTCTCAATCTGAAGATGTCTTCTTAAGGAGCTCGCGGAATTTCTCTGCGCACCGCTGAATATAGGCTTGACCCAGGAAAGAGAGGTCGAGGCTAAGGAAGGCTCCAGCCCGAGCGAAGTAGAGGCTAAGGCAGTGATCGATCTCGGAAGGGCGTTTCTCCTCCAAGGCTACGGCATTCTCAAGCAAGACATAACCCCAGAGCTGGGCTTTTTCTTTCTCAATCAAGCGAGGAGAAAAGGCCGCACCCGTCTTGAAATCGACGAGGGTTCCATCGATGAGCAGATCGCCATCGGCCCCATCGATCCAACCATAAGGATCAAAGACAGGATTGAGGGTGACGTGTTCTCCCTTAGGGAAGCCGGCAAAGAACGTTTTCTCAAAGAGAGAACCCAGCCGCAACACCTCGAAAAGAACCAAAGGGTCTTCATAGTGGCAATCGAACTCAAACATGGACGAATCCGCCCGAAAACCCGAGTGATAGAGCAGATCGCCTCGCCCGAGTAAGCAAGCGATGCTCACCCAGTCCTTGCTCTTGTCTTCTTGGGCAAAGGAGGCGCGAAGACTCTTGAGGGCTTCTTTGGCTAAAGGGCGATACCAACTGGGGAAAGCAATTTGAGCATTCGCGGCGATAAAGCTGGAACAAAGCTCATTCGCGGATAAGCCATAATGTTTGGCGAGAAGGATCCTCGCATAGGCATCAAAGCCCCCTCCAACGATGGTGTTTGCCCTTTTGGGCAGCTTTTCGTTAGGAGGTAGGACCAGGGCAAGTTTCTCGCCTGAAGATAGTTTCCACTCGTCCGGTTGGGGCAGAGTGTTCAGCAAGAAGATGCAGATCGGATCGGAAGAATCGTTCAAATGGAGAGTCAATGACATGTGTTTTTCCTCCTTTCATTGACCGAATAGACTCGATAAAGACATCGGTTGGACATAACGAGAAGCCCAGCCTTTAGACTGAAACTCGACGGCCTCAACTTCTGCGGCGTACTTCGGGTCTTGATGGTAATAGACTTCGGGGATTTGGATCACCGTGATGAGGCAAAGACCGCAAGATGCCTCGATAAAGAGAAAGAGGCCATCGCCATAGACTTTAAAAATCACGTTCCGAGCATACTTTCGATGGGCGGTGATCTCCTCGCCATTAAGGTAATAGCGAAGTATCCCCGTATAATCGGTGATCGGATGGCCATAGAGCCAGGCATTATGGGCCCGACTATAGGCCCCCGAGCAGGTTAGCTCGAAGCGGTTGACCAGCCGGCGATAGGCGTGGTCGCTGATGTGAAAGCCTTTCTTTCTAAAATAAGGAAGAAGAGGTAGGGAGAGGATCGGCTGCGACGTTAAAGTACTCATGAGATTGAAATTTCCTCCTTTCATGAGTCGACTAAAAAAGAACAATTCGTTTTAATGGGAGAAGACCGTTCCTAACTTGGAGAGTCGAGCGACCTTAAAGTTGTGAAGTTAGCAAGACCGAGAATTCCTTGAATAGGAAAAGTGATCTTCTTGGAGAGTTAATGCTTTATTAATGAGATAACAAGGAACAACAATATTGGAATTAATTAAACTTATAAATTAGGTACAATTATTCAGTCAATATATTCAGTAATAATTCAGATTCTATAATTTGCGATTAATTTCTAGATAATTTATAAATTAAATTTGTAGTAATAACACACAAGTTCATTTGTGGCGATATTTCCTTCTCTTTGTTCTAAGGGAAGAACAAGACCCTTCCGCCAACGGGCTGAAGGGTCAAGGCAATTTAGCATCGCAACACACATAATATTCCTGATATGGCGTTTGTCAACGGAAACTGGAATCAAAAAGGGAAGGCTCAATGAACCTTCGCGATGATACAGCGAACGTGAGGTCGTCCTTAAGCTTGGCAGGCGATCGTCAAGGCCATCGTCGCAAAGACAACCGTGTTGGAAAAGCTAATGTTAAAGCCATCCTTGTTTGTCCCCGAAGAATAGACGGTTCCTTCGCTAAAAGCCAGGGTGCTAGGATCCTGCAACGTGGCACCCCAAGTCAGGGTAATGGTCGTTCCCGTCGGAACATTGGAAAGCCCGCTAAAAGACATCGACATAAAACTGGGAATGCTATCCACGCCATCCATCACCGTAGAAATGGCCTTGTCAGAAGGCAAAGAGAAATAGCTGACACCTTCTTGTTCTAAGATGGTGCAGCCTGAGAAATCAATATAGCCGCGGCTACCATCATCGCGGAGATCAAAAGCAGAGTTGGTTAGGCTAGCCGGCGTAATGGTAGCGGTATAGGTGCTTTGGCCATTGGCGATGATGGGCTCTTGCCCCTTGATGCCGATAAAGGCCACCGCTCCAATGACGGCCACGGTTCCTAAGCAGGCTAAGATCATTAAACGTTGAGGTTTCATAACGTAATGGTGGTATTTTCCTTGAAAATAGACCAAATATCAAGAAAAGAATCAAAGTCTTAGGAGTTCTTTGGAAAAGTGAGCCCTGAGTTTCCTCTTCGCTAGTTCAGCGAGCAAAGGGCACCAGGCTGAAGCATGAAAGAAGCGTGGCTCTTTGGAGTCCAAGAAAGGGCGGGGTTCCTTTTCCCCGCCCAAACTACCGTGATGTTAAAAAGCCTTAGATGCTTTCTTGGTTGTTATAATCCCGAGTGACGACATCGAGGTTATCGCCGGTATTGAAGCGGCAATAGAGACTCGCGTTTTCATAGCTCGAATCGCTCGAGGTAGCACTCGCGGGGCTAAAGACTAAGAAGCCTTGGCCTTGCTTGTATTTAGCCGCTTCCGCGCTGCAATCGCCCGTTAAGGTCACTTTGACGTTATGGGCATCGATAAAGAGAACGCTCTTGACGGCTTTGCCGACTAATCCCTTCTCGATGCTAATCATCGAAGCGGCGATATCGCTCTTAAAGTCGGCGTGATACGTCGCAGCAGCGTCTTGGTCCTTCGAATACGGGATCACAAAGACGAGGACCGCGGCTTCGATGTCGCTTTTAGGAACCACCGTGATTTGACTCGCGCTAACCGCGCTATTGAGCGCTTCGATCTTGGCAGCCTCATCGCCACAGGAGGTTAATAGACTCGAGCAAAGGATAAAGAATGATGCGGCAAGAACTCCAGCACGTTTCATAAGTGATATCTCCCCCTTGAAGATAAAATTAAGCATGGCTGATGGAACGAGAAGATTGAAGTAAAAGAATGAAAATCGGCGGGTAGTTCACCCCAAGAACGTTGAGGAATAGAGGTCGAAGACTCTTAAGTTAATGGATCCTCACGCCATCTTTTAAAACGTTATTAAGGAACTTTCCCCCTGCAAAATAAAAGGAACCGGCCGACCTTAAAAACGGATTTCATGACCGGGGTCCAAACCAGGATTCTTGGGAGTTCCGTAAACCCAAGCGCAGCCTTTAAAAGGGAACGGCCCTTTCGCCGCTGCCTCATCGCCGAGGCAAAAGCCAAAGAAATCAATCTTTTAACAGATTGATGGGAACAACAAAGATTCCGTCTTTTCTCCGCTGACAGGGCCCGTTAGAAGTCACGATCATCTTAAATGAGGGCGCTCCCAGGAGAGAAGTGTCGATTTTCTCAGCAAGCGATTTCAAATGGGCGGCCCCTTCGGCAATTCCCTCATCACTTCCGAGTTTAATCTCAATGAGACCCCATTTGCCATCGGAACGGATCATTACCGCGTCGCATTCTAAGCCGTTGCCGTCCCGATAATGCTTAAGCACGGCATCGTTTGCCATACCATAAACACTGAGATCCCTTAGGACAAAATCCTCGAAGAACAGGCCCAACGTTTTCCCGCTTTGCAAAAGCATATCGGGGGTAATCCCCAAAGCGGCCAGCGCAATCGAGGTGTCGGTAAAATGTCTTGCCTCGGCGCTTCGAACAATGGTTTTGCTCCGAAGTTGCGGCTTCCACGCCTCGAGGTTCTCCACCAAAAACAAGTCTTTCAGCACCGCATCGTATTCCTCAAAGGTCTGAAAGGCAAAGCTCGTGCGTTTCTCGACTCCGATCACGTCAGCAATCAAGGCGCTGTCTAAGGCTTCTGTGGAGATGTTACGACCGTAAGATCGTAAAAGCATCTTCGCTAGATCCGGCTTCTTGTTGCGGAACTTCTTGTTGTCCGACGTTTTAAACTCAAAAAGCGAGGAAAAGTAAGATTTCGTCGCCTCAAGGGCATCGGCCCGATTGGCGATCATCGTGCTGAGGGGCCAGCCACCTCGCGCCATTAAAAACACGGTGTCTTCCAAATCGTAATCTTGATTCAGATCCCCATAATCGAACGAGGGGTTATCAAACAGTTCCTTAATCGAGACCTTTCCCTTCGATTCACCCGACTCATAAAGGGACATTGGCTTCATTCTCACGCTCACGATGCGGCCGCTCCCCGTGTGGTTCAGCTCTTCTTGGTCGGCCGGCGTTGCGCTTCCCGTCAAAAGATATTGCCCTAATTTAGTTTCTTCGGTATCGGCTTGCTCTCGGATCTTATCCCAAAGAATTGGGGCGGTTTGCCATTCGTCAATGAGACGGAGTCTTTCACCTTGAAGAGCCAACGTAGGCGAGGCTCGCACAACATCGATGATATCTTTAGAAATCAACTTAATCTTGCTTTTCGCAAATTGTTCACAGGTGGTCGTCTTGCCGCAGAACTTCGGGCCGATGACATTGACACAGTAAGTTGAACGGAGCTTTTTCTCGATCAGACGTTCAATGAAACGTTTACGGTACATATGAGGCACCTCCAGTAGAGATATTATGTAATCTTTTAATGATTTTGCAATGTTTGTTGATTAAAAAGTTTAACGTTTGTGGATTTGAAAGTTTAACGTTTGTTGATTGGAAAGTTTAATGTTTGTGGATTTTGCTCTTCAGCCTCGAGGGCCATTTCTCACCAAAAAAGGCTTTTTACAACTCTTTATTACTTTTGATTTCTTTTATCACTTCATGAAAACCAAGCTGCATTCTCATCTTTTTATCGTTGAGGTTCCCTAAAGTTCCTCCGGAGCGCTTGGTTCTAGCCTCAAGTGGAACCAGCAAAGCCCGAAGAGGGAACGACCTTTCTTCTTCGGGCGTGATGATCAAAGTGAGCCCTGATTCTTAGCGACAAGGCTCTTAAAGCTAAGCCGGCCTTCTCTTTTTGCCAAGGATCGCCAAAAGAAGAGCCTATTTGCCGCTTCCAGGCTCCTTGGCCGCATCTTCGGCTAAAGCCTTTTGAAAGACCTCGGGTAACTTAATGGCTTCAACGCCAGTGATGCCTAGTTCGCCATAGACCCAATCGCCCTTAAGGTAATAAGAAGAATCGGTATATTTAAAGACGGAAGCATAATCCTTTTGCACATAGGAATCTTCGGAAATTAAGGTGATGGCCATGTAAGTAGCTTCGCTATCATCATAGGGAAGAACGCTCTTCTCTTGTTCCCTTAAGGCTTCCATATCCACCGCTTCGGTCGCTGCGTCAAGTTTCTCCCCGGTCCGACTGCTCCACCAGTGGGCTGGAGCGGTCTTATAGAAGGCGGCGACCTGATCCACCTCTTCTTTCCTAGTGAAGAGACCATCGCCATTCATATCGGTTACTAAGAGATAGCTTAAGGAGGTATCCGCACATCGGTAGTAATAGCCAGAGTTCATATAGGCATAGATAAATAAGCTCTGATAGGTGCAAAAGGCTTCGCCCTTGCCCTTAGCAGCGAAGAGGGCGTGATAACTTGGGACCACCTGATAGGAGACGCCATCGACGGAGAAGCTCTCGGATTGGTACTTCTTTTGATCAATGACATGACCAACCGTGGGAGTGGTCTGGTTATTCATGGCCTTAAGGGCCCCAACATAGATAAATAAGGAGGAGGTGCAGAGCACGCCAACGAGTCCAACGATCCCCGCCGGGAGCAAGAACCAATGCATCTTCTTATGCTTATGGCCTCCGATAAGACCAAGGAGCAAGAAGACGATAGCGATACCTAAAAGAATGATGCCAATCCCTAGAAGGATAAAGAGGAAGACGACGAAGAAGACTGCACCCATATTTCTTGTCCTTTGTAATGATACAGGAAGGAGGTAGGAAACACCACCAAGAGAGGGAACGTTTCAAGAGCTCCTGGTTGAATTGAGAAAAATAGGCGTAACAAAATCTAGTTGAAGGATTATAAATAAAAAAATGACTATCGTGCATGGTGTTGGTGATTTTCGAGCCTGTTTTGGCTTCGGCGTATAATGGCCTTGCCAGATCGGATTCGCATCCAAGATAGATTTCACGTGGCCGGCGCCTCTTGGGTCCGGTCTGGCGACCAAACACCTCGGCGGCGGCCACCTGAAATCCAGAGGAGAAACGCATGCCAGACCGGAGATCCTTCCACACCAGGAGGTGCGGCGTTTTCGCCGAGCCGAAGAACAAGAGGGAGGCGTTGATCAAAGCCGAGAACGACGGCGAATACGCGAGGTTCCACGAGAGCCCCGCCCAAGACGATGCCCTGATCGCGGAGGCGAGGCCGGACCCCGCCTGCCCGAAATGCGGGAGATCGGGCGAAGCGATCCGATGGGGCAAGGCCAAAAGCGGCCTCCCGAGATACCTATGCAAGCGGTGCGGAAGGACGTTCACCCCCGCGAGCGGAGGCCTGATCGACCGGAGGAAGCTGCCTCTACGGACCATGGTCAAATTCATGGTGAACATATTGACCGGGACCTCCGTCAGCGAGGCGTCGAAGGCGGCCAAGATATCGATGACGACTGCCCTTTACTGGATGGGCAAGATCTTCGCTGCCCTTGCCTCGTGGCAGGATTCGATCGTTCTCTCGGGCGGCGTCTACGTCGACGAGAAGTACTTCACCGTCGCCCATTCCGAAATTGAGCTCAGGCCGGACGGGAAAAGATACCGCGGCCTCTCGAGGAACCAATGGTGCGTGGCCGTGGCTTTGGGCCCCGAAAAGAAGGCCATTGCGATGGTCGAGGGGAAGGGGAAATCGAGCTCGGCGAAGGTGCTCGGCGCGTTCAGAAGCCACATCAAGCCGGGGTCGACCCTGATCCATGATCTGGACTTCTCGCATTACGAGCTGATTGCGAGGCTGAAGCTGGCGGACAAGGGCGAGAAGGCGATCTACAAATTCAATTGCCAGAGCGGCCTGGAGCCGATCAACAGGTATTGCTCGAACATGGAGGATTTCGTCCGGTTGCACAGGGGCATGAACAAGCATCGCCTCCAGGACTGGATGAACCTCTTCGCGTTCAAGTTCGGGTGCCCGGGGAATGCCCTCCAGAAGGCGGAAAAACTGCTCGAGCTTCTGCTTAAAAGCAAAGAAATCGTCAGATATCGCGACTAGATGGGCGTTTCTCACCAACACCGTGCACGATAGTCATTATACTTTTTACAAGCAGTGACGAGAACTGCTCCTATGCCTAAATCTAAAAACTATTCGCCCGAATACGTAAAAGCCATGGAAGTTTTGCTTCAGAGCGCGCCAGGCGGCATCTTTTCTTATGCTGCGGATCCTAAAGCCGATTACTTCTCTTTTATCAGCGATAACATGCTGTCGTTCCTCGGCTATACCCTCGCCGAATTCAAAAAGTAATTTAACAACTCTTTCTCCCAAATGATTTATGCCCCGGACCGTGAGAGCACACTGGATGGAATTTCCAATCAAATCGCCAACGCTTCTTTCGACAACTGCGAATATCGCATCGAAAAGAAAGATGGCAGTTTGGCTTGGGTTCACAATGAAGGTCACTTGGTCGTCGATGAGCGGGGGGAAACGTTGGTTCTATGTCGTCGTCGTGGACATTACGGCCAATATCCGCAAACAAGAAGAGGAACGACGAAAATTCGAACAAGCGCTTTCTGGCCTTTTTCAAGCCTATCCGGACGCCATCGGCGTTGCCCAAGTCAACCTCAGTCAGAATCTTTGCTTAGAAATTCGTTCGCATTCTTTCCTAAGCATCGATCCGCGTGGGATTAACAGCTATGACGAATTGCTGGTGAGAATCAGCCAAGAGGTTTTGACCCCCAGCGATAAACAAAACTTGGAACAAGACTTCAACCGTTTGGTCCTTTTAGCCGCATTTAAGTCAGGAAAAGATAGCATTATCCTCGAATACTCTCGCCGAGACAGCCAAGGCGAAGAACACTTTATTCGCACGATCATCAAGATGCTGCAGAACCCGGTGTCTTCCGATGTCGAAGGCGTGATTTGCTCCAGCGATATCACTCAAGAAAGAATCACGGGTTCGCTATTTGCGATCATGACTCGCCAAGAATATGACTTCATCGCCCTCTTAAAACCGGATCAAAAGAAGATTGAAGCTATTTATCTTTCGCCGGATTGCCCGGATTATTTCCGGCAAGTCTTTCCTAAGGAACTCGTGCCAGTCGATTTTGTGAAATTGCGTCAAAACAGTATGGCAACCTGGGTCGATTCGGCTTTTGCCCCGACCTATTTTGCTGCAACCGAGCCGGCGCAAATCAAAAAAGAATTAGCTTTGCATGGCCGCTATGAAGTGGTTGTGCCTGGTCACCGAAGAGATGGAACGCCTATTTTCCGAAAGCTTCAACATTATTCGCTAGGGGATGCCAAAGATTCCGTTTTGATTTTTGATTCCGATGTCTCGGCTTTGTTTTTGGCTCAGAAAAAAGAAGCTGAGGCCGTCAAAGCGGGCGTCGAGAGGGTCCAGGATATCATGGACTCGATTAGCGCTGGCATTGGCTTTCTTTGCATGTCCGATGCTGATTACGTTTCTCTCCGTTACGCCAACCGCCGGTTGTATCAGATCTTGAATTTCCCGGAGCAAGGAAATGATCTTCAAACCATTCAGCAGGCCTCCAATCCCTTGCTTTTTGGCTATGTCCATGATGCTTGCGTCGGAGTTCACCCCGATGATGTTGCCCGCGTCCGCTCCGTTTTCCATGAGAATTTCGATGCGACGCATTTTAGCATTGCCGAGTATCGGGCTTTAGGAGGCGATGGTCTGTACCATTGGCTCAGCGAGGACCTCGTCTTCCGTGAACAAACGAGCGAAGGCCGGATTTTCTACGCCACTTATCGCGATGCCGGTGTCGAAGTTCAGATGCGGCAAGATCGCGAGGCTCAGCTTGCCAAAGAAAAGGTTTTGCGTATGGAAGCCATGGCCGCTAACGCCGCTAAAAGCGACTTCCTTTCACGGATGTCTCACGATATCCGTACCCCGCTAAACGGGATCATCGGAATGACATATTTGGCGGAAAAAGAAGCCAATCCGCCGGTGACCGCGGATTGCCTCAGCAAAATCGATACCTCGTCTCAATTCTTGCTCGGTCTGATTAACGACGTCTTGGATATGACCCAGGCCGAAAGCAATAAAATCGTTCTTCATCCTGAACCCTACGCGATCAACGAATACAACGATTACCTCAATGCCGTCATTGTTCCTCTAATCAATGAAAAGGGGCAACATTTCGTGCTCAAAGAAGAAACGAATTCGTACGATTATCTGCCCTTAGCGGATAAACTAAGGACCAATCAGATCTTCTTCAATTTGCTTTCGAACGCTGTCAAATATACCCCTGAAGGTGGCACGATTACCTACCACGTCCAAACCCATTATGACGAAACGACTCAGCAGGAAGTCGTCGATCACATCATCAGCGATACTGGTATCGGGATGAGCCCCCTTTTCCTCAAACACCTCTTCGAGCCTTTTTCGCAAGAAGGGCGCGATGACAATGCCAATAATCGTGGTAGCGGCCTCGGCCTCTCCATTGTGAAGCACTTGGTTGATCTTATGGGCGGCAGCATCGATGTTACGGCCAAAGAAGGCCAAGGTTCGACCTTTCACGTTCGCCTCTCTTTCCCAGCGGTTCACGCCACTGCCTTGCCCAAGAAAGACTCTGACAAAGTCTTGGGGGATTCCGATTTCTCGCCCTTGCAGGGCAAGCATGTTCTCGTGTGCGAAGATCACCCGCTCAATCAAGAGATCGAAAAACGTCTCCTTGAAGCCAAAGGCATGATTGTGGATATGGCAATCAACGGCCGGCGTGGCTATGACGAATTCGTGCATTCCCCGGTGGGTTATTTTGATGTCATCTTAATGGATATTCGCATGCCTATCATGGATGGTTATGAGGCGACTGAAGCGATTCGGAACGCCCGCCGGCCCGATAGTGGGTCCGTACCCATCATCGCGTTAACCGCGGATGCTTTCTCGTCCGACGTCGCCAAAAGCGCCGCCGCAGGCATGAATGGCCACTTGGTCAAACCGATAAATCCCGAGGATCTCTATTCAACCTTACTGCACGTGCTTTTTCCGCGTTAATTACTTGATATAAGTCGTTAACTCGCCGGCGTAAACGGTGGTCCCCACCGTGACGATGGCTTTAAAGTCGTATTGGTCTGCCGCGGTTAGCACTTGGCCCGTGTGGATATTGATATACCAGCAATCGTGGTCGAAGAAAGAGCTATGAAGCACGTGCCATTCGCTGCCTAAATCACCGGTGATTCCGATTTGAATGCTGGCGGCGCCTGAACGGATTTTGTCCCCGATAAAGGGATCGACATTCGGTTTGGTCCGCACATAATAAATAATATTGCGAGCGCCGTCTTGGTAGCCCTGAATATCTAGAGGCAAGGCGGTGGAGGGCAGGGTGAGGGCGATGCCCTTAGGATCAAATTTAGAGGCAGACGTGACTGTGTTTTCACCATTGATGCGGTCAACTTGCAAGGCGTAACTAAAGCGGGAAGCGGTATAGGTTTTGCCATGATAGGCCCCGCCTTGGGCCTGTAAATAGAAGTAGAAGGTTCCGTTATAGGTTACTTCAGGAATTCGTTGACCATTTTCGATGACGCGCGGGAAGCCCTCTAAGAGAGCGCCTTTGGTATCGACCGCCGAGATTTTTAGGGTGTAGATCGTCGTGGTGAAAGTCACGTTGTAATAGACCTCATCGATCTTGTCTTGATTGGTGTCTTCCTTGGCCACGCCCATTTGAAAGCCCGAAGGAGCGACGAGCTCATAAGGCTTGCCTTCGGTGGTGATGGCTTCTTCGGGAAGAGGAAGCTGATTCGGATTCGTCTCCGTGATTTTGGCGGCCACGCTTAAGGGCGAATCGAGATAGCCGTTCTCTCCGCCCATGGCTTGGATATACATATAATAATCGCCGCTTTCCTTGAAGTTCGGGAAACTATAGCCATTATCGATGGCCCGGGGATAACCGCTCACGATGCTGCCATTAGCTAAGCAGGCAAATAAGCGGTAGCCAGCTTGGTGACCTGAAACGACCCCTGGCGCGAGAACCTCACCACTCGCGAATTGGAGCTGCCAACCATAGCCGATTGAAGTGACGTTGATATTCGTCGGAGCGGGTAGGTTGTTGCCACTAGGGATATCCACTTGAGGTGCGACGACTCCAGTCGCGTGAGCTTCATTGATTGTTTTGCCTTCAGATAAGGGAGATTGAGCGAGGTTATTCTTGGCCTGAATCTTGATAAGATAATCGCCATTCTCTGAAAAATGCGAAATCACACCGCCGTTAGTGATGCTGGCGGGGAAATGACCTAAAAGGGACTCAGTTTTATAAGCATAAATCAGATAAGAAGTGGCGCCCTTCACTTCTTCGAAATTAATTTGGTAACCGTTGGTGACGCCCGTAACGATCAGCCCTCCTGGGGCGGTTAAGGTTTCAGGAAGTGACGAGGTGGAAGAGCTGCTCGAGGCCGATCCATTGGAGGAGGAAGTTCCGACTGTCGAAGAAGTCTCTTGGCTCGAGGCCGATGTGTTTTCCGAAGTATTCCCGGAGGAATCTTTGGAAGAATCAGGGGCCGTAGTGGTAGAAGTGGTAGGCAAAGAAGTCCCACTGGAGGTAGAAGAGGGAACTGATTCTTGGCTGGATAGACTTAAGACTTCGGGATTTCCGCAAGCGGCCAAAACAAAAATCCATGAGATGGCGGCACCCAGTGCTATTTTGTGATTCATAAATCCCCCAATTATGGTTAAGAAACCGATTTCCTAATCATCACTTTATACTAAAAAATGGGAAAAATCATTATGAAATCGTCAAAAAAGAACTTATTTCGAAGTTGACGAATTGGGCGTCGAGATAACATGACCCCAAAGAATTGCGGCAACGGTCAAGGGTACGCCGATTAAAAAGAGCATCCAGAATTTCCAGCCTTCACCATTGGGAATGTCACGACCCAGTTCTAAGTAAATGGCCAGCAAAGAAGACCAAGAGAGAGCAATCACGGCGGCAATGGTGAGCTTCCGGGTTCCCCAAAGAGCGGAAAACGTGACCAAAATGATACAGGACACCGGCAAAGCCCAAAGAAAGGCCATCCAATAATACGTGTCATAAAGGAACTGAATTCCGATATAGATGGTTATGGCCAAAATCCAAACGACCGAAACGGACAAGGCCGTGATGACGTTTTTATTCACCTGTTGGCCTTTAGGCTTGATGTACTGTTTCATCTCTTTGGACGATCCTTGATGGGTTAAGTAATCCAAAGTGACGCCATAAAAATCGCAGAGTTGCTTTAGGGTTTCAATATCGGGGGTGGTTTCACCGTGTTCCCATTTTGAAACCGACTTATCGCTGTAGTTAAACTTCTCAGCCAGCTCTCCCTGGGTGAGATTTTTGCTCTTACGAAGCTCAATAAGGTTGTGGGCGATGGTAATTTTTAGGGGTTCCATTCCGCCCTTATAATATTCGTTCATCGATTAAAAATCAACGGCAACAACAGGCGATTCCCTTTTTACGAGAGTTGTCGAACCACTCTCGGAAAAGTTCAAATTTTATCTCGTTTCGAGGACTAGATGAAGAGATAGGAGAGGAGAGCTTTCTATACTATAGTATCCGTGACCCATTTAAAGGGTCTCTTTATATGGCAAATTCAAGAGCAGTCCAGAACACGATTTATTACCACGACGAGCAGAACGATGAGTTCAGCGGCATCAAACGCCAACCCAAGTTCATCGCTGACGATTATCGTTATATCAACAATAATATCTTTTTTAAGATCGGTCGTTTCTTTGTCTACCGAATCGTGATGACTCCGGTGGCCTTTTTGTATATGAAGTTTAAATTTCGCCACAAGATTGTTAACAAACAAATTCTGAAGCCTTATCGCCATCATGGTTATTTCATGTATGCCAATCACACCCAAGTCGCTGGTGATGCATATATTCCCAATTTGGTTAACTTCCCCAAAGACTGCTATGAAATCGTGAATTCTGATAACATGGCCCTCAAAGGCACCGAAACGTTTATGAAGATGTTGGGGGCCATGCCTATCCCTAGCACTATTCACGGCATGAACAATTTTCTACAAGCCGTGGAACGCCGCTCCATCCAACGCAACGTCATCATGATTTATCCCGAAGCCCACCTTTGGCCGTATTACACCGGCATTCGTGACTTCAAATCCGTTTCGTTCAAGTATCCGGTACGCTTTGGCGATCCTTCTTTCTGCTTCACCAATTGCTACAAGAAACGCAAAGTCGGCAAAAAGCCCCGCATCGTCACTTACGTCGACGGTCCTTTTTATCCCAACCTTGAACTCCCCGAAAACGAACGTCACCTCGATTTGAGAGATCGCATCTATAACACCATGAAAGCTCGGGCCGAGAAAGAATCGACCTATGTGACCATTCATTATGTGAAAGATAATCGGAGATTCCCCAATGATTAACTTGCTCTATTCCGGCAACACCAAAGTCTATGACGGTTTTATGCTGTCCTTACTTTCGGCTGCCCGTAATACCAAGGAAAGTCTCAACGTCTATATCTTGACGGCGAGTTTTGTAGATATGGATCCTCGTTTCACTCCCGTGACTGTGGAGCAGGCGGCTTTACTCGAAAAAATGATCCGGCCTTTCAACGATGAGAGCCGGGTTAATCTTTTGGATGTTCGCGAGCTGTTTGATCAGTATATGGGGCATCATTGCATCAACCTCAAAAATGGCTACACCCCTTATGCGCTTTTGCGTTTATTAATGGATATTATCCCCGGCCTTCCCGACCGCATTCTCTACCTTGACGCCGACACGATAGTCACCGGCGACCTAAAGGAACTTTACGAATACGATCTCAAAGACAAAACCGTTGGGGCAGTTCGCGATTACCTTGGCCGTTTCTTCATCGGCATCAATTATGTCAATTCGGGCGTGATGCTCATCAACATGAAACAAGCACGGGAAGAACACCTCTTCTTCCGAGCCCGGGAACAGGTTAACAAAATTTTAATGGGCTTCCCCGATCAGACGGCGTTAAACCATTGCCTCACCGGGAAAAAACGTTATTTGCCTCGGCGTTTCAATGCCATGCGGCATCTCACCAAGAAAACGGTGGTACGCCATTATTGCAAGATGATTATTTGGTTCCCGTTCCATATCATCAACGTCAAACCTTGGCAGATTGATGACATTCATCGACGCTGGCATGTCTACGCCCATGACGATCTCTACTTCGACTTCCTCAAATTCAAGCGCGACAACGCTATGGAGAAATAACTTATGGAACAATGGATTCTCTTATCCTTCTTGATCTTGTGCTTCTTTGAAGCCCTTTGCCTCGTGGCTTATAGCCCCCGTCTTTTTGGCTGGTTTGCCGCTCTTAAGAAGGACAAACATTTGGTCAATCCGAAGGCGAATCGTATTGCCGTCCTGGTGCCCGCCCGCAACGAAAGCGCCACCATCGAAGGATTGCTGAAAGCTCTCAAGAACCAGACGTATTCCAATTTCGAAGTTTTCGTTATCGTCAAAGAAAAGAATGACCCCTCAATCGCTATCGTTCACCGCTATGGCTATCACGTTCATTTAGCTGCGGCCCAAACCTGCAAAGGCGACGCGCTTGATAGCTGCTTGCACGCGATTATGCGCCACGACCAGCAGGGCTTTGATGCCTATTTGATCATCGATGCTGACTGCGGTCTCGAATCCAATTACATCGAAGAAATGAATAACGCCTTGGCTTCTGGGGCTCAGATCATTCAAGGCAAGAAGCTCGTCAAGAATTACCACATGAGCAAGAAGATCAGCCTTCAGCAAGCCTGCAATGGTATCATCTGGACGCTCATGGATGATATGGGCAATCGTTGGAAATCGCGCCACGGGTACGTTAATTTCACTGTCGGAACCGGAATCATGCTCCGCAAAGACATCGTCGAAATCAATGACGGCTGGCCTTATCGTAGCACCCTCACCGAGGACGTCGAATTTATGAACGATATCGCCGCGAATGGCTATTCGACCTTCTACTATGGTTACGCCAAACTCTACATGGAAGAAGCGCCGTCTCTTTCGATGACCAACAAACGGAGAAAACGCTGGATGACCGGCGTGGTCGATGCTCGGCGTCTCTACAACACCAAAGTCAATTCGATGGCCTCGGTGAGTAACCGTTATTTTGCCCACTGCCTTTGGATTATTTATTACTACATTGGTGCAGCGACCATTTATTCGGTGGTGATGTTCCTTGCCTCCGTGGGCCTGACTGCCTTTGGATTCTATGGGCCGGCCGCTTACGCTTTCGCGGCTTCCATCGGCGCCTTCCTCATCGTTTATCTTTCGTATTTCGTCATGACCTTATTTGCCATCATCATCGACTGGAAAAATATGCCGATGAACTTCTTTAAAAAGATGGTGGTTCTCTTCGTTCACCCTCTTTTTTACATGGATTACACCCGCATTGTTGCCGGTGCCTTGCTCCATATGAATTCTCAGAACTGGGATGTGATTGCCCGAGTTGAAGAAGACCCGGAGACCAAGAAAGCTTAATCCCGATGGCCAAAGAAGCAGTGACGCGTGAGCAAATTCGGCAACGGATTCTTGCCTTAGAAAAGGAAGCCAAATTCGATACCCATGTCGACCCGATTGATTTCTCTTTGGCCATGCCCGTCGATTCGTCCTTTCATTATTTCCCGGTCGGACCCAAAGAGCATTTGAAACGCTGGGCTACCATGACTTTTGGAGTCGATCCTTTCATGGTGAAAGTCGCCAACAAATGGGAAGAGCTCCAGGTGGAAGGTCGCGAGAACCTCAAAGGCATCAAATCGGCGATTGTTATCTCAAACCACGTCCAGATGTTTGACTGCATTGCTCTTAAAAAAGCGATGAAGGGCCATTACACCCATTTTGTGGCGGCTTCCTTCAACAACATGCGTGGCCAATTAGGCGATTGCATCCGCGCGGCTGGCATGATGCCGATGCCCACCGATTTTCTCAAAGACCTTCGCTATTTCGAAAGCAATATCCAAAGAGCTTTAGACAGCCATCATTACGTGGCGGTTTATCCCGAACAATCGGAGTGGTGGTACTACGAAAAACCCCGTCCTTTTAAAGACGGGGCCTTTGCCTGGGCAGTGAAGTTCAACGTTCCGGTGATTCCTTGCTTCATCACCTTTCAAGAACGGAAGCATCCTGACCCGACACCAGATCATATGTACCCGCTAGGTATGACCGTTCATATCTTGAAACCGATCTACCCAACGGTTGGGGCCAATCCCCACGCGGAACGTGTCCGCCTTAGAGATGAAGCCTTCAATGCTTGCAAAGTATGCTACGAGACGTACTATCACAAGCCGCTACGTTATTCGTGATTAGAGCCGGTCGTCATCTTTGAATAACGGAGCTTCGGAAGCGAGCTTCTCAAGTTTCTTTTGATATTCGCGTTCCGCTTCAAGTTCTTTCGATTCAAATTCTTTACGATTCTGTTTCATGGTTTTAATTCCTCCTAGTGAACAGTGGCCGTTAGGATTGTTGGGTTTCAGGGATCTTGACCGGGTCTCCTTAACCTTATTTTCTTGGCGGCTGTGCTCGTATGGTGTGACGAGCAGATGACACTTCATTTCGTCACCCAGGTTTTCCCTAGGCAGCCATTAATATAGGGGAGAAAAAATCTCTATCAAGGGTCAAATTTCGTGATAGCGTTTTCAGAAAGCACTTACACGGAATAAATACGACAAACACTGCATTTTGAAAAAAGCGCTTTCAATGTTAAGTAAGCGTTTACATTGATTTACATTTAATGTTACACGCTTCATCGTAAATCCCTTATTTTTCAGAAAAAGAGCCATCGATTCGGCTTTTTGATGCCGCCAAAGAACGAACAAGGCCTTGAAAATGACTCGGGGTGAAGAATCCTAATGCACAAATTCGGCAAGATCGGTGTCTTTTTGTGCATTAGGGCTTACGCTTTCGCGTATAATGTGCCCAAAGGAGGTTTATTAAAACCTATTAATATGTTTAATGACGAGAACAAAGCCTCGTCGCTAGCCAAATTCCTCAATGGATTTGACTATGTGATTGTAGACACGTGTTCTCTGATGGAAGACAGCTTCCCCGCTTGGATGGATATCCTCGTGAATGCGAAAGATTATCTGCGGGATGAACTCCATATCCAAATTCTCAATAAGTGCGTTGAAGAACTGAAGAAACATTCGAAGAATCATTCCGATGATTCGGTTCGAATTGAAGCGAAACGCGCCTTAAAGATTCTGCACCAGGTCAAACGTTCTAAGATTCTGGAATTTACGAAAAAAGAGCATGGGCAGAATTTCGCGGATAATGTGATTTATACCACCGTGTCTAATCTTAGGATCCGTTATCGGGTCCTCATCATCACCCAAGATAAAGGTCTCGCCTCGGATTTAAGAGATTTAAATTCGCTCGAGAGCCAACGCGGTTACCAAGTCGCCGTCTATAAACTCCTACCCGACAGCACCCTCGATATCAATAAAGGGATGCCCGCCGGTTACGTCCATCAGAATTACCACGCCGCGCCGGTTCGTCCGGACGCGAAAAAACAACCCCACGGTCTTCGCGGTTTATTTCATCATGACCACAAGACTGCCCCCGCACCGAAACCGGTCCGGGATCCTAACGAAGGCCTCAACAAGGTCATCGAAAATGACAAGAAACTGTCGTCGACCCTCAGCAATCCGACCTATCCCACCCAAAGCAAGCTCAATGATATTGATGCCCAATTGAAGGCGATTCAGTCCCTGCCTGAAGATAAGAAGACGGGCTTAAAGCTCATCCTCAACGACGCGAGGCTCCATGAAGAAAAGACGAAGCTTCTTGAAGCGAAAACTGCTCCAAAAGCGGCGCCAGTTGCCGTTAGTGAGTCCGTGAAACCGCAGCCGGTTGCTCCGGCTTTAAAAGCGATGGTCAATCCCGTCGTTAAAGAAGCTAGCGCTCAGCAACCGACGACCTTGCTCCGTCCTCAAGAGAAACATCTCTTCTATGGCGAAGGTCATAGTTTAGAGTACGCCCTCGAACAATGTGCTCAGCACTATGGGATTCTCTTCCGCGATCCCTCGATTCCGTACGTGAACCCCGTTCATGGACCCCTCGATGTGACCGAGAAAGATGAAGGTCAAATCTCGGCCGCCCTCAAAGAAGGCAAGGGCGAGATCTTGGTTCACGGCGCTCTCTTCAAGGCCGAGAAGAATGCCTACGGATACAAGGTCTTCATCGATCTCCATCCGGAAAGCACTCCTGTCGCCCCCAAAATTACTCCGAATGTTGAAAAACAGGCGACCCCTGTAGCGAAAGTCGCGGCCAACCCCACCCCAATCGCTCCTAAGACTGCTCCGGAAAAACCTGCTGCCTTTAAGCACAGGGTCGTCACTCCTAAACCCGTTAAACAAGCTGGCGAGCTTGCGCCTTCCTCTCCCAATCCTTTGGCGGTCAAGGCCGATGCGAAACCCACAACCCTCAAAAAGGAAGTTGTTCATCGTAAGGCCGCTGCTCCTAAAAAAGCGGTGGCGGCTCCTTCGGCTCCAGCGGGAACGGGGAAAGGCGCGACCTTAATCGTTGCCGTTCCTAGCGATGATGGCAAACGTGAATTCATCGAGCGCAAATCTCGGCGGGCAGCCGAACACGGTGAAAACATGACGGTTGCCAAGCCTCAATCAAAGAAGAGAATGCCTTCAAGCACTTCGGCTCTTCAACCTAAGAAAGCCGAGAAGAAAGCTGCGACCAGCCCGAAAGGGCCCCTTGGGACATCCTCGAGTTCCAAAGGCGCCGGCCCCGCCACAAAGGCGCCGGTCAAAGCGCCGGCCTCTTCGCCTCTTCTTAGTTCAGCGATGGCGGCCGAGAAACGCCTCAAGGCCAACATTCATAACCCCAACTATCCTTCCAGCAACAAGCAGAAGGATTTGGAAAGCCAAATGGCCTTGGTCAAGAAATTAAAGCCTGCGGAAGTTAAGAAATTAACCTACGACTTGGATGGATTGGCCAAACTGAAATCGCTGATCAAATAAACATCTCGCCGCCACAAATTGCGGTTCCTCGCCAATAAAAAAGGCGATTCGGTGATTGCCGGATCGCCTTATTTTGTTAGTTTCTTTAGGCGTTGGTTGGCGTCGGGACGCCATTGACGTAAGCCCAGGTTCCTTGATAGTAGTTAGTCGTGGTGGTGAATTGGGCAACGGAATTGGCTTTCATAAGCTTGACGAAGACGGTTTCAGTCATGGCGGTGAAGACCGTTTTGATGGGGGCGTTGCTGAAAGTGGTGGAATAAACGGTGGCTAAACCCGTTCCAAAAGCCACGATGGTTAAGGCGCCGCAACTATCGAAGGCCGAGGTTCCTAAGGACGATAAGGAATTCGGGAAGTAGATGTGGTTGAGAGCGCTACAATTTTGGAAGGCGTAGGGTTTAATCGTCGTCACTCCCTCAGCGAAAGTCACATTGGCTAAGGCACTGCAATTTTGGAAGGCGGCGTTAGTAATCGTGCTGAGGGTCGAAGGCAGGGCAATATTCACGAGCGAAGTGCAGCCTTGGAAGATGTAGTCTCCCAACTCTTTCGCCCCTTCAGGGATGGTGACGTTCACTAAGGAAGTACAACCGGCAAAGGCATAGTCGCCATAGGTGGTATCCGTGGCGGGCAAAGAGACATCCGTTAAGCCTAAGCAATTGCGGAAAGCACCGGTTCCAATAGCCGTCAAACTCTTGGGAAGCACGATGGATTTCAAAGCGTTGCAATTGCTAAAAACCATCGGTTCTAAGGTCGCAAGACCCGCGCCAAAATTAACCGTCGATAGCGCACTGCAATTTTCGAAAGCGTACAGAGCGATTTTGGTGCAATTCGCCGGGATGGTGAAACTGGTCAAAGCTGGGCAAGTGCCAAAAGCAAAAGCGTCGATTGATTTGATGCTGTCAGGGAGAGTAACGCTGCTTAAAGCCGCGCAGTTCATAAAGGCCGATCCGTAGATTTCATCGACCCCATCCGGGACGACAACGCTCGCCAAAACGGAGTTTTCAGAGAAAGAAGAAGTGCCGATGCAACGGACAGCCAATCCTCCCAAGGTCGCCGGGATAACGACATTGGAATCTGGGCCGCTATATTTGGTGATCGTGACCGAAGTCGCGTCCTTATTAATACGATAGGTATAGTTGTTCTCTTGATAATAGGAGCCTTCGCCGGTGTTCGAGGGAACGCTGACTGGGGTGCCGTCGTTGCAAGCCCCTAACAAGATGGTCAAGGGGAGAAGCGAGAGGGTGACAAAAAGGTGTCTTTTGTTGATTTGCATAGAGTAATTGTAGCGAAAGAGGCCGATATTGCAATCAATTGTGCGGTGAGTTTTCATTTTTGATTTACCGACTTTTGAGAAACTTGGACTCTAAGGCTTCGCTTCGATAAAACGACCTGCTGTTTTAAACACCCATCATCCCCAAGAAAGGCACGACTTAGGCTCGCTTCTTTCACAAAAAAAGATGTCTCCCATTGTTCGTGAGAGGCATCCTTTGGTTTTGGTTTCGGCCTCGTGACTAACACCAACGAGGCGAATCTTTGACCAACGACTCAGTTTTTCGCGACAAGCAAAGTTAAGCCATTGGCATCCATGGCCGAGACCGAAACGGTCCAGCCCAGGGAATTGCCATCGTTCATCTTGCCAGCCGTTCCGCTTCCCACAAAGACGCTGGAGCAGCGCTCAGTCGAGAAGGTGTTGTAACCGGTCGGGGTATAAAGGACGTTGTCTTCATTGCTGATGGCGTAGGCCTTATAAAGCGCCGATGAACTGGTCAGGTTTTGGAAAATGTTGTTTCCGCAACTGGCCACTAGCGATACTTCGCGGTGCGCAGAATTGGCTTTGAGATCAACGTCGGTCAGCCGATAACTGCGGCTCGGCGAGTTAGAGGCACCGATCCAAGTGTAAGAATAGCCTTCGCCCTCTTTGCTGTTTCCCTTAGCAATGGTGGAGGTGTAGTTCGTATCATATTCCACTTTTCCGGTTTCGCTATTGAGGACGCCCGTTTGGTTGATGAGACGGTTGTCGATGTGGTGCACCGTTAAACCCGACTTATCATACGTTCCAATGCCCGTAGTCGCATATTCCGGATAAACAGTAGAGTCTTTGGCATTGAGTCCCGTCGGAGTGTAGTAGGTGAAAGCGACGTATTCCTGATAGGGCGAAGCTTCCCAAGACAAACTGGGATTCTTCAAAATCAAAGCGTCACCGCTGGATTCAAAAGGCTTCAAAGTGATCTTAAAAGCATCTTGAGTTCCATCGGCGGTATACGGTTTAACCCAGTTGAATTGCATTTTGGAACTGATGGAGTGGTCACCGACGTTCTGATCCATCATATCGACTCCACCGGACGCGCCTTCGTAAGTTCCGGCCGACATGCTATCCGTGTTGTAGTAATCGTTCAAACCCATTAAGTGCCCGGTTTCGTGAACCATGGTGTGAACATCGATATCGATGCCGTCGTTGTAGTAACCACGAGAAAGGAAGGAATAAGAAGCCCAGCAAAGGTTAAATGGTACTGGCGAATCAACATTGCCGGCGTCGCGATGGACCCAGTCGTGATGCGTCCAAGCCCACCAAACGCTCGTGTTCGAGACGCTGAAGGGATAACTATAAACCACCCAAATGGCATCGATGAATCCGTCGCCATCGGCATCGTAATCTTTCACGTTAATGGTGTTGCCATCGCTATCGAGCAAAGTGCCAGCTTTGATGGCGGCGGTAATCTCTTCAACCGCTAGCCAGCTGACATTCCAGCTTTCTCCATAGGTCGTAAAGTCGGAAGCGCTTAACGCTTCTTTGGCCGTGATAGCGCCATAATTGGTGGCAGTAATCGTCGCGCTGCCATCAACCGTAGTGGCGGTAAACGCCTTGGTGAGGGTGCCTTTAATATCGAGGCGACCATAGGAAGACTTTTTGTAGAAGCTGTTTAACGATTCCCAAGAAGTTTCTTCCGAAGTTCCAAAGAAGCCTTTATTGATTTTGGTTAATTGCGTATCGGAATAGGGGGCGTCGGAGAACTGGAACGGCACGACGAGCAGTTTCGGGGATCCCACCGAGGGGAAGCATTGCGCCGACTGCTCTTTCTTCAGTTTCAAGACCGTGGCGTCATCCGAGAAATAATCCGCGGCTTGAGCATAGCCTTTGTCGGTAGGGACGTCTTTAGCGGCGACGGTCACCTGTAAGGAATTCGAGGTGACGAATTTGGTATTCGATAGTTTGTATTTGGCCGTCACGGTAAAAGTGCCGCTGGCCGAGATGGCAGTAAAACCATCGAAGGTGTGGGTTCCGTCGCTTAACTCGATCGACCAACGCGTCGTTTTGGCGCTGACATCGCTCCCGCCATAGACCAGGGTCGGAACGATTTCGCCAAGATAACTTTGGCCAAGTGCGAAAGTGTCTTTATTTTGGGTGATCTCCAGAGTCTTTTCGGCACTGGTGCTGCTCGACTCGCTCGACGACTCGCTCGACGCGCTGCTGCTGGTTGAAGCGGAGGCCGATTCTGACGAACTCGTACCCGCGCTAGAACTGTCCGGATTGCCGCCGCAGCTTACCAAAGCCGTCGTGGCCAGAACGGCTAAGAATGTGTACCATTGTTTTTTCATAGGTTACTCCTCAAGTCTTTTTGACTATTTGTAGGCTAGGCGCACTTTCAAAAACTTTCAATCTAAATTGTTGGAAATTTCTTGGTTTCCTCATCTTTCATTTCCTTTTAGCGGTTTGCTCTTTATAATAACGAGGCTACCCTCATGGTGGCACTTCTATGGATAAAACTAAACTCGTCGAACGCATGAAGAAATCTTTCCAACGTTACGGGGGCAAGCGCACCTTGATTCTTTGGTCGCTTCTCCTCGTTGCTTTGATTGCTGCTTTTGTCATCCATGTGTGGAGCGTCACGGCCGAAAACCCTGTGCTTTTTACCTCGACCTCCGAAGAAACCAGAGCCATTATTGCCGGTTTATTACCCTGGTATTATTCCATTTTTAATATCATCGGCTTTGCCTTGGGTTTAGCCTTTGTTATCACCTTTTTGGTCGGTTTCATTTTAGGATTTGAAACGTTGCTCTCGGTCGGCTTTGTTGGCTTTGGTTTTACCATCGCCTTCGTGGCTTTCCGTACCACTTTGATTTCCGTTGGCGGCTCGGTCTATCCTGGCATCCAGGCCATCGGCGAATATGCCATGGGCATTTTCATGATCGCCGGGATCTATAACTTTATTGTGGCGATGACGACTTCGCATTTCATTGAAGATTTCCGCCGGACGGTTCTCTCGCTCGTTCTCGGTTGCGCCTTCATTTTCTTATTCGATTTTATCGGCGCGATCGATTATTTTAAACGGGGATATCCCATCTTGTCCCTCAGTGTCGTTTTTGAAATGGCTGTGGTCTTTCTTTGGAGCTGGTTAGCCTATCGGACAATCCACGCGGCTGAGAAGCTGATGGATTGATGCTCCTTTAATCCTTATATATAAAAGAATTCGAACCATGGGGTGGTTGGCGTTAAAAGCCCTTTTGAAGAAAAACTGCGATTATTGCAGGATGTAAGCGTTTTCATGATTTTCGGATTCGCCTGCTTGCGGTTTTCTTTTTTTCCTTTTTGGCGCGAAAAAGCCCTTTAGATGGGATATTCGCGGTTTTTTCCTTGACGAAAAAAAGATTGACAATCTTTGAATCCTTTCTATTATTAGCACATTCAAAGAAGCTTTTTGCTTCGAGATAAAAGGAGGAAACATGAAAACATCTTTGAAGAAAACCTCATGTGCTCTCGTCCTTGGATTAACGGCTATGACCGCCCTAGCAGCTTGCGGCGGCAATCCGGCATCCAGTGCATCGACGACCAGCAATTCAGGTAGCGCAAGTTCGAGTTCGGACGCTCCAAAAACGTACACTTATCGTGACGCGATGACCGAAAGCCCGGAAACTTGGAACCCCCACACCTGGCAAACCAACACCGATTCCGTCATCATGGACTACACCACAATTGGTCTCTATGATTTCGTCTACGACAAGGACACCGATGGCTACAAGGCCATCCCTGAAATGGCCGCCAGCGAAGCGGTTGACGACACCGCCAACCTCACCGAAGACGACGTCGAAAAGTATGGCTTGTCGAAGAACGGCTCCGATCTCTACACCAAAGGTCAGAAATGGGTTGTCGATCTGAACAAGAATGCCGCTTGGGACGATGGAACTGCCATCACCGCGGACGATTACATCTACTCCATGCAGCAGATGATCAATCCGCAGATGCAAAACTACCGTTCGTCTTCTTTTGCGACTGGCACTGCCTCGTTCGGCAATGCCGACAATTACCTCAAGTCCGGCTCAACCACCTATGAATGGATGGCTGGATATAAAGGCGCGAACCGTTCGGGCAGCGATTATTACTTTGCCCTTTATGGCACGCTTTACGGCACCAACATCTTTAACAAGGACGCCTACAACAAGTACACCCCGGGCTATATTGGCGCTTATTACGCTGAAAAGGGCACGGATGATGAAAAGAAGACTTATGCGACTCTGATCAAGATGGCCGCGGATTCTGATACTTATGGCACTGCCGAAAAGCCGATCTATGTTGCCATCACCGATGCTAACCAAGCCGATATCATCGAAGCCTACGCCGAATTCCTTTATTTCTTCTACGATTCGACACAGGTTGTTAACGCTGACCGGACTGCTCCGGGCAACAACGCTTGGAACGTTGGCGACTTCGACTACGTCAAGACCGTTAACCCCGTTACTGATTGGGCTAACGTTGGCTTAGTTAAGTCGGGAGATTATCAGCTCACCTTCTACTTGGTGAACCCGCTCTCCACCTTCCAATTCCACTACAATTTCGCGAGCAACTGGCTCGTTAAGAAAGATCTCTATGAAGCCGGCAAGAAGACCGTTGGCTCCTTGGTCACTACGACCTATGGCACCTCGGCTGACACCTATGCTTCGTATGGACCGTACAAACTTGCCGCCTATCAGCTCGATAAGGATATCTCTATCACTCGCAACGCTAAGTGGTATGGCTATACCGATGGCAAGCACGCCAATCAGTACCAAATCGACGCTTTCGACATTCAAATTGTCGCCAGCGAAGACACCATCCTCGAAATGTTCCTCAAGGGACAGCTTGATTCCTATGGGTTACGTTCGCAGGATATGCCCAAGCTTGGCGGTTCTAGCCGCTTGCTCTATACTCCGCAGTCCAATACGACCAAGATGACCTTCAACTCCAACTTCGATTTATTGAAGACGGAGCAAGATACTCGTAACACTGCCAACAACACCTCTTACAACCACACCATCCTCGAGAACGTCAACTTCCGCAAAGGCTTAAGCCTCGGCATGGATCGTTCGACTCTTGTTCAGACCCAGACTGCTGGTTCGCAAGCCTTCGACGTCCCCATCAACAACATGTACGTTTCTGATCCGAACACCGGCAAACTCTACCGCGACACTGATCAGGCCAAAAAGGTTGTCACCGATAACTTCGGCGTCGATTCTGATGGCGAACCCAACTATGTCGCTTACGATCTCACTTCGGCTCGTAAATTAATTGATACGGCCGTCGATGAGGAAGTCGCGCTCAACGCTAAGTATCCTGGCCAAGGCTATTACAATGGCACGGACACCGTTGAACTCTACTGGGAAGTTTACAACGATGGCTGGGCAACGATGGTTACCTTCATTAAAGATCAATTCACTAAGATTTTCACTGGCACCAAGCTCGAAGGCAAGGTCGTTGTCAACACTGTTTACAACCTCGACTACTCCGACGACATCAAGGCTGGCAAATGCGACCTTGCGATGTCGACCTGGGGCGGCGCTGAATTCGATCCTTACAGCATCCCTGAAGTCTACATCTCCGAAGATTACAAGTATGAGCCGGGCATCGTTTCTTCGACCTCGCTCACGCTAAAACCGGATGGCAAGACTGAAGTCACTCACACCCTCAAAGAGTGGTATGTCGCGCTTCAATCGGGCGATTACTCCGAAGCCAATGCTACTACCGACGTCCGTGTCACGGTCCTTGCTGGACTTGAAAACTGGCTCGTCAGTTCCTACAACTTCATGTCGCTCTATGCTCGTTCCTCGGCCAGCCTCAACAGCTACCGCGTCAAGCAAGCGACGAACACTTACCACCAGTTGGTCGGCTACGGCGGAATCCGCTTCCTCACCCTCACGCAGGATGATGCGGCTTGGAACACCTACGTCTCTGGCCACTTGGTCAACGGCGAGCTGCCTTACGGCAACGACTAATCCTACGATTTGAACAAAGACTCCTCCTCCTTATCGAGGGGGAGTTTTTTGATTGGCGAGACAGGATCTTTTCCATTTTTTTGTCCGCCCTGAGCCGAGGAGACACCCCCAAAATGGGAAGAGCAAAAACCGGAAACAGAAGCGAAGCTTACCCTTTGGCATTTAGATAGTGACATTCTCGCGCGCGGACGATATAATCACACAAGTCGTTTCATTTATTATGAAACGGCGATAAGGACACCTCAAAATCATGTGGAAATACGTTCTGAAGCGTTTTGGCTTAATGCTGATGACGTTTTTCATTATCATGACGATGTGCTTCATCTTAATTCGTCTCATCCCCGACATCATTACCTGCACCCCTCAAGACAACACCTGCAATTCCATTTTGGCTTGGCGTGAAGCCTTGGGCTATAACAAACCGATCATCGTTCAATATGCCCTCTATTTGAAAGGGATTTTCACCAAATGGGATTGGGGCATTGGCTTCCACATGTACAAGAACCAAGGGGTTATTGAGATCTTGGGTCAAAAATTGCCCTACACCATGTATGTCAACTTCTTTGCTTCGATCATCGCAATTCCGATCGGCTTAGGTCTCGGGATCTTTGCTGCTCTTAAGAAAAACAAATGGGAAGACCAATTGATTTCGGTCTTGGTCATTTTGGTCATTTCGGTTCCCTCCTACATTTACTGCTTCTTGATCCAGTATGTTTTCTGCTTCAAATTGGGGTGGTGGCCGCTAAAAACTGATACCGGGAGTGCTTTCTTTACCTGGTCCTTCTTTAAAAGTTACTTTCCCGCCATCATTTGCTTAGGATTAGGGACCGTCGCTGGCTTGACCCGTTACACTCGCGCCGAGCTGACCGAAGTCCTCACTTCGGAATTTATGCTGCTCGCTCGCGCTAAGGGCTTGACCCGCAGCCAAGCCACCATCCGGCACGCCTTACGCAATTCCATGGTTCCGATTTTCCCGATGATCATGGGCGAATTTATTGGAATTCTGGGTGGTTCTCTTATCGTTGAACAATTCTTCGCGATTCCGGGCGTTGGCCCTATGTACATTGATTCGATTAACACCAAGGATTACAACTTCTTTATGTTCTTATCAATGTTCTATGTCGCGATCGGTCTGGTTGCTGGTTTGTTGATTGACCTCAGCTATGGCTGGGTCGATCCGCGTATTCGTATGGGGGCTCGCTGAGTTATGGCCAACGAAAAAGACAACGTTATCGTTCAGCCCCAGGACAACTTTTCCGCCGGCGATTTTGCCTTTGCGCAAAAGGATGAAAAGCTGACCGATGTGGCCATCAAAACCAAGAAGATTGGTTATTTTGCCGATGCCATGTATCGCTTTGGGCAGAACAAAGGATCCATTGTGGCCGCGATTATCTTGGGCTTGATGATCTTCTTCTGCATTCTTACCCCCTTTGTCACGGGTTATTCCGTCAATGAGTCCGACGACTTCTATGTCGATGTTTTACCGAAGAATTCATGGTTTACTGGAACGGGCTTTTGGGATGGCACGCACGAAGAGACCATTGGTAACAACTACTATCTCGCTTATTCGGACTACGGCCGTGTTAAATCAGTTTTGGGCACGACGGTGATTACGACGAACAATGACGATGGCACCGTGACGACCCAAACCAACTATCGCGTTCGCATTGATACTTATGAAGTCGGCTGCAAATACAAGACGTTCACTTTGGATGAGTATGAAGCGCTCAAGCGGTATGACGATAAATTACCCGAAGGCGAGAAAATCATTCAGCCTCAGATTGATGTAACTTCGTGGAATGCCAGCTGGCAAGCCAGCCTTCGTTTGGCAGTGCGAAACGCCATGAAAAAGGATGCCAACCTCGCCTATCAGATTTCCAATGCAAACGGCACGCCGCTATTGGATGCCAACGGCCAGTTGCAACATTGCTATAAAGTCGATGCTAATGGCAACTTTATTTATTACAACGTTAATGGTCTCTCCTATGATTTGCGGATCAACTGGCATCGTTATTATGTCTTTGTTCACGGCCATGAACCCATTTTCATCTTAGGCAGCGATAACGCGGGTTGCGATATTTTGACGCGGTTGGCCGCTGGCGGTCGCCTCTCGCTGACCTTGGGCTTCTCTGTGGCCATTATCAATATTATTTTGGGCGTCATTTATGGCGCGATCGAAGGCTATTATGGTGGGACCGCCGATTTGGTCATGGAACGTATTTCAGAAATTCTTTCTGAGGTTCCGGGAATTATTGTTATTTCCCTCTTCCAGATTTATTTGGTGTCTCAGCACAACGTCAGCCCGGTTATTTCGTTGTTCGTGGCTTTCATTGCGACCGGATGGATTGGAACCGCCTCCACGGTTCGTATGCAATTCTACCGTTACAAGAACCAAGATTATGTTTTGGCCGCCCGCACGCTCGGCGCCCGCGATCGTCAGTTGATTTTCCGCCATATTTTCCCCAACTCGGTCGGACCTTTAATCACTTCGGCCGTCTTGATGCCCCCTTCGGTAATCTTTGCTGAATCATCCCTCTCTTACTTGGGCATCATCGATTTCTCGACGTCGAACATCACCTCGATCGGTGTCATGCTGAACGAAGGTCAGAAGATTTATACCGCCTATCCTAACGTTGTTTTGTGGCCGGCCATCTTCATCTCCCTTCTCATGATTTGCTTTAACATTTTCGGCAACGGGTTGCGCGATGCGTTTAACCCGCAGCTCCGTGGTGCAGGAGAATCGGCATGAGCGAACCTGAAAAGAAGAATTCCATGGACGACAAAATCCTCGAAGTCAAAAATTTGCGGGTTTCTTTCTGGACCAACAATGGCACGGTCAAGGCGGTTCGAGGGATTTCGTTTTCTCTTTACCGTGGCAAGACCTTGGCAATCGTTGGCGAATCGGGTTCGGGCAAATCTGTTACCTCGCGCGCCATCATGGGCATCTTGGCTCCAAACCGCATCGTCGAAGAAGGCGAAATTCTTTATGATGGTCGCGATATTCTGCGGTTAAGTGAAGATGAATTAACCAAAATTCGTGGCTCGCGTATCGCCATGATTTTCCAAGATCCGATGAGCTCGCTCAACCCCATCATGCGCGTTGGCAAACAAATTACCGAAGCCATGATGCTGAAACGCAAGGCCGAAATCCGCGAAGGTAAGGCGACCGCCCGTTTGATCTCCAACGGTTTGATGGGCGCCGATCCCGCGATCAAAGCCGATCTACAGGCCCTCAAAAGCAAAACTAAAGAAGGCGAAGCTCTGCCCGCGGTTGACGAAACTCGGTTATTGGCGGCTGCCAAAAAAGTGATTGTCGATCAAGAAAAGAATTTGCGCAAAGGCCGCCAAGAGGCCATTGCCTATTTCTCCCATCTCGCTCAAGAACACTATTTCTCCGATTACAAAACCTTTTTGGGCGTTAAGACCCAACTCGGTGCCATCAAAGCCAAATCCAATGCCTGCAAAGACCGCTACTCGGCGAAAAAGGATGACCAGGTGTATACGTTCTTGGTCTCTTTCAAGTATGCAATCGAATCGTATCAAGAAGCCCTTAAGCGTCAAAAGAAAGCTGATAAAATGGCTCGGGCCAACGCCCGTAGAGTCGCCAAAGGCGGTTCGGGCGAAATGACCATTAAGCAGCAAGCTTGGGCCAGCGAAATTGTTCTCTCCACGGAGACCGTTACCGAACGGGCCAAAGATTTGGTGCTTCATTTTGTGGATCACTTAAAGAGCATTAACGATCTTGATGATGCCGCTTTGACTCAGCAAGCTGACGATTTAATCGCTTATTTGAAGAAAGCCATCGCCGCTTCTCAGCAGAAAGTCAGCTCCAAAGAATTTAATAAACGGGCCGTTGACGTCATGAGGGAAGTCGGTATTCCCGAACCGGAAAAACGTCTGAAAGCTTACCCCTTCCAGTTCTCTGGAGGTATGCGCCAGCGCATTGTTATTGCCATCGCTCTCTCCTCAAACCCCGAAATTTTGATTTGCGACGAACCGACGACCGCACTCGATGTCACGATCCAGGCTCAGATTCTCGACTTGATCAACGATTTAAAGAAAACGCGTAACCTCAGCGTCATCTTTATCACCCATAACCTTGGCGTTGTTGCCAACATGGCCGATGATATCGCGATCATGTACGCTGGCCGCATTGTCGAATATGGCGCGGTCGATGACATTTTCTACAATCCGAAGCACCCGTACACTTGGGCTTTGCTTAACTCGATGCCCGATTTGGACACCAAAGAACGTCTCGATGCCATTCCGGGCACCCCGCCGAACATGATCGTGCCCCCGAAAGGCGACGCTTTTGCCGCCCGCAATAAGTACGCGCTTAAAGTCGACTATGAGGCTCAACCGCCGTTCTTTCAAGTTTCTCCCACCCACTACGCCGCCACTTGGCTTTTGGATCCTCGGTCGCCCAAAGTTGATCCGCCGACTTCGGTCACCGAACGGATTAAACGCTTCCAAGCGCTCAATGAACGGATGAAGCAACAGAAGGAAAAACAAGCCAAGGCTGAAGCGGCTTATCTTTCTAGCGCCAGCGCTAAATCCGAGCCGACTGCTGCCCCGTCTCCTGTCACCCATAAATCTTCGAAAAAGAAAGGGGGTAAAGCCTCATGAGAGACGATGATATTGAAGCTGTCAATAAAACGACCCCCGTCGACGTTAAAAAGGATCGTTTAGCGACTTCCGAAGCGGTTTCCGGCAAACAAGAAAATGTCCCGGCCCAACTCCCCAAAGTTGTTACGGCCCCGCCTAGCAAAGGCGCCCTTGATCCCGATATTTCGAAGCGGCCGGTGATTCTTTCCGTCCGCCATTTGAAGCAATACTTCCGTTTTTCCAAAGGCGAGTTCAAATACAACAAAGCCGTCCATGACGTCTCTTTCGATTTGCATGAAGGCGAAGTCTTGGGACTCGTGGGCGAGTCGGGTTGCGGCAAAACCACGACTGGTCGCTCCATCATCAAGCTTTACGACATCACCTCTGGCTCCATTTTCTTCGAAGGTCAGCGCATTGGCGCCGGCACCCGCTGGAACGAAAAGGAGATCAAGTGGCGCAGCATTAAGGCCAACGAAGAAATTCAACGTCTTCGGGCTGAAGAGAAAGAAAAGATTGCCCAACTGAATGCCACCTCGAGTGACTCCCAGGACGCAATCGCCGACTTAAAGAAGAGTTATAACGCTAAAATTTTAGCCATCCGCGAAGAGCTTGATCAAGTGGTGGAAACCCAACGCGCTGACATTCGTCGTGCCAAATACGATAATGCCAACTGCAATAAGATCTACGCCGCCAAACAGGTCACCATTGTCAAAGCGGCATACAAAGTTAAATTTTCCGAGTTCCATAAGTCTCATCCCAAAAAAGATAAAGCCTTCTTTGCTGATTTTTCGAAGCTTTTTATCGAGTACGTTGAGGCCTTAAGGACCGCGAAGAACGACCGCATCATGAACAAGATGCAAATGATCTTCCAAGATCCTATCGCTTCGCTCGATCCCCGTATGACAGTCCGCGAAATCATTGCCGAAGGTTTAAAAATCCGCGGTATTCGCAATGCCAAAGTCATTGACCAAAAAGTCTCTGAGGCTTTGACCAAAGTTGGTCTCGTCCCGGAAATGGCCTCCCGCTATCCTCACGAATTCAGCGGCGGTCAGCGTCAGCGTATCGGCATCGCCCGTGCCCTCGTCATGGAACCGGATCTCATCATTGCCGATGAACCGATTTCCGCCCTCGATGTTTCGATTCAAGCCCAAGTCATCAACTTGCTGAACGACCTTAAGAATGAACTGAACCTGACCATTCTCTTCATCGCCCACGATCTTTCGGTGGTTAAGTATTTCTGCGATCGCATTATTGTCATGTATTTTGGCAACATGGTCGAGATGGCGTCTTCGGATATGCTCTTTGCTAATCCGCTGCACCCCTATACCCGTTCCTTGCTTTCGGCGATTCCGCTTCCTGATCCTCACTACGAACAACAACGCAAACGTTTTGACTACGTTCCGTCCCGAGATCACGACTACAGCAAACAAAAGCCGACCTTCCGTGAGGTCGAACCCGGGCACTTCGTTTTATGCAATGATGCTGAATTCGCGAAATATCAGGCCATCATTGCCGCGAGCAAATGAACGACGTTTCTCCCGAAGAATCCTATGTCGCTGCCGCCGATAAGCGGCGGGCGATTATTATTGAGGTTGTCGTCGCGCTTCTAATTCTTTGCGGCACTTCGGCCGCGGTTTTTTGCATCGAGTACTTCGGATCGCATCTTTATCCCTCTACTCCCATTCGCGTCTGGGCCGATACTTTTTCCATCTCAGGGCTTTTGGGCATTCTCGTATGGCTGCTTTTGTTCGTGACTCAGCACGGGGCTTTCGACATCATTGTGTATGGTACCCGTAAGCTTTTTGCCTACACCTTTCGGATTCATCCTGAAAAAAGCAAACTGCCGAAGACCTATACCGATTACGTGCTGGAGCGCCAAGCCAAGAAGCCCAACCGTTTTTGGATTTATTTATGTGCATGTGCCCTCTTTTTTATCGTTGGTTTGATCCTCGTTTTCGTTTCCTTAAATCTTGAATATTAGTTCAACGAACCCCTTCAAGTGTCGTATTTTGTCTAAAAGGTATTGAAAAACCAATCGGTAGTGTAATTATTACATTTTAGAAAGGTGGTTTATTTATAACCATGAAGAAATTACTCCCATTCGCGGGTTTCTGTGCCACCGTCCTCGGCATTGTCGCCCCTCATCCTAGTCTTAGCGACCAACTCTGTTGGCTTATCTGCTACTGGCGCTGACACGAACTGGTACTCCGGTATTCAGGGACTCTTTGGTCAGCCCAAAACCGATTCCCAAAGTGAGATCAAAGCGAACGCCGGTGCGATCATTGCTTTCGTTCTTTTAATCCTCGGTCTCGTTCTTGCCTTACTTGCTTCGTTGCTTCCGATGCTTAAGAAAGCCGAAAAGTTTGCGGGTTTCCTTGGCCTTGGTGGTTCCGTCCTTCTCATTGTTGCTGGCATCTTAATCTTCTGCGAAGTTCCGATGTTCTGCGGCACGCAGGGTGTTGGTGTTTCTGGCAGCGCGTCGTTCCCTCTTATTGGAACCGTTTCCTATAAGTACATTCTTGGCGGCGGCTGGATCGTTGCTGGCATCCTTGCTGTTGTCGGCGGTGGCGTTGCCTTCCTTCCCTCCCTCTTCGCCTTCCTTGCGAAGAAGAAATAAGGTTAGCAATCTTTAAAGAATTAAAGCTCCGCTTGGACTGCGGAGCTTTTTCTTTTCGCTATAATGGTGCGGTATGGAAAAGACGAACGTCATGCGCTTGCTTGATATCGCGGGAATCGACTACGATCCGCGGAGCTATGATCCCGAGATTGTGGATGGTTTAAGCGTAGCCAAAGCCTTAAACGAAGATCCGGAAGCCGTCTTCAAAACCTTAGTGACCGAAAACGAGAAGAAAGAACACTTTGTTTTTTGCGTCCCGGTGGGGGCAGAACTCGATCTCAAGAAAGCGGCGAAAGCGGTGGGGGCGAAATCGATTGAGATGATTCCCTTAAAAGAATTATTGCCCTTAACCGGCTATCTCCATGGCGGCTGCTCACCGATGGGCCTGAAAAAACCGTTTCCGGTGGCTCTAGACGAGACGATGCAACTCTTTGAGCGTATTTATATCTCCGCAGGAAAACGCGGCTACCAGGTGGGCTTAAATCCCACCGCGTTAGCGGCCTACTGCCACGCGAGTTTCGTCGACCTTAGTAAATAAAGGGTTCCAGGATTTTAGCGACTTCTTCGTAAAAGGGCTGCTCGCCTTCAAAACTGTAGCTTTGAGGATAATCAATATCGAGGACCCCGTGGGGCTGTTTTCGCTGATAGACGGGGACCACGAGTTCGGCCGCGGCGAGGGGATCGCACGAGATATAGCCTGGGAAATCACGGACATCGGGAACCACGATGGTTTTCTGGAAATTGAAACAAGCCCCAACGACGCCCTTACCGAGTTCAATTCGTTCACAGGCTGGCGTGCCGGCAAAAGGCCCTAAGACCAACGCGCGGGCGCGTTCATCATAAAGATAGAAACCGATCCAACTATGGGGCGGCAGGCTTTCATGCAACAAGGACAAGGCGTTATAAAGATGCGCCTTATGGAAAACGGGATCGTGGTCAAAGGCCTTTAACGAGGCCAGTAGACTCGCTTGGTCAAAATTACTCATATCTAGAATATAACTCAAAATCAATTCGTCGGCCCCTTTTATTGTTTGGGGGACTATTTGTAAGTAGAGAGGATAAAGACATGACCAACCTTTTTAGTTCGTATACGAATGGGCTCAACGATTTTGTTGAGGAAATGACCTCCATCCTTCATGAAGGGGCGTTACCCCTTTATCGGAGTAGACGCCGCTACCCCGTCGATCAGACTTCGCTCTATCTTATGGCCTTAGAGGCGACGGCGTTCTATGACCGGTATCTCGGCTATGTTCCAACGACCGAGCAGGTCAGCCGAGTCCTGCCGGAAGAAGGCTCCTATCAAAAGGTCCAAGCGGCTTACCAGGCCTATCGGCAAGAAGATCCCAAGACGGCCTTGACCACCTATTGCCAGCGGCTCAATTCCATCATCGATTCGGTGGCATTAACCAAAGCGGACTCCCGTTATGTTCTTACCCCGGATTACCGGTCTTTTTCTCAACGGATCGAAGGCTATCTTCAGGGTAAAAGAGTTACGAAACCGATCAATTTATAAAAATATTCATTCGATGAAACCTAATTAAAATAACAAAGTTAGCACTCAACGCTTGACAGTGCTAAAGTTCCGACTATCATAGAGTTAGCACTTGGAACACGAGAGTGCCAAACTTAGGAGGAATAACTTATGAACCGTGAACTTGAAACTCGCAACGAGAACTATGGAATCTTCGATCCGTTCTTCAATGCTCTCTTCGGAGGCGATGAAGATAAGAACTTCGGGATGTTGGCCATGAAGACCGATATCAAAGAAGACGAGAAGAATTACGAGATGGATGTCGAACTTCCGGGATTCGATAAGAAAGATATCGCTTTGAATCTGAAAGATGGATATCTCACCATTACCGCCAAGGTCGATCGCAATCTCGATGAAAAGCAGAAGAAAGGCTATATCCACCGCGAACGTTTCTCCGGTGCGGCCAGCCGCAGCTACTATGTTGGCGACATCGACGAAAAGAGCATCAAAGCCGCTTATAAGGACGGGGTCCTCGCGATCAGCTTCCCGAAAGCGAGCGTCAAAGAAGTCGAGTCGAAGCATTCCATTGCCATCGAATAACATCCGATAGCAGTGCGGCTTGGGGAGGTGTTATGGGCACCTCTCCTTTTTTTGTGCGTCTTGCTTGCCCCTCTCGCCGGAACGCCTAGAATAGAAGCATACCCCTAGGGGGTGTCTCTATGAAAAAGAAATTTGAAGTGAGTGGCATGAGCTGCGCGGCTTGCCAGGCCAATGTGACCCGAGCCGTCGCTAAACTTGATGGGGTTAAAGCCGTCACGGTTTCATTGCTGGCTAAAAACATGGTCGTCGAATTTGATGAGGCCCAAGTCAGCGAGCAGCAGATCATGGATGCCGTGGCCGCTTCGGGCTATGGCGCCTGCCCTTTTGTTAATCAGTCCTTGAAGGTTCTCCAAGAGCGGAAAAAACAGGATTTGCGGAAGAAAAGGAACCGTTTATTGGTTTCTTTAGTCTTTTTAGCCTTGCTGATGGGCGTGGCTATGGGCAGTATGATTGCCATGAATAATGGCTGGCCTAGCCCCCATGATTCGAATTATGCCCTGATCGTCTTTTTCGAGGTGACTCTCGAACTGCTGTTTGCTGCGCCCATCATCGTTCTCAATTTTCATTATTTCATTTCTGGTTTTAAAGCCTTGTTCAAAGCCCATCCCAATATGGATTCCTTGGTGGCGTTAGGCAGTACCGTCTCTTTGCTTTATGGTTTGTTCTCTTATGGCGCGATTATCGTTGGCTGGGCGAACGGCAATAACGATTTGATCATGCAATATTCGATGAATCTCTATATCGAATCTTCGGGGACGATCCTCTTCTTCGTGTCCCTGGGCAAATTCTTTGAAAGCAAAGCCACGGCTAAAACCACGGCTTCGATCGCCGATTTGATGTCCTTAACTCCCGACACGGCTTATAAGGTTGATGGGGATGAGGTTAAAGAAGTCCCGACCGATTCTCTCGAAGTGGGCGATGTTGTGGTGGTGAAGCCTGGAGAAGCTATTCCGACGGATGGGGTGATTTGCGAAGGCTACGCCAACGTTGACGAATCCTTATTAACCGGTGAGTCCCTTCCCGTCTATAAAAGTAATGGGGCTAAGGTGATTGGCGGCAGCATCAATAAGACGGGTTCCTTCCGTTTTAAAGTCACTTCCGTCGGCAAAGATACGACGATGAGCCAAATCGTGACTTTGGTGGAACAGGCCAGCGAATCGAAAGCCCCGATTGCTCGACTGGCGGATAAGATTTCTCTTTTCTTTGTTCCGGCGGTCATTCTCATTTCTTTGCTGACCTTTGGGATTTGGATGCTTATTAGCGGTCTTAATGGGGGAGTCAATCTCTCCTTGTCTCTTCAACTTGCGATCTCCGTTCTGGTGATCTCGTGCCCATGTGCCTTAGGCCTAGCGACCCCGGTCGCCATCATGGTCGGGACGGGCAAAGGCGCCGAAAACGGAATCTTGATCAAATCGGCCGCTGCCTTTGAAAGCATGGAGAAAGTCGATGCTATCCTCTTTGACAAAACCGGAACCTTAACGACGGGTGAAATGGTGTTTAAAGGAATCCGGGTTTATGCTGGCGAAGAGAAGGTGATTCTTAGCGAAGCGGCGGGCGTGGAATCCTTATCGGAGCACCCCTTATCGAAAGCCATCGTTAACGAAGCCAAAGCTCGTCATCTTAACTACACCTCCCCAGCGGATTTTGTTTATGAACCTGGATTAGGGGTAAAAGGAAATGGTTTAATCATCGGCAATAAAGCTTTGATGGAACAAAATGGAGTCTCATTGGATCTTGCCCACGCTGATTTCGAAGCAATTACACATCAAGGTCAAAGCGGCTTATTCGTGGCTAAGGGCACTCAGTTAGTTGCCCTCATTGCGATCGGAGATGCCTTGAAGGCTCATAGCGTTGAGGCTATTGCTACCCTGAAATCCTTAGGCAAAAAGGTCGCCCTGGTTAGCGGTGACAATGCCGCGACGGCAAAAGCGGTTGCGGAGCAGCTCGGGATCGACGAAGTTTATTCTGAAGTGCTTCCCGAAGAAAAAGAGAAGATCGTTGCGTCTCTGCAGGAGAAAGGTCTTAAAGTCGCTTTTGTGGGCGATGGCGTGAATGACGCTCCTTCCTTAAGCAAAGCCGATGTTGGCATTGCGATCGGAGCCGGAAGCGACGTCGCCATTGATTCAGCCGACATCATTTTGGTCCATAGCGATCCCCTCGAAGTCGTTTCGGCGGTGGAACTTTCGCACGCCGTAGTCAAGAACATCAAAGAGAATTTGCTGTGGGCTTTCTTCTATAACGTGATTCTCATTCCGGTCGCGGCTGGGGCTCTTTATAGTGTCCCCGTCGCCTGGGGCCACTTCATATTGACCCCAACCATCGCTTCGATTGCGATGTCTTTAAGCTCGGTAACGGTAGTCCTTAATGCCTTAAGGCTCCGGTTATTTAAGAGAAAAGTTTCTCAAAAGGAGGTCCAGTAAAATGGCCAAGAAACAAGTTGTGATGATTCAGGGCATGATGTGCGAGGGTTGCGCCCACCGCGTCGAGGCGGCTTTAAAAGCGCTGCCTGGCGTGAAGGACGTCAAGGTTTCGCTCAAAGACAAGAATGCTCTTGTCAAAGTCGAGGAACCGCTGGAAGAGTCTCTGTACAAGAAAGCCATCGAAGACGCTGGCTATACTTGCACGGGAGTGAAGTGACATGGTTGCCGATCACGCCAAAGTGAAACGGCAACTTGCCATCGCTAAGGGCCAACTCGAAGGCATCAGCAAGATGGTGGATGAAGACGCCTACTGCATTGACGTCTCCAACCAACTTCTCGCTACGATTGCCTTATTAAAGCAGGTCAACAACGTGGTGATCTCGGCTCACCTTGCAAGCTGTGTCAAGAACGCCAAAAGCGGGGCTGACCTCGATAAGAAGCTTCAAGAGATCGACCAAATTTTGAAGCGGATGAGCAACTAAAAAACGGGGGAGGTGTAGTCATTATCCCCCGTTTTTGTCGTTGCCTTTATTTTAAGATGGGAATGATCTTATCCTGAAGCCCTGCGACCACAACGGCTTGGTGATTCAAGATATGGAGATTGGTTTCGCTACGGACGCCAAAGTCGGGAGCGTAGATGCCCGGTTCATCTGAGAAACTCGTTCCCTCAATCAGATGCCGGGTGTCATGCGATTCGTAGTCATCAAGGTTGGCGCCTGGTCCGTGAGGAGAGACATCGACCGCGATATTATGGCCAACCCGGTGGATGAAATAGTCGCCATAGCCCGCTTTCGTGATGACTTCACGCGCGACATCGTCAGCTTCATAGGCCGCGACGGGGCGTAACGGGATCTCCTTCTTTAAGAAAGCGATCACGGCATCGCGAGCCGCCTTCACGACGGCAAAGCGCTTGGCATAGACTTCGGGGACTTCCTTCCCGACATAACCCATCCACGTGATATCGGCATAGACGCCTTCTGGATCATCCATCTTGGCCCACATATCGATGAGTACTAAATCGCCTTGATGAATCTTGGCGTGAGATTCTGGGGTGGGGGTGTAGTGCGGATTCGAGGCGTTCTTGCCGATCGCCACGAGCGGGGGATCATCGTAGACCATCCCCTCTTGGTGAAAGCGATCGGCGATAAACTTCTGAATCTCGAGTTCATCGGTTTCGCCATTCTTGAGAATCAGTTCTTTAATCTTTTGGAAAGCCTCATCCTTAATGGCCAAAGTAAGGGCATCCGCTTTCAGCTGAAGTTCATAGGCCCGTTTGGAGTAGACCGCGGTTAATTCCTGCAAAAGGTCGCCGCTAGACAGAACCTCAAGACCCAAGGACTTCACGTAATCGACCGAACCATAATCGGCGAGAGATACCCGGGGCAACAGTCCATTTTCCGAGACATCCATCAGGACGGTTTTATAGGCGGAGAAGTAACGTTTTTCTAAGGCCAACATTTCTCGCCATGTCTTATAAACCACCAAATCAAAGCGCGCTTTGGTCACCGAGTCATTCAGGTAAACGGTATCGATAATGTGCGTGATGAGATAAGGTTTGCCGGTCTTTGGGATAACCATTAGAATTTTCCGGGTCAACATTTTCTCGCCGAGTAAGGCCACTAAGGTCTTGTTGCGATTCTCATAATCGACGAGGATCCACGCGTCGGCATTTTGCTCGGCGATGTGGGCTTGGATTTCTTCAATTTTCATGGGATTGCCTCGGGAGAATTATATCACGCACCTCTCCGCATTATTTTTGGTTTAAAATATACTCGATGAAGTTGAGTTTAGAAGGTCGTCACCTCGATCGGGAGCATCCGCTTCCGGAATATCCTACTCCCCAGTTCCAGCGTGATTCTTTTATTTGCCTGAATGGGCAATGGGATTTTCAAATTGATTCTTCTAGATCCCTTCCTAACGAATATTCGGACCACATCATTGTTCCTTTTGCGGTGGAGACCCCGCTTTCGGAGGTCTATAAACGGATCACCCCAGAAGCGGTTTTGCACTATCGCCGATCGATCGTCATTCCGGCGGGATTTAATCGCGGACGAATTCTGCTCCACTTCGAGGCGGTGGATCAGGTTTGCGATGTCTACCTTAATGGGGTGAAGATTTGCCATCATGAAGGCGGATACTTACCTTTTACGGTTGATCTTATGGAACTGCACTCCGGCGAGAATTGCCTGCAGGTCGAAGTGACGGACGATACCAGCAGCAGCCTGTATCCACGCGGCAAACAAATGGACCAAAACGGGGGCATTTGGTATACCCCGACTTCTGGAATTTGGCAGAGTGTTTGGCTCGAATCGGTTCCTCAACAAGTGATTCGTTCCCTCAAACTCTCACCCGATTACGATCAGAAGACGCTCTTTATCCATGCCGATTTCGAAGGCAAAATCGAAAAAGGTTCGGCCGAAGTTTCCCATAACGGACGGCTCATTGCCTCCTTCCCGCTAGATGAACACGGTAACGGGTCGGTTAATTTGCGCGGGAGTTTCCAACCTTGGTCCCCCAGCAATCCGTTCCTTTACGACCTCAAAGTCAAAATCAATGAAGACACGGTCACTTCGTATTTTGCCATGCGAAAGATTGGAACCATGATGGTTCAAGGCCATCGTGTTTTTGCTCTCAATGATCAGCCCTTATTCCTCAGCGGTCTCCTCGATCAAGGCTATTTCCCTGGGGGCGGCCTTACTCCGCCAAGCGATCAAGCGATCATCAATGATCTTCGTCTAGCTAAAGATATGGGTTTTAACCTGATTCGCAAGCATATCAAAATCGAACCGATGCGTTGGTACTATCATTGCGATCGGCTAGGACTATTAGTGATTCAAGATTTTGTTAATGGCGGTGCGCCCTACCGGAAACGCTTGATCTATTTGGCGCCCTTTATCAAATTTCATTTGGATGATACCAAGCCTCGGATCATCAAAGATTTAGGACGAATCGATCCTAAATCCCGAGCGAATTTCACCGAGGACGTCGCTCGGACGGTGAAGCGTTTATACAATTGCCCCTGTGTTTGCGCTTGGACGTTATTTAATGAAGGTTGGGGCCAATTCGATACAGCGGCGAACCTTGAATCGCTCCGCTCCCTTGATCCCACTCGCTTAGTTGATGCGAACTCGGGCTGGTTTGATCAAGGCGTTGGCGATTTTGCTTCTCACCATGTTTATTTCAAAAAAATCCGTTTGAAGAACGACGGCAAACGTCTTTTGTTCCTTTCGGAATTCGGTGGTTATAGCCTCCGGGTCAAAGACCACGTTTTCTCTGCTAGAAACTTTGGCTACAAACGCTTCCTGCGCGGCGACGACCTCACCAAAGGTCTCTATGATCTCTACATTCATCAAGTCGCTCCTTTAATTGCCAAAGAAGGTCTTTCGGGTTGCGTGCTTACTCAGCTTTCGGACGTCGAAGAAGAAACGAATGGCTTAGTTACCTACGATCGAGAAATCGTCAAGGTCGACCCCGGGACTTTCCGCCTCATCAATAGCAAACTAACTTTCTAATTGCCTTGAAGTCTTCTATAATAGAAGGAGCGTATCGGGAAACTTTTACCGATATAACGACATCCGCAGGGATTGAGGCGGAAAACACCGCTCTTTAATTGCCGACGAATCCACCTTTCGTCACAGAAATGGAGGCTCTATGTATCAGCCAAAGATGAAACTTACCCCTGAGCAGCAGGGGATCTTGGATGGCAAAGAAGGCGAGGTCAAAGCCAAGATGATGGAGTCGATCGTTCGCCTCGGCGATATGTTTGAAGCGCCGGAGCTAGCGAAAGTTACCCACAACGAAGGCCACTTGGTCTCCAGTTTTGGTATTGGCTTGCTCGTTGCTTTATATCCTTTGATGGATCGGCTCATTGCCGCTGGGGTCAAGGCCCCAGAAGGCTTTACGGTCGATCCCCGTCCGTATGATTTCAAAAACGTGAAGTGCTCGCCTTTGGAGAAATTGGTTTTCACCAAGATCATCTATTCTCAGCAAGCGCATTATGAAGAGCAGCTGACCAAACTTGGTCTTAAGAGCAAAGACAGTTTTACCTGCGCCTGCTATTTCCCTGAAGTCGGCAACACCCCAAAGAAAGGCGATGTCCTCTCTTGGGCTGAAAGCAGCGCGGTGGTGTATGCGAACTCGGTTCTTGGCGCCCATTGCAATCGCAATTCCGGCGTCATGGATTTGTTCGGTTCCATCATCGGCTACGTTCCCGAATTTGGCTTCTTGACCCCCGAAGGCCGCAAGGCTACTTGGAAGATCATTGTGAAGACCAGCAAACTCCCGGAAGCTCAAATCCTAGGTTCCGCGATCGGTATCAAAGTTCAGGAACAAGTTCCTTATGTCGAAGGCTTGGATCAATGGCTAAAACCCTTGCCCGATCAAGATAGCATTGCCTATCTCAAAGATTTCGGCGCGGCGACAGCCAGCAATGGCGCGGTCGGCCTCTATCATATCGATAAGATCACTCCCGATGCCGTCGAACAAGGCGAAGGCTTGCTGAAGAGCGATGCTCAGACCTATGTGATTGATGACGCCGAGATTGAACGGATTTATAAGAATTATCCGATCCTTTGGAAAAACAAAGAAAAGCGGGCTAATCGTTGCTTCATCGGCTGCCCGCATCTTACTCTCCGCCAGCTCAACGCCTGGACCGATAAGATCAGTGGCGAGCTCCAGCGGAAAGGCCACAAGAAAGTGGTAGTCCGCACCGTTTTGACGACGGCCCCGGGCGTTGCCCAAGAATTCATGAAGACCCCCAAGTACCAACAGCTCTTGGCGACGGGTTGCACCTTATCGAGCATCTGCCCGCTGATGTATGCGGATAGCCCTTTAAGCAATATGCATCGTCTGATGACAAACTCCAATAAATTTCGGACCTATTCCTCGGCCCGTTATTACAAGGATGCCGAAGTCCTCGACATCATCACTGGAAAGGAGAGCAAATAATGAAAACGTTCAAAGGTCGGGTTTTGGCGGAAGGCACCTACAAAGGCGAAGCCGCGGTCACCCATCAGGGTTTCAATACGTTAGCCTCATTCCAAAAGAGCGCGCTTTCGAAGCATTGCAAATCCGTTATCGTCTCAGATCAAGACAACAAGGATCTCTACAAAAAGAACATCACGGGTAAAGCGGTTTGCTTACCGCAGACCATCGGTTCAACGACCGGCGGCTTGGTGATTCAAACCGTCTGCGCTCGCGGGATTGCTCCGGCGGCGTTCTTGTTCAGCAAGCACATCGATTCCTTGGCGGCTGCCGGCATTGTCTTAGCTCGGGTTTGGAATGATTCCAAGATCATCGCGATTGATGAACTGGGCGATGACTTCCTTAATAGCGTCAAAACTGGCGATCCTATCGAAATCGATCTCGACGGTACGGTTCGTGTTGGCTAATTAATCGAAATTCCGCATAATAGTTGCCGTGGCGATCAAAATTGCGTTTTTCGATATCGATTGCACCCTCTACGATTGGGAGCATAAAACTTGGGTGGCCTCGGCCATCACGGCGATTAAGCAACTCCAAAAGAATGGGGTTTTGGTTTATCTTTGCTCGGCCCGGCCTTATAACTCGATGAAGCTTTTCGGGGTCTTTGATCTCGGGATTCGTTGGGATGGCTATATCGCCTCGGCCGGCGCGGTCGCTTATGGCGATCGTCATTACATCAAGACCTTAGTCATGCCAAGCGCTCAAGTCCACAATCTCATCAAAGTCACCAAAGCCTTGGGTTTGCCGATGGAACTCATTGGACTGAAAACCCGCTGCATGACTTTGAAGCCTAACGAATTCGTTGAGAAATACCATTGGGTCTATAAGGATACGACCGTCGCGGTCCGCGCCTATCGGGGCGAACCGATTACGGGAACCTTGCTTTTTGCACCCGCCGAATATGATGAGACTTTAAAGGCCGCTTGCCCGGGCGTTCGCTTCGACCGCTTTGCCGAATACGGGGTCGATGTTATGGATGTCCCCCATGAAAAAGGCGATGCGATTAAAGATGTCTTAACCTACTATGGCTTTAAGAAAGAAGAGGCCATTGCCTTTGGCGATGACTATCAGGATCTCACGATGGTACCGCAAGTCGGCATCTTCGTTTCGGTGGGAAACGGCAAAGACGAAGTCAAAGCTGCGGCGACTTATGTGAGCAGGCCGATCGCGGAGGACGGCATCTTGGAAGCCCTCCAACATTACCATCTTGTCTAAGTTCCAGACGCTTTGCCCTTACGTTTGAGAATATCTTTGCTATATTTGAACCATGCGAGTCAATAAATTCTTGGCCCAAATGGCCGTTGACTGGATGGATAAGGATAACCGTAAACGCCTGAAGAAAGTTACCCCGCAGCAAGGCCCGAACTTTACTTACGATATCAACTATGCCGGCGATAAAGATTTTCATCATTGCTTCGATCTTCTTAAAGCGGACGACAGTAAACGGCTCAACCGTCTTTTCATCGACATCCATGGCGGAGCTTATGTTTTCGGAATTCGCAAAAACAACTACCCCTATGCCTCCATTTTCCGTGAGGCAGGTTATGACGTGGCCATCGCCGATTACGATTTGGTGAGCCAAGGCGTCACCGTGGAAAACCAAATCCACGCTGTCGCCAAGATGCTGAAATATCTTCATGACCATGCTGCGGAATTAGGAATCGCGGATGATGCGTTCTTCATTTCGGGCGACTCTTCAGGCGGCCATTTGAGTTTGCTACTGGGCGAAGCCATCAGTGATCCGAAGGTTGCCTCGGCTCTCGGGGTTGATCTTAGCGGGGTTACGGCCAGCGCGGTTCTGGTGAACTGCACCGCCTTTGACTTCACTCATATTTTGGGCAAGGATCACTGCACCAAAGCCGCGGCCCTTTATATCTTTGGACCCCGTTACCAAGATGAAGCCTGGTGCGATCGCTTTTCGCCGAAGACTTATCTTTCTTCGCTCAGACTCCCGTTGTTCTATTCCAGCTGTCGAAACGATCCTTTGCTCCCGGAGACGTTAAAGCTTCAGGCCGCCTTAAAAGGTTTAGGCATCCCTAACAAATACTGTTATATCGACTCCCCAAAAAAAGAAATCAGCCACGTTCATAACATCTCGTTCCCGGATTACCCTGAATCGCAGCAAGTTAATACAGCGATGATGGCCTTTATGGCCAAATACTCCGCTCATAAATAGAAACTAAAAAGCCCATTTTATGGGCTTTATTGCGGGATTGCGCCCGCGCACTTACGCGTGTATGCTAGGTCTAGCAAAATTATGAACAAACTAGATCAAAGCAAGACGCCATTCCTCGATGCCCTCCGCGAGTATACCTCGCAAGACGTCACCCCCTTCGATGTCCCTGGGCATCATATGGGCAATATTGAAAATGCGGCGACCGAACTTCTCGGCCACGCCATTTATCACCTCGACGTCAACGCTCCGATTGGCCTCGATAACCTCGCTAAACCCCACGGCTGCATCCTTGAAAGCGAACAATTGCTCGCCGATGCTTGCGGCGCCGATGAGGCCTTCTTCTTAATTAACGGCACGAGTTCTGGCATCGTCGCGATGATCATGACCGCGGTCAAAGCCGGCGAAAAAATCATTCTGCCGCGCAACGTCCATAAGTCGATCATCAACGGCCTTATCCTTAGCGGTGCCGTCCCGGAGTATGTGATGCCCGTCATCGATGACGATTTGGAAATCGCCAATCAACCGTCGGTCGAAGATTTCCGCCGGGCCATCATCAACCATCCGGCCGCTAAAGCCGTCTTTGTCATCAACCCGACCTATTTCGGTGGAGTCGGTGACTTAAAGTCCATCGTCAAAATCGCCCACGAACATCACATGGCCGTCCTCGTCGATGAAGCCCACGGCGCCCATTACTATTTCCACGCCGAAGGCTCGCCCATCACGGCGATGGATGCCGGTGCCGATATGTCGTCGGTTTCCTTTCACAAGACCGCGGGCTCGTTGACCCAAAGCTCCGTTCTCCTTATGCACACGGGCATGTTTAACCGCTACGATGTCCAAAAGAGTCTCAACATCATCAACACGACTTCGCCTTCGCACATCTTGATTGCGAGCATCGATGGGGCCCGTTCCTACATGGCTACCGCCGGAAAAGCCGCTCAAGAAAGAACTTATGAACTCGCCGCTTACGCCCGTCAAGAGGTCGCAAAGATACCGGGTTTTGTCGTTGAAGGCAAAGAGCATTTCATGGCCCATGGTTGCTTCGACTACGATAACAGCAAACTCGTGATCGGCCTCGATCATCTCGACATCAATGGCTTTGATCTCTATTACCTCATTAAAAAGGATTACAACATTCAATTCGAATTGGCTGAGACGTATGCGGTTCTGGCCATCTTCGCGATCGGGACTAAGAAAGAGCATGTCGATACCTTGGTCGCCGCCTTAAAGGACATCTCTCAGAAGCATTACCATCCGAATATCACATATCCCGTCCATCATTTTGATGCCTCTTTCCCCTTCATGCTGATCCGGCCGCGCGCCGCTTTCCATGCTCCGGGAAAGGTGGTGCCTCTCGAACAATGCGATGGTGCGATTTCTAAAGAACAAGTCATGTGCTATCCGCCCGGAATTCCGCTGATCTGCCCGGGCGAAGTCTGGACCAAAGAACTGATCGCTCGCGTTCAGCATTATCAAACCACGGGGGTCACGATTTTAAGCAGTTACCCCGAAGGCTACGAAATTGTCGACACCGAGAAATGGAAACGTTTCTCCGTCTATGCCAAACGGCTGAAAGACTACTATGAAAACCGCAAGACGGTTCCTTCCGCGGACGGCTATCGCATGCCCTTTGAAGGCGATAAACATCAAGCGACTGTGGTCTTACTGCCTTTCCGCAAAGACACCTGGCGCGAAGATGGCAAGATTGCCCGCGCGAATTTCCGCGAAGTGATTTTGGCGATTGCCCAACACGAAAAAGTCATCGTCGGCATTCATCCGTCCATCTACGATAAAGTGGTCAAAGATTATCAGAATGTTCCAAACGTTGAACCTATTTCGATCCGCTATAACGATTCGTGGGCTCGCGATAACATGGCTTTATTCGTCACCAATGGCAAGAGCGTTCGCTCGGTCGATTTCCGCTTCAATGCTTGGGGCGGAGATTATGACGGCCTCTACAAGAACTACCGCGATGATGACCGTTTAGCTTCCGTCTTTGCCAAACGGACCAAGATGATTGATTACTACATCCCCAATTTCATTCTCGAAGGCGGCTCGATCGCCGTCGATGGGGAAGGGACGTGCATCGCTACGGAAGCCTGCTTGCTTTCGCCCGGTCGTAACCCGACCTTCACCAAAGAAGAAATCGAAGAGACCTTAAAAGACTATCTCGGCATCGATAAACTCATCTGGGTGCCGCACGGCATCGTCGAGGATGAGACCGACGAACACATCGATAATATGGTCGCCTTTGTTAAACCGGGCGTTTTGGCCATGGCTTGGTGCGATAATCCCGAAGATCCGCAATACGAATACTGCCAACAAACCTACGACGTTCTTTCGAAGACCACCGATGCCAAAGGCCGGACCTTTGAAATCCACAAGATCCCGGTGCCCTCTCCCGCCCTCTATATGAGCAAGCAAGAAAGCCTCGGGCTCAGCAAAGGCCGTTATGGCGCGAAGTCGCGTCCCGCTGGCGCTCGCCTTGCTGCCAGTTACATCAACTTCTACCAAGGCAAAGATTTCATTATCCTGCCCGCCTTTGGCGTGAAAGAAGACGCCTTAGCCTTACAGGCTATGAAAGAGCTCTTCCCCAACAAGACGATTCACCAAATCAATTCCCGTGAAATCTTGCTCGGTGGGGGCAACATTCACTGCATCACCATGCAAATCCCGGAGGCTAAATAACCATGGAAAAAACCTTTGCGCTCGCCCAGTTCTCGATGAGCGGAGTCTACGAAGACAACCTTGCGAAAGCGGACCGCTATATTCATGAAGCCGCTAAACAAGGAGCCGTTCTTTTGCTGCTGCCTGAACTCTTCGAAAACCTCTATTTCTGCCAGGTTGAAGACTACGAAAAATTTGCCTTGGCGGAAGAGGCTTCGACCTCGAAGACCTTGGCTCATTTTCAAGCGTTAGCAAAAGCCAATCACATCGTTTTGCCGATTTCCTTCTTCGAAAAGAGCGGACCCGTGTATTTCAATTCATTGGCCATGATTGATGCTGACGGAACGATTTTGGGCATTTACCGCAAGAGCCATATCCCGACTGGGGAATGCTACGAAGAGAAGTTCTATTTCGCGCCGGGCGATACCGGCTTTAAAGTCTTTGATACCGCGGCTGGTCGTATCGGTATCGGCATTTGCTGGGATCAATGGTTCCCTGAAGTCGCCCGCATCCTGGCTTTACAAGGAGCCGAACTCATCTGCTATCCGACGGCGATTGGCTCCGAACCTGTTCTCCCGAAAGATTCCAAGGATCATTGGCAGAACGTGATGAAGGGCCATGCCGCTGCCAACATTTTGCCCGTCCTTGCCGCTAACCGTGTTGGGGTTGAAAAGGCCAAAGAAAGCTCGATGAAGTTCTTTGGTTCCTCCTTTATCGCCGACCAGCATGGCAATTTCGTCAAAGTCTATGGCCGCGAAGATGAAGGGCTGCTATTCGCTGCCTTTGATTTAGAAGCCATCGACAAAGAACGCTCCGATTGGGGCAGCTTCCGCGATCGGCGGACCGACCTCTATGGCGATATTCTTAAACTCAGCGCACTTAAGAAATAATCACTGGAACGCCAACACTAACATCACAACTAAAACGGCAATCGCAGTTAAACCGATGATGATCGGAAAGATGTACATCGGGTCAAAACCCTTGCCGTTTTTTCTTGCCATGGCTTAATTTAACCCCTTATACTTGTCCTCGTCACTATGAATTGGATCCTGTCTTCCTTGCTGCTTGGTCTCGGACTCTCCATGGACTGTTTGGCCCTCTCGATTACCGATGGGCTGGTTTACCAAGATTTGGGGAAGAAGAAGCCTTTCTTCATCGCCATGGTCTTTGCCGTGTTACAAGCGGCTTTCCCCTTGGTCGGATTTTGGCTGGGTGAAACCTTCTATGCCTATATTAAAGATTGGGACCATTGGGTGGCCTTTGGTCTATTAGTCCTCATCGGCGGGAAAATGCTTTTCGATGGGATCAAAGGTTTGGTCAAACCCGAGACCCGAGAACCGAAGAAATTCTCTTATCCCGAAGTTTTATTGCAAGGCGTGGCCGATTCGATCGACGCCTTTGCCATTGGCATCGCTATCCGTTCCACCTTGGGGGTTCAGCCCGCAGATGGTCTCGACTACGAAATCTACATTTGCTTTGTCATTATCATGCTCGTGACTTTCGTGATTTCTCTATTTGGCGTTTTCGCGGGCAAATGGATCAACAAGTTGCTGAAAGGCAAATACGAGATCAGCGAAATCATTGGGGGCGTGGTCCTCATCGGTATTGCCATTGAAGTGGCGGTTACCGGTTGTCTTGGTTTATGAGGGAGAGGAAAAAATCCTCTCCTCTTTTTTAAGCGTAGAGATTAAAGCCGGTGGCGTTATCGCTAAAGCTCGTGGCTATGATCGTCCCGCTTAAGGACGAGAAATAATTAAAGGTCAGATCGACGGGATAGGTTTTGTATTCGCCCAAGATGTTCGTGGTCGAAAAACTTGGGAAATAGTCATAAGACTTATTAATGCTTTGGTGATAGACGAGATAGTCGATGATCGCGATGGTGTAATAGGTCGAACTATCCAGGGTTCCATAGGTAGCGGTATCACCGGTGTAGGTCTTGTTGTATTTGGCTTCGTTGGCAATGTCTTCGCCCAAAACTTTTACGATGACGATGTTATTGGTGAAGGGCGTGGCTTTATAAAGGGTACTGTAGGTCACGGAACCGTTCGGCACGGAAGCTCGCTGTTTGTTTTCCATAGCGCAGGCTAAATTCGGGTACTGGGTCTTGTAGTTTTCATAGATGGCCTTGCAGCCAGCATTAGCAACGGTGGAATACGTTAAACTTCCCGAAAGGGTTCCACAGCTGGCGTTGGCCTTCTCTTTAAAAGCGGTGGTGCCGATGTACTTATTTTCGATGGCAAGAAGCTCACTATCTTCGCTCCAGGAGGCCGAAGCCGCGATAAATTCATAATTCGTGCAGGTCACGACCCCGCTAGCGACGCTTAGCGTAAAGTGAGAAATGCCTTCGCCATTGTAAGCCCCTTGAAGGAAAGGCACGCCGTTTTGATTGTCGACTTCTTGACGGTGGCTATGGGCGCAGAAGGCCCCGTCGAAATACGATTTTAGACCGGAGTATTCCCAATCTTCGGGAGTCGAAACATCATCGTGAATGGATAAGATGACGATCGTGCAACCTTCATTGCGAAGTTTAGTCGCCTCTTTTTCCGCAGGTCCTAAGGGATCAATGAAAGAAACGTCTTGGACGTTTTTCGAAGTGATCGAGGTGGTTTGTCCTTGGCCGATCATCCCAACGATGCCGACCTTGACCCCGCCGCGGAGTATCGTCGTTGAGGCATTCGTTTTGCCCCAGGAGGTAGCGGTGACTTGTCCATTTTCCCAGGTGCGGATATTGCCCGCCAAGAAGGGGAAGTTGGCTTTCGCTTGATTGGCGAAGATGGACGCTTGGCCATAATCGAACTCATGGTTGCCTAAGGTCATCGAATCAAAACCGATATTGTTCATCGCTTCGGTGATTAAAGCCCCTTCATTGAGGTTGCTTTCCATTGAACCTTGCCACATATCACCGCTCGAAATGATGAACGTATGATCGGGATCCGCCGCTTTGAATTCTTTTAATTTTCCTCCGACTTTGGCCAAGCCGCCTTCATAGTAAGTGCCACTGGAATTTTCCAAGATGGAACCATGAAAGTCGTTGATCGCGTAGAAATTAAAGACGCCATCCGCGGGGACGTCACTGGAAGTGGACGTGCTGGTGGATGAGCCCGTGCTTGAAGAAGAGCTTGAACTCGTGGAAGCGGTCGAACTTGAAGTCGCGGAACTCGTGGTCTTAGAACTCGAGGTGGTGCTCGCTGAAGCCGTGCTTTGACTCGACGAGGATGAAGAATTGGCGCTTGAGGAAGAGGAGGTCGAAACGGGGACGACACCGCAACTAGCGAGCAACAGCCCGCCTAAGATTAGTCCGAATGAGAGTTTGGTCTTCATTTTCATAGAGTTAGTTTATCATTCCTTAAAGAAAGCCATTTATAATAAATCTATTATGGGTTACAAAGTAGGATTAGTTTTGCAAGGCGGGGGGACCCGAAGTGCCTTCACCGCAGGCGTCCTCGACACTTTGATGGAAAATCAATTTGTTTTCCCTTATATCATCGGTACCTCGGCGGGAGCTCTTCAGGCCGTGAACTACCTCTCAGGAGACGTTGGCCGAAGCAAAGACATCGCCATCAATTTGATGACCGACAAGAAGTTCGTTTCCTTGTTTAATCTATTGCATTTCGGCACTCTTTTTAATTTTACCTACCTCTTCGTTGAGGTTCCGAAAACCGTGATCCCCTTCAATAGCAAGGCCTATTTGGCTAGTCCGGTTCGCTTTACGGTGGCGACGACGGGATTAGAAGATGGCAAAGCTCATTATTTCGTTAAAGGTGTTTGCCCAGAAATGTGGAAGGCTCTCGCGGCCTCTTCTTCCTTGCCTTTGCTCACTTGGAAACCGGTTCTAGTCGAAGGCCATCCCTATCTTGATGGCGGTCCGGCCGCCAATATTCCTTTCCGTCGAGCCTTAGAAGATGGCTGCGAAAAGATCGTGGTGGTAAGCACAAGAGCCTTAGGCTTCCGTAAGGCCGCCCCCAAAAAGAAACACCTTCATCAAGCCAAACTTCTTTATAAGAAATACCCGGAGTTCCTCAAGGCCTATGCCCAAGAGTCCAATATTTACAATCAAGATGCCGATGATTTGGATGCCCTCGAAAAAAGTGGAAAAGCTTTTGTCATTCGTCCGAGTCAGCCCGTCACTATCGGCCGGACTTGTCGTAATAAAGCGAAACTTGATGCCCTCTATCATGAGGGAGCCGACGTCACGCGCGATGCAATTTCCCAACTTCGTCTCTTTCTTTCTTCGCCCGAATGAATAAGAATATTCATTACGGTAGCGCATGAACAAGAACGACAGCAAAAAACATCGGCCTCAAAAAGGCTTGGTTGACCCCCATAGCATCCAGGAATTTACGGTCTATCACGAAGCGGAATTGCTGCCTTTTCTTTTTGAGAAGTTGCCCCAGCAGTCTAAAAAGAACGTCAAACGTATCTTGTCGAACCACCAAGTTTCCGTCGGCGGAGCTCCAGTCACCCAATTCAATTTCAAACTGTATCCTGAAGACGTGGTGGTGATTTCGAAGAACCGCATCGCCAAACACGAACGCAAAGAATTGCCGATCATCTATGAAGACCAGGATCTCATTGCGATCGATAAACCCTCAGGCTTATTAAGCGTCGCCACCGAAAAAGAAAAAGGCCGGACCGCTTACCGCCTCGTCTCCGATTACATCACCCAAACGAATCCCAAAGCCCGCATTTTCGTGGTTCACCGTCTCGATGAAGACACCTCAGGCGTGTTGGTCTTCGCCAAAAATTGGGAGACCCGTGAGGCTTTGCAGAACAGCTGGCAAGACATCATTAAAGACCGCCGCTACTACGCGATCGTTGAAGGCCAAATGGAGAAAAAAGAAGATACCCTTCGCGACTATTTGGACCAAGATCGGGCCCAGCTCGTCTATGTGACTCATAACAAAGAGAAGGGCAAACTTGCCATTACTTCCTATAGCGTTCTTGCCGCCAAAAAAGAATATTCGCTCCTTGATGTCGCTATTGACTCGGGCCGCAAAAACCAAATCCGGGTTCAGCTGGGCAACATCGGCCACTATGTGATCGGCGACGATAAATATGGCGAGCCCTCCAACCCCATCAAGCGCTTAGGCTTGCACGCTTATAAGCTCGCCTTTACCAACCCCTTGAACGGCAAGGAATATACCTTCACCGCCCCAATGCCGGCTTCCTTTAAATCGATGTTCTTCAACCCTCGCGGTGAGCACAAGGATCCTCTAACTCCGGCTCGCCCTTACGAAAAACCGCGCCCGCGCTACGAAAGGAAAGGCTTGCATGGCAGACGACATCGCCACTAAACGAAGCTTCCGCCAAGAAATCTGGCGGATGATTTGGCGCAAGATCGGCGAAAGCTATCTCAGCGTTTCCCCGATCGTTTTGATGATCACCGTGCTTTTCTTCACCGGCGTTGTCAGCGATTTCTATTGGCCGGTGTTCGTGGTCTTCTTGATCGCCGCGGTTTGCATCGGCTTAGGCTTAGCTTTATTCCAGCTCGGCTGCGATCAATCCATCTCTAAAGTCGGCGGCATCATCGGCTCCACCCTCTTCAAGCAGCGGAAACTTTGGTTGGTTTGCATCATGACCTTCTTCTTGGGCGTGATTATCACGGTCGCCGAACCCGACCTCAAGCTGATGGCCAACCAAATTGGCTTTGATAATGAAGCGCTTCTGATTGTCTTTGTGGGCACCGGCGTTGGCCTCTTCTTGATGTTCGGCGTTTTGCGTATTCTTTTCCAAAAGGATCTCAATGTCCTCTTCTTGGCCTTCTACGCCATCATCTTTACCTTGGCGGGCATCACCAACAAAAACTTCCTGCCGATTTCTTTCGATAGCGGCGCCGTCGTCACCGGGCCAGTCACCATTCCCTTCATCTTGGCCCTTGGCGCAGGCTTAGCCTCTTCACGGGCCAACGTGAATGGCCATTCAGGCGCCGACTCCTTCGGTCTCACTGCCTTAGCGACGGCTGGCCCGATTCTTACCGTGATGATTCTTTCGCGTTTCATTGATCCTTCGCATTTGGTTTACAAATGGGATCCTAGCCCGATCCTTACCTGCAGCGATTGGTCCTCTTTACTATCGATGATTGGACCTTTGCTGGTCGATCAAATCGAAAGCAATCTTTTGAACTTTGTGATTGCCATCGGCCCCTTAGCCGTTTGCTTCCTCATCTATAACTGGGTCTTCGTTCACCTGCGTTTCAAACAGGTTCTCAAAGTCCTCATTGGTTTCATCTATGCCTACTTTGGTTTGGTGATCTTCATGGTCGCGGTCAACATCGGCTTCCTGCCCGTTGCCCAGAAAGTGGGCTATTCCCTAGGAGACAATTCCTCGCTTTATCCTCTCGCCGTTCTTTGCGGCGGCTTATTTGGCTTATTCGGTGTCATTGCTGAACCGGCGGTCCACATCTTGGTTCACCAAATCGAAACCGTTTCCGAAGGCACCATCAAAGCCCGCACCGTTTTGGCGATCATGGCGATTTCGGTTGGGATTGGCATGGCGATGGCGGTTGTGCGGGCCCATTATGGTTTCTCGATTCTTTATTACTTCATCCCCGGGTATTTCCTCGCCTTATCTCTCGCTTTCGTTGTCCCCAAGATCTACATGAGTATCGCCTTCGATTCCGGCTCGATCGCTTCCGGCCCAATGGCTTCTTCCTTCGTGATGCCCTTTGTCCTCGGCTTCAGCTATGCGGAACACGGGGCCGACCCCATCTACGTCAACGCCTTCGGCTGCATTGCCATGATTTCCATGATGCCGCTCATCGTGATTCAACTGCTCGGTCTCTACATTCAGATTAAACGGGCTCATCTGTACAAGATGGCGCGCAAACGCATTGTCGAGCCGGATGATAACCAGATCATCCATTTCAATCAGGAGGAGGCGTAAGTATGGCTAAAGACCCGCTGAAAAAAGAACAGCCCGCTCCTGCCCCGTACGAGGACAACCATAAGCTGGTGCCCCTCGTCTTTGTCGTGACCGTGATCAACGACCACCAATCCTATGCCATCGTCGATTTGCTCAATCAGCAAGAAGCGGCGATCGCCTGCATTATGCACGCTCGGGGTACGGCGCCCAGCCACTTCTACGAAGTCGTTGGTTTTGATGGCACTTTAAAGCAGGTTGTGGTCGCTATCCTGAAGCAAGATAAATGGCCGGCCTATAAACTTTCCTTGCAAGAGCGCTTCGCCGTTTCCCCCTACGCCAAAGGCATTGCTTTCACTATCCCCATCGATGCGGTGGCGGGGGTTTCGATTTATAAAATGTTAGCCAATATGCAAGTGATCGATAGACCAATCAAACCTAAGAAGTCACTTATTGGAGGTAAAAAAGCATGAGCGTGCAAAAGGATTACCAAATGGTCATGGCGATCGTGAACAACGGGTTCACGGATTTGGTCATGAACGCGGCGAAAAATGCTGGCGCCCGCGGCGGAACGATTATGACCGCTCACGGAACCGGAAATAAAGAGATCGAAAAATTCTTTGGTGTGGTGGTGACCCCGGAAAAAGAAATCGTGATGATTCTGGTTCCTTCCGCCATCAAAGATCAGGTCATGCTAGCCATTAATAAGGAAGCCGGCATGGATACCAAAGGTCAGGGCATTGCTTTTTGCATGCCAGTCAGCGATGTCGTCGGCATTGTGACGGACCAACAAATTGCGGCGGCGGAGAATGACCCCGGAAAATAAAGAAAAAACCAATCTCGAAAAACCGGAAAAACCCGCGGAGTCTTCCGAGGGCGGTTCCGGATTTTTATCGTTGAGCGATTTGGAGCCCTCTAAGCTTCATACCGCGAGTGCCGGCAGCGCCTCTTTAGCCGCGGTTCGCCATGAACCGAGCTCCTTTAGCGTTTGGGTTCATAAGCATCTCCCGTGGCTATTTAACTGGCAATCGTTGTTCTATTTTGCTTTAGCCACGTTTATTATCGCGATGGCGTGGTGCGGTTATTCCCTCATCAACAATCATTTCACTCAGCTCTATGGCTGGGACTATTCAAGCCAATACGTTACCTTCTATTACGACTTCTACGATTGCTGGCACGAATTCTTCCGCACGGGCAAGTTCGTCCTTTATGACACCCAGACGTTCTTAGGCACGGATAATATCGGATCGAACTCCTACTATGGCTTATTCGATCCTTTTGTGGTCGCCATGATCATTTTCCCGCGTTCCGCCATCCCGCAGATGACCGCGGTGATGACGTTTATGAAGATTGTGGTGGCCACGCTCTGCATGCGGGCTTATTTGAAATACATGGGGATCAAAGAAGGCACCGCTCGCTTTGGGGCGTTAGCCTTTGGTTTCTCGGGCTACATGAATTTCATGGTCGGCTTCCCCACCACGGTGGCGGCTTGCACTTGGGTTCCTTTAATTCTTCTAGGCATCGAAAAAGTCATCAAGGAACGGAAACCCAGCTGCTTGGTTTGGGGCCTCTTCTTAGAAGGCATAACCTCGTTCTTCTTCTTAGTCGTCCTCTGCATTTGGGGTGTGATTTATGCCTTATGGCGTTATTTCTGGACGCTGCATAAACGGACGGCCAAAGAGAACTGGCTGACGATTGCGGTCGGCATCGGTTCCTTCGGCGTGGGCTTAATGCTTTGCTCCTGGACCTTGCTGCCCTCGCTTCGCGAAAGCGCCCTATCCGGTCGAACCGCCTCGATTGGCCAACTCTATTGGCAAGCGATCCTAACCTCGCTTAAGGAACATAACTTTGGCGATTTCTTCAAACTCATCTTTGAGCAAGTCGGCGATAACCCCGGCCGTGAACTGATGGGGCTTGTTTCCTTCTTCTATCCGACGGGCGGTTATCTCTATTTGCCCTTAACCACTCCAGCGGGGAGCTACACCTACGACGCCTGGACCGCCTCGCTATTTTGCTACACCCCCTTCGTTATTTTGTTCTTTGTGGCCATGATGAACTCGGTGCGCCAGAAACGCTGGGATCATTTGATTGCTATTCTGCTTTGCCTCTACTTGGTCTTCACCACCTTCGCTTATTATTTCTTCTACGCCTTCACCGGCAACGGTTATGGCCGCTGGTTCATCATCTTGGTTCCGGAAATCATCCTTTATGGTTGCTGGGCCTTTGATGACCGGCAAAAACAACCGAAGTATTTCATGCTGACCGGCACCTTGGTGGCCTTATTTGGCACCATCATGACCTACGCCTTAACCGTTTGGCTTTTAAAAGATAAGTCCTTCAGCAATCTGAGCGGACTCACCTATTGGGTTTCCAGTTATCTCACCGCGGACCAAACCAATGCCTATGTCACGGAGTCTCGTTATTGGTATGTCTTCTATCAGTGCGCCCTTGTCGTTGTTGAAGGTGGCGTCATGTGTTATTTCCTCAATAAAGAATGGCTCCATCACGTCATGTTTGGTTTCGTGGCGGTGGAAGCGATCGTTGCGGGCAACATGTCCTTTGTTTATGGTTCGTCGTGGAACCTCAATTGGTTCAATGGCGGTCCGCAATCCTTCGCTAACGTTACCGAAATCATGGAACGGATCAATAACCAAGATCAGTCTTATTTCCGCACCTATAACGATGCGTCTGGCGAGAAGAACTATGCCATGGGTGCGGGTTATAACGGCACCTCGAACTTCCATAGTTTGATGAACTTCGGAACCGAAGATTTCATCTTGATGACTCACATTTCCTCTCCGGGTGGCAGCGGAACCGCCTACGGGGGAAGCTACTATAACCCCACCTGGTCGGGCTTCTATTATGGGAAACGCTACGCCCTCGATACCACGCTGGGCATCAAATATTACGTGATCAAGAACGATGGCTATAACGTGACGGCCAATGGAACCACCTATCATTTTGAGAGTCAAAACGTTCCCTTTGACTGCGAATACGATGCCTCCTTAAGCGGGAATGGGTATCGGGTTTACCACTATAACGACGCGGATTATGCCACGAATTCCTATGTGAATCTTGGCCATGGAGTTGATGACGATAAGCTGTACGCCATTCAGCATATGGACTCCAGCAACTACCGCAATGCTTTCTTTAGCTATACCTCCGCGACTGAAACGATGGTGCCGGAACAATTAATGCTCGATGGCGCAATCTTGGAAGACACGGATGCCGCGGCGATGCCGGAGGGATTCACCATCAATGCGAATACCCCTTATTTCCCTAAGGCGATCAAAGGTCAGCCCATTTATTCGTTCGATTCCTCGGCCAGTCAATCCCATTATGGGGCTCGAGTTTATACGACCGCGGGTGAAGATAAATATCTGCCCTCAAGCACGAATCAGTATGTGCAATACGGCCCCGCTTATTTCCTTAAGGATCCCACTTATAGTTCGAATTACACCGATGCTTCCTCTTCCTACAGCGTCACCTATCAGCGTGACCTCGGCCATGTCGTCTTTTATCCGACGGGAACTTACGTCAATCTCGATGGCACGACTACGACCAAGACTTTCGGGGATTACTTTAATGACGATCCTGAAGGCGTTTATTTTGACATGTTCTATTACAATTCCAGCGATACGCGTTTCTACATGATCGGCGACACCTTTAAGAAGGATAGCAACGGTGCTTGGGTCGTGGATCAAACCGACCAGGTCCTCAATTTCGAATACCACGCGATTGAACATACCCTCTCCAACGGCAACGACGATAACTACACCAATCTCTTTGGCATGTACGCCAAAGGCAAGGTCAAGTACATCGTGGCCTGCGCGAATGGCCCGGCTTGGTCTAACCCCGCTCAGACGATCGCCAATACTCAGAACTTCTCTCTGAGCAGTTATTTCCGCCTCTTCATGCAAGAGAAGCAAACGATCAATGCCCAATACGCCAAACTGGCGAAATCCAAATTCCAGAACGTCGTCCAAAAGAGCTCCAACGAATACACCTTCACCACCAATTTCGATGCCGCGGAGCATCCGCATGGTTGCTTCTGCGTCACTTCCATCGCCTACGATAAAGGCTGGTCCGTCACCGCTAACGGCGTGAGTCTACCGACTTATTGTCTCGATGGCGGTCTCGTCGGCTTCTTGGCCCCGAATGGCCAAGCGAGTTATGACCTTACCTACGTTACGCCCTATATCAAAGGTTCATCCTTCTTATTTGCTGCCGGCTTCTTAGCCTATATGAGCTATTTAGGCTATGGCTTCGTTAAAGATGTCCGTCGGATCAAGAAGGACAAAGAATCGCTGGGCCTTACGGGTAGGAAATAGTAAAGAATTCATAAAATAGCTTAGATTTTATCGACGATTTGAAAATCTTCAAAAATAATAATTGACAGTTTTTCCGTCCATGATTTAATAATGGCGTTCAACGGGGAAACCTGTTGGGCTGCCTGAGCGCTCGATCGGCGCGTTTGAAGGGCCCCGCACTCTGTCCGTCGGGAAAGTAGTTGGAGGCGTCTATTCTAGGGGGTATCGCCCTGCTAGGAAAGGTGGGGGCTGGCGGTAGTCCTATTAAGACCGCTGGGGTTGTGACCTCGTTCCGATGGCGTCGTAAGCCAGAGGGACGGAATAGCTGAAAAAGCTCCGAGAGGGGCTTTTTTCTTATTTTGTGCTCTATCCCTGAAAAGTTCATTTTTTGATCATCCGGCAATGAAGAATAGAGTTCACCGTTTTTCAAAGACCAATCTTTTATTATTAATTGCTTTGGATAACCTAAGATTCCTAAATAAGTTAACATAATGTTAAGAAATCAATCGGTGACAATAAAAATGGGGTTTCAAAAAACGTGAAAGCGGTTACACCACCGAAGAAAAAGCCCTATTTTTGAAAATAATAATTGACAGTTTTTCTCTGGAACTGAAAATCGTGGTTACTTCAAACGGAATTAGTCATTAATCCGCTGGAAGCAACGTATGAACGGCAAGACCATCATGTATCTTTTGAAACGCTTCGGGATGGCGATCCTGACGATTTTCATGGTGGTTACGATCACCTTCTGGTTCATGCAGCTCATTCCTGGCGGCCCTTTTACTTCGGAGCGAGGCGTTAGCGATGTCACTTTGGCGGCGTTAAAGGCCAAATATGGTCTCGATAAACCCCTGTTCGTTCAATATCTGATTTATATTGGCCGGAGTTTCACCTTCAACTTTGGTCCGTCGATGAAGATCAAAGGCACCGAAGTCATGTCCTTAATTATGAAAGGCATGGCTTATTCGCTACCTCTAGGCATCGTGGCGGCGGCCTTGGCCATCGCATTTGGAACTTTATTTGGTTCTTTGGCAGCGATTAATCGCGGCAAGCCTATCGACCATGTCATCATGGTTCTTTCGACCGGTTCGATCGCGTTCCCTTCCTTCATCACGGCGACCTTCTTGTCCTATTTCTTCTGCCGTCAATTGAGCTGGTTCCCGACCGGTTTCGTCGCCAGCGATGGCAGTATGGCCGCCTTCGTCTTACCGTGTTTGTGCTTAGCCATTTATCCGAGCGCTTACATCACGCGGTTAGCTCGGAGCGCGACCCTCGATAGTTTGGGCAGCGATTACATCATCACCGCTCGGGCCAAGGGCGCCTCCAATACGCGGGTGCTTTTCGGCCATGTTTTGAAGAACTCGCTTGCCCCGACCATTTCTTACGCGGGCCCGATGTTCGCTGGCATTATCACCGGTTCGCTCGTTGTCGAGCAAATCTTTGCTATCCCCGGAGTCGGTTCTTATTTCGTTAACAGCATTACCAGCCGTGACTACAGCATGATCATGGCGACCACGGTTTTTATGACCGATCTCGTCGTTGTGATGACGCTCGTCAGCGATATTCTCTACACCGTCGTCAACCCGAGGGTCTCATTGGAGTAAACGTATGAAAGCATGGAAACTTGGCGATCATAACCCCTTCGGATTCCAGGCCGACTACAATCGGACCAACGTTTTCAACGTGGACAACGTCGACAAGTCCTCGGAACTCGCAAGCAAAGAAGAAAAAGCTAGCCAGTCCCATATGCGGCCCTCGACTTCTTTCATCAAGGATTCCATCAAGCGTTTCGCCCATAACCCGGTCGCGATGACCTGCTTCATTTTCATCATTCTGATTCTCTTGCTTGTCATCTTCGTTCCGATCATCGTCCCCTATGGTTACGATGAATCCCTCAGCGTCTCACACAATTACGACAACAGTTATAACTTCCTGGCGCCGTTCCAATATAGCGACACCGAAAAAGCATTACAGGCCCAAGGTCAATTCGTTTTCCCACATATCTTCGGCACCGATTCGGCTGGCCGTGATTTCTTCGTCCGGGTCTTCTACGGGGCTCGTATTTCCCTCATCGTCGGTGTCTTCGCTGCCATCATCGTCTTAGTCATTGGTTCAATCTATGGCGCCGTCAGCGGTTATTACGGCGGCAAGGTCGACATGGTGATGATGCGGATCGTCGATTTGATTTATTCCTTACCGGATGTCGTCGTCATCATTTTGCTTTCGGCTGTTCTCAAAAAGACCATCACCCTCGACGCGGATAGTTTCTTAGGAAAACTCGGCGTCGGCATGATCTCTATTTTCATTGTCTTTGCTCTGCTCTATTGGGTTGGCATGGCTCGCTTAGTCCGCGGCCAGGTCCTAAGCCTCAAACAGCAGGAGTACTGCTTAGCCGCCCGTTCGATGGGCTGCAAGCCGAGCTTTATCATCTCCAAACACATGATCCCTAACTCGATGTCGATCATCATCATCTCGGCCGGACTTGAGATCCCTAGCGCCATCTTCACTGAGTCCTTCCTCAGCTTCATCGGCTTAGGCGTGGACGCCCCGATGCCTTCCCTAGGCTCCTTAGCCAACGAAGGGCGCACCTATCTCACCTCGACTCCTCCCCATGCGTATTTGCTCTTTGCGCCAGCGCTTTTGATCTGCTTCATCGTCTTGTGCTTGAACCTTATCGGCGATGGCTTACGCGATGCTTTCGACCCGAGGCTTCAGAGGTAACACCATGGCAGAAAAAGAACCCTTATTGGTTGTTAAAGACCTTTGCACCTCCTTCGATATTCCCGCGGGCGAAGTCCGCTCGGTGGCTGGCATTTCGTTTAGCCTAGAAAAAGGCAAGATCCTCGGCATCGTCGGTGAATCGGGCTCGGGCAAATCCGTGACCGCGGCCTCCCTCATGCAGATTCTGGTTAAACCTGGCTACATTAAGAGTGGTTCGATCCATTTCAATGGCCAAGAACTCGTTGGGATGTCGGACAAGGACCTTCGCAAGATTCGCGGCCATAAGATTTCCATGATCTTCCAAGATCCGATGACCGCCCTGAACCCGGTCTATAAGATTGGTCATCAAATGGAAGAGGCCATCTTGCTCCATAAAGAGGATTACATCGACCGCTTAACCGAAGCGGAGCGGCGCAACCTCGATAACGATGAGAGCGCGCTTTATATTGCCAAACACAATCTGAAGATCGCTCAGCAATCGGAAAAAAACGCGACCCGTGCCAATGTTAAAGGGGCTAAGGACGTCCCTGACTTTAAAGGCAACATCGCGGGATTTAAAGAGCAAATCACGGCGTTGGAGCAAGCCATCAAGATTGATCGGGCCGTCTATGAGATTGCCCTAGAGAAAGCTAAGGCTCAGATCGCCTACGAAAAGGTCGAAGCCAAACACGACTATCAGAAACAACTCGCCAAAGCCGAGGTGACTTTCCGCAATGCTTTACGGGGCCGCCATAGCGAAAAGTATAACGAGAAGGCCCGTTATGAAAACGAGAAGGCTGACGGTCTTCGTTCCCCTCAAATCCGTATTCACGAGAAAGCCGCGGAAGCTGCCCTTGCCTTAAAGAGCCAGCACCAAATCGCCCAAGCCAATGAAGTGGCTCCTTTAAAGCTGCAATTGGCACAAGGACCGCAAGCGGAGCAAGCCCAATCCCTTCAGGAACAAATCCAAGGCATCCAGGGCAAATATGCCCCGATGATTGAGGCGGATGAAGTCGCCTATGCTCAGGCCAATGAGCGGGCTCAATCGGCGCGAAAGGCTATTCTTTCTGGCATCAAATCCGCCCATAAAGCTCGGGTTAAGGAAGCTAAGGCTCGTCGTCATCAGACCATCAAATCCGCCTATCAAGAGCTTTGGGATTGCCGTCATCGTTATTCCGCCAAATTCAAAGTCACGCGTTGGAGCGCGAAGCAACGCTCTTTGGAGATGCTCCGCCTCGTTGGTATTACGAATCCGGAAAAGCGAATTCAGCAATATCCGTTTGAGTTCTCTGGCGGCATGCTCCAGCGGGTCATGATCGCCATGGCGTTATTGACCGATCCGGATATGTTGATCGCCGACGAACCGACGACCGCTCTTGACGTGACCATCCAAGCTCAGATCCTTGAGCTCATTAAGAACATCCAAAAGAAACTTGGCATGGGCGTGATCATCATCACCCACGATCTCGGCGTTGTCGCCCAAATCTGCGATGAAGTCGATGTCATGTATGCCGGTCGCATCATTGAGCGCGGAACTTGCGACGAGATTTTCTATAACCCTCAGCACGAATACACCAAGGGCTTGCTGGCCTCCATTCCTTCCGTCGATTCGAGTAAGAATCAAAAACTCCACCCGATTGAAGGCAACCCCGTCGACGTCTTTGCTTTGCCTAGCGGCTGCTCCTTTGCTCCGCGCTGCGGGCATTGTCTCAAGATCTGCTTGGAACGTTATCCAGCGGAACGACAGATTGGCCCTGGCCATATTGCCTCCTGCTTCTATAGTGCCTTTCAAGCTTATAAAGCTGGCAAGCTCACCAAAGACCAACTTGCCGATTATTACAACCAGTCTTTCCCTATCGACACCCATAACGCGCGCCAGAAGAAAACCAAAAAAGCCCCTCAAGGCGGAAAGGAGAAATGAGTATGGCTAAGACCTCAGTTAAAAAGACGGCGATAAAGCCCGCTAAAGCAGCGGTTGTTTCTCCTGCTCCAAAAGCTCCGGAAACCCTCAAAGTCGCTACCCCCTCTCCCGTGGTTTCGCCGGTTGAAGTTTCCGCCCCTGCTCCCAAGAAGGCCGACTATATTTTGAAAGTCCGCCATCTTAAGATGTATTTCCCCATTCAGACGGGTTTCTTTAAAACCAAGATGCTGAAAGCCGTCGATGATGTTTCTTTTGAAGTCAAACGCGGTGAGACCCTCGGCATCGTCGGTGAGTCGGGCTGTGGCAAGACCACACTCGGCCGCACGATTCTCCACCTCTATGAGCCCACGGATGGCAAAATCGATTTCAATGGCCGCGAGATTCGCTCGAAGAGCAACTATGTTCATAAGATGAAGAGTCTCAAAGACGCCCACGAAACCGCCTTAAAAGCGATCGAGGATGATTTTGCTCAGCTTGCCGTTAAGGATGAAGCCGCCACGAAAGCCAAAGAAGCCAAGGTGGCCGAAGAGAATAAAGCTTACGAAGCGGCGGTTGCGGTGGAACACCAGAACCGCAAAGCCTACAAAGATGACGTGGAATATCTCCACGCCCATGCCCAAATGGTCTTCCAGGATCCGTATAGTTCGCTCGATCCTCGTATGACCGTTGAAGACATTATCGCCGAACCTTTGGACGCCCATAAGATCATCAAAAAAGAGCAAGAAGCCAAAATTCATGCCCATTATGACCCCTTAATCGAAGCGGCCCGGGCGGAGTATCAGGCCTTGCCCGATCAAAAGAGCCCTGAAGCCGCCGCGAAGCAAAAAGAGATTACCGATCTCTGCAAGCAACGCCGCCACGACTTATTCTTCGTCTTTAAATCCGTTAAAGAAGAGCGTCATCTCCGGGTCATCAAACTCATGGAGACGGTCGGCCTCAGCCCCGAACAAGCCACGCGTTACCCCCACGAATTCAGCGGTGGTCAGCGTCAGCGTATCGGCATCGCCCGCGCCCTCGCCCTTAATCCGGACCTCATTGTTTGCGATGAACCCGTCTCTGCTCTCGACGTCTCCATTCAAGCTCAGGTTCTCAATACGTTCGAAGAGCTTCAGAAGTCTTTGAAGCTCACCTATCTCTTTGTTGCTCACAACCTCTTGGTTGTTAAGCATATTTCGGATCGGATCGCGGTCATGTACCTCGGTCACATCGTCGAGCTCGCCGATAGCGCAGCCCTGTTTAAGAATCCTATGCATCCTTACACGGTTTCGCTGCTTTCCGCGATTCCGACGCCCGATCCGAAGACCGCCCGCAAGAACGAACGCATCGTTCTTAAAGGCGATATTCCTAGCCCACTTAATGCCCCCAGCGGCTGCCCCTTCAGAACGCGTTGCCCCTTTGCCAAGGATGCCTGTGCCTCCGACAAAGGTAAGCCCGTGCTCCGAGAGGTCCGTAAAGGACACTTTGTGGCTTGTCTCTATCCGCTGGAAGCGGGTCGAGGCAATATGTGAGGCGGGCACTCTCCCGTCAGAAAGGTAGGAAACCATGAAAAAATCAGTTTCCCTATTATTTGGATTTGCGGTCATGCCGCTTCTTCTCACCTCTTGTGGAACAAGCGCCGTTCGCGGCTCCAACAACAACATCTATTACCATGGCTACAGTACCGACCTTAATCACGATGGTGTCATCTCCGACGATGAACAACATTTGACTTGGGGCGAAAGCTATGATGTCTTGATCAATGAAATCAAGACCATGCCGATTGACACCAGCGCAGAACTCAACAATCGTTTCTCTTACATGCACCAAGCCGAAGACTTGCTCATGTCGACTGGAGCGATCTGCCCGTTGTACTGGTACACCGACAGCTTCCTCATCAAAGAAAGCGCGCAATCCGGCTTCTTTGCTTCGCCGTTAGGATTTAAATTCCTTTATGGCGTGAGCGGAGAGAATACCGCTTGCATCGCTTCGCAGCCCGACACGATCGACCCGGCGCTTAACAGCTCCGTCGATGGCGCGACTTACGATTCACACCTCTTCGAAGGTTTGATGCGCTGGGAATATACAGGCACTTATCCTAGCGGCGCGATCGGCTTAACCGCCGGTATCGCTCAGCCCGATGAAGGCACGACCGCTTGGGAAAAGGTGAAGAATTCGAATGGCACCGTCACTTACACGATCCCGTTAAAGACCGGATTGAAGTGGAGCGATGGTTCCAGCTATGATGCCAACGATGTCATCCGTTCGTGGAAACGTGCGGTTTGCGGTGGCACTGGCGCGGACTATGCCTATATGTTTGAAATCTTCGATGGCGGCGCTAAGGCCGAAACCGAAGAGGACGGTGCTTCGCTTAATGCCAAAGCCGTCGATGCCAATACGATCGAGCTCACCCTCGTTAGCGACGTCCCGTACTTCAAAGAAATCTTGGCCTTCCCGGCCTTGATGCCCGTTCCGGATGGCGTTGATGCCGGTGGCACTTGGGCGACTCCGGACAACTACGCGACCAGCTTTAAGTGCAATGGCCCGATGAAGATTTCTTCTTACACCGCCGGCAGCACTGCAGGCTCGCTCGTCATGGTCCCGAACACCAACTATGCTGGCAGCGCTAAGGTTAACGCTACCAAGCTCACTTGGGCGTTCTCCGATGACGCCGATGCGATGTTAGCTTCCTATACTTCCGGTTCTTATGCGATGATCGATGATCTTCCTAGCGGAACCGCGGAGTCGGAATGGAAGAAATCCTATCCGAAAGAATACTTCAATGTCGGACAGTTGGGCACTTACTACATTGTCTTCAACGTCAACGACACCACCTTCAACAGCAAGCTGACCAGCGAAGCGGATCGTGAATACTTCCGTAAAGCTCTCAGCCTCCTCATCAACCGTCAGTACCTCGTCGACTCGGTCACCCAAGGCGGGCAAACCCCGGCCAACGGCTTCGTCTCGAGCGGCTTACTCAACCCGGATGGCAAGACCGAATACATTGCCAGCAACGGTTCTAAGCATGATGGCAAAGGCTACTACAGCACTGAGACTGCCGATTTCACTTCCAACCAAGCGACGGCCGTCAAGATGCTCAAGAGTCTTGGCTTCTCCTACGATGAGACCAACAAAGTCTTCACCGATATCCCGACCTTCGAATACCTCTACAATACCAGCAGCGGCCATAAGGCCATCGCTGAGTATCTCCAGAGCGCGATGAAAGCCGTCGGTATCACCATGAAGCTCGCTAACCAAGAATGGGCGACCTTCCTCACCACTCGTAAGAGCGGCGACTACTCGGTGGCTCGTAACGGCTGGCTCTGCGACTACAACGACCCCGTCACCTTACTGGATATGTGGACTTCCAATTCCGGTAACAACGACGCTCAGTTCGGCAAGAAGTAATTCCGTTCATTCGGATCTCTTCTAACGAATCAAGAGGGGGCATCCCGCAAGGAATGCTCCCTTTTCTTTGGCCTTAGGCTTTATAATAACTTTATGAGAAATTCGAAATCTTTTTGGATCACCGCCTGGATTTTTATCGGTTTAGGAGCGGGGCTTATCCTTATTCCTCTAGCCGTGGTCATCGCTCAGTATTTCACTTACGATAGCGTGAATAACAGCGCACCCGCTGGGGTGGTCTTCCTCAATCTTCTCTACACGGTGCCTTTTGGTATCATCGCCTTATCCTTTGGCTGGTATTACTTCCTCGACTGGAAAAAAGCAAAAAAAGCCGAGAGCAATCCCCCGGCGAAATCCTGATTCTTATTTGACATTCTTGAGGTAAATTTGGTAGACGGCGTTCTTCGGAAGGCCGTTTTCTTTAGCGATCTCGCCGATAGCGTCTTTCGAGGATTTACCCGCTTTGATTTTTGATTTTAAGAGGGAGGTGATATCGTTTTCGCTTAATTCCGAGGCCTTGGGAGTCGCACCAGAAACGAGGATGACCATTTCGCCTCGCAGAGTCTCCTCGTCCAAGGAAACGAATTCGTCTAAGCTGCCGCGAATGATCTCTTCGTGGGCTTTGGTAAGCTCGCGGGCAATGATAGCCTGACGGGGTCCTAGAACCCTGGCTAAAGCCGTTAACGTGTCTTTGATGCGATGGGGCGATTCATAAAAGATGATCGTTTCAAGGCGCGAGGATAAGGCTAAGAGTTCGACATCACGTTCGCTGGCTTTGGCGGGCAAGAAGCCTTCAAAATAAAAATGATCGGAGGGCAGCCCAGAGACGGCCAAGGCGTCGATGGCGGCACTAGGACCGGAGGTGACTGAAACTTTGATGCCATTCTCCAGGCATTTTGCCACGAGGCGTTCGCCCGGGTCACTCAACGTCGGATAACCGGCGTCGGACATGTAGCAAACCTTCTTGCCTTGTTGAAGCAGGGCCACGATCTTTTCGCTCGCGGCTTCTTCGTTATGCTCATGGCAAGAGATAAAGGGTTTATCGATTGCAAAATGGGCCATGAGTTGGCCCGAATTCCGCGTGTCTTCCGCGGCGATGTAGTCGGTGGCCTTAAGAACTTCAAGAGCGCGTGGCGTCATCTCCGAAAGATTGCCAATCGGGGTGGCAATGAGGTAAAGCAAGGGGGAGGTGCCTTCGAAATTGAGCTCGCGCGGTTTCATAGGGCTTAATGCTGCCCGTTATTGGAATTTGGGGCTTTGAAGGTCGGGGTCGGATTAGGATTGGCATTGGAAGGGCTGGTCGTGGGGCGCGGCGAGGAGGGCGCCGTTGAACTCGAGGACGGATTAGAACGGTGGCCTTTCGGATTCTTAATGGCTTCATTGACTTCATCAAGCGGCAAAAACTTGAGGTCTTGATAACCTGACAGCTTGATTTGTTTGTTGAGGATATTCATTCCTACGATGGTGTAATCGCCTTCTTCGAGATGGACGACTTGGCCTAAGCGCGGGAATTCTTTCTTGGCTTCGGTATAGGCATCATCTTCATACAACAAGCAGCAAATAAGCTTGCCGCAGGGTCCTGAGAGTTTCGGGATATTGAGGGTGAGCATTTGGTTCTTGGCCCGGCTGATGGAAATGCCATCGAATTGGTCCAAGAAGGTCGAGCAGCATAACGGCAAACCACAGATGCCGATACCGCCCACCATCTTGGCCTTATCGCGCGAAGCGATTTGTCGAAGTTCGATCCGGCATTTGAGCTGAGGGGCCAAGATGCGGAGAAGTTCACGGAAATCCACACGGTTTTCCGAAGTATACGTGATGGTGACTTTGCTGCCATCGAGGGTGTAATTGGCCTCAAGCAAATGCATGGGTAGGCCCAAACGCTTGATTTCTTCTTCAGCGATTTTAAGAGCCCGTTCGCTTTCTTCCAATCCCATTTGATAATCCGAAAGATCTTCGGAAGTCGGTTTGCGGAGGATCGGCTTGAGTTCGAGATTGTTGTTATAAGTCGCTTGGTCCATCAAGGCGGTGCAAATGGTGCCGATTTCATAACCGGCAACCGTTTCCACGACGACGAGGTCCCCGACTTTGAGATCGGACATATCGGTCGAGAAATAATAGGACTTATCCGTGCCTTTGAATTTAATACCGACGAAATAATGTTTGTCTTCTGCCATATGCTTTACTCCTTGGTGATGGTGTTCACGAGATGGCCTAACAAGAGGCTGATATTCAAATTCAGCTCGATTTGGCTGCGTAACGTCATGATCGCTAGTAAGGACGATTCGACGTGCGGTAACTTCTTCGCGAGGTCCTTAATAATATTAGCATAGCTAGCAAGTTTTATCGGCTGACCATTTTTGGCAGCGACGATATCTTGAAAGGCCAGCGATAGCATATCGAAGTAAAAACGCGCCGAAGGTTTGTCATTGAGGAGGGGCGTGACATCTTTTTCCATGACGTAGCGAGCCATCGAAGCGTTTTGATTCAAGGCATCGAGTTCATCGACAAATGCCGATTTGGCATTTTGATAATCTTCGCTAGCGGCTTCGTCCTTGATCATTTGACCATCGTTATAGAAATTGGCCAAGATATCGGCGTCTTCGGGAGCCGTTCCTAAATCGAGGGCGTCTTTGACGACTTCTTCTCGGGGAAGAAGCAACAAGCGCATACTCTCGCAACGAGAGATGATGGTTGGCAGGACCTTAGCCTCATTTTGACTGGTGAGGATCGCGTAGGTCCCGGGGGTTGGCTCTTCCAAGAATTTCAACAAGGAATTGACCGCTTCCACCGTCATGTTTTCGACTTGGTGGATGATGTAAATCATGATGCCCTTGCTTTCAAGGGCGGTCCGTTGGAAGTTCGAAACGACCTCTTCGACTTGGTCTTTTTTAATGGAACCGACTTCACCATCGAGGACGACGACGTCGGGATATTCTTGTTTATCGATGCGGCGGCAGGTTAAGCATTCTTCATCGGCGAGGGGGCAAGGATGATCACAGAGGATGGACTTCGCTAAATAGAGGGCGGTCTCTTTTAAGGGAGTGCCGGCTTCGCCAACGATGAGGTAGGCGTGGGCGAGGTGGTCATGGGCCAAGGCATTTGAAAACGTGCGGAAAAGAAGGGGCTGTTTGTTTTCGATATAGCCCTTTATTTTCATTGGGCCTTCTTTAAGCGGTCCACGATGGTGGCGTAGGCATCGGCGACGACTTTATCGAGCGGCTGGCTGGCATCAATGATGACGTAACGGTCGCTATAGCGCTTCGCCAATTCATGGAAAGCGGCACGGACTTGTTTATGAAAAGTGAGCTTTTCAAGATCAAGACGATTGACTTCGCGCCCCTTATTTTCGGCGATTCGCTGCAGTCCTTTTTCCGGTTCGAGGTCAAAGAGCAGCGTGAGGTCGGGATAAGTACCTTCCGTGGCAAACATATTGATTGCGAGGACGTTATCGATGCCTAAGCCCCTCGCTCCGCCTTGGTAAGCTAAAGAAGAATCCAAGAAACGATCGCACAGGACGATTTTGCCTTCTTTTAGCGCTGGCCAAACCTTTTCAACGAGATGCTGACGGCGGGAAGCGGCGTAAAGCAAGGCCTCCGTGCGCGGATCCATGGCGGTATTGGCTTTATCGAGAATGACGGAGCGGATTTCTTCGGCGATGGGGGTGCCGCCGGGTTCCCGAGTGGTCACGGTTTGATAACCATCGGCGTTCAGTTTTTCGACGACTTTTTTAAGGACGGTCGATTTGCCCGAGCCTTCGCCGCCTTCAAACGTGATGAACATACTCATATCTTTTTCCTACCTTCCAGGGCTTTCGATAACGTGAGGCTGTCGGCATAATCGAGGGATGCCCCCATCGGAAGGCCATAGCCTAAGCGCGTAACGGATACGCCCTTATCTTGAAGTAGTCTGGCGACAAAAAGAGCAGTGGTTTCGCCATCGAGAGTCGGATTGGTGGCGACGATGACTTCTTTGATGCCTTCAACCGGAATTCGTTCAATCAACTTATCGAGGTTGAGGTCTTCGGCTCCCACGCCTTTAGAAGGAGCGATAACTCCGCCTAAAACATGGTAAACGCCATGGAAATCATGCAGTTTTTCAAAAGCGAGGGCGTCTTTGGGGTAGGAGACCACAATGCAAATAGAATGATCCCGTTCCGGGTCCTTGCAGACATCGCAAAGATCCTCTTCGGCGTAGAGGCCGCAGTTGGGGCATTTGTGGACGAGGCGTTTGGCGTTAGCGATCGCTTCGGAAAATTCCAAAGCATCCGGTTCCTTCATCTCTAGAACGGCATAAGCCATCCGTTCCGCCGACTTCACACCAATGCCCGGCAGTTTCGAAAAACTGTCGACCAAGGCGAGATATGTCGGAAGTTCTTTCATTAGAATCCTAATCCGCCGGGACGTCCCGTGACTTTTTCTTCAATCTCGGCATCGGCTTTATCAATTTGGGCAAAGGCCTCTTCGAGGGCCATCTTTAAAGCTTCTTCAATCATCTCAGCGTTATCGGGAGATAAAGCGTCGGGGGTGATTTTGATTGCCTTGATGGACTTGTTGCCCATCACGACGACATCGACCATGCCGTTCTTCGAGACTTTGAACTCTTTGGCATCCAATTCGTCGTGGGCCTTTTTGAGTTCCCGCTGCATCTTTTGCGCCTGCATGAGCATCTGCTGCATCTGATTCATAGGCTATTCTCCTTTTGGAAGATCCAAAACGATCTTCTTTTTATCCGGCAATTTATTGAGTTGAAGTAAGGAATAATACTGCTTTTGGCAATCGGCGGCGTCATTGCGGTCGAGGGCGTAGACAAAGACTTTCTTACCCAATAGGCATTGGATCATCTGTTCGAGGCCTTTTTGATTGGCTTGGATGTTCACTTTGTTCTTTTGCCGAGTGAAGTTATAGGTGAGCAAAAGGACATCGTTGCAGAGGCAGAAAGGGTGACCGTCGGCGAGCAAAGCGGCGAGATTTCCTAAGACAGGGTGGGCTTTTAGAGCGTCGAGCTGAGGCCAATTCTTGGTTAAAGCATAGCGGGCATCTTTGTTCCCAAGCACCATGATGTTGACCAAGGTATCGATACTGAGGGTATAAGCTTCGCCTTCAGTGACGATGGTCGGATTCTTGACGCCCGAAATATCCAGAACGGCTGGAGCGGGAGCGGCAGGAGTTTGGCTAACAACTGGAGCCGGTGCGGGCTTTGCCGGAGCGGGTTTCTTTTCTTCTTCAAATAAAAAGGACGGGGGCGTGGAGTCGTTTTCAGCGGTAACTGTAACCTCTGGAGCAGCGGGTTTAACTGGCTCGCTCTTAGTAACGGCCGCTGGAGCTTCAATGGCTTTTTCTGGAGCCGGAGCGGTTTTGGGTTGAGCTTTTTTCGGCTCAGGCATCGCGGCAGCTTCTTTCATAACAACGTTGGGATTAACGGCTGGCTCGCTATTGAGGGTGCAGAGTTGAAGCAAGGTCAATTCAAAGAGCGAACGAATGTTGGAAACCGATTTGAAATCAATTTGGGTCTTGATCAAAATCTGGATCATCTGGTTGGCGTAGGCCGCATCGATTAACGGCTCAAGTTCGAGAGCTTCTTTCTCATTGATGGAGGTTAAGAGGGTTTCTTCGTGGGTCTTCTCGTAAATAACGAGATCCTTAAGAATCTCCATCAGGTTGTCGCTGAGGCGTTTGATGTCGACGCCCGAGGCTAAGAATTCTTCAAGTTTCGCTAAAACGCCCGCGACATTGCCCGCCCGGATCTGCTTTAAGAGTTCGATTTTCTGAACGTTCGAGGTGAGGCCAAATAAGGCGAGAACATCTCTTTCTCCAAACGAACTGCCGGAATAGGCGAGCACTTGGTCCAAGATGGACAAAGCATCACGCATACCGCCATCGGCAAGAGAAACGATCGCGTCGATTCCTTTTTCATCATAGGTGACTTTTTCCTTATCAAGGATCCAAATGAGCTTCTCACGGATATCTTGGTCATCGATTTTGCCAAAATCGAATCTCTGGCAACGGGAAAGAATGGTCGGCAAGACTTTGTAAGGTTCCGTCGTCGCCAAAATAAAGATGACTTGTTCGGGTGGTTCTTCTAGAGTTTTCAAAAGGGCATTAAAAGCCCCGGCGGACATCATGTGGACTTCGTCGATGATATAGATTTTGTAACGGCCCTTGATCGGGGCGTAACGGACTTTGTCGATCAGGTCACGGACCTGATCCACGCCGTTATTTGAAGCGGCGTCGATTTCGATGACGTCCGGGTGATTGCCTTCATTGATGGCTTGGCAGTTAGAGCAGGCGTTGCACTGCTGGCCAATACCTTTTTCGCAGTTGAGAGCTTTAGCGAAAAGACGAGCCATACTGGTTTTTCCGGTGCCCCGAGGGCCACAGAAAAGGTAGGCATGGGCGATTTTTCCAGAGGCGATCGCGTTCTTCAAAGTCCGAACGATGCTTCGTTGTCCGGCCACTTCTTCGAAAGTGGAAGGACGGTACTTGTTGTAGAGTGCTTTGTAGGCCATTTGCTTCACGAGTGATTATACCTTTTAAGGGAAGTTATCACTAGAGGCTAATCTACGATTAGTCGAGTTCCCTCGATAGGGCCTAGCATGATATAATCGCCATTGGCTATTTAGGGAGATAAAAATGGAAGAAAGCATGCGGAAGCGCCTTGAGGCGACGAAGACTCGTTATGGCGAGATTGAAACCGAGCTTTCGCAACCGGACATCGCCGAAAACGTTAAAAAGTTGACGGATCTCTCTAAAGAAAGAGCCTCATTGCAAGAGGCCAATGATAAATACCTCGAATATCTGAAACTTGAAAAAGAAGCTAGCGACGCTTTGGAATTAGCGAATAGCGGCGATGCCGAAATGAGCGAATTTGCCAAGGAACAACGTAAGGAAGACCTAGCCAAGATGGATGAGCTTGAAGCTGAACTTAAAACCCTTCTTTTGCCCACCGATCCTAACGATTCTAAAAACATCATCGTCGAAATCCGCGGAGCCGTCGGCGGGGATGAGGCTAACCTTTTCGCCGGCGATTTATTGCGCATGTATACCAAGTATTGTGAAACCCAGGGCTGGCACATCCAGTTAATCGATGCCTCTTTAGGCGCGGCTGGGGGCTATTCCTATGTCTCCTTTATGGTAAAGGGAGATAACGTCTATTCGAAATTAAAGTTTGAAAGCGGAGCCCATCGTGTTCAACGGGTTCCGAAAACCGAGGCGGCTGGCCGCATTCACACTTCAACCGCGACTGTCCTGGTCATGCCCGAAGCCGAAGAAGTCGATGTTCAAATTAACCCCAACGACCTTAAGATCGACACTTATCGTAGCCAGGGCGCCGGGGGTCAGAACGTCAACAAGACCGAATCGGCGGTTCGCATTACCCACGTGCCGACCGGAATCGTCGTGTCTTGCCAAACCGAAAAAGCTCAACTCCAAAATAAGGAAATCTGCATGAGAATGATTCGGGCCAAAGTCTTAGCCTTTTATCAAGAGAAGCAAGACAACGCTCGCGACTCGGAACGCAAACTGAAAGTCGGGACGGGAGAACGCTCAGAGAAGATTCGCACCTACAATTATCCTCAGAACCGCGTGACCGATCATCGCATTGGCTTCACCACCCAAAAATTGGACCGTGTCATGGAGGGAGAACTCGATGAAATCATCGATGCCCTTATCCACTACGATCAAGAGCAAAAACTCCTGGCTGAAGAAGGCAAATAATGCCCCAGATTTTTGAGGTCTATAATCAAGCGGTTTCTCAGGGCAAAGACCATGGCGTTTTAAGTGCGGATATTCGTTTGCTCATCGCTCACGATGAAGGCTTCCCAGAACCGATTGATACCTTGTACCATAAAAACGAAGAAATGCGTAATTTGCAAGCTTTTGAATCGCAGTTTGCGGAGTTATTGCAAGGAAAGCCCGTAGAATATATTCTGCACGATGCTCGATTTTTGAATCATCCAATCTACGTGGATGAGAACGTTCTTATCCCGCGGATGGAGACCGAAGAATTGATCGCGAATCTTTCCGAAAAAATCTATGACTATTATGATCCGAGAAATTATCTTGTCGTTGCCGATATTGGAACCGGTTCTGGCGCGATTGCTTTGACGCTTAAATCCCTCTTCCCCAATTGGATATTATTGGCGAATGATATTTCCGAAAAGGCCCTCGAGGTTGCTCGCAAGAATTTTCAAACTTCCGGTCTAGGTGTGACTGCCTACCTTGGGCCCTCTTTAAAACCCTATATTGATCGAAAAACCAATCTTGACATCATCGTGTGTAACCCTCCCTATATCACCCACCCCGAAGAAACCCAGGATTCCGTGAAAAACTACGAACCAGCATCGGCCCTATGGCTAGACAAAGACCATTCGGTCTATGAAGAGATCTTTCGCGACTACAAACAAGTCAAAAAAGGAACCTTGCTCATGGTTTTTGAGATTGGCTATGATTTAAAACCTTATCTCACCGATCTCATGGCCCGTTATTTGACCGATTACGAGGTCGAATTCATGAAAGATTTGAACGGTCAGGATCGTTTTCTCTTTGTTTTCCTTAAATAAAGGTAGGATATAAATGTATGAAAACCTTAGTTCTTGAACAAAAAGACGTCGACACCGTCTCCGAGCTCTTAAGAGCCGGAGAAGTGGTTTGCTTTCCGACCGAAACCGTTTACGGCGCGGGCGCGATTTGCACCAGCAAGGCGGCTTTCGATAAACTCGTCGCTGTTAAGCGCCGGCCCGCGGATAAACCTTTTACCCTCATGTGTTCTAGCATTGAGCAAGCGCTTCATTACGCTCATGTGAACTTTAAAGGTTTGGCGGTCATGAAGGCATTTATGCCTGGCGAAATCACGATTCTAGCCAAGGCGGCCCCAAATCTCGACCCCTGGGTCACTTTAGGGACTCCGATCATCGGTATTCGCATCCCCGATAGCAAATTCGTTCTCGAGATGATCGAGAAGGTCGGGGCTCCTTTGCTGGTTCCTTCGGCCAATCATTCGGGCGAACCGACTTCCACGACCTTTGAAGATACCTATAAGGTCTTCGATGGCGAAGTTGCGGCGGTGGTTAAAGGCAATTGCACGGCCAAGCTCGCTTCGACCATCGTGGACGTTTCAAACGTTAACGATATTAAGCTGATCCGCCAAGGGCCTATTCCCTTTGAGGACATCAAAAAAGTTTATTTTGGAGCCAAATGCACGATAGCTCTAGGCGCGGACCATGGCGGCTTCCTTCTGAAAGAGGCCATCAAGGCTCATCTCATTGGCGAGGGCTACAGCGTGATCGACGAAGGCACCTTAGTCAAAGAATCCGTCGATTATCCGATTTTCGGGAAAAAAGCCGCGGATGATGTGGCCCAAGGTCGGGCGGATTTAGGTGTCCTTTGCTGTACAACAGGCGAAGGTATTTCCATTGCGGCTAACAAAGTCCAAGGCATTCGCTGTGGCATTGGCTATGACGATGGCGTTGCCGAAAAGATGCGGGAACACAACGCTTGCAATATGATTGCTTTCGGCCAGTCGCATATGGCGGAAAACGATGTCTTGCGCCGGGTGGATATCTTCCTAGAAACTCCGTTCGTGGATCATGATCGTCACGCCCGACGGGTCGGTGAAATCGCGGCCATTGAAAAAGGCTGCTAATCGCAAAAACCATAGGCTTCATCGAAAGATGAGGCCTTTTTATTTGGCCAAAGCTTTATAAGATTTAACGATGCCATCAAGGACTTCGGGATGGTCAAAATCCTTGGGGTAAACGATATTGACTTCCCTAATCATGGGCATGCCATCGATAGGCAAGAGCACCAACTTATTGAGGATCTCGAGATTCCGGCAAGTTGAGCGAGCGAGCAAAGCAACGCCAATATCCTTAATAACCAGATCTTTGATGGTGGCGATGCTATCAACTTCGAGCATGACATTGAAATCGTGAATGGTGAGTTCTGCGCTGGCTAAGGAAGCTTCAAACATTTGGCGGGTGGCAGAACCGGGTAAGCGCAGAATCATCTTTTGTTTCTTTAGTTCATCTATAGTGACCATGCTGGCCTTTGCTAGAGGGTTATTAGCTGAAACCGCGAGCATGATGCTGTCGGTATCAAGCAGTAAACTACGGTAACGGGGATCGCTATTTCTTGCTTCAATAATGGCTAAGTCAATTTCATAATTTTCAAGTTTTGTATAAAGATTACTTATATCATCAGTAACAATTGTTATATGTAGGCCGTCTTTGGAGTAGGCGTAATTCGCCAAAGCATTTGATACCAAAGAGCTTTCGGAAGTATGGGTGATCCCGATAGTGAAAGAAAACATGTTCTTTTTGGAGTCTTCAATTCGAGTTCTTTCAAGCTCATAAAGGGCCTGAATCCGCTTGGCATAACGAATCGCAATAACGCCTTGTGGTGTAGGTTTTAATCCATTTTCAGTCCGGTTGAAAATGGTAATCCCCAATTCTTTCTCTAACCCCTTGATGTGCTGAGAGACGGCCGGCTGGGTGAGATGAAGGTTTTCAGCGGTCTTGGTATAACCCCCGTTTTCGCTTAAAGCGATCAGAGTCAGAAGTTTATTGTCGATCATGGTTATGCCTCTTTATAAGCAAAACTTATAGTAACACTTAAAACCATAATTGCCACTTTATTTATTCGAGGGCACACTATGGACAACTTAATCACGGGGAATTTCTATCCGCTAAGAAAGGGGGACCACCGATGTTTTTTAAGTTTGCTTCTATGTCGACTACGATTTTTGGCTCGGGGGTTGATCTCTATAAATACTATGCCCAGTTTGGGGAGGTCCCGACCGTTCTCATCGGTATTGCTATCATCCTTTTTGTTGGCTTCTTGGTGACCCGTATCACTAAGTTAATTAAGCTTCCGAACGTCACCGCCTATATTCTTGCGGGTGTGATTTTGGGACCCTGGGCTTTAGGGGCTTTAAGCCCCGTTGTGGTTGGCCACATGTCTTTCATTTCGGACTTTGCCCTCTCCATAATCGCTTTTGGGGTCGGTCGTTATTTCAAAATTGCTGATATCAAAGCTACTGGGAAAAAGTCTCTTGTTATCGCTGTTATGGAAAGCTTTTTGGCCGGAGTGGTGGTGACCCTTGTCGTCGGCTTTGCCTTTCCCGATAAAGGCTGGACCTTCGCTCTCCTCCTTGGCTCTATCGCCACGGCGACCGCGCCAGCCTCCACTATGATGACCATTCGCCAGTACGGAGCCAAAGGCAATTTCGTGAACGTTTTATTGCAGGTCGTTTCACTTGATGATGCCACCTGCCTGATTTTTTACACCTTAGCCATCACCATCATCAACATCACTAACGGAGGAGGAAATGCCACGCCGCTATCGATCCTCCTACCAATCGCCTGGAACCTGCTCTTTATCGGTGTCGGTGTTCTCTTTGGCTGGATCCATAGTTTGCTGATGAATTCTCGGCGGTCCATGGATAATCGCTTGATTCTGACGGTTGCTATGCTTCTTACCATTTGTGGCGTTTGCTCTTTACCCTTTATTAATATCTCCCCGCTTATGGCTTGCATGGTCTTTGGTGCTTCCTACGTCAACTTCCGCGATGATCAGGAACTCTTCAAACAAGTCGACAGCTTTGCCCCGCCGATCATGACCATCTTCTTCGTCATCTCCGGTTACAGCATGGACTTCAGCCAATTTGCCATCGTTGGGCTGATCGGCGTCATCTATTTCTTCACCCGAATCGTTGGCAAATATGCCGGGGCTTATCTCGGCTGCAAGATGGTGAAAACCGATAAGGCGACGGCGGTGAACCTGGGCTTTGCCCTCGTGCCTCAAGCCGGCGTAGCCATCGGCCTCGCCGTCTTAGGCCAACGGATGCTCGTTGCTTCGGGGAATGCGGACTTAGGCAACGAATTCTTCGCCATCATCATCTGCTCGTCCGTCCTCTACGAAATGGTGGGACCGGCTTTAGCCAAACTCGCTTTGGTGAAATCGGGGGCCATTCCGCAAGAGAACCTGAAAGCCGGGCACGCGGTGAGTTACGACCCCGCCGAACCACCTCATGACAGCAAAACGGAGACCACAGTAGCCGCGCCTTTAGACCATTCCATGAAGAAAGGGGATAAATTATGAATTACGCTCGTTTTATTACGATTCTGCCAGAACAATACTATTCGCTAGTGAACGATAGCAGCGAACTCCTTCACGACTTTCAGCACCCGATCAGTGAGATCACGGGTGCCCTCCTCGTGAACCAGGCTTATGAAAATCCGAACGCCTTACGCAACACCCCCTTCTTTGGAAAAAAGAAGCTTCGCTGTCCGAGCAAGGACGCCATTCCCCTCGATATTGGGCCAGCGAAAATCACCTATTTGCAAGAGCGAAGCAATTTGAGCGGAGCCAACATCAGTAAGTATGCCCGTGCCCTCATCTGGGACTACCTGGCGATGGATAAGCAGCAACGCCAAGCCGTCTTGCTTAATCTCAAATTCAAATAGAGGAAGAGACCAACCGCAAAAAGTTGGTCCTTTTTCTTTTTTCTTCCCTATATATAAGTATGGAGAATAGTTTCGTTTGTCCTCGTTGCGGCAACAGCGATCCCCGTTATATCGGCCACAAGAATGGCCGGCCCTATTGCCGTAAGTGCATCGGGTTTCGTGGGGAGGAAGTTGGGGCAGAAGCCCCGCAGCCGAAGAACGTAATTCTTGATTTAAAATATCATCTCTCCCGCGAACAAGAATCCCTTTCTAAGAAAATCATTGATAACTATAAAAATGGCGATGACACCTTAGTTTATGCCGTATGTGGAAGTGGCAAAACCGAAATTTCCTATGGGATTTTGGCTTATGCGATGAGCCATGGATTGGCTTGCGGATTCGCCCTGCCTCGCCGCGATGTTGTCATTGAACTTTTCTTTCGTCTTCGTTCGGCTTTTCCGCATAACCGTATCGTCGCCGTCTATGGTCAACATACTTCGCGTTTAGAAGGAGATATCGTGATTCTTACGACGCATCAGCTTTATCGTTATCCTCAGTATTTTGACTTGCTGGTCATGGATGAAATCGATGCTTTCCCTTTCAAAGGCAACGAAGTCTTGGTTTCCCTATTCAAGAAATCTTTGCGTGGCCATTGCGTGATGATGTCCGCCACGCCAAGCGAAGCCATCAAAAAGGAATTTCGCCAGCCTCATCACCATATTCTTGAACTGCATACCCGCTTCCACAAAAAACCAATCCCGGTCCCCGAAAACATTATCCGTTTGGGCTTCTTTAAGTATTTTTTCCTGATTAAGAAGCTCCGAGAATATCGTCAAAAGAAACGTCCTTGCTTTGTCTTTGTCCCCACGATTGACCAAGCGGAAGAAATCTTTGAGGTCGTTTCTCTTTTCGTCTCGGGCGGCAACTATGTTTCCTCGAAACGTGAAGGTCGTCCGGACATCATCGCCGACTTTAAGGCGGGGAAATATGCTTACCTCATCACGACGGCAGTGCTCGAGCGCGGTGTCACCGTCCGCGACATTCAGGTCATCATCTTTGATGCCGATCACAAAATTTATGATAGCGCGGCCCTGATTCAAATCTCGGGTCGGGCGGGAAGGAAAGCCGATGCCCCTAGCGGAGATGTTTATTTCTTGGCGAACAAAGTTACGCCGTCGATGGCAAAAGCCATTCGCGAAATCCGATTCTGCAATTCCTTTTTGTAAGGTTTGTTTTAAACCGATTTCACCGACTTCTTGGCATCATCTTCTCGGGGATCCGCCCTGCATCTGTTCCCACTGTTACCAGCAATTCAGGCCTCGATGGATCACTTTTAAAGTTAACGGAGTACCCGCGCTTACTCTCTATCATTACGATGAAGCGGTGCGCTCCAACCTCTACCAACTCAAGGGGTGTTTCGATATTGAACTTGCCGGGATCTTTCTCAACTATTCTGCACCCTGGTTTCGACTCCGTTACCGCGGCTACACTCTCATTTGTGCGCCTTCAGCCAAGGCAAAAGACGAGGCCCGTGGATTCAATCACGTGGAACAGATCTTCGCTTGTTTACACTTACCGATGCTTGGCGCCATCCGAAAAACCTCTGACATGAAACAAGCCGATTTGAATTATGCCGACCGTCAAAAAGTGGGGGAGCATTTGGCATGGAATGAGGGGGTATCGATCCGAGGCAAAAAGATTTTGCTGGTGGACGATGTCTATACGACCGGGGCGACCATGAGAGCTTGTGTTGATCTCATTAAGAAACATCAGCCAAAAACCTTGCGGATTTTGGTTATGTCCAAAACTCCTGACCTTTTGTCGTTTCGTTAGATTGCTTACCATTTATTTAAATGGTAGAATTAGCCCGCTGCTTAGGAGAATATCGTGGCAAATTTCATTGATAAAATCTTCCGTCTTGAAGCCCGCGAACTTCATCGTTATGAACGCGAGGCTGACCGTGTCATTGCTTTTGAGTCCGCCATGGCGGCGTTAAGCGATGATCAACTTCGGGCCAAAACCGTTGAGTTTCAGCAAGCCTTAAAAAATGGTAAGACGCTGAACGACATCAAGTACGAGGCTTTCGCCGTTGCTCGCGAAGCCGCCAAACGTACCCTCGGTCAATTCCCTTTTAAAGTTCAAATCATTGGCGCTTTAGTTCTGAATAATGGTTTCGTCGCTGAAATGAAGACCGGCGAAGGTAAGACTCTCACCGCCACGATGACTGTTTACCTCAATGCTCTTACTGGCAACGGCGTTCACGTCGTTACCGTCAACGAATACTTGGCGGCGCGTGATGCTGACTGGATGGGCCAGATTTACCGTTTCCTCGGGTTGACCGTCGGGGTTAACCTTGCCAGCAAAACGACTGAAGAGAAACGCCAAGCTTATCTCTGCGATATCACTTACACCACCAACAGCGAACTCGGCTTCGATTATCTTCGCGATAACATGACCCCGAGCCTCCAAGGGCGGGTTCTTCGCGGCTTAAAGTATGCCGTCGTCGATGAAGCCGACTCCATTCTCATCGATGAATCGCGCACCCCGTTAATCATTTCTGGCGGCACGAAAGCGGCGGCTTCCCAATATTTGGTGGCCGATCGTTTCGTCAAAGTTCTCAAGAAAGACGTTGATTTCACCATCGATATCAAAACCAAGACCTGCAATCTGACTGATGAAGGCAACACCAAGGCGGAGCGGATGTTCGGTATCCGCAACCTTTATGACCCTGAGAACCAAGACCTTGTGCACCGGATTCACCAAGCCCTCAAAGCCAACTTCGTCATGGGCCGCGATGTCGAATACATGGTTGACCCCAACCGCACGATTCAACTGATCGATCAATTCACTGGCCGTATTATGAAAGGCCGTGAATATAACGATGGCCTTCAACAAGCCATCCAAGCCAAGGAAGGCGTGGAGATCAAACAGGAGACAACCGTTTTGGCAACCATCACGTACCAAAACTTCTTCCGTCTCTATAAGAAACTCTCGGGTATGACCGGCACGGCCAAGACCGAGGAAGAAGAGTTCGTGAAGATTTACAACATGAAGGTCATTTGCATTCCGACCAATAAACCGGTCATCCGCGATGACGCGACCGATTACATTTTCGGAACCCATGAGGCCAAATTAAAAGCCCTCGTCGCCGAAGTTAAACAACGCCATGAAAAAGGCCAGCCGATTTTGATCGGCACTGTCTCGGTCGAGAGCAACGAAGAGATTTCCAAGCTTCTCACCGATGCGGGTTTACCTCATGAAGTCTTAAACGCTAAGAACCAGGCTCGCGAAGCCGAAATCATTTCGCACGCCGGCGAAAAAGGCGCGATTACCCTCGCCACCAACATGGCTGGCCGTGGTACCGATATTAAACTTGGCCCCGGCGTTAAAGAGCTCGGCGGTCTGTGCGTCTTCGGCACCGAACGCCATGAATCTCGGCGTATCGATAACCAGTTACGCGGACGTTCCGGTCGTCAAGGTGACCCCGGCTTCTCCCGTTTCTATGTTTGCTTCGACGATGATTTAATGCGGCGTTTCGCTCCGGATAATCTCCGCAAGATGTTCGTGACCCAACTTCAGGATTCCCCCTTAGAGAATAAGACCCTGGTCAATGCCGTCACCAATGCTCAAAAACAGATCGAAGGTCAGAACTTCGATATCCGTAAAAACTTGCTCGATTACGATGATGTTTTGGCTAAGCAGCGTCAGATCATTTACGACCACCGTGACAAGATCATGATGGCGGATGATATCTCAGAACTCATCCACGGGTACTTTATTTCCTGCGGAAAGTTCTTAGCGAAGAAAGCGGTTATCCCAGGTCACGATGAAGGTTTGATCTCGGGCGAAGCGCTCAAGAAACTCGTTGAACCGGCTTTCATGCCTGAAGGTTCCTTACCGGTCTCCGCCTACGATGAATCGCCCGTCGATGAAGCAGGCGATGACCTCGGCGAAGCCCTCTATACCATCTTCTTAAAGAAACAAGCGACTTGGCCGAAAGAAGAAGCCAATGAAGCTGAGCGACAAATCTCGCTCGCCGTCATCGACAACAACTGGACCCGTCATATCGACACGATGTCCCACCTTCGCGAAGGTATCTCCTTACGCAGCTATGCTCAAACCAATCCGCTTCAGGATTACGTCAACGAAGGCTATGACCTCTTCCGCGAAATGAATGAAAAGATCGCGGTCGATACCGTCTATAACTTCATGAATGTCCGCATCGCGAAACGCGAAGCTCAACCTGCCGCCGCTCAACCGGCGACTGGCGAAGACATCGCTAACGCCTCAGCGGCCATCGGAGCCAATTTAATGCACGAGGATCGCCCTCAGGGAGCGAATGCTGGCACCGACCAAGGCAAAGTTGCCGAAGCCACCGCCCAGCCGAAGAAAGAATCCGCCAATAATGGCGAAGTCCCCTCAGCGACCGTTCCTCCGACGAGTAACCGGAGTAGCGCCCCCGGCACCAACGGCGCTGATCCGAATAAGAAGACCATTGTTCCGACCGCGGTTCTCAATCCGGCCAAGAATAACGGCAATATCAAGAAGTAAGGAGTTAAAAGGAATATGCAAGAGCTCGTCGAGTTAAAACAAAAAGCCCAAGCTTTGGGTGAACTTGTCTCGCAGCTCGGTGGTTCTCTTTGACCTCCCGAAACTGCAAGACGAAATCGCCGCGCTAGACGCGGAACAAAATAAAGAAGGCTTCTGGAATGACCAGAAGTCTGCCCTTGCTGTCGTTTCGAGACTGAGCGACATCAAAGGTAAAGTCGATGGCTATAACAAAATTAGCCGCGATTACGCTGATGTGACTTCCATGCTTGAGGATGTGGGCGAGAAAGACGCCGACATGCTTGAGCTATTGGGTTCCATGGAGAGCGATCTCGAAAAAGAGATTGGTTCTTTACGGACCTTATTGCTCTTCGCGGGCGAATACGACGCCCTGAACTGCACGCTTGAAATTCATCCAGGCGCTGGCGGAACCGAAGCTCAAGATTGGGCTTCGATGCTCCTCCGCATGTATGGACGCTGGGCCGAACGCAATGGCTTCCAATGCCAAGTCCTCAACATCGAGGACGGCGAAGAAGCCGGTATCAAATCCGCCACCATTAAGATGAACGGACATAATGCTTATGGGATGCTAAAAGGCGAGAAAGGCGTGCACCGTTTGGTCCGCATTTCCCCCTTCGATGCCGCAGCGCGGAGGCACACCTCCTTCGCTTCGGTCAACGTCGTCCCTGAATTCGGCGCCGTCAGCGATATCGTCATCGATCCTAAAGACATTCGCGTCGACACTTTCCGCAGCGGTGGTGCCGGTGGCCAAAACGTCAACAAAGTCTCTTCCGCGGTTCGGATTACGCACATCCCGACCGGAATTGTCGTTCAGTGCGAAATCGAGAGAAGCCAGTTGATGAATAAAGCTACCTGTATGAGCATGCTCACCGATAAACTGATGCAACGCAAGCTCGATGAACGCGATGCCAAACTCAAATCCATCGTCGGCGAACAAAAGAATATTGAATGGGGCTCTCAAATCCGTAGCTACGTGTTCCAGCCGTACACCATGGTCAAAGACCATCGCACCGATTATCAAACGGGCGATGTCCAAGGTGTCATGGATGGCGACATTGATCCCTTCATCTACGCCTATCTCGAGATGGAGGCTAAAAATGCCAACGGATCTAAGGCGTAAAATCTCGAAATCGCAGGTCCTCACCGAGATAAAAAATATCGTTTTCGTCCTACTGGGGTGCCTGCTTTTGGCGTTCGCTGATGCCGCGTTCCTCACGCCCTGCAATATCGTTAGCGGCGGCGTGGCTTCCGTCGGCATCATTGTCAATTACTTCGTTGAAAAGTCGATTGGCGTGGATATTACGGACTTCGTCATCGACGGCGTTCAGGTGGTTCTTTGGGTCGTCGGTTTATGCACCCTCGGCAAGAAGTTCTCGCTCAATACTCTCGTCGCCTCTTTGGCTTACCCGTTGTTCTACACGATCATGTATCGTTTCATGCACATCGGCAACCTCTTAGGCATCGAAGCGGCTTTATACCCCGATCCACAAAATTTGCAAACTGCTGAACTTCTTATCGCCGGTATCTTCGGCGGAGCTTTGGCGGGAGCCGGGGTCGCCGTTGCTTACCTTGGCAATGGATCCACCGGCGGTTTCGATATCGTTTCCTTCATCATTGCCAAATATAGCGAAATGAAACAAGACGTCTCGGGCTTCATCATCGATGCCTCCCTTATCGTCATCGGTATGATTTGCATGCGTGATATTAAACTTGGCCTCATCGGTATCGTCGCCGCTTTCACCTGTGCGATGGCGGTGCAGTACATCTACGTGAACGCCGATACCTTCGTCATCGTGGATATCCTTAGCGATCACTACGAAGAGATTCAGGAATACATTCATAAAGAGATGGATCACGCGACCACCATCATCGACACCATCGGCGGCTATACCGGCGAGAAACGCCGGATGATTCGCGTCGTCATCTATCAGGTCGAAACTTCTGAACTCCGCACCAAAATCGCCTCGATTGATCCCAAGGCATTCGTGAGCTTTACCCAGGCGAAGACCATTAATGGCGAAGGCTTTGAGCCCTTTGTTTTGCCGCGGAAGCCGCGCCCAGTTAAGGCCGCCAATCACAGCGGTCATGAAGCACAATATGATGCCGAGCGGATGGCGGAAGAAGCCAAAGCCAAGGCCAAACGCGAGAAGCGTTTAGCCGCAACCCCCAAAGATCAATCCGCCCCCAAAAATCAGGATAAGCCCCAATAATGGATTGTTCACATCCCTTTAAACTCGTCTCGCCTTATAAACCGACCGGCGACCAACCTGAAGCCATCAAGAAGGTTCTTGAAGGCGTGCAGCAAGGCAAACAAGTCCAAGTCATTTTGGGTGCGACCGGCACCGGCAAGACCTTCACGGATGCGAACATTGTCGCCACGCTCAATCGTCCAACCCTTATTTTGGTTCACAATAAAACCTTGGCTTCCCAACTCTATGGTGAATTCAAGGAGCTTTTCCCGGAGAACCGGGTTGAGTATTTCGTGTCGAATTTCGATTTCTATCAGCCGGAAGCCTACATCCCTAAAACCGACACCTATATCGACAAAAACGCCGTCATGAATGACGAAATCGAAATGCTTCGCACCTCGGCGGTCAATTCGATTTTGGAGCGGCGGGACACGATCGTCGTCGCTTCCGTCGCCGCGATTTATGGTTTAAGCGACCCCGACGAATACCGCGGTTTGCTATTCGAAGTTCGCGTGGGCGAAACGTTAGACCGTAAACGTCTCTTTCAGCAGCTCTTAGATTCGCAATACACCCGCAATAACCTTGATCTATTGCCGGGCACTTTCCGAGTCCATGGTGATATCATCGATGTCGCTCCCGCCAATACCAGCGACTTCTATATTCGCATCGACTGCTTTGGGGACGAGGTGGAATCGATCGCGCAGGTCAACGCACTTTCGGGCGAAATCGAACGCACGTATGCCACCTATCCCTTCTATCCGGCCTACGATCACGCTTCGACAAGAAAGCGGATTGAGGAAGCCTGCTCGACGATCAAAGTCGAACTTGAGCAACGTCTCAAAGACCTCAAGAGTCAGGGCAAACTCCTCGAAGCCGAACGCCTCGAGATGCGGACCCGTCAGGATATGGAAAGCCTCCTCGAATTCGGCCGCTGCCCCGGCATCGAAAACTATTCGCGTCACATCGATAAGCGCGCCCCTGGGCAAAGACCGTATACTCTCGTCGATTATTTCCCCAAAGATTTTTTGCTGCTCATCGATGAATCACACGTCAGCATTCCGCAAATCCGTGGCATGTATAATGGCGACCGTTCCCGTAAACAGGTGCTGGTCGATTATGGTTTCCGTTTACCCTCCGCTCTGGATAACCGCCCGCTGAATTTCCAAGAATTTGAGGCCCTCATGCCCTCGACGGTCGTCTGCACTTCGGCGACTCCCGGGGATTACGAACTCGACCGCTGCGGCCATGAAGTGGTGGAACAGATCATCCGTCCGACGGGCTTGCTCGATCCCAAAATCACCATCAAACCCTCGCTGGGCCAAATCGACGATATTTTGCAGCAGATTAACCAGCGCATCGCCGCGCATGAACGCGTCATGATTGTGACCCTCACCATCAAAATGGCGGAGGATTTGACGTCGTTCTTGAAAGAAAAAGGCGTCAAGGTCACCTATCTGCATAACGAGACCAAGACTTTGGAACGCACTGAAATCATCTATCAACTCCGCAAAGGAAAATACGATGTTCTCGTGGGCATCAACCTCTTGCGTGAAGGCCTCGATATCCCCGAGGTCTCTCTCATTTGCATTCTCGACGCCGACAAGGAAGGTTTCTTACGCAGCACCCGCAGCCTCATTCAGGTCATCGGGCGGGCGGCTCGCAACGCCCATGGCGAAGTCATCATGTACGCCGACCTCATGACCGATTCGATGAAAGAAGCCATCGCCGAGACCGACCGCCGGCGTGCCATTCAGCAAGCCTATAACGAAAAGTATGGTATTGTCCCGACTACGATCATCAAAGAGATCCGACCGCCGCTTCACAATAGCGAAGATGAGATCAAAGCCCTCGTCAATTCCGATGGCAAGAGTTCGCGCAGCCAGATTGAAGCTCAGATCAAGTCGCTAGAAAAGCAGATGAGAGAAGCCGCTAAAGCTTTTGATTTTGAGCGAGCCGCCGAACTTCGTGATATCATCCTTGAGGCCAAGGCCAACTTAAACTCATGAAAACTTATTCCGTTTATCTCTTCGACTTCGATGGCACCTTGTTTGACACCCTCGAATCCCTCTATCCGGTTTACCGCTATGGTTTTGCCGCAGTCGGTCTGAGCGTCACCAATGCCGAATGCGATCATTTCATCCATATTTCACTTTCCCAATCCGCGGCCGCCAAAAAGATGCCGGAAGCCGATTATCCCGTTTTTAGAAAAGCGATCGGAGTTGGACTCAATCTTGAGGATTCCTTATCCCTCATTAAAGTCTTCCCCGATGCTCTTGATACCGTCCGGGCTTTGCGGGCTCGCGGCGCCAAGATTGGTATCGTCTCCGGTAACAACGAAGATCACATGAAAATCGTGCTAGAACGTTTCCACGCCCTCGATCTTTTTGACGAAATCACCGGGAACGAATCCTTCAAAAATCCTAAACCGAGTGCCGAACCTTGCCTCGCCGCGATCGCTAAACTGGGTTTAAAACCGAGTTCGGATATCATCTACATCGGCGATTCTTTGCAAGATGTCGAGAGCGGCCACGCCGCCAAGATCGATGCCCTCTTAATCGACCGAAGCAACCTTTACCCCAATTACCATCTTCCCAAACTTCAAAGTTTGACGGCGCTCATTAAATAGTTGCGATTTTTGCTTTCATAGTCTATATTTTTGTAGCGTCTTTAGACGCTTAAAGGAGGTAACAGCATGAAATGGTACGATTACATCTTCATCGTTGTTTCGCTGATCATCATCGTGCTTAGCCTTCTCCAAGGCGGCAAAAGCAGCGGCGCTTCTGGTGCCATCACTGGCGGCGGTCTTAATGTCTTTGCCAAGAAACAAGAACGCGGTTCCGAAAAAGTGGTGACTTGGCTCACCTTCGGCTTCGCGGTGGTCTTCCTCTTCTTAGCCTTACTTATCTCGGTTTATTCTGCCAAATAAATTCTTCTGTTATCTTAAGCGGCCTTCGGGTCGCTTTTTTCTTTCTTAGTCATTGACTAAAATCCAATGACTCTTTCGTGAAATAGCCGGTGCCCTATGTTAGACTTTTCCCGTTCGTTAAGGAGGCCAGCATGGACATCAAAACCTATGTTTCCGCGCGCAAAGCCGAAATCAGCCAAGCCATCGGCCTTTTGAAGAACAAGCCGCGGCTAGTGATCATCCAAGTCAATGATTCGCCTGCCAGCGATGCCTACATCCGCGGCAAACTCAAAGACTGCGCCGAAGTTGGAGCGGTGGCCACCCTCGATAAAATGGACCCCTCCACGACCGAAGCCGAACTGCTCAAAAAGATTGATCTCTATAATCAGGATCCGAGTGTTCACGGTCTCATCGTGCAGCTTCCTTTGCCTAAGCAAATCAGCGAGAACGATATCCGTTTGGCCATCAATCCCGCTAAAGATGTCGATGGCTTCCACCCGCTCAGCCCGTGCGATCCTTGCACCCCCAAAGGCATCATCTCCTATCTCAAGTCGCAAAGTTTCCCTTTCCGGGGCGCTAACGCCGTCATGATCGGCCGCAGCAACATCGTCGGCAAACCGATGGCGCGTCTGCTCACCAAAAACGATTGCAACGTGACGGTCTTACATAGTAAAACCAGCCCGGAAGACATGCGCTTCTACGTTGCTCACGCCGACCTCGTTGTCGTAGCGGTTGGCCACCAAGACTTCCTTGATCATTCCTTCACCTATAAACCGACCGCGGTGGTAGTGGATGTCGGCATTAACCGCGGCGAGGATGGCAAACTCCACGGGGATGCCGAGCCCAATCTCCCCGTTGCCCTTCAGACCCCGGTCCCCGGCGGCGTTGGGCTGCTCACTCGGCTAGCATTGATTGAAAATTTATTAGAGGTATATCATCCATGAACTTCTCAGTTTCAAATTCCTACGTCTACGGTCTAGAACGCGCGGTCAAGGCCTCGGGCAACCCCATGCGAATCGCCATCGACACCACTCCGGCGAACGATAAGGATTTTTTGCGGGCCCAAAAACTAGGTTCTTGCCATAATGGCGAAGGCCACGATAACTACCTGAAAGGCATCACGGTTCAACTCGATGTCTGCGCACCGCTCTATTGGTGGAAAGAAGCCCAACGGTATCACTGGTTTGATTTCGTTTCCTCAGAGTCGACCATGCACTGCCTTCTCAAATTTGATGTGGCGGCCCAATGCGTCGATGAAACCGATCCGAAGATCTTGGAACGGATGAAAGAGTTGGTCGCGGAATATAACGCCATCCCCGATGACGAGGCTCACCGCGAGCAGCAAAAGGCCAAGTGGCGGGTTCTCGTCGCTTCGCTTCCGGAAGGCTTTTGCCTGGCCGCGACCATGGTGACCAATTATCAGCAACTGAAGACCATGTACCACCAACGCCGGAACCACAAGCTTCAGGAATGGCATGTCTTCTGCGCTTGGTGCGAGTCGCTTCCGCACTTCCTTGAACTCACTAACGCCGCGGGCTTCTAAAGGACAAAAAGAAAATGACGGGATCGTAAACTGGACCTCGTCATTTTTTCTTTTTAGAGAAGAGCGATCAGCTGATCGACTGCTTCGCTGGTCGTGGCCCAACTGGTGCAGAGACGGATGACCGTGCGGCCATCGGGGAGATTGTCCCAAAGGTCGAACCATACCTGCTGTGCCAGAGCCTGTTTTTTAGCGGCATCAAGCACCACGAAGATTTGGTTGGTGGGGGAGGCGATCGCGAAAGGATATCCTTTCGCCTTTAAAGCCGCGCGAATGCGATCGGCTTGGACGATGGCGTTCTTGCCGATATTGAGATAAAGCTTATCGGTGAATAAGGCATCGAATTGCACACCCAATAGACGGCCTTTAGCGAGCAAAGCACCGTGTTGTTTGATGAAAGTGAGGTAGTGGCCCGGCGCCCCTTGAGGGAAGACCACGGCTTCGCCGCAGAGCAGTCCCGCCTTGGTTCCGCCAAAATAGAAGACATCGCAAAGTTTGGATAGATCGGGCAGACTCACATCGTTTTCGGGGCAGGCTAAAGCGTAGGCTAAGCGCGCTCCATCCACGAATAGAGGCAAGCCATTGCGTTTGCAGACGTCATGCAGGCCTTTTAATTCTTTTTTGCTATAGAGAGTTCCATATTCAGTGGGCTGTGAGATATACACCATCCCCGGTTGCACCATATGCTCGCGGCTGGCATTCTTTTGAAAATCGACGAGGTAGGCCTCGAGATCTACGGCGTTGAGTTTGCCTTCTTTGGCCGGAATGGTGAGCACTTTATGGCCGGTGGCTTCAATCGCTCCGGCTTCATGGACGGCAATGTGGCCCGTCGAGCAGCAAATGACTCCTTCATAGGAACGCAATAGACTCGCGATCACAATGAGGTTGGTTTGGGTGCCGCCGCTAAGAAGAAAGACTTCGGCCTGGGGCAGGTGGCAAGCTTCGGCAATCCGTTGTCTGGCCGCGACGCTATAGTCATCGCTCCCGTAACCGGGAAGCTCGAGCATATTCGTATCGATGAGACGTTTGAGGACGGTGGGATGGCAACCTTCGGAATAGTCATTGCAGAATGCGAGCATAGGGAATCTCCTTTTACCGTTAAAAGTATAGCTTCCGGAAGAAGAGTTGCACTAAAGGAGCTTCGCTTTTTTGCTTTTTTTGGATCAAAGTATGAATTCAAAGAAAAGGATGCCCCTTTTAAGGAGCATCCATGAGGACCGTGTAGCGAAATTCGCTTAGTCTTTCTTCTCTGAATTTTCGATTTGCTTCGGCGAATCATTCGCTTCGGCTTCAACGACATTGCCAGCGTCTTTCTTATCGTCTCCGGCTTTGGCTTCCGCGGGTTTGGCTTCCGCGTTCTTCTTAGCCGTAGCGACTTGCTTCTTGACATCGTGAGCAGCTTTAAGAACCATGATGGTTCCCGCAAGCAAGACAATCGCGGCGATCATGAGGATGATGCCTAAGGTAATCAAGGCTACTCTCATGGCGTTATCGCGTAAGAAGATGATGCTGAGGATGCCTAAGGTAATAAACATCGCAGCCACAATGATTTGAACGATCGAAGTGGCGATGTTCTGAGCTTTGCGAACGATATAGATGATCGCATAAATGGCGACCAAAGCCCCAATGGTGATCAGAACGATACCGACGAAGTTGCCCAAGAACTGGAAGATGGTTTTGTTTGCGTCATCGCTGCCATTGATCGAGTTGCCGATCATGATGACGGCAATACCTAATGCCATCTCGAAAGCTCCCGTCAAAACCGCCGCATAATTGGTCGAGACTAAGGTGCCGACCGGAGTCTTGAAGACCCCAAGGACATCAAAGAGCAACCGGCAAGAGGCATCAATGATGACCAAGATGCCTAAGACGATCAGAATCCATTTCTGAAGATCTTGGTTGCCACTATAGATGACGCAAAGAACGCCAATCGCGCCAAGAATAATCGCCTCAACGATGTTCCAGACTGCCCAACCTTTCGAACCTTTCTTCAACATAAAATAAGCTCCTTTTTTAGTGCAGTTGAATTGTAGCGCTTTTCTTCAAAGAAGAAAGGCCTTCCCTCTTGATCTTTATACGAAAGCTCGACTTTGTCGAACATACCGCTAGGAATAAAAAAGAAAACGCGTAGTATAAGGAACGAGGAAATTGCCATGAAAAAGAGTTTGCTGAAAGCCTATGCCGAGCTGATCGTTATGAGCGGAATCGCCCTTCAAAAAGGCCAAGATGTCATTATTCAATCGAATGTCGCCACCGAAGAGTTTGCTGCCTTGGTTGCCGCGGTTTGCTATAAACACGGGGCCAAGCACGTCACGATGCGCTGGTATTCCCAGCTCGCTGAGAAGTCCTATTACCGTTTCGCCAAAGAAAAGGTTTTGGGCGATGTCCTGCCCTTCGATATCGAATTCCAAAAGTATTGCAATGACGTCTTGCCATGCCTCATTTGGATCGATAGCGATGATCCTGATGCCTTAGCGGGCGTGGATTCGGCGCGGGTGGCCTTAGCTAAGAGCCGTCAGATGAAGACCATTTGGCCGTTACGGGAACCGCGTGAGAACAAATATCAGTGGTGCATCGCGGGAGCGGCGAGCCCCCTTTGGGCGAAAAAAGTCTTCCCTGAGTTAAGCAAGAAGCAAGCGATGGACAAGCTTTGGGAAGCCATCCTTTCGACTTCAAGAGCCAGCGATGGCAATGGCATCGCTAACTGGGTTAGCCATGATCTGGATCTCAAGAAGCGCTGCGCTTACCTTAATAACCTCAATCTTCGTAGCCTTCACTATACCTCGTCTAATGGCACCGATTTAACGGTGGGTCTCATCCCGGGCGTCATCTTCCTTGGCGGCGGGGAAAAGACTTTGCCGGGCGCCTTCTTCCAACCCAATATCCCGAGCGAAGAATGTTTCACCTCCCCGATGAAAGGCGTGGCAGAAGGCATTGTCTATGCCGCGAAGCCTTTAGCCTATCAAGGCGTTCTCATTGAAGATTTCTCCGTTCGTTTCCATGAAGGAAAAGCCGTGGAAGTCCATGCGAAAAAAGGCGAAGAAGCCCTCAAAGGCATCTTGGCCATCGATGAAGGGTCGGCCTATCTTGGCGAGTGCGCTTTGGTTCCGTTTGATTCGCCGATCAACAATACCGGAATCCTCTTCTTCAATACCCTTTATGATGAGAACGCTTGCTGCCACTTGGCCTTAGGGCGGGGATTCACCGAGCTCTATCCGAATTTTGAGAAGTATAGCGAAGAGCAGCTGCATGGCTTCGGCATCAATAAAAGTTCGAGCCATGTCGACTTTATGATCGGCAGTGCCGATTTATCAATCGTCGGCACGGATGCTTCGGGCAAACAAATCCCCTTATTTACGAACGGCAACTGGGCATTTTAGCCCCTCGTCCTTGAATGAAAACGCTATCATAGGCGTTTATAAAACATTCGATAAAACCTAATGTTTTGTTGACTATTCTTTTGTGAAAGTGCTTTCTGAAAACGCTATCAAGGCTTTTTGGTCTTGTCCCAAAAATGTTTGCCCCTATAGTGAGGGTGCCTTGCGGGGGAAACCTCGCGGGCCAAATCACCAAAGGAGGAGACACACGATGAAAAACGAGAAAACGTCTTTTGTTAGCGGCACCGTCGATCAAAACGATGACGCCCAGCAGTCCGTCAGCCTCGCGAATGCGTATGCCGCACTCAACTGCGCTTATGCTGGAGTTTCGGACGTCGGCTTATCGTTCTACGCGCAGAACGACTAACGCTTAAAAAAGACAACAAAAGAAAGGGCTCTTGGGTTTTAATCCGAGAGCCCTTTTGCTTTACCAAGTCCAATCGCCATGGTCATGACCGCGGTCGCCGCCTCCGCCCCAATCGGGGTCGTCGGGGCCATCGCCATGATCGTGCTTGCCAGGATCACGATGATCGCTATAAGGATCGGGCAAACCTCCATGGGTCGCTTGGTTGGCGGCTTCATGGGCAGCTTCGCCAATGAAATCGATAACTTCTTCTTCGTTAGATAGATGCTCTAACAAGAGATAATCTCGTACCGCCTGAATGACGGTTGCGACGTTGGTGCTATTGACTTGATCCGGCCGCGGCAACGTGCTGACGGGGACATAATCGTTGGCGGAACTATCACTGCTGTAATAATAGGAATCCGTGCGGTAACGATCGCTGCGGCTTACGTAGGAGATGGCGTCTTCATACATCATTAAAGCCTGCTCGTCTTGAATGGGCGAAGTCACCTTAATTTGGCCTTTGTAGGCTTTGTAGAGGAGGTCGGTGGCGTTGAGGATGTACTGACGGCCTTGATCGGAGAAAGCTCCGGTGACGATGGTCGTCAGATAGCCATTGAAACGATAACGGAAATCCTCCGAATCGCTGCGCAAGAGTTTGGCGTAGGTCGCAAAGGAAGTCTTCGCGGCCGTAGCGGCGCTGGAAGTTCCGCTCTTGTAGGATGTGTAATCGGCGATATGGGTATTGCTGATGAGCTTATCGTAGATCTCATAGATCTGCTGGGTCACCGCGTTGCTGTTGCCATTGCCAAGGAAGGTGTTCAAATCCGAATTGATGTCACCCGCGTCAGCAAATTCGATGGCCGCGTAAATCTTTTGACTGGTGAGATAAGCATCCATTTTGCTACGGTAAAGTTCTTGGACATCACTGTTGTTGTAGTTCAGGTCGCTGGAGATGATCCGCAGAGTGATGACGTTGGTTTTGCTGGCATCTTTGGTCTCGAGGTAGCCGGTGGAATAAGCGTTAGAAAGCAAAGTCGAAGAAAAGCTTGGGGCTTCGACATCGCTATTCACGACGTTATTGAAGGCCAAGGTAGCGGAGTAATTTTTCGGCGTGAAAGACGAAGCGGTGGCCAAGCCTTTGCTCGTGACGGCGTAGGAAGCTTCCGGAGTGTAGGTATTGCTCGAAGTGGTCGTGGCTGAGGTCGCGGCTAAAGCTTTCACGGCTTGGGCCGAGGTGGTCGTGGTCGTCGCCGCCGAAGCCGGCGTTAAAGCGACATTCACCAAGGTCACAGAACCATCGGCCGGCGTTAAACTCACCGCCGTTGCCCCGCCTTGGCTGAGCACAATGGCTAACACCACGGCCGCAGCGGTGGCCGTTAAAGCCGCCGAGGAAGCGATGATACCTTTTTTCGAGAACAACCAAGCAAAGAAACCCGCCTTTTTGAGGCCGGTTTTGGCATAGACGTTTGATTCGCCAGCAGCTAAGAAGGCTCCGGCTTCGTTCTTCATCTTCTCATTGAGTTCGAGAGCTTCTTGCGTCTCATTGATCTTCACGGTTCCGCAGGTTTGTTCAATGACGGCGAGGTCATTGGGAACAAAAGCCTTTGATTCTTTAGCGACCGCGCTGATGATCTTCTTTTCGTCATGGGCCGAGACTTTTTCTTGGGTGAGGCCGATATGCTCTAAGGCCGCAACTTCCGGAAGAATGTTGGGGACAAAGACGCTGCCTTCTTGGGCAAAAAGTCCGATGATGCGTTTTTCTTCGTCCGCTGTCACTTGCTCTTGGGCTGCGCTCACATGGATTTGCTGCTGAACCGCCGGGAGAACATTGGGCACGAAAGCATCGGCTTCTTTAGCGAATAAGGAAAGGATCCGAGCCTCTTCTTCGGGCGCAACCTTCTCTTGGTTGGCCGAAATGCCAAGCTGGGCGTAGACCTTATCGAGGACGTTCGGGACGAACTTCCCCTGGTCAAAGGATTCAGATTTTTGCTTTGGCTTGTTCTCTTTCATACTGGGTCTGATTTTCTTCTAACGCCTTCCGCATTTTCTTGAGGGCGTTGTTGTACTTCCAGGTCACCGTTCCTAAAGGCATATGCAGGAATTCGGCGATCTCATGATGCTTGTATTCGCCAACCGCGTACATGATGACGATGTTGAATTCGTCCTCAGCCAAAACCTTATTGGCGAGAGCGATAGTGGGGGAGTCGATGTTGCCGAGGTAATAGACGCCATCGGGGTGATTGTCCTGGTCGAAATCATATGAGATTTCGCGTTTACGTTTCTTGATTTCGGTCAGGGCCATGTTCTTAGCGATGGTCAATAACCAGTTGCGGGCATTGGTGCCCGGCTGATAGGACTGAATATTCTCATAGCAGGTCACAAAGGTTTGCTGCATGACATCTTCAGCCAGTTGGTAGTCATGAAGGATCGGCAAGACGAAGGTGAAGACGCCGCGGGAAGTAATCTCGTAGATTTCCGAAAGCGCATTGGAATCCCCCTCGCGTAAGCGGAGGATGGCTTTCTCCAGTTTCTCTTCTTTCATAAGACTACCCCTATAGCGTACATGCTGACGCTTTTCCCTATATTTTAAACTTAGCGGGGCGCCCCATGATATAGGGGCTCAAGGGGCGTCCCATGGAGTGGTCCGTAAAGACCGCTGCAATCTATTAACGAAGTTAGTCTACCTTTTTATTGGCTTTTCTAAAGAAAAAATGAATTATTTACGAACTAAGGAGACGAGGCTACGGAAGGACACTTTCTTTTCGCCGATGATGAGAAAGGCGAATAAAGCATCGATTTTTGAGATGGTGCCGGACTCGGCGTAGATGTAGCCATCGTCCCAATACTTCACTTCGACGGGCTCTTCCGAATAGTCGACGAGGATCTCATTGATTTCCGCGGCGGCTTCATTGGACATCTGGGGTTTAGCGATTTTGGCTTTATTGCGGCGCATCTTCGCTAAAGAGGTCGCCTGGTCCACTAACGACTGATAAGGCGCCCACTTCATCATGCCGCGATCGGTGGTGGTCATGCTTTATGGCCTCCGATTTGCTGGTGGCGTTCATGAATGGTTGAAGCGGGGGTGAGCGAGGATAACCGCAAGCAGGCATTACGGCCATAGGCCAGTTGGATTTTGTCGATGGCTTGATTGAGTTGCTTTCGCTTCAAACTTTGCTCGCTGGTCTCAAAGATATCGAGTTGCTCGTAGTCATAAGAAGCGAGTTTGCCAAAGCCAATGCTCAGATCACGGACGGGCTTAGGTTCGCTATAGCGGTTGAAGATCTCGAGGATATCATCATAAAGCGTGGCGTTATCATCGCTGGGTTTCGTCAATGACATTTGGTGGGCAAAGCCGCCGCCTGCTTGAGCTGAATAAGCCACAAACAAAGACACCTCCCCGCTCTTTTGGCCCGAAAACCGCAAACGGAGGCAAAGGTCATCGCACATTTCTCGCAGGATCAGTTTGGCTTCTTGCAGGCTGTAATCCCGAATCAGTTGCTGCCCAATCGAGAGGTGAGTTTCTTTGGGGATGTACTTTTCGCGGATGTCGGTGCGGTCGATGCCGTTAGCGAGATCATGAAGTTGGTCGCCCATGATGCCAAAGGACTTTTCCAGGTCTTCCTTGCGGGCATGAGCCAGCTCGCTGAGACTGCGGATGCCTAAGAGTCGAAGCCGCCGCTCCAGGCCATCGGAAATGCCCCAGATTTCGGTGATGGGGGTGATACTCCAAAGTTTTGTCGGGACATCCGCCATACTCCAATGGGCGATATAGGGCGGGCGCTTCTTGCCTTCATTATCGAGGCAAACTTTGGCCAAGAACATATTGGGGGCGATACCGGCGGTGGCGATGAGCCCAAGTTCATCATGGATCCGCTGCTGAATCTTAGCGACGAATTGCTCGGGGGTGGCATGGGCTAACTTCAGGTAGGGACCGATATTGAGGAAGGACTCATCGATCGAATAGACGTGGAGGTCGGCTTCATCGACGGCATCGAGGAAGATCGAGACGACCCGGGAGGCCATCTCGACGTAATAGGCCATCCGCGGCTGCGCCAAAATCATCCCAGGGACACTCGGGAGATCGCGGCGACGGCAGACATTGGGAACCCCGTAATTCTTTTTAAGGTAAGGGGTCGCGGACATCACGATGGTGGAAGGACCGCGTTCCGGATCGCAAACGACGAGGGGAGTCGTGAAGATATCAAGGTGGCGGTCAGCGCATTCGCACGAAGCGTAAAAGCTTTTGAGATCGATGACGGCGTAGAGCGCTTTGCTGTTCATGCTTTGACCTCCTTTGGGGACTCTAGTTTATCGGGCAGTCAATCACTTTCCAGTCTTGACTTTAATGAAGCGACCAATGACCGAAACTATTTGTGTTAGACTTTGTATAAACCCAGCGAGGAAGTCTTATGGAAACCATCTTAATCGTCATCACCTTAGTCTTAGCGAGCTTAGCTTTCATCGGTGTTATCGTTGCGATCATCTTAATTGTTAAATCGCATCGCCCGGTAGGCCCCGATAAGGAGCAAATCCAAGCGACCGAGCAAATCAAGGCTGCGATCGAATCCTTAAAAGAGACGATTCCGCTTCAGGTTTCGAAGTCGGTCGCCGATCAAATGGTTGCCATCAACAAGACGGTGAGCGATCAGATGATCTCCGTCACCAAAACCTTAAAGGACGAAACCGAAGCCGATAACAAACGCCTCCTCGATTTCCAAAACGTCATCAATACCAATCTCAATACGTCGATCAAGACCCTCAATGAGAAGGTCGATACCAATCTTCAAGCCATCAACGCCAAAGTCGATAAATCCTTAAGCGAAGGCTTCAAAGGCACTTCCGAGTCCATGGAAAAACTCCAAAACGCCCTCGGTGCCATCGGTAAGGCCCAAGACAACATCCAATCCCTCTCGGGCGAGGTTGTTTCCTTAAAAGGCATTTTGACCAATAACCAGCAGCGGGGCAAATATGGCGAGATGCAGTTGGAGATGATTCTCCAAGCGATGTTTGGCGAAACTAAAGGCAGCCTCTACGATACCCAATATATTCTTCAAAAAGCCGGGGATGGGGTCGATGAATTAAAGCCCGATGCCGTCATCTTCCTCGATGGCGATACCCATAAGCAGATCCTCTGCATCGACAGCAAGTTTTCCCTCACGGGTTATGAAACTCTCTTTGACAGCGCTAAAGAACTGAGCGATTCGGAGAAGGCGGATTTAAAGACCAAGTTCAAGGGAGCGTTACGCTTACGGGTCCTGGAGACCGCCAAGTATGTGATTCCGGGCAAGACCGTTAAACCCGCGATCATGTTTGTGCCGAATGATGGTGTTTTTGCCTTTATTCAAAATGAGTTCCCCGATTTGGTTGATGATGCCAGAAGCCGCAATGTCATCATCGCATCTCCGACGATTTTGCAACCTCTGATCGCCTCGTTCCGCGTCATGCAGATCGACGCCGCGAAGAGCCGCAATATCGAGAAGATTAACGATTCGCTGAACGCCTTAAAAGTCGAGTTCGGCCGCTTTGATGCTCGCTGGAGCGCCTTGCAGCGGCAGATTGGTTTAGTCGGCCGTACCAGCGAAGACATGGATAAGACCGTGCATAAACTCACGACGAAATTTGGCAAGATCGCCGATAGCGATTTCTCCGCCCCCGCGGAAATGGAAGGCGATGAGGAACCGGAACAAATCACTTCCAGCGCGAACCCTGATGAGGGGAAATAATTCAAAGCGTTGTAAATTGGGCTGCTGTTGCCTATAATTACAACGCCTTTGGGGCTGTAGCTCAGTTGGGAGAGCGCATCGTTCGCAACGATGAGGTCACCGGTTCGATCCCGGCCTGCTCCACCAAACGGTCTATATCCGAACTCAATCTACCTCGTAGGGGATTGCGTTGGGATTAAAGTCATGTTTGATGAATACCGAAGACGTAATCACCTAACTTGACGATAGAGGGCGGTCCGAAAGGGCCGCCCTTTTCGTTTGCCCTATCGGATTTTATAAAACATTTTTTATTTTGCCAAAACACTCGATGGTGAAAGGCGTTTTTGCCTGTCTCCTGAAAAGAAAAAGTGGTATTTTGCCGTTTTCGCAGCGTCTAAGTGAGGGGACTATTCGCTTTTTAGGGCCTCTAGGTTTCTTCAATCCGCGACCGCTTTTTTGCGAGGAGGTGATAGGCCGACTACCAAGTTTTGCCTTTTTCGGCAGGTTTTAAGTGAGGGGGTGTGAAAACTCACTACCAAGTTTTGGCGTTCTCGAGGCGTCTAAGTGAGGGGCATCTCAAAACTGAGGGGTTAATTTCTGCCAATCTCGAAGCGTCTAAGTGAGGAGACTATGGCAACTCGCTACCAAGTTTCGGCCTCCTCGAAGCCTATTAATTGGAGGGACATTCTGATGAAGAACGACGGCTTTTGGTTGTAAAAGCGCTCAACCCAAACCTTATGGGTGAGGGCCGGGAGCGGACGGGACGGCGGAAAGTTACTAGAGGGAACATTAAACAAAGGAGTTAAACACGTGGTTGAAGTAATCAGCACAAACGAGAATAGACGAGATAGTAATCCGTTGCCTGTCGTTGGCCTATCGCCTTCAAGCGTGGTCAATCCGTTGCCGGATCCGGCTCAGGGAAGCGGCGAGCCTGTGGCCGAGCTTAGCGATGCAGAGGTGGATGTCCTCGCTCGAGCGCTCCTAGGGGCGGTGCGGAAGAAGTTCGCCGACCCCAAGTTCGTGGCTCGCTACGAGAAGAGCAGAGCCAAGGGAACCCAAGGCAACGCTTAAGGACAGCGGAAGGGACCAAAGGCCGAGCGTGGTCAAACCTCTGGAAAGGGACAAAACAACCCTTCTAGCTGAAACAGGATAAGGGGGTGGCGCAATCTGCGTCACCGCCCATCTCCGGGACAGGCCCGGCAGCGGGAAACCCGCATGGCGATTTGAGGAAAATATTATGAAAAGAAGTTCTAAAGATGCTATAAATCTGATACAATAAAAACATGGATTATGGCAAAGCGCTTAGGGCTTTGAGAGAAAAGCTTCTTATCACGCAGACTGAACTTGCCCAAAAGTTGGGCGTTTCTTATGCTAGCGTCAATCGTTGGGAAAACAAAAAATGTGAACCAACGATGAAGGCAAAAAGAAAAATCGTTGAATTGTGCAAGAAAAATGACGTTTCTCTAAATGGAGGGAATAATTTATGAGCAAGAATTCGGTTATCTTAGGTAGCAAGCAAAAACAAGATGATGAATTTTATACGCTTTTCGAAGATATTGCCGCCGAACTCCCTTCGTATAAAGATCAACTTAAAGGGAAGAGAATTCTTTGTCCGTGCGATTGGGACGAAAGTTACAACGAGGAAATCGTTTATTCAGCTGAAGAAGAAATCCCAGGCTATTCTCTTCTTGACCATGGTGGAACTATTAAGAAGATTGATCTTTTGCAATCTAACAGCATTGCCAAGGAAAAACTTGAAAACACTAAATGCAATTTCGTTAAGTTCTTATTGTCTCATGCAGACACTTATGGATTTTCCTCTTTGTCTGTTAGTGGATATAACCCTGAAAACGGAGAAGGTGTTCGGTTCCAAGACATTGATTATTCAAAATACGATTTAGTTATCACTAATCCCCCCTTCAGCCAATTTAGGGAGTTTATTGACGTTCTTTTTGCAAACCATATGCAATTTCTTGTCATCGCTCCCCAGAACGCGATAACTTACAACAACGTTTTTAAGCACATCATGAAAAACGAAATGTGGATGGGCTATCACTATCATATGACGGGGTTCGCAAAGCCTGACGGAACAAAATATGGTAAAAATGATGCTATCTGCAGGTGCTGTATGTGGGTGACAAACCTCGATGTGTCATACCGTCACGATCGACTTATCTTGACTGAAAAATACGATCCAGTAAAAAATCCGTCTTATTTCAACATTGATGGCGTTGACGTTTCGAAGACCACCTCAATTCCGTATGACTATCCTGGTGTGATGGGAGTACCGATTACTTTCCTTCAAAAATACAATCCTGATCAGTTTGAAATCGTTGGAATGGGTCAGGATGACTTGTTCTCTCCCCGCAAAGACCGGCACGTTCCTCATGACAGCAATAAACTTTGGATAGCAAAAGATGGGGAACCCGATCATATTCCTTTCAGAAGGATATTGATTAAAAACAAGGAGGTCCACAAAGATGAAGATTAATGAACTTGTCCAACAAGTCGATAGTGGAACTATCGTCTCTGATATTGAGCTGCAAAGAGAAATTGTTTACGATGACGAAAAACAGAGGCTTGTTATTGATAGCATTGTTAAAGGAATCCCTCTTCCGGCTTTCTACTTTTGGAAAAATGATAATGGAAAACTTGAAGTCCTTGATGGAAAACAAAGGATTTACGCCATCACAAGGTTCTATCACAACGATTTGGAATATGATGGAAAAATCCGCAGGGTTACCGACTCATCAATTCAAGCGATTATTGATAACACGGTGATTCGGGATATTGTCTGCGAAGGGCAAGAATCGTTAAAACGAGAAATATTCCGAAGAATTAATACATTGGGTGTTCCGCTGAGTGAATACGAGGTCTTGAATGGCTTGTTCTATGGCGAATATCTTCGCGGATTGACTTCATATTGTGAGAACGACCGAAATGCCAAGAAAATCCTTGGTGCCCCTGCCCGCGGTGCAGCAAGGCTTACTTTATTGAGATTATTAGGTGTTATCCGCAATTTTTCTGGAAGAGACGGTGTTTATGACTATGTTTCTTCTCACCAGAATCAGAGCTTTGAGGATGACCAAAAAGAGATTAAGAAATACGTCGATTTTGTTGCCGATATTTTTGAATCATATGGCGGCCAATTGCCTATTTACTTCAACTTAGCTATTAAGCATGTCAAAGATATTGCGATTTGGAAGCAGCACAAAGGAGAAATTAACGACAGGATTAAAGCTTATTTAAAGTCTGACGATGCCAAATTGACTAACCACGCAAAGGAAATAAAAGACATTATTCACGCTATCGTGGCTGGCATTTCAGTTGATCCAAAAAGATTGTTTACTGCCGATGACAAAGAGGCCTTGCTTAAAAAGGCCGTTTGCAAAGACAACAAATATCAATGCGCGATTTGCAAAATGTGGTTTACAGCGGACGAACTTCAAGTTGACCACGTTAAACCATGGGACAAGGGAGGAAGAACGGTTTTGTCCAATGCACAACTCTTATGTAGGGCGTGCAATATCCATAAGAGCGATGACGAAGATGATGACGATTAATTAGTTCTACAATCCGGTTAAACCGGAATCAGGAAGACCCTGGCCTCAATGGAGGCAAATCAATCCGATTACGTGATTTGTTAACAGCAAGGAGGGTCTTTTTAAATGCAAGACCAGAAAACGGAGACTTTGAGAGGCGTCATTTATGCCCGCTATTCATCGGACAACCAGCGTGAGGAGTCGATAGACGGCCAGTTGCGTGAGTGCCATGCCTACGCCGACGCCAAGGGCATCGAAATCGTCCACGAGTATATCGACAGGGCATTTTCAGCCCGCACGGACGAGAGGCCCGATTTCCAAAAGATGATTAACGATTCGGAGGGCAGGAGCTTCGACGTCGTTTTGGTCTGGAAGCTCGACCGCTTTTCGAGAAGCCGGTACGATTCCCTCCGCTATCGTGCCGTTCTCGGAAAGAGGAACATTAAGGTCATATCGGCCACCGAGAACATCTCCGACTCTCCCGAGGGCATCCTTTTGGAGTCGGTTCTCGACGGCATCAACGAATACTATTCGGCCGACCTCGCCCAGAAGATCAAGCGGGGCAACACGGACAACGTGCTGGAGGGCAAGTGGAACGGCGGAAGGCCGGCCTACGGTTATCGGACGGAGAACCAGCGTTTCGTGGTCGAGGAGAAGGAAAGCGAGGCCGTGAAGCTCGTCTATCATCTCTACACGACCACCAACTGTACCATCAACTCCTTGGTTTGCACCCTCAACGCCAAGGGCTATCGGGGCAGGGACGGCAAGCCTTTCCATCACGGAAGCGTCTGCTGGATGCTCCGTAACCGCAAATACATCGGCGAGTTCAGTTGCGGGGGCACCGTGAACAAGAGTTGCGTCCCTCCGCTTATCGACTTGAAGACTTTCGAGAAAGCCCAGGCTAAGCTGAAACGCAATTCCAGGGCCTCGGCGCGCTTCAAGGCTCAGGACGACTACATTCTCACCACCAAGCTCTATTGCGGCGATTGTGGGGCTTATATGGCGGGCGATTCTACCGACAAGAGGAGCGGGAGGGTCTATCGCTACTACACGTGCAGGAACGTGAAGAGGAACCATTCCTGTCACAAGAAGTCGGTCAGCAAGGAGTTCATCGAGACGCTGGTGGTCAATGAGGCTTTGAAGTTCCTCAATGAGGATGGGGTGGTCTCGAGGCTCACGGAAACCATCTATGCCGCCCAGTTCGGGGAGAACCCGAGGCTCGGTGAGCTGGAAGGCAAGATTGCCGACCTCGACCGCAAGATGTCGAACCTCATCAACGCCATCGAGGGTGGAATGGCCTACGAGGGCTTGAAGGAACGCTACGATGAACTGGCGGCCAAGAAGAAGGAACTGTCCCACGAACTCGAGGAGGAAAAACTCGACAATCCGACCCTGAGCAAAGACCAGATCCAATATGCCTTGCTCCGCTTCCAAACCGCCGACATTGAGAGCCTAGAAGACAGAAAAGCCTTGATCTGGGCCTTCATAAACTCGGTCTATCTCTACGACGATAAAGGCGGATACGCCTTAATTAATTTCAATTATAAAAAACATTCAAAAGTAACAACACCAAATGAAATAGTTAATGGAGCGAAAAAAATCAACTTGGCAGGAACGAACTATCCAAATTCTATCTATTTAATCGGAGATTGTGTTGGAGTCAAGGTTTCGCTATCAACGAAAAAAGAAAATTTGATTCCTTTTTATCATAAAAAAGATCGTTGATCTATTTTTTCAGATTAGGGGCAAGGAGTGTAATAAATAAGAAACTTTTTTATGAAAAAGAAAATATTTAATTTGATTTTGTTCTTTCTATCCATTTCCGCGTTGTTATGCGGAATAATTCTGTTTGCCGTAGGCGATTATTCCAAAATTGTTGATGTTTTCCTAGAAATTTTGGCTGCAATTGGTGGCGCCGGTGTCCCGGCTGAAATTACGCTCCAAATTACGATCCATCATTTTCAATATTATTCAATTAAACAAAAGCAAATTAACAATACGAATATTAAGCAATCACAGAAGGGCGGAGATGGATCGAACTTAAGCCAAGTGGGGGAAATTCACAATGACCGATAAGATGAAACAAGAAGCTGGGAACAATTCCCAGTTGGTTCAAGCCCAAACCATAAATTGCACAATTCAACGCGAGGTTTCAAAGGAAGAAGCGGAAAAAATTGTCAATGAACTTTTTGTTCAAAAAGCCCAAGAATTGACCTCTGTTGCAAGAGAAACCGCTTCAAAAAGGACTGAGGAGTTTGGCAAGGTTCTTATTCCTAGAATCGAGAAAATCGAGAATACTTTGGCGTCTTTTTCCGACCCGGAATTTCAAATACTTTTGGGATTGGCAAATAAAACTGCAATGCAAACTGACAATGTCGATGAATACAAGTTGCTGTCAGAGTTACTTGCCCACAAGATTCAAAAGCACGAAGATAAAAAATAGGCACTGGTATCAAACGTGCTATACAAATTGTGAATGAAATTGATACGGATTCTTTGCTATCACTCTCAATGTATTTTGCAGTTTCTATGTTCACTCCGATAGCTTCCGACGTTTCAAAAGCGCTCGGTGTTATGGATGACTTATTTTCCAAAATCATGCAGCATAGTCTTTTGCCAACTGGAACAGATTGGATGGATCAACTTGATGTACTTGGCTGCGTTAGAATTTCAGACGTTATGTCAGCTTCTAAATTAGAAGATATTTACCTTGGTTTTTTAAAGCAAAGGTTTGCTTGCGGCTTTAAAAAAGATAGCGATATTTATGTAAAAGCCCTGGGGCTGCTCAGCGCAACGCTCTTCCTCCCAGTATTCTTGTGCCAACTGAATTTGGCCCAAACTATTACAAATTGTCAATTACGGAAGAGAACGAGATTGACAAGTTGACTCTTGCTCAATCTTGGATGGTAACTGTCGATTTAACTAAAGAACAAAAGGAAGCACTGCATCAGATTTTCCATATGTATACTCAAAATCCCGAATTACAGGCAACATCCGATAGTAGCATTAGAAAAAAGTTTATAGATTATCCATCAATACAGGTCGTTTCTAAATGGTGGAACCAAATTCCACATTCTATGCAGATTACTTCGGTCGGGAAGGTTCTTGCTTACACAAATATTAAGCGAATTATTCCCGATATTCCCCCTCTTTACTAATCTTCTGAAAACTTAATTTTTAAGAATTATTTATTCCCCCGTTTAATCCCCCGTTTATTCCCCCCGCTATGCTATACTAATCACATAAAGATTTCACGGGAAGGATCGGCAATGGATATAGATTTTATTAAAACGATGATTAGCGATAATTCTGAGGCTGAATGGGTAGAATATAAAGAGAATTGGTACGAGCCCGAACAATTGGGCGAATATATTTCGGCTTTGAGTAATGGCGCGGCTATGAAAGGGCAGCCTTTCGGCTATTTTGTTTGGGGTGTCCAAGACAAGAGTCGCGAACTCGTGGGTACAGAATTTGATTGGAAGGTGGACTACAAGAAAGAACCGCTTGAGAATTATTTAGCGAGGAACTTGAATCCCAGTCTTAACTTCAAGTTCGAGCGTATTGCTGTCAATGGGAAACCGATTGTTGTTCTTTCTATTCCAAAAGCGGAGAAATACCCGACTTCTTTTGCGGGGCAGAGATATATTCGAATCGATTCCAGCAAAGCGAATCTTCGCGATTATCCACATCGCGAGTCAGAACTTTGGCAGATATTAACCGAAGGCGTCCCCTCTCTTGCCAACCTCGTCTCCGATAATCAGGAACTTTCTTTTGAGGGCTTATGGATGTTCTATGCCTCCAAAGGAGTCTCTTTAAGCAGAGCCACATTCAAGAAGAACCTAAACCTTCTCGTCAAATCTGGGAAATACAACAAACTTGCCGAACTTCTCTCTGACCAAAATCATATGCCTTTTCGAGTTTCTGTCTTCGCTGGCAAGACGAAGGCCGACCCGATGTTTTCTGTCAAGGAGTATGGCAATAAATGTGTTTTGATCAGTCTTTCCGAACTTTTGAACTATTTTGATGCCATTAATATCCCCCAAGCGGATGAACGCGACAGAAAGGTGGAACGCAAAGAAGTGCCGTTGTTTGATTCCGATGCTTTGCGGGAAGCCGTCATCAACGCGGTACTGCACAATCTCTGGATTGAGGGAAACGCTCCTATGATTACCGTTTTTTCTGATCGAATCGAGATCCTTTCCCATGGCGGGATTCCTTTTGGGCAAACGAAACTCGGCTTTCTCTCGGGCGAAAGCGTTCCGGTCAATAAAGAGCTGTCAGAGATCTTTTTACAGCTTCATCTTTCTGAAAAAACAGGTAGGGGTGTTCCAAGAATCGTTAAGGCTTTTGGAGAAAGCGCCTTTGACTTCGGCGAGAATTCAATCAATGTTACGATTCCTTTCACTCGGATTAATGCTGTTGATTACCAAACCTCTCCCTTTACTGGGGGAATAAGCGGGGGAACAAATGGGGGAATAAAACTCCGTCTCAATAAGACCCAACTTGCTGTTCTCAAAGAAATGAGAAACGACCCGAATATCACAACCAATATTCTTGTTGGAAAATTGGGTCTAGGCGAAACGACAATTGAGAGAAATATTGCCTTTTTGAAGAAAAACAACTATCTGGAAAGGGTCGGGTCTAAAAAGGATGGTTACTGGAAGATTCTTCAGTGATATTCGGTTCGGATATGAAACGGCTCGCTCCACCAAAGCAAACAAAACTCCGACATCAAACTGCCGGAGTTTTTTAGTTATTTCAAGAAGCCAAGTCTATGGTTAAGATCATCCATATCAAAACGATCTTGCTCGTTTTCAAAAGCCAATTCATCGTCCGCCCGGTCGCAATCTTTTAGCTCGTTTTCGCATTCGGGATGACCGTGTTCTACTTTTTCGGAAAGATTGGCGATGTGATTTTCAAGCTGGCAGGTAACGTCATAGATATTGTCTTCACTGATCAAAATGATTTGAGGCATTAACGGCAAAATCTGGGTCTTTAGGACCTTGATTGTGGTGTCACTTACTTTTTTTAGCATGATAGTTTTCCCCTTTCTTTTCTAAACCGAATATTTGGGCTTCCTTTGATGACGGTCTGCGGACCGTTTTTACCAAATTGCTGTCTGGGACAATCGTAGATATACAAACGGCCGACTATATTATTGGTCCTCGACCCGTCCGATTCTTCTTTTTTCGGGACTGGACTGTTACTCAAACGCATGCTAGGAACATTTCTAAAGAAAAGAGCTGGTCGTAACTTCAGTTAGTGCAAAATTTGTACATACTGCCGGAGTCTTTGAGCTATTTTAAGAAGCCGAGCCTGCGGTTAAGATTGTCCAAATCGGGGGCGTCTTCGTCTTCAAGGTATTTTAACTCATCGGCACAAACATCCGCCTCTTCAACTTCCTTCTGGAACTGATAGCCGTTGCTTTCGTTCTTCTCGACGATCCCGGAGAAGTAGGATTCGGCTTTATCAACAAGGAGATCAAATGTCTTCGGGGTCACCGATGTAACTTCGGGCACATGAGGCAGAATGCTGTCTTTCAAGACTCTGATCGTCGCCTCACTTACTTTTTGCCATGGCGGTATTCGTCCCCTTGAAAACGATAAAGATATGTGGATTAGAAAACAACTAAAAAGGTTATTAAGATATACCATATTGATAAAAACACATACACACAATAGAATAATGCCATGGAAAGAAAACTGTATCATGGAAGCGACAGAATTGTCGAAAGGCCGTTAATGGGTGTTGGGAACGTCCACAATGACTACGGCCTTGGCTTTTGCTGCACAACCATCGAGCCGCTGGCTAAGGAGTGGGGCGCGAGGAAAAACGGCGTGGGTTATGTCAACATCTACAGCCTCCGCGATGATCGATTCAGGATCCTCAATCTAACCAAGCCCCCTTTTGACAATGTCCTCTATTGGGTTGCCCTCCTTATGCACAATCGCGATATCTCCGACGACCTGAGGACGAATTATCCGCGCGAGCTTAAATATCTCGAGAAGAATTATCTCGTCGATGTGAACGAATATGATGTCGTTATCGGTTACCGAGCGGACGATAGTTATTTCCGCTTTCCCGAGGCGTTCGTCAGAAGCGAAATCACTTTCGAGTCGTTGGAGAAGATTTTTAGCGCTGGCAAGTTGGGCAAACAGTACGTCCTAATATCGAAAAGGGCCTTCGACAACATCAAGTTTGTCGGGTATTTCGCAGTGGATGAAAAATACCGTGATGATTATTATTCAAGGAAGAACGGAGCGGATAAGGCTTTCGCCGACCTTCTTAGCGAAGACCGTTACAGCAGGGGCAAAAGGCTTCGGGACATGGTGATGGACGATGAAGATAAATAAGGATAGTTTTTCGCGGCTGTTTGTGCTGGCCAAGCTCAACAAGGTGAACCTTCTTTCTTTTTCGACCATGCTCATGAAATACGACGATTTGATGCTGGGGAAAGAGGATGATGTCGCATCGCTAGTTGGTCTATTCAACGACATCACCGGCCTATATGTTCAAGACGATGGCAGCTATGGGATATACGATGATGCCTATTGGTGCGGGACGGCCTATTTCTATTTGTTCAAAAAAACCGGGAAGCCCTTGCCTTATATCCTTCTTAAAATGCCCTTTGACCGCTTAATGGAGATGTATGGTGTCTACCACGAGATGGACTATTCATCCGTTTTGGAAAGATTCAACGAAATCGAAAAAGAAAAAACCATCCTGCGTATTTTGTGCCAAAGAGAGAGAATCAGCGTTCCTCAACTGAGCAAGCGCCTCGCCATCAGCGTCGGCGTTTTGAAGAAATATAACGCGGAAGACGAATGCCTCTATGCCGCTTCTTTCCAGAAAATTTATCGAATTCAGAAATTCTTCGGGGTCCCGTTCTCTTTGTTTGCGGAAAGTAACTGAATTCGTTGCCGGAGTTTTTCTTTTAAACCCTGCCAAGGGGAAAGGTTCGGTTCAAGACAACCTACCTTTATCGGTAATACTGGGCTTGGGCATCCCACATTTGATGGTAGAGCCCGTTCGGGTTCTTCATTAAGTCTTTATGGTTACCGAGCTCTTTAACGACGCCATCAGCGATGACGGCGATCGCATCGCTATCGCGAGTTGAGGACATCCGGTGGGAGATGAAGATGGCAGTTTTCCCTTTGATTAAGCCGGCGAAGTCATCGTAAATCTCGGCTTCGGACTTGGGATCAAGGGCAGCGGTGGGCTCATCGAGAATAATGATGGGCGAATCCTTATAGAGCGCCCTCGCAATCGCGATCTTCTGGGCTTCTCCACCGGAAATCTCAACGCCATTTTCTTCATTATCTTGATAAAGCATGGTGTCGAGGCCTTGCGGGAAAGAGAGGACCCGTGAATAGATTCCGGCCCGCTTTAAGGCATCGATGGCTTTGGCTTCATCGCCCTGCAAGCCGCAATAGATATTCTGGCGGAGAGAGTAGGAGAAGATTTTGAAGTCTTGGAAGACGACCGCGTAAAGCGAATAGAGAGCGTCTTGGCTATAGTTCTTTAAGGGAACGCCATTGAGAAGGATTTCTCCAGAATCCGGATCATAGAACCGGCACAAGAGTTTGACCAAGGTGGTTTTACCCGCGCCATTTAAGCCGACGATCGCCAAGCGTTTTCCGGATTCGATGCTGAGGTTCAGCCCCTTCAAGGTCTCTTCTTTTTGACCAGGATAAGTGAAATGAACGTCCTTAAATTCCAGGGTAAGAGGCCTGTTTAAATCAAGGGCCTTATCCCCATAGGTGATTGCTTCGGGAAGTTTTAGATAGACGAAATAATTCTGAAGATAGTTCGCGCAGAGGTTCATCCCTCCGAGATAGAGGATGAAGTTAGTCAGGCCTTGGCTTAGTAAGGTCGCCGCCCCCACCATTGAGACGACCGCGCCGATGCTGGTGAAGCCATAGGCGGCCCGTAAGCCGACGATGAGATAGCTTCCACAGGCGAGAACGACGTTAAAGAAGAGAATGATCGATTCAAAGCCGCCCTCAAGCCAACTGAATTTGTCCCAAGCGGCACTAACGCTGGCCTTAGGATCGAACTCAAGCTTATGCAAGAAAGGTTCCAGGTGATATAGACGGACGTCTTTGCCGATTTCATAATCTTGGCTGATATCATAAAAATAGTGAAAGCGGCGGTTGCCGTCGACGTTGTCCATCATGACCTTGTAGGAGATGGTGTTAGCCAATAAGCCGAGCAAACCCACGGCCAAAGTGCTGAGGAAGACCAGGCCCAGGATCGTGAGCGGTGCCCAAATGGAAGTGAGATAGAGAGGCAGCGGCTCGTTGGTGGTCGTTTGGACTTTGCTAAATAACGGCCACAAGAAGATGAGACCGAAGACAATCGAAGTGATCGCCTCGACGAGAGTGGCCATGTTGACCATGTAATTTCCGACATCGCCTGAGCCATTCGCCCCTTCATCGGCCGCAGCGACGAGGCGCATCGTCTCGTTGTCTTCGCATTGGGAATAAGAGAGGGAGAACGTCTTTTTCGAAAGCAAGGCTTTGATGCTGACTTGAAGTTTGGTCTGGATCGAATCGTTGACCGCCTTGAGCAAGGCTTGTAAGACGGTGCCTGTAGCGGTGATCCCCGCCATCCAATAGACGACGACGAGAAGCTCTTGTAGGCTCTTTCCATTAGAAATGCCATCGATTAGCAAGCTGGCGCCATATAAGGCGACGTAGGGTAAGAAAGCGCGGAGGATATGCTCAAGGAAACTCGTGAAGAAGAAAGGCTTAGAGAGTTTCCATAGCAACGAGATTACCCGAAAATTCTTCACGGAAAACCCAACGCTTTTTTCAGTCTTTTTCATGGGGGACCTCCTGATAATATTTGGCTTGGATCTTGAACGTTTGGGCGTAAAGACCGCCTTGCTTTAGCAGCTCTTGGTGACTGCCGATTTCGGCGATGTTCCCAGCGTTAAGGTAAATGACGCGGTCGCAGAAGCGGGTCGAGGCTAAGCGGTGGGAAATAAAGAAGGAAGTGTTACTCTTCGAGAAGCTGAGATACTGTTTATACATGGACTCTTCGCTAAGGGGATCTAAGGCTGCGGTTGGTTCGTCGAGCAATAAGATCGGGGCGTCTTTATAGAGCGACCGGGCCAACATGAGCTTCTGAGCTTCTCCGCCCGATAGCCGGACCCCCGAGAGATCGAAGGTTTGGGTGATATAGGTGTCCTCTTGATGAGGCAAGCTCAAAACTTTGTCTTTGAGGCCGGCCTTAGCGATGACTTCCCAGAAACGGGAGACATCCCCATCCTGCTTATCCGCGCAGGCGACGTTATTGAAGATGGTGAACGCTAAGGGCTTCGCATCTTGAAAGACGGGGGAAATGAGCGAGAAATAAGCTTCGCGAGAAAAGCTACTAGCATCGATGCCGTTGATATAGATGTGCCCCGAGGTTGGGGTATAAAGACCGGCGAGCAATTTCACCAGCGTGGTTTTGCCCGCGCCATTATCGCCCACCAAGGCGATCCGTTCGCCCGGCTTAACCTCCAACCAAATATCGTGGAGGGTTTCGTGGTTAGAACCGGGATAGGTGAAACAGACGTGGTCGAGGGTGATTGCGATCGGCTTATGAAGATCTTTGACGTCATGGGTGCCTTGGTTTTGTGGCTCTTTAATCGCTAAGGCCTCCCGGAATTGCGACACCGCAACCCCAAAGCGCATTAAAGCGTTAGAGGAAGTGGTGAACGAATTGACCCAAGTGGAGAAGCCGGCGATGACTCCCGTCAGCAAGACGAAGGTCGCGACATCAATCCGCTGATGGAGGGCCATGCCGATCAAGACCGAGTAGGCGATGAGGTCACGGGCTAAAGCAAAGACGGAATCGGAGACATTACCGATAAAGAAACGGATTCGGCTTTTAAAATCGAGATGAATCACTTGCTTGGTCAAAAGATCAAACAAGCCGAGGAACCATTTTTGCAAACGGTAGGAGCGGACGTCTTTGGCGTATTCCTTGGAGGTGGCGTTTTTGCTGAGGACTTCGCGGCGGTGGTAGATCTCGTCAAATTGCTTTTGCGTCTTTTCGAGGTAACGCTCCGCCCAGATGCCGATCACAAGACTTGATACGAGCATGCCGCCCAGAATGAAGAGAACCCATGGGACATAGAAGGCCGCTAAGGTGCCATAGACCGCCATGCCGATGATGCCGATATAAAAATTGGGATATTCCTTCATCATCCCTTCGAGGCCGATCCAGTTGCTATCTAAGGCCGCGAATCCTTCGGTGAAGATTCTCCGCCGATCACGCGTTTCCATATTGGGGTAATCGGTCAATAACATTTTGGTCGTGATCTTTTCCCACGCGGTTAAGCAGCGGGCAAAAGTCGATAACCACATATAACGCCGATTGATGAAAATCTGAGTGACACCTAAAAGCAACGTTGCTCCGCTTAAGGCCAAGATGGTATAGAGATATTGGCTATTGTCAAAATTATGGCTGAGGGCGTAAACGACGATGGTCGATGTTAGCGTTGCCAATAAGGGGACAAGAACTGCAAACAGGATCTTCAAAAGGAAAAGTGGCAAAAACCAGCGGGTGTAGCTTTCGCCGATCCGGGTGGCATAGTGAGCGTTGGAGAAGAGATGGGCTTTCATGGTTCAAATTATGCCGTTCCTCCTAATTTTGAATAGAAAGAATTGATTGCGGAACCAAAAGGTGCTGAAAATCGCTGTCTTTTCGGATGGGGCAAGCAATCTTCACAATCCGCGAAAAAGAGAAAGCACAAGTTGCATTAAAGGGGAATGGAGGAATCTTCACCCTTTTCCGCGATGGCAAGGGGTTCCAAAAGATTAGATAATGAATTAATTCGATAACGGGGGGAACGTGAAGTCCAAGCGCACCTTTTATGGTCTAAGCTCTGCCGCGGCGTTGGCGACCGTCTTGGTTTTTAGCGTGGCGGTGGCGGGACAGCTTGACCAACCGGTGACCGCCTCTTCGAGTTACACCCTAACCTTCAATGCCAGCAACGGCGCTTTCAGCAATAGCACCTCTTCCTCTTCTTTATATCAAAACACGGATGCCCGCACGAGCTCCGGTGCCGCGATCGCCGTCAATTATTACCAAGCCAAAGCTGCGAGTTCGTATTACGCCGAACTCTCGAGCGGCGGTTACCTTTATGTCCCAAATGGTTTGACTGGCCTCACTTCCATCACCGTGAATTTCGTCGATCGGGGTTCGGGCGGCCTCAGCCTCTACGCTTCGGATTGCCCTTCTTTTCAAGGAAGCGCAACCGCGTTAACAAGTGGGACGCCGGTAAGCCTTCACTTCAATTATTTCAAACTCTTAGCTCCAAGCGGCGTGGTGGATGTTGTTTCGATCGTCTGCAAATACACCTGCCAAACCGCCACGAATTCGTCGACCCAATCGACAACCAATTATCTCTATTTCCATTATCATCGGAGCGATGCCACCTATACCCTTAACTCAAAGGCTTATGGCACTTGGGTTTGGACGAGCGGAAGCGGAACGCAATACGCTTTCGATCAAAGCGATTCTTATGGTGTCTATTGGGCGCTGCCTTTATCGACTTGGGGGACGACGACCACCCTCAACTATATCGTTCACCCGGCGGGCGATTGGGATAACAAAGACCCGGGTGGCGATGAAGTCTTTAGCCTCAGCGATTTCACGGCGGACGCTAACGGGAACTACAGCGTCTATAAATTAAGCGGCAAGTCGGGAGTCTATGCCAGCAGCGTCTTAGCGATGGCGGCCAGCAGCGAAACGACGCCAACGACCCCGAGCGATGGTAACGATAAAGGTTTGATCCTTCATTGCTTCGACTGGAGCTTAGCCACCATCGAAAGCAACCTCGATGCGATTGCCGCGGCGGGCTATACCGCCATCCAAACCTCCCCGATGCAGCAATGCAAGGACTACTCCGCTTCTTGGACCGACACCTCGGGTCAGTGGTGGAAGCTTTATCAACCGATCGCGTTTTCAATCGCGACCTCCTCGTGGATTGGAACAACCAGCACCTTAACTTCCTTATGCACGGCTGCCAAAGCCAAGGGCATAAAGATCATCGTCGATGTGGTGGCGAACCACATGGCCGGCGGATCAAGCAGCAATACCCCGGATAGCCAAGTCGCGACCTATGAGTCCTATATTTATAATAATCAGAGTTCGACCTTCCATACTTATAAGGCTGCGGACTGGAACGATACTTCGACTTATACAATCACCCACGAGAACATTTGCTGCCCTGACCTCAATACCGCGAATGCTTATGTGCAATCTCGCGTGCTTTCCTATTTGAAGAGTTGTATCGATTGCGGGGTCTCGGGTTTCCGCTTCGACGCCGCTAAGCATATCGAACTTCCTAGCGACGGCACTTCGGCTTCGGATTTCTGGACCAACACGGCCGTTGCGGCTAAAACCTATGCGACCAGTAAAGGCATCACCTTATTTAACTATGGCGAGGTTCTTGATTCGCCAGGCTCAAGCCGCAGCCGGGCCGACTACGATAACTATCTCGACGCTCTTACCGATAACTCCGTGGGTTATAACGTCCTTAGTGGCGTCTATAACACCAACGCTTCGACTTCAAGCAGCCCTTCTTATAACAGCAATCAAGCGGCTAGCAAAACCGTCTTGTGGGCTGAAAGTCATGATACTTATCTCAATAGTGGGGGCTTCTCTTCGGGAGCAACCCAAGACCAAATCGACCTCGCTTGGGGCGTTGTGGCGGCGCGGGCGAATGCCCATTGCCTCTATTTCGTAAGGCCGGGTTCCACCATGAACAGCACCCTGAATACGGCTTATCTCTCCGATCGGGTGAAAGCCATTAATAGTTTCCATAACGCGATGATTTCCGCCACGAGCGAATATCTGAGCAATGATAGCTATCACCTCGTGGGTGTGGAACGGAGCGATGGCTCTAGTCTCTTTGGCATGAGCATCATCGATGTCTCAGGCTATAGCGGTTCGCTCTCGATGACCACCCACCTGATTGCTAACGGAACCTATACTGACCTCTATAGTGGCAATACCTTTACGGTTTCCAACAATCGGGTTTCCGGGACGATGAGCAACGGGGTCGCTTGTCTCATTCAAGCTTAAAAATTAAAAGTTCCTATTTGCACCCGAGGGAATGATAAATCAGCTTTAATCGTTGTTTTCCTTGTTTGACCACTTCGAATAACGCAATTTTATATGCATTTTGATAGCCATCTCGATAAAGGCCTGGGCTTTTT